>Ga0160456_100002_pt1 | contig 798475 bp, 733 predicted proteins | sample HID1972K_E6MG_FD_108261 | JGI IMG/M metagenome (GOLD analysis project Ga0160456, IMG submission 108261) | Enriched pill bug-associated microbial communities from UW Madison campus, WI, USA - HID1972K_E6 MG | ecosystem: Host-associated > Arthropoda: Insects > Digestive system > Unclassified ... | reverse complement strand
TCCTTGCCCGAAGCGCGCATGTTGGTCAGCGGCTTGGTCTTGATCGCGTTGACGGTCAGGTCGTTGTCCTTGGAGTGGATACCGATCAGCTGGCCCTCGTACACGTTGTCGCCTTCGGCGGCGAACAGCTTGCCGCGCTCCTGCAACGGTCCGAGCGAGTAGGCCGGGGTGGCGCCCGGCGCATTGGCGATCATCACGCCATTGAGGCGCTTGGCGATCGCGCCCTGTTCCTTGGGACCGTAATGGTCGAACACGTGGAACAGCAGGCCCGAACCCTGGGTGAGGGTCTTGAACTCGTTCTGGAAGCCGATCAGGCCGCGCGCCGGGATTTCATAGTCCAGGCGCACGCGGCCCTTGCCGTCGGGCTCCATGTTCTTCAGCTGGCCCTTGCGGGTGCCCAGCTTTTCCATGACGCCGCCCTGGTGCACTTCTTCCACGTCGATCACCAGCTGCTCGATCGGCTCCATCATCTGGCCGTCGATCTCCTTGATGATTACTTCCGGGCGCGACACGGCCAGCTCGTAGCCTTCGCGACGCATGTTCTCGATCAGCACCGACAGGTGCAGTTCGCCACGGCCGGAGACCAGGAACTTGTCGGCGTCTTCCAGCTGCTCGACCTTCAGGGCGACGTTGTGCACGGTCTCGCGTTCCAGGCGGTCCTTCAGCTGGCGGCTGGTCAGGAACTTGCCGCCGGACAGGTCCTTGTTGCCGGCGAACGGCGAGTTGTTGACCTGGAAGGTCATCGAGATGGTCGGCTCATCCACGGTCAGCGCCGGCAGCGCCTCGGGGGTGTCCAGTGCGCAGATGGTGTCGGAGATGGTCAGTTCCTGGATGCCCGAGATGGCGACGATGTCACCAGCCTCGGCGCTTTCCTGCTCGATGCGCTCCAGGCCCAGGAAGCCCAGTACCTGCAGGACCTTGCCCTGGCGCTTCTTGCCGTGGCGGTCGATGACCGAGACGGGCATGTTCTTCTTCAGGGTGCCGCGCTGGATCCGGCCGATGCCGATCACGCCGACAAAGTTGTTGTAGTCCAGCTGGCTGATGCGCATCTGGAAGGCACCTTCCGGATCGACTTCCGGCTTGGGCGCATGCTGCATGATCGCTTCGTACAGCGGGGTCATGTCGCCTTCGCGCACGCTGTCTTCCAGGCCGGCGTAACCGTTCAGGGCCGAGGCGTAGACGATCGGGAAATCCATCTGCTCGGGCGTGGCGCCCAGGCGGTCGAACAGGTCCCACACCTGCTCCACAACCCACTCGGGGCGCGCGCCGGGACGGTCGACCTTGTTGACCACCACGATCGGCTTGAAGCCCATCGCGAAGGCCTTCTGGGTCACGAAGCGGGTCTGCGGCATCGGACCATCCATGGCGTCGACCAGGATCAGCACGGTGTCCACCATCGACAGCACGCGCTCGACCTCGCCGCCGAAGTCGGCGTGGCCGGGAGTGTCGACGATGTTGATGCGGTTCTTGATGCCGGTCCGCTTGTCTTCCCAGGTGATGGCCGTGTTCTTGGCCAGGATCGTGATGCCACGTTCCTTTTCCTGGTCGTTGCTGTCCATCACGCGCTCGGCCAGCACGGTGCGCTCAGACAAAGTGCCGGACTGCTTGAGCAGCTGGTCGACGAGGGTGGTCTTACCGTGGTCGACGTGGGCGACAATGGCGATATTGCGGAGATTTTCGATGGACATGCGTCGGCAGGCGCGCGGATATGCACGCGGGGATAGGGAGGGAAGCGCGTATTATAGCCGGTTACCGCCCGGCTCCGGGCTGCTTGTTCCAAAGGAGTTAAACGATGTCCCTGACCGCCACTTTCAACACCTCCCGCGGCCCCATTCAGGTCGAGCTGTACCCCGACAAGGCGCCGCTGACGGTGGCCAATTTCGTGAACCTGGCCAAGCGCGGGTTCTATGACGGGCTCAATTTTCACCGGGTCATCCCCGATTTCATGATCCAGGGCGGCTGCCCGGAAGGTTCCGGCCGCGGCGGCCCGGGCTACCGGTTCGAAGACGAGACCAACAACGGCCTCGGCCATGACCGCGGCGTGCTGTCCATGGCCAACGCCGGCCCCAACACCAACGGCAGCCAGTTCTTCATCACCCACGTGGCCACCCCGTGGCTGGACGGCAAGCACACCGTGTTCGGCAAGGTCACCCAAGGCCTGGATGTGGTCGATGCGGTCAAGCAGGGCGACACCATCGATTCGCTGGTGATCGAGGGCGACGCCGATGCGGTGCTGGCGGCCAAGGCCGACCGCGTGGCCGAGTGGAACAAGCACCTGGCGGCCTGACCGGCCCACGGGCTGCCCGACCCGGCTTTTGTCTCACACGATATGAGCCGGGTTGAGCGGGCCTGCGTGATAAAATGCCGCGCCGCAAAATCCATGCGGCGCCGGTCTCACCCACGAGGTGTTGCAGTCTTGAAGTGGCCACGCGCTGTCCTGAGTCAGGCTCTTGCCGGCCCCCGTCGCGCCGTCGCTTTCGCATTCCCCTCAACCGTGCGGCGCGCCTGACGCGCCTTCTCCCACGCGGCGGGCACGTGGCCCGCCCACGATGCTTTCGAGGAACCATGACCATGAAACAACCCGTCCGAGTCGCCGTCACCGGTGCTGCCGGCCAGATCGGCTACGCCCTGCTGTTCCGCATCGCCTCCGGCGAAATGCTGGGCAAGGACCAGCCGGTCATCCTGCAGCTGCTTGAGCTGCCGATGGAGAAGGCCCAGGCCGCGCTGAAGGGCGTGATCATGGAGCTGGAAGACTGCGCATTCCCGCTGCTGGCCGGCATCGTCGGCACCGATGACGCCGAAGTGGCGTTCAAGGACGCCGACTACGCGCTGCTGGTCGGCGCCCGTCCGCGCGGCCCGGGCATGGAGCGCAAGGACCTGCTGCTGGAAAACGCCAAGATCTTCACCGCCCAGGGCGCAGCGCTGAACAAGTTCGCCAGCCGCAACGTCAAGGTGCTGGTGGTCGGCAACCCGGCCAACACCAATGCCTACATCGCCATGAAGTCCGCCCCGGACCTGGATCCGAAGAACTTCACCGCGATGCTGCGCCTGGACCACAACCGCGCCCTGAGCCAGCTGTCGGTCAAGCTGGGCAAGCCGGTGTCGGGCATGGAGAAGCTGGTCGTGTGGGGCAACCACAGCCCGACCATGTACCCGGACTACCGTTTCGCCACCGCCGACGGCGCTTCCATCGGCGATGCGATCAACGACCAGGAATGGAACGCCGGCACCTTCATCCCGACCGTGGGCAAGCGCGGCGCGGCGATCATCGAAGCGCGCGGTTCGTCCTCGGCCGCCTCGGCCGCCAATGCCGCCATCGACCACGTCCGTGACTGGGCGCTGGGTTCGGGCGGCAAATGGGTGACCATGGGCGTGCCGTCCGACGGTTCCTACGGCATCCCGGAAGGCGTGATCTTCGGCTTTGCCGTGACTACCGAAAACGGCGAGTACACGCTGGTCAAGGACCTGCCGATCGACGACTTCAGCCAGAAGTACATCGACAAGACCCTGGCCGAGCTGGAAGAAGAGCGTTCGGGCGTTGCCCACCTGCTTGGCTGAGCCACGCTGACGCCGCTGTCGTGAGAACGCCGGGCCGCAGGGTCCGGCGTTTTTGTTTGCCTGGTGCGCGTCGAATGAAGGCGTCCTGGATCGCATTTGAACTTGGAATGAGGTGACCTCGCTCTAAGCGAATCGGGTGAGTCCATCCATCTGAGCGCAGAGGATTTTCCTGGCAAAGCCCCTCGCGCCCATGGCGCTCCTACGATGTGGTCGTCACGATGCAATGCAAACGGCGCCAGCTTCGACCAAGGTCGTGAGGTACGGCCGTCAGGCCGCCTCTATGCTCGGCGACATGGGTTCTGGGAGGGACTGCAATGTCGTACGAAGAGGTCTACCGCCGCTCGATCGAACAGCCCGAGGCCTTCTGGGCCGAGGAAGCCAAGGCGATCCACTGGCATGTCCCGCCGCAGAAGATCCTGGACTATGCCAACCCGCCGTTCCGCAAGTGGTTCGTCGGCGGTCAGACCAATCTCTGCTACAACGCGGTCGACCGTCACCTGGCCGAGCGTGGCGACCAGCTGGCGCTGGTGGTGGTTTCCACCGAGACCGACGTCACCCGCGAAATCAGCTATCGGCAGTTGTATACGGAGGTCAACGCGTTCGCCGCCATCCTCAAGCAGCTGGGCGTGGGCCGGGGCGATCGTGTGGTCGTGTACATGCCCAACATGGCCGAGGCGGTGTTCGCGATGCTGGCCTGCGCGCGGATCGGCGCGGTGCATTCGGTGGTGTTCGGCGGCTTTGCCGCGCACAACCTGGCGCTGCGCATCGACGATGCCCAGCCCAAGCTGCTGATCGCCGCCGACGCGGGCATCCGTGGTGGCAAGGTCATCCCGTACAAGCCGCTGATCGATGCGGCTTGCGCCGAAGCCAAGTTTCCGCCGCCCAGGGTGCTGATCGTCTCGCGCGATCTGGATCCGGCCGAACCCAAGGTGCCGGGGCGTGACGAAGACTACGCCGCGCTGCGCGCGCAGGTCGGCGATGCCCAAGTGCCGGTGGAATGGCTGGAGGCCAACGAGCCCAGCTATCTGCTCTACACCTCCGGCACCACCGGCAAGCCGAAAGGCGTGCAGCGCGACGTGGGTGGCTATGCGGTGGCAATGGCCCAGTCGATGCGCACCATCTTCGACTGCGGGCCGGGGCAGGTGATGCTGTGCACCTCGGACGTGGGTTGGGCCGTGGGCCATTCCTACAACGTCTACGGCCCACTGATCGGCGGCTGCACCGCGATCCTCTACGAAGGCCTGCCGACCAATCCCGATCCGGGCATCTGGTGGGCGCTGTGCGAGCAGTACGGCGTACGCACGATGTTCTCCTCGCCCACCGCGATCCGGGTGCTGAAGAAGCACGACGTGGACTTCATCCGTCGCCACGATCTGTCGCAGCTCAAGTATCTGTTCCTGGCCGGCGAACCCTTGGACGAACCCACCGCGCACTGGATCACCGATGCGCTGCGCAAGCCGGTGATCGACAACTACTGGCAGACCGAAACCGGCTGGCCGGCGCTGACCCTGCTGCCGGGGCTGGACATGAAGCCGCTGCGTTTCGGTTCGCCGGGTTTTCCCAACCTGGGCTACAAGATGAAGATCATCGACGAGTCCACCGGTGAAGAAGTCGCGCCCAACCAGAAGGGCGTGCTGGTGATGGAGCCGCCGCTGCCGCCGGGCTGCATGACCACCATCTGGAAGGACGACCAGCGTTTCCTGGACAGCTACTTCAGCCACTTCAAGGAGCTGCTGTACAGCTCGCTGGACTGGGCGATCCGGGACGAGGACGGTTACACCTTCATCCAGGGCCGCACCGACGATGTGATCAACGTGGCCGGCCATCGCCTGGGCACGCGCGAGATCGAGGAGTCCGTATCCGGCTTCAGCGGCGTGGCCGAGGCGGCCGTGGTCGGCGTGGCCGATGCGCTCAAGGGCCAGGTGCCGGTGGTGTTCGCCACGCTGCGCCAGGCGACCGAGGAAACCGACGCGCGCAACCTGGCCGCCGACGGCATGCGCAGGATGGTGGAAACCGACCTGGGCGCGGTGGCGCGCCCTGCGCGCGTGTACATCGTCAGCAGCCTGCCCAAGACCCGGTCGGGCAAGCTGCTGCGACGCTCGATCCAGGCACTGGCCCAGGGCGCCGACCCGGGCGACCTGTCGACCCTGGACGATCCCAACGCGCTGGAGGAAGTGCGGCGCGCGCTGAGCCGCGGACCGGATTCGGGCAGCTGATCCGCCGCGTGGGGAAGCGCGTCAGTCGCCGCCCCCGGCAGTACCTGGCGCAATGCCGGTGTACTGCGCGCGTGGGCGGATCAGTTTGCCCAGGGTCTGCTGTTCCAGCGCATGGGCCAGCCAGCCGGCCAGCCGGCCGCTGGCGAACAGCACCAGCGCGGGCGATGCGGGCAGGCCGTAGGCGTAGCAGATGGTGGCCAGCATCAGGTCGACGTTGGGCTGCAGGCCGCTGACCTCATGCGCGCGCGCGATCAGGGTCTCTACGTGACGCATCGGTGCGCGTTCGCCGGCAACCTCTCGCAGCATCTTCAACAGCTCGGCGGCGCGCGGATCGCCATGCGGATACAGCGCATGGCCAAAGCCGGGCAGGTCGTCGCCGCGCGCCCAGCGTGCGGCCAACTGGTCGGCACTGCCTTCCAGCAGAGCGTAGGCGCGCGCCGTCGCGCCGCCATGGCGCGGCCCGGACAGCGCGGCCAGCCCGGAGCAGACGGTTGCGTGCAGATGCGCGCCGGTCGAGGCGACCACGCGTGCGGCGAAGGCCGACACGTTCAATTCGTGGTCGGCGCAGAGCACCAGCGCGGCGCGGACCAGTTCGGCCAGGGTGGAATCGCCAGGGGACCAGACCTGGGCCAGCTGCTGGTGGACCGGCGCCGCGCTGGGCGAGCCGGCGATCAGCAGCGCGGCGTTATGGCGCAGCAGCAGTGCCGCGGCCTCGTGGCGGACGGGCAGGGCTAGGTTGAATGACTGCCGCACCTCCAGCGCCAGCAGCGGCATGCACGCCAGGGTGCGTTCAAGCGGCGGCAGGGTGGCATCGGCCGCGAGCCCGGCGACCTTGGCCGGCCATGCCGGCGGCGCGGTCGCGAACGGATCGCGATCGCCACAGTCCCACAGCAGGCGCGCGGCGTCCTCCAGGGTCGCACCGCTGCGCACCGCGGCCACCGCCGACTGTCCGCGGTAGTACGGCCCGTCCGGCTGGATCAGCGAGATCCGGGTTTCCAGCACCGGCAGCCCGCGGTCCAGACTCTGGGCCGCACCCCGCGCGGCACCGCGCCCGGCGCGCTTGTTCTGCGCCAGCCGTTCCACGTCCCGGCGAAGGTACATCCGGCTGCGGTGGTCGGTACCGGGCCGGGACTGCAGCAGCCCGCGGCTGACATAGGCGTAGAGCGTGGCGGCGCTGATGCCCAGCAGTTCGCAGGCCAGGGCGGCGGGAATGAGGTCGTCGTCCATTAACAGGTTGATTTATGGGATCAAGATTGATCAATGCATCCTAGAGTGCCAGATTGCGCCACGTCCTGTGCGCGCGTACCGCCATCGCCGCCGCGTTCGCACTTATAGATATAGGAGTACTGCCATGACGTCCTCAACCCCCGGCGCCCGTTTCCGCGCGGCCCTGGCTGCCGAATCCCCGCTGCAGGTGGTCGGCGCGATCAACGCCAACCACGCGCTGCTGGCCAAGCGCGCCGGCTACAGGGCCATCTACCTGTCCGGCGGCGGCGTGGCGGCCGGTTCGCTGGGCATGCCGGACCTGGGCATCAATACGCTCGAGGACGTGCTGATCGATACCCGCCGCATCACCGACGTGTGCGACCTGCCGCTGATGGTGGACATCGACACCGGCTTCGGCGCCAGCGCGTTCAACATCGAGCGCACCATCAAATCGCTGATCAAGGCCGGCGCGGCCGCCTGCCACATCGAAGACCAGGTCGGCGCCAAGCGCTGCGGGCATCGTCCAGGCAAGGAGATCGTCTCGCAGGGCGAAATGGCCGACCGAGTGAAAGCCGCGGCCGATGCCAAGACCGACGCGGACTTCTTCCTGATCGCGCGCACCGACGCGATCCAGGTCGAAGGCGTGGACAAGGCGATCGAGCGTGCCATCGCCTGCGTCGAGGCCGGCGCCGACGGCATCTTCGCCGAGGCCTCCTACGACCTGGGCACCTACAAGCGTTTCGTCGACGCGGTGAGAGTGCCGGTGCTGGCCAACATCACCGAGTTCGGTGCGACCCCGCTGTTCACCCGCGACGAACTGGCCAGCGTCGGCGTGGCGATCCAGCTGTATCCACTGTCCGCGTTCCGCGCGATGAACAAGGCCGCCGAGAACGTCTACGAAACCATCCGTCGCGACGGGCACCAGAAGGCCGTGGTCGACACCATGCAGACCCGCGAGGAACTGTACGACCGGATCGGCTATCACGCCTTTGAAAACAAGCTGGATGCATTGTTCTCCAGGAACAAGCACAGCTGAGCGAAACCGCAGCAGCGTCGGCGCGATGCCGGCGCAAACGAAAAGCCTCACGCGTCACCAGGAGATCGACATGAGCGACACCACCACACCCGGTTTCAAGCCGAAGAAATCCGTTGCGCTTTCGGGCACGCCCGCGGGCAACACCGCGCTGTGCACGGTCGGCCGCACCGGCAACGACCTGCATTACCGCGGCTACGACATCATGGATCTGGCCAGGAGCGAGTTCGAGGAAATCGCCTATCTGCTGGTCCACGGCAAACTGCCGACCGAAGCGGAATTGCGCGGCTACAAGGCCAAGCTGAAGATGCTGCGTGGCCTGCCGGCAGCGGTGAAGACCGCGCTGGAGCAGCTGCCGCCCAGCGCGCATCCGATGGACGTCATGCGCACCGGCGTGTCGGTGCTGGGCTGCGTGCTGCCGGAGAAGGATGACCACAACCATCCCGGCGCGCGCGACATCGCCGACAAGCTGATGGCCTCGCTGGGATCAATGCTGCTGTACTGGTACCACTTCGCCTTCAACGGCAAGCGCATCGAGGTGGAAACCGACGATGATTCGATCGGCGGCCACTTCCTGCATCTGCTGCATGGCGAAAAGCCCAGCGATGCCTGGGTCAAGGCAATGCATACCTCGCTGGTGCTGTATGCCGAACACGAGTTCAACGCCTCCACGTTCACCACGCGCGTGATCGCCGGCACCGGCAGCGACATGTACAGCGCCATCGCCGGCGGCATCGGCGCGCTGCGCGGTCCCAAGCACGGCGGCGCCAACGAAGTCGCGTTCGAAATCCAGAAACGCTACGACACGCCAGACCAGGCCGAGGAAGACATCAAGGCGCGCGTGGAAAAGAAAGAAGTGGTCATCGGCTTCGGCCATCCGGTCTACACGGTCAGCGATCCGCGCAACAAGGTGATCAAGCAGATCGCGCATGACCTGTCGAAAGAACAGGGCAGCACCAAGATGTACGACATCGCCGAACGCCTGGAGACGGTGATGTGGGACATCAAGAAGATGTTCCCGAACCTGGACTGGTTCAGCGCGGTGAGCTATCACATGATGGGCGTGCCGACGGCGATGTTCACCCCGCTATTCGTGATCGCACGTACCGCGGGCTGGAGCGCGCACATCATCGAGCAGCGCATCGACGGCAAGATCATCCGTCCCAGCGCGAACTACACCGGCCCAGAAGATCTCGAATTCGTCCCGCTGAAGAAGCGCGTCTGATTCGCGCGGTTGCAGGCGCAGCGCGCAGATGCAAGAAGGGCTGGCGATTCGCCGGCCCTTCTTGTTGTGCACTGGATAAAGCGCAAATCAGGAGCGCGGTACTGGCTTGAGCGACTGCACGCGATAGAAGGTGTGATCGCCAATGGTGGCCACGGTGTAGGAGTTGCCCCAGGTCGGCGTGGCGATCGCATGCGCGGCGAAGTGGCTGGCGCCCGGCACGATCTCGCGACGCGAGCCACGCGGCAGCGCCCAGTTGCGTTCCGAGTCCAGTGCCACCGAGACCGATTTGGCCCAGGCGTTGCCGTTATGCAGTCGGGTCGAAGCAGGCACGATGCCAGGCGCAAACTGATGGCGCGCGGTGACCACATCACACAGCGAGTCGCCCCACAGCCCGCTGTCGCGACGCCGCAAAGCCACTTCCGCCACCGCTTCCTGTCCGCGCACGCTCTGGTCGCGGGCTTCAAGATAGACAGTGGTGGACAAGCACAACGAATCAGCGGCCGGCTGCGGCAACATGTTGTGCGACAACCATAAAATCCAGGCCAGTTTCATAGGACTCCTTGCTCCGTTTGGCCGCATCTCCTGGGTCGTCCCGTGTTGCGTGGGAAGACGGCAGAACAATGCAGTTGAGCGTCATGGGGAGGCAGCCGTCTCGCGGGCTGCCCGGGTTCTGGCCTGAATGAAAGGGCGGCCAGAAGAACCCCGCCTGAACTGGGCGGCGGGTCGGAAAGTTGGCGCAAGGTACGGGCCGAATTCAAAACGTCACCTGAATATCGCCACTTGCATTCACACTGCTGACTAGGCAGGCAGTGCGTTGTCAAAGGCGATCAGCGATGACGCATTGCAGCGTCAATTCGCGGTGTTCACAAGGCTGCGGCGAGCCGACTGGCCTGATCGATTGCGCGTTTTGCATCGAGTTCGGCTGCTACATCGGCACCACCGATCAGATGTGGGGCGATGCCTGCTTCCTTCAGCACATTCAGCAGATCGCGCCTGGGTTCCTGGCCTGCGCAGACCACGATCGTGTCCACGGGCAAAGTCTGCGTGCTGCCTTCGATGCGGATGTGCAGGCCCTCCTCATCGACGCCGAGATATTCCACGCCACCGAGCATGCGCACACCCTTGGCTTTCAAGGTGGCCCGATGGACCCAACCGGAAGTCTTGCCGAGTTTCGCGCCTGGACGGCCTGGCGAACGCTGCAGCAGCCACACCTGGCGCGCGGGCGGCTCAGGCTGTGCGGGCACCAGGCTGCCGGGTGTTTCGAACGCGGCATCCACGCCCCATTCGGCCATCCAGCGAGTGCGGTCGAGGCTGGGTGACGGGCCTTCCTGCACCAGGAATTCGGCGACATCGAAGCCGATGCCACCTGCACCGATCAGCGCGACGCGCCTGCCCGGAACGACACGACCAGAAAGCACATCGACATAGCTCACAACCTTGGGGTGGTCTGCACCGGCGAAGTCGACCACGCGCGGCGTGATCCCTGTGGCCAGCACGACCTCGTCGAAGCCCTGCAGCGTGTCGCTGTCGGCCTGGGTCGACAGGCGTACCGTCACGTTGGTGTCGTCCAGGCGCTGGCGGAAATAGCGCAATGTCTCGTGGAATTCTTCCTTGCCGGGAATGCGCTTGGCGTAGTTGAACTGTCCGCCGATCTGGTTGCTTTCCTCGAACAACGTCACCGCATGTCCACGTTCTGCCGCCACCGTCGCGCAAGCCAGCCCGGCTGGGCCTGCGCCGACCACGGCAATGCGGCGCGGTGCCTGCGCCTTGGCATAGACCAGCTCGGTTTCTGCGCAGGCGCGCGGATTGACCAGGCAGCTGGCGCGCTTATTCTGGAACACGTGATCCAGGCACGCCTGGTTGCAGGCGATGCAGGTGTTGATGCGCGCGCTCTGGCCCAGGCGCGCCTTGCGCACCCAGTGCGGGTCGGCCAGCAGCGGGCGCGCCAGCGAGACCATGTCGGCCTTGCCCGCGGCCAGGAGCTCTTCGGCCACCTGCGGCATGTTGATGCGATTGGTCGCGATGACCGGCACCATCACCTCGGCTTTCAGCTTGGCCGTGACATCGACGAAGGCCGCGCGCGGCACCGAGGTGACGATGGTGGGAATGCGCGCTTCGTGCCAGCCGATGCCCGAGTTGATCAGGGTCGCACCCGCCGCTTCAACCGCGCGCGCCTGCGCGGCGATGTCCGGCCAGGCGTTGCCGCCTTCGACCAGATCCACCAGCGACAGGCGATAGATCACGATGAAGTCCGGTCCGCACGCTTCGCGCACGCGGCGCACGACCTCCACCGCAAAGCGCATTCGGCGCTGTGCATCGCCGCCCCAGGCATCGGTGCGATGGTTGGTGCGCGCGGCGCTGAACTGGTTGATCAGATAACCCTCCGAGCCCATGACTTCGACCCCGTCATAGCCGGCCTCGCGCGCCATGCGCGCGGCATGCGCATACGCATTGATCTGGCGTTCGATCCCACGTGCGCTCAAGGCGCGCGGCGTGAACGGATTGATCGGCGCCTTGATCCGCGACGGCGCGACCGACAACGGGTGATAGGCGTAGCGCCCGGCATGCAGCAGCTGCGCGCAGACCTTGGCGCCGTGTGCGTGTGCGGCCTGGGTCAGCAGCCGATGCGGACGACCTTCCCACGGCCATGACAACTTTCCGCCGAAGGGCTTGAGCCAGCCGACCAGGTTGGGCGCGAACCCGCCCGTGACGATCAGCCCCACTTCGCCCTGGGCGCGTTCGGCCACATAAGCGGCCAGCTTGGGGAAGTCCACCGCGCGATCTTCCAGACCTGTGTGCATCGAGCCCATCAGGACCCGGTTGCGCAATTGAGTGAAGCCCAGATCCAGCGGCTGCAGCAGGTGGGGATAGGGCGTCTGGTCATCTCTTGGGGCTTGGCGTGGCTCGTGGCTCGACATCTCAATACGCTTGCGTACGGAAGGGTGCGCGCACATTGCCGCAAAGACTTGGAGCGGACAAGCGCAAGCGCCCCGTGCGTTGGATTTTCGTGAGTCAGGCGTTTGCGGTCGAACGATTCGGATACAAAACCCGCGCGGCGCTTTCACATGACGTGCGCTTTGAGCTCCGTATAACGTGCTCCGCGCACAGCAGGGGCGTGAGGCGACTTGTTAGGCTGCCGTTAACGTGATCTTCACGACCCCCTGCATAATCTGCGCCGGTGTTGACGGCTTGACCGCTGTTCAAACATTCGACTGAATGCTGGCAGGCCCGGGATTTCCCCGATCTCATGCAGACGGTTTTCAAAACCCTGATTCTCAAGGAGTCGCAAATGAACAAGAAACTTCTCTGTGCCGCGATGTTGGCCGGACTGAGCGTGGCGCAGGCCGCTTCGGCTCAGGAGTTTGATGACCGTTGGTATCTGACCGGCGCGGTTGGCTACAACATCCAGGATAACGACCGTGTTACTGACGATGCTCCGTTTGCATCGATCGGCCTGGGCAAGTTCATCAGCCCGAACTGGTCGCTGGATGGCGAGCTGAACTATCAGAATCCGAACATGGATCCGGAAGACGACCTGAACTGGAGCCAGTACGGCATCTCGTTCGACCTGCGCCGTCATTTCATCCAAGAAGGCCGCGGCTGGAACCCCTACATCCTGATGGGCCTGGGCTACCAGCGTTCTGAAGAAGAGTACGACGCGTTCCCGAACCCGAACTCCCCGGGCCAGAACAAGGATGGCAACTTCGCCGCCAAGGTCGGCGTCGGTCTGCAGACCACCTTCGACAGCCGTGTTGCCGTGCGCGCTGAAGTCGCCTACCGCGCTGACTTCAACGACAGCAGCTACCGCGCTCCGGACGAGTCTTACTTCGGCGACGTGCTGGCTTCGGTCGGCGTCGTAATCCCGCTGGGCACCAAGGCCGAGCCGGTCGCTCCGCCGCCGCCGCCGCCGCCGGCTCAGACCTGCGCCGATCTGGATGACGACGGTGACGGCGTCAACAACTGCGACGACAAGTGCCCCGGTTCGCAGGCTGGCCAGACCATCGGTCCGGACGGCTGCCCGGCTCCTGTTACGATCGACCTGAAGGGCGTGAACTTCGACTTCGACAAGTCGACCCTGCGTCCGGATGCCGTGGCGATCCTGTCCGAAGCCACCCAGATCCTGCAGCGTTACCCCGACCTGAAGGTTGAAGTCGCCGGTCACACCGACTCGGTCGGTACCGATGCCTACAACCAGAAGCTGTCGGAGCGTCGCGCCAAGGCTGTGTACGACTACCTGACCAGCAACGGCGTTGATGCGTCGCGTCTGCAGGGTCCGGTTGGCTACGGCGAGAGCCGTCCGATCGACACCAACGACACCGCTGAAGGCCGTGCGAAGAACCGTCGCACCGAGCTGAACGTCCAGAACTGATCTGGCCGCTCAAAGGAAGTCGCGGCCTAGCCGCGCTTCCTTCGCTATCCACAGAAACCCGGCCCCGTGCCGGGTTTCTGCTTTTGCGCACCTGTGCGGGTCACTACCATCGTGTTCAGCCTTTTATTTCAAGTATTTGCGAAGAAAACATCACGTAACGGTTGATTGCGCGACTGGTGCTTGCCTACACTCGCGCAACTCTTTCCAGATCAATACCTCCTCATGCGCACGTCCTTTTTTGCGGTCCTGTCCCTGCTCGCTGTTGCACCCTTCGCGCACGCACAGCAAGCCCAGAACTGCAGCGGGATCAGCCCGCAGCCGCTGCCGCAGCGCGCGACGATCCTGCCGCCGGTCGCGGTGGAGTTGTTCGCAAACACCACGCGTCTGGGTGCGCCCAGCGGCGTGCTGGCCCAGTCGTACGACGAGGCCCAGTCGGCGGACCGCGTCCTGCTGCGGATGAAGGTCGATGGTTGCCGCGAGCTGGCAATGGCCACGCCAGCGGTCAATGCCAATGACCCGGCGGCCTACAAGCCCAAGACCCAGTTCGACAATTCGCCCTGGCGCTTCGATATGAACCAGGGCGGCAAGCGTATGACCGCCGACGAGTTCGATGCGTGGATGAAGTCGCGTGGCGTGCGCGTGGTCAAGGCCAAGCCGGCGGCCGCCGCGCCGGCGCCGGCCGCGCCGGGCGAAGCGATGGCAGCGCCGGCGGAAACGCCTGCCGTGGCCGATCCGGCCAAGCAGAACTGAGACAGGCCGGCGCCTGCCGGCCTGTTGACTGCATCCCATGATGGCAACACGCAGACCGGCACGCGCTGCGTCGCCCCGGCACGGGTTGGCGCGCGCGCTGTCCAAGCTGGGCCTGTGCTCGCGGACCGAAGCGGCGCGCTGGATCGCGGCCGGGCGCGTGTGTGTGGATGGGCAACGAATCCTGGATCCGGAATTCCCGACCGTCGCCGGCCGCTCCAGGATTGAGGTCGAGGGTCTGGCCGAGGTCAGCACCGCGCGCCGCTACCTGATGCTCAACAAGCCGCGCGGCCTGGTGACCACGGCGGCCGACGAGCACGGGCGCGACACCATCTATCGTTGCTTCGACGGGGCCGGCCTGCCATGGCTGGCGCCGGTCGGACGCCTGGACAAGGCCAGCGAAGGTCTGTTGCTGCTGAGCAACGATCCGGCCTGGGCTGCGGCGATCACTGATCCTGCGACCGGGCCGGTCAAGACCTACCACGTGCAGGTCGATGCGATTCCCGATGCGGAACTGCTGGCGGCCTTGGTGCAGGGTACACAGGTCAGGGGCGAGTGGCTGCGCGCCGCCGCCGCCACGCTGCTGCGCAGCGGAACGCGCAACGCGTGGCTGGAAATCACCCTGGATGAAGGCCGCAACCGCCAGATCCGGCGCCTGCTCGAAGCCTTCGACCTGGCCACGTTGCGACTGGTGCGCGTGGCGATCGGGCCGCTGCAGCTGGGCGAACTGGGCAAGGGCGCCTGGCGCGAGCTGAGCGCGGTCGAGATCGGCGCGCTGGCGAAACCAACGACGTAGGACACGCGCCAGCGGCATAGGCGCGTATCCAGCCATGCGGTAACGACCTGCGTGCGTGGGGTCTTGAGCCCTTCGCACTGGCGGCGGCCTTTGCCGTGATTCCGAGGCACGCAAGGCCAGCGCCAGCTTTGCCCTCATCCGCATGACACGCATCGTGAGGCATCACGTTGCGCGTGCCGAACCAGCGCTGTGCATGCGTGTTCCAACTTGTCATGCCCGGTGGTTTCGCCATGGACGCGCAGCTACAGCGTGCACCGGTAGCGCAGGCAGTATGTGGTCCAGCTATCGCCCTCGGGCCTGGTCCGGCATCGATCTGCCAGCAGCAGAGGATGCAGCACGCTGCGCCTCAGGCTTTCAGCACGCCCAGTTCAAAGCCGATGCGGGTGAAAGCGTCGATCGCCTTGTCCAGGTGTGCGCGCGTATGAGCGGCGCTGATCTGGGTGCGGATGCGCGCCTGGCCCTTGGGTACGACAGGGAAGAAGAACCCGATCGCGTAGATGCCTTCTTCCAGCAGGCGCTGGGCGAACTTCTGCGCCAGTGGCGCGTCGTACAGCATCACCGGGCTGATCGGATGTACGCCCGGCTTCACGTCGAAGCCGGCGGCGGTCATCTTCTCGCGGAAATAGGCCGTGTTGTCCTTGAGTTGGGCGCGCAGGTCGCCGGCCGCGTCGAGCATGTCGAACGCGGTGATGCCGGCGGCGACCACATGCGGCGGCAGCGAGTTGGAAAACAGGTAGGGGCGCGAACGCTGGCGCAGCAGTTCGATCACTTCGGCGCTGGCGGTGGTGAAGCCGCCCAGCGCGCCGCCCATGGCCTTGCCCAGGGTGCCGGTGATGATGTCGATCCTGTCCAATACGCCCTTGACCTCGGCCGAGCCGCGCCCGGTGTTGCCCAAAAAGCCGGTCGCGTGGCATTCGTCGATATGGACCAGCGCGTCGTACTTCTGCGCCAGCGCGGTGATCTCATCCAACGGAGCGATGAAGCCATCCATCGAGAACACGCCATCGGTGGTGATCAGCTTGGTCCTGCAGCCGGCCGCGTCGGCAGCTTGCAGCTGGGCTTCCAGGTCGGCCATGTCGCAGTTGGCGTAGCGGAAGCGCTTGGCCTTGCACAGGCGCACGCCGTCGATGATCGAGGCATGGTTGAGCGCGTCGGAGATGATCGCGTCGTCCTCGCCCAGCAGCGGCTCGAACAGGCCGCCGTTGGCATCGAAGCAGGCTGCGTACAGGATCGTGTCCTGCTTGCCGAAGAACTGCGCGATCCTGGCTTCCAGCTGCTTGTGCAGGTCCTGGGTGCCGCAGATGAAGCGCACCGAGGCCATGCCGAAGCCGTGTGACTCCAGCGCGGCCTTGGCCGCGGCGATGATGTCGGGATGGTCGGCCAGGCCCAGATAGTTGTTGGCGCAGAAGTTCAGCACCGTGCGGCCGTCTTCCAGGGTGATTTCAGCCGCCTGCGGGCCGGTGATGATGCGTTCGGACTTGAACAGGCCGGCGTCGCGGATGCCCTCCAGTTCCTCGGCGTAGCGGTGAGTCAGGGCGGGGCGGGCGTCGGTCATCGGTGGAAGGCCTGTGGCAGTTGGAACGGATATCCATTTTACGTGGCTGGCCTGCCAAGGCCGTCATGGCGTCCAGACTGATTCCTGTTGGAGATAAGCACGCATCCTTTCGTCATTTCGCGGCACACTCATGCCTGTGCAGCATAACGTTACCTGAATGCGGCCCCGCCGCTCTGCCGACCGAGGTTTTCCATGTCCACATTTCGATCCAGCCGCCTGCGCCGTGCCTTCGCGATCGCCATGGCCGCCTGCGTCTTGACCCTGGCCGCCGGCGCCATGGCCCAGCAGAAGCAGTTGCTCAATGTGTCCTACGATCCAACCCGCGAGCTGTACCGCAACCTCAACGCCGAGTTTTCCAAACAGTGGCAGGCCAAGCACGGCACTCCGATCCAGGTCGAAGCCTCGCACGGCGGCTCAGGCAAGCAGGCGCGTGCGGTGATCGACGGCCTGGAGGCCGACGTGGTCACCCTGGCGCTGGCCTACGACATCGATTCGATCGCCGAACAGGCCAAGCTGCTGCCGACCGACTGGCAGCAGCGCCTGCCCGACAACAGCACGCCATACACCTCGACGATCGTGTTCCTGGTGCGCAAGGGCAATCCGAAGCAGATCAAGGACTGGCCGGACCTGCTCAAGCCCGGCGTGTCGGTGATCACCCCCAACCCCAAGACCTCCGGCGGCGCGCGCTGGAACTACCTGGCGGCCTGGGCCTACGGCCAGTACATCTTCAAGGGTGACGAGGCCAAGACCCGGCGCATGGTGACTGCGCTGTTCAACAACGTGCCGGTGCTCGATACCGGCGCGCGCGGCGCCACCACCACCTTCGTCCAGCGTGGGATCGGCGATGTGCTGCTGGCCTGGGAGAACGAAGCTTTCCTGTCGCAGGAAGAACTGGGCCCGGACAAGTTCGACATCGTGGTGCCCAAGCTGTCGATCCTGGCCGAGCCGCCGGTGGCGCTGGTGGACAAGAACGTGGACAAGCACGGGACCCGCGCCGAAGCGCAGGCCTATCTGGAATTCCTGTACACGCCCGAGGCGCAGAAGATCATCGCCCACAACTACTACCGCCCGCGCCATCCGGAGTTGGCCGATCCGGCCGATATCGCCCGCTTCCCCAAGGTCAAGCTGGTGACCGTGGACGAAGCCTTCGGTGGCTGGGCCAAGGCCCAGGCCACGCACTTCGCCGACGGCGGTGAGTTCGACAAGATGCTGGCAGGCAAGAAACGTTGAGCACCGCCAGCGCCGCAGTACCGCGTCAGCGCCGAAGACGGGTGATCCCCGGCTTCGGCCTCAGCCTGGGCACCACCTTGTTGTGGCTCGGGCTGATCGTGTTGCTGCCGTTGGCTGGCGTCTTCATCAAATCGGCGGGCCTGGGCTGGCACGGACTGTGGGCGGTGTGGACCGACCCACGCGTGCTGGCCGCGCTGCGCATCAGCTTCGGCACCGCGCTGGCGGCGGCCGGCTTCAACGCCGTGGCCGGGACGCTGGTGGCGTGGGTGCTGGTGCGCTATGACTTTCCCGGCAAGCGTCTGTTCGATGCGATGATCGACCTGCCGTTCGCGCTGCCCACCGCGGTGGCCGGCATCGCCCTGACCCAGCTGTACGGGCCGACCGGCTGGATCGGGCGCTGGCTCGAGGCGGGTGGAATCAAGGTCGCCTATACGCCGCTGGGCATCACCGTGGCGCTGGTCTTCATCGGTCTGCCGTTCGTGGTGCGCGTGGTCCAGCCGGTGCTGGCCGAGAACGAGAAGGAACTGGAAGAAGCCGCCGCCAGCCTCGGCGCGGGCCGGTTGCGCACGGTGCTGTCGGTGGTGCTGCCCTCGGTCTGGCCGGCGGTGCTGTCGGGATTCGCGCTGGCGTTCGCGCGCGGCGTGGGGGAATACGGTTCGGTGATCTTCATCGCCGGCAATCTACCGGGCGTGTCCGAGATCGCACCGCTGCTGATCACGATCAAGCTGGAAGAGTTCGACTATGCCGGCGCGACCGCCATCGCCGCGGCGATGCTGCTGCTGTCCTTCGCGCTGCTGCTGGTGATCAACACGCTGCAGTCGCGCCTGGCGCGGCGTGGCATGAAGGCACTGGTCTGACATGGCCGCCGTTTCGCTTCCGCATCGCGCGCGCCTGCGTTCGTCGACCGCCGAACCGGCGTGGATGAAGTGGGCGCTGATCACCGCGGCGCTGCTGTTCCTGCTGTCATTCCTGCTGCTGCCGCTGGTGCTGGTGTTTGCCGAAGCGCTGCGCGGTGGCCTGGCGGCGTTCCTCAATGCAGTCCGCGACCCGGACGCGCTGGCCGCGATCCGCCTGACCTTCGTGGTGACCGCGATCGTGGTACCGCTGAACCTGGTCTTCGGCGTGGCCGCCGCCTGGGCGGTGAGCAAGCACGACTTCCCGGGCAAGCGCGTCCTGGTCAGCCTGGTCGATCTGCCATTCGCAGTTTCGCCGGTGGTGGCCGGCCTGGTCTTCGTGCTGATCTTCGGCCGCCAGGGCTGGGCCTGGCCACTGATCGATCACGGCTGGCGGGTGAATCTGCCGTGGCTGGGCCAGACGCTGATCCAGCTGCCCAAGATCGTGTTCGCGCTGCCGGGCATCGTCCTGGCGACGACCTTCGTGACCTTTCCCTTCATCGCACGCGAACTGATGCCGCTGATGGAGCAGCAGGGCAGCGATGAGGAACTGGCCTCGCTCAGCCTTGGCGCCAGCGGCTGGCAGACCTTCTGGCGGGTGACCATTCCCAACATCCGCTGGGCGCTGCTGTACGGCGTGCTGCTGTGCAGCGCGCGCGCGATGGGCGAGTTCGGCGCGGTGTCGGTGGTGTCCGGCCACATCCGCGGGCGCACCAACACCCTGCCATTGCACGTGGAAATCCTCTACAACGAATATGCCTACAGCGCCGCCTTCGCCGCGGCCTCGCTGCTGGCGCTGAGCGCGCTGGTCACCCTGGTGCTCAAGACCTGGCTGGAATGGCGCCACGGCGAGGCACTGGCCGCCAGCCACCGACACTGACAAGGTTCGCAACATCCATGGGCATCACCGTCGAACATCTGGACAAGCGCTTTGGCGCCTTTGTCGCGCTGGACCGCATTGACCTGGACGTGCGCCAGGGCGAGCTGCTGGCGCTGCTGGGGCCGTCCGGATCGGGCAAGACCACGCTGCTGCGCGTGATCGCCGGGCTGGAACATGCCGACAGCGGCCGGGTGCTGTTCGAAGGGCGCGATGCCTCGGGGCTGCCGGTGCAGCAGCGCGGGGTCGGATTCGTGTTCCAGCACTACGCGCTGTTCAAGCACATGCGCGTGGACGAGAACATCGCATTCGGCCTGAAGGTGCGCCGCGGCAAGGCGCGCTGGCCCAAGGCCAGGATCAATGCACGGGTGCGCGAACTGCTGTCGCTGGTGCAGCTGGAAGGGCTGGAAAAGCGCTATCCGGCGCAGCTGTCAGGCGGCCAGCGCCAGCGCGTGGCCCTGGCGCGCGCGCTGGCCATCGAGCCCAAGGTGCTGTTGCTGGACGAGCCCTTCGGCGCGCTTGATGCGCAGGTGCGACGCGACCTGCGCCGCTGGCTGCGCCAGGTGCATGAAGCCACCGGCGTGACCACCGTATTCGTCACCCATGACCAGGAAGAAGCGCTGGAACTGGCCGATCGCGTGGCGATCCTCAACAAGGGCCGCATCGAGCAGCTCGGCACCCCGGCGCAGGTCTACGACCAGCCGGCTTCGCCTTTCGTCTACGGCTTCGTCGGCGAAACCAACAAGATCGCGGGCACCCGCAGCGGTCCACGGCTGCAGGTGCATGGCCTGTCGCTGGCCGTGCCCGAACACGGCGGCGCGCCGGACGGGCCTGTGGAGGTATTCGTACGTCCCCAGGACCTGCTGCTGGTGGACGAGGCGCAGGACGGATGGCCGGCGGCGGTGGTCAGCGTGTTGCGCAGCGGTCCGCGCCTGCGCCTGCACGCGCGGCTGGGCGACGGCACGCCGCTGGAGCTGGAACTGCCGGCGGCCACGCCGGAGCCTCGGGTTGGCGCGCAGGTCCGGCTGCAGCCGGCGCGATTCGGCGTTTTCCAGGCCGGTTGACCGCTGCAAGGCAAACAGCGGTGTGGGGTTGACGGCAGGGAATGCCGCGACGCAATATCGGAACGCGGTTAAAAAAAAGTGAAACCACGAAGCGCGTCTCAGTTATGTGCAGTGACCGAAGTCGGTAAGTCTCGTACCCCACCCCACGCAGGAGAGACCCCATGAAGTCGAAGACGTTTCGCTATGCCCTGTTCGTTGCCTTGGCCGGATGGCCGCTGCTGTCCTTTGCCCAGCAAGCAGCTGCTGAAGAAGAAGCCGGATCGCCGTGGGCCTGGTCGCTCACCGCCACCACCGACTATCGTTTCCGCGGTTTGTCGCAGACCGACGTCGGCCCAGCGTTCCAACCCGGCCTGACCTACACCTTTCCGGTCGGCCTCTATGTCGGCACCTGGGCCTCGAACGTGGATTTCGGTGCGGGCGATCCGGATTACGAAGTGGACGCGTTCGTTGGCTACAACGTCGATGCGGCCGAGTGGCTCAATCTGGATTTCATGGTCAACCGCTACAACTATCCCGGTGCCGGTTCGGGCAACTACAACGAATACATCGGCAAGGCGACCATCGCCGAGCACTACACGGTGCTGGTGGCCTACACCAACGACGTGTTCAAGTCGGACACCGACAGCTGGTATTACCAGGGCGGCATCAGCTGGGATCTGCCGGCTGACTTCACTGTCGCGGCCACCGGCGGTGTGACCGAGTTCGAGAACGGCAATGTCGGCCGCGATTACAAGGACTGGTCGGTCAGCCTGTCCAAGGCCTTCGGCCCGGCGACGCTGACCGCGGCTTATATCGGCACCGACGGCGATGGCCGCGATGCCTACGGCGACATTGCAGACAACCGCTTCGTGGTGAGCGTTACCGTCGCCAACTAAGCGTCGATCTCGCAGCACAAGCACAGGGCGCCGCAAGGCGCCCTGTGTGTTTTCACGGCAAGCCGTGGACGCCTGATGCTTCAAACAGCAAAGGCGCCGTTCGGCGCCTTTGCTGCAGGTTCAATGGAGCCTTTAGTTCCAGCTCAGCACGACCTTGCCGGCCTTGCCTTCCTCCATCAGGTCGAAGCCTTTCTGGAATTCGTCGACCGGCAGCTGGTGGGTCAATACCTTGCCAAGCGGAAAGCCGGACAGCACCAGCTGCGTCATCTTGTACCAGGTCTCGTACATCTTGCGGCCGTAGATGCCCTGCACCGTGAGGCCCTTGAAGATGATCTTGTCCCAGTCGCAGCCGGCGCCCTTGGGCATGATCCCGAGCATGGCGATCTTGCCGCCGTGGTACATGCAATCGAGCATGTCGTTGAACGCGCGCGGATTGCCGCTCATCTCCAGGCCGACGTCGAAGCCTTCCATGTGCAGGTCGGCCATCACGTCCTTGAGCGAGGTGTTGGCCACGTTGACCACGCGGGTGGCGCCCATGTCGGCGGCCAGCTTCAGGCGGAAGTCGTTGACGTCGGTGACCACCACGTTGCGCGCGCCGATGTGCTTGCAGATGCCCGCGGCGATGATCCCGATCGGGCCGGCGCCGGTGATCAGCACGTCCTCGCCGATCACGTCGAACTCCAGCGCGCAGTGCGCGGCGTTGCCGTAGGGATCGAAGAATGCGGCAAGCTCCGACGGGATCTGGTCGGGAATCGGCCACAGGTTGCTGGCCGGCATCACCATGTACTCGGCGAAGGCGCCGTTGACGTTGACACCGATGCCGACCGTGTTCGGACACAGGTGCGGACGGCCGCCGCGGCAGTTGCGGCAATGGCCGCAGACGATATGGCCTTCGGCCGAGACACGCTGGCCGACCTCGTAGCCGGTCACCGCCGAGCCGAGTTCGGCGATGCGGCCGACGAACTCATGGCCGATGGTCAGCCCCGGCTTGATGGTGCGCTGGCTCCATTCGTCCCACAGGTAGATGTGCAGGTCGGTCCCGCAGATGGCGGTCTTTTCCAGCTTGACCAGCACCTCGTTGGGGCCGGGCGTGGGCTTGGCCACCTGTTCCATCCAGATGCCCTTGCCCGCTTCGCGCTTGACCAGCGCTTTCATCGTGTCCGCCATGGTGCGAGAGAACCCAAGCCAAAGAGGACGCGGATTATAAGCGCCGGGGCGGATTAAATCGTTTCACCTGACACGGCTGCGATCCGGGCGGACCGTTGGAGCCGACCGGATCGCCCCGTTCAGAAACTGGCATCCACGCTGAAGAATGCCTGGCGCGGAGCGCCGGCCATCAGGGTCTGGTTGTAGCCGTCCGGGTCGGAGGCCACGTAGCCGTTGGTGCCGGTGGTGGCGAAGTAATGCTTGTCGGCCAGGTTGGTGATGTTCAGCGACAGGCCCACATTGGAGAACACGCCGAGCCTGCCGAAGTCGTAGCCTGCACCGGCGTTGAACACCGTATAGGCCGGCACGCGCGAATCGTTGAGGTAGGTGATGTAGCGGCGGCCGGTGTACTTGCCGTCCAGCGAGAACTTCCAGCCATTCAGGCGGTAGTTCAGGCTGGAGGAGAACATCAGCGACGGAATGCCAACCACGTACTTGCCGCTGGTTTCGATCACGCCGCTGTTGAGGTAGTCGTCCTGGTACTTGGAGCGGTCCAGCGACACGGTGTTGAGCCAGCTCAGGCCGTCGACGGGTTTCCAGATGAAGGCCAGGTCCACGCCGGTGCTTTCCACGTCGCCGACGTTGCTCAGGATGGCCGAGCAGGTCTGGATGGCGCTGCACGGCGAGATGGTCAGCAGGCGATTCTTGAACCGGGTGTAGTAGACGCCGGCCGAGGCCTCGATCTGCTCGCCATGGGCGCGGTAGCCCAGCTGCAGGGTCTGCGATTGCTCCGGCTTCAGCGAGGAGCGCAGGCTGTCGAAGGTCGCCTGGCCGGTGGCGAACGGGCTGTAGTCGAACGCGGCCATGTTCTTGCTGTAGGACGCGTAGACGTCCTGCTGGTCGTCCAGCGCGTAGCTGGCACCGATCTGCGGCAGGAAGCTGTCGTCAGCCTTGATGCTGCCCTGCGCATACGAACTGCTGGCCACCAGCGAGCGTGCGGTGGTTTCGGTGCTGATCGCCTTGGCACCGAAGTTCAGCGTCAGGCGCTCGTCCATCAGGCGCAGCGTGTCCTGCGCGTAGATCATGCGCGTGTTGGTCTGGTACTTCTGCAGGAAGTCACGCAGGAACGGCGTACCGACATCGTAGAAGTTGTAGACCGAGGTGAACGGCGCATCCAGCAGGAAGTAGTTGCGTTCCTGGGTGTTCTGGCTGTTTTCGGCCCAGCCGCCGATCTCGATGTCGTGCGTTCCTAAGGTGAACTTCAGCGCGCCGGTGGCGCCAAAACGGTCCAGGCCGTAATCGGTGGTGCGCATCGACAGCGGAATCACGGCCGAGGACGGCACATACGGGGTAACCCACTGACCTTCGCCGCGGTTGCCGTGGTAATAGCCGGTCAGGTCCAGCGTGGCAGCACCGCCCAGGTTGAAGCTGCCGGCCAGCGCGGCCAGCGTGTCGTTGCGCAGGCCCGCGCCCCAGTAATAGGTCGCGTCCAGCCAGTCGTAGTCGGCCGGCAGCGATGCCAGCGAGGCCGGATAGCCATTGCCCACGCCGGCGTAGGCGCCGGTGGACTGGTAGGCATTGGCCATCTGCGCGGCGGTGGCCCAGTCCGGGGTCAGGTAGTCCCAGTTCCAGCCCAGCGCCTTCTGGCTGGTCAGCGACAGGTCCATGTAGTCCTGTTCCTTGCGGCGCGACTTGTCCAGGAACAGGCTGATGCGGTTGCCGTCGCCCCAGGCGTAGACCGCCTTGGCGTTGAACTGCTCGTATTTCTGGATGCCGTCGCCCTTCCACTTGTCCATGTCCGACGCCGCGTACGAGGCATAGGCGGAGAAGCCGTTGAGATCGCCGGTATCGACGCGGACGAAGGTGCGCTTGGCGCTGTCGGAGCCGAAGGTCTGGCTGAGGTGCGCGCCGGCTTCCATCGATGGGTCGGCCGAGTAGAACTGCAGCGTGCCGCCCAGGTTGCTGTTGGACGCGGTGCCCAATGCGCCTGCGCCCTGCGCCAGTTCCACCGACCCGATGTTCTCGGACTGGATCGCGCGGGTGATCGACAGGCCGTTGGTCACCCCGTAGCTCATGTTGCCCAGCGGCACGCCATCCAGGGTGAAGCCCAGGCGGCTCTGGTCGAAGCCGTGCAGGTAGACCGAGGTGGACCATTCGTAGGCACCGGTGGCATCGGCCGACTGGAACTGCACGCCCGGCAGCTTGTCGATGGCCTTGAGCGGGCTGCTGCCGGCCGGCAGGCGTTCGATGTCCTGCTGGCTGATGCGCTGCACCTGGCGGGTCGCGCCGCGGGCGACCACCGAGACCGCGTCGAGCTGCCTGGCGCTGTCGGCAGGCGCCGCGGCGGCGGCATCGACTCCGGTGTTCGCCTCCACGGCAGGTTCAACTGCATGGGCCAGCGCGGGCACGGCACAGGCAAGTGCGATCGCAAGCGCCGTCGGGCGCAGGCAGGGCAGGAATTTCAGCATTGGGAACGACCTGATGCGGGGGAGGGGAGAGACGCCACGCAAGAGCGCGTCGGCGCGCAGCGTGGCAACGGCAGATGAAGTTCCGATGACATCGCGATGGCGTGTAACGTGTCTTCAAGCTGCAGCGCGCAGCGCTTATACCGGCGCGTTGTCCGTCGTCTTCCGCATCAGGATTGCTGTCGCATGCCCACGCTGTCCCGTCGTGATTTCCTTGCGCGCGTGGCCGCGCTGTCCGCTGCCGGCATGATGCCTGCCTCCATCGCTCGCGCGCTGACGCTGCCGGCTTCCACGCGTAGCGGCACGCTGCAGGATGTCGAGCACTTCATCATCGTGATGCAGGAAAACCGCTCGTTCGATCACTACTTCGGTACGCTGCGCGGCGTGCGCGGATTCGATGATCCGCGGCCGCTGCGCCTGCGCAACGGCAATCCGGTATGGCAACAGCCCGCGGGCGACGGCACCGAGCGCAGGCCCTTTCCACTGGAGTCGCGCACCAGCAGTGCGCCGATGATGGCCAGCCTGGACCATTCATGGAAAGGTGGCCAAGGCCAGGACCCGACGCGCTGGAATGCATACGACTGCTGGGTGCCGTACAAGAGTGAGCTGGCGATGGGCTACTTCAGCCGCGCGGACATTCCGTACTACCACGCGCTGGCCGATGCCTTCACCATCTGCGATGGCTATCACTGCTCGCTGCATGGGCCGACCAATCCCAACCGCATGTTCCTCTTCAGCGGCACCAGCGGGCTGGCGGTGGGCAATGCGAATGCACAATCGGTCGACAACGCCGACGACGGCAACTGGACCGCGGACATGTCGCGCGACAAGCCCGGTTTCGTCGGCATGGCATGGACCACCTACGCCGAACGCCTGCAGAAGGCCGGCATCGACTGGCGCGTGTACCAGGAGTTCGACAATTACGGCGACAACCCGCTGTCCTCGTTCGCCCGGTTTCGCGGCATGGACACTGGCGATGCGCTGTACCAGCGCGGGCGTTCGATCGTGGCCGGCTCGACGGCCGACAATGCCAAGGACACGCGCGCGCAGCATCTGGTCGATGCCTTCGCCGCCGACGTGCAGGCAGGCACCCTGCCGCAGGTCTCGTGGATCGTGGCGCCCTATGCCTACAGCGAGCATCCCGAGGCCACGCCGGCGCATGGCGAGTCGCTGGTCTCGCGTCTGCTGGACGCGCTGACTGCCAACCCGGCGGTGTGGGGCAAATCGTGCGTGATCATCAACTACGACGAGAACGACGGTTTCTTCGATCATGTGCCCGCGCCGCTGCCGGCCCTGGATGCCAGCATGGGCATCAGCCAGGTGGACGTGGCCGGCGAGTCCTACCACGGCGTGCCGGTCGGACTGGGCGTACGCGTGCCACTGCTGGTGGTATCGCCGTGGACGCGCGGCGGCTGGGTGAACTCGCAGGTGTTCGACCACACCTCGGTGATCCGCCTGCTGGAGCAACGCTTCGGCGTGGACGAACCCAATATCACGCCTTGGCGGCGTGCCGTCACCGGTGACCTGACCACGGTGTTCGACTTCCGCACGCCCGACGATGCCGCGCTGACGGCGCTGCCGTCCACGGCCGATTACCGGGAGCGGATGGCGGCCTCGGCCAGGCTGCCACTGCCGGTCGTGCCAACGCATCCGGCGCAGGCGAAACAGGAGCTCGGCCAGCGTCCGGCGCGTGCATTGCCGTACACCCTGCAGGTGCATGCGCGCCATGACGAAGACGGGTTGCGCCTGACTTTTGTCAACGACGGTGAGGCGGCGGTGGTATTCAATGCCTACGCCTACGCCTACGCCTACGCCTACGGCTGCGATGCAGGCCCGTGGTACTACACGGTGATGCCACACAGCCAGGTCGAAGACGCGCCGCACGGCCTGCCGGCTGGTGATTATTCGCTGGCGGTGCATGGACCGAACGGCTTCCTGCGCGAGTTCGAGGGCGCGACACGGGCGGGCGAACCTGCGCCGGAAGTCCTGGCCAGCACCTCCGGCGACCAACTTATGCTGCAGCTGAGCAACCCCGGCACTCGGGCCATCACCGTGCAGGTGCGCGCGCTGGACTACGCCGATCCTGCGCCGCGTGCGTCAAGCCTGGCGGCAGGCGAGGCCGAACAGCTGCGGTTCGCGCTCGAAGCCAGCGACCACTGGTACGACCTACAGGTGGAGCTGCCGGGCACCACGTTCCGTCGCCGCCTGGCTGGGCATCTGGAAACCGGCCGGCCGAGCCGCAGCGATCCGGCGATTGGGCGTGTGTAGCGCTGAGCGAAGCGGGTTTTCCCCTCGGGAGAGGGGCTCAAGTGCCAGTTCGTAGCCAACCTGTTGCCCAGGTGAGCGCCGCGCAGCCGGGACGAGGCCTTGCCTTAAACTGCAAGACAACGGTTCTGCCCGGCCTAGCCACGCATCCTGAAGATGTCGCAATGCCGAAGCTGCGTTCACAATAAGCAGCCCCTTGCTTGTGCAGTTCCCGCCGATGTCCCGTCCCGACACCCTGTCCGCCTGGCTGGACTTCATCCAGGCCCAGCACCCCAGCGCCATCGAACTGGGGCTGGATCGCGTGCGCACCGTCGCCGCGGCGTTGGGTCTGGAACGACCCGCCCGCCAGGTCGTCACCGTCGGCGGCACCAACGGCAAGGGTTCGACCGTGGCCTTCATCGAGGCGATCGCCCGCGCCGGCGGCTGGAAGGTGGGCGCCTACACCTCGCCGCACCTGCTGCGCTACAACGAGCGGGTGCGCATCGACGGTGTGGATGCAGATGACGCGGCGCTGGTGGCGGGTTTCGAGGCGGTCGAGGCGGCCCGTGGCGATACGCCGCTGACCTATTTCGAATACGGCACCCTGGCCGCGTTGTGGCTGTTCCAGCGCGCCGGACTGGATCTGGCGGTGCTGGAAGTGGGCCTGGGCGGGCGCCTGGACGCGGTCAACATCGTCGATCCGGACGTGGCCGTGATCACCACCGTGGACATCGACCACACCGACTGGCTGGGCGATGACCGCGAGGCCATCGGTGCGGAGAAGGCCGGCATCGCCCGCGCCTGGACACCGCTGGTGCTGGGCGAAGTCACCGCGCCATCCAGCGTGCTGGCCCACGCCTATGCGATCGGTGCCGGGGTGATCCAACTGGGCAACGATTTCTTCCATGAGCCGCTGGAAGACGGCCACTGGCGCTGGCGCGAGGTCGGCACCGAACTGATCCTGCCCGCGCCGCTGCTGGACGCGCCGGTCCAGCGCGCCAACGCCGCCACCGCGGTGGCCGCCGTGCGCGCATTGCCGGACGAACTGCCTGCTTCCGCGTTTGCCACAGGTATCGCCAGCACCGAGATGCGCGGGCGCCTGCAGCGCTTCGAGCGCGACGGCGTGGAAGTGCGGGTCGATGTGGCCCACAACCCGCAGGCCGCGCGCGAGCTGGCTGCTTTCCTCGACCGTCAGCCGATGCTCACCCACGCGGTTTATGCCGCGTTGGCCGACAAGGATGTGGCCGGCGTGGTCGGTGCGCTGGATGGGCGGATCGCCCGCTGGTCGCTGGCCGGCCTGGAACCTGGCACGCCGCGCGGCCAGGACGTCGCGATGCTGGCCGCCAGCCTGGCCGGCACCGAAGCGGCATCTGCGACCCGCTTCGATACCGTTGCCCAGGCGCTGGCGGCCGCGCTGGGCCATGCCCAACCCGGCGAGCGCGTGCTGGTGTTCGGCTCCTTCCACACGGTGGCCGAAGCGCTGGCGGTGCTGGATTCAGCCCGATGAGGGAAGCGGGGCAGCCGCCGCGCTTATAATTTGCGACTTCTTCACCTGACGCCGTCGCATGACGATGGATACCGCCTTGAAACATCGCATCATCGGTGCCCTCGTCCTCGTGGCGCTGGCCGTCATCTTCCTGCCCATGCTGGTCAAGGGCCCCGCCAGCGACAGTGGCGTCACCGATGTGTCCACCGACGTGCCGAACGCGCCGCAGGGGCGGTTCGAGACCCGCGAGCTGCCGCTGGTCACGCCCGGCCAGCCCGGCGCCAATGGCGCCACCGGCATGCCCAGCCAGGCAGGCCAGCCCAAGCCGGCCACCGAGACCCTGACCCCGGCCGATGAGCCCGCGCCGCCGACCAACGCCCAAGGCCTGCCGCTGGCCACGGCCGGCGGCGACTACGCGGTGAGCTTTGGCGCCTATGCCAGCGAAGACGATGCGAACATCGTCATCGACCGCCTGCGCCAGTCCGGGCTGGATGCCTTCCGTCAGGATGCCACCATCGGCGGCAAGCCGGCCTGGCGCGTACGCGTGGGGCCGTATGCCAACCAGTCGCAGGCCGAGATCGCCCGCATCGCTGCGCTCAAGGTGCGCTCCGATGTGAAGGCCGAGGTGATTTCGCTCGATGCCACTGCGGACGTGCCGGCCACGGCCACCACGCCCAATCCGGCGGCCATTGCGCCCAATTCCGATGCTGCTCAGCTGGTTTCGCAGACGCCGCCAGCCGCACCGGTGACAGCCCCGGCCAAGCCGGATCCCGCCAAGCCTGCGCCGGCTCCGCCCGCACCCAAGCCTGCCGCCGAACCGGCCAAGCCGCCGGTGGCCGCGGTGCCCACGCCGGCCGCGACCGGAGTGGGCTTTGCCCTGCAGGTCGGTGCGTTCGGCAAGGAAAGCGACGCCAACGCGCTGCGCGACAAGCTGCGCGGCAACGGCTTCAGTTCGTTCGTCGAGCCGGTGAGCATCGACAGCGGCCGGTTGTTCCGGGTGCGCGTGGGACCGGTCTCCACCCGCGCCGAGGCCGACCAGCTCAAGGCCCAGGTGGCGGCCCGCAACGGCCTGACCGGAATCGTCCGCCCGCATCCGTAAGCCGATCGTTCGTCCAGGGAAGGGAGAACAGCATGTCCGCGATGCCTGACACAGACCTCCTGTCCTCCCTGCCGCGCCACGAGGGGAGCCGGGCATGATCGACCTGGTCCTGGGCACGGTGATCGTGGTGTCCACCCTGCTGGGGCTGCTGCGTGGTTTCGTCGGCATCATCGTCGGCACCCTGTCCTGGCTACTGGCCGGCTGGGCGGCCTTCATGTTCGGCGGCGATGCGGCGGCGAGGTTCGCCGGCGGCGGGCGTCCGGGCATGAGCGACTACCTGGGGGGATACGCGCTGACCTTTGTCGGGGTGATGATCGTGGTGGCGCTGATCGGCATGGTCATCAAGGCCTCGGTGCGCAACACCCGGCTGTCCGGCGTGGACCGCCTGGCCGGTGGCGGCCTGGGGCTGGTGCGCGGCGGATTCTTCGCCTGCGTGCTGGTATTGCTGATGTCCTTCACCCCACTGACCCGCGAAAGCGGCTGGCAGCAGTCCCATGTCCTGCCGGTGCTGGCGCCGGGCGCGGCCTGGATGCGCGCCCAGCTGCCGGACGTCTCCATGCCCCAGCTACCGTCCATGCCGTACATGCAGAACCTGAATATGGATCAGCTGGGTCACATTGATCTCAACAAGCTGCCCTTGTCAGGCGATAATGGCGCCCTCAACGACAGCTTCCAGCAGGCAGCCGCACAGCTGCCGCAACTCGGACAGACGGTGTCCGACGCACTCGGCAACGCCCGCGGACAACCTTCCAACGGGTTGCCCAGGCCCCTGAACGAACCGGCCACGCCCCAGGGCGACGCGGCCAAAGTGCGCCCCAACGAAAGCGACCCGGCACGGGTCGTGACAACCCCACCAGGCCAGGAACGGCCGCTCTAAGCCACGTAACACTCGCAGCGAAAACAGCGGAGAAAACGCCATGTGCGGCATCGTCGGAATCGTCGGCAACCAGAATGTTGCCGGTCAGCTCTATGACGGCCTGACGGTGCTGCAGCACCGTGGCCAGGATGCCGCGGGCATCGCCACCGCCGACGGCACGCGCCTGCGCGTGCACAAGGACAACGGCCTGGTGCGCGACGTGTTCAGCGCCAAGGCCATGAGCGTGCTGGAAGGCCGGGTGGGCATCGCCCACTGCCGCTACCCGACCGCAGGCTCGGAAGGCATGGACGAGGCCCAGCCGTTCTACGTCAACTCGCCCTATGGCATCGCCCTGGCGCACAACGGCAACCTGATCAACACCGAGGCGCTGCGCCAGGACGTCTTCGCCCAGGACCGCCGCAACATCAACACCGACTCGGACAGCGAAGTCCTGCTGAATATCTTCGCCCACGAGCTGGATACCCAGCGCGTGCTTTCGCCGGAGGCCGCGCTGCGCGCCGTGGCCGGCGTCAACCGCCGCTGCAAGGGTGGCTATGCGGTGGTCAGCGTGGTCCTGGGCCTGGGGCTGGTGGCCTTCCGCGACCCGCATGGCATCCGCCCGCTGGTGCTGGGCAAGCGCGAGCACAATGAAGGCACCGAGTACATCGTGGCGTCCGAATCGGCCGCGCTGGACATCCTGGGCTTCACCCGCATCCGCGACGTGGCCCCGGGCGAAGGCATCGTCATCACCGCCCGTGGCGAACTGTTCGCCCAGCAGTGCGCCGAGCCGCAGCAGCACGCACCGTGCATCTTCGAATACGTGTACTTCGCCCGTCCCGACTCGATGATCGACAACGTTTCGGTGCACAAGGCGCGCATGCGCATGGGCATCAAGCTGGGCGAGAAGATCCTGCGCCTGCGCCCGGACCACGACATCGACACCATCATCCCGATCCCGGACACCTCGCGCGACGCGGCGCTGGAAATCTCCAACGTGCTGGGCGTGAAGTACCGCGAGGGTTTCATCAAGAACCGCTACGTCGGCCGCACCTTCATCATGCCCGGCCAGGGCGAGCGGGTGAAATCGGTGCGCCGCAAGCTCAACCCGATCAACCTGGAATTCCGCAACCGGGTGGTGCTGCTGGTGGACGATTCCATCGTCCGTGGCACCACCAGCCAGCAGATCGTGCAGATGGCCCGCGACGCCGGCGCGCGCAAGGTCTACCTGGCCTCGGCCGCGCCGCCGGTGCGCCATCCCAATATCTACGGCATCGACATGCCGGCGGTGGAAGAGCTGGTGGCCAATGCCCGCACCGAGGAAGAGATCGAGAAGTTCCTGGGCGTGGACTGGCTGGTCTACCAGGACATCGCCGACATGGAAGCGGCCGTGCGCGAGGGCAACCGCAACCTGGAGCAGTTCGATTCCTCGTGCTTCGACGGCAAGTACGTCACCGGCATCGACCCGGGCTATTTCGAGCGCATCCAGCAATCGCGCTCGGACGAGGCCAAGCGCAAGCGCCGCGTGGTCTGAGCGAGCGGCGCGATGGCGATCACCCTGGACGAGCTGTCTGTGGCGCTGGGCGAGGCCGAGCGCGACACGCTGCTGGCCGACTGGCACTGGCTGACCGGCGAAGGCGCCCGGCCGCTGATGTTGACCCTGGCCGGCGATGCCTTCGTCCAGCTGGCCGACGGCTCGTCCGGCGTGTACCTGCTGGACTGCGCGCAGGGGCTGCTGCAGAAGGTGGCCGACGACCTGCCCGAGTTCCTGCAGCAGCTGAGCCATCCGGACTTCGTCGCCGATGCATTCCGGTTCGACCTGGTGGCCCCGCGCATCCGCGACGGCGCACTGCCGCAGGCCGGTTACGTGCTGGGTCTGCGCGTGCCCTTGCCGCTGGGCGGATTGCTGGAAACCGACAACCTGGAACCAGCGCCGCTGTCGACGCATTTCGCCCTGACCGGCCAGCTGCATGCCCAGGTCGCCGCGCTGGCGCCCGGCCAGGCGGTCACCGACATCTCCCTGGCTACCGAGTGACGCCCGCGCGTTGCCTGTCGATCCCGTGACGTCCCTGTACGAAGCTGCGCGCCGGTGCCTGGCTGCGACCGATCCGGCCGACAAGGTCACGCTGACCCAGCGCTACGCCGACGCGTTCGCGCGCGGCGAACTCGACATGCCGGCCGATGCTCCGCCGCCCGAGCCGATCCGCATGCCAGGACGGCCGGACAGGCCGCGCCTGGTCCATCAGCGCGAGCTGCGCAAGCGTGGCCTGGGCAGCGTGGAAGGCCGCGCCGCCTTCATCCATGCCATCGCCCATATCGAACTCAACGCGATCGACCTGGCCTGGGACGCGGTCTACCGCTTCCGCGAGGCGCCGGCGCCATACCAGGCCGACTGGATCAGCTGTGCCCATGACGAGTCGCGCCACTTCATGCTGCTGCGCACGCGGCTGCAGGCGCTGGGCTACGACTACGGCGACTTCAATGCGCACAACGGCCTGTGGGACATGTGCGAGAAGACCGCGCACGACGGCCTGGCGCGGATGGCGCTGGTGCCGCGCGTGCTGGAGGCGCGCGGCCTGGACGTGACCCCGGCGATGATCGAGAAACTCACCGCGCTGGGCGACACCGAGACGGTGGACGTGCTCGAGGTGATCCTGCGCGAGGAGGTGGCCCACGTCGCCGCCGGCTCGCGCTGGTACCGCTGGTACTGCGCGCGCGCAGGCGTGGAACCGCGGCCAAAGTTCCTGGCGCTGCTGCGCGAATATGCCGGTCCGTACCTGCGCGGGCCGTTCAATGTCCAGGCGCGGCTATGCGCGGGCTTCGAACAGGAAGAGCTGGACGCGCTGGCCGAACTCGAACCACCGCCGCGTCCGCAGACTGCCTAGCAGACGCATGCCAAACACGCGGTCCGGCGCAAAGCGGGCGGCACGATGTATCGGCTTTCACCCAGGCCGTTCTAGGGTGGAGCTCCGTTCCAGCGGAGTCGTTCCATGCACATCGCTTCTCATCCGGAGCAGGATTCGCGGCCGGCGCCGCACGGCCTGGTGCCGGTGTGGTCGTCCCATCGCATCTGGAACGGGGTCACTCTGAATGATCGCGGGCAGGCCTTCGCCAGTTTTCCGTCCTGCGACGGGCGCGGTGTGCAACTGGCCAAGCTGCTGGCCGATGGACGCCAGCAGCCGTATCCGGACCAAGCCTGGAACCGGCTGGATGACGGGCACGCGCCGGACGGCCGCTTCGTCAACGTCAATGCGGTCAGGTTCGGGCCCGATGGCCTGCTGTGGGTGGTCGATGCCGGCGCGCCGGGCATCGGCGAGGCGGCCATTCCCGGGGGCGCGCGCCTGGTGGTGATCGACACCGCCGCCGACCGCATCGTCCAGGTGCACGATCTGGCGGCAGGGGTGAAGCCGAAATCCTACATCGACGACCTCCGCTTCAACGCCGACGCCAGCAAGGTCTATCTCACCGATGCCGGCGCGCCGGCGCTGCTGGTGCTGGACCTGCGCAGTGGCGTGGTGGTGCGGCGTCTGGAAGACCAGCCGTGCACCACCGATCTGCGCCCCATGCGGGCCGACGGCAGGCCGCTCTACACCCAGGACGGCAGCGAGCTGCGGGTGCATGCCGACCAGATCGAAGTCTCGCCAGACGGGCGCTGGTGCTATTTCCAGCCCAGCAGCGGCCCGACCTACCGCGTCGCCGTGGCCGACCTGGAAAACCTGGATCTGCCGGAGGACCAGCTGGCCGCGCGCGTGACGCTGTTCTGGGATGGCCCGACCACCGGCGGCACCGCGATCGACGCCCTGGGCCGCCTCTATTACGGTGATGCCGAAACGCGCCGGATCCTGCGCATCGATGCGCACGGGCAAGCCAGCGTATTGATCGAGGATGAGCGCCTGATCTGGTCTGACGCGATGTGGATCGACGCCGACGGCTGGCTGTGGCTGCCGGCGACCCAGCAGAACCGCACGCCGGGCTTCAGTGGCGGCCAGATGTCGGTGGAATACCCGGTGTGGATCTACCGATATTTCATCGGCGTGGGACCGTCTCCGATCGACCACGCCTGAGGTCTTGCCCGGCCTGCAGCGCTACAGCGTCTGCAGGTCGAAGCCTTCCGGCGTCACCCGCAGCACCGAGCCCTGTTCGTACCAGTCGCCCAGCACGATGCGCGTGCAGGCCTTCCCGCCGACCGTGAGCTCGTGCACGGCCGGGCGATGGGTGTGGCCATGGATCATCCTGTCGATGCCGTAGCGGGCGAAGGTGGCTTCCACTTCGGCCGGGGTCACGTCGGTCAGCGTTTCGAATCTGGCGTTGTCGTCCTTCATCCCGCCCTGGTGCGCGGCGCTGGCGGCGCGGGCCTGCGCGGCGAAGGCGATGCGCGCGGCCAGCGGCTGGGACAGCATGTGCGCCTGCCAGGCCGGGTCGCGGGTCTGCGCGCGCACCGCCTGATAGGCCACATCCGAGGTGCACAGCAGGTCGCCATGGCCGATCAGGGTCGGCGTGCCGTACAGCACCACCACCGCCGGGTCGGGCAGGATCCGCATGCCGCAGCGCTGCGCGTAGCCGTCGCCCAGCAGGAAGTCGCGGTTGCCGCGGATGAAGAACACCGGCACGCCGGCATCGCTGACCGCGCGGATGCCTTGCGCGACTTCGCTCGCCAGTTCGGACGGATCGTCATCGCCCACCCAGGCCTCGAACAGGTCGCCCAGGATGTACAGCGCGTCGGCACCGATCGCCTCGCGCTGCAGGAACTCCAGGAACAGGGTGGTGATGGCCGGGCGCGTGGCGTCCAGGTGCAGGTCGGAGATGAACAGCGTGGTCATCGGCAAATGATAGCCGGCGGGGCGTTGGTCGGCAGTTTGCGCTGCTGGCGGGCCGCGTCGAGGGCGATCGGGCTCGATCCGGCCACAGCAGGTAAAATTGGCCGATTCCACCTTGTCGCTCCCGGGCTTTCCATGATCTGCCGTACCCGCTTCGCCCCCAGTCCCACCGGTTACCTGCATATCGGCGGCGCGCGCACCGCGCTGTATTGCTGGCTGGAGGCGCGCCATCGCGGTGGCGAATTCGTCCTGCGGATCGAGGACACCGACCGCGAGCGCAGCACGCAGGGCGCGATCGACGCGATCATCGAGGCGATGGACTGGCTAGGCTTGGACTACAACGAAGGCCCGATCTATCAGACCCAGCGCGTCGAACGCTACAAGCAGGTCGCCGAGCAGCTGGTCGCCGACGGCAAGGCCTATTACGCCTACGAAACCCGCGCCGAGCTGGACGCGATGCGCGAGGCAGCGATGGCCCGGCAGGAAAAGCCACGCTACAACGGCGCCGCGCGCGAGCAGCAGCTGCCGTACCGCGACGATCCCAACCGGGTGATCCGCTTCAAGAATCCGATCGGCGGCACGGTGGTGTTCGACGACCTGATCAAGGGTCCGATCGAGATCGCCAACAGCGAACTGGACGACATGGTGATCTTCCGTCCGGACGGCTATCCCACCTACAACTTCGCGGTGGTGGTGGACGACATGGACATGGGCATCACCGAGGTGATCCGGGGCGACGACCACATCAACAACACCCCGCGCCAGATCAACATCTATGAGGCGCTGGGCGCGCCCGTGCCCAGGTTCGCGCACATGCCGATGATCCTGGACGAGGCCGGCGCCAAGCTGTCCAAGCGCACCGGCGCGGCCGATGTCATGCAGTACAGGGACGCCGGCTATCTGCCGCATGCGCTGATTAACTACCTGGCGCGCCTGGGCTGGTCGCATGGCGACCAGGAGCTGTTCTCGCGCGAAGAACTGATCGCACTGTTCGACGTCAAGGACGTCAATTCCAAGGCCGCGCGGATCGACATGGCCAAGCTGGGCTGGGTCAACCAGCATTACCTGAAGACCAACGACCCGGCCACGATCGCCCCGCAGCTGGTCTTCCAGCTGGAGAAGCTCGGCGTGGACCCGTCCGCCGGCCCGGCCCCGGCCGATGTGGTCGTGGCATTGCGCGAGCGCGTGCAGACCCTGAAGGAGATGGCCGAGAAAGCCGTGGTCTGGTATCAGCCGCTGACCGAATACGACGAAGCCGCCGTGGCCAAGCATCTCAAGGTCACTGCCACCGCGCCGCTGGCCAAGACCCGCGAGCTGCTGGCTGTCCTGGGCGAATGGACCGTCGACAGCGTGTCAGTCGCGCTGCATGAGGTTGCCGCCGCGCTGGAGCTGGGCATGGGCAAGGTCGCCCAGCCGCTGCGCGTGGCCATCACCGGCACCCAGGTCAGCCCCGACATTTCCCAGACCGTGTACCTAGCCGGCCGCGACGAAGCCTTGAAACGCATCGACGCGGCGCTTATCAAGGCAGGCAATGCGACCTGAGTTGCAGGAACACGCCATGTCCAGCAAGCACGCCTGTATCGATCCCCACCACCACGTGCACAGCGCCGATGCGTTCGTGCACGCGGTCGAGCGCGCCTGCACCGAGCGCGGCCTGCGGCTGACGCCGATCCGGGCACGTGTGCTGCAGCTGATCGCCGAAGCCGGCAAGCCGATCAAGGCCTACGAACTGCTGGACCTGGTCCGTGCCTCCAAGGGCGTGGGCGCCGATGCACCGCCGACGGTGTACCGCGCGCTGGATTTCCTGATGGCCAACGGCTTCGTGCACAAGCTCGAATCGGTCAATGCGTTCGTTGCCTGCCACCATCCCAACAGCGCCGCGCACTCGGTGCCGTTCCTGATCTGCGACCGCTGTCATTCGGCGGTGGAACTGGAAGACCGCGCCGTGGTCGATCAGCTCGAAACCCGGGCCAAGGCGCTTGGCTTCCAGCCGCAGGCGCAGACCCTGGAAGTGCACGGGCTGTGTGCGCGGTGTGCGCAGGCGCAGTGAGTTTGCGCTTGGTTGCGCGTCTGTCTGAGGCCTGCCATTTGGCGGGCTTCTTTTTTGGCGAGGTTTCCGTGCCGCTGTGCGGTGGACCTGCTTTCCTTGCCTATGCGAGGGGCGCGCTTCAACGGCCGAATGGCGGGTCAGGCCGGGCAAACGACGTGCAGCCGTGCACATCGCCCCGCAGTTCTGATTCTGGTCCCTTCGCCGCGCCTCATGGGGATTTGAAAGCAGAGGCAAAACCGAAAGGCCAAGGCCAAGGGCAGCCGAGCAAGCTCCGCTCTACAGACAGCGCCGGGCGCAAATAGCTTCTGTAGAGCCGAGCTTGCTCGGCTGCTTTTGCTTTTGATGTTGCCTAGCTCTTGACCTTCAGCGCTTTCAAAGCGAGCCGCCGCGAACAATCTCACGCCACCACCGGCTGTGCCTCCGAAGCGCGCTCGCGGATCGGCAGGTTCGCCGCCGCGGCGATCAGCGCCAGGGCCATGTCGGCGTACCACATCCACAGATAGCTGCCCGAGCGCTCCAGCGCCACGCCGCCCAGCCAGGCGCCAAAAAAACCGCCGACCTGGTGCGACAACAACGTGAGTCCGAACAGCGTGCCCAGATAACGCGGGCCGAAGCGCTTGCCGATGATGCCGGCCGTCGGCGGCACCGTCGCCAGCCAGGTGAAACCCAGCGCCGCGGCGAGGAGGTAGAACGTCATCGGCGTGGGCGGCGCCATCAGATACAGCCCGATCAGCACTGCGCGGCTGGCGTACATCGCCGCCAGCACGTACTTCATCGGCATGCGCTGGCCCAACGCACCGGCAGTCAGGCTGCCGGCGACGTTGAACAGGCCGATCAACGCGATCGAGGTCCCGGCCACGGTCGGCGACAGGCCGCACAGAGCGATCTCGCCGGGCAGATGCGTGACCAGGAAGGCGATGTGCACGCCACAGGTGAAAAAGCCCAGGTGCAGCAGCCAGTAGCTGCGGTCGCGCAGGGCGATGCGCAGCTGTTCGCGCAGGGTCAGATGGGCGATTTCCGCGGCGTGCACGATGCCGGCGGAAGGATCGCCGCGGCGCGGCTTCACCAGCGGGGCGATCAACGGCAAGGTCAGCAACGAGGCGATCGCCAGCCCGAACATCGCCGTCGTCCAGCTGGCCAGGCTGATGCCCAGCGTCACCAGCGGTGCGAACACGAACTGGCCCAGCGAGCCGCCGGCATTGATCAGCCCCGAAGCGAACGAACGCTTTTCCGCGGGAATGTGTTGTGCGGTCGCACCGATCAGGATCGAGAAGCTGCCCGCGCCGGCACCGGCCGCGGCCATCACGCCCAGCGACAGCATCAGGCCCCATTCGGTGGTCATCCATGGCGTCAGCGCGCAACCGGCCGCCATCAGCAGACCGCCGAACACCAGGACGCGCGCCGGCCCGTGGCGGTCGGCGATGGCGCCGAACACCGGCTGCACCGCGCCCCACACCAACTGGCCGATCGCCAGGGCGAAACTGATCGAGGCAATACCGATCCCGGTGCTGGCGCTGATCGGTTTGACGAACAGGCCAGTGGTCTGGCGCACGCCCATGGTCAGCAGCAGCATCGACGACGCCACCACCAGCAATAGCCACGGCGTGCGCGGTTGGGCGGCGGTGCTCACGCGGCCTCCCGCAGCGGGCGCAGGGCATCGTGCAGGGCATCGAGGTCTTCGTTGAGGCGCTGCATCGGCGCGACGCCGAACAGCGCGGTCATCCGGGCCTGTGCGCGTCGCCATAACGGAACCGCTTTGGCAATGGCTTTCTCGCCCTTGGCCGTGACTTGGATCAATCGCTGTCGCGCGTCGTTGCCGCGCGCGTCGCGGATCAGTCCATTGGCGAGCAGGGGTTTGAGGTTGCGGGTGAGGGTGCTGCGGTCCATGCCGGCCACTTCCGCCAGCTCGCCCAGCGTGCGGGTGCCTTTCTGGGCACGGCGCAGGATGGAGTATTCGTTGAGGCTCAAGCCGATGGCGGCCAACTCGCGGTCGTAGAGCTGCGAGGCCTGGCGCGCGGCGCGGCGCAGGCGGAAGCAGGTGCAGTCGGTATCCGGCGTGCGTGGAGTAGGCATGGACATGCGATCGGACGGCAGGTGGTGCGCATGATGCATGCATATGCACCTATTCTGGAAGCCGACATGGATGCAACGTCGGATTCCAGGCACGGCCATGCCGATGCGGCTCCCATCTGTAGAGCGGAGCTCGCTCCGCTGGGGCCTTTCTCACGAACCGAACGAGGAGCAGCGGAGCGAGCTCCGCTCTACAAGGAGGCCGCTACGGGATTAGGAGGCAGGTGCTCCCACGCATGCTTTCCGCATGGCGATCGCCCAGTAAAAAGGGCCGGATGACTGGGGAAGTCATCCGGCCCGCGATCCCATGTTGGCGCTTGGCGCGGCGGCGGACGCAGAGCACACGCCGCCGCACCCGGGGTGCGCCTTCCGACTGGGATCAGAAGAACATGCGCACGCCGAAGGATGCGCTGCGGCCGGGCAGCATCACCTCGTCCTTGAGGAACGAGGTGTGCACGCGTGCGTCCTGGTCGGCCAGGTTGCTGCCATCCAGGAACACTTCCCACGAGGTCGCACCGTCATCGACGTGGTACGCCACGTGCGCGTCCACCATCGTGTAGCCGGCAGTCTCGGTTTCGTTGACGGCCACCTTGTCCTGCTTCATGTAACGCGTGGCGCCGATCGAGGCGCGCCAGGCGCTGGCTTCCCAGCGCAGTTCGCCGCCGAAGCGACCCGGCGCGATGCGCGGCAGGTTGCCGCCATCGTTCAGGCGCGCACGCACGGTGTCGCCGAACACATGCAGGTCCCAGTCGCCGGTGCTGGCGCTGTTGGCCAGGTGGAAGGTGGCTTCACCCTCGAAACCGTGGAAGGTCGCATCGCCCTGGCTCCACTGGCGGATCGGCAGGTATTCGTCTTCCTCGTCGAAGTACCACTGGTCGCCGGTGTCGACCAGGTAGATGAAGTTGTTGTAGCGGTTGTAGTAGGCAGAGACCTTCGCATCCATCCAGTCGTTGCGATAATTCAGGCCCAGCTCGGCCTGGTTGGCCTTTTCCTTCTGCAGGTCGGTGCCGCCGATTTCGTAGGCAAGCGTGGCGATGTGCGGGCCATCGGCGAACAGCTCCTCTTCTGCCGGCGCGCGTTCGGCGTGGTCCAGGTTGGCGGTGATGCGCCAGTTGTCATTGAGCCTGAAGCCGAAGCTGGTCGACAGGCTCAGCGGCTTGAACTCAGGCGTCAGGCCCGTCTCGGTGTCGTATTTGACCCGGTCCACACGTGCGCCCAGGTCGGTGGAGAACCGGCCCCAGCTGTTCTGCGCCACGGCGAACAGGCCGACCGACTTGGTATCGGTGCGCGGTACGAAGGCTTCCTCGCCGATGGCTTCGAACGTGGAGTCGCTGCCCTGCACGCCGATGGCGGTCTTCCAGCCGTTGTCGGCGGCGAAGGTCGCCTCGACGCGGCCTTCGTTGGCGTTCTTCTTGAAGACGGTGCCGACCTCGTCGCCTTCGAATTCGGTGTGGTCGTAGGTGGTGTGGCCAAAGCTGTAACGCAGTCCGCTGCCTTCGCCCCACGGATCGTTGAGCCCACCCTTCACCTCGAAGCGGTCCTGGTGCATTTCCAGGTGCACGCCGCGCTCGCCTTCGGCCAGGTCGCCCGGCTCGCCCGGGTTACCGTAGCTGTCGTTGAAGCGCGACACCGACGCGCCGATGAAGCCCCAGTCACCGGACAGCGAAGCGCCAAAGGCGCCGGACTTGTTGTCGATGAAGGAGTTGTCCTGGCGGCCCTGCGGGGTGTCGTAATCCTTGGCATTGCGGTACACGCCGTCGGCATGGATCGACAGGCCGCCGTTGCCGGCATCGAAGCGCGCCATGCTGGTCTGGCCATCCTTGTCGCCGAAGTCCACGCGGGTTTCGGCACGGCCGGTGACGCCCTGGATCGGGGTTTCGGCGATGCGGCCGTCGACCACGTTGACCGCGCCGCCGATGGCGCCGCTGCCGTAAAGCAGGGTGGACGGGCCCTTGAGCACTTCGATCTGGTCGGCCAGGAACGGCTCGATCGCCGGCGAGTGGTCCTGGCTGACGGTGGACACATCGGCGCTGGACAGGCCATCGGCCATCACCGCCACGCGCGGGCCGTCCATGCCGCGGATGATCGGGCGGCCGACGCCGGGACCGAAGTTGGAGCTCTGCACGCCCGGCAGGCCGGCGACGGTTTCGCCCAGGCTGGCGGCGCGGACTTCATCGAGCTTTTCGCCGGAGAGCACTTCGACCGGACGACTGAGCTGGTCGGCGGTGCTGCCGAACGGGTTGGAGGTCACCCTGACCGCATCCAGGTCCTTGGCGTGCAGGCCGCTGCCGGCGGTATGGCGCGAGTCGCTGGTCGGGTTGGTGGCGGTCGCGTCCTGGGCCTGGGCGGCAAAGGTGAACAGCGCCAGGGTGAGGGCGGCGGCAAGTGGGGCGCGGGACAGGGCGGCCGTGCCGGCGGCGCGGAGGGAACGTGGCTTCATCGTGGAAACATCCGGAGGGGAGGGAAAGACAGGTGGCTTCAAAACGTTATAATATATCGACACGCAGTCAAGTCCCCTCCCGAAAGTCATACTTGTCCCATGTCCTCCCCGTTTTCTTTTCGCATCCGTTCATGGCTCGACCGTCTGGGCGCCACCGGCTCGCTGGTGTGCGCGGTCCATTGCGCAGTGCTGCCGCTGCTGATCGCGCTGCTGCCGGCGCTGGGTCTGTCGCGGTGGCTGGGCGAAGGATTCGAGCGGACCTTTGTCGTGTTCGCCTCGCTGCTGGGGGTGTTCAGCCTGGCCAGCGGCTATCGCCGGCACCGCGTGCTGCGCGCGCTGGGCATGCTGCTGACCGGGCTGGCGGTGCTGTGGGTGGCGGTGCTGTACGCGCCGCTGCACCACAGCGTGATCCCGCATGCGGTGGCAATGACCTTCGGCGGCACCCTGGTCGGCCTGGCGCACGTGCTGAACCTGCGCCTGAACCACGGCCACGTGCACGACGCCAGCTGCGCGCACTGACCGCTGTAGGCCAATGGGGCGGCTGTGATAGCCTCTCCGGCCCTGCGCGCTGGCACCTCGCCGGCAGCGCACCCGCCAGATCGGTGGGCCACCAACATTCAGGAGTCAAGCAAATGGGCAAGGGTGATCGCAAAACCGCCAAGGGCAAGCGTTACAACTCAAGCTACGGCAATGTGCGCAAGCACAATTCGGTGATCGGCGCCGCGGCGCCGGTGACCAGCAAGTCGGTGACCAAGGCGCCGGCCAAGAAGGCCGTGGCCAAGAAGACGGTCGCCAAGGCCGGCTGATCCGGCCTGCCAACGCTGGACCGATCGAACGCGGCGCCCTCGGGCGCCGCTTTTTTATGGCGATGATCCGGCGCCGGAGTTAAATCCGCTGACTAACGGCGTGCACACGGCCAGCAGTCGAGTGATCAGGTCCATGTCGCTGCGCTCTGCCGGGATCAGAACATGCGGGCGGGTGTTTCAGCCGAAGAGGGTAGCGCTTGGTATCGGTGCGGGCAGGGCGCCTTCGAGATGCAGCAGGAATTCCTTGGTCGGCAGGCCGCCGCCGAACCCGGTCAGGGCGCCGCCGGTGCCAATCACCCGGTGGCAGGGCAGCACGATCGGCAGCGGATTGCGACCGTTGGCCGCGCCCACCGCGCGCGTGGCGGTCGGCCTGCCCACGGCGTTGGCCAGGTCGCGGTAGGTCCAGGTGCTGCCGTAGGGAATGGCCGCCAGCGTGGTCCACACTTCTTCCTGGAACGCGGTGCCGCGTGGCGCCAGCGGCAGGTCGAACTGCCTGAGCTTGCCGGCGAAGTACGCCTCCAGCTGCGACTGCGTTTCGCGCAGCACCGCGTGATCGCCCGGTTCCCAGGTTGACCAGCGCCTGACCGGATGGCGGTTCTGCGGGAATTCGAGCGCGTGCAGACCGGCATCGCTGGCGGCCACCAGCAGCGGGCCAACGGGACTGGGCAGGGTGCGATGGAAGATGGTCATGTGCGGGTCTCCGCAATGGTGTCGGTGAGTGGCTTGGAAGGCGGCATGCTGTCCTTCCACAGGTGCAGCACGGCGTAGCCGCGCCACGGGCGCCAGGCCTGCGCGTGCTGCAGCAGCTGGCGCGCGCTCAGGCGGGTGCCATCGTTGGGCAGGGCCCTCTGCAGGACCAGGTCTTCGGCCGGAAAGGCATCGGGATGGCCGAGCCCGCGCAGCGCCAGATAGTTGGCCGTCCATGGCCCGATCCCGGGCAATGCGGTCCAGCGTTCGACGAACTGCTCCAGCGTGGTGCCTGCGTCGAAATCCACCCGGCCATCCAGCACTGCCTGGGCCACCGTGCGCACCGTGGTCGCGCGCGCCTTGGTCAGGCCGATCGCGGTCAGGTCGGCCTCGGCCAGCGCCTGTGGAACGGGAAACAGATGGGTATGCACCTGGCTCAGCAGCGGACCGTTGACCGGTTCGCCAAAGGCCTGGGCCAAACGCGCGGTGAAGGTGCGTGCCGCAGCCACGCTGACCTGTTGGCCGATGACCGCGCGGACGGCGATCTCGAACCCGTCCCAGCCGCTGGGGATGCGCAGCCCGGGGCGCCTGCGCAGCAGCGGGCGCAGGCGTGGATCGTCGCGCAGTGCGCCGGCGACGGCCTGCGGATCGGCATCCAGGTCGAACATGCGGCGCAGGCGTTCGACCACCGCCAGCATCCCGGTCGGGGCGATGTTGCGCAGCTCCAGGCGCAGCGCGTGCTCGCCTTTGGGCCAGGCGCTCACGCGCAGCCAGCCGGGCGATTGCGGGGGGCCGACCACACGCGCGTACGACACCGCGTCGACGTGTTCGACACCGGGCAGCGCGCGCCCGCGCAGGAAATCCAGCATCGCGGTGAAGTCGTACGGCGGCCGGTAGCCCAGGCGCAGCACCAGCGTTTCGCCGGCCGCTTCGCGCGGCTCGCGCTTGCGCAGGTCGCGCGGGGCCATGCGATAGGTGTCCTTGAACACCGTGTTGAAGCGTCGCAGGCTGCCGAACCCGGCGGCCATCGCCACGTCGGTCACGGGCATGTGCGTTTCGGTCAGCAGTTGCTTGGCGAACAACAGCCGGCGGGTGGCATGCACGCCGATCGGCGAGGTACCCAGGCGGCCGGCGAACAGCCGCCGCAGCTGGCGCTCGCCCACGTCCACGCGCGCGGCCAGTGCGGAAAGCGGCTGGTCGGCCAGCAGGCCGGTGTCGATCAGCTTCAGGGCACGTGCGACCACGTCATCGCCACGACGCCAGGCGCCATCGCCCGGGGCCAGCTCCGGACGGCAGCGCAGGCACGGCCGGAAGCCAGCCGCTTCGGCCGCCGAGGCCGCGGCGTAGTAGGTGACGTTTTCGGCCTTCGGTGGCGGAGCCGGGCACACCGGCCGGCAGTAGATGCCGGTGCTGGAAACCGCGGTGAAGAACAGGCCGTCAAAGCGCGCGTCGCGGCTCAGGCGGGCCTGTTCGCAGGTGCGCAGATCGGGCAGGGACGGTGAGGACATGCCGCGCAGGCTAGCACCGCCCGGCAGCCCTCACTCGCCGCTTTCGGACATCAATGCCCGCACATCAATGGGTCGCTGGGGAAACCGCCTTCAAGGCTGGTGCCAGCGGCTTCAACGAGCCATCGTTCGGTTCGGGCGGCAGCTGCAGCAGGTGCGCCAGCAGTGGATAGACATCGACGTTGTCGAACGCCGGCACCACCGCCCCGTTGCGAAATGCCGGGCCATGGGCGATGAACATCGCATGCATCGAGGCCAGCGCCGGATCGAATCCATGCGAACCGCGCGCATGGTCCAGCTGGCGCCGCTGCGCCGCCTGCTCGGCGGGCAGCGCATCCCAGCCTTCATCCATCTGGCACACGATGGGCGGAATGCGCGCATTGGTGCCGTAATGCCAGCGGGCCGGCAGTTCGCCCTTGCGCCAGCAGGTGTAGTGGTCGTGGCGTCCGAGCAGGCGCTTGGCAACGGTGGCTTCGAAGCCCGCCTTCGGTGCAACGCCGATGACCTGGCCGATCGAGACGACGGCGGCTTCTTCCATGGTGACCATGTCCTCGACCGCGATCACATGGTCCGGCGTGACCTGGGCCATGCCGTGGTCGGACACGATCACGATGTTGATCCGGTCCAGCAGGTCGTGCGCGGCCAGGGTGTCCAGCAGCGTGCCCACGGTGGCATCCACGCGGTGCAGCGCTTCGCGGACCTGCGGGGAGTCGGGGCCGTAGCCGTGGCCTTCCTCGTCGACGTCTTCCATGTACAGCGCGGCCAGCTGCGGGCGCTGGTTCCGCGGGCCGGTGAGCCAGCCGGCGACTTCGTCGGCACGCGTCTGGATGCTGATCTTCGGGTCGTACAGGCGGTACTGGCTGGGGCGCACGCCATCGATGGGCGCGCCGTTGCCGGGCCAGGCCCAGATCGCGGTCTTCAGGCCGTGCTGCTCGGCCGTGACCCAGATCGGCGTGGCTTCGCTCCACCAGCGCGCATCGCCGGTGGCACCGGCGTCGGAGAGCTTGAAGTCGCCCAGCCCTTCATCGCGCATGGAGTTGTGGATCACACCGTGATGGTCCGGGCGCAGGCCGGTCACCAGCGTGTAGTGGTTGGGGAAGGTCAGCGCGGGATAGGACGGATTCATCCACTGCGCACGCACGCCGGAGCGGGCCAGTTGGTCCAGGTGAGGCGTGTCGCCGTGGCCCAGGTAGCTGGCGCGCAAGGCATCGATGGAGATCAGCAGGACCGGCGCCGGAGCATCGGCAGGATGGGAGGCGATGGATGGGACGGTGTGATCGGTGGCGCAGGCAGTCAGCAGCAACAGGCTGGCCAGCCATGCGGCCCTGATTTTGGGCAGAGGCATGCGACAAACGGGATGGCAACAGGTGGATCGAGCTTGGCAGAAAGCCATGACGCCTGCATGGCGGCGGTGCCGTGGGAGCCGCTTCAGCGGCGATGGAGCCTTCCCGGCAAAGCCCATCGCCGCTGAAGCGGCTCCCACGGTACGTGTCAGTCTTCCAGGGCCAGCACCCGGATCTCGACTTCGCCTTCGATGGTCACCACCTGGCCGGGGCGGATTTTGGCGGTCTTGCGCAGCTCCTGGACGCCATCGACGTTGACCACGCCGCTGGCGACCACCTGCTTGCCCATGCCACCGCTGTCGACCAGGCCGCACAGCTTGAGCAGGATATGGAGTTCGACGTACTCGCCGTCGAGATCGAATTCGAGGATCTGCATGGACGTCATCCTAATCGGCCGGCGTCCATCCGCCTACGACGGGGCGCGATCGCCGGCGTGGGCGCGCGGATAGCGCCTGCCGTTGAGCACGCGACCGATGAAGGTCCGGCGGACCAGCCATTGATAGCTGCCCAGCGACAACGCCATGGCGATGGCGAGCAGGAGCGGGAATTCGACGAACCACGGCCAGTCGATGCGCGTGGCGGCAACCTGCAGCGCCATCACCAGCGGCAGATGGACGATGTAGACCCAGTACGAGGCATCGGCCAGGTAGCGTCTCGCCGGACTATGTCCAGAAAGGAAGGCAAGGCCGGCGCCGATCAGGGCAAAGCTCCAGCTCCAGGCGGCGAACGCATAGGCGCAGGCGTAGGCCAGCATCCTGGCATCGTGTGGGGCTGGCGCCAGGACGGGCTGCACGCCGGCGATCCACAAGCAGGCCAGGGTCGCGACCAGCGCCAGGGCCAGGTGCCAGGGCCAGCTTTTCGCCCAGCGCTGCAGCAGTTCGCTGCGCCGATGCAGCTGCCATCCCAGCCCGAACGCCAAGCCGAAGGCCACAGTGGCCGAGGGGTTGGGCAACAGCGCCTGGTCCGGCGTGGGAATGCCGAACCACACGATCCAGTCATGCTGGGAGAACAGCGCGATTGCCGGCGGCAATGCCAGCAACACCGGCCCGGCGACGCCGGAAAGCACCGGCAGCAGCTTGTCCAGCAGGCGATGCATGGGCTGGCGCATCGGCAATGCGTTGCACGCCAGCGCCGCCACATAGCACCACAGCAGCAGGTACAGGAACCACAGATGGGTCAGCGGGAAGTGGTGTATCGACAGCTCTGGCGATGGCGGTGTGGGCGGCATCACGCCGTTGTTGGCCAGCCACGCCCCCCAGGCGCCAACGAAGATGATCGCGGCCAGTGTGAGCGGCCATGCGATCACCAGCGGTAGCCCGATGCGCAGGAGCCGATTGCGGACGAAGTGCTTCCACCCATGTCGCTGGTAGACCAGGCGCGCGAAAAACCCCGCCAGCAGGAAGAACAGCACCATCCGGAACAGGTGAGGCACATAGAACGCCAGGTTGAGCGCCGGGCTGTGCGCGTCCTCGTGGGCAGGCCAGAAATACTGCGCATCCGGCAGCCAGGCCATGCTGGCGTGCACCACCACGCCCAGCAGCAGCGCGCCGGCACGGACCGCATCCAGGCCATGCAGCCGTTCTGACGGCGCGGCCGTCGTGGGAGCAATCACTGTTTTCATGAAGACCTCGAATAATGTGGAGAGACGCGCCCACCTGGGCCGGGCCGCGTACGCGTCCAGCGAGTGAGCTGTCGGAGAAGGGATGAGGGGCGTCGAACGTGGGAGACGCTGCGCCCGGTCGGTCAGTGCGCCTGGATGCCAGGCGCTGCATCTGGGCCGTCAGCGGTTGCTGCCGGCTTCCTCGCGCTGGAAGGCCTCGATCTCGTCCAGCAGCGCCTGTGCCCTGGGGATGCCCTGGCCGATGCTGCCTTTGTCGAACAGATCGGGGCGCTGGCGCAGCAACCACACGCAGACTCCGAGCAGCAGCAGGTTGAAGGCGGTATTCCACAGCAGGTAGCTGGCAGGCAGATCCTGTCCTGTGATCGCCTGCGCCGCCACTTCCAGCAGCGCCAGCCACAGCAAACACCAGGCCAGGCCCAGGCGCGGCTGCCAGCGCACGCGCCAGTGGCGCAGCTGGCTCAGCGTCTTCTGCACGGTGAGCACCGGCCTGGCGTAATGCATCCGGGTCAGCAGCAGCACATCCACCGCCGAGCACACCACCAGGGCCACGCCCCAGGCATGCAGGGCCAGGCCGGACACCAGCGCCGGAATCGAATCGGTGTGGTGCACCCAGAACCGGGCGAACACCACCGCCATCCCGATCCCCAGCAGGATCTGCACGCTCTGCCACACCAGCAGCGGCCGCAGCCGGGAGCGGGCCTTGTCCAGGCGGCTTTCGGTGAACAGCTGCAGGTTGAGGGCACCCTGGCGCTGCAGGCGGGTTTCCATCGTCTGCCAGGCGAGTTTCATGTCGTCGAGTTCCATGATGGTCGTGTCCGGTCGGGTCAGAGGGCGCTGCGGATGCGCTGCTTGAGGCGGTTGATCTTGGTGGCCACGTTGGTCTCGCTGAGTCCAAGGATTTCGGCCATCTCGCGGTAAGGACGGTCTTCCAGGTAGAGCACCAGCAGGGCGCGATCCAGCGGCGGCTGCTGGGCGATGAAACGCTGCAGCAGGCGCAGTTGCTGGTCGGCTTCCGGGTTGCTGGCATTGGGATCGGCCAGGTCGTGCAGGTCTTCGTCCAGCGGCACCGCATGGCGCTGGCGCAGGGCCTGGCCGCGGACTTGGGAAATGGCCACGTTCAACGCAATCCGGTACATCCAGGTCGAAAAGCTGCGGCTGGCGTCGTAACGCGCAAACGCCCGCCACAGCTGGGCGGCGATCTCCTGGGCCAGTTCGGCACGGTCTTCCGGGTGGAAGGCGTAGCTGGCGGCGACCTTCAGCACGATCCCGCGATGGGCCTCCAGCAGGGACTGGAACTGGGTGCGGGCGTCGTGATCGATCAGGGCGGCGTGTTCCATCTGCGTGCGGGTCCGGTTGTGCGGCTCGTGGAAGTGATTCGCCGCACCGCGCGGTTTGTCACAGCCTGCCGAAAAATCGCACCGGAGGTGAACCTTCATTGCGTCCAAACCTGCGTTTCTACAAGGTTTTTCGGCAGAGTCACCCGCCAGGGCGCACAATAGGCGGCCACATACGCTGTCAGAGTTGCATCATGTCTTCCGAAAATGCCGCACCCGCGGTGCCGTTCTCCGCCCTTGGCCTGTCGGCCCCGATCCAGGCCGCCCTGGCCGCCGTCGGTTACGAATCGCCGTCCCCGATCCAGGCCGCCACCATCCCGGCGCTGCTGACCGGACGCGACGTGCTGGGTACCGCGCAGACCGGAACCGGCAAGACCGCAGCCTTCGCGCTGCCGGTGCTCTCCAACCTGGACATGCCCGCCGGCAAGCCACAGGCGCTGGTCCTGGCGCCCACCCGCGAGCTGGCCATCCAGGTGGCCGAGGCCTTTCACAAATACGCCGCCTCGATCCCCGGCTTCCAGGTCCTGCCGATCTACGGCGGCCAGAGCTACTACCCGCAGCTGCAGGCGCTCAAGCGCGGCGTGCACGTGGTGGTGGGCACCCCGGGCCGGGTCATCGACCACCTGGAGCGCGGTTCGCTGGACCTGTCCGGCCTGACCACCCTGGTCCTGGACGAAGCCGACGAAATGCTGCGCATGGGCTTCATCGACGATGTCGAGACCGTGCTGAAGAAGACCCCGGAGACCCGCCAGGTCGCGCTGTTCTCGGCAACCATGCCGCCGGCCATCCGCCGTATCGCCCAGACCTACCTGAAAGATCCGGTCGAGGTGAATATCGCGGCCAAGACCACGACCTCGGCCAACATCACCCAGCGCTACTGGTTCGTCTCGGGCCTGCACAAGCTGGACGCGCTGACCCGGATCCTTGAGGCCGAGCCGTTCGACGGCATGATCATCTTCGCCCGGACCAAGGCGGCCACCGAGGAACTGGCCCAGAAGCTGCAGGCCCGTGGCCTGGCCGCGGCCGCGATCAACGGCGACATGCAGCAGGCCGCGCGTGAGAAGACCATCGCCCAGCTCAAGGACGGCAAGCTGGACATCCTGGTGGCTACCGACGTGGCCGCGCGCGGCCTGGACGTGGAGCGCGTCAGCCACGTGCTGAACTACGACATTCCCTACGACACCGAAAGCTACGTGCACCGCATTGGCCGCACCGGCCGTGCCGGTCGCAGCGGCGATGCGATCCTGTTCGTCACCCCACGCGAGAAGTCCATGCTGCGCGCGATCGAGCGGGCCACGCGCCAGCCGATCACCGAGATGCAGTTGCCCAGCGTCGAGGATGTCAACGACCGCCGCGTCAACAAGTTCCTGGGCCGCATCACCGACACGCTGGCCGCCGGCAAGTCCGGCGAATACCGGGCGCTGATCGAGCGCTACGAGCGCGAAAACAACGTGCCGGCGGTCGACATCGCCGCCGCGCTGGCGCAGCTGGCCCAGGGCGACACGCCGCTGCTGCTGTCGGCCGAGCGTAGCCAGCCACGCAGTGCCGAGCCTCGTGGCGAGCGTGCCCCGCGCAGCGACCGCCCGCGTTACGAAGGCGAGCGCAGTGGCCCGTTCGGCGCCGCACCGCCGCGTGCCGAGCGCAGCGAGCGTCCGCGCAGCGACCGTCCGGTTCACACCGATCTGGCGCCGGGCGATGACGCCATCCCGGCTGCTGCCGAACGCCCACGCCGCGCGCCGGCCGGTGAGGCCGAGGTGGGCATGGAGCGCTACCGGATCGAAGTGGGCCACGCCCATGGGGTCAAGCCGGCCAATATCGTCGGCGCCATCGCCAACGAAGCCGGGCTGGAAAGTCGCTATATCGGCCGCATCGATATCCAGGACGATTACTCGGTGCTTGATCTGCCCGAAGGCATGCCGCGCGACCTGCTGATGCACCTGAAGAAGGTCTGGGTGTCTGGCCAGCAGCTTCGCATCCACAAGGTCGGCGAAGATGCCGGCGACGAGGCCCCGCGCAAGTTCAGGCCGGCGGCCGCACGCACCGACGCGCGTCCGCGCAGCTTCAAGCCCGGCCCCAAGGGCCCGGCCAAGCCGCACCGCAAGGGTCCGTCGAGGTCTTAAGGGCGAACATCCGGCCCTGCCGCCGGCACCGCCACGGACATGGAGAGCCGAGCTCGCTCGGCTGTTCTTCGGCCGGATCACCGGGAAGGCCTAAGCGGAGCCAAGTCCGCTCTTCGGCCGGATCATCGGGAAAGTCCAGCGGAGCAGGCTCCGCTCTACGGATCCCCAGACCCCGTCTGCACTGCCCACCTGATCGATAATGGCGCGATGACCGAAACCACCCGCCTCAACAAGCACATCGCCGAGACCGGCTTCTGTTCGCGCCGCGAGGCCGACCGCCTGATCGGACAGCGCCGGGTCACCGTCAACGGCCATCCGGCCGGCACCGGCGCGGTGGTGGGCGAGGGCGACGTGGTCCTGATCGATGGCCAGCCGCTGCGCGCCCGGGCCACGGTCAAGACCAGCGGGCGCCGCCATGTGTACATCGTGCTCAACAAGCCGGTGGGCGTCACCTGCACCACCGAGAGCACGGTCAAGGGCAACATCGTGGACTTCGTCGGCCACCAGCAGCGCATCTTCCCGATCGGCCGCCTGGACAAGGAGTCCGAAGGCCTGATCCTGATGACCAGCAACGGCGACATCGTCAACCAGATCCTGCGTGCGGAGAACCGCCACGAAAAGGAATACCTGGTCGAAGTCAACAAGCCGGTCACCGAGGAATTCCTGCGCGGCATGGCCAAGGGCGTGCGCATCCACGACCAGATGACGCTGCCGTGCCGAACTTCGCGCATTGCCAAGTTCGGCTTCCGCATCACCCTGACCCAGGGCCTGAACCGGCAGATCCGGTTGATGTCGGCGGCCTTCGGCTACCGGGTGACCCAGCTGCGCCGGGTCCGCATCGACAACGTCAGGCTGGGACCGCTGAAGGTGGGACGCTGGCGCAATCTGACCGATGCGGAATTGCGCGGACTGCTGCCGGACATGCAGCACTGGTGATGCGCGATCGCCCTGCTTGACACGCAATCCGGCGCGGTCCTTCGCACGCAGGTGAAATCACGTAGCCCGGGTAATGCCGTCAGACAGCACCCGGGAGGGCCTCCCCGGGAAAAGCCTCCCCGGGTGCGGCCTATGGCCTTACCCGGGCTACGCCATGTCCTTGGCCTCGGAAGTCGCCAGCAGTTCCGGACGCGCGACCGGCCGTTTCCGCGAGAACAGCGGGTGGGCGAACACGGCCAGCAGGATGATCGCCACGCCCAGGTAGAACAGCGGGGTGAGTTCGCGCTGTTCGCCCAGTAGCAGCATCGCCAGGACGATCGCGTAGACCGGCTCCAGGTTGGTGGCCAGCTGCATGCCGTAGGCGCTGACATGGCGCAGCGCGGCCAGCGCCATGGCGAAGGGCAACAGCGTGCAGGCCAGCGACAGCACCAGCAGCAGCGCACCGTCGTGCAGGCTGGGCACGACCAGCAGATCGCCATCAAAACCGGGGACCAGGGCCATCAGCGGCGTCAGCATGGTCAGCAGCAGCGTGCCGGCGCCCAGTTCCAGCGCGGTGACGGTGAGCGGTTCACCGCCTTCGACCATGCGCTTGTTGAGCGAGCCGAACACGGCTACCAGCAGCGCCGACAGCGCGCCGACCGCAATGCCGGCGCGCATAGCCTGCGGCACACCACCAACCACCAGCGCCACGCCCGGCAGCGTGGCCAGGCCGAACAGCAGCTCGCGCAGGTCGAACGGGCGCTTGGCCACCCACGGCTCCAACAGCGCGGTGAAGGCCGGCGCCAGCGCGATGCAGGTCGCCGCCACCGAGGCGTTGGCCAGCTTGATCGCGCCGTAAAAGGTCAGCCAGTGCAGCGACACCAGCGCGCCGATGCCCGCATAGGCCCAGCGTCGCCGTGCCGGCATCGCGCGCAGGCCACGCCAGACCGTGGGCAGCACCGCCAGCGCGACCACCACCAGCAGCATGCGCCACCACACTAGCGGCAGCGCGGGCAGGGTGATCAGCTTGCCAAGGATCGCGGTGAAGCCCCACAACAGCACGCAGACATGGACCTGGAGATGGGCTTTGGCGGGGACGTGGGAAGTCATCGCATGCATTATCGCTGCCGTGGTCGACGGACGTACGACATCCCAGCATTGATGTCTCTCCGTGAGCAGCCGAGGCGGGTCCGGCGTCCATCGGCTTTGCCTCACACTCCTGTTGCGCCCGGCTCACTGTAGTGCCGAGCTTGCTCGGCTGGGGCTCCACCGGGAAAGCTTCAGCCGAGTCCCCAAGATGGGATTGCCACAGGCTCGGCTCTACAGTCGTAGCCCGGGTAAGGCCAGAGGCCGCACCCGGGGGGCTCTCCCGGGGAAGCCATCCGTGGATGGTTCACGGAAAGCCCCGGGTAAGGCCCATTCCTTGCCCGGGCTACGCAACAGCGTCCTGGTGCAGCCGGCGCAGCAGCGCCATCGCCGCGGCCGGATTGCGCTCCTTGGCGGCTGAAATGAAAAATACGAACACTTCACGCGCCTGCTTCGGCGCCGGCGTGGTGTCGACATGCGGCAGCTCCTCGGGATCGCCGCCCTTGCGCCAGGCCTTGGCGCGCCGCGCCCAGGCATCAAGTTCGGCCGCAGGATAGCCGTGGGCTTCACCGCTGCGGCTGGCCATCAGGCGCGCGTAGACGAAGTCGCTGGTGATGTCGGCAAAGGACGGATACTCGTCCGATTCGGAAAACACCGTGCCCATGCCGTGGCTGCGCGCCAGTTCCAGAAACTGCGGAGTGATGAAGTCCGGGTCGCGCACATCCAGCACGTGGCGCAAGGTGCGCTTGCCGGCTTTCTTCGGCAGCAGGTCCAGGAACTTGGCGAACTGATCCGCGTCGATCCTGCGGCCCGACTCGAACTGCCATACCAGCGGCCCCAGCTTGTCGCCCAGCTCGGCGATGCCGCCGATGAAATCCTCGACCTGCGTGCGCGTGCCCGCCAGCGCGCGCGACTGGGTGATGCGCTTGGGCGCCTTGGCCGAGAACAGAAAGCCCTCGGGCGTGGCATCGCGCCATTTGGCGTAGGTGGCCGGCTGCTGGGTACCGTAATAGGTACCGTTGATCTCGATGGCGGTGACGTGGCGGCTGGCGTAATCCAGTTCCAGCCGCTGCACCAGCCCGGCCGGATAGAAGTTGTCGCGCCACGGGGCATACACCCAGCCACCAATGCCGACGCGGATGCCTGAGGGCGGTGCCGCCGCGGGTGCGAACAGGTCGGCGGCGGCGGAAGTGGCGGGCTTGCGGGTGGCCATGATGCGGACCTCGGGACATCGGCGCAGAAGGAGACGCAGCATATCCAGCCCATGGCGCAGGGACTGCGATCATGTCCGCGCTGCCTTCACGCGAATTTCAATACTGGCGCGTTCATGATTCTGCTGAACACCCACTGGTAATCCACATGTCCAAAGCAGGATGGCTGTTCCTGGCAGCCGCCGCGTGCGGTAGCGCACAGGCGGCCGAATCAGAAGAGTGCCCCACCCGGACCGACCTGCCGCCGACGGTGAACTTCCGCGTCGACAACGACCTGTTCGGCGGCGCCGACCAGGATGAGGGCTATACCAACGGCGTCCAGCTCACGCTGGTATCGCCCAATCTGACGGACTTCACCAACGATCCTTGCCTGCCGCGGATGGCACGTTTCATCAACCACTATCTCAGCGCGATCCAGCCGGAAGGCTTTGATCAGCAGAACATGGTGTTTACCCTCAACCAGGCCATCTATACGCCCAGGGACTTCACCCGGACCGATGTGATCCCGGACGATCGCCCGTATGCGGCGGCGCTGTTGGTGGGCTTTGGCTACAACGCGCGCAAGGGCAACAGCCTGCATACCACCCAGTTGAAACTGGGCTGGGTCGGACCGTCGGCACGCGGCAAGGAAGTCCAGAACGCCGTGCACAAGGTGCTGGGCGACGATGAGTTCGAAGGCTGGGACAACCAGCTGCGCGACGAACCGGTGATCATGCTGCAGCACGAGCGCATGAACCGCTTCGCCTGGGGCAACGGCAAGTGGACCTGGGACGCCATCACCCATTACGGCGGTGCGCTGGGCAACTACCAGACCTTCGTCAATGGCGGCGCCGAGTTGCGCTTCGGCCGCTATCTGCTGGACGATTTCGGCAGCACGCCGCTGCGCCCGGCCGGCGAGAACACCGCGCCCAGCAGCGAAGTACGGGCCGGCGGCGTGTTCCGGTTCCATGGCTTCCTGACCACCGACGTGCGCTGGGTGGGCCGCGACATCACCCTGGACGGCAACACCTGGAAGGACAGCCACAGCGTGGACAAGCGCAATGTGGTCGGCTACGTCGGCTACGGCGTGGCGGTGATGAAGGGCCACTGGAAGTTCGCCCTGGCGCGCTACTACTCCACCCGTGAGTTCGACGGCCAGGACGAACCGCCGGTATTCGGCAGCTTCACCATCAGCCGCGCGCTGTAACGGGCCGGCAGGCGCGCCTCATGCGGATCAAGTGGACCACGCCGGACCTGTGCGACGCGTTTCCCCAGGTGCAGGTGGCCGAGCCACTGTTCCACGATTTCGGCGGCAAGCCGGCCTTTTTCGGCCGGATCGTCACCATTCGCTGCCTGGAGGACAACTCGCGCGTGCGCGAGCAGGTCGAAGGCGAGGGTACTGGCAAGGTGCTGGTGATCGACGGCGGCGGCTCGTTGCGGCACGCGCTGCTGGGCGACATGCTGGCCGAGAAGGCCGTGGCCAACGGCTGGGCGGGCCTGCTGGTCCACGGCGGCGTGCGCGATGTCGAAGTGCTGGCCAACCTGCCGATCGGCATCAAGGCGCTGGCGCCGTCGCCGATGAAGACCGACAAGCGCGGGCTGGGCGAGGTGGACGTGCCGGTGCGGTTTGCCGGGGTGTCGTTCGTGCCCGGGCAGTGGCTGTACTCCGATGCCAATGGCCTCATCGTGGCCGAAACCGAGCTCGTGTTGCCAGCCTGAAGGTCGTCCGCCGGCGTGGGAGCCGCGTCAGCGGCGATCAGGCCTTGCCGGGAGAGCCCATCACCGCTGAAGCGGCTCCCACGGACGTGCGCGGACATGGCGCCGACAGCGCGATGAGATACTGCGACTTTCCGCTGTATGCCGTGTCGCGATGATCTTCCGCTGGTTCGAAAACCTGATCGATGTGTTCGATCGTCCCGACCAGGGCACTCCGCCCGACGGCCTTGCCCGCTTCTATGCCCATTACCTGCGCCGCGGTGGCTGGGTCCTGGCGGCGATGTTCGTGGTGGGATTCGCGGTGGCGCTGGTCGAAGTGGCGCTGTTCGACTTCCTGGGCAGGCTGGTCGATCTGGCCAAGGCCGAGGATGCGGCGGGCTTCTTCCAGCGCCATGGCCTGCAGCTGCTGGGCATGGCCGCGGTGGCGATCGTCCTGCGGCCGCTGCTGATGGCGCTGGGCGATCTGTTGATGCACCAGGGCGTGACCCCGGCGCTGACCGCGCGCATCCGCTGGCAGCAGCACCGGCACGTGGTCCGCCAGAGCCTGTCCTTCTTCCAGAACGACTACGCCGGACGGATCGCCAACCGGATCATGCAGACCGGTGCCTCGCTGCGCGAATCGGCGGTGCAGATCGTCGATGCGCTGTGGTACGTGGCGGTCTATACCGGCAGCGCGCTGTTCCTGTTCGCCCAGGCCGACTGGCGCCTGATGCTGCCGCTGATCGGCTGGCTGCTGGCCTACGTGGTGACCCTGGCGATCTTCGTGCCGCGGGTGAAGGAGCGCTCGTGGCGCGCCTCGGAGTCCAAGTCGCGGCTGATGGGGCGCATCGTCGATGGCTACACCAACATCGCCACGCTCAAGCTGTTTCCTCATGCCCGGCGCGAAGACGAGTACGTCGCCGAGGCCGTGCGCGAGAACCTGGACAAGGTCCGGCGCATGACCCGCCTGACCACCGCCCTGGACGTGACCATCGCGGTCATCAATGGCCTGATGATCGCCTTAACCGCCGGCCTGGGGCTGTGGCTGTGGCAGCGCGGCCTGATCACGGTCGGTGCCATCGCGCTCTCGACCGGCCTGGTGATCCGCATCGAGAACATGTCCGGCTGGATCATGTGGGTGGTCAACGGCCTGTTCGAGGACATCGGCACGGTCCAGGACGGCATGGAGACCATCGCCCGTCCGCACACGCTGACCGATCGGACCGATGCGGCAGCGCTGCAGGTCAGCCGGGGCGAAGTGCGCTTCGAGGACATCCATTTTCATTACGGCAAGCGCGGCGGGGTGATCGCCGGGCTCAACCTGAGCGTGCGCCCGGGCGAGAAGATCGGCCTGGTCGGCCCCTCGGGCGCCGGCAAGTCGACCCTGGTCAACGTGCTGCTGCGCCTGTACGACCTGGAAGCCGGACGCATCCTGATCGACGGTCAGGACATCGCCGGGGTGACCCAGGCCAGCCTGCGCGGCCAGATCGGCGTGGTCACCCAGGACACCTCGCTGCTGCACCGCTCGATCCTGGACAACCTGCGCTATGGCCGTCCCGACGCCACGTCCGAGCAGATCGCCACGGCAATGGCCCAGGCCCGGGCCGATGGCTTCATCCAGACGCTGATTGATGCGGAGGGTCGCACCGGCCTGGATGCGCATGTCGGCGAGCGCGGGGTCAAGCTGTCCGGCGGCCAGCGCCAGCGCATCGCCATTGCCCGGGTATTGCTCAAGGATGCGCCCATCCTGCTGCTGGACGAGGCGACCTCGGCGCTGGATTCGGAAGTGGAAGCGGCGATCCAGGACAGCCTGGATACGCTCATGCAAGGCAAGACCGTCATCGCCATCGCCCACCGCCTGTCGACCATCGCGCGCATGGACCGGCTGGTGGTCATGGATGGCGGCCGGATCGTCGAAACTGGCAGCCACGCCGAACTGGTGGTCCGGAACGGACTTTACGCGCGGCTGTGGCAGCGTCAGACCGGTGGCTTTGTCGCCGCCGAAGCGCCGCCATGATCTCGCTCAAGGAATGGTTGAGCCGGCCGCTACAGTCAGCGGTATGTCCAATGCTGCAACATCGTCCGATCCGGTATTGATGCTGCCAGGGGCTGGTGGACGCCAGGCGCGGACCCAGAAGTAGCAAGTCGAGGAAATCATCCACCGATGCTGATTGAGGAACGCCAATTGCCGGTCGCAGAATTGCGGCCTGGCATGTATGTCAGCCGGCTGGATCGCGACTGGGTGGGTACGCCCTACCTGCTGCAGGGTTTGCTGGTGGAGTCGCAGGAGGACATTGTGCAGCTGGCGCAGTACTGCAGCAGCGTCACGGTGGATATCGCCAAGAGCGACAGCTTTGTCCGCAGCGTGTTGAAGCAGCCCGCCGCGCCGCGCGCGGCCGGATATCAGATGCCCAAGCTGTCCACGATTGGCGCCAATCCGCGTCCCGTGTCGACCCGGGTCGAGGACGAGGTGCCGCGCGCCAGTGCCGCGCTGGATAACGCCCATCGCGCCGCACATCAGATCGTTGCTGACCTGCGCCAGGGCGGACGCCTGGACGAACAGGCCGTGAGTGAAGCCGTCAGCCCGGTGGTGGACAGCATCGTGCGCAATCCCGATGCGTTCTTCTGGCTGGAGGCCCTTCGTCATCACGACAGTTACACCTACAGCCACGCGGTGAACTGCTGTGGTTTCATGACCACCTTCGGCCGTCATCTGGGGTTTCCCGACGCGGCGCTGCAGGACCTGGCCACCGCCGGCCTGCTGCTGGACATCGGCAAGACCGCCATTCCCGAGTCGCTGCTGGAAAGCGGTTCTGGACTGGATCCGGAGCAACTGGCACTGGTCCGCAGCCATCTGCAACACGGCGTGCGCCTGTACGACGAATCCGGTGCCAGCAACAGCGCCGTGCGCGACGCGATCCTCACCCACCATGAGCGTGAAGATGGCTCGGGGTATCCGGCCCGGCTGACTGGCGACGAGATCCCGCTGTTCGGGCGCATCGCCGGAATCGTCGACTCCTATGATGCGATGACCAGTGCGCGCCCATATCGCGAGCCGTTGTCGCGTTACGAGGCGCTGCAGTCACTCTACAGGCAGCGCGGCACGCTGTACCAGCCGGACCTAGTGGAGCAGTTCGTGCAGTGTCTGGGCGCGTATCCGGTGGGGACGCTGGTGGAACTGTCCACCGGCGAAGTGGCCATCGTCCTTGCCCAGAATCCGATGCGACGCCTGTTCCCGCGGGTGATGCTGCTGACCGACGCAAGCAAGCAGGCGCGTGCGACCTTCGAACCGCTGGACCTGAGCGATACCTGGGGTGTCTACGACACCCGCCAGGTCAGCATTCGACGCGGGCTCAAGCCCGGTACCTACGGCCTGGATCCCAGGGAGCTCTACCTCTAGGTGCTGGCGCTGCGCCGCCGCGCGTGGCAGGGTCTGAGTGGGGACAGGAGGCTGCATGCTCAATCGTGACGCATTGTTCGACACCATCGAGCGGTTGATTCCACCGCCGCACGCCAGCGGCGCGCTGTTGATCGTGCGCATGATGCGCATGCGTGAATTCGAGGCGGTGTTCGGCTATGCCGCCAGCGACGCGCTGGTCCGGGCGTTCGAGGAGCGGCTGCACGGCTGCCTGCGGGGCGTGGACGAAGCCATACGCATCGGCGAATGCGATTACGCGGTCGTGCTGCCGGGACTGCGCGACCGCAGCCATGTGATGCTGGCGGCGGCCAAGGTGTCGCGGGCATTCCAGCATCCGCTGGAGGGATCGCAACGGCCGACCCGGGCGATCGTGTCGGTCGGCGCGTGCCTGGCCAGCGACGACCACACGCCAGAGATCCTGTGCCGCAACGCGGACGCGGCCTGCGCGCAGGCCAAGCACCAGCCCGAGCGCCACGCGATCTTCAATGGCGATGTCCAGGCCAACATCAGCTACGAGGATCTGCACCAGGCGATCACCAGCAACCGGCTGCAGGTGTATCTGCAGCCGCAGTTCGCGTTGGAAAGCGGCGCACTGTGCGGTTTTGAATCCCTGGCGCGCTGGCACGAGCCGGACCTGGGTTTCGTGCGACCGGACCTGTTTGTCACCGCGGCCGAACAGACCGGCCTGATCGGCGGGCTGACGCGTTGGAGCATCAACGCGACGCTGCGCCACTGCGCACCGGTGTTCAAGGTCAATCCGGACCTGCACTGCGGCATCAATATGTCGCCGATCGCGTTGACGGCGGCCGGCTTTGTCGACCAGATGGCCGCGGCGCTGCGCATCTGGGACGTCAATCCCGCGCAGGTGACGCTGGAAGTGACCGAAACCGCGTTCGTCGATCATCCGCAGCTGATCGGCCAGACCCTGACCCGGCTGCGTGACATGGGCATGCGCATCGCGGTTGACGACTTCGGCACGGGGTATTCGTCGCTGTCCTACTTCCGCCATTTCCACGTGGACGAACTGAAGGTCGACATCAGCTTCGTGCGCGACATGCTGGACAGCCCGCGCGTGTGCCGGCTGGTGGAGTCGATCATCAACATGGCCCACAGCCTGGAAGCCAAGACGGTGGCCGAGGGTATCGAGAGTTCGGCGACCTGGAACCGGCTGCGCGAACTGGGCTGCGATGTCGGCCAGGGATATTACCCGGGCCGACCGGCGCCGGCGGAGGACGTGCTGGCGCAGTTCGGCGCCGGCTAGGGGCCTGGTTGCGTCGGATTCAATCGGCAGGCCCAGCACCTATCGCGGACCAAGCGCACCGGCGATGGCGCGGCACCCGCGCCGGGGATCAGCGAAGCGGCTCGGCGGACGCCGCACGACCCAGCAGTTCGTCGGGCAGGGCCGGCATCGGCGTGCGTTCGTCCTTGGCCTGGTCCTTGAGCCAGTCCAGGAACGAGCGCCCGGCCGGCGACAGCGTGCGATGGGTGGCGTGCACGGCGTAGTAGGCAAAGCGGGCGCGGATCGCGGGCCCGGGCAGGCGCACCAACTCGTAGCGCTGCAGGTAGGGCGTGGCGATGTGCTTGCGCGCCAGCGCCGCGCCCAGCCCGTACACGGCCGCGCGCATTACATCGGTGCTGTCGCTGAAGACGTGCGCGGTCGGCAGCTGCGGTCCGTGCACGCCGGCATCGCGGAACCATTCGCGCCAGCCCTGCGGGCCCAGGTCCGACAGCATCGGCAGAGTCGTGATCTGCGCGGGCGTGGTCACCGCGCGCACCCCGGGCAGCGCGGGCGAGGCCACCGGAAACAGTTCGTCATCCATCAGATGGTGCGAGGTCACGCCAGGCCAGTGGCCGGTGCCGTAGCGGATGCCCAGGTCCGGGCCGTTGTCGTCGAAGCGCGCCAGCGCCGGGCTGGAATCAAACTCCACCCGCACCTGCGGATGGGCAGCGCAGAAACGCGGCAGCCGCGGCAGCAGCCAGCAGTAGGCCAGCGAATGCAGCGTGGTCACCTTCAGCGGGATCACGTCGGCCTGCGGATGCAGCGCGCCAGCCACCGCGGCTACGTCGGCCAGCGCGGCGGTGGCCGCGTCGGCCAGCTGACGGCCCTCCGGGGTGAGCTTGACCCCGCGCGCATGGCGCTGGAACAGGCTCACGCCCAGCAGGCTTTCCAGCTTGCGCACGTGGTGGCTGACCGCGCTGGCGGTCAGATGCAGTTCCTCCGCGGCGTGGGCCAGGTTCTGGTGGCGCGCGGCGGCGGCGAACACGCCCAGCGAGGGCAGCAGGGTCGGACGCAGTTGCATGGGCAAGACACAAGCCAGATTTGTGGCAGGGCTCGATACTACGCGCTTGTGGGGATGGGCGACCGGGTGGAGCATGCAGTTGCCATGTGATGTCCGAAAACGGCCAGCATCGGCGTCCGGCGCATCCCAGGCTATCCAGCCGATGCCGCCGCCGTGCGTCCGTGGCCTGATCGCTCCCCCTCCGCTGCAAGGAAGTCCGCCATGTCGAACGTTTCGCCATCTGCCGCCTGCCTACCTACCGCCACCTCGCGCGACTGGCGCACGCCACTGGAGCTGGCCGTGCTGGGCGCCATCTGGGGCGGCTCATTCCTGTTCATGCGCATCGCCGCGGGCCAGTTCGGCGCCGCGGCCTTGGTGGAAGTGCGCCTGGCGCTGGGCGCGCTGGTACTGGCGCCGTTCCTGTGGAAGGCGCGGGCGCAGTTTCCGCTGCGGCGCTGGCCGCTGCTGGCCTTGATCGGGCTGATCAACTCGGCGGTGCCGTTCCTGCTGTTCGCCTGGGCGGCGCAGCGCGCGCCAGCGGCGATCGGGGCGATCTGCAATGCGATGACGGTGCTGTTCGCCGCGCTGATCGCGTTCCTGTTCTTCGGCGAGAAGATCGGCACGCGTCGCGCGCTGGCCCTGCTGACCGGTTTTGTCGGCGTGGTGGTGCTGGCGATGGGCAAGGCCGGCGGCGCCAGTGTCGGCGGCGCGGTCCTGGCCGGCGCGTCTGCCGCGCTGCTGTACGGCGTCGGTGTGAACCTGGTGCGCCGGCACATGCAGGGCCTGCCGCCGGCGGCCTCGGCCGCGGCGACGCTAGGCAGCGCGGCGCTGCTGCTGGCGCCGTGGGCGGCCACGCACTGGCCCACGCACGCAGTGTCCGTGTCGGCCTGGGCCAGCGCCGGTGCGCTGGGCGTGGTCTGCACCGGGCTGGCGTTCCTGCTGTATTACCGGCTGATCCAGCGCGTCGGCGCGGCCACTGCTTCGACGGTGACCTATCTGGTGCCGCTGTTCGGTGCGCTGTTCGCCTGGGCGCTGCTGGGCGAGGCGGTCACCGGCGCGATGCTCGTCGCCGGTGCCTTGATCCTGGGCAGCGTGGCGGTCAGTCAGCGCGCCGCCAAACGCTGACTCAAACCGGCGCGCGCTTCAACCCTTGGGCGTGCGCACCGGCAGCGGCACGTTGCACAGGTCGATGTGGCCGGCCGGGCGCTTGTAGAAATCGTCCACCCGGTTGCGCTTGGATTCGGCCACCTCGCGGAAGGTCCGGCTGTCGGTGCGCAGCAGTTCCAGCGGGGTGCGTTCGGCTGCGGGCACCTCGCTGGCCAGGCGGATCGATGTGATCGGCGTGCGCAGCCTGGGGTCTTCGTAGAAGCCCATCGGGTCCGGCCCGCGCGGGATCACGCTGAGCAGCTCCATGCCTTTGACCACGCGGCCGACCACGGTGATGTTGTCGTCCAGCTGGCGCGGCGACTGGCCGATGGTGACGTAGAGTTCGGCGCCGATGCTGCTGTCGTCGGCGTTGTTGCGGCCCGCACCCAGCGTGCCGTAGCAGTGCGCCAGCCAGGCCTTGCCATGGGCGCCGTCACGCGCGGCAGGGAAGCCGTCGACGAAGCCGACCTCCCTGGCCCAGCCATCGCTGTCGGGGAGCTTCTGGAAATCCAGGCCTGCCGCGCTGCGATGGAACTCGGCCGGCAAATGGGTCCTGGCCGTGCCCAGCGACTTGGCCTTGGCCGGGTCTTCGCCCTCGGCATCGCCGAACTGGACCACGAAATTGTCCTGCGAGCGGTAGATGCTGGTGCCGTCCCAGAAGTGCTCGTGGGCGAAGGTCTTGATGTTGGCCACGTGTTCCGGCGCGAACTGCGGTGCCAGCTCGATCACCACCCGGCCGGTCGGCAGTTCCATGTACAGCGTGCGGGCCGGGTCCAGCGTGCGCCAGTCGCTGGCCGGCGAGGCGTCCAGGATCTGCTGGCCGCTGCGGTAGGGCTTCTTGGCCGGATCGGCGGCCGTGGCCACCAGCGCAGGCAATAGCGCGATCAGCAGCGCGGCGGTCAGTCGGGCGGGAGCAGGCATGGGCGACTCGCGGTCAGGAAAGGGAAGCGCCCGATTCTGACCGGGTGCCTCCACGTGCGCCAGCCGTGCGGCCGAGGATCCGGCATCGTGGGAGCCGCTTCAGCGGCGAAGGGCTTTCCCGGCAAGGCCATATCGCCGCTGAAGCGGCTCCCACCCAAGACAGTCGTTCCTGCCACAGCGCCGCCAGCAGCGCCTTTTGTGCAGCCAGGCTCCTAATGCGCGACGAAGCGAATCGCCTGGCCGCCGCCCGGTGCCAGCTTCAGCGTCAACGTGTCGGTGGAACCGACCTCGCGTTCTTCGATCACGACGGCTTCCGGGTTTTTGGCCCAGTCGGCATCCGGCGCGTCGCGATAGATCTGCGCGGTATAGCGTTTGCCAGGCGTCAGGAAATCCAGCTTGGCCTGCAGCGTGCGCGACTGCTCGTTGGTGATCGAACCCAGGAACCAGTCCTCCGCGCCGCGCTGCTTGCGCGCGATGGTCACGTAGTCGCCGACTTCGCCGTTGAGCACGCGGGTTTCGTCCCAGTCCACCGCCACGTCTTCGATGAACTTGAAGGGCGCAGGGTTCGCTTCGTAGTTGTCCAGCAGGTCGGCCGCCATCTGGATCGGACTGTAGAGGGTGACGTACAGCGCCAGCTGCTTGGCCAGCGTGGTGGACACGTGCGAGCCCGGCTTGGTCTGCATCTTGAAGATGCCCGGGGTGAAGTCCATCGGCCCGGCCAGCAGGCGGGTGAACACCAGGTTGACCTCGTGCTCCGGCGGATTGCCCGGGTTGCCCCAGGCGTTGTATTCCATGCCGCGCGCGCCTTCGCGCGAGACGAAGTTCGGATAGGTGCGGCGCAGGCCGGTGTCCTTGACCGGCTCGTGCGCGTCCACCGCGATGTGGTGTTTGGCCGCCGCGTCCACCACGCGCTGGGAGTGGTTCACCATGTCCTGGCCTTCATGCCAGCCATAGTGGACCTTGCCGTCGCGGCTGATCACCCTGGCCTGGCCGGCGTCGGAGACATAGCCGGTCTTGATCGCATCGATGCCGAGTTTTTCGTACAGGGTGAACGCGGCTTCCATCTGGCTTTCATAGTGCGCCGCGTTGGCCGAAGTCTCGTTGTGGCCGATCAGGTGGATGCCCTTGGACCTGGCGTAGGCGGCCAGTTTGACCAGATCGTAGTCGGGATAGGGCCTGCTGAAATCGAAGTCCTGGCCGTTGCCGAACCAGTCGCCGTCCCAGCCGATGTTCCAGCCTTCCACCAGCACCCCACCCAGGTGGTGCGCGGCGGCGAAATCGATATGGCGCATGACGTTTTCAGTGGTGGCGCCGTGTTTGGGACCGGACGCCCAGGTCTTCTTGTCCAGATGCATCTCCCACCACACGCCGACGTATTTCATCGGCTTGAACCAGGACACGTCGCCGAGCTTGTTGGGCTCGTTGAGGTTGAGGATCAGGCTGGATTCGACCAGGTCGCCGGCGCGTGCACCCACCTGCAGCGTGCGCCAGGGCGTGTTGAACGGCGCGGCGCGTTCGACCTTGGCGAAGCTGCCGCTGCCTGGAGTCAGCGCGGCGCGCAGCCGGCGCCCTTCGGTGCGGACCAGGTTCATGCCGGAGTAGTCCATCAACGCCGCTTCATGGATGGACAGGTGCAGGCCATCGGCGGTGCGCAGCGTGATCGGGGTCTGCGCGATGCCGACCTGCTCGATCGGCGTGCGATGGTAGAGGTATTCCTCGCGGTTCCAGCTGAAGCCGTCGTTCCACCAGGCGGTGGCCTGGTCGGCGATGTTGAACTCGGTGAGTTCCTCGCTGATCTTTACTTCCTTCAGCTGCGGCTGATCGGGGAATTCGTAACGGAAACCAATGCCGTCGTCATAGACGCGGAACACCACGCCGAAGCTGCGCCCGGGCGCGATCTTCTCGGTCAGGGTGACGCGCAGCTCGTTGTAGTGGTTGCGGATGCTGCGGCGTTCTCCCCAGGGCTGTTCCCAGGTCTCATCGAAGCTGCGCGTGACCGGCGTGCCCAGCACCAGGTTGCGTTCGAACTTGGGCGCATCGGCCAGGATGAAGCCCAGCCGCGAGGACGCGATCACCAGCTTGCCGTTGCGCAGGACCTGGTAACTCGGGCGCCCATCGGGGTCGGTATCCAGTTCCACCGTCAGCACCTTGCCGGGCGAATCGATGTGCACGGGCGTGGCCAGAGCGGTCAGCGGAGAACAGATCAGGAAGACGGCGGTGAGCAGACGCAGCATGACGGGCGGCCCAGCTGGAGTGGACCGGCATGCTCGCCCGCGAAGATCAGCGCGACAAGCCGCGTTGCACGGTGAATACGTATGCAAGCGCCAGATGCACCGGCAGCAGCAGCGCCACCCACGCGACATTGGCCTGCACATTGAACGGAAACCAGTGCAGCATCCAGCCCAGCGCGGCCATTACCGCCACCACGCGCAACACCCAGGGCGCCCAGGACGACAGTGGGCGGCCACGCAACATCCGCACCGCGGCTGGCAACAGCAGCACGCACAGCGGATTGAGCAACAGCAGGTTGCGGTTGGCCCAGCCGGCGATGTGGCCGCTGCCGAACCAGATGAACAGCATCAGCGCACCGGCCAGCGTGCACAGCAGCCAGAACAGCAGCGCGACAGCGCCGACCACGCGCCGCTGGCGCGCACCGATCCAGGCCAGCGCGGCGGCGATGGCCATGCCGGCCAGCAGCCACGGCCACCACGGACGGGCGGCTTCCGGTGGCTCCGGCGCGATGCGGTGCGGCAGCAGCTGCTGGGTCTGCTGGACCAGCGGGCGGCCTTGGGTGTTCTTCGCCTGCGCCAGGGCATCGGCCAGGCGCATCGGCACGAAGGATTCCTCCCAGCGCGAGAGCTGCTGGTCGGCATAGGGGCCGAAGCCCAGGTCGAAACCGATCCACATCCACCACGCCGGCGAGGCCAGGCGCACCGATTCGCTGCGGTAGGTGTTGCCGCGCGAACGTCCAGCCAGCTGCTTCTTCAGCGTGCCGCCGAGCGCGGCGTTGACCGCATCGCGTACCTGGGTGGCGCAGTTGCTGTTGAAGTAGTCGTAGGGATAGCGCGCGTTTTCGGGACGCGCACGCCAGGCCAGCGAATCGGCCAGCGCCTGCGCCTGCTGCGCGGTCAGGTCCAGCCACTGGATCGACACGCCGCGGCCTTCTTCGCGATAGGTTTCCAGGTCCTGCTGGAGCGGCAGCGCGACCAGGTAATACATCATCTTGCCGTCGATGAAACGGCCCAGGAAACCCGGTTCGTCCGGATCGAAGAAACCGAAGTTGTAGGAGGTGGCCTGGCCGGTGTCGGCATCGGCCACCACCAGCGCATCGTGGCCGAAGCGTTCGAAGAACACCTCGCCCGGCTGCATGGTCATCACCCCGATGCGTGGGGTGGCTGCGGCGGGAAACACCGCCAGCCACAGCAACAGCGCAGACCAGTAGGCAAGCAGATAGGCGCAGAGAACACCTCTGCCCTGGTTCCCTCTCCCCCGCTTGCGGGGGAGAGGATTGGGGTGAGGGGGGCTTTTCGCTGGCGGCCTGATCCCACGCCATGCCACTGACTTCGGCAGGTCCGCGGACAACGGCCGGCCCGGGTCTTCGACACCCCCCTCACCCCGACCCTCTCCCCCGCAAGCGGGGGAGAGGGAACAAGCGGAGCGCTCACTCACCCAACACACCGACGTGGAAGGCATGCACGCGCCGGCCATCAGCACGCGCCACGCGGAAGGCGAAGCGGCCCAGGGTGAGCTCCTCGCCGGTCTCGGGCAGGTGGCCGATCGCATCGGTCACCAGGCCGCCGACGGTGTCGTATTCGTCGTCAGGGAAATCGGCGCCGAAGCGTTCGTTGAAATCCTCGATCGGGGTCAGCGCGTCGACCACGTACTGGCCATCGGCCTGCGCGGCGATCAGCGAGGCTTCGTCCTCGGCCTCGTCGTGCTCGTCATCGATCTCGCCGACGATCTGCTCCAGCACGTCCTCGATGGTGACCAGGCCGGCCACGCCGCCGTATTCGTCGACCACCAGCGCCATGTGGTTGCGCGACAGGCGGAATTCCTTGAGCAGGAGGTTGAGCTTCTTCGATTCGGGGATCAGCACCGCCGGGCGCAGCAGTTCGCGCACCGTGCCCGGACCGTTGTCGGCGACCACGCCGCGCAGCAGGTCCTTGGCCAGCAGGATGCCCAGGATCTCGTCCTTGTTCTCGCCATGCACGGGGAAGCGCGAGTGGCCCGATTCCACCACCTGGTGCATCAGCTCCAGGAACGGCGTTTCCAGCGCCAGCGACACCATCTGCGAGCGCGAGACCATGACATCGCCCACGGTGAGTTCGGCGACCGACATGGCGCCTTCCATCATCTTGAGGGTGTCCGGCTCCAGCACGCCGTTGTGCTGGGCGTCGCGCAGCAGCGCGACCAGGTCTTCACGGGATTCAGGTTCGCCGGAGAACGCCTGGCTCAGGCGTTCCAACCAGCCGCGTCGTTTTTCGGGAAGCTCCGACGCGTGGAAACTGTCGTCTTCTGACATTGGGGGGTGAACGGCACCCGGCAAAAGCGGGCGTGGCCGGCAGTCTAGCAGAACGGTTTTGGCCGTTCCGCCGCACGATTCAGGGGCTGGCGACGGTGCTGGCCCGGGGCGCGGCGGCCGGCGCTGGCGGGGCCGGATCCGTGCCTTCGGTGTCCAGGTTGTAGCTGCAGCCGGCCAGGGTCTTGCCCGGATGGCTGGCCACGTTGGACACATTGAGGATGACCGCCTGGATCAAGGTCTGGCCAGTGGCCGGATCGGTCTGCTCGGTGGCGCGCAGCTGCTTGCCGAAAATGGCTTTTTCCGGCGTATCCAGGCCGGTCTCCAGCTCCAGCTCGTGGGCCAGCGGACGCGGGTCGGGCAGGTCCAGGATGGCCATAATGCTGTCGCCGGAAAAGGCGATGTGCCGGCTCGAATGGCCAAAGACGACGATCGGGGCGACCAGCTCGAATTCGGTCATGAACTGATTGACCTGCGGCAGCGGTTTCCAGCCCAGGGCGACGGCCTTCAAGGGCTCGCGCACGGCCGGTTCCAGGGCCAGGAAATCCGGCACTTCCTTGCGGCATTCGATCAGCGCGGCCAGGTCGGGCGCAGCGATCGCGGCGTCGCCGGCGGCCGGTGCCGCCGCGACGGTGGCCGAGGGCAGGCCTGCAGCGCCTGCCAGCGACAAGGCCGCGTTCAGGACGATGGAGTTCATGCCTGCTGCTCGGCGGCGTAGGGGTCGTCGATGCCCAGTTCGGCCAGGATCTGCCGTTCCAGCCGCTCCATCGCCTCGGCTTCCTTGTCGTCCTCGTGGTCCCAGCCCAGCAGGTGCAGCGTGCCGTGCACGGTCAGGTGCGCGTAATGGGCGGCCAGCGCCTTGTCCTGGTCCTTGGCCTCGCGGGCCACCACCGGCGCGCAGATCACCAGGTCGCCCAGCAGCGGCATGGTCACGCCCTTGGGCAGCTTGATGGTCTCGTCCAGCTCACCGGGAAAGGACAGCACGTTGGTCGCGTAGTCCTTGCCGCGGTAATGCCGGTTGAGCGCGCGGCCTTCCTTCGCATCGACGATGCGGATAGCCAGGTCGGCTTCGCGGATGCGGCCTTTCAGCGCGGCCGCCACCCATTTGCGGAACGACACCGCCGCCGGCAGGCCGGCGCGTGGCAGCGCATAGCTGACCGCGACTTGCAGATGGATCGGCCCCTTGGTCATCGGCTCACTCCGGATCGGCATCGGAGGGGGTGTTGTCGCGCGCATCGTAAGCCCGCACGATGCGCGCCACCAGCGGATGGCGGACCACGTCGCGCGCGCCGAAGAAGCTGAAGGAAATCCCGTCGACACCGCGCAGCACCTCCAGCGCGTCCTTCAGGCCAGAGCGGATGTGCTTGGGCAGGTCGGTCTGGCTCATGTCGCCGGTGACCACCGCGGTGCTGCCGAAGCCGATGCGGGTCAGGAACATCTTCATCTGCTCGACAGTGGTGTTCTGCGCCTCGTCCAGGATCACGAACGCGTCGTTGAGCGTGCGTCCGCGCATGTAGGCCAGCGGCGCGATCTCGATGACGTTCTTTTCCAGCAGCTTGGCCACCTTCTCCACGCCCAGCATTTCGTACAGCGCGTCGTACAGCGGACGCAGGTACGGATCGACCTTCTGGCTCAGGTCGCCGGGCAAGAAGCCCAGCTTCTCGCCGGCTTCCACCGCCGGGCGGACCAGGACCAGCCGCTGCACGCGCGCCTCGTTGAGCGCCTCGACCGCCATCGCCACCGCCAGGAAGGTCTTGCCGGTGCCGGCCGGGCCGATGCCGAAATTGATGTCATGCGTGGCAATCGCATGCAGGTAGGCGGCCTGGTTGGGGCCACGCCCGCGCACGGTGCCGCGCTTGACCTTGATCGCCACCTCCTGCGGCGCATAGCCATTGCTGGCCAGGTGCTCGAGGTTGGCCTCGTTGAGGCGCAGATGGATCGCGTCGGCGTCGAAGACTTCGGTTGCCGCTTCGTCATACAGCGCCCGCAATAGCTGCTCGGTCGCTGCCGCGGCGCGGGCCGGGCCGTCGACCCGGAAGATGTTGCCGCGATTGGAGATCTCCACACCCAGTTTCAGTTCGATCTGGCGCAGGTGCGCGTCGAATGGCCCGGCCAGGTTGGCCAGCTGCTCGGTGTCGTAGGGGTCCAGGGTGAAATCGTGCTGGGTTGAGGTCGTCATAGACCGCCTAGGTTAGCGCGGTGGCCCCGGGGGCGGGTACGTGCGGGCGCGTATGCCTTGCCTTGATGAGCAGCACGGCGGCGGCGATGGTCGCTAGCGTTGCCGTCCCCGCTCCGAATTCGGTCGTGAAATATGGCGCTCTGCCGTTTCGGGCGGTCATTTCATCCAGTACCGCCTGGATCAACGTATTGTGCGCCGCGTGCATCATCACGCAGGGCCAGAGACTGCCCGAAGCCATGCGCAGCCAGGTCATCATGAACGACATGGCCACGACCAAGACCGTGAAGCACGATACTGCGTAAAGTGGTGGCGTGCCGGCGTTGTAGTCGGAGCCGAGCAGGCTCGGGTAGTGCCAGACCGCCCACAACAGTCCACTTGCCACGCTGGTGCCGACCAGGCCAAGCCGCTCGTAAAGGCGCGGTACCAAGAAGCCACGCCACCCGATTTCTTCGCCAAGTGCCCATGCGAACGTGCCCACCACGATCAGTGTCATGGTCGTGGGGATTCCGAAGAGCGCCGCGAAGGCAGTCGGATGGGCGGTGATCTTGAACTGGTCAGCCAGTGGTGCACTGTACTGACCCCATTCAAATGAACCGGGAATCAGCAGCCAGACAATCACGTAGACCGGGATGGCATAGAGCCAAGGGAGGAAATATCCCCATGCCATGAACCGGCTGGAAGACCAGTTCCATCCGAGAGATTTCACGTTGATCCGGCAGATCAGACAGGTGAGCAAGGCAGCGGCGCCGGGACACCACATGAGCATCCGCGACATCATGGGAGGTTGGGTGCCCAGGTGCACGATGAACGCAGAAACCGGCCCACTCAGGGCGACCAGCCAGAACAGGAACCAGAGAACTTCACGTGCGGGGAAAGATGGTTTCATGGATCGATCATCAAGGGGATGGGCGCGTGCGATTCCCGGAAGCTAGTCGCGGTGCCGTGCCAAGGCCGCGCATGACTGGCGCTGGTATGGCGAAAATCGGGCGATTCCCTTGCCTCCATTGAAGTCTGGGTCGCGAAGATGCCGCCTGCATGTGCCGATCGGCATGTGCGCTCAGGCCCGGAGCAGGTCTGGTCATTAACGCCGTGAGTTACCCCGGGGGCCTGGCTGCTTGAGAAGCGGCAGGCCATGGGCATCAAGCAGTCAGGCCAGCGCGTGCCTGGCGGCGCGGTCGATCAGTTCGGGTTCGGGGCGCACGCCGGTGTACAGGACGAACTGCTCCACCGCCTGCAGGACCACGATCTGTCCACCGGTGATGACCGGTTTGCCCAGGGCGCGCGCCAGCTGGATCAGCGGGGTTTCCACGGGCAGGGCGACCGCGTCGAACACCAGCTCGGCGGCGGCCACTTCGGCCTCGGTGAATGCCAGCGACCGGGCCTCGGGTCCGCCCTCCATGCCGACCGGAGTCACGTTGACCAGCAGCCGCGCCTGCACCTCATCCATGCCCGGTGCCCACCGCCAGCCGGTGGTGCGGGCCAGGCGCTGGCCGGCGACGGCGTTGCGCGCGACCACATGGCCATGGGCGAATCCAGCATCGCGCAGCGCGCAGGCGGTGGCCTTGGCCATGCCGCCGCTGCCGCGCAGGGCCACGGGCGTGGCGGTGGACAGGCCGGAGTCGACGATCAGCGAGGCCACCGCGCTGTAGTCGGTGTTGTAGCCGCGCAGCATGCCGTCATCGTTGACGATGGTGTTGACCGAGTTGATCGCCGAGGCCGACGCCTCCAGGCTGTCGAGCATCGGGATGCAGGCTTCCTTGAACGGCATCGACACCGCGCAGCCGCGGATGCCGAGTGCGCGGATCCCGGTGATCGCCCCGGCCAGGTCTTCGGTGCTGAAGGCCTTGTAGACGTAGTCCAGACCCAGCGCGTCGTACAGGTGGTTGTGGAAGCGGGTGCCGAAGTTGCCCGGACGCGCTGACAGCGACATGCACAGGCGGGTATCGCGGTTGATGCGGACCGTCATGCCGCGGCCTCGCCGTCGGCCACGGCCACCCGACCGCGCAGCGAATTGGTCAGCGCTTCGGTGATCAGCACATCGACGAACTGGCCGACCATCCGTGGATGGCCGGGGAAGTTCACCGAGCGCATGTTTTCGGTCTTGCCGGTCAGCTCATTTGGATTCTTGCGCGACGGGCCTTCGACCAGCACGGTCTGCACGCTGCCGACCATCCTTTCCGAAATGCCGGCAGCATGGGCGTTGATGTGCGCCTGCAGTCGCTCCAGGCGCGCGTGCTTGACCTCGCTGGAGGTGTCGTCGGACAGGTCGGCGGCCGGCGTGCCCGGGCGACGCGAGTAGATGAAGGAAAAGCTCTGATCGAAGCCCACGTCCTGGATCAGCTTCATCGTCTTGTTGAAGTCGGCATCGGTTTCTCCGGGAAAGCCGACGATGAAGTCCGAACTGATCGAAATGTCAGGACGCACCGCGCGCAGCTTGCGGATCTTCGACTTGAATTCCAGCGCCGTGTAACCGCGCTTCATCGCCGACAGGATGCGGTCGCTGCCGGCCTGCACCGGCAGGTGCAGGTAGTTGGCCAACTGCGGCACGTCGCGGTATGCATCGACCAGCGAATCCGAGAACTCCAGCGGATGCGAGGTGGTGAAGCGGATCCGGCCGACGCCCTCGATCTGCGCGATCGTGCGGATCAGCAGGCCCAGGTCGGCGACTTCGCCGTCCTCGCCATAAGGACCGCGATAGGCGTTGACGTTCTGTCCGAGCAGGTTGATTTCGCGCACGCCCTGGGCGGCCAGTTGGGCCACTTCCACCAGCACGTCCTCGAACGGACGGCTGACTTCGGTGCCGCGGGTATAGGGCACCACGCAGAAACTGCAGTACTTGCTGCAGCCTTCCATGATCGACACGAACGCGCTCGGGCCTTCGGCACGCGGCTCGGGCAGGCGGTCGAACTTCTCGATCTCCGGAAAGCTGATGTCCACCTGCGACCTGCCCGATTCGCGCCTGGCGCGGATCAGTTCGGGCAGGCGGTGCAGGGTCTGCGGGCCGAACACCAGGTCCACATACGGCGCGCGCTTGACGATGGCCTCGCCTTCCTGCGAGGCCACGCAGCCGCCGACGCCAATGATCACCGGCTTGCCGCCGGCCTTGAGTGCCTTCCAGCGGCCAAGCTGGCTGAAGACCTTTTCCTGTGCCTTCTCGCGGATCGAGCAGGTGTTGACCAGCACCACGTCGGCTTCCTCGGGGTTGTCGGTCAGCTCCAGCCCTTCGGAAGCGGCGAGCACGTCGGCCATCTTGGCCGAGTCGTACTCGTTCATCTGGCAACCGTGGGTCTTGATGTAGAGCTTTCCGCGCGGCTGCGCAGGCTTCTTTGCAACCAAGGGCAGGGGCACAACGGTGAGGTCGCCCGGGGCGGGCGTGGTGACGTCTGGCGTCCCGGTCATGGCGCTTAATCCAGTCGGGTGGGCGGGAAAGCCGGCTAGTTTACCGGCTCCGGGCGCAGCTGCGTCCTGGCGCGTAGCCCGGACAAGGCCGCAGGCCGCATCCGGGGTTTCCGGACCGTCGACGCCTGCCGGAACGGTCCATCGGCGTTGGCCGGAAAATCCCGGGTGCGCGTCGTTTACCCGGGCTACGTTGCTGCAGGGCCGGGCTTGCTCGGCTGCTCTTGGGTCAGGTCGCCGGGAAGGCCCAGCCGAGCAAGCTCGGCGCTACAGCGACTCCGGCGCATGCCGCTCTGGGCCTGGGGACGCTTGTTAAGCCATTGATAAGCTGGGACACTTCGCCCCCATGAGGGGGCTGCTGCGACTGGGGATGTTCGCCGCAACGCTGGTCGCGCTGCCGGCCAGCGCGGGCACCCTGTACAAGTGCGTCGGATCCGACGGCGTCGCCGCCTACGTCAGCAAACGCATCAGCGGTGCGACCTGCACCGTGGTCAGCCAGTACACCCCGCAGCCCAGCCGCCGCGTGGCCCGACCGGTGATCGCGCCGTCGCCCGCGCCCGCGCAGACCGTCGCTGTCGCCGAAAAAACACCTTCCACGGCGATCGTGCCGGCCACCCTTCCAGCCGCCATGCCGGCCAAGCCGGCTGCCGCACCGCCGCGCCGGGTCGTCAGCGGGCAGGTCTATTCCTTCGTCAAGGACGGTGTGCGCAACTACACCAGCGTGCGCCCGCATGGGGTGGACGTGGCCAGCGTGCGCACCATCAAGTACAGCTACATCGAGACCTGCTACGCCTGCGGCAACCCCAACGTGAACTTCGGCGCGGTGCGCCTGAACACGATCGCCTATGAGAGCGAGATCGCCGCGGCGGCGCGCGAGTTCGGGGTCGAGGAGGCCATCGTCCGCGCCATCATCCATGCCGAATCCTCGTTCAACCCGCTCGCCCTGTCGCACGTGGGCGCAATGGGCCTGATGCAGCTGATGCCGACCACTGCGCGCCGGTTCGGCGTGGCCGATGCGTACGACGCCGCGCAGAACATCCGTGGCGGGGTCCAGTACCTGGCCTTCCTGCTCAAGCGCTACCAGGGCAACCTGACCCTGGCCGCGGCCGGCTACAACGCTGGCGAAGGCGCCGTGGACCGCAACGGCGGCGTGCCCCCGTACGCGGAAACCCAGCGCTACGTGCAGCGGGTCGGGATACTGGCCGAGCGTTACCGCGCCAACCTCGGCACCGTCGGCGCCCGCTGAACGGATGCTGCATTGCAATACCCAAATTGACGTTCGATCAAATCTGCAAGCCATTGATCGAACAGGCTTTGTTGTGGCGAAAAATTTTATTCAGTTAGACTCGGCCGCGCTTTACAGATGCAGCCCGTACGCGGGCTTCATCCGGCAGCCAAACAGCTACCCAATGTCGTTCTCGCGGAGTTACGGATGGCCAATGACGAGGTCACAATGCCCGTGGATGCGGGGCGCCGCCGGTTCCTGACGGCCACCACCGCAGTTGTCGGTGCCGTGGGTGCAGGCTTCCTGGCCGTCCCGTTCATCAAATCCTGGAATCCCAGCACCCGCGCCAAACTGGCCGGTGCCCCGGTGACCGCGGATATCACGGGATTACAGGAAGGCCAGCGGATGGTGCTGGAATGGCGCGGCCAACCGATCTGGGTGGTCAAGCGCTCCAAGGCGATCCTCGATGCATTGCCCAGCCTGGACGGGCGCCTGCGCGATCCCAAGTGCGACAACAAGGACCAGCAGCCGGCCTACGTGCTGAAGGGCAACCCGGAATACCGCGCGATCAAGCCGGAAATCTCGGTCCTGGTCGGGCTGTGCACGCACCTGGGCTGCTCGCCGGAAATCATCGCCGAGATCCGGCCCGAACCGTTCGATCCGGAATGGAAGGGCGGCTACTTCTGTCCCTGCCACAAGTCGCGCTTCGACATGTCTGGACGGGTGTTCCAGGGCGTGCCGGCGCCGATCAACCTGCTGGTGCCGCCGCACCATTACCAGGACGACAACACCATCATCATCGGCGTCGATCCGGAAGGGGCGGCCTAACTCATGGCGAACTTGATCACACGGACTGCCAACGGCGCGTTCGACTGGCTCAATGCGCGGGCGCCCGGGCTGATGCCCATGTACCGCAAGCACATGAGCGAGTACTACGCGCCGAAGAACTTCAACTTCTGGTACTACATGGGCTCGCTGGCCCTGCTGATCCTGGTCAACCAGATCGTCACCGGCATCTTCCTGACGATGAACTACAAGACCAGCGCGGCCGAGGCCTTCGCCTCGGTCGAATACATCATGCGCGACGTCGAGTGGGGCTGGCTGATCCGGTACATGCACAGCACCGGCGCCTCGCTGTTCTTCATCGTGGTCTACCTGCACATGTTCCGCGGCCTGATGTACGGTAGCTACCAGAAGCCGCGCGAGCTGGTGTGGATCCTGGGGATGCTGATCTACCTGGTGCTGATGGCCGAGGCCTTCATGGGCTACGTGCTGCCCTGGGGCCAGATGTCGTTCTGGGGCGCCAAGGTGATCATCTCGCTGTTCGGCGCGATCCCGGTAATCGGGCAGGGGTTGACCGAGTGGATCATGGGCGATTACCTGCCCTCTGACGCCACGCTCAACCGCTTCTTCGCCCTGCACGTGATCGCCCTGCCGCTGGTGCTGCTGCTGCTGGTGGTGCTGCACCTGGGTGCGCTGCACGAAGTGGGTTCCAACAACCCCGAGGGCGTGGACACCAAGCACGGCCCGAAGGGCAACCGCTGGAGCAAAACCGCGCCGACCGACACCATCCCGTTCCATCCGTACTACACGGTCAAGGACCTGGTGGGCGTGGGCTTCCTGCTGATCATCGGCGCCTTCATCATCTTCTTCGCGCCGGCCTTCGGTGGCCTGTTCCTGGAGCACGACAACTTCACCGAGGCCAATCGCCTGGTGACGCCCGAGCACATCAAGCCGGTCTGGTACTACACGCCGTACTACGCGATGTTGCGCGTGGTGCCCAACAAGCTGGGCGGCGTGCTGGTGATGTTCTCGGCCATCGCGGTGCTGTTCACCGTGCCCTGGCTGGACCGCGGCAAGGTGCGCTCGATCCGCTTCCGCGGGCTGGCCTACAAGATCGCGCTGGGCATCTTCGCCTTTAGCTTCATCTACCTGGGCAAGATCGGCTCGGGCCCGGGCACCGACCTGATGGAAACCTACATCGGCCGCGTGCTGACGGTGTTCTACTTCGGGTTCTTCATCTTCCTGTGGGTCTATACGTTCTTCGGACTGGAGCGCACCAAGCCGGTGCCTGAGCGGGTGAGCACGCATGACTAAGCGCTTCTTCCCGCAGCTGGCGGCATTTGCCGCTGGCTTGATGCTGAGCATGTCGCTGCACGCGGCCGAGGGCGGCGACACCCTGCAGGCCGGCAACGACCTGTCGGACAAGGCCTCGCTGCAGCGCGGCGCCAAGCTGTTCATGGGCTACTGCTCGGGCTGCCATTCGCTCAAGTACCTGCGTTATTCGCGCATGGCCGAGGACCTGGGCCTGAGCGAGGACGACGTCATGGGCAACCTCAACTTCACCGGAGCCGCGGTCGGCGAACAGATCCAGGTGGCCATGCCGCACGATCCTGCCACCAAGTGGTTCGGCAAGATGCCGCCGGACCTGAGCCTGATCGGCCGCGTGCGTGGGCCGGACTGGGTCTTTACCTATCTGAAGTCCTTCTACCTGGACGAGTCGCGTCCGCTGGGCTGGAACAACAAGCTGTTCCCCAACGCGTCGATGCCCAATCCGTTGTGGGAACTGCAGGGTCTGCAGCACGCCGAGTACGGCGCGCCGGATCCGGCCACCAAGGAAAAACCGGTCGAGGCACTCAAGCTGGCCACGCCGGGCACCGAAAGCCCGGCCGAGTTTGATCGCTCGGTGCGCGACATCACCAATTTCCTGGAATACGCCGGTGAACCGGCCGCCCTCAAGCGCCAGAGCATGGGCGTATGGGTGGTGCTGTTTCTGGCGGCGCTGACCTTCCTGGCGTTCTTGCTGAAGAAGGAATTCTGGAGGGACGTGCACTGAGGGCGCATGACCGTTGGCAGGGGTGCGCAAATCGGCGGCCAACTGCTATGTTCATACTCGTCGCCGCGGCTCACTTGAGCGAGCGCGACGATCAGGCAAGAGGCCTGTGCGAGTTGGCGCAGCCGGCGGAGCCGGTTGCTTGATCAGTCCGATAAGGTGATGAGTGCCCGCATGCGAAACACCCTGACGCTGTTCTCTTCCGTTGACGATGTGCTGTGCCACCGCGTGCGGCTGGTGCTCGCCGCCAAAGGCGTCAGCTATGACCTGGTGCCCGTGGATCCGCAGAATCCACCGGAAGACCTGATCGACCTCAATCCGTATCACTCCGTGCCGACCCTGGTCGAGCGCGACCTGACCCTGTACGCCGCATCGGTGGTCAGCGAATACCTGGACGAGCGTTACCCGCATCCGCCGCTGATGCCGGTCGATCCACTCTCGCGCGCGCGCCTGCGCCTGGCGATGCTGCGGATCGAGGTGGACTGGGTGCCGCAGGTCCAGGCGATCCAGCTGGGCAACAAGGCCCAGGCCGACGCCGGTCGCAAGCGCCTGAAGGAACTGCTCACTGCCTCGGTGCCGCTGTTCAAGGCCAGCAAGTTCTTCCTCAATCCGGAAATGAGCCTGGCCGACTGCGCCATGGCCCCGATCATCTGGCGCCTGCAGTCGCTGGACGTCGGCCTGCCCAAGGACGGCAAGGCGATCGAGGACTACGGCAACCGCATCTTCCGCAATCCCGGCTTCGTGCGCAGCCTGACCGAGCAGGAAAAGAAGCTGCGCGACCTGCCAGCCTGACGTGCCGCAGGGCCTGCAGGTGTGGTGATCGCCGCACCGCCTTCAGCAAAGGCACGGCCGACCGGCACGCCGGCCGGTTAGACTGACCGCATGAGTGAAGACGTGCCACAGATGACCAGCCATCGTCCGTACCTGCTGCGGGCGCTGGCCGAATGGATCGCCGACAACGACATGACCCCGCACCTGCTGGTGGACGCCACCCAGCCCGGTGTGCAGGTGCCCTCCAGCGCGGTCAAGGAAGGCCGGGTGGTGCTGAACATCGCCGCCCGCGCGGTTGCCCATCTGGTGATCGACAACCAGACGGTAAGTTTCAGTGCCCGCTTCGGCGGAGTGAGCTATCCGGTCAACGTGCCGATCTCGGCGGTACTGGCGATCTACGCGCGCGAGACCGGACAGGGCATGGCGTTGCCGGAAGACATCGGCGCCGGCCCCGGCCCGCATGACGACAACGAACCGCCTTCGCCCGATGCACCGACGCCGGACGAACCAGCGCCACCGCCGTCCAAACGCCCGCACCTGCGGGTGGTGAAGTAACAAAGTAATACAACATCCGGGTGCGGCGCATGCTGTTCCTTCTCCCTTCGGGAGAAGGTGCCCCGCAGGGGCGGATGAGGTACGGGCGCAGCCCCGGGCAACCCAATGGTGCAGGATTCGCCTGCGCCCCGATTCCTTCGGGTGCGGCGCATGCTGTTTCTCCCTCCGGGAGAAGGTGCCCCGCAGGGGCGGATGAGGGTACGGGCGCAGCCCCCGGACAACCCAATGAGGCAGGGTTTCGCGCGCGCCCCAATCCTCAAGTCAGCGCTGCACGCGCAGGCATGGTGCGTAAGGCGTCATCGTCCGCCGTGTGGGAAGAAGTCGACCGCTGAAGGTCCGCTCCTGGCGCTGGATGCGGCGGAGCGTGGTCGCTCAATGCAGCGAAACGGCCGCGTCTGGCTTGATCGGACCGGCGAAGGACACCAGCCGGTCGCCGTGCATCACCAGCTTGCCGGTGTGGCGTTCGACGCCGTCGTAGGAATAGTCGAACCGGAAACTGCGCTCGAAGCCCAGCCGGCCATCCTCGCTTCGACGCAGGCGCAGGCCGGTGGCCTGCACGCTCTGGTCAAGCCAGATCACGTTGGCGGCGGCGCAGGCATTGCGCCCGACCCGGGTCGCGCGTTCGGTCGCGGCACGTGCCGCGTTCCACCAGAAGAAGATGGCGGCGCCGGCAATCAGGAGCAGGATCGGAGTCATGGCGCGACTTTAACGGCTCGTGCGGCTCGGCGGCAGGCGTGGATCATCCGCCGCTTTTCAAGGGCTCGGTGGCGGCGGTGATGGGATGCCTTGCACGGGCACAGGCGTCGATGGCGGTGCCACGGAGGATGCGGGCACGGGCACGGGCACGGGCACTGGCACTGGCACTGGCACTGGCACGATCGGCGCGCTCTTTGGCACGGGCGGTACGATGGGCAGGGTTGGAAGCACGTCCTGGGCCTGCAGCTTCAGCAGCGCGGCCCAGTCCTGGCGGTTGAAGTTGCACAGGTCTTCCTGTGCCGGCGTGCATTCGCGGCCCGGGCCGTTGCCGTCGGCGCCGGCTTCGTCCAGCGTCTGCGGCACCGGCAGCACGATGTGGCCGCTGCGGTCCAGCTCCAGCTGGCGCATGGTCACCGCGTTGAGCACGTTGCCGCCGATCAGGTGCAGGGTGCGATCGCCACCGACGTTGGCGGCAACCACGATGTCGCAGTGCGACTCGCTCGGTGGGTTGCCTTGCCCGCCAAGCGCTGCGGTCAGGCCGGCAAAGCCCAGGATGTGGTTACGGCCGCGGATGTAGCAGAGCAGGTCGCCGGGCGCGGGTTTTTCCAGGGCCGGATCGGTATAGCGATACGGCCCGCTGCTGCCGCCGTCGCGCCAGGCGGCGCGGATGTAGTCGATGTGGCGCGGCGAACGCCTGAACCCGGCGATGCCGGCGCGGGTCATCACCCACGATACGAACGCCGCCGACCACGGCGTATCAATCAAGAACGCACGACAGTCGCTGTCGGTGTAACGGTTGCCGGGCGGCACCAGGCAGCTGCTGGCGCCGGGCTCGTCGCCGATCATGGCCAGCGTGCCGCTGTCGCGCCAGTACATCGCCACGCGCTGCCACGGCACCAGGCCATGGTCGGCCAGATTGCCGCTTTCGGCCTCGGTCACCCGCAGGCTGGCCAGGCGCCCGGCCTTGTCGACGAAGGGCCGCATCCACTGCCGATGTTCCTCGCAGGCGGTGCGGACGATGGCGATGGCGGCCGGGCTCAGGCCGAAGCGCGGCGGCGCGTCGCAGACTTCGATCGCCTCGGCCCGGACGGGCAGACCCGACAGCACCACGACAAGGGCGCACAGCCAGCGGAAGTGCATCAAGCGTTCCTGTCGCAGCAAAGACGCCTGCACGCTGGCAGAGCGCGCGGCCAGGGATCGTGAAGTCAGCCCGGCGGTGTGCCCAGCTTGAGCGAAAGATCCACCGCCTGCACGTGCTTGGTCAGCGCACCGATGGAGATGTAGTCCACGCCGTCTTCGGCCACCGCGCGCACCGTGGACAGGTCGACCATGCCCGAGACTTCCAGCGGCACCTGTCCGGCAGCAATGCGCACCGCTTCGCGGCGCATGGCCGGGTCGAAGTCGTCGATCAGGATCCGGGTGCAGCCGATGGCCAGCGCCTCGCGCAGCTCGTCCAGGGTTTCCACTTCCACCACCAGCGGTAGCCCGGGATGCAGGGCGCGCGCGGCCTGCATCGCGGCGGTGATGCCGCCGCCGGCGCGGGCGTGGTTTTCCTTGAGCATGACCATGTCGAACAGGCCGATGCGATGATTGTCGCCGCCACCGCAGCGCACGGCGTATTTTTGCGCCAGGCGCAGGCCGGGCAGGGTCTTGCGGGTGTCCAGGATGCGCGTGCCGGTGCCGCGCACGGCCTGGACATAGGCGGCGGTGACGGTGGCCGTGCCGCTCAGGGTCTGCATGAAGTTGAGCGAGGTCCGCTCGGCGCTGACCAGGCTGCGGGCCCGGCCGGACAAGGTGGCCAGCACCGTCCCGGCGGTCACGTGCTGGCCCTCGGCCACGCGCCAGTCGAAGGCGACCTCGGGGTCAAGCGCCTGGTGGCAGGCGTCGAACCACGGCCGTCCGCACACCACCGCATCCTGCTTGCACAGCAGGTAGGCCGTATCGGCCACGTCCGGCAGCAGGGCGGAACTGACATCGCCGCTGCCCAGATCCTCGGCCAGGGCGCGGCGCACCTCGTCGTGGACCAGCGCATCGGGCGGCGCCAGCGGCGCGGTGGTGGTCACGCCGGGAAGTCGGCGACCTGCACGGTGGCCAGGCCTTCCTCGGGCAGCAGCACCGGAATGCCGTCGTCCACGCGGTATACGGTCTTGCGGTCGCGGGTGACCAGCGCTTCCTTGAGCGGCTCGGTCTGGGCGGTGTCGTCGATGCGCTTGAGTGCGCCGGCGGCGATGGCGCGGTTGAGCGTCTCCAGGCCGCGCGCCTCCAGCGGTCCCAGCGGCTGGCGCGAGACGGGGCAGCACAGGATGTCGAGCAGTTTGCGGTCCATGGAAGGTCCGTTGGCGATCAAGACCGCTAGAATATCGTTTTGTGGCAGTGGACGGCCAATGACCGCCAACCCCTCAGCGCCGCGCGTCGGCATCGTGATGGGCTCCCGTTCGGACTGGGAGACCATGCAGCACGCCGCGCAGAAACTCGATGCCCTGGGCGTCGCCTACGAAGTGAAGGTCGTTTCGGCCCACCGCACTCCGGACGTGCTGTTTTCCTACGCCGAAGCGGCCGGTGGGCGCGGCCTGCGCGCGATCATCGCCGGTGCCGGCGGCGCTGCGCACCTGCCGGGCATGATCGCGGCCAAGACCGCCGTGCCGGTGCTGGGCGTACCGGTCCAGTCCAAGGCGCTCAACGGCATGGATTCGCTGCTGTCGATCGTGCAGATGCCGGCCGGCATTCCGGTGGCGACCTTTGCGATCGGCAACGCCGGTGCGGCCAATGCGGCGCTGTTTGCCGCGGCGATGCTGGGTCCGGAAGACGCCGCGATTGCAGCTGCGCTGGACGCGTTCCGCGCCAGGCAGACCCAGGACGTGATGGACAAGGACGATCCACGCCAATGACCACGGTCGGCATCCTGGGCGGCGGACAGCTGGCCCGCATGTTGGCACTGGCCGGTGTGCCGCTGGGGCTGCGGTTCCTGGTGCTGGATCCGTCCGCCGAATCCTGCGCCGGGCAGTGCGCGCCATTGCAGGTCGGCGGATTCGACGATGAGGCCGCGCTGGCCGAATTCGCGGCCAAGGTCGACGTGGTCACCTTCGATTTCGAGAACGTGCCGGCCAGCAGCGCGCAGTGGCTGGTCGAGCGCGTGCCGGTGTTTCCCGGTCCGCGCGCGCTGGCCATCGCCCAGGACCGGATGTCGGAGAAAGCGCTGTTCCGTGAGCTTGGCATCCCGGTGCCGGCGTTCGAGGCGGTGTCCACGCGTGCGGAACTGAATGCTGCGCTGGCCAAGGTCGGCGTGCCCTGCATCATGAAGACGCGCCGGTTCGGCTATGACGGCAAGGGCCAGTTCCGGATCAGATCGCTGGCCGATGCCGATGCGGCGTGGAAAGCCCTGGGGGATCAGGCCGGTACGGTCGGGCTGATCGTCGAAGGCTTCGTCGCGTTCGATCGCGAGGTGTCGGTGGTGGCCGTGCGCGGCCGCGACGGTGCGTTCAAGACCTGGCCGCTGACCGAGAACTGGCATGTCGACGGTGTGCTGTCAGCCAGTCTGGCGCCGGCACAGGTATCCCAGACCCTGCAGGCGCAGGCGATCGATTACGCACGTCGTGTGGCCGAAGCCATCGATTACGTGGGCGTGTTCGCGCTGGAGCTGTTCTGCCGGGGCGACACGCTGCTGGCCAACGAAATGGCACCGCGCGTGCACAACTCCGGCCACTGGACCATCGAAGGTGCGGAGGTCTCGCAGTTCGAAAACCACCTGCGCGCCGTGCTCGGCCTGCCACTGGGCGAGCCGGCCATGCGTGGGCTGGCCTGCATGCTCAACTGGCTGGGTGAAATGCCCGATGCCACGGCCGTGCTGTCGCAGGCCGGTGGCCACTGGCACGACTATGGCAAGTCCGCACGTGCCGGCCGCAAGGTCGGCCATGCCACGCTGCGCGCCGATGACGCGGTGGCGCTGTCGGAGGCCTTGTCGAACGTCGGTGACGCACTGTCGCGGCAGGCGCAGGTGCAGCCGGTGATCGCGCGGCTGGCGAAAGGCTGAAAGCGGGCTCCTGCTTCTAGGGCGAAGGTATGGTTCGCGGCGCTCCCGCTTCTGTTGCGGTATAGGGGCGACTTCTACTCGACGCGTTCGGCTCCCTCTCCCCCGCTTGCGGGGGAGAGGGCTGGGGTGAGGGGGGCTTTTGCTTGACGCCCAGCAAGCCGCAGCCGGCTCCGAAGGTTGATGTTTCGTCGTCAGCATGGCCGTCACCCCGACCCTCTCCCCGCATGCAGGGAAGAGGGGGCAAAACCCCAGCGATGCGACCGTAGGAGAGGCTCCCACAGGGTTGAATCCTGCGGAAAAGAGAAAAGGCCGGGTTCCCCCGGCCTTTCTTTGAAGCGGATCGCTGGAGGATCAGGCCAGGTTCTTGGCCACGAAGTCCCAGTTGACCAGCGCCCAGAAGGACTCGACGTACTTCGGACGGGCGTTGCGGTAGTCGATGTAGTAGGCGTGCTCCCACACATCGACGGTCAGCAGCGGGGTGTCTTCGCCGGTCAGCGGGGTGGCGGCATTGGAGGTGCTCACCAGGCCCAGGCTGCCGTCCTTCTTCTGCACCAGCCAACCCCAGCCCGAGCCGAACGTGCCGATGGCGGTCTTGGTGAATTCTTCCTTGAACTTCTCGAAGTCGCCGAAGGCGGCATTGATCAGCTCGGCCAGCTTGCCGGTCGGTGCACCGCCGCCCTTGGGCGACAGGCCGTTCCAGTAGAAGGTGTGGTTCCACACCTGGGCGGCGTTGTTGAAGATGCCACCCTGGGACTTGCGGATGATCTCTTCCAGCGGCAGTTCGGCGAACTCGGTGCCTTCGATCAGCTTGTTGAGATTGTCCACGTAGGTCTTGTGGTGCTTGCCGTAGTGGAAATCGATGGTCTCGCCGGAGATGTGCGGTTCCAGAGCGGTGCGGTCGTAGGGCAGGGGTGGCAGTTCGATGGCCATGGCAATTCCTTGGGGCTTGGCGAGAAGTCGAATACCGTCGGGTCGGGCGCTAAGGCTTACAATTGCGCACTGCCGGCGGCGATGGAAAGCGCCGGGAGTTTACTCGACGATGGCGTGCATGCCGTCAAAGCAGGAGAACGCAACATGCCGGTACTGGAACGCATCCAGGCGGAGCTCGACACACACCCGATGGTGCTCTTCATGAAGGGTACGCCGGAGCATCCGATGTGCGGCTTCTCCAGTCGCGCCGTGCAGGCGCTGCTTGCTGCCGGCGCCGACGGCCTGCGCGCGATCAACGTGCTGGAAGAGCCGGAGATCCGCGCCAACCTGCCGCGCTTCTCCAACTGGCCGACCTTCCCGCAACTGTTCATCCATGGCGAGCTGATCGGCGGCTGCGATATCACCTTGGAGCTGCACGAATCGGGCGAACTGGCGCGGATCGTGGCCGAGGCATTGCCCAAGTGAGCCTGCTGCAGGTCCCCACGCGTGCGCCGCAAGTGCTGGCTTCGCGCGTGGTGCTGGTCAGTGGCGCGCATGGCGGCCTGGGCGAAGCCAGTGCGCGCGCCTGCGCGCAGGCCGGGGCCACGGTGGTGCTGCTGGGCCGCAAGCCGGCCAAGCTCAACCGGGTCTACGACGCCTGCGCCCAGCTGGGACCCGAGCCACTGCTGTATCCACTGGATCTGGAAGGCGCGGCGCCCGACGACTATGCCGAGTTGGCCCAGCGTGTCGGTGCGCAACTGGGTCGGTTGGATGGCGTCCTGCATTGCGCCGCCGAATTTCGTGGATTGACTCCGCTGGAGCACACCGATCCGGCCGCCTTCGCACGCGCTCTCCATGTGAACCTCACCGCCGCCTGGTGGCTCAGCCAGGCCTGTCTGCCGCTGCTCAAGGCGGCCGGCGATGGCGCGCTGGTGTTTGCCCTGGATGATCTGCGCCGTGTCGGCCAGCCCTACTGGGGCGGCTACGGCGTCGCCCAGCACGGCCTGCAGGCGCTGGTACACATGCTGCATGCCGAACTGGCCAGCACCTCGGTGCGGGTGAGCGCATTGCAGCCTGGCCCGATGCGCACCACGCTGCGCGCGCGCGCCTATGCCGAAGACAGCGACCCGTCACTGGCCGACGCCACCGACTACGCCGCGCACTGCGTCACCCTGCTGTCGCCGGCCGGCGCCGGACGCCGTGGCCAGGTCTGGAGCCCCAGCGCATGACCATCCTGTCCGCGGCCCTGCTGTTGTTCCTGATCCTGGATCCGCTGGGCAACATCCCGGTGTTCCTGTCGGTGCTGCGGCCGCTGCCGCCCAGGCGTCAGCGCATCGTGCTGCTGCGCGAACTGCTGATTGCGCTCGGCGTGCTGATGGCGTTCCTGTGGGGCGGCAAGTATTTCCTGGAGTGGATGCACCTGCGCCAGGAATCGGTGCAGATCGCCGGCGGCATCGTGCTGTTCCTGATCGGCATCCGCATGATCTTCCCCAAGCCCGAAGGCCTGATGGGCGAGATCCCCGGCGGCGAGCCGTTCATCGTGCCGCTGGCCATTCCGCTGGTGGCCGGCCCCTCCGGCATGGCCGCGGTGATGCTGATGGGCAGCAACGAGCCTGAGCGCCTGCTCGGCTGGAGCCTGGCCTTGGGGCTAGCCTGGCTGGGCACGGCGGTGATCCTGTTTTCGGCCACGCTGGTCTACCGGTGGCTGGGCATGCGCACCCTGACCGCGGTCGAGCGGCTGATGGGCATGCTGCTGGTGGCCATCTCCGTGCAGATGCTGCTGGACGGCATCGGCACCTATCTCAGCGCGCTGCCGCCGCATGGCGTCTGAGGTCCTGGTTGGAGCGGTGGACGCGGCAACCGGTGATTCCCGATGCCTGGACGTCGTACTACAGCTGCTGGCGCCGCGTATGGTCATGGTGACGTTCAGCGCATCGTTCTTCTAAACGCATCTTCAGCTAACCCGAGGATCTGAAGGCACGGAGCAATCCAGGCGGTGTTGTACGCGTTGAATGAGGATGTGCTGGATCGCGCGGGAACGCACATGGCCCCTCGTAGGAGCGGCCAGGGGGCTCCTATAGAGGATCCGACATCGTGGGCGCCGCTTCAGCGGCGAAGGGCCCTCCGGCAAGGCCACATCGCCGCTGAAACGGCTCCCATTTGTAGAGCGGAGCTTGCTCCGCTGGGCCTTTCTCACGAGCCCACCGAAGAGCAGCGAGCAAGCTCCGCTCTACACGGAGGCCGCTGCGGGATTTGAGAAGACGGTTGCTCCCACACGCCGTCGGCGGTGGCCAATCGGCGTAGCCGGGGCAAGGTCATACATCCTCACGTTGTGACTTTTTCCTTGTATGACAGCCCTTGTCATGAAGGCCGGTGGACCGTCGATGTCGGGTTGCTCCCCATTGCTTCGTGAGTAGCACATTCCGCCACAATCCATTGATTCATCAGGGATTTCAGTCACTGGCGAATGAGGAATGCTGCGCTGCGAGAAAATGGTCACGATCTCGTCACACAACCCTTCTACCGTGTTAACCTGTCGTTAACCCGTGGCGGTCGTGCCCGCCATGTGTTCCAGGGGCAAAACTTTCAGCAAGTCCATGAGAGCCACGCCAGAAGCGTGGCCGGCCAGCACGATTTTTTCTGACCGCCCAACCTTCGAGGCAGACGCAATGATCCAACATCGTCGTATCCGGACTTCCAAACTGGCCCTCGGCCTTCTGGCCGCGCTGGCCGCCGCTCCCGCCATGGCGCAGAGCACCTCGTCCGGCGTCGCCGGTACCGTCGTCAGTGCCGACGGCGCCCCCGTGGCTGGCGCCGAAGTCACCATCACCCACGTCGAGTCCGGCACCATCAGCCGCGCCACCACCGACGCCAGCGGCCGATACGCCGCGCGCGGCCTGCGTCCGGGCGGCCCGTACACCGTCAGTGTCAGCAAGGATGGCCAGACCAGCACCGAAGATGGCGTATTCCTGGAACTGAACTCGGTGGCTGCGGTCAACGAGCGCCTCGGTGGCGCCGAAGCTACCGAACTGGCTGCGGTGTCCGTCACCGGCACCCGCTTGGCTGCCGTATTCGGTGCGGACAACAAGGGGATCGGCACGTCGGTCAGCGGCCGTAAGCTGGCGACCGCCGCGGCCGGCAGCCGCTCCCTGGACGAAATCGCCCGCCTCGATCCGCGCATCACCGTGGTCGATTCCACCGACGGTTCCATCTCGCTGGCCGGCGTGAACAACCGCTACAACAGCATCAAGGTCGACGGCCTGTCGCAGGGCGATCCCTTCGGCTTGAACAGCAATGGCATGCCGTATACCGGCTCGCCGATTTCGCCGGACACCATCGCCGCCTACGACATCAAGGCGTCCGACTACGACGTGAGCACTGATTCGGTCGGTGCCAGCATCAACGCCGTGACCAAGTCGGGCACCAACGAGTTCCACGGCTCGGTGTACTACGCCTACAAGAACTCTGGCGACATGGTCGGCAAGATCCGCTCCAACCCGTCGGACGGTTCCAGCAAGCGCGTGGACTACACCGGCTTCGACTCGGACATCACCCGGGGCGTCACCTTTGGCGGCCCGATTCTCAAGGACAGGCTGTTCTTCTTCGGGTCTGCCGAGAAGCAGAAGGTCACCAACATCGGTGCCTTCCCCAACAACGGCTACTCTGCTGGCAAGGTCAGCGATGCCGACCTGGCCGCGGTGGAAGCGGCCGCTGCCAACTGGGGCCTGCAGCCGGGCTCGGCCTTGTTCAAGAACGCCGACTCCACTGGCCTGGCCCTGGAGAACGAGCGCTACCTTGGCAAGATCGACTGGAACATCGCCGATGGCCAGCGCCTGAGCCTCACCTACCAGGAAACCAAGGAAAACAAGCCCACGCCTTATGACGCGTCGGGCAACAACGTGGCCTACAGCAGCCACTACTATGATATCGACAGCAAGACCAAGAACTTGGCGCTGCAGTTGTTCAGCGACTGGACCGAAAATTTCAGCACCGAGTTCAAGGTCAGCCAGCAGAAGTTCGACCAGATTGCCGGCAACGTGTTGAACCAGCCGCAGGTCTCGGTCTCCACCCCTGGCGGCGGCACCATCTACCTGGGCGAGGACACCAATCGCCACGAGAACGAAATCCACACCAAGGCCCTGACCGCCACGCTGGCCGGCACTTGGTACGTGGGTGATCACACCCTCAAGGGTGGCGTGGATTACCTGCGCCAGGAGAATGTCGACCTGTACGGGCGCGACCTGCACGGCGTGTTCTCCTTCGCCAGCCCCGAGGCCTTTGCCGCAGGCAGCTATAGCTCGTACACCCGCGCGCTGATCCCGGCCGGCCTGTCGCTGAGTGACCTCGGCTTCCCGATGACGTACACCCAGATCAGCCCATTCCTGCAGGATACCTGGCAAGCCACGGACAACCTGTCGCTGACCTATGGCGTGCGCGTGGCCATGCCCGATACCAATCGCGCGCCGCCGTCGCTGACCGGCAACACGCTGACCGAGTACGAAAACGTTGTGGGCTATGCCAACAACTCGACGCTCGACCGCAACGTGTACGAGCCGCGTTTCGGCTTCAACTACGCCTTCAATACCGAGCGCTATTCGCAGTTGCGTGGTGGCGTGGGCCTGTTCCAGACCAGCCCGCCGACCGTGTGGATTTTCAACCCATACCAGAACAACGGCGTGACCGGCCGCGTTTCGACCAACGACACCGGCGGCGAGTCCTTCGCGGACCTGATCACGGATGTGGAGAACAAGAGCACCTCGTCCACCCTGAGCGGCAGGCCACAGGTCGATGCCATCAGCCCGGACTTCAAGCTGCCGACCGCATGGAAGTACAGCCTGGGCTACGACGCCGAACTGCCCTGGTACGGCATCGTGGCTTCGGTCGACGCGCTATACATCAAGAACAAGGACGCGATCGTCTATCTAGAGCCGAACACTGGCATCGCTTCGACCGGCGCCGAGCCGATCACCCTGCCTGATGGGCGCCTGGGCTACTGGACCAATGGTGCACCCGCGGCCGCTCCGGCTTCCGGAAGTACCTACCTCAACAACACCGGCGTTCAGACCTGCTACGTAAGTCAGACCTGCAACGGCACCTACGTGGCCAACAGCACGGCTTTCGCCTACAACTCCACCGTGCTGGCCAATACCGACAAGGGCTACTCGAAGAGCATCACCTTCGGCCTGTCCAAGCCGCTGGTCAGCGATTGGGCATGGGACCTGAGTTTCACTCTGGCAAAGGCCGAAGAAGTCAATCCGGGTAACAGTTCGCAGGCTACGTCGAACTACCAGATCGCGATGGTCAATCCCAACACGACCAGCGCCGCTATCGCCGACCGCAGCATCCGGCAGACCGTCAAGGCTTCGCTGACCTGGGACCATGCGTTCTTCGGCGACTACAAGACCACTATCACGGGGTACTACACCGGGCATGACGGCCAGCCGTATTCGTGGGTCTATGGCACCGGTTCGGGCATCATCGGCGACGTGAACGGCGACAACCAGGCTGGTTACGATTTGGCCTACATCCCGCTTGTCGACGATCCGAATGTCATCTACAAGGGCAGCGCAGAGCAGATTCAGGCGTTCCAGGAATTCATCAGCAACGACCAGTACCTGGGTTCCCACCGCGGCCAGATCGCCAAGCGCAATGCCGCCCATTCACCTTGGGTCAACCAGCTCGATATCGGTATCCAGCAGGAGCTGCCGGCGTTCTTCAAGGAGCACAAGGCCATCGTCCGCCTGGACATCAGCGATTTCCTGAACCTGCTGAACAAGGACTGGGGCCTGATGAAGACGGTCAACACCTTCAACCCGCGCCGCAACTTGGCCTATGTCAGCGGCTTCACCGAAGATGGCCAGTACATCTACGACGTGACCAAGACGCCCGGCGAGTATCAGGCGTGGTACGTCAGCGGTGGCAACGCGGCTCCCAGCCGTGTGTCCTCAACGTGGTCGGCACTGGTGACGCTGCGCTACGAGTTCTGATCCAGACGGATTGGCGTTTCGCAACACCAACGGCCGGGGCAACCCGGCCGTTTCTTTTTGCATTAGCGGCGATGAGGCCCTACCGGTAAAGCCACGTCGCCGCTGAAGCGGCTCCCACCTGTAGAGCGGAGCTTGCTCCGCTGGGGCTTTCTCACGAACTGAACAAAGAGCAGCGGAGCAAGCTCCGCTCTGCGAGGGGCCGCTACGAGATTTGAGGAGACAGTTGCTCCTACGAGGAGGCGGCCACCACGATGCAACGCGAACAACGCCATTCCTTTTGGCCATTGGTAGCCATACCCCGGCCGCGCGCGCTGCGCTACAGTCTCCTGTCAGACGCAACGATGAGCAGGAAGAAGTGATGAGTGAGGCGGTAGCCAGGGTGTTGCCCGTGGTCAGCACGCGGATCTATCCGCGCGGTGGTCTGGATGTGCTTTCACGGACCGAGGTGGCGCGCCTGCGCGACGCATCGTCGGGCGGCATGCATGATCTGCTGCGGCGCTGCGCGCTGGCGGTGTTGACCAGTGGGAGTGCCTCGGACGACCCGCGCGCGGCGCGTGACCTGTACCCGGATTTCGATATCCAGGTGCTGCAGCGCGACCGTGGCGTGCGTATCGAACTGGTCAATGCGCCGGCAATGGCCTTCGTCGATGGCGAGATCATCCGCGGCGTGGCCGAGCTGCTGTTCGCCGTGGTGCGCGATCTGGCCTACATGGCGATCGAGCTGGGCGAGGAATACGCCGCCGATCTGGAAACCTCGGCCGGCATCACCGATGCGGTATTCGGCCAGCTGCGCAATGCACGCATCCTCAAGCCTTCCGAGCCCAACCTGGTGGTGTGCTGGGGCGGCCACTCGATCTCGCGCGAGGAATACCTCTACACCAAGGAAGTCGGCTACGAGCTGGGCCTGCGTGGCCTGGACATCTGCACCGGTTGCGGCCCCGGCGCGATGAAGGGCCCGATGAAGGGCGCGACCATCGCCCATGCCAAGCAGCGCCAGAAGCAGACGCGCTACATCGGCGTGACCGAGCCGGGCATCATCGCCGCCGAATCGCCGAACCCCATCGTCAACCACCTGGTGATCATGCCGGACATCGAAAAGCGCCTGGAGGCGTTTGTCCGCATCGGCCACGGCATCATTGTCTTCCCCGGTGGCGTCGGCACCGCCGAGGAAATCCTGTATCTGCTCGGCATCCTGCTGCGCGAGGAAAACGCGTCGCTCCCGTTCCCGCTGATCCTCACCGGACCGGTGGTGGCGGCGCCGTATTTCGAACAGATCGATCGCTTCATCCGCATGACCCTGGGCGACGCGGCGTCATCCCGCTACCAGATCATCGTCGGTGATCCGGTCGCCGTGTCCCAGGCCATGAAGGCCGGCATCACCCAGGTGCGTGAGCATCGCAAGTCGGCCAAGGACGCGTTCTACTTCAACTGGTCGATCGACATCCCGCTGGCCTTCCAGCAGCCGTTCGTGCCGACCCACGAGGCCATGGCTCAGCTCGACTTGCATCATGGCCGCGCCCCGCACGCCATCGCCGCCGACCTGCGCCGGGCGTTCTCCGGCATCGTCGCCGGCAACGTGAAGGAAGACGGCATGCGCCGGATCGAGGAATTCGGCCCGTTCGAGATCCACGGCGACCCGGACATCATGGCCGCCCTGGACGCCCTGCTGCAGGCCTTCGTCGCCCAGCGGCGGATGAAGATCGCCGGGGATTACAAGCCTTGCTATCGGGTGGTGACTTGACGGGAGAGCAGTCCACGGCATGGTTGTCGCGCCCATCGCCCTGGCTCTGCCGCTTGTCCGGATACAGGTTGCAAGCAAGGCCACACTGACGCAGCCTTTCCAAGTCAAATTGGGGAGGCGCCATGTCACGCGGCCAGGTGAGGGGATTCACGCTGATCGAACTGATGGTCACGGTTGCCGTGTTGGCGATTCTGGCTGCCATCGCATTGCCAAGCTTCCAGCAGACCCTGCGGTCCAATCGTGTCGCGACCTCGGCCAATTCACTGATCGGCTCGCTGGCGTTGGCGCGTAGCGAAGCCATCCGTAGCACCCATGGTGCGGCCGTCTGCAGCAGTACCAATGGAACCGCCTGCGGCGGAACTTGGTCGGACGGCTATCTGGTATGGGCGGATACGAACGGCGACGGGGCACTTGCCGCCAATGAGGCGGTGCTCAAGTTCAATCGAGGGAACGGCGACATCGCCATCGCAGGCCCCGGTAATGCTATCCGTTTTGACTCCAGAGGGCGTGCTGCCGCAAACGCTGCTCTGACATTAAGACCACCAACATGTGGTTCGGCACAGTTGCAGCGGCAGATCGACGTCACCATCACCGGTCAGGTCAAAACCACCAAACAGGACTGCCCTGAATGAGGCCGCCCGTGTCATTCCATAATCGCCGTCGCGGGCAGGCCGGTTTCACTCTCATTGAAGTGATGATTGCAGTGCTGGTGCTGGGTGTCGGGTTGCTCGGGTTTGCCATGCTGCAGACCATGTCGGTGCGGTATACAAAGAGTGCGCAGAACCGTACCGTCGCGACCAACCTGAGCTATGAACTGGTTGACCTGATCCGCACCCAGCGCAACGGTGCCTCTTATTACAACAATATCAAGGCCGGCAGCTTTGCTGACGTCACTGGCGGCAATTGCGCCCTTGTCCAGGACACGAGCCCGGCGAACAACGTTACTCGCTGGAAATGCAAGCTGAGAACGGCTTTCCCGGACGGCACGGCGAATGTCGTACTCGGTGTCAACGGCGACCTGAACATCACGATCGAGTGGAGTGATGCGTATTGGGAAGAGGATGCCGGCAAGCAGAAGACTTCCTTCAATGTAAAGACCCGCATATGAGCCCGCCCCCCGTTCATTGGCGGCGTAACCATCAAATGGGCATGTCGCTCATCGAGTTGATGATCGCCTTGGTCATTGGCTTGGTGCTGCTGGCTGGCGTAATTCAAGTTTTCAGCGCTTCGCGCACCGCATACCAGCTCTCCCAGGCTATTGCTCGCAACCAGGAAAATGCGCGCTTTGCGTTGGACTTCCTGCAGCGGGATCTGCGCATGGTGGGTCATGCCGGATGCGTGAATGACCAGTCGCTGCTCTCACTCAACAGTGCGCACAAAATCACTGGGGGAAATATCCGGTCGCTGTTCATGACCGAAGCCCAGCGCAACGACAACACGGTGACCGTATTGCCTTTTCCCTTGCGCTTTGACATGTCCATTCAGGGGTTCGAAGCCAATGGAACTTCGCCGGGAGAAAATCTGGCGATGGGGACACCGGCGGTAGGGGGCGCGGGGGACTGGACACCGGCGTTGCCGGATGCAGACCTATTTCAGGTGATGGCGCCTAAGCCCGTCAAGGGCAGCGATATCGTGGTCATGCGCTACCTGTCGCCGGAACAGACGACGGTAATCTCCTTCGCTCCGCCGACGCTGACCTATCCGGACGAATCGGTTGCGGGCGCGACCAAGGTCGCTACCGATTCCACCGCAAGCAACTTGTTTGCAGTGGGCGACTGCCGTGGCACCTCGGTATTCCAGGCATCCGCTGCGCCCGGTAATACTGGGATGACGGTGTCACAGGAAGGGCTCAATCAAAGCGACCTTGCTTATGTGGGAACCCAGGACGGGGCGCTGGCCTATGGCGCGAATCAAGCCTGGCTTTCCAAGGCGGAAATCGTCGCGTACTACGTTGCCCTTAACCCTGATGGCGTGCCCTCATTGTATCGGATGCATTGGTCCACTACGCCGGGTGCGAAAGCGTTGGCCGCGGCGTCGGAAGAAATGGCCGAAGGCGTCGAATCGATGCAGCTCCTCTATAGCGTCGACTCAGAGACTTCAGCCACCAGCCTGCCCACTGGCTATCTCAACAAGACTTACACCGCCAAAGACCTAGACGCGCTGGGCGCCAATGATGCAGCCAAGGCCAACCTGTGGCGGCGCGTGGGCGCGGTCCAACTGGGGTTGCTGTTGCGTGGAACCGGTGATCGTGCGGTGGTGCCGGTGCCTGCTGACGCTAATCTCCCCCGTGTCTTAAATGTAAAGATGACGCCGGCTGACGATGGCCAGTATCGATCCAGTTACGAAAGCACGATTGCGTTGCGTAATCGTCTGTTCGGGCAATGACATGAACCGATATCCTCATTCTTTTCGTATCCCCTCGGCTCCAGCCCGTCAGGGTGGTGCCGTGCTGTACGTTGCGTTGATCATGCTGATCCTGCTTGCGCTGATCGGGATCGTGGGCATGCAGGTTGCCACCATGCAGGAGCGCATGTCGTCCAATTTCCTTGCTGCCAACCAAGCCTTCCAGGGCGCTGAGGCGGAAGTGAGGAGCCGGGAGGTGCAGGTGGCCTCGGGCACCGCATTTGACTATGAGGATTGCAGCACGCCTTTTGACGCCACCAAGTGGGTCAACGACAACGCCGATGGCAATCTCACGATGACCCGCACGGTCAACATCAGTATCTGTGCCGGACAGTGCAGCGCTGCGGTTGGTGCTGAAAAAGAGCTCTGCACCATGTACCGCACCACTGCACTGAGTCATGACCAAGACACGTTGGGCACTTCTTCCTCCGTGGCTGCGATCGACACCATCTTCATTAAGCCATGAGCAGGTCCACCATGAAGTCCAAATACGTCCTGCTTGCGCTGTTGATACTGTGTGTCGCCATGGCGATCGGCGTGGTCTTCAGTGCCCCGAGCCAACTCGTCATCGCCCAGGCCCCGTTGTTCACGCGGACTTCCCTGCCGCCTTTGAACATGTTGGTGATGGCGCGCGATCACAAGCTGTATTACGAGGCTTACAACGATGCCTCGGATCTTGACAACGATGGTGCTCTGGACGTCGGCTACAAGCCCAACAAGATTACCTACTACGGCTACTACAACTCCAAGGTCTGCTATGCGCAGTCCACCGACGGAAGCATGTTCACGCCGGCTGGTGCTGCCGGTGGCAGCGACGGAAAGCAATGCGATGGCACCAAGTGGAGTGGCGACTTCTTGAACTATGTCACCACCTCACGCATGGATGCGCTGCGCAAGGTGCTTTACGGCGGCTATCGCAATGTCGATACCGCCACCGATACGGTGCTGCAGGCTTCATTCACTCCGCAGGATGCCCACAGCTGGGGCAAGGAGTACCAGAGCGTCACGCGCGATGGATACAACATCAAGCAGTACACGCCTTACAACGCCCCGGATACTGGACGCTACAACCTGTTCGTGGTGACCACGCTCAGCGACAACGGCGTGCCGCAGTTGCGGGTACTTAACAATACGGTCTTCCGGATATGGAACTGGGTGTCCATCGAGCGTCCCGTTGCAGGCAATGACTGCTTCACGACCAATAACACCCGGGTCAACTGCGTTACCGGCTCGGGCTCTTCCGGTGACTGGAGCATCGTGCCTGCTGCGGCATACAGCGGCTTGACCATCTCCACCTGGAAGGATGGGACAGGGACTTCAGGCAACAAAGCGGCGATGGATACACTTTTTGGCAGCACGTCCGGTTTGTGCATTGCCAATAAAGCGATCAGCGACATCAATACCTCTGGCTCGAACAATAATCCGGGCAATGGCATCAACGGATGTGGGCAGGATGGCTACCACACGTTGATCAAGGGGCAGATCAATATAAGTGAAGCCGGAACCTATAGCTTTGCCGTCAACGGCGACGATGCGATCGAAGTCCAGATTGATGGCAACGTGATTTATGGGTGGTATGGAGACCACGGTGGTGATGCTAGCAGCGGCGGTTTGACGAGCCATTCCGGTCAGGTTTCCCTGACTGCCGGTCCCCATACCATCCAGGTCCGCCATGAGGAAAACGGCGGCGACGACTACTGGCAGCTGTACTGGAAAACGCCTTCTTCCGCTGGCGCCACAGCAATGACCAATTATCCGTTGCGCGTGCAGGCGTGCCCCGAGACCGTCTCGCTGCGGGATGACAACTGCAAGGTCTACGGAAACAACACCTCGGTGAAGCCCACCGGAATCCTGCACGACTACGGTGAGAGCGATCGCATGTACTTCGGTCTGCTGACCGGTTCGTACAAGAACAATACCGCGGGCGGTGTCGTGCGCAAGAACATGTCCAGCTTCAAGAACGAAGTGGACGCAAACTCCGGGCAGTTCATCAAGGACCTGGGCGATGGCGGCATTGTCGAGACCATCGACAAGTTCCGCATCCTTGACTACAGCTATTCCAGCCAGCAGTACGGGTGCGGTTGGATTACCACGCGTCCTGTGAACGACGGCGAATGCTGGATGTGGGGCAATCCCATCGGTGAAATGATGTATGAAACGCTGCGCTATTACGGGGGCGCCGGTGCTCCCAAGGCCGCGTTCACCTATACGTCCGGACCGGACGCTGACACGTTGAAACTGCCGAAACCGGCATGGCGTACGCCCTATACGGCCACGGCCAATGGCGGTGGTGGTTATCCGGTCTGCGCGCAGCCGACCGCCACGATCCTGAGTGACATCAATCCATCCTATGACTATGGCGTGCCAGGCACGCATTGGGGCAGTGTGTCACAGACCGACGATCCGGTTGCCATGCAATCGCTCAACGTCGGCGAGGAGGTCGATGCCATCTGGGCCGGTGAAGGTGGTGGTTCCCGGTCGATGTTCATTGGTGAATCCAACAACGACGCCGACAACGCGCCGACACCAAAGGTCGTCAGCAACCTATCCACGGTACGTGGCCTGTCTCCGGAAGAACCCAGCAAGCAGGGCACCTTCTACACGGCCGGTGTTTCCAGGTTTGGTGCGAAAAACAAGGTCGGAGGTGACAAATATCTGCGCACGTACTCGATCGCACTTGCGTCTCCGTTGCCGAAATTCAGCTTTCCCGTGGGCAACGGCAACGTCACCTTCGTTCCGTTCGCCAAGTCTGTCGGTGGTTCAAGCATTGATCCGACCAGCAATTTCCAGCCGACTGACCAGATTGTCGACTTCTACGTGCAGACGGTGAAGAACACCGATCCCAAGGGCGCCGACCGCGACACGTCGGTCAACGATGGGCGCCCGTATGCGGAGTTCCGCATCAACTACGAGGATGTGGAACAGGGTGCCGACCATGACATGGATGCCATTTCGCTCTATACCCTCGCGGTGACGGCGACGGGTGAACTCGTGGTCAGCATGAGCTCGGAATACGCAGCCGGCGGCATCGACCAGTACATGGGCTATGTGATCTCAGGCACGACGGCCGATGGCGTCTATCTGGAGGTTCATGACCGGGACGGTGCGACCCCCCGGTACAAGTTGGCCACGCCTCCCGGAAGGGCGCCAGGCTATTGCGATGTATCGTCGATGCCTGCCGAATGCGCTTTGACGGCGTTGACTTCGACCCGCACATTCCAAGTGGGTAGCGGTGTTGGCGCCGGGCTTCTCGAAAACCCACTTTGGTATGCCGCCAAATACGGCACCGACCAGGCATGGGACGCGGACGGTGACGGCACGCCGGACAATTATTTCCTGGTCACCAATCCGCTGTATCTGAAGCAGCAGCTGACCAAGGCCTTCGACACCATCGAAAACCAGAACGGGAGCAGTGGCTCGCTGTCCATTTCCGGAGCACAGGTCAACAGCAACTCCTTCGTGGTGCTGCCGTCCTACAGTAGTTCCAATAATGCCACCAACTGGGTGGGTGACGTCCAGGCCTACAGGTTCAAGACCAACGGCACCGTGGATATGTCCAGTGCAATCTGGAGCGCGGCGGCGAAAATGCCTACTACCAGCGCCGGTGTAGATGACCGCTCCATCTATACCAGTCTGTCCTATGTGGATTCCGACAACCGAATCACTGTGGTGAAGACATTCATTCCCGGCAATCTGGGAGCGGATGATCCAGCCGTACTGAGCCGCCTGGGCTATACCACAGGCAACTTCAGTAATGATTTTGGTAGTGCGGTGACCGGTGGGGATCTTGTCCAGTACATTCGGGGAAACCGGGACCTGGAAGGGACAGCGAAAGGAGCCAAGCCATTCCGTGTCCGCTCGGGCATTCTGGGTGACATCATCAATTCCGCACCCGTGGTCGCCACAAAGACGGCCAACTACGGCTGGGCTGGCGCGAGCGGCTTGTCGCCAGGCCAGCGCACTGCCTACACCGACTACGTCAACAGCAAGGCCACGCACGACGAATATGTGTTCGTCGGTGCGAACGACGGCATGCTGCATGGCTTCAACAACACTGGCAATGAAGTCTTTGCCTACGTTCCCAATGCGGTCCAGTCCAATCTGGGCCTGCTGGCGAACCGCGACTATCCGCACCACTACTATGTTGATGGGAAGCTTGCTCTTGGCGATGCGTTGATAGGCGGTAACTGGCAGACCATGCTGGTGGGCGCGATGGGCGCTGGCGGCAAGGGCGTATTCGGGATGAACGTGACCTCGCTCACGACCAGCAACGCCTTCAATGAGGGAAATATTCTCTGGGAACTAAACGCCAACAAAATTGCCGAGAAGGACGACATCGGTTACGTGATGGGCAAGCCGGTCATCGTGCCTGTCGACGACGGCAGCTGGGTTGCGATCTTCGGCAACGGCTACAACAGCAATAACGGCAATGCCGTGCTGTATGTGGTGGATGTGGCTACCGGCAAACTGATCAAGAAGCTTACCGCCGGCAGTACTTCATCGATGGAAATGAACGGTTTGGGCAACGTCGCGGTCGTAGACGGCAATGGCAATGGCCTGGTCGATACGGTTTATGCGGGCGACCTGCAGGGCCACGTCTGGAAATTCGATCTAGGCGGTGCGAACGCGGCCTGGAACGTGGCCTATAACAATAATCCGTTGTTCACTGCCGAGGATGCAGACGGCAAGGCCCAGCCGATTACCGGTGGTTTTGAAGTGGCGGTCGGGCCGGGATCGGGCTACATGATCTATTTCGGAACGGGACGTTACTTCGTCGCCGGGGACAACGACGTCAAGGACGTGCAGACGGTCTATGGAATCTGGGACAACAATACGAACACGGTGACAGGACGGGCATCGTTAGCGCAGCAGTCGATCACCGCGATCAATGCCACTTCGGTTTCTGGTACAAGCGACTCTTTCAATTACTTGGATAAGCGTGGTTGGTATCTGGATCTTGCCGTACGGGAATCGAACGGGACGCTTGATCCCCAAGGTCAACGGATGATCGCGCAGCCTTCGATTCAAAGCGGGAGAGTTTTATTCCCGGTTTACATTCCTGGAGTGGGCACAGATTGCGTGCCGGGCGGTACGAATTTGACACTCAGGCTCGATGCAGTGACAGGTGCTGCTGCATTGGGAGTCGTGATCATTGGTGGTGTGGAAGTTGGAGACGGCGCGATGGCCGGCGTTGTTACTGGCGGTGGTGCACCAAACCAGGGAGTGGGCTTGACACAGCCAACCCCAGCCCTGCCCAGCTACTGCGATCCGAGCGATCCCGATGCTGAGTGCGATCCGAATCCGCCGCCCCCCGGTGGCTGCAGTGAGGTCATTGTCGATCCGATCGATCCGACGAAATCCATCGGTGTGCAGCGTCTGTGCGGCCGCCAATCTTGGAGACAATTGAAGTGATGTGTGCTTCCCATCTTTTCGTGGCTTCCTTGGGTGAACGTCTGCCCCGGAACCGGCCCGTGCGCCAGGCGGCCGGCTTCACCCTCATCGAGCTGATGATTGCCGTAGCGGTGGTCGCGATCCTTGCGGCCATCGCCTATCCAAGCTACCAGGAACAGGTGCGCAAGTCGCGGCGTGCTCAAGCCAAGGCGGATCTAGTCGAATTGGCGCAGATCGCCGAGCGGTATCGGACCGTCAACAATACCTACGCCACGTTCGACCTCGCCACGATGGCATTCAATAAAAGCCCCCGGGCCGGAACGGCGTATTACGGCCTGGCCCTTTCTAACAACACGGCCACCACCTTCACCATGACGGCCACGCCCAATGCCAGTGGCGGGCAGAGCAAGGACAAGTGCGGCACCCTGACCATTAACCAGGCCGGCGTCAAAACGAACAGTGCAGGCACCTATGCGCAGTGTTGGTGATCCGGGTCAATGCGGCTGCCATAGTGAGGGAAGATTCCAGCAGGCTTGCGAGTCTGCCATCATCCGCATACAATTTGCGCCCCGCCCGAATAGCTCAGCCGGTTAGAGCACTTGACTGTTAATCAGGGGGTCGTTGGTTCGAGTCCAACTTCGGGCGCCAAGTACACAGACAAAGGCCTGCAGCGATGCAGGCCTTTGTTTTTACTGGTGGTTGTGGGGCCGCATGGCGGTCGAGTCGTTCCATCTTGGTTTGGCGCGAAGCGCGCGCCCAACGACGTTCAGCTTTCGCAGCCCGCCGCTTTGCCCGGCTTCTCGACCCGCGTACGGCCGCTGCGGTTGACGATCACCGCGGCCCTGGCGGTTCCGCCGCGGCACAGGCGGATGGTGAGGTTGCTGCCGGCGGCGCTGCCGTTGGCCAGGAAGGTGATCCTGGGCCGGCCGTCCGTGGATAGGATGCGCAGTTCGGCGTCGCGTGGGCCGGCTTCGACCCGCAGCAGGTCATCCGGGCCGTCGGGGCGGTGGTTGCCGTCGGCGTCGTAGAACATGATCCAGCCTTGTGTCCAGTCGCTGTCGTCCCGACATTGGTTGTGGCCGTCGTTCGGGCAGACAACCGTCGGCTTGCGGTAGGTGACGGCCGTGCTGCGCGCCGAGGCCATGAACGAGCTCAGCAGGTTGGTTGCGGCGCTCTCGCGCTGGTGCTGGATCACGGTTTTATAGGAAGGAAGGCCGACCGCCAGGCCAATGCTGGCCACCGCCATGACGATGGTGGCCTCGATCAGGCTGAAGCCGCGCATGCGGCGGGGCAGGGCGGCGGTCCGGGCGTGGCTGGCGTCCATCGGGCATTCCTTTGTCCGTGTGGTGGGTGTGCCGCCAGCTTGGCCAATTGCCCGGCCGGGCAACATCGGCCGCCGCCGCATCGCGCCGTAGGACTTCTCCGCACCCGGCCGTCATCTTTGTCGGGTCTATACTTTTTTGTGCTTTCCAGGCAGGTCCCATGACTGAACGCTTCCAGCTTGTTTCCCCGTATTCGCCCTCCGGCGACCAGCCGGCCGCCATCGATCGGCTGACCGAGAATTTCGAGTCCGGCCTGGCCAAGCAGACCCTGCTGGGCGTGACCGGCTCGGGCAAGACCTACACCATCGCCAACGTAATCGAGCGCATCCAGAAGCCGACCCTGGTGATGGCGCCCAACAAGACCCTGGCCGCGCAGCTGTACGGCGAGTTCAAGGCGTTCTTCCCCAACAACGCAGTCGAGTACTTCGTCAGCTACTACGATTACTACCAGCCCGAGGCCTACGTGGCGGCCTCGGACACCTTCATCGAGAAGGACAGCTCGATCAACGAGCACATCGAGCAGATGCGCCTGGCCGCGACCAAGACCCTGCTGTCGCGGCGCGATGCGATCGTGGTGGCCACCGTGTCGGCGATCTATGGCCTGGGCGCGCCCGAGGACTACCTGTCGCTGCGCCTGATCCTCTCGCGCGGCGAGCACATCGACCAGCGCCAGCTGATCCGCCACCTGACCGACCTGCAGTACACGCGCAACGAATACGAGTTGCAGCGCGGTGCATTCCGGGTGCGCGGCGAGGTGATCGACGTGCATCCGGCTGAAAACGACGTGGAGGCGCTGCGGATCGAGCTGTTCGACGGCGAGATCGAGAACCTGACCCTGTTCGATCCGCTGACCGGCGAGACCCTGCGCAAGGTGCCGCGCTTCACCATCTATCCCAAGACCCATTACGCCACCACCCGCGAACGCACCTTGAGCGCGGTGGACAGCATCAAGCTGGAACTGAAGGAGCGGCTGGAGCAGCTGTACCAGCAGAACAAGCTGGTCGAGGCGCAGCGCTTGGCCCAGCGCACCCAGTTCGACCTGGAAATGATGGCCGAGGTGGGTTTCTGCTCGGGCATCGAGAACTACTCGCGCCACCTGACCGGCAAGGCGCCGGGCGAGCCGCCGCCGACCCTGTTCGATTACCTGCCTGCCGACGCGCTGCTGGTGATCGACGAGTCGCACGTGACCATTCCGCAGATCGGTGCGATGTACAAGGGCGACCGTTCGCGCAAGGAGACGCTGGTGGAATTCGGCTTCCGTCTGCCATCGGCGCTGGACAACCGGCCGCTGCGCTTCGAGGAATGGGAAGCACGCTCGCCGCGCAGCATCTACGTGTCGGCCACGCCGGGCCCATATGAGCTGCGCGAATCCGACGGCGAGATCACCGAGCTGGTGGTGCGCCCGACCGGCCTGATCGACCCGGTGGTCGAGATCCGCCCGGTCGGCACCCAGGTCGACGACCTGCTGTCGCAGATCAACGAGCGGATCGGCTGGGGCGACCGCGTGCTGGTCACCACCCTGACCAAGCGCATGGCCGAGAACCTGACCGAATACCTGGGCGAGCACGGCATCAAGGTGCGTTACCTGCATTCGGACGTGGACACGGTCGAGCGGGTGGAAATCATCCGCGACCTGCGCCTGGGCAAGTTCGACGTGCTGGTGGGCATCAACCTGCTGCGCGAAGGCCTGGATATGCCGGAGGTGTCGCTGGTGGCGATCCTGGACGCGGACAAGGAGGGCTTCCTGCGTTCGACCGGCTCGCTGATCCAGACCATCGGCCGCGCCGCCCGCAACCTGCGTGGCAAGGCGATCCTGTATGCGGACCGGATGACGCGCTCGATGCAGGCCGCCATCGACGAGACTGACCGGCGCCGCGAGAAGCAGGTCGAATACAACACCGCGCACGGGATCGTGCCCAAGTCTACGGTGCGGCCGATCGTGGACATCCTGGAGGGTGCACGCGATGCGGCCAATGACGAGGCGCCCAAGCGCGGCAAGGGCCGTCGGGTCGCCGAGCCGGCCGAGGACTACAGCGCGCTCAGCCAGCCGCAGATCGCGGCCAGGCTCAAGGCGCTGGAAACGAAGATGTACCAGCATGCCCGCGACCTGGAGTTCGAGGACGCCGCGCGCCTGCGCGATGAGATCCAGAAGCTGAAGACCGCCAGCCTGGTGGTCTGAAGGGCCCTGCGCTGAACACGCAAGAAAAGATGCGCCGGTGAGTTCCCGCCGGCGCATCTGGATGTTATGATGCGCGCCCCTCATCTGAGGGCGCGGCAACAGCAGTTGCTTCGGGCGGTTAGCTCAGCGGTAGAGCACTACCTTGACATGGTAGGGGTCACAGGTTCGAACCCTGTACCGCCCACCAACTCCTAAGGGGTTGGGCACAATGTAAGGCCTTGAAAAAGCCCGGATTTTCCGGGTTTTTTTGTGTCTGCAGAAAAATCATTCAACGACGATGAATACAAGCGTGTTGAACTGCTTTTGTGGACCCGCTGTCCCGAATTTGTCCCAAGGATCCACGGTCCTGAGCTCGGCTTGACAGCATGATTCAACGAGATCGACAATCCTCGGCAATGCGCTGGTAGGACTGGCGTCGATCGTTGTATCGGTGGCGGCGGCTTGGCAAGCCCCTCTTCTGATGTTCGGCGTCAGAACGAGCCCAGCAGCTCGCGAGGAGTAAGCGACCCACTTCGCGGGTAGGAAAGGATGCCGTGCGGTTTGCGGCAATTGCCCGACCAGACTCGGCAAATACCGAGTGAAAGGCTAGCGCCCGAACCTGAGTGAGGTCGGGAATCAAAGTGCGACGCCGGCGGGAGAGCAGGACTAACTTGGGGTACAACCCCGCCATTGGCTCAAACGACCGCTTGATGGTCGTTGTATACACCCAGGATCGGCCGCCAGCCTGTCCAGCGGGTTAAGCAAGCCATGGCTGTCGCGGACTCATTCGACTGCTGCATGCAAGTGCGGCAATAGTCGGGGTTCGCGTATGAAACCAGAACGAATATCGCCTGCCAGCGCCTTGGACGAAGCTGTCGCTGAAGAGCTTCCGCGGGCCATTGGCGTCAAAGAGTTGAGCATCGTGACCGGCCTAAGCAGCCAGTCAATTCGGCTGTACATGTGTCAGCCAAAGTGGCGCCATCTCGCGCCTCCGGGAGCCTTCAAACGCCCAGGTAGCAAAAACTGGTGCTGGTGGCTGAGTGATGTCCTGGCATGGCTTGCCAGCGGCAGGCGTGCACCCGTTGCGGAGCAGCCGCCTCGCCGCCCTGGGCGGCCACTGGGAGCTACTGCACGAGCTACGCAAGCCCGGCGCGATGCCCAGCGCAAAGTGGCCGAGGGAGCGCGCAGAGCATGATTATTACGCGAGCCGTGCGCCACGAACGCTTCGAGGTAGTGCCCAGCCATCTCATCAGAGACAAACGCTTGTCGATCCTCGCTAGAGGAGTGGCAATACGACTGCTGACCAATGTCGATGGGTACAGGATGACGGCGGACGATCTGGCTGCCGATTCTCCGAGTGAGGGGCGATACAAGATTTTGGGGGCGCTGAGAGAGCTGCGGGAGGTGGGATACCTCGTGCAAGAAAAAAAGCAGGACGGGCGAGGTCGATGGTCTACGACCACCACGCTCTATGACTCGCCGCAGCTGTGCAAGTCGCCGCCGCCTGAGGCACCGCAATCTCCGCCCACCAGCCAACCGAAGTACGAAAATTGCACTCCGGTCGCCGGGATGCGGTCACCGGAAGCCGGTCAGCCGACGTCCGGTGATCAGACTCTAAAGAGCACTAATACGAACACTAGTACAACCAGTACTACTACTACCGATCTTCATCTGGTCTGGCCGGACGCGCTCGAAGCGCGCGAAGTAGTAGTAGTAACGAACAAATTTGAGAAGCATGGCTTGCCTGATGGTGTGCGGCAGGAGGTGCTAGACGAACTGGCCGGCAAGATGGCTGGGCCAGCGCCTCCTAAGCAGCCAATGAGTTGGCTTTTCCGAGTCATTGAGCTCGCCGCCGCTGGCCAATTTATTCCGGACGCTGGCAGGGCGGTCGCGAAAGAGCGAGACCGGCGTTCGAGGGAGGAGGCTGAGCGGCAACTGAGAGCGGTGGAGGTCGGGCGACAGGCGGCGCGGGTGGCAGACCCCGAGGAGCTGGCACGCCGCAGAGCGGTATCGGCTGCGGCTGCAGCTGCGCTCGCCTATGGCACTTGATGCCGGCTGCTTTTTTTGACGTCAACAACTCCCAGCCGATCTCGTCCAGTGTTGGGTGCTTGTGCTTCTGGTGATCTCGTAGAGGTCACCAGCACCGCAGGGCGAACGAGGAGGTTGTAGGGCGTAGCCCGTACAACCTCCGTAGTGAGTACAGGTCGCCTGCGGGCTGCGCCCTTGATCTGGCCTTACGCATGGACTCCAACGTGCCTAATCATCCCGTCATCATCCGCGTTAAAAAATTGGCCACATTGGCGCAGGTGGCTGCGTCCGGCTCCCACACCTGGCGCGAGCGTCCCACCCACAACGCCGATCCATCCCGCACACCTGACAACCAGGATCTGCGTCCGGTCAGCAGCTCAGCTGCTCTTCGCTCAGCGGTCGAGCGGCGGCTGGCGGTCGTCACTGAGAAGACGGCCGCCAAGCCGGTTCGGTGTGTCGAATACCTAATCACTGCGAACCATCAAGCCTTTCGCGAGAACGGTGGGGTGGTAGACAGTGCTGCGTACTTCCGCGACGCCATGGACTGGATTGCGCGAAAGCACGGCGCTGCCAACATCGTGGCCGCCAACATCCAGCGCGACGAACTCACTCCCCACTTGGTGGTCTATGTTGTGCCGCTGGTCGATATCGAGGCTAAGACCCGAAATCGCGTGGTGATCGCCGGCACCAATCCCGACGGTACCAAGCGGCGGGAGACACGCATCGAGCAGCAGGCAGCCGGCGTGCGCCTGTCTGCCTCGCACTATCTGGACGGACGGACCAAGCTGTCCAAGCTGCAGACTGACTTCGCTGCCCAGGTTGGCAAGCGTCATGGCTTAGTCCGTGGCGTCGAAGGCAGCAAGGCAAGGCACACGACCGTGCGCGAGTTCTACGCAGGCCTAGGGGCCGCAGGGCGGCCTTTAGAAGGTATCCCCGCTGACGCTCTAGAGCCGCGCGTTGTCGAGGAGGGCGGCTTTCTGCGGAGGGCGGTAGTCGAGACGCCCGAGGAGGTCGCAGAGCGCCTCACGGCTGCAATGCGGAAGCTCTACGCGCCGACCGTCGCGCTTGCTGGCAGTAGCGGAGTAGAGCGCAAGAGACGGTTGGAGGCTGAGGCCACGGCAAAGGCCAAGGCGGATCAGCTCGCTGAGCTCGCACCGTTGATCGCGGCGGTGAAGGATCTTTCGCCCGCGCAGTTCGTCCAATTGGTCGAGCATGCCCAGAGGCTGCAGCGCGCCGCTCAGTTCGCGACAGAGGCCGCGCGGCGCGCAGCAGGGCTAGGCCGTCTGTTGGCCAAGAACGCCACATCGGCCGTCGGACGTTATGCGCGGGCTGCCATTGAAGCGATCAAGGCGGCAGGCGGCCACACCCGCGTTGGCTGGGACCGCATCGATGGGCAATGGTGCGAGGCAGCCAAAGCCGGCCGTGACGGAGCGGTTTTAAGCGAGGTCACGGTGGTGAAAACGATCTTGGAGTACTCCCCTGGCCAAGCCACGATTGAGGTCAGTATGAGGCCGGAGGCGCGAGAGGCACTGCTGGCCAAGGCCATGGAAAGCGATCAAGTTCCAAGCAATCCGAAGTCGGACGATTTATGGCCGCGAGGGTCGTTGCCAAACCGGCAGCTTTAAATGTGAACTTGCTCTCAAGTTTTGATTTAACAATGAAATTAATATTGAAAGACGATGTTAGAACATGCAATTCTGTTGCCAACAAAGGCGGATGGGCGGGGCATGGGCTATGTCGTACTCCGATTACCAGCGCGGTGTCCAAGACGAGCGTTTCGCGACGCAGCTGCAATTGCAGCGGGTCAATCGTGATCGCGATCGGTGGGCGGAATATTCCCGCCGTCAGGAGAGCCAGGTCAGAGATCTTCAGCAGCGCTTGGCCGCCTCGGGCGCCCGCGGTGAAAGACAACAAGCGTTAATTGATTCCTTGCGTGGGCGCATTGAGTCGTTGGAGCTGGCAATTGCAGAGGAGGGCAGTAGAGCCAAGCAGCTGGACGACTTGGCTGGCCAAATCGTTTCGCTAAATGCCCAGCTCGAACACCAGGTATGGAACTGCCATTGGTTGCAAAGCGTGATTGATGATCACGCTATTGGGTTGCGTCCGTGACCCTGGAAAGTGGCCGATGGCAGCTCTTTGCCGATCAGGAAGTGGTCGAGGCAATCCCTGTCTGGGAGAGGCCAGTGCCGCGGTTCGAGGACTTCTTTTCTGACGACGAATTCCAGCGGCTAGGCCTGGAGGAGGCGGTACCCGCTCTAGCGTGGTCCCATGAAATGACCTTCATTGATGGTCCAGTTCGAACTGGGGCCGAAGCTGCGGCGTGGGTGGAACTTGGCGTCAGCGATCGGATAACACTTAACCCATACGAGATGCTTCAGCGCTCTTTAGACCAGTGGCGCCGCGTTGTTCTCCACGAGCTAAGTCACATCGCGACTCCGAGTTTTGGCAAAGACGATCCTCCTACTGGCCACGACTTTGCCTTTGCAGCGGTGTTTGCCTCATGCCAAGTGAAGATTGGGCTTGCGCCTTTGCTACGCCCCTACGATTTGTCGGATGTCCCGGCTGCTGATAGAGCCGTGATGCGCGTGCGGGCTGAGACGCTCGGGCAGCGCTTTGGCGCTAGCGATATCGACATCTTCGAGATTGCCAGGCAGATCTCTCGAATAGAGACCGTTGCGGAACAGCGAGGGTGGGACAAAGCAATGCGGCCACCAAGGCGCTTTTGGCTCTTTTGAGTGGTGCTGGAGAGCCCGGCAAGAGATCATGCAGTACCGATGAAAAGGCAATCCAGTGGATCCTAGAAAGACCTCAAACAAAGATGAAGTTTTCCCCGAAGCTGCAAACCAGCCGCGCCGAGGCGTGATGCGAGGGAAGCGCGAGCAGATCACCCATACGCTGCCACCAGAGTTGTTGGCCAAGATCGACCGCCGCTCCAGTGAGCTCGGGATCCCGCGTGCCGCCTATATCAACCTGGCCCTTTCCAAGGCTTTGGAGAATGGGGTCTAGCCCGCTTTCGCGCCTATGGCGCATCAGTGGCGACGCCGGGTTGCACCCCGGCGTCGCCTGCACAAGCCGTCTAACAAGGAGACGAGAATGAGCAAGAAAAAGGGTACCACCCGCCTCACGGACTACACCCAGCCGGATGCCTACGATGACCTGGTCCTCCAAGTCTGCGATGCCCTGGAGGCCATCGTCACCAAGCTGCATTTGCGTGCGGGGACGGCGTTGGATGCCGTTCGGTCTGGGGCGTTGGGCATTGAGCCCCGTCGAGCCTATGACTACCTGCTTGGGGTGTTCCATGCCTTGGTAGGGCAGGGGCAAATTGATGAGGAGAGCTGGTGGGAGATTGATGCCCAGCTAGACCGCCTCGATATCGCTGCCTGACGATCACACGCCCCAAAACTTGGGGCCATAGGTAGCGCATGGACATGCTACGCTCCGACCATGCGCTTTCCCTGCTGCCATCATCTTTTTGCCCGAATACCGGCGTGATCGCCTGATCGATCACGCCCCTGTAGCTCAATGGGTAGAGCAGCGGATTTATATCCCGTCAGCGCCAGATAAGCGGCTAGTGCCGGTTCGAGCCCGGCCAGGGGCACCACCTCCTTAGGCGTCTTCTCGATGTCAACTGCATGGCCCCAAATTTTGGGGCGGAGAGCTGCTATGAATGCGAATTCGGAAGGGTCATGCCCGTTGCCGGGTATGAACGATCGTGAGCAAATAGTCTGGTCTATTGTGTACACCCGATACGCGGACGATCCCGATCTAGCCGTATTGAAGGCCAATCAAGCTCTAATTGGCCTTAGATCGCATGAATTAGATGGCCCGCCAGAGGAGGTCTGGGTAGAGCCAAGCCGGGACGGCATGCAAATCTCCTTCGAGGATTGGAAGGTCTGGCATCCGATCAGCTTCGAGCTTCAGTATAAAAGGGCGCCCTCAGCTGAGCAGATCGCTGCCGACTTCGAAGCCTTTGAGCGCGCCCGCTCCGACTTCTGGTGAGATTCTTCCTCGATACAGAGTGGGCCGACCCTATGGGATCTGAGCTGGTCAGCATCGGCCTCGTGAGCGAGGACGGGGTGCATCGCTTCTATGCCGAGCGGGCACCGCTACCGGCCACACCAACCGACTTTGTGTGGCACGTGGTGTACCCACTCCTGCAGGGTGGTCCGTCCTCGATGTCGGAGATGGCCATGACTACCGGCCTGCGGGCCTTCCTGGGCGCCGACCAGGCGCCGTTGGTGCTGGCTGACTATGCACATGACCTAGTGCTACTGCGCTACGTGTTGGCCGGCTTCGACATGCCGGATGACCTGGCGCAAGCATGCGGCCCAGTCCCCCAGGTGCAAGGCCTGCTGATTGACGGCGGCGAGATCGATCGCAAGGTGGAGTGGTTATTCGAAAGCCGCCCGATGCTCCGGGCGCGCCGGCACCATGCGTTGAATGACGCTGAGGCACTGCGATTGGCTTGGGAACTGTGCAGGGCAAAGGAGTAGAGTATCCAAGTAGCGCCCGCCGACTCGGCCGGTGCATCGGCCTTGGCAGCATTCAATCGTCGGCTTCTACCCACCAGGCTTGCCTGGTTGCTAGTCGGGCTGGTGCGAAAGCGCGCCTATGGCGGTGAGCCACGCTCGCGGAAGCTCGGTGAGTTCTGTCACCTCGGCGACTTTTCTGACGTTCTCTTAACGCTGTCAAAGTCGTAGTCGCCGCCCTGTATTTTCTTCTGAGCGGCAGTGAAATGTCGATCGGGAATAGTGGGATTTGCAGACCGTGCGTCATCCAAGCGTTTCATCAATGACATGAACTGCTCTTCTAAATCTTCAGTCTTGCTAGTTGCGCCAATGCGCGAAGCCTGACGGAAACCGTCTTGCAACGTCTTAAATCGATTCGCGCTGTCGGCGATAGTTGCAAGGCTTACGTCCAGGTCGAGCGCCTTAAAAATGGCGGGGAACAAACCTGCAATCAGTGACAGGATCGCAATAGCCCAGTCATACGTTGGATCACGTACTAGAATCCGTGCGCTGGCGAAGGATCCACAGACGATTGGCACAACGATAAAAACGATGCGTAGCTTGCGCGTCTCTTTCTGCCAGCTAAACAGAGCCGTTGATGTATATAGGCAGGATTCTTCCTGCCTTTTGCATTCGTCAATGATTTCTTTTGCGCGTGTGTCCATTAGGTCCATTTCGGTATGTCAGTGCCGTAGATTTTCTGCCATTCGTCGCCAGCGTTCCCTTCGTCATTAGCGAGTTCGTAGTTACACGCGTTCACCGCACGCGCATATGCTGATGTGGCGCGTGACTTCCATGCTTCGCCAAGCCACAGCAGCTCATATGTGCCAGGTGCCCATAGGTGAGTATTAGCTTTCGTGATCATCCACTTGAAGAAGTCGCGGCTGATCCAGTCGTAGTAGAAATAGTCGTTTTTTCGCCATTCGCATTGATCCAGGAATTCCACAGCGAGTAGTTCCAAGTAGAACGACTTGATTGGCACCGAGCACCATGCCTGCCAGGCCTTCAGCATGCGGATTAGGCGCCGGGCATTGTTCGCGTTGCGCGCGTCGGCGGCAGTGATCGCGTCAACCTCGTGCAGAGGCATCGTCTTCTTGTATGAGCCGCCATTCTTGGTGTCACAGACGTAGTACGAACGTTCGGCGCTGTTGTACAAGAATGCAGGAACAATCTCGACGTTGAAGCTGGTGAACGCGGCGAGTACGACTGGCCCATCACCCTTGATATCGCTGGTCGGGTTCGTCGCCAGTAACTTTCCTTTGACCTCTTGCAGCAGCGCCGACTGCTTGTTCCCTCTGTACTGCTCGAACCGGCTGTATACCTCCGAGGGCAGCAGGAAGTACAGATCAACATCGCGTGGCGGCCGGATTCGAGTAAGCTTGGCCCACGAGCCGATGTAGAACGCGTGATCGGTCTCCGAATTTGAGTTCCAGTAGGCCTGGTTCAGCGTTCTGACGACACCTTTGAACTTCGTTTCACCGTCCTTGCGCTGTGAATCGGTGAGCTCCAAGTTATTTAAAAACGACGTGAACCGTTTCCTTACATAGATCCATTTTGGTGCCTCATGGGAGGCAGAGATCTCAAGAGCCATAGACTCCCTCCAGTGTCGTTTCCGCGGTCGTAGCCGTGGGAGAATGCAGCCCCTTGGAGAGCTGCGTTGCATATCCTAAAGATCGGGCGCCGGGATGGGGAGGCCAAATCTTTGCGGGTTGCGCAGGACAGTAGGAGCGTTTGCGCAACAACTCAGGCTGTTCGATGGGCTGACTCATAGTGTCTTCAGAGGCGCGCAGCTAATTGGTTCAAATCTAGCGTACTTTGCAGATTCTGGTATCACCTGTGAGCCGTTTCCGCCTCTTGCAGGCCGCCTTCGTTGATGGCGCTAGTCATCAGCCGAGCTTCTTAGCCAAATCCTCGGCTTTGGGATGGTAATAGCGCTTGAGCATCCGCAGGTCCCTATGTCCAGTGACAGATGAAAGCTCAATGAGGTTGGGCAGCTTCTCTGCGAGGCGTGATGCCGCTTCGTGCCGAAGGTCGTGGAAGTGAACATCGTCTAGGAACTTTGGAGATGGCTCGCGCCGAGCCTTATCGCAATCTTCAAAGTAACTTGCACGAGCCTGCTTCAATGCCCGCGAAAAGCCTTGCTTGATCGCCTCTGCGGTGGTCGGGAACACGGGTCCTGCGAGGTTTCGGGGAAGCTCTTTGAGGATTCTCACGGCCTCTTTCGATAGCGGCACGTCACGTGAATCTCCGTTCTTTGTATCGGGAAGGTATGCAACTTGTCGCTTGAGGTCGACATGCTCCCAGGCAAGCGAGAGTAGTTCGCCCCGTCTCATGGCTGTCTCGATGGCCAGGCGGACGAGGGGAGCCAGCCAAGGATTCCTGGCGATGCCTTTGCCGTAGCTGTTCCCCTGCCAGCGCTTGGTGGCTTGGAGGGCATTCAGCAGGTAGCGCTCTTCATCTGCATTCAAACGTCGCTCCCGAGCCCGCGGCGGCGTGGGACGCTTCACGTAGCGGATAGGGTTCTCGATGTGGATGCCCCATTCCCGGCGTGCGTGATTAAGGACTGCTGACAAGATACCAAGCTCTCGCAGGATCGACGCCGGCCCCACTTTCTTAGATCGACGATCACGCCATTCCGCGAGGGAGGCACTTGTGATCGCGGACATCTTGAGCAGCGGGAGAACCGGGTCTTCGAGGAAGAGGCCAATCTTCACGGTCTCCATTGCCACACTCTTCTTTGTGGGGGTGACCTCCTGCGCATAGCGCTTCAGAACAGTGGCGAAGGTGGTTTTCTCGGCCTCGCGCCGATCAACGAAGCCAGAGGTCTGTAGCTCCCGCTCTGTCGCTTGGGCCCACTTCTCGGCGTCGACTTTGTAGTCGAATGTTCGGGACATCGACGGATAGCCCTTGACCCTGATCTTCGCTTGCCATTGCTTGTCTCCGCGCTTCGAGATGGTTCCCACGCCGTTGTCCCAAAAGTGTCCCAATAACTGCAAATTTATTCACAAATTATTGAAATTACAATGTTTATAAGTTCCTTGACATGGTAGGGGTCACAGGTTCGAGCCCTGTACCGCCCACCACGCGGTTTCCGGCCACGGCCGGGCCGGTGGATTTTTTCCCAACACCTTCTCGTTTCCGGCATGCCCTCGCATGCCCGGTGGCTCTTGGCCGATGGTTTGGCTTACGATCAGCCCATCCGACCGGTGAGGGAACGCCGCCATGGAATACCGCCATACGATTCTGCAGAAGCACGGCTATCAGGTGGTGGCACTGACCCGCGATTCCGATCCGGCCTACGCGCCTGACGAGGTGATCGGCTACGCGGTGGTCACCGATTCCGGCGCCAAGCTGCGCGAGGAGCCTTCGCTGGAAGAAGCGCGCCTGTACATGGAACAGCTGCTGCAGGACCAGCGTCCCACGCGCGACGGCGACGATGACGCGCGCCCGCGCCGCCGCAAGTCGGTCCGGCCCAAGGTGGCCAAACTGATCCGTTGATGTTTGCGCCGCGCCACGTCCGGTGCGGCTTCAGGGAGGAAGATGCTTGACCAAGGGGAAGATTGCGTTTGTCGTCGCGCTGACGGCATTGGCGCTGGTGGCAGGACTCTACCTGTCCGGTTATTCGACGATGGCGCTGCTGAAGGTCAAGGCGCCGCTGCACTGGAACACCTACTTTCAGTACGTCCAGGCCCTGGGCGACCCGCGCTATCAGCCATTTTCGGGAAAGATCCAAGCCGCAGGCTACATCGGTTTCGGCCTGGTGCTGGTGGTCTATGTCCTGCTGCTGGCGCTGGTGTTCAAACCGAAGAAGAAATCCCTGCACGGCGACGCGCGCTTTGCCACTGCAGGTGATCTCAACAAGCACAACATGCTCAAGCCGTCCGACGACGGCATCATCGTGGGCAAGTACGGCGGCAAGCTGGTGCGCCTGCCGGGCCAGCAGTTCGTGATCCTGGCTGCGCCGACCCGTTCGGGCAAGGGCGTGGGCATCGTGATCCCCAACCTGCTCGAATATGCCGAATCGGTGGTGGTGCTGGACATCAAGCAGGAAAATTTCGACCTCACCAGCGGCTGGCGCAAGTCGCAGGGGCAGGAGGTCTTCTTGTTCAATCCCTTCGCCGAGGACCGGCGCACGCACCGCTGGAATCCGCTGACCTACGTCTCGACCGATCCGGCCTTCCGCGTGTCGGACCTGATGAGCATCGCGGCGATGCTGTATCCGGATGGCTCGGACGAGCAGAAATTCTGGGTCAGCCAGGCGCGCAACGCGTTCATGGCCTTTGCGCTGTTCCTGTTCGAGAACCGCGATGACGAGATCAGGACCGGCTTCCCGTTCTCCTCCGGTGCGCCGACGCTGGGCAAGATCTATCGCTTGTCCTCAGGCGATGGAACCGATCTGAAGACGTATCTGCGCGGGCTGGCGTCGCGCAAGTTCCTCAGCGACAACGCCCGCTCGGCCTTCTCCAACGTGCTCTCTCAAGCCGATGAAACCTTCGCCTCGATCATGGGCACCTTGAAGGAGCCATTGAACGCCTGGATCAATCCGGTGCTGGATGCGGCGACCTCGGGAGACGACTTCCTGCTGACCGACCTGCGCAAGAAGAAGATGAGCATCTACATCGGCATCCAGCCCAACAAGCTGGCCGAGAGCCGCCTGATCATCAACCTGTTCTTCAGCCAGGTCATCAACCTCAACACGCGCGAACTGCCCAAGACCAATCCCGAGCTGAAGTACCAGTGCCTGTTGCTGATGGATGAATTCACTGCGATCGGCAAGGTCGACATCATCGCCACGGCGGTGTCCTACATGGCTGGCTACAACATCCGCCTGTTGCCGATCATCCAGTCGATGGCCCAGCTGGATGCGACCTACGGCAAGGATGTCTCGCGCACCATCATCACCAACCACGCGCTGCAGATCATCTACGCACCACGTGAGCAACAGGACGCGAACGACTATTCGGAAATGCTGGGCTACACCACTTTCCGCAAGAAGAACGTCACGCGCGGCAGGGATACCACGCGCAGCATCTCGGAAGAGCGTCGCGCCTTGATGCTGCCGCAGGAACTCAAGGCCATGGGTTTCGATCAGGAAGTCTTCCTGTACGAAGGCATCGCCCATCCGGTGAAGTGCGAGAAGATCAAGTACTACAAGGAGCGCCATTTCACCGCGCGTCTGCTGCCGAAAGTCGAGATAACCAGAATTTCTCTCGCGCAATAAAGTGTGACGAAATTCATATTATTGAGAGTTTCTCTAGAAAATTCGGAGCACAAAGGTGTGTGACGCTACGCGTCAATACTTGACGTTCATCAATCCGGCACGTTAGCTTGATGGACAGGGGCGACCGGATTGCAGTCCCGGGAATCACGATCAAAGGCACCTCGCTGCCGGTCGCGTATCAGTCTGTGCAAGGAGGCATCAGATGTTTGGGGATCGATCACCAGGTGCACTTCGCCACCGCGCGAAGTGGCGCGGCGCTGCGTCAGCGCAACCAGCTGTTGTGTGCTTGTCATCCGCCGCGCCGAATATGCGGAGCATTCTCCAGGCCGCCAGTGGCCCGTCCGGCGGCGCCCATTCGAGTTGCGAACAACGCTAGTCCAGCAGGCGGGCGCATCGCCCTGCCTGATAGATCTTGGATTTTCTGCAAGGAGCAGTCGCGCGTGAGTCAACGGAACATCGTCAAAACCTCATTGATGCTCGGTACGCTCGGCATATTGCTGTCTGCCTGCGGCACCACGCCAGCGCCCGATTACCGCGGCAAATGGCGGCCGATCAACAATTACTCCGAAACGCCAATCGAGATTCCGCTCTCGAGCACTTACATCTTTCAGGCCTCCCCCATGGATGGCACGCTGAAGACGATGCTCGCGCGCTGGGCGAAAGACAGCGGAATGCAGCTGGATTATCGATTCGGTTCGGATTTCACGCTATTCGGGCCGGTGTCCCAGATCGATACCACCAATATCCAGGACGCCGCCGCGCAGCTCAGTGCCGCGTATGCACAACAGGGCGTCTCGGTGTCCGTCGTTCGCTCAAGCATCCTCGTACAGGCAGCGTCCGCTGGTCCTGCTGCAAACAACTGACTAAATCGCGCGTCCCCGATAAGCGCGATTTCGGCGAACCCTCACTAGGCGCTGTCTCCGGCATCATGTTTAGAAAAAAAGAAGAAACGTCCAGCGTCAAAGGTGCCATTCAAAGGGCGGTGAGCTATGAGCTTACGATCGCCGATATGGCCAAGCGCAGCGAAAAACGTGCCTGGCAGGTCGCGACCGGCGCAATCGTGCTGTCGCTCGTGCTTGCCGGCGGCTATTTCATGCTGCTGCCATTGAAGGAGAAGACGCCCTTCATCGTCATGGCCGACCCATATACCGGCAATGTGCAGGCCAGCCGCCTGGTGCCTGACGTCATGGACAGGACGATCACCGCGAATGAAGCCATCAATCGTGCCAACGTCGAGCGGTATGTTCTGGCACGGGAGTCCTTCGATGCGGATCAGCTGTTGACTCCACTTGGTGGATGGCGGCAGGTGCACGTGACTTCCAGCGGCACGGTTGCCGTCTCCTATCGTGCCTCGTATGCGAAGAACAATCCTGCCAATCCAATCAATCTGTACGGTCGCCAGTCTGCCTTGCGGGTGAAGATCCTGAGCACGGTGCTCGTGCGGACTCCTGATGGTCGCGGGTTTCGCGGCGCCACCGTCCGCTTCCAGCGTTTTCAATACGACAAAAAAAGCGGCATGACCCAGCCTTTGGACAACAAGCTGGCCACCATCGATTACGAATACAACAATAACCTGAAATTCGAAGACCAGGACCGGGTGATCAATCCCCTGGGATTCCAGGTGACCAGCTATAGGCTCGATGCCGATGCGGCCAGCCTGCCGCCAGCCGAGGCCATCGTGGCGCCGGAGGCGGTGGGCGATGCGACCGGCCGGCCGCAACCGGCATCGGAATCACCGGCTGCGGCCCCGCTGGTTCCCGAGCCGCCAAGCATCACCCCTTCGAACCCTTCCATCGAACAGAATGGAGCTATCCCGCAATGAGTGCGCCACGTCGCGCCGGCCTGTTGCCGGTGATCTTTCTACTGCTGTTGTGCGCGATCGTGTCGCCTGCCGTTGCGCAAGTCATCGATCGCTATGAATACAAATCGGACGCGATCTATCAGGTTCGCACGGGTCTGGGCATCACAACCCAGATCGAGCTGAGTCCCAATGAAAAGATCCTCGATTACAGCACGGGTTTCAGCAGTGGCTGGGAACTGTCGCGGCGCGAGAATGTGTTCTACCTCAAGCCAAAAAACACCGACGTCGACACCAACATGATGGTGCGCACGGCCACGCATTCCTACATTTTTGAGTTGAAGGTCGTCGCTACCGACTGGAAGGCGCTGGATCAGGCGCGTGCTGCCGGTGTCCAGTACAAGATCAGCTTCGTTTACTCACCCGATACGCAGTTCACCTCGGCTGTGCCGGTGGAGAGCGTGACCAAAGAAGAGGCGCCTGCACAGCTTGAGTTGGGCATCGACAAGGGGCGTCGTTACTACTACGACTATTCCTACGCCACGCGTAGCAAGGCGCAGTGGCTGATTCCATCGACGGTCTATGACGATGGGCGCTTCACCTACGTCAAGATGAATGATGGCGTGAGCTTCCCGAGTGGAAATTTCCCGACTGTCTATGGCCGGCAGGATGCACACAGCGAAGATTTCGTGGTGAACACGACCGTCGACAAGAACACCATCGTCATCCATGGCACTTACCCGTATCTGGTGATCCGCCATGGCCTGAACGTGGTGGGCCTGCGGAGGAATGAGCAGAAATGAGCCAGAACACCACACCGCCGGATCATCACCAGGATGGCGTGCCGGAAGATCCGCGCGGAGAACGCGCGAATCCATACTTTGCTTCCGCGCGCCAACAAGATGTCGAGGATCTTGACGCGGCCGCGCCCAGTCTGCGGGCCGAAGAGGGACAGCGGCTCAACCGGCGCGCCCTTCTGTTCCTCGGGGCGACGTTACTACTCATCCTGGTCATGGCTTTCATGTTCCTGAGGATGTTCAACTCGGGCAACAAGGAGCAGCAAAGGCCGCGCGAGGCCAGGGCCGAGCGCCCGCTGGTCCCGGACGCGCCCCAGGTCGAGCCTGCGTTGCCGCCGGTCGCTGCCGAGGCGGCGCCAGTTGCGCCACTTCCACTCGAGGAGCCCAGGGAATACGGACGGGAAAACATGAGCGAGACGCGCAGCGAGCAGCGCCCAACTGGTCCGTCGCTCGTGGATCGGCGCATTGCGGACAGCGCGGGTAGTGGCATCGGGATGCAGGGTGCGCCGGGTGAAGGGAATGGATCTGGCGCCGTGCCTCTTCCGCGCTCCGGAGACCCGGGGGCGCAGCCGCCCATCCAGGCGCAGCTGGCGGACACGTCTTTCGCCACGTACCTGCAAAAGCCGGACACATTGCTCCTGCGCGGGACCTATATCCGCTGCGTGCTGGAAACCCACATCGTCACCGATGTTTCCGGATTTACCAGCTGCGTGGTGACCGAGCCGGTGTATTCGGTCAATGGCAAGAGCCTGCTGCTTCCCAAGGGTTCCAAGGTCAGTGGCACCTATTCCGGCGGCGGCGGGCGCACCAATCGTGTGGCAGTGGTGTGGGACCGCGTCACCACCCCCAATGGCCTGGATGTGCTGATGTCCAGTCCAGGTGTGGACAATCTGGGTGGTGCGGGCCATCCAGGCGACCTGGACAACCATTGGGCCAGCAAGATCACTTCAGCGCTAATGATCAGTTTGATCGCCGATGCCTTCAAGTATGAAGGCGAGAAGCATGGGCCCCAACGTACGACCATCACCGAGAACGGGACGACCTATATCGAGCCCTATGAAAGCGAGACGGCGCAGACGATGCAGCGCCTGTCCGAGCAGATGATCAGCCAGCAGATGGCGCGTTCTCCGACGATCACGATCGATCAGGGCACGGTGCTGAATGTCTACGTTGCCAAGGACGTCGACTTCTCCGGCGTGCTGCCAAGCTACCAGTGAAATTGGAGGCGCTTCCCATGGACATTGGCGTGACCGACGGCCCGATGGCTCAGGTTTCCAATGAGTTCCTCGACTATCAGTACGAGGTGCTCGGCATCCGAGAGTACATGTCGTCCAAGGACGTCACCGAAATCTGCATCAACCGTCCAGGTGAGCTGTATCTGGAGGGGCGAGAAGGCTGGCAGCGTGTCGAAGTGCCTTCGTTGAACTTCGAACGCGCCCGTCAGTTCTGCACGGCCGTCGTCAACGAGAGTAATACCGGCCAGCGCATCACGGATGCGGATCCGGTAGTGTCATTGACCTTCCCGACCGGGCAGCGCGCGCAATTCGTGATCCCGCCGGCGTGTGACCCGGGCAAGGTGTCCATCACGATCCGCTTGCCTTCACATCACACCCGAACGTTGGATCAGTACCAGCAGGAAGGTTTCTTCGATCAGATTCTTGAAGGGGCGGTCACCCTCAGTGCGCATGACGAGGAACTGCTCGAACTTCGCCAGCAGCGCAACTACGCCGAGTTCTTCCGCAGAGCGGTGCTTTACAAGAAGAACATTGTCGTTGCGGGCGCAACCGGCAGCGGCAAGACGACCTTCATGAAGGCGCTGGTGCATCACATTCCACGCGACGAGCGCCTGGTTACCATCGAAGATGCGCGCGAGCTGTTCATCGACCAGCCTAACGTCGTACATCTGCTGTACTCAAAAGGCGGGCAGAGCACAAGCAATGTCACTGCCAAAAGTTGTATGGAAGCTTGTCTGCGCATGAAGCCGGACCGCATCATCCTGGCCGAGTTGCGTGGCGACGAGTCGTTCTACTTCATTCGCAACTGTGCCTCCGGCCATCCGGGCTCGATCACCAGCTGCCACGCCGGAAGCATCACCCAGACGTGGGACCAGCTGGCATTGATGGTCAAGGCCTCATCGGAGGGTGCGGGGCTCGAATTCAACGTGATCAAGCGGCTGCTGATGATGACGATCGATATCGTGGTGCATATCAAGGCGCACGCGGGGGGGCGATACATCACAGGTATCGACTTTACGCCGCAACGTTCCTTTGCTGATTAATACTGGATGGAAGTCGCAATTTCCAATTGCTAACTTAATTGATTTTCTGGCGGCGTGGATCCGATGGCGGACAAATTGACAGTAGCTTCTGGCCTGAATGATCATGCGTCACATAGCGTCATTGATCGACGTAGATGCCGAATGCGGGCTGCCACTAGCTCTGCTTCGACCTGCAGGCAAAGGAGTCGCGTATGTTTCCAATGGACATGATGCAATGCCAAAATCTCGCGGTGCCCATGGATGTGATGCACCACGTGGCGCAGGTCGAGTCTTCGATTAATCCTTATGCCATCGGTGTGGTTGGCGGGCGGCTTGTCCGCCAGCCGAAGAGCTTGGCCGAAGCGGTAGCCACAGCAGAAATGTTGGAAGCTCGAGGCTATAACTTCTCGGTCGGCTTGGCCCAAGTCAATCGCTACAACCTCAGCAAGTACGGTGTCGGCTCATATGTGCAAGCCTTCGATAGCTGCACTAATCTGCGCGCCGGCTCAAGAATACTGTCCGAGTGCCACGCTCGCGCAAAGGGTGACTGGGGAAGTGCCTTTAGCTGCTATTACTCAGGCAACTTCACCACCGGCTATCAGCATGGCTATGTGCAGAAGATCTTCGCCTCAATGGCCGGCAATCAGCTGGTGCCGGCAGGGAACGATGCCATCCCAGTGGCGGCGGTAACTACGAGCCCGGCGCCATCAAGCTTGTCCGCGCGTCGCGTGGTAGGCGCTGACCAGGAGCAGGAGCTCGCGATTTCAGCGGTGCAGTCCGACGCTGCCGCGACGGCGCTTCCCGAGTCAGGCAAGTTTGCTGATGCTTCCATAGCGGGCCGAGCGGACGCCACGGCGAAGCCGGAGGTCAATGATTCATTGAAGCCGGCGCCCAGGAATGAAGGCGTCGTCAGATTGACCCGCAATGGTCCCGTTTACCCTCCGGGAACAGTCGCGGCGGCGTTATCGCCACCGGTGTCGCGCATCCCGGACCCGGAAAAGATGGCGAACGCCAGCAGGCCGCAAGAGCCTGCCAAGGCCGGTGACAACGCTTTCGTATTTTAGATTTCTTGCATTCGCGTATGCGGATGCGGAGACCCGGGAGGAAATTCCTCGCCACCCCTCGTGACCCAAGGAGATCCATATGAACAAGCAGGACAAGCTCATCTCGGCCGATCTGGCCATTTCTACAACCAAGACGCTGGTGCGCGCCACGCTGATGGTATTGGCGCTGGTCGCTATGCCGGCATTTGCGGATAACACTGGCTACGGGGACAGCGAGAATGCTGTCTGTGGCTTCCTGGGTAACGTCAATAATCTGCTCACCATCGCCTCGATCGCCGTAGTGACCATTGCCGTCATTTTCGCTGGGTATCAGATTGCGTTCGCGCACAAACGTATCAGCGATGTAGCTCCGATTCTGATCGGCGGCCTGCTGATTGGTGCGGCCGGTCAGATCGCAGCGATGGTGATGCCGAACAACGCCAACCAAGGTGCGTGCATGACCGAAGGGGCGACGGTGGGAGGCTTTGTCGTTTTCGCGGGAATGTTCTGACGCTCGTGCAAAAGAACATCATGTTCCGAGGCTGCACGCGGCCAGCGATGTTCATGGGCGTGCCGTATGTTCCGTTCTTTATCGGGGCAGGCGGCATGCTGCTCTTTGCCATGTACAGCAATCTGCTCTGGCTGTTCGCTTTGCCCTTAGTGATCTTCGTGATGCGCCAGATGGCCAAACGCGACGAAATGATCTTTCGCTTGCTTGGTCTAAGGTTGCAGGTCCGCATGCGGGTCAGGAACATCCGCGACAACGGCGGGTTGTGGGTGTTTTCGCCAAACCCTTATCGCAGCAAGCCTGCAGAAAAATAGTGTATGGGTTCCCGGCAGGCAGCCGGGACACCGAAATTCTCCAGTGACGTCGCTTCGCACCAGGAAGGCCTTATGTTCAGCCCAGACTCGCCCGTAAGTGAGTTCATTCCTTACTCAAGTCATGTTGCGCAGTCGGTCGTCAAGACGACCGGGGGCGACTACATGCTGACTTGGCACCTGGGCGGCCTGCCGTTCGTTGGGCGCGAGGAATGGGAGCTGGAGCATCGCCACAATACGTTCAACCGAATGCTGCAAACCCTGCGGGCACCGGACTTCGTGAATGTCGCATTCTGGGTGCATGATGTGCGCAGGCGCGGCAGCCTCAGGCAGAGCGCTAATTTCAGTCACCGTTTCAGCCAGCAGCTGTCCGACGAATACTTCGGAAGCCTTTCCAGCCAGAAGATCATGCGCAATGAGATGTATCTCACGCTGATCTACCGTCCCGTGATCGGTGGAAAGAGCTTTGTGGAAAAGACCGACAACCTTGATCGCTTGCGGGCGATGGAAGAGCAGGCGGTGGGCAAGGTTCTGGAACTTGCCGGAAACGTGGAGGCGGTGCTGAAGGATTATTCGCCCTATCGTCTTGGCATGTATGAAGCCCGCAACGGGATCGTGTTTTCGGAGACGCTGGAGTTCCTGGGATACGTCCTCAATCGCGTCACCGAGCCGGTGCCGGTTCTGGGGGCATCCATCAAGGACTACCTGCCGGTCAGCAAGCACCTCTTCTCCGCCAAGACCGGCGATTACATTATCGCGACGCCAAATGGCAAGAAGCACTATGGTGCCATCCTCAACGTCAAGGAATACCCGGATGGAACATTCCCGGGAATTCTGAATGGGCTGAAGTACCTAGACTTCGAATATGTGATCACCCATTCCTTCAGCCCAATGGGGCGCCACGACGCGCTCAAGGTATTGGACCGGACCAAGGGCATGATGATCTCCTCCGGTGACAAGGCGGTCAGCCAGATCGCGGAGCTCGACCACGCCATGGATCAGCTCTCATCCGGTAATTTCGTCTTGGGCGAATATCACTTCGTCGTTGCGCTCTACGCGGACAGCCAGGCGGCGCTGCAGCAGAATATAGCCACGGCCCGTGCGGAGCTATCCAATGCAGGCTTCGTCTCGGCCAAGGAGGACCTTGCGGTGACGGCTTCGTTCTATTCGCAATTCCCAGCCAATTGGAAATTCCGCACCCGTCCTGCCAACGTCAGTTCGCTCAATTTCCTTGGCCTGTCCCCGCTGCACAACTTCGCCACGGGGAAGAAGGAGAACAATCCCTGGGGCGAGTGCGTGACGACGTTGCAGACCACCAACGGCCAGCCATATTATTTCAATTTCCACGCCACGCATCCTGCGGAGAATTCGCTTGGCGAGAAGGCGATTGCCAACACGATGGTGATCGGTAAGTCCGGTACGGGCAAGACTGCACTAATCAACTTCCTGTTGAGCCAGGTGCAGAAATACAAACCATCGCCGACGATTTTCTTTTTCGACAAGGACCGCGGTGCGGAGATTTTCGTCCGCGCCTGCGGAGGTAACTACCTCGCCCTGGAGAATGGGCAACCCACCGGGTTCAACCCATTCCAGTGTGAACGCAACGAGGCCAATGTCCAGTTCCTTGCCGACTTGATCAAGGTGTTGGCCGGAAAGATCGCCTATACGGCGCGCGAAGAGGAAGAAATCTTCCGGGCCGTGGAAAACATCCTCGACACGCCGATGCGTTTGCGGACGATGACCAACTTCCAGAAGGGCTTGCCGAACATGGGGGACGATGGCCTCTATGCGCGCATCAGGAAGTGGACTGCTGGCAACTCCCTAGGTTGGGTGTTCGACAATCCCGTCGACACGATTGATCTGCAGAAGGCCAACATCATCGGTTTCGACTATACCGACATCATCGACAATCCGGAGGTCCGCGCGCCGGTTATCAATTATCTGCTCCATCGCCTGGAGGAGCTGATCGATGGGCGCCCCCTGATCTACGTCATGGATGAGTTCTGGAAGATCCTCGATGGCAAGGGAGGATTGAAGGAATTCGCCAAGAACAAGCAGAAGACCATTCGTAAGCAGAACGGGCTGGGAATCTTCGCGACCCAGAGTCCGGAGGACGCCCTGGCCAGCGACATCTCCGCCGCACTGATCGAACAGACGGCGACCCTGATCCTGTTGCCAAACCCCAACGCGAGCCGTGAAGACTATATCGAAGGCCTGAAGCTGACCGATGCCGAATATCAGGTAGTCGTGAGCCTGGACGAGCGCTCGCGCTGTTTCCTGGTCAAGCAGGGTCACGGTTCAGTGGTCTGCCAACTCAATCTGCGCGGCCTGGACGATGCGCTCTCGGTCATCTCCGCGTCCACCGACAACATCGAAATCATGCATCAGATACTCGCACAGCGCGCAGTGGAACTGGAAAAGCCAGTGGATGAACTGGAGCCTGAGGATTGGCTGGATCGCTTCTATGACGATCGCAAGGGATCAGGTAAGGCCAGCACCGGGAGTAACCGTGCCGGACGGCGGATGGAAGCTGCCAGCATCAGCCGCCAGTCTGCGTGAAGCCTGGCGCTGAATGTGTTCAGGGCCGACGCTGCATTGAGTCAACACAGGACGAGAGAGAAATCGACATGAGCAATCCGAATCCCGCCAGCGGCCCCCGCCGCAAGCAAGACACTGCCAGGCGCACGCTGCTGTCGTTTGCGCTCCTGCTTGGGTTGGGAAGCGCAGCCGCCCCCGCATTCGCTGACTGGCAGGTCGACGATGATGTGACACAACAGAAGATCAAGGACCTGCAGAATGAAATGCGTGATCGGCTGCAGGAAATCTATAAGCAATCCCATGTGAAAGGAGACGCTTACAACGTCGACGCGCACAAGAGCCTGACGCTTCAATACAGCGATTCCGGCAGCCAGACGCAGGGCGATATTTCAGGTACCAGGGATGTCCCTAAAGCGACCAAGTCCGAAATCGATGCCTTGATCAAGGAGCGTTGCCCGCAGGATTCCTCGAATCCGCAAAGTGCCAAGCAGCAGCCGCTCTGCCAAGACATCGTTGAGCGGGAAGCCAGGCTGCGGAATTACATGCTGGACATGCTGGCCTTGGCGCGCGATCGCCAGCAAGAGTTGAAGGAGATCATCCAGGAGCGACAGAAGATCAATTCGGGTGACGATCAGGAAATGGGGCAGATCCAGTCCAACACCAATCGGCTCCTTGCCTTCCAGGCACAGCAGCAGATCGACGAGGCGAACTACCGGCTGACGGTCGCCAGCTATGATCGATACCTGACCGCGCAACGCGCGCAACTTGCGGACGCTGCGAAGAGACTTGCGCAAGGAAGCGGCGGTACGGGCACTGGGGCGATGACCTCGGCGGCGATGCTTGAGGCGGCGCTTGCGCTGGCGCCTCATGTTACCGATCTGTTGACCTCGTTTTGAATCTGCCAGGTGGCTACGCCGAAGTTATGGTTTTTCCCAGAGCGGCTGGTCCCGCCGCGAGATGGGGGGCCGCCCATCTTTTCCAACGGAAGGAACTAGCCAATGCCTGATTTGTCAGGAGTTCTGTCAGGACTTAGTAGCCTCTATTTTTACGAGAGGATACAAACGTATCTCCGCGACAGAATCGAAGATTTCCAGGACAGGGTGCTTGGGAATTTCGCCCAGCTGTTTGGGGTGACGGCATTGTCGATCTTGACGATCTGGATATTCTGGCAGGGGTGGCGCGTGGTGTCTGGTCGTTCGCGTGAGCCGATGATGGCCCTAGTCGGAGATTCGCTGAAGGCCATGCTGATCATCGGTGTCGCCACGGGCTGGGCGGGGAATTCCAGCGACCTCTATTCGCAATTGACCGATGGCCTGGGCAAGGCTGTTTATGGCGCGGTGACCGATACCAATGACGACATCGACAGCATGTACCGCGTGATGGACGCAAATTTGGCTGTGACGACAGCGGCGCTGGGTGCGATTTCGGCGGTGGAGAAGGGCCAGGACAGCGACGGCGATGCGACGTCCGACCAGATTTTGATTGAGATGATGACGGCCTTCGGCGCCGGCGGCCCGGCGCTGGCGGGCGGAACGATGATCACGCTGAACAAGTTGGCCATGGCGCTGTTCACCGGATTCGGCCCGTTTTTCATCCTGTGCCTGTTGTTCGACGCCACCAAGCCGCTGTTCCAGAAGTGGCTGTTCTACGGTGTAGGGACGATGTTCGCGCTAGCGGTATTGTATGTGCTGTTGATTATTGCGACGGAAATGATGGTGGCGGTGGCGGCTTCGTTCTGGCTGGGTAACAGCCTGGTGGAGAATCAAGATGGCATGCGAACAGTAGCGGTGCAAACTGGTGGACTGGGAATCATCTTAACGATGCTGATCATCACCGGCCCACCGATGGCGGCAAGCTTCTTCAACGGGATGCTGGGCCAGTTCTCCAGCTATTCCCAGATCGGCCCGGGGTCGGCGACCAGCAGTCCGCGGACTTCCAATCAGGCCGCGATGCATCAGACGCCAGGCCTGCCGCCCACGAGCACGATATCATCAAGTGGAGAGGCGGCCTTAAGCCATAATAGATATAAAGGAACAGTTTCACAGATTCAGGCTCAGAGTGACGGGTCAAGAGGGCTGGCTTCCTAATTTGATTTTGGGATGAGCGATCCGATGGAGATTATAAAAAAAGTTGCGATCATCACTTTGATATTGTTGGCGTCGGTTGCGGGGCGAGCTGTTGCTGAAGGTAATTGTCCGCCAGGGTATTATCCTCAAAGCGGCCCTGGTTTTCAGGGGTGCGCGCCTGGGCCAACCATTAACATGGACTCTGGTTCTCCAGCTGTCGTTATGGACGGGTATTGGGAATCGACGTGGGGCGCGTTGGCTGGGTCGAGAGCGGTGGAGAATACGTCTGTTAGTGTGACGGGTAAACGTTCAGAGGAAGAGGCTAAGGAAGCTGCTCTCGCAGAGTGTAGAGAGAAGGGAGGGGGCGACGGGTGTGTGATTGACTCCGTTTACTCGAATTACTGTGTCGGGGTGGCTGCAGATTCGGTTGAAGATATAGGAACATTTGATGGCGGACCAACAAAGAAAAAAGCAATGTCAGCCGCGGTAAAGACATGCGCTCGTGCTGGAGGAAAAAAATGTGCCCCTGTATTTTCCGACTGTACAAAGCCCATCTATCACAAGTACTAAATTATAATTCCTGTTTTCGATATAGATTCAGGGGCTATTTATTATATCCTCCGGCATTTTGTTAGCTGGTTTCGTTTATTTCTGGAGAACTGCCGGTAATCCGCCCCGTTAAATTTTCTGATCATCACGGGCCACCCGATGACGGCGTGCTTCTTCAATGGAATGCTGGACAAGTTCTCCAGTAATTCGCAGATCGGCCCGGTATCTGCAACCAGCAATCCGCGGACTTCCAATCAGGCCGCGATGCGTCAGACGCCGGGGCTGCCCTTGGCCAACGCGACCTCGCCCGGTGAAGTAGCAGCTTCAAACCATGATAAATATGGAGGAAGAATTCCACCAGCTCAGGTCCAGAGTGACGGATCAAGAGGGGTGGCTTCCTAATTTGATTTGGGCTATGGGAGATCCGATGGAAAGTATGGGAAAGGTTGCGACTATCGCTTTGGCGTTGGCGGCAGTCTCTTTTGCGGAGCGAGCTGCGGCTGAGGGTAATTGCCCGCCAGGGTATTATCCGCAGAGTGGCCAAGGATGGCAGGGGTGCGCTCCGGGTCCCCACGCGGGTGGTGAAATGCAGGCTCCTAGGGTTGTGTTTGACGGGTATTGGCAGAAAACCTGGGGTGCTTTGGCTGCGTCAGCCACAGGAGCCAACGGCAGTGGTGCAAGTGTTTCAGGGCTCGCGACAAAGGATGAGGCGGCAATTTCTGCTTTGAAGCAGTGTCGCGCTAATGGGGGAGGGGATGGGTGTGAAGTGAATTTTGTATATTTTAATCAATGCGTGGCAGTCTCAGGGCCGATAAAGGATGATCTAGGGAGGACTTTCTTCCGTGGCGGGAAGGACATTGAAACGGCATCCAGAATGGTGCTCGCTGACTGCAGCAGTAAAGCGGGCAGTCAATGTGAGGTTGTTCTAACGCAATGTAGTGAGCCGATTTATCACAAATACTGATTTTATTAAGATATATGTCTGTGGCGTGAGTACAGTAGAGATTCGTAATGTATCTAGCTCAACGCTCCGCCCGTTCCCGCTTCCAGCCGCGATGTTTGATGTCGAGATAGAGGCTGTAGACGGCAGTAAAGGCGGGGAAAAGGTTTTGCAGGACGCCGACGGAGTCCTGCTTGGCTGAGAAGGCGAAGTAGCACAGGGTCATGAAGCTGCCGATGACGCTCATGTACCAGAACAGGCGCGGGATGACCGGTTTCCCCGCGCGCTTTGAGGCGATGAACTGGACCAGCCAGCGGCCGCCGAACATCAGGGCGCCGGTATAGCCAATGACCTTCCAGCCGGTGATGTGGAGGCCGGTCCAGTACAGCCAGGCGATGGGTTGGTCCAGGAGGGGAATATCCATTCGGGCCTATGCCTGGTTAAGCGGTGCTGGTGGCGTCGTTGATGTAAGCGCGCCTGATGGGCGTTGCATGAAAAGGCGTTGCGTTTGGTGCGCGTGGCTTATGTCCGGTCGCTTTATACGGCGGGCCTGATGCAAGCGACAAGCCTGTGGCTGGCGACGGGCGCTTTTCAATTCAGAGTTCTCTCACTGCCGTGCGCTTGCTGCGCGCGATGAGCCAGGCCACGCCGCGCAGGTCGCGGATGCCGACCAAGGCGCGCTGCAGATTGTTGTATTTGGATACGCCTGAACCGCGCGCGCGATGGTTGACCGGCACGCTGACCGTTTTCCAGCCCGAGCGCTGCATCAACGCAGGCAGATAGCGGTGCATGTGGTCGAAGTAGGGCAGGTCCAGGAATGCGTCGCGCTCGAACAGCTTGGTGCCGCAGCCGGTGTCGGGCGTGTCGTCGTGGAGCATGCGCGCGCGAATCGCGTTGGCGTACCTGGACGCCCAGCGCTTGCTGCCGCTGTCCTTGCGGTCCACGCGCCAGCCAGCGAACAGCTTGACCGCCGGATCCGCCGCGTCGCGCGCCTTCAACAGCTTGGGCAGATCGGCGGGATCGTTCTGTCCATCGCCATCCAGGGTGGCGATCCAGGCACCGAGCGCGGCTTTGACGCCGGTGCGGACGGCCGTGCTCTGGCCACTCTGGGTGAAATGCTGGAGTACACGCAGTTCCGGAGTCGTGGCCTTCAGCGACTGCAGGATGTCCAGGGTGTCATCACGCGAATGGTCGTCGACGTAGATGATCTCGAAGGGCACTACATCGCGCAGGGCGGTGACGATTTCGGACATCAGCGGGGCGACGTTGTCGCGTTCGTTGAAGACCGGGACGACGACGGACAGGGCTGGGTTCTGCATGCTGCGCATTATCCGATTGTTTCTGAGACAGCGAATGAGGAGGAATGGGTTCGGTGCGAACCGCCGATTGCGATCGGGCGTGGCATGGCACAAAAAACGCCGGCATTAAGCCGGCGTCGATGTCGAAACAATGTCGTGATGCCTGGATCACGCGCGGGAAGTCCGCTCTCCGCCGTCAGGAAGAAAAGCCTGACGGCGGCGGCGCTGGGAGCGAATCACATCCCGGCGTAGTTGGGCCCGCCGCCGCCCTGCGGGGCGACCCAGACAATGTTCTGGGTGGGATCCTTGATGTCGCAGGTCTTGCAGTGCACGCAGTTCTGGGCGTTGATCTGCAGACGCGTGTCGGTGCCTTCGCCCACGAACTCGTACACGGCCGCGGGGCAGTAGCGCGCTTCCGGGCCGGCGTAGGTGGCCAGGTTGATGTCCACCGGCACCGAAGGATCCTTCAGGGTCAGGTGCGCCGGCTGGTCTTCGTCGTGATTGGTACTGGACAGGAATACCGAGCTGAGCCGGTCGAAGGTCAGAACGCCGTCTGGCTTGGGATAGGCGATCTTCCGATGCTGGTTGGCCGGTTCCAGGCAGGCGTGGTCCGGGGTGCCGTGGCGCAGGGTCCATGGGGCGTTGCGTACGCCCAGCTTGGGCAGCAGCCATTGCTCGATGCCGGTCATCAGGGTGGCCAGGCTGCGGCCCTTCTTGAACCACTGCTTGAAGTTCTTGGACTGCTTGAGCTCGGCGTGCAGCCAGCTGGCTTCGAACGCGGCCGGGTAGGCGCTCAGCTCGTCGCCGCTGCGGCCTTCGCCCAAGGCGGCGAACGCGGCTTCGGCGGCCAGCATGCCGGTCTTGATCGCCGCATGGCTGCCCTTGATCCGACTGGCGTTGAGCGTGCCGGCCTCGCAGCCGACCAGCGCGCCCCCGGGGAATACCAGCTTGGGCAGCGACAGCAGGCCGCCGGCAGTGATTGAGCGGGCGCCGTAGCCGATGCGCTTGCCCCCTTCCAGGTGCTTGCGGATGGCCGGATGGGTCTTGAAGCGCTGGAATTCCTCGAACGGGCTGAGCCACGGATTCCTGTAGTCCAGACCGACCACCAGGCCGATGGCGATCTTGCCGTCCTCGGCGTGGTACAGGAATGAACCGCCGTAGGTATCGTCATCCAGCGGCCAGCCGGCCGTGTGCACGACCAGGCCGGGCTGATGCGCGCCCGGCGCGGTCTGCCACAGTTCCTTGATGCCCAGCCCGTAGGCCTGCGGATCCTTGCCGGCATCCAGCGAATACTTACTGATGAGCTGGCGACCCAGCTGGCCGCGTGAGCCTTCGGCGAAGATCGTGTACTTGGCGTGCAGCTCCATGCCCAGCTGGAACTCGGCGGTCGGTTCGCCGTCCTTGCCCAGCCCCATGTTGCCGGTGGCCACGCCGCGCACGGCGCCGGCATCGCTGTAAAGAATTTCGGCCGCGGCAAAGCCGGGGAAGATCTCCACGCCCAGGCCTTCGGCCTGTGTGCTGAGCCAGCGGGTCAGCGCGCCCAGGCTGATGATGTAGTTGCCGTGGTTGTTGAAGCATTCGGGCAGGAAAAAAGCGGGTGTGGACTTGGCACCGGTTTCGCTCAGGAACAGGAATTGATCCTGGGTGACCGCCTGCTTCAGCGGCGCGCCCAGCTCCTGCCAGTTGGGGAACAGTTCGGTCAGCGCACGCGGATCCACGATCGCGCCGGACAGGATGTGCGCGCCGGGTTCGGAGCCTTTTTCCAGCACGCACACCGAGACCTCGCGCCCGGCCTCGGCGGCCAGCTGCTTGAGGCGGATCGCGGTGGCCAGCCCGCCTGGGCCGGCACCCACGACCACCACGTCGTATTCCATCGATTCGCGGGGGCCGTATTGGGTCAGCAGCGCGTCCGGGGTCATGGGCTGGCTCCGAAGTGGGGCGTGGCAAAAGGGCGGCCATGATACTGGACGGGGCCGTATGGACCACGTGCCCGCCCGTGCTCACGCCCGGCTGACATGGCCGGTGCCGCGCGGCGCTAGCATCGCAGGCCAGTTTGCACCGCGAGGTCGCGCATGGCGCAGCACATCTCCAATGTCCGTCCGGCGCCGGACCAGGTCCTGACCGACATCGTCGACTACGTGCTGGATGACCGGGTCGGATCCGCGCTGGCCTTCGAGACCGCGCGTCATTGCCTGATCGATACCCTGGGCTGCGGCCTGGAGGCGCTGGAATATCCGGCCTGCACCAAGCTGCTGGGGCCGATCGTGCCCGGCACGGTGGTCCCGAACGGTGCCCGGGTGCCAGGCACGGACTTCCAGCTCGATCCGGTGCAGGCGGCCTTCAACCTGGGCGCGATGATCCGCTGGCTGGATTTCAACGACACCTGGCTGGCGGCCGAGTGGGGCCATCCGTCCGACAACCTGGGCGGGATCCTGGCCACGGCCGACTGGCTCAGCCGCAGTGCCGTGGCTGCCGTCAAGCCTGCGCTGACTATGCGCGCGGTGCTTGTCGCGATGATCAAGGCGCACGAGATCCAGGGCTGCATCGCGCTGGAGAATTCCTTCAACCGGGTCGGGTTGGACCATGTGGTGCTGGTCAAGGTGGCCTCGACCGCGGTGGTGGCGCAACTGCTGGGGCTGGATCGGGCGCAGATGCTCAACGCGCTGTCGCTGGCCTGGGTGGACGGGCAGAGCCTGCGCACCTACCGGCATGCGCCCAACACCGGCAGCCGCAAGAGCTGGGCCGCCGGCGATGCCACCAGCCGCGGCGTGCGCCTGGCCCTGATGGCCGCCGCCGGCGAGATGGGCTATCCGTCGGTCCTGACCGCGCCGACCTGGGGCTTCTACGATGTGTTGTTCAAGGGCCAGCCGTTCCGGTTCCAGCGCCCTTACGGCACTTACGTGATGGAGAACGTGCTGTTCAAGATCAGCTTTCCGGCCGAGTTCCATAGCCAGACCGCGGTCGAGGCAGCGATGACGCTGCACGCGCAGCTGGCGCTGGCGGGCAGGCGGGTGGAAGACATCGCCGCGATCACCATCCGTACCCATGCCGCCTGCATCCGCATCATCGACAAGCAGGGACCGCTGGACAATCCAGCCGATCGCGACCACTGCATCCAGTACATGGTCGCCGTGCCACTGATCCTTGGCCGGCTGACCGCGGCCGACTACGAAGACGCGGTGGCCGCCGATCCACGGATCGATGCGCTGCGGGCCAGGATCACCTGCGTCGAGGATCCGCAGTACACCGCCGACTATCACGACCCGGACAAGCGCAGCATTGCCAACGCGCTGACGGTGGTGTTCAACGACGGCAGCGTGCTGGACGAGGTGGCGGTCGAATATCCCATCGGTCACCGCCGCCGCCGGGCCGAGGGCGTGCCGCTGCTGGTGGAGAAGTTCCGGACCAACCTGGCGCGCCGGTTCGATGCGGCGCAGCAGGAAAAGATCCTGGAGGTCTCGCTGGACCAGGCCGCGCTGGAAGCCATGCCGGTTCACGAATACGTGGACCTTTACGTGTAGGTACAAGGCCTCCGCGGAAGCTTTGCAGGACGTGTCCTGGGCTTTGCCGGGCCATGCGGCTTCCTTGCAGAGCCAAGCTTGCTCGGCTGCTCTCCGGACAGGTTGTTGAAGGCCCCAGCGGAGCAAGCTCCGCTCTACCGTGGCGGAGGTGCACCCAATCCTGGATTGGCGCTGGCGGCGGCGCCGGTCACACTGTGCCGATGCCGAACCTGCTGTTGCCGCCTGCCATCGCCCTGCTGGGGCCCACCGCCTCGGGCAAGTCGGCGCTGGCACTGGAATGGGCGCAGCGCCTGGGCGGGGAGATCGTCAGCATCGATTCGGCGCTGGTCTACCGGCACCTGGACGTCGGCGCAGCCAAGCCGACAGCGGACGAGCTAGCGTCGGTGCCGCACCACCTGATCGATGTGCGCGATCCGTGGCAGACCTATTCGGCGGCCGAGTTCGCCCAGGACGCACGTGCGGCCGTCGAACAGATCATCGCGCGCGGCCGCATCCCGATCCTGGCCGGCGGCACCGGCCTGTATTTCCAGGCGTTGAGCGAAGGCCTGGCCGACATGCCCGAGGCCAGTCCCGAACTGCGCGCGCAGATCAGCGCCGATGCCGGCATACGCGGCTGGCCTGCGCTGCACGCGGACCTGGCCCAGGTGGATCCGGCTGCGGCGGCAAAGATCAAGCCGACCGATCCGCAGCGCATCCAGCGCGCGCTGGAAGTGTTCCGCATCAGCGGCCGTCCGATCAGTGCCTGGCAGCGCGATCCGGTGGGCCGGCGCCTGCCGGTGCGGATGCTCAAGCTGGTATTGGCGCCCACCGACCGCGCCGTGCTGCACGGCCGGATCGAACGGCGCTTCGACGCGATGCTGGCCTCGGGCTTTCTCGACGAGGTGCGGGCGCTGCGTGCCATGCCGCAGATGCAGGCCGTGGCCGCGCCGCTGGACCTGCCGGCCGTGCGCGCAGTCGGCTACCGGCAGGCTTGGCAGTGGATGGACGGCGAAGGCAGCGCGACGACGTTTCGCGAACGCGCCATCGCCGCGACCCGGCAGCTGGCCAAGCGCCAGCTGACCTGGCTACGCGGCCGGCCCGAGTTGCGCTGGTTCGATCCGGCCAGCCAGTGCGCAGGGCTTGAGGACGCGCTGGCCCTGTTCCTGGGTTGCTGAAACCGCGACAGCGTGGCTGGTCAACCGGCGTTGCTTGTGTAATATCCGTTAACCGGTTGCGGTTCGGGGATGCGGTAGCTGCGCCGGCCCATAAAAGAACAGTCCCATCAACGAATGGGCGGGAGTTTTTCGCATGTCCAAGGGGCAATCCCTGCAGGATCCTTTCCTGAACGCGCTGCGGCGCGAGCGGGTTCCGGTCTCGGTGTATCTGGTCAACGGCATCAAGCTGCAGGGCACGATCGAGTCGTTTGACCAGTTCGTGGTCCTGCTGCGCAATACCGTCAGCCAGATGGTCTACAAGCACGCCATTTCCACCGTGGTGCCGGCGCGCAACGTGCGCGTGGGTCCGGGCGGCGGCTATGTCCAGCCCGGCGCCGAGGGTGCCGAAGCCGGCGTTGACGGCGTCGAAGACGACGAATAAACCAGGGCTGCCTGCGCCTGCAGGGCGGCCGTCCATCCGTTTTCCGCCGGCTGGCGGTTGAACCCGGGTCTCCCCGTCACCATGCTGGTGGGGAGTATTTGCCGACGCCGTGAAAAATGCCGACCGAGTTGTTCGAACGTTCCCGCAAGGGTGAACACGCCCTGCTGATCCAGCCCGTCCGCGGAGGCACCGCCGCCGTCACCGGCGACGAGGATGCCGCCGAAGAGTTCACCGAGCTTGCCCGCTCGGCCGGCGCCACCATCGCCGCGCTGCTCACCGCCCGCACCGACAAGCCCAGCCCGTCGACCTTCATCGGCAGCGGCAAGCTGGACGAGGTCAAGGCCGCGGCCGATGCCACTGGCGCCGACCTGATCCTGGTCAACCATGCGCTGACCCCGGGCCAGGAGCGCAACCTGGAAAAAGCCCTGGAGCGCCGCGTATTGGACCGCACCGGGCTGATCCTGGACATCTTCGCCCAGCGCGCCCGCAGCCACGAAGGCAAGCTGCAGGTCGAACTGGCCCAGCTGCGGCACATGGCCACGCGCCTGGTCCGCGGCTGGACCCACCTTGAGCGCCAGCGCGGTGGCTCGATCGGCCTGCGCGGCCCCGGTGAAACCCAGCTGGAAACCGACCGCCGGCTGCTGCAGAAGCGCGTGGACCAGCTGCAGAAGCGGCTGGAGAAGGTCGAGGTGCAGCACACCCAGATGCGCCGGGCCCGCGTGCGCAGCGAGCTGCCGCGTGTGGCTCTGGTCGGCTACACCAACGCCGGCAAGTCCACGCTGTTCAACGCCATCACCGGTGCCCAGGCCTACGCCGCTGACCAGCTGTTCGCCACCTTGGACCCCACGGTACGCCGGGTAAACCTAGCCGGCGGCAGCGTGGTCCTGGCCGATACGGTCGGCTTCGTCCGCGACCTGCCACATGAACTGGTCGCCGCGTTCCGCTCGACCCTGTCCGAGGCGCGCGAGGCCGATCTGCTGTTGCACGTGGTCGACGCGGCCGATCCGCTGCGCGAGGAGCGCATGGCCCAGGTGGACCTGGTGTTGAACGAGATCGACGCCGGCGACATCCCCCAGCTGCTGGTGTTCAACAAGATCGATCGGATCGAGGGCGCGCAGCCGCGCCACGACGCGCCCGAGGGCGACCTGAACGCGACGTCCGAGCCCGACACCCTGGGCCTGGCCCGCGAGCGGGTCTGGATTTCCGCCCGCGACGGCGTTGGACTGGATCTGCTGCAGGACGCACTGGCCCGACGCCTGGGCCTGCAACGCATCCGCGGCGAGGTGGTCCTGCCGCCAACCGCCGGCCGCCTGCGCGCGCGCCTGCACGATCTGGAAGCGGTGCGTGGCGAAGCGCATGACGAAGCCGGTTGGCGCCTGACCCTGGACATGGCCCGGACCGATGCGGAGAAGCTGCTGTCGCAGCCGGGTGGGGAAGCGTTGCGCACGCTGTTGCCGGCGGTGGAAGTGGAGCATTGGGAGGCGTAGGCCTTTCGTTGCCGTGCCTCGTAGGGCTTTGAGAGCGGGATCGAGGAGGGAAGCAGGAGCAGCGGAGCAAGCTCCGCCCTACAGGACGCACGAGGCGAGGAGGGCTTCAGCTTTTTGTAGAGCCGAGCTTGCTCGGCTGCTTTGGCTGTTGCTTTCCTATCTATCAAGGAATCAACCGCTCCAACCCCACCTGCGTCAGCACCACATCCCACGGAAACAGCGGCCCGGGATCCCGCTTGCGCGCGACCAGCGCCCCGGGTACGTCTTCCGCAGGTACCTGCTCGGTATCCAGATCCTCGTGCCCGGCGATGAAGCGCAGCGCCGGCAGCCGCGTCTGCAAATCCCGCAGCAGCGCCACCAGCGCAGCGATCTGCGCCTCCGGATACGGCACGTCCATGGCCTGGTGGCCGGCATGCAGCCAATGCGGGTATCGGCCGATGTTGACCAGCTCGATCCCCACGCTGCGCGGATTCCAGCCGCGGACCTGGTGGGCGATGCGCTCGGGCGGGACCCATTCCTGGATGGTGCCGTCGCGGTCGATGTACCAGTGGCCACTGTTGCCGGTGCCCGCGGTGTAGCGGACGGTTTCGCCGAATTCCCGGGCCGTGGCCAGGTCCGGCAGCTCGGTGCAGTGGATCACCACCAGGTCGATCTGGTCCAGCGGGCGGGCGTCCAGGGCGGACACGTAGGGCAGGTGGGCTGGCCTCACCTGCATGGGCGCGACCGGCGCGGTCTGGGGTGCGTGCGACATGCCCGCGATGCTACACGCGCACCGGTCGACGGGCAGGCTCGCGTTAAACTGCGCGACCCGGCGCACCGCGCCGACGCTGCGTGCGCCGCCCATGCCCTTCAATCCCGAGTCCCCGCTGGCCAAGTTGATGGCCACCCTGCCGCGCGCCGGTGCGGTGGAATGGATCGGCGTACGGCCGGCGCGCGATGTGCCGATGATCGTCATCGAGCGCGCGCAGGCCAAGGCCGGCGCCGGATTGAGCGGCGACCGTTACAAGGGCGGCAGTGGCAAGCGCGGATTGACCCTGATCCAGGCCGAACACCTGCCGGTGATCGCCGCCCTGGCCGGGCTGGACGCGGTCGATGCCGCCACCTTGCGTCGCAACGTGGTGGTCTCGGGAATTCCGCTGATCGCGCTGAAAGAGCGCCGCTTCCGCATCGGCGATGTGATGCTGGAAGGCACCGAGCCCTGCGACCCATGCTCGCGCATGGAAAGCGCGCTGGGCGCCGGCGGCTACAACGCCCTGCGCGGCCATGGCGGGTTGTGCGCGCGGATCATCGAAGGCGGCAGCTTTGCCGTCGGCGATGCGGTGCTGCCGCTGTGATCCGCGGCCACGTCATCCTCTCGCACGGCTTCGAGAGCGGACCCGAAGCGACCAAGGTCACTGCCCTGGCGGCCGTGGCCGAAGCCGCCGGCTGGTCCCACGAACGTCCGGACTACACCGACCTGGACGCGCGCCGCGACATCGGTGAGCTGGGCGATGTCGGCGCGCGCCTGGTCCGCCTGCGCACCCTGGCCGAGGCCGCGGCCAAGAAGGGGCCGCTGGTGCTGGTCGGTTCCAGCCTGGGCGCCTACACCTCGGCGCAGGTCTCGCTGCTGGTGCCGGTGCATGCGCTGTTCCTGATGGCCCCGCCCACGGTGATGGGGCCGCTGCCGGTGCTGGATGCCGCGCAGGTGCCGGTCTCGATCATCCACGGCTGGGACGACGAGCTGATCCCGGCCAAGAACGTGGTCGACTGGGCGCAGGCGCGTCGCGCGCGACTGCTGCTGGTCGACGACGACCATCGCCTGTCCAACCACGTGGCCGCGGCCGCGCAGGCCTTTGCCGAACTGCTGGCGGGTTTGTGAAGAGGAGTGCGAGAAGTGAGTGAAGAGGAGTGAGAAGTGAGCGACGCAATGGCAAAAGCAAAAGCAAAAGCAACGCTGGCCCGGGTCTTGCCTGAGCGGTTGCTCCTGCCCTTGCTCACTCCTCACTCCTCTTCACTCACTTCTGCTCCAAAAGGGGTCCCATGAAGTTCTACGTTTCCTGCGCCAAGGGCCTGGAGTACCTGCTGGTCGATGAGCTGCTGGCGCTGGGTGCCGCGAAAGCCACGGCCACCGTGTCCGGCGTGAATGTCGAAGGCAGCCTGCACGATGCCCAGCACTTCGTGCTGTGGTCGCGCCTGGCCAGCCGCGTGCTGTGGCCGATCGGCGAGTTCGAATGCCTGGACCAGGATGCGCTGTACGACGGCGTCTACGCGCTGCCGTGGACCCAGCACCTGAAGTCCGAACACACCCTGGCCGTGGACGCGCACGTGTCCGGCGAGGTCATCACCCACGCGCGTTTTGCCGCGCAGCGGGTCAAGGACGCGGTGGTCGATCACCTGCGCACCGAGGGCTTGGAGCGTCCGTCGGTGGATGTGGACGATCCGGACGTGCGCATCAATTTTTCGCTGCGCAAGGGCCGGGCGACGGTCTCGATCGACCTGGGCGGCGGCCCGCTGCACCGACGCGGCTGGCGCCGCGTTCGCAACGACGCGCCGTTGAAGGAAAACCTGGCCGCGGCCGTGCTGATGCGCGCCGGCTGGAGCCAGTCCTACGCCGGGGGCGGCGGCCTGCTGGACCCGATGTGCGGCAGCGGGACGCTGCTGATCGAAGGCGTGCTGATGGCGGCCGACGTGGCGCCGGGCCTGCAGCGCCATGGCAGCCTGCCACCGACCCGCTGGTTGGGTTTCGATGCGGCGCAGTGGGACGCCCAGCGCGAACAGGCACGCGAACGCGAGGCCAAGGGGCGTGCCGCGCTGCCGGCGCAGGTGGCGTTCGGCAGCGACATCGATCCACGCGCCATCGAGGCCGCCCGCGAAAGCGCGCGCGAGGCCGGCGTGGAGCACGCCATCGCGCTGCAGGTCTGCGATGTCGCCAGGCTGCCGGTGCCACCGGTGCGCCGCGGCGTGGTGGTCTGCAATCCGCCCTACGACGAACGCCTGGCCGCCGATGCCGCGCTGTACCGCGCGCTGGGCGATGGCCTGCGCGGTGCGGTACCGGACTGGCGGGCGAGCCTGCTATGCGGCAGCGCCGACCTGGCCATGGCCACCGGCCTGCGCGCGCAGAAGAAATACCAGCTGTTCAACGGCGCCATCGAATGCGCGCTGATCTTCGTCGACCCGATCGCGCCGCCGCAGCGGGTGGTGCCCGACGCACCGGCCGAATTGAACGAAGGCGCGCAGATGGTGGCCAACCGCCTGCGCAAGAACATCCGCAAGTTCAAGTCATGGCGCCAGCGCGAGGACGTGACCTGCTATCGCGTCTACGACGCCGACCTGCCCGAATACGCCGCCGCGGTCGATGTCTATGAGGAAGCCGACGGCGCGCGCCGCACCTTCCTACACGTGCAGGAATACGCTGCCCCGGCCAGCATCCCCGAGGCCGATACGCTGCGCCGTTTCAACGAGCTACTGGCCGCCGTGCGCAACGTGTTCGCCGTACCGCACGAGCAGGTCGCCATCAAGTCGCGCGCGCGCGGCAAGGGCGGCAGCAAGTACGGGCGGATGGGCGCGGGCAGCGAGGTGATCGTGGTGCGCGAGCACGGCGCCCGCCTGCGCGTGAACCTGTTCGATTACCTGGATACCGGGCTGTTCCTGGATCATCGCCCGCTGCGCGGACAAATGGCGGCGCAGGCGCGCGGCCGGCGCTTCCTGAACCTTTTCAGCTACACCGGCGTGGCCAGCGTGGAAGCGGCGGTGGCCGGCGCGGCCAGCACCACCAGCGTCGACCTGTCCGGGACCTACCTGCAATGGTGCCAGGACAACCTGCAGGAGAACGGCCTGGGCGGGCAACAGCACCAGCTGGTGCAGGCCGACACGCTGGCGTGGCTGGAAGCCGACCGCGGCCAGTACGACCTGATCTTCTGCGATCCGCCGACCTTTTCTAATTCAGCCCGCGCCGACGACTTCGACATCCAGCGTGACCATGTGCGCCTGCTGCGCGCGTGCATTGCGCGGCTGTCACAGGGCGGGGTGTTGTACTTCTCCAACAATTTCCGGCGCTTCAAATTGGATGCGGACAGCGTGGCCGAGTTCGCCGTGTGCGAGGAGATCAGCGCGCAGACCATTCCGCCGGATTTCGAGCGCAACGCGCGCATCCATCGTGCTTGGCGATTGACGCGGGCTTAGCGTAAAAGCCCCCCTCACCCCAACCCTCTCCCCCGCAAGCGGGGGAGAGGGGGCCAAAGCCGAGCCAAAGCCGAGCCGAGGCAAAACTGGGAACCAGAGCCGAAGAGATCTTGCCTTGACGCTTTTTGCCCCCTCTCCCCCGCTTGCGGGGGAGAGGGTTGGGGTGAGGGGGCTCTTAGCCCGGCGAAAGACCGCCTGGGAATCAGGCCGGCTTGATTCGACGATGCCCGGAAAGTTCAGCGCCCACCTCATGGGTGAACTTCAGGTGCCACCAGGTCGAGGACAGCGAGATCAGCGTGACCACGATGAAGGCCACCGAAAAATCGGCCAGCTGCGGCATCGGATCGTGGCCGATCGAGATCGCCACCTTGAGCGCCAGCGCGCCCACGCACACGCCCACCGACAGCATCAGCTGCTGCAGGGTGGTGTAGAGGCTGGAGGCGTTGCTCATGCGACGGGTCGGCACGGCCTCGTAGGCCACGGTGTTGTAGGCGGCGAACTGGAACGACATGAACGCCCCGCAGCACACCAGCAGCGCGAACATCAGCGCGTCCGGCCAGCCGGGGCGGAACAGCGCACAGACCGCATAGCCGGCGCTGGCCAGTATGCCGTTGCCGAGCAGGCCGCGCCGGTAGCCCACCCGGCGCAGCAGCCAGGGCGTGAGCAGACGCATGACCAGCGCACCCAGCGCGGTGGCCAGGACCAGCCGGCCGGCGTGCGCCGCGCTGTAGCCGAAGCCCAGCTGGAACAGCAGCGGCAGCAGGAACGGCTGCGCGCCCTGGGTGATGCGCATCACCGAGCCGCCCAGCACCGACAGCCGGAACGAATCGATCTGCATCAGGCTCAGGTCCAGCAGCGGCGCCCGGTGCCGGCGTGCATGCCAGGCATAGCCCAGGGCCGACAGCGCGCTGATGCCCACAAGCGCCATCGCCGTGCCAAAGCCATCGTGCTGGCTGACCATCTCCAGGCCGAACAGACCACAGCCCAGGCATAGCCCGCACAGCAAGAAGCCACGCAGGTCGAACGGGGTGGGGTGATCGGCTGCTTCGATGTAGGGAATGAACCTGCGCACCAGCACGAAGCCCATCAGCCCGATCGGGATGTTGATGTAGAAGATCCAATGCCAGTTCCAGTAGGTCACCAGCAGGCCGCCCAGCGGCGGGCCCAGCAGCGGCCCCAGAAACGCCGGCACCAGTGTCCAGGACATCGCCGAGACCAGGTTCCTGCGCTCGACCACGCGCAGCAGGATCAGCCGTCCCAGCGGCGCCATCATCGAACCGCCGGCGCCCTGCAGCAGGCGCGCGGCGACCATCATCGGCAGGCTGCCCGCCAGCGAGCACAGCACCGAGCCGGCGATGAACACCACGATCGAGGCGCTGAACACCCGGCGCGCACCGTAGCGGTCGGCCATCGCTCCGCTGGCCGGGATGCCGATCGCCAGCGCCAGCAGGTAGGCGGTCATGGCGATGCTCATCGCCGGCGCGCCGGCGCCGAAGTCGCGGGCCATGGCCGGCAGCGCGGTAGCCAGGACGGTGGCGTCCAGCTGCTCCATGAAGATGGCGCAGGCGATGATGAGTGAAATGACCCGGTAGTCCGGCGTTTTCGAGGGCGAGGGCGCGGCCGGCGGATTGGTCAGCACCTGGGGAGCAGCAGTCACAGCGTTTTCGGTCCTTGCCACCCGGGCGAGCCACCGGCGCCAAGGCGTCAGCGGGCTCGAAATCTCCAGGTGAGGCGGGCGCACGCAGGATGCCGCGCCGCAGCACGATCCATTATTCGCCTGTGGGCTGGATGGGACAAGCTGGCGCCGGGCCAATGACCCGGAACGTGGGGCGACAGGAAGCTTTAGCCGGCAATCAATCAGACACCAGCAACATGTTCAGTCAGACCAGCGTCGACTCTCTGTTGGCCCTCGCTCGCGGAAGAGCCTGCGTATCACTACACGAAGAAGCTGACCGACCAGGACGCCCGGGATCGCAAGTGCGCCAATGATTGGCGAAGACATCAGGGCAATACCGAACAGCCAAGTCATGGCCTCATTGTGGGACGTGCCTGCAGTGAATAACCCTATAAAGCCCATGCAAAAGATGATCAAGGCGACCCATGGCAAATGCGTTGGCTTGAATAACAGTCCAACCACCAAGCTTGAAAGAACAATCCAAAAAACAAGCTGACTTTGCATTTTTATATCCATGTATGAAGTCATTATGCGGCGGCCTTGCTCCAACTTTCTGCCCGCTGGGCCGTGTGTGATGCGGCGCGCGTCGCCCCATCCGCCGCCGTTTGGCGGGAGTAATAAAATGAAATGCCTCTGGCAGCTTCGGCAATGAAACGCCGTCTTTGCCTGGAAAGCGGTTACGAAAGCTATATACATCATCAAGGCCAAGGGCGCTTGGAAGCTGATTTGTTGCCTGCGCTCCATCCGGATGACGTGAATCGTTCGAGCCAACGCCTCGCTGTGCCAAGGAAAATTGCGAGATAAAAAAACCGCCGCAGTTGCCTGCGGCGGCGTCGGGGTCAGGCATCAACCGATGGCCATCACTCCACCAGCGTCGCCGGGTCCTGCTTGGCGGTGATCGCGCTGCACAGGGCGATGCTCTCGCGGGCCTGCTGCAGGCCGCGGATGGCGCCGGGCAGATCCTTCAGGCGCGGCTCGAAGAACGCCTGCAGGCGCTCGGACTCGGCCGGGGTGCAGGCGCCGGCTGCGGCGATGCGCGGCAGCGAGCCACCGGCGAAAGCGCCGACGCGGTCGTGGATAGCCTGGTAGTTCTGGGTGAACCAGTTCCACTGGCCTTCACGATCGGCTTCGGTGGCGTGCTTGCCGGCGGTCAGCAGGTAGCGCATCTCGCCAACCTTGACGTCCTTGGCCAAACCGAAGCTGCGCACCTTGGCGGCCAGGGCCGCATCCTCGACGCTGGCCAGCGCGGCCAGCATGGCATTGCGGTGGGCCGGATCGATTACCCCCGGCAGGGCGGCCATCAGCTGGTCTACCGCCGGGGCGCCGTGCTCCTGCACCGACACGCCCAGGGCGGTCTGCAGCAGGTCCGGGTTGGCCTGGTCAAAGGCCAGGGTCTTGCCGCCGGCCAGGACCGGGTCGCCCTGCTTGAGCAGTTCGGCGCGGACCGCCGGCACCTTCATGGTCATGGCCAGGAACCCGGCCAGCTGCGCGCGCTGCAGGGTGTCGTTGCCCTCCTCGCCGTCCTTGCGCACGTAGCCCAGTTGCTGCATGCGCGGCAGATAGGCCTCCTGCGCCCAGGCGGTCAACGCGGCGCGCTGGGCATCGGTCTTGGCCAGGCGGCCATACAGCCAGTCCAGGCTGTCGGTCGGCACGCCGGAGACCTCGGGCACCTTGGACAGGGTCAGCGGCTTGAGCCCGGCCAGCAGCTGGGCGGGATTGATCTCGCCCAGGCGGAAGGACGCGTCCAGGCCGTCGCCGTAGGCCAGCTGTTCGGTGTCGCTGAGCTGGGCCACGCTGGTGTTCAGGGTCTGGAGTGCCTTGGCATCCAGGCCGATGCGGTAGTAACCGGCGGCGCCGGCGTTGGGCATCACCCAGCCGCCGCGCTTGGCGCCCGGCAGGGCCAGCTCGCCGGCGGCGGCGCTCAGCAGCGTGCAGGCCTTGTCGCTGCCGGTGGTGGTCTGGTAGCGCGCGCACACCGGCACGCCCCAGGTCTTGGCCGAATCACCGGTGCTGCCCAGCGGCAGGTAGCGCTTCTGGGTGAGCTTGAGCACGACCTGGCCCTTGGCGTCGGTCACCTCGGTGTGCACGTACGGCACGCCAGGCTGATCCAGGAAGCTGTTGAACGCGGCGGTGAAGTCCGGGCCCTTGCCGGCGGCCGTGGCGATCGCGCTCACCAGGTCGTCGGCGGTGGCGTTGCCGAACTTGTGGTTCTGGATGTACTGGCGCATGCCCTTCTGGAAGACGTCCTCGCCCACGTAGGACTCGAACATGCCCAGCACCGAGGCGCCCTTCTGGTAGGTGATGCCGTCGAAGGCATTCTCGATGTCGCCGTTGCCGGTGATCTCCTGGCGCATCTTGCGGGTGGCGACCAGGCCGTCGCCGGACATCGCGCCCTGCGCGCCCAGCACGCGATCCAGGTCGGCGCGGTATTCCGGATGCACCTTCATCGTCACCTTCTGCTGCATCCAGGTGGCGAAGGACTCGTTGAGCCACAGGTCGTTCCACCAGGCCATGGTCACCGTGTCGCCGGTCCACTGGTGGGCCAGCTCGTGGGCGATGACGTTGAACGAGGAGCGCTTGTAGCGGGTGGCCGAGTTCTCATCCAGCAGCAGCAGGAAGTCGCGATAGGTCACCAGGCCCGCGTTTTCCATCGCACCGGCGGAGAAGTCCGGCGCGGCCAGCTGGTCCAGCTTGTCCCAGGGATAGCCGAAGCCGTAGTAGTCCTCCAGCGTGTGGATGATCACCGGCGTGGAATCCAGCGCGATCTTCATGCGCGGGCCCTTGCCATGCGGGGCCACGCCGCGCAGCGGCAGGGTGCCTGCGCGCTGCGGGGTGGCGGTGATGCCAGGGCCATCGACCACGTCCCACGGGCCCACGGCGAAAGCGACCAGGTAGGTCGGCAGCGGCAGGGTGCGCGAGAAGGTCAGCGTCTTGAAGCCCTTGCCGGCCGGGGCCTCCTTGACCTGGGCGGTGTTGGCCACGCCCTGCAGGTCGGCCGGAATGGTCAGCTTGATGTCGTAGGGCGTCTTGAACGAAGGCTCGTCGAAGCTGGGGAAGGCGAAGCGCGCGCTGATCGGCTCCATCTGCGTCATCGCATACGGCTTGCCTTCGTAGCTGACCTTGTACAGGCCCTCCAGCTCGCCGTTGAACGGCGCGGTGTAGACGATGGTCAGGACCAGGTCCTGCGGCTGCAGGGTGGTGCCGAAATCGATCCGCGCCACGCCGGTCTTTTCATCGGCCTGCACGTACTTGGCCGGCTTGGCCTTGCCGTCGGCGGTGGCCACGGTGACCTTGTCCACGCTCAGTTCCTTGCCGTCGATCCACAGGTGGTCGCTGGCCTGGGTCAGCTTGACCCTGATCGTGGTGGTGCCGCTGAACTTGTCCTGCGACGGGTCGATCTTCAGGTCCAGCGCGTAATCCTGCGGCTGGGCCCAGGTGGGCAGGCGGCCGGTCGGGGTTTCCTCGGCGGCGTAGGCACTGGCACAGCAGGCGGCCAGGGCGAGGGTCAGCAGCGGGCGGGCAAGACGGGGCATCGGGTGGCTCCGGTGGCGGAAAAGGTGACCGGGCACCGTGCCTCCTGGGGCCGGGGCGGGACAGTGCCACAAGGCATGGGTGGAGGGAGGAGGAATGAGTGAAGAGGAGTGAAGAGTGGGCGAGAGCAAAAGCAGCGACTCGCGCAGGAGCGTAGCGAACCCGGCTTTTGCCGTTGCGCACTTCTCACTCCTCTTCACTCACTCCTGCGTCAAACGCCGGTCACCACCACCACCGCATGCAGCAGCAGGCCGATCAACCCGCCGACCAGGGTGCCGTTGAAGCGGATGTATTGCAGGTCGCGGCCCACTGCCAGTTCCAGCACGTCCACCAGCTGGCGTTCGTCCCAGCCCTTCATGGTCTGGGCGATGTGCTCGGTGACGCCGCTGCGCAGGCGCGTGGTCAGGCTTTCGGCCGCGCTGGTGAGGTGGGTGTTGAGCGCATCGCGCAGCGACGGGTCGCGGCCCAGGGCTTCGCCCAGTGCCTGCAGCGAGCGCTCCAGGTGCAGGGCCAGGGTGGAATCAGGCTTTTCCAGGTCGGTGCGCAGCGCGGCGTGGACCTGGTCCCACAGCCCGCGCACGTAGTCCTGCACGGCCGGGTGGTCGATCAGGTTCTGCTTGATCTGCTCCACGCGCTCGGCCAGCGCCGGATCGCTGCGCAGGCGCACCACGTAGCCGGACAGCCATTGCTCGTAATCCTGGCGCAGCGGGTGGCCGGGCGTGGACAGCACCATCTGCAGTTCTTCCAGTGCGGCCGCGGCAATGCGCTGGGCCAACGAGTCGCCGATCTCCTCGACCGGCTTGATCAGGTCCACCGTGCCCATCAGCTTGGGCCACTCGCGCCGGGCGTAACGCACGATCAGCGCCGAAGCTCGCGCCTTGAGCGCCGGCTCGTCCAGCCAGCGGCCGATCCGCCTGAGCGCCTCGTCCAGCAGCTCCTGGTGGCGGCCATCGGCGGTGAGGACGCCGAGCACTTCGCCGGCGGTGCCAGCCGCGTTCCAGCTGCGCAGCCGGCCGATCACGAAGCCCTGGATGGCGCGGCGCACCGCCGATTCATCCAGCAGGTCCAGCGCCTGCAGCGCCCAGCCGCGGGCCATGCCGGCCAGCATGCGCGCCTGCGCCGGTTCGGCCAGCCATTGACCCAGGCGCGTGGCCGGATCGAACACGCGCAGTTTTTCCAGCAGCGATTCCGGCGCCAGGAAGTGGTCGCGCACGAATACCGCCAGGCTGTCGGCCAGCCGCGCCTTGCTGCGCGGCACGATCGCCGTATGCGGGATCGGCAGGCCCAGCGGCCGGCGGAACAGCGCCACCACCGCGAACCAGTCCGCCATCGCGCCTACCGCGGCGGCTTCGCAGAACGCGGCCACCCAGGCCCACGCGCCGTGCAGGCCCATCGCGTGGCTCAGCGCGAAGCCTGCCAGCATCAGCAGCAGCAGGCCGAACGCGGCCAGCTTCATGCGGCGCAGGCGGGTGCGGCGGGGATCGATGGTGGCGGTGCTGGCGGATCGGGAGGTCTGCATCGCCGGCAAGTCTACCCATGGGCGGTGAGGCGGCTGCATGCGCACCACCACTTCACACACACTTCAAACAGGGCTCAAACCATGCCCATCCGCGCATTGCACGCTGCGGGCCATCAACCTGGATGGAGCCGTGCATGAAATCCCTGAAGCTGCTGTTGCGTTTTGCCATCGTCGGCGCGCTGGTGCTGGCGCTGCTGGTTCCGCTGTCGATGATCCGCAGCAAGATCGCCGAACGCGCCGAATTCCGCGACCAGGCCGTGCAGCGTGTGTCGCGCAGCACCGCCGGGACCCAGCGACTGGTCGGTCCGCTGCGTGCGGTGCCGTATACCGATGTGCGCAGCGAGGCCTGGACCGACGACAAGGGCGTCAACCGCACCCGCCTCGTGCGCGCGCCCGGCGTGGTGGTGCAGGCGCCGCAGTCGCTGCAGGTCCGCGGCAAGCTGCGGCCGCAGGTGCGCAAGGTGGGCCTGTTCGAAGTGCCGACCTACGTCTGGGACGCGCAGCTGTCGGCGCGTTTCGATGAGGGCCTGCCGCCGGTACCGGCAGGCAGCACGCGTGAGTACGGCACGCCGTACCTGCTGCTGGGCCTGACCGATGTCCGTGGCCTGCTGGGCGCGCCGCAGCTGAAGGTGGATGGCGCAGCGCTTAGGTTCGAGCCCGGCACGCGTGACTTCAACGAACACCTGAGCGGGGTGAGCGCTTTACTGCCGGCCATCGCCGACAGCCGGGCCGGTGCGCGTTCGGTCGAGCTGTCCTTCGCCCTGGCCGGCACCCAGGCGCTGGAGGTGGTGCCGGTGGCCGACGACACGCGCGTGCAGATGACCTCGGCCTGGCCGCATCCGTCCTTCAGCGGCGATTTCCTGCCGGTGCAGCGCAGCGTCAAGGCCGATGGGTTCCAGGCGCGGTGGGCGGTGTCCTCGCTGGCCAGCCAGGCCCAGACCCAGCTGCGGCGCCTGGACCAGCCGGACGCCCGGCTGGATGCGCTGCGGGTGGAGCTGATCGATCCGGTCGACATCTACACGCTGGCCGATCGCGCCAGCAAGTACGGGATCCTGTTCGTGGTGCTGACCTTCGTCGGCTTTGGCCTGTTCGAACTGATCCGGCGCCTGTCGATCCATCCGATGCAATACCTGCTGGTCGGGCTGGCGCTGGCGATGTTCTTCCTGCTGCTGATCGGCCTGAGCGAGCACCTGGCGTTCTGGATCGCCTACGGCATCTCGGCGGCGGCCTGCATCGGTGTGCAGTTTGTGTATCTGTCCGGCGTGCTGCGCAGCTGGTGGCGGGCCAGCGGATTCGCACTCGTGCTGACCGCGCTGTATGGCGCGCTGTATGGCCTGCTGATTTCCGAGGACAACGCGCTGCTGATGGGCTCGCTGCTGCTGTTTGGCATCCTGGCGGTGATCATGTGGGTGACTCGCCGGGTGGATTGGTACGCGCTGTCGGCGGAGCTGCGGTGATGCTGTTGCAGGGCCACGCGGTACGTCATGCCGCGCGGTGCCTGCCCTCGGCGCTGTCGGTGTGTGGGGTGCGCGTGGAGGACGGGCTGGCGCCATTGTGGCTGCCCTTGCGACGTGGATGCTCAGGTGCGGTGGTGTTTCAGCTGGCCGAATCCACCGTGCGCGCCCTGCGCGAGCGGCCCGCCGAGCTGCTGCGCGATGCCGTGCAGGCCCGTGCGCCGGAGCAGCCTGCATATCGCCGGTGGCGGATATGGCGCAGCGCCAGGTACGGTTTGCTCTGGTTGAGCGCGCAGCGTGAGCGGCCGGCCTGGTTGGTGGTCGCACCGGACCAGGGCGTAGCGATCTATCTGTGGCGTGGACGCCGATCACCATGCGGTAAATTGGCGCCATGACTTTGCCTGATCCTGTTTCTGCCGCGCATCGCATCGCTGTCGTGCGCAGTGCCGATATCACGCCGTACCTGGATGATGTGGCCCGCCTGCGCATCGAGGTATTCGCGCACTGGCCGTATGTGTATGCAGGTGATGCCGCGTACGAGCGCGATTACCTGGCGGCATACGCGCGATCGCCGCGCAGCGTGTTCGTGCTGGCCTTCGAAGGCGATGCCGTGGTCGGCGCATCGACCGGCCTGCCGCTGCTGGACGATGCAGAGGCGTTCTCCGCTCCGCTGGCGGGCGCGGGTCTTGATGCGGCCAAGGTGTTCTATTTCGGCGAATCGGTGCTGCTGCCGGCCTGGCGCGGACGCGGGATCGGGCATGCGTTCTTCGATGCGCGCGAAGCCCACGCCCGCGCGCTGGGCGGATTCGACACCACCGCGTTCTGCGCGGTGGACCGCGCCGCGGATGATCCGCGCCGGCCTGCGGGCCATCACGACAACGACGCGTTCTGGCACAAGCGCGGCTACACGCGCCGCGAGGGCCTGGCGGTGCGCTTGCCGTGGAAGGAACCGGGCCGCGGCGAGATCGGCCATTCGCTCACCTTCTGGACACGTCCGCTGGAACCTGCCGCATGAAAGTCGCCGTTACCAAATATCCGGTCGGCCAGCCGCGCGATTTTGCCGCCTTCGCCGAAAAACAGACCCAGCTGCTGCAGCAGGCCGCCGATGCCGGGGCGCGGATCGCAGTGCTGCCCGAATACCTGTCGCTGGAGCTGGCCGCGACCTTCCCGGTCGCGATCAGTGCGGACCTGATCGCCTCGCTGGAGGCCACCCAGCGCTACGCCGAAGACTTCCAGCATCTGTATGCCACGCTGGCCCAGCGGCTCGGCCTGCACGTGGTGGCCGGAAGTTTCCTGACCGCGGTCGGCAACCGGCGCTATCGCAACCGCTCGCACTGGTTCACGCCCGATGGCAGGCAGGGTTGGCAGGACAAGCTGCAGCTCACCGCATTCGAGAAACACACGCAGGTCATTGAAAGCGGCCAGGCGCTGCGGGTGTTCGAAGCCGACGGCGTTCGTGCCGGCGTCAGCATCTGCTACGACGCCGAATTTCCGCTGCCGGTACGTGCCCAGCAGCAGGCCGGTGCGCGCCTGCTGGCCGTGCCCAGCTGCACCGATACGGACGCCGGCGCCACCCGCGTGCGGGTCGGGTGCCTGGCGCGCGCGCTGGAGAACCGGATCTTCGTCGCCCAGTCGGTGACCGCCGGCAGCGCGCGCTGGAGCCCGGCGCTGGATGAAAACACCGGCGAAGCGGCGCTGTTCGGGCCGATGGATGTCGGCCTGCCGGCCGATGGTGTGCTCGCGCAGACCGCTGGCCAACAGGTGTGGGCGATCGGCGAACTGGACTTCGACGCATTGGAAGCCAGCCGTGCACAGGCACAGGTGGCCAACGACCGCGACTGGATGGGCCAGGACGCGCCGGCGATCCGGCGCGCGCGGCTGGAGCCGTTCGCCTGACGAAACGGTCATCTGCATCCATGACCGATGGCCGGGCGTGGGTCTGCGCTGGACTGGCTAGACTCGGAGGTTCGACCAACAACCGGGGATGCGTGGAATGAAGGTGATCCAGTGGGGTGTCATGGCGGCGTGCCTGGGACTGGCGCTGTCGGCGGGTGCGGAAGAGCCGGTGGACCTGGAGATGGTCGGCAAGATCCGCCAGGAAGCGTTCCACCGCTCGCAGGTGACCGACACCCTGCAGCACCTGACCGAGCAGATCGGGCCACGCCTGACCAACTCGCCCAACATGGCCAAGGCCAATGCCTGGACCAAGGGCAAGTTCAGCGAATGGGGCCTGGCCAACGTGCACGACGAGGCCTTCGCCGACTTCGGCCGCGGCTGGGAATTCAGCAGCGCCAGCGTGGACCTGCTCGCGCCGCGCACCGCACCACTGCACGCCGTGCCCAAGGCCTGGACGCCGGGCACCAATGGTCCGGTCGAAGGCGAGGCCATCGCGCTGACCCTCAAGACCAAGGCCGACCTGGACAAGTACAAGGGCAAGCTGCGCGGCAAGATCGCGCTGCTGAGCGAAAGACGCGACTACGAGCCCGATACCGAGCCGGCTTCCAAGCGCTACGACGAAGCCGGCCTCAATGAGCTGCTGAACTTCTCGATGCCCGCATCCGGCGGTGCCCAGGCCAAGGCCAAGCGCCTCAAGGAATACCGCGAGCGCACCGAACTGGCCAAGGCGACCAACCAGTTCCTCATCGACGAAGGTGCCGTTGCCGCGCTGAGCATCAGTGGCTGGAACGACGGCATCCTGCGGGTCGGTGCTGGTGGCTCGCGCAAGGCCGGCGAATCAGTCGGCGTGCCGGAGCTGGTGGTGGCGGCCGAGCACTACAACCCGCTGCTGCGCGCGCTGGAGCGCAAGGAGACCGTGCGCCTGCGGCTCAACTCCGATGCGCGCTTCACCAGTCAAGCCAATGATCCTGGCTACAACACCATTGCCGAGCTCAAGGGCAGTGGCAAGGCCGATGAAGTGGTGATGCTGGGCGCGCACATGGATTCCTGGCATGCCGGCACCGGTGCCTCGGACAATGGCGCCGGCGTGGCGGTGATGATGGAGGCCATGCGCATCCTCAAGGCGGTCGGTGCCAAGCCCAAGCGCACCATCCGCGTGGCGCTGTGGAGCGGCGAGGAGCAGGGTTTGATCGGTTCGACCGATTACGTCTCGCGTCACTTCGCCACCTACCCTGAGCCGACCGATCCGGCGCAGAAGGAACTCCCTTCCTACCTGCGTGATGCAACCGGCACGCTGCAGAAGAGCAAGGACTACGGCAAGTTCTCCGCGTACTTCAACTTGGACAACGGCTCGGGCAAGATCCGCGGCATCTACGCGCAGGAGAACCAGGCGGTGATGCCGATCTTCAAGGCCTGGCTGGCGCCATTCAACGACCTGGGCGCGACCATCGTCACCAGCCGCAACACAGGCAGCACCGACCATATCCCGTTCGACCGCGTGGGCCTGCCGGGTTTCCAGTTCGTGCAGGACCGCCTGGACTACGGCAGCCAGGTGCATCACAGCGACCTGGATACCTATGACCACGCCTCGCCGGATGACCTGAAGCAGGCGGCGGCGGTCATCGCGGTGTTCGCATACCAGGCCGCGATGCGGGATGAGAAGCTGCCGCGGAAGGATGTGCTGCAGGATTGATTGGCGCGGGTTTGCGCGTTTCATCATGTAGAAAGAAGGCCGGCATTGCCGGCCTTCTTTTGTGCCGGGATGCGCGCGGACATCGGCGAACGCTACGACCCTTTGTAGAGCGGAGCTTGCTCCGCTGCTCTTCGGTCGGACTGCGGGAAAGCCTCAGCGGAGCAAGCTCCGCTCTACAACAAGACTGCGGGAAGGCTCAGCGGAGCAAGCTCCGCTCTACAACGATGCGCTGGTTTCAGGCGAACAGGCTCACTCCCGGCACCACCCACAACGCCGCGCCCGCCAGCCCGCATCCAATCACCGTCGCCGCCAGCACGTCGCTGGGATAGTGCAATCCCAGCACCACGCGCGAGGTCGCCACGCAGGCGGTGAACGGCAGCAGCAACGGCGCCAGGCCGGGGTAATGCGCCAGCGCGACCAGGGTGAACGCGACGGCGTGCAGCGTATGGCCGGAGGGGAAGGAGAATTCATCCAGCGGCGCCACCCAGGCCTGGATGCGCACGTCGGAGGCGAACGGCCGCGGCCGGCGTGTCCAGCGCTTCAGCCCCTTGTAGAGGACCAACGCAATGGCACCGGTGGCCGCCAGATGCGCCGCCGCGGCCAGGCCGTGCCAGCCGTCGAACACGACCAGCGCCGCCATCAGCACGTACCAGAACACGCCATCGCCCAGTCGGCTGATCGCGGCGAAGAAGCGACGCAGGCCGTGACGCTGGCCAAACCGGTTGGCAAACAGGCAGACGTTGGCTTCGCGGGGCAGCGGCATTTCAGGCGGGGAGGGCATGCGCATGCTCCTTGCGTTGACGGGCCAGGCGGGACAGCAGGACATCGAAATCGGCAGCAACCTGTGCCGGCTGCAGGGCCTGCACCGCCAGGTGCGCGCTGGCGCCCATCGCGCGGCGCCGGCGCGCGTTGCCGCCCAGGTCGAGCACGGCCTGGACGAAGCTGTCGTCGTCCTGCACCGCCGCGCCATGCAGGCCGCTGCGCAGGTGCTCGCGCGCGGCGCCGGAGTTGAATGCCACTGTGGCCAGGCCGCTGGCCATCGCTTCCAGGGTCACGTTGCCGAAGGTTTCGCTGCGGCTGGGAAACACGAACAGATCGGCGCTGGCGTAATGCCGCGCCAGGTCCGGGCCACGCTGCATGCCGCAAAAGAGGAAGTCAGGATGGGCCGCCTGCAGGGCGGGACGTTCGGGACCATCGCCCACCCATACCATGCGCGCCTGCGGGCAGCGCTGCTGCAGACGGCGGAAGGCCTGCACCGCCAGGCGCAGGTTCTTCTCCGCGGCGATGCGGCCGACCGAGAGCAGGACCGGTGTGTTCTCGCCCGCATTCCACTGCGCGCGCAAGGCGTCGTCGCGAAAACGCGGGTGGAACTGGCTGGTGTCCACCGCCCGCGCCAGGCGCTGGGCCTTGCCGAAGCCAGCCTGCGCCAGCCAGTCGGCCAGCTCGCGGGTCGGCACCAGCGTGGCGTCGCCGCGATTGTGGAAATGGCGCATCCAGCGCAATGCCACCGGCTGCAGCCATGGCATGCCGTAATCGGCCATGTAATGGTCAAAGCGGGTGTGGAAGCCGGTGGCGGCCGGAATTCCGAGCCGCCTGGCCGCGCCCAGCGCAGCCCAGCCCAGCGGGCCTTCGGTGGCCACATAGATCGCGTCCGGCATGAAATGGCGGAAGTGCGCGCGCAGGGCGACCGGCGCGGGCAGGCCGAAGCGCAGTCCGGCGTAGCAGGGCAGGCGTGCGCCATGCACCAGCAAGGTGTCGTGGCGGAGTGCGGCATCGGCGTCGCCGGCCTGGCGCGGACGCACGACCGTCACCTCATGGCCGCGCTGGCGCAGGCCGTCCTCCAGCCCCTGGACCGTCAGGGCGACGCCATTGATTTCCGGCGGGTAGGTCTCGGTGACGATGGCGTAGCGCATGTCGGTCTCCCACGTTTGCGACAGCGTGGGCGCCGGCCATGCAGCGGATGTGTCACTGCGATGGCAGTTTGATGAAACCGGTGGCCAGGGCCTCGCATGCGTCGCGCGGCGAGCCTGGTGGGAGCCGCTTCAGCGGCGATGCGGCCTTGCCGGGAAAGCCCTTCGCCGCTGAAGTGGCTCCCGCGCTCGATGGTGGCTTCTATGAAACGAACGGCTTGAAGGTCACGTCCAGACCCGGCATGTCATCGGCCTCGCCGATCAGGTCGGCGCGCAGCAGCGGACGCGCGTCGATCCATTCCTTGTCCAGCACCAGCTGCAGCTCATTGTCCGGGGCGGTCAGTTCCAGGGTCGGGATCGGCTCGACGTCGTGGGCGCGGTGCAGCAGCACGGCCAGGCGCAGCAGCGCGGCGATGCGCCTGGCGCTGGGGATGAGCCGGTCGGGCAGGGCGTCGAAGGCCGCCTTTGGGATGCTGCGCCGATGGGTGCGCACCAGCGCTGCCAGCATCAGCTGCTCCTGGCGTGAGAAACCGGCGATGTCCGAATGTTCCAGCAGGTAGGCGCCATGCACGTGGTATTGGCTGTGGGCCACGGACAAACCCATCTCGTGCAGGTGCGCGGCCCAGGACAGCATGCGCGCGTCGTCGGCTCCCAGCTGCCAGGCATCGGCGACCTGGTCGAACAGGCGCTGCGCGGTCTGGGCGACGCGTTCGGCCTGGGCAGTCTCGATGCCGTAGCGCTGCATCAGCACCGACACCGACTGCTCGCGCGGATCGTCGCCGCCACGGCGGCCCAGCATGTCGTACAGGATGCCTTCGCGCATGGCCGCCTTGCTCACCAGCAGGCGATCGATGCCCAGCGCCTGGAACGCCGCCTCCATCACCAGCACGCCGCCGGCGATGATCGGCTGGCGATCCTTGCTGAGACTGGGCAGGTCGATGTCTTCGATGCGCTCGGCCTGCAGCAGGCGTTCGCGCACCTGCGGCAGTGCCTCGGCGGTGATCGCGCCCTTGGTCAGCTTCATCGCCGCGCAGATGTCGCCGATGGCCTTGGCGGTGCCGGACGAACCGATCGCCTCCTGCCAGCCCAGCGCCCTGTATTGCTGGGCGAACTGCTGCAGTTCGGCGGTGATTTCGGTCAGGGCCGAGTTCCAGCGCTTCTTGGACAGCTTGCCGCCGGGAAAGAACCGGCGCGTGCTGGCGATGCAGCCCACCTGGATGCTCTCGCGTTCCAGGGTCTGCATGCCGCTGCCGATGATGAACTCGGTCGAGCCGCCGCCGATGTCGATCACCAGCCGGCGGGTACCGGGCTTGGGCGGTTGCGCGTGGGCCACGCCCAGGTAGATCAGGCGCGCTTCCTCGCGGCCGGCGACCACTTCGATGCCGTGGCCGAGCGCGGCTTCGGCCGGGACCAGGAAGTTCTGCGGCAACGCCAGCCGGCGCACGGTGTTGGTGGCCAGCGCGCGCACGCGCGAATCGGGCAGGTCGCGGATGCGCTGGCCAAAGCGTGAGAGACATTCGATGGCGCGTGCGTGGGCTTCTTCGGACAGGCCGCCGCGCGCATCCAGGCCATCGGCCATGCGCACGGTTTCACGCAGGCGATCGATGACCCGCAGCTGGCCCATGGTGTAGCGGGCCACGACCATGTGGAAGCTGTTGGACCCCAGGTCCACGGCTGCCAACTGGTCATTGTCCTGCAGCGGCCGGGAGTAGGTCTGGGGGAGGGCGTAGGGCATGGCGCGGGATGATATCCGAAGCCGCATTCAGCAATTGTCGTGCGCCGGCCATCGCCGGCGGCATGACTTCAGAGCTTGGCCAGCAAGGTGCCCTGGGCCGAATGCGGCGCGTCCTCCGGCCCCGGCACCAGCTTGTGGTAGTGGCCTTCGCTGTCCAGCTCCCAGGCGTTGCAGTTGTCGTCCAGATAGTTCTGCAGATGGTCGCGGAACACGCGCGCGGCCAGCTTCTCGTCCAGGATCGGGAAGCAGGTTTCCACCCGGTGCAGCAGGTTGCGTTCCAGCCAGTCGGCGCTGGCGCAGTACAGCTCCGGGTCGCCATCGTTGCCGAACCAGTACACCCGGCTGTGTTCAAGGAAGCGCCCCACGATCGAGCGCACCCGGATGTTTTCCGATACGCCCGGCACGCCGGGCCGTACGGTGCAGGCGCCGCGCACGATCAGGTCGATCTGCACGCCATCCCGGGCGGCGGCGTACAGCGCCCGGATCACGCGCGCTTCGTTGATGGCATTGACCTTGATGATGATCCGGGCCGGACGGCCGGCGCGGGCGAAGCGCGCCTCGCGCTCGATCTTCTTGATCACGCCCGGATGCAAGGTGAAGGGCGACTGCAGCAGGCACTTGAGCTTGGTGGTCGGCGCCAGCCCGGACAGCTGCTGGAACAGCAGGTGCACGTCGCTGCCGATGTCCTGGTTGGCGGTGATCAGGCCCAGGTCGGTATACGCGCGGGCGGTGCCGGCATGGTAGTTGCCGGTGCCCAGGTGCACGTAGCGGCGCAGCTTCTTGCCCTCGCGGCGCACGATCAGCAGCATCTTGGCGTGGGTCTTGAAGCCGACCACGCCGTACACCACCTGCACGCCCGCGGCCTGCAGGCGGTCGGCCTGGCCCAGGTTGGCCTCTTCGTCGAAGCGCGCGCGCAACTCGACCACCACGGTCACGTCCTTGCCGTTGCGCGCGGCCAGCACCAGCGCATCGACGATGGCCGAGTCCTTGCCGGTGCGGTACAGGGTCTGCTTGATCGCCAGCACGTTGGGATCGGTGGCCGCCTGCCTGAGCAGCTCCAGCACCGGGGTGAAGGCGTCGAAGGGATGGCTCAACAGCACGTCGCCGTCGGCCACGGTTTCGAACATCGTGTCGCCGTCGCGCAGCAGGCGCGGGGTGAAGGCCGGATACTTCAGCTCCGGGCGCTGGACCAGGTCATAGACCTGGCTGACGCGGTTGAGGTTGACCGCGCCATCGATGCGGTAGACCGCGTTTTCGGTCAGGCCGAAGTTTTCCAGCAGCGCGTTGACGATCGGTTTGGGACAGTCATGGGCGATCTCCAGGCGCACCGCCGGGCGGTAGCCGCGGCCGGCCAGTTCGTCGCGCAGGGCCAGGGCCAGGTTCTCCACCTCCTCCTCGTCCACCACCAGCTCGGAGTTGCGGGTGACGCGGAACTGGTAGGCGCCCTTGACCTCCATGCCGGGGAACAGGTCGTCCACAAACGCCGACAGCACGCTGGACAGCAGCACGAAATCGTTCTCGCCGCCGGATACGCGCTGCGGCAGGTGGATGATGCGCGACAGCGAACGCGGCGCGCGCACGATCGCCATGTGGCCGGCGCGGCCATAGGCGTCCTTGCCCTTCAGCACCACCACGACGTTGAGCGACTTGTTGAGGATCTTGGGGAACGGATGCGACGGATCCAGGCCCAGCGGCGAGAGCACCGGCATGATCTCGTTGCGGAAGTAGGCGCGCAGCCAGCGCTTCTGGCGCGCGTTCCAGACCTTCTGGCTGAGCACGCGCACGCCGGCCGCATCCATTGCCGGGCGCAGGACCTGGTTCCAGCACTTGTACTGCGCATCCACCAGTTCGGCGGCGCGGTCGTGGATGCGGGTCAGCACCGTGGCCGGGGTCAGGCCGTCAGGCCCCGGCGGCAGGCCGAAGTCCTGCGCGTGGCGCACGGTGGCGGCGCGGATCTCGAAGAATTCGTCCAGGTTGGTGCAGCTGATGCACAAAAAGCGCAGGCGCTCCAGCAGCGGCACCGATGGATCCTGTGCCTGGGCCAGGACCCGGAAATTGAAATCCAGCTGCGACAGCTCGCGATTGAAATACAGCCCACTGTCGCGCAGCGGATCGACGGCATCGGCATTGAGGTCTATGGCGGCGTTCATGCGGACTGGCTCTGCGGAAACGGAAGGGCGGATTCGCGCGGATGCACCCGCGCCGGACCGAAGTGCACCGAGAACGTGCTGCCCTGGCCGACGGCGCTGTCGATCTCCAGGCGCGCCTGGTGCAGGTTCAGCACGTGCTTGACGATCGACAGCCCCAGGCCGGTGCCGCCACTCTCGCGCGAGCGGCTGGTGGACACGCGGTAGAAGCGCTCGGTGATGCGCGGCAGGTGCGTGGCGGGAATACCGTAGCCGGTATCGCGCACGCTGAGCACGGCGCCTTCGCCCTCGCGCGCCAGGGTGATGGTGATGGTGCCACCGGCCGGCGTATAGCGCACCGCATTGCTGACCAGGTTGGAGAAGGCGCTGTGCAGTTCCTTGTTCGAGCCCCACAGGTCGATGTCGCCGCAGTCTTCCACCACGATGGTCTGGCGCTGGCGGCTCAAGGCCTCGGCCTCGCGCCGCAGCGTGGCCAGCATCGAGCCCATGGCGATGGATTCGTCGGTCAGGCCGTCCTGCACTTCCAGGCGCGAGAGCGTCAGCAGGTCCTCGACCAGCTGGGTCATGCGGTTGGACTGCTTCTGCATTTCTTCCAGGATCGGCTTCCATTCCGGGAATTCATCCGCGTCCAGCATGTCCAGGTAGCCGTGGACCACGGTCAGCGGCGTGCGCAGTTCGTGCGAGACATTGGCGACGAAGTCGCGGCGCATTTCCTCCAGGCGCAGCAGCTTGCTGACATCGCGCGCGACCAGCAGCCAGTACTGGTCCGAATACGGGATCAGGCGCAGGTTCAGGCGCAGGTCCGGATTGGCCGGCGAGGCGGCATCGAGCATCGGCTCGGCATTGCGCCCGGCGCTGAGCCAGTGCGACATCGGCAGCGGCTGCAGGCGCTCGCCCACCGGCGCGTTGAGATCGGCCGGGTGGCGCAGTCCCAGCAGCGAGGTGGCGGCCTTGTTGAACCACTGCACGCGCTGGCTGTTGCGGTCGATCACCACCACCGCGTCCGGCAGCGCGGCGGCGGCCGCGCGATAGGCGCGCAGCATCGCCAGCAGCCGGCGCTTGCGGGTGCGCATGTCGACCTGTCCGCGGTGCAGCAGGCGGTCCAGCTCGTTCCAGACGCCATCGCCGTGGGCTGGCTGCAGGCGCTCGCGGGCAGTGAGCCGGCGCAACACCGCGCGCAGGCGCCAGAACTGCCAGGCCACCACGCCCAGCGCGCCGATCGCCAGCACCTCCCAGAACGCGCCCACCAGCCAGCCACCGACGGCGGCGATGGCGAGCAGGGTGGCGAGGCGGAACAGGGTGCGGTTCCAGGCCGAGCGCAGGTGTTGGGGCATGAGGCGATTGTGTCAGAGCGGTTGCCGCCCAGCGTACGGCGCGGGCCGTGGCGGGCAGGAGTCGGAAATACGACCGTGAGGCGTCGCGCCCATGACGCGCGTGCGGCCGATCCTGGTCAATGGCGTGACGGCTGCAGGAACAGGCCGGCTCAGGTGGACACCGAGAACCGGTAGCCGGAGCCGCGCACGGTCTGGACCATGTTGTCCACGTTGTGCGGTTCCAGGGTCTTGCGCAGGCGACGGATGTGCACATCGACGGTGCGCTCTTCCACATACACGCTGCCGCCCCACACGTGGTCCAGCAGCTGTGTGCGGCTGTAGACGCGCTCGGGATGGGTCATGAAGAAATGCAGCAGGCGGTATTCGGTCGGGCCGATCGGCACCGGCTGGTCCTCGGCGAATACCCGGTGCGCGGCGCCATCGATGCGCAGCGCGCCCAGCGAAATGCTGCCGTCCTCCTCGTCCTCGCGGGCGCGGCGCATGACTGCGCGGATGCGCGCCAGCAGCTCGCGCGAGGAAAAAGGCTTGACCACGTAGTCGTCCACACCGGCTTCCAGCCCGCCGACGCGGTCGTTCTCCTCGCCGCGCGCGGTCAGCATGATGATCGGCACCTCGCGGGTCAGGGCGTCCTTGCGCCAGCGACGGGCCAGGTCCAGGCCGCTGGTGCCGGGCAGCATCCAGTCCAGCAGGATCAGGTCGGGGACCTTGTCGGCGATGGCGCCCTGGGCTTCGCGTGCGTCGCCGGCATGGACCGGCTCGAATTCACCCTTGCGCAGGGCAAAGGCCACCATGTCGCGGATGGCCGGTTCGTCGTCGACGATGAGGATGCGTTTTTGCACAGGGGGATGGCCGGGCTGTGGGAACGGCGCCAGTAGACGACAATTTTATGACTTGATTGTGACAGCCGCCGTGGGCCGCGCGCCGGCCGATGTAGCGCCGAGCTTGCTCGGCTGCTCTCCAGCCAGGGTGTGGGAAAGCCGGCCAGGGCGCGGGAAAGCCCCAGCGGAGCAAGCTCCGCTCTACACAGACGTGAGCGTCGGCTCAGCGATTGCCGTCCACGTCCGGGTCGCGCACCCCGGCATCGCGCAGTTCCAGCACCTCCGGGGTGATGGCGCTGATCCGGGCTTCGACCCGGGCACGCGCGTAGTAATCCAGATTTTCGCGGCGCTTGAGGTTCTGCAGCTGGGTCAGGGCCTGCTCGGGCCGGCCATTAAGATAGGCGACCTGGGCATAGGCCTCGCCGGCCTTGATGCTGTCGCCGGACAGCTCGCAGGCGCGGGCGAAGGCCTGCTGGAACACCGGATCGTCGCCGCTGGCGTCCAGCAGCGGCTGCAGCACCTCGCGCGCCTGCTGGCCGCCTGCCTTCGTGCCCTGGTCGTTGAGCAGCTGGGCGAAGGTCAGTGCCACCGGGCGGCTGCTGGGCGTGCGCTTGAGCAGGGCCTGCAGGCGGGCCTTGGCGTCGGCGATGTCGCCGGTCCGCGTCTGCGCTTCGGCCAGGCCCAGTTCCAGCCACTGGTTGCCCGGCGACTCCTGCAGCAGCTGGGCCATGGCGGTGGCCGACTTGGCGGGCTGGTTGTCGCGCAACTGGGCCAGGGCCAGCCCGTAGCGCTGGGTCTGGGTCAGCTCGCCGGTGCTGCGGCGGATGCTTTCGTATTCGCGGATGGCGTCGCTGGCGGTGTTGGCGCTGAGCACCCGCAGGCGCTCGCGCGCCCACAGGAACAGGCCGGTGGCGCCATTGTCGAAGGTGGTCGAGGGCAGGGTCACCTGGAACGGCAGCATCGGATTGTTGCTGCGGATGCCGGCCGCGTAGTTGCCTTCGCGCGGGGTGCTCTCGGTCACCTTGCCGCCGGGCGTGGACACGGTGGTGACCACGTTCTTCTCGCGCTTGATGCGCTCGGCGCGGTCATGCGCCTCGCTGATGCGCGAGGTGGTGACCGGGTGGGTCTGCAGGTAATCGGGAGTGCGTTCGCGTTCGCCGCCGCGGTTGGCGCGCAGGACCTGGTCCATCCGGTTGAAGAAGCCGGCCATGGCATCGGGGTCGTAGCCGGCGCGCGACAGGGTGTAGATGCCGATCCGGTCGGCTTCGCTTTCGTTGGAGCGGGTGTAGTCGATCTGGCGCTGCTGCATCAGGCCCAGGCCGCTGATCAGCGCCGCCTGCGAAGCATCGCCGCTGGAACTGCCGCCGGCCGCCTGCGCGGCCACGATCGCGCCAAGGATGCCCAGCAGGATCGGCATCTGGTCGCGTTTGGCGCGCTCCACGCCGCGCAGCACGTGCTGCTGGGTCACGTGGGCGATCTCGTGCGACAGCACCGCGGCCACTTCGTCCTCGCGCTCGGCGGTCAGCACCAGGCCCGAATTGACCGCGATATAGCCGCCCAGCGTGGCGAACGCATTGATCTGGCGGTCACGCAGCATGAAGAAGGAAAACGGCTGGCTGGGGCGGTCGCTGTTGGCGGCCAGTTTCGCGCCGACCCGGTCGAGCCAGTCGTCGATCAGCGGATCGTCCAGCAGATAGCCGTAGTTGCGCAGCTCGCGCTCGGTCATCGCGCCGTACTGCTGCTGCTTGGCCGGAGTCAGCAGTTCGCCGGCCGACGAACCGATGTCCGGCAGGCGGTCCACCTGGGCCGTCGCCAGGGGCGCGGCGACCAGCAGGGTCAGGGCAGTGGCCAGCAGGGTCAGACGCACGCGGGGTTCCATCGGCGGTAAGGGGACAAACCGGCGCAGCATCGCCGGCCCTGATGGCCGGCGGGTGAATCCGTGGTTAATCCGCTGCGTTGCATCGCGACGCCTGGTTCCCTGCGACCATGCCACCATGATGCATGTCAGACCATTCACCGTGCGGAGAATTCCCATGAGCACACCCGAGATCACCATTTATTCCACTGCCGTGTGCCCGTACTGCGTGGCCGCCAAGAACTTCCTGAAGAGCAAGGGCCAGAGTTGGACCGAAGTACGCATTGACACCGACCCGGCCGAGCGCGAAAAGATGATGGCGCGCACCCGCCGCACCAGCGTCCCGCAGATCTTCATCGGCGACACCCACGTTGGCGGCTACGACGACATGATGGCGCTGCACCGCGCCGGCGGCCTGGAGCCGCTGTTGAGCGGAGACGCGGCGTGAGTCAGTCAGGTGGCGAAACCGAGCAGGACCGCGTCAAGGCCTTCACCGAATTCCGCCAGCGCATGAACCAGCGGATCCTGGGCGAACCCAACCAGGTCGTGCGCCGCTTCTTCGCGCTGGATACCCAGACCTACCAGGCCGGCGCGCTGGATGTGAAGACCAAAGAGCTGCTGGGCCTGGTGGCCTCGATGGTGCTGCGCTGCGATGACTGCATCAGCTACCACGTTGCTCAGTGCAAGGAGGCCGGCGTGACCCGCGAGGAATTCTTCGAGACCTTCTCGGTTGGATTGGTGGTGGGCGGGTCGATCGTGATTCCGCATCTGCGTCGCGCCGTGGATTTCCTGGACCAGCTGGAAGCAGGCGCGCCGACGCCGGCGGTGCACGACCACAGCTGAGCTGCGCAGATCAGCATGAGCGCGGGTATGTATCTGTGATGCATACCTGAATGCGCGTACTTTATTTTGGCGGAAAAAATGCGGCGAGATCCCGGATTTTTATGGGATTTCGCCGCAATTGGCGTTTGCCAGGCTGAGCAGCCACTGGGTCGGTCCGGTCGGATCGGGCATACTTGCCTCACGACATTCTTCCAGTGCCCGTCATCGCGACGCGGCGCCCCCAAGTTCGGAAAACTCTCATGACGCAAACCATTACGGTCATCCGCGGCGATGGTATCGGCCCGGAAATCATGGACGCGACCCTGTTCGTCCTGGATGCCCTCAAGACCGGCCTGGTCTTCGAAGACGCCGATGCGGGCCTGGTCGCGCTGGAAAAGCACGGCGACCTGCTGCCCGCGCAGACGCTTGAGTCGATCAAGAAGAACAAGATCGCGCTGAAGAGCCCGCTGACCACGCCGGTCGGCGAAGGCTTCACCTCGATCAACGTGACCATGCGTCGCCACTTCGACCTGTACGCCAACGTGCGCCCGGCGATCTCCTTCCCCAACACCAAGTCGCGCTTTGGCAGCGGGGTGGACCTGATCACCGTGCGCGAGAACACCGAAGGCGCCTACCTGAGCGAAGGCCAGGAAGTGTCGGCCGACGGCGAGACCGCCATCTCGATGACCCGCGTGACCCGCAAGGGCTCCGAACGCATCGTGCGCTACGCCTTCGACCTGGCCCGCGCCACCGGCCGCAAGAAGGTCACCGCGGTCCACAAGGCCAACATCATCAAGTCGACCTCCGGCCTGTTCCTCAAGGTTGCGCGCGACGTCGCCGCGCAGTACCCGGAGATCGAGTTCCAGGAAATGATCGTCGACAACGCCTGCATGCAGCTGGTGATGCGCCCTGAGCAGTTCGACATCATCGTGACCACCAACCTGTTTGGCGACATCCTGTCCGACCTGTGCGCCGGTCTGGTCGGCGGCCTGGGCCTGGCCCCGGGCGCCAACATCGGCACCGAGGCGGCGATCTTCGAAGCCGTGCACGGTTCGGCCCCGGATATTGCTGGGCAGGGCAAGGCCAATCCGTGCGCGCTGCTGCTGGCCGCCGCGCAGCTGCTCGACCATATCGGCCAGCCGGACAACGCCACGCGCCTGCGCAAGGCGATCGTCGCCACCCTGGAAGCCAAGGATTCGGTCACCCCTGACCTGGGCGGCACTGGCAACACGATGGGCTTTGCCAAGGCCATCGCCAGCCGCGTCTGAGCGGTCCAATCGACGGGCAAGAAGAAAGGGCGCCAATGGCGCCCTTCTTTTTTTGTGGCCCCGTTCGTGGTGGCGCCCTCCAGGCGATTTTTGTAGAGCCGAGCTTGCTCGGCTGCTCTTCGATCAGGCAAGGGCAGCCCGGCGGGGCGAGCTCCGCTCTACATGCTTGCGGTCAGTTGCGCGACTGCAGCTTGGACAGCAGCCGCAGGAACTCCACGTACAGCCACACCAGCGTGACCATCAGGCCGAAGGCGCCGTACCACTCCATGTACTTGGGCGCGCTAGCGTCCACGCCGCTTTCGATGAAGTCGAAGTCCAGCACCAGGTTCAGCGCGGCGATCACCACCACCACCAGGCTGAAGCCGATCCCGACCGCGCCCGAGCCGTGGATGTAGGACACGTTCATGCCGAACAGCTGCATGATCATCGTGGCCAGGTACACCAGCAAGATGCCGCCGGTGGCGGCGACCACGCCCAGCTTGAAGTTCTCGGTCGCCTTGATCAGGCCGCTGCGGTAGGCCATCAGCAGCGCGAACAGGGTGCCGAAGGTCAGCAGCACGGCCTGGAACACGACCCCATGGAACCTCAGCTCGTACATCGCCGAGACCGAGCCCAGGAAGAAGCCTTCCACCAGCGCGTACAGTGGCGCGGTGACCGGTGACCATTCCTTCTTGAAGGCGGTGACCAGGGCCAGGATCAGTCCGCCGATGGCGCCGCCCAGCATGTAGCCGATCACGCCGGCCGACGGTGTCATCTCGCCGTTGGGCAGCGCGATGGTCGACTGGCTCCAGGCAAAGGCGGCCGTGATCAGGCTCAGCAGCAGCAGGAAGCCGGTCTTGTTGACCGTGCCGTTCAAGGTCATCACTCCGCCATCGCGGGTGACGACCGTGCCGGTGCCGAGATCGAGGAAGGTGGACTCTTTCAGAGCCGGATTGCCGCTGCGGATCATTGCGTTTCCTTAGGCCGTCATCCATCCATGGATCGTTGATTGGTGCGAAAGGGGGGACTCGAACCCCCACGTCATCTCTGACGTCAGAACCTAAATCTGGTGCGTCTACCAATTCCGCCACTTTCGCAAGGTTGTGCGCATTCTACCCGCGCGCAGCGCCCGCGGCGCCTGACGGTGATGAAATCTTGCCGCCAGCATCCGTGGCGCGGCATCGGACTGGATCATGCGCAACGATCGGCGGTTGCAGCAGATCTGCGCAGGTGTGTGCCGTCGAGCTACGTACATTCAAGTGCGATGCGCGGGTCTGCGGAGGTCCGTTGCCGTTTGTGCCTGGCCATCGGGTGAGGGCTGCGCATAGCGACTGATCTTGCGCCGGGAAAATCCCGTGTGCTTTGACCATGCGCTTTACGGAAATTACCCCGCGCAAAGAAAAAGGCACCTGGATTGCGCCAGGTGCCTTTTCTTGTTTGGTGGGCCGTCAAGGATTCGAACCTTGGACCTATTGATTAAGAGTCAACTGCTCTACCAACTGAGCTAACGGCCCCGAAAACTGGTCGCGCAGTGTACGCGAGCGATCCGGATTTGCAAACCCCTTTCGGGGAAAATCCTGCGGAGTGGGGTGGCTGAGGGGACTCGAACCCCCGACATCTGGAATCACAATCCAGTACTCTAACCAACTGAGCTACAGCCACCGCATGAACCGCACTACACCAGCCTGGCCGCCGATCGATTGGCGCGCCCGACAGGAATCGAACCTGTAACCGCCGGCTTAGAAGGCCGGTGCTCTATCCAGTTGAGCTACGGGCGCCCGGCTGGAATTGCACCGGGACCTGTTCTGCCTGGCCCACTGCGTGAATGGTCGGGGTAGAGGGATTCGAACCCCCGACATCCTGCTCCCAAAGCAGGCGCGCTACCAGACTGCGCTATACCCCGGAAACACTTGCGGGCCGGCAAAGTGCCGGTCCTCGCCGACGACTGGCGCCGGAAAGGACGCGTATTGTCTGGACCGGAAGCCGAACTGTCAACGAAAACCGTCGCTTCAGTGGTCAAACCGCGTTTGATCGGCGAAACTAGCGCGTTCGGCAAGGGTGAAAGCGTCGCTCAGGCGCTCCGCACGCAAGCCACTCCCTTTCTCAACGATGACCCGTGGCCACCGCGCCGCGGTTGCAGGAGCTAGTGACATGACCGTTTCCGTCGAATCGACCGGCAGCCTTGGGCGCCGCATGAGCTTCACTCTGCCGGCCGAGCGCCTGGATACCCATATCGGTGGCCGCCTGCGCGAGCTCAGCCGCACGGTGCGCATCAAGGGCTTCCGCCCCGGCAAGGTGCCGCCGAAGGTGATCGAACAGCGTTTCGGCAAGCAGGTCCGCGCCGAGGCGCTGGATGGCCTGCTGCGCGAGACCTTCGACTCGGCCGTGCGCGACCAGGCGCTGCAGCTGGCCGGCAATCCGCGCCTGGAGCCGGCCGGCGAAGGCGAACTGGAGTGGGTGGCCACCTTTGAAGTGGTGCCGGACTTCGGCGAGATCGACGTGTCCAAGCTGAGCGTGATCCGCCACACCGCGGAAGTGACCGACGCCGACATCGACCAGATGATCGAAAACCTGCGCCTGCAGCGCCGGACCTTCCAGCCGGTCGAGCGCGCCGCCGCCGAAGGCGACCGCGTGGCCCTGGAAACCTGGTCACAGGCCGGTGACGAACGCCTGCCGGCCGAAGGCATCGAGACCGGCGCCACCCTGATCGGTTCGGGCGTGATGTTTGCCGACATCGAGCAGGCCCTGGTCGGCATGGCCAAGGGCGAGGAGAAGGAAATCACCGTCAACTTCCCGGCCGGCTGGCGCGTGCCGCAGCTGGCGGGCAAGAGCGTTCAGGTCCATCTGAAGGTCACCGATGTCTCCGAGTCGGTGCTGCCGCCGGTGGACAAGGACTTCATCAAGAGCTTCGGCGTGAAGGCCGGTGACGAGGCCCAGTTCCGCGCCGACATCCGCACCAACCTGGAGCGCGAGCTCAAGGGCGCGCTGGCCAACCGCCTGCGCCGCGAGGTGGGCGAGCAGCTGATCGCCGCATATGCCTCGGTCGAGATGCCCGAGCGCCTGGTCGAGAACGAAGCCCGCGCCATGCTGGCCCAGCAGGTCGAACAGGCCCGCCGCCAGGGCCAGAACGTGCAGCCGCCGGAAAACGCCCACGAGGGCTTCATGGATGCGGCGCGCAAGCGCGTGTTGGTCGGCCTGCTGGTAGGCGAAGTGGCCCGCCGCAACGAACTGCGTCTGGACCCCAAGCGCGTGCAGGAAACCATGCGCCTGATCGCCTCGACTTACGAAGAGCCCGAGCAGGTCATTGAGTTGTACCGCAACGATCCCCAGATGATGTCTGGGCTGCAGTCCCGCGTGATGGAAGAGCAGGTGATCGACTGGATCGCCGAGCGCGCCCAGCACGAGGTGCAGGCACTGTCCTTCCAGGACGCCATCCGGCAATAAGGGCGTATGGTTTCGCCATCGGTCCGGTCCCGCCACGGGGCCGGACCAATGCGATGAGGCGGGATCCAGCGCATTCCACGCACTTCGGTGCGGATCCAACAAACAAAAGGTGCCTCACTCCATGGATAACCTGACCAAGGCCTTGAATCTCGTTCCGATGGTGGTCGAGCAGACCAGCCGCGGCGAGCGCGCCTATGACATCTATTCCCGCCTGCTGAAGGAACGCGTGATCTTCCTGGTGGGCGGCGTGGACGACCACGTGGCCAACGTGATCGTGGCCCAGATGCTGTTTCTCGAGGCCGAAAACCCCGAGAAGGACATCAGCCTGTACATCAACTCGCCCGGTGGCGTGGTCACCGCCGGCATGGCGATCTACGACACCATGCAGTACATCAAGCCGGACGTGAGCACCATCTGCGTCGGCCAGGCGGCCAGCATGGGCGCGCTGCTGCTGGCCTCCGGCGCGGCCGGCAAGCGTTATGCGCTGCCCAATTCGCGCGTGATGATCCACCAGCCGCTGGGCGGCTTCCAGGGCCAGGCCACGGACATCGACATCCATGCCCGCGAAATCCTGACCCTGCGCCACAAGCTCAACGAGATCCTGTCCAAGCACACCGGACAGTCGCTGGAAACCATCGCCCGGGATACCGAGCGCGATAACTTCAAGAGCGCCTTCGATTCCAAGGCCTACGGCCTGGTGGACGAAGTCCTGGAGCGTCGTCCCGACGAGTCGATCCAGTCTGCCTGAACACGATGGCAGGTCCGGCCCGTCCGCGGGCCTGCGCGCGCCGGGCGGCAACGTCCCGGCGCGCGGTGTTTTTCCGGCCATTGCCGCCGCGACAGGCCGCCGTGGTCCGGGAATTGCATGGCCATCGCGGCGTTCTGCCGCCGTCCTGCAGCGTCCCGGCAGCCGGGCGCCATCGGCGCCAAACCGGTGCTATTCTCGAAATCGAATGCCCCCGCGGGGGTCGTAGTGAGTGGATAAAACAAGCATGAGCGAAGACCGCCAAGGCCGTTCGGGCGACAGCAACAAGATCCTGTACTGCTCGTTCTGCGGCAAAAGCCAGCACGAGGTCCGCAAGCTGATCGCGGGCCCCAGCGTGTTCATCTGCGATGAATGCGTGGAGCTGTGCAACGACATCATCCGCGAGGAACTTGAGGAAAAGGCGCAGTCGGCCCGCAGTTCGCTGCCCAAGCCGCGCGAAATCCTCGAGGTGCTCGACCAGTACGTGATCGGCCAGCAGCGCGCCAAGCGCACGCTCGCTGTGGCCGTGTACAACCATTACAAGCGCATCGAGAGCCGGCAGAAGAGCGACGACGTCGAACTGGCCAAATCCAACATCCTGCTGGCCGGCCCGACCGGCTCGGGCAAGACGCTGCTGGCCGAAACCCTGGCGCGCCTGTTGAACGTGCCGTTCACCATTGCCGACGCCACCACGCTGACCGAAGCCGGCTATGTCGGCGAGGACGTGGAAAACATCATCCAGAAGCTGCTGCAGAAGTGCGACTACGACGTCGACAAGGCCCAGCAGGGCATCGTCTACATCGACGAAATCGACAAGATCTCGCGCAAGAGCGAGAACCCGTCGATCACCCGCGACGTGTCCGGGGAAGGCGTCCAGCAGGCCCTGCTGAAGCTGATCGAGGGCACCGTGGCCAGCGTCCCGCCGCAGGGCGGGCGCAAGCATCCGCAGCAGGAATTCCTGCAGGTCGACACCAAGAACATCCTGTTCATCTGCGGCGGCGCGTTCGCCGGGCTGGACAAGATCATCCAGGCGCGTTCGACCGAGCAGAGCGGCATCGGTTTTGGCGCCAAGGTGAAGTCTTCGGAAAAGAAGCCGGAAATCGGCAAGGTGCTGTCCGAGGTCGAGCCCGAGGACCTGATCAAGTTCGGCCTGATCCCCGAGTTCGTCGGCCGCCTGCCGGTGGTCGCCACGCTGGAGGAACTGGACGAGCCTGCCCTGATCAAGATCCTGACCGAGCCGAAGAACGCCATCACCAAGCAGTTCAAGCGCCTGTTCGACATGGAAGGCGTCGAACTGGAGTTCCGCCCCGATGCGCTGTCGGCCATCGCCAAGAAGGCGCTCAAGCGCAAGACCGGCGCCCGTGGCCTGCGCACCATCGTCGAGTCGGTCCTGCTGGACACCATGTACGACCTGCCGTCGCTGGAAAACGTCGGCAAGGTGGTGGTGGACGAATCGGTGATCGAGCACAAGTCCGAGCCCTACCTGATCTACCAGAACCCACCGGCGCCGCCGAAGGTCGCTTCGGCTGAATGAAGCGCTAAGTTCTTGATCGGGCAGGGGGTTCAGATTCCTGCTTGCATCGCTTCACCAATGGCCCCATAACGGGGCCATTGGCGTTTTTGCGACACCGTTTTACCGCTGTCCGAAGGTCGCCCTCCCGCACTTTTCCTGGAGCCCCCATGGCCCGTACCGAACCCCAGATCCTGGATCTGCCCGTCCTGCCGCTGCGCGACGTGGTGGTGTTCCCGCACATGGTCATCCCGCTGTTCGTCGGCCGCGACAAGTCCATGCGCGCGCTCGAGCAGGCGATGGCCGCCGACAAGCGCATCCTGCTGGTCGCGCAGAAGTCCGCCGAAACCGACGACCCGACCGCCACCGACCTGTACACCGTCGGCACCCTGGCCCAGGTGCTGCAGCTGCTGAAGCTGCCGGACGGCACCATCAAGGTGCTGGTCGAAGGCGTCTCGCGCGTCAATGTGTCCGATATCGTCGATCGCGACAATTCGCTGTACGGCCAGGGCGAGGAAATCGAGGTCGACGAGGCGGCCGAGTCGCGCGAGATCGAGGCCGTGGCCCGCTCGCTGATGAGCCTGTTCGAGCAGTACGTCAAGACTAACCGCAAGCTGCCGCCGGAGCTGCTGCAGACCCTGTCGGGCATCGATGAGCCGGGCCGCCTGGCCGATACCATCGCCGCGCACCTGGGCGTGCGCCTGAGCGACAAGCAGAAGCTGCTGGAAACCATCGCCGTGGGCGAACGCCTGGAGCTGCTGGTCGGCTTTGTTGATGGCGAGATCGACGTTCAGCAGCTGGAAAAGCGCATCCGCGGCCGGGTCAAGTCGCAGATGGAGAAGAGCCAGCGCGAGTACTACCTCAACGAACAGATGAAGGCCATCCAGAAGGAGCTGGGCGAGCTGGACGACGCGCCCAACGAGCTGGAGGACCTGGCCCGCAAGATCGCCGAAGCCGGCATGCCCAAGCCAGTGGAAACCAAGGCGAAGAGCGAGCTCAACAAGCTCAAGCAGATGTCGCCGATGTCGGCCGAGGCGGCCGTGGTGCGCAACTACCTGGACTGGATCCTGGGCGTGCCGTGGAAGAAGCGCAGCAAGGTGCGCAAGGATCTCAAGGTCGCCCAGGAAACCCTGGATGCCGATCACTACGGCCTGGAGAAGGTCAAGGAGCGCATCCTTGAGTATCTGGCCGTGCAGTCTCGAGTGAAGCAGATGAAGGGCCCGATCCTGTGCCTGGTCGGTCCGCCCGGCGTAGGCAAGACCTCGCTCGGCCAGTCGATCGCCAAGGCGACCAACCGCAAGTTCGTGCGCATGGCGTTGGGCGGCGTGCGCGACGAGGCCGAGATCCGCGGCCATCGCCGCACCTATGTCGGCTCCATGCCCGGCCGCATCGTGCAGAACCTCAACAAGACCGGGACCAAGAATCCGCTGTTCGTGCTGGACGAGATCGACAAGATGTCGATGGACTTCCGTGGCGACCCGTCCTCGGCCTTGCTGGAGGTGCTGGATCCGGAGCAGAACCACACCTTCAACGACCATTACCTGGAAGTGGACCTGGACCTGTCGGACGTGATGTTCGTGGCCACGTCCAACTCGCTCAACATCCCCGGTCCGCTGCTGGACCGCATGGAAGTCATTCGCATCCCCGGCTATACCGAGGAAGAAAAGCTCAACATCGCCCAGCGCTATCTGGTGCCCAAGCAACTCAAGGCCAACGGCCTCAAGCCCGATGAGCTGAAGATCGAGGAAAGCGCGGTACGCGACATCGTGCGCTACTACACGCGCGAATCGGGCGTGCGCAACCTGGAGCGCGAAATCGCCAAGATCTGCCGCAAGGTGGTTAAGGAGATCGCGCTGGCCGGCCCGCAGCCGGAAAAGAAGAAGGCCAAGAAGGGCGCCGCGCGCATCACCGTGAGCGAGAAGAACCTGGACAAGTACCAGGGCGTGCGTCGCTTCGATTACGGCCGTGCCGAGGAAGCCAACGAGGTCGGCCTGGTCACCGGCCTGGCCTGGACTGAGGTCGGCGGCGACCTGCTGCAGATCGAAGTCACCCTGGTCCCGGGCAAGGGCGGCATGACCCTGACCGGCCAGCTGGGCGATGTGATGAAGGAATCGGCTTCGGCCGCGCTGTCGGTCGTGCGTGCGCGTGCCGAGAGCCTGGGCATCGATACCGATTTCCTGCAGAAGCAGGACGTGCACCTGCACGTGCCGGACGGCGCCACGCCGAAGGATGGCCCGAGCGCCGGCATTGCCATGGTGACGGCATTGGTTTCCACGCTGACCCGCAATCCGGTCAAGGCCGAGGTCGCCATGACCGGCGAGATTACGTTGCGTGGTCGCGTCTCGGCCATCGGCGGGCTGAAGGAAAAACTGCTGGCCGCCATGCGCGGCGGGATCACCACCGTGATCATTCCCGAAGAGAACCGAAAGGATCTGGCCGACATTCCCGAAGCCGTCACCCAGGGCATGAAGATCGTGCCGGTGAAGTGGATCGACGAGGTGCTCGACCTAGCGCTGGAGCGTCCGGTCGGGCCGGTGGGCGAAGGCGGGGGCGACAAGAAGGTCGCTGTTCCCAAGCCTGCCAAGACCACCCCCCAGCCCGATGTCAAGCATTGACCCGCTGCGGTTCACGTATCCGAAAAACCGCTGAAACCCGCGCCGTTATTGGGTTTTTTGGTTGCGGTGCAGGGGTGTCGCTGGTATAAAAGCCGCACCCTGCGGGTACCTGCCAAGGTGCACTGTGCGGGATCCAGCCGGCCCGATGCGGCGCAAGCCCCGGGCCGGTCACTCATTCAGCGGTTGCAGACCGCACATGGAGTTACTCAATGAACAAAGCCGAATTGATCGAGGCCGTTGCCGGCCGTTCCGACCTGAGCAAGGCCGATTCGACCCGTGCCGTCGACGCCGTTGTCGCCAGCATCACCGAAGCCCTGAAGGGCGGCGATTCGGTCACCATCGTTGGCTTCGGCACCTTCCAGGTGCGCGGCCGCGCTGCGCGCACGGGCCGTAACCCGAAGACTGGCGAGAACATCGAAATCGCTGCTTCGAAGAATCCTGCATTCAAGGCTGGTAAAGCCCTGAAAGACGCCGTAAACTAATCAGCTCGCTAGGGTGCTTAGCTCAGCGGTAGAGCGTCTCCTTTACACGGAGAGGGTCGGGGGTTCGAAACCCTCAGCACCCACCAAGCACCAGAGCAACGTTTCAAGTGCGGAGCGGTAGTTCAGCTGGTTAGAATGCTGGCCTGTCACGCCGGAGGTCGCGGGTTCGAGTCCCGTCCGCTCCGCCAGTGTCATCAAGCCCCTGAGGAATCGGGGGCTTTGTTTTCCCGGGCCAAAGCCTGGTTGCGGTCACCAGTTTCAAAGCGCGGAGTGGTAGTTCAGTTGGTTAGAATGCTGGCCTGTCACGCCGGAGGTCGCGGGTTCGAGTCCCGTCCACTCCGCCAATCTTCAAAGAACGCCCGTCGGTGATCCCGGCGGGCGTTTTCTTTTGGCCTGCATCGTCATCTGATGGCCTGCGTTGGCCGTCGAACTGCGGATGGAAGCACGCTAAACTGCGCGGCTTGCCGAACCAGACGTAACGACACGATGCTGCAGACACTTCGCGAAAAGACCTCAGGCTGGATCGCCACCGTGGTGATGGGCCTGTTGATCATTCCGTTCGCCTTCGTGGGCGTGAACGAATACATGGGCGGTGGTCCGTCCACTTCGGTGGCCACGATCAAGGCACCGCCGACCTGGTGGTCGTCAGCGCCGGCATGGTGGCCGGTGTCGATGGCCTGGCAGCACGAACAGATCAGCGTCCAGGACTTCCAGGTGGCCCTGCGCGACGAGCGCCAGAGTCAGCAGGCCCAGCAGGGCGAGGCCTTCAACGCGCGTGAGTTCGATTCGGTCGACAACAAGCGCAGGGTGCTCGACGGCCTGATCGATCGCAAGGTGGTCGAATTGGCCGCCAAGCGCAACGGCGTGGCCGTGAGCAACAGTGCATTGCGCGAGGCGATCGCCACCGATCCCAATTTCCAGGTGGACGGCAAGTTCGATGGCGCCACCTATGCCGCGTTGCTCGCGCGGCAGGGCCTGACGCCGACGACCTACCAGCAGCGCCTGCGCGATGACATGACCATCTCGCTGGTGCCGCAGGCGCTGGCGCAGGCGGGCTTCGTCACCGACAAGCAGATGGACCAGCTGTTCGCTCTGCTGGGCGAGACCCGCGATGTCACCCTGGCTTCGCTGCCGCATACGGCGCCCGACACCGCGCCGGTGACCGACGCGCAGGCCAAGCAGTGGTATGACGCGCACCGCAGCGCGTTCCGCAAGCCCGAACAGGTCAGCGTGGAATTTGTCGAAGTCGACGCCAGCAAGCTGCCGGCGCCGGCGCCGGCCGACGAGGCCGAACTGCGCAAGCGCTATGACGCCGACAAGAGCCGCTTCTCCAGCGAACAGCGTCTGGCTTCGCACATCCTGATCCCGTTGGACGCCGGCGCCGATGCCGCCGCGCAGAAGGCCGCCGAGGCACAGGTCGCCAAGCTGGTCGAGCAGGCCAAGGCGCCTGGCGCCGATTTCGCGGCACTAGCCAAGGCCAACTCCAAGGATCCTGGTTCGGCCGCCAATGGCGGCGACCTGGGCTGGGTCAGCCGCGGCATGATGGTCGGGCCGTTCGAAGAGGCGCTGTTCGCCATCGCCAAGCCGGGTGATGTGGTCGGCCCGGTCAAGACCGAGTTCGGCTATCACGTGATCAAGTTGAACGAAATCAAGGGCCAGGCCGGCAAGCCGTTCGAGGAAGTGCGCGAGCAGTTGGCGACTGAAGCAAACAAGGACGCGGCCACGCACCAGTACAACGACGTAGCCGGCAAGCTGGTCAGCGCGACGCTGGACAATCCCGATTCGCTGGCCGCCGGCGCGCAGGCCGCGGGCCTGCAGGTGCAGAAAGCCGGTCCGTTCTCGGCGGCTGATGCGCCGGGCCTGCTGTCCAACCCGGCGGTGCTGCGCAATGTGTTCGACGAACAGCAGATCGCCGACCGCACCGCCAGTTCGCTGATCAAGATCGATGACACGCACGGCATCGTGGTGCGCGTGACCGATCACAGCCCCGCGCAGGACCAGCCGCTGGACAAGGTCAAGGAGCAGGTGGCCGCCGCGGTGCGTGCCGATCGCGCCGGCAAGGCGGCCGCGGCGCAGGCCGATGCGATCCTGGCGCGGGTCAACAAGGGCGAATCGCTCAAGGCAATCGCCGATGCGGAAAAGTTCCAGTCCGGCCAGATCCCGGCCCTGCCGCGCGGCGCGCCGATTCCCTCGCAGCAGGGCAACGCCGCGCTGTTCGCCACTCCGGCGCCTGCCAAGGACAAGGTCTCGGCCGGCAAGGTCAAGCTGGAGGACGGCAGCTTCGTGGTGTTCACCGTGGACAAGATCAATCCGGGCGACACCAGCAAGCTGCCCGAGGCCCAGCGTGAGCAGTTCCGCCAGCAGGTCACTCAGCTCTACGCCGGCGCCGACGTGCAGGATTTCGTGACCGCCACGCGCAAGCAGTTCCGGGTCGACGTGCACGAAGACCGCCTGTAACGGCTGCAGGCTTTTCGCAACAAGAAAACCGCGCCGTGATGGCGCGGTTTTTGTTTGGGCCGGCGGCCGGACCGCTCAGTCGCCGTCGATGCCGCTCATGCCCAGGATGTTGTAGCCGGCATCGACGTAGGTGACTTCGCCGGTGATGCCGGCGGCCAAGTCCGAACAGAGGAAGGCGGCGGTGTTGCCCACGTCCTCGATCGAGACGTTGCGACGCAGCGGCGCGTGTTCCTCCACATAGCTCAGGGTCTTGCGGAAGCCGGCGATGCCCGAGGCCGCCAGGGTCTTGATCGGGCCGGCGGAGATCGCGTTGACCCGCGTGCCTTCCGGGCCCAGGTTGAGCGCCAGGTAGCGCACCGTGGCTTCCAGGCTGGCCTTGGCCACGCCCATCACGTTGTAGTTGCGCAGTGCGCGCGTCGCGCCCAGGTAGCTCAGGGTGAGGACGGCGCCATGCTGATGTCGCATCAGCGGACGCGCGGCCTGGGCCAGCGCGGCCAGTGAATAGGCGGAGATGTCATGGGCCTGGATGAAGTTCTCGCGGGTCAGGCCGTCGAGGAATTCACCGGCGATGGCTTCGCGCTGCGCGTAGGCGATGGCGTGGACCAGGATGTCCAGGCTGTCCCAGTGCTCGCCCAGCGCCTCAAGACACTGGGTGATCTGCGCATCGTCGGCCACGTCCAGCGGCAGCACGAGCTGGCTGCCGAAGGCGGCCGCGGCTTGTTCGACCCGAGCCTTGAACTTGTCGTTCTGATAGGTGAAGGCAAGTTCGGCGCCTTCGCGGTACATCGCCTCGGCAATGCCCCAGGCGATGGAACGGTCCGAGGCGATGCCGGTGATCAGTGCGCGCTTGCCCTGCAGAAACCCCATCGATGTGCCTCGCTCCTGATGACTGAGCGAATCATTCTGCCATCGGTGACCGGCCCGGTCCGGGACCTGGTCTTCAGCGTGCCGGTTCGGCCAGGTGCAGGACCATGCCGGGCTTGATCACCGAACGGCCGCTCATCCGGTTCCACTGCTGTAGCTGCTGGGTGCGCAGGCCATGGCGCTTGGCGATGGAAGACAGGGTGTCGCCGCGGACCACGGTGTATGAGGTCGCAGCGTCTGCCTCGCGATCATCGTCACGACGGCGGGTGAGGAACGGCGCGTCCCGGTCATCGCCCGAGCCGATCAGGTCCGCTGCGGTGATCGAGGGGGCCGCGCCTTCGGCCGCAGGCGCAAGCACCCATAGCGGGCCGCCGCTGGGCGTGCTGCGCAGGCGGGTCAGGGCGGGATTGAGCCCAGCCAGCTGGTCGGCGTCGTGGCCTTCGTTCTGCGCCCACGAGGACAGGCTGCCGAAATCGGATGGCAGCTGCAGCGGCTGCAGGCGCGGCACCGGGCGGGCCAGGTTGGCCAGCCAATCGGAATGCTCGCCGGCCCGCTCCAGACTGCAGGCCAGCGCGTGCAGTTTCTGCACGTAGGTGGAGGTGGTGCGCGACAGGCCCGGCAGCTTGGACGCGCGGGTGCTGTCGACGCTGGTCCCGGCATGGCGCAGCGCCTGCAGGACCCGGTTCTCGCCAGCGTTGTAGGCCATCACCGCCAGCCGCCAGTCGCCGCCGAACATGCCGTGCAGGGTCTTGAGGTAGCGCACCGCGGCCTGGGTCGAATCGACCGGCGAGAGCCGCCCGTCGTAACCGCTGCGCACGCGCACGCCATGGTTGCGCGCGGTCAGCGAGACAAACTGCCACAGCCCGGCGGGGCCGGCGCTGCTGCCGGCGGCCGGGTGGTAGCCGCTTTCCACAAACGGAATCAGGGCGAATTCGGTCGGCAGGCCGGCGTCGCGCAGCGCGCCGACCACGTAGCCGAACAGCGGCAGGATGTCGTCATCGCGATCGGCCAGGCGCCTTGGCGCGCGGCTGAACTCGCGCTGCCATTGCGCATCGGCCGATTGCGGCTGGCAGTCGGGTTCGGCCAGGCCGTCGCGGAACTGCTGGTAGATCTGGACGCCATCGAGCATGTCCGGCGGCAGCACCGGTGCGGCAAGCGGATTGGTGGCCGCTACGGCATCGGCCTGCGCACGCGCTTGGGGGAAGCCGCCGACCAGAGCCAGCAGGCACGCCAGCAGACCGGGGCGGATCATGCGCGGAAGACGTCCTTCCAGCGGCGCAGGCCGGCAAAGGTTTCCACCCGGTCGGCCGTTGCTTCCTGCAGCCAGGCATCCACGGCCTGGGCCACTTCCGGAACGTCCACGCGCAGGAACGGATTGGTGGCCCGTTCGGTGGCCAGGGTCACCGGCAGGGTCGGCAGGCCGGCGGCGCGCAGTTCGCGCACCTGCTGGGCACGGCGCGGTAGCGCGGCATTGCCGGGTTCGACCGCCAGTGCGAAAGCGGCGTTGGACTGGGTGTATTCGTGGCCGCAGCACACCGGAGTGTCCCCGGGCAGGGCAGCCAGGGTCTCCAGCGAGGTCAGCATCTGCGCAGGCGTGCCTTCGAACAGGCGCCCGCAGCCCAGGCTGAACAAGGTGTCACCGGAGAACAGTTCGCCGCCGCTGGCCTGGCGATGGAAGGCGACATGGGTGCGGGTGTGGCCCGGCACGAAGAGCGCCTTGAACGCCATGCCGGCGGCCTGGAAGGACTCGCCGTCGGCCACCTTGTGGGTCGCGATGGTGATGCGCTCGTCGTTGGCGGCGATCACCGGCAGGTCCGGCCACTGCGCCAGCAGCCCGGCCACACCGCCAATGTGGTCGTCATGATGGTGGGTCAGCAGCACCGCGGCCGGCCTGAGCCCTTGCTGCGCGGCGGCCAGCACCGGTGCGGCCTGGCCCGGATCGACGACCACCGTGTCGCCTTCGTCACCGGTCAGGACCCAGATGTAGTTGTCGGCGAAGGCGGTCAGCGCGGTGAGGGTGGGCATGGGGCTCGGTCGGCAGACGCGGGGGCGTCCTCTACAATCCCCGACCATGCCTGCCGCTGCCTCCAACCGTCAACCCGAGCCCCTGGCGTGGTTCGGGACCGCCGATGGCCAGCGCCTGCTGGCGGCCGAGCAGGCGCGCATCGCCCAGATCCTGGCTGCCAAGGCCGCTTCGCCGACCCTGTGGCTGCATCCGGGCGCCGGTGCCGGCGTGTCGGTGGTGGCCGCCGGGATCGCGCTGCGGGCCTGCGCCGGCGGCTTTGACGGGCCGCTGCGCTGTGGGCCGTCGTTGCCGCTGGCCTCGGACAGCTTCAGCACGGTGGTCCTGCAGCACGTGCCGGAAAACGGTGCGCGGGCGCTATTGGCTGAATGCGCGCGCGTGCTGGAACCGGGCGGCCGGCTGTGGATGTTCACCCTCAATCCGGTCAGCCCATACCGCCTGCGCTGGCGTCGGACGGGGCTGTCGATCCGCGGCTCCGGGCGCTGGCGCCGGCTTCTGCAGGACGCCGGCCTGGACGGCAGCGCGCATGCGCCGCAGTGGCTGGGGCCGTCCTGGCGCAGCGCTTCCGGCCGCGGCCCGGACCTGATGCGCGCGGTTTGCCTGCTGCAGGCAGACAAGCGCGGCCCGGACCTGATCCTGACCCCCGCCCGTCCGCCTCGCTGGCAGGGCGGCGCGGTTCCCGCATGACACGAGATTCAATGAAACAGATCACCATCAACGCCGACGGCTCCTGCCTGGGCAATCCCGGTCCCGGCGGCTGGGCGGCGCTACTGCGCTTTGGCACCATTGAACGCGAGCTCTCCGGCGGCGAAGCCCATACCACCAACAACCGCATGGAGCTGATGGCGGCCATCATGGCGCTGGAAGCCCTGACCGAGCCCTGCCAGGTCACCCTGGTCACCGACTCGCAGTACGTGCGCCAGGGCATCACCGAATGGATGCCGGGCTGGATCCGCAAGAACTGGAAGACCGCCGGCGGCGGCTCGGTCAAGAACCGCGAGCTGTGGGAGCGCCTGCAGGCCGCCACGCTGCGCCACAAGATCGACTGGCGCTGGGTACGGGGCCATTCCGGCGACCTGGACAACGAGCGGGTGGACCTGCTGGCACGCAGCCAAGCCATCGCGGTCCGCGACGGCGCGCCGGCTCCGGTGGCATGAGTCAGGAGGAAGAAACCCCGGCCCTGCGCACGGCGCGGCTGGAACTGCATTTTCCCACCGACAGCGACCGCGATGCGGCGCTGATGCTGGCGGTGCTGAACGACCCGGACTTCATCCATCACGTGCGCGACAGCGGCGTGCGCGACCTGGAGGGTGCGCGCAACGCCTTGCGCCAGGGCGCGATGGCCTACCGCCAGGCCAATGGCCTGGGCCTGTGCCGGGTGAGCGAGACCGCCACCGGCCGCGATCTGGGCCAGATCGGCCTGATCAGCCGCCCCGGGCTGCCGGCGCCGGATTTGGGTTACGCCTTCCTGCCGTCTGCACGCGGCCACGGCTTTGCGGTCGAAGCCGGCCGCGCGGTGCTGGCCCATGCGTGCGACACCCTGAAGCTGTCGCAGGTCCTGGCGATCGTGCATGCCGGCCATGCCGCCTCCGAAGCGGTGCTGGCCAAGCTGGGCTTCGGGTTTGAGACAATGGTCAGGCTGCCGGGCATCGACCACGAACTGCAGCTGTTTTCCATTGCGTTACAGAAGGACACCTAGGCCATGCGCCAGATCATCCTGGACACCGAAACCACCGGCCTGGAATGGAAGAAGGGCAACCGCGTCGTCGAAATCGGCTGCGTGGAACTGGTTGAGCGCCGCCCCAGCGGGCGCAATTTCCACAAATACCTCAAGCCGGACTGCGAGTTCGAACCCGGCGCGCAGGAAGTCACCGGCCTGACCCTGGAGTTCCTGGCTGACAAGCCGCAGTTCGAAGAGGTGGTCGAGGAGTTCCTGGACTACATCCGCGGCGCCGAGGTGATCATCCACAACGCCGCCTTCGACGTGGGCTTCCTGGACAGCGAACTGGCGCGCTTCGGCGGCCGCTTTGGCCGGTTCGCCGAGCACTGCACCGTGGTCGACACCCTGGCCATGGCGCGCGCGCGCTTTCCCGGTCAGCGCAATTCGCTCGATGCGCTGTGCAAGCGCCTGGGCGTTGACAACACCCATCGCCACCTGCATGGCGGCCTGCTCGATGCGCAGATCCTGGCCGATGTCTACATCGCCCTGACCTCGGGCCAGGAGGAGATCGGTTTTGGTTCGCTGGACGAGGACGGCGGCCAGGCCACGGCCGTGCGCCATGCCTTCGATGCCAGCAATGTCGGCCTGCGCGCGCGGGTCATGCCCACGCCGGGCGAGCTGGAAGCCCATGCCAGGCGCCTTGAGAAGCTGCGTGCCAAGAGCGGCGGCAGTTGCCTGTGGGATGTGGTGGAGACGCAGCCGGCGCCGCTGCAGGAAGCTGCGACCGCCTGAAGCCTAAAAGCAATGCGACGGACCTACTGTAGAGCCGAGCAAGCGCGCTCTACAGAAATTGACGGGTCCATACGTAGGAGCGCACCGCCAGGGGCGCGAAAGGCTTTCCCGATAGGACCCCATCGCGCACCCTTGCGGTGCGCTTCTACGGCTTGCGGGCGTGGATGGGCCGCGACCATTGCAGCCGCCGCAGCAGGCGCGATGCGCATTTCTACCGCTTGCAGCCCCTAGGCGACCGGCCGGATCAGCTGCAGCGCACCAGGATCGCGGTGACGTTGTCCGAGCCGCCGCCATCCAGTGCGGCGGCGATCAGGGTGTCCACGCATTCCTGCGCACTGCAGTCGTCCTGGCGCAGGGTCGCGGCGATGCCGCGGTCGTCCACTTCCTCGGTCAATCCGTCGCTGCACAGCAACAGTTGCATGCCCGGGCGGAGTTCGCCGGTCAGGGACTCGACGTTGAGCTGGTTGGGGTCGGTCACGCCCAGCGCCTGGGTGACCACGTTGCGGTGCGGATGCGAGCGGGCCTGCTCGCTGGTCAGCGCGCCCTGGGCGATCAGTTCCTGCACGTAGCTGTGGTCCTGGCTCAACTGGGCCAGCTGGCCGTCACGCCACAGGTAGGCACGGCTGTCGCCGACCCAGGCCACCTCGAAGCGGTTGCCCTGCACGCGCGCGGCCACCACCGTGGTGCCCATCGGCAATGAATCGTTGCGCCGGCGCGAGGTGCGGATGATTTCCTCGTCGGCCACGCGGATGGCCTGGCCGAGCGACTTGCCGTCGCGGATCTCGCGGACGATGGTTTCGCGGGCCAGCGCGCTGGCCACTTCACCGCAGGCATGCCCACCCATCCCGTCGGCGACCAGCCACAGGCCCAGGTCGCTGTCGCCGTAGTACGTGTCTTCGTTGAGGGCGCGCCGCAGGCCGACGTGGCTGAGGTGTCCAAACTCGATCATGGGCGACCTTCGCGTGGCCTGTTTCACTGTTGAGGAACGGCATGATCGCGTCCAGACGGACAGGCCACAAGCTGTGCTGCATCACGCCGGCGTGGGTCACGCCATGCGGTGACGGGCAGCGCGTGCAAGACTGGCGGAAGAGGTGCCGGGCCCACGGCGACAGATGGTGCTTGTCCGCGGCAGGCCTGGCCCGTATCATGCGCAACCCCGGAACGACCACCGGGGATCGCCTTCATCGGCGGTGCAACACCCGGAGAGGTGGCAGAGTGGTCGAATGTACCTGACTCGAAATCAGGCGTACGTGCAAGCGTACCGTGGGTTCGAATCCCACCCTCTCCGCCAGATGCGTGAAAGAGCCCCGAAAGGGGCTCTTTTTTTGCGCATCTGGCGGAGAGAGGATGGTTTTCGGTGACGACCCGGTTCGACAGAACGGGAGGATTGCCGTTCTGAACGGCGTAGCCGCCCGGAGGCGAGACGCATGGATGCGCCGAGTGCATCCCACAGGTGCGGAACTGGATGATGTCGCCTGGATCTTGCCTCGGCGCTGCAGCCGCTACACTTTGTCCACTTCTCTTTGGTGAATCCCATGTCCGAGATCCTCACTCCCGTCTCCTTCGGCGAGCTGCTGGACAAGATTTCGATCCTGCAGATCAAGTCCGAGCGCATGACCGACGCGGCCAAGCTGGCCAATGTGCGCAAAGAACTGTCCGCGCTGGAGCAGACCTGGATGGCGCATCCGGCCGCGGTCAAGGACGTGGCCAAGCTGCGCGCCGACCTCAAGGCCGTCAACGAGCGCCTGTGGGTGATCGAGGATGACATCCGGATCAAGGAAAAGGCCCAGGCCTTTGACGAGGAGTTCATCCGCCTGGCGCGCAGCGTTTACTTCGAAAACGACACCCGCGCGCGGATCAAGAAGGACATCAACCTGGCGCTGGGCTCGGCGTACGTGGAAGAGAAGTCCTATGAAGACTATTCCTCGGACGCTGCCGCGCCCTGACCGACACGACGTGGGGTCGACAGGGGCCGCAGTTGGCGCCCTCGTGCTGCACTGAGCCGGCGGGTCAGTGCGGATGATCGGCGCGATAGCGCTCGAACGCGGCGATCGCATCCCCGGCCGTGACCAGCGCCATCACCTGGTCGAATTCGATCTTGGTGCCCCATTTGAGCGCGTCGGCCGGTTTGCCCAGGAACTTGCGCGCGGCCGCGTCATAGCGGTCAACGCAGTAGCGCACGTCCGAATACGGTCCGCTGCGCAGCGGATTGCTGGCCGCGTGCAGGCCCAGCACCTTGATACCCATGGCGTTGGCGATGTGCATCGGGCCCGAATCCGGGGTGACCACCAGGTTGGCGCGGGCCAGCAGCGCGGGTAGCTGCTTGAGCGTGTCCTTGCCGACCAGGTCCAGCACCGGCGCACGCATCTGCGCGGCGATTGCGTCGGCGGTCTGCCGCTCCAGTTCGCTGCGGCCGCCGCACAGCACGATGCGCCAGCCCTGGGCGGTGGCGTGGTCGGCCAGGGCGGCATAACGGTCCGGATACCAGTTGCGGCGCACGTGGCTGGAGCAGGGCGAGATCATCAGCACCGGCTGGCCGTCGACCGGCCACTGCGCGGCGGCCCAGTCGAATGCGGCCTGCGGCACCGGCAGGTCCCAGGTCACCGTGTCCTGCTTCAGGCCCAGCGGTTCGCAGAAGCTGCCGATGGCGTCGAGTACGTGGATCCCCGGACGATCGGCGATGCGCTCGTTGATGAAAAGCCCATGCAGGTCCTTGGACCGGCTGCGGTCGTAACCGATCCGTCGCCGCGCCGGGACGAAGGCCGACAGCACGTTGGCGCGAAAGGCCACCTGCATCTGCAGCAGCGCATCGAAGCGTCCCGGCAGCTCGCCGCGCAGTGCGCGCATGCCGAGCAGGCCGGTCTTCTTGTTGTAAGTATGGAAGTGCACACCGGGCAGGCCGTCGAGCAGCTTGTGGCCGCCGCCATCGATGATCCAGTGCAGCTCCAGCTGCGGCCACGCACGCTGCAGGGTGCGCACCAGGGGCACCACATGGGTGACGTCGCCCAGGGCCGACAGGCGCAGCAGACATAGGGACTCAGGGGCGTTGGACAAAGTTGTTAGACTCGCGCGATGGCCGCTTTTGACGCGACGGAAGTGCTGGTGCCGTACCGCGATCAGCGCGGCTACGGGGCGATTCTGTTCGACCGCGAACGCCTTCGGCAAGCCGAAGCGCAATGGATGGACCCCAGCTACTGGGGCGAACGCGCGCGCGCGGTCGACAGTGGCGGCCGTGGCGGTGCATGGTTCATCGATGCGCCCTTTGGCCCCAGCCTGCTGCGCATGTACAAGCGCGGCGGCCTGGCAGCCAGTGTCAGCGCCGACCGCTACCTGTGGCGCGGCGCCAACCGTACCCGCAGCTTTGCCGAATTCCGGTTGACCCGCACGCTGCACGGCAAGGGCCTGCCGGTGCCGCGGCCGTACGCGGCCAGCTACCTGCATGAAGGCCTGACCTACCGCGCCGCGATCCTGATGGAACGGCTGCCGGACGTGCGCTCGCTGGCCGACCGTGTGCAAGTGGCCGGCAGCGATGCGCCGCTGGAGGAAACCGGCCGGCTCATCGCGCGCTTCCACCGCGCGGGCCTGGACCATGCGGACCTCAATGCGCACAACATCCTGTTCGATGCACAGGGCCGCGGCTGGCTGATCGATTTCGATCGCGGTGTGCTGCGCATCCCGGCAACGCGCTGGCGCGAAGCCAACCTGGCCCGGCTCAAGCGCTCGCTGTTGAAGCTGCGCGGCGAGCGCAGCGTGCAGGCGGCGGAGGCCGACTATGCGCGCCTGCGCCGGGCCTACGACCAGGCCTGGGAGCGAGGATTCTAGCCATGGTCTGGACCTTGCGGTTCCAGGGCGTGGGCAATGCGTCGGCGGTGGAGCTGGGCTCGGCCATGGCCACACTCGAGCGCGAGGGCGCGCCCTGGCTGACCATCGACTGCGGCAGCGAAGGGCTCGATGCCTTCATCGCCCAGTACGGCCATGCGCCTTCGGCGGTGTTCGTGACCCACACTCATTTGGACCACGTCGGCGGTTTCGAACGGTTGTTCGGCAGCGCGTATTTCGATCCGGCGCGGCGCGGCCAGGTGGTGCTGTACGTGCCGGCGCCGATCGTGCCACTGCTGCACCAGCGCGTGGCCGACTATCCCAACGTGCTGGCCGAGGGCGGGGCGAATTTCTGGGACGCTTTCCGCCTGGTGCCGGTGGGCGAGGCATTCTGGCATGGCGGCGTACGGCTGGAGGTGTTCCCGGTACGCCACCATTGGCCACAGACCGCGTTCGGCCTGCGCCTGCCCGGCGCGCTGGTCTGGACCGGCGATACCCGCCCGATCCCGGAGATGCTGGCGCGCTACGCCGATGCGGGCGAGCTGATCGCCCATGACTGCGCCCTGCACGGCAATCCCTCGCACAGCGGCATCGAGGACCTGGAGCGCGAGTACGCCCCTGAACTGCTGGCCCGCTGCGTGCTGTATCACCATGCCAGCGCCGAGGACGCGCGGATCCTGGCCGCACGCGGCCACCACGTGGCCTTTCCGGGACAGGTGTTAGCCTTGCCGGAACCTCGATTGGACCCCATTTCGTACTGACATGAACGCCGTCCTGCACATGCCCGAACTGCCGCTGGATCAGCGCGGCCGGCGGCTGCGCGACCTGCGGCTGTCAGTCATTGAAGCCTGCAACTTCCGCTGCGGTTACTGTATGCCGGCCGACCGGGTGCCGGACGACTACGGGCTGGATGCGGCTTCGCGCCTGTCCTTCGATCAGATCGAGACCCTGGTGCGCGGTTTTGCCCGCGTCGGCGTCAACAAGCTGCGCCTGACCGGGGGCGAGCCGCTGCTGCGCAAAGGCCTGCCGCGGCTGGTCGAACGGCTGGCGCGGATCGAGGGCATCGACGACCTGGCCATGACCACCAACGGATCGCTGCTGGCCCGTCACGCCCAGGCCCTGCGCGATGCGGGGCTGCGCCGGATCACCGTAAGCCTGGATGCGCTGGAACCGGCGCGCTTTGCGCAGATGTCCGGCGGAAGAGGGCAGATCGAGACGGTGCTGGACGGGCTCGCGGCAGCCAAGGCGGCCGGGTTCGAAGGCCTCAAGCTCAACTGCGTGGTCCAGCGCGGAGTCAATGAAGACCAGGTGCTGCCGCTGGTCGAGCGCTTCCGCGGCAGCGGCCACGTGCTGCGCTTCATCGAATTCATGGACGTAGGCACCTGCAACGACTGGCGCGCCGGACAGGTGGTGCCCTCGGCTGAGCTGCGCGACCGCATCCACGCGCGCTGGCCGCTGCACGCGCTGGATGCGCAGTATCGCGGCGAGGTGGCCGAACGCCATGGGTTCGACGACGGGGCCGGCGAGATCGGCTTCGTCTCATCGGTGACCGCGCCTTTCTGCGGCGATTGCCACCGGGCGCGCGTGTCGGCGGATGGACACCTTTACACCTGCCTGTTCTCCGGCGCCGGTACAGATCTGCGCCCAGCGCTGGTGCAGGGCGAGCACGCCCTCGCCGAACGCGTGTCGGGCCTGTGGTCACGGCGCGACGACCGCTACAGTGAAATCCGCGGACTAGCCGCGCAGCCACCGCGCAAGCGCGTGGAAATGTTCTTGATCGGGGGTTGAGTGATTGCCGATGAACCGCGTCTGGTTGACGGACTGACGCATCTGGATGCTGCCGGCCAGCCGGCGATGGTCGACGTGTCGGGCAAGGCCGTGACCGCACGCCAGGCTGTGGCCGAATGCCTGGTGGTCTTTCCCGCAGCAGTGGCCGAGCAGCTGCGGCGCGATGCCTTGCGCAGCGCCAAGGGCGGCATCGTCGACACGGCCGTGATCGCCGGCACCATGGCGGTCAAGCGCACCCACGAGCTGATCCCGTTCTGCCACCCACTGCCGATCGACGGCTGCAGGCTGTCGATCGACTGGCACGGCGATGACACGCTGCGCATCGAATGCACCGTGCGCACCACCCACAGGACCGGGGTGGAGATGGAAGCGCTGACCGGCGCGACCGTGGCGGCGCTGACGGTCTACGACATGTGCAAGGCGCTGTCGCACGACATCGTGCTCGGGCCGGCGCAGCTGCGGGGCAAGCAGGGCGGCAAGCGCGATTTCGGAGCCGGCGCATGACTGGCGTGCAGGTGCTGTATTTCGCCAGCTTGCGCCAGGCGGCGGGAATGGAAACCGAGACCGTCCAGACCGCGTCGACCGATCTTGCCGGGCTCTATGCCGAGTTGCGGACCCGACATGGCTTTGCCTGGGACACACCGCACCTGCGAGTGGCGGTGGACGGCGCGTTCGCGCGCTGGGACGATGGCCTGTCCGAAGGCGCGCAGATCGCCTTCATCCCTCCGGTCAGCGGAGGCTGACGATGCCGCGTTTCTTCCTCACCACCGACCCGATCGAGACCGCGCCGCTGCGCGGCCAGCTGCTGGATGCGCGCGTTGGCGCGTTCGCCAGCTTTGAAGGCTGGGTGCGCGACAACAACCAGGGTCAGCGCGTGTCCGGTCTGCATTATCAGGCTTACGCCGCGCTGGCCGAGGCCGAGGGCGAAAAGGTGGTGGATGAGGCGCTGGCGAAATTCGACATCGTCGATGCACGCTGCGTGCATCGCACCGGTGAACTGGCGATCGGCGAGATGGCGGTGTGGGTCGGTGTATCGGCCGGGCATCGCGATGGCGCGTTTGCGGCCTGCCGCTGGATCATCGACCAGACCAAACTGCGCGTGCCGATCTGGAAGCAGGAGCATTACACCAATGGGGCGGATGAGTGGCTGCATCCGCCGGCGCCGGAAATCGCGGATTGACCTTCGCCTTTTGTAGAGCGGAGCTTGCTCCGCTGCTCTACAGCCAGATCGCATGAAAGCCCCAGCGGAGCAAGCTCCGCTCTACACAAGCGGTGGCTTCGCCCCGGATTCCCGAGTCTCAAAAAGGTGGCGGCCCCGCCGGCTGACCTCGGCGCCCGCGTCAGTCGATACCGTTGCTGCCTTCCGGCCCTGGCGGAGTTTTCGACCTAGCGTCGCGAGGGGCCGACGGGGCCACCATAGACGCGGGCCGCGCATGCGGCGCGGCCCGGTTTGCTGCAATCATTGTTGGACGCAATGATCAAAACTGGCGGAGAGAGGGGGATTCGAACCCCCGAAGCGCGGTTTAGACGCTTACACACTTTCCAGGCGTGCTCCTTCAACCGCTCGGACACCTCTCCGGACCTGAATACGGCCGGTGGCCGTGCTCAGGGGCGCAGATTCTAGCCGCGCTCCGGATTTATTGCGAGCGCGAAGTTTGTCCGGCCTTCAGGCGGCGCCGATCGCCGGGACGGCCGCGGCTGCGTGGCACAATGACGCCATGTCCTATCTCGTCCTGGCCCGCAAGTGGCGCCCCAAGCGTTTCGCCGAACTGGTCGGGCAGGAGCACGTGGTCCGCGCGCTGTCCAACGCCCTGGATAGCGGCCGCATCCACCACGCCTTCCTGTTCACCGGCACCCGTGGCGTCGGCAAGACCACCATCGCGCGCATCTTCGCCAAATCGCTGAATTGCGAGACCGGCACCAGCGCCGATCCCTGTGGCCAGTGCCCGGCCTGCCTGGACATCGATTCGGGCCGCTACATCGACCTGCTGGAAATCGACGCCGCCTCCAACACCGGCGTAGACGACGTGCGCGAGGTGATCGAGAACGCGCAGTACATGCCCTCGCGCGGCAAGTTCAAGGTCTACCTGATCGACGAAGTGCACATGCTGTCCAAGGCGGCGTTCAACGCGCTGCTCAAGACGCTGGAGGAGCCGCCGGAGCACGTGAAGTTCCTGCTGGCCACCACCGATCCGCAGAAGCTGCCGGTGACGGTGCTGTCGCGCTGCCTGCAGTTCAATCTCAAGCGCCTGGACGAGGAGCAGATCGGCGGCCAGATCACCCGGATCCTGGCGGCCGAGGAGATTCCCTCCGAGGACGGGGCGGTGCGCCAGATCGCCAAGGCGGCCGATGGCTCGCTGCGCGACGGTCTCTCCTTGCTGGACCAGGCCATCGCCTACACCGGCGGCCAGCTGGGCGACGCGGGCGTGCGCACGATGCTGGGCAGCGTCGACCGCACCCAGGTCGACGCGCTGCTGCAGGCCCTGGCCGATGGCGACGGCACGCAGCTGATGGCCACCATCGGCACGGTCGCCGAGTTCTCGCCCGACTGGGGCAGCGTGCTGGAAGCGCTGGCCGAGGCGCTGCACCGCATCCAGGTGCGGCAGCTGGTGCCAGGCGTGGCCGTGGAAGCCGAAGGCCTGGATGTGGCGGTGTTCGCCGGGCGCCTGCGGCCGGAAGTGGTGCAGCTGTGGTACCAGATGGCCCTCAACGGGCGCCGCGACCTGTATCTGGCGCCGAGCCCGCGTGCCGGGTTCGAAATGAGCGTGCTGCGCATGCTGGCGTTCCGTCCGGCCAATGCCGGCGATGTCGCGCCCGCCGGTACGGCGCCGATCCGGACGACTGGTTCGGCGGGCACGACATCGCCGATGAAGGGCCAGGCCGCGGCGGCTTCGAATGCCGAGTCACGCCAGGCGCCGGTCGCACCGGAAGCGGCCACCGCGCCACCCGCGCCGGTCGAAAAATCCAATCCGCCCGTGCAAAAAGCGCCCGCCGCAGTAAGCAGGCCTGCGGGCCCGGCCGCCGAGCAGACGCCGCCTTGGGAAGTGCCGGCGCCCAAGGCGCCGGTCGCGCCACCGGCAGCCGCTGCGCCAGTGACGCCTGCACCACGACCAGTCCCTGCCGCCGTCAGTGACGATGTGCCGCCGTGGGAAGTGTCCGAACAGCACGTGGTCGTCAGCACACCGCCGGTGGTCACTTCGGCCAAGGTCGATCGCGCGCCGGTCCATGAACCGGTGTCCACGGGCGTGGCGGACATCGCCGATGCCGACCACTGGCTGGCGCTGGTGGCCTCGGCCCAGCTGACCGGTCCGTCCAAGCAGCTGGCCGCCAATGCGGCATTCTCCAGCTATGGCGATGCGGTGCTGCGGCTTTCGCTGGCGCCGGGCTTCGAATACCTGCGCACCGACCGCTCGATCGGCGACCTGGCCCAGGCGCTGTCGGCCGCGCTGGGCCATGCGCCCAAGATCGTGTTCGAAGCGGTGGCTGACCATGGCGAAACCCTGGCCCAGCGCGATGCGCGCGCGCAGGACGAGCGGCGCTCTTCGGCCGAAGAAAACTTCATGAACCATCCTGACGTGCAGCGCCTGATCCAGCAGCAGGGCGCGCGCGTGGTCCCCGATTCCATCCGACCTTTCGACGAGTAAAACAAGATGCGTGGAAATATCGCCCAGATGATGCAGCAGGCGCAGAAGATGCAGGAAAACCTGCAGAAGGCGCAGGAAGAACTGGCCAAGCTGGAAGTCACCGGCAACGCCGGCGGCAACATGGTCAGCGTCACCCTGACCGGCGCCAAGGAGTGCCGCAAGGTGCGCATCGATCCGTCGCTGCTGTCCGATGCGGAAATGCTGGAAGATCTGATCGCCGCCGCATTCAACGATGCGTCCAACAAGATCGACGCCGAGTCCAAGAACCGCATGGGCGCGGCCACCGCCGGCATGCAGCTGCCGCCGGGCATGAAGCTGCCGTTCTGATGATGCGGTGATTCGGGACTCGAGAAAGGCTATTGCTTCCGTCCGTCATTCCCGCGAAGGCGGGAATCCATGCTCGGACGGTCCCAGATTGAAAAGGACTGCTCGAATTGGAAGTGCCCAGTATGGATTCCCGCCTTCGCGGGAATGACGACAAAAGCCAAAAATCGCAAGCTTTTGTTCCGAGTCCCGCACTCCGAGTCTCCGAAATCCCCAAACAATGTCCTCCCTGCTCGAACAATTGATCGACGCACTGCGCGTGCTGCCTGGCGTGGGCAGCAAGAGCGCCCAGCGCATGGCCTACCAGCTGCTGGAACGCGACCGTGAAGGCGGCCGGCGCCTGTCCGGCGCGCTGGCCGAGGCGATGGAGCACATCGGCCACTGTGCGCAGTGCCGCGACTTCACTGAAGGCGATCTGTGCGCGATCTGCGCCAGTTCCAGTCGCGATCGGCACCAGCTGTGCGCGGTGGAATCTCCGGCCGATCGCCTGGCGATCGAGCAGGCCACCGGCTATCGTGGCCTGTACTTCATCCTGCAGGGCCGGCTGTCGCCGCTGGATGGGATCGGCCCGCGCGAGCTGGGGCTGGAACGGCTGTCCAGGCGCCTGGCCCAAGGCGAGGTCAGCGAGCTGATCATCGCCACCAATCCCACTGTGGAAGGCGAGGCCACCGCGCATTACCTGGCGCAGCTGGCGCGACAGGCCAGCGTGCGTCCGATGCGCCTGGCCCATGGCGTGCCGCTGGGCGGCGAGCTGGAATACGTCGATCGCGGCACGCTGTCGCATGCCTTTGGTTCGCGCAGCGAGATGGGTTGAGGGGCCGCGTTGCGGAAGCGGGCCTGCCGGTCATCGCACCCAGGCTAAGCTTGTGCACTCATCCGCAACGCCCTCCGGCAGACCCATGAATGACACCATTTTCGGCAAGATCATCCGTCGCGAGATTCCGGCCAACATCGTCTATGAAGACGATGACGTGCTCGCTTTCCAGGACATCGCGCCGCAGGCGCCGGTGCATGTGCTCTTCATTCCCAAGGCCGTGCACGTGCCGACCCTGGATGACCTCAAGCCTGACCAGGCCACGCTGGTCGGCAAGCTGGTCCTGGCCGCGGCCGAGTACGCGCGCAAGGAAGACTTTGCTGACAAGGGCTACCGGGTGGTGATGAACTGCCGCGATGATGCCGGCCAGACCGTCTATCACATCCATCTGCACCTGCTGGCAGGTGCGGCGCTGGGCCATTTTGGCGTCGTGGGCCGCTGAGTCAGGCGTTTGGTGGCACAACGGAAAAGGGCCGGACATGTCCGGCCCTTTTCCGTTTGAAGGGGTGACCTTCAGGCGTGACTTACCACCAGCCGCGACGCGGACCCCAGCCCGGGCCCCAGCCCGGACCCCAGAACGGGTCATAGAAATACGGTGACGGATACGGACGCACTTCGACCTCGCGCACCTGCGGCCACAGATAGACCACATCGGCGTTCACGCGCGGCAGGCGGTAGTCGTAATCGCCGATGCGGGTGTTCTCCATGCCATCGACACGACCGATGAAGGTGACCTCGCGGCCCTCGGCAAAGATCGCCGGATCGTAGAAGCCTGCGCGGCAGGCGATGAAGCGGCCATCGGTGGCATCGGGCGAATCACGCGTCGGCCGGCCGGTGCCGCTCAGCGGCCAGGAGATCATCTGGAAGCAGGTGCTGTCGGCACCGGGCTTGGTTTCGACGATGCGCCCGCCCCAGCGGACCTGCGAGCCAACCTGTACGCCGCTGACCGCATCGCGCGGGGTGACGCCGGGGAACTGGCCTTGCAACGGTTTGGGAGCCGTGGCGCAGGCGCCAAGGAGGAGCGCCAGGGCACCAGCAGCCAGCAGGCGGACGGAAGACGTGGTGTTCATACAGGCCTCGCAGTAGTCATGGACGGTGCCGGCGAAGATCGCGTATCAGCGCCCGGACGTCCGCGTGGGTGGAAGCGTAGCGCGCTTGTGCGAAACGCTGGCTGAGTGAGATGAGGTTCTCGTTTGTGGCGGCGTTGTCACTTCGCGCCAATGTCACGCGCCTGGCCCAGGCCAGGGCCGGCTCGGAAGGCTCGGGCTGAAGGCCGAAGCGGCGGTAGCGTCGGCCCAGGCGGTGCCATTGGCGCAGCAGCGGATCGGCTTCGCGTTCGCCACGGGCCAGCAGCCAGGCCATGCCCAGCAGGGTGGCGGCGCCGGCCAGAGCGAACAGCAGGCCGAGCTTGGCTTCATCGAGCTTGTCCACGCCGAAGGGTTTGAGCAGCTGGCTCTGGCGCTCGGCATTGAAGCCCAGGATCAGGCTGTTCCAGTTGCTGCGCAGCCAGTCGCTGACCTGGGCGTAACGGCTGAGGTTGATCAGGCCTTCGCTGCCTTCGTCGCCGGCCTGCACGCGGTCGTCCAGGGTGTCGTAGATGCGCTCGGGCGCGACCGCGGCGGTCGGGTCCACGCGCATCCAGCCGCGCTGTGGCAGCCAGACCTCGGTCCAGGCGTGGGCGTCCTGGCGGCGGATGATCCAGTAGCCACCGCCGAGCGGATTGCGCACGCCGCCCACATAGCCGGTGACCACGCGCGCCGGGATGCCCGCCGCCCGCATCAGGATCACGAACGACGAGCTGAAGTGTTCGCAGAAGCCCTGTTTGGTCTGGAACAGGAATTCGTCGGCGATGTCGCGGCCCGGCAGCGGCACGTCCAGGGTGTAGGCGAAGTCCTTGCGGATCCAGACCAGGGCGCGCTGGACGATGGCGGTATCGCCTTGGGCGCCGGCTTCCTGGCGCCACTGCCGGCCCAGCGCGAGGGTCCGGGGATTGAAGCCGGGCGGCAGGTGCAGGGCCTGGCGCAGGACTTCCGGCCGCGGCTGCGGATCGAACGCGGACACCTCCTGCGACTGCAGCCGCCAGCGGCTGAGCGAGGACAGCGGCCGCTGTGCGTTGAGTTCGTAGTCGCCGGACAGATGCGTGCCGTCCGGAGCAGACGAGGCCAGGTCCAGCGCCACCAGCTGGCGACGGTCGGTGGGTTCGTAGTCCAGCTGGTAGTCGTAGCGCGGGCCCTGGCGCGTGACCGGCACCGGTTCGGGCGCGCGCGGCCATCCGGATTGACGCCAGGTGCGGCCGTCGAATTCGCTCATCACCGGCCCGCGCCAGTACATCTGCGAGGGGCGTGGCGTCGGGCCGAAGAAGACCACACGCGCGGCCGGCGTATCGTCGGCCAGCAGGTCGATCCATTCGCCCGGGCGCATCGTGTCCGACAGGCCGGGCCGGCCCACCGCACGGTCCGGCAGACCCCACAGCGGGCTGCCCAGCCGCGGGAACAGCCAGAACGTCAGCAGCACCAGCGGAATGCCCATCAGCACCAGCCGCCCGATCTGCCAGGGAGAGGTGCGCCCGCTGGCAGTGCCGTCAACGGCGAGCAGGCCCGACTCCAGCGCGGCCAGGCGCAGCATGGCCACCAGGGCGCACAGCACCGAGACCAGTCCCAGCGCCATGGTCATCGGTCCCTGGTCCAGCAGAAACGCCGCGAAGGGCGCGAACAGGGCAAACCCGACCAGGCTGCGGCCATCGCGCAGCGAGGTGGTTTCGGTCGGTTTGATCGCCAGCATCGCCGCGAGCAGGGCGCAGCCGGTATCGCGGCCGAAGCGCGGGCCTGCCGCCCACAGCACCGCGGCCAGCGCGGCGATGGCCAGCAGGACGCGCAGAACCAGCGGGATTGGCCGTCGCCATGACACCGATGCGCTCAACACTCCGATGAGCGCCACCGCGACCGCGGTGCTGCCCGGCAGCTGCAGCAATAGTGGCAACAGGCTGAAGGCCGCGGCGGCCAGCGCCCACAGCCGGCTGCGCGCATCCAGCGCAGGCGAGGTGCTGGTGTTGCGGCGACCGATCACGTCAGTCCTTTGGGCAGCAGGGCCAGGGCGCGCAGGCACTGATGGCGATGCGCCGGGCCCAGCGCCGGCCCCATCGGGGCATGCCCGGGCAGACGCAGGCGATAGCGCCGTGCCTGGCGCTCGGCCAGTTCCACCCAGTGGGTGAGCCGGCGGATGCGGGCTTCGTGCGTGAGCGGGGCCAGGCGGGTCCAGTCCAGGGTGACCTCCACGCCGACCGGTTGCTCGTATTCGCGCACCAGCAGCACGTCGCGGCGCGCGCTGGGTTTCCAGGCGATGGTGTGCTGCGGATCGCCCGGGCGATAGGCGCGCAGATGGTGCAGCTCTTCGCCGGATGCATCCACGCGGGTCTGGCGCGAGGTCCCTGCAGGTTCCGGCAGCGGTGGGCCATCCACTTCCACCGCGGGATAGACCAGCAGCGGCGTCTGCGGCCACACGTATGACCAGGCCAGGGCAACACCCAGTGGCTGGGTGGTGGACAGGCGCAGCCGCTCGGGCTGCAGCCAGCCGCGCGTAGCCGTGGGATAGGGCAGCTGCGCGGTCATCGGCGCCTCGATCAGGGCGGGCACCAGCGCATCGTGCTGGCCGGCGCGCAGGCGCAGACCGATGCGCGGCCGTCGATCCTGCGTGGACAGCATCACCTGCAGCAGCAGGGGCGCGCCGGCGTGGACTGGCTCGGCCGCCATCGATTCGATGCGCAGCCCCGACAGCTGCAGATGCGCGGCCATCAGGCTGGCCATGAAGGTCGCCGCCAGCAACAACGCCAACAGCAGTGCCGGGTTGTTGTTGTAGTTCAGCGCGCCCAGCAGCATCGTGCCGACCAACAAACCGGCGAACAGGCCGAACGCCGTTGGCAGCACGTACACGCGGCGCCGGTCGAGGGTGACCGGCAGGCTTTCGGCCGCGCGAGGCCGCGCCAGCAGCGCCAGGCGTACGCGCAGCCGCTGCACGGTGGCCGCGCTCATCGTTTAATCCACCGCCACCGCACGCAGGATGGCGTGGGCCAGCTCGGTGGCCGAGGCACCTTCCGAATCGGGTACCAGCCGGTGCGAGGCCACCGCCGGGAACAGGGTCTGTACATCCTCGGGCAACACGTGGTCGCGGCCCAGCAGCAGGGCATGGGCGCGTGCGCTTTTCAGCAGCGCCAGCCCGGCACGCGGCGAAAGCCCGACGCGCACGCCAGGATGGCTGCGGCTGCGAGTCAACAGCGCCTGCACGTAATCGATCAGCGCATCGCTGGCATGAACCTGCGCCACTGCGGCGCGCAGCGCCAGAATGCGTTGCACGTCCAGCAGCGGACGGGTCTGGGCGATGAGCTGGCGACGGTCACTACCGGCCAGCAGGGCGCGTTCGTCCTTGGCGTCGGGATAACCCAATCCCATCCGCAGCAGGAAACGATCCAGCTGCGAGTCGGGCAGCGGATAGGTACCCGACAGATCGACCGGATTCTGGGTGGCGATCACGAAGAACGGCTCGTCCAGTACATGCGTGGTGCCGTCCAGGGTGACCTGGTGCTCGGCCATCGCTTCGAGCAGCGCGCTCTGGGTGCGCGGCGGCGCGCGGTTGATCTCATCGGCCAGCAGCACGTTGGTGAACACCGGGCCGGGATGGAACTGGAACTGCCGCGCCTGCGCGTCATAGATCGACACGCCCAGCACATCGCCGGGCAACAGGTCCGAGGTGAACTGCACGCGCTGGAAGCCCAGGCCCAGGGTTGCGGCCAAGGCATGGGCCAGAGTGGTCTTGCCCAGGCCGGGCAGGTCTTCGATGAGCAGATGGCCATTGGCGAGCAGCGCGACGAAAGCCAGCCGCACCTGCAATGTCTTGCCCAGCACCAGGCCATTCACCTGCGCCTGGGCCTGTTGCAATGCCTTGAACACCTCATCGGTTAGCATCGAAGTTGCTGCGGAACTGGCCTGCATGTGACTTTCCGGTTTCGCTGATTCCAATCGAGTGTAGCGGCAATATGAATGAAGAAGCGCGCGCGCAGCGCACGTTCCTGACGCTGTGGGTGTGCCTGACCGTGATCAAGATCCTGATCGCGGCGCGGCTGCCGTTGTTCGTCGATGAGGCGTTCTATTGGCAGGAAGGGCGGCATCTGGCCGCTGCGTATTCGGATCTGCCCGGACTGACCGCATGGATGACACGACTGGGCACCGCAATCGGCGGACAGTACGTGCTGGCGATCCGGATGCCGTTCCTGCTGCTGTCGGCGCTGTTGCCCTGGCTGCTGGCCGGCATCGGCACGCGCTGGTTCGGCGTGGTCGCCGGCTGGCGCGCCGGCATGCTGGTGCTGCTGATGCCGCTGTCGGGCAGCCTGGGCATCATGGCCGTGCCGGATGTGCCGATGGCCTTCGCCACCGTGCTGTGCCTGGATGCCGGTGCGCGGCTGCTGCGTGAAATCGACGCGGCGGCGGCGGCTGAACTCGCGCTCGGCCTGGTGATCGGTGCGCTGAGCCACTATCGGTTTGTCGGTGTGATCGGCGTGGGTTGCGTAGCCCTGCTGCTGATTCCGGAAGGGCGCCGGGTGCTGCGCGACGTGCGGGTCTGGGTGGCATTGGCGCTGGGCGTGGCTGCATGGGCGCCGCTGATCGCCTGGAACATCGAAAACGCCGATGCCGGCCTGCGCTTCCAGCTGGTCGATCGCCATCCATGGACCTTCCAGCTCACCGGCCTGTTGTTCCTGCTGATCCAGGCGGCGCTGGTGACGCCGCTGCTGTTCTACGCGCTGCTGCAGGTGCTGACCCGCGCCTTCGACAAAGCCGGCGACATGCCATCGCAGTGGCGGTACTTCGCCTTGCTGGGCGGGCTGTCGACACTCGGCTTCTTCGCGCTGGGCTTCTTTGCCGATGTCGAGCGCGTCAGTTTCCATTGGACTCTGCCGGGCTATCTGCCGCTGCTGCTGGCGGTGCCCGCATTGCTGCGGCGCTGGTCGCCCGGATTGCGACGCGCCACCTGGGCGATGTGTGGCGCGGGGCTGGCCGTGGTGCTGGGCTATTACCTGGTGGCGTCCGTGCCGCGCTGGCGGGCGGACCTGGCGTCCAGCAAGTTCTATCCGTATAACTTCGCCGGTTGGGACGTGCTGGCCCAGGCGGTGCGCGAGGAACTGGCGCGCCATCCCGGCCGGACTGGCATGCTGGCGGACAACTTCAAGGTTGCCGCTGAACTGGGCTTCGCGTTGGGCGACGACGCGATCCCGGTGCTGGACCATCCGCTCAACGTCAAGCATGGCCGTGCGCCGCAGTTGCGCCTGTGGAACCTGGAAAGCAACGGCGCCAGTCCCACCGCACAGCTGCTGGTGGTCGGCGCCAGCGAGGTGCAGTACAAGAGCCTGCTGGCTCAGTACCATGCCTTGTGCGCCCGGGTCGGGCCGCTGCCGGCGCCGCGGGTGGTCAATGTCGATCATGGCCGGCAGCGCTTCATGCTGTTCTACCTGCCCAGGCGCGATGACGCCGCAACGCAGTCAACCGCTGCCGCCCCGGCGGGGTGCACCGCGCCGGCGATGGCCTGGATCGATGTGCCGGTGGCTGGTGCCACGGTGCCGGGGCATTTCCAGGTCAGCGGCTGGGCGTTCAAGGACGGTGTCGGGCTCAAAGCCGTAGACGTGCTGATCGACGGCCGGGCCGTGGCCAAGGCCGCCTACGGCCTGCCCAATCCGGGCGCGGCTGCCTATTGGAAGATCTCCAACGATCCCCACCATCCCGACGTCGGCTTCCGCGCCCAGGTCGATGCCCGTGCCTTCAGCTCGGGCCGGCACTGGCTGGGCTTGCGCTTGCATGCTGCCGACGGCAGCGTCGAGGACTGGTCCGAGCAGCCGGTTGACATCGGTCATGATTGACGGGTTAGCTTGCGTCCCGCTGTTGGAACGCAAACGCCACTAATGGAAGTTTCGAATATGGACGTGCCCCCGACAGCGTGTCGGCAGGCACCCACCATCGCCGTCTTGGTTCCCTGTCATGACGAGGAGGCCACCATCGCGCAGGTGGTCGGCGATTTTTCCCAAGCGCTGCCCGGCGTGGCGGTATATGTCTTTGACAACAATTCCAGCGACCGCACCGCGCAGATCGCGCGTGATGCGGGCGCGGTGGTGCGCACTGTCAGCCTGCAGGGCAAGGGCAATGTCGTACGTCGGCAGTTCGCGGATGTCGAGGCAGATGTGTATCTGCTGGTCGATGGCGACGGCACTTACGATGCCGCGGCCGCACCAGGTTTGGTCGAGCAGCTGCTGCGTGATGGCTTGGACATGGTGGTGGGCACGCGCCGCAGTCTGCAGCAGGAGGCATATCGCACAGGTCACCGCGCCGGCAATGTATTGCTTAGCCGATGTGTCGGCTATCTCTTTGGACGCAGTTTCCAGGACATGCTGTCGGGCTACCGTGTGTTCTCGCGGCGCTATGTGAAATCCTTCGCTGCGCATGCTGCCGGGTTCGAAATCGAGACTGAACTGGCTGTTCACGCCCTACAGCTGCGCATGCCGGTGGCAGAGGTAATGACCGATTACGGCGTTCGCCCAACAGGATCGGTGAGCAAGCTCAACACTTGGCGCGACGGCTGGCGGATTTTGATGACCATCCTCAAGCTGTTCAAGGCAGAGCGGCCGCTGTTGTTCTTCTCCATCGGGTTCGGCGGATGCGCCGTCGCATCGACCCTACTCGCTATTCCGCTGCTCTTTACTTACCTGGAGTCGGGCTTGGTGCCTCGATTTCCTACTGCCATCCTGTGCGTGGCCCTGATGCTGCTCGGATTCCTGCTGCTGGCCTGCGGGATCATCCTCGACACGGTGACCCGTGGACGCATCGAGACCAAGCATCTGGCCTATTTACGAATTCCGATGGCAGAAAAGCGCGGTAGGCGAAGTCCATGACCGGCCAGGCTTCGGCAGTGGGGACTGTTCGTCTTCCTCGGGTCGCGCTGCATGTGCGCCTGTCGGGCATCCTGGATCGGTATTGCGCGCTACATTCGCCACGCAACCTGATCAGCGCCACCATGGCAGTGGTGTCCTTGTGCGCGCTGGCGTCGTGGTGTCTGGGCCAAGACACGAATTGGGACCTGCTCAACTATCACTTCTATAACGGTTATGCATTCCTGCACGGCCGGTTGGCGCTAGATCTCGCGCCGGCGCAGATGCAGACTTATTTTGCCCCCCTGCTTGATGTTGTTCACTACTTGATGCTCAGGCATTGGCCCGCAGGGCTGGTGGGCCTGGTCCTGGGCGCGGTGCACGGGCTGCTGTTTCTACCGATGACAGGGGTGGCGTGGGAAGCACTGCATGATCACCCGCGCCGCGCCCGGCTGGCTCCCGTGCTTGCGTTCGCGGGATTGTTCAGCGCGGCCTTCTTGTCGGAACTGGGAAACACCATGTCCGACAACACCACCGCATTGCTGGTGGCGTCGTCGCTGTGGTCACTGCTGCGCGCGCAACGGCTGCAGCGGGAGGGGCGCGGGATGTTTGCGGCCTGCGCTTTGGCTGGGTTGCTGCTGGGGTGTGCGGTGGCGTTCAAGCTCACCAATGCGGTGTATGCCGTCGGTCTGGGCGCTGTATCGCTGACCGCAGGGACTTTCAGGCAGCGCATTACAATGGCTGCACTGCTGGTCTTTCTCGCGTTGGTTGCGTGCCTGGGCTTGGCTGGCTACTGGTGGTGGGCCTTGTGGAAAGCCTTCGGCAATCCACTGTTTCCGCAGTTCAATGCGTTTTTCCGGGCGCCGCTGGCTCAGCTGATTTCCTTCGCAGACCTGCGCTGGATGCCACATGGCTGGATGGAACAACTTCTGTGGCCTTTGGTATTCACGCTTAACCCCGGGCGCGTTGGCGAGTTGTCCCTGCGTCAGCTGGTTTGGGCCGCGTTGTATGTGACCGCGGTTGCGCTGTTCATCAAGCGTGTCGTTGCGGGGGACGTGGCCCGCAGGCATTTTTCTGGATCGATGTCCCCGCCGATGCGGGTCGCATGCTTTTTCTTCGTTGCCTATCTGGCATGGCAGTTCCTCTTCAGTATCTACCGCTATCTGGTGGTATTGGAAGTGTTGGCACCCCTGATGCTTTGGTGTGGTCTGTGCGCACTCTTGCCGGGTCGATTGGGTGGGCGTGTGGCACTCCTGGTGGTCGTTGTGTGTGCAGGAGTGGCGCTGCCGGGCCTCGGTCGCTGGGGCCACGCCCCATGGACGTCGCGGGCTTTCAGCGTCCAGGCGCCTGCAATGGCCAAGCCGCCGCGCAGTCTGGTGCTGCTGGTCGGCGGTGAACCCCAATCCTGGCGGATCCCGCTGCTTCCGCCGGAGGCGGCCTATGCCTCGGTGGGGTCGAACTTTCCGGAATCACCGGACTACCGGATGCGCCTGATGGCGATGGCCACTGAGCGGCCACAAATTTATGTAATGCTGCCGGCGGTGAGCGATCGTCGCCAGCTCAAGGCCAATCAAGCCAATCAGTGGGCTCAGCGCCTGGGATTCGACGGTGCGCTAGGGTGCCGTATGCTGCGCCGGATGGCCGCCAAGCGTGACGGCGTGGAAGTGTTACAGGAATCCGGCGGGCGCTGTCGGCTCAACGTGCCAGCAGACAATACTGATGCTGCACAACGCGATAAACAAATAGTGATGCACGCGGCTGCGGTCATGCCCGCCTACGGCCTGCGCTTGAACGTCACATCCTGCACGACACTGGATGCCCGCATTGGTCAGGGTCGATATCCGTATCAGTGGTGCAGGGCCGCAGCGGCTGCTGGCAGAGCGGTACGCTAGGGCAATACGAAACCGGCTTGGCGCAGCAAGGTGGCGGTGGCGATCAGCGGCAGGCCGATCAGGGCCGTGGGGTCCCGTGTCTCGATGGCTTCGAACAGGACCACGCCCAGGCCTTCGCACTTGAAGCTGCCGGCGCAGTCAAAGGGCTGCTCGGCATCCACATACCGTTCGATCTCGGCCAGCGTCAGCGTGCGCAGGGTGACGCGGGTAGTGTCCAGGGCAGCCAGGTCGCGCCCGTCACGGCTGACGCAGATGGCGGTGTGGAACTGGACCGGGCGGCCCGACATGGCGCGCAGTTGCGCAATCGCCGCCGCGCGGTGGCCGGGCTTGCCCAGCGATTGTCCGTCCAAGTCGGCCACCTGGTCCGAGCCGATGACCCAGCTCCCGGTGGACTGTGCGGCGATCGCGTGGGCCTTGGCCCGGGCCAGCCGCTGGGCCAGGGCCTGTGGGCTTTCTTCCGCCCGCGGGGCTTCATCCACCTGCGGGCGGGCCGTCTGAAATGGCAGCCGCAGCCGTTCCAGCAGTTCGCGGCGGTACACCGAGGTGGAAGCGAGGATCAGCGACATGCGGGCGTGGTCCGGTGGGCGAGGGCACGCAGTGTGGGCCCGCCGGATCCGGGGCCGCAATGCACCGGAGCGCGTCATTTGACACAGTCGCGGCGGTTCTCTACCATTTTGCGGCTTATGTCCGCGCACGTGCCCGAAATCCTTGATGCTTGGCGCATGGTCGCGGCACGGCGTAGCTTCGAGGGCAGAGTGCCGCTGGCGGCGTTCCGCCGGCTGGACGGGCTGCTGACCGATGCCGAGGGTGAGGTGACGTTCGCGCTGCAGTTCGATCGCGATGCGCTGCAGGTGCCCTATGTGGAACTGAAGATCGATGCAGCGCTGCCGCTGGAATGCCAGCGCAGCCTGCAGCGGTTCCTGTTTCCGGTGGTGATGGTGCAGCGGCTCGGCCTGATCCGGGACGAAGCCGATGAAGCGGCCCTGCCGCCGGAAACCGAGGCGCTGCTGGTGCCCGAAGACGGCATGCTGCGGACGCTGGATCTGATCGAGGACGAACTGGTACTGGCCATCCCGGCGGTACCGATGAATCCGGATTTGCCCGCGGTGGAACTCGATGTTTCCCCGCAGCAGGAAGAACTGGCGAAGGCCAGCCCGTTTGCGGCGCTGGCATCGCTCAAGAAGAACTGATCGCCTCTGCGGCGGTTGGAATAGAGACTCGTTTGGAGCAAGACCATGGCAGTTCAGAAATCCCGCGTCACCCCGTCCCGTCGCGGCCAGCGCCGTTCGCATGACGCCCTTACCGCCAAGCAACTGGCCACCGACCCGACCACGGGCGAGACCCACATCCGTCACCACGTGACCGCGGATGGCTACTATCGCGGCAAAAAGGTCATCGCGACCAAATCGTCGGCTGTCAGCGAAGAGTGAGCCTTCCGGCGCGCGGTGACGCGCGCCTGACTGCTTTATTCAGGCCCGTACTGCGGGTCGCGCAACGGGAATCATGATGAGCCAGCCGGTGACGAACGGTCGTATCTACTCGCGTATTGCAGGCACCGGCAGCTTCCTGCCGGAAAAAGTCCTGACCAACGACGATCTGTCCAAGATCGTCGATACCAGCGACGAGTGGATCCGCACCCGCACCGGCATCCGTGAACGGCACATCGCAGGCGAAGGCGAGAACAGCAGCGATCTGGGTTACCAGGCTGCGCTGCGTGCGCTCGAAGCGGCCGGCGTGGCGCCGTCGGACATCGACATGATCGTGGTGGGCACCACCACGCCGGACATCGTATTCCCGTCCACGGCCTGCCTGATCCAGGCGCGGCTGGGGGCCGAAGGCTGCATGGCGCTGGACGTCAATGCAGCCTGTTCCGGCTTCATTTATGCATTGACTGTCGCCGACAAGTTCATCCGCACCGGCGATGCCAAGACAGTATTGGTGGTCGGTGCCGAGACCCTGACCCGGATCACCGACTGGACTGATCGCACCACCTGTGTGCTGTTCGGCGATGGTGCCGGCGCGGTGGTGCTCAAGGCGGACAGCGAAGCCGGCATCCTCAGTACCCATCTGCATGCCGATGGCAGCAAGAAAGAGCTGCTGTGGAATCCAGTCGGGGTTTCGGCTGGCTTCAAGCCGGAAGAAACCAACAACGGCTCGCGCATCCTGATGAAGGGCAACGACGTGTTCAAGTACGCCGTGAAGGCGTTGGACTCGGTCCTGGATGAGGCGCTACACGCCAATCAGCTCGACAAGCACGACCTGCACTGGCTGGTCCCGCACCAAGCCAATCTGCGCATCATCGAAGCCACCGCCAAGCGGCTGGACATGTCCATGGATCAAGTCGTGGTCACGGTTGATCGCCACGGCAACACTTCATCCGCCTCGGTGCCGCTGGCCTTGGACGAAGCGGTGCGTGACGGCCGCATCCAGCGTGGCCAGCTGCTGCTGCTGGAAGCCTTTGGTGGTGGTTTCACCTGGGGTTCGGCGCTGATCCGCTACTGAGCGATCAGCGGCGCCACCGGCTCAGCCGTGGCGTTTGAAGTACTGCACTTCCTTTTCATGCTGTTCTGCCGCGGCGCGCGTGTCGAACGTGCCCAGGTTGCGGCGCTTGCCTGTGCGCGGGTCGGTCTTGCGCGAATACAGCCGAAACTGGCCAGAGGCGAGTTTGCGGATCATGGCGTGCTCCTGACGGTGTGTGAGTGAGGGTTCTAGCCAAACTCCCGCGCGGTAAATCCTGAGTGATCGCCGCGTCAATGCATGGCGGTTCGCTGCCAGGCATTGCCAGGAGACCCCATGCCAGCGACGTCGCCGTTCTGCTGGCGTTCGCATTCGCGCAACGTGTGCCCGTTAACATATTTCTGACATCGTCCCCACGGCGCTGCGCGGAGAAGCACACATGGTCGAACCCATCCAGATCGAAGGCCGTCCGGCCTGGCTCAAGCGGTATGGCGATGGCGGAAGTCGCGCACTTTCGCTGGGTGCGCTGGATTTTGTGGCCACCCGCATGGGCATGGAGCCGCTGCGTCCGCCGCCGCACCGGGTGGGTGTCGGCGCCATGGATACCGAGGCGCGCCGCTTGACCGAACTTGCCGCGCAACATGTGCATGTGCCGCAGGTCATCGGGCGTGGCCGCGATTCGCTGGTCCTCAGCGACAACGGACGGTCGCTGGCCAGCTGGCTGCGCGATGCACAGGACGATGTGCAACGCGATCACCTGGTATGTCTGGCGCTGGAAGCGATCGCGCATGCGCATGCCGAAGGTGCCTACTTCGGCCAGCCGCTGCCGCGCAACATGACCTTTGACGGACAGCGCATCGGCTTCATCGATTTCGAGGAAGACCCACTGGAGGTCATGACCCTGGCCCAGGCGCAGGCGCGCGACTGGCTGATGTTCGGCTATGGCGTGGCGCGCTACTACGAACATCGTCCTGAAGCCCTGCAGGCGCTGATGCGCCAGGCGATGTCCGGTGAAACTCGGGACGTGCATGCGCAGACCCACCAGGTCACCGGGCGTCTGCAGCGACTGGCTGCGGTGTGCAACCGACTTGGCAGCAAGGCGCGGCGTCTGACGCACGCGGTGCTGGTGCTGCATGCGGCCACCACGCTGGGCGTACTGGTGATCGGGACCCTGGCGATCGACTGGTTCAGCGATGGCGATCTGGATGTGTTGCGCTTGTTGACCGGCTGATCGTGGCAATACGCCACAGTACAGACGCGTCACCGGTTTCGCCCGTATCATCCCCGCTCGTTTTTGCAGCAGGGCGTCTCCACGCGTGACTGACACCACACTCGCCTTCGTATTTCCCGGCCAGGGCTCGCAGTCGCTGGGCATGCTCGCCGAACTGGCCGAATTGCATCCGCAGGTGCGCGAGACCTTCAACGAGGCCTCCGATGGCGCCGGCGCCGATCTGTGGGCGCTCTCGCAGGACGGTCCCGAGGCGATGCTCAATCGCACCGAATACACCCAGCCTGCACTGCTGGCCGCCGGTGTCGCCGTATGGCGCCTGTGGCAGCAGCAAGGCGGTCCGGCGCCGGCGCTGCTAGCCGGCCACAGCCTGGGCGAATACACCGCGCTGGTCGCCGCCGGAGCGCTGTCGTTGAAGGACGGCGCGCATCTGGTGCGTATCCGCGGTCAGCTGATGCAGGAGGCCGCGCCGGAAGGCGTGGGTGCCATGGCGGCGGTGCTGGGCGTCGAAGACGCGCTGGTGGTCGACGTTTGCGAGCAGGTCTCCAGCAGCAAGGTGGTGGTCCCGGCCAACTACAATTCGCCAGGCCAGATCGTGATCGGCGGCGACGCCGAAGCGGTCGATGCGGCAATTGCCGAACTCAATGCGCGCGGCATCCGCAAGACCGTCAAGCTGGCGGTGAGCGTGCCTTCGCACACCCCGCTGATGCGCGAAGCGGCCAACCGGCTTGCCGCGACCATCAAGGGCCTGTCCTGGCGCCTGCCGGCCGTGCCGGTGGTGCAGAACGTGGACGCCCAGGTGCACGACACCATCGAAGCCATCGCAGAGGCGCTGGTGCGCCAGCTGTACCTGCCGGTGCGCTGGACCGACTGCGTGCAGGCACTGGTTGGCGCCGGCGCCACGCGCATCGCCGAGTGCGGGCCGGGCAAGGTGCTGACCGGCCTGATCAAGCGCATCGACAAATCCGTGGACGGCCGCGCGCTGTCCACGCCGGCCGATTTCCAGTCGGCAATCGAAGCATGGAAAACCGCATGAACGCAGCACTTCCCCTGGCCGGCGAAATCGCCCTGGTCACCGGCGCCAGCCGCGGCATCGGCGCGGCCATCGCCGACGCACTGGCCGCGCAGGGCGCGACCGTGATCGGCACGGCCACCACCGACAACGGCGCGCAGGCCATTGCCCAGCGCATGGAAATCGCCGGCGGCCATGGCCGCACGCTGGACGTCACCGATGCCGCGGCGGTCGAAGCATTGATCGATGCCACTGCAAAAGAATTCGGCCCGGTCTCGATCCTGGTCAACAATGCCGGCATCACCCGCGACAATCTGTTGATGCGGATGAAGGACGAGGATTGGCAGGCGATCCTGGACACCAACCTCACCAGCGTGTTCCGCACGTCCAAGGCGGTCATGCGCGGCATGATGAAGGCGCGCAAGGGCCGCATCATCAATATCGCCTCGGTGGTCGGCGTCACCGGCAATCCCGGCCAGACCAATTACGCGGCGGCCAAGGCCGGCATCATTGCCTTTTCCAAGTCGCTGGCCAAGGAAATCGGTTCGCGCGGGGTGACGGTCAATGTGGTCGCGCCGGGCTTCATCGACACCGACATGACCAAGGCAATGCCGGAAGATGCCAAGAGCGCGCTGCTGGGCCAGATCGCCCTGGGTCACCTGGGCGAACCGGCCGACATCGCCAATGCCGTGGTGTTCCTGGCCAGCCCCTCGGCCAAGTACATCACCGGCGAGACCTTGCACGTCAACGGCGGCATGTACATGCCCTGATCCAGAATTCGGCCCTAAGTGGCTGATTCGACGGGTGTTGCAGGCCGATGCCCGCGGCGCCCGCTTTCCACTACACTATCCCGTGTTTACCCATCTCCGTCTGGAGCGAAATCCATGAGCAGCATTGAAGAACGCGTCAAGAAGATTGTTGTTGAACAGCTTGGCGTCAAAGAAGAAGAAGTCACCACCAGCGCATCGTTCGTGGACGATCTGGGCGCCGACTCCCTGGACACCGTCGAGCTGGTCATGGCGTTGGAAGAAGAGTTCGAGTGCGAAATTCCGGACGAAGAGGCCGAGAAGATCACCTCCGTCCAGCAGGCCATCGACTACGTCAAGGCCCACGTCAAGGCCTGATCCGGCCTGACGGAAAGCAAGTCACGCCGGGGCCGCGATTGCGGCCCCGCGCGCATCTGGTGCGCAGGCGCCAGAGTTCCCAGTCAACGCCGGCAGCGGCCGGCCAGCAGCATTGCGGAGTAGAACGTTATGAGCCGACGTCGCGTCGTCGTTACCGGCATGGGCATGGTCTCGCCGTTGGGCAATGACCTGGTCACCAGTTGGGATGGCATCAAGAACGGCCGCTCGGGCATCGGCCCGCTGACCTCGTTTGATGCCTCCACGTTCGCCACCCGCATCTGCGGTGAAGTGCGCGATCTGGACATCACCCGGTTCATCAGCGCCAAGGACGCCAAGAAGATGGATGCCTTCATCCATTACGGCATGGCGGCCTCGCTGATGGCATTGGAAGACTCCGGACTGGAAGTGACCGAAGCCAATGCCGAGCGCATCGGCGCGATGGTCGGCTCGGGCATTGGCGGCATCCTGGGCATCGAGCAGCAGACCGAAAAATACATCGAGGGCGGCGCGCGCAAGGTCTCGCCGTTCTACATTCCCAGCACCATCATCAACATGCTGCCGGGCCACCTGAGCATCATGAAGGGCCTGAAGGGGCCCGGATTCTCGGCGGTCTCGGCCTGCGCCACGGCCAACCATTCGATCGGCATGGCCATGCGCACCATCCAGTACGGCGATGCCGACGTGATGGTGGCCGGCGGCGCCGAGCGCGGTTCGTCGCCGACCTCCATGGCCGGCTTCTGTTCGATGAAGGCCATGTCCACCCGCAACGACGATCCGACCCGCGCTTCGCGGCCGTGGGACGCCGAGCGCGACGGCTTTGTCATGGGCGACGGCGCCGGGATCCTGGTGATCGAGGAATACGAACACGCCAAGGCCCGCGGCGCGCGCATCTACTGTGAGCTGGCCGGCTTCGGCGCCAGCCAGGATGCCTGGCACATGACCGCGCCGAGCGAGAACGGCGACGGTCCTGCGCGCTGCATGACCATGGCCATGAAGGACGCCGGCGTCACCCCGGAACAGGTCCAGTACCTCAACGCGCACGGGACTTCCACGCCACTGGGCGACCTGGCCGAAACCCTGGCCATGAAGCGCGCGATGGGCGACCACGCCTACAAGATGATGGTCAGCTCGACCAAGTCGATGACCGGCCACCTGCTGGGCGCCGCCGGCGGCGTGGAAGCGATCTTCTCGGTGATGGCGCTGCATGAAAACGTGATCCCGCCGACCATCAACCTGGACAACCCGGGCGAAGGCTGCGACCTGGACTACGTGCCCAACACCGCGCGCGATCAGAAGATCGACGTGGCCATGTCCAATGGCTTCGGCTTCGGCGGCACCAACGGCACGCTGGTGTTCAAGCGCCTCTGATCCGCGCGACATCTCGCATCGGCACGACCTCCATCGGGAGCGGCGCAATGCGCTCCCGATGTGCGTTTGAGAAGGACATTGCATGCTGCTGACCCGCCCGCTGCCCGATCACCTGGACCTGCTGTCGCTGCAGCGGGTGGCGCCGGCGCGCTATCCACTGCTGATGGAATCGGTCGCCTCCGGTACCGCACACGGCCGCTGGGACCTGCTGCTGGCCGGCACCGGCGAGGGCCTGCGCCTGGATGCGCAGGGCGTGACGCGCACGCTCCAGGACGAGCGGCTCGCAGGCACCTTCCTGGATGAATTGGACGCGCACTGGCAGCCGCTGCGCACATTGCGCGACGAGCCGCGCTGGCCGTTCCATGGCGGCTGGGCGCTGATGCTGGGCTACGAACTGGCTGGCCAGGTCGAACCGGTGCTGCAGCTGCCGCGCGATGGCGACGGTATCCCGACGGCCCTGGCGCTGCGTTGTCCGGCCGCGGTCCTGCGCGATCGTGCCACCGGCGAATGCGTCGCGGTGGCCGAGCCCGGGCATGCAGGCCTGCTGAAGGTGATTGCAGGCGATCTCGAAGCGAGCGCTGCGCTTGCAGCACCAGCGTGGGCGGTGCCCTCGGCGCTGGTCGAAGACACCCCGCAGGAATTCCTGGACGGCGTGGCGCGCATCCTCGATTACCTGGCCGCCGGCGATATCTTCCAGGTGAACCTGTCGCGTGGCTGGACCGCGCGCTTCGATGCGCCGCTGGATCCGGCCGCGCTGTATGCGCGGCTGCGCCAGTGCAATCCGGCGCCTTTTGCCGGGCTGTTCCAGCACGATGGCCTGTCCGTGGTCAGCGCCTCGCCGGAGCGACTGGTGTCGGTACGCGGCGGAGTGGTCCAGACGCGCCCGATCGCCGGCACGCGCGCGCGCTTCGAGGGCGATGACGATGCCGCGCGCATCCGCGAGCTGGTCGGCCATCCCAAGGAGCGCGCCGAACACGTGATGCTGATCGACCTGGAACGCAACGACCTGGGCCGGGTCTGCACGCCCGGCAGCGTCGAGGTGGACGAGCTGATGACCGTGGAGAGCTACGCCCACGTGCACCACATCGTCAGCAACGTGCGCGGCCAGCTGCGTGCCGGGGTGAGCCCGGGACAGGTGATCGCCGCGACCTTCCCCGGCGGCACCATCACCGGCTGTCCCAAGGTGCGCTGCATGCAGATCATCGCCGAACTGGAGCAGTCCCCGCGTGGCGCCTATACCGGCGCCTTCGGCTGGCTGGGACGCGATGGCGACATGGACCTGAACATCCTGATCCGCAGCGCGCAGCTGGTGGACGAGGAGGGCGGCAGCACGCTGCGCTTCCGCACCGGCGCCGGGATCGTGGTCGATTCGCGCGCCGAGGCTGAGCTGGAGGAAACCCGGGCCAAGGCGCGTGGGATGCTGGTGGCGCTGGGGCAGAAGTGAGCATGGAGAAGTGAGAAGTGAGCGAAGCCAGTGCCGAGTGGACCGGCTTCTGCTCACTCCTCACTCCTCTGCGCTCACTCCTTGGACTGGTATCCTGCCTGGCCTCTAGTTAGCGCTGACTATTCCCGTGGCATCAGGTTGCAGGCGCGGTTGCCGCGCCATCGTCCTCGTCGTTGTCCTGCTGGCGCTGGCCGCTGCGGCCGTCGCGCTGTGGGGTTGGCAGCATTACCAGCGCTTCCAGTCGCAGCCGTTGCCGGGCCTGCACGCCGGCCAGGTCGCGCAGGTCAGGCAGGGCGACTCCTTCCGCGGCGTGCTGGCGCGCCTGCGTGCGCAAGGCGTCAGCGCGGGTACCGACATCGAATGGCAGCTGCTGGCACGCCAGCTCGACGCGGCCGGCAAGCTCAAGGTGGGCGAATACGCGCTGGAGCCCGGCACCACGCCGCGCGCACTGCTGCAGAACATGCGCGCCGGGCGGATCATCCAGTACCGCTTCACCATCGTCGAAGGCTGGAACTTCCGCCAGCTGCGTGCGGCCATGAACGCGGCCACGCCGCTGCTGCACGAGACCGCCCAGTTGGACGATGCGGCGCTGATGGCCGCGCTGGGCCATGCCGGCGAGCATCCCGAGGGGCGCTTCCTGCCCGAGACCTATATCTACTCGCGCGGCGAACGCGACCTGGACGTGCTCAGGCGCGCCCATGACGACATGGAAAAAATCCTGGCCGCGGCCTGGGCCGAGCGCGGACCGGATCTGCCGCTGGCCACGCCCGAGCAGGCGCTGACCCTGGCCTCGATCGTGGAGAAGGAAACCGCCATCGCCGAGGAGCGCGCGCAGATCGCGGGCGTGTTCGTGCGGCGCCTGCAGCTGGGCATGAAGCTGCAGACCGATCCCACCGTGATCTACGGCATCGGCAGCAGCTACGACGGCAACATCCGCCGCCGCGACCTGACCACCGACACGCCGTACAACACCTACACCCGCATCGGCCTGACGCCGACGCCGATCGCCATGCCGGGGCGCGATGCGCTGCAGGCGGCGCTGCATCCGGCGCCGGGCGACGCGCTGTATTTCGTCGCCCTGGGTGATGGCAGCGGACGGCACGTGTTTTCGGCGACGCTGGCCCAGCACAACGCCGCCGTGCGCCAGTATCTGGACCGCATGCGCCGGCCGCCGCTGCCGGAAGAAGAAGCTGCCTTGCCGACCGACGCGCAGGTCACCGCGCCACAGGATGCCAAGGCCAGGCAGCCGTGAGCGCACACGCGGTCGAACATCGGCGGTTCCTGAGCCTGGAAGGCGGCGAAGGCGCCGGCAAGACCAGCGCGCTGGGCGCGATCCGCGACACCCTGCAGGCGGCCGGGCACGAGGTCGTGCTGACCCGCGAACCCGGCGGCACGCCGCTGGCCGAACGCATGCGCGGCATCCTGCTGGAGCCGGGCGACGAAGCGCTGGTGCCGGAAGCCGAACTGCTGCTGATGTTCGCCGCGCGCGCGCAGCACGTGCAGCGGGTGATCGCCCCGGCGCTGGCGCGCGGGGCATTCGTGGTCAGCGATCGCTTCACCGATTCCAGCTATGCCTACCAGGTGCACGGGCGTGGCCTGGACCGCGGCCTGGTGGAGGATCTCGAACGCCGTGTCGTACACGTGGCCCCGGCCATGACCCTGCTGCTGGACCTGGATGTGCGCGAAGGCCGCGCCCGCACCGCCGGCCGCGACCTGTGGCCGGACCGGATCGAAAGCGAGCAGGACGATTTCTTCGAACGCGTGCGCGAGGGCTATCGCCGCCGCGCGCAGGCCTTTCCGCAGCGTTTCCGCGTGATCGATGCCTCGCGGCCGCCACAGGCGGTGGTCGCGGCAGTGGCCGATGCAGTGCGCGCCTGGCTGGAGACGTCGGCATGAGCGCAGCCTTCGCGCCCTGGCAGCAGCGCGCCTACGACCAGGCGCTCGATGCGCTGCAGTCCGGTCGCCTGGGGCATGCGCTGCTGTTGTGCGGGCCGGCCGGGCTGGGCAAGCGGGCGATCGCCGACCGCCTGGCGCGCTTTGTCCTCAGCGGCGGCGCGCCCGATGGCGACAACCGCGACACGCAACTGATCGACGCCGGCACCCATCCGGATCTGCAGCTGGTGTCCTTCATCCCGACCCGCGACGGCACCAAGCTGCGCACCGAGATCGTGATCGAGCAGATCCGCGACCTGTCGCAGAAGCTCTCGCTCACCCCGCAGTACGGGCGCGCGCAGGTGGCGATCATCGATCCGGCCGACGCGGTCAACAACGCGGCCTGGAACGCGCTGCTCAAGACCCTGGAAGAACCGCAGCCGGGCCGCTACCTGTGGCTGCTCAGCGCCAACCCGATGCGCCTGCCGGCGACCATCCGCAGCCGCTGCCAGAAGCTGGAGGTGCGCCTGCCCCCGCGCGCCGAGGCGCTGGCCTGGCTGGTCGCGCAGGGCTATCCGGAAAGCGCGTGCGCCGAAGCGCTGGATGCCGCGCGCGGCCATCCGGGCCTGGCCCTGTCGTGGATGAGCGAAGGCGGCATGGCCCTGCGCCGCGAGGTGGCCGGCGATCTGGGCAAGCTCGAACGCGGCCAGCTGGCGGTGGTCGAGACCGCCCAGCGCTGGGCCGGCGACGAGCATGCCGCGCTACGCCTGCGCCATGCCGCCGACCTGGTGCTGGCCCAGGCCGCCGATCCGGCCTTGACCGATCCGGCACGATTGAACAAGCTGGCTGCGTGGTTCGATGCGGCCAACCGCACGCGCGACCTGTTGCGCACCGCGGTGCGCGCCGATTTGGCGATGGTGGATCTACTGCTGGCCTGGCGCGATGGCGCGCGGGGTCCGGCCAATGGAGGCAGGGGATGAGTGCAACAACTCCGAAGGGCGGCATGGTGTCGCTCACGGTGAAGGACAAGGCGCAGCTCTACAGCGCCTATATCCCCTTCGTGAAGAACGGCGGCATCTTCGTGCCCACGCCCAAGCGTTATTTCCTGGGCGACGAGGTGTTCCTGATGCTGACTCTGCCCGAATCCAGCGAGCGCCTGGGCCTGGCCGCCAAGGTCATCTGGATCACGCCGGTCGGCGCCCAGGGCGCGCGCATGGCCGGGATCGGCCTGCAGTTCCTGGAAGGATCTGAAGGCGACGCCGTGCGCAACCGCATCGAAACCCTGCTGGCCGGCACGCTCAACGCAGACAAGCCGACCCACACGATGTAAACGGTGCTGCTTGTGGCGCAAAACAAAAACGCAGCCTCCAGGGCTGCGTTTTTTCGTTGCGGATCGCGCTTGGCGATGCGGCTACAGGCTCTTGAGCAAGTTTCCCAATAGCAGCACCACCAGGCCGGCGCAGACCAGCCAGAACGCGTACGGCACCAGCGCCGGGATGTAGTGCAGCTTGGCAGCCACGCCCAGGCCGCCCAGCAGCAGCGACAGGAAGAACATGCCGGAAGTCGGCGCAGACAGATTGAACATGCAGGTCAGGTCGTCGTGGTTCGAAGGCGGGTCATGATGCCCGATCCGCCGCGTGGCTTGCAGCCGGCGGCGTCGGGCCCGGGTCTGGCCGGATCAGGCCACCGGTTCGCGCAGGACCGGGTTGTCCCAGCCCGGACGCGGGGCGAAGCGATCGCCGTGGCGGGCCTGCAGCGTGCGCAGCCGTTCGACCAGCGCATCGGCGCCGGTGGCGCGGATGTGCTGGATCGGACCGCCGCGGAACGGGGCGAAGCCGGTGCCGAAGATCACGCCGGCATCCAGCAAGTCCGCATCGGCAACCACCTCGTCATGCAGGCAGGCCACCGCCTCGTTGAGCAGCGGCAGGATCAGGCGATCCTCCAGGTCGGCCGGCGCCTGGTAGTCCTTGGGCACCTCCGGCTTGACCGGCTTGCTGCCCTTGTCGGTCTGCTCCCATTTGTACAGGCCCTGGCCGTCCTTCTTGCCGCGCTTGTCCGGCTCGACCGCGGCCAGCGCGGACGGCACCTGCAGGCCCAGGAACGGCGACAGCTCCTTGCCCACGCCCGCGGCCACGTCCAGGCCGACCGTGTCGATCAGTTCGATCGGGCCCATCGGCATGCCGAACTTCACCGCCGCCTTGTCGATCACCGCACCGGGAATGCCCTCGGCATAGGCGGTGGCGGCCTCGAGCATGTACGGGAACAGCACCCGGTTGACCAGGAAGCCCGGCGTGCCGGCCACCGGCACCGGGAACTTGTCCAGCGCCTTGCAGAACGCGGCCAGGCGCTGGCCGGTCTCGGCCGACATGCCGTCGTGGTGGACGATCTCCACCAGCGGCATCATCGACACCGGGTTGAAGTAGTGCAGGCCGCCGAACTGCGCAGGCCGGGCGATGTGGTCGCGCAGCTCCACCAGCGGGATCGACGAGGTGTTGGTGGTCAGCAGCGCGTCGGCCTTGAGCTGCGGCTCCAGCGTGGCGTAGAGCGCGCGCTTGGCTTCCGGGTTCTCGATGATCGCTTCGATCACCAGGTCGGCGCTGGCCACGCCGGCGCCGGCCAGGTCGGATTTCAGGCGCGCGGCCACCGCGGGGCGCTTGGCCGGGTCCTTCACCTTCTTCTCGAACAGCGCCTGGGCGCGGGTCACGGCCGGATCGATGTAGCGCTGCTCGCGGTCCTGCAGGGTCACCTCGAAGCCTTTGTACGCCGACCACGCGGCGATGTCGCCCCCCATCACGCCGGCGCCGACCACGTGCACGTGCTTGATCCCATGATCCTTTCCGCCCAGGCCCTTGAGCCGTTCGGTGAGGAAGAAAATGCGGATCAGGTTGCGCGCAGCGGGCGTGCCGGCCAGCTTGACCACGGCGCGGCGCTCGGCATCCAGGCGGCCCTGGATGCCCTTGCCGCCGAAGCGTTCCCAGGTATCGATCAGTGCGTATGGAGCCGGGTACTGGTCCTTGCGCGCCTTGCGCGCGACCTGCTTGACCATCTGCGGCGCCAGGATCCTGCGCGCCAGCCAGGTATTGGTGGCCCAGCCCGTCGCGCGCTGCTTGAACGTACGCGCGGTGCCTTTCAGCGCCAGCGCCACCGCGGTGTCGATCAGCACGGCCTGGTCCACGATCTTGTCGACCAGGCCCATCGCGCGCGCGGCGCTGGCCGACACGGTCCGGCCGGTCAGCATCAGGTCCATCGCCGCCGGTGCGCCGATCAGGCGCGGCAGGCGTGCGCTGCCGCCCCAGCCCGGGAAGATGCCCAGCTTGGTTTCTGGCAGGCCGATGCGCGTGGACGCGTCCTTGGACGCCACCCGGTAGCGGCAGGCCAGCGAGATCTCGGTGCCGCCGCCCATGCAGAAGCCGTGGATCGCGGCCACCGTAGGGCAGGGCAGTTCGGCCAGCTTCTGGAAGGTGGCCTGGCCGCGGCGGATCGCATCGTTGACCGTGCCCTTGCGGTCGAACTCCTGGAATTCCTTCAGGTCGGCACCGGCGATGAAGCCGCTGGCCTTGGCCGAGGCGATCACCACGCCCTTGGGCGGGTCGATGGCCAGACGCTCGATCACATCGCCCAGCTCGATCAGGACATCCTGTGAGAACGCATTGACCGAGGCGTCCTGGCGGTCGAAGTACAGGACGATCACGCCCTCGGGACGGGCCTCCGTGCGCCAGTGACTGAATCGGAGCCCATCGAAGCTGGCTGTCATGGAGTGGACCATCCGTTACGGTACGGGAGCCCGTTATGATCGGGAGGTTGTTTGGCCTGCGTCAAATCCCAATCTCCTGTGCCAGGTACCTGACAGGCAGTCCACGCGCGATGCGCTACTTTGCAGACCGATTCCTCTTGCAGCAGGATCCCTATGCCGCCGGTGAACTTTTCCGCGCTGCCGCGGTCACAGGGTGCGGCTCATGACGGCGCCCACAGGCGTGCGGCCCGGCATGACCGAAGCTGATCCACCCATCGAGCTGGATCTCGAGCTGGTCAAGCGCGTACAGCGCGGGGACAGCGCCGCATTCGACCTGTTGGTGCGCAAGTACCAGCACCGGATCCTGGCGCTGATCGGCCGCTACGTACATGACTGGAGCGAGTGCCAGGACGTGGCGCAGGACACTTTCATGCGCGCCTACCGCGCCATCGGGAGTTTCCGTGGAGAGGCGCAGTTCTATACCTGGCTGCACAGGATCGCCGTGAACACCGCCAAGAACCATCTGGTTGCCCACAACCGCCGCCCGCCCACCGACGATGTCGATGCCAGCGACGCCGAACAATACGACTCCGGTGCGCGCCTGCGCGACACCGACACGCCCGAGCGCGAGCTCATGCGCCAGCAGCTGGAACAGACCGTGATGCGTGCGGTCGAGGCGCTGCCCGAGGAACTGCGTACCGCGATCACCCTGCGCGAGGTCGAAGGCCTCAGCTACGACGAGATCGCGGTGAAGATGGGCTGTCCGATCGGCACGGTGCGTTCGCGCATCTTCCGTGCCCGCGATGCCATCGATGTCGAGCTGCGTCCGCTGCTCGAGACTGACAGTGCCACCCGGGAGCGCGCCCGATGATCGACGACAAGTTCCAGCAGCATTACCGCCAGCAGATGTCCGCATTGATGGACGGCGAACTGGCGCCTGACCAGGCGCGCTTTTTGATGCGCCGCATGGCCGAGGACAACGTCCTCAACGACACCTGGGAACGCTGGCAGCTGTGCGGCGACGTGCTGCGTGGCCGCGCCCAGGCGCCCGCGCCGCAGGGTTTCGCCGAGCGCGTGTCGGCCGCCATCGCCCAGCAGGCCCTGCAGCCGGCCGCCAACCAGGAATTCCATCGCAGCGGCAACCGGCTGATGCGCTGGGGCGGTGGCGCGATCGCCGCGTCGGTGGCGCTGGTGGCCTTGTTCATGGCCGGGCAGCAGAGCAAGCAGAGCGCGACCGATGCAACGACGCTGGCCAGCAGCGCCGCGCCTGTGCCGGCAGCGGTCGCGCCGACCGCGCCAGCACCCGCGCCGCAGGTCTCCACCGACGCGAGCTCGGCCTTGACGGCTTCGGCCGTCGCGGTGGCCAGCCTGCCGCGCCGCACGGACGACAGTCGCCGCGGCAGTGCCACCCGCAACCAGCAGGCGGCCCGCGCCACGGCCGCGATCACCCGGCAGGCCCTGGCCTCGGTCAACGCAGCGCCGGCCCAGGCCGTGGCCGAAAGCTTGGCTGGCCCGCAGGACCCATTCGCTGGTGCGCATCTGGGCCAGGCGGCCGCGCGTCCCTGGCCGCGCGCCAACCTGCCGCAGTTCCGCACAGGTGGGGCCTACAGCGCCGGCTATGCGCCGGGCGAGCAGGCGCCGTACTACCCGTTCCAGCCGCGCCTGCCCGAAGCGCCGGTCACCGCCGCGCCAACCCCATCGCAACCGCAACCGTGACGCTCGCGCGGCAGGTGCTTGCCTGCCGCCGCCGGGTGGCTTTCTTTCCCTTTTTACGACGCAGAGGCAAGCAGTCGATGAATCCACATGTCCGTCTTGGCCTGATCGGCCTGGTTTCCCTCACCATGCCGCTGGCCGCTTGCGCCCAGCAGGGCGGCAGCGCTACTGCGGTCGCGCCGACGATCGCGCAGAGCAGCGCGCCGCAGATCGTCACCGGCCTGCCGGACTTCACCCGGCTGGTCGAGCAGGTGGCGCCGGGCGTGGTCAACATCGACGCCACCATCGGCGGCGACACCAGCGCCAGCGCCGATGACGATCAGGACAGCGAGGATGACGACCAGTCGCAGATGGACGAGTCGCAGATCCCCGAGATCTTCCGCCAGATCTTTGGCCCGGGCATGCAGATGCCGGGACCGGGCCGTGGGCGCGACAACGCGCGGCCGCGCGGCGAATCGATGGGCTCGGGTTTCATCATCTCGCCCGACGGCTATATCCTGACCAACAACCATGTGGTCGATGGCTCCAGCAGCGTCAAGGTCAAGTTGTCCGACGGCCGCTCGTACAAGGCCAAGGTGGTCGGCACCGACACCGGCTACGACGTGGCCCTGTTGAAGATCGAGGCCAGCAACCTGCCTTCGCTGCGCATGGGCGAGTCCAACAACCTCAAGCCCGGCCAGTGGGTGGTGGCGATCGGTTCGCCGTTCGGCCTGGACCACTCGGTCACTGCCGGCGTGGTCAGCGCCACCGGCCGCACCCAGCCGAGCATGGAAGGCACCGCCTACGTGCGCTTCATCCAGACCGACGTGGCGATCAACCAGGGCAACTCGGGCGGCCCGCTGCTCAATACCTCCGGTGAAGTGGTCGGGATCAATTCGCAGATCTTTTCCCAGTCCGGCGGCTACATGGGCATCAGCTTCGCGATCCCGATCGACCTGGCGATCAGCGCCGCCGACCAGCTGAAGAAGACCGGCAAGGTCAGCCGCTCGATGCTGGGCGTGCAGATGAACGCGCAGATCAGCGAAAGCATGGCCAAGTCGCTCGGCCTGCCCGACACCAACGGCGTGATGGTCACCACCGTGCAGCCGGGCAGTGGCGCGGACAAGGCCGGGCTCAAGCCGATGGACGTGATCACCGAATTCAATGGTGAAAAAGTATCCGACTACTCCGATCTGCCCTCGCGCGTGGCGCCGCTGCCGCCCGGGACCAAGGTCAATCTGACCGTGATCCGCGACGGCAAGCCGCGCAAGGTGGATGTGACCCTGACCGCGCTCGACCAGAAGGCGCTGGAAGCGGCCAACGGCGGGCGCGGCGGCGAAAGCAGCAGCGGTCCGGAGGCCAAGTCGCCGGCCGTCACGCCCAAGGCGCTGGGATTTTCGGTCCAGGCCCTGCCCGAAGCGCTGCGCCAGCGCGCAGGCCTGGCCGAAGGCGGCGTGGTGATTTCCGGAGTCAACCGCGACGTCGCGGCCGAAACCGGGCTGACGCCGGGCCTGATCGTGCTGCAGGTCAACCGCAGCGCGATCGGCAGCGTGGCCGACTTCAACAAGGCCGTGGCCCAGGTCAAGAAGGGCGAGGTGCTGATGCTGCTGATCCAGAGCCAGCGCGGGGTCAAGCAGTTCGTCGCGGTCACTGTCGGCGGCTGACGGCCGCACCAGGCGCGCCGGAACAGGTGTCCGGCGCACCTTCGGTCGCCCGATCCGGGCGGCCGGCGGGTGGCCATGCGATAATCTCTGTTTGCCCCACGACGGCCCGAGCCGCCGCCTCCATGCCGCCCGAAACGCCTGCTTCAATGCGGAACATCCGCAATTTCTCGATCATCGCCCATGTCGACCACGGCAAGTCCACCCTGGCCGACCGCATCATCCAGCTGTGCGGTGGTCTGCAGGCCCGTGAGATGGAGGCGCAGGTGCTCGATTCGAACCCGATCGAGCGCGAGCGCGGCATCACCATCAAGGCCCAGTCCGTGTCCCTGCCGTATACGGCCAGGGACGGGCAGACCTACCAGTTGAATTTCATCGACACCCCTGGCCACGTCGACTTCTCCTACGAAGTCAGCCGCTCGCTGGCCGCCTGCGAAGGCGCGCTGCTGGTGGTCGACGCCGCCCAGGGCGTGGAAGCCCAGTCGGTGGCCAACTGCTACACGGCCGTCGAGCAGGGCCTGGAAGTGGTGCCGGTGCTGAACAAGATCGACCTGCCCACCGCCGACATCGAAAAGGCCAAGGCCGAGATCGAGGCGGTGATCGGCATCGATGCCGACGACGCGGTGGCGGTCAGCGCCAAGACCGGCCTGAACGTGGACCTGGTGCTGGAGGCGATCGTCCAGCGCATCCCGCCGCCGCGCCCGCGCGACACCGACAAGCTGCAGGCGCTGATCATCGACTCCTGGTTCGACAACTACCTGGGCGTGGTCTCGCTGGTGCGCGTGATGCAGGGCGAGATCGGCCCGAAGAGCAAGATCCTGGTGATGTCCACCGGCCGCACCCACGAGGTGGACAAGGTCGGCGTGTTCACCCCCAAGCGCAAGGAGTTGGCCAAGCTCGGCGCCGGCGAGGTGGGCTGGATCACCGCCTCGATCAAGGACGTGCACGGCGCGCCGGTCGGCGACACCCTGACCCTGGCCGGCGACCCGGCCCCGGGCCCGCTGCCGGGCTTCCAGGAAATGCAGCCACGCGTGTTCGCTGGCCTGTTCCCGACCAACGCCGAGGACTATCCGGCGCTGCGCGAGGCACTGGACAAGCTGCGCCTGAACGACGCGGCGCTGCGCTTCGAGCCGGAGAGCTCCGAGGCAATGGGCTTCGGCTTCCGCTGCGGATTCCTGGGCATGCTGCACATGGAAATCGTGCAGGAGCGCCTGGAGCGCGAGTACGACCTGGACCTGATCAGCACTGCGCCGACGGTGGTCTACGAAGTGCTCAGGACCGACGGCAGCATCCTGTCGCTGGACAACCCGGCCAAGCTGCCGCAGGCCAACCTGATCGAGGAAGTGCGCGAGCCGATCATCCGCGCCAACATCCTCACCCCCGAGACCTACATCGGCAACATCATCAAGCTGTGCGAGGAAAAGCGCGGCGTGCAGATCGGCATCCAGTACCTGGCCAGCCAGGTGCAGATCAGTTATGAGCTGCCGATGGCCGAGGTGGTGCTGGACTTCTTCGACAAGCTCAAGTCGGTCAGCCGCGGCTATGCGTCGCTGGATTATTCGTTCCTGCGCTTCCAGGCCGGGCCGTTCGTGCGCCTGGATACGCTGATCAATGGCGACAAGGTCGACGCGCTGAGCCTGATCGTGCACCGCAGCCACGCCGACCGGCGCGGCCGCGAACTGACCGAGAAGATGCGCGAACTGATCCCGCGGCAGATGTTCGACGTGGCCATCCAGGCCGCGGTCGGCGCGCAGATCATCGCCCGCTCCACGGTCAAGGCGATGCGCAAGAACGTGCTGGCCAAGTGCTATGGCGGCGACATCAGCCGCAAGAAGAAGCTTCTGGAAAAGCAGAAGGAAGGCAAGAAGCGCATGAAGCAGGTCGGCCGGGTGGAAATCCCGCAGGAGGCCTTCCTGGCCGTGCTGCAGGTGGACAGCAAGTAACGTTTGTTCTTTCTCCCTTGGGGGGGGAAGAGCCTGCCCCCGCGAAAGCGGGGGTACCCGAAGGGCGGATGGGGTCGGCGAAGTCCATGTGGTTCGACACCAGGACTTCGCCGCACCCTTACCCCAACCCCTCTCCCGGTGGGGAGGGGCTTTTCAACGGAGTGTGTATGGTCTGGTTCGAAACGATCCTCGTGGTGCTCACCCTGCTGACCGGCATCGTCTGGCTAGCCGACAAGCTGTTCCTGGCCAGGCGCCGCGCCGCCAGGGCCGGGCTGCTGGAGGAAGAGCCGGTCCTGGTCGACTACTCCAAGGCGTTCTTCCCGGTGCTGGCGATCGTGCTGGTGCTGCGCAGCTTCGTTGCCGAGCCGTACAAGATCCCGTCGGCCTCGATGATGCCCAACCTGCTGATCGGCGACTTCATCCTGGTCAACAAGTTCTCCTATGGCCTGCGCCTGCCGATCACCAATACCAAGTTCGTGCCGCTGGGCGAACCCAAGCGCGGCGACGTGGTGGTGTTCAAGCCGCCGATGGACCCGGAGAACAACTGGGTCAAGCGCATCGTCGGACTGCCCGGCGACACCATCAGCTTCACCGGCAACACCCTGTCGGTGAACGGCACGCCGGTGACCTACAAGCCGCTGGGCACTTATGAGGGCCGTGGCCTGCCGCCTGGAAGCGAGCGGGTGACCCTGATGCAGGAAGACCTGCCGGGCCGCACCCATCTGCTGTACGAAGACCTGGGCCGCTACACCGGCGAGGGCACCTGGACGGTTCCGGCCGGCCACTATTTCGTGATGGGCGACAATCGTGATAATAGCGAGGACGGCCGTCTGTGGCCGGACACGCACTTCCTGCCGGAAGAGAACCTCAGGGGAAAGGCGTTCCTGATCTGGCTGAATTGCGAAGGGTGGTTCTGCAAGAACGGGTTCGATCCGTCCCGCATCGGGCACGGCATCGAATAACTGTCCTAACGGGGAATGGGGAAGATCATGAAACGCAATCAAAGTGGCATCACGCTGATCGGATTTGTGATCGTGCTGGCCGTGGTCGGTTTTGCTGCCTACATCGGGATGAAGCTGTTTCCGATGTATGAGGAGTATTACTCCCTGAAGATGGCCGCCAAGGGCCTGGCCGACGAGCCCGGTTCTGCAAACATGGATCCGGCCAAGCTGCAGGATCTGCTGTTCCGCCGCCTGGACATCAACTACTCCGAGAGCGTCAAGCCGCAGGATGTGAAGTTCAAGCGCATCGATGCCGGCTGGAACATGCACGTGCAGTACGAAGTGCGCAAACCGCTGGTCGGCAACCTGGACGTGGTCGGCAAGTTCGAGGTGTCGCAGGACATCACCCGGAGCGGTGGTGGCGAAGGCTGATTCGGTCGCCGGCAGCGACCGCATCGGCCATCGCTTTGCCGATGCGCAGCTGCTGGCGCAGGCGCTGACCCATCGCAGCGCCGGTGCCCCGCACAACGAGCGGCTGGAATTCCTGGGCGATGGCATCGTCAACCTGCTGGTCGCCGAAGTGCTGTTCCAGCGCTGGCCCAAGGCCGACGAAGGTGCGCTGACCCGCGCCCGCGCCGAGCTGGTCCGCGAGGCCTCGCTGGCCACCATCGCGCGCGAGTTGGACCTGGGCGCGCGCCTGACCATGGGCCCAGGCGAAATGAAGTCCGGCGGCCACCGCCGCGATTCGATCCTGGCCGACGCCGTGGAAGCGGTCGTGGCCGCGATCTATCTCGATGCCGGGTTCGAGGCCTGCCGCGCCCGTGTGCTGCCGTGGTTCGAGACCGCGCTGGCGGCGCTGCCGGTCGGCAAGCCGGAAAAAGACCCAAAGACCCGCCTGCAGGAATGGCTGCAGGGCAAGCAGAAGCCGCTGCCGGCCTACGAACTGGTTTCCGAAACGGGCGAGGAACACGCCCGCCATTTCCAAGTGCGCTGCATCACCAGCGACCCGCCGCTGTCGGCCGAAGGCGAGGGCAATTCGCGCCGGGTGGCTGAACAGGCCGCCGCGGCCGGTGTCATCAGCCAGTTGCCACGCCGTTAGGCCTGCCCAAGATTTCGGTGGCGTCCCTGTAGAGCCGAGCTTGCTCGGCTGGGGCGTTTTCCGGAAAAGCTTCAGCCGAGCAAGCTCGGCTCTACAGGGAATGGTCACGCGTATTCGCACTCGCCTCCCGCACGCTCTAAGCTTCTTGCCATGACTACTCCACAATCCCACCGCAGCGGCAGCGTCGCGGTCATCGGCCGTCCCAACGTCGGCAAGTCCACCCTGACCAATGCGCTGGTCGGCGCCAAGGTGTCCATCACCTCCAGCCGTCCGCAGACCACGCGCCATCGGCTGCTGGGCATCGCGACCTTCCCGGAGGGGCAGATCGTGCTGGTCGATACACCCGGCCTGCACAAGCAGCAGGGCAAGTACTCGGCCTCGGCCATGAGCCGGGTCATGAACCGCGCGGCGCGCGGCGCGCTGGAAGGCGTCGACGCCGGCCTGCTGGTGATCGAGGCCGGGCGCTGGGACGAGACCGATACGCTGGCCTACAACGTGCTCAGCGACACCGGCATCCCGGTGGTGCTGGTGATCAACAAGGTCGACCGGCTCAAGGACAAATCCGAGCTGCTGCCGTTCCTGGCCGAGATCACCGAGGGCCGCACCTTTGCCGCGGTGCATCCGATTTCGGCGCTGAAGAAGAACGGGCTGGACGCGCTGGTGCGCGACATCCTGTCGCATCTGCCCGAAGCGCCGCCGATGTTCGGCGAGGACGAGATCACCGACCGCAGCGAGCGCTTCCTGGCCGGCGAACTGGTCCGCGAGCAGCTGATGCGCCAGCTGGGCGCCGAACTGCCGTACGCCACCACCACCGAGATCGAGGCTTTCACCGTGGACGGCAACATGCTGCGCATCGGCGCGGTGATCTGGGTCGAACGCGAGAGCCAGAAGGCCATCGTCATCGGCAAGGGCGGCGCCCGCCTGAAGGACATCGGCAGCAAGGCGCGCCAGCAGATGGAGCACCTGTTCGGCCGCAAGGTGTTCCTGGAAACCTGGGTCCGCGTACGCGAAGGCTGGTCCGACGACGAGACCGCGCTCAAGGCGTTCGGCTACGAGTGAAATAGTGGAGGTGTCGGGGCCTGGGACCTGGGAGTCGGAAACCGGAAAACCGGGAAAGGCTATCTGCTTTCGCTCGTGATGACCCGACATGCGTCGCTTGAAAACCCCGCGAAGGCGGGAATCCATGCTCGCCCTGTTTCAGATTGAATCGGATTGCTCGAATTGAAGGTGCCCCGACATGGATTCCCGCCTTCGCGGGAATGACGGCAGGCGCCAAGGGCGGCAAGCTTTCTCAAGTCTCGAGTCCCGAATTTCACGTCCATGCTGATCGACACCACCGCCTTCGTGCTGCACACCCGGCCCTGGCGCGAGACCAGCCTGCTGGTGGAAGTCCTGACCGATCGCCACGGCCGCATGGGACTGATCGCGCGTGGTGTGCAGGGGCCGAAACGGCATGTGCTGCGCGCCGCGCTGCAGCCGCTGCAGCACATCCGCCTGAGTGCGCAGCTGCGCGGCGAGCTAGGACGGCTGGTCTCGGCCGAGGCGCTGGATGCCGCCCCGCGGCTGGAGGGCGAAGCGATACTGGCCGCCTTCTACGTCAACGAACTGATGCTGCGGCTGGTGCCGCGTCAGGATCCACAGCCCGATCTGTATGTCGCCTATGCCAAGCTGCGCGCACGCCTGTCCCATGGCGCGGCCCTGGCCTGGACGCTGCGCCGGTTCGAACGCGACCTGCTGGATTCATTGGGCTTCGGTGTGGGCCTGGACATCGATGGCGACGGCCAACCGATCGATCCGGCCGCGCGCTATCGCCTGGATCCCGAGCACGGCGCGCGGCGCGTGCTGAGCGAGCGCGCCGGCGAGCGCCAGTCGGCGCCCACCGGCCAGGCGCTGCTGGCGCTGGCGGCCGACACGCTGCCCGAGCCGTCCGACTTGGCCGATCTGCGCCGGGCCATGCGCCAGCTGCTGTCGCATCACCTGGGGCCGCGCGGGCTGAAGTCCTGGGAAATGCTGGCCGCGCTGCCGCGACCGCCGCGCCCCGCGCCGGACCTCGACGCCGGATAGGAGCGCACCGCAGGGGCGCGAAGGGCTTTGCCGGGAATGCCGCCTTCGTGCCCCTGTGGTGCGCTCCTACGTACGGACCCGCCCTACAGCGGATCCGTCGCATCACGAGCGGGTCTGCTGCCAGGCCTCGTGGAATTCGGCCTGGCCGGACAGGTCGGGCAGGGCGACATCCAGGGTCTGCGCTGCGGCCTGCAGCCGGGCGGCACCGACGAATCCGGTGCTGGCGCGCAATCGATGCAGATGCTGATGCGCAGCGGCCCAGTCATTGCCGGCCAGGGCGGCGGTGATCGCGGCCGCCTGGGTGTCCAGTTCCTGCAGGAACAGCTTGCGCAAGGTCTGCAGATGGGCGGCATTGCCGCCCAGCGCGACCAGCGCGGTCGCATCGTCCCAGACCGGCAGCTCGTTGCTGCACTCGCGCACCGCCGCGGCAGGCAACGGCTCATGGATGTCCAACGCGCCCAGCGCCGCCTGGCGCAGCGCCGCGGCGGTGACCGGCTTGATCACCACCGCCGCAAAGCCGGCCGCGCACAGCGCCGCATGCAGGGCCGGCGAATGATCGGCGGTATGGGCCAGGGCCGGAAGCTGCGGCTGGCGCACGCGCAGGCGCTGCAGCAGGTCCGCGCCGCCGCCGTCGGGCAGGTTGGCATCGACCAGGCACAGGTCGAAGGTTTCGGCCAGGACCAGGGCTTCGGCCTGGCTGCGTGCACCCAGCACCGTGGCCGGCAGGGCCTCCAGCGCCACGCGCATGAATTCGTGGGTGGTGGGGTCGTCCTCGACCAGCAGGATCCGTGGCGTCATGGCCGTGCTCCTTCCTGAAGTGGCATTGCTCGATATGCGGTCATCGGGCGCGCCGGCCGTGCCCGGCGCATCTGCGACAATACGCGATTCCCTGCACGCAGCCAGACCGCCACGTGGCCCGTTCCCCGCGCATCGATAAAACCCCATTCGAACTCAACATCCACGATCTGAGCCATGACGGCCGCGGCGTGGCCCGCCGACCGTCCGCCGTCGAAGGCGAATCCGGCAAGGCCGTATTCGTGTCCGGCGCGCTGCCGGGCGAACGCGTCCTGGTGGAACAGACCGCCAAAAGCCGCCATTTCGACGAGGCCCGCACCCTGGAAGTACTGGACGCCTCGCCGGACCGCGTCACCCCGCGCTGCCCGCACTTCGGCACGTGCGGCGGCTGCGTACTGCAGCACCTGGACGAAACCAGGCAGATCGCCGCCAAGCAGCACACGCTGCTGGAAAACCTGGAGCGCATCGGCCACGTCAGACCCGAGGCGGTGCTGCCGGCATTGCACGAGGGCAGCTGGGGCTATCGGCGCAAGGGTCGGTTTTCGGTGCGCCGGGTGGAGAAGAAGGACAAGACCCTGGTGGGTTTTCGCGAGCAGGACCCGCGCTTTGTCGCCGACCTGCGCGAGTGCCATACCGTGATCCCGCAGATCGGCTTCAGGATCGAGGCACTCAGCGCACTGGTGGACAGCCTGGACGGTCGCGCGGACATCCCGCAGATCGAGTTCATCGCCGGCGACGACACCATCGCCTTCGTGGTGCGCCATCTGAATCCATTGACGCCTGCAGACCTGGACAGGCTGACCGCGTTCGCCCAGGCGGAGCACTTCGCGATTTTCCTGCAGCCCGGCGGCAACCACACCGTGCATCCGCTGTGGCCGCGCGAGGTGCCGCTGTCGTTCCGGCTGGCGCCGTGGGACGTGGAACTGGCGTTCCGGCCGCTGGATTTCATCCAGGTCAACGCCAGGCTCAACGAGAAGATGATCGCCCATGCCTTCGGCCTGCTCGATCCGCAACCGGGCGATCGCGTGCTGGACCTGTTCTGCGGCCTGGGCAACTTCACCCTGCCGCTGGCCCGGCTAGTGGGCGAAGTGGTCGGCGTGGAAGGCGAGGCCGGACTGGTCGCGCGCGCCAGGGAAAACGCCGAGCGCAACGGCCTGCCCAACGCGCAGTTCTTCGCCGCCGACCTGACCCAGGACCAGCGCAACGCGCCGTGGATGAAGCAGGGCTTCGACAAGCTGCTGCTGGACCCGCCGCGTTCGGGTGCGATCGACGTGCTCAGGCAGCTGCCGCTCAAAAGATTCGACCGCATCGTCTACGTCAGCTGCCATCCGGGCTCGCTGGCGCGCGATGCCGGCCATCTGGTCAACGAGTGCGGCTTCAGGCTGGTCTCGGCCGGGGTGATGGACATGTTCCCGCACACCGCGCATGTGGAGTCGATCGCGCTGTTCGAGCGGTGACAGCTGGGCCTGAGTGCAATGGACGCCCTGTAGCGCGGAGCTTGCTCCGCTGAGGCTCCACCGGGAAAGCCACGGCCGAGCAAGCTCGGCTCTACAGGGGCCCGGCGAGTCCACGCATGGACTCGCGCGACGATGCGTAAAGAAATCGAAGACATCGTTGTGACAGGCTAGCCTCCCCACTCCCCACTTCTACATCCGAATCCATGGGCATCGAAATCGAACGCAAGTTCCTGCTGGTTGGCGATGGCTGGCGCGCCGCGGCGCATCGGACCATTCCGATGGCGCAGGGCTACCTCAACGACCTGTCGGCGGTGGCGGGTGGGGCGCAGAAAGCCTCGGTGCGGATCCGCATCGAAGGCGAAACCGCCGCGCTGAACATCAAATCCCGCGAGACCGGCCATACCCGCCAGGAATTCGAGTATCCGATCCCGGTGGCCGACGCTCGGGCCCTGCTGAAGCTGTGCGTCGGCGGACTGGTCGAGAAGACCCGGCACCTGGTGCAGGTTGGCAACCACCTGTTGGAAATCGATGAGTTCGCCGGCGACAACGCCGGGCTGGTGGTGGCCGAGATCGAGCTGGGCCATGCCGAAGAAGCCTTCGAACGCCCGGCCTGGCTGGGCCGGCAGGTGACCGACAGCATGCGCTATTACAATCTCGCATTGGCGCAGCGCCCGTATTCGCAATGGAGCGAAGACGAGCGCCGCGCGGCCGACGTCGAATAAAGGATCCTTGTCCATGCTTGTGATCGGCATCGCCGGCACCGAACTGGCCCCCGTCGAGCGCCACTGGCTGCAGCACGATGCCGTGGCCGGAGTGATCCTGTTCGCGCGCAATTTCGCCTCGCGCCAGCAGGTGACCGAACTGTCGGCGGCCATCCGCGCCGCCGTGCCGCGTCCGCTGCTGGTCTGCGTGGACCAGGAAGGCGGTCGCGTGCAGCGATTCCGCGACGGCTATGCCGCGCTGCCGCCGCTGGAGGTCTTCGGCGCCCGGTACGCCGCCGATCCGCAGGGCGCGCTGGAGCAGGCCCACGACCATGCCTGGCTGATGGCCAGCGAGGTCCGCGCCAGCGGCATGGACCTGAGTTTCGCGCCGGTGGTGGACCTGGGCCGCGGCAACAAGGCGATCGGCAACCGCGCCTTCCATGCCGATCCGCAGGTGGTGGCCGAGTTCACCCGCGCCTACGTGCGCGGCATGCACGACGCCGACATGGCCGCCACGCTCAAGCATTTTCCCGGCCACGGCACGGTGGCCGAAGACACGCATTTCGACAGCGCCGTCGACCCGAGGCCGCTGGAAGCGCTGCAGGCCGAGGACCTGGTGCCGTTCGCCGCCGGGATCGACGCTGGAGCCGATGCGGTGATGCTGGCCCACGTGCTGTATCCGGCCGTGGCACCGGAACCGGCGGGCTATTCGCCGCGCTGGATCAACCTGCTGCGTCAGGACATGGGCTTCCGTGGGGTGGTGTTTTCCGACGACATCAGCATGGCTGCGGCCCATGCCGCGGGCGGCATCACCCAGCGGGTCACCCAGCACCTGGATGCCGGCTGTGACGTGGTCCTGGCCTGCCAGCCGGACATCGTCGAAGAAGCCCTGCGCGCCGTCGAAGGCCGCAGCCTCAACACCGCCGCGCTGATCGGACTGATCGGCCGTGGCCCACGCGCGTGGGAAGGTCTGCTGGCCGATACGCGTTACGAACCGGCGCTCGCGCGCCTGCCATCCTCCAAGGGAACCGCCTGATGTCCGATACCGCCCCCACCATCCGCCAGGCCCTGGCCAACGCCGACCTGCTGGTGGACCGCCCCACGCTGGACGCGGCCATCGCCGCCATGGCCGATACCATCGCCGCCGACTACGCCGGCGAAGTGCCGGTGTTCCTGACGATCATGCACGGCGGCCTGCCGTTCGCCGGCCAGCTGTCGCTGGAGCTGGGTGCGCGCAACCTGGACCTGCAGTTCGATTACCTGCATGCCACCCGCTACCGTGGCGAAACCGAAGGCGGCGAGCTGGTCTGGAAGCATCGCCCCGCCACCGCGCTGTACGGCCGTCGCGTGCTGCTGGTGGACGACATCCTGGATGAAGGCCACACCCTGCTGAACGTGCGCCAGTGGTGCCTGGAGCAGAGCGCCACCGACGTGCGCATCGCCGCCCTGACGGTCAAGCAGCACGACCGCTGCGTGGACGGGGTCAAGGCCGACTACGTGGGCGTGACCGTGCCGGACCGCTACGTGTTCGGCTTCGGCATGGACGTGCACGAGCTGCTGCGCAACCTGCCGGCGATCTACGCCATGAAGGAAGGCGCGTGAGCCAGCACATCGACCTGGCCATCATCGGCGGGACCGGCGTCTACAAGCTGGCCACCCTGGACGATGTCGATACCCGTCATGTCGAAACGCCCTACGGCGCGCCGTCCGGCCCGGTCCGCGTCGGCACCGTGCTGGGCAAGCGCGTGGCCTTCCTGGCCCGGCATGGCGAAGGCCATTCGCTGCCGCCGCACAAGATCAACTACCGCGCCAACCTGGCCGCGCTCAAGTCGATCGGCGCCGTCCGCGTGCTGGCGCTCAACACGGTCGGCGGCATCACCGAGCGTTTCGGCCCGCGCGCGCTGGCTTGCCCGGACCAGTTGATCGACTACACCTGGGGGCGGGTGTCCACGCTGTGCGAGGAAGCAGGCAGCGAGGTCCTGCACGTGGATTTCGGCGACCCGTACACGCCCATGCTCCGGCACAAGATCCTGGCCGCCGCGCGCGTCACCGGAGTCAAGGTGGTCGACGGCGGCTGCTACGGTGCCACCCAGGGCCCGCGCCTGGAGACCAAGGCCGAAATCGCCCGCCTGCGCCGCGACGGCTGCGACCTGGTCGGCATGACCGGCATGCCCGAAGCCGGCCTGGCCCGCGAGTTGGGCCTGGACTACGCGTGCCTGGCGATCGTGGCCAACTGGGCGGCCGGCTGCGGCACCGGCGAGGAGATCACCATGGCCGAAGTGCTGGCCAATGTGGAGGCCGCATCGGCCGGCATGGCCGAGCTGGTGGGCGAATTGGCGCGCGGGTGATTGTCAACGCGGCCGCGTCTTTGCATACTCCGGGCGGTACGGCTGCCCAGCCGTGCCACCACCACCGATCCAATCTGGGGAAACAAAGAGCTATGCCGTACGGTACCGTCAAGTGGTTCAACGATGCGAAGGGCTTCGGATTCATCGCGCCGGAAGATGGCAGCGCCGATGTCTTTGCACATCACACCGCCATCAACGCCAAGGGCTTCCGCACCCTGCAGGAAGGCCAGCGCGTCAGCTATGAAGTGACGCAGGGCCCCAAGGGCGCACAGGCGTCCAACATCGTGCCGGCCGCCTGAGCTCAGCCCGATTTCAAGATTTCTTGAGCCCCGCTTCGGCGGGGTTTTTTATTGGCTGTCTTGGCCAGGTCAAATTTTGGCCAAGTCTCAGATGCAGGACCAGATGTGGCACAGCCTGTGCGCCTACATCAAGCATGTTCCGGCCCTGCTGGTCTGCGCGGCGTCGGCCCCGCGCCGGATGCGCAGCCAGCCTGAAAGGCCAAGAAAAAGCCCCCGCCGGTCACCCGGCGGAGGCATCTTTCTTCAAGCCTCTAAATCCTGCTTACCAGTCGTACTGCACCTGCAATCGCACGTAGCGCGGCGTGGTGTAGTACTTGCCGACCTTGTAGTTGTAGTAGTTGGTGATCGTCCCCGCCGAGTTCTGGCTGTAGCGGGTTTCGTACACCTGCAGCGGCTTGATCGAATTGAAGGCGTTGAGCACCGACATCTGCATGCTCAGGCCTTCCATCCACGATGGCTTGTAGACCAGGCTCGGGCTGAAGTTGACCGTCCAGGGGGTACGGCCTGCGGTGCCGAGCTTGGTGATGTCGTCTTCGCCCACGTTGCAGGTATGGAACACGCCGGCGTAGCCGTATTCGGTCCCGAAGCTTCCGTAACCGCCGCCGAGACAGCTGGTCGGCGAGCCTGACTGCACCTGGATGTTGGCGCCCACGGTCCATTCGGGGGTCAGGTCGTAGCTGCCGTAGACCTTCAAGGTGTGGCGGTGGTCGTTGAACAGGTAGCCATTGGCGCCGTACATCAACTCGGCGAAATCGAAGTCCGAGGTCGTGCCGGTGTCGTCCTGGCCATTGGTGCTTTTGACCAGGCCTTCGTAGTTGCCCTGCAGCTTGGACCAGGTGTAGTTGGCGCTCAGGTACCAGCGGTCGGTCTGCTTGTCGGCACTCAGGGTGAGGGCCTTGTAGGTGCGCTCGGCCTGTGGACCCAGCGCCGAGCCCGGCACCGTGATCGTGTCGGCGGTGCCGTTGCTGTCCACGTCCAGCGCCAGCGTCATGTCCGAACCGGGGTTGTACAGGTAGCAGCCCGGCAGGCCCTCGGCGATGTTCCACTGGTCGCCCCAGTTGGACAGGTCGTAGCCTTCGGAATCGGCGACGTTGTAGATGCCGCGCACGTCGCAGGTATCGTCGATGGCGTTGTGGATCTTGCGGTAGGTGCCCTTGATGCCCAGGGTCCAGTCATCCATCCAGGCCAGTTCGGAGGTGAGGCGGTGCTGGAAACCCAGGATCGCTTCGTCCTGCGTGTAGGGCTTCAAGCCCTTGGCGGTGACCGCGCTCGGATTGGGCACACTGCCGTCCTCGCCGTTGACGACGAAGTCGTATGCGCCGTTCCCGAAGGAGCCGGTGGTGATGGGCACGCCGGTGGTCGCATCGGTGCCGCTGTAGGTGTAGTAGCTGCCCGTGTAGTAGGACGCGCTGGCGGCGCGCAGGGCGACGTTGGCCGCGATCGGCAGCGAATAGCGGCCGACGGTGGCAAACAGTTTGTTGTCGCCATTACCTGAGATGTCCCAGGAGAAGCCCAGGCGCGGCTGCCAGATGTTGTCCTGCTTGACGAAGGTCTGGCCGCTCGTGTTCTTGTTCTCGAACGAGTCGTTGCGGATGCCGCCGTACAGCATGAAGTTGTCGGTGACCTGCCAGTTGTCCTCCAGGTACCAGGAGCCCTGGTCGATGCCGACCGTGCCGCCGGTGCGGAAGTTGTAGAGCAGTGCGTAGCTGGAATAGACCAGCCAGTAGGAACCGGCCGAGTAGGACGAGCCGGACTTCGACTTCCAGCTCTCGTCGCTGTAGCCGAAGCCGATCTTGTGGTTGCCCAGCTGCCAGTCGAAATCCAGGCGGGTGTTCTTGCGGTCGTTCCAGCCGCCGTTGATGTCGACGCTGCTGGTGACCGCGCAGCCGGTCTGTGCGCCCACCACATAGTTGTAGACGTATGGGCAGGCGCCGGCCGCACCGTCGATGTTGCCATCGTAGGAGCTCTGGATGCCGTTCGGACTGACGGTGAACTGCGAGCTCTGGTTATGCATCTGGCCATACTGCAGCGACGCCGTCAGGTTGTCGGTCAGGTAGCTGGTCCACTTGAAGATGTCGGTCTGGCCCCCGGTCTTGCCGACCAGCTGACCCAGGTACGTGGTCTTGGCCGGTTCGCCGCTGCCGTCGGCGGCGCTGTAGGCGGCCGAGTAGTAGTCATAGGTATAGCGGCGGCTGTTGTCGAAACCGGTGTATTCCAGGTGATTCCAGTCGTTGAGATACCAGTCCAGCTTGACCAGCCAGTAGGGCGTCTTGGACTCGTAGTCGTTTGCCGTGGCCGCCAGCGAGGTCGACGGGGCGGTGGAGGTTCCCGAACTGGCACGGGTGCCATAGCTGGTGGAGTTGGACTGACTGAACTGACCCAGCGCGAATACGAACAGCTTGTCCTTGATCAGCGGACCGCCCACCCAGGCAGCAGACACATTGGAGCTGCTGTAGTTGTTGGCGCGGTTGGAATAGAGGCTGCCGTCGCTGCGATAGGAGTTCGGCACTTTCTCGCTGCCCCAGTCCGGCACGCCGGTCCAGCTGAAGCCGCCCTTCCATTCGTTGGTGCCACGCTTGACGTTGACGCTGGTGACGCCACCGGTGGAAAAGCCGTATTCGGCGCCGTAGCCGCCGGTCTGGACGTCCAGCTGGTCGATTGCCTGGAACGGTACTTCCGAGAACGACAGGCTGTCATAGAGGTTGGTGACGTTGAAGCCGTTGATGTAGTAGCTGTTTTCCGCAGCCGATGCGCCACCGAAGGAGGCCGGGCCGAAGTAGCCGCTCGACGACACGGTGCCTGGCGTCAGCAGTGAGACGCTGGTGACGTCGCGGCCGACCGGCAGCGCATTGAGCTGTTCGGCCGTGAACGTGGTGCGCGACTCGACACTGGTGACATCGATGCCGTTGACGTTGTGGCCGCGGACCACGACGGCATCCAGATTGGCAGCGCCGGTAAAGTCCGCGGTCGAGGTCTGGCCGGCCACGACCACGACGGTCCGGGCCGTCGGCTGGCCACCGGTTCCCGCCAGGGTCACGAGGTAAGTACCCGTGGGCAGAGCCGCGACGCGGAAGTGTCCGGACCCATCGATGGAGACCTGGCGGCTGACGCCCGAGCTCTGGCTGGTGATCTGGACGGTTTCGCCGGCGGCGGCTGGCGCCGTGCCGGCAATTTCGCCCGACGTACTCTGCGCGTGGGCGCCCTGTGCGAGGCAGGCGCCCAGTACCAGGGCCAGGGCAGTGCGTCGCACGGTGAATCGGCTATGTCGTTGGCTCATCTTCGTAAACGTTCCCCAATCATGACAAGGAGTCCGGACGGACGTCCGTTCGGCGGCGTAGTGCCCTTCCGCGTAACGCAGAAGAAACAAAGGGCGAACGGGAAATAACTTTGGATTGCAACCGCCGATTGGCGCCCAATGACGCCTGGCGATCAGTGGCGCCAGTTGGCGACATGTGGCCAAGTCGTGCTGACCGCGCGCATCGGGGCGGATCGAGTGTCGTGTTGGAACAGATGGTTGCAACGATCCGGGCTACTGTTGGGCCGTTCCGCACGCCACCTTGGTGGCATCCCGAAGGAGTGCTTCCCATGAACGCCCAAGCCAGTTCCGCCCGCATCCTGCGCACTGTGCGCGGCCAGCCGACCTCCGATGGCGCAGGGGTCAAGCTCACCCGCGTGATCGGCACCCAGCAGCTGCCCGACCTGGATCCGTTCCTGATGCTGGACGAGTTCGGCACCGACAAGGCCGAGGACTACCTGGCCGGTTTCCCGGAGCATCCGCACCGCGGCTTCGAGACGGTGACCTACATGCTGGATGGGCGCATGCGCCATCGCGACAACCACGGCAACGAGGGCCTGCTCACCCCGGGCAGCGTGCAGTGGATGACCGCCGGCCGCGGCCTGGTCCATTCGGAAATGCCCGAACAGGAATCCGGTCGCATGCGCGGGTTCCAGCTGTGGGTGAACCTGCCGGCGCGCGACAAGATGACCGAGCCGAAGTATCAGGAATTCGCGCCCGACCATATTCCGGTGACCACGCCGGCGCCCGGCGTGCAGGTCAAGGTCATCGCCGGTGCGGTCGGCGAGGTGGTCGGCCCGATCGTGCAGCCGGCCACCGAGCCGCTGTACCTGGACATCGCGCTCGACCCTGGCGCCAGCTGGGAATACGTGCTGCCGGAAGGCCACAACGTGTTCGCCTACGCTTACGAGGGCGCGGTCACGGTCGGCCAGGGCGATGTCGCGCGTGAGTTGGAAACGCAGACCCTGGCGGTGCTGGGCGGTGGCGAACTGCTGCAGCTGCGCACCGGCAGCGCCGGCACGCGCATGATCCTGGTCGCGGGCCGTCCGCTACGCGAGCCAGTGATGCGCTATGGGCCGTTCGTGATGAACACCAAGCAGGAGCTGATGCAGGCCTTCACCGATTTCCAGGAAGGCCGCTTCTGACGCGTTGCGCGTCAAACCTTGGATGAAAGAAGGCCGCTCGATGGGCGGCCTTCGTAAGTGGATCAGTTGGCGTCGTGGTTGTCGGCGACCTGGCCGTTGGGATTGAACTGCAGGTTGCGCACGGTGGCCATGCTGGTTTCCAGGTCGGCCGCGCTGGGCGCGTCGATCCAGACCTGGGCGTAGCGGTCGTCGTCCAGTTCGATCACCGCCATGCGGGTCTGCGCATCGGGCCGGTTGGCGATCTGCGAGCGGTACCAGCGGGTCTTGTGGCCGTCGATCTTGGTCTTTTCCTCGCGCGCGCCACTGGGCTTGTCCGGCTCCTTGCGGGTCAGCATCACACCGAAAGCCTGCGCGCCCTGCGCATCGAGCGCCTTGCAGATCACCAGGCTGGCCGAGCCGCTCTGTTCCCAGTGCAGTGCGGTACCGACCGGCAGGACCGGACAGTCGTTGACGGACTGGGCAACGGACATGGTCGCGACCAGCGACAGCAGCAGGCCGGCGGCGGAGGCAAGGCAGGCTTTCATCGGACAGTCCCCAATCGTGCAGCGCCGGCAAGCCGGCAGCGAATGTGATGTGGACGCAACGACCGGGATTGCCTGCTTCCCCGTTCCCCTGCAGGCGCTTGCGCGTCATTCCGGCCGACGCGTGGTGCTGGTTGGGGCGTGCGATGGCTTGATCCATCACCTTGCCCCGCGCCGCACCATAAGCCAAGACCGCCAAGGGTGACAATTCCGCGACAGCCCGATCCTTCAGACTGTGCGCTGGTTCAATATTCTGGCAGTGGGATGAACTCCGGATCGCCGGCGATGGTGCCGAAGCGGCCTTCCAGCCAGTCTTGCTTGGCCTGCTCCAGGCGATCCTTCGAACTGGAGACGAAGTTCCACCACAGGTGGCGCGGGCCATCCAGCGGCTCGCCGCCCAGCAGCATTGCCTTGAGTGGGGTCCTGGCGCGCAGGACGGGCCGCGTGCCGCGATCCAGCACGACCAGGTGCCGGCTGGGAATGTCGATGCCATCCAGCTGGGCCTCGCCTTCCAGAATGTAGAGCGCCCGTTCGATGGCGCGATCGTCGATCGCCAGCTCGGCGTCGGGCTGCAGGTCCACGGCGACGTTGAAGGTGTCGGCGAACACGCGCACCGGCGATTCATGGCCCCAGGCGCGGCCGGCGATCACCCGCAGGCTGGCGCCGCCCCGCTGCCAGTGCGGCAGGGTGTCGGCGGCGTGGTGGTGGAATTCCGGCGCGGTTTCCTCGTCCGACCTGGGCAGGGCGACCCAGGTCTGCATGCCGTGCAGCGGCGCATGGTCCACCCGCTCAAGGGTCGGGGTGCGTTCGGAATGGGCGATGCCGCGGCCGGCCGTCATCCAGTTCACATCGCCCGGCCGGATCACCGTGTCCGAACCCAGCGTATCGCGGTGGCCGATGGCGCCGGCCCACAGGTAGGTCACCGTGGCCAGGCCGATGTGCGGATGTGGGCGCACGTCGATGCCCTGGCCGGCATCGAAATCGGCCGGACCCATGTGGTCGACGAATACGAATGGTCCGACGCTGCGCGCCTGGATGCTGGGCACGGCGCGACGCACCTGGAAACCGCCCAGGTCATGCACGCGGGGAGCGATCACGGTGGTCATGGCAAGGTCCACTGGAAGAGGCGCCACAGGATCGCACGGGTCCGGCAGGCCGCTGCCGGCGTGGCGGAAACGGACCGTTGTAGGAGCGCAGCTGGGCGCGACGCTTACCGGTAAGTTCATCGCGCCCAGCTGCGCTCCTACAACAGAGGCATCTCGCCGCGCCGCGAAGCCAGGCGGTCGGCCAGGCGTGTGGGTTCGGGCAGGCGGTAGCCGCGCAGCAGGCCCATGACGCGTTGGACCGCGCCATCCATCGAGACGCGGTGGCCTGGGGAGACGATCAATGGATTGCAGCGCAGCTTGCTGCGCAGCATCCAGGCGATCTGTTCGCCCTTGTGGATCAGTGGCGTGCGCGCGCCCGGTTCCGGGCCTGGTGGTTCGAAACGCCCGCACAGCACCTTCTTGGCCACGCCGATGGTGGGCAGGCCGGTCACCACACCGAAGTGCGCGGCGATGCCCAGCCGGCGCGGATGGGCGACGCCCTGGCCGTCGACCACGACCAGATCCGGCACCTGCGACAGGCGCTGCAAGGCCAGCAGCAGCGTCGGCAGTTCGCGGAAACTCAATAGTCCAGGTACGTACGGCATCGAGGTCGGCGTGCGCTCCACCACCGAATCCAACAGCTGCAGCGTGCTGCCATCCAGCAGGACCGCGGCCGCGCGGGTGGTGTTGCCTTCGTCCTCGAAGCCCACGTCGAACCCGGCGATCGTGCACGGCAAAGCCGGTGCGTCATCGACCAGGCTGACCTGCGCGGCCAGCTGCGTCTGCAGCGTGTGCGCACCGGCGATGCTGCCGTCCCAGTCACCGAATGCAGTAAGGCTCATGGTGCTGCTCCGTAACGGCCGTCTTCGACCCGCGTACGGCCTTGGGCATCACGTTCGATGCGGATCAGGCGATCGGTTTCGCCCGCCTGGCCCGGCGTGATCGTGCACTCGCACAGGGCGTTGCCCAGCGGCGCGATCGCTTCGGGCTCGCCGACCACCAGCACGTTGCCGCCGGTGGACTGCCGGCGCCACTGACGTGCGGTGTCGGCAAGTGGCCCACGTGAGAAATAGCGCTGCGCTCGCGATATGCGATGGGATTGCTGTATCGGCATTGCGGTGTCCTGGGTGCGGCGGAACTCGTCCACATAGATCGCCGTCAACGGCGTGCCGGCCAGCTGCGCGCGCAAGTCCTCCGCGCGCCGCTGGCCGGCGGCCGACAGCGGCGGATCATCCGAAGCGCTGTCCGCGATTTCCGCGTGCGGGACCAGGATGAAGCTGACGGTGGCGTCCTTGGCCGCGTGCTCGGGGCCGATCGGCGGTGGTGCGACCGAGGCACAGGCGCCCAGCATCAGGCTGGCCGCGACCGGGACGAGGTGGATCGCACGGCGGTCGCTCATCGTCTGGCTGGTGCGGCCCGCTTATTGCTGCGGCCGCGATTCCAGATGACGCTTGACCTGCTCGGTCGAGTTGCCGACTTCCTTCACTGCAGCGCGCAGGTCCTGCTCATTGGCGCCCAGCTGCCGGGTCCAGTAGGCCATCTCCCACTCCTCGGTCAGCTCGACCTTGGCGATGTCCTTGGGAATGCGGGATTCGGAAGCGTTGCTCATGACGGGCTCCTGTTGCGTGTCTGGCGCCAGCCTGCGAGCCGGAGACGTAAAGCGGCGTGACCGGCTTCAGTCGATGAACTGCAGCCGCGCCAGTTCCGCATACAGTCCGCCTTGCGCCATCAGCGCCTGATGCGTGCCCTGGGCCACGATCCGGCCGCGGTCCATGACCACGATCCGGTCGGCCTTGAGCACCGTGGCCAGGCGATGGGCGATGACCAGCGTGGTACGACCGGTCATCAGCCGCTCCAGCGCGCTCTGCACTGCACGTTCGCTCTGCGCATCCAGGGCGCTGGTGGCTTCGTCCAGCAGCAGGATCGGCGCGTCCTTGAGCAGCGCCCGGGCGATGGCGATGCGCTGCTGCTGGCCGCCGGACAGGCGCGCGCCGCGTTCGCCCAGCTGGCTGTGGTAGCCCTCGGGCAATTCGCGCAGGAAGCCGTCGGCTTCGGCGGCGATGGCCGCGGCCTGCAGCTGTTCGGGCGTGGCATCCAAGCGGCCATAGCGGATGTTCTCCGCGGCGCTGGCGGCGAAGATCGTCGGCGCCTGTGGCACCAAGGCGATCTGTTCGCGCAGCCGGGCCAGGTCCAGCTGGCGCAGGTCCAGTCCGTCCACCCGGATCGCGCCGGCCTGCACGTCGTGGAAGCGCAGCAGCATCGACAGCACAGTGCTCTTGCCGGCGCCGGATGGTCCGACCAGGGCGACCGTCTCGCCCGGCTCGATCGACAGGGTGAAGTCATCCAGCGCGGCCATGTCCGGACGGGTTGGATAGCGGAACGAGACGTGCTCGAAGCGGATCTGGCCATGCACGGGACTGGGCAGGGCCAGCGTCTGCGCGGGCGCCTGTACCTGCGGAGTTTCCTCCAGCAGTTCGCCGATTCGGCCCATGCCGCCGGCCGCGCGCTGCAGCTCGTTCCAGACTTCGGCCAGCGAGCCGACCGAGCCACCGCCGATCAGCGCATACAGCACGAACTGGCCGAGCGTGCCGGCGCTCATGCCGCCGGTGATCACATCGTGCGCGCCCGACCACAGCACCAGCACGATCGCGCCGAACACCAGGGTGATCGCGCCTGCGGTGACGTAGGACTGGGCGCGGATGCGCTTGCGTGCGGTCTCCACCGAGATGGCCACCGCCGATTCGAAACGGGCGCGCTCGTAGGGCTCGCGCGCATGCGCCTGCACGGTGCGCACCGCGCTCAATGATTCGCCGGCCAAGGTGTTGGCGTCGGCCACGCGGTCCTGGCTGGCGCGGGAAATCCTGCCGAGCTTGCGCGCGCCCAGGATGATCGGCACCACCGCCAGCGGGATGCCGATCAGCGCGAACGCGGCCAGGCGCGGGCTGGCGATGAACATCATCACCACCGAGCCGATCACCGTGACCGAGCTGCGCACCGCCACCGACATCGCGCTGCCGACCACGCTGCGCAGCAGCTCGCTGTCGGCCGACAGGCGCGAGACCAGCTCGCCGCTGCGGTTGCGGTCATGGAACTGCGCATCCAGTTCCAGCAGATGGCCGTACAGCTGGCGACGCAGGTCGGCAACCACGCGTTCGCCCAGTAGCGAAACGAAATAGAACCGCGCCGCGCTGGCCAGGGCCAGCACCACGGCCACGCCGAACAGCCCCAGGAACGCCTTGTCGATATTGGCGCCGCTGGTAAAGCCGTGGTCGATCATCTGCTTGACCGCGTACGGCAGGCTCAGCGTCGCCGCCGAGGCCACCGCCAGGGCGATCAGCCAGGACACGAACAGCCCCATGTGCCGGCGCACGAACGGCCACAGCGCCCGCAGGCTGCCCAGTTTGGCTTTTGGGCGCGCGGCAATGTCGGTGGTGCCAGAGGCAGGGAGTGTGGAAGCCTGGGGGGAATTCATCGATGTTCCGGCAAGTAGGGAAGACGCATGGCAACGGGGTATCGATCGCTGCCGGCCGCCGAGGTTCCCGAAACGCGGGAGCCTGCAGGCCAAGCTCAGCCCGTGGCGGTGAGGTCAGCGTCGGCCGGGCCGGAGCATCGCACCCGGTCACGGGTGGCGTCGCGCAGGTGGTTTTTCAAGGCGTCGGCCTGGTCGACGGCCAGGCGCAGCCGCAGGCGGACGCCGGTCGCGGTGTAGGTCTCTTCGCGCTTGTCCGCCGCAAAGGCGGCCAGCGCGGCATGGACGTGACCCAGGTCGTCGAAGCCGCAAGCGATCTCCAGTTCGACCAGCGCCAGCACCGGCAGTCGCGGCGCCTCACGCAGGGCGCTGGCGGTGCAGCCGCCGTAGGCGCGCACCAGGCCGCCCACGCCCAGCTTGATCCCGCCGTACCAGCGCGTGACCACCACCGCGATCCGGTCGAAACCGGCGCCGTCGATGGCCGCCAGGATCGGCCGGCCGGCGCTGCCGCCGGGCTCGCCGTCATCGCTGGAGCGGAAGGCGGCGCCCACCCGCCAGGCCCAGCAGTTGTGGGTGGCGCCGACTTCGCTGGCGGCCGCGATGAAGGCCATGGCCGCATCCGGCGACGCGGCCGGGCCGGCGTGGACGATGAAGCGGCTGTGCTTGATCACGGTTTCCTGCCGGAGCACGCCGGCCAGGGTGTCACTCATGGCAGCAGGGGACGCAGGTCCTCGGGGATCGCCTGGTCCGGATGTGCCTGCCGGAACGCCTGCAGGCTGGCCCGGGCCAGCGCGCTGTTGCCGTCGAAGCGATGCCTGCGCACCCGCTGCAGCCAGGCATCGGCCGGCAGGCGGCTGTCTTCGGCGACGGCATCCTGCACGCCGGGCGCAGACAGGTCTGCCGCGAACCGAGCCTGCGCGGCGAGCGGGGCGGCGCGATCGGCCGTGGCCTGACGTGCGGTGGGTGCGTCCATGGACGCACCGACGTCCGGCATCGGCGCTGGAGGCGGCGGTGCAGCGTAGCCCTGCAGGCTGGGAGTCGGGGCCGGCGGCGCCGGCGGCGCCGGCGGGGTGTAGGCGTCGGCCCGGCGCGGTACCTGGGCCTTGCGGGCCGGCGCGGCGGCCGCGTCCTGATCTGCTGCGTTCTTGCGGCGCTCGTCACGGGGCGCCTCGGGCGGAGCAGGCGCCATCATGGCCGGTGCGCGTGGCGGCGGCAGGTCGAACGGCACGGGGACGGGCTTTGGAGAGGGCGGTGCGGAACGGGCCAACGCCATCGGCGGATCCAGGATGACCGGATCCGGCGCGGACGCGGTCGAACCGGCGGCATCGCTGTCCGCGGTCGGCGATCGCGTCGGCAGCTCCGCCACCGGTTGCGGTACGGCGGGAGCGTCGGCGGTCTCGTACACGATCTGGGTGCCGCGCTGCGGACGCAGCTGCCAGGCGACGGTCACCGCCAGCAGCAGCGAGGCGGCCACGCCGAAGCCCAGGGTCCAGCGGCGACGGTTGGGGCGCCGCGTGGCCGGGACCGCGGGGCTGCGCGGCGCGCCGGTGGCGGCCTGCGACGAATCCGGCGCGTCATCCACGGCCGCCCGCGCCGCCGCCAGGATGCGCGCATCCAGGGCCGGGCCCGGCTCGCGCGGACCAGGCGCACGGCCCAGGCGCTCGGCCAGGACGCGCTCTTCCGGGCTCAGCGGCTCGCGCGGCGTACTCATGCGCCGATCCCCGCGCGCAGCTTGTCCATGGCATAGCGCAGGCGCGACTTCACCGTCTCGCGGCCGACGCCGGTGATCTGCCCGATCTCCTCCAGGGTCAATTCCTGCTCGAGTCGCAAAACGAGGACCTCGCGTTGTTCGTCCGGCAGCGCGTCCAGCGCACGCTGCAGGTCGCGGCGCTGCTCGAACTCGGACAGCTGCCGCTCGGGGGTTTCCGGATCGGCCACGCGCGCCGTGCGCTGGTCGGCGTCGTCCGGCGCGGCCGGGCGATGGCGCTGGGCACGCCAATGATCGTTTAGGCGGTTGTGGGCGATCCGGAACAGCCAGGTGGAAAACGCCGCTTCCGGCTGCCAGCTGGCGCGCGCGGCGATCACCCGCTGCCAGACATCCTGGAACAGTTCCTCGGCCAGCGCGGTATTGCGCAGCTGGCGCACCAGGAACCGGTACAGCGGCCCGCGGTGGCGCCCGTACAGCTGCTCGAAGGCGCGCACGTCGCCGCCGGCGTAGGCCAGCATCAGCGCATCGTCGGCGGGCTCGGTCGCGTCGTTCACGGCGCCAAGCCTACGTTGTGTGGCGTTTGTCTCAAAGCCGGCCGATCGCAGCACGCCGGTTGTCCGCGGCGGATTTCCGTGATATCCGCTTGGGTATACTCCGAAATCGGGAGCGAGTTGGGCCATGGATGCGCAAACGTCCATCCATCCGATCCGGGGTTGACGCAACAGCCGGGCCGTTCAGAGCTGGCATCCGTCAACGTTTGCGACCGTCACCTACGGGCGCGCTTACAGGGGAATACGAATGTCTGGCCAGACCGTCACTGCCAAGGTGCAGACCGGCGCCGACGCCGTGGCGATAGACGCCGTGGCGCGGGTGCTGTGCGCCCTGCTGCCTGACGGTGCGCAGGTGGTGGTTTGCTGGCGCGACTGGGCCATCGGCGCTGGCGGTGCGACCACGCCCGAGGCCTCGCCGCTGCTGCGCCGCCAGGCCGAACAGGCGCTGTGGGACAGCCATCTGGCCCAGGGTGGCGACCCGTCGGTCCTGGTCCGGGCCTGGTCCAACACCGAAGGCAATGCGCGCATGTCCGTGGCCGCCAGCCTGCCGACGCCGCTGGCGCCGGCCCAGGCCGTCGCCTGGGAGGATGCGGCGCGCGCGCTGATCGGGGCGACCCTGGAATCCGAGCGCGCCCAGGCGCGCGTGGTCTCGCTGGAAAAGTCCAAACGCCTGCAGCAGGCGCTGTACGAAATCGCCGACCTGGCCAGCGCCGACCTGGAAATGCAGGAGATGCTGCGGCGGATCCATGCAGTGGTCGGCACGCTGATGTATGCGGAAAATTGCTACATCGTGCTGTACGACGATGTCCGGCGCACGGTCAGGTTCCTGTACTTCGCCGACCTGATCGACCCGTACGTGGCCGAGCCGGACCGCGAGTACGGCGAAGAGGAAATGCACAACAGCATGACCATGGGCCTGCTGGCCCACGGCCAGCCGCTGCGTGGGCCGTCGTCCACGGTGCGCCAGCGCCTGGGCGTCACCCCCAACGTCAGCCATGGTCCGGACAGCCTGGACTGGCTGGGCGTGCCGATGCGCCGCGACGACCGGGTCTGCGGCGCGATCGTGGTCCAGAGCTACGACACGCCGGCCAGCTATACCGACGAGGATCGCGCACTGCTGGCCTACGTGGCCCAGCACATCCTCACCGCGATGGACCGGCGCAGCGCGCATGACGAGCTGGAAAGCCGGATCCAGGCGCGTACCCACGAACTGCAGCTGGCCAACCGCGAGCTGCAGGCCGAGATCATCGAACGCAAGCGCGCCGAGAAGCTGCAGGGCGCGCTGTTTCGGATCACCGACCTGGCCAATACCTCGGCCACGCTGGAGCAGTTCTACGCCGCGGTCCACGCGGTGGTGGACGAGCTGATCGTGGCGCGCAATTTCTACATCGCGCTGCTGGACGAAGATGGCCAGGCGCTGCACTTCCCGTACTCGATCGACGAGCGCGATCCGGTGCGCCAGTCGCGCCGGGTCAGCCAGGGCCTGACCGAATACGTGATCGACGCCGGCGTGCCGCTGCTGGCCGATCCGGGCGTGATGGCCGCGCTGACCGACAGCGGTCGGGTGGTCCAGCATGGGCCGCCGGCGTACAGCTGGCTGGGCGTGCCGCTGCTGCAGGGCGGCGAGACGCGCGGCTGCGTGGTGGTGCAGAGCTATTCGCCGGAAGTGCGCTATACCCCGCACGACCAGAACTTGCTGTCGTTCGTGGCCCACCATATCGGCAACGGGCTGGCGCGCCAGCGTGCGCGCGAGTCGTTGCGGGCCGCGCACCTTGAGTTGGAGCGCCGGGTCGAGGAACGCACCTTCGAGCTGGCCGAAGCCAACGCCAAGCTGATGGCGCAGATGGGCGAGCGCCTGCGCGCCGAGCAGCGCCTGACCTATCAGGCCACCCATGACGCGCTGACCGGGCTGCCCAACCGCGCGTTCCTGCTGGACAGCCTGGCCGCCGCGATCGCGCGCGCCGGCGCCGGGCAGGGTGGCAATTTCGCGGTGCTGTTCATGGATCTGGACCGCTTCAAGCTGGTCAATGATTCCATTGGCCACGCCGCCGGCGACGAGCTGCTGATCGAAGTGGCCCGCCGCATCACCTCGCAGGTGCGCGACGGCGACCTGGTCGCACGCCTGGGCGGCGACGAATTTGCGATGGTGATCCACTACCACGTCGACGCGCAGGAAGTGACCGACTTCGCCGCGCGCCTGCTGGAAGCGCTCAACCGGCCGATATGGGTCGCCGGGCGCGAGCTGTTTCCTGCGGCCAGCATCGGCATCGCCGCCTGGCACCCGCGCTACCAGGGCGGCGAAGAGCTGCTGCGTGACGCCGATGCGGCGATGTACCGGGCCAAGGCGCAGGGCCGCGACCGCAGCGCGGTGTTTGACGAAGCCATGCGCGAAGCGGCCATGAAGAGCCTGGACCTGGAGGCCGACCTGCGCCGGGCCATCAATGGCCGCGATTTCAGCCCGTTCTACCAGCCGATCGTGCGCCTGTCCGATGGCCAGGTGATCGGCCACGAAGCGCTGCTGCGCTGGCATCACGAGCGCCGCGGCCTGCTGCTGCCGGCCGAATTCATTGCCCTGGGCGAGGAAAGCGGCCTGATCGAGCAGGTCGACTGGCTGCTGTACGAGCAGGTCGCCCAGCGCATCGCCAGCGGCGTCGATGGCTACATCTCGGTGAACGTCTCGCCGCGGCATTTCCGTTCGCCCGATTTCGCCGAGCGCATGCTGGCGCTGTTCGAGCGCGCCGGCGCCAATCCCGCGCAGCTGCGCGTGGAAATCACCGAGATGGCGCTGCTGGACGACGCGCCGCGCACGCTGCGCATGCTGCAGTTGCTGCGCGAGCATGGCGCGCTGGCCCAGCTGGATGATTTCGGTACCGGGTTCTCGGCGCTGTCCTACCTGCACCGGTTCCCGATCTCGGCGCTGAAGATCGATCGCAGCTTCATTTCCGGCATCTCCAGCGAATATCGGCCGGAAAGCGTGGGCCTGGTCCGCGCGATCCTGGCGCTGGCCGGCACCCTGGGCATCCAGACGGTGGCCGAGGGCGTGGAAACCGAACAGCAGCTGCAGGCCTTGCGCGGGCTGGGCTGCGATTACGCGCAGGGCTATTTCCTGGGGCGTCCCGGCCCGGTCCTGGGCCAGGCGCTTTCGTAGAGCGGAGCTTGCTCCGCTGCGCTTGGTTCGATTCGTGGGAAAGGCCCCAGCGGAGCAAGCTCCGCTTTACAGGTGGGAGCCGCTTCAGCGGCGATGTGGCCTTGTCGGGAAAGCCCTTCGCCGCTGAAGCGGCTTCCACCCAAGAAGACGGTTGAACCTGCCTGTCTCCGGGGCGTATCCGGTTACGGGGAAGCCCCCGACCAGGGTGCGGGCCTGTCCCACCAGGCCGACGAACTCGGCGTGCAGGCCATCGCGGTCATCGCCTTGCGCGCTGCGCGCCGTGGCCAGGACCTGGTCCCAGCCCCAGCCGTCGAAGCGGCTGCCGCCCCGCAGCAGATCGGCATAACCGGCCACGGCGCTGGCAAAGCGCAGGGCGTCGCTGGGCTGTGGTTTCAGCGACGTCGCCAGGATCGGGGCCTGGATCAGGCGGCTGGTGTCGCTGCCAGGCTGCTTGTAGCGCAGCCGCAGGTCGGCGATCTCGGCCGCGTTGCCGGGGCTTGTCGGCGTGCTGCCGTAGCGCAGCGGCCGGGTGCGCTGGGCGGCCGACGCCACCGGCGTCAGTTCGTACAGGGCGGTGACCTCGTGGCCGGCGCCGATGTCGCCGGCGTCGACCTGGTCGTTGCCAAAATCCTCCCGGCGCAGGGCGCGGTTTTCGTAGCCGATCAGGCGGTACTCGGCCACCGCGGCCGGGTTGAATTCCACCTGGATCTTCACATCGCGGGCGATGGTCAGCAGCGTGCCCTGCATCTGCTGGACCAGCACCTTGCGCGCTTCCTTGTCCGAGTCGATGTAGGCGTGGTTGCCGTCGCCTACATCGGCCAGGCGTTCGGCCAGTGCATCGTTGTAGTTGCCCTGGCCGAGGCCCAGTGTGGTCAGCGCGATGCCCGACCTGCGTGCGTCGCCAACCAGCGTTTCCAGCGCATCCTGGCTGACCGTGCCGACGTTGAAATCACCATCGGTGGCCAGGATCACGCGGTTGCCGCCACCCTTGATGAAGGCCTGGCGCGCCATTGCATAGGCCAGCCGGATGCCGTCGCCGCCGTTGGTGCTGCCGCCGGCTTCCAGCTGGTTCAGCGCCGCCAGGATCCGTGCATGTTCGTTGCCTGGCGTCGGCGGCAGGACCAGTCCGGCCGAACCGGCGTAGACCACGATCGAGACCCGGTCCTACGCGCGCAGCTGCGGCACCAGCATCGCCAGCGACTGCTTCAGCAGCGGCAGCTTGTCGGGCTGGTTCATCGAACCGGACGTGTCCAGCAGGAATACCAGGTTGGAGGGCGGCAGTTCCTGCTTGGGCAGCTCGTAGCCCTTGATGCCGATCATCAGCAGCTGGCGCTGGGCGTTCCAGGGGGCGGGCGCCAGCTCGGTGGTGACGCGGAACGGAGTTTCGCGCGTGACGGGCGCGGCATGGTGATAGTCGAAGTAGTTGATGAATTCCTCGGCCCGCACCGCGTCGGCCGGCGGACGCTGGCCCTGTTCGACCATGCGCCGCATGTTGCTGTAGCTGCCGGTGTCCACGTCGATGGAGAAGATGGAAACGGGCTGCTCGGCGGTGCGCTGGACCGGGTTGTCGTCCTGGTGGGCGTAGCGTTCGGTGTTGACCGGCAGTGGAACGATGCTGGCCGGCGCCGCGTAGTACGCGCCCATCTGCGGCTTGGCGGGCGATGGCGCGGGCGGAGCAGGCGGCGTGTAGTTATCCATCCTGCGCGCAGTCAGGACGGCTGATCCGGCGCCCTGGACCTTGACCTTGGTTGTCGGTGCATCGGCAGCATGGATCGGCGGTGCTTCGGGCAGCGGCGGTGCGAGGGCCTGTTGCTGCGGCGTGGATGAACACGCCGCCAGCACAGCGACGGCAAGCAGGGTCAGGGCAGGGCGAGACAGGTGCGACATGGCGGCAACTCCCGTGATGGACGGAGGCTGCAAACGCACCGGTCAGAGGAATGGGGTTTGCCAGAGGAAAATCTGGTTTCCGTCCGTCTCCAATCGCGTTCCGGCGCGTGGGTGGGAGCAACTGTCTCCGCAAATCTCGTAGCAGTCTCCTTGTAGAGCGGAGCTTGCTCCGCTGCGCTTGGTTGGTTTCGTGGGAAAGGCCACAGCGGAGCAAGCTCCCCTCTACAGGTGGGAGCCGCTTCAGCGGCGATGTGGCTTTCCCGGTAGAGCCTCATCGCCGCTGAAGCGGCTCCCACGATGTCCGGTCCTCTGTAGGAGTGGGCCATGCCACCGAAAAGGCGATAAAGGCCGCTTGCGAGCGAGGCCGATCGCAGGTATCCCCAGCGCCAGACGCGTTGGCGCTACTCCACCCGCAGCTTCACCGTGCCATCGGCCAGGCGGGCCTGGACCGCGTCGCCGGTCGCGACCTGGGCGGTCGAACGCACCAGCGTGCCATCGTCTTCGCGGGTGATCAGCGCATAGCCGCGCGCAACCGTCGCCAGCGGGCTGACCGCTTCGAGCGAGCGCACCAGGCCGCGCAGGCGCAGCGTTTCGCGCTGCAGCTGGCGGGCGATGGCCGCCTGCGGACGTGGCTGCAGCGCGGCCAGGCGTTCGGCCAGCACCGCGAGCCGGCGCTGCGGAGAATGCGCGCGCAGCACGCTTTCGGCATGGCGCAGGCGGGCGCGGCGGTTTTCGAGCTGCTGCTGCGCCTGCGCCTGCAGACGCCGCAGCGCTTCTTCGTGGCGGCGGCGCATCAGCTGCAGGCGCGCCTGCGGGCCCTGGCCCTGCAGGCGCAGCCAGGCGCGGTCGGCGCGCTGCATGATGCGGTCCAGCTGATGGGTCTGCAGCTGGTGCAGGCGCCGGCCCAGGCCGCGCAGGCGGGTGCCCAGGTCCACCTGCGAGGGCACCAGCAGTTCGGCCGCGGCCGACGGCGTGGGCGCGCGCAGGTCGGCGGCGAAGTCACACAGGGTGAAGTCGGTCTCGTGGCCCACGGCCGAGACCACCGGCGCAGCGCAGCCGGCGACCGCACGGACCAGGGCCTCGTCATTGAACGCCCACAGGTCCTCGATCGAACCGCCGCCGCGGGTCACCAGCACCGCGTCATAGCGACCGCTGTTGCCGGCGCGGCGCAGCAGTTCGGCGATCTGCGGGGCCGCGGCCGCGCCCTGGACCTGGCTGGGCAGCACGTCGACTTCCAGCAGTGGGAAGCGCCGGCTCAGCACGCTGAGCACATCGCGCACCGCCGCGCCGCTGGCCGAGGTAATGACCGCCAGCCGCCGCGGGAATTCGGGCAAGGCCCGCTTGCGCTCCGGATCGAACAAGCCTTCGGACGCCAGCCTGGCCTTGAGCTGCTCGAACGCCCGCCGCAGCGCGCCTTCGCCGGCTTCCTCCATGTGGTCCAGGACCAGCTGGTAGTCGCCGCGCGCCTCGTACAGGGTGACCCGGCCGCGGGCCAGCACGCGCAGGCCCTCGCGCGGGGCGAACTTCAGCCAGGTGCTCTTGGGCTTGAACATGGCGCAGCGGATCTGGGCGCGCGCGTCCTTCAGGGTGAAGTACAGGTGCCCGGAGGCAGGGCGGGTGACGTTGCCCAGTTCGGCCTCGACCCAGATCGCGGGAAAGCTGCCTTCCAGCAGGTCGCGGGCCAGGGTGTTGAGCTGGGTGGGGGTGAGGATGTCGCGGGCGGGCAGGTCGTTCATCAGCGCACCAGTGTACCGACCCGGTGGGCGCCGCCTCAGCGGCGAAGGGCTTGACCGGGAAAGCCCCATCGCCGCTGATGAAGCGGCGCCCACCGGTCAGGCCGTCGCTGGCCTCGGGCACGGCCGGTCGCCTCCCGGTCACCCGCGCCCGGTAAAATGGCGCCATGAACGCCATTCCCACGCCGCTTTCCGCCCCCGAATCCACGCCCGTTGCCGCCGGCGGCCAGCCGCGCCGCACCACCCACGGGGTGCGCATCGGCAACGTGCAGCTGGGCGGGGGCGCGCCGGTGGTGGTGCAGTCGATGACCAATACCGACACCGCCGACGTCGCCGGCACGGTCAAGCAGGTCGCCGACCTGTGGCGCGCCGGTTCGGAGATGGTCCGGGTCACGGTCAACAATCCCGAATCGGCTGCCGCGGTGCCGCGGATCGTCGAGAAGCTGGCGATGATGGGCATCGAGGTCCCGATCATCGGCGACTTCCACTACAACGGCCACCAGCTGCTGACCGGTGAACCGGCCTGCGCCGAAGCCCTGGCCAAGTACCGCATCAATCCGGGCAATGTCGGTTTCGGCAAGAAGCGCGACACCCAGTTCGCCCAGCTGATCGAATTCGCGATCCAGTACAACAAGCCGGTGCGCATCGGCGCCAACTGGGGCTCGCTGGACCAGTCGCTGGCCGCGCAGCTGATGGACGAAAACGCAAAGCGCGCCCAGCCATGGGAAGCCACCGCGGTGCTGCGCGAGGCGCTGATCCGTTCGGCGCTGGATTCGGCCCACCGCGCGGTGGAGATCGGCCTGCCGGCCGACCGGATCGTGCTGTCGGCCAAGGTCTCCGGCGTGCAGGAACTGATCGCGGTCTACCGCGACCTGGCCCGTCGCAGCCAGTTTGCCCTGCACCTGGGCCTGACCGAGGCCGGCATCGGCAGCAAGGGCATCGTGGCCTCGTCCGCGGCGCTGGCGGTGCTGCTGCAGGAAGGCATCGGCGACACCATCCGCATCTCGCTCACGCCCGAGCCCGGCGCTTCGCGCACCCAGGAAGTGATCGTCGCCCAGGAGCTGCTGCAGACTACCGGCCTGCGCGCGTTCACGCCGATGGTCACCGCCTGCCCGGGCTGCGGCCGTACGACTTCAGAGTTCTTCCAGGAACTGGCCAAGGTCGTGCAGGAGCACGTGCGCGGCAGGATGCCCGAGTGGAAGATCACCCGTCCCGGCGCCGAGCACATGACCCTGGCGGTGATGGGTTGCGTGGTGAATGGGCCGGGCGAATCGCGCCATGCCAACATCGGCATCTCGCTGCCGGGCACGGGCGAGGCGCCATCCGCGCCGGTGTTCATCGATGGCGAAAAAAGCATCACCCTGCGCGGCGAGAACATCGCCCATGAATTTGTCGCACTGATCGACGAATACGTCGACAAACACTACGCGCGCAGTGCCGCCTGAGCCGGTCGCGGGCGGTGCCAATGTCGTTGGCCGCGTGCTGCGGCGGATCGGCTGGCGCATGGGCCTGCTGTTCGCGGCGATCCTGCTGCCGCTGTGGGGATTCGCAGAGCTCGGCGAGGAGGTCCACGAGGCCGAAAGCTTCGTCTTCGACGAGCCCCTCCTGCTGCACGCCAAGGCGGCCTCAGGGCCGTGGCTGGATCAGGCGTCCCTGGCCATCAGCTGGGCCGGCTACCAGGGCGTCATCGTCGTCGATGCGCTGTTGATCGTGGTCCTGCTGGCGCTGCGGCGCTGGCGCGAGGCGACCTTCGCTGGCGTGGCGCTGATCGGTTCGGCGCTGTTGAACCTGATGACCAAGCAGTTGTTCGCGCGCGCGCGGCCGACGCTGTGGGAGTCGATCTCGCCGCAGGACACCTTCAGTTTTCCCAGCGGCCACGCGATGGGCTCGATGACGCTGGTGATGGTGCTGATCCTGCTGGCCTGGGGCACGCGCTGGCGTTGGCCGGTGCTGATGTTGGTGGTCGCGTTCTGCCTGGCCGTGGGCGCCTCGCGGATCTACCTGGGCGTGCATTACCCGTCGGACATCCTCGGCGGCTGGGCGGCGGCGATTGCCTGGGTGGTCGGGATCTATGCGGCGGTGTTCGTCGGCACGCGGCGCCCGTGGAAGACACCCGAGCGCGAACCCATGACGGCTTGAACGCGAACCGGAGCCCGGGTAAGCGAAGCGCACCCGGGATTGCGTCATCGGGCGAGTTCCACCCGGCTGCGGCCAATGAGCCCTACCCAGGTGATGCGATGCCCAAGCCGAGGCTGCGCAAGGCAGCGGCGCGGGCGTGCAGGGTGGTGGTATCGAACAGCGGCACGTTCGCGTCGGTCTGGTCGACCAGCAGCGAGATTTCGGTGCAGCCCAGGATGATGCCTTCCGCGCCGGCGTCTGCCAGCGAGGCCATGATCCGACGGTATTCCCTGCGCGATTCGTCGCGGATCACGCCCTGGCAGAGTTCGTCGTAGATGATCCGGTGCACCTGGCCGCGGTCGTCGGCGTCCGGGGTGATGACTTCGAACCCGCGCGCTTCCAGTCGCTCGCGGTAGAAGTCCTGTTCCATGGTGAAGCGCGTGCCGAGCAGGCCGACGCGGGTGATGCCGGCAGCGGCCAGCGCATCGGCGGTACCGTCGGCGATGTGCAGCAGCGGCAGGGGTGTTGCGGCGGTGATCGCGTCGGCCACCTTGTGCATGGTGTTGGTGCACAACACGATGAAGTCGGCGCCGCCGGCGTGCAACGAACGCGCCGCATCGGCCATCGCCTCGCCCGCCGCTTTCCAGTCACCGGCGTGCTGCAGGGCCTCGATCTGGTGGAAATCCACGCTGTGCAGCAGCAGCCTGGCCGAATGCAGGCCGCCGAGCGTGTCGCGGACGGTTTCGTTGATGAGCCGGTAGTAGAGCAGGGTGGATTCCCAGCTCATGCCGCCGATCAGGCCGATGGTCTGCATCTCAGGTTCTCGCAGGTGGGTGCTATTCGCCCGGCTTGGCACCTTCCACCGGCGCGTTGGTGGCGGCGCGCCGGGCCAGGGTGGCCTCGCGATGGGCGATGTAGGCGGTGGAGGCCAGGATGATGCCGGCGCCGAGCGCGGTCCAGGCATCCAGGCGTTCGCCGAACAGCCACCAGCCCAGCACGATCACCACCGGCAGCTGGGTGAAGCTGATCGGCTGCAGGGCCGAGACTTCGCCCAGCTTCAACGCGCGCGTCCACAGCAGCTGGCCGCCGGTGCCGAAGACGCCGGTACACACCAGCCACACCCAGGTCAGGCCGTGCGGCCAGTGCCATTGGAACAGCGCCGGCACCAGCGACATCGGCACCCAGAACAGGTAGGTGTAGAACACCACCGTGTCCGGCGCATCCAGGCGCGAAAGCTGCTTGATCTGGATCGCGACGATCGCGCTGATTACCGCCGCGGCCACCGCCACCAGCAGGCCCGGCGAGAACCCCGACGAGCCCGGGCGCAGGATCACCAGCACGCCGATGAAGCCGGCCGCCACCGCCAGCCAGCGGCGCACATGGACCTTTTCGCCCAGCCAGAACACCGCCGCGATGGTCACGAACAATGGCGTGGAGTAGGACAGCGAGATCGCCTGGGACAGCGGCAGATGGCCAATGGCCCAGAAGCCGCACAGCATCGAAGCCAGGCCGATCACGGTGCGCACCAGGTAGCGCGGAAGATTCTGCGTGCGCGGCAACGGCCGGCCCGCGCGCAGCACCACTGGCAGCAGCGCCAGCAGGCCGAAGGCATTGCGGAAGAACGCCACCTGCGTGGTTTCCAGCGACTGCGAGGCCAGCCGGATGTTGATCGCCATCAGGCCGAAGGATAGGGTGCTGGCCAGCATCAGGATCGCCGCGCGCATCGGCGCCACCGGCGCAGGGCTCACCACTGGTCTCCGATGATGCGCGGCTCCGGTTCGATGTCCACGCCGAAACGTTCCTGCACCGAGGCGGCGATCCGCCGCGCCAGTTCCAGCAGCTGCGCGCCGCTGGCCTGGCCGTAGTTGACCAGGACCAGCGCGTGGTCCCTTGACACGCCGGCATCGCCGTCACGATGGCCTTTCCAGCCGGCCTGCTCGATCAGCCAGGCGGCCGAGAGCTTGCGGGTGTCGGCGCCGTCGCCGCTGAACACCGGCAGGCCCGGCGACGCCGATTCCAGCCGGTCGGCGAGGCTGGCCGGCACGATCGGATTCTTGAAGAAGCTGCCGGCGTTGCCCAGCACCGACGGATCGGGCAGCTTGCGGCTGCGCACGCGGATCACCGCGTCGGCCACCTCGCGCGCGCCGGGCCGGCTCACGCCCATGGCGTCAAGCTCATGGCGCAGGCCGGCGTACTCGATGCGCAGCTGCGGGCTGCGCGACAGGGCGAAGGTCACCGCGGTGATGATCCAGCGCCCGGGCTGGCGCTTGAACACGCTGTCGCGATAGCCGAACGCGCATTCGGCTTGCGACAGCCGGCACCAGTGGCCGGCGCGGGTGTCCCAGGCCTCGACGCTGGCGATGTGTTCGCCGACCTCCACGCCGTAGGCACCGATGTTCTGGATCGGGCAGGCGCCGGCGGTGCCGGGGATCAGGGCCAGGTTCTCCAGGCCGCACAGGCCCTGCTCCAGCGTCCACAGCACCAGCGTGTGCCAGGACAGGCCGGCTTCGGCGCGGACCAGCACGGTGTCGGCGTCTTCGCCCACGACGGCCACGGCACGCGCGTCGAAGGACAGCGCCACGCCGTCGATGTCGCCGGCCAGCAGCAGGTTGCTGCCGGCGCCGATCGGCAGCCAGTGGCGATGCTGCAGCGGATCCAGCGCCAGCGCCGCCGGCAGTGCGGACAGGTCGTGCAGTTCCAGCAGGAAACGCGCGCGCGCGTCCACGCCCAGGGTGTTGCGGGAGCGGAGCGCGGCGTGTTCGGTCAGGCGCCAGCCGGCGCTCATACCGGGGCCACCGCCCCGCGGCTGGGCTGCTCGCGGCGCCGGCGGATGGCTTCGACGCAGTCGTACACCAATGACGGACCCTGGTAGATCAGGCCGGTGTAGACCTGGGTCAGAGCCGCGCCGGCGGACATCTTGGCCACCGCATCGGCGCCGGAGGTGATGCCACCCACGCCGATCAGCGGAATGGCGTCGGGCAGGCGCGCGCGCATGCGCCGCAGCACCAGCGTGGACTGGGCCAGCAGCGGTGCACCCGACAGGCCGCCGGCCTGGCCGGCATGGCGGTGGGCATGGACCACGCTGCGGTCGACGGTGGTGTTGGTGGCGATCACGCCATCGACCGACAGGTCGCTCAGCACCCGGCAGACCGCATCGATGTCCTCGTCGGACAGGTCCGGCGCCACCTTGACCAGCATCGGCACGCGCTTGCCGTGCTGGGCGCCGAACTTCTCCTGGGCCTCGCGCAGGGTGCCGATCAGCTGGCGCAGGGCCTGTTCCTCCTGCAGCTCGCGCAGGCCGGCGGTGTTGGGCGAGGAGATGTTGACGGTGATGTAGTCGGCCAGCGGGTACACGCGCTCCAGGCAGAACAGGTAGTCGTCGGCCGCCGAGGCGTTGGGCGTGTCCTTGTTCTTGCCGATGTTGATGCCCAGCAGGCCGCCGGTGCGGCGCGCGCGCTGGACATTGCCGATCAGCGCGTACACGCCCTGGTTGTTGAACCCCAGCCGGTTGATCACCGCCTTGTGCTGCGGCAGGCGGAACATGCGCGGCCGCGCGTTGCCGGCCTGCGGGCGCGGGGTGATGGTGCCCACTTCGACAAAACCGAAGCCCAGGGCCAGCAGCGCATCGATGTGCGCGCCGTTCTTGTCCAGGCCCGCGGCCAGGCCGACCGGATTGGGGAATTCCAGGCCGAGGATCTTGGTCGGCAGCGGCTTGGGCCGGCGCGTCAGCAGGCCGGAGGTGCCGGTGCGGTAGGCGGTTTCCAGCGCATGCAGGCCCGCGCCGTGGGCGCGTTCGGCGTCCATGGCGAACAGGAAGGGGCGGGCCAGTCCGTACATCGGCTCAGTGACTCAGTGCGGCGATGGCGGCGATGCCGCCGAAGAACAGGATGAAGGCCGCGACGCCGGCAATCGCCAGTCCGATCGCCAGCCAGCCCAGGACCAGCCCGGCCACGGCCATGCCGTCGCCCTCCATCTGGCCGCCGCTGCGGCGGATCTCCGCGCGGGCCATGTGGCCGGTGATGACAGCGATGAGCGCGCCGATCGCCGGCACCAGGGTCCAGCCCAGGATCCCGAATACCAGCGACACCACGGACAGGCTGCTGGTCGGGCGTGTGATGGCGTTCATGCGTGTTCCCCTGTGGAATTTCCATCGGCAAGGGTACCGGCAAAGGCGCGGGTGTCGTAGTCGAAGCTGACCTTGCCGTCGACGGCGGTCGCATCGAACAGTGCCTGCAGCGCCGCCAGCATGGGCGCGTGCCGGGGATGGCCTTCCTGCGGGGCGTAGGACGAAGACAGCAACCGGCCACGCAGGGCATCGAAATCCAGCAGCTGGCCGTGGTCGATGCGGGTCACGCCACGCAGCCCGCCTTCGAACCAGGCCTGCATCGCGGCATCGTCGTTGTAGCGCTCGGCCACGCTGGTGTAGTCCAGCCCGAAGTCCAGCAGCAACTGTTCGTAGCCTTCCAGGAACGGCGTGCCGGTCAGCCGGCGCGAGTTCCAGAACACCACGGCCAAACCACCCGGGCGCAGGATGCGGCGCCATTCGGGCTTGATCGCCTGCTGGTCGAACCAGTGGAAGGCCTGCGCGCAGGTCACCAGGTCGACGCTGGCGTCGGGCAGGGTGGTGGCTTCGGCGGTACCGGCGACGGTGGCGAAGCGCGGATCATGACCCAGCCAATCCTCCGAAGCGGTGCGCATGGCGGCGTTGGGTTCGACCGCGGTCACCGGATGGCCGGCATCCAGGAACAGCTTGCAGGAGATGCCGGTACCGGCGCCGATGTCGGCAACCGTGGCATCGGACCGCACCTGCAGTTCGCGGTGCAGCCAGTCCACCAGCGCGGTTGGGTAATCGGGGCGATAGCGCACGTAGTCGGCCACGCGCGTGGTGAAGCGTTCGGTGGAGTTCAGCGCCATGTGGAGCTCCTTCGCAGCTGTCCCGCGGAGCGCAGGCCTGAGGCGACGGATGCGCGCAGGTGAAAGGCATTCCGGGATGCCGCAGACGGGGGACGCGGCATGGCCGGCGATTTTAACAGGCGGAGCCGGTCCGCCGTTGCCGCGCGTTCCCGCAATGGACCGATCTTCTCTTCTGTAGAGCGGAGCTTGCTCCGCTGGGGGCTTCCAAGTGATCTGGTCGGAGAGCAGCGGAGCAAGCTCCGCTCTACAGGTTTTCGTCTGTTTCGGCAGGTGGCGGAGCCGGCACCGGCTGCCCCGGCCGCCAGCCGGTTTCGACCATCTGGTCCAGCAGCGCGACCACGCGTTCGCGTGCATCCAGCTCGTGCACGGGCAGGACCAGCAGGTCGCCGTCGCGGGCCCAGGCCAGCGGTGCGCGGGCGGCTTCGACTTCGTCCAGGCGCACTTCGACCGTGGCCGCAGCGATGCCATCGGCCAGCAGCTGGGCGTGCATGATGCCGGCGACTTCGCCACTGTTGCGGCCACGTTCGTAGCCGGCGATGTCCTTCAACACCACCAGTTCGGGCCGGTAGGCCGCGGCGGTGGCGGCGACCGCGCGCAGGTCGGCGTCTTCGCGGTTGCCGGCATGGCCCAGGACGATGGCCATGCGGCCGGCGCGTTCGCCCGCGCCCACCGCATCGAGCAGGCCGCGCAGGCCGTCGGGGTTGTGCGCGTAGTCCAGGTACACCTGCACATCGCCGAACGCCCAGTGCTGCAGGCGGCCGGGATTGTCGTGCGGGCTGTGGCCGAAGCGCGCCAGGACCTGGGCGATCGTTGCCGGCGCGATACCCAGTGCGCTGGCGGCCAGGGCGGCGCCGGCCAGGTTCTCGATGTTGTAACCGGCGCGGTTGCCCAGGCTCAGCGGCATGTCGGCGGTGGCGCCCAGGTCGTGGTCCTGACCGGCCAGCGACAGCCATAGGTGGCCATCGCGCACGCCGCAGGCCGGTTGGTGGCTGGCCCGCTGCGCGATTAGCAGCGGGTGCTGGAAGTCCTGCGAATGCCAGGCCAGCGGACAGGACAGCGCATCGGCCTGCGCACGCAGGAGTGCGTCGTCGGCGTTGAGCACCAGCCGCCCGCCGACGCCGATCGCACGCGCCACGGTGAGCTTCACCGCGGCCAGATCGTCCAGCCCGTGCACGCCGTATTCGCCGAAATGGTCGGCAGAGACATTCGTGACCACGGCGACGTTGGCGCGGCAGGTCGCCAGGCCACGGCGCAGCATGCCGCCGCGCGCGGTTTCCAGCACGGCGGCCTGCGCGTGGCCCTGGCGCAGCGCGGTGCGTGCACCGGTCGGGCCGGAGAAGTCGCCGGTTTCCAGTGCCTGGCCGTCGAAGAACACGCCATCGGTGCAGCTGTGCGCGGTGCGCCAGCCGTTGGCGTCGCACAGCGCCGCCAGGAGGCGCACGGTGGTGGTCTTGCCGTTGGAGCCGGTGACCAGCGCGGTGGGAATGCCGTGCAGGCGCGACCATGGCACTTCGGTGATGTCGGGCAGTTCGTCCAGGAACCAGCTGCGCGCGCCGGTGCCGCTGCCCAGGGTCAGTTCGTCCTCGTCCAGCAGGAAGGGCAGGTCGTGCGCGTCGGCTTCGGCCTGCAGCACGGCCAGCTGCGGCTGGGCTTCGGCCGCCGCCGCTGCGCGCAGGGTGCGTAGTGCCGATCCGGCATCCCACACCGCCGCAAAGCCTGGCGCATGGAAGCGCTCGGCTTCACTGCCGGTGGCCTGCCACCAGGCCCACTCGTTGACCTCGGTGGCGGTGTAGAGCTGGTCCAGCGGCGCGGCAAAGGCCAGGGTCACCCCGCTGGCGTGCACGCGCTGGTGCAATGCATCGTCGGGCCAACCCAGCGCACGCCGCATCTGCTGCACCAGGCCACGCCAGCGAGTGGGCGCGATGGTGTCGAAGGCCAGTCCTTCGGCCGACTCCAGCGCCGCACCGGTGCCGGCGAAATAGACGTTGCAGCCGGTCAGCCGGCGTGAATCCTGGAAGGGTTCAGGGAGCATGGAGGGCTTGGGGTCTGTTGATGCGATCGAGGTGAAGCATGCCTGGACGCGCTGCCGTCATGAAAATACGACCGTCATTCCCGCGAACGCGGGAGTGACGCACGCCCCGTCCTTTTTGTTTCGCTAGCATCTGTTTGCTTGCGGTCGTGAAGCCCTCTCCCGTCGGGAGAGGGGTTGGGGTGAGGGAGCGGGGGCGAAGCCGCAAGATAGATACTCGAAATCCACGAGGCTTCGCCCGCACCCTCATCCGCCCCTACGGGGCACCTTCTCCCGGAGGGAGAAGGGCAGCGCGGGGCCACGCTCTGGGGTTGCCCCTTCATTGGCCCCCTCGGGGCCATTTCTGCTTCGCACCCCGGCCCGCGCCAGCGGCGTGGGCGCTCCAAGGCACGCGCGCCAGTGGCGCGCAATCCGTGCCTTCTCGACCTGCAAGCGGGGAAGAAGACGCCTGCACCGAGATTTTCTCCGGATAGTCGTGCGCCTGCATAGAAACCAGGAACGTCGAATTTTCCATAGAGCGCAGCACTAGTCGCTCTGCTCGTCCACGCGCTCGAACACCAGGCCGCGTTCGTCGCGGACCATGCCTTCGAGCATCGCGGCCAGCGTCTCGTTGCCTTCCTGTTCCTGCGTGACCGGCGTGTCGGTCACCGGTGCCGCCGGGTGCGCGGCTTCGCCAGCCGGCTTGAACTTGGTGATCTGCTTCCAGGTGCGGCTTAGCGCGTCGGCAAAGATCAGCAGCAGGTCGCCGGGCTGTCCCATGCGCAGAGCCGCGTCCACCGCCAGCTGTTCGTCGGGGATCACGCTGACCGCATCGCCGGCGATGCCGGTTTCGCGCAGGGCGGCGGCGATGATGCGCGGGACTTCATCGCCATCGCGGCCGCGCAGCGAATCGTCGCGACGCACCACGTAATGGTCGAAGCGCCCGGCCACGGCATGGGCAATCTCCACCAGGTCCGCGTCGCGGCGGTCGCCCGGGCCGGTCAGCACCACGATGCGGCGACCGGGCACGTCCATGCGCTGGGCCAGGTCGGCCATCACCCCGACCGCGTGCGCGTTGTGGCCGTAGTCCATCAGCACCTTGAAGGGATGCTCGGCGAACAGGTTCATCCGTCCCGGCGCCTGGTAGAAGGTGGTGTCGAAGGTGCGCAGGCCCTGGCGGATCGCTTCCAGCTTGATGCCCAGCGAGAACGCCATGGACGCGGCGAACATCGCGTTCTGCACGTTGTGCAGGGCGCGGCCTTCCAGCGTGGCCGGGACCAGGTGGGTCCACATCAGCGGGATGTGGCTGCCCTTGTCGTAGAGCGTGATCATCTGGCCGTTGACGCCGCCTTCCAGCGCGCAGGCGCGGCCCCCCGCGCGGATGTGCTCGCGCACCAGCGGATGCGAGGGATTGGTGGTGACGTAGCAGATGGTGCGTGCGTCGGTGTAGGCGGACATCTTCATCACGTTGGGATCGTCGGCGTTGAGCACCGCGCAGTCGCGCGCCACTTCCACCACGATGCGCTTGACCTCGGCCAGCTGCTCGAGCGTGTCGATGCCTTTCAGCCCAAGATGGTCGGAGGCGACGTTGAGCACCGCGCCGACGTTGACCTCCGGCACGCCCATGCCGGCGCGCAGCAGCCCGCCGCGCGCGGTTTCCAGGATCGCGATGTCGATCTGCGGGTCGCCCAGCACCATGCGCGCGGACACCGGCCCGGTCATGTCGCCTTCCACCGTGCGCTGGCCGTCGATGTAGACGCCGTCGGTGGTGGTCATGCCCGGCGTGTAGCCGGCCATCTTGGTGATGTGCGCCAGCATGCGCGAGGTGGTGGTCTTGCCGTTGGTGCCGGTGACGGCCGCGATCGGCACGCGCGCCGGCGTGCCCGGCGGGAACAGCATGTCGATCACCGGGCCGGCGGCATCGCGCGGGGTGCCTTCGCTGGGCGCCACGTGCATGCGGAAGCCCGGCGCGGCATTGACCTCGCAGATCGCGCCGCCAATGGTCTTGTAGCTCTCGGCGATATTGGGGCTGATGAAGTCCACGCCGCCCACGTCCAGGCCGATCGCGCGGACCGCGCGCACGGCCATGTCGCGGTTGTCCGGATGGATGATGTCGGTGACATCGGTGGCGGTGCCGCCGGTGGACAGGTTGGCGGTGGAGCGCAGGAACACGATCTCGCCTTCGGCCGGCACCGAGAAATGGTCGTAACCCACCCGGCTCAGCATCAGGTCGGCCTGTTCGTCCAGCTCCAGCTGGGTCAGCACCTTCTCGTGGCCGATGCCGCGGCGCGGATCGGCGTTGACCCGGTCGACCAGCTCGGCGATGTCAGCGATGCCGTCGCCGACCACGTGCCCGGGCGTACGCCGGGTCGCGGCGATGAGTTCGCCGTTGATCACCAGCAGGCGATGGTCGTCGCCGGCGATATAGGTTTCCACGATCACCGAACGCGAATGCTCGCGCGCCGATTCGAAGCCTGCGGCGATTTCCTCGGGCGTGGAGATGTTGATGGTGATGCCGCGACCGTGGTTGCCGTTGTACGGCTTGGTCACCACCGAACCGCCCAGCCGCCTGGCCGCGCGGAACGCGCCTTCGGTATTGGTCACCAGCATCTGTCGCGGCACCGGCAGGCCCAGCCCGCCCAGGATGTTGTTGGTTTCTTCCTTGTCGCTGGCCAGCTCGACGGCGATGTGCGGGGTCTTGCCGGTCACCGTGGCCTGGATGCGCTGCTGGTACTTGCCGTGGCCGAACTGGACCAGCGACTGGTTGTTGAGGCGGAACCACGGAATCGCGCGGTCCTCGGCGGCCTTGACCAGCGAGGCGGTGGACGGGCCCAGCGCACGCCGCTGCGCATAGCGGATGAACTCCACCCGCGCGGTGTCCCAGTCCCAGTCCTGCGGGAGTTTCTCGCTGCCGTGCAGCTCGGCCGGCACCAGCGAGGTCAGCAGCTTCAGCGCCAGCTCGCCGGCGGCAATGCCTTCCTCGCGCTGGGCGTATTCGTAGATCACGTTGTAGACGCCGCGGCGGTTGTCGCCGACGCTGCGGGTCTTGCCGAAGGTGACGTCCTCGCCGGCGATGTTCTGCAGCTCGATGGCCACGTGTTCCAGCACATGGCCCAGCCAGGTGCCATCGCCCTCGCGCATGCGGCGGATGAAGCCGCCGGGCTCGCGGTACGAGCAGCCGTGCTCGGCCAGGCCGGGCAGGGCCGCGACCAGGCCATCGACGAATGCGCTCCCCAGCCTTGCGGTGGGCCAGTCCTCCAGCGCCTCCAGGTCCAGCTCGAGCTTGATGACCGGGAAGTGCGCGTACAGCGAGGGGCCGACATAGACCGAACGCTCAAGGATGCGCATGCGTTACCTCATGTCTTGGAAGGGGAGAGCGAGCCGGCCGACGCCTTGCGGGTGGCCAGGTTGAAGGTGGCACCGGCCAGCAGGATATGCATGGTCAGGCCCAGCATGCACACCGGCTGGTTCTCGCTGGCATCGGCCATCGAGGAAAAGCTCAGGTCCCCGGCATCGACCACGGTGACCGATCCGGAGCCTTCCACTTCCAGCGTGTTGTCCGGGCCGATGAAGGCCGCGGTGTCCTCGTCCAGGCCGATGCCGATGGCGAACGGGTTGTAGGCCAGCGCCGCGATCAGGCGACCCAGGCGATCGCGCTGGCGGAAATGCTGGTCGATCACGAAACGATTGGTCAGGCCCAGCCCGGGCGCCAGGCGCACCGAATCGGCCTGTGGCGCCGAGCCTTCCCTGCCGAAGGCGATCATGTGCTCGGACAGGATGCTGGCCCCGGCGCTGGTGCCGCCGACGGTGACCCCGGCGGCGTTGCGCGCGCGGATCATCTGCGCGGCCGGGGTGCCGCCCAGGATGGTGGACAGGCGCAGTTGGTTGCCGCCGGTGAAGAAGATGGCGCTGGCGCGTTCGATCCGGTCCAGTCGGCTGGATTCGGTGCAGTCGCGGCGGGTGTCGAAATCCAGCACGTCCACCCGGCGCGCGCCCAGATCGCCGAACAGGCGTTCATAGCGCGGACCTGTGTCGCGCAGCTGGCTGGCGGTGGGAATGACGACGATCTCGGCGCTGCTGCCGCCGGCCACGGACAGAAATCGTTTGAGGATGCGCGGGCTCTCGCCCTTGTTCTCGGCACCGCCGATGGGAACGATCCAGCCTCTTTCGCCACCTTCAGCGACCTTGCTCGGACACATGACTGCTTTGGACTCCTGCTGGAAACCGGTTGAGATGACGCGGAATGCTCCGCCGCGACGCGGCCGGCGGCACAGGCTGCCGGTGCCGCGATTTCCCCCGATCCAACCCGATCGCCGGGCCTGGACCCGACCGCGAGCAAGGTAGCACGCGCTGCCGGACACAGCGTCCCCTTGGGAGGGGGATGCCGAAAGGGCGCTGCGCCAAGCCCGCGCACCCGGAAAGTGCCATGGCCGCGATGCAGCGGCTACAATCCCCGACCGCATGGCCCCGTAGCTCAGCTGGATAGAGCGTCCCCCTCCTAAGGGGAAGGTCAGTGGTTCGAATCCACTCGGGGTCACCATCGACGGCATGCGGCCATTGGCCCGCGCGATCCTCATTTCCATGCATTCACCTTGTAGAGCGGAGCTTGCTCCGCTGCTTTTGCGTGCTCGTGCGGATGTCCGGCCGCCGGCACGTGGCTCGGCCATACGATGGGCGATGGTTTCGAATTCTGGGGAAAACCCAGCGGAGCAAGCTCCGCTCTATAGATGCGATATGCGGGTGTCGAACTACGAACGACGGATTGCATCGTGCCCTCGAATTCCCAGCAAGTGGCGGCTTTTCGACCATACGTGTCGCTGCATCGCGAAGTTGCTCGTGAAACGATCCAACGCCTTGTTTCACGGTGCTTGACACCGCATCACGCTTGGGTTTCATTAGCCGCCCATGTCGCACCAGCCCGCCACCTTCCGCATCCAGACCGCATCCATCGCGGGCTTCGGCGCGGGTGTGTCCGGCACCACGACCATTACCACCACCACTCGGAGCTTCCGGGTGTGGACGGCCGTGCAAGCGTAAGTTTTTCGCAACCACCGCCCCGCACCCGGTTCAGGATGCGGGAGCCCCCACATCCTGATGCGCGCGAGGCCTCCCTTTCCCTGAGGTCACCATGTCGTCGCCCGCAGCACTTGCCGTAGATCCCAAGCCGCTCAAGACCGTCGCGCACAAGTTTGGCGGCACCTCGGTGGCCGATGCCACCCGTTACCGCCACGTGGCCGACCTGCTGCTGGCGCGCGACGAGGATGAGCAGATCACCGTGGTCTCGGCGATGAAGGGCGTCACCGATGCGCTGATCGAACTGGCCGGATGCTCGGCCGGCAACCTGGCCGACTGGCGCGAGCGCTGGCACGAACTGCGCGCCCGCCATCGCGGCGCGGCCGTGGCGCTGCTGGGCGAGGATTCGGGCGCGACGGTGGAATGGCTGGATGGGCAGTTCGAGATTCTGGCCGAGGTGCTGCAGGCGCTGTCGGTGATTGGCGAGCTGCCGCGCGAAGTGCTCGAGCGGGTCCAGGGCCTGGGCGAGGTGTATTCGGCCCGGCTGCTCGGCGACCACCTGCGCAGCCGCGGCGAAGACTGCGCGATGCTGGACGCGCGCGAGGTGCTGGTGGTGGACCGCGGCGAGCTGGGCGTGGACGTGGACTGGGAGACCAGCACCCGGCGTCTGGCGCAGTGGCGCGCGGCCAACCCGGCCAGGCGCGTGGTGGTCACCGGCTTCGTCGCACGCGACCGCGCCAACCGCATCACCACGCTGGGCCGCAACGGCAGCGATTATTCCGGCGCGATCTTCGCCGCGCTGTTCGACGCGGTGGAACTGCACATCTGGACCGACGTGGACGGGGTGCTGTCGGCCGATCCGCGGGTGGTGCCCGAGGCGGTGCAGTTGGAATCGCTCAGCTACGACGAGGCCTGCGAACTGGCCTACTTCGGCGCCAAGGTCGTGCACCCGCAGACCATGTCGCCGGCGATCGAGCGCGGCCTGCCGATCATCATCCGCAACACCTTCCAGCCCGAGCATCCGGGCACGCGGATCACCGCGCGCAAGGACGCGGCCGGCCCGGTCAAGGGCCTGACCCTTTCGCCGGACCTGGCGGTGATCAACCTTGAAGGCACCGGCCTGATCGGCGTGCCGGGCACGGCCGAACGCGTGTTCGCCGCACTGCGCGATGCGCGCGTGTCGGTGGTGATGATCTCGCAGGGCTCGTCGGAACATTCGATCTGCTGCGTGGTCAAATCGATCGATGCGGTGCGTGCCCGCGCCGCGCTGCTGACCGCGTTCGCGCACGAGCTGGCCATCGCCCAGATCCAGCGCGTGCAGCTCACCGATGGCGTCAGCGTGCTGGCCGCGGTTGGCGACGGCATGGCCGGCATGCCGGGTGTCGCCGCGCGGCTGTTCGAATCGTTGGGCCGTGCGCGGGTGAATATCCTGGCGATCGCGCAGGGCTCGTCGGAGCGCAACATCTCGGTGGCTATCTCCAGCATCGATGCGACCAAGGCGCTGCGCGCGGCGCACGCGGGGTTCTGGCTGTCGCCGCAGACCTTCGCCCTCGGCGTGATCGGCCCGGGCAATGTCGGCCGCGCGCTGCTGGAGCAGCTGCGTGCCGCGCAGCCGCAGCTGCTGGGCAAGGCCAACGTCGACCTGCGCCTGCGCGCGATCGCCTCGTCCAGGCGCATGCTGCTGGCCGAACGCAGCATCGAGGGCGACTGGCAGGTGCCGTTCGAGCAGGCCCGCGAGCCGCTGGACCTGGACCGCTTCACCGAGCACCTGCTGGCCTCGCACCTTCCGCACACGGTGATCGTCGACTGTTCGGCCAGCCCGCAGGTCGCCGACCGTTACGCGCAGTGGCTGGCCGCCGGCATCCACGTGGTCACGCCGAACAAGCAGGCCGGGGCCGGTCCGCTGGCGCGCTACCAGGCGATCACCGAGGCCGCGGCGGCCAGTGGCGCGCGCTTCCGTTACGAGGCCACCGTCGGCGCCGGCCTGCCGGTGATCACCACGCTGCGCGACCTGGTCCACACCGGCGATGTGGTCACCAGCATCGAAGGCATCTTCTCCGGCACGCTGGCCTGGCTGTTCAACAAGTTCGACGGCAGCGTGCCGTTCTCCGACCTGGTCGCCCAGGCCCGCGCGATGGGCTATACCGAGCCCGATCCGCGCGACGACCTGTCCGGCACCGATGTGGCCCGCAAGCTGGTGATCCTGGCGCGCGAGGCCGGCCGGCCGCTGTCGCTGGAGGACGTGCAGGTGGAAAGCCTGGTGCCCGAAGCGCTGCGCCAGGCCAGCCTGGAAGACTTCATGGCGCGCCTGGGCGAAGTCGACGCGGTGTTTTCCAAGCGCCTGCACGACGCCAGGGATTCGGGCAACGTGCTGCGCTACGTGGCGCGCCTGCACGAAGGCGGCGCCAGCGTCGGCCTGGTCGAGCTGCCGGCCGACCATGCGTTCGCCAACCTGCGTCTGACCGACAACATCGTCCAGTTCAACACGCTTCGCTACTGCGACAACCCGCTGATTGTGCAAGGCCCGGGCGCCGGCCCGGAAGTCACCGCCGCAGGTGTGTTCGCCGATCTGCTGCGCGTGGCGGCCGGGCAGGGGGCGCGCCTGTGAAGCAGGAAGCACGTGCGTTCTCGCCGGCCTCGGTCGGCAACGTCGGGGTGGGCTTCGACATCCTGGGTCACGTCGTCGAAGGCCCGGGCGATACGGTCACCGTACGGCGTATCGATGCGCCTGCAGTGCGCATCGCCGCGATCCGCGGCACCACGGTCGACCTGCCGCTGGACGCGCCGTCCAATACCGCCGGTGCGGCGCTGATCGCGATGCGTGAAGCGCTGGCGCTGCCGTTCGGCTTCGAGGTCGAGATCGACAAGGGCATTCCATTGGGGTCGGGCATGGGCGGTTCGGCCGCCTCATGCGTGGCCGCGCTGGTGGCGGCCAACGCGCTGCTGGACGCGCCGCTGATGCGCCAGGCGCTATATCCGTTCGCGCTGGTCGGCGAAGCGGTGGCCAGCGGCGGCCAGCATGGCGACAACCTCGGTCCGATGCTGCTCGGTGGGCTGGTGCTGGCCACGGCCGAGCACCTGGTCAGCGTGCCGGTGCCGGAAGACTGGCACAGCCTGCTGGTGCATCCGGAGGCGGTTCTGGAAACGCGCCGCGCGCGCGCCGCGCTGCAGGGCGCCTATGAACTGAAGGACTTCGTCGCGCAGAGCGCCAACCTGGCGCTGGTGCTGGCCGGTTGCCACGCCGGCGATGCCGCGCTGGTCCGCGCCGGCCTGAACGATGTGCTGGTCGAACCGCGGCGTTCGCCCTTGATCGCCGGCTTCGACGCGGCCAAGGCCGCGATGCTGGCCGGCGGTGCGATGGGCGCCAGCATTTCCGGGGCCGGCCCGAGCATCTTCGGCTGGTTCGAGGATCGCGCCTCGGCGCAGGCTGCGGCGCCTGCGGTACAGGCGGCGTTTGATGCGGCGGGCTTCGCATCGCAGGCCTGGGTGTCGCGCATCGCTGCGCCGGGCGCGCAGGTGCTGTGATGCCCCGGCTTCTGCCCTTTGTAGAGCGGAGCTTGCTCCGCTGCTCTTCGTCCAGGTCCTCGAGAATGCCCCAGCGGAGCAAGCTCCGCTCTACAAAATCCGCGCGTGACGCGCGATCGAACTTCTCTGGAAACATCGCATGAACTTCATCTCCACCCGCAATGCTTCGCCCGCCACCAATCTCAGCGACGCCATCGCCGCTGGCCTGGCGCCCGATGGCGGCCTGTACGTGCCGCAGGCCATGCCGGCCGCGCGCGACCTGCAACCGGGCGACACCCTCGCGCAGACCGCGACCACCCTGCTGCAGCCGTTCTTTGCCGGCGACGGGCTGGAAGACCAGCTCGCCTCGATTTGCGAAACCGCCTTCGATTTCCCCGCGCCGCTGCTGCCGCTGGCCACGCCTGGCGACCACGTGCTGGAGCTGTTCCATGGCCCGACCGCCGCCTTCAAGGATTTCGGCGCACGCTTCCTGGCGCAGTGTCTGACGCGGCTGCGCGGCGACGATGCCCGGCCGCTGACCATCCTGGTCGCGACCTCCGGCGATACCGGCGCCGCCGTGGCGGCCGCCTTCCACCAGCAGCCGAACCTGCGCGTGGTGGTGCTGTATCCGGACGGCCGCGTGTCGCCGCGCCAGGCCCACCAGTTGGGTTGCTTCGGCGACAACATCACCGCGCTGCGCGTGGCCGGGTCGTTCGACGACTGCCAGGCGCTGGTCAAGCGCGCGCTGTCCGATACCGACCTGCAGGCGCGCGCACCGCTGAGTTCGGCCAACAGCATCAGTTTGGGCAGGCTGCTGCCGCAGATGAGCTACTACGCGCACGCCGCGCTGCGCCACCGCGCCGAGACCGGCAACGTGCTGAACTTCGTCATTCCCACCGGCAACCTGGGCAACGCCATGGCCGCAATCCTGGCGCGCGCGCTGGGCATACCGCTGGGCCGGATCGTGCTGGCGACCAACGCCAACCGGGTGCTGCCGGATTACTTTTCCGGCAGCGACTATGCGCCGCAGGCCAGCGTGGCCACGATCGCCAATGCGATGGATGTCGGCGCGCCGAGCAATTTCGAACGCCTGCGCTGGCTTTACCGGGGCGACGATGCGGCGCTGCGCGAGGCTTTCAGTTCGGCCAGCGTCGACGATGACGCGATCCGCCTGCTGATCGCGCGTCGGTATCGCCACTTCGGCGAGGTGTTCTGCCCGCACACGGCCACCGCGCTGAAGGTGCTGGAAGATCTGCGCAACGATGGCGTGGCCGGCGACTGGGCGGTAGCCGCCACCGCGCATCCGGCCAAGTTCGAAAGCGTGGTCGAGCCGCTGGTTGGCCCCGTGCCGGTACCGCCAGCGCTGAACGATCTGCTGCAGCGCCCGGCCCACGCCGAGCCGATGGCGCCGGACTACGACGCGCTGATCGATCACGTCATCGCCAGCCCGACCGGCTGATCCGGACAGGTGCCTGGTCCGGATGCGAGCGCCTGATGGGGGTGGCCAACCGGCGCTGTTCTATCAGCGCGGCCAGCGCGATAGCCCGCGCCTTTCTTGCTGTCTTGCCGTGCGCTTGAACGCCCGCTTGCGCGCGGCCTTCGGCCTTGTCTGCGGTCGTTGCTGCTCATCCTGCAGCTGGGCCTGATCGCTGTGGCAGACCCCGCCCGAACCAGGTTCGAACGCGGCGATCGATGCCATCGCGGCTGCACTGGACAAGCTGCAGGCTCAACAGCAAGCGACCCGACCACCGACGCGTTGCCCGACCTGGGGACCAGGTCGCAGAGCAGCAGCGCCAGGCTGATCTGCAGGCCACCGTGTGCACTTGCAGCAGATCGACGAGCGCCTGGGGCCAACCGGGCCAGATCGAACCGTGGCCCGGGCAGGCGAAGCGCACCCGGGGCGCCTTCGCTTGGCAAGTCACTGTGGCGTTCTCCCGGGTGCGACCTGCGGCCTTACCCGGGCTACGTGGAGAGCTGCCGCGCTGGGCCGGCCTCAATGGTCCAGCAGGGTCAGGCCCAGGATCGTTCCCAGCACCGCGCCCAGCACCACGTAGCTGCCGTTGCTGTCGCGTACGCCGTAACGGGCGCGGCTGTAGTAGCCATCTTCGTAGCCGCGGCGGAACCCTTCGCGGAAGTAATGATTGTAGGTGCCCTGACTGACGTAATAGCCGTAGTAGCCGTAGTTGGCATCCTGGTAGGCATAAGGCGTGTCGTAGCTGAAACTCCAGCCGTCCTGGCGGTCGGCGCGTCCGGCCTCGAAACCTTCGCGATAGCCGTAGTTCACCGCCTGGCGCAACAGGTCGGCGCCGTAGCGGTTGGTCTCGTAGTACACGCCGCCCCAGCCATAGCGATAGCTCGCCGGCGTGTGGTAGTACGGATCACGACTGTAGTCGTAGCCGCGCGCCTGCCAGCGCGCCTGCTGGTCGTGCAGGCGACGGTAGTAATCCTGCTGGTAACGGTATTGCGCATTGCGGCGCTGGCGTTCCAGGTCGCGTGAGCGCTGCTCGGCCAGGCGCCGGCGCTGGTCTTCATGACGGCGATAGTCTTCGGCGCGCTGGCGTTCCTCGCGGATGCGACGTTCCTGCTGGTCGCGACTCAGGCGGCGCAGCTCCTCGTTGCGGCCGCCGGGATTGCGCGGTGAATCGGCCACTCCATCGCGGCGAGAGGGCGGCTGGGGCCGACGATCATTGGCTCCGGCGACAGGGCCGCGTGCAACGGGATTATGGGTGCCCGGGGGCCGCGTGCCTTGGTTGCGCGGCCGCTCGCTTGGGTCCTGAGCCTGCGGCCGGGAGGCGACACGCCGCTGCTCCATGCGCTGGCCCGGCGCGTTGTTGTTGCCACGCGCCTGCAATTCACGCGCACGCTGCTCGGAGCGGTCGTGGTCCTGTTGGCGCCGCTGCTGCTCGGCGAGCTGCTGCTGGCGCTGTGCCTGCTCGCGCCCGGACTCGCGCTGTTGCTGCTGGCGTCGCTGCTGGAGGATCTCATTGCGCTGGTTGGCCTGCTGGTGCTGTGCCTGTGTATTGCGCTCGCGTTCGCGGGTCGGCTCGGCGCGTTGCTGGGCCTGCGCGCGTTGCTGGTTCTGGTGTTCCTGCTGCTGTTGCTGCTGCTGTTTCTGCTGGCCGCGCACGGCCTCGGCGCGCTGCTCGGTCTGCTTGCGCTGCTGCTCGGCACGTTGCTGGGCCTGGACGCGATCGGCGCTCTGGCGTTCCTGCTGTTGCTGGCGCTGTTTCTGCTGCTGGTTGCGGCTGTTGTCCTGCTTCTGACGTGCCTGTTCGGCGCGCTCGTGGCCTCCGGGCTTGTCCCTGGCCTGCAGCGGCGGCACGCTGCCCAGCAGCACTACGGCCGCCAGGGCAGTGGCCAGCACGCGCGGAGCCAAGCTTCGAAAGGTTTGCATCGTTGTCGTCCTGGTCGTCCGCCGACCCTGTGGAATGTGTCCATTTATGCGGACCCGCATGAATGCCGCATGAGAAAATACGCATCAAAAGCTGGCGCGTGCAGGCATTGCCGGCGGAAGCGGTTACAAGGCGCAAGGCCAGCTAAATGCCTCACGGCGCGATGCGGCGGCGCGCGGTGTAGGCTGCCAGGGCAACCAGGAATTCCTGCATGGCCGCCGACAGCCTCCATCTTCCCCAAGCACAGCGCGACGCGCTCCAGGCCGCTTATGCTTTGCCGCCGCGGGCGTATCACAACTTCGGCCATGTCCAGGAAGTGCTGCGTCATTACCAGTCGGTGACCGAAGGTCCGGGCTGGCGCCAGCCGCGTGAAGTCCAGCTGGCCGCGCTGTACCACGATGCGATCTACGAAGCCGGGCGCGGCGACAACGAAACATGCTCCGCGCAGATGGCGCGCGAGGCCATCGCCCGCTGGCTGCCCGATGAGGACATCGATACCGAACGCGTGGTCCAGCTGATCGAACTGACCGCGCGCCATGGCGGCCTGACCCGGGAGGATGTCGATCCGGAAGCGGCGCTGTTCCTGGACTGCGACATGGCGATCCTCGGCGCGCCGCCTGCGGTGTTCGACGCCTACGATGCAGGGATCGCCCGCGAATATCGGCCGGTGGTGCCGGGCTGGATCTTCCGCCGCAAGCGGCGCACGTTCCTCAAGGCGCTGCTGGCGCGCGAGCGCATCTACCTGAGCGACTTCTTCCACGCACGGCTGGAAGGTGCCGCACGCGACAACCTGCGCCGCGTGACCCGCGGCTTCCGGCTCTTCTGAGCCGCCGCACCGATCACGGCGGCCGCCCCGGGCGACCGCCGTGAGCTTGTCTACCGCCGCGCCCAGCGCGCCGGTTGCAGGCGCCAAGCCAGGCAACAGCCCATGCGCCATCCTCCGGCGCCTGGCTTTCGCACTGCATTGACCGCGCAGGCGCAAGCATCACCGGAGTCGTCTCCAGGAGGCCGCCATGGCCACATCGTCGCGCACGCCCCCGTGGGATAAGAAGAATCCGGCCAAGCGCCACAAGGTCCTGACCGACGCGCAAAAGCTCCAGGCCAAGGCGCGTGCGGAGGCCGCAGGCCGCCGTTACCCCAACCTGGTGGACAACATGGCCGTGGCCCGGCACGCCAAGGACGGTGACAAGTGAACTGGCTTGCGCTGGTGATGGTGGTGGTCTTCGGCTATCTGGCTTTCAAGGTCGCCGCGGTGCTGCTGAAGGGCTTTTTCTGGGTGCTGGTGATCGTGGCGCTGTACTGGCTTGCCGCGTCGTTGCTGGGCCTGCCGTGGTTCGCCTGAACCCTGTCATTCAGACGACCTGATCGCGTCACCGGAATTGAACACTTCGATGCCCATCATGCGCCCACGTCCGCTCCCGCCGGGGTTGAAGTCAAACTTCCTTCCGGCCCGTGCGGACGACCAATCCGGCCTTGGAACGCTTGTTTTACAGGCCTTGCAGCCAGGCCGCCGCGCCCTTCGCGGCGCGGCGGCCGCTCGCAAAACATGCGGTCAGCAGATAGCCGCCGGTCGGGGCTTCCCAGTCCAGCATCTCGCCGGCGCAGAACACGCCCGGCAACACTTTCAGCATCAATGAAGCGTCCAGCGTCTCCAGGCTGACGCCACCGGCGCTGCTGATGGTTTCGGCCACCGGCCTTGCGCGCTGCAACACCAGTGGCAGGCGGTGGATGGCGGCGGCCAGCTGCGCTGGGTCGTTGCGCGCTGCGGCATCGACCGCTTCGAACACCAGCGCGGCCTTGGCGCCCTCGATGCCGGTGGCGCGGCGCAGGTGTTCGCCGACCGAACGCCCCTTGCGTGGACGTGACAATTCAGTCACCAGCCGTGGCAGCTCGCGGCCCGGCGCCAGGTCCAGTTCCAGTCGCGCGTGGCCATCGCGTTCGATCGCCTCGCGCAGGTCCGGGGCGATGGCGTAGATCACGCTGCCTTCGATCCCGGATTCGGTCAGGACGCATTCGCCCTGCTGCGCATGGGCCTGGCCCGTTGCATCGCGCCAGTGCGCGACCACCGGCTTGAGCGGTGCACCGGCGTGCCTGGCCATGTGCGCACTGAAGGCGATGTCGAATCCACAGTTGGCCGGCTTCAGCGGCGACACCGCCACGCCACGCGCGGACAGCCACGGCTGCCAGGCGCCGTCCGAGCCCAGCTGCGGCCAGCTCGCGCCGCCCAGGGCCAGCACGGTGGCGGCGGCAGTGATGCTGCGCGGGCCATCCGGGGTGTCCAGACGCAGCGCGCCCGCATCGTCCCAGCCGGTCCAGCGGTGGTGGACGTGGAAGCGCACGCCCTGGTCCTTCAACCGGCGCACCCAGCCGCGCAGCAGCGGCGCGGCTTTCAGGTCGGTCGGGAACACGCGGCCAGAGCTGCCGACGAAGGTGTCCACGCCCAGTCCCGCGGCCCAGGCGCGCAATGCGTCGGCATCGAATTCGTCCAGCCAGGTGCCGACCTCGTTCGCACGCTCGCGATAGCGCGCATCGAACGCCGGGCGCGGCTCGGAATGGGTCAGGTTCATGCCGCCCTTGCCGGCGATCAGGAACTTGCGGCCGACCGAGCCCTTGGCCTCGTACAGATCGACCGACAGCCCGGCGGCGCGCGCGGTTTCGGCGGCCATCAGGCCGGCCGGACCGCCGCCGATGATGGCCAGGGTGGGGGAGGGCGTGGGTGCTGCAGACATCGCAGCATTATGAAGCCCGCGCGCATGACCGATGGCAGGCCCCGGCAAGGCCGCGTGCGGCTATCGTGCGAGGCTGTCTTTCTTCTCGAACCGGGGAACCTCGATGCGTGTGATGCCGACCTTTGCCGGGGCGCTGCTCTCGGCCGGCCTGATGGGCGCCGCGCCTGCCGTGCTGGCGCAGGACGCCGCGCCGCTTCCCGCGCAGCTGCAGGATTTCGATGCCTACGTGGACCAGGCGCGCGAGCAGTTCGACGTGCCCGGCATCGCCGTGGCCATCGTCAAGGACGGGCAGGTGGTGCTGGAGCGCGGCTACGGCCTGCGCGAGCTGGGCAAGCCGGACAAGGTGGACGCCAAAACGCTGTTCGCCATCGCTTCCAACACCAAGGCCTTCACTTCGGCTTCGATCGCGATGCTGGCCGACGAGGGCAAGCTGAGCCTGGACGACCGGGTCATCGACCACCTGCCGTGGTTCCGCATGTCCGATCCGACCGTCACCCACCAGATGCGCATCCGCGACCTGCTGGCCCACCGCAGCGGCCTGTCGCTGGGCGCCGGCGACCTGCTGTACTGGCCCACGACGACCTACACCAACAAGGAAGTCGCCGAGCGCCTGAAGGACGTGCCGATCAAGGGCGGTTTCCGCTACCAGTATGCCTACGACAACATCCTGTTCGGCGTGGCCCAGCTGGTGATCGAGCAGGCCTCGGGCATGCCCTACAAGCAGTTCCTGCAGCAGCGCTTCTTCGAGCCGCTGGGCATGGACGACACCGTCTACAACAGCGACGACCTGAAGGATGGCGACGACGTGGCCACCGGTCACGCCAAGGCCGACTTCACCGACCTGCAGCCTGCGCCGCGCATGACCTGGTCGAACGTCGGTGGCGCCGGCGGCATCTATTCCAGCGTCCACGACCTGTCCAAGTGGGTGCGCGTGCAGCTGGATGGCGGGGTGATCTCAGGCGAAGGCGACAACGCCACGCGCCTGTTCAGCGCCAAGCGCCAAACCGACATGTGGACCATGCTCACGCCGATCCCGGTCAACGAGCCGTCGGTGCCGGAACTGGCCGCGACCAAACCCAACTACTTCGGCTACGGCGAAGGCTGGATGCTGTCGGACTACCGCGGCCGCAAGCTGGTCTGGCACACCGGCGGCTGGCCGGGCATGGTCTCGCGCATCACCCTGGTGCCACAGGAAAAGCTCGGCATCATCGTGCTGACCAACCAGGAAGTGGGCGCCGCCTTCAACGCGGTGACGATGCGCGCGCTGGATGCGTACCTGGATGCGCCCAGGACCGACTGGAACGCGGCCTACGCCAAGGCGGTGGCCAAGTCGCAGGGTGATGCGGACGAGGGCTGGAAGAAGCACCAGGCCGCGCGCGATGCCAAATCCAAGCCATCGCTGCCGCTGGCCCGGTACGCGCAGACCTATCGCGATGCCTGGTACGGCGACATCGTGGTCTCGCAGGAAAACGGCAAGCTGGTGATCCGCTTCTCCAGGACCCCGCAGCTGGTCGGTGACCTGACCCCGTGGCAGCACGACACCTTCGTGGTGCGCTGGCGCGAACGCTGGCTCAACGCCGATGCGTTCCTGAGCTTCGACCTGGATGCGGACGGTGAGATCACCGGTGCCGGGATCAAGCCGATATCGCCGCTGACCGACTTCAGCTTCGACTTCCAGGACCTGGTGCTGAAGCCGGTGAAGGCCGCGAAAGACGGCTGAGCCCCGCTCAACCGTAGCCTGGGTAGCGCAGCGCTCCCGGGAGGGCCTTGCCGGTGAAGCCACCCCGGGAGCGCTGTGCTACCCGGGCTACGGCGCCTTGACGTCCAGCAGTTCGACGTCGAACACCAGCGAGGCCCCGGGCGGGATCACGCCGCCGGCACCGGCATCGCCGTAGCCCATGTCGGCCGGAATCAGCAGGGTGCGCTTGCCGCCGACCTTCATCCCGGCCACGCCCTGGTCCCAGCCCTTGATGACCGTGCCGCCGCCCAGCGGAAAGGTGAAGGGCTCGCCGCGGTCGACCGAGCTGTCGAATTTCTCGCCGTGCTTGTCCGGCTGGGTGTCGTCATAGATCCAGCCGGTGTAGTGCACGGTCACGTTGCTGCCGGCGGTGGCGACCGCGCCGGTGCCCGGGGCGGTGTCGTCGACCTGCAGCGTGGCGACGCTGCCGTGTAGTTCGGCCGGCGGCTTGGCCGGGGTGCAGGCGGCCAGCGCAAGCGCCAGTGCAAGGGGAGTCCACAGGCGCATCGCGCGCTCCTTGGTGTTGTGTTGAAAGCGCGACACGGTAGCAGGGGCGGCGGCTATCCTGTGCGCCATGGCCAAGCTCCTGCTCAATCTGCGCAATGTCCCCGACGACGAGGCCGACGAGGTCCGTGCCTGGCTCAAGCGCGAAAACCTCGCCTTCTACGAGACCACGCCCAGCAGCTGGGGCATCTCCCATGGCGGCATCTGGCTGGAGGACGATGCCGACCTGCCGCGCGCCAAGGCGCTGATGGCCGAGTACCAGGCCGCGCGCGGTGCCAATGCGCGGGCCGCGGCCGAACAGGCGCGTCGGGAAGGCCAGGCGGACACCTTCGCCCGCCAGCTGCGCGCGCGGCCGCTGTACGTGGCTGGCGTGCTGGTGGTGATCCTGGTGATCGTCGTGGTGACCCTGGCGCTGCCGTGGTGGCTGTTGCGCTGAGCGGGCACATCGCCGCTGAAGCGGCTCCCACCTGTAGAGCGGAGCTTGCTCCGCTGGGGCCTTTCCCACGAACCGGACGAAGGGCAGCGGAGCAAAGGAAGCCGCGACGCCATTTGAGGAGACAGTTGCTCCTGCCCGAATCCGCGCCGGGCTCTGCCCGGTATTTTCAGGGGGTTTAAAATGCGCGCCATGGTCCTGAACATCGCCGCCTATCACTTCGTTGCCATCGACGACCCGCATGCCCTGGCTGGCGCGCTGCATGCACGCGCGCACGCCGCGGAACTGCTGGGCACCATCCTGGTGGCGCCGGAAGGCCTGAACCTGTTCCTGGCCGGCGCGCCGGCGGCGTTGCACGGTTTCCTGGACGCGGTCCGCGGCGATCCGCGTTTCGCCACGCTGCTGGTGAAGCAAAGCGTCAGCCAGACATTCCCGTTCGCCCGGCTCAAGGCCAAGGTCAAGCCGGAAATCATCACCTTCCGCCACGACGGCACCGCGCCGGTCGGCCGCGAGCGCGCGCCTGCAGTGTCGCCGCAGGACCTGGCGCGCTGGCTGGACCAGGGCCACGACGATGCCGGCAAGCCGGTGGTACTGCTGGATACCCGCAACGAAGAGGAATTCGGCCACGGCAGCTTTGCCGGCGCGCTGACCCTGCCGATCACCGATTTCACCGAATTGCCCGCTGCGCTGGAGCCCCATCGCCCCGCCCTGGCCGAGGCCACCGTGGTCAGCTTCTGCACCGGTGGGGTGCGCTGCGAGAAAGCCGCGCTGTGGATGCACGACACCGGCATGACCAACGTGCTGCAGCTGGAGGGCGGGATCCTGGGTTATTTCGAACAGGTTGGCGGCCGCCACTACGATGGCGCGTGCTTCGTGTTCGACCAGCGCGTGGCGCTCACGCCCGACCTGGCGCCGGTCGCGGCCGAGGGCTGACGCGAGCCAGGGTAAGCGAAGCGCACCCGGGAAGGCCTTTCCGGAAATCAGAGGCCCCTGGAAAGTACCCGGCTGCGGCCTTACCCGGGCTACCCGCGCAGCACCCGGTCGCGGCCTTCGCGCTTGGCCTGCAGCAGGGCCTGGTCGGCGCGGCGCATCGCCGTTTCCAGGGTTTCGGTGGTCCTTACCTGGCACACGCCGGCGCTGAAGGTGATTGGCCGTGGCGCCGATACGGCACGGACCGCCTCGCACAGATCCTGGACCAGCTGCACCGCGGCCTGCTCGTTGACGCCCGGCATCAGCACCACGAATTCCTCGCCGCCCAGGCGTCCGACGATGTCCTGGCGACGGCTGTGCCGGCGCAGCATGTCGGCCACCGAAGCCAGCGCGACATCACCGGCGGCATGGCCGAAGTCGTCGTTGATGCGCTTGAAGTGGTCCAGGTCCAGATAGGCCAGCGCCAGCGGCTTGCGCGCATTCCGGGTCAGGGTGAACACCTCGCGCGCGCTGCGGAACCAGCCTTCGCGGTTGAACAGGCCGGTCAGCATGTCCAGGTCCACGCGCAGCTCCAGCTGGCGGCGCAGTTCGAACAATTCCAGCGCGATCTCCAGACGCTGGCGGCGCATGAACAGTCCGGCCCACACGCCCAGCGCGACCGCGGCCAGCGCGGTCCACCACACCGCCAGCGATGCGTGGCGCCAGGCGAGCAGGCCCAGCAGCGGCAGCACCAGCACTGCGACCATGCCGACGATGTCGCGCCCGCGGATGGTCAGCGGCAGGACCATCATCGCCAGCAGCATCACCACCACGTGGACCAGACCCATGTGCGCCGGTTCTGCCTGGGCGTTGAACGCCAGGCCGACGTTGAACAGGCCGATGCCGAGCACGGCCAGCCCGGCCGAGATCCCTTCGCTCACCCAACCCTGGCGGATCGCGACGGCCAGCCCGGCGGTCACCAGTGACAGGGTGATACGCCAGGGCACCAGCATCCAGGCATGCGGGGCGCCCAGCAGCAGGTCGCGGACCCCGCCGATCAGCAACAGCATCGGCGCGGCCAGGAACAGGATCACCACATAGCGACGCGATTGCTCGCGCTGCTGTGCGATGAGTTCCGCGCGCTGCTCCGGCGCCAGGCCGTCGATCCGGCCATTCAACCACTCCATTGCGTCGCCCCTGATTCGACCCGTCCACGATAGCCAAAAATTCCGATAACGCGAGTCCACGGGTGGCGTCGCTATGATCGGCCAGCCGATTTTCCGTCCCAGGAGTGCCGATGATCACCATCCACCACCTCAACAATTCGCGGTCGCAACGGGTGCTGTGGCTGCTGGAGGAGCTGGGCCTGGACTACAGCGTGGTCCGCTACCAGCGCGATCCGCGGACCCTGCTGGCGCCGCCGGAACTGAAGAAGATCCATCCGCTGGGCAAATCCCCGGTGGTCGAGGACGAGAGCCGGTTGCTGGCCGAGTCCGGCGCGATCATCGAATATCTGGTCGAACGCTACGACGCGGCCCGCACCCTGGCGCCCACGCCCGGCACCGACGCCAACCTGCGCTACCGCTACTGGCTGCACTACGCCGAAGGCTCGCTGATGCCGCCGCTGCTGGTCACCCTGGTGTTCAATCGCATCCGCAGCGCGCCGATGCCATTTTTCGCCAGGCCCATCGCCCGCGGGATCGCCGACAAGGCGCTGGCCAGCTTTGCCCGGCCGCAGGTCAAGCTGCACCTGGACTACCTGGAGGCCGAACTGGGCCACAGCCAGTGGTTTGCCGGCGAGGACTTTTCAGCGGCCGATATCCAGATGAGCTTCCCGCTGGAGGCGGCGCAGGCGCGGTTCGGCTTCGACGGCTATCCGCTGCTGGCCCGGTTCATCGCACGTATCCATGCGCGCCCGGCCTACCAGCGGGCGCTGGCGCAAGGCGGGCCATACGACCTGCTCAGCTGAATACAGCATCGCACTGGCGGGGCTGAAAGCCGCGCGGCGAGTCCCCATGTTGACGGCATGACGACTTCGATCCCGCAGATTCCGTACTCCGTGCTGGACCTGGCGCCGGTGTGCGAAGGCAGCACCCCGGCCCAGGCCTTCGCCAATGCGCTGGACCTGGCGCGCAATGCAGAGGCGCTGGGCTACACGCGCTTCTGGCTGGCCGAACACCACAACATGCCCGGCATTGCCAGCGCCGCCACCGCGGTGCTGATCGGGCATGTGGCCGGCGGTACCTCGACCATCCGGGTCGGGTCGGGCGGGGTGATGCTGCCCAACCATGCGCCGCTGCAGGTGGCCGAGCAGTTCGGCACGCTGGCTTCGCTGTATCCGGGCCGGATCGACCTGGGCCTGGGCCGCGCGCCCGGCACCGACCAGCCGACCGCCCGCGCGCTGCGCCGCTATTTCGACAGTGCCGACCAGTTCCCGGCCGATGTGACCGAGCTGCTGCGCTATTTCGCCCCGGCCCAGCCGGGCCAATTGGTCCAGGCCGTGCCCGGGGCCGGGCTCGAGGTGCCGGTGTGGCTGCTGGGCTCCAGCCTGTTCAGCGCCACGTTGGCCGCGCAGTTGGGCCTGCCGTTCGCGTTCGCCTCGCACTTCGCGCCCGATGCGATGGACCAGGCGCTGGCGGTCTATCACCGCGACTTCCGCGCCTCGCGCCACCTGCAGCAGCCGTACGCGATCCTGGCGCTGAACGTCATCGCCGCCGACACCGATGAAGAGGCCAGGCGCCTGTTCACCACCGCCCAGCAGAGCTTCGTCAACCTGCGCCGCGGCCGTCCGGGCCTGATCCCGCCGCCGATCGACGATATCGAGGACTTCTGGCAGCCACATGAAAAGCTCGGCGTGCAGAATGCGCTGGCCTGCAGCGTGGTCGGTTCGCCGCAGACCGTGCGCGCCGGCATCGACGCCTTCATCGACCGCCATCGTCCGGACGAGATCATGATCGCGGCCAACATCTACGACCATGCCGCGCGGGTGAAGTCCTACCGCATCGCGGCCGAGGCGATGGCCCCCGCGCAGGCCGCCTGAACCAGGCCGGACCGATGGCGATCGAGCGGTTAACCTAGCCACTTCACGCAGTCGGTCCTCGAGTTGCCATGTCGATCACCTCCAAGCAGCGCCGCGACGCGCGCAAACGCCGCGAACAGCGCGCCCGCAACCAGGCCGATGCCAGCAGCCCGGCCTCGCCGATCGAACCCCACGCCGAACTGCGCGACGCGCAGAAGCAGTTGCTGGCTGGCATCGTCCGCCGCGATGGCCAATGGGTGCTGGGCATGGATGGGCGCATCGCCGGCGAGTCGGACAGCGCCGCGCGCGTGCTGGCGCTGATCCTGCGCGCGGCCGAACTGCACGACCGCGCCGGCACCAACGTGCGGCTGGTCTATTCCGACGACCTCAAGCACGCCGCCCACGCCGAGGCGGCCGCGCAGGGCCTGACTTTCGAGCAGTTCCGGCAGCAGTTCACCGCCAGGCTGGCTGACGGCGCGCCGCCTGAAAGACAGCGCGCGTCATGACGTGAGAGGCCGTCCACCGGAAGGCGTTTCCGGAAAGGCCGGCCCCGGATGCGCTGCGCTGATCCGGGCTACGGCCTGAGGTGGGAGCCGCTCCTCGCTCCGGCCATTCAATGGGCCGAATCGACGGGCACCGTCCAGCCGCAGGACTTGCCTTCATTCTGCTGCTTGAGCCAGGCCTGCAGGGGCTGGAAGTATTCAAGCATGGGCGCGGCGTCCATTCTGTCGCTGCCGGTGAGCCCTTTGAGCGTGTCCTGCCAGGGTTGGCTGGAACCTTGCTGCAGCATCGCCCAGAACTTCTGCCCGGCCACCTTGTTGCCATAGAAGCTGCACTGGTTGAGCGGGCCGGTGTAGCCGGAGGCATCGCACAGCGCCTTGTAGAATTGGAACTGCAGGATGTGGGCCATGAAATAGCGCGTGTACGGCGTGTTGGCCGGCACGTGGTACTTGGCGGCGGCGTCGAAGAATTCCTCGCCGCGCGGCGTGGCCGGTGCCACGCCCTGGTACTGCGCCTTGAGCTGCCACCACGCGGCGTTGTAGTGGTCGGGTTTGATCGAACCGTCGAACACGCCCCAGCGCCAGCGGTCGATCATCAGGCCGAACGGCAGGAACGCGACCTTGGCCAGCGCCATGCGCATCTGCGCATTGACCAGTGCTTCCTCGCTTTCGGCCTGCGCCTTCACCAGCCCGATCGAGGCCAGGTACTTGGGCGTCATCGCCAGCACGATGGTGTCGCCGATGGCTTCGTGGAAGCCGTCGTTGGCGCCGCCCTGGAATACCGGCGGCTGGCGGTTGTAGGCCAGGTCGTAATACAGATGACCCAGCTCATGGTAGATCGTGGTGAAGCTTTCCTCGTCCGGCTTGATGCACATCTTGGTGCGCACGTCGCCGGCCATGTCCAGGTCCCAGGCGCTGGCGTGGCAGACCACGTCGCGGTCGCGCGGCTTGATGAACTGCGCCTTCTGCCAGTAGCTCCTGGGCAGCGGCGGCATGCCCAGCGAGGTGTAGAAATCCTGCGCGCGCGCGGCCATGCCCTTGGCGCTGGCCAGATCGGCGGCGTGGCGCAGGTCGGCGACGCGGGCGATGGCCTGGTCGTAGGCGCGGCGATTCAGGCGCGTGCGTTCGGCATCGTCGGGACTGTGCCCCAGGGCCTGCAGCTGGGCCGCGTAGCCGGCATCGCGTGCGCCTTCGAACGGATCGTCGGTTGCCAGTCCAGCGGCCTTGAGCGTCTTCTCGTATTGCTCATCGTTCTGCACCTGCAGCGCGCCGGTGATGTCCAGGCTGCCCGCGTCCGGGTAGGGCTGCAGCAGGTCCCACAGGTTGCTCCAGTCCTGCTGCCACATGTTGCCCAGCAGGTGCGCGGGGAGCAGGCCGCCGTCGACCTGGCCGCGCATGCCGTAGCGCGCTTCCAGCTTGCCGCGCGTGTAGCAGTGCAGCTGCTCGTAGAGCGGCTTGACCTGACCCCACAGGCGGTCGGTTTCGGCGGCCACTTCGCCCGGCGCCATGTCGTAGCCGCTGCGCCACAGCTCGCCGGCATCGGCAAAGCCCATGTCGTGTGCGCCTTCGTTCACCAGCGTGGAAAAGCGCGTATAGCTGTCGCGCATCGGCGGGGCGATCGAATGCCAGCCCTGCCACGCCTCGAGCTGCGCCTCGTAGTCGCGGTTGCTGGCCAGCACCGTTTCCAGCGCGCCCAGCTGGCGACACGAGCGGGTCTGGCCCTCGCCGGTACAGTAGCTGCCGGCGCCATACATGCCTTCCATCTGGGTGGCGATGCGGGTCAGCTCGGCGAGCTTGGCCGGATCCTGCGGCGCGGGCATGGCGGTCATCAGCTTGAGCAGGTGGATCGCGCGCGCGGTCTGCGGCTGCATCTGCTGGCCTTCGAACCGGCGCGACTGGGCGATCCATGCGTTGAGCTGGGTCAGCGCGCGTTCGTTGGCCTTGGCGGCCACGCGCTGGCTGTCGTCGTTGATGTAGGTGGACGACAGCCACTGGGCCGAGTTCACTTCCGGCGACTGCTCGCGCAGCTCGCGGTTGACGCGTTCGATGAAGGCGTCGGCCGTTTCGCCCTTTGGTGCAGGGGCGATGCCGTTGGCCGGCGCCGGTTGGTCCTTGCCGCAGCCGGGCAGGCCAGTCAGCGGCAGGCACGCGGCGATGGCGAACACAAGATGGCGTGGCTTCACGAACTCGTCCCTGGGCGATGTGCAGCCCGCAGGCTAGTAAAGCGGCCAGCGCCCCGCAAGGGCGACCATCGTCGGCTCAGGCGGGCAGGGCTGCAGCGATGCGTTCGCGCAGCCGCTGCGCGCGGCGCCTGATCTTGCGCCTGGCCAATGCATTGAACCAGCGCGACAGCGGCACGATTTCCTTGCCCGAAACGACCGACTTGGCGTCCACGCAGACCAGGCGCACGCCGGTGTCGGTGGGCAGCACCAGCAGGTTGCCGGCATTGAGATCGAACAGCGGAATCCGGTGGCGCAGCAGCCACTGTTCGAATTCGGTCACCGCTGCGCACAGCACCTGCGCCGGATACTGCGGATGATCGAACAGCAGCGCATACAGGCTGGGCGCAGGCGTGCCATCGTCCAGGGTCAGCCGTTCGCAACACAGCGCCTGGCCGTAGACGGTGCGGAAGATGCCCAGCACGGTGGCCATGTGCTGGCGCAGATCCTCCATGGGGAGACGGGCGGACAGCTGCAGCCAGGCGCGCAGTTCGGCGTGGTTTTCATCGCGCTCGGGCCTGCGCGTGGCCCGCCAGCGCTGCATGCGCTGGCGCAGGCCCGCGCGCGTGCGCTGGCCGGGCGGCAGCATGAATTTCAGGCATTGCCGGGTATCGCGGCGATCGACCACGCACACGCGGTTGGCGCCGCGGCCGATCACGGTCATGTGGTTCCAGGCCTGGCCAGGCCGTGGGCCGTCGGTGGTGGTCATGCGCGTCCCCTCACGCGGATCTGCAGTGGAAGCCGCGGCGGTGTCAGTGCGGCAGGCCGCGTTCGGCCAGCCAGCGGCGCGCGTCTTCCGCATCGTGGGTCATCCACGCTTCGGTGGAGCCCATCCGGAACGAATAGCCCCAGGCGTCCATGTCGGCCATCAACCGCGCCCGGCCCACGCCGGGCAGTTCGTCGGCCAGCACCACCTGCAGGTAGCAGGTGGCGTCTTCCTCGATGTCCGAATCGGTCGCGTCGGTGTGGACCAGTGCCCGTTTTTCCGGCGTCAGCACGATCAGGTGGCAGGCTTCGTGCAGCATCGAATGCACCGGGGTATCGCCGCGCACATAGACGTTGTGGGCAATCACGCCTGCTTCCGGATCGCCCCAGAAGCTGCCGGGAATCGGCACGCCGTCCGGCACGCGGTGCAGGACCAGTTCGAACCTGGCCAGCAACGCCGCCATCGTGCCGAAGTCCAGCTCGTTTACACGCAACACGGTCTGCGCCGCGGCATCGCTGCCCGGTACGGGCGGCGTGGAATCGGCGAAGGCAAGAGCGCTCTGGCTGGACATGGCGTGCGGATGCTAAGAACGATCGGCGCGGGCGTGCGGCCCGCGCCGGTGGATCAGGCCTTGCCGTCGGGCAGGGCCACGGAGATGTCCAGCACGTCGTGGTCGCCTTCCTTGAGCAGGTCCACCTTGACCGCGTCGGCGTCGATGTTGACGTACTTCTTGATCACTTCCAGCAGTTCGCGCTGCAGCAGCGGCAGGTAGTCCGGCGCACCGCGCTGGTTGCGCTCCTGCGCGATGATGATCTGCAGGCGGTTCTTGGCGGTCTCGGCGGTGTTCTTCTTGGCCTTGAGGAAATCGAACATGCCCATGCTCAACCTCCGAATAGCTTGCTGAAGAAGCCTTTCTTTTCAGTCGAAGTGAAGCGCATCGGGCGGTCTTCGCCCAGCAGGCGCGCCACCGCGTCGTCGTAGGCCTGGCCGGCCGGAGATTCCAGGTCCAGGATCACCGGTTCACCCTTGTTGGAGGCGTTGAGCACGTCGCCGGACTCGGGAATGATGCCGACGGTCTTCAGGCCCAGCACTTCCTCCACGTCCTTGATGGACAGCATCTCGCCGGTTTCCACCCGTGCCGGGTTGTAGCGGGTCAGCAGCAGGTTGGGGGTCAACGTCTTGCCTTCCTCGGCGCGACGGGTCTTGGAATCCAGCAGGCCCAGGATGCGGTCGGAGTCGCGCACCGAGGACACTTCCGGGTTGACCACCACGATCGCCTTGTCGGCGTAGTACATGGCCAGGAACGCGCCCTTCTCGATGCCGGCCGGCGAGTCGCAGACCACGAAGTCGAAGCCGTCGGCTTCCAGGTCCTTGAGGACTTTCTCCACGCCTTCCTTGGTCAGCGCGTCCTTGTCGCGGGTCTGCGAAGCGGCCAGCACGAACAGGGTGTCAAAGCGCTTGTCCTTGATCAGCGCCTGCTTGAGCGTGGCTTCGCCCTGGGTGACGTTGATGAAGTCGTACACCACGCGGCGCTCGCAGCCCATGATCAGGTCGAGGTTGCGCAGGCCCACGTCGAAGTCGATGACGGCGACCTTCTTGCCGCGACGGGCCAGGCCGCAGGCCAGGCTGGCGCTGGTGGTGGTCTTGCCTACGCCGCCCTTGCCGGACGTGACGACGATGATCTCAGTCAATGGTGTTCTCCGAAAAATTGGGCCGATGGTTGCGGTGTTGCGTCACGATGCGCGCGGGGGGAGCGCATCGGGTGGACCGGGCAGTTCAATTCTGCGCGGCGATGTTGAGTTGTCCGTCTTCCAGCCAGACCTGCACCGCCTTGCCGTGCAGCGCACGCGGCACATCGTCCAGCACCTTGTAGTGCCCGGCCACGGCGACCAGCTCGGCGTGGAAGGCGCTGCAGAAGATGCGCGCGTCCTCATTGCCCTGGGCGCCGGCCAGCGCGCGCCCGCGTAGCGGTCCGTAGATGTGGATCGAACCGTCGGAAATGACTTCCGCGCCGGCGCCCACGGCGGTCAGTACGGTCAGGTCGCGCTGCTCCGCGTAGAGCTGCTGGCCCGAGCGTACCGCGGTCTTCTGGACCATGCCCGGCTGCACCACGGCCTTGGGTTTGACCGGTTCAGGTGCGGCCACCGGCGCCGGTGCGGGCGGCGGCGGGGCAGGCGCCGGTTCGCTGCGCTCGTACTGGGCGCGGAACTTGGCCAGCAGCGGCAGGCCGAGCTGCTCGGACAGGGCCTCGATTTCCGAGGTGCCGTAGGCCAGGGCCACCGGCAGCACGCCGGCATCGCGCAGGCCTTCGAGCAGGGCACGGGCTATGGCCACGTCGGGCGTGTGCATCAGTCCGCCGAAATCGATGATGACCGCGGCGCGGCCGAACAGCTTGGGCGCGCGCTGGACCCGTTCGCGCATCTCGCGCACCAGCGCGTCCACGTCCAGGGTGCGCACGCGCAGGTTGGCCACGCCGACCTGGCCGATCTTGAGTTCGCCAGCCTGTTCGTAGCTGGTGGCGGGGGAGGGCGTGCTCATGTGCCGGTCGGCCTCTGGATGCCGGCCGGGGCAAACGGGCGGGTGCGGGTCCAGGAGGTGTCCGGCAGCTTGCCGCCATAGGTTTCCAGCACCCACGGGTAGCTGCAGAGTTCCTTCATCAGCATGCTGGCGCGGACCTGCACGTCGGGCATGACGTGCTGGCCGATCTCGCGAAAGCCGAAGCTGCCATGGAACAGCAGCGCCGGGTCGGCGCCATGGTCCAGGAACACTTCGCAGGCCAGCTGCGGATAGCGCAACTCGGCGTAGCTCTGCACGTCGGCGTAGAACGCACGGCCCACGCCGCCGCCGCGGCGGCGGCTGGCCACCACGATGCGGTCGATATAGAAGAATTCGGGATAGCGCGCCTGGAACCAGGCGTAGTTGCTGCTGTCGTGGCCCACGCCGGAGCCGAAGCCGACCAGGAAGCCGGCCAGGTTGCCGTCGCGCTCGGCGACGCGGAAATACTCGGCACGTTCAAAGAAATCGTGCACGCGTGCGCTGTCCAGCGGCAGGATCGCCAGGCCGGCGTTGTTGTTCAGGGCCAGGACGGAATCCAGCTCGTGCTCGCGCACATCGCGGATGACGATCGACATCGGGCTTGCTCCATAAAACTGCGCCCCAACAACGCCGGGGCCATCCCGATTATCGCATGGGCCGCTGCCGCTGCGGACAGGCGATGCTGCAATGCGCCGCAGCGGAGCATGACTTCAGGCTCAGGTCGCGGCGGCGCGGCGCACGTAAGATGCGCCATGCTCGGACGAATCGCCCATACCCGCCTGTTGCGTGCCGCCGGGCTCTACACGTGGGCGATGGTGGGCATTCCCATCATCCTAAACGTGTGGTTCCTGCCGCCGTCGCGCGGGGCCGAGGGCGCCGGCCTGAACGTGCCGATGTCGCTGACCGCCTACCTGGCCTTCGGCCTGTGCTACTGGCTGGCCACCCGCAGCCTGCACGAACGCCCGCCGCAGCATCCCGGCCTGGGCAGCGTGGCCCTGCTACTGGTGATGATCTCCTCGGCGGTGGCGGCCGGCTTCTACACCCTGACCGGCCTGGGCGCGCTGCTGCTGGTGGTGGTGGCCGGGGTGCTGCCGTGGATGCTGGAGCTGCGCTGGGCGGTGCTGTGGCTGATGTTCGCGCACGTGCCGCTGGTGCCCTCGTTCATGGCCCGCGAGGATTTCAACCTGTGGGAGTCGGTGTTCCAGTCCTCCTTCTATGTGGGATTTTCCGCGTTCGTGCTGGTCACCGCCTATGTGGCATGCCAGCAGGCCCAGGCTCGCGAGGAGCAGCGCCGCCTGAACGCGGAACTGCGCGCCACCCGAGTGCTGCTGACCGAAAGCGCCCGGGTCAACGAGCGCACCCGCATCTCGCGCGAACTGCATGACCTGCTCGGCCACCACCTCACCGCGCTGAGCCTGAACCTGGAAGTGGCCGGCCACGTCACCCAGGGCCGCGCCCAGGAGCACGTCCGCCAGGCCCACACCCTGGCGCGGCTGCTGCTGACCGACGTGCGCGAGGCGGTCAGCCAGTTGCGCGAATCCGGCTCGATCGACCTGGCCGCGGCGCTGTGGCCGTTGGCCGAGCAGGTGCCTTCGCTGGACATCCACCTGGACCTGCACGAGCCGCTGACCCTGGAAGATCCCGAGCGCGCCCACGTGTTGCTGCGCTGCGCCCAGGAAATCATCACCAACGCCGTGCGTCACGCCGGCGCGCGCAACCTGTGGATCAGCTGCCGGCGCGAGGGCGCCGACCTGCTCATGGAAGCGCACGACGATGGCCGCGGTGCCGGCGAATTGATTGCCGGCAATGGCCTGCGCGGGATGCGCGAGCGCCTGCGCCAGTACGGCGGCCAGATGCAGCTGGAGACCGCAGAGGGCAACGGCTTCCGGCTCAACCTGCGGCTACCGGCCGCCAGCGACGACCCGCTGCTGCCCAGCGCCGCCAGCCCGGCGACCGTGACACCTCTTTCCTCTGGAGAAACCGCATGATCCGCGTCTGCCTGGTCGACGACCAGAACCTGGTACGCCAGGGCATCCGCTCGCTGCTGGCGCTGGACGACGGCATCGAGGTGGTGGGCGAGGCCGCCGACGGCCGCCAGGCCGTGGAGCTGATCCCGCAGCTCAAGCCCGACGTGGTCCTGATGGACATGCGCATGCCGGTCATGTCCGGGCTGGAAGCCCTGCAGGCCCTGGCCCGCACCCAGCAGCTGCCGCCCAGCATCATCCTGACCACCTTCGACGACGATCAGCTGGTGCTGGCCGGGCTCAAGGCCGGCGCCAAGGGGTATCTGCTCAAGGACGTGTCGCTGGAGCAGCTGGTCGGCGCGATCCGGACCGTGGCCGACGGCGGATCGCTGGTCCAGCCGGCGGTCACCCAGCGCCTGCTGTCCGGGCTGGAGCACATGCGCAACGAGTTCGTCAGCCTGGACCGCCCCGATCCGCTGACCGACCGCGAGACCGAGATCCTGCGGCTGATGGCCAGCGGCTTTTCTAACAAGGAGATCGCCAATTCGCTGGGCGTGGCCGAAGGCACCATCAAGAACCACGTATCCAACATCCTGTCCAAGCTCGGCGTGCGCGACCGCACTCGGGCGGTGCTCAAGGCCTTCGAGCTGCAACTGGTCTAAGGCAGCGCGTCCGGCCGGCCACGGCAGCGCGGCTGACCTTGAAGCCGCATCGATCAAGCGCGCATTGGCACTTCGCCGCCGTTCCCAGGGTGGCCTGCCGACGACGGATCCGGCCGGGCGCGACGGTGTGGCCGTGGACGCCCGGGATTGCCGGTTTCAGTTAATCACGGGCCCTGAATCCGGTCGCGGTGCATGCTGCGCGCGGCGCGGCGGACGAGTGGTTCCATACTGGTCTGTTAAGACTTCGTTCGATGATGTCGAAAGCAATGCTGCAAGCGCAGTTTTTGGCTGACCGTGTTGATACAAGCCTGCTACGATTGGGAACTTGCTTGCCCTTAACCATGGCCTATCACCGGCCCCGGAGACCGCTGAATGACCCGTTTTCTCGAGTTTTTGATCGCCCTGGCGCTGGTGTTGGCGCTGTTTCTGATCATCGGCGTAGTCCTGCCGTCGCATCGCCATCTCGAAGGAAGCGTGGAGAGCAACCGCAAGATGACCATCGTGTATGACACGGTGAACAACGTGCGTCGCCTGAAGGACTGGAGCCTGATGCTGCCGGGCGACCCGGCCCTGCTGAACTACTCCGGCGGTGCCGATGGCAACGTCGGCAAGGGTGCCAAGGTCGACTTCACCTCGCCGATCGTCACTGCCTGGAAGAAGGGCAGCTGGGAAATCACCGACAGCCAGGCTCCGGCCGGTGGCGGTGCCAAGGTGACCTACGCGATCAGCGACGACGCCCCGGGCGGCAACAAGGTCAGCACCATCTCGCTGACGCCGACCGGCAAGGGCAACCGCAACGTGCGGATCAGCCAGTCCTATGACGTCGACTACGGCTGGAACATCTATGGCCGCTTCCTGGGCATGTACCTGAAGAGCCAGATCGGTGATTCGATGGACGCAGGCCTGGCCAAGCTCAGCACCAACCTGGCCACCATCCCCAACTTCGACTACCGCGTCGAAGGCAGCAAGCTGACCGACCTGAAGATCTCCGACGTTCCGGCCGAGAACCTGCTGGTGGTCGGCGCCGGCAGCATCGAGCGCAGCAACGACGCGATCAAGAAGTCGATCCTGGCCAACCAGGAGTGGATCAAGCGGGTCATGGACTCCAACGACCTGGAACCGGCCGGCCCATTCCGCATCATCACCACCGAACTGGCCACCCAGACCTACACCTTTGACCTGGCCCAGCCGGTCCGCAAGAAGGGCACCGGCCCGAAGACCGACGCAGCCAAGTCCGACGACGCCAAGAAGACCGACGACAAGGCTGAAGCCACGGCTGATGCCGAGCCGGCGCAGGCTCCGGAAGCGCCGGCGACCGACGCGGCCGAGCTGGAGGTCAAGGTGGCCGGTACCCCGGTGACCTACCTGCATACCGATGCGCACCAGGCTGCGACCGCCAAGTACGCCGGTTATATGTCCGAGCTGGAAGTGGCCCGCAACGGCCTGCGCGCCTGGGCGATGACCAACGGTCATGCCATGAGCGACCGTCCGTACGAGTCCTGGAACAGCGGCTTGGACAAGTCGTTCACCGATGAGAGCTCCACCTACGACATCTTCTGGGCGATCAAGTACTGATCCGCCGCGCCCACTGGGCGGGCAGTTGATGCATCCGCGCCGCGCCTTCGCACCGTCGAAGGCGCGGCGTTTTTGTTTGACCGTTCCGGGTGGAACGCCCGGCCTGACATCACAGGGTCATCCGCCATGATCGAAGTACGCCATCCACCGGTTTCTCCGCTGGCCGCCATGGGCGCGGTGCTGTGCGCGGTCTCGATCGGCCTGGCGGCCTATGCCGCGCACGGCGTGACCGATCCCAAGGTCCAGGCCTCCCTGCAGAGCGCATGCCTGTACGGCTTCGGCCATGGCATCGCATTGGCGGCGCTGGCGCCGCGCGCACGGCGTGCACTGGCCCAGTGGTCACTGCGCCTGCTGCTGGTGGGCACGCTGCTGTTTTCCGGCAGCATCGCGCTGCATCACCTGGCCGGCATCGCCAGCGGACTGGCGCCGAGCGGCGGCATGGCGATGATGCTGGCCTGGCTGCTGTGGGCCGCCAGCGCGCTGCGCCGATAAAGGAGCCCGATCATGCCGCGACACGTCCGCGGGTTCGACACGCAGGCCGCCTGGGACCATCTGGCCCGGCGCGACCGCAAGCTGGGCACCTGGATGAAGCGCATCGGGGTGATCGATGCCGAGCCGCGCTGGCGCAAGACCTTCGATCCGGTCGACGCGCTGGCCCGCGCGATCCTGTTCCAGCAGCTGTCGGGCAAGGCTGCCTCGACGATCGTCGGGCGGGTGGAGGCGGCCATCGGCAGTACCCGCTTGCATTTCGACACGCTGGGCCGGGTGGATGACGCCATGCTGCGCAACTGCGGTGTTTCGGGCAACAAGACGCTGGCCCTGCGCGACCTGGCCGCGCGCGAGCAGCGCGGCCAGATCCCCACGCTGCGGCAGATGGCCACCATGCACCATGACGACATCGTCGCTGCGCTGGTGCCGATCCGCGGCATCGGCCGCTGGACCGTGGAGATGATGCTGATGTTCCGCCTGGGCAGGCCGGACATCCTGCCGATCGACGACCTGGGCATCCGCAAGGGCGCCGGGCTGGTCGATAAGCTGGAACTGATGCCGACATCCAAGGAGTTGGCTGCGCGCGGCGAGCGCTGGGGCCCGTATCGCACCTACGCCAGCCTGTATCTGTGGCGGATCGCCGATTTCGACAGCAAGGCGGTCGCGCCGACCAACCGCTCGCAGGATTAGGCCGATCGCGGATCTGACTGCTCGCCGTCTGGCTGCACAGCTGCCTGGCGCGCAGCGGCCGTCAGTTGACCGGCTTGGGACGCCGCTCGGAGAACTCGGTTTCCAGCAGCTCCAGCCAGGCATCGACCCGGTAGTCCTCTTCCGGGGCGATCTTCAGCAGCTCATTCAAGACCTGCTTGGCTTCGGCCAGTTCGCCCAGCTGGTAGTGCGCCTTGGCCAGCGCCCAGTGGGCCTCGGGCCTGCGCGGTTCCAGGGCGATCCACTCCTTGGCGCTGAACTTGGCGGCCTTGCTCTGGCCGGAGGCGAGCAGGTCGTCCAGTTCCGTTTCGCGCAGGTCGCCACGGCGACTGCTGCGGTTTTCCCGCATTACGCCGACCACGTTGACGACCAGGATCACGAAGCAGACCGACATGACCAGGATCCCGGCGCCGATGAAGACCAGCAGCCAGGTGATGCCCTGCAGTGCGTCGAGGATGGGTTGTGTGGATTCCAAAGAGCGCCTCTTGCGGGCTGGCGGGCGCGACGTGCGCGACGGGCGCAGATGGTACGCCTGCCGGACGCGCGGGGATGAAGATTGCCCTTCCGGTGCGATCAACCGGGTCGGACGGCGTTGGCTAGCCCGCCGCGTCGTGGCGCCAGTGCCAGGGTTCGTAGACGATCCCGTGCGGATTGCCGCGCGGGTAGCTCATGTGGAAGCCGAACCGGGCCGCGTGGGCAGTGAGCCAGGCGAACGCATCGGTGGCTTCGAAGGATTCCTCGGCGGGAGCCTCGCCGGGCGTGCCGATATCCAGCGCGTGGCCGCCGTGATGCTCGCTGTAACCGGGCGCGGCATTGACGGTGAGGATCTGGGCCACGGTCTGCCCGCGTGCGCGTTTGCGTTCGAAGATGCCCAGCTGGTAGGCGTGGCTGCGGTAGCCGGAGATCGCATCCAGCGCGATCCGGTCGTGCGCGGCGGCTTGGCGCATGGCCTGCCAGGCGCGACCGGCGGCCCGGGTCAGCCATAGCGGGCGGCGATAGCGGTCGAAGCCGGCCAGCGCCAGCGTGGCCGGCTCTGCGACCAGATCCAGGCCGGTGCGCCGGGCGTAGTCGTCGGCATCCAGGCCCAGGGTCGCCAGGCGACGGCGCAGGCCGCTCAACGGCAGGACGTCCGTGCTGTCCAAGCCTGCGGGCGTGCCCCGCGCTTCGGCCGCTTCCAGACGATCCAGAGCCTGATCCATGCCCGCACTGCGGCTCCAGCCTGGCAGCAGGCCGACCAGCCCTTCGGGCACCACGGCGGCCAGATACCGGCCGTCGTCCTTGCGCCGCAGGACCCGGCTGGCGCGGGCCAAGGCGCGGGCATCGGTGTTGCTGCGCGCACGCAGCAAGCCGGCCGGCCACAGTTCGACCTCGGCCGTGTTGAGCAGCGTGTTGATAATGGCCGAGGGCAGGCGTGCAGGCATTGCCGGCACTCTACCGGCGGTGCGGGTGTGCGGCCAGTTCACGCAACTGCAGCAGCAGGGCGCTGGGGTCGCGCACGTCCAGCAGCAGGCCGTGGCCGGCGCTGCTGGGCAGCCACAGCAGCAAGCGGCTGTCGGCGGTGGCGACGAAGGCCTTGCGCCGATCGCGCAGCCGGTACCAGCCGCTGCGGAAGCCGGGCAGGCCGTAGCCACGGACCTTCAGCAGTGGGCGCAGCTCGGTGTGTTCGGCCAGGTCGACCACGCGGGCCTGGTCCAGCTGCAGCTGCGCGATCGCGACCTGGGTGCGGAAAAACGAGGAGCGCACGGTGATGCACTGGGCGTCGACCTGCAGTGACTGGCGGCGCAGGCCGAAGCTCAGCGCCGCCCACAGCAGCAGGGTGAGCGCCGCGACCGAGGCCAGGGTCAGCGCCATGGTCCAGGCCAGGCTGCCGCCCACCAGCGGCTGGGTGTCATGGGTCAGGGGTGCCAGTGCGAGCGCCAATGCACTGACCAGCAGCGGCAGGCCGACCACCAGCACGAACAGCCACAGCCGCGCGCTGCCCGGTGGCGGCGTCAGAGTGATGCCGGACCGGCCAGGGGTCCGAAGAGGATGTGCGGTGTTCATTGCGCCACTCCAAGACCCGAAAGGGGCACAGCCACGTGCAGGACAAGATCGGCGCCGAAGTGGCCGAGCATGGCCATCTCCAGGCCGCGCCGCCAGTACAGCCAACCGAACGCCAGGCCAGCGATGCCGTTCAGCAGCAAGGTGCGTGCAACGACCGCGGCATCCAGGCCCCAGACCTGGGCTGCCGCCGGCAGGTGGCCGGCGCCGAACAGCAGCGCGGCGATGGCGGCAGCAAGCCAGTAAGTCGTCGCGGTGGGAAGGGTCCGACCCAGGCGGGTCATGGCCCACACCAGCAACGTCATCAGGAACAGGCGCAGCTGCAGCTCCTCGGTGATGCCGCCGTAAAGCGATGCGAGCAGTCCGTTCAAGGCCGAAACCTGCGCACTGGCCTGCGTGGGCGGGTTGAGCATGGGCGGTAGAAAGGGATCGACCAGGGTCGACAGGGCAGCGATCACCAAGCCAGCCGCGCCACCCAGCAGCGCGGTCCGGCCTGGGCGTAGCTGCGACCAATCAGGCTTCGCACCGCCGGCGATCCAGCAATGGAGGACGGGACTGCCCAGGCCGACGCGACGGCCCATGCGCAGGCCAAGCCAGGCCAACAGGCCCATCAGCACCAGCGCCTGCGCCGACTGGATTGCAACCAGTACGCCGAAAGGCAGCGGCAGCCGGGCGAAGCGGCCGGGCATCAGCTGGGCCAGGTACGGCATGACGGCTGCGACCGACAGCGCGGCCAGCACGCCCCAGGTCGCGGCGACCTTGAGGTCGTCCACCGCGGAAGCGCGATGCGGAGAGATCGGTGGGATTACTGCTTCCATGAGGTAGCTCCGAACTTGGTGAGGCGCTGGCTGCTTCCATCGACCGCACGCATGCGCCGCCGTCTAGCGAGGGGCCGCGCGCCGCTGCGGGGCCAGGCTCACTGCGGGCGCTTGAAGACGAGCATCACCGACAAGGTCGGCGCAGGGACGATCACGTTGACCAGTTCCCAGCCCAGGTTGCCGTGCTTGGTCAGTTCTTCCTGGATCAGTTCGGTCTTCAGACCGCCCATGAGGGCGGGCTTCACTTCCACGGTCTGGTAGCTCCAGCGGCGGTCGGTACTCATGTGGTTCTCCTTGTGGCCAATGTGTTGCCTGGTTGCCTGCCGATGCAGGGGTAAGCCGGTGTCACTGCGATTGCTTGATCCAGCGCGCGACATCGTCGATCAGCTGCGGATCGACATGTCCCGGTTGCTGGTATTCGGCCGGGCTGCCGGGACCGCTGCCGGCCGCGATGCCCAGATGGTTGAGTGCGGGGTAGAAGTGCTCGGTGCTGCGCGTGCGTCCGGCCAGCGCCTGCTTCCAGCGCGACCAATCGGGTGCGGTCACCTGGAAGTCGCGCCCGCCTTGCAGCCATAGCACCGGCAACGAGAGCCTGGACAACTCGGCGATCGCGTCGACGTGGTCGGCATCGCGCCAGTAGCTGGCTGGCACCCCCATCAGGCGCGGATCGGGCGCTTTGTCGGTGCGAATGGCCCGGATCTGGCGGTCGAGTTCGGCAAGCTGCGCCTGGTCCTGATCGGAAAGGCTCCCGTCGAGGCCAAGCATGTGACGGTTCTGCTCGGGCAGCAGATCCAACAGCGGTCGGCCCGGCGCGGCCCACAGGATGATGCCCGCAACCTTGTTCGAATGCGCCGCGATGCGCGGGGCCAGCATGCCGCCCTGGCTGTGGCCCATCACATACAGCCGGCCGGTATCGATACCGGGCGTGGCGGCCAGCAGTGCCACGGCGGCCACCGCGTCGTCGGTGGTTTCGGTATCGATGCCGTAGTCGCCCTGGGCGAAATCCTGCGGCCGGACGAGGGTGCGCTTGTCATAGCGCAGCACGGCGATGCCCTGGGCCGCCAGACCGCGCGCCACGTCCAGGAACGGGCGGTTGGCGCCAATGGTCTCGTCGCGATCCTGCGGCCCGGAGCCATGCACCAGCACCACGGCGGGAAACGGCCCCTGGCCCTTCGGCAGCGCCAGCAATCCGGGCAGGCCGGCGACCTGCACCGGGCGTTCATCGAACGCCGCGTCTGCCACCGCTGGTGGCGTGGGCGGGGCCGCGGCCTGCAGCAGCAGGCCGGCGATGCGGCCGTCGGCTTCGACGTTGATCAGCGCCTTGAGATCGCCACGTTCAAAGTGCAGTGGCACCGTCACCATGGTGTGTGCGCCGGCGGTGGCCTGCTCAGGTTCGCCGCGGCTTTTCAGCGCGCCGACCTGTGCCGGAAGGCTCTGCCAGACCGCGGCGAGCTTGTCGGCCGATATTGCCTTGGCCATCTCCGGGGTGAAGCCTGCGGTGATCGCCTCGAAACGGCCGGCCTGCAGGTCGTCGAGCACCTGGGTCGCGGTGGCCTTGGGGTCGTGCAGATCCGCCGCGAACGCGGACGCAGCCAGCAAGGCGCCGGTCACGGCCAGGCAGGCGAGGCGGATGCGGAACCGATGCGTGCTCATGGGTCTTCTTCCGTGGACTCGGGCGTTGTGGGTCTGGGCAGGCGGCCGGCTTTGCGCAGGGCCTCGCGCAGCAGATATTCGATCTGTGCGTTGAGCGAGCGCAGGTCGTCGTCGGCCCACTTCTGGGCCGCGCCGAGGACCTCGGCGCTGATGCGCAGCGGATAGGCCTTCTTGTCCGCCATGGGCGATCAGGAGTCCTGGTGCCGCTTGCGACGGCGGCGGGCCGAGGCGAAGGCCACCATCAGGATGACCATGACCGTGGCGGCGCCAGCGAGGGGAGTAGCCATTGGATGTGCTCCTGGAAAGCGTGCTCAGTACAGCGAGCCGGCGTTGACGATCGGCTGGGTGCCGCGGTCGCCGCACAGCACCACCAGCAGGTTGCTGACCATCGCGGCGCGACGTTCCTCGTCCAGCTTGACCGTGCCGTTCTTTTCCAGCTCGCTCAGGGCCATTTCGACCATGCCCACCGCGCCGGCGACGATGCGCGTGCGGGCGGCGATGACGGCATTGGCCTGCTGGCGCTGGAGCATGGCCTGGGCGATTTCCGGGGCGTAGGCCAGGTGACTGATGCGCGCTTCGATCACGTCCACGCCGGCCTGGGTCAGGCGTTCGTCCAGGTGGCGCTTGAGCTGCTCGCTGATCTCGGCCGGATGGCTGCGCAGCGAGACCTGGTCTTCCTCGTGCTGGTCGTAGGGATGGCTGGTGGCCATGGCGCGCAGCGCGGCCTCGGACTGGATGTGGACGAAGCTCTCGTAGTCGTCCACGTTGTAGACCGCTTCGGAGGCATCGTTGACCTGCCAGACGATGACCGCGGCGATCTCGATCGGACTGCCGTCCAGCTCGTTGACCTTCAGCCGGCCGCTTTCGAAGTTGCGCACCCGCAGCGACACCTTCTTCTTGGCGTAGAAGGGGTTGTTCCAGCGCAGGCCGGCGCCCTTGTCGGTGCCCACGTACTTGCCGAACAGGCTCAGCACCGCCGCCTGGTTGGGCTGCACTGTGTACAGGCCGGTCAGGCAGAAGAACACCACCACCGCCAGCACGATGCCGGCCACGACGCGCAGCAGCGAGGTCACGCCGCTGTCCGGATCGGCGCCCAGGCCGCTGACAAACAGCCAGACCGCGATGGCCGAAACTACGATCAGGAACAGCAGGAAGGGAATGCCGGACAGGGAACGGACGGGTTGCTCTTTCATGGTGGTGTCCTCGGTGGTTGAATCGAAAGATATCAAATTGATATCAATCTGCAAGTGGCGTCGCAGCAGGCCGCCCCGGTGGGGCACTCGCTAGAATGGCCGCCCCTTTCGGCCCGGAAACCATCGCCATGACCACGCTCGGCACGCCGCGTTCGCCCCATGCCACCCGCGTCCTGCTGCTGGGTTCCGGAGAACTGGGCAAGGAGGTGGCCATCGAGCTGCAGCGCTTCGGGGTGGAAGTGATCGCCGCCGACCGCTATGCCGACGCCCCGGCCATGCAGGTCGCCCACCGCAGCCACGTGCTGGACATGCTGGATCCGGCCGCGTTGCGCGCGCTGATCGCCGCCGAACAGCCGCACCTGGTGGTCCCGGAGATCGAGGCCATCCACACCGAGACCCTGGTCGAGCTGGAACGCGACGACGGCCTAACCGTGATTCCGACCGCGCGCGCCGCGCGCCTGACCATGGACCGCGAAGGCATCCGCCGCCTGGCCGCCGAGACGCTGGGCCTGCCGACCTCGCCGTATCGCTTCGTCGATACCGAAGCCGAATACCGCGATGCCGTGGCCGCGATCGGCCTGCCGTGCGTGGTCAAGCCGGTGATGTCGTCCTCGGGCAAGGGCCAGAGCACGCTGCGCGGCCAAGCCGACATCTGCCCGGCCTGGGATTACGCCCAGACCGGCGGCCGTGCCGGCGCCGGGCGCTGCATCGTCGAAGGCTTCATCGACTTCGATTACGAGATCACCCTGCTGACCGTGCGCCATGCCGGCGGCACCAGTTTCTGCGACCCGATCGGCCACTGGCAGAAGGACGGCGACTACCGCGAAAGCTGGCAGCCGCAGCCGATGACGCCGGCCGCGCTGGCTTGTGCGCAGCAGATTTCCAGGGCGGTGACCGACGACCTGGGCGGGCGCGGCCTGTTCGGCGTGGAGCTGTTCGTCAAGGGCGATGAGGTCTGGTTCTCGGAAGTCTCGCCGCGTCCGCATGACACCGGTCTGGTCACCCTGGCCTCGCAGGAACTGAGCGAGTTCGCCCTGCATGCGCGCGCGATCCTGGGCCTGCCGGTCGGCGCTGGCGACGGTGAAGTGGTGAAGCAGGTCGGCCCGTCGGCATCGTGCGCGATGCTGGCGCAGGGCCATGGCGTGCCGGTGTTCGCCAATGTCGAAGCGGCGCTGGTCGCACCGGACACCGCGTTGCGCCTGTTCGGCAAACCGCGCGTGGAAGGCCAGCGCCGGGTCGGCGTAACCCTGGCCCGCGGCGCCGACATCGACGCTGCGCGCGCCAAGGCGCGCGATGCGGCAGCGGCGATCCAGGTCAGCTTGGACTAGATCGACTGGCACCGCAGGCTGGTGTGTTTGATGTGGGAGCCGCTTCAGCGGCGATGGGGCTGTGCCGGTACAGCCATCGCCGCTGAAGCGGCTCCCACCTGTAGAGCGGAGCTTGCTCCGCTGAGGCCTTTCCTACGAACCGGACGAAGAGCAGCGGAGCGAGCTCTGCTCTACAAGGAGGCGTGGCGGATTTGATACTTGCCCGCAAGGCGACGTGGGGCGGTACCCGATCCCACGTCAGAACCGCAGGTCGGCCCACACCAGGTGATGATCACTGCCATCGGCGATCTTCGCGTGCGGATCGATTGAGGCCGGCCAGAAGATCCCGCCGCCCAGGTATTCGAATCCGGTGGAAGGCAGCACATAGTCCAACCGCATCGTGCCGGACTTCGGGCCGAAGTCGCCCGTCACCTGATCCGGCGCGCCGCGTCGGACCAGACCTTTGGCAGCGTATGCGCGCGCGGTTTCCGCACCGCCGGCGCTGGTGGGCGTCGGGTGCCGCAACACGCGCGGATGTTCCATCAAGCCGACGATGGCGTCGTGATGGCCGTCGCCATCGATGGGATCGTTGTTGAGGTCGCCGGCGATGACGAATTTCGCGCCCGCAGCCAGCCCACCACAGCGGCCGGCGTCATCGCACAGCCACGACGCGTCGCCGACATTGTCCAAGTAGTGTTGCCACAGGCGGATTTCCTGTGCGTTGCGATGGCCATTGCGGTCCTCAGGCCCGTCGAACACCGGCGGGGTCGGATGCGAGACCAAAAAATGCACGATGCCACCCGGCGCCTGCACGGGTACATCCCAATGCGATTTGGATGACAGCCGCAGCTGTGGCCACGCTGCATCCGAATACCAGGGCTTGCCAGTACGCGGGTCGATCGGGTTCTGCGCGCCCGGCACCGTGGACCATTTCAGCAGGCGGAAGCTGCGCACGTCCTGCGCATCGATCGGATATTTCGACAGCACCAGCATCCCGTACTGGCCCGGATGCAGGCCATAGCCCCAGGCATCGTTGCCATCGTCGCGCGTGCCGCCGCCGATGCGGCCATTGTTGTCCAGGTCCAGGCCGCTGGGCACGCCGGTGTTCACCTCGGCCAGATAGCGGTATGGATAACGCAGCGCCTGGCCGCCGCCCGGCTGCGGCGCTTCCAGGTACCTGTGCTGGAACAGGTCGGCGGCGCGATGCGCGTCGTCGTAATCGAACTCGTTGAGCAGGACCAGGTCCGGGCGCGCGTTCTGCAGCACCGCGGCGATCTTGCGCGCATGCGTGCTGTCGCCTTCCAGCTCGCGGATCAGGCCGCCGGCCTGGTCCGAATACAGCGAGGTGTTGTAGGTCGCCACGCGCAGCGGCGCGGTGGAGGTGGGTGCAGGGATGGTGCTGCAGGAGGAGGTGGCGAGGGCGGCCATCAGGCACAGCGGAGCAAGGAGTGAGCGCATGGTGCAATGGTAACGGGCACCAATGGAGCCTCGCGCTTCAGCCCACCACGTCGTCGATATCGTCCCAGCTACGCCCGTCGAAGGCTTCCAGCGGCATGAAGCGGCGCTTGTAGTCCATCTTGCGGTGGCCGTTGATCCAGTAGCCCAGGTAGAGGTATTGGCGGTGGTCGCGCCGGGCCCATTCCAGCTGGCGCAGGATGGCTAGCGTGCCCAGGCTGCGCGCGGCCATGTCCGGATCGAAGAAGGTGTACACGGCCGACAGCGCGTTGGGCACCAGGTCGGTCACGGCCACCGCGATCAGGCGGCCGTCTTCGCGCAGTTCCAGAAAGCGGCTCTCCGCCCAGCGTCCGATCAGGAACTGCTCGAACTCGTTGGCGCCGTGGTCGTCCATGCCGCCACCAACGTGGCGGCTGGTGAGGTAGCGCTGGTACAGGGCCAGATGTTCCTCGCTGCGCTCGGCCGGCACCACGCGCGCTTCGACATGCGCGTTACGTGCCGCGCAGCGCCGCTGGCTGCGGTCCGGGATGAAGCGGCCGACCGGAATGCGCACCGGCACGCAGGCCCGGCAACCCTGGCAATGCGGCCGATAGACCAGATCGCCGGAGCGGCGGAAGCCCCACGACAGCGCGGTGGGATAGAACATCGGCAGGCGCGGATCGCGCGGGTCCAGGACCAGGTCGCGCGCGGTGCGTTCGGGCCAGTAGCCGCAAGGATGTTCGCCGGTATGGAACAGGCGGACGTCCTCACGCGGGGCGATGGCATCGGTTCTCACCTGGCCATCCCCGACATGGAGCGCCGGGCACGGCGCATCCATCGTGCGCAAGGCACGGGGCGAATGTGCAGGCGGGGCAGGCAACGGGCCATGTCCGCAGCATACTGCGGGCGTGCCGTCTTGCAGCGTGAGACGTCTGCGCTTGGCCGCATGAATCCGACGCGTGTGAGATCGCGAGCGTGCGTCGCCGCCGATGGCGGTGCGGTGACACGTCGACGCGGGCCCTTGACGGGGCTGTCCGTTGTCTTAACGCGGCCGGGCAGGCCGTCAACGGCGGTGCCGGTGCCGCGTTTTCCCTGTCAGTGGCAAGCAGCCACGGACCTGAAGGAACACCCATGATGCGCAAGACCCTGATTGCTTTCTCCATCGTCGCTGCGCTGGGCGCAGGCACGGCCTTCGCCGCCACCCAGAATGCAGGCCCCACGCCGCCGCCGTCAAAGAAGCTGGACATCGATGGTGACGGCAAGATCAGCCGTACCGAAGCTGCGGCCGCGCCAGGCCTGGCCAAACAGTTCGACACGCTGGACAAGAACAAGGACGGCTTCCTGAGCCGCGATGAGCGGCCGCATGGCGATCGCCGTCATGGCCCGGGCGGACGCGGCCACGAGCGCCTGGCCAAGCTGGACACCAACAAGGATGGCCGGATCAGCGCCGAGGAGGCCAAGGCCGATCCGAAGTTCGCCGAGCACTTCACCAAGATGGACATCAACAAGGATGGCTTCCTCGACAAGGCCGATCGCGAGCTGGGCATGAAGCAGTACCGCGATGCATGGTTCGCCAAGGCCGACACCAACCAGGACGGACAGCTGAGCAGGGCCGAGTTCGACGCGGCCAAGCCGGATCGTCCGATGCATGGCCCCGGTCGCTGGGGCGGCAAGCACGGTTCCGACCACCGTCGTGGCCCGGGTGCACCGTCGCCGGCCGATGCGCCCGCCAAGCAGTAACGGTTAATCGCGTGATGCAACACGGCCCGCGTCGTCATGACGCGGGCTTTTCTTTGGGCGGCGATTGCACAGCGCCTGGCGTGTGCCGCCAGTGCGTCAGAACGGCAGGCGGCCCGAGGCGATCAGGCCATAGACCAGGCCACCGCCGCCGCAGGCCATGCCGACGATGCAGCCGGTCCAGGCCAGGACCCGCTCGCGACGACGGCAGCGGGCTGCGGCGACCGGATCGCGCTGGGCTTCCAGGGCGTGCCGGCGCGCCTTGATCCGCGGTTCGACCACCATCGACTGATGGCAGACGATGGCGAACATCACCACCGCCAGCAGCGCCGGCAGCGCCCAGCCGTGTCCCCAGCGCGCATAGGCCAGCATGGCCAGCACGAAGCCGATGGTGGTCGCGCCGGTGATCATCGAGCTGCGCTTGAGTTCGGCCCGCTCGCGCGCATCGATCGCGCCGCGCAGGTTGCGTTTCAGTCCCCACCAGATGCCGATCATGCCGCCGGCGATGCCGATGCCGGCGCCGCCCATCGCGCCCAGCAGCACCTTGGCCAAGCTCTTGGCGCCGACCGTTCCGCTGACCGTCAGCATCGTGGCCGCCGCCGCAGGCGGCGCCGCGACGGTCAGCGCGCCGGTGACGACCAGCGCGAAACCGGCCGCCGGCGCCGAGCCGCGTGCAAATTCGCCAAAGCGTGCCAGCAGCTCGCTGCGGACGGTCTCGCGGGCGCGTGACAGGCGCTTGCGCACGGCCGCGTCGGACAGGCCCAGCAGCAGCGCGACCTGCTGCGAGCTCTGGCCTTCGCGGTAGTACAGCAGCAGGGTCTCGCGGCTGTCCTCGGGCAGGGCGGCGATGATGTCGGCGGCCACGGTTTCCTGCTCGGTGATCAGCAGCCGTTCGGCCGGCTCGGGTGCCGGATCGGCGGCGATGGCGATGGCCAGTTCGGCGTCTTCGCCAGTCATCGGGCCGTGGCGGCGCGCGCGCAGGTGGTCGCGCGCCAGATTGCGGGTGATCTGGCGTAGCCAGGGCAGGAAGCTGTCGTGGTTCTTCAGCCGGTCCAGCCGCTGCCAGGCGCGCAGGAACGCGTCCTGGGCGATGTCCTCGCTGGCGGTCACATCGCGGGTGATGGCCAGGGCAATCGCGGTGACCGTGTTCTGGCAGCCGCTGACGATCCGGCCGTAGGCGGCGGTGTCGCCACGGCGGGCGGCAGGCAGTTCCTGGTGCAGCATCGCGTCTAGGGTCAGGGCGTGCATGGCGGCGGTTCCTGGCGGGGTCTGTCTTCCATGACGGGCCTCGATGACGAATGTGACCGGCGATCAGCGCTGCGGCGCGGCTTGCGGCGGCGGCGGCGGCGGCGAGAGCGTGGGAATCCGGATGCGTTCCTCGTCCTCCTTCAGCCCGGTGTCCGGCGGCGCTGCTCGTTGTCGTGCGGGCGCGGTGACCGGTGCCGGCTGCAGGGTCGCTTCGCGCAGGCTGCGGTGGCGCAGGAAGGTGAAGGCGGCGGCCGCCACGATCAGCGCCAGCAGCACCAGGCGGATGCGCGTGGCCCAGCGGCGCTTGTTGCCGGGGGCGTCATCGGGTTTGCCAAATTCCAGCAGGCGCGACTGGCCCGGCCGGGTGCTGCCCAGCAGGCCCTGTTCGCGCAGGATCTCGCGCGCCCTGGGCTGGTCGTCGGCGTGCCGCACCCAGACCGTGGGCTGTTTCTGCTTGCCGACCGGCTCGGAATAGCTGAACTGGCTGCCGCGACGCCCCTGGTAGGAGCGGCCGTTGCTGATGTAGGTGTCGATGCCGTTGCGTTCGAGCAGCTCGGCCACGCCCTCGACGGTTTCCACGCGCTGGCTGGTGAAGATCTGGCGCATGGTTCGTTTTAGTCCTTGGCCGGCACGTGAGCCGCATCGCGGGCGGTGGGCACCACGCGGATCAGGCCTTCCTGCGCGCTGCTGGCCACCAGCTGGCCGGCGCGGTCGAAGATCAGGCCGCGGGCCATGCCGCGCGAATTCTGGGCGGTGGGGCTGTCGATGGCGTACAGCAGCCAATCATCGGCACGGAACGGGCGATGGAACCACAGCGCGTGATCCAGCGAGGCCATCTGCACATTGGGCTGGTAGTAGCTGATGCCGTGCGGGAAGTTGGCCGTGCCCAGCAGCTGGTAGTCCGAGGCGTAGGCCAGCAGGGTGCGGTGCAGCTCGGGCGAGTCGCCGACCTTCTCGCTCAGGCGGAACCAGAACTGCTGCTGCGGCGGCAGGCGCTGCGGATTGAGTTCGTCGCGCGGCTGCACGTGGCGGAATTCGAACGGGCCCAGCCGGCTGAGCCAGCGCTGCACCTTGGGCGACAGCGTGGCCATCACCTGCGGCGGCACCGAGGGCTGCTCGTCGATGTCTTCCGGCGCGGGAACCTCGGGCATCTGCAGCTGGTGTTCGACCCCGGCCTCATCGCCCTGGAAGGACGCGGCGCAGAAGAAGATCACCTTGCCGTGCTGGATCGCGGTGACCCGGCGCACCGAGAAACTGCCCCCGTCGCGGGTGCGGTCCACGTCGTAGACGATCGGCGATTCCACATCGCCGGCACGCAGGAAGTAGGCATGCAGCGAATGCGCGCGACGCCGGGCCGCCGGGTCCACCGTGGCCTGCGCGGCCGACAGCGCCTGGCCCAGGACCTGGCCGCCGAACACGTATTTGGTGCCGATGTCCCGGCTCTGGCCGCGGAACAGGTTCTCTTCCAGGCGCTCCAGGGCGAGCAGTTCGATCAGTTCGGCGACGACGGGTTCCGGGGACACGGGCGGGTGGCAGGTGGGCAGCGGAGGGACGAGCGAGTATAGCCGTCGCGGCCGGCTGGCTCTTGAGTGCCACCGGCCGCCATTGCATGGCAGCGCAGGCTTTGCGTTACCATGCGGACCTGCTTTTTCGATCAGGAAACAGGTGGCCCGCGCACCGCGCCGGCCGAGCGTGCGACATGAGCACTACCACCGTCCAACGCTGACGCAAGCACATGGCCACCTGTAAGGGCGCCCATGTGGCGCCTTTTGTATTTCTGCTCGACCGCCCCCAGATCCCTTCGCCGCACGGTGCCCCGGCGCCCGCTCCGGCCCTGACCTTCCAAGACCCATGATCACGATCACGCTCCCCGACGGCAGCCGCCGCGAATTTGAAGCTCCCGTTTCCGTCCTGCAGGTCGCCCAGTCGATCGGTGCGGGCCTGGCCAAGGCCACCGTCGCCGGCGCCGTGGACGGCGTGCTGGTCGACGCCAGCGACGTCATCGACCATGACGCGTCCCTGCGCATCATCACGCCCAAGGACGAGGAGGGCGTGGAGATCATCCGCCACTCCTGCGCGCACCTGGTCGGCCATGCCGTCAAGCAGCTGTATCCGGACGTGAAGATGGTGATCGGCCCGGTGATCGCCGAAGGCTTCTACTACGACATCCAGTCCGATCGCCCGTTCACTCCGGACGACCTGGCTGCGATCGAACAGCGCATGGGCGAGCTGATCGCGCAGGACTACGACGTCATCAAGAAGATGACCCCGCGCGCGGAGGTCATCGAAACCTTCAAGGCCCGCGGCGAGGACTACAAGCTGCGCCTGATCGAGGACATGTCCGACGACATCCAGGCCATGGGCCTGTACTACCACCAGGAATATGTGGACATGTGCCGCGGCCCGCACGTGCCCAACACCCGTTTCCTCAAGGCGTTCAAGCTCACCCGCATTTCCGGCGCCTACTGGCGCGGCGATGCGCAGAACGAGCAGCTGCAGCGCATCTACGGCACCGCCTGGGCCGACAAGAAGCAGCTCGATGCCTACATCAAGCGCATCGAGGAAGCCGAGCTGCGCGACCACCGCCGCATCGGCAAGCAGCAGGACCTGTTCCACCTGCAGGAAGAGGCGCCGGGCCTGGTGTTCTGGCACCCCAAGGGCTGGGCGATCTGGCAGGTGGTCGAACAATACATGCGCAAGGTCTACCGCGACAGCGGCTACGGCGAGGTGCGCTGCCCGCAGATCCTGGACGTGTCGCTGTGGCAGAAGTCCGGCCACTGGGACAACTACAAGGAGAACATGTTCTTCACCGAATCGGAGAAGCGCACCTACGCGGTCAAGCCGATGAACTGCCCTGGCCACGTCCAGGTGTTCAACCAGGGCCTGCACAGTTATCGCGACCTGCCGATCCGCTACGGCGAATTCGGCTCGTGCCATCGCAACGAGCCCTCCGGGGCGCTGCACGGCATCCTGCGCGTGCGTGGCTTCACCCAGGACGACGGGCATGTGTTCTGCCTGGAATCGCAGATCGAATCGGAAGTGACCGCGTTCCACCAGCAGGCGCTGGCGGTCTACCGGCACTTCGGCTTCGATGAGATCCAGATCAAGATCGCCCTGCGCCCCGAATCGCGCCTGGGCGACGACGCCACCTGGGACAAGGCCGAAGAGGCCCTGCGTTCGGCCTTGCGCAGCTGCGGGGTGGATTGGCAGGAACTGCCGGGCGAAGGCGCCTTCTACGGGCCCAAGATCGAATACCACCTCAAGGACGCGATCGGCCGCACCTGGCAGTTGGGCACCATGCAGGTCGATTTCATGATGCCCGGCCGGCTCGGTGCCGAGTACGTGGACGAAAACAGCCAGAAAAAGCACCCGGTCATGCTGCACCGGGCCATCGTCGGCTCGATGGAGCGGTTCATTGGCATCCTGATCGAGCACCATGCTGGTGCGTTTCCGGCCTGGCTAGCACCGGTCCAGGCGGTGGTGGCCAACATCACCGACGCCCAGGGCGACTACGTCGAGCAGGTCCAGAAAACCCTTGCAAATCAAGGCTTCAGGGTGGTTTCGGATTTGCGCAACGAGAAGATCGGCTATAAGATCCGCGAGCACACGCTGCAGCGGGTGCCCTACCTGCTGGTGGTCGGTGACCGCGAGAAAGAAAATGGTGCCGTCGCCGTGCGCACACGCTCGGGCGAGGATTTGGGCACAATGAGCGTCCAGGCCTTCGCTGAGCGCCTCCGCGCCGAGCACGCGGCCTGATATCGGAACCGGCACCGGAGGGGTGCCGGCCCATCCAAAAACGGAGACTGCAACATCAGTACCCCTGACAACAAGCAAAACCGCAAGAACCAGGAAATCCGCGTGCCCCGCGTACGCGTGATCGGTAGTGGCGGCGAGATGATCGGCGTGCTTTCGCGCGACGAGGCGCTGGCCATGGCTGAGGACGAAGGTCTGGACCTGGTCGAGATCCAGCCGCAGGCCGACCCGCCGGTGTGCAAGATCATGGACTTCGGCAAGTTCAAGTTCGAAGCCCAGAAAAAGGCCAACGAGGCCAAGAAGAAGACCAAGCAGGTCGAGATCAAGGAACTCAAGTTCCGTCCGGTCACCGACGAAGGCGACTACCAGATCAAGCTGCGCAACATGCGCCGTTTCCTGGAAGAGGGCGACAAGGTCAAGGTCAACATCCGCTTCCGTGGCCGTGAAATGAGCCACCAGGAACTGGGTCGCGAGATGGCCGCGCGCATCGAGAACGACCTCGGCGAAGACATCGTGATCGAGTCGCGCCCGCGCCTGGAAGGGCGGCAGATGGTCATGATGATCGCGCCCAAGAAGAAGCAGTAAACCCCGCCGGCGCCCGCCAACGGGCGCTGCTGCGCAAGGCCGGGCCTTCACGGGTCCGGCTTTTTGCGTTTGTCCGGATACGCCATCGGCGGCAAAGCTGCTGATTTGCAAGGGAAAGCGCAGGCGTGCATAATGCGCGGCCCGGTTTGACACCGGGGCGGCTGAAAAGCCACATGGAACCCGTCTTGGTCTTTTGGGATCAATGACTTACAAGCCGGTTCGGGCAGGACGGAAAGCGTGGCGCAAGCCACCGCCCAGGCCAGTTATCGCAATTCCACAAGGATCTCAAGCAATGCCCAAGATCAAGACCCACCGGGCGGCGGCGAAGCGTTTTCGCAAGACCGCATCCGGCAAGTTCAAGGCTGGCCACGCCAACCGTAGCCACATCCTCACCAAGAAGGCGACCAAGCGGAAGCGTGGTCTTCGTGCGACGAACATCATTCGCGCAGAAGATTCCGGCCGTTTGAACCGCATGCTGCCTTACCTCTGAGGACATAGACCATGGCACGAGTTAAGCGTGGCGTGACCGCACGTCGCCGTCACAAGAAAGTTCTGAGCCGCGCGAAGGGCTATTACAACGCCCGTCGCAAGGTATTCCGCGTTGCCAAGCAGGCCGTCATCAAGGCCGGCCAGTACGCGTACATCGGCCGCAAGCAGAAGAAGCGCAACTTCCGCTCGCTGTGGATCACCCGCATCAACGCCGCCGCGCGTCTGAACGGCCTGAGCTACAGCCGCTTCATGAACGGCCTGCTGAAGGCGAACATCACCCTGGACCGCAAGGTGCTGGCTGATATCGCCGTGCACGATGCCGCTGGCTTTACGGCGCTTGCCGAAAAGGCGAAGAGCGCGCTCGCGGCATAAGTGTGGATCCATCGGGGCTGTCGCATCCATGCGGCGCCTCGACGGAAACAGCATTGCATGCATGGGGAAGGGCGCGAGTCCTTCCCCATTTTGTTTTCTGCGTCCCGGACAATCCAGTGGGCGCATTGGGACTCCACGGATCCAAGGACCGATGAGCGAAATCGAATCCCTTACCACGCAGGCGCTGGCCGATATCGCCGCCGCTGATGCGCCCGACACGATCGAAGGGCTGCGCGTGGCGCTGCTGGGCAAGAGCGGGCAGGTCACCGCCCAGCTCAAGGCGCTCGGCGCGCTGCCGGCCGATCAGCGCAAGGCTGCCGGCGAATCGATCAACCGGGCGCGCGATGCGATTTCGCAGGCGCTGTCCGCGCGCAGGACCGTGCTGGAAGACGCCGCGCTCGACGCGCGCCTGGCCGGCGAATCCATCGATGTCACCCTGCCGGGCCGCAACGGTGCGCGCGGCGGCCTGCACCCGATCACCCGCACCTTGGAGCGCATCGCCGACATCTTCGGTCGGCTGGGCTACGAACTGTCCGACGGCCCGGAGATCGAGGACGACTGGCACAACTTCGAGGCGCTGAACTTCCCGCCGCACCATCCGGCGCGCGCGATGCACGACACCTTCTACTTCGGCGATGGCCGCCTGCTGCGCACCCACACCTCCGGGGTGCAGGTGCGCTACATGGGCGAACACGCGCCACCGCTGCGCATGATCGCCGCGGGCAAGGTCTATCGCAGCGACAGCGACCAGACCCATTCGCCGATGTTCCACCAGGTCGAAGGCCTGCTGGTGGACGAGCATTCCACCTTCGCCGACCTGAAGGGCACGCTGGCCGAATTCGTGCGCGCGTTCTTCGAACGCGACTTCGAGATGCGCTTTCGCCCGAGCTACTTTCCGTTCGTCGAGCCCGGCGCGGAAGTGGACATCGCCTGGCAGCAGCCCGACGGCAGCACCCGCTGGCTGGAAGTGCTGGGCTGCGGCATGGTCCATCCGAACGTGCTGCGCAGCGTGGGCATCGATCCGGAGCGCTACACCGGCTTTGCCTTCGGCATGGGCGTGGAGCGCTTTGCGATGCTGCGTTACGGCGTCAGCGACTTGCGCGCGTTCTTTGAGAATGACGTGCGTTTCCTGCGCCAGTTCGCTTGATCGCTGACTTCAAGATTCCCGCGTCGACGGCGGTGCCGATCATGGCCCGCGCTACGGAAGAGTGCACACGATGAAATTCTCTGAAAACTGGCTGCGCAGCCACGTCCCCACCAGCGCTACGCGTGACGAGCTATCCGCGACGCTGACCGCGATCGGACTGGAGGTCGAAGACGTCACCGCGCTGGGCGAAGGCCTGGACAAGGTGGTCGTGGCGCGCATCGTCGAATGCGCCAAGCATCCGGAAGCCGACCGCCTGCAGATCTGCCAGGTCGATGCCGGCACCGGCGAGCGCCTGCAGATCGTGTGCGGCGCGCCCAACGCGCGCCCGGGGCTGGTCGCGCCGCTGGCGCTGGTCGGCGCCAATGTCGGCGGGATCGCGATCAAGGCGGCCAAGCTGCGCGGCGTGGAATCCAACGGCATGCTGTGCTCGGCCAAGGAACTGGGCGTGGACGCCGATGCGTCCGGCCTGCTGGAACTGCCGGACGACGCGCCGGTCGGCACGCCGATCGCCGATTACCTGGGCCTGCCCGACGCCAGCATCGAGATCAAGCTCACGCCCAACCGCGCCGATTGCTTCAGCGTGCGCGGCATCGCCTTCGACGTGGCGGCCGCGTTCGGCAGCGAAGTGGTGCCGTTCGACGCCACGCCGGTCGCCGCCCAGCACGATCGCACGCTCCAAGTGACGCTGGACGCCGGCGCCGATGCGCCGCGTTATTGCGGCCGCATTATCGAAGGTGTTAACGCCACCGCCAGGACACCGGCCTGGCTGGCCGAGCGCCTGCGCCGCAGCGGCGTGCGCCCGGTGTCGCTGCTGGTGGACATCACCCAGTACGTGATGCTGGAACTGGGCCAGCCGATGCATGCCTTCGACCGCGATCTGCTGAAAGGCCCGATCGGCGTGCGCAAGGGCCGCACCGGCGAGTCGGTACAGCTGCTCGATGGCCGTATCGCGGCCCTGGACGATGGCTTCCTGGTCATCACCGATGCCGATCGACCGGTCGCGCTGGCCGGGATCATGGGCGGGCAGGACACCAAGGTGACCGACGCCACCGGCAACATCTTCCTGGAGTCGGCGTTCTTCGCGCCTTCGGCGATCATCGGCCGCGGCCGTCGCCTGGGGCTGCACACCGACGCATCGCACCGTTATGAGCGCGGCGTGGATCCGGCGCTGGCCGGGCAGGCGATCGAGGTCGCCACCCGCCTGATCGTGGAACTGGCCGGCGGCAGCCCGGGACCGGTGGCCGAGGCCGCATTGTCCGAACACCTGTCGACGCCTGCACCCATCAACCTGCGCCGTGCCCGCGTGTCGCGCGTGCTGGGCCTGGACATCGCCGATGCCGACATCGAGCGCATCCTGCGCGCACTGGGCATGGACGTCAGGACGACGGCAGAGGGTTGGTCGGTGACCGCGCCGAGCCGCCGCTTCGACATCGCCATCGAAGAAGACCTGATCGAAGAACTCGCCCGCATCCACGGCTACGACCGGATCCCGGCGACGCTGCCGGGCGGCGCGACCCGCATTGCCGCCGGCACCGAAACCCGGCTGGACGCCGGCACCGTGCGCCGCCAGCTGGCCGCGCGCGAACTGCTGGAAACGGTCAACTTCGCCTTTGTCGATGCCCAGTTGCTGGAAAGCTGGGGCCTGACCGAGGGCGCCGTGCCGCTGGCCAATCCGCTGAGCAGCGAGCTGGGCGTGATGCGCACCGGCCTGCTGCCCGGGCTGGTCGCCACCCTGCAGCGCAATGCGGCTCGCCAGGCCGGGCGGATTCGCCTGTTCGAGCTGGGCAATGTGTTCGTCGCGGCGGAAGAGCAGGGCGCCGCACCGGTGGAAACCCTGCGCGTGGCCGCCGCCGTCAGCGGCGATGCCGTGGTCGAACAGTGGGGCGTGCCGGCGCGTCCGGCCGATTTCCATGACCTCAAGGGCGATCTGCAGAGCCTGGCCGCCGCCTCGGGTGCGCAGCTGACGTTCAAGCCCTCCACACGTGGCTACGGTCATCCGGGCCGCTCGGCCGACGTGTTCCGTGACGGCCGGTGCATCGGCTGGATCGGCCAGCTGCATCCGCGTCTGCAGCGGGCGCTGGACCTGGACGCGCCGGTGATCGGGTTCGAGGTCGATCTGCCGGCGCTGGTCGAGCGCGCGCTGCCCAAGGCTGGAGAGCTGTCGCGTTTCCCGTCCGTGCGCCGCGATCTGGCCTTCACCCTGGCCGAATCGGTGCCCTTCGCCGCGATCGAACAGACCGTACGCGACACCGCAGGCCCGCTGCTGCGCCAAGTGCTGCTGTTTGACCGCTACGTCGGCGCCGGGGTCGAAACAGGTCAAAAGAGCCTGGCTATGGGCTTGATTTTGCAGGACAACACGCGCACATTGAACGATCGCGAGGTGGAAACGGTGGTGGCCGAAACGGTCGCTGCCCTGGCGCGTGATCACGGCGCCCGCATTCGCGGTTGAGTCTCAGGGGACATCGATGGCATTGACCAAAGCGGAAATGGCCGAACGCCTGTTCGACGAAGTCGGTCTGAACAAGCGCGAAGCCAAGGAATTCGTCGACGCGTATTTCGACGTGCTTCGCGATGCCCTGGAACAGGGGCGTCAGGTCAAGCTGTCCGGGTTCGGCAATTTCGATCTGCGGCGCAAGAACCAGCGTCCGGGGCGCAATCCCAAGACCGGCGAGGAGATTCCGATCTCCGCCCGGACCGTGGTGACCTTCCGCCCAGGGCAGAAGCTCAAGGAGCGCGTCGAGGCCTACGCCGGAGGCAACCCGAATGCTTGATCCCGGCAGCAACCGCGAACTTCCGCCGATCCCGGCCAAGCGCTACTTCACCATCGGCGAGGTCAGCGAGCTGTGCGATGTGAAGCCGCACGTGCTGCGCTACTGGGAGACCGAGTTCCCCAGCCTGGAGCCGGTCAAGCGTCGCGGCAACCGGCGCTATTACCAGCGCCACGACGTGCTGATGGTCCGCCAGATCCGCGGCTTGCTCTATGAGCAGGGTTACACCATCGGTGGCGCCCGGCTGCGCCTGGAAGGTGAGGGCGCCAAGCAGGAATCGGCCCTGAGCAACCAGATCGTCCGCCAGGTCCGCCTGGAGCTGGAAGAAGTCCTGCAATTGCTGCGGCGCTGAAGCACACACCTTATCTATTGCATCGCTGGACAAGCGGCGGGGTGCCCGCCGCGCATGAATCCGGTATGATGCGCGGCCCGCTTCCAAGGCGGGACCTCTTTGCGAAGTCGGGGCGTAGCGCAGCCTGGTAGCGCATCTGCCTGGGGGGCAGAGGGTCGTCGGTTCAAATCCGGCCGTCCCGACCAATCGCACACAAAGTCAAACGCCCGGTTCGCCGGGCGTTTTTTATTTGGAAAGTCCTGGGACAACCGCTGATTTCACGGGGCACGAAGCCACGCTGACGCCGCGTTGAGCTAGCTGAGCGGCAAATAACTGTTTTGTCAGAGTGAAATGCCGTACCAGGTCACATATTTTTGGCCGGTCTGTTCGGAAGCCGGCGTTATCCAAGTGGTGCACAGCAGCATGAAACAAGGCGTTTGCCCGGAATGCAGTTCAACTTGAAGTTTGGCTGTTTAATTTTTTTTGAAACAAATCACGTTTCGGATTCTTGGTTGCAGTGTGGGAAGCGCTGCACAGCTGTGCGATAGTCGCCCGCCAGCCGTATTCACCTTCGGCATGCGGACCTGATTGCTGCGCCGCATTTCTGCAATACCCATCGGTAAGATCAGTTTTAACGCCGATCCGAGCTTTGCCGGATCTGCGCCCGCGGGCTCCCCCCACCCAAAGGTAAAAGACCACCGTTCATGGCACCGACCATCTCGTCCCCCCGAAGTTCACTCCTGCTGTTCGCCTTGGCCTGCCTGGTGTTCTTGACCAGCTGCAGTTCGACCCGCGACATGGCCTCCTCGCTACCGACCCCCGATCCACTCGGTGAGCTCAGGGAAACGCCCGAGTACCGCATCGGAGCCGGCGACCTGATCCAGATCCAGGTGTTCCAGATCGAGGACCTCGAGCGACAGGTGCGCGTGGACAACGAGGGCATGATCTCACTGCCGCTGATCGGCAATTTCAAGGCGGCCGGACTGACCCGTTCGGAGCTGGAAGACAGCATCACCAAGGCCTATGGCAGCAAGTTCCTGCAGGACCCGCAGGTCTCGGTGCTGATCCAGGAATTCACCAGCCAGCGCGTCACCGTGTCCGGCGCGGTGTCCAAGCCCGGCAACTATCCATTGGAAGGCGCAACCCAGCTCACGCTGCAGCAGGCCCTGGCCGAAGCGCAGGGCGTCAGCGATCTTGCCAGCCGCAAGAACGTGGTGGTCTTCCGCAGCATCGGCGGCCAAAAAATGATCGCGCGCTTCGATCTGACCCAGATCGAAGCCGGGCAGGCACCTGACCCTGAAATCTACGGAGGCGACATCGTTGTGGTTTATCGCTCTGACGCGCGCCTGCTCCTGAGAACGGTGTTGGAACTGACTCCTTTCGTCATGGTCTTCAGGGCTTACCGATGAGTACGGTCGATCACCGCCCAGGGCACATGCACACCAGGCTGCCGGACGTGAGCCTGCTCGAATACTGGCATGCGATCACCACGCGGCGTTGGCTGATCGCCGGCGTCACGATCCTGGTGATCGTGCTGGTGCTGATCGGCACACTGCTGATGACGCCCCAGTTTCGCGCGACCACGACGTTGCAGATCAATCGCGATGCGATGAACGTGGTCAACATCGAGAACCTGATGCCGGCCGAGTCGCCGATGGACCGCGACTTCTACGAAACCCAGTACGAGCTGCTGCGCAGCCGCTCGCTGGCGCAGGAGGTGATCCGCAAGACCCACCTGGCCGAGCACCCGGCCTACAAGGAGCTCGCCGACAAGGCCGCCGCGCAGGCCGCAGAAGGCGCCGAGGGCGACAAGGCCACGGTCCAGAAGCGCCAGCAGGAGGCGGTCGAGCGCGCGCTGACAGCGGATGTGATTGCAGGGCTGGAGATCGAGCCGGTACGCAATTCGCGCCTGGCCAAGGTCCACTTCAGTTCGCCGGATCCCGCCTTGTCCGCGCGCGTGGCCAACGCCTTCGCCAGCACCTTCATCTCCGACAACCTGCAGCGTCAGCTGGATGCTTCCACGTTCGCGGTGAAGTATCTGTCCGAACGTCTGGAGCAGCTGCGCGGCAAGGTCGAGGAATCCGAGCGCGCGCTGGTGGATTACTCCGGTGACCAGCAGATCGTGTCGGTAGGCGACAACGTGCCGTCGTTGCCGGCCCAGAACCTGACCGAGCTCAACGGCCTGCTCGCCACGGCCCAGAGTGCCAAGATCCAGGCCGAAGCTGCCTGGAATGAAGCACGCAGCGGCAACGGCCTGAACCTGCCGCAGGTGGTGTCCAGCCCGCTGGTCCAGAACCTGCGCGAGGCCCAGTCGCAGATGGAGGCCGAGTACAACCAAAAGCTGGCCACCTACAAACCCGACTATCCGGAAATGATGCGCCTCAAGAGCCGGATCGATGCAGGCAATTCCCAGATCCAGCGCGAGATCGGCGTCATCCGCGCGTCATTGAAGTCGCAATACGATACAGCGGCGCAGCAGGAACAATTGACCGAGCAGCGGATCGGTTCGCTCAAGCACGACCAGCTCGACCTGGAAGAGCGAAGCATCCGTTACAACATGTTGAAGCGTGATGTGGACACCAACCGCCAGCTGTACGACGCGCTGTTGCAGCGCTTCAAGGAGATCGGTGTGGCCGGCAACGTCGGTGCCAACAACGTCTCGGTCATTGATGTGGCTGAAGTCCCGGGTACGCCTTATTCGCCTCGTTTGCCGCTCAATCTGGCGCTGGGCGCGGTGTTTGGCTTCTTCCTTGGACTGATACTTGCGCTGATGCTGCATCTGATTGGCTCGGTGCGCCGCACGCAGCGGATCTGAGCTGCCGGTTCATGCCTCCAACCGGGGCATGAATCCCGAGACGTGAACGTGCGTTGGTGCACAGAACGGTAGGATTTTTCGTGCGATTGTTGCGCTGCAACAGCGGCCTTGTTCCGGACTGATTCGGGCACGGCGTGGTTGGATGCAGCACGAGATTTGTTTTTATCAACGGTGCCGCCCTCGACCATGGGGCCAATGCTTCAGGAGAGCATTGCAGCGGTCGAGCAGCGGACGATTTCTGGGTCCATTTGGCGAGGCGATCCCCCGCGTCTGGCAGCAATGGACTTGAATCGGAGAACGCCATGCTCCTGGCTGATCTAAGTGGCGGTGCGCAGACCACCTCATCGCCGCGATTGCTGTCCAAATATTCGGCCGCGGCCGACGTGGTGCTGCGCGTGTTGGATATCGCAGCGGTCATCGCCGCTGCAGTTGTCGCCTACCGGTTGCGGTTCGATACCTGGCTGCCGGCTTCCGGCTACCGGGTGGTGATCGGCACGACGCTGCTGTATGCCGTGATCTGCTTCAGTGCATTCCCGCTGTATCGCAGCTGGCGTGGGCGTGGTCTGTTGCGCGAGTGCATGGTCCTGGGCATGGCCTGGAGCTGCGTGTTTGCCCTGTTCGCCGTGCATGCACTTGCGGTGCAGATGGGCCAGTTCGTCTCCCGGGCATGGCTGGGCACTTGGTACATCAGCGGCTTTGCAGCGCTGGTGGCATCGCGCACGGTCCTGCGTAATGGACTGAACATGCTGCGCAGCAACGGCCTGGACGTGCAGCGGGTGGTGGTCATTGGACTGCGCACGCCGGTGTTCAAGCTGCAGAAGTACCTGTCGCGCAACAGCTGGGTCGGGCTGCAGCTGGTCGGTTATTTCCAGAGCCGCTACGACATGGTGCCCAGCGCCGCGTCGAGCCAGTTGCCCTGTCTGGGCATTTCCGCACCCGAGGAACTGGAGCGCTATCTCCAGGAAAACGTGATCGAGCAGGTCTGGATTTCTATGCCGCTCGGCGACCGCGATCGCATAAAGGGACTGCTGCAGGTCCTGGATCGCTTCCCGATCACGGTCAAGCTGGTGCCCGACCTGTTCGACTTCGGCATGCTCAACCAGCAGGGCGAGCAGATCGGCAGCGTGCCGGTCATCAACCTGCGTCAGGGCGGCGTAGACCGCGACAACTACTTCGTCGTGGCCAAGGCGGTGCAGGACAAGATGGTAGCGGTAGCGGCGCTGCTGGTGCTGTGGCCGTTGCTCCTGGCCATCGCCATTGGCGTCAAGCTCAGCTCGAAGGGGCCGGTGTTCTTCCGGCAGAAGCGGCATGGTCTGGGCGGGCGCGAGTTCTACATGCTCAAGTTCCGATCGATGTACGTGGAACAGGAGGGCAGCAAGGCCGAGGTCAAGCAGGCCACGCGTGGTGACGCCCGGATCACCCGCTTCGGCGGCTTCCTGCGCCGCACGAGCATGGACGAGCTGCCCCAGATCTTCAATGTGCTGGGCGGCAGCATGTCCATCGTCGGTCCGCGCCCGCATGCAGCGCAGCACAACAGCCACTACGAGAAGCTCATCAACCATTACATGCAGCGCCATTACGTCAAACCCGGCATTACCGGCTGGGCGCAGGTCAATGGCTTCCGTGGCGAGACCCCGGAGCTGCGGACGATGAAGAAGCGGGTGCAGTACGACCTGGACTACATCCGCCGCTGGTCGCTGTGGCTGGACTGCAAGATCATCGTGTTGACCGCGTTCCGTGTGCTTGGCCAGAAGACCGCATACTGATATATGGCCGCTGTTCCCCATGAGGTCGTGACCCAGCACGAAGTGGACGGGCGGGCGGTGCATCGTCTGCGCGATCTGTTGATCGAACTGCTGCTGCTGTTCTCGGTCGGCTACAACTTCGTGCTGGCCATCGTGAACGCCCAGTTCTTCACGGTGACCCCGGCAATGACCTATGCCGCGGAGCTGGTGATCTACGCAGGCTGTTTCGGCCTGGGTATCTGGACGCTGCAGCGCGAGAAGATCACCGCCGTGCTGGTCGGCATCGGCCTGATTGGTGCGGTGATGCTGTTCCGCTACGTACTGGAGTGGCGGATCGATGCCAAGTTCATCCGCGATGCGATCATTCCCTTTGCATTCCTGGTGCTCGGCGCGGCCTATGGCGGCTCGCTGCCGCGGCTGTTCCTGCGGATGAGCGTGATCGTGGCGCTGGTGGCCGCTGTAGAACTCGCGGTGCCTGACGCATACGGCGACGTGGTCAATCCGAAGAGCTACTACGTCAACACGCGTGGCGCCGACGAAGGCGGTTTCTGGAACCAGGACAGCAACCTGTTCGTCAGCGCTACCCGCCCAGGCGAGCGCAACTTCCTGGCCGGCAGCAACCTGCCGCGTGCTTCGTCCATCTTCGTCGAACCGGTCACCACGGGAAATTACCTGGTGTTCTTCTGCGCGATCCTGCTGGTCTTCTGGCGGTCGCTGGGACCCAAGCGGATCATCTTTTCGGTCGGTCTGCTGCTGTTCCTGATCGTGGCCTCCGACGGCCGGCTCGCGGCCGGGACCAGCATGCTGCTGCTGCTGGGCGCACCGTTCCTGCGCAAACTCGATCAGCGCCTTTCGTTCCTGATGATGCCTTTGGTGATCATCGGCGCGGCTGCGCTGATCTGGGTCATGCGGGTGAATGCATACGACGACACCACGCTGGGCCGCGTCTATCTGACCATCAATGCGCTGCGGAACATGACCGCCGAGGCGTGGCTTGGGCTGGATTTCGACGTGCCGTACCGCTATGCGGACAGCGGTATCGCGTACTTCATTGCCTCGCAGTCGATCATGGTCGTAGGCGCGTTCCTGCTGGCGTTTTCGTTCGGGCTTGAGATGCCGACCGAGGACGGGCAGGCATTCAAGAACTTCTTCATGCTGGCCTTTGCGACTGGCTTGCTGGTGTCCAACAGCCTGTTTTCGGTGAAGTCCGCCGCGCTGTGGTGGTTCGTGCTGGGGGTCATGTGGCAATTGCCCAAGGGCGCATGGTTCTCGCATGTCCCCATTTCCGCCGGCCTCCGGGAAGACCCCAGCACTGCGCTGGACGGCGGCACGTCGTCCCGGACGATGCGTTCGGTCGGGGCGCCTTGAGTGGCGTCGCCGACATCGGCTGCACGCGACCTACGGATCGACGCAGCCAAGGCCTTGGCGATCATCCTGGTCGTGCTGGGGCATGCCAAAGGCATTCCGCACCTGTTTACGATCCTGGTGTACAGCTTCCACGTGCCGTTGTTCTTCGTCTTGTCCGGTTGGGTGGCGCGGGTGCATGGCAGGGATCGTGGCCTGCGCGAAACGGCGGTCCATCTGGCGCGTACGCTGCTGGTGCCGTATCTGGTCTTTTACCTGCTCGGTTACGCGTACTGGCTGTTGACGCGCCACGTCGGCGAGAAGGCGGCGCGCTGGGGACAGGTGTCATGGTGGGATCCTTTGCAGGGTATGGTCAGCGGCATCGGTCCTACGCTCTACGTCAACCCCGTGCTGTGGTTTCTGCCGGTCCTGTTCGTGACCACGCTGGCCGCGGTGGCGCTGCGCCGCGTCCCGGCAGGCGCGTTGACGCTGGGTACCATGGTGCTGGCGTTCTTCTGGATCCTGGTCTTCCCACCGCTTGGCATGCGCCTGCCCTTCGGGTTGGATGTGATGCCCATCGCGCTGGCGTTCTACGCGCTGGGCGGCTGGCTGGCGGCGCATACGCTGCTGCCAAAGAAGGCATGGCTGAACGTCCTGCTCGGGCTGATCGTGGCGCTGCCCTGGGCGCTGCTGGCGCTGCGCAACGGCCGGGTGGATGTGAATCCGCTCGAGTTCGGGAGCTCGGTCGTGCTGTTCTTCGTCAATGCCGTCCTCGGGACGCTGCTGACCTTGTTCGTCGCGCGCCTGGTCGAGCGCTGGACGGTGCTGCAGTGGATCGGGCGCAACACGCTGCTGATCCTGTGCACGCATATCCTGGTGTTCTTCGTGCTGTCGGGCGTCGCTTCGATCGCGGGGTTGTATACGGAACAGGACAAGCCCGGGCCACTTTGGGCCGTGGGGATTTCGATCTTCGTCCTGGCTGCCACGGTGCCGATGCGCTGGGCGGTCGTACGATTCGCGCCGTGGGCGATCGGCCTGCAGCGCAAAACGCAATGAGTGTGTCTGCAATGTCCTGCAACAAGGTGTCTGCATGAAGGTGGTGCATGTTGTGCGCCAGTTCCATCCATCGGTGGGCGGCATGGAAGAGGTCGTACTGAACGTCGCACGCCACCACCAGGCTGCGAGCAACGACGTAGTGGAGGTGGTCACGCTCGACCGGATCTTCGCCCAGCCGGAGCTGCGGCTGGAGCCGTCGGCGCAGCATGGTGGCTTGCCCATCAGACGCCTGCGCTGGCATGGGTCGTCGCGCTATCCGCTCACGCCGGGCGTGCTGAAGGCGATCGCCGACGCTGACGTGGTGCACGTGCATGGCATCGATTTTTTCTACGACTACCTGGCCGTGACGGCGGCGGTGCATCGCAAGCCGATGATCGTGTCCACGCACGGGGGGTTTTTCCACACCGCCTATGCGTCGCGGCTCAAGCGGCTGTGGTTCAACACGCTGACCCGCAGCTCGGCGCTGGCCTACAAGCGCGTGGTGGCCACCAGCGAGAATGATGGCGATCTGTTTTCGCAAGTCGTGTCACCGCAGCGCCTGCGGGTGATCGAGAACGGCGTGGATGTGACCAAGTTCGCCGGACGCGGCAGCGCCGCCAATGGCCGCACGCTGATCTATTTCGGGCGCTGGTCGGTCAACAAGGGTCTGCTGGAGACGCTGGACCTGTTCGCCGCGCTGCGCCGGCGTAGCGAGGCCTGGAAGCTGATCGTCGCCGGTCGCGAATACGACCTGACGCGCACCGACCTGGAACGCGAAATCGCCGCGCGTGATCTCCAGGGCCAGGTGGACATCGTGGTCGCGCCCTCCGAAGCCGAACTGGCCCAGCTGCTGGGCAGGGCCCAGTATTTCGTCTGCCTGTCGCGACACGAAGGTTTTGGAATCGCGCCGGTGGAGGCAATGAGCGCCGGCCTGGTGCCGGTGCTGAGCAACATTCCGCCGTTCGTGCGCCTGCACAAGGGATCCGGCCTGGGCGTGATCGTCGATCCAAAAAAAGCCGAAGCGGCCGCCGATGCCACCCAAGCCCAGGCCGAGGTGTCGGATGAGGCCTATGCCGCGCGTCGCCAAGCCGCCATGGTCTACGTCCAGCGCTACGACTGGAAGCACGTGGTGGGCCGCTATGTCGACGAATACCACGCTGCGGTTGGTCTGAAGGGTGCGGCGTGATGTCCACTCCCGGCCGCCAGCGTGGCGAAGGCCTTGGCGCACAACCCGTCCTGACCGTGCTGCAGCAGGTCAATCCACCCACACCCACGACCAATCCTTACCTGGTGCAGCTGTTCCGCGCGCTGGCGCCGCTGGTGCAGATCCGCTACTGGTCCTTGCGCACGGCGCTGCTGACGCGCTACGACGTGGTCCATCTGCACTGGCCCGAGTACATGATGCGGCACCCTTCCGCGCTGGGCCGGTGGCTGCGCCGCTGTGCGGTGGCCGTGCTGCTGCTGCGCTGGTCGCTGCTGCGCACGCCGGTGGTCAGGACCCTGCACAACCTGCAGCCGCATGAAGGCGGCGGCCGCTTCGAATCGCTGTTGCTGCGCTGGATGGATCGGTTGACCAGCCGCTGGATCCGGATCAATGCGACCACCGGACTGCGCGCACCGGGGACCGACACTGCGCTGCATGGCCACTATCGCGACTGGTACGCCGGATTCGACCGGCCGGCACAGGTCGAAGGACGCCTGCTGCATTTCGGCCTGATCCGCCCCTACAAGGGCGTCGAAGCACTGATCGAGGCGATGACCCTCGTGGATACGCCCGGATGCACGCTGCGCATCGTCGGCAATCCGGCCAATGACCAGATGCGCAGCTTGGTCGAGCAGGCCTGTGCGGCCGATCCGCGGATCGGCGCGGTGCTGCAGTACGTCGATGACTCGACCCTGGCACGCGAGATTTCCGAAGCCGAACTGGTCGTGCTGCCGTATCGGGAGATGCACAACTCCGGCACCCTGTTGCTGAGCCTGTCGCTGGACCGTCCGGTGCTGGTGCCGAGCACGCCGAACAATGCGGCTGTTGCCGGGGAAGTCGGCCCTGGCTGGGTCTTCATGTACGAAGGCGAGTTGACCGCGCAGGTGATCCAGGACGGTCTGCAGCGCGCCCGTGCCGCAGGCCGCGATCCGCAGCCGGACCTGTCGCAACGGGACTGGGCGCGCGCCGGCGAACAGCATTACCGCAGCTATGCCGCCGCGATCCGCCAGCGACGCGGGCACCGCAGTCCATCCCATGCTGCCCCTCGCGCGCCTGCGGCACGGGGCAGGAGCCGGTGAGGCCATGTCCGTGACGGCCCCGGCCAATCCTCCTGGTTCGACCTCCGGCCTGGGCTCGCGCGCGGCCTCGGGTGCGGCCAAGACCATGGCCGGGCAGGGCGCGCGGATGGTGGTGCAGTTCGGCGGCATCATCCTGCTGGCGCGCCTGCTGAGCCCCGAAGATTACGGCCTGATGGCGATGGTCACCGCGTTGGTGGGCATCTGCGAGATCCTGCGCGACTTCGGCCTGTCGTCGGCGGCCATCCAGGCCAAGACGCTTTCGCGCGAACAACGCGACAACCTGTTCTGGCTCAACAGCGGCATCGGCTTGACGCTTGGCCTGTGCGTGTTTGCCGGCGCCGGACTGATCGCGGACTTCTATCACGAGCCGCGCTTGGTGGCCGTGGCCCAGGTGATGTCGGTGACCTTCCTGCTCAGCGGCATGAACACCCAGTACCGGGCGCACTTGAGTCGCGAACTGCAGTTCGGGCGTTTGGCCATGAGCGATGTCGGAGGGCAGACCCTGGGGCTGATCGCCGGCGTGGTGTCTGCGCTATGGGGCATGGGGTACTGGGCGCTGGTGATCCAGCAGGTGGTGGGCTCCAGTATCGGGTTGGTCATTTCGGCCATCGCCTCGCGCTGGCTGCCGGGGCATCCGCATCGCGGGGTGCCGATGCGCAATTTCCTGACCATTGGCTCCAACCTGATGGCGGCGCAGATGCTGGGCTATGTCAGCCAGAACATCGGCCAGGTGGTCATCGGGTATCGCACCGGCGCCGAAGCCCTGGGCTTGTACAACCGGGCGTTCCAGCTGCTGATGATGCCGCTGAACCAGATCAATGCTCCGGCCACGACCGTCGCGCTGCCGGTGCTGTCCAAGCTGCAGGACGAGCCTGCGCGCTATGCCGCGTTCCTGCTGCGTGGGCAAACGGTCATGGTGCATATCGTGGTGGCGATCTTCGCCTTCGCCTGCGCGCAGGCGCATCCGTTGATCGTGCTGTTTTTGGGCGAAAAATGGCAGCCGGCCGTGGTGATCTTCCAGGTGTTGACCGTTGGCGGCATCTTCCAGGTCGTAGCCTACGCGGCGTACTGGGTATTCCTGTCCATGGGCCTGGCGCGCGCGCAGCTGATGTATTCGATCGTGGCGCGCGTGCTGATCATCGCCTGCATTTTTGCCGGCGCGCACTGGGGCGCGCTGGGCGTCGCCATCGGCTATGCGATCGGGCTGGCGCTGATCTGGCCGCTGTCCACGGTGTGGGTGTCGCGCGTGGGCAAGGCGCCGGGCATGGCGATGTTCAACAACGGCCTGCGCGCGATTGCCGGCTATGGGCTCTGTGCGCTGGCCTCGTGGGGCGCGGCGCGTCAGTGGGGTCATTCGCCGGTGATGGAACTGGTGGTCGGCGTACCGGCGATCCTGCTGTCCTTTGGCATGATCTGCGTGCTGTGGCCAGCATTCCGCCGCGATGTGCAGACGATCCTGCACAGCAAGGAATTGCTGCGCAGGCGCGGTTGAGTGCAATGCCCGAACTGCTTGCTGAACAGCGCCCGGCATCAGCACGGATGCGCCTTCATATCGGTGCACGCGGTCACGCTCTCAAAACACGAAAACCCGCATTCTGAGAGCGCGATCCCTGTCCTGTTGCAGGAAGGGCATCGTCGCCGCCATCCCCCATTCTCTGACGGCCTATCTTGATGCGATACGACTTGTTGAACGGATCAGTCATGCCGTCGTTATGGCGACATCGGCGTATGCCTTGCCATGTCCACCCATGACTCGATCCTGACGAGGACACGTTTTTATGTCGGTCTCTGACTCCCCCGCAGTCGCCGAAACGCCCGCATCACCCCCTGCAGCAGCGCGGCCTCACGCCGCGCGCCGGAACCTGCGTTATCTGGTCCTATCCGCGCACGACTACCGCACGCCGCGCCGGGCCAATATCCATTTCATCACCGATGAGCTGGCCAAACGCGGCACCACCCGGTTCTTTTCGCTGCGTTACAGCCGGCTGTCACGACTGAAACACGACATGCGTCTGCCGCTGGACGACACCGCCAACAGCGTCGTCAAGCACAAGGGCGTGGAGTGTTATCTGTGGCGCACCTTGGTGCATCCGTTCAACACGCGGCGCCGCTGGCTGCGTCCGGTGGAAAACGCGATGTTCCGCATGTATGCGCGCAACCCGCCCGAAGTGCTGGAACGCTGGATCCGCGAGTCCGATGTGATCGTGGTCGAAAGCGGAACCGCCGTGGCCTTCATCCGCCTGGCCAAGCGCCTGAATCCAAGGGCGCGCCTGGTCTATCGCGCTTCCGACGGGTTGAGCACGATCGACGTGGCCGAGTTCATCGCGCGCGAGTTCGACGACGTGTGCGGAACACTGGACGCGATCGCGCTGGTTTCGCCGGTGATGGCCGATGAGATCAACAGTCAGCACAACGTCTATCACGTGGGTCATGGCGTGGATCCCGGTCTGGATGAGATGGGCGATCCTTCGCCCTATCCGCAGGCCGGCATCCATGCGGTCTCGGTGGGCTCGATGCTGTTCGACCCGGAGTTCATCGCCCAGGCCAGCCAGGCGTTTCCGGAGGTCACCTTCCACGTGATCGGCTCGGGACGCGGCGCGATGCCCGGCTACGGTGACAACGTCGTGGTGTACGGAGAAATGAAGCATGCTGACGTGGTGCGCTACATCAAGCATGCGCGCTTTGGCATCGCGCCATATTCGTCCGAACAGGTGCCGGCATATCTGGCCGACAGCTCGATGAAGCTGCTGCAGTACGACTTCTTCGGTCTGCCGGCGGTCTGCCCGCACGCCGTGGTCGGGACGTACGCCTCGCGCTTCGGCTACACGCCGGGCGACGCCGATTCGATCCGCACCGCGATCCAGCAGGCGCTGGATGCACCGCATGTGCGCTATCGCGAGTGCCTGGACTGGCCGCAGACCACCGATCGGCTGCTCGACCCTGAGCGTTATCCGGAAACGCATCTGGAGCACTAACCACCGCCGGCCTTGGCTGTGATTGCCGTTTATTGACTTTTTTCACGTATGCCTTGGGGGAGGCAGCAAGATCAGGAATTGCGTATGACATTGATTGAAAGCCTTGTGGAGCGCCAGGAGCGCAAGTCGCTGTTCTGGTGGAAACCCAAAGATGGTTCGGTCAATGTTGGCGACCACCTGTCCAAGGTGCTGGTGACGTCGGTCCTCGCCGTGCGGGACACCAATCTGCTGCGCAAGCGCCCCGGCACGCCGCGACTGTTGTGCATCGGCTCGGTGCTGCATTTCGCCACCGGTGGCGAAGTGGTCTGGGGAACGGGCATCAACGGCAAGATTCCCCGGAGCGCGCACCGTTTCACGTCACTGGATGTCCGCGCCGTGCGCGGTCCGAAGACGCGCGAGGTGCTGGAAGGCATGGGGATCGCCGCGCCGCAGGTCTACGGCGATCCGGCCCTGCTGATGCCGCGCTTCTTCGATGCCGGGCTGCTGCAGGACGGCGGCGCCAAGAAGCCCTACGTGGTGGTGCCCCACTTCAACGAACCGCTCGACAAGTACGCCGGATACGAAGATCGCCTGGTGTCGCCGCGGATCGAGCCGGCGGCATTCGTCAGCCAGTTGCTGGAAGCCGAATACGTCGTCAGCAGTTCGCTGCACGGTGTGATTCTGGCCGAAGCCTATGGCATCCCCGCGGTCTATCTGGACTGGGGCAACGGCGAGGACCGGTTCAAATACGACGATTACTACGCAGGCACCGGACGCATGCAATGGCGGTCCGGCAATTCGGTGGAGGAGTGCCTGGACGTGGGCGGCAACGGCGATTTCGATCTTGCATCGGTCCAGCGCGGCCTGATGGACACCTTCCCTTACGATCTCTGGTGACGCGCCATGCTGGTTTTCTCCGGTCACACCAACGACATCACATTACAGGGCGATCCGATCTGGCTGGGCGGGTATCCCATTGCAAGCACGCAACTGGAGCCATTCACCGATGCGCTGCTGAAGACGGTGGCACTACGCGAGCGGCGCAATGTATTTTTTGCCAATACCAACTTCGTGGTCGAATGCCGTCAGCTGCGTGAAGCCTTGCAGGATCCGGCGGTGACCATTGTCAATGACGGTATCGGCCTGGACCTGGCCGCCATGCTGATCCATCGCAAGCGCTTTTCGGCCAACCTCAACGGCACCGACCTGATTCCCAGTCTGTGCGAGCGCAGCACGCGTCCGCTGCGGTTTTTCCTGCTGGGCGCCAAGCCGGACATCGCAGCGGCCGCGGCGGCCACCCTGGAGGGCGCCTATGGACAGGAGGTGGTGGGCATCTGCGACGGCTACGGCGAGATGCGCGCGCAGGGCGAGAACCTGGTGCGCGCGATCAACCGGGCCCAGCCTGATGTGTTGCTGGTGGCATTGGGCAACCCGGTGCAGGAGCGCTGGATCCTGGAGCACAGCGATCAGCTGGAAGTGCCGCTGGCCTTTGGCGTCGGTGCGCTGCTGGACTTCCTGTCGGGCAACGCGCGCCGCGCACCGGCCTGGGTGCAGCGCATCCACATGGAATGGGCATTCCGTCTGCTGCATGAGCCGCGTCGGTTGATCAAGCGTTACTCGGTGGACCTGCTCACCTTCTTCGGCGTCTGTCTGCGCAACCAGCAGCAACCAGAAGTCGATCGCGCGGCTTAGCGCACTCCGTTGCGCGCGCGCCGCATCAGGTCCCATAGAGCCGGCGGGGTCCACTGCCGCGCGATCCGCAGCGCCGAGCTGCGCATGGCGTGACCACGTGACTGATGCAGGAACGCGGTGGTCCGCGCGGCGGCGCGGTGCTCATGGCGATGCGCGTTGGAGTAGTAGTAGGACGCAAGCGAGCGGCGCCTGACACCGTCCGGCAGCTGCATGGGCTCGGGATGGCCATGATAGCTGTCATGCCGGTTGGGCATCAGCAACGACACGCCTAATTCGGGCAGCACATTGGCTTCGGCGCGCTGGGTCGCGGCATCCCACAGTTCGAGTGCGCCGCCCCAATCCGGGTTCCAGCCTGGATTGAGATAGGTCAGGAACACCATCTCGTTACGCAATCCGGTTTCGGCATGACGGTCGAAGTCCCGATGGATGCCGAACTTGCCGCCACTGCGGCTCTCATGCAGTCCGCCGCCAAACAGGGTGCGGTCGACGATCAGGTGCGGCATGCCGCTGATGTCGCCCAGGAACTCGACGAAGGCATGCGAGTTCACCAGATTGAAGTAGATGCGTGAAGCCGGCCCCAGTCCTGCGTCGGGTCGGGAGCGGAAGGTCTGTTCCTGGTCGCTGGAGAAATTGCGCCAGCCGCGCGAGGGGAACAGGTCGAATTCCTCGCGCACCAGTTCCAGCAGCTGAGGATGGAACAGGTCCTGGAGACGCAGGTGCGGGAAAGGACGCGCCTGTTTGAATTGCTGTTTCAGCCTCTGCCGATACTGCGGATCGTCAATACATGGATCGACCAGCGCATCAAGGGGCATCGTCTTGCCGCGAATTGTCAGCGAATCGGCCCAGTGCGTCATGTTGCTGATGCACCGTCAATACGGGCCTTGAGGTGCGTGCGATCAGTACAGCGGGTGATCGAGTGCATGCGTTGGAATGATTCGACGCGCGCTGGGACTATGTTCCGCTTCATCGCGATCATCTTCTTGAACCGCGCCTTCAGCGTTTGCGACAGCGTTGTTACGATGCCGCTATGACCGATGATGCCGACCAGCTCATTCGTGCGCTTGCACTTGAACCGCATCCCGAAGGCGGACATTACCGCCGCATCTATGCGTCGCACCTGCAGGTCGAATATCTCGGCGTTGCCCGACCAGCGCTGACCGCGATCCAATTCCTGCTTCGCGGTGGCGAATGCAGCCGCTGGCATCGGGTGGACGCGGATGAAAGCTGGCACTGGCAGCGCGGAGGTGTCCTGCAGCTGCAGACTTACGACCCGGTGGCCCGGCAACTGTCGACGTGGACGCTGGAGGAAGTGGAACGAGGCATGGCCCTGCATGTGGTGCCGGCCGGTCAATGGCAGCGTGCCTGGACTGGATCTGCGTTTGCGCTGGTCGCGTGCACCGTCTCGCCTGGATTCGTCTGGGAGGGATTTGCCCAGCTCGATGCTGCGCCGGAGATCGAGCGACAGCTGCGTGCGCTGAACGCAGCCGATGCGGACACGTCTGTCCAGGTGTGTTCTGCACATTCGGATGCTCCCACGGATCCGCCGGACCGCTAAAGTCGCCGCAACCGAACGGCGGGAGACATGGATGCATAAGTGGTTGAGCGCTGCAGTGTGGAGCATGGCGCTGGTGTGCGGGCCGGCACTGGGCCAGCAGCCTTCATTCCATTCGAAGCCCGCACAGGCGTCGGCCGAGCCGCAGGCGATTACCGATCTGGCGCCGCTAACGGTCTCCGGCGTCCAGCCCGGTCCGGGTCTGTGGAAGGTCGGTCGCGACGGCCACGTCTTGTGGGTACTGGGCACCCTGGCGCCGCTGCCCAGGCGCATGGAGTGGCGTTCGCAGGATGTGGAGCAGGCCATCGCCCGGTCGCAGGAGCTGCTGCTGCCGCCGATGCTGTCGCTGGATACCGGGCGTGGCATGTTCCGCACGCTGTTCCTGCTGCCGGCCTTGTTCAAGGCGGCGAAGAATCCGGACGGCAAGACCTTGCAGGACGTGGTGCCGGCGGACCAGTACGCGCGCTGGTCGGTGCTCAAGGCGCGCTACATCGGCAGCGATCGCAGCATCGAGCAGCGCCGTCCGATCTTTGCCGCGCTGGAGCTCTACAACGCGGCGATGAAGCGTTCGTCGCTGACCATGGACAACGTGGTGCGTGCGCAGGTGGAGAGGCTCGCCAGGCGTGGCAAGTTGACCATCACCGATGTCACCAGCACCGCGCGCCTGGACGATCCCAAGGCCGCGATCAGGGAGTTCCAGCGCACCGGGCTCAACGACCAGACCTGCTTCGCGCGGACGCTGGAGGTGATCGATCATGAAATCGACACCATGCGGGATCAGGCCAATGCCTGGGCCTTCGGTGACGTGGAAGCGCTGCGCCACAGCCCGCAGGGCAGTCAGTTCAGTGCCTGCCAGGCCGCGGTCGGCGAAAGCGCGATTGCGCGCAAATTCGGATTCGACAAGCTGCGCGAACAGTCGATGCAGCTCTGGCTGCAGAAGGCCGAGGCCGCGCTGACCCGCAACACCAGCACGGTCGGCCTGCTGCCGATGGGCTTGATCCTGGGGCGCGACAACCTGATGGATGCGCTCAAGGCGCGCGGTTACACCGTCGAGGCGCCGGGAGAATACTGAGGCTGGGGTTGGTGCCAAGGCCTGTCCCAGCCTGTAGCGCTGACCTCAGCCGGCGGCGATCAGTGGCGTGGCGTTGGGCGCGCACTGCGGCCAGCGGGCCAGCACGGCCGCGCGGATACCAGCGGCATCCAGCCCGGCTTCGGCCAGCAGCTGTTCGCGGCTGGCGTGGTGCTGGAAGGCGTCGGGCAGGCCCAGGTGCAGGATCGGCAGCAGCACGCCTTCGGCGTTGAGCAGCTCGGCCACGCCCGAACCCGCGCCGCCGGCGACCACGTTGTCTTCCAGGGTCACCAGGCCCTCGTGGCTGCGTGCCAGCTCCAGCACCAGTTCGCGGTCCAGAGGTTTGACGAAGCGCATATTGACCACGGTCAGGTCCAGCTCACGCGCGACCTGTTCGGCCGCAGGCAGGGTCGCGCCAAAGGCCAGCAGGGCGACCTTGCGCCCGCGCTGGCGCAGCTGCGCCTTGCCGATCGGCAGGGTGTCCAGCGACGGATCGATGGCCACGCCGGGGCCGGTGCCGCGCGGATAGCGCACCGCGGCCGGGCCGGTGTGGCGGAAGCCGGTGGACAGCATCTGCCGGCATTCGTTTTCGTCGGCCGGCGCCATCACCACCATGTTCGGCACGCAGCGCAGGAAGCTCAGGTCCAGGTTGCCGGCATGGGTGGCGCCGTCCGGGCCGACCACGCCGCCGCGGTCGATGGCGAACAGCACATCCAGGTTCTGGATCGCCACGTCGTGCACCAGTTGGTCGTAGGCGCGCTGCAGGAAGGTCGAATAGATCGCCACCACAGGCTTGGCGCCATCGCAGGCCATGCCGGCGGCCAGGGTCACCGCATGCTGCTCGGCGATGGCCACGTCGAAATAGCGCTTGGGAAATTCCCTGGAAAAACGCACCAGGCCCGAGCCCTCGCGCATCGCCGGAGTGATGCCCAGCAGCCGCGGGTCGGCGGCCGCCATGTCGCACAGCCAGTCGCTGAAGACATCGGTGTAGGCCGGCTTCTTGGCCGTGGTGCCGGCCTTGGCCGGCAGGCCCTTGAGCGGATCGAACGGGCCGACGGCGTGGTAGCCGATCTGGTCGCCTTCGGCCAGTTCGTAGCCCTTGCCCTTGGTGGTGATCACGTGCAGCAGCTGCGGGCCCTTGAGGCCCTTGATCGTCTTGAGCGCACCGACCAGGGCCGGCACGTCGTGGCCATCGATCGGGCCGGTGTAGTGGAAGCCCATCTGCTCGAACAGCGTGGACGGCACGAACATGCCCTTCCAGTGTTCTTCCCAGCGGCGCATGAAGCGCGCCGGCGGCTTGCGCTTGTCGCCCAGCAGCTTCTTGCCGCCTTCGCGCAGGGCATTGAGCGTCCTGGATGAACTCATGCGGCCCAGCAGCTGGGTCAGCGCGCCGACGTTCTCCGAGATCGACATCTGGTTGTCGTTGAGCACCACCAGGACGTCCGGCTCCTCCTCCATGCCGCCGGCGTGGTTGAGCGCTTCGAAGGCCATGCCGGCGGTCATCGCGCCATCGCCGATCACCGCGATCGAGCGCCGTCCATTGCCCAGCTGCGCATTGGCGATGGCCATGCCCAGCGCGGCCGAGATCGAGGTCGACGAATGACCCACGCCGAAGGTGTCGTATTCGGATTCCTCGCGCTTGGGAAAAGGCGCCACGCCATCGGCCTGCTTGACCGTATGGATCCGGTCGCGGCGGCCTGTGAGGATCTTGTGCGGATAGGTCTGGTGGCCCACGTCCCAGACCAGGCGGTCGTTGGGCGTGTCGTAAAGATAGTGCAGGGCGACGGTGAGTTCGATCACCCCCAGGCCGGCGGCAAAATGCCCGCCGCTGCGACCGACCGATTCGATCAAATAGGCGCGCAGTTCGTCGGCGATGGCGGTCAGCTCGTCCTCGTCGAAGCGGCGCAGGTCGGCCGGGGTTTCGATCCTTGAAAGACGGGGATAGCGGGTGGAGTCGATCATCGTGGCGGTCGGCAATGCAGTTGCGCATTTTCCTCCCGTAAACAGGGAGGGGCAAGCAAGGGGATTCAGTCTGGGATCACGCGGGGTCGGAGTGGCGTGAAGCGCAAACGCGCCGGGACTAGGCCGAAAGCCGCGAGCGCTTGGGCAGATGGGTCTTCAGGAACGCCATCTGGTCGGCCAGGATATTGCGGTTGGACAGGATCAAATGCTCGATCCAGCTGGGCCGGTAGGGCACGGCCAGCAGCGGCATGTGCGCCTGCTGCGGGGTCCGGTTGGCCTTGCGCGAATTGCAGTGGAAACAGGCCGAGACCACGTTTTCCCAGATATCGCGGCCGCCCTTGGAGACCGGCAGCACGTGGTCGCGGGTCAGCAGCTGGCGGGAGTATTGCTGGCCGCAGTACAGGCACAGGTGGTCGTCGCGGGCGAACAGCGCCTGGTTGGTCAACGAAGGCGTCGGCGACAGCCCGGCCGCACGCGCATGCCCGCGCGAGGCGACGATGGGATGCAGATCGATGAAGCTCTGCTGGCCGGTCAGCCGGTTGGTACCGCCGCGCACGGTCAGGCAGGGGTCGCCCAGGGTCCAGGCCACCGCATCGCGGGCATAGAGGCAGGTCGCGTCCTGCCAATTGATCCAGTCCAGCACCCGGCCATGCGCATCCAGCGACAGGAAGCGCATGCTGGGCGGACGGATCAGGGAAGAGAGCGGAGCGGCGCCGGCGTCGGCCGCTCGCAACGCATCCGGAGTGGCACTGTCGAACAGGGCCGTGGTTCCGGAGTCATCCGAATGAAGCTGAGCGGTGTCTGCTTCCATCGGGGGAACAGGTTATACCTAATGGATGACCAATTGTGTACTGCATTCCGCGTTGTAGGCGTAACTGTCTGCTCGCGCATTCGGCTCCCTCTCTCCCGCTTGCGGGGAGAGGGCTGGGATGAGGGCGCTTTTGCTTGACGCCCAGCAAACCGCAGCCGGCTCCGGAACGTTGATGTCTCGTCATCAACATGGTTGTCACCACGATCCCCTCACCCGACCCTCTCCCCGCAAGCAGGGGAGAGGGGGGGAACCCAGCGATGCGACCGTAGGAGCGGCCTTCTTTATCCCCTCTTCGGGGGCATGGCCGCGAAGGAACTTTCCGTCAGGAATCTATCGCGGCTAGGGGCCGGGTCGCTCCTGCAGAGGATCCACATCGCGTTGTTGGAGTCTGAACTCGCTTGGCTTGCACTTGCCGGAGCTTGGAATGTAGAGCGGAACTCGCTCCGCTGTGGTTCGTTCGGTTCGTGAAAAAGGCCTCAGCGGAGCAAGCTCCGCTCTACAGGTGGAGGCCTGTGGCCATGAAGGGCCCTTATAAGGGAATGCCCATCGTGGACATCAGGCATCGAAGCGTTCGGCGTCCATCGCCATCAGCGGCTCTGCACCGGAGCGGATCGCCGCCGCGTGCGCCAGCGTGCGCGGCAGGATGCGGGCGAAGTAGAACCGCGCCGTTTCCAGCTTGGCCTGCTTGAACGCTGCGTCCTGGCTGGAGGACTGCGCGGCAGCCACGCTGCGCGCCCACCAGTAGGCCAGCACGACATAGCCGGAATAGAACAGGTAGTCGGTGCTGGCCGCGCCGATTTCCTCCGGGTTGCTGGTCGCGCGCTGGAGCACGCTGCGGGTCAGCTCGCCCCATTCGGTGGCCTTCTCGCGCAGGGGAGCAATGAATTCGGACGATGCCGGATCACCCTCTTGCTGGCTGGCGAACTGTTCGATCAGGCCCAGGAACAGCTTCAGCCCGGCCGCTCCGCTGGCCGCGGTCTTGCGGCCCATCAGGTCCAGCGACTGGATGCCGGTGGTGCCTTCATAGAGCGTGGTGATGCGGGCATCGCGCGCCAGCTGCTCCATGCCGTGCTCATGGATATAGCCATGGCCGCCGAAGCACTGCAGGGCGTTGTAGGTGTTCTCGATGCTCCATTCGGTCTGGCAGGCCTTGGAGATCGGGGTCAGAAAGCTCACCAGGGTGTCGGCCTGCTCGCGTTCGGCCGCGTCGGTGGCGTGGTGGGCGATGTCCACCAAGGTACCCGCGTGCAGCGCCAGCAGGCGCGCGCCTTCGGTCAGGGATTTGATCGACAGCAGCATGCGCCGCACGTCCGGGTGGACGATGATCGGATCGGCCGGCTTGTCGGGGAACTTGGGGCCTGCCAGCGAGCGGGCCTGCAGGCGTTCGCGCGAATAGGCCAGCGCGTTCTGGTAGGCGCGTTCGGACAGGCCGATGCCCTGCAGGCCCACGCCCAGGCGCGCGGTGTTCATCATGGTAAACATCGCCTGCAGGCCCTTGTGCGGCTGGCCGACCAGATAGCCCTCGGCGCCGTCGAAGTTCATCACGCAGGTGACCGAACCCTTGATGCCCATCTTGTGCTCGATCGAGCCGCAGCGCACCGCGTTGCGCTCGCCGACGCTGCCGTCGCGGGCGACCTTGAACTTGGGCACCACGAACAGCGAGATGCCTTTCGGACCGGCTGGTGCATCCGGCAGCTTGGCCAGGACCAGGTGCACGATGTTGTCGACCAGATCATGTTCGCCGGCGGTGATGAAGATCTTGGTGCCGGTGATGGCATAGGTGTCTTCGCCGAGCGGTTCGGCACGGGTGCGCAGCAGCCCCAGGTCGGTGCCGCAATGCGGTTCGGTCAGGCACATCGTGCCGGTCCAGCGGCCTTCCACCAGCGGCTTGAGGAATACCTCCTGCTGCCACGGCTGGCCGTGGTGCTTGAGCGCCTCGATGGCGCCATGCGAGAGCAGCGGGAAATTGCCCCAGGCCAGGTTGGCGGCGTTGATCATTTCACCCAGCGGCACACCGACGGTGTGCGGCAGGCCCTGGCCGCCAAACTCGGCCGGCGCGGTCAGGCCGGTCCAGCCGCCATCGGCAAACTGGGCATAGGCCGCCTTGAAGCCGGGCGGGGTGATGACTTCGGCGGTCGCGGTATCCAGCGCGCAGCCCACCTCGTCGCCGACGCGGTTGAGCGGGGCCAGCACCGTGGTGGTGAAACGGCCGGCTTCCTCAAGGACCGCATCGACCAGGTCGGAGGTGGCCTCGGCAAATCCCAGGCGGGCGAACAGGGGCTCGACGTCCATGACATCGTAGAGGGCGAAGCGGAGGTCTTTCAGCGGGGCGCGGTAGCTGCTCATGCGGATGCTCTTGTGTCGGTGCAGGCCGCCTCGCGGCCTGCCGAGCGCGCAAGCATACTACGGCGTATGGAATAGGCGATGACCTGTTGCGACGACGGCTGCGCAGCCGGTCAAGGCAACGGCGTGCGGCTCAGCGCAGGACGCCGGTCAGGCCAGGGGCCGGGCTCAACGTACTGCGGGCATCGATGTCGAAACTGCGCGGTTTCTCGCCATCCGGGGTCACCGCGATCTTGCCCTTGAGCGTATAGGTCAGCATGCCGCCGCTGGCCAGAACATCGGCCACGGCCATGCGCGCGGTCGGCGTCGGGTTAAAATCCAGAGTGACCACATCGGCAAAGCTCGGGCCGATCGAAAACGCAGGCTTGCCGCTCAGCAGGCCCGCGTCCTGGCCGGCGACATTGACCTGCAGGTCGATCGCGTCATAGACCATCGCCATGGTGCTGTAGTTCTGCAGGCGCAGTTCGACCTTCCAGCGGCCGTCGCTGGCCACGCTGACCTGCTGCAGGCTGGCGGCCGGCTCGGACACGCGTTTGACGTTGCCGCGGTTGCAGGCGGCCAGGATCACGGTGCACGACAGGAGCAGCAGCAACAGGCGACGCGACATGGGTGGGTTTCCGAGGATGCGTGGACGGGCGAGGATACAACGCGCCGGCAGCCCGCCTTAACGCAGCGGCGCGGTGACCACCAGATCCGACAGGTCGTAGCCCATCTGGGTCGCGCGCAGTTTCAGGCCCTCGAACAGGGAACGGTCCATCGACGGCTCACGCGCCAGGATCCAGAAATAGTCGCGCCCCGGTTCGCCCACCACCGCCCAGGTGTAGTCCGGGTCCAGGTCGATGACCCAGTAGTCGGCCCAGACCAGCGGCAGCCATGACAGCCACTTCGGAGCGAAGCGCACTTCCAGCCGGCCGGGATGGTCCTTGACCGGGCGCGCCTCGCCATCTGCCACGATCTGCGCGCCTTTGTTGTCCGTGCACGCGTTGCGGACCCCGATATGGCCGTCCTGGCGCAACGTGTAGCTGGCGGTGATCTCGGCGACGCAGTTCTTCTGGAAAGCATTGGGCAGGTGCGCGATCTCGTGCCACTGGCCTGCGTAACGCGAAATATCCAGCGCCGGCACGGACGTCACCGGCTGGGCCGCGAGGGCGGAAACACTGAGGCCGGCCAGCATCAACAGGCTCAGCAGTCGGAAGGCGGGATGCATGGGAGGTTTCGGCATAGGGTGGCTGGGACAGCTGGGAAGAATGCGGTAAACGTCTGCCGAGAGTACCGAAGTCGTCCCCGGCCTTCCGGGCTGCGGCAAAAACGTGTTGCGCCAAGACCTGCTGCCTACGGCCGAAACGGCAGCGGTTACCTCAGCTGCCGCGAATGGAAACCGGCCGTATCGAGGCCCATGAACGCATGGAGGACGGCATTCGCAGCCGGCGGACTGCAGCGTGAATATTGCAAGGCTTGGCAACGGTACGCCGCGCGCCTGATGGCAGGCGCGATACGTATGGTGCTAACGGTAGCGCAGGGTGCCGTCGGGCTCGACGAGCTCGATGGAGTCCAGCAGTCGGCGCATGCGTTCTTCCATGTCCGTGGTCGAGAGCGACGGGCCGGTCGCCGGGATCGTGCGCAGCAGCGCGCCATTGGGTCCGTAGACCAGCAGGACCCCGCGCATGCACTTGTTGGGCGTATCGACGAGGTAGGACGTGGCCACCTCGAAATCCCCGATCCTGCGTTCCAAATGGCACCCGCGCCGCTACCGGAAGAAGGCAGTCAGTATGCCGCGTGTGCGTGAAATCGCGTGTCACCAGACACGCTTCTGATGGGCTGCCTGTTCCAGCAATGCCGGTTGTGCGAAGGAACCTTAGGCGCGCCCAGCATGGGCCAGGGCGGCTGCACAGCTGGCCGACGACAGGACGTAAGCGCGGCGGCGTTCCGGCCAAAGAAAAAGGCCTGCATCGCTGCAAGCCTTCATCGCGTACCGCTTTCAACATCGCCACCAAAGTGGTGGCCGGGGAGGGAATCGAACCCCCGACACAGGGATTTTCAATCCCTTGCTCTACCGACTGAGCTACCCGGCCATTGCTGCACTTGCGGCCGAGCCGAAGCGAGGGCGGCATGATACGGACGAAGATCGATTCCGGCAAGCCACCTGCGCGCTGAATGTGCTCGGCGGGCAGGCGGCAGCCTCGCAACCGGCGCGGCATCATCGACGCATCCTTTGTTCCCAGCCGGAAAACGCCTTCATGTGCCGCAAGAATCGAATCCTGTCCCTGGCCGCCGCTGCGCTGCTGCCGCTGCTGGCGGCCGGCTGCGCGACCAACGGCCTGACCGATGCGCAGGAACTGGCGCTGTACCGCGCCCACGCTGGCGAACCGGTCAAGAGTTTCACGTTCTTCGGCAGCCTCAACGGCTGGGCGCCGCTGGGCGATTCGGCGCTGGCGGTGTGGACCAGGCCGGGCCAGGCGTTCCTGCTGGAGCTGCCCGGGCGCTGCATCGACCTGGACACCGCGCCGGCGATCACCGTGACCAGCCAGGGCAGCCGCGTCTACGCCAGGTTCGACGACGTGCTGGTGCTGGGCGGGCTGCACAACACCTTCCGCATGCCATGCCGGATCGACACAATCCGCCCGCTGGACGTCAAGGCGTTGCGCCAGGCGCAGAAGCAGCTGCGCGAGGCCAAGGCCGCCGACCGCAGCGCGGCGCCGGCGGCCCGGCCGTCGGGCAGCTGATTGCGCCGTCGATGCGTCTTTCACGTGCATTGCGGTCCGATCCCTCCCGCTTTCCACCGAAGGTGCGTTGTCATGAGACGAATCAAGACTTTGCTGGTCCTGGCTGCTTTTTGCTCACTGGCATTGCTGGCCGCCGGATGCGCGACGACCGGCCTCAGCGACGCCCAGCAGCTGGCCCTGTACCGCGAACATGCGGGCGAGCCGGTCAAGGATTTGCGCTACACCAGGCAGCTGACGGGGTGGACCGCGCTGGATGACGACGCAGTGGTGGTGTGGACCAAGCCGAATGAGGCCTATCTGCTGGAGCTCGGCGGCGGCTGTCCGGGTCTGAACAGCGCCTCGACGATCCTGATCACCAACCTGATGGGTCAGGTGTCTGCAGGGTTTGACCGCGTCAAGGTGATCGACCAGCCGCGTGGCTTCAACATGACCTGCCGCATCCAGACGATCCGGCCGCTGGACACCAAGGCCCTGCGCGCTTCGGAAAAGGCGCTGCGCGAGGCGCGCACGGCCGAGCGCGACGCGGCATCCACGCCGGCGCCCCCCCAATGACTGAGATCAGCGCTCCTCGGGCGGAGCGACGTATCCGGCCGGCTTGTCGGCGCCTTCGCCGAACAGGAACTTGCGCAGCTCGCTTTCCAGGAACGCGCGGTCCTTGGGCGTGCGCGGCGACAGGCGGTTTTCATTGATCAGCATGGTCTGGTGGGCCAGCCATGCGGCCCATCCGGCCTTGCCGACGTTGGCGAAGATCTGCTGGCCGAGCTCGCCTGGGTAGGGGACGTAGTCCAGGCCTTCGGTTTCTTTTTTTTCGTACTGGCAGAACACGGTGCGGGGCATGGTCAGGGGTCCAGAAGCTTGCGGATGGGCGCCGGCAGGCCTAGCGAAGACAGTTCGCCGGGCGCGACCCAGCGCAGGTCGTCATTGTCGCCCACCGCCGTGCGCGCGGACAGGCGGCGCCAGCGCAGTGGCTGCATGTGCAGGCGGTAATGGGTGAAGGTGTGCGGGGTATCGGGCAGCGCGTCGGCATCGTCGAAGTGGCCGCTCAGGTGCGCGTCGAACCACTGCCGCGCGCTGTCCAGGTCGTCGGCCTGCGGCAGCGACCATAGCGCGGCCCAGATGCCCACCGGCGGGCGCCGTTCCAGCAGCACGCGGCCGTCGCTGTCGTAGGCCATCAGCATCACCGCGCTGCGCTCGGGCAGCGGCTTGCCGGGCTTGGGCGTGGGCAGTTCTTCGGTGCGCCCATCGCGGAAGGCCACGCACTCGGCGGACAGCGGGCATAGCAGGCAGGCCGGATTGGCCCGCGTGCAGAGTGTGGCGCCGAAATCCATCTGCGCCTGGGTGTAGTCGGCCAGGCGTCCGGCGGGCACGTGCTGCACATGCTCCACCGCCAGCGTCCACAGTTGTTTTTCGATGGCCGGCAGGCCGGGCCAGCCGGCGACGCCGTGGACGCGCGACAGCACCCGTTTGACGTTGCCGTCCATGATCGCAAAGCGGTCGTTCCAGGCCTGCGACAGGATCGCGCCGGCCGTGCTGCGGCCAATGCCCGGCAATGCGTGCAGGGCATCGAAATCGCGCGGCAGCTCGCCGCCGTGCAGTTCGACACAGCGCCTGGCGGCTGCATGCAGGTTGCGGGCGCGGGCGTAGTAGCCCAGGCCTGCCCATTGCGCCATCACTTCGTCGGACGAGGCGGCGGCCAGGTCGGGCAGGGTCGGAAACGCCGCCAGGAAGCGCTCGAAGTACGGAATGACCACCCGTACCTGGGTTTGCTGCAGCATGATTTCCGACAGCCAGACCCGATACGGCGTGCGCGGGTGCTGCCAGGGCAGGTTGTGCCGGCCATGCTGGTCGAACCAGGTCAGGAGTCTGGTGGCGAAGGTGTCGATGGCGGGCTGGCTCATGCTGTGCGCGGTTGCTTCCTTCTCCCCTCGGGAGAAGGTGCCCGAAGGGGCGGATGAGGGTGCGGGCGAAGCCTCGCGATGTTTGGGTTGAACGAGACTTCGCCCGTACCCTCACCCCAACCCCTCTCCCGCCGGGAGAGGGGCTAAAAATGCATCAGGCAGTGCCCAGCGCCTCCGGCAGCAGCGCATCGACGAAGGCTTCGGCGTCGAACACGCGCAGGTCCTCCGGACGCTCGCCGATGCCGGCGTAGCGGATCGGGATGCCGAATTCGCGGGCCAGCGCGAACACCACGCCGCCCTTGGCGGTGCCGTCCAGCTTGGTCACCACCAGCCCGGTTACGCCGACCGCGGCATGGAACTGGCGCAGCTGCGACAGCGCGTTCTGGCCGGTCGTGCCGTCGATGACCATCAGCACCTCGTGCGGCGCGCTGGGATCCACCTTGCCCAGCACGCGCCGGATCTTGCCCAGCTCGTTCATCAGGCCGGTCTGGGTATGCAGGCGGCCGGCGGTATCGGCGATCAATACCTGGGTGCCGCGCGCCTTGCCGGCCTGCAGCGCGTCGAACGCGACCGAGGCCGCGTCGGCGTTCTGGCCCTGGGCCACGACCGTGACGCCGTTGCGCTCGCCCCAGGCCTGCAGCTGGGCCACGGCGGCGGCGCGGAAGGTGTCGCCGGCGGCCAGCATCAGGCTATGGCCGTCGTCCTTGAAGCGCTTGGCCAGCTTGCCGATGGTGGTGGTCTTGCCGACGCCGTTGACGCCGATGGTCAGCACCACGAACGGCTTGGCCTGGGGATCGATGACCAGCGGCACCGCGACCGGTTGCAGGATCGCGATCAGCTCGGCGCGCAGCGCCTGCAGCAGCGCCTGGGCATCGGCGAACTCGCGCGCCTTCATGCGCTTGCGCAGGCCTTCCACCAGCGCGGTGGTGGCGCCGACGCCGACGTCGGCGGTAATCAGTGCGGTCTCGATTTCGTCCAGCAGGTCGTCGTCGAGCTTCGGGTTGCGCGAGAACAGCCCGCCGAAGCTGCGTGCGAACACGCTGCCGCGCAGGCGCTCGCGCCAGCCGGTCTTGCCCGCCGGTGCAGCCGGGCGCTCGGCGGTGCCGAGGCTGCCGGTGGCGACCGGCTCGACGACGGGTGCAGGCGTGGGCGCCGTCGGCGGCGGGACCACGGCGGGCGCGGCGACCACGATTGGCGGTGTTGCCGGCTTAGGCTCTACGGCGGACGCCTGCGGAGCGGATGCCGGTTCGACAGCGACGGGTGTGGCGGGTACCGGTGCGGGGTCGGCGCGCTGCGGCGAGGGCGCCGGCACGACGAAATCCGGCTGGCCGGCATCGGCCGGCGCGAAGGTCTGGGTGTCCGGCGTCTGCGGCGCAGGAGCCGGTGCTTCGACGGCCGCGCTTTGCCTGGCCTGGTCGATCGCGGCGGCCGCATCGGCCTCCTTGGGCGCGGCCGGCGGGCGGGCGTCCGGAAAGGCCGCGGCCAGTTCCTCCACGCTGTAGCGCCGGGTGTTGCCGTCCTGACCGGACGACGCGTCCTCGGGCTTCTTGCGGCGGAAGAAACTGACCATGTGCAGCCTTGGAATGGGGGGAGAAAAGAGCGGAAATGCTAACACCGGGGGTGGTAACGCCCGGTTTGGATCAGAGGCGAGTCGTTGCGGTGAGAGCGGAGGTGTCATCGCCTGCGCGGGACCCTCACCCCAACCCCTCTCTCCGCGGGAGAGGGGCTAAAGCGCATCAGCGCGAGAGGTCGAGCAGCAGCTTGTTGAGCCGGCGCACGTATGCGGCCGGGTCCTTCAGGCTGTCGCCGGCGGCCAGCGCGGCCTGGTCGAACAGCACGCGCGACAGGTCGCCAAAGCGGTCCTGGTCTGTCTCGGCGTCCAGGCGCTCGATCAGCGGATGGGCCGGGTTGAACTCGAACACCGGCTTGGCCTCGGGCACCTTCTGACCGCTGGCTTCCAGCAGCTGACGCATCTGCAGGCCCATGTCGCCTTCGCCGATGGCCAGGATCGCCGGCGAATCGGTCAGGCGGTGTGACACGCGCACCTCGGACACATCTTCACCCAGCGTGTCCTTGAGCCGTTCGACCAGCTTCTGCTTGTCCTTGGCCGCGGTTTCCTGGGCCTTCTTGTCTTCCTCGGTTTCCAGCGCGCCCAGGTCCAGATCGCCGCGGGCCACGTCGACGAAGGACTTGCCGTCGAACTCGGTCAGGTACTGCATCAGCCATTCGTCGATGCGGTCGGTCAGCAGCAGTACTTCGATGCCCTTCTTGCGGAACACCTCCAGGTGCGGGCTGTCCTTGACCTGCGCGTAGCTTTCGCCGGTGAGGTAGTAGAGCTTGTCCTGGCCTTCGACCATGCGCGCCACGTAATCGGCCAGGCCCACGTCTTGCGCGTCGCTGCCGGACTTGGTCGAGGCAAAGCGCAGCAGCCCGGCGATCTTCTCGCGGTTGGCGTAGTCCTCGGACGGGCCTTCCTTGAGCACCTGGCCGAATTCCTTCCAGAACGTGGCGTAGTCCTCGGGCTTGTCCTTGGCCAGCTTCTCCAGCATGTCCAGGGCGCGCTTGGTCAGGGCCGATTTCATCGAGTCGATGACCGGGCCCTTCTGCAGGATCTCGCGCGAAACGTTCAACGGCAGGTCTGACGAATCCACCACGCCCTTGATGAAGCGCAGGTACAGCGGCAGGAACTGGTCGGCCTGGTCCATGATGTAGACGCGCTGCACGTACAGCTTCAGGCCCTTGGCCGCGTCGCGGTGGTACAGGTCAAACGGCGCGCGGCTGGGCGCATACAGCAGCGAGGTGTATTCCAGCTTGCCCTCGACCTTGTTGTGGCTCCAGGCCAGCGGATCGCTGAAGTCGTGCGAGATGTGCTTGTAGAACTCCTGGTATTCCTCGTCCTTCACCTCGGACTTGGGGCGGGTCCACAGCGCGCTGGCCCGGTTGACGGTTTCCCATTCCGGTTCGGCCGGCGTCTGCGCCTCTTCGCTGGCGGCCTGTTCCTTGAGCAGTTCCACCGGCAGGGCGATGTGGTCGGAATACTTCTTGACGATGCCGCGCAGGCGCCAGCCATCGGCGAAGCTCGCTTCGTCTTCCTTCAAATGCAGCACGATGGTGGTGCCGCGCTGCGGCTTGTCGACGGTGGCCACTTCGAAGTCGCCTTCGCCCCTGGACGACCAGTGCACGCCCTCGGATGCGGGCAGACCGGCGCGGCGCGAAAACACGTCCACCTGCTCGGCGACGATGAAGGCGCTGTAGAAGCCCACGCCGAACTGGCCGATCAGGTTGGCGTCCTTCTTCTGGTCGCCGGACAGGTGCTTGAGGAAGTCGGCGGTCCCGGACTTGGCGATCGTGCCCAGGTGGGCGACGGCTTCATCGCGGCTCATGCCGATGCCGTTGTCGTCGATGGTGACCGTGCGCGCGGCGGTGTCGAAGGAGATGCGGATGCGCAGGTCGCTGCCGTCGCCTTCCAGCAGGCCGGCATCGGTCAGCGCTTCGAAACGCAGCTTGTCGGCGGCATCGGCGGCGTTGGACACCAGCTCGCGCAGGAAGATTTCCTTGTTCGAATACAGCGAGTGGATCATCAGCTGCAGCAGCTGCTTGACCTCGGTCTGGAAGCCCAGCGTTTCCTTGTGGGTTTCGTTGGCGGTGGTCATGGGTCGTCTTGCTCCGTGGGTTGGACAGGCCGAGGAATGGCCGATGGGTCCCGGGGTATGGGTGGAAGCGGGGTTTTCAAGAGCAAGACCGAAACCGGGGTCAGAGTGCAGTTTCGCCCATCCCGCGCTCTACGACTGATTGGCAGTTGTGGGGCGAAACTGCACTCTGACCCCGGTTTTTTGGTTCGGGCGGCTATCATCGGTGCCTCGTTTGCCGCTATTGCGCCATGCCCCGTCCGCCTTCGTCTCTGTCCGCACGTCCGTCCCACGCAGGTAGCGCGGGCCAGGTGCGCATCGTCGGCGGGCGCTGGCGCAACACGCGCCTGGCCGTGCCGGCCCTGCCAGGCCTGCGTCCGAGCAGCGACCGGGTCCGCGAGACGCTGTTCAACTGGCTGACCGGGCAACTGGCAGGCGCGCGGGTGCTGGATCTGTTCGCCGGCACCGGCGCGCTGGGACTGGAAGCCCTGTCCCGCGGCGCCGACAGCGCGGTGCTGGTCGAGCGCGATCCCGGCCTGGCCCGGCAGCTGGACCAGGTGGTGGCCAAACTGCAGGCGGCCGGGCAGGCCCGGGTGGTCCATGCCGATGCGCTGGCCTGGCTGGGACAGCAACCGGATGCGGCGTTCGACATCGCCTTCGTCGACCCGCCGTTCGCCGCCGGGTTGTGGAAAGACGTGCTGGAGCGGCTGCCGCGCCTGCTCGCGCCCGGCGCCTGGCTGTACCTCGAATCCCCGCACGACCAGGCGCCGACGCTGCCGCCCGGATACGTGCTGCATCGCGAGGGCAGCACCCGCGAGGTGCGCTATGCCCTGGTCCGTGCGCCCGGTTAGCCGGCCACTGCTACACTGAACGGCGAACTTTCGACGGTACTTCCTGAATGAGCGTGTCGCCCATCCGGACCGCGGTCTATCCGGGCACCTTCGATCCGATCACCAACGGCCACATCGACCTGATCGACCGCGCCGCGCCCTTGTTCGAGCGCATCGTGATCGGCGTGGCCGCCAGCCAGAAGAAAGGCCCGGCGCTGTCGCTGGACAGGCGCGTGGCCCTGGCCCGCGAAGCCGTCGCCCACCATCCACACGTGGAAGTCACCGGCTTTGACAGCCTGCTGGCCGATTTCGTCCACAAGGTGGACGGCCGGGTATTGCTGCGCGGCCTGCGCGCGGTGTCCGACTTCGAATACGAATTCCAGATGGCCAGCATGAACCGGCACCTGATTCCCGATGTGGAAACGCTGTTCATGACCCCGGCCGAGCAGTTCGGCTTCATTTCCTCCACGCTGGTGCGCGAAATCGCGCGCCTGGGCGGCGACGTGTCCGGCTTCGTGCCGCCGTCGGTGGCCAAGGCGCTGCAGGAAGCGCGCGCCGGTGCCGACTGACCTTCACCGCTTTCCCCCGCTACCACTACTGAAAGATCCAACCGGAGGCTGCACCCATGAAGTCCACCAACCGCCTGCTCCTGGCCGCCTGCCTGGGCATGACCCTGTCCCTGGCCGCGTGCAAGAAGGAAGAGGCGCCCGCGCAGCCGGCCGAAGCCGCCGCGATGACCGCACCGGCCGGCACTGACGATCCGGCGTGGAAGGCCTATCTGCAGGATGTCGTGCCGCGCAATATGGGCAACATCTCCAATCCGCCGATCATGTACTACCTGCCGGCCGAATCCGATCCGGATTTCCAGGGCAAGTACGATCGCCTGGCCGAGCAGGTCAGCAATGCCGTCCAGCGCGGCGTGACCTCGGGCAACATGGTGGCCTTCGGTTCGCCGGCCAGCGCCAAGATGGCCGACCTGATCACCGCCTCGTTCGCCAAGGCGGCCCCCGGCTCGTTCAAGGGCGCGCGCGTGCTGTTCGTCGGCGCCGCCGCCGACAACGAGCGGGTCCAGGCGTCCGTGGCCCCGACCAATGCCGAATACGTGTTCGTCGAAGCCAAGTGACGTCATGGCGCGTGGCCGCGTAAGCGGCCACGCCTTTGCCATGGCCGGAGGAGGCTTGCATCCTCCATCCCCGCGAAGGCGGGAAGTGCTTTTCAACAGCCGTATGGCTGGTCATCCAGCGCCTTAGCTTTTGCCTTTGCTTGTGCCATGACCAGAACAGGCCATGCCTCCTCTTAATCTCCGCGAAAGCGGGAAGTACCTTTCAATAGCCCCGTGGCTGGTCATCCAGCGACGTTCGCTGCCTGCATGACGGGTGCGGCAATCCGAGACGCAAGACACTGGGTGCCCGCGTTCGCGGGAATGACGATGGAAGCATCGTCGCTCAGGACGGGCCAAGCGACTCCGGGCCGCGTCGTCGCTGCGGAAGCGGCCATCCATCAACCCTATATCCGCTCGCCTGGGGTTTTGTGTTCTGCCAGCCGGCTTGCCCGCGCGCCGTGCGATCTCCATCCTGTCTAGGTTCGCTCTGTCGATGTCCATGCCATCCCCATGTCGCTGAAGATCAACTCCCTCTGCGTCAACTGCGACGTCTGCGAGCCGGCCTGTCCCAACCAGGCCATCTCGATGGGCGAGGAGATCTATGTCATCGATCCGGCGCGTTGTACCGAATGCGTCGGCCACTATGACGAAGCGCAATGTGTGGTCGTCTGTCCGGTCGAATGCATCGACCCGGACCCGGCGTATCCTGAGAGCCGGGAGGATCTGCTGGCCAAACTCCAGCGCCTGCAGGGCGGCTGATGCCCCCCGGCCCTTAATTTGGAGAGTGCGTGAAAGTTCTCAGCCTGATTGCCGTCGCCTTGACGGTCGTTCTTCCTGTTGCTGCCAGCGCGCAGCAGGCCACCGTCGCGGCCACGGCCACGCATCCGCCCGGTGCGGCCATCGCCTCCGGGCACAGGCTGGCCACCGAGGCCGGCCTGCAGATCATCCGCGAAGGCGGCAATGCGTTCGACGCTGCCGTGGCGGTGTCTTCCACGCTGGGCGTGGTCGAGCCGATCAGCTCGGGCCTGGGCGGCGGTGGTTTCTTCCTGCTGCATGACGCCAGGACCGGCAAGGACGTGATGATCGACGCGCGCGAATACGCGCCCGAATCGGCATCGCCGGAGAAATACCTGGACAAGAACGGCAAGCTGGACCCGGCCAAGTCCATTAATGGCCCGTGGTCGGCCGGCATTCCTGGCTTGCCTGCGGCGCTGGTGGAACTGGCGGACAAGCACGGCAAGCTGCCGCTCAAGACATCGCTGGCCCCGGCGATCAAGATCGCCACCGACGGCTTCCCGGTGTACGAGCGCATGGCCAGTGGCTACGCCCAGCGCCGCGATGAAATGGAAAAGTATCCGGGCACCCGCGAGGTCTACCTGCGGGGCGGCAAGCCGATCCAGACCGGCGACCTGTTCAAGCAGCCCGAGCTGGCCCATACCCTGACCCTGCTGGCCGACAAGGGCCGCGACGGCTTCTACAAGGGGGAGACCGCCAGGAAGCTGCTGGCCGGCGTCAAGGCCGCCGGTGGACAGTGGACCGCGCAGGAATTGGCCAGCTACCAGGTCAAGGAGCGCGCGCCGATCCGGTTCGACTACAAGGGCTGGACCATCACCACCGTGCCGCCGTCGTCTTCCGGCGGTATCGCGTTGGCCGAGATGCTGCAGATCCTGGAAGGCTACGACCTGAAAGCGATGGATCCAGTGCATCGCACCCACCTGGTGGTCGAAGCGATGCGCCGTGCCTATCGCGACCGCACCTTCTTCCTGGGCGATCCGGACTTCACCACCATTCCGCAGAAGGTCCTGCTGAGCAAGGACTATGCGCTGGGCCTGCGTTCGACCATCAATCCGGACAAGGCGACCCCCAGCGACCTGCTGTCGGGCAACCCGACCCCGCTGGAAGATGACGAAACCACGCATTTCTCGATCATCGATGCCGAAGGCAACCGCGTCGGCGCCACCCAGACGGTCAACCTGCTGTATGGCTCGGGCCTGATCCCGAAGGGCACCGGGGTGCTGCTCAACGACGAGATGGACGACTTCGCGCTCAAGCCCGGCACGCCCAACGCGTTCGGCGTGATGGGCTACGAGGCCAACGCGCCCAAGCCGGGCAAGCGTCCGCTGAGCTCGATGACGCCCACCTTCATGGAGAACGGCGACAAGTCCATCGTGCTGGGCACGCCGGGCGGCAGTCGCATCATCACCATGGTGTTGCTGGGCATCCTGGGCTACGACGACGGGCTGACCGCGCAGCAGGTCGCTGCGCTGCCGCGCTACCACCACCAGTGGCTGCCGGACCTGATCGAGGCCGAGAGCGGCACCTTCGACGACGCCACGGCCAAGGGCCTGGAAGCGATGGGCCACCCGCTCAAGCTGCCGGGCGACACCGCCGCCGGTGGGCGCGGGTCCAGCCACGTGTGGGGCAACCTGCAGACGGTGGAATGGGACAAGCGCAGCAACACGCTCAGCGGCGGCAGCGATCCGCGTAACGAAGTGGGTGCCGCCGAGGTCCAGCCCGCGCGGTAAGTTTTTGCAGCCGGTCGCTGGATCGAAAAAAGCGACGCCTTGCGTCGCCTTTTCCTGTCTGGTCTGGGCCTGCACAAGGTTCGCGCGCATCATGTGCACCTGACCTTTGGGAGGAGGCCGCGCTTGATGAAACTCTGGTCCATCATCGGTAACTCGCAGAAGCTCGATGGCGGTGCGATGTTTGGCAACGCACCGCGCGCGCTGTGGGCCAAATGGGCGCCGCCGGACGCGCACAACCGCATCGACCTGGCCTGCCGCGCGCTGCTGGCCTCACCGCTCAACGGCAAGACGGTGCTGTTCGAGACCGGCATCGGCGCCTTCTTCGAACCGAAGCTGCGCGAGCGTTACGGGGTAGTCGAATCCGAGCACGTGCTGCTGCAGTCGCTGGCGCAGGCGGGCTTCTCCCACCAGGACATCGACGTGGTGGTGCTGAGCCATCTGCACTTCGACCACGCCGGCGGGCTGCTGGCGCCCTGGGCCGAAGGGCAGGGGCCACAGCTGCTGTTTCCCAATGCGACCTTTGTGGTCGGCGCGCGGCACTGGCAGCGGGCCAAGGCGCCGCATCCGCGCGACCGGGCCAGCTTCATTCCCGAATTGCCCGGCCTGCTCGAAGCCAGCGGCCGGCTGGAGATCGTGGATGGTGCGCATTCCCAGGCGCTGGGCGAGGCGGTGCGGTTCTCCTACAGCGATGGCCACACGCCGGGCCTGATGCTGGCCGAGATCGTCGGTGCCCAGACCCGTGCCGATGGCGCCGCGCATGGCGGCGTGGCGTTCTGTGCGGACCTGATTCCCGGGCGCTTCTGGGTGCACGTACCGATCACCATGGGCTATGACCGCAACGCCGAGCTGCTGATCGATGAGAAGCGCGCCTTCCTCGAAGACGCGTTGGCGCGCGAGGTGCGGCTGTTCTTCACCCACGACACCGACTGCGCGCTGGCCCGGGTCACCCGCGATGACAAGGGCCGTTTCGGTACCACCCATGAAGTGGCCGAGCTGCAGGCGCGCCCGCTGGCGGCCTGACGCCGCGCGTTGCCCCTTGTAGAGCGGAGCTTGCTCCGCTGGGGCTTTGCCAAGGATCTGACTGAAGAGCAGCCGAGCAAGCTCGGCTCTACAAAAAGCCGATGGCGCTAGCCATCATGATTTCGTCGACCCAGATCATGCCCGCAGGCAGCCACAGAACAGATGCTGCCTGCGTATTTTCAGCCCACGCGCGTGCCGAAGATGCGGTCGCCGGCGTCGCCCAGCCCGGGCAGGATGTAGCCCTTTTCGTTGAGGTGGTCGTCGATCGCGGCGGTGTAGACCTCCACATCCGGATGCGCCGCTTCCAGCGCCTTGAGGCCTTCGGGCGCGGCCACCAGGAAGATGCCCTTGATGCGGCGCGCGCCGGCGCGCTTGAGCATGTCGATGGTGGCGATCAGGGTACCGCCGGTGGCCAGCATCGGGTCCAGGATCAGCGCGTCGCGTTCCTCCAGGCGGCCGGTCAGGCGCTCGAAGTACGGCACCGGCTGCAGGGTTTCCTCGTCGCGCTGCAGGCCGACCACGCTCACCCGCGCTGCCGGGATCAGCGCCAGCACGCCGGGCAGCATTCCCAGGCCCGCGCGCAGGATCGGCACCAGGGTGATCTTGGCGCCGGCGATCTTTTGTACCTCGACCTCGCCGGCCCAGCCCTGCACGGTGTCCGGCGCGGTGTGCAGGTCGGCGGTGGCCTCATAGGCCAGCAGCGTGCCCAGCTCGGTGACCAGTTCGCGGAAGCCCTTGGTGCTCAGGGAAGCATCGCGCAGCAGGCCGATCTTGTGGCGAACCAGGGGATGGCGGACTTCAACGGTCTTCATGGGCGTGCGATCCGCAGGTGGGGAACAACAAGGATGTGCTGCCGGCGGCGCGGGCGCAAACAGCAGGGGTGATGCGTCCGGGCCAGGTGCAGGCCGCCTGGCTGGACAAGGTGCTGTCGCAGAACATCCGGCCTTGGTCGATCGTGCCGATCCACCAGCCGTTCGATTCACCGCGCGCCGAGCGCGACAGAGAGGTGCTGCCCGTGATCAGCAAACTTCATGAAAGAAGGCCCGCACCTGCAGGCCTTCGCTGTTCTGTAGAGCGGAGCTTGCTCCGCTGTCCTTCGGACAGATCACTGGGCAGGCGCCAGCGGAGCAAGCTCCGCTCTACATGCGCTTTCGCGTCCCGGTCAGGCCGCCGCGGCCTGCTGCTGGCGCGGACCTTCACGCAGGGCTTGGCCGACTAGCGATACCAGCAGGTCCAGCTCGGCCTCGTCGATGTTGAAGTGCGGAGTGAAGCGCAGCGAGTTGGCGCCGCCGTGGATTACGTTGAGGCCGCGTTCGCGCAGCCATTCCTCGGTCGAACCGGCGCCGTAGCACTTGAACTGCGGGGCCAACTCGCACGAGAACAGTAGGCCGGTGCCCTGCACGTTGGTGATCAGGCCACCCAGTTCGGCCTTGAGCTTCTCCAGCTTGGCCACGGCCTGCGCGCCGCGGGTGCGGATGTTGGCACGCACCTGCGGGGTCAGCATGGCCAGCGTGGCGCAGCCCACGTCCAGTGCCCGCGGGTTGCTGGTCATGGTGTTGCCGTAGATGCCCTTGCGGTAGATCTGTGCGGTGGCCTCGTTCACGGCCAGCACCGACAGCGGGTACTGGGCGGCATTGAGCGCCTTGGAATAGGTCTCCATGTCCGGCGCCTCCAGGCCTTCGAAGCCGGGGTAGTCGACCACCGACAGCACGCCGTGCGCGCGCAGGCCGGCCTGGATGGAGTCGACCAGCAGCAGGCTGCCATGGTCGCGGGTCAGCTCGCGGGCGGCGGCATAGAAGGACGCGGGCAGGGCGCGGCCCGGGTCGCCTTCGCCCATCACCGGCTCCAGGAACACCGCCTCCACAAACCAGTTATTGGCCTCCGCATCCGCGAACACCTTGCGCAGCGCGGCCTCGTCGTACGGCGCCACGGCGATGACCGAGGTCTCGTTGCGGTAGCTGGCCAGGTGCTGCTGGTAGGTCTTGCGCGAGGAATCCGAATACAGGCCCGGCAGGTCGGTGCGGCCGTGGAAGCTGCCCTTGACCACCACGCGCTTGACCGCGCGGCCGGCATGGCGGGCGCCCGGGTCGGTCATCAGCTTGGTGTTGACGTCGGCGATGCGCGTGGCCAGGCCGACCGCCTCGGAGCCGGAGTTCAGGCACAGGAACCTGGCAAACGGGCAGCCGCCCCCGTCCTTGGACAGGCGCGTATGGCCGACCTCGGCGCGCAAGGCCCGCTCGAAGCGCAGCTGCGACAGGCTGGGGGTCATGATGTTGGCCATCGCCTGCGGGCGGGACATCGCGTCCAGCACCGGCTGCGGGGTATGGCCGAAGCCGATCATCCCGTAGCCGCCTGCGTCGAACAGCACCGCGCCCTTGAGCGTGACCACCCACGGTCCGCAGGCGGCCAGCGCGACGTATGGGTTGACTGCATCGTCGGGATAGAAATTGACATAGCCGGCCTGGACGGCGGCGACCTGCGCGGCCTCGTCCAGGTCCAGGACTTCGGCGAATTCGGCTTCCAGCCCGGCGAACTGCGCGGCGGCCGTGGCAATGGCGCGGCCCAGGTCCGGGTGACCGACGGCCAGGCGCTCCAAGGTGGCATCGTCCAGGCCGGTGGTCTGGCGGACGCCGGCGCGGGCGCGCAGCGGGGCAAGCGGGGCGGTCACGGACATGGTGGTCTCCTTGGCAACGGCAGGTAATGCGGACAGGGAGCCGGCGGCATGCTTGGCATGGCGGCGCGCGGCGTCCGGGCTGGATCCATTATCGGGAAAGCAACTCGTCGATTGTCAGGGGTGATCCGCGCAATTGCGTGATAGATTTCGGCGAAACGACGAGGACTCTGGTGAAAATGAAGGTTTCGGCCGCGGATCAGCTGCTGTTGTCGGTGCTGCGCGAGAACGCGCGCGCCTCGATTGCCGAGATCGCCCGGCGCCTGGATCTGTCCCGAACCACCGTGCAGAGCCGGATCGAGCGGTTGGAGCGCCAGGGCGTGATCAGCGGCTACACCGTGCGCCTGGCCGACGAGGTCGAGCATGGTCACATCCGGGCCCACATCATGATCACCGTGCGGCCCAAGCAGATGCTGGCGGTGACCAAAGCCCTGCGCGCCATGCCGGAGGTGCGGGTGCTGCATTCGGTCAGCGGCTCCTACGACCTGATCGCCATGGGCACCACGCCCACGGTCGGCGAAATGGACGTGCTGACCGACCAGATCGGTGTGATCGAAGGGGTTGAACGCACCACCTCCTCGATCATCCTGTCGACCAAGTTCGAGCGGTGACGGGCCACAACCCGTAGAGCGGAGCTTGCTCCGCTGGGGCTTTCTCGATGACTTGGCCGAAGAGCAGCGGAGCAAGCTCCGCTCTACAAAAAAGGTGGGCCGTTACAATAGGCGGCTCCCTGTCCCGCGCCGCATCCCTTGAAGAAGTCCGATTTCCACTACGACCTGCCGCCGGAACTGATCGCCCAGGCGCCGCTGCCCGAGCGTTCGGCCAGTCGCCTGCTGCTGGTGCCGCCCGGTGAGGCGGCGCTGGCCGACCTGCATGTGCGCGGCCTGCCCAGCCAGCTGCGGGCCGGCGATCTGCTGGTGTTCAACGACACCCGGGTGATCCCGGCGCGCCTGTTCGGGCAGAAGGAAACCGGCGGGCGGGTGGAGATCCTGATCGAGCGCCTGCTGCCCGACAACCGCGCCCATGCGCAGATCGGTGCCAGCAAATCGCCCAGGCCGGGCGGGCGCATCGCACTGGACGCCGGCGGCAGCTGCCAGGTGCTGGGCCGCGAAGGCGAGTTCTATGAGCTGCGTTTCGAGGTGGACGATGCGCTGGACAGCTGGCTGCTCAAGGCCGGGCGCATGCCGCTGCCGCCGTACATCACCCGCGACCCCGGACAGGACGACACCGAGCGCTACCAGACCGTGTTCGCGCGCGAGCTGGGCGCGGTGGCCGCCCCCACCGCCGGCCTGCATTTCGACCAGCCGCTGCTGGACACGCTGAAAGCCCAGGGCGTGCAGTTTGGCCATGTCACCCTGCACGTGGGCGCCGGCACCTTCCAGGCCATGCGCGTGGACGATGTGCGTGAGCACCGCATGCATAGCGAATGGCTCAACGTCGGGCCGGAACTGGTCCAGCAGATCCGCCGTACCCGCGCCGCCGGCGGCCGCGTGGTCGCGGTGGGCACCACGGTCGTGCGCGCGCTGGAGAGCGCCATGCGCGACGGTGAACTGATGCCGTTTGCCGGCGAGACCCGCATCTTCATCTTCCCGGGCTACCGCATCCGCAGCGTCGATGCGCTGCTCACCAACTTCCACCTGCCCGAAAGCACGCTGCTGATGCTGGTGTCGGCCTTTGCCGGCAAGGCGCGGGTGATGGAGGCCTATGCGCACGCGGTGCGGCAGGGCTACCGGTTCTTTTCCTACGGAGACGCGATGCTGCTGTTCCCGCAGGCCCATGCCGAGCCGTCCGCATGAGCCGCATGACCTTCGCCCTGGCCACCACCGACGGCAGCGCCCGCCGCGGCCAGCTGAGCTTTCCGCGCGGCACCATCCAGACCCCGGCCTTCATGCCGGTGGGGACGTATGGTTCGGTCAAGGGCATCCTGCCCGAGCACATCGCCGAGCTCGGCGCCGAGATCATCCTGGGCAACACCTTCCATCTGTACCTGCGCCCGGGCCTTGAAGTGATCGAGGCGCACGGCGGCCTGCATGGCTTCGCGCGCTGGAACAAGCCGATCCTCACCGATTCGGGTGGTTTCCAGGTGTTTTCGCTGGCCCATCGCCGCAAGATCACCGAAGCCGGCGTGACCTTTGCTTCGCCCACCGACGGCGCCAAGGTGTTCCTGGGCCCGGAAGAAAGCATGCGCATCCAGAAGACCCTGGATTCGGACATCGTGATGATCTTCGACGAATGCCCGCCGGTGAACGTCGATGGCAAGCCGGTCGACAAGCGCGTGGTGCACAAGTCGATGGAACTGTCGCTGCGCTGGGCGCAGCGTTCGCGCGATGCGCATGACGGGATGGGCAACGACGCGGCGCTGTTCGGTATCGTCCAGGGCGGCGTGCACCCGGACCTGCGCACGCAATCGGCAGACGGCCTGCAGGCGATCGGCTTCGACGGCTATGCCATCGGCGGGTTGGCGGTGGGCGAGACCGAGGCCGAGCGCAACGCGATGCTCGAACACCTGCACCCGCAGTTGCCGGCCGACCGTCCGCGCTACCTGATGGGCGTGGGCCGCCCGGAAGACCTGGTAGAAGGCGTGGCCCGCGGTGTGGACATGTTCGACTGCGTCATGCCCACCCGCAACGCGCGCAACGGCCACTTCTTCACCCGCTTCGGCACCGTGCGCATCCGCAACGCCAGGTACGAGAAGGACATGGATCCGATCGAGCCGGGCTGCGGCTGCTACGCCTGCCGCAATGGCTTCACCCGCAGCTACCTGCGTCACCTGGACCGCTGCAACGAGATGCTGGCGCCGATGCTGGGCACGCTGCACAACCTCTGGTACTACCAGCAGCTGATGGCCGGCATGCGTGCGGCGATCGAGCAGGGCCAATTCCAGGCCTTCCGCCGCGACTTCTACGCCGCCCGTGGGATGGCCGTTCCGGGGTGACCGGATTGTCATCGGGGCGTGGGCGTGGCGCCATAGGAGCAACGGTCTGCTCGACATGCCAATTCGCTCCCTCTCCCCTGTATGTGGGGGAGATCGAAGTCGCGACTGAGGGGGTGAGGGGATGAGGGGGCTTTCCGCTGTGGCGTACCACGACGCCGTTGGCTTCGGCACGTCCGCAGGCAATTGGCTGGTCTGGTCTTCGGCAATCCCCCCACTCACCCCGACCCTCTCCCCCACAAGCGGGGGAGAGGGGGCAAATCCGTCGCGGGCTATGGTGCCTGTGGAACCTTTGCGGGCGGGTGGGGTCCGAGGAACGCAGGCGCGGGGAAACGCGGATTTCGCAGCGACACGGCCCCTGGGCTACGTCCGTGCGGCCCGTGGCATAATTCACGGCTGCTTTCGGCCCACCAATGGACCCAGATAGATGAATTTTCTCGATTTCGTGATTCCCGCCGCCCACGCCCAGGCTGCCGGCGCCGCCCCCGCCCAGGGTGGCGGGCTGTCCATGCTGATCTTCCCGGTCGTCCTGATCGCGGTCATGTACTTCGTGATGATCCGCCCGCAGATGAAGCGCCAGAAGGAGCACAAGTCGCTCCTGGACAAGCTCACCCGCGGCGATGAAGTCATCACCTCTGGCGGCATCGCCGGGACCGTGGCCGAGATCGGCGACAACTTCGTCACCGTCGAGATCGCCGACGGGGTGAAGGTCCGCGTGCAGAAGGGCGCCGTCGGCAACGTGCTGCCCAAGGGCACGCTGAAGTCCGCCGTCTAAACGTTGTGCTGTATCCGACGGACCGCCTGCGCGGTCCGTCGTTCGTTTCGCGCCGTGCCACATGGCTGTTGGCCGTGCGGCGTTTTTAGGTTCATCACGTAGAGCGCGCCTGGGGATGCAGGTGCGCGGGTGCCCCGCAATGCTCGAGTTTCCCCGCTGGAAATATGTCCTGATTCTGCTGGTCCTGGTGTTCAGCGCGGTTTATGCGCTGCCCAACATCTATCCGCAGGATCCTTCCGTCCAGATCACCGCCAGCCGCGGCGCGGCCATCGACGACGCGCTGCGCCAGAAGGTCACCGCGGCGCTGGGTACGGTCCAGATCACGCCCAAGCAGCTGGAAACCCGCGACGGCGACCTGCTGGTGCGCCTGTCCACCGCCGACGCCCAGACCAAGGCCAACGACGTCCTGCGTGCCTCGCTGGGCGAGAACTATACCGTGGCGCTGAACCTGGCATCGACCGTGCCGCACTGGCTGTCCAGCCTGGGCGCAAAGCCCATGGTGCGCGGCCTGGACCTTCAGGGCGGCGTGCATTTCACCCTGCAGGTGGACCAGAAAGCGGCGCTGGACAAGCGCGTGGAAGCATTCATCGAGGATGCCCGCGTGACCCTGCGCGACGCCAAGATCCGCACCGATTCGGTGCTGCGCGGCCCCAACAACTCCATCCTGGTCAACATCGCCCAGGGCCAGGACGTCGGCGCGGCGCGCAATGCGCTGTCCACCGCGCTGGCGGCATCCACCGGCAGCGCCAGTGGCACGCTGGTGGGCGCTTCGCCGCTGACCTATGACGTGCAGGGCAACCGCATCACCATCGGCCTGCCCGAAAGCGAGCTGGCCCGCATCTCGGGCGATGCCATCCAGCAGAACATCGCGACCCTGCGCAACCGCGTCAATGCGCTGGGTGTGGCCGAACCGGTCATCCAGCAGCAGGGCGCCGATCGCATCGTGGTCGAGCTGCCGGGCGTGCAGGACACCGCCGCAGCCAAGCGCCTGATCGGCGCCACCGCGACCATCGAGTTCCGCGCCGTGGTCGACGGCGATGCGGCCGAAGCCCAGCGCACCGGCAACGTGCCGCCGGAAGCCAAGCTCTACACGCTGCGCGATGTCGGCGCACCGGTGCTGCTGAACAAGCGCGTGCTGGCCTCGGGCGAGCAGATGGTCAACGCCGTGTCCAACGTCGACCAGAACGGCCAGCCCGCCGTGGACATCACCCTGAACAGTGTCGCCGGCAAGCGCATGTTCGATTTCACCAGCACCAACGTCGGCAAGCGCATGGCGGTGGTCTACATCGAGCGCATCCCGGAAGTGAAACTGGTTGACGGCAAGGAGGTGCGCAGCGTGCGGGTGAGCGAGGAATCGCTGGCGCCGTCCACCATCCAGGGCGTGTTCAGCACCAAGTTCCAGACCACGGGCCTCAGCAAGGACGAAGCCGACAACCTCGCCAAGCTGCTGCGCGCCGGTTCGCTGGCAGCGCCCATGGGCTTTGTCGAGGAATACGTGATCGGCCCCAGCCTGGGTGCGGAGAACGTCGAGCGCGGCATCAAGGCGGTGGTGTATTCGTTCCTGTTCACCCTGGTGTTCTTCACCATCTACTACCGCGTGTTCGGCGCGATCACCTCGGTGGCGCTGCTGTTCAACCTGCTGATCGTGGTGGCGGTGATGTCGCTGTTCGGCGCGACCATGACCTTGCCCGGTTTTGCCGGCCTGGCGTTGTCGGTGGGCCTGTCGGTGGACGCCAACGTACTGATCAACGAGCGTATCCGCGAGGAGCTGCGCCACGGCATGCCGCCCAAGTCCGCGATCAACGCGGGCTACGAAAAGGCCGGTGGCACCATCCTGGACGCCAACCTGACCGGCCTGATCGTGGGCATTGCGCTGTTCGCCTTCGGCACCGGCCCGCTGCGCGGCTTCGCGCTGACCATGATCATCGGCATCTTCGCCTCGATGTTCACCGCGATCACCGTGTCGCGCGCGATCGCGGTGCTGCTCTACGGCCGTCGCAAGAAGCTGACCTCCGTCGCCATCTGAGCGGTCCGCGAATCCTTCGCAAGAGCCCGCGCTTCCAGGTGCGGACTTTCTACAGAAGAGCTCCAAGACTATGAAACTGTTTCCGCTTCATCTCATCCCGAACGACACCACGATCGATTTCATGCGCCCTCGCCGTCCGGTGCTGGCGGTGATGCTGGTGCTGCTGGTGGCCTCGTTCGCGATCATCGGCCTGAAGGGCTTCAACTACGCGCTGGAGTTCACCGGCGGTACCGTGGTGCGCACGCACTTCGAAAAGCCGGTCGACGTGGACCACCTGCGCGAGTTGCTGGACAAGTCCGGTTTCGAGAACGCCCAGGTCCAGAACGTGGGCGGCGGCAATGACGTGATGATCCGCCTGCAGCCGCATGGCGAGCACAACAATGCCGAGGACGCCGCGCGCACCGTGGCCGAGGACGTGCGCAAGGTCGTGACCAGCGAGGCCAACCCGGCCACCGCCCAGCCCGGCGAGTTCGTCGGTCCGCAGGTCGGCAAGGACCTGGCCATGAACGGCGTCTACGCGACGATCTTCATGCTGGTGGGCTTCCTGATCTACATCGCGTTCCGGTTCGAGTGGAAGTTCGCGGTGGTCGCCTCGCTGACCGCGTTCTTCGACCTGATCCTGACGGTGGCCTACATGTCGCTGCTGGGCCGCGAGTTCGACCTGACCGTCCTGGCCGGCCTGCTGTCGGTGATGGGCTTTGCGATCAACGACATCATCGTGGTGTTCGACCGCGTCCGCGAAAACTTCCGCAGCCTGCGCGTGGATCCGCTGGAAGTGCTGAACCGTTCGATCAACCAGACCCTGTCGCGCACGATCATCACCGCGGTGATGTTCTTCCTGTCGGCGCTGGCGCTGTACCTGTTCGGCGGCCGTTCGATGGAAGGCCTGGCCGAGACCCACATGGTCGGCGCGGTGATCGTGGTGGTGTCCTCGGTGATCGTGGCGGTGCCGATGCTGAGCATCGGCTGGTTCGCGGTGACCAAGCAGGACCTGCTGCCCAAGGCCAAGGACCTGGAAGCCCTGGCGCGTCGCCCCTGAGTCAGTGCGCCGAGATGCATCAAGGAAAAGGCCGCGCCGCAAGCGCGGCCTTTTTCGTGGGCATTGGTACCTTCCGCGATGCGGCCTGCTTACACTTGGGCATCATCCACATCGCAGGGAGTCGGGCATGCGTGCATTCACCGCCGTGTTGTTGATGTTGACCGTGGCCTGGAGCCTGCCGGCATCGGCCAAGGACGTGGTCAAGCCGGTCCAGTGGAAGATCGGCAGCCAGGGCTTTTCCGGCTATCTGGTCTATGACGATGCCGGCCCGGCCAGGCGCCCGGGCCTGGTCATGGTGCCCAACTGGATGGGCGTCAATGATGCCTCGATCGAGAAGGCCAGGCAGGTCGCCGGCGACGATTACGTGGTGCTGGTGGCCGATGTCTACGGCACCGGACTGCGGCCGAAGGATGCCCAGGCCGCGGGCAAGCTGGCCGGCGGCCTGAAAGGCGATCGCCCGACGCTGCGCCTGCGTGTCGAAAAGGCCGTCGAGGTGCTCAAGTCCCAGGCCGGCAGCGCGCCGCTGGACGTGGCCCGGATCGGCGCCTTCGGTTTCTGCTTCGGCGGCACCACGGTCCTGGAGCTGGTCCGCGCAGGCGATGCGCTGGCCGGGGTGGTCACCCTGCATGGCGGACTGGAGCCGGGCAGTACGCCGGCCAGGCCTGGTTCGGCCAAGACGCCGGTGCTGGTGCTCAACGGCGCGGCTGACCCGAATGTGCCGCCGCAAACCGTCGCCGAGTTCCGCAAGGAAATGGACGCGGCGGGCGCGGACTGGCAGTTCGTCGATTTCAGCGGCGCGGTGCACTGTTTTGCCGAACCGGAGGCCAACAGTCCGCCGGGCTGCGTCTACGACAAGCGTGCGGCCGATCGTGCCTACCGGATGCTGGCGGACTTTTTCGCCGAGGTCTTCGCCAGGTAAGGTCCCGGCGGCGCCAGTCACGTAGCCCGGGTAAGGCCGCAGGCCGCACCCGGGGCTTTCCGCGCCGGCCAAGGAGGCCCAAGGTCTCGGGCTTGGTGCGGGCTTGCCGAGCCATTGGGAAGCCCCCGAACAGTCCCGGGTGCGCTGCGCTTATCCAGGGCTACGTGCCTGCTTTGCCGCAGCCGAGGCCAACAGCCGGCCGGGCTGCAAGTACGACCCACACGCGGCGCTCGCGCCCACCGGATGAGGTGCGGCTTCTTCGAAGAGGTGTTCGTGCGTAGGAGCGCACCGTCAGGGGCGCGATGGACTTCATCGGGAAAGCCCATCGCGCCCCTGACGGTGCGCTCCTACAACGGCTTACTGCCGGCGTTCGACCGCGTAGCGGGCCAGGCCGCGCAGGGCGGCCACGGCGTCATTGTCGGGCAGGTCGTCCAGCGCGCTTTCGGCCGCGCGGGCGTATTCGGCGGCGCGCTGCTGGCTGTAGGCGATGCCGCCGGTGGCGTGGATCGCGGCCAGCACTTCGGGCATGGCCGCGCCGTCGCCGTCGCGCACGATCTGGCGCAGGCGTGCCTGGGTGGCCGCATCGGAATGGGCCATGGCGTGGATCAGCGGCAGTGTCGCCTTGCCCTCGGCCAGGTCGTCGCCCAGGTTCTTGCCCAGGTCGGCCGCGTCGGCGGTGTAGTCCAGCACGTCGTCGGCAATCTGGAAGGCGTAGCCCAGCTGCATGCCGTAGTCGTACAGGCGCTGCTGGGTGGCCTGGTCTGCGCCCGAGGCCAGGGAGCCGAGCTGGGTGCCGGCGGCGAACAGCACCGCGGTCTTGCGTTCGATCACGCGCAGGTAGGCGGCCTCGTCGGTATCGGGGTTGTGCACGTGCAGTAGCTGCAGCACTTCGCCCTCCGCGATGCGGTTGGTGGTGTCGGCCAGGATCCGCATGACGGCCATCCGGTCCAGTTCGACCATCAGCTGGAAGCTGCGCGAATACAGGAAGTCGCCGACTAGCACACTGGGCGCGTTGCCCCACAGGGCGTTGGCGGTGCTGCGGCCGCGGCGCAGGTCCGACTCGTCGACCACGTCATCGTGGAGCAGGGTCGAGGTGTGGATGAACTCGATGATCGCCGCCAGTTGGTGGTGCTCGGCCGTGGCCTCCACGCCGCAGGCGCGCCCGGCCAGGGCCACCAGCATCGGCCGCAGGCGCTTGCCGCCGGCGGAGATGATGTGGTCGGCGATCTGGTTGATCAGGACCACGTCCGAGGCCAGGCGGCGCCGGATCAGCGCGTCGATTGCGGCCATGTCCGGTGCGGCGAGGGTCTGGATCTGGGGCAGCGCCAGGGCAGGGCGGGGAAGCTGGACGACGGACATGCGCGCTGGGCTGTTCAGGAAGAATCGCAATTATAGGTTCAGCCGGGGCCTGCCGTCGGTCTTGTCCGACACGCAGGCGGGTTCTTATCCAATAGCCTGGACCGGGCCGGCTATAATCGAATGTCGATGCCCGCAACCGGCGGGCGAAGCGCACACGGGTATTCATATGGCACGCGGCATCAACAAGGTCATCCTGGTCGGCAACCTGGGCAACGACCCGGACACCAAGTACACACAGGGCGGCATGGCCGTGACGCGCATCAGCCTGGCCACCACCAGCGTGCGCAAGGACAAGGAAGGCAACAACCAGGAACGCACCGAATGGCACCGCGTGGTGTTCTTCGGCAAGCTTGGCGAGATCGCCGGCGAATACCTGCGCAAGGGTTCGCAGGTCTACGTCGAAGGCGAACTGCGCTACGACAAGTACACCGGCCAGGACGGCGTGGAGAAGTACACCACCGACATCGTGGCCAACGAGATGCAGATGCTGGGCGGCCGCGGTGAAGGCGGTGGTGGCATGGGCGGCGGCGATCGTCCGCAGCGTGCCGCCGCGCCGCGCCAGGAATACGGCGGTGGCGGCGGCCAGCGCAGCGGCGGCGGCAACTACGGTGGCGGCCAGCAACAGGCCCCGCGTCGCCCGGCTCCGGCCCAGCAGCCGGCGCCGATGGACGACTTCGCCGACGACGACATCCCGTTCTGAGATCTGCTCAGGCGCCGACAAGAAGCCCCGCATCCGCGGGGCTTCTTGCTTCTGGCCTTTGCGGTGTGATCAGCGATGCGGCCGCATCATCCACTTCAGCAGCGGGGCGGCGAGCAGGGTGACGATGCCGCAGCCCAGGCCGATCCACATCAGCAGCCAGAACAGATGGGCGTACTTGGCTGCCGCGTCCACCAGGTTCATGGTCTGGCCTTCGGGGACATCGATCGAAGCCAGCTTGCCGAACATGGCCGCGAGCATTTCCGAGAACGCCGTGGCCAGGAACCAGGTACCCATCATCAGGCTGACCACGCGCGCGACCGCCAGCTGGGTCACCGCCGACAGGCCCACCGGCGACAGGCACATCTCGCCCAGCTCCAGCACGAAATAGGCCGCTACCAGCCACCACACGCTGGCCATCTGCCCGGTGTGGCCGACGTGCTGCGCGGCCAGGGCCAGCGGGATGAACGAGACGCCGGCCAGCAGCAGGCCCCAGGCCGACTTGACCGGCTTGGACGGATCCAGCCCGCGCCGGTCCAGCCAGCCCCACAACGCGGCGAACAGCGGCGCCAGCAGGACCAGGAACAGCGCGCCCAGGTAGGTCAGCGAACCGGCCGTCTGCGGCAGCACCAGGCAGTCGCGCACCAGCAGCACCACGATCACCAGCGTGGCCAGGGCGAAGACCACGCGCGGGCTTTTCGACGCAGGACGCCGGTCCGACAGCGAGGCCGAGACCACGAAGGCCAGCGGCGCCAGCAGCAGCGAGATGATCGACCACGGCAGCGGGGTGCCGGAGGTGATGACCAGCGATGGGACGATGTCCTTGGTCAGCAGGCGGTCGGTGAAGGTCACCCACGAGCCATAGGTCTGCTCGTACAGGGTGAAGAACACCAGCGCCATAAAGATCAGCGCCATCAGCGCCAGCATCTGGCGGCGCTGCTCGGGCGTGCAGGCGGTGACCAGGAACCAGGTGAACCAGATCAGCACACCGGCCAGCACCACCAGCATCAGCAGCTGGGCCAGGGTGACTTCGCCGCCCAGCGAGAACGCGCCGTTGGCCGTGGCCCACATCAGCCAGGCGATCGGCAGCACGCCGACGATGCCGACCAGGTAGATCAGCCATTCGCGCGGCAGGCCGGCTACGCGTTCCTTCAGTGAAGCCGGATTGGACGGCTCGGCATGGCCGTGCAGGTATTTCTGGCCCCACAGGAACATCGCCAGCCCGGCCAGCATGCCGATCCCGGCCGCGCCGAAACCGTAGCGCCAGCCGTAGGCCTCGCCCAGATAGCCACACACCAGCGAGGCGAACAGCGAGCCCAGGTTGATCCCGGCATAGAAGAGCGAGAACCCCGAATCGCGGCGCGGATCGTCATCGGCGTAGAGCTTGCCGACGATGGTGGAGATGTTGGGCTTGAGGAAACCCACGCCCATGATGATCAGTGCCAGCGACAGGTAGGTGATGCGCAGCGAGCCTTCGTCGCGGACGATGGCGCCGGCGGTGTTGACCGCCGCATGCCCTTCGAAGGCCATGCCTGCGTGCCCGGCCACCAGCAGGATGCCGCCGAAGATCACCGCCTTGCGCATGCCCAGCCAGCGGTCGGCCAGGACCCCGCCGATCACCGGGATGCAGTAGACCAGCCCGCCATAGGCGCCCAGCAGGTCGTAGCCGGCGTTGTCGCCGAACAGGTGGTACTTGGTCAGGTACAGCAGCAGCAGCGCCTTCATCCCGTAGAAGGAGAAGCGCTCCCACATCTCGGTGAAGAAGCAGACGTAGACGCCTTTGGGGTGGCCGAGGAATTCGTCGCGGGCGGGCAGGGCGGAAACGGGAGTGGCGGACACGGACGGCTCGGCGGCGGGCAGGGCGCGAGTATAGCCAGCGTCCTGCACGGGTCTTTGCCCGTGGCAAATGTCACTTTGCGCAACTGCACGCATGGGGTAGCGTTGCCGGTTTCCGCATCTTCAGGGCCTTTCCATGCAGCAGCCCGTCGCCGCGCCGCGGCAGCTCACCTTCCGCGCCGTGGTGCTCGCCGTCATCCTGGCGGTCGTGCTTTCGGCGGCCAACGCCTACCTGGGCCTGTTCGCCGGCCTGACCATCGCCACGGCGATCCCGGCTGCGGTGGTCTCCATGGGCGTGCTGCGCCTGCTCGGCGGCGGCACGATCCTGGAGAACAACATCGTCCAGACCGGCGCCTCGGCCGGTTCGTCGATCGCGGCCGGGGTGATCTTCACGATCCCGGCGCTGGTGATCATGGGCTACTGGCCGGACTTCAAGTACTGGTGGGTGCTGGGCATCGCCGGCATGGGCGGGCTGCTGGGGGTGCTGTTCTCGGTACCGCTGCGACGCTCGATGATCGTCGAAGACCCGCTGCCGTTCCCCGAAGGCAAGGCCGCGGCCGAAGTGCTCAAGGCCGGCGAGAACCCCGGCCCGGGCCTGAAGATCCTGGCGCTGTCCGGCGCGATCGGTGCGCTGGTCAAGCTGGCCGCCGCCAGCGGCCTGCGGATCATTCCCGACACCTGGACCCAGTCCGCGTACCTGGGCAGCTCCCGGGTTACCGCGTTCGTGGGCACCAACCTGTCGCCGGCGCTGCTGGGCGTGGGCTACATCGTCGGCTTGAACGTGGGCATCGTGGTGGTGTCCGGTTCGATCCTGTCCTGGCACATCGCCATCCCGCTGTACCAGGCGTTCTTCATGGGCACCGACCCGGCGCTGGCTGCCTCGATCGCCGATGCGTCCTCGGCCGACGCCGCCTTTGCGATCTGGGGCGCCAAGGTTCGCTACCTGGGCGTGGGCGCCATGCTGATCGGTGGCATCTGGACCCTGTTCTCGCTGCGCAAGTCGCTGCTGGGCGGGATCAAGTCCGGTTTCGCCGCGGCCCGCAAGAACACCACCGGCGTGGCCGTGGCCGAGACCGAACGCGACCTGCCGATGAAGTGGATGCTGGTAGCGCTGGTGCTGTGCACGCTGCCGTTGCTGGGCCTGTATCAGGCCATCGTCGGCCAGTGGCACGTGTCGATCCCGATGACGATCATCATGATCCTGGCCGGCTTTTTGTTCGTGTCGGTGTCCGGCTACCTGGCCGGCTTGATCGGCTCGTCCAACAACCCGGTCTCGGGCATCACCATCTCCACCATCCTGTTCGCCTCGGCGGTGCTGGTGCTGCTGCTGGGCAAGAGCGGCCTGGTGCCGGTCGGCAGCGGCGGCGCGCCGCTGGGTGCGGTCGCGGCGATCATGATCGGCGCGGTGGTGTGCTGCGCGGCGGCGGTCGGTGGCGACAACCTGCAGGACCTGAAGGCCGGTTACCTGGTCGGAGCCACGCCGTGGAAGCAGCAGCTGATGCTGGGCATCGGCGCGTTCTCCTGCGCGCTGATCATGGCACCGGTGCTGAACCTGCTGGCCCAGGCCTACGGCATCGGCGCGCCGACCCCGGAGCATCCCAATTCACTGGCGGCGCCACAGGCCAACCTGATGGCGTCGGTGGCGCGCGGTCTGTTCGGCGGCGAACTGCCGTGGCTGATGATCGGCCTGGGCGCGGTGGTTGGCGCGCTGGTGATCGCCCTGGACGAATGGCTGAAGAAGACCGGCAAGCGCTTCCGCGTGCCGGTGCTGGCCGCGGCCATCGGCATCTACCTGCCGCTGGAACTGATGGTGCCGATCTTCCTGGGTGGCCTGCTGGCGCACCTGGTCGAACGCTTCCACAAGGTGCGTGGCGATGACGAAGAAGGCCGCGACCGCGTGCATCGCCCGGGCGTGCTGTTCGCCGCGGGCCTGATCACCGGCGAGGCGCTGATGGGCATCGCGATCGCGGTCCCGATCGTGGTGTCGGCACGCGCCGACGTGCTGGCGCTGCCGGCGACCTTCCAGCTCAACCAGTGGATCGGCCTGGCGATCCTGGCGCTGGTCGGCTGGCTGCTGTATCGGGTCGGCAAGAAGGCCGAGCAGGTCGTCTGACCGTGTCGGCCATTGCGCCGCCCCTGTAGAGCGGCGCTTGCTCCGCTGCTCTTCGGACAGATCAAGGGAAAGCCCCAGCGGAGCAAGCTCCGCTCTACAGATCGGCCGCGTACCTCAGCCATTCGCATGACTTCACGCCTTTGCGTCAGCCGCCGTGCGCGGCCTACCATCGACCACTTTTTGCCGTTCCGGAGTTCGATCCGATGAAGCTTCGCCCCGCCTTGTTGTCCCTGTGCCTGATCGCCGCCCTGCCGGCCGCCGCTGCCGAGCGCGGCTTCGACGTGCACGACATGGTCAAGCTGGACCGTTATTCCTCGCCGGTGCTGTCGCCCGATGGCGCGCGCCTGGTGTTCGCCAAGCGCACGATGGACGAGGCGCTGAGCAAGGCCAGCAGCGCGCTGTACCTGCGTGACCTGCGCACCCGCGACCTGGCGCCGCCCAGGCAGATCACGCCCGAGGGTTGGAACGTCAACTCGCCGGCGTTCTCGCCGGACGGGCAGACCGTGTATTTCCTGTCGGCCAAGTCCGGTAGCCAGCAGCTCTATGCCATGCCCACCAGCGGTGGCCAGCCGCAGCAGCTGACCGACTTCGCCATGGACATCGACAGCTTCAAGCTGTCGCCATCGGGCGAGCGCATCGTGTTCAGCGCCGGCGTGTTCCAGGACTGCGGTTCGGACCTGGCCTGCAGCAAGCGGAAGATCGAGGCTGCCGAAAAACCCAAGGCGTCGGGCAAGGTCTTCGACAGCCTGTTCGTGCGCCACTGGGATACGTGGAACGATGGCCGCCGCAACACCTTGTTCGTGGCCGAGCTGCCCAAGCCCGGCGCCAGGGCCGTGGTCGGCGCTTCGGCGATCAGCGCTTCCATCGCCGGCGACGCGCCGTCCAAGCCGTTCGGCGGCAACGACGACTTTGCCTGGTCGCCGGACGGCAAAAGCGTGGTCGCCAGCATCCGCGTGGCCGGCAACAAGGAGCCGTGGTCGACCAACTTCGACCTGTACCAGCTCGATGCCGCAGGCCGCGCCGCGCCGAAGAATCTGACCGTGGCCAACAAGGCCTGGGACGCCGGCCCGGTATTCAGCGCCGACGGCAGGACCCTGTACTACCGCGCGATGAAGCGCCCCGGTTTCGAAGCCGACCGCTTTGGCTTGATGGCGATGGATGTGAAATCCGGCAAGACCCATGAGATCGCCGCGGACTGGGACCGCTCGGCCGGCGAGATCGTCCTGTCCGACGACGGCGAGGCCATCTACACCAGCGCCGACGAGATGGGCGAGCATCCGCTGTTCCGAGTCGACGTGGCCAGCGGCAAGGTCGAGAAGCTGGTGGGCGAGGGCAGCGTCGGTTCGCCGGCGCTGGCTGGCCCGACCCTGGCCTTCACCCGCAACTCGATCAAGACGGGCGACCAGATCTTCGTGGCCGATGTGCAGGACAGCACGAGTGTCGCGGGAGGCAGGATGCCGGGAGCGACCGATCCCAACGGCCAGTCGCCGCGCGCGATCACGCCCAGTGCTGCGGAGATGCTGCCGGACGTGCGGTTCGGCGACTTCGAGCAGTTCTCGTTCAAGGGCTGGAACGATGAGACCGTTCATGGCTACGTGGTCAAGCCGTACAACTACCGGGAAGGCAGCAAGTATCCGGTCGCGTTCCTGATCCACGGCGGCCCGCAGGGCAGCTTCGGCAACGGCTGGAGCTACCGCTGGAATCCGCAGACCTATGCCGGCCAGGGCTACGCGGTGGTGATGATCGACTTCCACGGTTCGACCGGTTACGGCCAGGCCTTCACCGATGCGATCAGCCAGCACTGGGGCGACCGTCCGCTGGAAGACCTGCAGAAGGGCTGGGCCGCGGCGCAGCAGCAGTATGCGTTCCTCAACGGCGACAAGGCCTGTGCGCTGGGTGCCAGCTACGGCGGCTACATGACCTACTGGATCGCCGGCAACTGGAACCAGCCGTGGAAGTGCCTGGTCGACCACGACGGCGTGTTCGACAACCGCATGATGGGCTACAGCACCGAGGAGCTGTGGTTCTCCGAATGGGAGAATGGCGGCACGCCGTGGGCCGATCCGCAGAAGTACGAGCAGTTCAACCCGGTCAACCACGTCAAGGACTGGAAGACGCCGATCCTGGTCATCCACAGCCAGCAGGACTTCCGCATCCCGGTCGAGCAGGGCCTGGCCGCGTTCACCGCCGCGCAGAGCCTGGGCGTGGAGTCCAAGTTCCTGTACTTCCCGGACGAGAACCACTGGGTGCTCAAGCCGCAGAACTCCATCCTGTGGCACGACACCGTCAATGCCTGGCTCAAGCAGCACATCGGGGATTGAGGTGTGCAGAGGAGCAACTGTCTCCTCAAATCCCGTCGCGACCTCCTTGTAGAGCGGAGCTTGCTCCGCTGCTCCTGGTTCGGTTCGTGAGAAAGGCCCCAGCGGAGCAAGCTCTACAGGTGGGAGCGGTAGGTCGGCCCCACGCGGCCGACGTGTGTCCAGCGGATTGAACGATCCGTCGGGGGCGTGGCCCCGACCTACGGCTTGCATGGAGGTGCACGAGCGCCTCTTCGCACACGATGCTTCGTAGGAGGCCCATGGCCGCGATGGGCTTTACCGATAAAGCCTGTCGCGGCCATGGGCCGCTCCTACGTCGGTAGAGCCTCATCGCGACCTAGGCCGCTCCTACGCGCTCATGGCTGGCCGCGGCGCCTGACGCTGTTGCAACTCCGTTTCCTGCTGCTGCATGGCCAGCGTGTGCGATTGCGCGCGCAGCTGCTGGGCGCTTTGGTCCGCAGGTACCTGCGCGGCCTGATTCGCATCGACATGGCTGCGATGATGCGCAGGGTCATCCAGCCGTCCCTGCACGGCGAAGACGCCACTGCCCCGCGCATCGGGCACTAGGTGATCGATCCGCGACAGCCCGTCCGCACCGGCATGCGCAGCCAGCCCGGTCGCGGCATTGAGGAACTTCGCATCGTCCTGCAATCCCAGGTGCTCGCGTTGCCCGCTGAGTTTGCAGACCGCATCGCGTATCAGCGTATTGGCGGTGTCGTTGGCCCGCAGCGGCTGCGTGGGCTGTCCTGAGGGTGCGGCTTCCCGTGCGCGCAGCTGCTGCAGGTTCTGCGATTCCATCACCGATTCGATGCCATGCAGGTCTAGCCGGTGGAGCAGCATCTTGCCAGGGACCAGGCGCTGGAGCGTTGAGAGTGGGTCGGGATCCGGCAGCTGGATCTGATGGCCTGCGGCATCGGGGAGTGCGTACTTGAGCGGGAAGCTGTCTTCCTGCAGATGGGTCAGGATCTCGTTCTTGACGTGGTAACCGCGGATCAGCCCTTCCTTGGCGTAGTCCTTGGCGGCGTGAGGATCGAGTCCTTCGCGTGCAAGCGTGCGATCGTGGACGCCGGATGCGTTGTAGGTCACTGCCGGCACGTCATAGACCATGGCGGCCGATGCCGCCAGTCCGCCGCCCAACGAGTGTCCGGTCAGCACCATGTCCTGCCCAAATGCTTCCTTGGCTTTGTAGGCCAGTTCGAGCGCCCGATCATATTGCGCTGACTCAAGGCCAAGTCCTTGCCCGAAATTCGAACCCCAGTCCTTCAACTCATCGGTGCCGCACATCGCAAGCACCACCTTGTCGTCGTTATTCCTATAAATCGCGGCATCAAATCCGCTCTCAGCGTCATGCAGCATGCTTGGATTGATGCCAGCCTTCGCCAGCGCGTCGTCGTCCAAGCGTGACCATCCCGACGGTAGCTCACTAAAAGTGGCCGGACCGCCGCGACGTTGGCCTGCCGTGGAATAAAGATCCTGCAGCAGCGCCGGAAATTCGCGATCAACCGGTTGCGGCTCGGTACCTCGAACGCTTTCAGAAAAGCTTGTCGTTTGGTCGGACATGAAGATTCCTTTCTTCTACGTTGCAAGAGTGAGTTGGGTTTAACCCTCGGCCTGGATGCCGTGCGCCTCTAGCCATTCGCGTACCGCATGTCGTCCTTCCTTGGCTTGAGCGTTCAGGATTTTTTCCGGCGTCGAGAAAAAAGCCGGCTGGAACGTTGCGTGCTGTGCATTGACGAGCTTTGGATCAACGCCGAGTTTCAGAAAGCGCATGACGTCTTCGCCGTTGTTGCCGATCGCGGCGACATGCAGCAGCGAATCACCCATCTTGTCGCGATGATGGATATCCGCACCGGCAGTGATGAGCATCGAAGCCTGTTCGTCACGCTTGTGCAGCACGGCGTCGAACAGCGGCGTGCGTCCGCTCGGGTTCGGCGTGTCGATCGGAGCCCTGTAATCGATCAGTACCTTCAGGTACTTGGCGTCGTTGACCGTGGCGGCCATGTGCACCACGGTGTCCTCGTCGATGCCAGGCTCGGTCGGATCGGCGCCGGCTTCAAGCAGTGCGGCCAGTGCGTCGGTGCTGCGACTGTAGATGGCCCATTCCAGCAGGGTGACGTTCTTGTCGCCGTGGCCGGAAAGGTCGGTGGTGGGGGCCAGTGCGAGGATCTTCGCGCGGTCGCCGTCGGCAATGGCACGGGCCATCTTCTCCAGCGATGGATCGGGAAAGATGGACTTGATGTCGGTGCTCTTCATCGCGGTGGGCTCCTGGGCGCCTGCGTCGTGGGTGCTGCAGCCGGCCAGAAACAAGGTGACGGCAACGGCGATGGCAACGGGGGCGTGCTGCATGGGGAAGGGGATTCCTGTAAGGGGACGTGCGGATCTGAATTGTCAGTAGCTCATGACGGTGCGCAACACCGAGGGTTCGTCGGTACCATCCTGCTCACATGCGTGGGATTTTCCATCGCGCCCTGCAAGACGCCGGAGGCATTGAACGCCACCGCGGGGATATTGCTGACGATGGACGCCGCACCGGCCAGGCCGCCGCCCAGCGAATGCCCGGTGATCACCACCTCCTTGCCAAAGGCCTGCCTGGCCAGCAGCGCCAGTTCGATTGCCTGGTCGTACTGTGCATCCTTGAAGCCCAGCCCCTGGCCCAGACTGGTCAGCCAGTCGCTGGCTTCATCGGTGCCGACATAAGCCACCATGTAATGGCCTTGGCTATCGGTGTAGAGGCCGGTGCTGAAACCGCTCTTGCCACTGTGCAGCAGCCCGGGATCGATGCCGGCATCGCGCACTTGATCGGGCGTCATCTGTCGCCCGCCTTCCACGCCGGTGCCGTAGTAGACGTCGGACATGATGCGCGCCAGGGTCTGGTCGATCGCGTGCGCGTCTTGGCCGCGCAGGCGATCTGGAAAGGAGGGCGCCGCGTCACCGGAGGCCATCGTGGCCGGTGTGTGCAGCGCAGCGTCGACGATCGGGGGATCGGACTGCAGGTTCATGAACCACTCCATGGGGAACCGCATTGCGCGAGCCTAGTGGCTGGGCGCGGCGTGGGCAACCCTGCAACCTGGTTTCACGCCGTATGCAGGGCCATGTGGATGGCGATTCCAGGACCTGCGTCTCACATCAAGGCCGGCTCTGGAAAGAAAAGAAGCTGTCCACGGGGAATGGGGATGTGCTGGATCGCATGGAGACGCATATGACATCTCGTAGGAACAGCCCATGCCGCGAGGGCTTTCCCGGTAAGGCCACATCGCCGCTGAAGCGGCTCCCACCTGTAGAGCGGAGCTTGCTCCGCTGGGGCCTTTCTCATGAACCGAACCAAGAGCAGCGGAGTCCCAAAAAGGGGATTGCCACAAGCTCCGCTCTACAAGGAGGCCGCGACGGGATCCCACCCAAGCCAGTTGCTCATACCGATGGATGCAGCCGTCACGATGCAAGGCGAACAGCGCCAAGAAAAAGGGCGAAGCCTTCGCTTCGCCCTTTCGTGCACATGCTGCCTGTTGTCGGCCTCAGCAGCAGCGGAAACCGTTGCGTCCGCCGAAGCGCGCTTCCTGGCGCTCGCGGAAAAAGGTCTTGTAGTCCATCGGCGTGCGGTCCGGATGCTTTTCCAGCACATGGCGCACGTAGTTGTCGTAGTCGGGGATGCCGCAACACAGCCGCGCGGTCTGCACCAGGCGCCGCCACACGCGACGGTGCGCCTGGTACTGCCCGACGGGGACCAGCTCGGTGCCCATTACACGTCCGCCATCTGGTGCGGTTCAAGCTGCACGTATGGCGTTTCCTTGTCGCTGCGCTGCGGGTTGCGGCGCGCGGCCAGGATGGTCTTGACCGAGTAGACCAGCACCGCAGCCACCACGAACAGGAACAGTACGGTCAGGCCGGTGTTGACGTAGGCGTTGACCACGATCTGGTGCATCTGGCCCATCGTCTTGGCCGGTGCGGTGATCGTGTCGCTGGCGATGGCGTCCTGGTACTTGTGCGCCTGCGCCAGGAAGCCCTGGGCCGGGTTGGAGTCGAAGATCTTGATCAGGCCGGCGCTGGTCGTGCACAGCAGCAGCCACACCGCCGGGATGATGGTCACCCAGGCGTAGCGGTCACGCTTGAGCTTGAACAGCACCACCGTGCCCAGCATCAGCGCGATTCCGGCCAGCATCTGGTTGGAGATGCCGAACAGCGGCCACAGCGTCTTGATGCCGCCGAACGGATCGGTCACGCCGGTGTAGAGTAGGTAGCCCCACAGCGCCACGCAGCCGGCGGTGGCCACGATGTTGGCCGCCCAGGACTCGGTGCGCCGCATCGCCGGGACGAAGTTGCCCAGCAGGTCCTGCAGCATGAAGCGGCCCGCGCGGGTGCCGGCATCGACCGCGGTCAGGATGAACAGCGCCTCGAACAGGATCGCGAAGTGATACCAGAACGCCATCGTGTCCTCGCCCGGCAGCACGCTGTGCAGGATCTGGGCGATGCCCACCGCCAGGGTCGGTGCGCCGCCGGCGCGGTTGAGGATGGTGGTTTCGCCGATGTCCTTGGCGGTGGCGACCAGCACGTCCGGGGTGATCATGAAACCCCATTCGCTGACCTGGGCCGCCACGGCCGCCACGTCGGCGCCGACCGCGGCCGGCGGCGCATTCATGGCGAAGTACACGCCCGGCTCGATGATCGAGGCGGCCACCAGCGCCATGATCGCCACGAACGATTCCATCAGCATGCCGCCGTAGCCGATGTACGGCATGTGGCGCTCGTTGGCCAGCAGCTTGGGCGTGGTGCCAGAGCTGATCAGCGCGTGGAAACCTGACACCGCGCCGCAGGCGATGGTGATGAACAGGAACGGGAACAGGCCGCCGGTCCAAACCGGGCCCAGGCCGTTGTGCGCGTACTGGGTCAGCGCCGGCATCTTCAGTTGCGGCATCACGATCAGGATGCCGATGGCCAGCGCGATGATCGTGCCGATCTTGAGGAAGGTGGACAGATAGTCGCGCGGGGCCAGCAGCAGCCACACCGGCAGCACCGAGGCGACGAAGCCGTAACCGACCATCATCCAGGTAATCGATTCCTTGCTGAAGGTGAAGGCCGGACCCCAGGTCGGATCGCCGGCGACCTTGCCGCCCAGCCAGATCGCGCCCAGCAGCAGGACCAGGCCGACCACCGAGATCTCGCCGATCTTGCCCGGACGGATGTAGCGCATGTACACGCCCATGCCGATCGCGATGGGCATCGTGGCGACCACGGTGAACATGCCCCACGGGCTCTCGGCCAGGGCGTTGACCACCACCATTGCCAGCACCGCCAGGATGATGATCATGATCAGGAACGCACCGAACAGCGCGATGGTGCCCGGCACCTGACCCATTTCCTCGCGGACCAGGTCACCCAGCGAACGCGCGTCGCGGCGGCTGGAGATGAACAGCACCATGAAATCCTGGACCGCGCCGGCCAGGACCACGCCGCAGATCAGCCAGAGCATGCCGGGCAGATAGCCCATCTGCGCGGCCAGCACCGGCCCGACCAGCGGGCCCGCACCGGCGATGGCGGCGAAGTGGTGGCCGAACAGCACGTGCTTGTTGGTCGGCACGAAGTCCAGGCCGTCGTTGCGCAGCACCGCAGGCGTGGCGCGGGTCGGATCGAGCTGCATCACCTTGTTGGCGATGAACAAGCCGTAATACCGATAGGCCACCAGATAGATCGAAACGGCGGCCACCACGATCCACAACGCGTTGACGGATTCGCCGCGGCGCAGTGCCACCGTGCCGAGGCAGAACGCGCCAAGCAGCGCGAGCAGCGCCCAGGCGACTTTGGAAAACCCCTTCATGGTCAATCCCCTGCTGGAAATAAGTCCAAGGGTCGAGCAACCCCGGATGGGGGTCAATTGAAATGCGCGATTTGGGGCTCGTACTTTGGTCTAGGAGCTGGGACCGGGGATCGGGGACTTGGGACCGAAAAAAGCGCATGCGGGTGGCGGTAGGAGCGCTCCACGGGCGCGACGGGCTTCACTGGGAAAGCCCATCGCGGCCATGTTCCGCTCCTACAGAAGATGCGTCCCGCAAGGATCGAGGAAATTGCTTGACCGGGCATCGAGGCTAAAAATCCTGTTGCGGTCCCCGGTCCCCGGTCCCCGGTCCCCGGTCCCCGCTCACAGCCAACGCGCGCGCTTGAATAGCCCATACAGCACGCCGCAGGCCACGGCCGTCACCCCGATCACGGCCATGTATCCAAAGCGTGTATGCAACTCGGGCATGTTGTCGAAATTCATGCCGTACCAGCTGGTGATCAACGTCGGCGCGGCCAGCAACGCGGCCCAGGCGCCCAGCCGCTTGACGGTTTCGCCCTGGCCCAGGGTCACCAGTGACAGATTGACGCTGAGCGCGGTGCCCAGCATCTCGCGCAGGGTGTCGATGCCATCGTTGACCCGCAGCGCGTGGTCATGGACATCGCGCATGTACAGGCGGATCTCTTCGGGCACCAGCGGACTTTGGGTGCGCACCAGGTGGGTGAGCACGTCCTGCAGCGGGCCGACCGCCACGCGCATCAGGGTCAGCTCGCGCTTGAGGTCGTACAGGCGCCGCACCACCGCGCCCTTGTAGGTCTCGGAGAAGATGTCGCGCTCCAGCGAGAACAGCGTGTCGCGCGCACCTTCGATGATCGGCATGTAGTTGTCGACGATGAAGTCCAGCACCGTGTACAGGCAGTAGGCCGGGCCCATCGCCAGCAGTTCGGGCTCGCGTTCGATCCGCAGCCGCGCCGGGGTGTAGGACAGCGAGGCGCCGTGGCGCACGGTGATCAGGTAGCGCTGGCCCAGGAAGGCCTGGGTCTCGCCGTAGCGGATCTTCTCGTCGATGACCTGCACGGTATGCAGGGCCAGGAACAGCGACTGGCCGTAAGGCTCCAGCTTGGGGCGCTGGTGCGCCTTGCTCGCGTCCTCGATGGCCAGGTCGTGCAGGCCGAACTCTTCCTGCAGTTCCAGCAGCACCTCGCGCTGGGGCTCGTACAGGCCGACCCAGACAAATGACCCGTCCTCGGCGGCTAGCACGTCGCTGATCTGGTTGAGGGTCAGGTCGCGGCGTTTGCCGCTGCGGTCGTAGGCGGCGCAGGTGATGACGCAGGCGGGGTTGCCGGGCGAGGAGGGCGGTTGGGGAATGGCGACGTTGGTGTCCGCAGGGAGCAGGCTCATGCCGCACATCGTGCGCCAGCGCCGGTGAAGGCGACAACCGTCTGATATCGCTTGCTAGGTAGCAGGCATGACTACCGGCACGTCCGCTATAGCTCACTTCTCACTAGTATCCTCTTCAACCTAGTGGCCGGTGGCTGCCATGTTCGATGCCGACATCCAACTCAAGAAGTTTCAGAAGGAGCTCAGCGCCGGTACCGTCTCGCTCGCGCTGCTGGCGGTGCTGGCCCAGGCCGAGGAGCCGCTGTACGGCTACCTGATCGCCAAGCGCATGGAGCTGCTGGGCGAAGGCGTGCTGTCGGGCAAGCAGAGCGCGCTCTATCCGGTGCTGCGCAACCTGGAAGGCGCGGGTCTGCTGGACAGCCATGTCGAACCGTCCGCGTCCGGTCCGCCGCGACGCTACTACCGCATTACCGAGCCGGGCCGCGAGGTGCTGGCGCAATGGGCCGCCGCCTGGCGTGCCACGCGAGATTCTGTTGACACCGTCCTGAGGGGGACCACCGCATGAACGCACAAGGTTTGCCCACCACCATCCCCGAATATCTGGAACAGCTGCGCGCCGCGCTCAAGGGCGCCGACCCGGCGATGATCCAGGATGCCCTCTACGACGCTGAGGAATACCTGCGCTCGGAACTGGCCGAGCAGGCCGGCAACAGCGAGGCCGAAGTGATCGCCTCGGTCGCCGGCAGCTACGGCGCGCCGGAAGAGGTCGCCGACATCTATCGCCAGACCGAGGTGACCGTGACCCGCGCACTGCGTGCGCCGCCACCGCCGCCGCGACGTTCGTCCATCGGCAAGTTCTTCGGTGTGGCCGCCGATCCGCGCACCTACGGCGCGCTGTTCTACATGCTGCTGTCGATGATCACCGGCACGTTCTACTTCACCTGGGTCGTGACCGGCGCGTCCATCTCGCTGGGCACGCTGATCCTGATCATCGGCCTGCCGCTGCTGGTGCTGTTCTTCGGATCAATCCGGGTGCTGTCGCTGGTCGAAGGCCGGATCGTCGAGGCCCTGCTGGGCCAGCGCATGCCGCGCCGTCCGCTGTATACCCAGCGCGACCGTCCGTGGCTGTCGCGGATCGGCGACATGTTCACCGACCGCCGCACCTGGAGCACGATGCTGTACCTGCTGTTGATGCTGCCGCTGGGTATCGTCTACGGGACCCTGGCCATCGGCCTGCTGTCGGCCTCGCTGGGCATGCTGGCCGCGCCGCTGCTGTATTTCTGGGACGATTCGCATGTGTGGGTCGATGGTGTCAGCGTGACGATCAGCAATGCCTGGGCGATCCCGCTGGTGACGCTCCTGGGGCTGGTCCTGCTGTTCGTGACCCTGCACGTGGCCCGCGGTGTCGGCCACATGCACGGCTGGCTGGCCAAGCAGCTGCTGGTGCGCTCGCCGGTGGTGTGACGTCGTAGCCCGGGTAAGGCCAACGGCCGCACCCGGGATCACGCGGGCCGCGGGTGCGCATTCGCTTACCCGGGCTACGGTCTCGGCCGCTATCAACAAGAAACCCGCCAACAATGGCGGGTTTCTTGTTGGCGCGCGCTGTGGATCAGGCGTTGTACCTGGCGAAGAACGCCTTGACGTCCGGGTAGACCTCGTCACGCCAGCGACGGCCGCTGAAGATGCCGTAGTGGCCGGCGCCCTTGACGGTGATGTGCTTGCGCCTGGCCTTGGGGATGCCGGTGCACAGCGCATGCGCGGCCTTGGTCTGGCCGAGGCCGGCGATGTCGTCCAGTTCGCCTTCGATGCTCAGCAGCGCGGTGCGGCTGATCGCGGCCGGATTGACCCGCTCGCCGCCGATATCCCATTCGCCGCGCGGCAGCAGGAATTCCTGGAAGACAATCCGGATGGTGTCCAGGTAGAACTCGGCCGGCATGTCCAGCACGGCGTTGTATTCGTCGTAGAAGCGGCGGTGCGCGTCGGCATCGTCCAGGTCGCCCTTGACCAGGTCGGCGTAGAAATCCCAGTGCGACATGAAGTGCCGGTTGGGATTCATCGCGATGAAGCCGGCATGCTGCAGGAAGCCTGGATAGACCTCGCGCCCGTGGCCCGGATAGTTCACAGGCACGGTGTGGATGACATTGTTCTCGAACCACGACAGCGGGTTCTGGGTGGCCAGGTCGTTGACCTGGGTCGGGCTGACCCGTGCATCGATCGGCCCGCCCATCATCACCAGCGAACGCGGCGTGGTTTCGCCGGCCGCAGCCATCAGCGACACCGCGGCCAGCACCGGCACGGTCGGCTGGCATACGCTCATCACGTGCAGCTGGTCGGCGCCGATGTGGCGGATGAAGTCCTGGATGTAGGCGACGTAATCCTCCAGCCCGAAACCACCTTCCTCCACCGGCACCAGGCGCGCGTCGATCCACTCGGTCACATAGACCTTGTGGTCGCGCAGCAGGGTGCGCACGGTATCGCGCAGCAGCGTGGCGTGGTGGCCCGAGAGCGGCGCCACCACCAGCACGGTCGGCTGGACCTTGAGCTTTTCGATGTAGGCCTGGTCGTCGGTGAAACGCTTGAAGCGCAGCAGCCGACAGAACGGCTTGGCCAGCACTTCCTGCTCGATCACCGGGACGGTGCGACCTTCGGCCTCGACTTCGGGAATGTCCCAGTCGGGCTTTTCGTAGTCCTTGCCCAGCCGATGCATCAGCTCGTTGTAGGCCGAGATGCGCTCGGCACCGGGCAGGTTGGACAACCAGCTGTTGGGGTCTGAAAACGCACGCGAACTGGCGTCGGCCAGATGGACCCACGGGGCCATCCATTGGCGGCCCATTTCATGCCACTGGTAAAGCATCATATGTAGAAGCCGTTACAGATCAGGCGGTTGCCGCGGCGCAGCATATCCGAATGTTGCCGATTTGACGTGAATTCGCCATTTCCTTGGAAGCGCGATCCGCCGTCACGCGACAGCCCCTGTGTAGAGCCGAGCTTGCTCGGCTGGGGCTTTACCGGGAAGGCCCCAGCCGAGCAAGCTCGGCTCTACATGAGGCAGGGCCAGGATCACGCGGTGGTCTCCAGGGCCGCGGCCTCCTCCGCCAGTTCCGGCCCGAGCCAGCAGTGCGAACCGGCCGGCTTGAAACCGACCTTGCCCAGCTGCCGGCGATACCAGGCGGCCGGTCGCGGCCTGAAGCCGTCGTGGTCGCCTTCGAACTCATCCTGTGCGGTGAAACTCTCCAGGAAGGCCACGCCGCCGCACAGTTCGGCCAGACCGGGCAGGCCTCGCCTGAGTTCGGCATCGGGCAGGTAATGCAGCACGTCGGCGCAGACCAGCAGGTCCACCGGCGCGCACGGGCGCAGCCACTGGAAATCACCGAACGCGGCGTGGTGCAGGTTGCGGCGCGGGCCGAAGCGCTGCACCGCGTAGGTGCTGCTGTCGAAGCCCAGGTACTGGATTTTCGGTCGCAGCTTCAGCAGTGGCGCGCGCCAGGCGCCTTCGCCGCAGCCGATGTCCAGCACCGTGCGCACCGGGCGCTCCAGCCAGTACTCGGTGCAGGCCACGGCCAGGGCCACCTTGCGCGCCAGTCGTGCCGGCCCGCCGATCTCGCCCTGGCGGTACCAGCGCTGGAAATATTCGTGGTCGTACTGCTTGTCCAAGATGCGTCGCCGTGGAGGGATGGGGGACAATGATCGCCTTACCGACGCTGCGCGCGCCACGGAGTCGTTCCATGCAGGCCTATTTGCTGGTCAAGACCTTCCACCTGCTGTTCGTCATCGCCTGGATGGCGGCGGTGTTCTACCTGCCGCGGATCCTGGTGAACCTGGCCGAGAGCGCCGGCCAGCCCGAGGTGCAGGCGCGTCTGCAGCTGATGGGGCGGCGGCTGTATGGCTTTGGCCACAGCATGTTCGGCCTGGCCGTGGTCCTGGGCCTGGTGCTGTGGCTGGGATATCGGTTCATCCCGGATTTCCCGACGATGGTCGGCGGACGCACGGGTTGGCTGCACGCCAAGCTGGGACTGGTGGTGCTGATCCTGGCGCACTACATCGTGGCCGGGCGCTGGCTCAAGGGGCTGGCCAAGGGGCGGGCGCTGCCTTCGTCGAAGGCACTGCGCTGGTTCAACGAGGTGCCGGTGGTGGTGCTGGTGGTGATCGTGTATCTGGTGCTGGCCAAGCCGTTCTGAAGTTGGTTCTTGCCTGTGCTGTGTCTTTGAAGCAGAGCAAAAGCTTTCACGCCACTTCGCGGCGCGAGCTACTTTTGTCTTGGCAAAAGTAGCCAAAACCGCCAGCGCCTGACGCGATCCCCCGCTGCGCGGCGGTCCCCTGTGCTCCTCGCTGTAAACGGCACGGCGCGGAATTCGCTGCGCTCAGACACCCGCGCCTCTTCGGCCGTTTCCAGCTCCGGTGCTCGGCTCGCTTTGAAGGTGCTGAAAATCAAGAGAAGAGCACATCAAAAACCAAATCAGCCGAGCGAGCTCAGCTCTATAAGGAGCGATGCGCCCGGACTTTATGTAGAGCGGAGCTTGCTCCGCTGGGCTTTCTGGCGATCTGACCGAAGAGCAGACGTAGGTCGGCCCCTCGCGGCCGAGGCGCGGGATTGCCGATGGGTTGTGCGTCGGGGGCGTGGCCCCGAGCTACGGCTCTGGCGGTCTGACCGAAGAGCAGCGGAGCAAGCTCCGCTCTACATATACATGGAGCGTCCAGGTGGCGCGTTGCTTCTCGTGTGCTGCGTACGGCCTACCTGGCTTCAAACGCCGTCGGCACCGGCAGTTCCACCGGTACGCCATCGGCGTTGCAGGTGCCGGCGGCGCAGAGGCGTTCGCGCAGCTTCGGGGTGGCCTGCACGATCAGGTGGTAGATCGCATTCTGCTCGACCGTGCCGCGGAAGGCGGTGCTGCCCGGGCCGGTGGCCCAGATGCCCACGTCGTCGCCGCCATGGCTCTCGGATTTCATGGGAACCATGCTTTCCTGCAGATAGTCCGGGGCCTCGGTATCGACGTTGGTCAGGTCGGGGCGACCGGTAGAAGGCTGCACTTCGGCCGGCTCATGCAGCGCATGCTTGGGACCCTGCGGCTGGGTGTTGCTGGCGCCGGGATAGCCGGGACCGTTGGCGTAGCTGAGCGTGGTGTAGGTCATGCCGGTCTGGTCGCGCGCGTACTGCGTGCGGTCCCCGTCTTCGCCGGACAGGCCGCGGACCTTGCCCAGGATCGGGTTGCCGCGGATCGGGTAGCCGACGAAATTCAGCGAATGCGAGTGGTCGGCGGTGACGATGATCAGGGTGTCCGGCGGCGCGGTCTGCACGGCGGTGCGCACCGCGTCGGACAGGGCGATGGTTTCGTCCAGGGCACGGAAGGCATTGCCGTAATGGTTGGCGTGGTCGATGCGGCCGCCTTCGATCATCAGCGCGAAGCCTTCCGGTTTGCGCGCCAGGGCGGTGATCGCGGTGGCGGTCAGTTCGGACAGGCTGGGCTCGCCGGTGGGCGTGCGGTTGCGGTCGTGGTCGAACTGCATGTGGTCCGGTTCGAACAGGCCAAGCAGCGCCGGGGCATCCTTGGCGGCTTCCAGTTCCTGCGTATTCCAGACGTAGACGCCGCCTGGATGGGCCTGTTTCCACTCGGCCACCAGGTCGCGGCCATCCAGGCGCAGGCCGACCTTGTCGTCGTATTCGGGGTCGCGCTCGGTCGCCGGCTGGAATTCGCTGCGGCCGCCGCCGAAGGCGACCAGCGGGCCGCGTCCGAATCGGGCATCGGTCAGCAGCTGCTGGGCGATGTCGGTGCAGCCGGCGGCCTTGGCTTCAGGGGGCAGGTCGGCGTCGCTTTCCCAGTTGCGTTCCGGCGTATGGGCGTAGGTCGCCGCCGGCGTGGCGTGGGTCAGGCGCGCGTTGGTCACGATGCCGGTGGCCATGCCGGCGCTGTCGGCCAGCTGCAGCCAGGTCAACAGGCCCTTGTTCAGGCTGTCGGCGCAGTCGTTGCGGGTGCCGGCGCTGACGCCGATGGCACCCATGTGCGACTTCACCCCGGTCATGATCGCGGTCATGGTCCCGGCCGAATCGGGGGTCTGCGAATCGGTGTTGTAGGTCTTGCTGAGCGCGGTGGCGGGGAAATCTTCCCAGCTCAGGGCGTTCTCCTCGCCCGAGCTGCCCTTGCGCTGGCCTTCCAGGATGCGCGCGGCGGCCACGGTGGTCAGGCTCATGCCATCGCCCAGGAACAGGATCACGTTGCGGGCCTTGCCGGTCATCGCGACATTGCCGGCGGCGCGCGCGGCGCCGCTGCGGTACCACCACTGCGGCGTTTCGCCCTGCGGGTGGGCGACGGCGGGGACATCGATCCGGGACGTTGCGGCAGCGGTGTTCTGCGGCGGCGAGATCGCGCAACCAGCCAGCAGGGTGACGGTCAGGGCGGCGGCGATGCGGGTGGCTTGACGCATGCGGGGGTGGCTTTCGATGGAGTCGACCTCCGATTATGCGCAGCCCCTGCGGCAGTCTCATGACGGCTGTCCAGGATGTCATCGGCGCCAGCGCGCCGGGTGATGTCCCGCCACTGGTCCGCCGGGTTCCACTGCGGGCGTCGCCACCACCGAATGTCTGGGATAAGGTGCGATCTGGAACAAAAATGACGGCAAAGGTGTGGCGATGAAGCTGGTGCAGGCATGGCTGAAGATCCCGTTCTGGCAGCGCGTGGTGGCCGGCTTCGTGCTGGGCGCGCTGGCCGGCTGGGCGTTCGGGCCGAATGCGGAAACCTGGTTCGGGCCGCTGGGCGACCTGTACGTCACCCTGATCAAGATGATCGCGATTCCGCTGGTGTTCTTCGCGGTGATCAATGCCATCTCTGCATTGAGCGGACAGAAGTCGATCGCCGCGCTGGGCGCGCGCACCTTCGGCTGGTTCATCATCACCGCCTGCCTGGCGGTGGGCATCGGCCTGCTGGTCGGCACGATCATGCAACCGGGCAGTGGCACGCTGAGCATCGGCATCGATTCGGCCTGGAAGCCGCGCGACGTGCCCAGCCCGGTCAAGGTGCTGCTGGACGTGGTGCCGTCCAACCCGTTCTTCGCCCTGACCGGCATCGGCACCAGGACCAATGCCGCCGGTGAAACCGTGCTGGCCGCCGGTCGTGGTTCGATCCTGCCGGTGATCTTCTTCGCCGCGCTGCTGGGCTTTGCGATGGTCAAGCTGGGTGATCGCGTCGCCGAGGCGCGCAAGCTCACCGCGCAGATGAGCGAGATCATGATCCAGGTGACCCGCTTCGTGCTGGAAGTCACTCCGATCGGCACCTTCGGCCTGATCGCCGCGCTGGTCGGTGCCTACGGTTTCGAGAAACTGTTGCCGCTGGGCAGCTTCGTCCTGGCGCTATACATCGCCTGCGCACTGCACGTGGTGATCGTCTACGGCGGCCTGCTGGTCGCGCATGGGCTGAATCCGCTGAAGTTCTTCCGCGGCGCCGCGCCGGGCATGCAGGTGGGGTTCGTCAGTTCGTCCAGTTTCGCGGCCATGCCGGTGGCGCTGCGTTCGATCACCCACAACCTGGGCGTGAACAAGGACTACGCGTCCTTCGCCGTGCCGCTGGGTGCCAGCATCAAGATGGACGGCTGCGGCGCGATCTATCCGGCGCTGTGCGCGATCTTCATCTCCCAGTACACCGGCGTGCCGCTGAGCGGCAACCAATACTTCATCGTGCTGATCGCCTCGGTGCTGGGCAGCTTCGGCACTGCTGGCGTACCGGGTACCGCCGTGGTGATGGCCACGGTGGTATTGACCGCCGCGGGCCTGCCGCTGGAAACCATCGGCTACCTGTACGCGATCGACCGCATCCTGGACATGATGCGCACCCTGACCAACGTGACGGGCCAGATGCTGGTGCCGGTGCTGGTCGCGCGCGAGACCGGGATGCTGGACAAGCAGGTCTACGACGCGGCGTCGACCAATGTCGGCGTGGAGCAGGCGATCGAGCGGTAGGCACCGAGGCCCCGGGAAGATCGTTTCTGCATGCGGCCGCGCGTTTTTTTTGGAGCTTGCTCCGCTGGAGCTTTCACGGGTGACCTGTCCAAAGGGCAGCGGAGCAAGCTCCGCTCTACAGGGGGTGGGCCTGCGTTTTAACGATGGGTCGCGGACGCTCTACGGGCGTGCCTTCTCCGCTGCCAGCTGCGCATCGAATTTCTTCTCCGCCGCATCGGCATAAGCCACGCAGGTCATCGGCTCGGGATGCGGGTTGGCGTTGTCGGCGTAGTCCCAGCCGCTGGCATCGGCATGCGGGGTGACCAGCAGGTCGCAGGGCAGCGCGCGCACGGTCGCGAAACTACTGCGGAACATCTCCACCAGGCGCGGGATGCGTGGATTGCCGCTGAGCGTGTAGCCCGGCGCGCTCAGGCTGTCGGCATAGACGATGCGCATCGGCTTGCCCTGCCGGGTATCGGTCCAGGTCCAGCTCATGCTGCCGGGCGTGTGGCCGGGCGTGAAATGCACGGTCAGGGCGGTGCTGCCCAGCGTCACCACCTCGCCATCCTGGACGATGCGTCCGGGCGTCAGTGGCGCAAAGATCATCCCATCGCCGAACTGGATGTCGTTGCTGCCGCCATGTTCCAGCAGCACGGCCGATTCGGCGTTGCTGACCACCGTGGCGCCGGTTGCGCGCTGCAGTGCGGCCAGCGGGCCGACGTGATCGGCATGGGCGTGGGTGTGCAGGATCAGGCGCACATCGCCTGGTTTGACGCCCAGTTTGGCCAGGTTCGCCAGGACCAGTTCACCGGTCTGCGGCATGCCGCCATCGATCAGGATTGCGCCCGCGTCGGTCTTGACCAGCAGCGATGAAATGCGCGCGGTCCCGACCTGCCAGACGTGGTCGCTGATCTGCACCGGCTCGACCGGCGTCAGCCACGCGGCATCGACGTGATAGGCAACCAGCTGCGGCAGCGGCTGCGCGGCTTGCGCGCTGCAGGACAGGCACAGCGAAGCCAGGATGGAAGACGGCAGGGTCAGGCGCATTGATGAGGATTCCTCTGGAAAACGCAGCGTTGATTGTCGCCGCCACGGCGTTTGCCCGGCCATGATTGGCGACACAAAACATGAGGAACCCGCCTGTCCGCGGGAACAGAAACGGCCGCTCGCGCGGCCGTCCTGTGTCGTGCGGGCCGGGGCTTTCAGACTTCCAGGCGTGGTGTCGCCATGCGCGTGGCGGCCAGTGTCAGCGGGATTGGCAGCAGCAGGCTGGCCACCGTCACCCAGGCGGGGAAGGGGATGAACGCCGCCAGCCCGATCACTCCCAGCATCACCACTGCACCGACCGTGATCGCCGCGCCACCACGATTGGCGTGGGCGGTGAACGCGGCCGACCAGCCGCCGATCAGCCCGGCGAGCGCCCAGCCGCCGATGATGCAGGCCAGTGCTTCGCGCGGCGCGCCGATGGCGTAGTCGGTCAGGTTGGAGGCCGTGTAGAAGTCCGATCCGTTGGGCAGCCGGTACAGGCGCTGGTAGCCGTAATACGCACCGGCGACCACCGCCGCAGCCACCACCAGGCCAAGCACGAGACCCATGAGCGTACGCATGACGCATTCATTCCATTGAGTGGGAAGCCCGCAGGATCGCGCGAAAGCTCATTCCGTCGCAACCGGCTATCCTGCGCCGGACCAGCAGCGACTGGTCATCATCCAGCCACGGCCGCAGTGCCCCAAGCACGACCCAGGAGACCGCATGCGCGGCGAACAGCGTGAACTGACTTTCCGATTCCTGGCCGAACCCAAGGACGTCAACTACGGCGGCAAGGTGCACGGCGGGGTGGTGATGCGCTGGATCGACCAGGTCGGCTATGCCGCCGCAGTCGGCTGGAGCGGACACTACAGCGTGACCGTGGCGGTGGGTGGGATCCGCTTCGTCGCCCCGATCCGGATCGGCGACCTAGTCACGGTCACCGCCAAGCTGGTCCACACCGGCACCAGCAGCATGCATTTCGCCGTCGATGTGCGCGCCCGCGACCTGGGCCTGGAGGATGGCAACGCGGCCAGCCGGTTGTGCACGCACTGCGTGATCGTGTTCGTGGCGATGGACCAGGCCGAGGGCAAGCCGACCGCGGTGCCGCCGTGGACCCCGACCAGCGACCAGGACCATCGCCTGGCCGAATACGCGATGAAGGTGATGGAGCTGAGCAAGGGCATCGAGCAGACCGTGGCGGCCTTCCACGCCGATCCAGGCTGAGGCGGCCGCAGACGGCCATGAAAAAGCCGGCGCATGCGCCGGCTTTTTCGTTTGCGGAACGGAACGCGCCGGCCTTACATCGCCACGCGTCGCGCCTGCATGAAGCGGCCACCCCAGTAACCGGAGGTCAGGGTGTCCACGCGGACGTCCCTGCCGGTGCTGGGCGAGTGCAGGAAGCGGCCTTCGCCGACGTAGATGCCGACGTGGTTGACCCGGCCCCGCGCGCCGAAGAACACCAGGTCGCCCTGGCGCAGCTCGTTGCGGTTCTTGATCAGCTCGGCATTGTCATTGGCGGCCATGTCGCGCGACACGCGCGGCAGGTCGACGCCCAGCGCGGTGCGGAACACGTAACCGACCAAGCCGCTGCAGTCCAGGCCGCTGTCAGGATCGGTGCCGCCCCAGCGATACGGGGTGCCCAACAGGGTCAGGGCACGCTGCAGGACATTCTGGACCTTGCCGATGTCACTTTCGTTGGCTGCCGCTGCGCTGGTCAGGTCGTAGTTGCTCAACAGCCGGCTCAGATCGCTGGCCAGCATCGCCGAACGGTCCATTACCGGCACGGTGTCGCTTGCGGCCAGACGCGGAAGCAAAGCGGTCAGGGTCGCGGCGGCGGCCTGGGTGGCCTTGTCGCGCAGGCTGGCGCTGGTGGCGGCCGGGGCCGCAGCGGCAGGCACCAGGGCGGAGGCAGGCATGGCGACCGCCAGCGGCGGGGCTGCAGCCGGGGCCGGCGCGATGACCTGGCCAGCCGGCACGGCAGTCGGACTTGCGGCAACGGCGGCCGGAACACCAGTGGCGACGGTGGTTGCAACCGGACTGGTCACCGTGGCGACATCGGTGGACACGATATAGGTGGCCTGCGGCTGCGATGCAGCCGTGGCGTCCTGGGCCATCGCCAAGGGCGATGCGGACATGCCCAGCAGGGCCAGGATGAGGAGGTGAAGCGAACCGCGACGGAGTCGGCGGGTGGTGAGCGGCTGGCCTGTCGGCAGGTCGTCGATCGTCACGGGCAGGTGAAGGTTTCGCGGCGGAGGTGGGAGTTTGCCGTTAGACCCCAGTGAAGATGTTCAAAGTTCGTTAGGAATTCGTGTAGCCCGAGGCGATTTCTGTCACATTTCGTGGCATCACACTTAATTAACAACCCGGCGGGCACCAGTGTAGTGGTCGCGCCAATACGGTCCGTCCAGATAATCCAGGCGCACGGTGCCGCCGGTGCTTGGGGCATGCACGAAGCGCCCTTCGCCCACATAGATGCCGACATGGCTGACGTTGTCGCGGGTGCCGAAGAACACCAGATCCGCCGGCGCCAGGCGATCCAGATCGATCCTGGGGCCCTGCACCCTGGCCAGGTCGCCCGAGGTCCGGGGCAGACGCAGATCCAGCATGTCGCGGTAGACGTAGCTCACCAGGCCGCTGCAGTCGAAGCCCGAGTCCGGCGTGTTGCCGCCGTAGCGGTAGGGCGTGCCGACCAGTCCCAGGGCGCGCATCAGCACGCCGTTGACCGCGGTCGGGTCATTGACCTGGACCGTCGGCCAGACCCGGTTGGAAATCGGCGGGGCCGCTTTGCGGACTCCACGCTGGCTGCTGCAACCGGCCAGCAGCAGGCCCAGGCCCAGAACAAGGCAGGCCGCGGCGCGGGCGACTGGCACGCGCCGAGGCGAGCCGGGATAATGGGTGGTCTTCATCGCGGCCAATGTTGACCGCACGCCCTGCGGCAGACAAGCCGCGCACCAGCCGCAAGCCGCGGCCCATCCAAGAGTTTTCAATGAAAATCGCCAAAGACAGCGTCGTGCGTTTCCACTACACCGTTTCCGAAGTCGGCTCCGAGCCGCTGGAAACCTCCAAGGACCGCGAGCCGCTGGCGATCCTGGTCGGTCACGGCAACATCATCCCCGGCCTGGAGAACGCGATGATGGACAAGGAAGCCGGCGAGAGCTTCGGCGTGGACGTCGGCGCGGCAGAGGCCTATGGCGAGCGCCGCGACGGCCTGACCCAGCGCGTGCCGAAGAAGCACTTCGGCACCCAGAAACTGGCCCCGGGCCAGCAGGTGGTGCTGCAGACCAACTTCGGCCCGCGCGCGGTGACCATCCAGAAGATCGGCATGAGCGTGGTCGATGTGGACCTGAACCACCCGATGGCCGGCAAGGACCTGCACTTCGACGTGGAAGTGGTGGAAGTGCGCGAAGCCAGCGCCGAAGAGCTGGAGCATGGCCACGTGCACGGCGAAGGTGGCCACGATCACTGATCGGCGTCCAACCGGATGCGACCGGCGGCCCGCGGATGCGGGCCGTCTTCGTTTGTGGCCCGCCGTCCCTGGAAGCCATCCCCGGATCAAGTCCGGGGCAGGCTCTTCGGGCCATCGCTGCGCGATGTCAAAAATCGCTCCGGGCGATTTTTTGCGGGCTCGGCGATGACGGCTGGTCGCCGCTCGACACCGGCACAGCCGCTGCCGGCACAGGAACGGGTGGCGGCAATGGACGTGCTGCGCGGGCTGGCGCTGCTGGGCATCCTGCTGATGAACCTGGAAGGGTTCGCCGGGCCGCCGGCGCTGATGGGCACCGGTATCGACCCGCAGCTACGCGGACTGGATCGCTGGGCTGATGCGGCGATCTATGTGCTGGTGCAGGGCAAGTTCATCGCGCTGTTCTCGTTGCTGTTCGGCGCGGGCTTTGCGGTGATGGCCGGGCGTGCCGAACGCGAAGGCTGGTCGCTGCGCGCGGTCTGGGGACGCCGCTGCGCCGGGCTGCTGCTGATCGGCTTGCTGCACGCGCTGCTGGTCTGGTCCGGCGACATCCTGGTGACCTACGCGTTGTGCGGCCTGCTGCTGCTGGGCTTCGGTGAGGTCCTGGGCAGGATCCTGGCCTGGATCGGGGTCGGCATCTTTCTGGTCCCGGCAGGCGTGTCGCTGCTGGCGGGGTTGGGCGCTTCGGCCCTGGCCGCCAGCCCCGGATGGCAGCAGGCGCTGCAGGCGCAAGCCGCGCAGGCGGCGGCAACCGCGCAGGCGCAGATCCAGGCGTATGGGCATGGCGATTTCATGGCGGCCACGAGCCAGCGCTTGCTGGACCTGGGGGATCGGCTGGCCATGCTGCCGATGACCGGCGCGCAGGTGTTTGGCCTGTTTCTGGTGGGCGCCTGGCTGGGGCCAGTGCTGACGCGGCCAGCCGCGCATGCGCGTGCCTTGGCCTGGATGCGCCTGGGCGCGTTGCCGGTGGGGCTGGCCCTGATGCTGGGTTCGGTGGCAGTGGCGCCCTGGATCGATCCTGCGCGCGCGGACCTGCGTATCTGCCTGGCGGCGTCGATGGCAGCAGCGGCCAGCCTGCCGCTGTGCCTGGGTTACGTGAGCTGGACGATGCGATGGCTGGCGTCGTCTCATGGCGATGGCATCGCCTCATGGCTGGCCGCCGCCGGGCGCCTGGCGCTGAGCAACTACCTGCTGCAGTCGCTGGTCTGCACGTGGGTGTTCTACGCGAGCGGCTTGGGCGCGTTTGGATTGGGGCGAAGCTGGCAGGTGATGGTCGGGTTCGCGCTGTTCGGCGTACAGCTTCTGCTGAGCGCATGCTGGCAACGCGCCGGACGCCTGGGTCCAGCCGAATGGCTGCTGCGCACGCTGACCTATGCGCGACTGCCGGCGCGACGTGGCGCGGTTTAACAGGCCGTCACCATGTGTGGAGGCGCCGGATCGCGAACCAAACAGCGCGCGGTCGTGCCATCGTCACCGATGCTCGCGCTGACCGGCGGCATGCTTGGCGTGTCCGGGACGGCCTGGCGCCTGACCGTCGTTTTTATTTTGGATGGAGCAGTGCATGTCTCAACGCGACAACAGTGAGTACGACCTGATCGTGATCGGTGGTGGTTCGGGTGGCCTGGCCGGGGCTTTCCGCGCAGCTGGATATGGCGCCAGCGTCGCGATCCTGGAGCCAGGCGAACTGGGCGGCACCTGCGTCAACGTGGGCTGCGTGCCAAAGAAGGCGATGTGGCTGGCGGCCGAGATGGGCCGGCGCATCGACATGGCCGCCGATCTGGGCTTCCGCGTGCATAACGGGCCGCTGGACTGGCAGGAATTCGTGGTTCATCGCCAGCGCTACATCGCCGGCATCCACGACAGTTATCGCGAACGGCTGCGGAAAGCCAACATCATGCGGATCCCCTCACGCGGCAAGCTGGTCCCCGGCGGCGTGCACTGTGACGACGGCCTGGACCTGAAGGCGCGGCATGTGCTGATCGCCACTGGCGGCCATCCCATGCGGCCGAAGATTCCCGGTGCGGAACTGGCGATCGATTCGGATGGTTTCTTCAACCTGTGCTCGGCGCCGCCGCGCGTGGCCATCATCGGCGGCGGCTACATCGCGGTGGAACTGGCCGGAGTGCTGCAGGCATTGGGCAGCCAGGTGGAGCTGTTCGTGCGCGGTCCGTGCCTGCTGCAGTCCTTCGACCGCGATCTGACGCTGCAGCTGGCCGAGAACCTGCGCCAGGGCGGCATCCGCCTGTTCTTCGACACCCAGGTCACCGCGCTGGAGCGCGCCGGCGAACAGACCCGCGTGGTCACCGATACCGGCCCGGCGCCGGATGTCTACGACTGTGTCATCTTCGCGACCGGCCGCAGGCCCAATACGCGCGATCTGGGACTGGAGTCGGTGGGGGTCAAGACCGACGACACCGGTCACGTGCAGGTCGATGGCTGGCAGGACACCAATGTCGAAGGCATCCATGCCATCGGCGATGTCACCGACGCGGGCGTGGAACTGACGCCGGTGGCGATCGCTGCGGCGCGCCGGCTGATGGACCGGGTGTTCGGCAACGAGTCTCACGCCAAGCTCGATCACGCCAACATCCCCAGCGTGGTGTTCTCGCATCCGCCGATGGGCAGCGTGGGCGTGACCGAACAGCAGGCCCGCGCTCAGCACGGCGAAGACGCAGTGCAGGTGTTTTCCACCACCTTCCGGCCGATGCTGTATGCGCTGGCCGACGCACCGCAGCACAGCCTGTTCAAGCTGGTCTGCGTAGGCCAGGACAAGCGCGTGATTGGCGTGCACCTGATGGGCGAGAACGCCGACGAAATCCTGCAGGGCTTTGCCGTGGCGGTGAAGCTGGGCGCGACCCTGGACGACCTGCACGACACCGTCGCAATCCATCCGACCAGCGCCGAGGAAGTAGTGCTGCTGCGTTGAAGCGATCCATACGATGCACATGGAAAGGGCCGCATTGCTGCGGCCCTTTTTGTTACCGCTATGAAGGTCAGTGCCCGCCAGCCGCGGCACCGCTACCGGCCTTGGCTGCGAATGGCGGTTTGGCGAACCACACGAACACGATCACGCCCAGGAAGATCCAGCCCAGCAGATAGAAGATCTCGTTGAAGCCGATCTGCGAGGCCTGCTGGCCGATCATCTGGTTGAGCACCACCGCGCCGGTCTGGGCGTCGCCGCGGCCCAGCTGATGCACGGTCTGCTGCAGGGCCGGATCGTACGCGCTGATGTTCTCGGTCAACTCGGCATGGTGAATGGTGATGCGACGGTTCCAGGCCCAGGTGGTCAGCGAAGCGGCGAAGCTGCCGCCCAGGGTTCGCACGAAGGTCGCCAGGCCCGAGCCGGCCGCGATCTCATGTGGTTCCAGGTCCGACAGCAGGATGGTCAGCACCGGCATGAAGAACAGTGCCACGCCAAGGCCCTGGATCAGCTGCACCTCGGCCACGCGGCCGAAGTTCACGTCCAGGTTGAAGCCCGAGCGCAGGAAGCTGGTGCTGGCCATCACGAAGAACGCAAAACTGGCCAGAAAGCGCAAGTCGAACCGGGTCGCATACTTGCCCACGAACGGCGTCAGGATCACCGGCAGAATGCCCAGTGGCGCCGTCGCGAAGCCGGCCCATAGCGCGGTATAGCCCATGTTGCGCTGCAGCCACAGCGGCACCAGTAGGCCGATCGAAAAGAACGCCGAATACGCCGTCACCATCGCCACCGTGCCGGCGGCGAAGTTGCGATGGCGGAACAGGCGCAGGTTGACGATCGGGTCCTTGTCGGTGAGCTCCCAGATCACGAACACCGTCAAGGCGATCGCGGCCACGATGGTCAGGATCACGATCTTGTGCGAGTTGAACCAGTCTTCGTCGTTGCCCAAGTCCAGCATGATCTGCAGCGCGCCCACGCCCAGGATCAGCGTAGCCAGGCCGATGTAGTCCATTTTCGGCGTCTGCAGCCTTTCCGGACGGCCCTTCATCTGCCGGCCGACCACGATGCTGGCGAAGATGCCGATGGGGATGTTGATGAAGAAGATCCATTCCCAGCTGTAGTTGTCGGTGATCCAGCCGCCCAGGATCGGGCCGGCAATTGGCGCGACCACCGTCACCATCGCCAGCAGCGCGATGGCCTGCCCGCGTTTGGCCGGTGGATAGATCGAGATCAGCAGCGCCTGGGTCACCGGATACATCGGCCCAGCCACGAAGCCCTGCAGCGCGCGGGCGACCACCAGCAGGCCCATCGAGTTGGCGATGCCGCACAGGAACGAGGCGATCACGAACGCCAGCGTGGCCCAGGTGAACAGCTTCACTTCACCGAAGCGACGGGTCATGTAGCCGGTCAGCGGCAGCGCGATGGCGTTGCTGACCGCGAACGAGGTGATGACCCAGGTGGCCTGGTTGGCGCTGGCGCCCAGGTTGCCGGAAATGGTCGGCAGCGACACGTTGGCGATCGTGGTGTCGAGCACCTGCATGAACGATGCAAGCGCCAGGCCGATCGTGGCCAGCGCCATGTTCGGCGGCCGGAACGGCTGGGCCGCCGCCGGCTGTGGGGCGGCCGGTCGGCCGCCCGCGTCTTCGGCGATGGTGGACATCAGTGTGTGCTCAGTTCTGCTTGGCCGACTCGGGCAGGTTCTGCTCGATGATCGAGGTGATCAGCTGGTTGGCATCGGCCAGCTGCTTCTCGTAGGCGGTGGTGGTCATCAACGGCTTGGCATTGGCGTCGGCCGTGCGGGCCGGGGCCAGGACCGGGCCGTTCTGGTCCTTGAGGGTGACGTCGACGTCCATGCTCAGGCCGATGCGCAGCGGGTGCTCCTGCAGTTGCTTGGGATCCAGGGTGATCTTGACCGGCAGGCGCTGGACGATCTTGATCCAGTTGCCGCTGGCGTTCTGCGCCGGCAGCAGCGAGAACGCGCTGCCCGTGCCCAGGCCCAGGCTGTCGACCTTGCCCTGGTAGGTGACGTCGTCGCCGTACAGGTCGGCGTGCACCTCCACCGGCTGGCCGATGCGCATCTTGCCCAGCTGGGTTTCCTTGAAGTTGGCTTCCACCCAGACCTGGTCGATCGGCACGATGGTCATCAGCGTGGTGCCGGGCTGGACCTGCTGGCCCAGCTGCACGCGGCGCTGGGCCACGTAGCCGGACACCGGTGCGACGATGGCCGCGCGCTGCAGATTCAGATAGGCCTGACGCAGCTGCGAGGCGGCGGCCTCGACCTGCGGCGCCTTGCTCACGGTGGTGGCATCGACCAGCGCGCGGGTGCGCTGCAGGGTGCCGCGTGAACCGCCCAGGGCGGCTTCGGCCGAAGCCAGCACGTCGCGGGCGTGGGCCAGCTCTTCGCGCGAGACCGCACCGGTGGCCACCAGGCCTTCGCGGCGCTTGACGTCGGCGCGGGCCTGGTCGACGGCGACCTGGCGAGCGCGCAGGTCCGACTCACCGGACTCGACGTTGCTGAAAAGGCCGCGCACCTGGCGGACGGTGCCGGCCAGGTTGGCCACGGCCTGGTCGTAGCTGACCTGGGCGTCATTGGGATCCAGGTGGACCAGCGGCTGGCCGGCCTCGACCTTCATGCCGTCGTCGGCGTCGATGCTGACCACCGTGCCCATGGTCTGCGGCACGATCGAGACGATGTTGCCGTCCACGTAGGCATCGTCGGTGGACTGGTGCCAGCGGCCATACAGCAGTTCGTAGGCCAGCCAGCCGGCGCCGCCGATCACCACCACGACCAACAGGATCAGCAGCGCGCGCTTGCGGTTGTTCTTCTGCGGCGGGGTGCCGGCCGCTGCGGGGGTTTGGGTCTGGGTGCTCATGGGGTGGTTTCGGCGGTCATGTTGGAAGAGGGGGCGGTCAGCTGCAGGCCGCCGCCGAGTGCCTGGTCGAGGTCGACCACGGCGGCATAGCGCTGCGCATGCAGTGCGGCCAGCTGCTGTTCGAGTTGAAGCAGCGGTCGCTGGGCGTTGAGGACATCCAGCTGGGTGCCCAGGCCGGCGTCGTAGCGGCTGCTGGCCAGATCGAAGGCCTTCTGCGCGGCGTCGCGGGCCTGGCTGACCGATTGGGTCTGGGCGTCCAGCGAGCGGGCGGACTGCACCGCGTCGGCGACTTCGCGCATGGCGCCGACCAGGGCCTGGTTGTAGTTGGCCACGGCCAGGTCGTACTGCGCGTCGGCGTTGTCCAGGTTGGCGCGCAGGCGGCCCCCGTCGAAGATCGGCAGGCTGATCGCCGGGCCGCCCAGGCCCAGGACCGAGTCGCTGTCGAACAGGTCCGACAGGTGCGCCGAGGCCAGGCCGGCGATGACATTGAGGTTCACGCTGGGCTTGAACGCGGCCGCGCGCGCGTCCACGCCGCGGTTGGCCGCCTCCACGCGCCAGCGCGCGGCGACCACGTCGGCGCGGTGGCCGAGTAGTTCGCTGGGCAGCACGCCCGGCACGCCCGGCGCCGGGGCCTGCAGCAGGCGCGGCTGGGTGATCGACTGGCCACGGTCCGGTCCCTTGCCCAGCAGCGCGGCCAGCGCGTTGTGCAGCAGGGTGATCTGATGCTCGGCGGCCTGTTCCTGCTGGCGCGCACCGGCGATGGTGCTTTCGGCCTGGCGCAGCTGCAGGTCGTTGTCCAGGCCGGCGCTGACGCGCTGCTGACTGAGGTCGCGCAGGTGGCCGGAGCGCTGCTGCTCGCGGCGGGCCACGTCCAGGGCTTCGTATGCCTGCGACAGCGAGATGTAGGTGCGGGCGATGTTGGCCGACAGGGTCAGGCGCGCGGCCTGCGCGTCGACTTGCGCGGCCCTGGCCTGGCCCACGGCCGATTCCCAGGCGGCGCGCTGGCCGCCCCACAGGTCCGGGGCCCACTTGAAGTTGAGCATCAGCACGTTGGTCCACATCAGGTCGCCGCCAAGCTCGTCGCCGGCCAGGCCCTTGGGCAGCTGCGCACCGGCGTATTGGCCGGAAGCTTCCAGCGTGGGCCTGCGCTGGGCGTCGGACAGGCCGGCCTGGGCCTGGGCCTGGCGCAGGCGCGCATCGGCCGCAGCCAGCGACGGGCTGCCGGCCAGGGCTTCCTGGATCAGGCTGTCCAGCTGCGGATCGCCCAGCGTGTTCCACCAGTCCTGGCTGGGGAAGGCGGCAGCACTGTAGGCGTCGACGCCCAGGCTCTGCTGCGCGGTCAGGGTGTCGGCATCAAGCGCCTGGCCGGTCGTGCTCAGGCCATGGCTGCTTGCGCAGCCGGCCAGGACGAGGGCACAGGCCAGTGACGCGGTGAGCCTGCCGGGCAGGCGCGTGGAAACAGGCGTGGGCATGGTCAAACGGTCTCGGAGGTGAGGTTGTTGCGGGCCAACTCGAGCAGGCGCATCAGTTCGCTGGCTTCGGCTTCGGACATGCCGGCGGTGGCGCGCTGGAGGATGCGCTGGCCGCACAGGTTGATGTCCTTCCAGATGGCGGTGCCGGCCTCGGTCAGGTGGATGTGCAAGGCGCGGCGGTCGCCCGGATCGGCCTGGCGCACGACCAGGCCGCGGGTTTCCAGCCGATCCAGCAGGCGGGTCATCGCGCCGGGGTGGACTTCGGCCGCCCGGGCCAGGTCGGTGACGCTGGCGATGCCGTCGGCGAGCTTCTTGATGGTGACAAACTGGCTGAAGGTCAGGTCGTGGCCGGCGGCGACCAGTTCCTTCTCCATCGCTTCCCAGATCGCATCGCGGACCTGGCGGATCAGCAGGCCGAGCGAAGACCCGCTGGAAGGCGGGCAAATGGACGCAGGGGATTTCATGGCGCGGCATGATCCACGCCATGGAAATAATTGTCAATGCAAATATTGTTTTAGCAATAGAACGACCTGTGCTGTCATTCTGCTGACGGAACGGTCAGCTACACCGTGCGATGCAGGACGAGCTCCAGGACCGCCTTGCTTCCGAAAAAGGCCAGCAACAGCAAGGCCATGGCGACCAAGGTCCAGCGCACCGCCTTGGCCCCGCGCCAGCCGCGTCGCCAGCGACCCAGCAGCAGCCCGCCAAATGCAAGCCACGACAGCACGCTCAGGACGGTCTTATGGATGAGGTGCTGGGCGAACAGGTTCTCCACGAACACCGTCCCGGTCAGCAGGGTCGCGGTCAGCAGCGCAAAGCCGACCGCGATCGTGCGGAACAGCAGGGTTTCCAGCTCGGTCATCGGCGGCACGGCGCGCAGCCAGGCGTGGAATTCGCGCCGGCGCAGGGCGCGTTCCTGCACCCACAGCATCACCGCCAGCAGGGCCGCCACTGCCAGCGTGGCATAGGCCAGCAGCGCCATCCAGGCGTGCAGCTGCAGGCGCCAGTCCAGGCCTGGCGAGGGGCGATGTCCGTAGCCGTGGTAGGTCGCCAGCAGCAGCGCCGCCAGCGGAAATGCCACCACGCCAACCGCGGCCATGCGCCCACGCACGCCGACCAGCGTGGTCATCGCCGCCATGCCCAGGCTCACCAGCGACAGCGCCGAGAAGAAATGCATGTCCGGACCGCCGGGCGTACGCCAGGCGATCCACAGGTGATACCCGGCGTGCAGGACGATGGCGGCCAGCGCCGGCCAGCGCCAGATGCGCGATGGACCCACGGCGTCACGGCCCACCGCGCGCACGAGCAGCACGGTCGCCAGCAGGTACAGGGCGATGGCAGGAAGGATGAAACCCATGCGTGGAAGTGTCGCACGCGGCCGCGGTTGGCGAGAACCATTCCCGATTGGACGGTGGGGCAGGAGTGGATGGGGAGGAGGGAGGAGTGAGGAGTGAGCAAAGTCCGAGCCAAGAGCTCACTCCTCACTTCTCCCCGCTCATTCCCTGTTTCTGCGGGGTCGAAAATCCGTCCGGATATACTGCGCGCCCGCTTTGCCATCATCTTCGGTCCTGCCATGTTCGAATCCCTGACCCAGCGCCTGTCCGGCACCATCGAGCGCCTGCGCGGGCGTGGTCGCCTGACCGAGGAAAACATCCGCGAGGCCACCCGCGAGGTGCGCATCGCGCTGCTGGAGGCCGACGTCGCCCTGCCGGTGGTGCAGGCGCTGGTCGAACGCATCAAGGTGCGCGCGGTCGGTCAGGAGGTGCTCAAGTCACTGACCCCCGGCCAGGCCCTGATCAAGGTGGTGCGCGACGAGCTGACCGCGGTGATGGGCTCGGCCGCTACTGATCTGAACCTCAATGTGCCGGCGCCGGCGGTAATCCTGATGGCCGGCCTGCAGGGCGCGGGCAAGACCACCACCGTGGCCAAGCTGGCCAAGCACCTCAAGGAAAAGCGCAAGAAGAAGGTGATGGTGGTCAGCGCCGACGTCTACCGCCCGGCGGCCATCGAGCAGCTCAAGGCGCTGGCCCAGCAGGTCGATGTGCCGTTCTTCGCCTCCAGCGCCGACCAGAAGCCGGTGGACATCGTCCGCGCCGCGATCGAGGACGCGCGCAAGTCCTACGCCGATGTGCTGATCGTCGATACCGCCGGCCGCCTGGCCATCGACGAAGCGATGATGGATGAGATCAAGGCGCTGCATGCTGCGGTCAAGCCGGTCGAAACCCTGTTCGTGGTCGACTCGATGACCGGCCAGGACGCGGCCACCACCGCCAAGGCCTTCTCCGAGGCGCTGCCGCTGACCGGCGTGGTGCTGACCAAGACCGACGGCGACGCCCGTGGTGGCGCGGCGCTGTCGGTGCGCTACATCACCGGCAAGCCGATCAAGTTCATCGGCGTGGGCGAAAAGCCCGACGGCCTGGATGTGTTCCATCCCGAGCGAGTGGCCAGCCGCATCCTGGACATGGGCGATGTGCTGTCGCTGGTGGAGCAGGTCGAAAGCCAGGTCGACAAGGACAAGGCCCAGAAGCTGGCCGAGAAGGTCGCCAAGGGCAAGAAGTTCGACCTCAACGACATGCGCGACCAGCTCGAACAGATGCAGAACATGGGCGGCATCGGCGCGCTGATGGACAAGCTGCCCGGTCTGGGCCAGGTGCCCGAGCACCTGAAGCAGCAGGTCGCCGGCAACAAGGAAGTGCCGCGCATGATCGCCATCATCGGCTCGATGACCAAGAAGGAGCGCCGCAATCCGGCGCTGCTCAACGGCTCGCGCCGCGCGCGCATCGCCAAGGGCTCGGGCACCCAGCCTTCGGACGTGAACAAGCTGATGAAGCAGTTCACCCAGATGGAAAAGATGATGAGCAAGCTCGGCCGCGGCGGCATGAAGGGCATGATGCGCGGCATGAAGGGCATGATGGGCGCCATGGGCGGCGGCCGCGGCGGCATGCCGTTCCGCTGACGCTTCGCTTGCCAACCCTGTAGAGCGGAGCTTGCTCCGCTGCTCTCCAGCCGGATCGCCGGCAAGGCCCTGGCTGTTGGCGCCTTTCCGGGAGAGCCCCAGCGGAGCAAGCTCCGCTCTACGCGTTATTCCTTCTTGGCGCCGATCAATGAACCAGAACATCCGCCAACGCGCGCACGACTTCTGCAGTCGTTTCGGCCTGCGCCTGCCCGTGCTGCTGGCGCCGATGGCCGGCGCCTGCCCGGTGCCGCTGTCGGTGGCGGTCGCCAACGCCGGCGGCATGGGCGCCATGGGCGCGGTGCTGTCGCAGCCGGCGGACATCGACACCTGGCTGCGCGACTTCCGCGCCAGGTTCGATGGACCGGCCCAAGTCAACCTGTGGGTGCCCGATCCGCCGCCGCCGCGCGATGCCGGTGCCGAAGCGGCAGTGCGTGCGTTTCTGGAGGAGTGGGGGCCAGCAGTCCCCGCGTCAGCCGGCGATGCGGCGCCGGCGGATTTTCAGCAGCAGTTCGATGCCTGCGTGGCGGCGCGGCCGCGGGTGCTGTCCACCATCATGGGCGTGCTGGCGCCGGCGCAGGTGCAGGCGTTGAAGGCGGCGGGCATCGCCTGGTTCGCCTGCGCCACGACGCTGGCCGAGGCGCGCGCTGCGCAGGACGCCGGCGCCGATGCGGTGGTCGCGCAGGGCTTCGAGGCCGGCGGCCACCGCGGCGCGTTCGACCCGGCGCTGGCCGAGCGGCAGCTGGTGGGACTGTTCGCCCTGCTGCCGAGGCTGGCCGATCACCTGGATATTCCGGTGATCGCCGCCGGAGGCATCGCCGACGGGCGCGGCATCGTCGCTGCACTGATCCTGGGTGCCAGTGCAGTGCAGATCGGGACTGCATTTCTGCGCACGCCCGAAGCCGCGTTGGCCCCGGCCTGGGCCGCTGCGCTGGCCCAGGCCGAACCCGAAGAGACCTGGCCGACCCGGGCGTTCAGCGGTCGTCTGGGGCGTGGCCTGGCCAACGCGTATGTGCGCGCCGCGGCCTCGGCCGATGCGCCCGCGCCGCGTCCCTATCCGGTCCAGCGCGGGCTGACCGCGGGGATGCGGACCCAGGCGGTACGCGACAACAATCTCGATGCGATGCAGGCCTGGGCGGGCCAGTCGGCGTGGATGGCGCAGGCGCGGCCGGCGGGCGAATTGCTTGCGCACTGGTGGGCCCAGGCGGAAACGCTGCTGTGAGCGCGCCGATGCTGTATTGCGGTGCGCGTCCTGCGACTGTCGACGACCTGCGCGCACTGGCGCTGGTCAACTACGGTCACTTCACCGCGATGCGGGTGCGCGAAGGGACGGTCCAGGGGCTGGACCTGCATCTGCAGCGACTGCGCCTTGGGCACGCGACGCTGTTCGACGCGCCGTTTGACGAGCCGCAGCTGCGTCAGGACCTGCGCAGCGTGCTGGCCGGGCAGGGTGGCGAGGCCTCGGTGCGCATCACCGGCTTCGCGCGCGACTTCAACTATCGCGATCCGCTGCAGGTGGTGCGGCCGGAATGGCTGATCGCGGTGGCTGCCGCGGCGCCGCTGGCGGCAGCGTCCGTTTCGCTGAAGTCGTTTCCATTCATCCGGCCGCTGCCGCAGATCAAGCATGTGGCCACGTTGCCGCTGTTCCACTACCGGCGGCTGGCCCGGCAGGCCGGCTGTGATGATGCCTTGTTCGTGGGCGGATCGGACCCCGCGGCGGCGGTTGTGGAAGGCGCGGTCTGGAATATCGGTTTCTGGGACGGGGATGGCGTGCTGTGGCCTGAAGGTCCTGCGCTGCGCGGCACCTGCGAGGGTCTATTGCAGCGCGGCCTGGCCCAGCTGGGCATCGGCCAGCGCCAGGCCGTGGTGACCCTGGACCAGGCCTTGGCGCTGCCGGCCTTTACCGCCAACGCCAATGGCTGCGCGGTCGTAGGCACCATCGACGGTGTCGCTTTGCCGCGGGCGGGCGCGCTCCCTGAACTGCTGGCGCAGGCGCTGCAGACCCAGGCCTGGGATCGGATCTAAGGGGTTTCCAGGCCTGCGGAAAAGGTGGGGAGTTTGCGTGCCGCCCGTAGCCGGCTATAATTGTCGGCTTACCGCGCCATCCTGGCGACTGGGCAACACCGAGAAAGCACCATGGTCAAGATCCGCCTTACCCGCGGCGGCGCCAAGAAGCGCCCCTTTTATCACATCATCGTCAGCGACGTGCGCAGTGCGCGCGACGGCCGCAACATTGAGCGCGTGGGTTACTACAACCCGGTCGCTCAGGGCGCCGAGCCGCGCGTGGTGCTGGATATCGCCCGTGTCGACCATTGGGTCGGCAACGGCGCCCAGCTGACCGACAAGGTCCGCAACCTGTACAAGGAAGCGACCAAGGCCAACGCCCAGGCTTCGGCCTGATCGCGCCTCGGCCGCGGCTAACAACCGCGGCCGGAACTTCTCATGACCGAGAACACGACGCGCCGCATTCTGCTGGGCAGGGTGGTCGGCGCGTTTGGCGTGCGTGGCCAGGTCAAGATTGAATCCTGGACCGAGCCGCGCGAAGCCATCTTCCGCTATCAGCCCTGGACCCTGCGCGATGCCGCCGGCAACGAGCGTGAATTCAAGGGCGCGCGCGGCAAGAATTCGGGCAAGCACCTGATTGCCGATTTTCCCGGCGTGGACGATCGCGATGCGGTCGATGCCCTGGTGGGCCTGGAAATCTCGGTGCCGCGCAGCGCGCTGCCGCCGCCCAAGCCCGATGAGTACTACTGGGTCGACCTGGAAGGGCTGCGCGTGATCAACGCCGATGGCCGCGATTTCGGCACCGTCTCGCACCTGTTTTCCACCGGTGCCAACGACGTGCTGGTGGCCAAGGGCGACAAGGAGCGGTTGATCCCGTTCGTCCAGCCCGAGTTCGTCACCGGCGTGGACTTCGAGACCGGCATCGTCGGCGTGGACTGGGATCCGGATTTCTGATCGGCGGGCGGGCTCTGGGTTCGCCATACTGATCGCGCTGTTTCTTCTGGCCGCCTTCGCACCGTCATGCGCATCGACGTCATCAGCCTGTTTCCCGAGTTCATCGACCAGAGCACCGGCTTTGGCGTGGTCGGGCGCGCACGCGAACGCGATCTGCTGCAGCTGCAGGGCTGGAATCCGCGTGATTTTGCCGCTGGCAATTACCGGCGCGTGGACGATCGCCCGTTTGGCGGTGGCCCGGGCATGGTGATGCTGATCGAGCCGCTGCGCGCCTGTCTGGCGCAGGTCCGCCAGGCCGATCCCGTTCCGGCGCCGGTCGTATATCTGACGCCGCAGGGGCGTCCGCTGACCCAGGCGCGGGTGCGCGAACTGGCCGCGCTGCCGCGCATGATCCTGCTGTGCGGCCGCTACGAAGGTGTGGACGAGCGGTTCCTGGGACATGAGGTCGACGAGGAAATCTCGATTGGCGATTACGTCCTGTCCGGCGGCGAACTGGCCGCCGCGGTGCTGATCGATGCGGTGACCCGGCTGCAGGAGGGCGTGCTCAACGACGCCGAATCGGCGGCCCAGGACAGTTTCGAGGGCGAGGGCGGATTGCTGGATTGCCCGCATTACACCCATCCGGCCAGCCACGCCTGGGGCGAGGTGCCGGAGGTGCTGCGCTCGGGCAACCACGCGGCCATCGCCCGCTGGCGCCGGCAGCAGTCGCTGGGCCGGACCTGGCTGCGCCGCCCGGATCTGCTGGACGAGTCCGCCCTGTCCAAGGCCGATCGCGCGCTGCTGGAGGCATTCCGGGCCGAACAGGCCACGGACGAGCCGTCCGGCCAGCCCTAGCCACGCGGCGCCAAATTCGTCTAGAATGCGCAGTTCCCGCGGCCGGCTCGGCTTGCGGGAACCCCAAATAACAACGAACGTGCGGCGCAATCCTGCGACCGCATCAGTGCCAGCTGTCGAACCCGACACGCCCACCCAAACAGATAACCGGTGCCACCATGAGCAAGTTGAACAAGTCCATCGTTGCGGAATTCGAAGCCGCCCAGATCACCCGCGAGCTGCCGCAGTTCAGCCAGGGTGACACCGTCGTCGTCAATGTGAAGGTGAAGGAAGGCAACCGCGAGCGCGTGCAGGCCTATGAAGGCGTGGTCATCGGCAAGAAGAACGCCGGCCTGAACTCGGCTTTCACCGTGCGCAAGATCTCGCACGGCTACGGCGTCGAGCGCGTCTTCCAGACCCACAGCGCCACCATCGACTCGGTCGAGGTCAAGCGCCGCGGCAAGGTCCGCGCCGGCAAGCTGTACTACCTGCGTGGTCTGCAGGGCAAGGCTGCACGCATCAAGGAAGACCTGGCCGCCGCTGCGCAGGCCAAGGCTGCCCGCCAGGCTGCTGCCTCGGCCGCCGCTGCCGAGTAAGTCCAGCGACATGCGCCGCTTCGCGGCGCTGCGCTATGCTCGAAACCCGGCGAAAGCCGGGTTTCTTGTTTTCGAAGGATCGGGAATGGTGCCGGTGATTGCGCGTCCTGGATCCTGCTCACCGGAAGAGGTGCTCATGGCGTTGATGCGGACAGGGTTTGGGGCGTTGTGCGGTGTGCTGGTGCTGTCGGCCGCGGGGTGTGCGAGTTCCATCGGTCAGGATGGGTCGACTGTCTCGCTGGCCTGCCAGGAGCAGGCGCGGAACGCGGCAAGCCAGCCGCCATTTCCCAGGCAGCTTCGTGACGGCAAACACGGCACGGAGTTTGAACAAGGCATCCGTGATGCCCAGATGTCCCAGGCTTGCCAGCAGGAAGTCGATTCGCATACCAAGATCGAGTTCAAAGGCCGGTCGGGCACGTAAGCCGCACACTTGAATGCGGGCGCTGCCCGCCATGTTTCTTAGGAGTTCATTGATGAAATTGCAGATCCTCGTGCTGACAGGCGCCCTGTTGTTGTCGGCGTGCGCCAGTGATCCCAGCAGAAACAATGATGCAGCGTTGCGGCCCGCGGACCGGCCGGAATGCCAGGTGGCGTCGTCCTCGTCATCCGAAGCGCTGGCCCGGTCGCAATCGAGCGCGATGGTGCGCGATCCGTGCCGTCCGAACGACACGTTGGAATGGTCCAGCGGCAAGCAGGACACGATCAAACCCAACTTCTCGGGAAAACATGACTGAACCGGTTGTCGCGCAAACTGTCCGCCTGGATGTCTGGCTGTGGGCGGCGCGTTTCTTCAAGACCCGTGCGCTGGCCAAGGACGCGGTGACCCTGGGCAAGGTGGATGTCGGCGGCCAGCGCGCCAAGCCGGCGCGGACGGTGCGCGTGGGCGATGCGCTGCAGGTGCAGCGCGGCGATGAACGTTTCGAAGTCACGGTGCTGGGCCTGTCGGACCAGCGTGGCCCCGCGCCAGTGGCGCAGGCCTTGTACAGCGAAAGCGAAGCCTCGCGGCAGCGCCGGGCCGACGTCCGCGCCACGCGCGCGGCCGAGCGCACCGGTTATCGTGCGCCGGACACCAAGCCGGACAAGCGCGCGCGTCGCCTGATCCAGGCATTGGGCGATATCGACGCGCTTTGATGCTGGATTCGCCAGCGCCTCTATCCGCGCGCCCGGCGGATCAGGTTCGTTGCAGGACGTCGTCGGGTTTGCAATCCGGATCGGCCGGATCGGCCACTGGCGACGGGGCCGATGCAGGCACCTCGGAGGGCACCGCGATCGCGCGCGTATCGACCGCGCCCATGCGCGCCTTGCGCCAGCCGCCCCAGCGGTAATAGGCCATGGCCATCAGCATCGAGCACAGCGAGCTGGCCGGAAAACTCCACCACACCGCATCGGCGCCCAGCGTGGGCTGCAGCAGGTTGGCGAAGGGTACGCGGATGCCCCATAGCGAGATCACCAGCATGATCAGCGGCGGGATCACCGCGCCGGTGGCGCGCACCACGCCGGACAGCACGAACATCACGCCGAAGAACAGGAACGACCAGATCGCGATGTGGTTGATGTGGCGCGCGGTTTCGTGGGCGACGCTGCCGGCTTCCAGGAACAGCGAGAAGGTCCAGCGGTCCAGCAGGATCAGCGGCGCGATCAGGGCGCCGGTCAGCAGGAAATTGAACAGCACGCCGGTGCGCGCGGTGGCGCCGACGCGGTCCCACTTGCCCGCGCCCACGTTCTGCGCGGCCATCGTGGACACGGCCGCGGCGATCGCCATGGCCGGCATCTGCACGTAGGTCCAGGTCTGCAGCGCGGCACCGTAAGCAGCGGCTGTCTCGGTACCGAAACGGTTGACCAGGGTCATCATCGCGATCATCGCCAGCGACACCAGCGCCATCTGCAGGCCCATCGGCACGCCCTTGACCACCAGGGTCCTGAGGACGGCCCTGTCGATCAGGAACAGGCGCATGTCCTTGCGGCCCAGCCACAGCACGTGGCGCTTGTGGCGCATGTAGAACAGCAGGCCGGTCAGCGCGATGGCCTGCGCCAGCAGCGTGGACCATGCCGAGCCGGCGATGCCCAGTTTCGGGAATGGCCCCAGGCCGAAGATCAGCAGTGGATTGAAGCCGATATCCAGCACCACCGAAACCAGCAGAAAGCGGAAGGGGGTCTTCGAATCACCGGCGCCGCGCAGTGCCGCCGACAGGAACGCGAATGCGTACAGCAGCGGCATCGCCAGGAAGATCACGCGCAGATAAGCCTCGGCCAGCGGCAGCGCTTCGGCGGGCGTGCCCATCGCCGCCAGCAGGTGCCGCGCCAGCCACACCCCGAAGCAGGCGATCACCACCGACAGGCCGATGAAGAACGTTGCGCTGGTGCCCATGACCCGGCGCGCGCGGGCGATGTCGCCCGCGCCGATGGCCTGGCCGATCAGGATCGTGGCGGCCATGCCGATGCCGAACACCGAGCCGATCAGGAAGAACATGATGTTGTTGGCGTTGGCCGTGGCGGTCAACGCCGATTCGCCCAGGAACTTGCCAACCCAGACCGCATTGACCGAGCCGTTGAGCGACTGGGCCACGTTGCCGCCCAGGATCGGCAGCGAGAACAGCAGCAGGTTGCGGCCGATGGGGCCTTCGATCAGCGAGCGGGTCGGGCGTGCGGACATCGGTGTGGTGCCTGAACCAAAGTCCGGCACGGTAGCACCGATGCCGTCACGACCGATGCAGACCAATCGCGCTCAGCGCGCCGTCGCCAGCGACGCCTCGCCCGCGCGACGCCACTGGCGCAGACCCAGCACCGCCAGCCCGACAAAACCCAGATACAGCGCGGCGGTGATGTCGAGCGACTTGTAGGCATAAAGCCCGGTGTAGATCACATCGACCACGATCCACAGCCACCACGCCGCGACGTGACGGCGGCCCTGCCACCACTGCGCCACCAGGCTGAAGGCGGTCAATGCCGCGTCCAGCCAGGGCAGGGCGGCATCGGTGTAGGTGTGCATGGTCGCGCCTAGTGCCAGCGCGAAGAACACGCCCGCGGCCAGGTCACGCAGCATCAGATGCCGGGCCAGCGGAGCGATCTCGACCAGGCCGTCGCGGCCCAGGTGCGACTTCCAGCGCCACCAGCCATAGACGATGAAGCCGGCGAACGCGCCCTGCAGCAGCGCGTCCGAATACAGCTTGGCCTCGACGAATACGCTGGCATACAGCGCCACCGAGACCAGCCCGATCGGCCAGCCCAGCAGGTGCCGGCGTGCGGCCAGCCAGACCGCCGCCACGCTGACCAGCGCGGCGATCCACTCCAGGGCGTCGGTGCTCACAGTGCGTAGGTCACGGACAGGCGCGCCAGGCGCGGCGCACCGGGGAACAGGTAGTAGTCGCCACCGCTGCTGCCGGTGTCGCGCCAGTAGAAGTGGTCGAACACGTTGTCCACCGACAGGCGCCAGGTCAGCGCATGGCCGCGCACCTCGCTGCGGAAGCGCAAGCCGGCATCGAACACGCTGTAGGACGGCACGCGCACCGTGCCGTCGGCGGTGGCGACGTTGGATGCGGCATAACGCCAGCCGCCGCTCACGGTCCAGTCCGGCGCAAACGGCAGCTGGTAGTCGGCGTAGACGCTGGCGCGGGCCTTGGGCACGTTGATCAGCTGGTGGCCTTCGTAGCCGGGCGCACCGGCGTCTTCGGCGCGCGCACGGGTCACGCTGGCACTGGCGGTCAGCTGCAGGCGCTCGGTAAGGCGGCCGTTGGCGGTCAGCTCCAGGCCGGTATGCACCTGGTTGCCCTGCTGGACAAAGGTGTAGCCGGCGTCGCTGTCATCGGGCCTGGCGAACTGATAAGGCTGGGAAATGCGGAACAGCGCCGCGCCCAGCGCCAGCGACTCGGTCGCGGAAAACTTCAGCCCGACTTCGGTCTGGCGCGAGAGCAGCGGCGGCAGGAAGCTGTCGGCGTTGGAGGTCCAGTACGGCGCTTCCTGGCCCAGCGACAGGCCCTTGCTGTAGCTCACGTACGCGTTGAGCTGGTCGGTGGCCTGCCACAGCAGAGCGGTCTGCGGCAGGAACTTGCTCAGGCGGGTGTGGCGTTCGCGCACGTTGTCGCTGTCGTTGGCGTATTCGTCCAGGCGCACGAAACGCCCGCCGGCCAGCCACTGCCAGCCGTTGCCAAAGCCGATGCGATCCAGTGCGAACACCGCACGCTGCCGGTCGTCCAGGCGCCGTGCCGAGGCGCCGGGCATGTTTGGCGAAGGATCGAACACGGGCACCACGTCGTCGTGGATGTTGGCCGTGCCAACGTAGTCGTACACGTCCTGGCGGCGGTCCACAGTGCGGCGATAGCCATCCAGGCCAAAAGTCAGCTGATGGCTGAGCGCGCCCGTTTCGAATCGTCCCTGCAGCTGCGCGCGCAGCTGCTGGTTATGGCGGGTGTCGTCCGGGCTGCGGTAGTCGTAGACGTCATAGTCGCCGTTGGGCGCGAAGTAGTTGCCCGGCACGCTGCCATCGGCGCATTCAACTGCGTAGAAGCAGCCGTAGGCGAAGGCGACGTTGTCATCGATCACGCTGCGGCTGTTGCCCAGGGCCACGCTGCCCTGCCAGTCCGCATTGAACTGGTAGCTGTAGCGCGCGGTGACATTGGCGCTCTGGATCCAGACCGGCTGCGCCCATGGCTGATAGCCCAGCAACCTGGTCGCGCTGGCGTGCTCCGGCAGCGCGGTCCCGCCCAGTAGCTGATAGCCCGAGGCCGAGCGCTGGGCGCTGGTCTGGTAGTTGCCATCCAGTTCCAGCTTGCCCTTGTCGCCGATCAGCCAATCGGCGGCCAGCGCATAGAAATTGCGGCGGCCGTCGGTGTGGTCGATGTAGGAATGGGTGTCTTCCCAGGCCGCGTTGAAGCGCAGGCCGAAGCTCGGCGTCAGCCAGCGGCCTACGTCCAGCGCGGTGTAGGGCGAGCCGTGCGAATCGGTGCCGACGGTGAGTTCCTGCACGCGCGCGGGGCGTTTGGCGACGTAGTTGATGATGCCGCCCGGCGCCATGATGCCGGCGGTCAGCCCGGCTTCGCCCTTGAGGATCTCCACCTGCTGGATGTTTTCCAGTGCCAGGCGCTGCTCGCCGGCGATGCTCAGGTCGTTGAAGCGCAGGCCGGTGGCCAGGTCCAGCGGGAATCCGCGGATCGCCACGTCCTGGTAATAGCCGACCGCGGCGTAGCTGTCGCCGACGGAAGCATCGCTGTAGGCCAGTTCGCTCAGCGAGCGCGGCTGGCGGTTGTCGATCAGCGCACGGCCCAGCACGTTGACCGAGGCGGGCGTGTCCTTCCACGTGCCGGGCCCGAAACTGCTCAGCTGGGTTTGCGGCGCGGCTTGCTCCTGGCCCTGGACGCGCACGGGTGCCAGCTCGGTGGCGGAGGATTCGGAAGTCTGTGCATCGTCGACCTGCTGGGCCTGGAGCGGCAGCGCGGTGCAGAGCAGGGAGGACAGCAGCAGGGTAGAGCGGGAGCGGTTCATCGATTCGTCACCAGACAAAGGGAGGACGAAGCGACGGCGCACCACGCACCGCCCAGAACGGGCGATGCGGCAAGTGCTGCTCAAAGCTCCCTACGCCGGTACAAACCGGATCAGGTTCCAAGGGACTCTCTCAGCCTGGCAACGCCAGGCACCCCCGCTTCAGGGCGCCATTTGACACCAAACCAGAAGCAATTGCACACCCCCCGCGTGTTTCAGGCCGCGCGCACCGCCTGCAGCAGCGCTTGGCCAGGGGGCGTGTGGAACCACTGCGCGTGACCCAGCAGAAAGGTGTCATAGGCCACGTCGGCGTTGGCCGTTGCGCGCGTGATCGCCTGGAAGTACTCGACTTCGGACAGGGCGAATTCCATGTGCACCAGCGGCAGCAGGTCGGCCAGCAGCCGCAGGCGCGCCGGCTCCAGCGGCAGCACCTGCCGGTAGCCTGCGATCAATGCGAGCGCGGTATCGATGTGGATCGCGTCCATGCCGCGCTCCAGCGCCAGCCAGGCGATCGCGTTGCGCTCGATCGCGGTGGCCAGATCGAACAGCGCGCCGGTCGGCGAAGCCAGGCCGAAGTCCAGCACGCTGCTGATCCGCATCGCCTCGCCGTGACGCTGCCACAGCAGATTGGAGACATGCCAGTCGTTGTGCGCCCACAGGCGCGGCTCATCGCGCAGGCGTTGCGCCAGACCCGTGTGCCAGGGCAGCAGATGCTGGCGGACATCTTCTTGCCACGCGTGATGCTGCAGATACACCGCCAGGCCGGGGCGTTCGTCCAGCTGCGCCTGCAATGCAGCGATCGGATCGTCGGCGCGAAGCAGGTCGTCGCGCGCGACCAGCAGGTGCGTGCTGCGCTGGGGTGCGGTGTAGCTGGCCGCGGCCTGATGCAGGCGCGCCAGCACGATGCCGGCCTCGCGTGCTTGCGCCAGATCGGTCAGTGGTGTCCACGAAGTTGTTTCGCGATACAGGTCTTCGCCGATGCCCGCGCCATGGATCTCGTAGGTCCAGTCGCCCTGGGCGACGGCGGTGTGGCCGTGGCGGTCGGCGTAAAGCCCGACCACGGAAAGACCGGCATCTGCCAGGTGCGCGATGAAGCGGTGCTCTTCTTCCAGGCATGCCGGCGTGCGCACGCTCACGTGGTGACGCTTGATGAAGATCTGGCCCTGCGCGGTGTCCACCAGCGCGGCGGCCGACAGCGGCCGCGGGCTGTGCCAGGCGATGCGCCAGCCATCGCTCGTCAGAGCGGGATAGCGCGCGAGCAGCGTGCCGATTTCCCCGGTCTGCAGCGGCGGCCAGTCGGCGGGGACCTCGTCGGGGCCCACGCCATGCACGTGGTGGGAAGCATCACTCATGGCGCCAGTGGGTCGCGGTGGGAGCGCCGTATTGTGCGACAACGGCGCCCATCGGCGCCGTTATCGTGATGCCGATGCCGCGGCGAGGCGGCTTACTTCAGGTCGAAGCGGTCCAGCTCCATCACCTTGGCCCAGGCGGCAACGAAGTCCTGCACGAACTTCTCCTTGGCATCGCTGCTGGCGTAGACCTCGGCCACTGCCCGCAGCACCGCATTGGAGCCGAACACCAGGTCCACGCGCGTGCCGGTCCACTTCGGCGCGCCGGTCTTGCGGTCGCGGCCTTCGAAGGTGTTGCGCGAGGCCGGCTTCCACTCGGTGTCCATGTCCAGCAGGTTGACGAAGAAGTCGTTGCTCAGCGCGCCCGGCTTGTCGGTGAACACACCATGCTGAGCGCCATCCACGTTCGCGCCCAGCACGCGCAGGCCGCCGATCAGCACGGTCAGTTCCGGCGCGGTCAGGGTCAGCAGCTGCGCCTTGTCGATCAGCAGCGCCTCGGCGGGCACGCTGTACTGGCCTTTGAGGTAGTTGCGGAAACCATCGGCGACCGGCTCCAACACCTCAAACGTTTCGACGTCGGTCTGTTCCTGGGTGGCATCGCCGCGGCCCGGCGTGAACGGCACGGCGACCGGATGGCCGGCGGCCCCGGCGGCCTGTTCGACCCCGACCGCGCCGGCCAGCACGATCAGGTCGGCCAGCGAGACCTGCTTGCCGCCGGACTGGGCATCGTTGAAGTTCCGCTGGATGCCTTCCAGCACGCCCAGCACCTTGCCCAGCTGCGCGGGTTGATTGACGTCCCAGTCCTTCTGCGGCGCCAGGCGGACGCGCGCGCCATTGGCACCGCCGCGCTTGTCCGACCCGCGGAAGGTGGACGCCGATGCCCATGCGGTGGACACCAGCTCGGCCACGCTCAGGCCCGCATCGGCGATCTTGCGCTTCAGCGTCTCGATGTCCTGCGCATCGACCAGCGGATGGTCCACCGCGGGAATCGGATCCTGCCAGATCAGCGCTTCGGCCGGCACTTCCGGGCCCAGGTAGCGCGCGCGCGGACCCATGTCGCGGTGGGTCAGCTTGAACCACGCACGGGCAAAGGCATCGGCGAACTGGTCGGGATTTTCCAGGAAGCGGCGCGAGATCTTCTCGTAGGCCGGATCGACGCGCAGCGCCAGGTCGGTGGTCAGCATCGTCGGCAGGATCTTCTTCGATGCATCGTGGGCGTGCGGGATGATCGGCTCGGCATGCTTGGCCACCCACTGGTGCGCGCCGGCCGGGCTCTTGGACAGCTCCCACTCGAAGCCGAACAGGTGTTCGAAGAAGTCGTTGCTCCACTGCGCCGGGCTCTTGGTCCAGGTCACTTCCAGGCCGCTGGTAATGGTGTCGGCGCCCTTGCCGCTGCCGAACTTGTTGTGCCAGCCCAGGCCCTGCTGCTCCAGGTCGCCGGCTTCAGGCTCGTGGCCGACGTTGTCGGCCGGACCGGCGCCATGGGTCTTGCCGAAGCTGTGGCCGCCGGCGATCAGGGCCACGGTCTCCTCGTCGTTCATGGCCATGCGGCCGAAGGTGTCGCGGATGTCGAAGGCCGCCTTGAGCGGATCGGGATTGCCGTCCGGGCCTTCCGGGTTGACGTAGATCAGGCCCATCTGCACCGCGGCCAGCGGGTTTTCGAGATTGCGCGAATGGATGTCGCCATCGGCGTCGTCATCGGACACCAGCACGCCGTGGTCGCCGGGCTTGACCACGCCTTCGGAGCCATGCGCATAGCGCTCGTCACCCCCGAGCCAGGTGGTTTCGGTGCCCCAGTACACGTCCTGGTCCGGCTCCCAGGTGTCCTGGCGGCCACCGCCGAAGCCGAAGGTCTTGAAGCCCATCGACTCCAGCGCGACGTTGCCGGTCAGGATCAGCAGGTCGGCCCAGGAGATGGCCTGGCCGTACTTCTGCTTGATCGGCCACAGCAGGCGGCGGGCCTTGTCCAGGCTGACGTTGTCCGGCCAGCTGTTGAGCGGGGCGAAGCGCTGCTGGCCCCGGCCGCCACCGCCGCGACCGTCGGCGATGCGATAGGTGCCAGCGCTATGCCAGGCCATGCGGATAAAAAGCGGCCCATAGTGGCCGAAGTCGGCGGGCCACCAGTCCTGCGAATCGGTCATCAGCGCATGCAGGTCTTGTTTCAGCGCGTCATAGTCGAGTTGCTTGAATGCGGTTGCGTAGTTGAAGGCGTCGCCCAACGGATCGGACTTGGACGAGTGCTGGCTGAGCAGGTCCACGCGCAGACGCTTGGGCCACCAATCCTGGTTGCTGGTGCCGCCGCCGGCGGTGTGATGGAACGGGCACTTGGCTTCTGTATTCATCGGTCGCTACCTTCTGTTGGACGCACTGGGTCGCTGCCTGCTCCAAGGAGGAGCAGGTTGAATGAGGGAATCGGGAATGGCCCTGCCGCGATGAATGCGACCTCCGGCTCACATCGGCCGGTATTCGCACCACCTGTCTGACTGCCGGCGCCGGACTTCACGACCGCAACCGCGCTGCGCGAACGTGATCGGTCTGCTGGTGCATGGCGGACTCGCTGGACCAAGTGAGTCGCCACCATAAGCAGACCGGATGACAAAGGAAAATCGACTGTTGTTTCAGTTTCGATAGCCTTGCCCTATCGTCACCGCGCTCAGCGTTTACCGAAAAATCCACCTCCCAGCTTCACCAGATCGCTGAGATCCAGATCGCCATCGCCGTCCTGGTCCAGCACCTTGCCAAGCAGGCCGCCAGCCAGGCCGCCGGACTGCCGGACTTGTGCGTGTTCCTGGCCAAGCGCCTGACCCAGCTCGCCGGGGCTGGCGCCGGCGGCGTTGCCGCCACTGAGGAAGCGCTGGGCGAGAAACGACAGCACGATCGGTGCCAGCAGCTGCAGCAGCTGGCCGGCCTTGTCGCCACCCAGGCCGGTCGCCTGCCCCAGGCCGCTGGCCGCCGCCGGCGTGCTGGCGCCGAAGATATGGCCCAGGATCCCGGCGCCATCGGTTTGTGGACTGGCCGCCTGCGGACCGGTGCCAGCGCCAAGCACCGATCCAAGCAGGCCACCCAGGTCGAACCCCGATGCGGCGGCAGGCGCGTGATCACGCTGCAGCGCGCCCAGCAGCGCTTCGGCGCCCTGCGGCTGCTGGGCATTGCGGCCCAGCGCACCCAGCAGCAGCGGCAGAGCGGTGGCAATGGCCGACTGGGTCTGCGCCGGTTCGGTGCCCAGCTGCGCGGACAGCTGTTGCACCGGCGCGCCCTGCAGCTGCTGGAACAGGGCACCGGCCATGCCGGAGAGCGACTCGTTCATGCGGACGATTCCTTACAGGTTCGGGGGAAGACCGAACTTACCGGAAAGCGCATTGCGCAAGGGTCACGGCCGCGAACGTTGCAACCGGGGTGAGTCGTTCGTCTGTGGCCGCTGAACCCTTCTATCCTGTCGCGATGTCTCAACGCGCCGCACGTTTACTGCAGTTGCTCGAAGCCCTGGGTGGCCGGCGTCGTCCGGTCGCCGGTGCACGCCTGGCCGAAGAGCTCGGCGTCAGCCTGCGCACGCTGTATCGCGACATCGCCACGCTGCGCACGCAGGGCGCGGACATCCTGGGTGATCCCGGCGTGGGCTATCTGCTGCGGCCGGGTTTCCTGCTGCCGCCGCTGAACTTCAGCGAGGACGAACTGGAAGCGCTGGCGCTGGGCGCGCGCTGGGTGGCGCGCCAGCCGGACCAGGCCCTGGCCCAGGCCGCCGAGCGTGCGGTGACCCGCATCGGTGCAACGCTGCCGGCAGCGCTGCGGCTGTCGATCGAAACCAGCGGCCTGCTGGTGCCGCAGCTGCCCCAGGCATCGCCGCCCGCGCCGTGGTTGCCGGTGCTGCGCCATGGCATCCGCATGGAGCACGTGCTGCGCATGGATTACGCCGATGGCGCGGGCCAGCCGACCCAGCGGCTGATCTGGCCGTTCGCGATGGCCTTCATGGAAGGACTGGGCATGCTGGCGGCCTGGTGCGAGCTGCGCCGCGATTTCAGGCATTTCCGCGCCGACCGGGTGTGCGCGCTGGTCGATACCGGCGAGCGCTATCCCTCGCGCCGGCACGTGCTGATCAAGCGCTGGCGCGCGGCCACCGGCTACGGCGCCGACTCCTGACAGAACCTGTCAGCAGGGGCCGCGGACACTGGCGGCACACCACCACGGAGCGCTGCGATGACCGAGACCCTGATCCTTTACACCCACCCGATGTCCCGCGGCCGCGTCGCGCGCTGGATGATCGAGGAGACCGGCCTGCCGTATCAGGCGCAGATCCTCGACTACGGCACGGCGATGAAATCGCCCGAGTACCTGGCGATCAATCCGATGGGCAAGGTCCCGGCGCTGCGCCACGGCGACGCGATCGTGACCGAGAACGCCGCCATCTGCGCATACCTGGCCGAACTGGTGCCCGAACGCAGGCTGGCGCCCCCGGAGGATTCGCCCGAACGCGCGGCGTACTTCCGCTGGCTGTTCTTCATGGCCGGCCCGTTCGAAGCGCTGCTCACCGCCAAGGACAGCGGAACCCTGGCGCCACCGCGCACGGCAGGCTATGGCAACGAGGACGACCTGCTGCGCACGCTGGAGCAGGCGGTTGCAGGACGCGAACATCTGGCCGGCAACCACTTCACCGCGGTGGATCTGTATGTCTCCGCATGCCTGGGCTATTACCTGCGCATCGGCGCGCTGGCGCCGCGCCCGGCCTTCGTCGCCTTTGCACAAGCGCACATGACGCGTCCGGCCGCGCTGCGGTCGATGGAGATCGACAATGCGCTGGCACCGCTGCATCCCGATCCGGACACTTCGCCAGCAGTGGCTGCATGACTCCTGGGAGCCGCCTTGGCTCCCCCTGTAGAGCGGAGCTTGCTCCGCTGGGGCCTTTCCCACGAACCGAACCAGGAGCAGCGGAGCAAGCTCCGCTCTACATCTACAAGAGGCCGCGACGAGATTTGAGGAGACAGTCCGTAGCCCGGGTAAGCGCAGCGCACCCGGGAGTGGCGTTCCCGATAGCCTCCCGGGTCCAGCCTTACCCGGGCTACGGACTGATAGAGCCGGTGTGGTCCGTTCCAATCAAGTGGCGTCATCCCGGCGAAGGCGGGGATCCAGTGCCTTCAATCATTGAGCGCCAAGGCCCTGGGTTCCCGCTTTCGCGGAAATGACAGATCAAAGCGGAATGGTTCAGAGCCCTTCGTACGAAAGGTGCTTCTTAGCGTTACAGCAGCGCCTTGAGCCGATACAGCGCTTCCAGCGCCTGCTTGGGCGTCAGCTCATCCGGATCCAGGGCGGCCAGCGCTTCCTGCGCCGCTGACGGTGCCGCGGCGAACAGGCCGAACTGCTGCGGTGCATCCAGTGCCCTGGGCGCCATGTTGGAAGCGTGGCTGTCGCGGCCGCGCTGTTCCAGTTCGGCCAGGCGACGCCGCGCCTGCGCCAGCGTGGTACGCGGCAGCCCGGCCAGCGCGGCGACCTGCAGGCCGAAGCTGCGGTCTGCCGCACCGTCCTTGACCGCATGCATGAAGACCAGCGCATCGCCGTGCTCGACTGCATCCAGGTGCACGTTCGCGATGCCGCTTGGACCACCTTCGAAGGTCTCGCTGGCCAGCGAGGTCAACTCGAAATAGTGGGTGGCGAACAGCGTGTAGCAGCGATTGACCGCGGCCAGGTGGCGCGCGACCGCGTCGGCCAGCGCCAGGCCGTCGTAGGTGGAGGTGCCGCGGCCGATCTCGTCCATCAGCACCAGCGACTGCGCGGTGGCGTGGTGCAGGATGTAGCTGGTCTCGGCCATTTCCACCATGAAGGTGGACTGGCCCCTAGCCAGGTCGTCGCCGGCGCCGATGCGGGTCAGGATGCGGTCGATCGGTCCGATCTGCGCGCGCGCGGCCGGCACGAAGCTGCCGATGTGGGCCAGCAGCACGATCAGCGCGTTCTGGCGCATGTAGGTGGACTTGCCGCCCATGTTCGGGCCGGTGATGACCAGCATGCGGCGCGCCTCGGCGGTGTCGCTGCCGTCCAGGCGCAGGTCGTTGGGTTCGAACGGTTCGGCGCGCACCGCTTCGACCACCGGATGGCGGCCGCGCTCGATCACCAGGCACGGCGCGTCGGACAGCTCCGGGCGGGTCCAGTCCAGCTGCTGCGCGCGTTCGGCGAAGGCGGCGAGCACATCCAGTTCGCTCAGCGCCAGGGCGCAGCGCTTGAGCGGTTCGATCACTTCGTTGAGTGCATCCAGCAGCTGTTCGTACAGCACCCGTTCGCGCGAGAGCGCCCGTTCGCGCGCGGACAGCACCTTGTCCTCGAAGGACTTGAGTTCCTCGGTGATGTAGCGCTCGGCGTTGGTCAGGGTCTGGCGGCGCGTGTAGTGCACCGGTGCCTTGTCCGACTGGCCCTTGCTGATCTCGATGTAGTAGCCGTGGACGCGGTTGTAGCCGACCTTCAACGTGGCGATGCCGCTGGACGCGCGCTCGCGCGTTTCCAGGTCGATCAGGAACTGGTCGGCGTTGGTGGACAGCTGGCGCAGCTCGTCCAGTTCGGCATCGAAGTCGCCGGCGATCACGCCGCCGTCGGTGAGCTTGAGCGGCGGCTGCTCGGCCACCGCGGTGAGCAGCAGGTGCGCGGTGGCGTCGTGTTCGCCCATCGACGCGGCCAACGCGGCCAGGCGCGGCGAATCCAGGGGGCCAAGCAATTCGCGCAGGCGTGGCAGCAGGGCCAGGCTGTTGCGCAGGGTGGACATGTCGCGCGGCCGCGCCGAACGCAGCGCCACGCGGGTGAGGATGCGTTCGACATCGCCGAAGGCGCGGAAGGCATCGCGCAAGGCCTGCCCCGTACTTGATGCGGGGTCGGCATCGGTGCCGCGTTCGATCAGCGTGGCCACCGCATGGTGGCGCTGGCCCAGCACGGCGCGATCGCGCAAGGGGCGATGCAGCCAGCGGCGCAGCAGGCGCCCGCCCATCGGCGTGACAGTGCTGTCCAGGATGCCCAGCAGGGTGTGGCGCGTATCGCCGTCCACGCGCGTGTCCAGTTCCAGGTGTCGGCGCGTGGCGGCGTTCATCGCGATCGCCTCGCCGCTGGATTCCAGCGCGATGGCGGTCAGGTGCGGCAGCTGCGACTTCTGGGTTTCCTCGACGTAGCCCAGCAGCGCTCCGGCGGCAGCAATCGCTTGCGGCTTGTCCTCGATGCCGAAACCGGTCAGGTCGTGCAGCTTGAAGAACTGCAGCAGCTGGCGACGGCCGCTGTCGGCATCGAACAGCCACGGCGCACGCCGGCGCGCGCCGGTGCGCGTGGACAGGAACCCAGGCCAGCCTTCCTCGTCAGGAACCAGCAGCTCCGCCGGTTCCAGGCGCGCGAGTTCGGCTTCCAGCGCGTCTTCGGACTCGACCTCATTGACCAGGAAGCGGCCGCCGGCCAGGTCGGCCCAGGCCAGGCCGTAGCCATTCTTGCCGCGCGAGACCGCCATCAGCAGGGTGTCGCGGCGTTCGTTGAGCAGGGCTTCGTCGGTGACCGTACCCGGCGTGACGATGCGCACCACCTTGCGCTCGACCAGGCCCTTGGCCAGCGCCGGGTCGCCGATCTGTTCGCAGATCGCCACCGATTCGCCCAATGCCACCAGCCGCGCCAGATAGCCCTCGTAGGCATGCACCGGCACCCCGGCCATCGGGATCGGCGCGCCGCCGGAACTGCCGCGCTGGGTCAGGGTGATGTCCAGCAGCCGCGCGGCCTTGCGCGCATCGTCGTAGAACAGCTCGTAGAAATCCCCCATGCGGAAGAACAGCAGCAGGTCCGGATGCTCGGACTTGGCTGCGAAGAACTGCTTCATCAGCGGGGTGTGTTCGACGGACGTGGCGGTCTTGGACATCGGTGGCGTGCAGACAGATGACCGCAGATTGTAAGCGGTGCCGCGCGGTCGGCCCGGTGGACGGGCCGGCTGCCACTTCAACGCAGTGTGCCACGTGGGCTCAGGCCAGCAGCTCGAAGGTCGCGTGCAGGCCGTCCACTTCGGCCGAGGGCGCAACCCACAGGTCGAACGTGCCCGGCTCGACCGTCGGCTTGAGGTCCTGGCCGACGAACAGTAGGTCCTCGCGGCGCAGGCTGAATTCCACCTCCACGCTCGCGCCCGCTGCGATGGCCACCTTCTTGAAGTCCTTCAGCTCCTGCGCTGGGCGGGTGATGCTGGCGGCGCGGTCGTGGATGTAGAGCTGCACGACTTCCTCGGCCGCGCGGCTGCCGCGATTGTGCAAGGTGGCGCGGACGGTCAGCGCGCCGTCTGCGGCTAGCCGGGCGTCGCCGATGTCCAGCGCACCGTATTCGATCCGGCCGTAGGTCAGGCCGAAGCCGAACGGGAACAGCGCCGAATTGGGCGAGGTCATGTAGCGGGTCTTGAAGGCGGTGAGCTTGTCCGGATGCGGATCGGGCCGACCGGTGATCTTGTGGTCGTAGTAGTACGGCACCTGGCCGGGCTCGCGTGGAAAGCTCACCGGCAGGCGCCCGGACGGACCGACCTGGCCGAACAGCACGTCCGCCAGCCCCAGCCCGGAGCTCGAACCCAGATACCAGCCCACCAGCACCGCGTGCGCCTTGGGCAGCAGATCGCCCAGCGCCAGCGCACGGCCGTTGCTGAGCACTGCCACCACCGGCTTGCCGGTCGCCGCGACGGCCTCCAGCAGATCGAGCTGCACCTGGGGCACGGTGATCGAGGTACGCGAGCGCGCCTCGCCCGAATCGTCGCGCGATTCGCCGATGGCCATCACCACCACGTCGGCGGCCGTCGCGGCCTGGACGGCGGCCTCGATGCCGCCGGGCAGCGGCTTCTCGTAGCCGCAGCCGGCCGCTACGGTCAGCTGCGAGGCGTCGGCCATGGCCTGCTTCAGGCCGGTGGCCAGGTCGCTGGCCGAATCGTCGCCGTTGAACAGGGTCCACGGGCCCTTGGTGCTGTCCCAGTCCTGCGCCACCGGCCCGATCAACGCAATGCGCTGGCCGCTGGCGCGCAGCGGCAGTACCTCGTTTTCATTCTTCAGCAGCACCACCGACTTGCGTGCGGCCTCGCGGGCCAGCGCTAGGGTTTCGGGCAGGCGCTGGCGCGAGGGCGCGCCCGGCTTGATCCGGCGGAACGGATCGTCGAACAGGCCCAGCTGGGCCTTGAGCTGCAGCACACGCCGTACCGAAGCGTCGACCACGGCCATCGGCACATCGCCGCTTTCCACCAGCCCGGGCAGGTGTTTGAGGTACAGGCCGCTCTGCATGCTCATGTCCACCCCGGCCAGGATCGCCAGGCGCGTGGCGTCGCGGCCATCGCGGGCAAAGCCATGCGCGATCAGCTCCTCATCACCGGTGTAGTCGGACACCACCACGCCACGGAAATCCCATTCGCCGCGCAGCACGTCATCCAGCAGCCATTTGTTGCCGGTGGCGGGGATCCCGGAGATCTCGTTGAACGAGGCCATCGTGGTCATCGCCCCGGCGTCGAACCCGGCCTGGAACGGCGGGAAATAGGTCTGGCGCAGCACCCGCTCGGACACATCGGTGGTGTTGTAGTCCAGGCCGCCCTCGGCTGCGCCATAGGCGCAGAAATGCTTGGGACAGGCGACCACGGCCTCCGGGTCGGCCAGGCCGCGCTCGCCCTGGAAACCGCGCACGCGCGCATCGGCCATGCGCCGGCCCAGCAGCACGTCCTCGCCGCTGCCCTCCACGCCGCGGCCCCAGCGGGCATCGCGGGCGATGTCCACCATCGGCGCGAAGGTCCAGTCGATGCCGACCGAGGCGGCTTCCATCGCCGCGGCGCGCGCGGTGCGGCGTGCCAGTTCCGGTTCGAAGCTGGCCGCCTCGCCCAGCGGCACCGGGAACACGGTGGTGAACCCGTGGATCACGTCGGCGGCGAACAGCATCGGGATCTTCAGCCGGCTCTGCATCGCCGCCTTCTGCAGGCGCTCGTGCCAGAGCACGTTGGAACTGTTGAACACGCCGGTGAGCTGGCCGGCGCGCGCGGCGGCGATCTGCGCGTCCACCGCCGCGGTGGCGGTGATCGGATTGGCCGCGGCGGCCGCGCCGTTCTGGCTGGCCGCGCCGAACAGGGTCAGCTGGCCGGCCTTTTCCTGCAGCGTCATCCTGGCGATCAGGGTTTCGATGAAGGCCGGGGCCCTGGCCGCGCCGCTGCGGCCCAGCGCCAGGCCCATCGGGATCTGCGAGAGCAGGGTCGCCGCGCCTGTGGCTACCAGCAGCTGCCGCCGGGTGATTCCCTGTCGTGTCATGTCGCTCCCCTTCGAGTCTGGTCTATAGACCGCCGGCGGCGGCATCGGGAGCGTACTGTAATCGGTTACACCCAGGAAGCACGCCGCACTGCAGAAGGCCGACGGGCGGGGCGCCCAGGCCAATCTGGGATACTGGTCGCCATCCCACCGCATGCGCCCGCCGATGTCCCCCACCGATGCCGATCTTGAACAGCTGGCCGTCTCCGTCGGCCAGCACCTGCGCGCCCAGCACGACATGCTGGTCACGGCCGAGAGTTGCACCGGCGGCTGGATCGCCAAGGCCATGACCGACATCGCCGGGTCGTCGGCCTGGTTCGACTGCGGCATGGCCGCCTACAGCTACGAGGCCAAGCAGGCGCTGCTGGGCGTGCGTCCGCAGACCCTGGAAACCTTCGGCGCGGTCAGCCGCGAGACGGTGATCGAGATGGTGTCCGGGGCGCTGGTCAATTCCGGCGCCAGCGTTGCCGTTGCGGTGACCGGCATCGCCGGCCCTGGCGGTGGTAGCCCGGACAAGCCGGTGGGCACCGTGTGGATCGGCTGGAAACGCCGCGGCGGCTATGCCCGCGCGCAGGTATTCCAGTTCGATGGCGACCGCGATGCGGTGCGCCGCCAGACCGTGGCTGCGGCGCTGCGGGGCCTGATCGAAGGCTGATCGCTTCGCCGCGCGCGGAGTGCTTGCACGTCTGGACTGTTAGTAGTAATACTACTAACCATGCAGCTCACCGATACCCAGCAGGCCATCCTGGCCATGATCGCCGAACGGCTCGAAGCCGAAGGCATGCCGCCGTCGCAGACCGAGATCGCCCGCGCGCTGGGCTTCAAGGGCGTCCGCGCCGCGCAATATCACCTGGAAGCCCTGGAGGCGGCGGGCGCCATCGAGCGCATTCCCGGCCGGGCCCGCGGCATCCGCATTCTGCATGCGCCGCAGCCGGCCCAGGCCTCGATCAGCTTCGCCGCTAATGACGAATCCGCGCTGCGCCTGCCGGTGCTGGGGCGGGTCGCGGCCGGCGCGCCGATCGGCGCCGACGCCGACCACCACGACTACGTGGTGCTGGACCGGGTGTTCTTCTCGCCCTCGCCGGATTACCTGTTGAAGGTGAAGGGCGACTCGATGCGCGACGAAGGCATCTTCGACGGCGACCTGATCGGCGTGCACCGCACCCGCGACGCGCGCAGCGGTCAGATCGTGGTGGCGCGCATCGATGAGGAAATCACGGTCAAGCTGCTCAAGATCGGCCGCGATTCGATCCGCCTGCTGCCGCGCAATCCGGACTATTCGCCGATCGACGTGCGCCCCGGGCAGGACTTCGCCATCGAAGGCCTGTACTGCGGTCTGGTCCGGCCCAACCGGTGAAAACCCGCTTTGGTTCCAGAGTTTTCCGACATCCCGCCGCGGCATTGCCCGCTGGTTGCACGAAGCCTGGCTGACTAATTTTTGCGTGTGGTCTCCCTGGTCTCAGCCTGTGCGATCACCCACTCCTAGATTGCTTCCCAACAGATGACCACCCCTTTGAGGACACCGAAAATGGACGAGAACAAGAAGCGCGCCCTGGCTGCCGCCCTGACCCAGATCGAGCGCCAGTTCGGCAAGGGCTCGGTGATGCGCATGGGCGACCGTGTGATCGAGGCGGCCGAGGTCATCCCGACCGGTTCGCTGATGCTGGACATCGCGCTGGGCATTGGCGGCCTGCCCAAGGGCCGGGTGGTCGAGATCTACGGGCCGGAGTCCTCAGGCAAGACCACCCTGACCCTGCAGGCCATCGCCGAATGCCAGAAGCTGGGCGGCACCGCGGCCTTCATCGACGCCGAGCACGCGCTAGATCCGATCTACGCGGCCAAGCTGGGCGTGAATGTCGACGACCTGCTGCTGTCGCAGCCGGACACCGGCGAGCAGGCGCTGGAAATCGCCGACATGCTGGTGCGCTCCAACTCGGTGGACATCGTGGTGGTCGACTCGGTCGCCGCGCTGACCCCTAAGGCCGAAATCGAAGGCGAAATGGGCGACCAGCTGCCGGGCCTGCAGGCCCGGCTGATGAGCCAGGCCCTGCGTAAGCTGACCGGCAACATCAAGCGCTCCAACACCCTGGTGATCTTCATCAACCAGCTGCGCATGAAGATCGGCGTGATGATGCCCGGCCAGAGCCCGGAAGTGACCACCGGTGGCAACGCGCTGAAGTTCTACGCCTCGGTGCGCCTGGATATCCGCCGCATCGGCGCGATCAAGAAGGGCGACGAGATCATCGGCAACCAGACCCGGATCAAGGTCGTCAAGAACAAGATGGCGCCCCCGTTCAAGCAGGTGATCACCGAGATCCTGTACGGCGAAGGCATCAGCCGCGAAGGCGAGCTGATCGACATGGGCGTGGAAGCCAAGCTGGTCGACAAGGCCGGCGCCTGGTACAGCTACGGGTCCGAGCGCATCGGCCAGGGCAAGGACAACTCCCGCACCTACCTGCGCGAGAACCCGGCCGTGGCCGCCAAGCTGGAAGCAGAGTTGCGCGAGAAGTTCCAGCCGGCCGAAGTGACGGCCCGCGAGAACGACGAGGGTGATGCGGACTGAGTTCATCCGTTCCGCGCAGGTCGGTGCCGCTGTCAGTGGCGGCGCCGGCCTGCGGGGAACGATGTGTGCCGGGAGGGGCGTCTGCAAGGGCGCACCTCCCGTTTTGTTTTCCGGCCCGGGTTCGCGCCGGGACCGGTTGGAGTGCTGCAATGGAAAATCCTGACGATGCCCCCCCGCCGTGCGGGAATTCCGCACCGGAAGGTCGCCGCCGCCGAAGGCCCGAGCCGACCCCGGTCCAGCGCGCCCTGTCGCTGCTGGTCCGCCGCGAGCACTCGCGCAAGGAACTCACCCGCAAGCTGACCGCGCGCGGGGTGGACAGCGAGGCGGCCGAGGCGGCGGTCGCGCGCCTGGCCGGTGAGGGCTGGCAGGACGACGCGCGTTTTGGCGAGCTACTGGTCCGCAGCCGCGCCGGTTCAGGCTACGGGCCGCGCTATATCCAGGTCGAACTGGAAACCCACGGCCTGGACGCAGCCCAGGTCGCTGCGGCCATGGCCACCTTCGAAGGCGACTGGCGCGAACTGGCGCGGGATCTGGTCGCGCGGCGGTTCGGCCCTGACGGCCCCCGGCAACTGTCCGAGCAGCGCAAGGCCGCCGACCTGCTGATGCGACGGGGCTTCGACGGCGAGACGATCCGGGCGGTCCTGCGTGGGGAATGGGACGACTGAGACCATGGGGTTTGTTACCCTTTGCGGCTCAAGGTTGTCCGGGACGGGCTGCATCCGCATGTAAGGGGGATCGCGGCCCGTTTTGCCAGCCGCTCGCCTACCGCAAGCTCCCCACATGACCGCCTCCACCTTCAGCAGCAACCAGGTCCGCCAGGACTTCCTCGATTTCTTCTGCGGCAAGAGCCACACCATCGTGCCGTCGGCCCCGCTGGTGCCGGGCAACGACCCGACCCTGTTGTTCACCAACTCGGGCATGGTCCAGTTCAAGGACACCTTCCTGGGTGCGGAGAAGCGCAGCTATGTGCGCGCGGCGGACGTGCAGCGCTGCCTGCGCGCAGGTGGCAAGCACAACGACCTGGATGCGGTGGGCTATACCGCCCGCCACCACACCTTCTTCGAGATGCTGGGCAACTGGTCCTTTGGCGATTACTTCAAGAAGGAAGCCATCGCCTGGGCGTGGGAGTTGCTGACCGAAGTCTGGAAGCTGCCGGCCGAACGCCTGCTGGTCACTGTCTACCACACCGATGACGAGGCCTATGCGCTGTGGCACGACATGATCGGGATTCCGTCCGAGCGGATCGTGCGGATCGGCGACAACAAGGGCGCGCCTTATGCGTCGGACAATTTCTGGCAGATGGCCGATACCGGTCCCTGCGGCCCGTGCACCGAGATCTTCTACGACCATGGCCCAGAGATCGCCGGCGGTCCGCCCGGTTCGCCCGATGAGGACGGCGACCGCTTCATCGAGATCTGGAACCTGGTGTTCATGCAGTTCGACCGCCAGCCCGATGGCACGCTGGTGCCGCTGCCGGCGCCGTGCGTGGACACCGGCATGGGCCTGGAGCGCCTGGTCGCGGTGCTGCAGCACGTGCACAGCAACTACGAGATCGACCTGTTCCAGGCCCTGATCAAGGACGTCGCGCGCCTGACCGGCACGGCCGACCTGGAAAACAAGTCGCTGCGCGTGATCGCCGACCACATCCGCGCGTGTTCGTTCCTGATCGTCGATGGCGTGCTGCCATCCAACGAAGGTCGCGGCTACGTCCTGCGTCGGATCATCCGCCGCGCCCTGCGCCATGGCTGGATGCTGGGCGTGCGCCAGCCGTTCTTCTTCCAGCTGGTGCCGACGCTGTCGGCGCTAATGGGCCAGGCTTATCCGGAGCTGCCGGCCAAGCTGGACCTGGTCGAGCGCGCATTGAAGGCCGAAGAGGAGCGGTTCGCCGAAACCCTCGACGCCGGCATGCGTATTTTCGAGGACTTGGCCGCGCGCGCCCAGGGCACGACGATTCCCGGCGTGGACGCGTTCCGCCTGTATGACACCTATGGCTTCCCGGTCGACCTGACCGCGGATATCGCGCGCGAACGCGGGATGGACGTGGACATGGCCGGCTTCGATGCGGCCATGGAACAGCAGCGCCAGACCGCGCGCGCGGCGGGCAAGTTCGCCTCCGGCGCCGGCTTGCCTGCGGACTTGGTCGCTCAGCTCAAGCCGACCGAATTCCTGGGCTATGACCGTCTGCAGGCCGACGGCCTGGCCGTAGTCGCGCTACTGCGCGACGGACGCCCGGTGCAGCGCCTGGAAGCGGGCGAGCAGGGCGTGGTCCTGCTGGCGCGCACGCCGTTCTATGCCGAATCGGGTGGGCAGGTCGGTGATACCGGCACCCTGCAGGGCGCCGGTGGCGCGTTCGAAGTGACCGACACTCAGAAGCTGGCAGGCCAGTTCCACGGCCATGTCGGACAGGTGACGCAGGGCGCGCTGGCCGTGGGCGATGTGCTGTTGGCCAACGCCGACGACCAGCGCCGCGGCGCGACCATCCTCAACCATTCGGCCACGCACCTGCTGCACGCCGCGCTGCGTTCGCTGCTGGGCACGCATGTCCAGCAGAAGGGCTCGCTGGTCGCACCGGACCGGTTGCGTTTCGATTTCTCGCACTTCCAGCCAGTGACGGCCGCAGAACTGGCCGAGATCGAGCGTCGGGTCAACGCGGAAATCCGCCGCAACCACGGTGTCGAGATTCACCACATGGGCATGCAGGAGGCGCTGGATTTCGGCGCGATGGCGTTGTTCGGCGAAAAGTATGGTGAGCATGTGCGCGTGCTGCGCATGGGTGATACCTCGACCGAGTTGTGCGGAGGCACCCACGTGCAGCGCACCGGCGACATCGGCCTGTTCAAGATCGTCAGCGAAAGTGGTGTCTCCGCCGGCGTGCGCCGCATCGAGGCGGTGACCGGGCAGGGCGCGCTGGACTACGTGGATGCCGAAGAGCACCGCCTGGCCGAGGCTGCCGCGCTGCTGGGCGGCAACGCCGCCGAGGTCGTGGACAAGATCCGCCAGCTGACCGATCGCCAGAAAAAACTTGAGCGCGAACTGGAAAGCCTCAAGGCCAAGGCCGCGACCGGCGCCACTGCCGATCTGGCGGGCCAGGCAACCGATCTGGATGGAATCAAGGTGCTGGCCGTGCGCCTGGAAGGCTTTGACGCCAAGGCGCTACGTGACGCGGTCGATCGCCTCAAGCAGCAGCTGGGCGATTCGGTCATCCTGCTGGCAGGCACCGATGCCGGCAAGGCCGCCTTGGTCGCCGGGGTGAACGGCAGTGCAATGGGTCGGGTCAAGGCCGGGGAACTGCTCAGCCATGTGGCCGGTCAGATCGGAGGCAAGGGCGGCGGTCGCCCGGATCTCGCCCAGGGTGGTGGTGAGGACGGGCCCGCCCTTGCCTCGGCGCTTGAGGGGATCAAGACATGGGTGGCGCAACGGCTCGCTGCCTGAAATAACCCTTCACTCCCTTGCGGCGCGGCATGGCCGGCCGCTACCATGTTTCACGTCTATGAACCTATCTGGAAGTGTTCTGGCAACCACGGGTGCCAAACGCTTCTGCCGGCTTTACGCTAGCCGGATTACGGAGAATTGAAATGTTGATTTTGACCCGCCGTGTCGGCGAAACCCTGATGATCGGAGATTCGGTCTCAGTCACCGTCCTCGGCGTGAAAGGCAATCAAGTGCGCATCGGCATCACTGCGCCCAAGGACGTTGCCGTCCATCGCGAAGAGATCTACCAGCGCATCCAGCGCGGCGAAGAGGCCGGTTCGGCCGAGCACGCCGAGAGCAATTCTTCGAACTGACGATTTTGTTTGCCGTAAGCGCGTTCAGCCGGTATCCTTGTCGGCTGCTGCGTAGCCTTACGGAGCAGTGTTGTTTGGAGTGGTGCCCGAGCGGCTGAAGGGGCTCCCCTGCTAAGGGAGTATAGGGTCAAAAGCTCTATCGAGGGTTCGAATCCCTCCCACTCCGCCAAGCAAAAACCCGCCGAAAGGCGGGTTTTTTGCGTCTGGCGGTCCAGTCGTTGAAGCCGTTTGATGGTCCATTGAACGGCGGCGAAGCGCGCTGACGCTCCGTTCGATCATCTTGCAGAAAGCTTCCTCAGAGTGCATCGGCATCGCATCTCCATGCATGTCCGCCGATGTTCGCTGACGCAGAATGCGTGATTACTTCAAATCGCGGACAACAAAAAAGCCAGCAACGGATGCTGGCTTTTTCGTGTTATCGCATGGTGCGCCCGGAGAGATTCGAACTCCCGACCGCCTGGTTCGTAGCCAGGTACTCTATCCAGCTGAGCTACGGGCGCCTTGCGAGGAGCGAAATTATGGTGATGACGAGCTTTTTCGTCAACACCTTTCTCTGAATTTTTTACCGCTGCTGTTGCGGGCTGACTAAAAATGCGCCGCTTTGGGCGGAAAGTGAGAATTGGTAGCCGCCCACCGTTCTCGGTGCGAAGGCGCCTTCGGCCGAGGCATCACACCTTGTAGTAGTCCCGGTACCAAGCCACGAAGCGGGCGATGCCGGTCTGGATGGTCGTGGAAGGCGCGTAACCCACGTCGCGCTGCAGCGCGCTGACGTCGGCAAAGGTGTCGGGCACGTCGCCAGGCTGCAGCGGCAGCAGGCGTCGCTGCGCCTTTCGGCCAAGTGCCTCCTCAAGCACCTCGATGTAGTCGAGCAGCGGCACCGGCGCGTTGTTGCCGATGTTGTAGACGCGATAGGGCGCATCGGAGGTGGCCGGGTTGGGCGAGCGCGGGTCGTAATGCGGATCGGGTCCGGGCACGTGGTCGAGCGTGCGGATCACGCCTTCGACGATGTCGTCGATGTAGGTGAAGTCGCGCGTGTGCTGGCCGTTGTTGAACAGGTCGATCGTCTCGCCGGCCAGGATGCGCTGAGTGAACTGGAACAGCGCCATGTCCGGCCGGCCCCACGGTCCATACACGGTGAAGAAGCGCAGGCCAGTGGTCGGCAGGCGATACAGATGGCTGTAGGTGTGCGCCATCAGCTCGTTGGCCTTCTTGCTGGCCGCATACAGGCTCAGCGGATGGTCGACACTGTCTTCGACCGCGAATGGCAGCTTGCGGTTGCCGCCATAGACCGAACTGGACGAGGCGTAGACCAGGTGCTCGACGCCGCGATGACGGCAGGCCTCCAGGACATTCATGAAGCCGACCAGGTTGCTCTCCACGTAGGCGTGCGGATTGGTCAGTGAATAGCGCACGCCGGCTTGTGCGGCGAGGTTGACCACGCGTTGCGGGGCGAAGCCGTCGAACGCTGCCTCCAGCGCCGTACGGTCTTCAAGGCCGCCGCGGATCAGGGAGAAATTGGGCCTGTCCTCCAGGCGGCGTAGGCGCGCTTCCTTGAGCGAGGGATCGTAGTAGTCGTTGACGTTGTCGTAGCCAAGCACGGTGTCGCCGCGTTCGAGCAGGCGTTCGCTCAAGCGTGCGCCGATGAAGCCGGCTGCGCCGGTGACCAGGATCTTCATGGAAGGCTCTCTTGCAATCGATAGGGGAATCGGACGCGCGTCAGAGGCGGTCGTCGACATCTTCGCGCGGCAGCACGCGTTGCACGTCGAACAGCGCCGCCTGCGGTCGCGCAAAGGCGCGGATGCCCGCGCTGCCCAATGCGACGAACTGGTGGTGCGCCACGGCCAGGATCACGGCGTCGTACTGGCCCGGCGCGGGTGTTTCGACCAGCTCAAGGCCGTACTCATGCATCGCTTCGCTTGCGCTGACCCAGGGGTCATGAACGTCCACCTGCACGCTGTACTGGCGCAGCTCGTGCACGATATCCACCACCCGCGTATTGCGCAGGTCGGTGCAGTCCTGCTTGAACGCCAAGCCCAGCACCAGCACGCGCGCGCCGGCAATGGGCTGGCCACGGCGGGCCATGAGCTTGATGGTGCGCTGGGCCACGTGCGCGCCCATGCCGTCGTTGATCCGGCGTCCGGCCAGGATCACCTCGGGATGGTGGCCGACCTGCTGCGCCTTGTGGGTCAGGTAGTAGGGATCGACGCCGATGCAGTGTCCACCGACCAGTCCCGGCTTGAAGCGCAGGAAGTTCCATTTGGTGCCGGCGGCCTCGAGCACATCGCCAGTGTCGATGCCCAGCCGATGGAACAGCAGCGCCAGCTCGTTGACCAGGGCGATATTGACGTCGCGCTGGGTGTTCTCGATGACCTTGGCGGCCTCGGCGACGCGGATGCTGGGCGCGCAATGGGTGCCGGCCTGGATGATGCTGCGATAGAGCGCATCAACGCGTTCTGCCGCCTCGGGGGTCGAGCCGGAGGTCACCTTGACGATGGTTTCCAGGCGGTGTTCGCGATCGCCGGGGTTGATCCGTTCGGGGCTGTAGCCGGCGTGGAAGTCCCGGTTGAACACCAGGCCCGATTCGGCCTCGATGATCGGGATGCAGAACTCTTCGGTAGCGCCGGGATAGACCGTGGATTCGAAGATCGCCAGGCCGCCCCGGGCGATCGCGCGGCCGACGGTGCGGCTGGCCGCCTCCAGCGCGCTCAGGTCCGGGCGTTTGTAGTCGTCCACCGGGGTCGGCACGGTGACGATGAAGACCTCGCAGCCCTTGAGTCGCTCGGGATCATCGCTGAAGGAAAGCCGATGCGCGCCCTTGAGCTGTTCGGCTGACGTTTCCAGCGTGCGGTCCTGATGCAGGAGCAATGCCGACACGCGCGCGTGGTCGATGTCGAATCCAAGCGTGTCGTGCTGGCGGCCGAACGCCACGGCCAGGGGCAATCCAACATAGCCAAGTCCGATGATCGCGATCCTCGGACTGTCGGTGCGTGTCTGCGGCATGGGATTGCAGGTTCCTTGCGTGAGGGCGTGCGTGGCCGGAGGAGGCTGCTGCATAGGATCGCATTGCCATCGGCCTGCTGCGAGGACGCTGTGGCTGCTTCCTCTCTGCTGTCAAAGCAGGGTTGCGACCAAGGCCTCGGCGACGCGCTGCGGTTGCTTCATCCAGGCAAAGTGGTCGGCCCGCGCGCCAAGCGTGCAGGCATCCAGCAGTACCGGAGGCGCAACCGGCACGGCGAACTTGTCGGTCAGCCCGGTCAGGGACGAGACCGGCGCGAACCAGTCCTGTGCAAGCAGGACGCTGGCGACCGGCACCGACAGCCGGGCCAGCGCCTGTTCCAGGTCCGTGCGCATGCCGCGGCCGGCGTATCGCCCGCTCAGGCCCACCTGCGACCAGTCCTCGATCACGCCACGGGCCTCGTTGCCGCCGAAGCCGATCCGTCGCCCGGGCAGCGCGCCATTGCGTTGGGCCAGCCAGCGCATGAAGCGATAGGCCATCGGCAGCAACAGGCCGCGCGGAGCAGCGAAGCGTCGCCAGTCGGGCGTACCGCTGGCGACCAGCCACAGCGCATCCGGCTCAGTTGGCGTCAGCGCCGCAAGGCAGCACGCCAGCTGGCCGCCGAGGCTGTGGCCGCCGATCAGCTGGCTCGGTGCATGCACCGTCTCGCGCACGGCCTGCAGGCTGACTGGCAGGTCCAGTTCCAGCAGCTGCTTGTAGCCCCAGTCGACCGCGCGCGAGGCGCGCCAGCTGCTGCTGCCGTGGCCGCGTGCCTCATGCAGGAACACCGCCACGCCGCGGGCCTGCAGCGCTTCGGCGAAGGGCAGGTAATGGCGCGCGGCCACGCCCAGCGCCGGCAGCCACAACAGGCTGGCACGCGGCTGCGCGGGAATGCGGTGCAGCAGTGTCCAGCGGTGGCCGTCCGCAGCCGTCAGCGTGAGTCCGCAGGGCAAGTCGCTCATGGAAAGGTCGCAGGCTTGGCCATACGGCGCAGGACCAGCGCAATGCTGCGCGCTGGGCAAGTCATGCCGCCGTGCTGGCCGATCGCCCGATCTGCCTGGATGACACTGATATCAGCGCATCTCGCGGCTTCAAGGATGGTCGTGCTTTGCGTGGCGGTATGTCTGATAGACAAGGTAGCCCACTCCGGTTGCGCCCGTGATTGCAGCGGGGATGAACAGCGCCTGATATGCCAGGTGGCGAAACAGCCAACTGCCGATCAGCCCACCGGCCAGAAAGCCGCTGATGATCAGCGCGCTGAGGCCGAGCCGGCGCACCTGCAGTGGCATGCCGCGCAACGCGTGGCCGAGGCCGATTCCCAGGTCGGTGAACATGCCGCTGACGTGCGTGGTGCGCACGATGGAGCCGCTGTAGGTGGTGACCATCGCGTTCTGCAGTCCGCATGCCATCGCCGCGACCCATGCGCCGTACGGCACATGCTGCTGGAACAGCGGTACCGCAAAGGCCAGCAAGCCCGACTCCAGCAGCAGGACCACGCCATAGCGTCTTTCGAGCCGGAGCGTACTGTCCTGGACGATCAAGCCGCTGATCGTTGCGCCCAGGAAGAAGGCCGTCAGCACGCCACCCAACTGGAGCGCGGCATGCCAGTCGCCGCCACTGAGCGCGGCGCCAAACAGGCTCGTGGTCCCGGTCAGGTGGCTGACGGCCTGGTGCTCGAAGCCCAGGTAGCCGACCACGTTGACCATTCCACCAATGCAGGCCAGGATCAGCGCTCCCAGCCAGACCCAGCGGGGCAACTGGATGCCCATGGGGAACCCTTACAGTACTTCCGAGGCGTAGTCGGCCAGGCGCGAGCGCTCGCCGCGACGCAGGGTGATGTGTGCGCTGTGCGCCCAGCCCTTGAAGCGGTCCACCGCGTAGGTCAGGCCCGAGGTGGTCTCGGTCAAGTACGGAGTATCGATCTGCTCGACGTTGCCCAGGCAGACGATCTTGGTGCCCGGACCGGCACGGGTGATCAGGGTCTTCATCTGCTTGGGGGTGAGGTTCTGCGCCTCGTCCAGGATCAGGTAGCGCGACAGGAAGGTACGGCCGCGCATGAAGTTCATCGAGCGGATCTTGATCCGCGAGGCGAGCAGGTCGTTGGTGGCCTGGCGGCCCCAGGCGCCGCCTTCCTGGTTGTGGGTCAGCACTTCCAGGTTGTCGGTCAGCGCGCCCATCCATGGCGTCATCTTTTCTTCCTCGGTGCCGGGCAGGAAGCCGATGTCCTCGCCGACGCTGACCGTGGCGCGGGTCATGATGATCTCGCGGTAGCGCTGCTGGTCCATGGTCTGGGCCAGGCCCGCGGCCAGCGCCAGCAGGGTCTTGCCGGTGCCGGCGGTGCCGAGCAGGCTGACGAAATCGATCTCCGGGTCCATCAGCGCATTGAGCGCGAAGTTCTGCTCGCGATTGCGTGCGCTGATGCCCCACACCGCGTGCTGGCCACTGCGGAAATCATCGACCAGGGTCAGGGTGGCCTTGCCGTCGGCGTTGACCTTGGCCACGCGCAGTTCGACTTCATCCTCGCCCGGCAGATACAGGTACTGGTTGGGATGCCAGTCCTCCTCGTCGGCCATGGCCACTTCGTAGCTGGTGCGGCCGCTCTTGTCGTTCCAGGATTTCAGGTCGCCCTGGTGGCGGTGCCAGAAGTCCTCCGGCAGCGGCGTGGCGCCGGTGTAGAGCAGGCTGAAATCGTCCAGGGCCCGGTCGTTTTCGTAGTCCTCGGCGACGATGCCGCTGATCGAAGCCTTGATCCGCAGGTTGATGTCCTTGGACACCAGGATCACCGGCGTGCCGGGGTGCTCCTCGTGCAGCTGCAGCACCGCGGCCAGGATCTTGTTGTCCGGCGCGATCGCACCGAAGGTGCGGCCCGGGTCGACCGGCTTGAGCTGGAAATGCAGCTGGCCGATCTGGCCGGGCTGCTTGAGGTTGAGGCCCTTGGGGTGGAGCAGGGTGATGCCCAGCGAAATGCGTTCCGCATCGGCGCCGACGATCAGTTCGTTGAGGAAGCGGCTGACCTGGCGTGCGTTGCGGCTGACTTCGGACATGCCCTTCTTGGCGTTGTCCAGCTCCTCGATCACCTGCATGGGCAGGAACACATCGTGTTCCTCGAACTTGAACAGCGCGGTTGGGTCGTGCATCAGCACATTGGTGTCCAGCACGTAGATGCGCTTGCTTCGGGTCATCGACATTTCCTGTTGGGCGGACAGCAGCAGGCCACCACACCCGCATCAGCGGGGGCAGTGGAGGGTAAGGCGAACCATGGGTGTCACTGGGAGCGTGCGGCCTTGAGCGCGTCGAGCACGGCCTGGGCGTGGCCGGCGACCTTGACCTTGCGCCACTCGGCCGCGATGCGCGACCCTGGCGAAATCAGGAAAGTACTGCGCTCGATGCCCAGCACCTGACGCCCGTACATGTTCTTTTGCTTGATCACATCGAAGGCCCTGCACAGCGCTTCATCAGCATCGCTGACCAGCGGGAAGGCAAAGCCCTGCTTGGCGCAGAAGTTGTCGTGCGACTTGACTGAATCGCGCGAGACGCCAAGCACCTGCGCATCGAGCGCGGCAAATTCCGGCAGCAGCGCGTTGAAATCGATGCCTTCGGTGGTGCAGCCCGGCGTGCTGTCCTTCGGATAGAAGTACAGCACCAGCCAGTGGCCGGCGTGTTCGGCGAGGGTCGTGGTCGCGCCGCCAGACAAGGACAGCGGCAGTTTCAGGGTGGACTTCGGAAGCGCGTTGGCGGTTACCGTCATCGTCAGAACTTCATGGGATCCATGATCGCGTCCAGATTCAGATGGTCGCAGAATTCAAGGAAATCATCGCGCAGCGCGGCGATGTGCATGTTGGCCGGCACGCCGATGGTGACCTGGGCCGAGAACATCTCCGCACCGGTCTGCATGGCGCGGTAGCGCGTGGACTGCAGGTTCTCGATGGTGATGCCCTGGCGGTCGAAGAAATCGGCCAGCTGGAACAGGATCCCGGGCTTGTCGGCGGCGACCACTTCGACGATGTAGGGCAGCAGGTTGGACTGCACGACCTTGGCGCCGGTGCGGTACCAGATCAGCTTCAGGCCTTCCTCGCGCTCCAGCCGGGTCAGCATCGCTTCCAGCTTGGCCACCGCATCCCAGGAGCCGGTGGCCAGGGCGGTCACCGAGACGTCGCGACCGACCGTGGACAGGCGCGCATCGACCAGGTTGCAGCCCGAATCGGCGATCCGACGCGTCACTCCCAGCAACGGCGACTCCGGATGCGTCGTATAGGCGTTGATCAGGAGGTGGTTTTCGTTCGGCGAGGGCCGGGGCGTGGAATCGGTCAAAGGGGCTTCCGGCATTGCAGCGAGTCTGAATGGCGCCCGGGACGGGGCCTGGGGTGCGCAGCCAGCATACTTGCCCGCGCTTTCGCGCCGCAAGTAACATCGCTGCCCGTGCGCGGCATTCCGCGCGTATCACCCCTTGCAGGCACACGTTTGTCTCTTTCCGGCAGCATCACTGCGCTCGCCACGCCGTTTTCGGGCGGTGGCGCACTCGATCTGGACGCCTGGCGGGCGCTGCTCAAACAGCAGCTGCGCGGCGGCAGCCAAGGTCTGGTGGTGGCCGGTTCCACCGGCGAAGCGGCGGCGCTGTCGGACGAGGAGTACCTCACCCTGATCCGCGAGGCGGTGCAGGTCGCCGACCGGGCCGTACCGATCCTGGCCGGCACCGGCCAGATGAACACGGCCAAGACCATCGCCCAGACGCGCCTGGCGGCTTCGGCCGGTGCGCAGTTCGCGCTGGCGGTCACGCCGCCGTACGTGCGTGCGACCCAGGCGGGATTGATCGCCCATTTCCGCGCGGTCGCCGACCAAGGCGGGCTGCCGGTCGTGCTGTACAACGTGCCTGCCCGCACCGGCTGCGACCTGCTGCCGGACACGGTGGCCGAACTGGTCGGCCATCCGCAGATAGTCGGAATCAAGGAGGCCCGCAGCGAGCCTGAGCGCATGACCGCGCTGCTGGCCCTGCGCGGCCCCGCTTTTGCCGTGCTCAGCGGCGACGACGGCAGTGCCAGCCGGGCCATGCTGGCCGGGGCCGATGGCCTGATTTCGGTCGGATCCAATGCCCTGCCAGCCGCGTTCCGTCGCCTGTGCGACCTGTCGCGCCAGGGCGACGTGGCCGCCGCGACCCGCTGGGATGCCAAACTGGCCGAGTTCTACGCGTTCCTGGGGGTCGAACCCAATCCGATCCCGGTCAAGGCGCTGCTGCAGCGCCTTGGGTTGGGCCAGGGTGTGCGCCTGCCGCTGTTGCCACTGTCCGCTGGCCATGCCGATCTCGCCGATCGGCTGGTTGTCGAACTGGCCCAGCTCGAAGAACAATCCAGCCGCGAACCGCTCGCGGCCTGACTTCAACGGTCCGAATTTAGAATGGAGATTCATCCAATGCGCTTTTCCCGTGTTTCGCGTGTCGTAGTCCCGGTTGTGCTGGCGATGTCCATCGTCGGCCTGTCCGGTTGCAAGTGGTTCCACAAGGGGCCCAAGGGCGACTACGCACTGACCGAGCAGGCGCGTCCGCTGGAAGTGCCGCCAGACCTGAACGTGCCGAGCACGGCCGGTGCCATGCAGGTGCCGACCGTGGCCACCGGTGCCGCAGCGGGCGTGGGCCAGCAGACGGGCCCATCGACGGTCAATACCTCCGGCTTCAATGTTGCCGGGACGCGCGAGGACGTATTCGCCAAGCTTGGGACGGCTCTGGGCACGGTCGATGGCCTGACCATCGCCAGCAGCGCGCAGCTGCTGGGCAGCTATGACGTGTCCTACCAGGGCGTGAGCTTCCTGGTGCGTGTCTCGGAAATCGCCTCGGGCGTCTACGTGTCGGCGGTCGATCCGCGCGGCGTGCCGGCCAACGGTCCGGAAGCCACGCGCCTGATGGCCGAACTGAAGAACAAGCTCGGCGGGACCTGATCGGTCCGGCCGGCGGCCGAAAACGGAAAAGGCGCCGATGGCGCCTTTTTCTTTGGGTAATTCCCCTAGGTTCCGGACCAGCTTAGGCTGGTTCTCATGCGCAAATGCACTGCCTGTGGACGTGCCCGGTTCTGGGCCCTGGCCGATGGCCGTTACAAGTGCAAGGCCTGTGGTCATCGCCAGCGCGATGAAGTCTCGGCCTGGGCCAGTCTCTGGCTCAGCGATAGCCAGAAGCATCAGCTGATCGGGCGGTTCGTGTTGGGCGTGCCGGTCTATCGGCAGCGCTTCCGACCCATCTGCGGAGCCAACACGGCCGAGAAGATGTACCGGCTCCTGCGTGCCTGCTGCGCCCATGCCGAGCAGTGGCGTGAGCCCTTCGCAGGTGCGCTTGAGTGCGACGAAACCACCTTCGGCGGCGCACGCCACGGCCCTCGCGGCTGGGGCGCCCTGGGCAAGGTGATCGTGTTCGGGATCATCAAACGCAATGGCGAGGTCAAGGCCATGCCGATCGCCACCCATGATCGCAAGGCGGTCATGCAGCAGATCGACGCCCATACCCGCGAAGGTTCGCTGTACTACACCGACCAGTGGCAAGCCTACGCCACTTTGAAGCTGCGCGGCGACCACGTGGTCATCCGCAAGGAGAAGGGCCGGCCGGTTGGACGCGGCCACATCAACGGCATCGAGGGCTTCTGGAGCTACGCCAAGAACTGGTTGTATCCGTATCGCGGTGTCCCCAGCAAATACTTCCACCTCTACCTAGGCGAGGTTTGCTACCGCTTCAACCACCGCAACGAAGACCTGCAAACCCTGCTATACAAGCTTCTACGCGATACTCCAATATCCAAACTCTCCCCACTTTTGGTCCAGAAGTGAAGTGGGTTACCTTTCTTTGCCCTGACCGCGGGCAGTCGCGTGGAGCTCAGCGCTGCAGCAGCGGCAGCTTGTCGGTCTTGCCTTCCCAGTCGGCGGCATCCGGCATCGGATCCTTGCGCACCGTGATCACCGGCCAGGACTTGGCCAGTTCGGCATTGAGGGCCACGAAAGCCTCCTGGCCGGCCGGCACGTCGTCCTCCGGGTAGATCGCGTTGATCGGGCATTCCGGCTCGCACAGGGTGCAGTCGATGCATTCGTCCGGGTCGATCACCAGGAAATTCGGGCCTTCATGGAAGCAATCCACCGGGCACACCTCGACACAATCGGTGTACTTGCACTTGATGCAGTTCTCGGTGACGACGAAGGGCATGACAGGTCCGGTGGTGCGTACGAAGGGGGTGGCAATTCTATAGGAAGCGCCTGGCCGGGTTCAGGTGGGACGGCGACGGCGGCCGGCGGCACCGCAAATGAAAAGACCCGGCACGGGCCGGGTCTGATCACTTCCAAGCAGGTCGCGGTGGTGCTCCCTAGGGAATTCGAATCCCTATTTTAGCCTTGAGAGGGCCACGTCCTAACCGTTAGACGAAGGGAGCGTTTTGGCCGCGACGGCTTAGCTGGTTAGTATATCGGTAGCTTTGGTCCCCGGCAATCGGGTTGGCCGCTCAAAAACAAAACGGAAGCCGCAATCATCACCGCCGAACTCCAGCCCACCGTCATTCCCCGCGAGGCCCATACCATCTCGCGCCGGGACATCAGCCCCAATGCCCTGCGCGTGCTGTACCGCCTGCGTGATGCCGGCTTCTCGGCCTACCTAGTCGGCGGCGCGGTCCGCGACCTGCTGGTCGGGCACCATCCCAAGGATTTCGACGTGGCCACCGATGCCACGCCCGAACAGGTCAAGCAGCAGTTTCGCAACTGCCGGCTGATCGGCCGCCGCTTCCGCCTGGCGCACGTGGTGTTTGGCCGCGAGATCATCGAGGTCGCCACCTTCCGCGCCAACAGCGACGACGGCAGCGGCGACCGCGAGACCCACGAGGACGGCCGCCTGCTGCGCGACAACGTCTACGGCACGATCGAGGACGATGCGATCCGCCGCGACTTCACTGCCAATGCGCTGTATTACGCGATCGAGGATTTCTCGGTGCGCGACTACTGCGGTGGCTTCGAGGACGTGCAGGCCCGCCGCCTGAAGCTGATCGGCGACCCCGAGCATCGCTATCGCGAAGATCCGGTGCGCATGCTGCGTGCGGTGCGCCTAGCCGCCAAGCTCGGCTTCACCATCGATGGGCCATCGGCCGACCCGATCCCCGTGCTGGCGCCGCTGCTGGCCGAGGCCGCGCCGGCGCGGCTGTTCGAGGAAGTGCTGAAGCTGTTCCTGTCCGGCAATGCGGTGGCCAGCTTCGAAGGCCTGGAGCGCTTCGGCCTGCTGCCGGTGCTGCTGCCCGAAAGCGCGGCCGCGCTGAAATCCAACCGCAGCGGCGCACTTCGCAGAATGGTGCTCGAGGGCCTGGCCGGCACCGACCGGCGGGTGGCCAACGACGAGCCGGTCTCGCCGGCGTTCCTGTTCGCGCTGCTGCTGTGGCCGGCGTACTGCAAGGCACTGATCGGCCTGCAGGCGCAGGGCACCCATCCGGAGGAAGCCGCGCGCCGCGCCGCTGACCGGGTCACCGTGCACCAGCTGACCACCATCGCGCTGCCGCGCCGGTTCTCGCTGCCGATGCAGGAGATCTGGCTGCTGCAGTCGCGGTTCTCGCAGCGCCAGCGCAAGCGGGTCACGCGTCTGCTGACCCACCCGCGCTTCCGCGCCGCGTTCGATTTCCTGGTGCTGCGCCAGTCGGCCTCACCCGACCACGCGGCCGACGTCGCGTTCTGGACCCAGGCCCAGACCCAGTCCAACGAAGAGCTCTCGGCCACCCTGGGCGTGGACACGCCGGGTGATAGCTACATCGATACCGAAGAGGACGCGGTGCCGTCCAAGCGCCGTCGTCGCCGTCGCCGCCGCAGCGGCGCCGCCGGCCCCGGCGGGGAATGACCGGCACGACCACCGCCTGCATCGGCCTGGGCGCGAACCTGGGCGATGCGGCGGGCACGCTGCGCGCGGCGTTCGCCGCCATCGGCCAACTGCCGGGCACGACGCTGGTGGCGGCCTCGCCGCTGTATGTGACGCCGGCCTGGGGGGTGGAAGCGCAGCCGGACTTCATCAACGCCGCCGCGCGCGTGGACACCACGCTGGCCGCACCGGTGTTGCTGGATGCGCTGCTGGAGATCGAGCGCCGGTTTGGCCGCGACCGCAGCCGCGAGCAGCGCTGGGGCCCGCGCACGCTGGACCTGGACCTGCTGCTGTACGGCGATGCGGTGATCGAACTGCCTGGCCTGCAGGTGCCGCATCCGCGCCTGCACGAACGTGCTTTCGCGCTGGTGCCGCTGGCCGACGTGGCGCCGGAACTGCGCATCGCCGGCCATGGCACGGTGCGAGAAGCTGCATTCCGCGTGGGGCATGACGCCATCCGCGCGTTATGAGTGGATAATGATCGGCTATGAGCACGCACGCCGAGAGCAAGCCCTGGACCGTTCCCGCCCTGGCCCAGGCCAAGCAACAGGGCCGCAGGCTGGTGATGTTGACCTGCTACGACTATGGCTTCGCCCGGACCCTGGATGCGGCCGGGGTGGACATCGTCCTGATCGGCGACTCGCTGGGCATGGTGGTGCAGGGGCATGACTCCACCCTGCCGGTGAGCGTGGACGATGTGGCTTATCACACGCGCATCGTGGCCGGCGGATTGGACCGGGCGCTGCTGGTGGCCGACCTGCCGTTCCAGGCCGATGCCACGCCCGAGCGGGCCCTGGATGCGTCCACCCGCCTGCTGCAGGCCGGCGCGGAGATGGTCAAGCTCGAAGGCGCCGGCCACAAGCTTGAGGTGATCCGCTTTTTGACCGAACGCGACATCCCGGTGTGCTCGCACCTGGGCCTGACCCCGCAGTCGGTGCTGTCCTTTGGCGGCTACAAGGTGCAGGGCCGCGAATCGGCCGCGGCCGACAGGCTGGTGGCCGACGCCATCGCCGTGGCCGAAGCGGGCGCGACGCTGCTGGTGCTCGAATGCGTGCCGTCCGAACTGGCCGCGCGGATCACCGCCGCGGTCGATATCCCCACCATCGGCATCGGTGCCGGCCCGGCCTGCGATGGCCAGGTGCTGGTGCTGCACGACCTGCTGGGCCTGGACATGGGCCATCGCCGGCCGAAGTTCGTCAAGGATTTCCTGGCCGAAGGCGGCTCCATTGCCGGCGCCGTCCGCGCCTACGCCGATGCCGTCCGAGACGGCAGCTTTCCCGATGCCGCGCACTCGTACTGATCGCGCTGTTTCCACTCAACACGCGCGGGTAGGGCGCTCATGATCGAAACCATCACCGAACTGGACGCCCTGCGCGCCCGCGTCATGGGCTGGAAGCGCCAGGGGTTGCGGGTAGGCTTCGTGCCGACCATGGGCAACCTGCATGCCGGGCATTACTCGCTGATCATGCTGGCCCGGCAGTACGCCGACCGCGTGGTGTCCAGCGTGTTCGTCAACCCGACCCAGTTCGGGCCCAACGAGGACTACACCCGCTACCCGCGCACGCCCGACGCCGACACGACCGGTCTGGAAGGCGCCGGCTGCGACGTGCTGTGGCTGCCCACGGTCGAATCGATGTATCCGTTCGGGATCGAGCTGGCCGCCAAAGTGCACGTGCCCGGCGTGAGCTCGGTGCTGGAAGGCGAATGCCGCCCCGGCCATTTCGACGGCGTGTGCACGGTGGTCAGCCGCCTGTTCAACCAGGTGGTGCCCGACGTGGCGGCCTTCGGCAAGAAGGACTTCCAGCAGCTGGCCGTGATCCGGCAGATGGTCACCGACCTGGCCTTCCCGGTCGAGATCCTGGGCGGCAGCATCGTGCGCGAGGCCGACGGCCTGGCGATGAGCTCGCGCAACCAGTACCTGTCGGCCGAAGAGCGTCCGCAGGCCGCGGAGATCCGCCGCGTGCTGCAGGAAATGCGCGACCGCCTCCTGGCCGGCACCGCACGCGCCACGGTCGAACAGGCCGCGCGCGACCGGCTCACCGCCGCTGGCTACCAGGTGGACTACACCGTCGTGCGCCGCCCGGACCTGTCCGAGCCGGCCGATGGCGACACCGGCGCCAAGGTTGCGCTGATCGCCGCGCGCCTGGGCCGCACCCGCCTGATCGACAATCTGGAATTCTGAAAAGCGCTGCCGCCGTGCAGCCGCGCGGGGTGTGCGCTGCTAGACTCGCCGACCTGTTTCCGCAGTCGATACCACGATGCAACTGAGCCTGCTCAAGACCAAGATCCACCGCGCCACCGTCACCCATTCCGAGCTGAACTACGAAGGCTCGATCGCCGTCGACGGCAACCTGCTCGATGCCACCGGCATCCGCGAGTTCGAGCAGGTGCACATCTGGGACGTCACCAATGGCGCCCGTTTCAGCACCTATGCCCTGCGTGCCGACGAAGGCAGCGGCGTCATCTCGCTCAACGGCGGCGCGGCGCGCCATGTGCAGGTCGGCGACATCATCATCATCGCGGCATTCGCCACGATGAGCGAGGCCGAAGCCGATCTGTTCAAGCCCACCCTGGTCTACGTGGACGGGCAGAACCGCATCACCCACACCAATCAATCGATCCCGAAGCAGGCCGCCTGATGACGAACTTCGACGCGTTGCAGTCCCATGCCACCCGCCTGCGCGAGACCCGCGTCCCGGCCTTGTTGGAACAGGATCCTGCCCGCGCGTCGGAGTTCGCGCTGCGCGTCGGTCCGCTGTATGCCAGCTTCGCCCGCCAGGGCTATGACCGCGAGGCGCTGGCCGCACTGCACGCGCTGGCCGGCGACCTGGATCTGAAGGCTGCCTACCAGCGCCTGTTCTCCGGTGAGGAGGTCAATCCAACCGAAGGCCGCGCCGCCCTGCACACCGCACTGCGCAGCGACCTGACCGATGCCAAGCCGGCCAAGGACGCCTACGCCGAAGCGGCCAAGGTCCGTGCCCACATGGGCAAGCTGGTCGCCGCGCTGGAGGCCAGCGAGGTCACCGACATCGTCAGCGTCGGCATCGGCGGCTCGGACCTGGGCCCGCGTCACGTGGCCGATGCGCTGCGCCCGCTGTCGCCGAAGCTGCGTGTGCACTTCATCTCCAATGTCGACGGCGCCGCCGCGCAGCGCACGCTGGCCGGGCTGGACCCGAAGACCACCGCCGCGATCCTGATCTCCAAGACCTTCGGCACCCAGGAGACGCTGCTCAACGGCAGGATCCTGGCCGACTGGCTGGGCAGCAGCGAGCGCCTGTACGCGGTCAGTGCCAATCCCGAGCGCGCGGCCAAGGCCTTCGACATTCCGTCCGAACGCGTGCTGCCGATGTGGGACTGGGTCGGCGGCCGCTATTCGCTGTGGTCGGCGGTGGGCTTCCCGATCGCGCTGGCGATCGGCTTCGACAATTTCTGCGCGTTGCTCGATGGCGCCGCGCTGATGGACAGGCACGTGCTGGAAACCCCGGCCGAGTCCAACCTGGCGATCCGTCACGCGCTGACCGCGATCTGGAACCGCAACGTGCTCGGCCATGCCGCCCACGGCGTGATGACCTACGACCAGCGCCTGGCGTTGCTGCCCAGCTACCTGCAGCAGCTGGTGATGGAAAGCCTGGGCAAGTCCACGCGCATCGACGGCACGCCGGTGGATTGCGACACCGTGCCGGTGTGGTGGGGCGGGGCGGGCACCGACGTGCAGCACAGCTTCTTCCAGGCGCTGCACCAGGGCACCCAGATCGTGCCGCTGGATTTGATCGGCACCATCCACAACGACGATCCGTATGCCGAGAACCACATCGCGCTGATGTCCAACCTGCTGGCGCAGTCCGAAGCGCTGGCCAACGGCCAGTCCAGCGACGATCCGCACCGCAGCTACGCCGGTGGCCGCCCGAGCACGATGATCCTGCTCGATGCGCTCACTCCGCAGTCGCTGGGCGCACTGATCGCCATGTACGAGCACAGCGTCTACGCGCAGTCGCTGGCCTGGGGCATCAATGCCTTCGACCAGTTCGGCGTCGAACTGGGCAAGCAGCTGGCCAGCGGTTTGCTGCCGGCGCTCAAGGGTGAGGCGGAAGCCGAAGATCCGGTGACGCGTGCGCTGCTGGAGCAGATCCGCACGCGCTGACATCGCAGGACGGCTGGTCCGCGCGGCTGTTGTTGTTATGTAGAGCGGAGCTTGCTCCGCTGGGGTTTTACATGCGGCCTGTCCGAAGAGCAGCGGAGCAAGCTCCGCTCTACAGGTGAGCTGGCGCGTCAGGCCCCGTGCTGCGCCAGCGCCCAGCTCACGTGCTCGCGCACCAGCGCTGAATCAGCCTCGCGTTGGGTCGCCAGTGCTTCCAGCACATCAGGCGAGGTCGGCGCATTGCCCAACGCCACGGCGATGTTGCGCAGCCAGCGTTCGTGGCCGCTGCGGCGGATCGCCGAGCCTTCGGTGCGGGCCAGGAATTCGGCTTCGTCCCAGGCGAACAGCTGCGGCAGCGTGGCGATGTCCAGGTCGTTGCGCGCGCGGAAGTCGGGCTCGTCGGTGCGCTTGGCGAACTTGTTCCAGGGGCACACCAGCTGGCAGTCGTCGCAGCCGAAGATGCGGTTGCCGATCGGCTTGCGCAGCTCGATGGGAATCGCGCCTTCATGCTCGATGGTCAGGTAGGCGATGCAGCGGCGCGCATCCAGCCGGTGCGGGGCGATGATGGCCTGTGTCGGACACACCTCGATGCAGCGCACGCAGGTGCCGCAGTGCGCGCTGGCCGGTGGGTCGACTGGCAGCGGGATGTCGACGTAGATCTCGCCCAGGAAAAACCACGAGCCGCCGTCCTTGTCGATCAGGCAGGTGTGCTTGCCGATCCAGCCCAGCCCGGCGTTGCGAGCCAGCGCCCGTTCCAGCACCGGGGCCGAATCGACGAACACGCGGTGGCCTACGGGTCCGACTTCTTCCTGCAGGCGCATGGCCAGCTTCTGCAGGCGGTTGCGCATGAGCTTGTGGTAATCGCGGCCCAGCGCGTAGCGGGCCACGTACGCACGTTCGCCGTTGGCCAGCGTGGTCCAGGCTTCGTCGCTGTCGTTGCGGCCGTAGTCCAGACCGACCGAGATCACCCGCAGCGTGCCGGGGATCAGTTCGGCCGGGCGCGCGCGCATGTCGCCGTGGCGCGCCATCCAGTCCATCGAGCCGTACAGGCCTTCGGCCAGCCAGCTGCGCAGGTGGTCTTCGTCCTGACCCAGCTCGATCCCGGCGATGCCGCAGCGCTGGAAGCCAAGCTCGCGCGCGAGCGCGCGGATGCGCCTGGCCAGCGCATGTGGATCGGTGGGCGTTGCAGACGAAGCACTCATACGCCCAAGTATAGAATCGCGCGCCATGACGGCTTTCCTTCCACTGCACGGCAGCGCTGCGGCGCGCGCCCTGGACCAGCAGGCCAGCGAACGACTGGCCGGCGGCGCCTTCGAACTGATGCAGCGCGCCGGCCACGCGGCCTGGCAGGAACTTCAGGTGCGCTGGCCCCAGGCGCAAAACATCACCGTGGTCTGCGGGCCGGGCAACAACGGCGGCGACGGCTACGTGCTGGCGCTGGCCGCCCTGCAGGCGCGGCGCGCGGTGGTGGTGCTGCATCTGGAAGCGCACACGCCGCAGACCGAACTCGCCCAGCGCGCCTGCACCGACTATGTCGCCGCCGGTGGGCAGGTCGCGCTGTTTCCCGGTGAGTTTCCGCCGGCCGATGTGATGGTCGATGCGCTGTTCGGCATCGGCCTGTCGCGCGCGCCGGAGGGCCAGGCGCAGGCGCTGATCGAGGCGGTCAACACCCAGCCGGCGCCGGTGTTTTCGCTGGATGTGCCCAGTGGCGTGGATGCCGCACTGGCGGTCGCGCCGGGCGTTGCGGTGCGCGCGCAGGTCACGCTCCAGTTCATCGTGCGCCATCTCGGGCTGCACACCGGCGCCGGGCTGGAACACGCCGGCGACCTGCTGCTCGATGCGCTCGACGTGCCTGACGACCTGTTGCAGAGGAGCGCGCCCAGGGCGCAGCTGCTCACGCCCGAAATGCTGCACAACTGGCTGCGCCCGCGACGCCGCGACACGCACAAAGGCGAAAGTGGCCATGTGCTGGTGATCGGTGGCGACTTGGGCCATGGCGGTGCGATCGCGATGACCGCCGAAGCCGCGCTGCGTAGCGGTGCCGGTCTGGTCAGCGTCGCCACGCGCAAGGCGCACGTCGGCCCGCTACTGGCGCGCCGGCCCGAGGCGATGACCCGCGCGGTCGAATCGGGCAGCGACCTGCAGCCGCTGCTGGATGCGGCCGATGTCATCGCGATCGGGCCAGGCCTGGGGCAGGGCGACTGGGGCAGGGCGCTGCTGCACCTGGCACTGGAGTCCGGCAAGCCGCTGGTGCTGGATGCCGATGCGCTCAACCTCATTGCCACCACGCCGCGCACGCTGCGCGATGCCATCGTCACCCCGCACCCGGGCGAAGCCGCACGCTTGCTGGGCCGTTCCACCCAGGAGGTGCAGGCCGATCGCTTCGGCGCCATCGCCGAGCTGTGCACGCGCCTGCAGGCCACTGTGGTGCTCAAGGGCGCCGGCACGCTGGCCGCCAGCGAAGGTCAGGTGCCACGCGTGATCGCATCCGGCAATCCGGGCATGGCCACCGGCGGCATGGGCGATGTCCTGACCGGTGTGATCGCCGCACTGCGCGCGCAGAAGCTCGGCGCGCTCGAAGCCGCCAGCGCCGGCGCGCTGCTGCACGGCATGGCCGGCGACGTTGCGGCAAAACGCGGGCAGCGCGGGCTGCTGGCCAGCGATTTGTTCGATCATCTGCAGCCCTTGGCCAATCCGGAACCGAACTGATGCAGCTGCACCTGGCCTCGGCTGAGGACACCGCGCAACTCGGCGTCGCGCTGGCCGACACGCGTCCGCCGCTGGCCGCCGTGCATCTGCATGGCGACCTGGGTACGGGCAAATCAACGCTGGCCCGCGCCCTGCTGCGCGGACTGGGCGTCAGCGGCGCGATCCGCAGCCCGACCTACACCCTGGTCGAGCGCTATCCGGTCGAAGGCGGAGAAGCCTGGCACCTGGATCTGTATCGGCTCGGCGACGCCAGCGAGCTGGATTTCCTGGGACTGGACGAGGCTGTGGCCACGCTGTGGCTGATCGAATGGCCGGAAAAGGGGCGCGCCGGACTCCCGCCGCCGGATCTGGACATCCACCTGGCCATCGACGGCCAGGGGCGCAGCGCGCGGCTGATGGCCGGCTCGATTGCAGGGCGCGACTGGCTGGATCGGCTGGCAAAAAAGGTAAGTTAGGGGTCCCTCCTGCCGTCCGGCCCGAGGAAGTTCCGGCAGGTTACGGATTATTAAGGGAAAAGTGGTTGCATTGGCAGGCCGTTAATGCTTGAATCCGACCCATGCCAATGGGGAAAGCCGCAATTGCAATCGCATTGGGGAGCGTCGCGCTCCTCCAAGGGGGGCTGTCGCCCGCCTTTGCCGGCGAAGTCAGTGGCATCAACCTGATCAACGGGGCCACCGGCACCCGCGCGGAAATTGCGCTGCAGGGATCGGGCCAGTTCAAGACCATTTCCCTGGCCGGTCCGGACCGCCTGGTGGTCGACCTTCCCGACTCATCCGCGCTGAAGCAGCTCAAGCTGCCGGCCGCCGCCGGCGTGGTCACCGCGGTGCGCACTGGACAGCCAGTGCCGGGCACATTCCGCGTGGTGTTCGACCTATCGTCCCCCATCAAGCCGATGACTCCGCGCATGGAAGGCAGCGGCGCCCAGTCGCGGCTGGTGATCGAATGGCCCGGCGACGGCCAGACCGCTGCTTCCGCAGCGCCCAAGCCGGCGACGGTTGGCATGTCTGCTGCGCAGGCCACCTCTGCGCTGACCGCCGATGCCGTGCGCCAAGCGGCAGCCGCGCCGACCGTGCCGCCGCCCGCAGCTGCATCCGCCCCGCCGCCTGCCCAGCAGGTGCCGGCGGCGACCGCGGTTGCCGCCGCCATGCCGGGCGACCTGTCGCCGGCCGCCATCCTGGCCGGTCAGCCCGTGCCGGGCGCCAGCGTGCCGCCGCCTGTGCCATCGGAGCCGCAGACCGTGGCGCCGGGTGTGACCATCGCCACCGGCCGGCCCGCGCCGGTCGAGCCCAAACCCGCCGTCGCCGCCACGCTGCCGCAGTCCAAGCTGGCCATGCGCGCCGGGATGCGGCCGCTGGTGATCGCCATCGACGCCGGCCACGGCGGCCAGGATTCGGGCGCCATCGGTCCGACCGGCAAGTACGAGAAAAACGTCACCCTGGCCATCGCCCGCGAACTGGCACGGCAGATCGACGCGACGCCCGGCCTGAAGTCCTACCTGACCCGCGATGCCGACTATTTCATCCCGCTCAACCAGCGGGCGGTGAAGGCGCGCGCCGCGCATGCGGACATGTTCATCTCGATCCACGCCGACGCCGCGGAAAACCGCAGCGCCAGCGGTTCGTCGGTCTACGTGCTGTCGTTGAAGGGTGCGACCTCGCAGCGCGCACGCTGGTTGGCCGACAAGGAAAACTCTTCCGACTTGGTCGGCGGGGTCAAGCTGCAGACGGTGGACAGCATGCTGGGCTCGGTGCTGATCGACCTGGCGCAGAGCGGGCACATGAAGGCCTCCGAGAATGCGGCCGGCCACGTGCTGGCCGGCCTCAAGGATGTCGGCAACGCGCACAAGGCCAGCCTGGAAAAGGCCAACTTCGCGGTGCTGCGCACTTCTGACATGCCGGCGATGCTGGTCGAGACTGCGTTCATCTCCAACTACAACGAAGAAAAGCAGCTGACCACGCCGGCATTCCAGCGCAAGATCGCCAGTGCGGTGCTGGACGGGGTGGAAACCTATTTCATGCGAGAACCACCGCCAGGCACGCTGTTCGCTGCGCGCGCACAGGCGGCAGCGGCCAACGACGGCCTGCGCGCAGGCGGCGGCGCGCCGTAGGACGAGGAGTGAGCGGAGAGAAGTGAGGAGTGAGTAAAGGCAAAAGCAACGGCGGGACGGTGGCTTACACTTGTCCTTGGCTTTTGCCGCTGCTTTCGCTCACTCCTCACTCCTCACTTCTCTCCACTCACTCCTCGCCCGTGCCAATCCGCCAACTCCCCGATACCCTGATCAACCAGATCGCCGCTGGCGAAGTGGTCGAACGACCTGCGTCGGTGGTCAAGGAGCTGGTCGAAAACGCGTTGGATGCCGGTGCCACGCGCGTGGACATCGATCTGGAAGAAGGCGGCATCCGCCTGATCCGGATCCGCGACGACGGCGGCGGCATCGCGCCGGACGAACTGCCACTGGCCGTCTCGCGCCACGCCACCAGCAAGATCGCCTCGCTCGACGACCTGGAAACGGTGGCCACGCTCGGTTTCCGCGGCGAAGCGCTGCCGTCGATTGCCTCGGTCAGCCGCTTCAGCCTGAGTTCGCGCCGTGCGCATGACGCACACGGCTCGACCCTGCAGGTCGACGGTGGCCGGCTCGGCGAGGTCGTGCCGCGCCAGCATGCGCAAGGCACCACGGTGGAGGTGCGCGAGCTGTTCTACAACGTGCCGGCGCGGCGCAAGTTCCTGCGCGCAGAACGCACGGAACTGAGCCATATCGAAGAATGGCTGCGTTCGCTGGCGCTGGCGCGCCCGGACGTCGAACTGCGCGTGTCGCACAATGGCCGCGCCTCGCGCCGCTATAAGGGCGGTGGCGAAACCGAACCGGCCCTGCGCCTGCATGAAACCCTGGGCGAGGAATTTGCCGCGCATGCCTTGCGCGTGGAGCACAGCGCTGCGGGCCTGCGCCTGCATGGCTGGATCGCGCAGCCGGCATATTCGCGGGCCAGCGCCGACCAGCAGTACGTGTACGTCAACGGCCGTTCGGTGCGCGATCGCAACATCGCTCATGCGGTGAAGATTGCCTATCAGGACGTGATGTACCACGGCCGCCAGCCGGCCTATGTGCTGTTCCTGGAACTGGATCCGTCGCGGGTGGACGTCAACGTGCATCCGGCCAAGCACGAGGTGCGCTTCCGCGAGTCGCGGATGATCCACGACTTCGTCTATCGCACGCTGCAGGAAGCCTTGGCCGGCACGCGCGCCGGCGCGGCCGGTGGCGTGGAAGGCGAGGCGGCCGTGCAGGCGATGCCGTTCGCGCAGGCCGCCTATGGCATGCCGGCGCCGGCCGCGATGTCCCAGCACCTGCAGTGGACCGGCGCGCAGCAACCGCCACTGGGTCTGCGCGTGGCCGATGCGCCCAATGCCTATGCCGCGCTCTACGGCAGTCCTTCGCTGCGTTCGGCCCAGCCTGCGCCGGATGCACCGCTGCCGGCCAACGACAGCGAAGGTGGCATTCCTCCACTGGGCTATGCCATCGCCCAGCTGCACGGCATCTACATCCTGGCCGAGAACGCGCAGGGCCTGATCGTGGTGGACATGCATGCCGCCCACGAGCGTATCGGCTACGAACGCCTGAAGACCGCGCACGACGGCATCGGCCTGACCGCGCAGCCGCTGCTGGTGCCGATGACCCTGGCCGTGGCCGAACGCGAGGCCGACGTGGCCGAACGCGAAGCGGTGACCCTGACCGAGCTTGGTTTCGATGTCACCCGCAGCGGGCCGCAGAGCCTGAGCGTGCGCAGCGTACCGGCGCTGCTGGCCCACGCCGAACCGGGCGCGCTGCTGCGCGACGTGCTGGCCGACCTGCGCGAGCATGGCCAGAGCCGGCGCGTGGCGGCGGCGCGCGACGAACTGCTTTCGACCATGGCCTGCCACGGTGCCGTGCGTGCCAACCGCAAGCTGACGCTGCCTGAAATGAACGCGCTGCTGCGCGACATGGAAATCACCGAGCGTTCGGGTCAATGCAATCACGGACGCCCGACCTGGGCGCACTTCGGCCTGGCCGAAATCGACAAGTGGTTTCTACGGGGGCGTTGATGAGACACAGGACAGCGGCATGGCTGGCGGTGCTGATGCTGATGCTGGCCGGATGCGGCGGAAAGCCCGCATCGCAGGCGCAGAAGGCGGCCACCTCGGATACCACCTTCCTGGCCGACAACGCCATCTGGCAGACCGAACGGCGCGATGCGCTGCTGGCGCCCGACGGCTGGACCAGCCTGGTCGGCCTGCACTGGCTGGAATTGAAATCGCACTACATCGGCAGCGGTGGCGGCAGCGGCATCAAGCTGGAAGTCGGTCCGCCCAGGCTCGGCCTGGTCCAGCAGGTGGGCGACCAGGTGTTCTTCACCCCCGAGCGCGGCGTGGCGATGACCGCCGACGGCAAGCCGCTGACCCGCCGCATCCGACTGGTGGACGACCAGTCCGGCACGCCGACGGTGATCGGCTTTGACGACGGCGCCAGCCAGATGACCCTGATCCACCGCGGTCCGCGCTTCGGCCTGCGGATCAAGAGCGCTCATGCGCCTGCGCGCGAGCAGTTCACTCAGCTGGAGTACTGGCAGCCCGAGCCCTCTTGGCGGATCGAAGGCAAGTTCATTGCAAGCCCAGCCGGCAGCACGCTTTCATTTACGGACATGGTGGGCAACACCATCGCCGCGCCCAGTCCGGGCGTGGTCGAGTTCCAGCGCGACGGCCAGCCCTATCGCCTGACCGCGATGGAAGGCGAGGACGGCGGCCTGTTCTTCGTCATGGCCGACCGTACCAGCGGCCATGGATCGTATCCGGCCGGGCGCTTCCTGGACGTGGACGCACCGGATGCGTCAGGCAAGGTGGTGCTGGATTTCAACCGCGCCTACAACCCGCCGTGCGTGTTCACCCAGTTCGCCACCTGTCCATTGCCGCCGGCGGAAAACCGCCTGGACCTGCTGGTCGACGCGGGCGAGAAGATGTACACCGGGCCGGTGGGCTCGCACTGAATCCAAGGCGGTTGCCGCATGTTCCTGCGCTGTGGTGTGTTGATCGGCCTGCTGTGGGTTGCAGCATCTTCCTGCGCCGCGCAGACCGTCTCAGAGCCGCCGGTGCCGCTGCTGTGGAAGGTCACGCACGGCCAGCACACGTTGTATCTGCTGGGCTCGTTTCATCTGCTCAAACCGCAGGACTATCCGCTGTCGCCGGAGGTGAATGCCGCTTTCGCCGATGCCGAGCAGCTGGTGCTGGAACTGTCTTCGGACGAGCTGACTTCACCCGTGCTGGGCCAGGCCATGCTGGCCGCCGCGCAGTTGCCGGCGGACGATTCCCTGCAGAAGCACCTCAAGCCTGAAACCTGGACCGCGCTGCAGTCCTACGCGCAGGCCAACAACCTGCCGCTGGAATCGCTGCAGCATCTGGAGCCCTGGCTGGTGGCCACGTCCATCAGCGTGCAGGAGATGACCAAGCAGGGCCTGGACCCGCAGCTTGGCCTGGACCTGCATTTCATCGACCTGGCCCGGCGTGCCGGCAAGCCGGTGAGTGGACTGGAACATGGTCAGCAGCAGATCGACATGCTCGATGGCATGTCGCCAGTCGAGCAGGAGCAGTATCTGGCCGAGACCCTGGACGAATCCGGCAGCACCGGCGCCAGCCAGACCGAACGCCTGCATGCCGCCTGGCGCGCCGGCGATGTCGCCACCCTGCGCGACGGCCTGGCCGCCGACATGAAGCGCGAATACCCCGCGCTGTACCAGCGCATCAACGTCCAGCGCAATGACGCCTGGCTGCCCAAGCTCGAAGCCCGCCTGCGCGGCCCCGGCGATGACGACATTCTGGTCGTGGTCGGCGCCCTGCACCTGCTCGGCAGCGATGGTGTGGTCGAGAAGCTGCGCGCGAAGGGGTACGACGTGAGGCGGCTGTGCAACGCCTGCAAGGCCGACGATTGAGGCATTAAGCAAATCGTTTCAGGTCGCGGGCAACATCACGATGCAGTCCACCGGACACGGCGGGATGCACAGGCCGCAGCCGGTGCACAGGTCTTCCAGCACGGTGTGCATGTATTTGGCGCCGCCGATGATGGCGTCCACCGGGCAGGCCTGGATGCATTTGGTGCAGCCGATGCAGTCGGCTTCGACGATCAGGGCCACTTCCGGCGCTAGATGCGTCCCGCGGTTGCGGTCATAGGGAATCGGGGCAACATCGAGCAGCTGCGCCAGTGCGCGTGCGCCGGCGTCGCCGCCGGGCGGGCAACGTTCCACACCGGCATCGCCATGTGCCATCGCCTCGGCGTACGGTCGGCAGCCATCAAAGCCGCACTGGCCGCATTGGGTCTGCGGCAGCAGGCGATCGAGGCGTTCGATGAGCGAGGGCGTGGGCGAGGTCATGGTGCGTGGCGTGGGCTGGGCAGAGGCGTCGTGGTCGGTCAGGCGAGGCGCTTTCCGCGATACCAGCGTTCGTGGCCCAGGGCCAGCATCGGCCGGTCTTCGCGGCTGTCGCCATAGGCGTGGATGCGTTCGAAGCTGGCCAGATCGTAGCGCGCCCGGATCAGGCGCGCCTTGTGCGGGCCGCAGTCGCCGTCCTCGTAACGCCCGGTCAAGATGCCGTCGCGATGCGCCAGCCGGTTGCAGATGCTGTCCAGGCCACGCGCCTGACACCAGGGCTGCAGGTACAGGTCCAGCGAGGCCGAGACAACCACGACGGTGTGTCCCTGTGCCCGGTGCCAGGCAATGCGTTTACTCATCTCCGGCCGTTCCAGCAGCGGCAGCGCTCATCGGCATAGGGTTGACCGTGGGCTGCGACCTCGTCCAGGGCGCGTCCTGCAAACACCTTCAGCGTGGCCCGTGCACGGATGCCGGGCGCCGACACCAGCCCAAGGCGATAGCCGGCCAGCCATGGTCCCATCGTGCGCCATGCGCCGTCGCGCTGTGCAGGCGCGCCACGCGGCGCAGGAAGCGGGAATAGGTGTCGGTCGTGGTGATGGTGTGGTCGAAATCGAACAGCGCCAGCTGCATGAGCGTGATTCGCCGATTGGTGACGGGTGATCCGCAAAGACGAATTCACGGCCGGCGATCGCTTTTCCGAATCCCCAATCCCGAATTCCCAATCCCGGCTTTCAGCGCACCGGCATGCCCGGCTGCGCGCCTGTATCGGCATCGAGCAGGGCCAGTGCGCCGCCGTCGAAACCGGCCGAAAGGATCATGCCTTCGCTCACGCCGAAGCGCATCTTGCGCGGGGCCAGGTTGGCGATGAACACCACGCTGCGGCCGACCAGTTCTTCCGGCTGGCCGTAGCTTCCGCGGATGCCGGAGAAGATCTGGCGCTTGCCCAGCTCGCCGGCATCCAGCTCGAAGCGCAACAGCTTGTCCGAGCCTTCCACGAACTCGCACACCAGCACCTTGCCGATGCGCAGGTCGAGCTTGGCGAAATCGTCCATGCCGATGAAAGCCGAGCCTTCCGCGGCGGACGCCGGCGCAGCCTCCTTCTTCTTGTCCTGCGGCTTGGCGGCGGCGGCAGGCGCGGCGGCGAGGGTGTCCTTGGAAGCGTCGGTCATGGCGTCGATCAGTTTCGGGTCGAGTCGGGTGAACAGGGCGGTGTAGGGCTGGACGACGTGTGCGGTCAGCGGTGCATCCAGGTCGGCCCAGGTTTGCACGGGCGCGGACAGGAAGGCCTCGGCCTCGGCGCTGGTGCGCGGCAGCACCGGCTTGAGCGCGGCGGCCAGCACGCGGAACAGGTTCAGGCCTTGCGTACACACGGCCTGCAGCTGCGCATCGGCGCCTTCCTGCTTGGCGATCACCCACGGCTTGTGTTCGTCGATGTACTTGTTGGCCTCGTCGGCCAGCGCCATGGTCTGGCGGATCGCGCTGGCAGCGTCGTTGCGCTCGTAGGCCTCGCGGATCGGCGCCAGTGCCTCGACAAAGCGCGTGTACTGCGCCGCATCCGGCAGCGCATCGGCCAGTTTGCCGTCGAAGCGTTTGCTGATGAAGCCGGCGCAGCGGCTGGCCAGGTTGACGAACTTGCCGACCAGGTCCGCATTGACGCGCGCGACGAAGTCGCCCAGGTTCAGGTCCAGGTCGTCGGTGCCGCCGGAGGACTTGGCCGCGAAGTAATAGCGCAGCGCTTCCGGCTCCAGGCCCACGTCCAGATAGGTGCGCGCCATGACGAAGGTGCCGCGCGACTTGGACATCTTGGCGCCATCGACCATCAGGTAGCCGTTGACGTGCAGGCGGGTCGGCGCGCGGTGGCCGGTGCCGTGCAGCACCGCCGGCCAGAACAGGCCGTGGAAGTTGACGATGTCCTTGCCGATGAAGTGGTGCAGCTCGGTTTCGGTGCCGGCGGCCAGGTGTGGCTCGAAATCCTCGCCGATGCGCGTGCACAGGTTCTTGAAGCTGGACAGGTAGCCGATCGGCGCATCCAGCCACACGTAGAAGTACTTGCCGGGCTGGCCGGGAATCTCGAAGCCGAAGTAGGGCGCATCGCGCGAGATGTCCCACGCGCGCAGGCCGCCTTCGGCGTCCAGCCATTCCATCAGCTTGGCCTTGACGCCCGGGCGGGCGACATCGCCGGCCAGCCACTGCCGCAGGAAGCCGTCGAAGTGGCCGACCTCGAAGAAGAAGTGCTCCGAATCGCGGATCTCCGGCGCCACCCCGGACAGCACCGAGCGCGGCTCGATCAGCTCGGTCGGCGCATAGGTGGCGCCGCAGTTCTCGCAGTTGTCGCCGTACTGGTCGGCCGTACCGCAATTGGGACAGGTGCCCTTGATGTAGCGGTCCGGCAGGAACATGCCCTTGGCCGTGTCGTAGAACTGGGCCACGCTGCGGCGGCTGATGTGGCCGGCCTGTTCCAGCTTGGCGTAGAAGGCTTCGGTCAGCTCGCGATTAGTGTTGCCGTTGGTCGAGTCGTAGTTGTCGAAGGCCACGCCGAAGGCGGCGAAATCGCGCTCGTGGCTGGCCTGGATGCTGGCGATGAAGGCTTCCGGGGTGACTCCGGCCTTTTCCGCGGCCAGCATGATCGGCGTGCCGTGGGTATCGTCGGCGCAGACGAAGAAGGTCTTGTCGCCGCGCAGGCGGCGGGCGCGCACCCAGACATCGGCCTGGATGTAGCCGACCAGATGGCCGAGATGCAGGGGCCCGTTGGCGTAGGGCAGGGCGGTGCTGACGAGTGCGGTGCGGGTCATGGCGGTCGAACTGCTGGGGTCGCCGATTATCGCATGGGTGCAACGCAGGCCCTTCAAAGCAGCACGGCCCGGGCGATGCCGGGCCGTGCTGGGATCACGCGGTGCCGATCGCGCTTATTCGCGGACCCAGGTCTGGGCGCGGCAGATGAAGGTGATGCAGCCGGACACGTCCAGCTTCTTGCCGCCCGGCTGCAGTTCCAGCTTGGACTTGTAGGTCTTGCCGTTGGCCGGGTCCAGGATCGTGCCGCCGGCCCATTTGTTGGCGCCGTCGGACTTGAGGTTCCACAGGATGGTCATGCCCTTGATCGGCTTGTTCTTGCGATCGCCCGAGCAGCCGTCGCAGACCGGATTGGGGCCCTTGTCCGACTTCAGGATCTCCACGACCTTGCCGGTCAAAGTGCCGCCCGTGGCCTCGCTGATCTCCACGATCGACTTCACCTCGCCGGTCTTGTCGTCGATGGTCTTCCAGCGGCCGACGGCACCGTCGGCGGCCATCGCGGCCGAACTCGCGCCTGCCAGGGCCAGCATGCACAGCGCCAGGATCGTCTTGCTCATGAGTCCCCTCCCAGGGATCGGTGTCTGTCGGCACTTATACCGTACTCGGGCGTGTGGTGGGCAGGGTTGCGCTGTCTGTGTTGCCGGCCAGCAAGGTGCGTCGCTCGCACGCGCGCGGACTTCCAAGGACAATGTCGCCATGAACACCCCCGCACACCGGCCCCAGGGCGGCCTGCAGCCCCATCCCCGCGTCCGCAACGTCATCGCCGTGGGTTCCGGCAAGGGCGGGGTGGGCAAATCGACGACCGCGGTGAACCTGGCGCTGGCCCTGGCGGCGACGGGCGCCAAGGTGGGCGTGCTGGACGCGGACATCTACGGGCCGAGCATCCCGGCGATGCTGGGATTGTCGGGGCGCCCGGAAAGCCCGGACAACAAGTCGATCGAGCCGATGCGCGCGTTCGGGCTGGAGGCCATGTCCATCGGCTTCCTGATCGATCCCGATACGCCGATGGTCTGGCGTGGGCCGATGGCGACTGGGGCGCTGACCCAGCTGTTCAACGACACGCTGTGGGGCCATCTGGACTATCTGCTGATCGACCTGCCGCCGGGCACGGGCGACATCCAGCTGACCCTGTCGCAGAAGATCCCGGTGGCCGGTGCGGTGATCGTTACCACGCCGCAGGACATCGCCACCCTGGATGCGCGCAAGGCCTTGAAGATGTTCGAGAAGGTCGAAGTCGCGGTGCTCGGCATCGTCGAGAACATGGCCCAGCACGTGTGCAGCAACTGTGGGCACGTGGAGCACCTGTTCGGCCAGGGCGGCGGGCAGGCGATGGCCGCCAGCTACGGCGTGCCGCTGCTGGGCTCGCTGCCGCTGGACGTGCGGATCCGCGAGCAGGCCGACGCGGGCGAGCCGGTGGTGGTGGCCGCGCCGGACTCGGCCGTGGCCCAGGCCTATCGCGACACCGCCTCCGCACTGGTGGCCGAACTGGACAAGCGTCCGCGCGCGGCGATGCCGATTGCCTCCTCGCTGCTGTGACCGGGGGGCAGGTCTTGGCCGGGTTGAATCCGTAACGCGACGACCTCCCTGTAGAGCCGAGCTTGCTCGGCTGGAGCTTTCCCGGTAAGGCCCCAGCCGAGCAAGCTCGGCTCTACAGGAATCGGGCGAGTCCAAACATTAAGAGCGAACTTGGGACCAGGGGACAGCCCGCCATAGGCCGCCTACAATGCAGCCTTTCGCACCGCATCATCCCAAGGGGCCGGGCACCGCATGAGCATCAAGAGCGACCGCTGGATCAAGCGCATGGCCGAGCAGCACGGCATGATCGAGCCGTTCGAGCCGGGCCAGGTCAAGCACGATCCCGACGGGCATCGCATCGTCAGCTACGGCACCTCCAGCTATGGCTACGACGTGCGCTGCTCGCGCGAGTTCAAGGTGTTCACCAACATCAACTCCACGATCGTCGATCCCAAGCACTTCGACAGTGGCAGCTTTGTCGATGTGGAATCGGACGTGTGCATCATCCCGCCCAACAGCTTCGCCCTGGCGCGCACGGTGGAGTACTTCCGCATCCCGCGCAGCACGCTAGTGGTGTGCCTGGGCAAGAGCACCTATGCCCGCTGCGGGATCATCGTCAACGTCACCCCGCTGGAGCCGGAATGGGAAGGCCACGTGACCCTGGAATTCTCCAACACCACGCCGCTGCCGGCGCGCATCTACGCCAACGAAGGCGTGGCGCAGATGCTGTTCTTCGAATCGGACGAAGTCTGTGAAACCAGCTACAGGGACCGCGGTGGCAAGTATCAGGGCCAGACCGGCGTGACCCTGCCGCGGACCTGATTCCAACGCAGCTGCTAAAAGAAGATATCCAGCCCAGCGGCACCCCTGTTAGGGACCGCAGGCGCCGTCGCTAGCGACCTTGCCAAGCGCCACCTGCCGATGTGGCTCATGTCGCGATCGCCAGCGCGTGTTCCGCGTCGGCTGAGGCCAACGCAGCCGCTGGAGGTTAGCTGCGGACAGAATCGCAGCGCTCGCGCGGACGGCGCAGCAGCAGGTTGGCACCGGCCAGGATCAGCAGCAGCGGCCACCACGTGCCGATCAGATGCCCCACGTCGAACGTGGAAAAGCCCAAGTTGTCGAGCAGGAACAGGCTGCCGAGCGTGATCAGCACCAGGGCGGGAATCAGTGAGCGATGCATGGCGTTTTCCTTCGTGGATGGTGAGGCCATGCTGCGCGCCGCACTTGCCTGAAGACAGGTGCCGGAAGTCAACACTTTGCATCGCTGGCCGTCCGGCCAACGCGTTACTGCAGGCGCTGGCGCCAGTCGTCGACCAGGCGCTGGCGCTCGTCTTGGGCAAAGCGTTGCGCGGTGCCGCTGCCCCACACCGGCCCGGGCCAGGCGGGATCGCCGGCACGGCGGCCGACCAAGTGCACGTGCAGCTGGCGCACGATGTTGCCCAGCGCGCCGATGTTGAGCTTTTCCACGCCGGCCTGCGCGCGGATCAGTTGGCCGACCTGGTTGACCTCGGCCAGCAGCAGGCGCTGCTGGCCACCGTCGAGCTCGATCCATTCGCTGACCGAGGCCACGCGCGGCACCAGCACCAGCCAGGGAAAACGTGCGTCATCCATCAGCCGCACCTGCGACAGCGGCCCGTCGGCAATGAAGACGCTATCGGCGGCCAGGCGCGGATCGAGGGTGAACTCGCTCATGCGCGCTCAGCCGATGTTTTCCTGCAGGAAAGCCACGGCCCGGCCAAAGGCGAGCTTGGCGCTGGCCTCGTCGTACACCTGCGGGCTGGCGTCGCGGTTGAAGGCGTGGTTGGCCGGATAGGTGAACACGTCCATGTCCGGCCAGGCCTTGCGCTGGGCGTCGACGACGTCCAGCGTGATGTGCGGGTCGAGTTCACCGAAGTGGAACTGCACCGGCGCCTTGAGCGGCTGGTCGACGAACTGGCCATTGCGGCCGCCGTAGTAGCTGATACTGGGCAAGGCCAGGCGCTGGGCCGCCAGCAGGGCGACCGTGCCGCCCCAGCAATAGCCGACCGTGGCGACCTTTTCGTTGCCGGCGGCGGTGCGCGCGGCCTGCGCGGCGATCTCGACCACGTCCACGGCGGCATCCAGGCCGATCGCACCGACGATGTCGCGGCCGCGCTTCATGCCGGCATCGTCGTAGGGCAGCTCCAGGCCGGGCTCGACCAGGTCGAAGAACGCCGGCGCGATGGCCAGGTAGCCTTCGGCGGCATACTGCTCGGCCACGCCGCGGATGTGCTCGGTCACCCCGAAGATCTCCTGGATGACGACCAGGCTGCCGCGCGGCGTGCCGGCCGGCTCGGCCTGCCAGGCCGCGACCGGCCCCTTGGAAGTGGTGAGCGTGATCCATTGACCCATGGGAAAGCCTCTTCGAACCGGAGATGTGGGCCGTCGAGTCTAAACGCGCCGACCGAAGGGTTCCGTTGCGCCGTTGCCGTCAAAGCATCCTGCCGGTGGGCTGGCGCGCTCAGCCGCCGGAAGCGTAGGACACGGCCACGATCACGAAACGGCCAGTGCGGCCGGGCAGGGCGGCCTCGAATTCGTCGTCCACCCGTTTCTTCAGCATGGCCCGGGCCAGCGGCGAATCGATGCTGATGTGGCCCAGCGTGGCGTCGGTCTCGTCCGGGCCGACGATGCGATAGCGGGCGGTTTCGCCGGTGTCGATGTCCTCCAGCTCCACCTGGGCGCCGAAGAACACCGCCTGCGGATCGGACGGTGCGGCATCGACCACGCGCAGGGCTTCCAGGCGCTTGCTCAGGTAGCGCACGCGGCGGTCGATCTCGCCCAGCTGCTTCTTGCGGTAGGTGTACTCAGCGTTCTCCGAGCGGTCGCCTTCGGCGGCGGCCGCGGACAGGGCCTTGACCACCTCGGGCCGGCGCACGCGCCACAGATCGTCCAGTTCGGCCTTGAGCGCGGCGTGGCCGGCCGGCGTAATCAGGGCAGTGCTTTTTTCGGCCGGCGGGCGCCAACGGCTCATGCGAAAGAGGTGTATTGCAAAGAGGACGTCGATTTTACGCCGCCCAGTACTTGTGCCGGACCGTGACGCTGGCGGATGCTTGCCGGCGCGCAAGACAAGGGGATGTCGCCGCATGCTGATTCTGCCGCTGCACAAGCCATTGGACCGGTCCAACTTTCCACTGGTGACCCTGCTGCTGGTCCTGGCCAACGTGCTGGTGTTCTTCGGGCTGCAAGGCGGCGATACCGAACGCCTCGATCATGCCGCGGCCGTCTATGACAGCGCCGGCCTGGTGCGCTACGAAGGTCCCGCCTATGCGCGCTGGCTGCGCGAACGTGGCCGCACCGGCGAGGCGGAGCGGCTGCTGGCGCTGGCGCCGCAGGAGCAGGGCCAGGCGGTGGCGGCGGCGACGCTGTACGACCTGCCGTTCCAACAGGCCTTGCGCGAAGGGGCGCTGTTCGCCTCGCCACAGACACTGGCCGATTGGCGCACGCGCCGGCCTGCCTACGATGCGCAGCTGGCACGCGTGTTCACCCAGCGCCATGTGCTGCGCCATGGCGAGTGGTCACCCAAGCGGATGCTGTCCTCGGCCTTCCTGCATGGCGGGGTGATGCATCTGCTGGGCAACATGCTGTTCCTGATCGCCATCGGGGTGCTGCTGGAAGGCGCCATCGGTCCGGTGGCGCTGCTGGGCGTGTATCTGCTGGGCGCGCTGGGATCCAGCGCGGCCAGCCTGCTGTGGCGCGCCGGCGAGGTCGGCGCAGGGCTGGGTGCATCCGGCGCGATCGCCGCGATGATGGGCGCGTTCTGCGTGGTCTGGGGCCGGCAGCCGGTGCGCTTTTTCTACTGGTTCGGCGTGGTGTTCGATTACGTGCGCGCGCCGGCGATCTGGCTGCTGCCGCTATGGCTGGGCTGGGAGGTCTACAGCCTGCTCAGTGCGCTGGATGCGGGCGTGGCCTTCGACGCGCATGCCGGCGGCCTGGTCTGCGGTGCGCTGATCGGTGCCGGTCTGGTGGCCGCGGGCCGGCGGCGCGATGCCTTCATCGCCGATGCGCCGCTGCGGGCCGCAGCCGACGATCGCTGGGCGCGCGCCCAGCAGCATCTGGGGCGCATGGAAAACGACCAGGCCGAACAGCTCCTGGCCCAGCTGGCGGCCGAGCATCCGCAGCGTTTTGATGTCGCCCTGGCGCGCTATCGGGCGGCCCGCAACGCCGGACAGGCCGCCCGCATCCAGCAGCGCGCGGCAGACCTGCTGGCCATCGGCGCCGGTGACGTCGGCCAGGCGGCGACGCAGTTCGAGGTGCTGCAACAGGAGCATCCCGCGCTGGACGCCGCCCGGTACGCGGCCCTGGCCGAGCGCTGGACCGCGTTGGGCCGGCTGCAGGCGGTGGAAGTGCTACTGCAGCAGACCGGCGACCTGTCGCGTGCCGACCAGGCGCTGCTGTGGTTCCGCCTGGCCCTGCGCCACGGCGAGACCCAGGCGGGCGATCAGCAGCAGCGCCTGCTGCAGGCGGTGATCGAACGGTTTCCGGACCTGCCACAGGCGCAGAAGGCGCGCTTCCTGCTCGACAACGGCTGACGCTGCTGCCGCTGCTCAGCCTGCGGCAGGTGTCGCGGGCGGCGAAGGCAGGCCGGCGATGCCGGCAATGGCGTTCTGTGCGGCCTGCAGCCTGCGGCGCAGGGTCTCGTCCTCGCAACGGACCAGGGCCTGATCGAGCAGGACGCTGGCTTCGGCGTCGCGTCCGAAACGCTCGGCCAGCAGCAGGGCGGTGTCGAGTGCCCATTGCGGCGCCTCTGGCGCGGCCGGCCAGGCCTTGAGCATGGCCAGGCGCAGGTCGACGGTAAGCTGCTGCTGGCCGCTGAGCGCGGCGCGCGTGGCCAGCTGGCCGGCCTGTTCGGGCGTGAGCGGGATGAAGTCCGGATCGGCCTGCAGCGCTTCGCGCAGCAGCGCCAGGGCGGGGCGATCCTGTTTTTCCAGCAGCAGCGCGTTGAGGTACTGGCGCGCGTGCTCCAGCCGCTCGGCCTTGCGGGTGCTGCTGACCAGCAGGCGCTGGTACAGCGCGTGGACCTCCAGCCCGACCGCGCGCGAACGCACTTCGCTGCGCAGGATCTCCAGCGCGGTGTCGGTGCGGCCTTCGCGCACGTGCGCTTCGGCCTCGTCCAGCACGCGCTGGTCGGGCGCCGCCGCGTGGTGGTGCCGGTCGCTGTGGGAGTCGGGCTCGTAGCCCAGCACCTCGTGGTACTGGTAGACCAGATAGCCCATGAAATGGAACGTGGCGAACAGGCCCCAGATGGTCAGCCCGGTGATCACCAGCTCATCCACCATCGGCGGTAGCAGGCCCTTGGCCCAGCGGGCGGCGGTGAGCATGCTGGCCTGCATCGCGAACAGCACGCCGAAGGCGGCCAGGTAAGGCCAGCCGATGCGCGTGGCCAGGGCGATGGCCACGGCCGGATTCAGGGCGCGCCGCAGGCTGCCATCCATCGCCAGCGAGATGACGAAGCCCGGCTGCAGCAGGACCACCGCCACCAGCACGATCAGGCCGACGACCAGTCCACCCAGCGCGAACGCCAGCCCCACCGCCACGGCCAGCACGAAGATCAGGCCCAGCAGCCGCGCCAGCATGCCGTTGCGCGAGTCGGACAGGATCTCCGGCGCGTCCATGCGGCCATCGGCAGTGTTGCGCAGGATGTCGAAGGCGTAGGCGTAGATCGCCGCCCAGGTCAGCAATGACAGCAGCCAGCCGATGCCGGGAAGCAGCCGCACCAGCGTGCACAGCATCAGCGTGACCAGCGCCACCAGCGCGGTGCCGCGCAGCGGATACAGCATGAAGGCGGGCAGACGATTCCAGAACGGGACCGGCGCGGCCGGAAGCCGCGTGCTGCGCGAACGCTGGTGCATGCCTCAATCCTTTGACCCCCTGTGGAGCGCCGATTGTGGGTTCTTGTCGCCGTGTGGCGCAATCGCCATGCGAGGACATGCCCGGGCGCGACGCAGGGCCCAGCCGCGGAAGGGGCGCCAGCCGCTCAGCGCGTGCGTTTGAAGATGTAGGTGCCGTCCTGGCTGCGCAGCTCATCGGCCGAAACCACGTCGAAACGCACGTCCTGGGCGGCCTTGTCCTGCGGGTCCAGCAGCAGGACGCCAGGGCCGGCGGCCGACCAGGTGCCGCTGCTGCTGAGCTGGGCGCCGCCGGCGTTCAAGGTCTGGGTGTAGCCACCGTCGGCCTCGATCACCAGCGTGGAGCCATTGCCTTCAAAATCTCCGGCTAGCGCCTTGCTGTCGATCACCACGCCCTCCTTGTCGCTGACCTCGGCGCCCGGCGCCTGGTCCACGGCCGCGCTGGCATCGGTGCCGGGAACAGTCGAGCCTGGCGCGGCGGTAGCCGCCGCATCGGTCTGCGGCGTGGAAGCCTGCGGCGGCTGCGCAGGTTTGCAGGCGGCCAGGGCCAGGACGGTGGCTGCGGTGAGCAGGGACAGGCGAAGAGGTGACATGGGTGGTCCTTGTGTGGCGCGTTTTAAGGGAGTGGAAGGCAGCCAGCGCCGGTCAGCGCTGCTTGCCGCCAAACAGGCCGCCCAGCGCGCCGCGCAGGATCTGGCGGCCCAGCTGGTTGCCGACGGTGCGCGCGGTCTGCTTGGCCATGGCTTCGACCAGGCCCTGGCGGCGGCCGGTGCCGAACATCAGGTCCTTGACCGTCTGGCCAAAGCCACTGCCGTCATTGGGGATCTTGGCGGCGGGCGTGTCGGAATGGGCCGGCGGCGCCTTGGCCTGATCGGCGGCAACTTCGGCGCGCCCCCGCAGCAACTCGGCGGCGGATTCGCGATTGATGGCCGCGTCGTATTTCAGGCCGACCGGGCTGCCGGCGCGGACCTGGCTGCGCTCGGCCTCGGTGATCGCGCCCATGCGGCAGCGTGGCGGCGCGATCAGGGTCTGCTGGACCGGCATCGGGATGCCCTTGTCCTGCAGGGTGGAGACCAGCGCCTCGCCGGTGCCCAGCGAGGACAGGGTGCGGGCCACATCCAGCTTCGGATTGGGCACGAAGGTCTCGGCCGCGGTCCTGACCGCCTTCTGGTCGCGCGGGGTGAAAGCGCGCAGGGCGTGCTGCGCCCGGTTGCCCAGCTGGCCCAGGATGTTGTTGGGCACGTCATCAGGGAACTGCGAGCAGAAATACACGCCCACGCCCTTGGAGCGGATCAGGCGCACGACCTGTTCGATCCGCTGCTGCAGCGCCGGCGGGGCGTCGTCAAACAGCAGGTGCGCCTCGTCGAAGACGAAGACCAGCCTGGGCTTGTCCAGGTCGCCGACCTCGGGCAGGTTCTCGAACAGTTCCGACAGCAGCCATAGCAGGAAGGACGAATACAGGCGCGGCTTGAGCACCAGCTGGTCGGCCGCCAGGATGCCGATCACGCCGCGGCCGTTGGTATCCACGCGCATCAGGTCGGCCAACTCCAGGGCGGGCTCACCAAAGAAGTGGTCGCCGCCGTCCTGGTCCAGGCGCAACAGTGCGCGCTGGATCGCCGCCACCGACTGGGCACTGACCAGGCCGTACTGGGTGGAGACCTCCTTGCGCTCCTCGACCACCAGGCCCAGCAGGGCGCGCAGGTCGTCCAGGTCCAGCAATAGCAGGCCGCGGTCGTCGGCCAGCTTGAACACGATGTCCAGCACGCCGGCCTGGGTGTCGTTGAGTTCCAGGATGCGGCCGAGCAGGGTCGGGCCCATCTCGGTCACGGTGGTGCGCACCGGGTGCCCCAGCTTGCCGTACAGATCCCAGAAGATCACCGGTGAGGCGGCGGGCGCATAGCCGTCCACGCCGATCTGGGCGGCACGGCTGGCGATCCGCTCGCTGCCGTCGCCAGGCATCGCCAGGCCGGCCACGTCGCCCTTCACGTCGGCCATGAACACCGGCACACCCAGCCGCGAGAAGCCTTCGGCCAGGGTCATCAGGGTTACGGTCTTGCCGGTGCCGGTGGCGCCGGCCACCAGGCCATGGCGGTTGCCGAACTGCGGCAGCAGGTGGACGGGGATGTCGTCGGTGACGCCCTTGCCCAGCAGGATCGGGTCCATGGAGGTTCTCGTGCGGAGTCGGTTCGATTCTAGGCGCAGTTGGTGGCCGGGGTTGGCGCGCTGCCGGTGCCGGCGTCGATCCTGACCGGCAGCTGCCAAGGCCATGACCTGCGGCCTTGCCGCTGCGCGACGGCGGCGGCTACCCTGCCGGACCGATTTTTTGCCCATGTGTCCCTGATGCCCGTTTCGTTCCGCGCCGTGCCGCTGCTTGCCATCCTTGCCATGCTGCCGCTGGCCACACCGGCCCTGGCGCGGGTCTCGGCCAGGGACCAGGCCGCCGCCGACGCGCTGGCCCAGCGCATGCAGGTTGCCGAGAAGCGCTACACCAGCGCGCTGGTGCTGACCTCCAACAGCGATCCCAAGGGCCAGGCCGAGAGCGACGCGGCGCTGGAAGACATGGAAGACGTGCTGGACGCCTGTGCGAAGCAGAAGGGCTGCCAGATGCATACCCTGCTGGCCACCTACAAGCGCCTGCTGAAGGAAAAGGTGGATGCTGCGTCCGATGCCGAGGGCGATGACCTGGTCGGCGAGAACGACGGCACCGATCCGCTGGACGACGGCAGCGACCACAGCGTGCCGGCCAGTTCCAATATTCCCGATTCGGCCCGCACCGCGCGCCTGCTGGACGACCAGCGCCATCCGTTCGATTCGATGGTCGAGTACAACCCGGCCGTGCAGGCCGGCATTCGCCGCTGGCTGACCGACATGCGCGGCACCCTGGTGGACAGCTACGAGAACTACCAGAACATGCGCCCGCAGATGCTTCCCGCCTGGCAGGCCACCGGCCTGCCCGAGGCGCTGCTGTTCGGGATCATGGCCAAGGAATCCAATGGCCGCGTGCATGTCAGCTCGCGCGCCGGCGCCGCCGGCCTGCTGCAGTTCATGCCGGCCACCGGCAGTCGCTTCGGTCTGGGCCAGGACGGGACCGGCTTCGATACGCGCTTCGACCCGTACTCGGCCACCGAGGCGGCCGCGTCGTACATGAACGAGCGCATGGGCGAGTTGAACCGCAATATCGAGTTCGCCCTGGCTGCCTACAACGGCGGGGAAGGGCGCGCGGCCAGGATCTACCGCGAGCACCCGGGCACCAGCTTCTGGGATGCGCAGGTCTACAACCAGTTTCCGGCCGAAACCCAGGACTACGTGCCGATGGTGATCGCCGCGGCCTGGCTGTACCTGCATCCCAAGCAGTACGGCCTGGAGCTGCCCAAGGTCGATGCCACTCCGGCGCCGCTGAAGCTGGCCCGGACCGCGTCGATCTACGAGTTGACCATCTGCCTGGGCACCGGCCACTCGCGCGAAGGCTTCATGCGCGCCCTGCGCAACCTCAATCCACGCTACCAGGCCGAGACCTGGATTCCGGCCGGGACCACGCTCAATGCCAGCGTACACATGGTCAGCCTGTACAACCGCAACTGCGTCAAGGGGCCGACCGCCGAACTGGCGCACACCCTGGTGACCGCCACCGTTGATGCGGCCATCAAATACGACGGCCCGCGCACCACCCGGGTGGCGGTGGGCGATGTCAGCGGCGTGCCGGTCGGGGTGCCGACCACGGTGGCCACCGGCGCGCCGAAAGCGGCCAAGCCCAAGGCCGTGCAGGTGCGCAGTTACCGCGTGGCCCGCGGCGACACGCTGGGCAAGATCGTCGGCAAGTTCCAGTGCAATACCAAGAACCTGGCCCAGGCCAATGGCCTGCGCGCGCCGTCTTATGCGCTCAAGCCCGGCCAGCAGCTCAGGCTGGTCGGCTGTGATCGCTGATCCGGACGTGGAGCCGGCCGTGGCGCGCTTGCATGATATGAGGCGACCGATGCCTTTTCGCACCGGACGTGTGCAAAACGCCTGACATTGTGTGGCGAAGGTGACACCAAAGGCGCCCTTCCCTGAATGAATCCCCTGCGTAGCGCTGCGCCCCTGTCATCAGTCATGCAGGCACATGCGTTGTCAGCCGTTAACCTTGTCGGCTGTTGCCGGGGGGCGCGCCGTCCCCCATCCGGAGAATCAGTGCATGTCGCGTAAATGGAAGATCGTCCTGGCGGTGATCGTGTTGGTGGTGGTCGTGGTGTTTGGCCTGCGCGCGTGCGGCAAGAGGGGCGCGCCCGGGGACATGAAACAAGGCGGCCAGGACAGCAACAAGCCGGTGCCGGTGACCGTCGAGTCGGTGACCACCCAGGACGTGCCGGTCTATCGCAACGCGACCGGCACGGTGACCGCGCTGAACACGGTGACCATCAATCCGCAGACCGGCGGACGCCTGATGAGCCTGGAGTTCACTGAAGGCCAGCCAGTCAAGAAGGGGCAGGTGCTGGCCCGGATAGATCCGCGCGAGCTCAAGGCCGCTTACGACCAGGCCGCGGCGTCCAAGAAGCAGAACCAGGCCCAGCTGCAGACCGCGCGCGACACCAACGCGCGCCTGACCGATCCGGCCTACGCCCCGTACGTGGCCCGGACCGACATCGACACCCAGAAGAACCTGGTGGCCCAGTACCAGGCCGGCGTGGCCGCGGCCGATGCCGCCATGCAGGCGGCCAGCGTGCAGCTGCAGTACACCAACATCGTCTCGCCGCTGGACGGTATCGCCGGCATCCGCGGCGTGGACGTGGGCAACATCGTCAGCACCGGCTCGTCGATCGTCACCATCACCCAGGTCGAACCCATCTACGCCTCCTTCAGCCTGCCGGCGCAGGACCTGGACGCGGTGCGCGCGGCCCAGGCCAAGGGCAGCGCCACGGTGGCCGCGCTGGACAGCGCCGACCAGCACGTGATTGCCGGCGACGGCGTCCTGGACGTGCTCGACAACCAGGTCAGCACCGACACCAACACCTTCCGCCTGCGCGCGCGCTTCCCCAATGCCGACCACGTGCTGTGGCCGGGCCAGTTCGTGAATGTGCGCCTGCAGGTGGCCAGCATCAGCGGCGGCCTGGTGGTGCCGACCCAGTCGGTGCAGCGTGGCCCGGACAGCGATTATGTGTACGTGGTCCAGGCCGACAACACGGTCAAGATGCAGGACGTGACCACCGGCGTGGAAGTGGGTGATGCCCACATTGTGGTGACCAAGGGCCTGAAGGCCGGCGACCGGGTGGTCACCGAGGGCCAGTTCCGGCTCAAGCCCAACGCCAAGGTCAATGCGCTCAAGCCCGGCGAAGCTCCGCCGGAGCCGACCGAGCAGGAACTGCAGCAAGCCCAGCAGGGCCAGCGCGGCGGCCGCCGCGGCCCGCCGCGCTGATCCACCCTTGAACCTGCGCTGCCTTTCGCAGCGCAGGTGCGCCGCGCGACGCGGCCGACACGACGATCTGACAGGACGGACTTCCCTTGGGCTTCTCCAGCATCTTCATCCGCCGCCCCATCGCGACCACGCTGTTGATGATCGGCGTCATGCTGCTGGGCATCATGGGTTACCGCAGCCTGCCGGTGTCGGCGCTGCCGGAAATCGATTCGCCCAGCCTGGTCGTCACCACCCAGTATCCGGGTGCCAGCGCGGCGACCATGGCGGCGCTGGTGACCACGCCGCTGGAGCGCCAGCTGGGCCAGATCTCCGGCATGGAGATGATGACCTCCGATTCGTCGGCCGGCCTGTCCACGATCGTGCTGCAGTTCTCGATGGAGCGCGACATCGATGTCGCCTCGCAGGACGTGCAGTCGGCCATCCGCCAGGCCACTTTGCCCAGCGGCCTGCCGTATCAGCCGACCTATAACCGGGTGAACCCGGCCGATGCGGCCATCGTCACCCTCAAGCTGACCTCCGATACGCTGCCGCTGCGCGAGGTCAACCGCTACGCCGACTCGATCCTGGCCCAGCGCCTGTCCCAGGTGCCAGGCGTGGGCCTGGTGTCGATCGCCGGCAACGTGCGCCCCGCGGTGCGCATCCAGGCCAACCCGGCCATGCTGTCCAGCATGGGCATGACCCTGGAAGACCTGCGTAGTGCGCTGACCCAGGCCAATGTCAACGCGCCCAAGGGTTCGCTCAACGGCGCCACCCAGTCCTACAGCATCGGCACCAACGACCAGATCGAGGATGCCAACGGCTACAACTCCACCATCATCAGCTACTCCAACGGCGCGCCGGTGCGCCTGGGCGACGTGGCCAAGGTGGTCGACGGGGTCGAGAACGACCAGCTCTCCGCCTGGGCCGATGGCAAGCAGGCGGTGCTGCTGGAGATCCGCCGCCAGCCTGGTGCCAACATCGTCCAGACCGTGGCGGCGATCCGCGCGCTGATGCCGCAGCTCAAGAGCGTGCTGCCGGCCGAGGTAAAGCTGGACATCTTCTCCGACCGGACCGAGACCATCCGGGCCTCGGTCCACGAAGTGCAGTTCACCTTGATCCTGACCATCGGCCTGGTGGTCGCGGTGATCTTCGTGTTCCTGCGCCGGCTGTGGGCCACGGTCATTCCCTCGATCGCCGTGCCGCTGTCGCTGGTGGGCACCTTCGGGGTGATGGCCTTTGCCGGCATGTCGCTGGACAACCTGTCGCTGATGGCGCTGGTGGTGGCGACCGGCTTTGTGGTGGACGACGCGATCGTGATGATCGAGAACATCGTCCGCTATATCGAACAGGGCAAGAGCGGACCCGAGGCGGCCGAAGAGGGCGCCCGGCAGATCGGCTTCACCGTGCTGTCGCTGACCATCTCGCTGGTGGCGGTGTTCTTGCCGCTGCTGCTGATGCCGGGCGTGACCGGACGCCTGTTCCACGAGTTTGCCTGGGTGCTGTCGATCGCGGTGGTCATCTCGATGCTGGTGTCGCTGACCCTGACGCCGATGATGTGTGCCTATCTGCTCAAGCCCGACGAGCTGCCCGAGGGCGACGACGCCCACGAACGCACCCACGCGGCCGGCAAGCAGAACCTGTGGTCGCGCACCGTGGGCCTGTACGAGCGCACCCTGGACTGGGTGCTGGCCCGCCAGGGTCTGACCCTGGCCGTGGCGCTGGCCACGGTGGTGGTGACGGTGTTGCTGTACATCGCAATCCCGAAGGGCCTGTTGCCCGAGCAGGACACCGGCCTGATCACCGGCGTGGTCCAGTCCGACCAGACCGTGGCCTTCGACCAGATGCAGTCGCGCACCCAGGCAGTGGCCGAGGCGCTGCGCAAGGATCCGGCCGTCACTGGCGTGGCCGCCTTCGTCGGCACCGGCACCATGAACCCGACCATCAACCAGGGCCAGATCAGCATCGTGCTCAAGGCGCGCGGCGACCGCGAGGGCCTGGACCAGATCGTGCCGCGCCTGCAGAAGGCCGTGGCCGGCATTCCCGGCGTGGCGCTGTACCTCAAGCCTGTCCAGGACGTGACCCTGGACACGCGCGTGGCGGCGACCGAATACCAGTTCTCGCTGTCCGACGTGGACTCGACCGAACTTCAGTCGCAGGCCGAGCGCGTGACCCAGGCCCTGCGCCAGCGGCCGGAGCTGTCGGACGTGGGCAACAATGCGGCCAATGCCGGCCGGGCGCTGATGATCGAGGTCAACCGCGACACCGCCAGCGCGTTGGGCGTGCCGATGCAGACCATCGACGACACCCTGTACGACGCCTACGGCCAGCGCCAGATCTCGACCATCTTTACCGCGCTCAACCAGTACCGCGTGGTGCTGGAAGTGGCGCCGGAGTTCCGCACCCACGACGCGCTGATGAACAAGCTGGCCGTGGCCAGCAACGGCAGCGGCGCGCTGACCGGCACTAACGCCACCACGCTGGGCCAGGTGACTTCGTCCAACTCGTCCACCGCCACTGGCATCGGCAATGCCAACACCGGGATCGATGTGGGCACCGGCGGGGCGATCCCACTGTCGGCGCTGGCTACCTCGCGCATCGGCACCACCCCGCTGGTGATCAGCCACCAGCAGCAGCTGCCGGCGGTGACGATCTCGTTCAACGTCACGCCGGGCTATTCGCTGTCGCAGGCGGTGGATGCGATCACCGAGGTGCGCGAGCAGCTCAACCTGCCCGACACGGTGCGCACCGAATTCATCGGCAAGGCCGCCGAGTATTCGTCCAGCCAGTCTGACGTGGTCTGGCTGCTGATCGCCGCGGTGGTGGTGATCTACATCGTGCTGGGCGTGCTGTACGAAAGCTACATCCATCCGTTCACGATCATCTCGACCCTGCCGCCGGCCGGCGTCGGCGCGCTGCTGGCGCTGATGCTATGTGGGATGAGCCTGTCGGTGGACGGCATCGTCGGCATCGTGCTGCTGATCGGCATCGTCAAGAAGAACGCGATCATGATGATCGACTTCGCCATCGACGCCCGCCGCGAAGGCATGAGTGCCCACGACGCGATCCGCCGCGCCTGCCTGCTGCGCTTCCGTCCGATCATGATGACCACCGCCGCCGCACTGCTGGGCGCGCTGCCGCTGGCCCTGGGCGATGGCATCGGCTCGGAGCTGCGCAAGCCGCTGGGCGTGTCCATCGTCGGCGGCCTGCTGCTGTCGCAGCTGGTCACGCTGTACACCACGCCGGTGATCTACCTGTACATGGAACGCTTCTCCCAGCGCGTGCAGCGCTGGCGCGACGAACGTGTCACGCGGCGCGGCGCGCCGGCACCGGAGGCCGGTTGACGGTCGCGCAAGCGATCGCAACCGCGAGTTGAGCCATGGCGCGTCGAGTCAGCCTCTCCAACATCTTCATCCGCCGGCCGATCGGCACCTCGCTGCTGGCCATTGGTTTGTTCGTCATTGGCGTGATGTGCTACCTGCGCCTGGGCGTGGCGGCGCTGCCGACGCTGGAAATCCCCTTCATCTTCGTCCAGGCCAGCCAGTCCGGCGCCGACGCCAGCACCATGGCCTCGACGGTGACCGCGCCGCTGGAGCGCCGCCTGGGCCAGGTGCCGGGCGTGGACTCGATGCGTTCCAGCAGCTCCGAAGGCCGCTCGATGGTCTTCCTGAGCTTCGACTCGAGCCGTAACGTCGACTCGGCCGCGCAGGACGTGGCCGCCGCGCTCAGCGCTGCCGGCGCCGACCTGCCGACCGGGATGGGCACGCCCAACTACCAGAAGGCCAATCCCAACGACGATCCGCTGATCGCAATGGCGCTGACGTCCGATACCCAGTCGGCGGCGGACCTGTACAACCTGGCTGATTCGCTGCTGGCCCAGCGCCTGCGCCAGGTGAGCGGCGTGGCTTCGGTCGACATCGCTGGCGCGTCCACGCCGGCGGTGCGCGTGGACGTGAACCTGCGCGCGCTCAATGCAATGGGTCTGTCGCCAGACGACCTGCGCAACGCCATGCGCGCGGCCAACGTGGTCTCGCCGACGGGCTTTTTGTCCGACGGCAAGACCACGATGGCGGTGATCGTCAACGATTCGGTGCGTAAGGCCGCCGACTTCGCCAACCTGGCCATTTCCAGCCAGAACGGCGTGACCGTGCGCCTGAAGGACGTGGCCACCGTCTATGACGGCCAGCAGGACGCCTACCAGGCCGCGTGGTTCAACAAGAAGCCCGCAGTGGTGATGTACACCTTCATCCGCAGCGGCGCCAACGTGGTCGAGACCGTCGACCGCGTGCGCGCCCAGCTGCCGCTGCTGGAGGAATACCTGCCGCCGGGGACCAAGCTGACTCCGTACTATGACCGCACGCCGACCATCCGCGCCTCACTGCACGAGGTGGAGATCACCCTGCTGATCAGCCTGGCGATGGTGGTGCTGGTGATGGCGCTGTTCCTGCGCCGGCTGGCGCCGACCCTGATCGCCACGGTCACCGTGCCGCTGTCACTGGCCGGCGCGGCGATGGTGATGTACACGCTGGGCTATACGCTCAATAACCTGAGCCTGCTGGCGCTGGTGATCGCGATCGGCTTCGTGGTCGACGATGCGATCGTGGTGATCGAAAACATCATGCGCCACCTGGACGAAGGCATGTCGCGCATGGACGCGGCCATTGCCGGTTCGCGCGAGATCGGCTTCACCATCGTCTCGATCACCGCCTCGCTGATCGCGGTGTTCATTCCGATCCTGTTTGCCTCCGGCATGATCGGCGCGTTCTTCCGCGAGTTCACCGTGACCCTGGTGGCGGCCATCGCGGTCTCGGCCATCGTCTCGCTGACCCTGACGCCCACGCTGTGCAGCCGTTTCCTGTCGGCGCATGACGAGGTAGATAAAGAGTCGCGTCTGGGCCGCATCATCGAAGCCGGTCATAGGGGCATGCTGCGGATCTATGTGGCCTGCCTGGATTTCAGCCTGCGCCACGCGCTGCTGCTGTCCTTGACGCCGCTGATCCTGATCGGCCTGACCATTTTCCTGTTCGGCAAGGTCAAGTCCGGCAGCTTCCCGCCGCAGGATACCGGCCTGATCTGGGGCCGCGCGCAATCCAGCGCCACGGTGTCCTTCGCCGACATGAAGAAGCGCCAGGAACGCATCACCGACATGCTGCTGGACGATCCGGCAGTCAAGGTCGTCGGCGTGCGCCTGGGCAGCGGCCGCCAGGGTTCCAGCGCGCAGTTCAACATCGAGCTGAAAACCCACGCCGAGGGGCGCAAGACCAGCACCGCGCAGGTGCTGTCGCGGTTGAGCGCCAAGGCCGATCGTTACCCGGACCTTGAACTGCGCCTGCGCGCGGTTCAGGACCTGCCCAGCGACGGCGGCGGTGGCGGCAACCAGGGCGCCCAGTATGAGAAATCGCTGCAGAGCAACGACCTGCAGGAGCTCGAATACTGGCTGCCCAAGGTCGTGGCCGAGCTGAAGAAGAATCCCAAGTTCCAGGACGTGGCCAGCGACGTGGAAGAAGGCGGCCTGCGCCAGAACATCGTGATCGATCGCGAGAAAGCCTCGCGCCTGGGTGTATCGATCGGCGCCATCGACGGCGCACTGTACGGCGCCTTTGGCCAGCGTTCGGTCTCCACCATCTATTCCGACCTCAACCAGTACTCGGTGGTGGTCAACGCGCTGCCCAACCAGACGGCCACCCCGGCACAGCTGGACACGGTCAAGCTCAGGACCCGCAGTGGCGAGATGATCCCGCTGAGCGCCCTGGCCAAGCAGACCAACGGCCTGACGCCTTCGCAGATCACCCATTTGAACCAGTACACGGTGATGGGTCTGAGCTACAACCTGGCACCAGGCGTGAGCACCGGCGAAGCCGACGCCATCTTCAAGTCGGTGGTCGAAGGCATGCGCATGCCGGGCGACGTCAAGATCGCCGACGACCGCGGCTGGGGCGCGCAGCTCAATCCGACCTCGATGCTGATGCTGGTGGTGGCGGCGATCCTGACCGTCTACATCGTGCTGGGCATGCTGTACGAAAACCTGGTCCATCCGGTGACCATCCTGTCGACGCTGCCGGCGGCGGGCGTGGGCGCGCTGCTGGCGCTGGTGGTGACCAACACCGAACTGTCGGTGATCTCGATGATCGCGCTGGTGCTGCTGATCGGCATCGTCAAGAAGAACGCGATCATGATGATCGATTTCGCCCTGGTGGCGCGCCGCGAGCGCGGCCTGAGCCCGCTCGAGGCCGCGCGCGAGGCCTCGATCGTGCGCTTCCGCCCGATCATGATGACCACCATGGTCGCGCTGCTGGCGGCGGTGCCGATCGCCATCGGCCTGGGCGAAGGCTCCGAGCTGCGGCGTCCGCTGGGCATCGCGATGATCGGTGGCCTGCTGTTCTCGCAGAGCCTGACCCTGCTCAGCACCCCGGCGCTGTATGTGATCTTCTCCTGCCTGCAGCAGCACTGGCGCAGCTGGCGCGCGCGTCGGCGCGAGAAGAAGCAGGCGCGTCGCCGCCAGCGACTGGCCCGCGCCAGCTGAGCGATGGGCAGGCGTGCTGCAACGCAAACACGTTGCGGCCGCCGACTGCCGTGAAATCGTTCTCTTTGTGATCCTGCGCACGTCGGACGGCGGCGAAACCGAACGAGGCTTGTCTTTTCAAGAATCTGCAATGCGCGGGGGGCACACTGGCTCGCACAGGGGCGGTGCGAGCAATCAGGAGTCTGCAATGAACGCCATCGTCAATGCCCGCCTGCCGCGGGTATTCATCGACATCGATGCAGAAAAGGACTACTGGCAGGGCTGGTACCACAACCTGCCAGGCGCTGCGGCGGCGCGCGGATTCGCCGCGTACTGGCCGGTGATCGGCGCGGTCTACGACGTCTACATCAATCATCCCGGCTGGGATTCGGACCGCGCCCAGGCCCGCTATGCACTGTGCGCGGCGGTCACGCTACAGGGCCTGAGCGAGCGCGAAGCCAGCGAGGTGTTTTCCCAGGTCTGGGGCCGGATCAGCGGCGAACGGCTGGGGCGTGCTGCGCAGGAACGCCTGGCCATGACCGCGCTGGTCTGAGCGCGGCGGTCAGCGCTCGTAATCGTCCCGGACATGCTGGCTGATGTAGGTCGCCAGTCCGCGCCCGGCCTTGGCCCGGCGTTTCAGTTCAGTCACGTGCGCCGCCCCGGCGCTGGCCACGCTGTAGGTGTACACGCGTGGATTGTCGTGGAAGCGCACCTGCACCGCATCGGGGCGTAGCGCGAATTCGGCAACGCCGGAATGGCCGCTCAGATCGGTGTAGCGCTGCATGGCCTCTGTCTTTGCCAATGGCGACTGCCTAGCTGCGGCGTGCGAGCGCCTGGCCCAGGCGGACCGCGGTCTCCGCGCCCAGGTTGGGGGCCAGGCTGGCCACGCCCGGCGGCAGCAGCACGATCACGGTGGAGCCGTAGTTGAAGCGCGCCATCTCGCCGAAGCGCTCCAGCACGATGCCGCGTCCGCGATAGTCCTTGCGGGTGATCCGGGTGGCGTACTCGGGGATCTCCACGCCGCTCCAGACCGTTTCCACGCCCGAGACCAGCATCGCGCCGACCATCACGCAGGCCATCGGCCCGAAGTCGGTGTCGAAGTGACAGACCAGCCGCTCGTTGCGGGCAAACAGCGCCTGGACCCTGGCCACCGCATCGGTGCCCACGCTGAACAAGCGGCCCGGCACGTGCACGGTCTCGCGCAGGGTGCCGGTCCAGGGCATGTGCACGCGGTGGTAGTCGCGCGGCGACAGATACACGGTGGCGAAGGCGCCATGTTCGAACGGCGCAGCATCGGCATCGCTGCCCAGCAGCTGGCTGGCGGTGAAGTGCCGGCCCTTGGCCTGGAAGATGCGTCCGCCCTCGATCGGCCCGCACTGGCTGATGTGCCCATCGGCCGGCATCAGCAGGGTGCGTGGGTCCGGATCGGGCATGCGCGCGCCGGCCTTGAGCGCGCGGGTGAAGAACGCATTGAAGGTGGGATAGGCGCTGGCATCGGGTTCGGCAGCCTCGGACAGGTCCACGCCGAACCTGGACACGACCGTGTCGATCAGGCGCTGCTTGATGGCTGGATTGTCCGAATAGGCCAGCCTGTGTGCGGCCGCGGACAGCAGCCGGTGCGGCAGCGCGTAGGTGAGGGTGGTGACCAGGCTCACTTGCCGGCCTCGGTCAGCTTGAGCAGGTCCGCGCCGATGGCCTCGGGCACGAACGGCGGCTGGATCAGGCCGGCCATGCGGCCCTGCGGGTCGAGCACGATGATCTGCGCGGAGTGGTCCATGGAATAGTCCTGCGGGTTTTCCTTGAAATGGTCGCCCGGCACCTTGGCAAAGACCAGACTGATCGCCCGGGCGAAGTCTTCCAGGGCGGGGATGTCGGCCGTGGCGGCCAGCGTGTCGGGGTGAAAGGCATGGGCATATTCGCCGACCTTCATCGGCGTGTCGCGCTCGGGATCGACCGAAACGAACAACACCCGCGGCCGCACGGTCTCGGCCAGCCGGGCCCACTGCTTCTGCGCCTGGGCCAGCTGCGCCAGGGTGGTGGGACACACGTCCGGACAATAGGTGAAGCCCAGGAACACCAGCGTCCAGTGGCCGCGCAGCTCGCCCCGGGTCAGCTGGGTGCCGTCGGACTGGCGCAGCGAAAACTCCGGCAGCGTGCGCGGCGTGGGCAGCAGGGTGACGGCCTGGGTCGCCGGCCACTGCGCATTGCCGGCCCTGGATGGTCCCAGCAGCTTGTTGGCGGCCAGGACGCCAAGGACGGCGGCGATTGCGATCAACAGCACGACACCGAGGGTGCGTTTGGGCATTTTTCCGTTTCCAGTGCAACGAAGGACCATGATACCGGGCCGTCCCTTTATAATCGGCGGCCGCCTTCATCCGTTGCCGTCCATGACTGCCGACGCAGCCAACGCCCTGCACACCATCATCGATCTGATCCGCTACGGCGCCAGCCGCTTCAACGCAGCCGGGCTGACCTTTGGCCACAGCCACGACAACGCGCTGGACGAAGCCACCCATCTGGTCCTGCACACGCTGCACCTGCCGCCGGATATCGGCCCGGCCTACGGCCAGGCGCGGCTGGTGCCGGAAGAAAAGCAGGCCATCCTGGCGCTGATCGAGCGCCGCGTGGCCGAGCGCGTGCCGGTGGCCTACCTGACCGGCGAGGCCTGGTTCGCGGGCTTGAGCTTCAAGAGCGACAAGCGCGCCCTGGTGCCGCGCTCGCCGATCGCCGAGCTGATCGAATCCGGCTTCGAGCCCTGGCTGGGCGGTCGCGAGGTGCACCGCGCCCTGGACCTGTGCACCGGTTCGGGCTGCATCGCCATCGCCATGGGCCACTACAACCCGGACTGGCAGGTCGACGGCGCCGACATCAGCGACGACGCGCTGGCCCTGGCCGCCGAGAACAAGGCGCACCTGCACGCCGACAACGTCGAGCTGCTCAAGTCCGACCTGTTCAACGGGCTGGCCGGTCGCCATTACGACCTGATCGTCACCAATCCGCCGTACGTCACCAACGACGAGACCGACGCGCTGCCGCAGGAATATTCCTACGAGCCGGAGCTGGGCCTGCGTGCGGGCGACGACGGCCTGGACCTGGTGTTGAAGATCCTGCGCGATGCGCCGATCCATCTGTCCGAGGACGGCCTGCTGATCTGCGAAGTCGGCGAATCCGAGCAGCACCTGGTCAGGCTGCTGCCGGAAGTGGACTTTGCCTGGATCGAGTTCAAGGTCGGCCAGATGGGCATCTTCGCGGTCGAATGCCGCGAGCTGATCGCACATAGCGCGCGGATCACGGAACTGGCAGCACAGCGGCCGTGAGCGCTGCTGCCGCCGTCGACCGTCCTGTAGAGCCGAGCTTGCTCGGCTGCCTTTCGTCATGTGCACGGATTGCAAAAGCAGCCGAGCAAGCTCGGCTCTACATGGAGCGCGGGCCGTGAGCGCCAACAGCTTCGGCAAGCTGCTGACCGTCACCACCTTCGGCGAGTCCCATGGACCGGCGATCGGGTGCGTGGTCGATGGCTGTCCGCCGGGACTGGAACTGGATGCAGCCGAATTCGCCCACGACCTGCAGCGTCGTGCCACCGGCAAGAGCAGGCACACCTCGGCGCGGCGCGAGGCCGACGAGATCGAGATCCTGTCCGGCGTCTACGAAGGCCGCACCACCGGCACGCCGATCGGCCTGCTGATCCGCAATACCGACCAGCGCAGCAAGGACTACAGCAACATCGCCGCGCAGTTCCGCCCGGGCCATGCCGACTATAGCTACTGGCAGAAATACGGCATCCGCGATCCGCGCGGCGGCGGGCGTTCGTCCGCGCGCGAGACCACAATGCGCGTGGCCGCAGGCGTGATCGCCAAGAAGTGGCTGGCCCAGCGTTACGGCGTGACCGTGCGCGGGTTCCTGTCGCAACTGGGCGAGATCAAGCCGCAGGGCTTCGACTGGAGCGTGGTCGAGGACAACCCGTTCTTCTGGCCGCATGCCGCGCAGGTGGAGGAACTGGAAACCTACATGGACGCGCTGCGCAAGTCCGGTGATTCGGTCGGCGCGCGCGTGGGCGTGGTCGCCGATGGCGTGCCGCCGGGCTGGGGCGAGCCGATCTACGGCAAGCTCGATGGTGAGCTGGCGGCCGCGCTGATGAGCATCAATGCGGTCAAGGGCGTGGAGATCGGCGATGGATTCGCCGCCGCCGCGCAGAAGGGCACCGAACACCGCGACCTGATCACGCCCGACGGCTTCCTGAGCAACCACGCCGGTGGCATTCTTGGCGGCATTTCCACCGGCCAGGCGGTCACCGCGTCCATCGTGCTCAAGCCCACCTCCAGCCTGCGCCTGCCCGGGGCCACGGTCGATGTGGACGGGCAGGTGGTCGATGTCGTCACCACCGGCCGCCACGATCCGTGCGTGGGCATCCGCGCCACGCCGATCGCCGAGGCGATGGTCGCGCTGGTGCTGATGGACCAGGCGCTGCGCCACCGCGCCCAGTGCGGCGATGTCGGCGTCATGGCGCCTCGCATTCCCGGATGAGCAGGAGCGTGCCATGCGCGGCACTGCCGCGCAGTTCCTGCGAATGCCCGGCCATGGATGGCCGGGCCGGTGTCGCCGGCCTGACCATTCCGCGCCATGGATGGCAGGAGGGAATTTCGTGATGTCCGCCAAGCCGCGTGTCTGGGTCAGCCAGCCCCTGTTCGACGACATCGTCGAGCAGCTGGCCGAACATTTCGAGCTGACCCGCGAAACCGACGTGCGCAGCTATTCCTCCGATGAGCTGGCCGAGCACCTGGCGCCGCTGGATGGCGCGCTGGTCACGCTCAACGAGCGCATCGGCGAGGCCGAGATCGGCAGCGCGCGCAACCTGCGTGCGATCGCCAATGTCGGCGTCGGCTACAACAATCTGGACATCCCCGCGCTGAGTGCGGCCGGCATCGTGGCGACCAATACGCCCGACGTGCTGACCGAAACCACGGCCGACCTGGGCTTCGCCCTGCTGATGGCCACCGCGCGCCGGATCACCGAGGCCGAAGCCTTCCTGCGCGACGGCCAGTGGGGCGCCTGGTCGTTCACCACGCTGCTGGGCGCGGACCTGCACGGCAGTACCCTGGGCATCCTGGGCATGGGCCGGATCGGCCAGGCCATCGCCCGCCGCGCGCGCGGCTTCGGCATGCGCGTGCTCTATCACAACCGCTCGCAGCTCAAGCCCGAGGTCGAAGCCGAAGTCGGCGCGTCCTACGTCGGCTTCGACGAACTGCTGTCCGCATCCGATCACCTGGTGCTGGTGTTGCCGTACACCCCGGCCTCGCATCACCTGATCGACGCCGGCGCGCTGGCGAAGATGAAGCCGACCGCGACCCTGGTGAACATCGCCCGCGGCGGCATCATCGATGAGCTCGCCCTGGCCGATGCGCTGGCCAACGGCCGCCTGGCCGGCGCCGGGCTGGACGTGTTCGAGGGCGAGCCCAAGGTCCGCCCCGAACTGCTGGCGCTGAAGAACGTGGTGCTGACCCCGCATATCGGCAGCGCCAGCCTGGCCACGCGCCGGGCCATGGTGCAGCTGGCCGTGGACAACCTGATCGCCGCGATGGGCCTCGGTGCCAATGCCGGCAACCCGCCCAGCATCCTCAACGCCGACGCGCTGAAAGCCGCCAAGACCGGCGGCGCGATCGTGGGCGCGAAAAAAACCACCGCGACCAAACGATAGGGAACCTTCCGCGCGCACCGCACCAGCGAAAGGTTCCCCGAACCCAAGCCTCCTGCGCCGCGCGTTTCCCTCATCCAACCCTTTGAAAGAAGACACTCCCATGAGCAATCCCTCATCCCGCACATTCAACGTTGCCGTCGTGGGCGCGACCGGCGCCGTCGGCGAGACCATGCTTGCGATCCTGGCCGAACGCGATTTCCCGGTCGGCACGCTCTATGCACTTGCGTCCGAGCGTTCGGCCGGCGGCGAGATCGAGTTCAACGGTCGCAAGATCGTTGTCCAGGACCTGGCCAGCTTCGACCCGACCGGCGTGGACATCGCGCTGTTCTCGGCCGGCGGTGGGATTTCCAAGGAATACGGCCCCAGGTTCGCCGCTGCCGGCGCGGTGGTGATCGACAACTCCTCGGCCTTCCGCTACGACGACGACGTGCCGCTGGTGGTGTCCGAAGTGAACCCGGAGGCGGCCAGGAACCGTCCGCGCGGGATCATCGCCAATCCCAACTGCTCGACCATGCAGATGCTGGTGGCACTGGCGCCGCTGCACCGCGAGTACGGCATCGAGCGCATCAACGTGGCCACCTATCAGTCGGTGTCCGGCGGTGGCCGTTCGGCGCTGGAAGAACTGGGCAAGCAGACCGGCCAGCTGCTCAACTTCCAGGAGATCGATCCGCAGCGCTTCCCGGTGCAGATCGCCTTCAACCTGATCCCGCACATCGATGACTTTCTGGACAACGGTTTCACCAAGGAGGAAATGAAGCTGGTCTGGGAGACCCGCAAGATCCTGGGCGACGACAGCATCATGGTGAACCCGACCGCGGTGCGGGTACCGGTGTTCTACGGTCATTCCGAGGCGGTGGCGATCGAAACCAGGACCAAGGTCACCCCGGAGGCGGCGCGCGAGCTGCTGTCGCGCTCGCCCGGTGTGAAAGTGGTCGACGAGCGCGTGCCGGGCGGCTATCCGACCCCGGTGACCCATGCCTCGGGCAACGATGCGGTGTATGTCGGCCGCATCCGCGAGGACTTCTCGCATCCGCGCGGGCTGAACCTGTGGATCGTCTCGGACAACATCCGCAAGGGCGCTGCGCTGAACGCGGTGCAGCTGGCCGAATTGGTCGCCGCCGGGGGCTAACGGCTATAGTCGCGGCGGGAAATCGCAGGGGATGTCCTTGAGACAGGCTTTCTTCAAACCCGCCGCACGCGGATTGCTGGCGCTGGCCTTGCTGGCGGCCAGCGGCGCCGCCATGGCGCTGGGACTGGGCGAGATCCGGGTGAAATCACAGCCCGGACAGCCGCTGCTGGCCGAGATTCCGGTCATCTCCAGCGAACCGGGCGAACTGGAGCAGCTGCGTGCGCGGCTGGCATCGCCGGTCATCTTCGAACGGGTGGGCCTGCAGCGACCGAGCGGGCTGGTGAGCCAGCTGGATTTTTCCGTGGCGCTGGCCGACGACGGCAGGCCGGTGATCCGGGTGACCAGTCAGGACCCGGTGGACAGCCCGTCGGTGAACTTCCTGATCGAGGTCGACTGGGGCCAGGGCCGGCTGGTGCGCGAGTATTCGGCCCTGGTCGGTGCGCCCGGCGCGCTGGCTGCGGCCGATGCGCCGCAGATCGAAGCGCCCGTTCCGCCACCTTCGGACCGGATCGAACGCCCCGCAGCTGCGGCCGCGCCGGCGCCGCTGGCGGGCCAGTCCGATGAGGCCGCACCGCGCGAGCGTTCTGCTTCGTCGAGTCCGGTGCCACGTGCCGACATACCGGCGCCGGTCGCGAATGCCGCCGACACCGTCACTGTCGCGCAGGGGCAATCGCTGTCGCAGATCGCGCGCAGCGTGCAGCAGGGCGGCACTCTGGACCAGACCATGATCGCGCTGCTCCGGGCCAATCCGGAGGCCTTCATCGGCAACAACATCAATCGCCTGCGTGCCGGAGTGGTACTGCGGGTGCCGCCGGCGTCCGAGGCCGCGGCGTTGGCCGCGGCCGAAGCGGCCGCCATGGTCCGCCAGCAGGTCACCGACTGGCGCCAGGCGCGGCAGACGGTGCTTCAGCCGGCCGGCGCACCGCTGGCCTCCGATCCGGTGCCGGCGGCCAAGGCCGCGCCTGCGGTGGCGGACGCACGTTTGGAAATCGCACCGCCGGTGGCCGATGCCGCGCAGCGGGCAGGAACCACATCCGGCACCGATGCCGGAGGCGAGGGCGACATGCTGGCAAACGAACAACTGCGTCAGACCAAGGAAGACCTGGCTGCGCGCAGCGCCGAGGTGCAGGAACTACGCGCCCAGGTGGCCGAACTGGAAAAGCTCAAGGCCCAGCAGGCCAAGCTGATCGCGATGAAGGACAGCGATCTGGCCGCCGCGCAGCAGCGCCTGGGCGACGGGCAGGGCGCCCCCGGCGTGCCGGCCTGGCTGTGGATCGGCGGCGTGCTGGTGATCGTCGGCCTGCTGGCCTGGGTACTGTTGCGGCGCCAGCGCGGTGTGGGCCCGGCCCCGACGTACAAGGGCGCGCTGGCGGTGCCACCGGTGATCGACAACGCGATGACCCCGGCACCGTTCGAGCCTGCCAGCGTCGTGCCGGTGGTGGCCGATCCGGTCGCGCCCGAACCCGATAGCGAAGCCCCGCGCTACACCCCGGCCTACGTCGCCGACGAATCCACGCCCGGCACGGTGGAGGCCGCCGCGGTCAAGGCCAGCACCCCGGCCTGGATGAACGCCGCCACCGCCAAGCCGACCTGGCATACCGTCGATGGCCCGCAGCCGGTGATGGACAAGTTCGAGCCCGGTATTGCGCCGACGATCGTGGCCAAGCCGGTCGTGGCGCCCAAGCCAGCTGTGGTGGAAGCCAATGCGGTGCCGGCCATCGCGCCGTCGGCCGGTGGCCGCGAGCGTCTGGAGCTGGCCATCGCCTACCTGGACCTGGGCGATACCGAAGCGGCCCGCTCGCTGCTGCAGCAGGTGGCGGCCAGCGACGATCCGCAGGCCCGCGATGAAGCCGGCAAACTCCTGCGCGAGCTCGGCTGAAGCCGCGCCGCGCACCGGAGGTCTTCGCATGCGTTATGCGCTGGGCGTCGAGTACGACGGCAGCGAATTCCAGGGTTGGCAGCGGCTGGAGAAGGCCGGTGCACCGGTGCAGACGCCCAGCGTGCAGTCAGCGCTGGAATCTGCCCTTTCGACCGTGGCCAACACACCGATCGACACGGTCTGCGCCGGCCGTACCGATGCCGGCGTGCACGGCCACTGCCAGGTCGTGCATTTCGACAGCGCCGCGCCGCGTACGCCGCGCGGCTGGACCCTGGGCGTCACCGCCAACCTGCCGCCGGCGATCTGCGTGCGCTGGTGCCAACCGGTGGCCGACGATTTTCATGCCCGTTTTTCCGCCCGCGCGCGCCGCTACCGCTATGTGCTGCTCAACCGCACAGTGCGCCCCGCGCTGGGCCGGCAGCTGTTGTCGTGGGAGCGCCTGCCGCTGGACGCGCAGGCGATGCACCGCGCCGCGCAGGCGCTGCTGGGCGAGAACGACTTTTCCGCGTTCCGCACCGTGCACTGCCAGGCGCGTCACCCGATGCGCGAGCTGCAGTCGATCAGCGTGAACCGCCAGGGCGAGCAGGTGATCGTGGAGGTGCAGGCCAATGCCTTCCTGCACCACATGGTGCGCAATATCGTCGGCTCGCTGCTGATGGTGGGCCGCGGCGAAAAACCGGAAGACTGGATCGCCCGGCTGCTTGCCGGCCGCGACCGCACCGTGGCCGGCCCGACCGCGCCGCCGCAGGGGCTGGTGTTCGTCGGTCCGCTGTACGAGGCGCAGTGGGGCCTGCCGGATGAGGTGACCCTTTGACGCGTAGGAGCGCACCGCAGGGGCGCGATGAAGCTTTCCCGGTAGGGCCCTATCGCGCCCGCCTCTGCGGTGCGCTCCTACGGCATCGGGCCTAGACTCTCTCCATGCATACCCGGATCAAGCTCTGCGGCATGACCCGCCCCCAGGACGTGCGCCTGGCGGTGGAGTTGGGCGTGGATTACATCGGCCTGATCTTCGCGCGCAGCCCGCGCCAGCTGTCCATCGAACAGGCCATCATGCTGCGTGCGCTGATCCCCGACAGCATCGGCGTGGTGGCGCTGGTGATGGATCAGCCCGCCGATGTGGTGGCCGCCATCGCCGAACAGGTGCGGCCGGACCTGCTGCAGTTCCACGGCAGCGAAGACGATGCGGCCTGTGGCGCGCACGGCCTGCCGTTCCTCAAGGCGCTGCCCATGGGCAGCACGCAGCGGGCCGACGTGGCAATGCAGGGATTTCCATCGGCGTGGGGCTTCGTGCTGGACAGCCATGCGCCGGGCGGCGCCGGCGGCAGTGGTCAGCGCTTTGACTGGACCCGCTACCCACGCGAAGCGACGCGGCCTTGCATGCTGGCTGGTGGCCTGACTGCCGATACCGTCGCAGCTGCCGTGGCGGCCGCCCATCCCTGGGGCGTGGATGTGTCCAGCGGCATCGAATCGGCGCCGGGGCAGAAGGATCCCGATGCCATGCGCCGGTTCGTCGCTGCGGTGCGCGCGGCCTGAGCAAGGGTAAGGGTGGGGTGCGCGTGCAGCTGTCGTTGATCGACCTATCTGCATTGGCGCCAGGCTTGGCGGACGCAATACGAAACTGACGCGCCTGCGCTGGGAGCGTGGGTCGGCGCATCGCGTCGGCTGCGGCGGCTGCAACGTTGCGGCCCGTCCACGCCTGGCAAGCCGTAGGAGCGTGGGGCCCGCCCAATTTCTACATAGGGGGGCTTACTCGGCTCTACAGTGGGTTCGTCGCATGCATCCATTGCGACCGCCCACGCTCCCAAGCCGTGCGGCCATGGCATGCCCGCGGCGGCCTGGAGTCAGACTGTTTCCAGCTCGCGTTTCAGCCAGGCCGCGAGCCTCGCAAGACGCGCTTCCTGTCCGCTGCCGCGCCGGTGGCACAGGCACCAGCGCGCCTCGGTCGCGACGAATCCCCAGGGCGCGATGAGTCTTCCGGCCACGATGTCAGCGGTGACCAGCGCTTCAGGCGCGATCGCAACGCCGAGTCCGGCCACGGCTGCTTCCAGCAGGTAATACAGGTGCGGGAAACCTTCTCCCAGCTGCAGTGCCTGCGGGTCCAGGCCGTTGGCCAACGCCCACTGCGGCCAGGCCTGTGGACGCGAGGCGGTATGCAGCAGGCGTTCGTGCAGCAGGGCACTGGGTGGCTGCTCGCGCAGGGCGGGCCACTGCGCATTGCGCGCGCCCACGACCGGGCCGATGGTTTCGGCCGCGAGCTCTAGCACCTGCCATTCGGCCGGCCACGGCGCCTGGCCGAGCAGCAGCATCGCATCCACGCCTGGCTGCAGGTCGGGCGATTCCTGGGCGGAAAAGTGCAGACGCACGCCGGGCAGAACCTGGCCCATGCGCTCCAGGCGCGGGATCACCCAGCGCGCCAGTACGCTGGCCGAACAGCCCAGCACCAGGGTGTCGCCGGCATCGGTGTGGCGCAGGCTGGTCCAGGTCTGCTGCAGCTGGGCGAAGGCCGCGCCAGTGGTGTCGCGCAGGCGCGCGCCGGTGGCGGTCAGCACCAGGCCACGGCCTGCACGTTCGAACAGGGGCTGGCCCAACGCCTCTTCCAGGGCGCGGATCTGCCGGCTCACCGCGCCATGGGTGACATGCAGCTCACTGGCTGCCTGGGTCACGCTTTCCAGGCGGGCGGCGGCCTCGAAGGCCCGCAGGGCACCGAGCGGGGGGAGGGTAGTGCTTGGCATCTGTGAGATTTCCTGACAGGTCGTGGCGATCTTATTGCTATTGGTGCCGCCTAGCCTGGGCTAGCATGTGCGCCTATCCAAAGGTTGCGTACCGTCATGCCGAACTCCGCCATTCGTGACTTCCACGCCTATCCCGATGCCACCGGTCACTACGGTCGCCATGGCGGGCGGTTCGTCGCCGAGACCCTGATCGGGCCATTGCAGGAACTGGCCGCGGCCTATGACGCCACGCGCGCCGACCCGGCCTTCATCGCCGAATACGACAAGGATCTGACCCATTACGTGGGCCGGCCCAGCCCGATCTACCACGCGCAGCGACTGAGCCGCGAAGTGGGCGGCGCGCAGATCCTGCTCAAGCGCGAGGACCTCAACCACACCGGCGCGCACAAGATCAACAACGCCATCGGCCAGGCGCTGCTGGCCAGCCGCATGGGCAAGACCCGGATCATCGCCGAGACCGGCGCAGGCCAGCATGGCGTGGCCAGTGCCACGGTGGCCGCGCGCCTGGGGCTGGAATGCGTGGTCTACATGGGTGCCACCGACATCGAGCGGCAGAAGGCCAACGTCTACCGCATGCGCCTGCTGGGCGCCACTGTGGTGCCGGTGACCAGCGGTTCGGCCACGCTCAAGGACGCCTTGAATGAGGCCATGCGCGACTGGGTCACGAATGTCCAGGACACCTTCTACATCATCGGCACCGTGGCCGGTCCGGATCCGTATCCGCGCATGGTCCGTGACTTCAATGCCATCGTCGGTCGCGAGGCGCGCGCGCAGATGCTGGATCAGTTCGGCCGGCTGCCGGATGTGATCACCGCCTGCATCGGCGGCGGCAGCAATGCGATCGGCATCTTCCATGCCTTCCTCAATGATCGCGAAGTGAAGCTGGTCGGTGCCGAAGCGGCCGGCGACGGCATCGAGACCGGCCGCCATGCCGCCTCCATCGTGGCCGGGCGCGTGGGCGTGCTGCACGGCAACCGCACCTACGTGATCTGCGACGACGATGGCCAGATCATCGAGACCCATTCGATCTCCGCGGGCCTGGACTATCCGGGCGTGGGCCCGGAGCATGCCTTCCTGGCCGATACCGGCCGGGCCGAGTACGTGGGCATCACCGATGACGAGGCGCTGGCCGCGTTCCACACGCTGGCCCGCACCGAAGGCATCCTGGCCGCGCTGGAATCCAGCCACGCCGTGGCCCAGGCGATCAAGCTGGCGCGCGAGTTGCCCAGGGACCAGCTGGTGTTGTGCAACCTGTCCGGGCGTGGCGACAAGGACGTGCACACCATCGCCGCCCACGACAACATCCAGCTTTAGACGCGCGCCAAGTCCGCGCTTTTCCCGAACTGCCTGCAAGGATCGTTTCACCATGGCCGAAGACACCCAGACCCCGCAGACCCCTTCGAACATCGATGCGCCGCCGCTGGACCCGGCGTTCTTCGAGGTGGTCAACAAGTTCGTGCAGCTGGCCAACCGCCAGGGCGGCATCCACGGCCTCAAGCGCGCCAGTTTCGCCGCGCTCTATGGCGTGGCCCGCTACAACGTCCATACCTACATCGGCGTCGAGCCCGACGTGCCCGGCTCGCGCGCCGGTTTCCTGGACTACATGACCGGCCTGTACCGGCGCATGCTCAACGAGCACCTGGACGCGCTGGGTGCCGAGCGTGGCGTGGATGTGGGCCAGTCCGAACTGGCCGCCGACTACGCCGCCATCGACAAGCGCCGTGCCGAGCAGGCCGCCGCCGCGCAGGAAGGCAAGCCCGAATGAACCGCCTGGACCGCAAGTTCGCCGCGCTCAAGGCGGCCGGCCGCAAGGCGCTGGTGCCGTTCGTGACCGCGGGCGATCCCTCGCTGGAAGCCACCGTGCCGGTCATGCGCGCGCTGGTGGCCGCCGGCGCCGATGTGATCGAACTCGGCGTGCCGTTCTCCGACCCGATGGCGGACGGCCCGGCCATCCAGCGCTCCTCCGAGCGCGCGCTGGGGCGCGGCGCGGGGCTGCGCTTCGTGCTGGAAGTAGTGTCCGCGTTCCGCCAGACCGACGCGACCACGCCGGTGGTGCTGATGGGCTACCTGAATCCGGTCGAGATCCACGGCGCCCAGCGTTTCGCCCGCGAGGCCACCGAGGCCGGCGTGGACGGCACGCTGCTGGTCGACCTGCCGCCGGAAGAGGCGGGCGAAACCCGCGAGATCTTCAATCGCCACGGCCTGCAGCTGATCGCGCTGGCCGCGCCGACCACCTCACCCGAGCGCATCGCCCTGCTGTGCGAACAGGCGCAGGGCTACCTGTACTACGTCAGCCTCGCCGGGGTGACCGGGGCCTCGGACCGGCTCGATACCGGCGCCGCCGGGGTGCGCCTGAAGGCGCTGCGGGCCGCCTCGAAGGTGCCGGTGGTAGCCGGTTTCGGAATCAAGGACGCGGCCAGCGCTGCGGCCATGGCGCCTGAAGCCGATGGCGTGGTGGTCGGCAGCGCGCTGGTCCAGGCCATCGGAGAGGCGGCCAGCCCCGAGCAGGCGGCTGAACTGGCGGGGAAGTTCCTGACCCCGCTGCGGGAGGCGCTGGATCGGGTCGTGGGCTAAACTGCCGCGCTTGCATCCCGCGCCGCGCGGCGCGCTGAACCAGGTTTTCAAACACGCATGAGCTGGCTGAGCAAACTGATGCCTTCGGGCATCCGCACCGACGCGGCAACCCGCAAACCCAAGCGCAGCGTCCCCGAAGGCCTGTGGGAAAAATGCGACAACTGCGGCGCGGTGCTCTACCGGCCGGAGCTGGAAGAAAACCTGGAGGTCTGCCCCAAGTGCGACCACCACATGGCCATCCGCGCCCGCGCGCGCCTGACCGCCCTGTTCGATCCGGGCACCATGCAGGAAATCGGCGCGGCCCTGGGGCCGACCGACGTGCTCAAGTTCCGTGACCAGAAGCGCTACGCCGACCGCATCAAGGCCGCGCAGAAGTCCACCGGCGAGCGCGACGCGCTGATCACCATGCAGGGCCAGGTGAAGCAGCGCGACCTGGTCGCCAGCGCCTTCGACTTCGCCTATATGGGCGGTTCGATGGGTTCGGTGGTCGGCGAGCGTTTCGCGTTGGGCGCCGAGAAGGCGCTGGAGCTGGGCTGCCCGTTCGTGTGCTTTTCCGCCTCCGGCGGCGCGCGCATGCAGGAAAGCCTGTTCTCGCTGCTGCAGATGGCCAAGACCTCGGCGGCGCTGGGCCGCCTGCGCGCGGCGGGGCTGCCCTACATCTCGGTGCTGACCCATCCGACCACCGGCGGCGTGTCGGCGAGCTTTGCGATGCTCGGCGACATCAACATCGGCGAGCCCAAGGCGCTGATCGGCTTCGCCGGCCCGCGCGTGATCGAGCAGACCGTGCGCGAAACCCTGCCCGAAGGCTTCCAGCGTTCGGAATTCCTGCTGGCCCATGGCGCCATTGACCAGATCTGCGACCGCCGCGAGCTGCGCGACCGCCTGTCCGACCTGTGCGCGCTGATGCTGAAGCAGTCCAAGCCGGCCCGCGACGTCGAGGCGGCCTGATGGCGCCGGCAAGCCGGAAGTATTTCGGCACCGACGGCATCCGCGGGCGGGTCGGACAGGGCGCGATTTCCGCCGATTTCATGCTGCGCCTGGGCAATGCCTACGGCCACGCGCTGGCTGCGCGCGTTCGCCGCGCCGGCGCCGGCAAGCCGGTGGTGATCATCGGCAAGGACACGCGCATCTCCAACTACATGTTCGAGGCCGCGCTGGAAGCCGGGCTGGTCGCCGCCGGGGTGGACGTGCAGCTGATGGGGCCGATGCCCACGCCCGCCGTGTCACACCTGACCCGCGCGCTGCGCGCCTCGGGCGGCATCGTGATCTCGGCCTCGCACAATCCGCACCACGACAACGGCATCAAGTTCTTCTCGGCCGAAGGCGAGAAGCTCGACGACGCCACCGAACTGGCCATCGAGGCCGCGCTGGAACAGCCGTTCCGGACCGTGGCCTCCGAAGACCTGGGCAAGGCCGTGCGCACCCGCGATGCGGTCGGGCGCTACGTGGAAAGCTGCAAGAACTCGGTGCCGCGCGAGTTCGACCTGACCGGCATGAAGATCGTGGTGGACTGCGCCAACGGCGCCACCTACCAGGTCGCGCCGATCGTGCTGCGCGAACTCGGCGCGCGCGTGGAGGCCATCGGCGATGCGCCCAACGGCCTGAACATCAACGACGGCGTGGGTTCGACCCATCCGGAAACCCTGGCCAAGCGCGTGGTCCTGTCCGGCGCGGACCTGGGGATCGCCTTCGACGGTGACGGCGACCGCGTGCTGTTCGTCGATGGCCACGGCAACGTGATCGATGGCGATGGCCTGCTGTACGTGCTGGCCAGCGACTGGAAGCGCAGCGGCCGCCTGCACGGCGCCATGGTCGGCACGCTGATGACCAACTACGGCCTGGAAAAGGCGCTGGGCGAGCAGGGCATCGACTTCGTCCGGGCCAAGGTCGGCGACCGCTATGTGCACCAGGCGCTGGTCGACGGCGGCGGGGTGCTGGGCGGTGAAGCCTCCGGCCACATCCTGTGCCTTGACCGGGCCAACACCGGCGATGGCATCGTCAGTGCGCTGCAGGTGCTGGAAGTGCTGCGCCGCACCGGCCAGCGCCTGGACCAGGCGCTCAAGGGCCTGGTGATGCTGCCGCAGCAGACCGTCAACGTGCGCCTGGAAGGCGTTGCCGCCAGGGAGGTGGTCGAAGCGCCCGCGGTCAAGGCCGCGCTGGCGGATGCGCAGCAATCCATCGCCGGGCGCGGTCGTGCGTTCCTGCGACCGTCGGGCACCGAGCCGGTGGTGCGGGTGACGGTAGAAGCCGACGACGATGTGCTGATGCACGCCACGCTCGATGCGCTGGCGGGCGCGGTGCGTGCCGCGGCTTGAAGGCGCCGATCGTTCCGGCGGGGGCGATGGCGGGTAGGAGCAGCTGTCTCCTCAAAGCTCGTAGTCGCCTTCTTTGTAGAGCGGAGCTTGCTCCGCTGGGCCTCTCACGCACTGAACGAAGAGCAGCGGAGCAAGCTCCGCTCTACAGATGGGAGTCGCTTCGGCGGCGATTTCGTCTTGCCGGGAAGGCCCTTCGCCGCTGAAGCGGCTCCCACGATGCTGGATCTCGCGTAGGCGCGGCCTTTGTCTCCTTGTAGGGACATGGCCGCGAAGGCTTCACCGGGCAAGCCCCATCGCGCCCATGAGGCGCTCCTACGGCCCATCGTCGTTGCCCGGGACGATAAACTATGCGGCCACGCATCCTGATATCGCCGGTTCCCGCCATGAGCGCCATTCCCACCCTCGACATCGCCCGTTTCATCCACCCGACCAGCGCCGCCGACCGCGACGCGTTCGTGGCCGAACTGGGTGCGGCCTACCGCGAGTGGGGCTTTGCCGGCATCCGCAACCACGGTATCCCGCAGGCGCAGATCGATGCGGCCTACGAGGTGTTCAAGAACTTCTTCGCGCTGCCGGACGAGGCCAAGATGAAGTACCGCCTGCCGGGCAGCGGCGGCGCGCGTGGCTACACCGCCTTCGGCGTGGAAACTGCAAAGGACTCCAAGCATTTCGACCTGAAGGAGTTCTGGCACATCGGCCGCGAGATCCCGGCCGATTCCAAGTACAGCGATGTGATGCCGCCGAACCTGTGGCCGGACGAGGTGCCCAACTTCCGCGAGCACGGCTATGGCCTGTACCGGCAGCTCGATGCGCTGGGGGGCCACGTGCTGGCCGCGCTGGCGCTGCACATTGGGCTGCCGGAAGGCTATTTCGTCGACAAGACCGATTCGGGCAATTCGATCCTGCGCCCGATCCATTACCCGCCGATCACCAGCGACGACATCCCCAACGTGCGCGCCGGCGCGCACGAGGACATCAACCTGATCACGCTGCTGGTCGGTGCCAGCGCGGCCGGGCTCGAGGTCAAGTCCTCACAGGGCGAATGGGTGCCGTTCACCAGCGACGCCGATACCATCGTGGTCAACATCGGCGACATGCTCCAGCGCCTGACCAACCACGTGTATCCCTCGACCACGCATCGGGTCACCAATCCGCCGGGCGAGGAGGCTCGCAAGCCGCGCTATTCGGTGCCGTTCTTCCTGCATCCCAATCCGGATTTCCTGATCGACGTGCTGCCCTCGACGATCACGCCGGATAATCCCAGCCGCTATCCCGAGCCGATCACCGCGCAGGGCTATCTGGAACAGCGCCTGCGCGAGATCAAGCTCAAGTAGGAGCGGTCGTCCTGGGTGGGAGCCTCTTGTAGAGCCGAGCTTGCTCGGCTTGGCTCTTGCGGGCAGATCGCGGGAGCCTCAGCGGAGCAAGCTCCGCTCTACAGCGGCTCCCACGATGTCGGATCCGATCAGGCCTGCGCACGCACCCGTCGCGAACTGCGGCCCATCAGCCGCAGCAGCCAAGATGAAGGCAGGTGCCGCACCACGCGGTAGGCCAGCCGATAGCGCCAGCCGGGAATCGCCAGCACCTGGCCGCGTTCGACTGCTTCGATCCCGTAGCGTACGACTTCATCAACGGTCAGCCACGCCCAGCGGGGCAGCCTGGACATCTGTTCGCGGGTGCCGGTGACATCGTGGAACTCCGACCAGGTGAAGCCCGGGCACAGCGCGCAGACGTGTACGCCCTTTTCTGCGTATTCCAGTGACAGCGACTGGCTCATCGCCAGCAGCCAGGCCTTGGCCGGCGCGTACAGCGTCTGGCCGTCTGCGCCCGGAACCAGCGCGGCAAAGGAAGCGACGTTGATGATCCGGCCCGAACCGCTGTCGATCAGGTCCGGAAGCACGCGCCAGGTGAGCTCGCTGAGCGAGGTCACCATCAGCTGCACGAAACGCGCATGGACGCTCCAGTCGCGGGTCAGATACCGGCCCGGAACACCGTAGCCGGCGTTGTTGACCAGGATCCGCACCGACAGTCCGCGGCGCTGGATTTCAGCATGGAGGCGCGCCGGTGCCGCGGCGTCTTCCAGGTCGTCGGCAATGACCTGTACGTCGACCTGAGAGATCAGTTCGGCAGCCAGCGCGTGCAGCCGTTCGGCACGCCTGGCGGTAAGGATCAGTGGCACGCCGCGCGAGGCGTACTGACGCGCGAATTCGGCGCCGATGCCGCTGGATGCGCCGGTGATCAGGGCGTAGCTTGCGGTCGTTGCGGCATGCATGCCTGCGTTCCTGGCGTTGGCGAAGGCCAAAGTGTGCACGAGTGCGCGTTGACCTCGTATCGAGCCTGCTTGCATCCCTTGGTAGCGGCAGGAGCATGGGGTTGCTGGCCCTGCTCGATCCGCTGGGCCTCCCGGCGTGGATGTTTGCGCGTCGGTGCAGGGCGAAATCGTCAGCCTGTGGCGACAGGCGTCGCGGTATCCTATTGGTCTTATTCAGACGGGGAGTTCCCATGCGCCGCAAGATCGTCGCCGGAAACTGGAAACTGCACGGCAGCCGCGACTTCGCCACCAAACTGGTCGGAGAAGTGGCGGCTGCGCTGCCGCTGGACGGCGTCGAGCTGCTGATCCTGCCGCCGCTGCCATACTTGGGCGACCTGATCGAGGATTTCGAAGGCCAGGCCATCGCCTTCGGTGCGCAGGATGTCAGCGCCAACGAAAAGGGCGCCTACACCGGCGAGGTCTCCGCAGCCATGCTGGTGGACGTCGGCGCCCGCTACGGGCTGGTCGGCCATTCCGAGCGCCGCCAGTACCACCACGAAAGCAGCGAACTGGTCGCGCGCAAGTTCGTCGCTGCCGGCAATGCAGGCCTGATCCCGGTGCTGTGCGTAGGCGAAACCCTGGAGCAGCGCGAGGCCGATCAGACCGAGGCGGTGATCGCCTCCCAGCTGGAACCGGTCCTGGCGCTGGCCGGCGTGGCCGCCTTCGGAAGCGCGGTGGTGTCCTACGAACCGGTCTGGGCCATCGGCACCGGCCGCACCGCCTCGCCGCAGCAGGCCCAGCAGGTCCACGCCTTCATCCGTGGCGTGGTGGCGCGGCACGGTGCTAGAATCGCCGATTCGCTGCCGCTGCTGTACGGCGGAAGCGTCAAGCCCGACAACGCCGCGGAACTGTTTTCGCAATCCGATGTCGATGGAGGGCTGATCGGGGGCGCCTCGCTGGTGGCTGCCGATTTCCTGGCCATCGCGCGTGCGGCGGCTGGCTGACCTAACGAATTGACTGGCCCTGTCGGCTCGCCGGCGGGGTTTTTGACCGAGAAACCGATCCATGTCGATGTTGATGCTGATCCTCAATGTGGTCTACGTGCTGGTGGCGATCGCCATCATCGGGCTGGTGCTGATGCAGCGCGGCTCGGGTGCGCAGGCCGGCTCCGGCTTTGGTGCCGGCGCCTCGGGCACCGTGTTTGGCTCGCGTGGTGCGTCCAACTTCCTGTCCAAGAGCACCAAGTGGCTGGCCGTGGCGTTCTTCGCCATCAGCCTGTTCATGGCCTGGAGCGCCTCGCGGACCGCCCACACCGGCGGGCAGCAGCAGGACCTGGGCCTGATGTCCGAGCAGCCGGCCGCTCCGGCGCCCGCGCCGGGCGAGATCGCAGCGCCGCAGGCGCCGGCCAGCAGCCAGCCGGCCGCGCCCGCCGCCGCACCGGCGCCGCAGGCAGAACAGCCCAAGCAGGCTCCCGCTCCGGCGCAGTGACGCGTACAATGCCCGCCCGGCTTTCAAGGCCGGGTTGGTCAGCAGCTTTGCCCAGGTGGCGGAATTGGTAGACGCACTACCTTGAGGTGGTAGCGGCGAAAGTCGTAGGGGTTCGAGTCCCCTCTTGGGCACCAACTAGCGGAACACGACAAAGGGCCTTGATGGCCCTTTTGCGTTGCTGGAAGCCGTGTTTTGCGCTGTGGGCCGCCCAGCAGAGAGATTTGTCAGTGTGTGTCGAAGAAAAAGCTCTCTGCAGCTGTCGATGGCGTCTCAAATCGTTTACTCATGAGTTCAGTGAACGCTACAATTGACGGGTTCGCAGCAGTGTCCGGTACGAATCAACGGAAGGAGGCTGAAGCGGAGCGCCCGGCATAGCCGGACCGGAATACGGAGGACGCCGGTCGCGTCTTCCAGGCGCCAGGCCCATCGCGCAGGTGGACCCGCAAGACCGGACCCGTATGCGACCTTCGCACGGACTGCCGCAATGCGGCAGTAGACTGTGCCCAGGTTGCCGGACCTATAAGAGAGAACTGCGAGTGCTGGCCAATTACCTGCCGAACCTGCTTTTCCTGATCGTCGCCACCGGCATCGGCATCGCGCTGATGGTCATCGGTCGCTTCATCGGCCCAAGGCGCCCTGACGCCGAGAAGCTTTCCCCCTACGAATGCGGTTTCGAGGCATTCGAGGACGCGCGCATGAAGTTCGACGTGCGCTACTACCTGATCGCCATCCAGTTCATCGTCTTCGACCTGGAAATCATCTTCATCGTGCCGTGGACCCAGGTGTTCATGGAAATCGGTGCGCGCTCCCTGGTCACCATGGGCCTGTTCGTGGGCATGCTGTTCCTGGGCTTCATTTACGTCTGGAAGAAGGGAGCGCTCGAATGGGAGTGATCCAAACCATCGACAAGCTGATGACCAATCCCGTCCCGGAAGGGCGGGTGGACGACATCCTGCGCCCCGAAGGCGACAACCCGCTGCTGGAAAAGGGCTACGTCACCACCAGCGTCGATGCGCTGATGAACTGGGCCCGCACCGGCTCGATGTGGCCGATGACCTTCGGCCTGGCCTGCTGCGCGGTGGAAATGATGCATGCCGGCGCCGCGCGCCTGGACCTGGACCGCTACGGCGTGGTGTTCCGCCCGTCGCCGCGCCAGTCCGACGTGATGATCGTGGCCGGTACCCTGGTCAACAAGATGGCTCCGGCGCTGCGCAAGGTCTACGACCAGATGCCCGACCCCAAGTGGGTGATCTCCATGGGCAGCTGCGCCAACGGCGGTGGCTACTACCATTACTCCTACTCGGTGGTCCGCGGCTGCGATCGCATCGTGCCGGTCGACATCTACGTGCCGGGCTGCCCGCCGACCGCAGAGGCGCTGGTGTACGGCATCCTGCAGCTGCAGAAGAAGATCTGGCGCACCCAGACCATCGCCCGCTGAACCCCTTACCTAGAGCACGCAAAGCCCCCATGGCAGAGCAAGCCGCTTATATCGAAGAGCTGCGCACGCGTTTCACCGACGCGGTCGTGACCGTGTCGCCCGCGGGCGAGACCACCATCGAGGTGCCGCACGCGCAGTGGCACGCGCTGTGCCTGGCGCTGCGCGACAGCTTCGGCTTCGAGCAGCTGTCGGACCTGTGCGGCGTCGATTACCTGGGCTATGGCAGCGATGAGTGGGATACCTCGGACGTGTCGTCGCAGGGGTTCTCGCGCGGCGTCGAAGGCAAGGCCGTGGGCCGTTTTGCCTGGGGCGAATTTCCCAGCGAAGAGTCCGGTAATGCCGGTGGCGTCCAGCCCATGCACATGCCGGCCAACCGTTTCGCCGCCGTCGCCCACCTGATTTCCTACCAGCACAACCGCCGCTTGCGCGTGCGCTGCTACGCGCCCAATGACGACGTCCCGGTAGTGGCTTCGGTCACCGATATCTGGGCAGGCGCCAACTGGTTCGAGCGCGAGGCGTTCGACCTGTTCGGCATCGTGTTCGCCGGCCATCCGGACCTGCGCCGGATCCTGACCGACTACGGTTTCGTCGGTCATCCGTTCCGCAAGGATTTTCCGCTGATCGGCAACGTGGAAGTGCGCTACGACGAAGAGCGCAAGCGCGTGGTGTACGAGCCGGTGACCTCGGTCGAGCCGCGCGTGGGCGTGCCGCGCGTAATCCGCGAGGACGCCCGCTATCAGACCGCCGCCGGTGAAACCGCAGCGCGGGAGTCGAGCAAATGAGCGCACATGTGAAACAGTCCAGCGAAGCGTTCGCCAGCGATAGCGGCGAGAACAAGCAGGAAATCCGCAACTACACGATGAACTTCGGTCCCCAGCATCCGGCCGCGCACGGTGTGCTGCGCCTGATCCTGGAGATGGACGGCGAAACCATCGTGCGCGCCGATCCGCATATCGGCCTGCTGCACCGTGGCACCGAGAAGCTGGCCGAGTCCAAACCGTTCAACCAGTCGATCGGTTACATGGATCGCCTGGATTACGTGTCGATGATGTGCAACGAGCACGCCTACGTGCTGGCCATCGAAAAGCTGATGGGCATCCAGGCACCGGAGCGCGCGCAGTACATCCGAACGATGTTCGACGAGATCACCCGGATCCTGAACCACCTGATGTGGCTGGGCTCCAACGCGCTCGACCTGGGTGCGATGGCGGTGATGCTGTACTGCTTCCGCGAGCGCGAAGAGCTGATGGACTGCTACGAGGCGGTCAGCGGCGCGCGCATGCATGCCACCTACTACCGCCCGGGCGGGGTCTATCGCGACCTGCCGTCGCAGATGCCCAAGTACAAGGAATCGCCCTGGCACAAGGGTGCCTCGCTCAAGCGCATCAACGCCGCGCGCGAAGGCTCGCTGCTGGACTTCCTGGAAGACTTCACCAGGACCTTCCCGAGCCGCGTCGACGAGTACGAAACCCTGCTCACCGACAACCGCATCTGGAAGCAGCGCACCGTCGGTATCGGCGTGATCACTCCGGACCAGGCGCGTGCCTGGGGCATGACCGGGGTGATGCTGCGTGGCTCGGAGATCGAGTGGGACCTGCGCAAGAAGCAGCCCTACGCCAAGTACGACGCGATGGAATTCGACATCCCGGTCGGCATGAATGGCGACTGCTACGACCGCTACCTGGTCCGTGTGGCCGAGATGCGCGAATCCAACCGCATCATTGCCCAGTGCGTGAAGTGGCTGAAGGCCAACCCGGGGCCGGTGATAGTCGAAAACTTCAAGGTCGCCCCGCCCAGGCGCGAGGCCATGAAGGATGACATGGAAGCGCTGATCCATCACTTCAAGCTGTTTTCCGAAGGCTACTGCGTGCCGGCCGGCGAGACCTACACGGCCGTCGAGGCGCCCAAGGGCGAGTTCGGCTGCTACCTGGTGTCCGACGGCGCCAACAAGCCATTCCGCGTGCACCTGCGCGCGCCGGGCTTTGTGCATCTTTCGTCGATGGACGCGATCGTGGTCGGGCACATGCTGCCGGACGTGGTCGCGATGATCGGAACATATGACCTTGTCTTTGGTGAGGTGGACCGATGAGGGCCACGGGTAATTTCGAGAACGCGCGCCAGGTCGACCCGCAGGTCATCCTGAGCGAGAAGACGCGCGCCCATATCGACAGCTGGCTGGCCAAGTTCCCGCCGGACCGCAAGCGTTCGGCCGTGCTGCAGGGCCTGCATGCGGCGCAGGAGCAGAACGGTGGCTGGCTCAATGACGAGCTGATCGCCGGCGTGGCCAAGTACCTGGACATCCCGCCGGTGTGGGCCTACGAGGTCGCCAGCTTCTACTCGATGTTCGAGCTTGAAAAAGTCGGCCGCCACAACGTGGCCTTCTGCACCAACATCAGCTGCTGGCTCAACGGTGGCGAAGAACTGGCCCAGCACGCCGAGCGCAAGCTCGGATGCAAGCGCGGCCAGTCCACCGCCGACGGCCGCATCTTCCTCAAGCGGGAGGAAGAATGCCTGGCCGCCTGCTCGGCCGCGCCGATGATGGTGATCAACGGGCATTACCACGAAAACCTCACGCCCGAGAAAGTCGACGCACTGCTGGACGGGCTGGAGTAAGCGCATGGCACATTCGCACGCATCCAAGGGCCCGGTCGGCCCGGCGCCGCAGCCGCACCAGGTGGTCTACACCACGCTGCACTACGACACCCCGTGGTCCTACGAGAGCTATCTCAAGACCGGCGGCTATGCGGCCCTGCGCAGGATCCTCGAAGAGAAGATCGCGCCGGCCGACGTCATCGAGATGGTCAAGGCCTCCAACCTGCGCGGCCGCGGCGGCGCAGGTTTCCCGACCGGCCTGAAGTGGTCCTTCATGCCCAAGGGCGACATGCAGAAGTACATCCTGTGCAACTCGGACGAATCCGAGCCGGGCACCTGCAAGGACCGCGACATCCTGCGCTACAACCCGCATTCGGTGGTGGAGGGCATGGCGATCGCCTGCTACGCCACCGGTTCGACCGTGGGCTACAACTACCTGCGCGGCGAGTTCCACCATGAGCCGTTCGAGCATTTCGAGCAGGCCCTGGCCGATGCCTACGCCAATGGCTGGCTGGGCAAGGACATCCTGGGCAGCGGCGTGGATATCGACATCTACGGCGCACTCGGCGCCGGCGCCTACATCTGCGGCGAAGAAACCGCGCTGATGGAGTCGCTGGAAGGCAAGAAGGGCCAGCCGCGCTACAAGCCGCCGTTTCCCGCCAACTTCGGCCTGTACGGCAAGCCGACCACGATCAACAACACCGAGACCTATGCCTCGGTGCCGGCGATCATCCGCAACGGTCCGGAATGGTTCCTGGGGCTGAGCAAGACCAAGAACGGCGGACCGAAGATCTTCTCGGTTTCCGGCTGCGTGCAGAAGGGCGGCAACTTCGAAGTGCCGCTGGGCACCACCTTCGACGAACTGCTGGAAATGGCCGGCGGTCTCAAGCCGGGCCGCAAGCTCAAGGCCGCGGTTCCGGGCGGCGTGTCGATGCCGGTGCTCAAGGCCGACCAGCTGGCCGGCCTGCAGATGGATTACGACACCCTGCGTGCCCTGGGCACCGGCCTGGGTTCGGGCGCGATCGTGGTCCTGGACGACAGCGTCTGCTGCGTGCGTTTCGCCTGCCGCATCTCGCAGTTCTTCCACAAGGAATCCTGTGGCCAGTGCACGCCGTGCCGCGAAGGCACCGGCTGGATGCACCGGGTGCTGGAGCGCATCGTCGCCGGCAAGGGCACGATGGAAGACCTGCACCAGCTCAAGGCCGTGGCCGGCCAGATCGAAGGCCACACCATCTGCGCGTTCGGTGAAGCGGCGGCATGGCCCATCCAGGGCTTCCTGCGCCAGTTCTGGGACGAGTTCGAGTACTACATCGTCAATGGTCGTTCGATCGTCGACGGCCCGCTGGAGGCTGCGGCATGAGTGCCCAACCGGTTGATCCCAACGTCCCGCCGGATCACGTCACCATCGAGATCGATGGCCGTACCCTGTACGCGCCCAAGGGTTCGATGATCATCCAGGCCGCCGACAAGGCCGGCATCCCGATCCCGCGTTTCTGCTACCACGACAAGCTGTCCATCGCGGCCAACTGCCGCATGTGCCTGGTCGATACGGAAATTGGCGGTCGCGGCGCGCCCAAGCCGTCGCCGGCCTGCGCCACGCCGGTCGGCGATGGCCTCAAGGTGTTCACGCGGAATGAGAAGGCGCTCAAGTTCCAGCGCAGCGTCATGGAATTCCTGCTGATCAACCACCCGCTGGACTGCCCGATCTGCGACCAGGGCGGCGAGTGCGAACTGCAGGACGTGTCGCTGGGCTATGGCCGCTCGGTCAGCCGCTTCAACGAGCGCAAGCGCACCGTGCCGGACGAGGACATCGGTCCGCTGGTTGCCACCGAGATGACCCGCTGCATCCAGTGCACGCGCTGCGTGCGCTTCACCGCCGAAGTGGCCGGGACCTATGAGCTCGGCGGCATGTACCGCGGCGAGAACCTGCAGATCGGCACCTACGACGGCAAGCCGCTGACCACCGAGCTTTCTGGCAACGTGGTCGACGTGTGCCCGGTCGGCGCGCTGACCAACAAGGTGTTCCAGTTCCGCGCCCGTCCCTGGGAGCTGCAGGCGCGCGAGTCGCTGGGCTACCACGACGCGATGGGTTCGAACCTGTTCGTGCACGTGCGTCGTGGCGAAGTGCTGCGCACCGTGCCGCGTGACAACGAAGCGGTCAACGAATGCTGGCTGTCCGATCGCGACCGTTATTCGCACCAGGGCCTGTACGCCGAAGACCGTGCGGTCAAGCCGCTGCAGAAGATTGACGGTGAATGGAAGGAAGTGAGCTGGGCCGAAGGCCTGGCCGCCGCCGCCGAGATACTGAAAAGCCACCAGGGCGATGACCTGGGCGTACTGGTCCATCCGGCGACTTCGAACGAGGAGGGCGGCCTGCTGGCCAGACTCGCTTCGGGCCTGGGCAGCGGCAACATCGATCACCGCATCCTAGCCAACGACCTGTCCGATGGCGCGGTCGCGCAGCCGTTCGCGTTGCCGCTGGCCGACATCGAGAAGGCCGGTGCGATCGTGGTGTTCGGCAGCAACGTGCGCCACGAGCTGCCGCTGCTGCACCAGCGCATCCGCAAGGCCAACCGCAATGGCGCCAAGGTCCATGTGGTCAATCCGATGGATTTCGATTTCACCTTCGCCACGACCGGCAAGCACATCGTGCCGCCGTCGCAGCTGGCCGATGCACTGGGCAATGTGGAACTGCGTGACGCGGTGAAGGGCGCCAGCTCGGCCGTGGTCATCGTCGGTGCGATCGCCGAAAACCATCCGCAGGCCTCGGCGCTGCGCAAGGCCGCCGCGGAGTTCGCCGCTGCGACCGGTGCATCGCTGTGCCGCATTCCGCAGGGCGCCAACGCCGTGGGCCTGACCCGTGCCGGCGTGCTGCCGACCGGGAGTGACGCGGCCGACATGGTCGCCACCCCGCGCGGTGCGTACGTGATCTACGGGATCGAGCCGGGCCTGGATTTCGCCCATGGCTTCGCCGCGCAGAAGGCGCTCGCCGCGGCCAAGGTCGTGGCCTTCAGCCATTTCGCCTGCGCGTCCACGCGCCGCCTGGCCGACGTGATCCTGCCGATCGGCGCACTGCCGGAAATCGACGCGACCCTGACCAACCTGGATGGCCGCGACCAGCGCGCCCAGGCGGGCGGCAAGCTGCCGGGCGAGGCGCGCGAAGGCTGGAAGGTGTTGCGTGCCCTGGGTGGCGCGCTGGAACTGCCGGGCTTCGAGTTCACCGATCTGGCCGGCGCACGCGCCAGCCTGGCCGGCACTGCTGTTGTGACGCCCACGGCCTCGGCCGCGCCGTCAATGGCAGGCGAGGGGCTGGAAGTGGTCGCCACGGCGGCCATCTACCGCACCGATGGTTTCGTCCGCCGCGCCCAGGCGCTGCAGTCGCATCCGCTCAATACCGCGCCGGCCATCAGCCTGCATCCCCAGGATGCACAGGGCCTGGGCCTGGCGGACGGGCAGGTGGCCAAGGTGCAGGCCGGCGATGGAACGGCCACCTTGCCGGTGGCAATCAATGACCGTGTCGCACCGGGTTCGGTGTGGATCGAGTCGGGCCATGGCGCCACCGCGCCGATTGGCGCCGGCCGTGTGAAGGTGGTGGCTGCATGAACGAGCTGTTGATCGATGGCGTCAGCCCCCTGCGCGACTGGCTGCTCGGCCTGGGCGCCATGGGCCTGGTCGTGTGGATCGTGCTGAAGATCCTGGTGATCGCCATGCCGGTGATCATCACGGTGGCCTTCTACGTGGTGTGGGAGCGCAAGCTGATCGGCTGGATGCACGTGCGCCATGGGCCGATGTATGTGGGCATGGGCATCTTCCAGGCCTTCGCCGACGTCTTCAAACTGCTGTTCAAGGAAATCATCCAGCCAGCCAGCGCGCAGAAGTCGATCTTTGTCATCGCTCCACTGATCACCCTGGCCCCGGCCTTCGCGGCCTGGGCTGTGGTGCCGTTCGACAGCCAGCTGGTGCTGTCCAACGCCAATGCGGGCCTGCTGTACCTGCTGGCGATGACCTCGCTGGGCGTGTACGGCATCATCCTGGCTGGCTGGGCCTCCAACTCGAAGTACGCCTTCCTGGGCGCGCTGCGTTCGGCCGCGCAGGTGGTCAGCTACGAAATCGCGATGGGCTTTGCGCTGGTCGGCGTGATGATCGCCTCCGGCAGCCTCAACCTGTCGGCGATCGTCGAAGCCCAGCGCGGCAACGCCGGGTTCTTCGAGTGGTATTGGCTGCCGCTGTTCCCGCTGTTCATCGTGTACTGGGTGTCCGGCGTGGCCGAGACCAACCGCGCGCCGTTCGACGTGGTGGAAGGCGAATCGGAAATCGTCGCCGGCCACATGGTGGAGTACTCCGGCTCGGCGTTCGCGCTGTTCTTCCTGGCCGAATACGCCAACATGATCCTGGTCAGCTTCCTGGTCTCGATCTTCTTCCTGGGCGGCTGGCTGAGCCCGATCCAGGGCTGGGTCACTGCGGATGTGTCGCCATGGGTCAACTGGATCTGGCAGGGCGGCTGGCCGTGGCTGTTCGCCAAGGTGTTCTTCTTCGCCAGCGCCTACATCTGGTTCCGCGCCAGCTTCCCGCGCTACCGCTATGACCAGATCATGCGGCTGGGCTGGAAGGTCTTCATTCCCCTGACCATCGTGTGGATCGCAGTGACCGCGCTGATGGTCTTCTACGGCGTCATCCAACGAGGCGCCTGATTCGATATGAAACAGATCACGCACTATTTCAAAAGCCTGCTGCTGCTTGAGCTGCTGCAGGGCCTGTGGCTGACGTTCAAGTACACGTTCAAGCCCAAGTACACGATGATGTATCCGATGGAGAAGTTCCCGCAGTCGCCGCGTTTCCGCGGACTGCACGCGCTGCGCCGCTATCCCAACGGGGAAGAGCGCTGCATCGCCTGCAAGCTGTGCGAAGCGGTCTGCCCGGCACTGGCGATCACCATCGATTCGACCAAGCGCGAGGACGGCACCCGCCGCACCACGCGCTACGACATCGACCTGTTCAAGTGCATCTACTGCGGCTTCTGCGAGGAAAGCTGCCCGGTCGACTCCATCGTGGAAACCCACGTGCTGGAGTACCACTTCGAAAACCGTGGCGAGAACGTCGTCACCAAGCCGCAGCTGCTGGCCATTGGCGACCGACTCGAGTCGGAAATCGCCGAGCGCCGTGCCGCCGACGCCGCATTCCGCTGAGGACGAGATGGACTGGGTACTGATCAGCTTCTACATCTTCGCCGCGATCGCCGCCCTGTCGGCCGGCGCGGTGATCAGCGTGCGCAACCCCGTGCACGCGGTCCTGTTCCTCATCCTGACCTTCTTCAGCGTGGCCTGCACCTGGCTGCTGGTCGGCGCCGAGTTCCTCGGCGTGGCCCTGATCCTGGTGTACGTCGGCGCGGTGATGGTGCTGTTCCTGTTCGTCATCATGATGCTGGACATCGACGTGGCCCAGCTGCGCGAGGGCTGGATCAAGTTCCTGCCGGTTGGTATCGCGGTGGCGATCTTCATGCTGTTCGAGATCGTCGTGCTGATCGGAATCAAGGCCAAGACCGGCGCGGCGCTGCCCGACAACGCCGCTTCGGCCGCGGCCGAAACCTCCAACATCACCTGGCTGGCGCGTTCGCTGTTCACCGAGTTCCTGCTGCCGTTCGAATTCGCCGCAGTGATCCTGACCGTGGCGGTGATCGCCGCAGTCATGCTGACCCTGCGCAAGCGCGGGGGCGTCAAGACCCAGAACATCTCCGCGCAGACCCAGGTCAAGGCCGCCACCCGTTTCCGCATGGTGCGCATGGAGTCCGTGCGCCCGGTGGTGCCGGCGCCGGAAACCCCGGCTGACGATTCGGAGGCCAAGCCATGATCACCCTCGGACACCTGCTGGCGCTGGGCGCGGTGCTGTTCTGCATCTCGCTGGCCGGCATCTTCCTCAACCGCAAGAACGTGATCATCCTGCTGATGTCGATCGAGCTGATGCTGCTCTCGGTCAACGTCAACTTCGTGGCCTTTTCCCGCCAGCTGGGCGATACGGCCGGACAGATCTTCGTGTTCTTCATCCTCACCGTGGCCGCGGCCGAGGCCGCGATCGGCCTGGCGATCCTGGTCGCGCTGTTCCGCAGCCGGCGCACGATCAACGTCGCCGAAGTCGACTCCCTGAAAGGCTGATGTACTGATGACGGGCGAACTCCTCCTTTCCAAGTCCGTGCTGTTGGCCGTGGTGCTGGCACCGCTGCTGGGCAGCATCATCGCCGGGCTGTTCGGTCGCCAGGTCGGGCGTGCCGGCGCGCACACGGTCACCATCCTGGGCGTGGCGGTCAGCTGCGCGCTGTCGTGCTGGGTGCTGTACCAGCTGGCCTGGGCCGGCGCCTCGCCGTTCAACCAGAACCTGTACACGTTCTTCGACATCGGCAATTTCCACGGCCATGTCGGCTTCATGGTCGACCGCCTGACGGCGATGATGATGGTGGTGGTGACCTTCGTGTCGCTGCTGGTGCATGTCTATACCATCGGCTACATGGCCGATGACGACGGCTACCAGCGCTTCTTCAGCTATATCTCGCTGTTCACCTTCAGCATGCTGATGCTGGTGATGAGCAACAACTTCCTGCAGCTGTTCTTCGGCTGGGAAGCGGTGGGCCTGGTGTCCTACCTGCTGATCGGTTTCTGGTTCAAGCGCCCGACCGCAGTGTTCGCCAACCTCAAGGCGTTCCTGGTCAATCGTGTGGGTGACTTTGGCTTTCTGCTGGGTATCGCCGCAATCCTGCTGTGGTTCCGCACGCTGGATTACAGCGAAGTGTTTGCCAGCGCGCCGATGCTCAGGGACATGTCGCTGACCCTGATCGAGGGCCATACCTGGCAGGTCTCGACGGTGATCTGCATCTGCCTGTTCATCGGTGCGATGGGCAAGTCGGCGCAGGTGCCGCTGCACGTGTGGCTGCCCGACTCGATGGAGGGCCCGACCCCGATCTCGGCGCTGATCCACGCCGCGACCATGGTCACCGCCGGTATCTTCATGGTGGCGCGCATGTCGCCGCTGTTCGAGCTGTCGCAGGCCGCGCTGGACTTCGTGTTGTTCATCGGCGCGACCACGGCCTTCTTCACCGGCCTGATCGGCATCGTGCAGAACGACATCAAGCGCGTGGTCGCCTACTCCACGCTGTCGCAGCTGGGCTACATGACCGTGGCGCTGGGCGTGTCCGCATATAGCGCGGGCGTGTTCCACCTGATGACCCACGCGTTCTTCAAGGCGCTGCTGTTCCTGGGCGCCGGCTCGGTGATCATCGGCATGCACCATGAGCAGGACATGCGCAAGATGGGCGGACTGCGCAAGTACATGCCCATTACCTACGTGACCATGATCATCGGCACCCTGGCCCTGGTCGGTACGCCGTTCTTCTCGGGCTTCTACTCGAAGGACACCATCATCGAGGCGGCAGCGCATCACGCCCATGTCTCGCACAGCTGGGTCGCCACCTATGGCTACTGGGCGGTGCTGGGTGGCGTGCTGATCACCAGCTTCTACAGCTTCCGCCTGCTGTTCCTGACCTTCCATGGCGCCGAGCGTTTCCGTGAAGTGGCCCATGACGACCACGGTCACGGCCACCACGACGACCACGCGCATGGTGATGCGACGCATACCGATGCCGAGGCACAGGTGCACGCGCACGACGACCACGGCCCGCACGTGCCGCACGAATCGCCGTGGGTGGTAACCGTGCCGCTGATCCTGCTGGCGATCCCCTCGGTGCTGATCGGTTTCTTCACCATCGGGCCGATGCTGTTCGGAACCAGCTGGTCCGGCCACCACGCAGAGGTGTCGGTGCCAGGGCAGGTGGTGGGTTTCTTCACCGGCATCATCGATTTCTACGCGCCGGCACGCGATACCGTCGGCGCACTGGCCGAAGAGTTCCATGGTCCGGTGGCCTTCGCGCTGCATGGCATGCTGGCCGCGCCGTTCTTCCTGACCCTGGCCGGTTTCGCACTGGCGGCGGTGCTGTACCTGGTGCTGTCGCCGGAATGGCCGGCCAGGCTGCGTCAACGCTTTTCGGTGCTGGTGCGGGTCTTGGAGGCCAAGTATGGCTTCGACATTCTGTGGATCGACGGCTTCGCCGGCGGCGGTGTCGAGCTGGGCAGGATCTCGCGCTGGATCGATACACGCATCATCGATGGGTTCTTCGTCAACGGCAGCGCCCGCGTGGTCGACCTGGCCTCGCAGCTGTTGCGCCGCACCCAATCCGGTTTCCTTTACCACTACGCCTTCGCCATGATCCTCGGCCTGATTGCACTGCTGGCCGCGGTGATGTGGGGATGGCGCTGATCTGTACGGATACGAACACGTGTCGAACCTGCTGAGCATTCTGATCTGGCTGCCGATCGTCGGCGGTGCCCTGGCACTGGCGATGGGGACCGGGCGCGCGCAAGCCGCACGCTGGCTGGCCCTCATCGTCGCGCTGCTGACTTTCCTGGCGAGCATCCCGCTGCTGACCCACCTGCAGTGGGGGAGCGGTGACATCCAGTTCGTCGAAAAGCACGCCTGGGTGCCGGCCTTCGACATCTGGTATGCGCTGGGCGCCGACGGCATTTCGGTCGCGCTGATCGTGCTGACCACGCTGACCACGGTGTTGGCGCTGATCGGCGCCTGGGCGGCGATCGACAAGCGCGTCAACCAGTACGTGGCCGCCTTCCTGATGCTGGAAGGCATGATGATCGGTGTGTTCAGCGCCACCGACGCGATCCTGTTCTACGTGTTCTTCGAAGCGATGCTGATCCCGATGTTCCTGATCATCGGCATCTGGGGCGGCCCGCGCCGCATCTATGCATCGGTCAAGTTCTTCCTGTACACCTTCCTCGGCTCGGTGCTGATGCTGGTCGGGTTGATCTACCTGTACATGAAGGGCGGCGAGCTGGGCCATGCCAGCTTCCAGTTCGCCGACCTGTACATCCTGCCGCTGACGGCCAGGGAGCAGACCTGGCTGTTCTTTGCCTTCCTGATCGCCTTTGCGGTCAAGGTGCCGATGTTCCCGGTCCACACCTGGCTGCCGGACGCGCACGTGGAGGCGCCGACCGCCGGTTCGGTGATCCTGGCCGCGATCATGCTGAAGATCGGTGGTTACGGTTTCCTGCGCTTCTCGCTGCCGATCACGCCCGATGCCGCGCACGAGTGGGGCCAGCTGGTGATCGTGCTGTCGCTGATCGGCGTGGTCTACGTCGGCCTGGTGGCGCTGGTGCAGGAGGACATGAAGAAGCTGATCGCCTATTCGTCGGTCTCGCACATGGGTTTCGTCACCCTGGGCACCTTCATCGCCGCCGGCCTGATGCGCGACTACGACAATGGCGACGCGGCGCGCCTGGGCCTGCAGGGCGCGGTGGTGCAGATGATCTCGCACGGCTTCGTCTCCGGCGCGATGTTCTCGCTGGTGGGTGTGGTCTACGACCGCATGCACACCCGAATGATCAGGGACTACGGTGGCGTGGCCAGCGTGATGCCCTGGTTCGCGGTGTTTTTCGTGTTCTTCGGCATGGCCAACTCGGGCCTGCCGGGCACCAGCGGTTTCGTCGGCGAGTTCATGGTGATCCTGGCCAGCTTCCAGAAGCATCCCTATATCGCCGTGATCGCGGCCCTGACCCTGATCATCGGCGCCAGCTATACGCTGTGGCTGGTCAAGCGCGTGCTCTACGGGGAGGTGGCCAACAGCCACGTCGCCGAGCTGACCGATATCAACTGGCGCGAGGCGCTGGTGTTGGGCGTGTTCGCCGCCGGCACGCTGGCGATCGGTGTGTATCCCAAGCCGCTGACCGACCTGCTCGAACCGTCGATCGCGCAACTGGCGATGCAGCTCGCCACCAGCAAGCTGTAAGGACTAGAACGTCATGGCCGCCTCGATGCTTCCCACCGCCCCCGTCACCGACCTGCTGCCGATCATTCCGGAACTGGTCCTGGTTGCCGGTGCCTTCGCGCTGCTGATCCTGGACGTGTTCCTGGATGCCAGTCGCCGCGCCGTCACCCACGGCCTGACCCTGGTCGTGCTGGCGATCGCCTTCGTCCTGCTGGTCACCCATGTGGGTTGGCAAGGCGGGGAGGCGACGACCGTGTTCAACGGCATGTTCGTGCGCGACAACCTGGCCGACGTGGTCAAGGCCGCGATCGTCCTGGTCAGCGGCCTGTCGCTGGTCTACGGCTGGCCGTACCTGCGCGAACGCAACCTGTACCCGGGCGAGTTCCCGGTGCTGGTGCTGTTCGCCACCGCCGGCATGATGATGCTGTCCTCGGCCGGCAGTCTGGTCATGGTCTACCTGGGCCTGGAACTGCTGTCGCTGTGTTCCTACGCGATGGTCGGCATGAACCGCGACAGCGGCCTGTCCTCCGAAGCGGCGATGAAGTACATCGTGCTCGGCTCGATCGCCTCGGGCCTGCTGCTGTACGGCATGTCGCTGGTCTATGGCGCTACCGGCTCGCTGGAGCTGTCGCAGATCAACGCGGCGATCGCGGGCATCTCCGATCGTCCGATGCTGCTGACCGGCATGGTGTTCATGGTCTGCGGCATCGCCTTCAAGCTGGGCGCCGCGCCGTTCCACATGTGGCTGCCGGACGTCTACCAGGGCGCACCGACCCCGATCACGCTGTTCATCAGCTCCGGTCCCAAGCTGGCCGCGTTCGCGATGGCCTACCGGGTGCTGGAGCAGGGCGTCGGTCCGACCGCGCCGCAATGGCATCTGATGCTGGCCGGCCTGGCCGCGCTGTCGCTGATCATCGGCAATGTCGTGGCGATCGCACAGAGCAACCTCAAGCGCATGCTGGCGTATTCGACCATCTCGCACGTGGGCTTCCTGCTGCTCGGCCTGGCCGGCGGCAGCCCGGAAGGGTATTCGGCCGCGCTGTTCTACGGCATCGCCTATGCGCTGATGTCGGCCGCCTCGTTCGGCGCGATCCTGGTGCTGTCACGCAACGGTTTCGAATCCGACGCGATCGACGATTTCAAGGGGCTGAGCTCGCGTAGCCCGTGGATGGCCGGCATGGTGCTGTGTGTGATGGCCTCGCTGGCCGGGGTGCCGCCGTTCCTGGGCTTCTGGGCCAAGCTGGTCGTGCTGCGCGCGGCATTGAACGGCGATCTGATGTGGCTCGCGTTGCTGGCCGTGGTGTGTGCCGTAATCGGTGCGTTCTACTACCTGCGCCTGATCAAGGTGATGTACTTCGATGAGCCGGTCGGTGCGCTTCCCGCGCCGCGTGCCGGCACGGTCGTGCCGGTGGTGTTCGGCATCAACGCGCTCGGCCTGCTGGCCCTGGGTCTTGCATGGAATCCTTTGATGAGCTGGTGCAAGGCGGCATTCGGCATCTGATCAGATGCATCGCTGAAGTGTCGCGGGACTTGCGTAATGGCCCGTAATTCTTCATAATTCCGCTCCTGATGCGGGGTGGAGCAGTCTGGCAGCTCGTCGGGCTCATAACCCGAAGGTCGCAGGTTCAAATCCTGCCCCCGCTACCAAGAAATCTACGTTTGAGATGACGTAGTCGCTTCAGAAGATTCTGTTGCGGGGTGGAGCAGTCTGGCAGCTCGTCGGGCTCATAACCCGAAGGTCGCAGGTTCAAATCCTGCCCCCGCTACCATGAATATCTGCACCGGAAACGCTGCAGCGGTAGTCAGCAAAACGGCGGTCTCGGCAACGAGCCCGCCGTTTTCGTTTGTGCCGGATTGGCAACCCAATGGGTGCACTGCGTCGCTGCGGACAACGCGCGCTGGCGTTGCGCGGGTGCGCTCTTCGGATGCCTTGCCGCGCGACGTTTGCGGTTCGGTCTTTGCCCGGCGCTGGCCGTGCGATGTGCCTGTGTGGTTGCCTCGGTCGATGGCTGTCCAGGATGGGGTATGGGATGGATCTGGCTATAGATTTGGCCGGGGTTGGGCAGCCAGCGCCCGGGGAATTTGAGACGTGGCCAGGCGCGGCGCGGGACGTTGGTCCTGGTCTTGCTGAACAGCGGCAGGTTGCGCCGGCGGGCCCAGCTCTTTATGATGCGCTGCTGCGGCGCAGGGTGATGCGCGTGGTCCCTCGCGGACGACCTTTTCCCTGTGTGTCGCGACCAACGTTTCAGCTTTGTCGGACGCTTCGAGGTTTGGAGCCTTCCGCTGGCCAGAAGCCTGGGCTCGTAGAGGTGCGATGGCATCTCCACATCCAGCGTCATCGGACAAGGGCCCCTTCGGGCCCTTTTCGGTTTCTGAAACAAACCCAGGACGAGATTTTTAGCGACGTGAGCGACAAGGCAACCGAGATTGCAGACCTGCTGCAGCCCACCATCCAGGCATTGGGCCTGGAACTGCTGGGCGTGGAATACCTGCCGGCATCGGGCAATGCGACCCTGCGCCTGTACATCGATGTGATCGAGGCCGAGCGCGAGACCCGCGTGGTCAACATCGAGGACTGCGAAGCGGTCAGCCGCGAAGTCTCCGCGCAGCTCGATGTCGAAGACCCGATCAGCGACAACTACACCCTGGAAGTGTCTTCGCCCGGCGTGGACCGGCCGCTGTTCAACGCTGCCCAGTTCGCCCGTTTCATTGGCGAGGAAGCCAAGGTGGTGCTCAAGCTGCCGCAGGAAGGCCGTCGCCGCGTGCAGGGCCACATCGTGTCGGTCGAAGGCGACCGCATCACCCTGGCGTTCGACGGTCGCCAGCTGACCTTCGCCGCCGACAACCTGGACAAGGCCCGGCTGATGCCCGACTGGGTGGCGCTGGGCATGGCGCCGCAACCGAAAAAGAACATTGGCGCAGGCAAGCCCAAGAAAAAGCCTGCCGCGCCCAAGAAACTGCACTGATACCAACCCAACCCAACGACGGCCCGAGCGGCCGCGCGCGGAGTGAAAGATGAGTAAGGAACTGTTGCTGGTGGTGGACGCGGTCGCCAACGAAAAAGGCGTCCCACGCGAAGTGATCTTCGACGCCATCGAAGCCGCCCTGGCGTCGGCCGCCAAGAAGCGCTATCCCGACCAGGATGTGCTGGCACGGGTGACCATCGACCACAAGGACGGCACGTACCTGACGTTCCGTCGCTGGGAAGTGGTGGCCGATGACGTGGTGATGGAATCGCCGGACCGCCAGATCCGCCTGATGGACGCGATCGACGAAGCCGACGGCGTGGATGTCGGCGATTTCATCGAAGAACCGATCGAGAACCCGGATTTCGGCCGCATCGCCGCCCAGGCCGCCAAGCAGGTCATCGTCCAGCGCGTGCGCGAAGCCGAGCGCGCCCAGGTCGTGGACGCCTGGAAGGACCGCGTGGGCGAACTGGTCACCGGCATCGTCAAGCGCGCCGAGCGCGGCAACATCTACGTGGACCTGGGCGGCAATGCCGAGGCCTTCATCTCCAAGGACAAGGGCATCCCGCGCGACGTGCTGCGCGCCGGCGACCGCGTCCGCGGCTATCTGTTCGACGTGCGCTCCGAGCCGCGTGGCCCGCAGCTGTTCATCAGCCGCGCCGCGCCGGAATTCATGATGGAGCTGTTCAAGCTGGAAGTGCCGGAAGTGGGCCAGGGCCTGGTCGAGATCAAGGCCTGCGCACGTGATCCGGGCGACCGCGCCAAGATTGCCGTGCTGGCCCACGACACCCGTACCGATCCGATCGGCGCCTGCATCGGCATGCGCGGTTCGCGCGTGCAGGCGGTGTCCAACGAGCTCAATGGCGAGCGCGTGGACATCGTGCTGTGGAACGACAACCCGGCCAACTTCGTCATCAACGCGATGGCGCCGGCCGAAGTGCAGTCGATCATCGTCGACGAGGATCGTCATTCGATGGACCTGGCCGTGGCCGAGGACCGGCTGGCCCAGGCGATCGGCAAGGGCGGCCAGAACGTGCGCCTGGCCAGCCGCCTGACCGGTTGGCAGCTGAACGTGATGACCCAGGACCAGGTCTCGGCCAAGTCCGAAGCCGAACAGGCCGTGGCCCGCCAGCTGTTCATCGACAAGCTGGAAGTGGACGAGGAAATCGCCGCGATCCTGGTGTCCGAAGGCTTCAATACCGTCGAGGAAATCGCCTACGTGCCCGTGGGCGAACTGCTGGCGGTGGAAGGCTTCGACGAGGACATCGTCGAGGAACTGCGCGCCCGTGCCCGCGACGCGCTGCTCAATGCGGCCCTGGCCGAGGAAGAAAGCGCCGAAGGCGACGGCCCGTCCGCCGACCTGCTGGCCCTGGACGGCATGGACGAAGCCACCGCGCACCTGCTGGCCTCCCATGGCGTCAAGACCAGCGAAGACCTGTCCGACCTGGCCGCCGACGAGGTGGTGGAGTTCGGGATCGAGGGCCTGGACGAAGCGCGCGCCGCCGCGCTGATCCTGGCCGCACGCGCTGAGGAGATCGCCCGACTGGAGCGCGGCGAATGAGCCAGCCATGACCACCGCCCTGATGGCGTCAGGGCTTAGAATTCGCGTTTCCTTTGCTCTGGGCGAAGGAGCGCCAACCAGATCATAGGATCCGAATGTCGCAGCAAACCACCATCCGCAAGCTCGCCGAACTGGTCAACACCCCAGTCGATAAACTGATCATCCAGCTGGCCGAGGCCGGCATGAAGTTCAGTGGCCCCGACCAGGAAGTGTCCAGCACCGAGAAAATGAAGCTGCTCGGCTTCCTGCGTCGCACCCACGGCAAGACCGAGGGCGGCGCTGACGAAAGCGAGGCTTCCAAGAAGATCACCCTGGCCCGCCGCAAGGTGCAGGAAGTGACGGTCAAGTCCGGCCGCAGCAATGCGACCGTGGCCGTGGAAGTGCGCCAGAAGCGTACCTACGTCAAGCCGACCGAAGCCCAGGCCAACGAAGCCCGCCGCGCCGGCGCGGCCGCCGGAGGCGACGAGCGCGCCGAGATCCTGCGCAAGCTGGAAGAGTCGCGCCAGCGCAACCTGGCCGAGCAGGCCCGCCTGGCCGAGATGGACCGCGCCCGCGACGAAGAAAACGAGCGCAAGCGCCAGGCCGAAGCCGCCCTGCGCGCCCAGGCCGAAGCCGAAGCCCGCGCCGCCGCCGAGGAAGCCGAAGAAGCAGCGGCCCCCGCGCGTACGCCGATCAACGAAAGCATCGCGCCTGCGCCGGGTACGTCGATCCGCGCCCCGGCCAAGGCCGGTGCTTCGCATCCGCCGCGCACCGCGCCGGCCCCGGCCCGCAAGGAACCGGACCGCGGCACCACCGCGGCCAAGCACAAGACCCGCGGTTCGCACGCGATGGTGGCCGGCGTCGAGGACGACGACAGCACCCAGCGTTTTGCCGGCCAGCTGCACCTGTCGGCCGCCGACCGCGCCCGTCGCGGCGCCGCCCGCGGCAAGCCCAAGCCCCGTCGCCAGATGGAGCAGAGCCGTGGCGGTTCGGGCAGCCACCAGTTCGAGCGTCCGACCGCGCCGGTGGTACGTGAGGTCTCGATCGGTGAGGCGATCACCGTGGGCGATCTGGCCCAGAAGCTGGCGCTCAAGGGCGGCGACGTAGTCAAGGCGCTGTTCAAGATGGGCGTGATGGCCACCATCACCCAGACCATCGACCACGACACCGCCGCGCTGATCACCGAAGAACTCGGCCACAAGGTCGTGCGCGCCGGCAGCGAAGACGCCGAGGACGCACTGCTGGCCCACGTCGAGGACGTGCAGGGCGACCTGCAGCCGCGTCCGCCGGTGGTCACCATCATGGGCCACGTCGACCATGGCAAGACCTCGCTGCTGGACTACATCCGCCGCACCAAGGTCGCCACCGGCGAAGCCGGCGGCATCACCCAGCACATCGGCGCCTACCACGTCGAAACCGACAAGGGCGTCATCAGCTTCCTGGATACCCCGGGCCACGCGGCGTTCTCCGCCATGCGTGCCCGCGGCGCCAAGGTGACCGACATCGTGGTGATCGTGGTGGCCGCCGATGACGGGGTCATGCCGCAGACCATCGAGTCTGTGCAGCAGGCAAAGGCGGCCGGCGTGCAGCTGATCGTGGCGGTCAACAAGATCGACAAATCCGGCGCCGATCCGCTGCGGGTCAAGAACGAGCTGCTGGCCCACGACGTGGTCGCCGAAGAATTCGGTGGCGATACCCAGTTCATCGAAGTCTCGGCCAAGACCGGCCAGGGCATCGACGCGCTGCTGGACGCCATCTCGCTGCAGGCCGAAGTGCTGGAACTCAAGGCCGTGCCCGATGGCCGCGCCAGCGGCACGGTCATCGAGTCCTCGCTGGACAAGGGCCGCGGCCCGGTCGCCACCGTGCTGGTCCAGCAGGGCCTGCTGAAGAAGGGCGATTACCTGGTCTGCGGCGTGCAGTACGGCCGCGTGCGTGCCCTGTTCGACGAAACCGGAGGCCAGCCGGCCGCGGCCGGTCCGTCGATCCCGGTGCAGGTTCTGGGCCTGTCCGGCGTGCCGGATGCCGGCGATGACTTCGTGGTGGTCGAGGACGAGCGCCTGGCCAAGGACGTGGCCCAGCAGCGCGATGCCAAGCGCCGCGAGTCGCGCCTGGTGGCCTCGGCCGGCAGCCGCATGGAAGACATCATGGCCCAGCTGGGCAAGGGCGATGGCCAGCTGAGCCTGAACCTGATCATCAAGGCCGACGTGCAGGGTTCGGTGGAAGCGCTGCGCCACTCGCTGGTCGCGCTGTCCAACGAAGACATCCGCATCAACATCATCAGCTCCGGCGTGGGTGGCATCACCGAATCCGATGCCAACTCGGCCATGGCCTCCAAGGCCACGATCATCGGCTTCAACGTGCGAGCCGATGCCTCGGCCCGCCGCCTGGTCGAAGCCAACGGCGTGGACATGCGCTACTTCTCGATCATCTATGACGTGATCGACCAGGTGAAGCAGGTGGCCTCCGGTCTGCTGGGCGTGGAGATCCGCGAGGAGATCATCGGTATCGCCCAGGTCCGCGACGTGTTCCGCAGCTCCAAGTTCGGTGCGGTCGCAGGCTGCATGGTCATCGAAGGCACGGTCAAGCGCTCCAAGCCGATCCGCGTGCTGCGCGACAACACCGTGGTCTTCGAAGGCGAGCTGGAATCGCTGCGTCGCTTCAAGGAGAACGTGGACGAAGTGCGCAACGGCACCGAGTGCGGTATTGGCGTGAAGGCCTACAACGACGTCAAGGCCGGCGACCAGATCGAGTGCTTCGAGCGCATCGAGGTGCAGCGCACGCTGTAACGGCGCCAGGCCGCGGTGGCCTCCCCAGGGAGCCACCGTCCGGCCAGCCCGTTGCCGCATGCCGATTGCCATGGCCACCAAATCCTTCCACCGCAGTGATCGCGTATCCGCACAGCTCCGCCGCGAGCTGGGCACGATCGTTCACGAAACCGTGCGCGAGCACGGCCTGCCGTCGGTCAGCGTGTCCGACGTCGAGGTCACCCGCGACCTGGCCCACGCCAAGGTATTCGTCACCGCCCTGATGCCCGAGCGTTCGCTCGAAGCGGTCAAGGCGCTGAAGGAACTGGCGCCGCAGATCCGCTATGCCCTGGGCCGTGCGGTCAAGATGCGCCACGTGCCCGAACTGCATTTCCATTACGACGACTCGGTGGACAAGGGCGAGCGCATCGAAACGCTGCTGCGCGAAAACCCGCTGCCGCCCGAGTCCGGGGCCGACGAGGACTGATGGTGCCCAACGATTCCGCCGCGACCCCGGACGCCGACGGCGCCGGACGCGGCGGTTCGGCGCCAGCCGGGCGCGCCCGCCCGCAGCGGCCCCGGACCAGGTTCCGCCGCGTCGACGGCATCCTGCTGCTCGACAAGCCCACCGGCATGAGTTCCAACCAGGCCCTGCAGCGCGTACGGCACCTGTTCTGCGCGGAGAAGGGCGGTCACACCGGCGCCCTGGATCCGCTGGCCACCGGCCTGCTGCCGATCTGTTTCGGCGAGGCGACCAAGATTGCCGGCAACCTGCTGGGGGCCAGCAAGGCCTATGACACCGTGGCCCACCTGGGCCAGGTCACCGATACCGACGATGCCGAAGGCCAGGTGCTGCGCGAGCGCTCCGTTCAGGCCTATCCGATCGACCGCATCGACGCGGTGCTGCGCAGCCTGACCGGCCGCATCCAGCAGCGTCCGCCGATCTATTCGGCGCTCAAGCGCGGCGGCGAGCCGCTGTATGCCAAGGCCCGGCGCGGCGAAGTGGTCGAGGTCGAGGAGCGAGAGGTATTCGTGCGCGCGTTCGAACTGCAGGCCGCCGCCGACCTGCTCGACGACGGCCGGCCGTTGCTGCGCCTGCACGTGGAATGCGGCTCGGGTACCTATGTACGCAGCCTGGTCCGCGACCTGGGCGAGGCGCTGGGCTGCGGCGCGCACGTGGCGCAGCTGCGCCGGCTGTGGGTGGAGCCGTTCCGCGAGCCGCGCATGTGGACCCTGGAACAGCTGCAGGCTCTGGCCGACCGCGACCCGCACGCGCTGCGGGCCTGCCTGCTGCCGATCGAGGCGGGCATGGTGGGGCTGCCGCGGATCGACCTGACCGCCGAGGCCGCGGCCCGTTTCAGCCAGGGCCAGCGCCTGAACAACGTGCCCGGCCCGGCCGGGCTGGTGGCCGCGTTCTCCGAAACCGGGACCGTGGTCGGGCTGGCCCAGCTGTCCAGGGAAGGGCTGCTGTCGCCCCAGCGACTGTTCAACTGGCCGACCGGCGGTGGCCTGTCGCAGGATTGAAACCTTGTGCCGTCCGATGGTGGCACCTACAATGTTGCGGCCTTTTCAGGCACCTGGCCGATCAGGCCTTTCCTTAATCGCAAGCGGCGGACCAGGCGGTGCGCGCGGTGGACAGTCCGCGTTCCTGCAGGTCCCGCATCAACCAAAGAGATCCAACATGTCCATCGACACCCAGAAAGTCATCGAAGAGAACAAGCGCGGCGCCAACGACACCGGCTCCCCGGAAGTCCAGGTCGCCCTGCTCACCGCCCGCATCGAGCAGCTCTCCGGTCACTTCAAGACCCACAAGAAGGATCACCACAGCCGTCGCGGCCTGCTGCAGCTGGTCAACCAGCGCCGCAGCCTGCTTGACTACCTGCACCGCAAGGATGCCCCGCGCTACAAGGCCCTGATCGAGAAACTGGGTCTGCGTCGCTAAAACCAGATGACCGACCGCGGCGCAGTAATGCGCCGCGGTTCATTTTTTCCGGCGAACGGAATTCGCACTGCAACAACGGCCGCATACGCCGGCCACCCGCGCGCGACAGGGGTCGCAACCGGGTCAACCAGTTCGAGACACTTAGGAAACCCACGTGGCAAAAATCACAAAGACCTTCCAGTACGGCAAGCACCAGGTCACCCTGGAAACCGGCGAAATCGCCCGCCAGGCCGGCGGCGCGGTCATCGTCAAGTTCGATGACACCGTACTGCTGGTTTCGGCCGTCGCCGCCAAGAAGGCGCGCGAAGGCCAGGACTTCTTCCCGCTGACGGTGGATTACCAGGAAAAGTTCTACGCCGGTGGCCGTATCCCCGGTGGCTTCTTCAAGCGCGAAGGCCGCGCCACGGAGAAGGAGACGCTGATCTCGCGTCTGATCGACCGTCCGCTGCGTCCGCTGTTCCCGGAAGAATTCCGCAACGAGGTTCAGGTCATCGCCACGGTGATGTCGTTGAACCCGGAAATCGACGGTGACATCCCGGCCCTGATCGGTGCCTCTGCTGCCGTGGCCCTGACCGGCGCGCCGTTCAACGGCCCGATCGGTGCGGCCAAGGTCGGTTACATCAACGGCGAGTACGTGCTGAATCCGACCGTGTCCGAGCTGAAGGATTCCAAGCTCGAGCTGGTCGTCGCCGGTACCTCCAACGCGGTGCTGATGGTCGAATCCGAAGCCGCCGAGCTGTCCGAGGACGTGATGCTGGGCGCGGTGATGTTTGGCCATCGCGAGATGCAGAAGGTCATCCACATCATCAACGAACTGGTCGTCGAAGCCGGTACCCAGTCCTGGAACTGGACCGCCCCGGCCAAGAACCAGGCCCTGATCTCGGCCCTGACCGAAGCCGTCGGCGAGCAGCTGGTCACTGCCTTCCAGGTGCGCGACAAGCTGCAGCGCCGCGACGCCATCGCCGCCATCCAGGCCGACGTGCTGACTGCCCTGGCTGGCCGCGCCGAGAGCGAAGGCTGGAGCAGCGGTGAGCTGTCCAAGGAATTCGGCGAGCTGGAATACCAGACCATGCGTGGCTCGGTCCTGAGCACCAAGGTCCGCATCGACGGCCGTGCCCTGGACACCGTGCGTCCGATCAGTTCCAAGGTCAGCGTGCTGCCGCGTACCCACGGCTCGGCGCTGTTCACCCGCGGCGAAACGCAGGCCATCGTGGTCACCACGCTGGGCACCGCACGCGACGGTCAGGTCATCGACGCGGTCTCGGGCGAGTACAAGGACAACTTCCTGTTCCATTACAACTTCCCCCCGTACTCGGTGGGCGAAGCCGGCCGCATGATGGGCCCGAAGCGCCGCGAAATCGGCCACGGCCGTCTGGCCAAGCGCGGCGTGCTGGCGGTGATGCCGTCGCTGGAAGAATTCCCCTACACCATCCGCGTGGTCTCGGAAATCACCGAGTCCAACGGCTCCTCGTCGATGGCCTCGGTCTGCGGCAGCTCGCTGTCGCTGATGGACGCCGGCGTGCCGATCAAGGCGCCGGTGGCCGGTATCGCCATGGGCCTGGTCAAGGAAGGCAACGACTTCGTCGTCCTGTCCGACATCCTGGGTGACGAAGATCACCTGGGCGACATGGACTTCAAGGTGGCCGGTACCTCCAACGGCGTGTCCGCGCTGCAGATGGACATCAAGATCGAAGGCATCACCGAGGAAATCATGAAGCAGGCCCTGGCCCAGGCCAAGGCCGGCCGACTGCACATCCTGGGCGAGATGGCCCACGCGCTGACCGCGCCGCGCCAGGAGCTGAGCGATTTCGCGCCGCGTCTGATCACCATCAAGATCCATCCCGACAAGATCCGCGAAGTGATCGGCAAGGGCGGCTCGGTGATCCAGGCGATCACCAAGGAAACCGGCACCCAGATCGACATCCAGGACGACGGCACCATCACCATCGCATCGGTGAACGGCGCTGCCGGCCAGGCCGCCAAGGCCCGCATCGAGCAGATCACCTCGGACATCGAGCCGGGCCGCATCTACGAGGGCAAGGTGGCCAAGCTGATGGACTTTGGTGCGTTCGTGACCATCGCTCCGGGCAAGGACGGCCTGGTCCACGTCTCGCAGATCTCTTCCGAGCGCGTGGAGAAGGTCTCCGACAAGCTCAAGGAAGGCGACGTGGTCAAGGTCAAGGTGCTGGAAGTGGACAAGCAGGGCCGCATCCGCCTGTCCATGAAGGCCGTGGAGGAAGGCGAGGGCGTGTCGGCCGAGTAATCGGTCGTCCTACTTGCCGGATCGAAGAGCGGGCCCTTGGGCCCGCTTTTTTTATTTCCACAATTTAAATGTAGAGCCGAGCTTGCTCGGCCGCTCTTCGGCCAGATCGCCGGGAAGGCCCCAGCCGAGCAAGCTCGGCTCTACAAGGCTCCCGCGTCTTCTTCCATCCGAGCAGCGGCATGCAGCGGCCTTCTACAATGGCCTCCTTCTCCATCGCGGTCAGTCGTCTGTCATGCCCTATACCCCCATTGTCGCCACGCTCGGTTACGTGCTCTCCCCGGATGGGAAGCAGGTGCTGATGATCCATCGCAACGCGCGGCCCAACGACCTGCACCTGGGCAAGTACAACGGGCTGGGTGGCAAGATCGAGCCGGACGAGGACGTGCTGGCCTGCATGCGCCGCGAGATCCGCGAGGAAGCCGGGATCGAGTGCGACGCGCTGCGCCTGCGCGGCACGATCAGCTGGCCCGGCTTCGGCAAGCAGGGCGAGGACTGGCTGGCGTTCGTGTTCGTGATCGACGCCTGGACCGGCACGCCGCTGACTTCCAATCCGGAAGGCACGCTGGAATGGGTGAACGTGGACAGGCTGCTGGAGCTGCCGCTATGGGAGGGCGACAGGCACTTCCTGCCGCTGGTATTCGATGAAGACCCGCGCAGCTTCCATGGCGTCATGCCGTACAAGGAAGGTCGCATGGTCTCGTGGAACGTGTCGCGGGTCTGAGCCGGTCCGGAACTAAGTTCATCCACAGAAGATGTGGATCACTGCCGGGGCAATCGTGTGGATAACTCGTGCGCACCCTTGCGCCGGTTGCGTCTGCATCGGTATGGCGAAAAAATGACCAGCGCGGGTCGATGTATCCACAGGGGATGTGGATGACTTCCGGACAAAGATGTGGATAACCGCAGGAGCGCTTTGCGGGGCAGGCGTGTCAAGCGGATTGGCGGAAAAATGACCACGCGATGTTGATCGGATTTTGCAGGTGGCGTGGAACCTCGCGGGATCGTGCGATCCAGGTCGGCCGGGCGGCGCTCCCGCCACGCGCACCGGCCTGTCGCGCCCGCAGCAGGCGATCTTGATTGCCGCACCACACGCACCTTGTCAGGCTGTCTTCCTTCCACCCGATATCGGCCACGCTCATGCCAAGACAACGCCATTTTTCGATGCTGCGCGATTTCCAGTTGGCGGACTGGTTCACTCTGGGCAATGCCTTCTGCGGCAGTGGCGCGGTGTTCGCGGCGCTGCACTACATGCAGCAGGGGCGGGTGGGCATGCTGCTGATGGGCATGGCCCTGATCCCGCTGGCCTTCATCTTCGACGCGCTGGACGGGCGGGTGGCGCGCTGGCGTAATTCGGCCTCCACCCTGGGGCGCGAACTGGACTCGCTGGCCGACGTGATCTCCTTCGGTGTGGCCCCCGCCGCCCTGGCCTATGCCTGCGGCCTGCAGGGCGGCTGGGACTGGCTGGTGCTGAGCTATTTCGTCTGCTGCGGGGTGAGTCGCCTGGCGCGCTACAACGTCACCGCCGAGGCGCTGTCAGGCGACGAAGGCAAGGTGAAGTACTTCGAGGGCACGCCCATCCCGACCAGCCTGGCGCTGGTGGTGGCGCTGGCGGTGGCCGCGGCGATGGGGCATATCGGTCCGGACATCTGGTGGGGCCAGTGGCAGCTGGGGCCTTGGCAGTTCCATCCGCTGGTGGTGCTGTTTGCGTTGTCCGGCTCATTGATGATCAGCAAGACGCTGCATATCCCCAAGCCGTAGGAGCGCACATGGGCGCGATGGGGCTTTATCGGGAAAGCCCACCGTGGCCATGTCCCGAAAAAGGGGATAAAGGCCGCTCCTAGGGATTGCTATGATCGACAGGTGTATCCGGAGACGGTGATGGCAGGTACGGAATCAGGGTGGGGCGAAGGCGCCGAAGCGATAAGCCGCCAGGTCTGGGAGGCCTGGGGCGAAGCGCTGCGCAAGGCCGCGTCCGCGCCACTGGAACATGCCGCGCCGGCCTGGCAGCAGGTGCCGGGCGGCTGGCCCGGATGGACGCCGCCGCAGGGCGGTGGCACCGGCGATGTGATGGAACGCTTCGACGGCCTGGCGCGGCACTGGTTCGGGCGCATGCAGCACGTCGCCGCGCAGTTCGCCGACCGCGACAACACCCCTGAGGAAATCGTCGCCGCCTGGCGCCAGGCGCTGGGTGCGACCGAGACCCGGCCTTATCCTGATCTGTTCAGCAGTCTGTTCGGGCAGGGTGCGACCGGCCTGGATGGTTTGAGCGAGCAGTGGATGCCGTGGCTGGAATCGCTGCGCGGCCCGCTGGAAGACTGGGCCAAAACGCCCGCCTTCGGTCCGGCGCGCGAGCACCAGCAGCGCTGGAAGGCCTTGCTGCAGGCGCAGCAGGCACTGCGCGAGGCCAACGAGATGTACCAGCGCATGCTGGAGGAAGCCTCGCGCCAGGCCTACACGCTGTTCGAGGAGAAACTGGGCACGCGTGCAGGGGCCGGGGCACCGCTGGACAGCGCCCGTGCGCTGTTCGACGAGTGGATCGATGCGGCCGAGGATGCCTACGCCAGGATGGCGCTGTCCGAAGAGTTTCGCGAGGTTTACGGCGCCCTGGCCAATGCGCAGATGCGCATGCGCGCCGGCGTGCAGCGCGAGGTCGAACAGCTTGGCGGCATGCTGGGTCTGCCCACGCGTTCGGAGGTCGACGCAGCGCATCGCAAGATCGCCGAGCTCGAACGGATGCTGCGCCGGATGATGCGCGCCTCCGGCATCGGCGCCGCGCCTGCGCCGGATGCGCCAGGCCCGCGTTCGTCCGGGGCATCGCGGGCCAGGACTGCGGGCACTGCCGCCAAGCCCGCCGCGGTCCGCCAGAAGACCGCCGCGGCAAACAAGGCTGCTTCCAAGAAGCCGGGGGCCCAGAAGGGAGCACGCGGCAAGGCCGTTGCAACGCGTGTCCCGGACCAGCGCAAGGCCAGGTCGGGTACAGCCGCCGCGCCTGCCGCCGCCACGTCCCGACCGGCCAGTAAATCCACGGTCAAGCGGACGATCGCCAAGAAGGCGGCAGCCAAGAAATTCGTTGCCAAGAAGAGTGTGGCATCCACGCGTTCGGGCGCGAAGAAGCGCACATGAGCAGTCCGCTGCGCATCACCGCCGACGCCCTGGCCGCCGAAGCCGCCTCGCTGCAGCATAAGCTCGGCGCCGGCCTGCGCACGCTGCCCGAAGTGGGCGATGTGCATTACGGGGTGACCGAGCGCCGGGAAGTCTGGCGCGACGGCAAGGTCGTGCTGTATCGCTTCATCGGCGACACCGCGCCGACGTCCAGCGTACCGCTGCTGATCACCTATGCGCTGGTCAACCGGCCGTACATGGTCGACCTGCAGGAAGACCGCTCGCTGGTGCGTGGGCTGCTGGCCCAGGGCCAGGACGTGTACCTGATCGATTGGGGCTATCCGGATCGCTCGGACCGGTTCCTGCTGCTGGACGACTACATCAACCGCTTCATCGACGGGGCCATCGATCACCTGCGCCGGGCCAGCGGGCAGGACGCGATCAATGTGCTGGGCATCTGCCAGGGCGGCGCGCTGTCGCTGTGTCATGCCGCGCTGCACCCACACAAGCTGCGCAACCTGGTCACCATGGTCACGCCGGTGGATTTCCACACCGACGACAACATGCTGTCCAACTGGGCGCGCCTGGTCGATGTGGACCTGCTGGTGGACACGCTGGGCAACGTCCCGGCGGATCTGATGAACCTGAGCTACCTGATGCTCAAGCCGTTCCGCCTCAATGTGCAGAAGTACGTCGGACTGCTGGACATCCTGGATGACAGCCGCGCGGTGCAGGATTTTTTGCGCATGGAGAAGTGGATCTTCGATTCGCCCGACCAGGTCGGTGAATCCTTCCGCCAGTTCATCAAGCAGTTCTACCAGGGCAATGGCTTTGTCACCGGCGGCATCGTGATCGACGGCCAGACCATCGACCTCAAGCAGCTGCAGATGCCGGTGCTCAACATCTACGCCGAACAGGACCATCTGGTCCCGCCGGATGCCTCCAGGGCGCTGCGCGGGTTGGTCGGCACGCACGACTACTCGGAAGTGGGCTTCCGTGGCGGCCATATCGGCATCTACGTCTCCAGCCGCGCCCAACGCGAAGTGCCGAGCGCGATCGCCGGCTGGCTCGCGGTTCGCTGACGCTGCCGGCGGACGCAGAGGCTGAGGGCAGCGTCGCTATCGGTACATGGGATCGCGCTAGACTGCGCCCATTCCCGCTGCCCGGCAGGCGCCGCCATGAACACGCCAACCCCTGCAAGACCACTGGCCCGTTCACTCGACGACCGCATGATCGCCGGGGTCATGGGCGGCATCGCTCGCCGCTTCGGTTGGAACGCCACGCTGGTGCGCGTCCTGTTCGTGGTCGTGTCGGTCGCCTCGGCGGCGTTTCCGGGGATCCTGGTCTACCTGCTGCTGTGGCTGTTGATTCCCAACGAGGTCTGAGGCAATCGCCGGTGCCGCGCTGGCTGCGCGTGCTTGGGTGGAGCGCCGGCGCCCTGTGGACCTCGCCCAACAGTGCGATCGGCCTGCTGCTGGGAATGGCCGGGATGGCACGCGGCGCACGTATGCACGTCAGCCTTCGCGAGCAGGCACTGGTGTTTTCGCGCTGGCCGTGGGGACCGGGCGGTGCGATCACCTTCGGCAACACCATCGTCCATACCGGCGAATCGCTCGACCTGAGCTGCCACACCTATGCCCACCAGGCCGGGCGCTGCATGGAACCGCAGGTGCGCCTGGGCGACCATGAGCGCGCGCACGTGCTGCAGTACATGATGCTGGGGCCGTTGTTCCTGCCGATGTATCTGCTGTGTGGTGGGATCAGCGCGCGCAACCGCTTCGAGCGGGCCGCAGACCGCTATGCCCTGACCGGCCAGGGCTGGTGGCCTTGGCGGATGCGGGACTGAATCTCGCATCCGCGCCAGCCGCTTGAGTGAAACAGGTCCTGCAGCGGATGGGACGCCTGTTCGATGTAGTGATGCCGTTGCCGCCAAAGAGCGTCGCATCGCCCGCTGAAAGACGAAGGCTTTAATTGAACCGCGCGCCGTGCAGGGCGATGGAGCAACTCAGCGCGGCAGGGCGCCGTGCAGGAACTGCTCCACCGAGCCATCGATGAAGTCCAGGATTTCTTCTGCCTCCGGATTGGCCATGTAGCCGCAGGCCGTGCGGATGGTCAGGTCGCCGAACAGCATCATGAAGAACTGGGTGGCGGCCAGGTCCGGCGTGGTGTGCAACACCATGGCGCCGGCGGCCACCTGCTGCTGGAAATAGCTGCCCAGGCGGTTGCGGATGGTGGCAATGGCGTTGTCGAAGTACCAGTCGCGCAGTGCCGGGAAATCCCGGCCTTCGCCGATCACTATGCGATTGACCAGATAGGCATCGCGCGTGGTCAGGTTCTCGGTGATCGAACGGGCCGCCTTGCGCAGCGCCTGCGGCGGCGGCAGGCCCTCCAGCTCCATGGTGTCCAGCTGGTTGGTCATGTCCTGCAGGCGGCGCTCGACGATGGCGAAGGCCAGGCCCTCCTTGTCGCCGAAAGCACGGTACAGCGTCGCCAGCGAACCTCCCGCGCGGGCCACGATCTCGCTCAGGCGCGCGTGCTGGTAACCCTTTTCGGCGAAGACGTCGGTGGCCGCGTCGAGGAATTTCTCCACGCGCAGTTCGCCGCGGCGGCACAGCTCGACGTTGCGCACACCGCGCGTCATCGGCGGTGGGGATTTGATGGCGGGACTGGGCATGAGCGGGGGATCCGTGGGGGAATAACAGCCGTCACCAATCTACCAAGATTGCCGGCCCCGCCATGTTGCGTCGCAATAGCGACCAATGCGGACATCGATTGACACGAATCGAGTTTCCGGGACGGCAAGGCCGCTGCGCAGGCCGGTCGGATAGCTTACGGCGTCTGTGTTGGGTCGGCTTGCGCCTGGATGATCAGGCGCACTGGTCCGAGCAGGCCAGAGGGCCGAAGCGGGGCGCCGGCGCTGTAGGGAATGGCGCTGGTGAAGGTGCTGACGGTCGCGCCCGGCTGGGCGTCACCGATCAGGCGATTCACCCAGAGGTTGGCGACCTCGATCCTCAGGTCGTTCGTTCCCGGATGTAGCGCCTGGGTGATGTCGAGCCTGAAAGGCGCATGCCAGGCCGTGTCCACGACCTGGCCGTTGAGCGTGACCTGCGCGAGGTCGCCAACCTCACCCAGGTCCAGGGTGACCGAAGTGTCGCTGCCCAGGTCGATGGGCGCTTGGAACTGACGCGTGTACACCGCGCTCCCCGCGTAATAGCGGACGCGCGGATCGTCGGAACGGTTCCAGGGCACGAGGCTGCCGAATTCCATCGCCGGCGGCGGCGAGGCGCCGGAGAGGAACTGGACCTTCCAGTTCGCGCTGAGGTCCTGCGTGCTGCGCACGGCGCGGGTCGGAACCGTGCCGGACGTCGCGCCGGTCCGGTTGCGGAACAGGACGAACAGCGCGTCCTCGGCCTGCAGGTCCAGCGAGACCACGGTGCGTCCGTCGCGCATCCGGTAGGACGCTGGCTGCGCCTGGCCGGTATCCGCACGCCAGATCTCCGGCGCCCGGCCGGACACACGGAAATCGGCGTCCAGGTGCGTGGGGCGCTGCGCGGTGGTGTGCAGGAAGTAGAGATGGCCGTCCGGCAGCTGGCGGTGGACGAAGGCCAGGGTGCCCTCGGTGCCGGTGCCTGCCGTGGACAGATCCGCGGCAACGCCGGCGCGGGCCAGGCCTTCCGCCAGGTCGCGCGTCGCGATCACCCGGCCCAGGCCGGCGCCATGGCTGTCGGTCCAGAGCTGGGCGGTGAGCGCCTGGAAATCCTGCGCACGGTCGGCCAGCGAGGGCGTGGCGGCGGGCGCGGTGCCAATCACGGTCGCACCGGCCTGGACCAGGCGCGCCAGCGCGCGCAGCGTCGGCACGGTCATCCGGGCACTGCTGCCGCCCAGGTAGAGCACCCTGTAGCGTGTGCCAGCGCGGGTCACCAGCTCGCCGTGATCGACCGACAGCGTGTGCATCAGCATGTCGGCATTGATGTAATCATAGCCGTTGGCGGGCGAGGCCGGGCCCATCGTGCCGTTGGCCCACTGCGCGGTGACCGGTGCTTCCTCGCCGATGAAATAAGCGACATCGGCGACCGGCTGGCCCTGCTGCAGCAGGAAGCTGCTGCGGGCGATGTAGTCGACCCAGGGTCTGGCGTACTCGGCCCAGGTCTCGTGGCGGTTGAAGTACTGGCCGAAGCCGGACAGGGTCAGGCCCGGCTTCGCATCGTCGCTGGGCTGGTGGACCGAGCTGTGGATCACTGGCCGGTTGATGCCGTTGGCGAAGGCCAGGTCGATCACCCGCTTCAGATCGGACGGCGCGAACGCATAGGACGCCAGGCCCGCGGTCATGGTCTCCGCCGCGGCGTAGCGGCGGCCATAGACGTGCGCGACGGACGCCGCGCCACGCATGTCGCCGACATAGGCCGGGTTGGGGCCGAGCGCGGGATTGAAGGTCCACAGCGCGGCCATCGGGATGTCGGCGTGGCTGCGCATGGCCAGGTCGTCGCCCAGCTGCGGGCGGCCGGTTTCCAGCGCCTCGCCGAACAGGGTGAGCTGTTCGGCCCGGGTCATGCGCGCGATGGTGCCGTAGTGGGCGCTGGCCAGCAGTTCGGCCAGCGTGCGGCGCCAGTCGTACAGGAAGCCGTCGCTGGCGCTGCGCGAATCGACCACCACGCCGGTGAGCGCGGGCAGGAACGGCGTCGGGTCATAGCCGCGCAGGCGCCGGAAGTCGGCAAGGATGGTGGGTGTCCAATTTGCGTTGCCCGACTCGATGCTGTCGGTGACGATGGTCTGCAGCCCCCGCTTGCCGAACAGCGCCGGCCCGACGGCCGCCTTGTAGCGCTGCAGATAGGTGGAGAAATAGCGTTCGACCGCCTTGGGGTCGTACTTGTCCACTTCCAGGCCGGTGGCTTCGGCTGGCGCTGGATGGTTGGTGGTGCCCAGCAACGAATAGCCCAGGCGCAACACGCGCCATCGGCCCGGCGGCGGCGTCCAGTGCAGGCTGCCGTCGGCGCGCAGCAGCTTGGTGAGGTCCAGGATCTTGGTTGGATCCACGCCGCGCGTGTCCTCGGCAGGATCGCCCAGCTGGTAATAGTCAGGCGTGGTCGAAAAGCCGGCCTTGCTCTCGAAGCGGTGGACACGCGCATGGCTCGAGAGTGCGAAGGTGGTCAGTTCGACCGAGCGCGAAGCTCCATGGATGTCGACGCCGACATCGACGCCGGGCGCGGGGTTGTCGATCACCGGACGCACGTGATGCGGGTTGTCGACCAGCACCAGCCGGAAGGCATCGGCCTGGATCGGCGTGAAGCTCACCGTGGTCGGCACCGCCTCGATGGGCAGCGTGGCCACCGTGCGCCAGGCGCCGTCGACCCGGGCCTCCAGCGTGGGGACGAAGCGGGGCGCCTGGAACGGCACCGCCGCACCGTGCAGGAACACCGTTGCCGAGGCGACCGCCTGCGGCTGGTCAAAGCTGAGGGTGATGTCGGTCGGCTGCTCGGGCGTCCCGGCAGGAACGCTGATCGATGCCTCGGCGTCGTCGTCCATTAGCGTGCTGCCATCGATGGGGTAGCCGGAGACCGCGACGCTGGGCACGGGCAACGGCGTGTCCTCGTCGAGCGGATACGCAAGCACCAGGGTGTCGCGTGCGATCCCGCCGGCGCCGCCGGGCAAGTGCCCGTCGCCGCGCGCAAGCTTTTGATACGGGCCGGCCACGCGCGGCAGCGCTGGCAGTGCGAGGTCGACGGGCTGGCCGCCCGCGACCACGCTCTGGCTCCAGACCAGCTTCTTCATCGCATCCTGCGGCGGCACCCACGGACCGCCGGTTTCGCTCCAGCCCGGCGAGGCGGCGGTGCCGTAACTGAGGCCTTGCGCGTCGGCCTGCTCGACCGCGTGGTGGAACAGCGCTCTCCAGGCCGGCGAGCCATAGCGGATCCGGTCCTTGACGATGGTCGGCGTGCTCAGGCCGGCGTCGAAGTTCTGCACGCCACCCAGGCCCATCCGGCTGAACCAGGCAAGATCCTGATCGATGCCGGTGCGGGTGATGTTGCCGTCCATCCAGTGCCACCACACCAGCGGACGCGCATCGGCGGGCGGATTGGCAAAACCGTCGGCCAGTGGATCCGTTGGGGCGTGTGCCGGCGCCTGGCCGGCGGCGCTGAAGACCCGCATCGACAACGTGGCCGCCAGCGCCACGCGGTGCGTCAACGGCAGCAAGCGGCTGTGCATGGCGACGCTCCGTGTTTGGCAATCGGTGCGCGCGCATGAGCACGCGTTGCGGCAGAGAGAGACAAGAAGGGATGCTGTCGTCGACATCCGGCGATGGCCGGACCATCGGCGCGTGCATCTGACTGCGCCACCAATGGGCCGACGCCGGCGGCTGCTGTCACAGCGCGCCGGCGTTGCCCGCATTGCTCACCAGAAGGTGGCGTACAGCGCGACCAGCACCGCGAGGATGGCGATCGAGGCCACGTTGAACGAGGGCGTGGTCCTGTAGCTGACGTCGCGGGTCTGGATGCGGTCGCGGTCACCGGTGGCCGTGGTCACCAGCGCCACGATCGTGGCCAGGGCGAAGGACAGCAGGAACACCAGGCCGATCCGGTCCATGAACGGCACGGTCGGCAACGCCACCTTGAGCACCAGCGACAGCACGAACGAGCTGATCGCCGCGGTCAGTGCGCCGGCTTCGTTGGCGCGCTTCCAGAACAGGCCCTGGAAGAAGATCACCACGATACCCGGGGTGAAGAAGCCGGTGAATTCCTGGATGTACTGGAAGCCCTGGTCGAAGCCGCCCAGCAGCGGGCGGGCGGTCAGCACGGCGATCACGATCGCGGCGATGGCGGTGATGCGGCCCACGCGCACCAGCTTGCGCTCGGAGGCTTCCGGCGCGCGCTTGGCGTAGAAGTCCAGGGTGAAGATGGTCGCCACCGAATTGATCTTGGAGGCCAGCGAGGCCACGATCGCGGCGATCAGCGCGGCGAACACCAGGCCCAGCACGCCACTGGGCAGCAGCCGCATCATGGTGGGATAGGCTTCGTCCGGACGTTCCAGGTTGGGCGTGATCATCACCGCGGCGATGCCCGGCAGGACCACGATCACCGGGATCAGCAGCTTGAGGAACGCGGCGAACACCACGCCCTTCTGCGCCTCGGCGATGTCCTTGGCCGCCAGCGCGCGCTGGATGATGTACTGATTGAAGCCCCAGTAGCTCAGGTTGGCGATCCACATGCCGCCCAGCAGCACCGACAGCCCCGGCAGGTCCTTGTAGAAGGGATTGTCCGGCTTGAGGATCATCTGGAACTTCTCCGGATGCTGCGCCCACAGCGTCTGGAAGCCGTGGACGATGCTGCCGTCGCCCAGCTTGCTCAGGGTGATGCCGGTGACCATCAGGCCGCCCAGCACCAGCAGGGTGACCTGCACGATGTCGGTCAGGGCCACGGCCTTGAGTCCGCCGTAGAGCTGGTAGGCCAGGGCGAAGGCGCCCAGCAGCACCAGCGCCACGGTCTGGTCCATGCCGGTGACCTGGGCGATGGCGATCGAGCCCAGCCACAGGATCGAGGTCAGGTTGACGAACACGTACAGCGCCAGCCAGAACACCGCCATCAGCGTGCGGATGCGGTTGCCGTACCGCTCCTGCAGGAACTGCGGCATGGTCGTGATCTGGTTACGCAGGAAGATCGGCAGGAACCACTTGCCCACGATCAGCAATGTCAGCGCCGCCATCCACTCATAGGACGCGATGGCCAGGCCGATCGCATAGCCGGACCCGGACATGCCGATGATCTGCTCGGCCGAGATGTTGGCCGCGATCAGCGAAGCGCCGATCGCCCACCATGGCAGCGATTTGCTGGCCAGGAAATAGTCCTGCGCCGATTTCTCATGACCGGCCTTTTCGCGCGAGACCAGCTGGGCCAGGACAAAGATGCCCGCCAGATAGACCAGCACGATGCCGATGTCGAGGTTGGAAAGACTCATGCTGGATCTCCACACGTAGATGCACCCCGTCAGCGACGGGGCACGGAATCAGGATTGCCGGCGAACCGGGCTTCGGCCAGGCCGCACACGCCCGGCACCAGTGCGAACACGTCGCCGGCGGCAGGATCGGCGCTGCGCGTCGCCGCGTCCATGCCCTCGTGGGCACTGGTGACGTACAGGGTGGCCAGATCCGTGCCGCCAAACGCCGGCCGGGTCGGCTGCGCGGTGGGAATGGCCACGACGCGGTCCTGGCGGCCATCGGGCAGGTAGCGCACCACCCGCGCCGCGCCCCATTGCGCATTCCACAGTCCGCCCTCGGCATCGACGGTCGAACCATCGGGCTCGCCGGGCTGGTCGGACAGGTCGACAAAGGTCGAGGGAGCGCCGAGCGTGTCGCCGTAGTCGCAGCGCTGGATGCGCTTGTCGAGCGAATCGCAGAAGTACAGCGTGGCCCCGTCCGGGCTGAAGGCGATGCTGTTGGAGATCGCCACGCCCGGCAGCGGCAGCGTCTCCAGCGACAGGTCGGCATTGACGCGCAGGAAGCTGCCAACCGGTTGCTTGGGCCCCTGCGCAGGCTCGTGCAGGGTGCCGAAGACGAAACGTCCCTGGCGGTCGCAGCCGCCGTCGTTGGCGCGGGTCTCCGCCGCCCCGCCCAGGCGATGCAGGTCGCGCAGTTCGCCGCTGTCGGTGTTGAAGAACGCCAGCCGTGAGGCCAGCGCCAGCAGCAGCCAGCCTTGGGCTTCGCACAGGGCGAACGACGCCAGCCGTTCCGGCATCGGCCACTGCACCGTCGCGCCGTCGGACGGCGTGTGTCGCCACAGCACCGCGTTGTGGATGTCGGTCCAGTACAGCGCGTCGGTACGGTCGCACCACACCACGCCTTCGCCAAGACGGTTGCCGGCCTGCACGGCAACGCGCACGTCGCTGCTCACACCCAGCCACCATCGACGATGAAGTGCTGGCCAGTGCACATGCGGCTGTCGTCGGCGGCCAGGAACAGGGCCATGCGCGCCAGGTCTTCGGGCTGCAGATGACCGGGCAGGCACTGCGAGCGCCGGATCTGCGCTTCGCCTTCCTCGTCCAGCCAAAGCCGGCGCTGCTTCTCGGTGATCACCCAGCCGGGCACCAGCGCGTTGATCCGGATGCGATCGCTGCCCAGTTCGCGGGCCAGGCCGTTGACCAGGCCGTGCACCGCGGACTTGGCCATCGCGTACATCGGGTAGCCGGCGTTCTTGATCATCCAGCCGGTCGAGCCTAAGCAGATCACCGAGCCGCCGCCGGTCTGGCGCATGTCCTGGGCCACCGCCTGGGTGGCGAAGTACTGGTGGCGCAGGTTGACCGCGATATTGCGTTCGAAATCGGCCGGCGTGGTGCTGCCGAAGGTGTGGCGCACGTCGTTGGCGGCGTTGTTGACCAGCACCGTGATCGGGCCCAGCTGCGCACGCGCGGCGGCGATGCATGCCTGCAGCGCGTCCACGTCGGTGGCATCGCAGTGCAGGTAGAGCGGGGCATGGGCGACCTCGCCCAGGCCGTCCAGCAGCGCCTGCGCGCCGACGTCGTCGATGTCCATGAACGCCACGCGTGCGCCCTGCCTGGCGAAGTGCTCGACAAAGCTGGCGCCGATGCCGGTGGCGCCGCCGGTGATCAGCACCGTACGCCCGGCCAGGCTCGGATAGGTGGCCATGCGGCCAGTGTCGCTATGGATGTCCTGCCTCATCGCGCTCACCACTCGGCCACGCTGCCGTCGGCATGTCGCCAGATCGGATTGCGCCAGCGGTGGCCTTCGGCGGCCCGTTCGTCCACGTATTCCTGGTTGATCTCGACCCCCAGGCCCGGGCCGTTGGGAATGGCGACATAGCCATCCTCGTAGGCGAACGGCGCGCGGTCGGTGAGGTAATCAAGCAGGTCGTTGGCGGCGTTGTAGTGGATGCCCAGGCTCTGCTCCTGGATGAAGGCGTTGTAGCAGACCGCGTCCAGCTGCAGGTTGGCGGCCAATGCGATCGGCCCCAGCGGGCAGTGCAGGGCCAGCGCCACGTCGAAGGCCTCGGCCATCGCGGCGATCTTGCGCGTCTCGGTGATGCCGCCGGCGTGCGAGGGATCGGGCTGGATGATGTCTACCCCGCCAGTCTGCAGCACGCGCTTGAAGTCGAAGCGCGAGTACAGCCGTTCGCCCAGCGCGATCGGCGCCGGCGAGAGCGCGGCCAGTTCGGGGATGGCTTCCAGGTGCTCGGACAGCACCGGTTCTTCGATGAACATCAGCCCGAACGGCGCCAGCTCGCGCATCAGCACCCGCGCCATCGGCTTGTGCACGCGGCCGTGGAAGTCCACCGCCAGGCCGATGTCGGGGCCGACCGCGTCGCGCACGGCCTGCACGTTCTCCAGCACCTTGGTGACCTTGTCGTGCGAATCGACGAACTGCACTTCCTCGGTGGCATTCATCTTGACCGCGCTGAAGCCGCGCTCGACCGCAGCCTTGGCCGCGCGCGCGGTATCGGCCGGACGGTCGCCACCAATCCACGAATAGACGCGGATGCGATCGCGCACCGGACCGCCCAGCAAGGTATGCACGGACACGCCGAGCGCCTTGCCATGGATGTCCCACAGCGCCTGGTCGATGCCGGCCAGGGCGCTCATCAGGATCGGGCCGCCGCGGTAGAAACCGCCGCGGTAGAGCACGTTCCAATGGTCCTCGATATGGCGTGGATCCTTGCCGATGAGGTAGTCGGAGAGTTCGTCGACGGCCGCGGCCACGGTGTGCGCGCGGCCTTCGACCACCGGTTCGCCCCAGCCGCTGATGCCGGCATCGGTATCGATGCGGACAAACAGCCAGCGCGGAGGAACCAGGAAAGTAGTGATGGCGGTGATTTTCATGGGGTGGGGGCCCTGTGGGTCTTGTTCCAGGCGTCGATGAAAGCGTGTGCGCGGCGGCCCACCTCGGCCGCCTCCATGCCGGGCTTGTACAGCGCCGAGCCAATGCCGAAGCCTTTGGCGCCGGCCTGGTAGTAGGCGGGCATGGTGTCGGGGGTGATGCCGCCAACCGGCAGCAGGTGGGTGCCTTGGGGCAGGACGCTGAGCCAGGCCTTGAGCACGGCCGGGGGCAGCTGTTCTGCGGGAAAGAGCTTGAGCGCGTCGGCGCCGGCGGCCAGCGCAGCGAAGGCCTCGGTCATGGTGGACACGCCGGGCGCGCAGATCAGGCCGGCCTGCTTGGCCGCGGAAATCACCGCGGTGTCGGCATGCGGCATCACGATCAGCCTGCCGCCGACGGCCGCGATCTCGCTGACCTGGGCCGGTGTCATCACCGTGCCCGCGCCGACCAGGCAGCGCTCGCCAAAGGCCTCGGCCAGCAGGCCGATGCTCTGCAGCGGATCAGGCGAATTGAGCGGCACTTCCAGCGTGCGGAAGCCGGCATCGACCAGCGCGGTGCCAACGGCCAGCGCGTCCTGCGGCGTGAGCCCCCGCAGGATCGCAACCAGAGGGAGAGGTTGCAGCCATGCGGTACTCATAGGGACTCCGTCAGGATTTGGGCTTGTTGGTGCGTGAACGTCGTTTGATGTTGGCGCGCGAGTCCACGATCATGCCGTGCATGGCCTCGCGTGCCGATTCCGGGCGCTTGAGGCGGATCGCGTCGTAGACCGCGAAGTGCCGCGGCAGCGAGTACTTGAAGTCCGCCGCCTTGCGCGCCGACAGCAGCAGGTACGCGCCCAGCGCGGTGTCGATCACCGAAAACAGCGATCCCATAAGCTCGTTGTTGGCCGCATCCAGCACGCACTCGTGGAAATCCAGGTCGGCCTTGGCCCAGGCGTCCAGGTCCTGCGCTGCGTCCATTGCCTCGTAGGCGGTCTTGATCCGCGCCAGCTGTTCCGGCGTGCGGCGTTTGGCCGCCGCGGCGGCGGCAAACGGCTCGATGATCTCGCGCATCTCCACCAGCTTCTCGACAAAATCCTCGGTCGGCATCGATGCGCAGCGCCAGGCCAGGATGTCGGCATCGAGCTGGTTCCAGTAGCGCGGATCGCGGACCCGGGTGCCGGTCTTCTGCTTGGTCTCGATCAGGCCCTTGGAGCCGAGCACCTTGAGCGCTTCGCGCAGGGCCGAGCGGCTGACCGCCATGTTCTGGGCGAAGACTTCCTCGCGCGGCAGCAGCTCGCCCGGCTTGATCTCGCCGCTGATGATCATCCGCCCGATTTCCTGGGTGACCTGGGCGTGCAGGTTGCGAACCGCGATCTGTCTCACTGAAACCCCTTCGGAAGGACGTGTCGCGCATGGCGACTCCTATGATTATCCGACAATAGGGGGTTGCCGCGCTGACAGGCAAGACATGGATTCCGTTTTGGCTCACGGCAGCACCGGGTCCAGGTCCAGATAGTCGTAATCCAGCGCCTGCGCCGGGTTGCTCACGACCACGCGATTGCCGCCGGCCTGCAGGGTCGCGTCGAACTCGGCTACGCGCCAGCCCTCGGCCGGCGCCAATGCGGGTGAAGCGGCCAACACGTGGCCATTGAGCTGGACCTGCGGCACGGCGGCAAATCCGATATCGGCATAGCGCACGCGCAGCCGATAGCGGCCAGCCTGGCCACGCTGGATGTCGAATTCCAGATCGGCATCGGCGCCTCTGGCCACCCGCACCTTGCGGCCGGCTGACGCGGTGGGATCCTCGATCTGGGCCACGCGCCGGCGCTGGGCGTCCTCGGCCTCGTAGCGGTTCAATGCCAGCGGCGCGCTGGCATAGAGGATCTGGTTGGCCTGCTCTTCGGCCGGTGCGGAGGCCACCGAGGAGGAGGTGATGTGCAGCAATGTGCCGTCGCCGTTCGGCAGCAGGGCCTGGGTCCAACCGGCGTGGATGTTGCCGGCCTGCTTCTGCACCGGCGCGACCGTTTCCCACCAGGGACCGCGCCCACCAGTGTCGTTGCGATAGAAGGTGCGGCCGGCCGTATCGCCACCGCCGCCGGCGCGCTGGGCGGCCACGATCAGCACGCCGTCCGCAGTCGGTCCCGGCAGCCAGCGGATGGTCGGACAGGCCGATGGCCAGGCACCGGATGCGGTCTGGATGGCGATGCCGCGATCGTCCGCTGGCCCCCAGTCCAGGCCGTCCCGGCTGAATTTCAGATGCACCTGGCCGTTGCGCGGGCCATCGGTGTTGTCGATGTTTTCGAACACCATCGCATAGCCGCGTCCGGGGACGCGTTCGACGATGGCCATGCCGGGCCGCTCGACCCCGCCGGGCAGGGCGACGTCATAGGTCTCGGCACTCCAGGTGCGGCCACCATCCGGGGAGACCTTGTGTGCCAGCAACTGGTTGAAGCCCTGCTGCTTGTGCTGCTCGCTGGAATAGAAGGCAACCATGCGGCCGTCGTCCAGGATCACGATATACGGCTCCCACACGCCCTGGTTGAGGCGGTCGGAGGGCTGGCCGCGGCCCTGAATGATGCTGCTGCGATATTCCCAGCGCCGACCGCCATCGCGGCTGGCGTAGAGCTGCAGGTCCTGGCCCGACAGCTGTCCCTGCGCGTTGCGCTCGATCGCGTTGGCCGCCAGCAACAGCGTGCCGGCGGGCAGGTCGCCGCTGGTCCTTGCGATCTCGCTCAGGTGCGGCTGCCAGCGCAAACTCCAATGCGCCGGATCGCCCTGCGCGCCGTAGCCGACCTCGCCGGTCTTGTGCCAGTGCTCGCCGTTGTCACGGCTTTCGAACAGCGGAACCTGGCCAGGATCGGACGGCTCGAATGCCAGCAGCAGCCGGCCGTTGTCGGCCTTGGCCGGTTGGTGCGACAGGCGCACCGCGGTGGCGTAGCCCACGCCTGCGGCCAGGCGATGGCCGACCGGCGCCGCGTCCTGGGACGCGGGCAGGGCAGCGGCGGCGCCGATGCAGAGCATCGGCACCGCCAGCATCGCCAGCAGGGGCAGGCCTTTGGTCACAGCTTGAACCGCACGCCCAGACCGAAGGTCTTGTCCTGGAAGCGGATGTCGCGCGGACGGGTGGTACCGGTACCCCAGTATTGATGGAGGTCGTTGTCCAACAGGTTGGTGGCGGACAGCACCAGGGTCGTGTTGCGGCTCAGGTCGTAGCTGAAAGAGAAATCCAGCGAATTGGCCGGAACCACGTAGTCCTCGTTGCCGGCCACCGTGTCCTGGGTGAAGGCATCGATGTAGCGGCTGCGGTAACCGTAGGCCAGGCGTGCCGAGATGCCGAAGTTCTCGTAGAACAGCACGGCGTTGTAGTTGTTCTTGGAGACGTTCTGCAGCGGACGGGTGATCATCGGGCCGCCGACCGAGGCCGGGGACTTGGTCTCGCCTTCGATGTAGGTGTAGTTGAACTGCGCGCCCAGGCCGCTCCAGGCACCGGGCAGGAAGTCGAAGGTCTGCTGCCAGGCCGCTTCCACGCCCTGCAGATAGCCGGTGCCGGCACTGAGCGGAATGGACAACTGATAGGCATCGCCGGCGATGGTGGTTTCGGTGATGTAGGTCTGGATGTAGCCATCGATGTCGCGGCGGAACACGCCCAGGCTGGCCGAACCGACCGGGGAGAAGTACCACTCCAGCGAGGCGTCGTAGTTCTTCGATTCAATCGGTGACAGGGCCGGATTGCCGCTGGATGCCTGGCCGGGACGGTTGATCGTGCCCGGGTTGAGCGACAGCGACGGATTGAGCGCGCCGAAGTCCGGGTAGCTCAAGGTCTTGGCGGCAGCCAGGCGCAGCTGCCAGTCCGAGCCGAAGTGGAAGATCGCGCTGGCATTGGGCAGCACGTTGACGTCGCTGGTCTCCTCGGTCAGCGGGCTGTAGGTGGAGTTGGCCGCATCGAAGGAGAACGCATCGAGGTTGCGACGCACCTTTTCCGCACGCACGCCGACCAGGCCATCCACGCGCAGGCCATCGGTCAGCTCGATGTCGTATTTGGCCTGCAGGTAGCCGGCCAGCTTCTTTTCGCCGATGTCGAAGTAGCGGCCCGGATTTTCCGGAGCCACGCCATCGGGCAGGCCATACAGCCCACGCAGGGCGTCGGCGTTCTGGATCAGGTAGCTGTAGCAGGGCACCAGCCAGTCCTGCTTCATCGCCGCATTGCTGCCCATGGTGCACATGAAGTCTTCACCGAAGCGCGTGACCTGGTTGGCCAGGTTCGGATCGGTGGTGCTGCCCTGGCCGCCCGGCGGCGGGGTGGAGATCTCGACACTGCCGCGTGCCAGCGCGTTGCGGTCGGCATAGCGCAGGCCGAACTGGATCGAGGCGATCGGGCCGTCGTTGAAGTCGAAGTGGCCATCGCCGTGCCAGGCGTTTTCTTCGCCGTAGGTGTAGCTCCAGGTCTGGAACAGGCCAGCCAGGTAGAAGTTGGCCGGGTTCAGCGCAGGATTGCCGTCCAGGTACCAGTTGGTGTGGCTGCCGGCATTGCCTTCCCACACGGTGTTGATGGGGCCCTGCAGGTAGGTGTCGATGATGAAGTTGCGGTCGCGGTAGTAGCCGGAGGTGCGCGAAAGTTCGCTGGACAGATGCAGCTGGTCGCCGTCCCACTTGATGCCCAGGGCGTTCTGGATGTCCTGGCCGCGCTGCTTGTGCGCCTGCATGCTGGTGGCCGCATAGCTGTCGCCGGTCCAGCGGCCGCTGTTGGCATCGCAGATGGTCTGGCCCTGATAGTCGCCGGCCAGCTGGTTGGCATAGCAGTTGTCCGACACGCCGATCGCGGTGGGGTCGATCACGCTGGTCGGGAAGCTGAAGTAGTACGCCTGGCCGTAGCTGTCACGCACGTAATCGTAGAGGCCTTCCAGGTAGACCTCGGTGTTGTCGTTGGGCTTCCACTGCAGGGCGTAGTTGAAGGCGCCGCGACGACGGTTGCCGTCGTTGTAGGCGGTGCCGAACCCGTTGGGTGCCGAGATCAGGTCGCCGCCATCGGTGCGGATCGGCGTGCCAGCCGCATCGGTCAGGACCTTGGGATTGTCGCCCCAGACCGCGTCATAGGCATATTCCTTGCGCTGGTAACCGAAGTTGACCAAGGCGCCGAACTTGCCCGCGTCGGTGTCCCAGGTGTCGCTCAGCAGCAGGCTGGCCTTGGGGTCGTGCTTGCCGCCCAGATCGCTGTGGGTGAGGTCGTAGGTGGCTGCGACCTGGGGCCCTTCGAAATCGAACGGCCGGCGCAGCTGGATGTCGACCAGGCCGGCGATGCCGCCCAGCGGCAACGAGGCTTCGCTGGTCTTGTACACGCTCAGCGTCTTGACCGCGGTGGCCGGCAGGTTCTGGAATGCGTAGCCACGGCCGGACGCGCTGAAGATCTCGCGGCCATTGAGCGTGCTGATGACATTGGGCAGGCCGCGGATCACCACGCCGGAAGTCTCGCCCTGCGAGCCCTGCGCGATCTGCACGCCGGTGATGCGCTGCAGGGCATCGGCCACGCTGTTGTCGGGCAGCTTGCCGATGTCCTCGGCCACGATCGAGTCGACGATCATGTCCGAGCTCTGCTTGATGTTCTGCGCCGTCTCCAGGCTCTGACGCAGCGCGGTGACCGTGACGGTATCCAGATCAGTGGGCGTGGACGGCGCGGTCTGCTGCGCGGGTTCGGTCGCGGTGGCGGCCTCCTGCGCGCTGGCCACAGGCGGCAGCAGCAGCGCGGACAGGATTGACAGTGACAGCAGCGAATGCGGTAAACGCTTGTTCATGACATCGTCTCCGGACGAGGCTTGGGATTTCCGTTTCGGTCGGCGATGCGACCGGCGGTAGCGGGTTGAAGGAATGGGAACGTCGTATCTGGCGGCGTTGCGGGGCGTCTCAGGCAAGCCTTCGGCGTACGCGATGGCCGTGGCCATCGCGTGGTTCCGGCATGACGCCGGCGGGAAAGCGGATTAGCGGGACTTGCCGGTGCTGCGGTCAGTGCTGAACTGGTAGACCATGCGGTTGCGGTATTGCTGGCCCGGCGCCAGACGCCCCGAGCCGAAAGACGGCTGGTTGGGTGTGTCGGGAAACAGCTGAGGCTCCAGCACGAACGCATCGCCCTGGCGGTACAGATGGCCGCTCTTGCCGACCGTGGTGCCGTCCAGGAAGTTGCCGGAATAGAACTGCAGTCCCGGCTGCGCCGAGCTGAGCGTCATTACCCGGCCCGAGCGCGGATCGTGCACGCGGGCCACTTCGCGCGGCTGGCTGGCCACCGTGCGGCTGATCACCCAGTTGTGGTCGTAGCCGCGGCCCAGGGCCAGCTGCGGTTCTTCCTTGGCCTTGCGCACGTCCTGGCCGATCGGCTTGGGCGTGCGGAAGTCGAACACCGTGCCGGCCACCGGCTTGACTTCGCCGGTGGGGATCAGGGTGTCGTCCACCGGCGTGTAGGCATCGGCGGCGATGGTCAGTTCGTGATCCAGCGCGGTGCCGGAGCCTTCGCCCGACAGGTTCCAGTAGGTGTGGTTGCTGAGGTTGACGATGGTCGGCGCGTCGGTGGTGGCCTGGTACTCGATGGCGAGCTTGCCGTCGCCTTCCAGCGCGTAGGAGGCCGTGACGGTCAGCGTGCCGGGATAGCCCTGGTCACCGGCCGGACTCACATGGCGCAGGGTGACGCGGTCGGACTTGGCCTCGACCACGTCCCAGACCACCTTGTCAAAGCCCTTGGTGCCGCCGTGCAGGCTGTTGGGCCCATCGTTGACCGGCACGCTGTACTGGCGCTTGTCCAGGGTGAACTTGCCGTGCGCCAGGCGGTTGGCGAAGCGTCCGACGATGGTGCCGAAGTACTGCGGCTTGGCCAGCGTCGCCTCGAGCGTCGCATCACCCAGCACGACATCGGAATACTTGCCGTCGCGGTCGGGGACCTGCAGCGCGTTCAACGCCGCACCCAGGGTCAGGATCCTGGCCTGCATGCCGGCGCCGTCACGCAGGGTGATCGCCTCGATGCTGGTGCCCTCGGGCGTTGCGCCGACGACGCTGCGCTCCTGTGCCGAAGCCGAAGCGGCCAGTGCCAGTGCGACTGCCGCCGCGCACAGTCCGATCTTTTTTGTTGCAAGCGCCATTTGTTAGCCTCCCCGCAGTGTGGTGTTACTAAAACATATAATCGGACAATTGCAACGCTGCACTGCAACAGGTTTTGACCGCTCGATGGCTCCAGCTTGCGGCTGTCATAACTAGTACAGAAGTGGCTGTAGAGCGCTTCAAAGTGCCTGCGTTGCGCGCTGCTGCGCGTCGATTTCATGGAAGCCGCGCACGACCGCATCGGCTGATGGCACCACCTCGGCGGCAATGCCCAATTCCTCCAGCGCGGCGCGATACAGCCCGCACGCGGCGGTCGAACCGACCAGCGGCACGCGCGTATCGCGCAGCTGCGGGAACAGCTGCAGGGCGTCGGCGATCTCGGCGCCGATCAGCACGCCGCGCAGGTAGCCGCTGGCGTCCGCCGCGGGCAGGGCGCCGCGGATCACCCGGGCGCGCACGCCGAACAGCAGGCTGCTCAAGCCCAGGCGGCGCGAGGCCGCAGTGCGCACGCCCTGGCGGAACGCCGGGCCGTCTGTGCCCGGGCCGCTGACCACCGAAGACAGCGCGCCGGCCGCGGCCAGCCGGTCATGCAGTTCGCCGGACATGGCGGTCATGAATTCGCCGATCCGGCCATCGCCGACCGACACCCATTTGGTATGCGTGCCGGGCAGGGCGATCACCGGTGCGTTGTCCAAACGTCCGCTGGCGAGCAGGCCGAACAGCTCGGTTTCCTCGCCGCGCATGACATCGGGTGCGTCATCGTGGCTGCGCATGCAGGCCACGCCGGGCACGATGAAAAGATCCAGTTCGCCGATCCGGGTCGGCGCCAGGCCCTGGCAGATCCGGGCCAGGCTGGCTGGGGCATCGACGTAGCCAGCATCGAGCCAGCCGATGTTCGAGCCGATCATGCCGGCGGCGTACACGCGCCGGGCCTGGGGCCAGCGGGCATGGACCTGTGAGGCGATCTCGACCATGCCCTCGCGCTGCAGCGTGGCCACACCGGCCGGGGATTCCAGCGTGTCGCGCACGCCGCCGTCGGCGCCGATGAGATAGGCACGGAAATTGGAGCTGCCCCAGTTGATTCCGACGAAGCCTTCGTCGGCGCGGATGTCGTTCATGCCAGGCAATCCTTGGTTCAAGCCAGTGTCTGTGTGATGCATCGGTCAGTGCCCCGGGACCGGGCGCCCGTCGCGCCAGTCCAGCGGCAGGATGTACATGGCCCGGTAACGCGGCTGCCGAGCGGTGGCCGGGCGCCAGCCGTGGAAGGCGATCCAGCTGCGTCCGGCGTACTCGAACACGCTCTGGTGTCCTGGACCAACCAGCGCCGGCGGGCCGGGTTCGCTGCGCAGGATCGGGTTTTCGGCGGCGTCCACGCACGGCCCGGCCGGGCTTTCGCAGCGCGCATAGCCGGTGGCATAGGCGTCGCTGGCGTAGTCGTTGCCGGCGTAGAACAGCCAGAGCTGGCCGTGCAGGCGCAGCATCTGCGGTGCCTCGACCACCTTGCCTTCCCAGGGCTTGTCGTTGCCGATGCCGGCCAGCGTCTGCGGCGCGCCTTCCAGCGCCAGCCCATCGGCGCGCAGGTGCTGGGCGACGAAAGTCGTCGGCGTGCCGCAGCAGTTGCCGTCGGTCTTGTAGAGCAGCCAGAGCTGTTCGTGGCCCGCGCGGTCGCGATCGCGGAACGGGCTGACATCGATCACGCCATGGGCGCCACCGCAGGTGAGCGGTTCGGACTGGGGCACGAACGGGCCGGTCGGCTGCGAGGCCACGGCCGCGCCGATGCATAACGTGAGGCCGTCCGGACGCCTCCTGGTGGCGTGGCGCGCGCTGAAGAACAGCACATACTGCCCGCCAATGCGCATGGTCTCCGGCGCCCACAGGTCGGGCCGGTCTGCGCGTGCCCACGCCGGCGCAGTGGGCATGGCCTCGGTCGGGACGCTCCAGTGCCGGCCGTCGGACGAGGTTGAAACCTGGATGTGGACCGGCTTGCCGTCGGCGCCGGTGCGGTTGGTGGCATAGGCCACCAGCGCGCTGCCGCCGACCGGCAGGACGAAGGGATCGGCGAATTCGGTATCCAGGACGGGCGCAAGGCCGGGCAGGGCGTCCGTCGGGGGCGATCGGGTGTTCGCACAGGCGGTCATCAGCAGCGCCATGGCGGCCGCCAGCAGGGCCGGTCGGAACCAGATCGCATGAAGCGTTGAAAAAATCATATTGTCGGATAATATGCGCCGGGACGGACTATAGAGGTCCGGCACGCATCTCGTCGATAGCAGCGCACACTCTGGGAGGGGACATGCGCGATACGGCAGGTCGTCCTGCGTTCCCAGGCGGCGCTGACATCCATCGGGTCGGCGCCTTGCGCCGCGTCTGCGACTTGCCCATGTGCGCCGCCCGTATGGTGTTGCAGCGCATCGCTCCTGGCCGGTCATCAGCCCATGCGGAAAGCATGCCGCTGCCCGATGTCGCGCTGCAGCGCGCAACGGCGCCGGTTGCTCCAGCCCACATCGGGCTGCGAATGCTTTTCCCTCAGATCAAGACCCGGGCAGTGCGCTGCCGGCGAGCGCTGCGGCGTGGCCTGTCCGCCGCCGGCGCATCGCCAAGCCCGGACCATCCCCATCACCCAACGGAGCGCACCATGCCTCGCTTTTCTACCGCCGTCCTACTGTTCTGTCTGCTGCTACCCAACGCGTACGCGGCCCATGCCCAGGCACCGGAGGCCGCCGGCCGGTCTGCCGCCGTGGTCGGTGCCGCCGACCGCTGGACGCCCGAACGCGCCAACGCCTGGTATCAGCAGCAGCCCTGGCTGGTGGGCAGCAACTACATCCCGGCCAACGCGATCAACCAGCTGGAGATGTTCCAGGCCGAAAGCTTCGACCCTGCGCGCATCGACCGCGAGCTGGGCTGGGCACATGAGCAGTTCGGCATGAACACCATGCGCGTGTACCTGCATGACCTGCTGTGGAAGCAGGATGCCAAGGGCTTGATCAAGCGCCTGGACCAGTTCCTGGCCATCGCCGACAAGCACGGCATCCGCCCGATCTTCGTGCTGTTCGACAGCTGCTGGGATCCGGATCCGGTGCTGGGCGCGCAGCATCGGCCGATCCCGGGCGTGCACAACTCCGGCTGGGTGCAGAGCCCGGGCCGCCATGAGCTGGTCGATCCGGCCAACGATGCGCATTTCCGCAGCTACGTCGAAGGCGTGGTCGGCGCGTTCGCCAAGGACAAGCGCGTGCTGGCCTGGGACATCTGGAACGAGCCGGACAACCCCGGTGGCGGCAACTACATGGACAAACAGCTGCCGGCCGAGCAGGACCGCATCGCCGAGCTGCTGCCCAAGGCCTTCGGCTGGGCGCGCTCCAGGGCGCCGATCCAGCCGCTGACCAGTGGCGTGTGGATTGGCGATGACTGGTCGCCGGGCTCCAACAAGCTCAACGCCATCCAGAAGGCGCAGCTGGAGCACTCGGACATCATCAGCTTCCACAACTATGAGCAGCCCGAGTCGTTCGAGGCGCGCATCACCCAGCTGCGCCCTTACGGCCGCCCGCTGATCTGCACCGAGTGGATGGCGCGCGGCAGCGGTTCGGCGGTGGACACGATTCTGCCGATCGGCCGTCGCGAGAACATCGGCATGGTCAACTGGGGCCTGGTCGATGGCGCCATCCAGACCCGCTTCCCGTGGGACAGCTGGGAGCGTCCGTACACGATGAAGGAGCCGGTGGTGTGGTTCCACGACCTGATCAAGTCCGATGGCTCCCCATATCGCGTCCGCGAGGCCGAACTGTTCCGTCGCCTGTCGCAGCAGACCGGCGCGGCCACGGACGCCACCGCGCGCTGAGCCAGGCAGCATCAAGAAGGCCCCCACGCCCTCGACTGCGGCCATGGATGGCCCATCCCCCGGAGAATCGGCATGAGTACCACACGCTTGTCCCGTCCCACCACGCTGCTGGCCACCGCGATTGCGATGGCCTTGATGGCTAACTCCGGCGCCGCGCAGGAGGCGACCCCGGCCACGTCCTCCACCGTGCCGGTTGCCCAGGCCCAGGACGCGCCGCCGGATCCGGCCTCACCGCAGGACATCACGCCGGCCCAGGCCGATGCCAAGGACCTGGATACGGTCAAGGTGGTGGGCCTGCGCGCCAGCCTGCAGACGGCGCAGTCGATCAAGCGCGACTCGACCCAGATCGTCGATTCGGTGGTGGCCGAGGACCTGGGCAAGCTGCCCGATGTCACCGCGTCGGCGTCGCTGGCGCGGGTGACCGGTGTGCAGGTCACCCGCGCGGCCGGTGAGGCGGCCGATGTGCAGGTGCGTGGTCTTCCCAACCTGACCACCACCTACAACGGCCGCGAGATCTTCACCGCCGAGAACCGCAGCGTGGCGCTGCAGGACTTCCCGGCAGGCGGGGTGGCGGGGCTGGACGTGTACAAGTCCAGCACCGCCGACCTGGTCGAAGGCGGCATCGCCGGCCTGATCGACGTGCGCTCGCGCCGGCCGTTCGACTTCGAAGGGCGCGAGCTGTCCGGCTCGATGAACTACGCCTACTTCGACCAGGCCGACAAGGGCGACCTCAACGGCAACTTCCTCTTCAGCGACCGCTGGGACACCGGTGTGGGCGAGATGGGCTTCCTCATCAACGCCGCCTGGAACCGCCTGCGCTATCTCGACTCCACCCGCGAAAACTCGCTGGTAATGGCCGTGGCTCAGCCCAACCAGACCGATGAGCCCGGCTTCCGCTTTCCCGACGGCATCGGCACCTTCTACGGGCAGGGCATGCGCACCCGTCCCTCGGTCAACAGCGCCTTCCAGTGGAAGCCCAGCGAAAGCTGGGAGATCAATGCGGACTTCCTGTTCCAGGGCTTCCGCAGCAAGGACGATGACAGCTACATGTTCGTGCCGCTCTATACCGGCGACACGCAGTTTTCCAACGTGGTGACCGCGCCGGGTGCGCAGGCACCGCAGGCGCAGAGCCTGACCGCCACCGGCGGCCTGCGCCCCGAGGGCTACCAGGCCTCCACCGACGCCAGCACCAACACCTACCAGATCGGCCTGGGCGCGGTGTACCACGAAGGCGGCGTGCGCTGGTCGACCGACCTGGCCGCGACCAATTCCAAGTACAAGCTCAAGCAGGCCAACATCGACTACGCCTTCGCCTATGCGCCGGTGGTAGACGTCGACTATGCCGTGCCTGGTAGCGACGGTGGCGGCAGCTACAGCTTCCAGGACTTCGACCTGCGCAATCCGGACAAATTCATCTTCCGCGGCCTGTACGACCGCAACTACGAAGCCTCCGGCAAGGACCTGCAGGCGCGGACCGATTTCGAGTTCACCCCGGAAAGCGGCGTGATCACCGGCTACCAGGCCGGTCTGCGCTATACCGACCGCGATGCCGAGCGCAAAAGCGGCGACCGCTACGGCTATGTCGAGGACGCCGGCCTGACCTACGCGGACCTGCCGGTCACCCTGTCCACCACCGGCGGCGGTTTCGAAGGCGACAGCCATGCGCCGCCGACCCGCTGGGTTGCGCCGACCCGTGACAGCATCCGCGACAACGTCAACCAGCTGCGCGGGCTGACCGACTCGCTGCTGGGGCCGGACAACCACGATTTCGACGCACTGGGCCTGCCGGCGTTCAATCCGCTCAATACCTTCAACGCCAACGAGAAGGCTTCCACCGGCTATGCGCAGGTCAAGTACGCCTTCGACACCGGCATCCCGATCGATGGTGCGCTGGGCATGCGCGTGGTGCGGACCAAGACCCAGGTCGATGGCATCTCGCGCGACGATGCCACCGCGACCTACTCGCCGATCAGCAGCAGCACCCGCTACACCGACTACCTGCCCAACGCGAGCATCCGCTTCCGCCTGACCGATACCTTCCAGATCCGCGCGGCGGCGACCAAGACGCGCACGCGTCCCAACTTCGACCAGCTCAATCCGTCCACGATCGTCAACTCGCCGGAAGGTGCGTGCAACACCGACCCGGGCAGCGTCAACTGCTTCCGCACCGCCTCCAGCGGCAACCCCAACCTGTCGCCGCTGGAATCGGAAAACTACGATCTGTCCTTCGAGTACTACTTCTCGCCAACCGGCTCGGCCACGCTGGCCTTCTTCCGCCGTGACGTGAAGGGCTTCATCGCCAACGTCACCACCGACCAGGCCGACGCCGAATACGGCACGCTGCGCCTGACCCGTCCGGAGAACGGCGGCGAGGGCAAGCTGCAGGGCGCCGAATTCGCCTTCTCCAGCTTCCTGGACTTCGATGCGCTGCCGGAGTGGGCGCGGGCGTTCGGCGTGCAGGCCAACTACACCTATATCGATGGCGGCGCCGAGCAGGGCCCGACCGTGGCGTCGTCCATCCCGGGCAAGCCGCGCGTCCCGGGCGTGTCCAAGAACTCTTACAACCTGATCCTGCTGTACGAAAAGCCGGAGTTCTCCGCGCGCCTGGCCTACAACTGGCGTTCCAAATGGGTGCAGGAATATTCGCAGGTGTATGACGCCGCGCTGGGCGAAAACGGGCCGTTCTTCCCGCTGGTCCAGGACGACCGCGGCACCCTGGACATGTCGCTCAACTACACGCCGGTGCCGGCGGTGACCTTCGCCTTCGATGTGTCCAACATCCTGGGCGATCCGATCACCAACTCGCGCACCTACAACGTGCAAGGCGATGCCTATGCGCGCCAGATCAAGTATCTGGAAACGGTGTATTCGCTGGGCGTGCGTTTCCGCTTCTGACGGTTTGAAGGGCAGGGCGCGGTGCGACGGTTTGTGCGCCGCGCCCTGTTTCTTTTGGAGCGTCGGGCGGATCGCTGCGCCGACCGGATCAGCGCAGCCGGGCATCCGCCCAGGCGATCACCGGCGGCAGCGCGGCGGTGGGCATGTCCGCAGCTACCGCGACCGGCTCGGCACTTCGACATCGGTCACCGCCAGATCGATCGACAGCGGCGCATCGCCGGCGCCCAGCGGCGCGCTTTCGTACAGCAGCCTGGCATCGCCATAGACCCGGAACACGACCTTGCCATTTCGGCGAGGTTGAAGCCGAGGCGGATCACTTCTTTCACCGCCCAGAGCTTCCGAAAGTTCATGACGACACCTCCAGATCCCGCAGCCAGTGCACGCGGTCGTGTTGGATCATGTCGTCGAACTGGGGCTATCGTTATGGCGTTGAGGATGCCGCCGCCATCCAGCTGAACCGCCCCACCGTGCCGGGCCCAGTCGCGAATCATCACGGCATGCAACCATCTGCGGGGTAGGGTTAAGTCACGCCGTCCAGCAAGCCCGCACACCGTGTTTGCTGCTCTTACGATCCGCATCGCCGACGCCGCGTGCCGGCATCGCGACGCGCTACAGACAGGAGGGCATGGCAATGCCGCTGGGTTTGATTCGCAACGCCTCCGAACATGGTCCGCATTGGCATCCGGCGACGGTGCATTCGGTCGGCCTGTGGATGCTGCTGGCTGGCATCGCGCTGGTCGTGGCGGGCTTCATCTTCCGTCGCGTTCAGCCGGAGAAGCGCTACTGGCTGTCGGTGGTCTGCTGGGTGGGCGGTGCGCTGGCAATCTGCCTGGGCGGCGTGGCGCGCTGGGTCTAGGCGATCAAGCGTTGCCGGATTTTTCGGATGGCGGCTGCAGATCAAATGCTAAGGCGCCGTGTCAACGGGTTTTTCCTTGGTCACGCATGATTGACAGCGCGGTCCGTAGCGTTTTGGCAATGCCGATATCCGTCAACGCATTGCAGGACGCCGCTTCGCGGGAAAATACCAAGCGGCGCGCTTCGCTTCTGCATGAATACGCAGCCACGTTCCTGGCCCACACACCTGCCTTGCCGTTCCCTGGCAGCGGACAGACGCGCGCGCGGTGGCGGGCATTGGCCGAACTTGGTGGCCAGGACCTGTGCCTGGTCAAGCTGCTGGAAGCCCATTACGACGCCCAGGCGATCCTGGCCGAACTCGGCGGCGAGGCGCCCAGGCCAGGCGAGCTGTGGGCAGTCTGGGCAGCCGAACCACCCGGCCTGCCGCTGGAATTCCATGCGGCGGTCTCCAGCAACGGTCGACTGACCGGAACCAAGGCCTGGTGCTCCGGCGCCGACCTGGTCACCCACGCTTTGGTCACCGCACACCGCGGCGGTGAGCGCGTCTTGTGCCGGATGGCCATGGACTCGGCGCGCATGCATTACGACGACAGCCGCTGGCGGCCCGTGGGCATGGCCGGGATCAGCAGCGGCACGCTGGAACTGAAAGACGTGCGTGCCCGCAGCGTGGGCGAGGACGGCGCCTACCTGAAGCGCCCCGGCTTCTGGCACGGTGGCGCCGGCATCGCGGCCTGCTGGTATGGCGGTGCGGTGGCTGTGGCCGAGCGCCTGCGCGGCGAACCAAAGATTTCTTCACGTCCGCACGCCGCAGCCCATCTGGGCGCGATCGATGTCGCCTTGGCCGGCGCGCGTGCGGTCCTGCTGCAGACTGCCGACCTCATCGATTCCGAGCCCCTGCAGCCGCACCGGCATGCGGTGGTGCGTGCACGGTCGCTGGTGGAATCGGCCTGCCGCGACGTCGTGGACCGGGTAGGGCGTGCCCTGGGCGCCGGGCCACTGTGCACCGAAGGAACGCACGCACAGCGCTGTGCGGACCTGCTGACCTTCGTCCGCCAGCATCACGCCGAAAACGATCTGCAGCAGCTGGGCGAAGCCTCGGCGGCCGCGAAGGACAGCCCATGGACGCTGTGAGAGGAGAGCGCATCGCCGGGCAGGGCAACAGCGAATCGGTCTGGCAGGGCGCGTCCGCGCTGAAAAGCCTGCCCGAGTCCAGCCTGGCCCATCTGCTGGGCGGCGCGTGTCGACTGGTGATCGTGGCCCCGCATCCGGACGACGAAATCCTCGGCTGCGGCGGCCTGATCGCCACGGCCGTCGCCGCAGGTTACGACGTGCTGCTGATCGCGTTGACCGATGGCGAGGCTGCTTACCCGGAGGATCGGCATTGGCATCCGCGCGCACTGGCACCGGTGCGGCGCGCCGAACTGGTCGCGGCCGGCCGCGAGCTCGGTGTGCAGGCCGGACAGGTGATCCATCTGGGCTTTCCCGACGGGCAGCTGCGCACGCACTGCCACGAAGCGGCCAATGCCGTCGCGGCATATCTGCAGTCGACCGACGCGGTGTTCGTGACCTGGCGCAACGACGGCCATCCCGATCACGAGGCCGCGGCGGACGCGGTGGCCCTGGCGGCCGAGGATACGGGCGCGATGCGGATCGAATATCCGATCTGGGCCTGGCACTGGGCCGACCCCATCGATGCGCCATTTCTTGGTTCGCGCAGTGTGCGGCTGCCGCTGTCGGCCGAATCGGCCGCGGCCAAGCGACGCGCGCTGGATTGTTTCCGCACACAGACCGGCCAGTGCGAGCCGGCGCCGGCGCAGCCAGTCCTGCCGGCGCACGTCCTGGCGCGGTTCAAGCGCGACTTCGAGGTCTACTGCCGATGAACGCGCCCGACAGCCGCACACTGGATCGGTACTTCGACACCATCCACCAGGACGAGGATCCGTTCGGCTATCGCTCGCGCTGGTATGAAGCGCGCAAGCGCGACATCCTGATGGCGACCCTGCCGCAGCAGCGGTTCGCCAGCGGCTGGGAAATGGGCTGCTCCAACGGCGAGCTGACCGCCGCGCTGGCCGGCCGCTGCGAACGCCTGCTGGCCACGGACCTGTCCGAAAACGCAGTGCGCCACGCCCGCCGGCGCACGGCCGGTCTGACCCATGTTGAGATCAGGCAGGCGCGCCATCCCGGTCAGTGGCCCGGCGACAGCTACGATCTGATCGTGCTGAGCGAGGTCGGTTATTACTTGTCCAATGACGCACTGACCGACACGGTCGAGCGCATCGGCGATTCGCTCAGGCCCGATGGGGTGCTGGTCGCCTGTCACTGGCTGCACGGTTTCGACGGCGCCTACCAGGACGGCAGGCAGGTCCACGCGCGGCTGGGCGCACTGTTGCCGATGCCGGTGGTGTACCGCTACGAGGACGCCGACTTCGTCCTGGAGGCCTGGAGTACCGCGGGAGCTTCGGTGGCCCAGCGTGAGGGACTGCGATGATCGCCGTCCTGATTCCGGCCCATAACGAGGCCGGGCTGATCGGAAACTGCCTGCGGTCCATCCTGGCCGCCGCGGCGCACGACGCGCTGGCGGGCGAACCGGTGCTGATCATCGTGGCCGCAGACCGGTGCACCGACCTGACCACGGAGATCGCCCACGCCCACGGTGCAGTGGTGATCACGGTGCCTGCACCAGGCGGTGTGGGCATGGCCCGGGCCGCGGCGGCCAAGGAAGCGTTGCGGCGCGGCGCGCGTTGGCTGGCCATGACCGATGCCGACAGTGTAGTGCCCGCCGACTGGCTCTCCGGCCAGCTGCGCCTGGGGGCCGACGTGTTCTGCGGCGTGGTCCAGGTGGCGGACTGGCTCGACTACGCCGCGCCCGTGCAAGGCCTGTTCGACGCCCGCGAATGCAGCGCCGACGGTCATGCGCGCATCCACGGCGCCAACCTGGGGGTCTCGGCCCACTGGTACGTGCGATGCGGCGGTTTCCTGCCGCTCGAGACGGGCGAGGACGTGGCCCTGGTGCGGACCCTGTACGACATGGGCGCCCGCATCGGCCGGTTTGGGCAGCCCATGGTGACCACCAGCGCCCGACGGATCGCGCGCGCGCGGGACGGATTCAGCAATTATCTGCGCGAGCTGGAAGCCAGCACGCTCATCGAGATGGAAAATCTGGACAGCCCAGTACAGGTGTCAGCGTTCTAGCAGCGAAGATGCTTCGCTGCGCGATTCAGCCATCTTTTTCACCGGATTTTTGGAACGTATCCCACCGCCGGTATCGACCGTCGCCAGGCATCGACCGCAGTACCTACGTGTCAACAAACGTCCGGACGCATCGCCCTCCTGTCGGCGCTTGTCAGGATCGGTAAGAACCGACAGCAGGTTGCATCGGTGTTGCCATGTGCTCATGACCACTGGGTATTTGGCAGAACCGTCGGCACGGCGTCTACTGCGCACCGCAGGGGCTATCCGGCGTGGTGGTCCCGATCGGACGCGCTGTGCTGATCGGCTGTTCTCATCCAGCAGCCGGTCAGTCGCAGCCGACCAGTTCCAGCGATTTTCAGAGACGCTCCGTGTCCCCGGTCAGGGAGGCTCGTTGGCGTGCCGTGGCGTGCGTCTCCACGGTGCGCCGTTTTTATATCGCCGCTGCGGTATTGCTGCCCAAGTCCGGCAGCTTCACGGCATGCGGTCCACATCAGTTGCAGTGATCACGTCAAAAAAGGGGCAGTGACGACGGCAGCTACAATGCACACCCGACGCGGGCCTAGGCCCGCGCCTCTCCCCAAGCTTTGTCGTGATCACATTTCAAGACGTCCACAAGTCCTACCGCAGCGCTCGCCGTGAGGCGATCGCGCTGCGTGGCATCCAGCTGCAGGTCGCGCGCGGCGAAGTGTTCGGCGTGATCGGCCGCTCCGGCGCGGGCAAGTCCTCGCTGATCCGTCTCATCAACGGCCTGGAGAAACCCTCGGCCGGTGCGGTGGTGGTGGACGGGCAGGTGGTGAACCAGCTCGACGACGCGCGCCTGATCGCGCTGCGGCGGCGGATCGGCATGATCTTCCAGCACTTCAACCTGCTCAGGTCGCAGACGGTGGCCGAGAACGTGGCGTTCCCGCTGCGCCTGGCCGGCCAGTCGAAGGACCAGATCCAGGCGCGCGTGCACGCGCTGCTGGAGCGCGTCGGCCTGGACGGGCATGCGTCCGCCTATCCGGCGCAGCTGTCCGGCGGCCAGAAGCAGCGGGTCGGCATCGCGCGTGCGCTGGCCACCGGCCCGTCGATCCTGCTCTGCGACGAGGCCACCAGTGCGCTGGATCCGCAGACCACCGCCTCGGTGCTGGACCTGCTGGCCGATCTCAACAAGGAGCTCGGCCTGACCATCGTGTTGATCACCCACGAGATGGAGGTCGTGCGCCGGGTCTGCGACCGCGTGGCCGTGCTGGAGGCCGGGCAGGTGGTGGAAACCGGACCGGTGCAGGACGTGTTCCTGCATCCACAGCATCCGACCACGCGCAGCTTCCTCAAGGACGGTGATGCGTCTGCCGAACACGCCGCGCGCGCCCTGTCCGGCGCCAGGGAGCGGCTGATCCGGGTGACCCTGCTCGGCGACCAGGTGCATTCGCCAGTCCTGGGCCAGGTCCTGCGCGAACTGGGCGCCGACTACTTCATCGCCTCCGGCCGCGTCGACAAGCTCAAGGCGTTGCCCTACGGGCAGGTCACGCTGGCCGTGGACGCGGCGCTGTGCGATGCGGTCGTGCAGCGCCTGACCGCACACGGCGTGCTGGCCCAGGAGGTGGTGGCATGATCGCGCTGGCACTGCAGGGCTGGTTCCCGCACCTGGACGCGCACAAGTGGGTCGAGATCGCTTTCGCGCTCAAGGACACCCTGGTGATGCTGCTGGTCTCGTTCCCGCTGACCGTGGTGGTGGGCATTCCCCTGGGACTGGTGCTGTTCCTGACCGGCCGCGCGCAGCCGGGCTCGAGCCCGCTGCTCAACGGGCTGGTCGCATTCGTGGTCAATGTATTGCGCTCGATGCCCTTCATCATCCTGATGATCTGCCTGATCCCGGTGACGTTGCTGGTGACCGGCACTTCGCTGGGCGTGCGCGGCGCGATCCTGCCGCTGGTGGTGGGCGCCGCGCCGTTCTACGCACGGCTGGTGGAATCGGCACTGCGCGAGGTGGACCGCGGCGTGCTGGAAGCCAGCCAGGCCATGGGTGCCACCACCGGCCAGCTCGTCATGCGCGTGCTGCTGCCGGAAGCCTTGCCGGGACTGATCGCCGGTGCCACGGTGACCGCGATCGCCCTGATCGGCTTCACCGCGATGGGCGGCGCGATCGGTTCCGGCGGCCTGGGCGATCTGGCCTACCGCGAAGGCTACCTGCGCTCGCACACCGACGTGGCGCTGGTTACCGTGGTCCTGCTGGTGGTCATGGTCCAGCTGGTGCAGTTCATCGGCGAGCGCGCGGCGTCTCGCTTCACCCATCACTAATCACATCGGACGCGCATGAAGACCCTACGACTCATCGGCCTGCTGTCCGCGCTCGCGTTGGCCGGCTGCGGCGGCAACGGCACGGCCACCGGCGGCAAAACAGAACATCTCAGCGTCGCCGCGACCGCGGTCCCGCATGCCGAGATCCTGGACATGGTCAAGCCGATCCTGGCAAAGGAGGGCGTGACCCTGGACGTCAAGGTCTTCAACGACTACATCCAGCCCAACGACCAGGTCGTGCAGAAGCAGATCGACGTCAACTACTTCCAGACCGCGCCCTATCTGGCGGCCTACAACAAGGATCGCGGCACGACGCTGGAAACCATCATCGGCGTGCACATCGAGCCCTTCGGTGCCTACTCGCGCCGCTTCAAGTCGCTGGAGGCATTGCCCGACGGCGCCGACGTGGTGATTCCCAACGATCCCAGCAACAACAGCCGCGCGCTGATCCTGCTGGACAAGTTCGGCGTCATCACACTGCGCGATCCCAACAACGCGCTGTCCACCCTGCGCGATATCACGGCCAATCCGAAACACCTGAAATTCCGCGAGCTCGATTCGGCCATGCTGCCGCGCGTGCTGGACCAAGTGGACCTGGCCCTGATCAACACCAACTATGCACTGGATGCGGGCCTGGACCCGACCCGCGATGCGCTGGCCATCGAAAGCCGCGACTCGCCCTACGTCAACTTCCTGGTGGGCCTGCCGGGTGCCAAGGATGATCCGCGCGTGCAGAAACTGGCCAAGGCACTGACCAGCGAAGAGGTGCGCCGCTTCATCGACACCAAGTACAAAGGTGCGGTGCTGCCGGCGTTCTGAAACCCAGTCGAAGACCTGGATGGTGACGTCGGGGCAGGGCGTTCCGGGCCGTCGTGCCGCATCTGAACAACTTCGCGTCGGGACCCGGGTTGTGCGTCCCCCATATCCGGATCGCGATCGTGCCGCTATACTGCGCGGCCGTGCCGAAGTGGCGGAATGGTAGACGCAGCGGACTCAAAATCCGCCGCCCTTAAAAGCGTGTGGGTTCGAGTCCCACCTTCGGCACCAGACAGTCGTTCGAGCTTGCGAGAAGTTCCAGCAAGCCCAATTAGACCTGCCCACCATGGTGGGTTTTTTTGTGTCCGATGCGGGCACTACGGTCCACGCAGATCCGTGGGTCGACAATGTCGGCGTCATTTTTGCACCGGACCAAGGCGCGGCTTGTGCTGACGATGCAGTCAGACAGTGCCGGTTTTGATGCAACGCAGAATGCATTGGCGGAGGCGTTCCGTATTGTGACAGCGCTGTCACGGGTCCGGCCGGCGGCGCCACGCATCCGTGGGATGCTCACCGATCACGAACCCAAGGCTGACCCCCACGCCCATGCGCGAGCGCCCAGGATCCAATGCCGCCCGCCGCGATGCCCGGATGCAGCAATTGCTCGCGTCAGGTACCGGCAGGGGCGGCGGTCGACTCGCGCAGCTGCAGGGCGTAGTCCATGCGCACCATGTCGCCATGGTCGGGGGCGCGGATGGCCTTGAGCAGTTCCAGTGTGGCCACCCGGCCCATGTCGCGGGTCGGCTGGCGCACCGTGGTCAGCGAGGGAAAGATGTGGCGCGAGATCGGCGTGTCGTCGAAGCCGCATACCGACAGGTCCTGCGGGATGCGCAGCCCGCGCTCGCCGGCCACGCGGATTACGCCGGCCGCCATGTCGTCGTTGGCGGCGAAGATCGCGCTGGGGCGTTCGGCCAGGTCCAGCAGCTGATTGGCACCGCGCACACCGGACTCGAAGGTGAACTCGCCCTTGACCACCACGGCCGGGTCGTAGGCGATGCCGGCATCACGCAGGGCCTCGCGATAGCCGGCGTAGCGCCATTCAGCCGCGCCGTGGGTCGGCGGACCCTTGATATGGCCGATGCGGCGATGGCCCAGTCCGATCAGGTGCGACATCAGCTCGCGGACCGCGGCGTGCTCGTCCACGGTGACGCCGATGCGGCCGCGATGCGTGCGTGGGGCGATGCTGGCAAAGGGCAGGGCGGCATCGTCCAGGAAACCCAGCAGCTCCATGTCGTCGGTCAGCGGCGGGGTCAGGACGAAGCCGTCCACGCCGTGCTGGCTGGCCAGCTCGCGCAACTCGGCGATGGCGCGGCCTTCGCCGTACATCACCGGCGCCAGCACCAGGGTGTAGTGGCGCGCGCGGCAGGCATCGAGCACGCCGCCCTGGATTTCCATCAGGTAGTTGCGCGAAGGATTGTCGTAGGCCAGCGCCACCACGAAGGTGCGCCGGCTGGCCAGGCTGCGTGCGGACAGGTTGGGCTTGTACTGCAGCCGGTCGACCACTTCCTGCACGCGCTTGCGCGTGTCCTCGCTCACGCGCGGCTCCTGGTTGAGCACGCGCGAGACCGTCTTCATCGAGACACCCGCCGCTGCGGCCACGTCTTCAAGTCTTACCCGCATCGACCGACTGTCCTTGCACCCATCTGCCGCCATCTTGCCAAAATTAGTGAAAAAGCCCTGCTGCAGTTGCAGCATGGCGGTGTGCTTCATATCCATCCAGGGAGAACTGCATGAGCTTCAACCCCCTTAAGAATCCACGCGTACCCAAGCGCAGCACGCTGGCGCTGATGCTGGCGGGCACTGCGCTGCTGGCCGGTGTGGCGCTGGCAGATGACACGCTCGATGCCGCCGGGACCGCGCATCCGGCTCAGTGGCCGCAGCAGCGCTCGCCGATCGCGCCCGATCCCAAGCTGGAGCAGCGCATCGATGCGCTGCTGGCCAGGATGAGCGTGGAGGAAAAGGTGGGCCAGGTGGTGCAGGGCGATATCGCCAGCATCACCCCCGATGACCTCAAGACCTATCGCCTGGGCTCGATCCTGGCCGGCGGCAGTTCCGATCCGGGCGGCCAGTACAACGCGCCGGGCAAGGCCTGGCTGGAGCTGGCCGACGACTTCTACGCCGCATCGATGGAAACCGGCGGCGGCAAGTACAACGCGATCCCGGTGATCTTTGGCGTCGACGCGGTGCATGGGCACAATAACGTGGTCGGCGCGACGCTGTTCCCGCACAACATCGGCCTGGGCGCGGCCCACGATCCGGCGCTGATGGGTCAGATCGCCGCCGCCACGGCTGCCGAGATGCGCGCGACCGGCATCGACTGGACCTTCGCCCCGACCCTGGCCGTGCCGCAGGACGACCGCTGGGGCCGCACCTATGAAGGCTATTCGGAAAATCCTGAGGTCGTGCGTGCCTACGCCGGCCCGCTGATCCAGGGCCTGCAGGGCAGGCCGGGCGCGAAGGATTTCCTCAAGGGCGCGCATGTGGTGGCCACGGCCAAGCACTTCCTGGCTGACGGCGGCACCTTCGAAGGTCGCGACCAGGGCGATGCCCGCATCGACGAAGCCACGCTGCGCGACGTGCACGGCGCCGGCTATCCGCCCGCGCTCAAGGCCGGCGTGCAGGCGGTGATGGTCTCGTTCTCCAGCTGGAACGGGGTCAAGATGAGCGCCAATGCCTCGCTGCTGCAGGACGTGCTGAAGGAGCGCATGGGCTTCGATGGCTTCGTGGTCAGCGACTGGAACGGCCACGCCAGCGTGCCCGGCGGCAGTCGCGAGAACTGCGTGCCCTCGTTCGTGGCCGGCGTGGACATGATCATGGCGCCGGACACCTGGAAGGGATGCTACGAGCACCTGCTGGCGGCCGAGAACAGCCATGCGCTGCCGGCCGGGCGCCTGGACGAAGCGGTGCGCCGGATCCTGCGGGTGAAGTTCCGAGCCGGCATGTTCGAAGCCGGCAGGCCGTCCACGCGCGGGGTGGCGGGACAATTCGACCTGCTGGGCAATGCCGAGCATCGCGCGGTGGCGCGGCGTGCGGTGCGTGAGTCGCTGGTGCTGCTGAAGAACGACAGGAACGTACTGCCGCTGGATCCGCGCAAGACGCTGCTGATCGCCGGCGATGGCGCCGACGACATGATGATGCAGTCCGGCGGCTGGACGCTGAGCTGGCAGGGTACGGGGCTGACGCCGGCCGATTTCCCGCATGCGCAGACCATCGGCGCAGCCCTGCGCGAGCAGGTCGGCAAGGCCGGCGGCAAGGCGGAGTTGTCGGCCGATGGCCAGTACACGACCAAGCCTGATGCGGCCGTGGTGGTGTTCGGCGAAACCCCATACGCCGAGTTCCAGGGCGACCTGAAGGTGCTGGCCTACCGACCCGGCGACGATCGCGATCTGGCCCTGCTGAAAAAGCTCAAGGCCGATGGCATCCCGGTGGTGGCGGTGTTTCTCTCGGGCCGTCCGCTGTGGATGAATCGCGAAATCAATGCATCCGATGCGTTCGTGGCGGCGTGGCTGCCTGGCTCGGAAGGCGGCGGCGTGGCCGATGTGCTGCTGCGCGATGCATCGGGCAAGGTCCAGCATGACTTCCGCGGCACGCTGTCCTACTCATGGCCGCGCAACGTGATGCAGTCACCGCTCAATGTCGGCCAGCCCGGCTATGACCCGCAGTTCGCCTATGGTTATGGCCTGCGCTATGCCAAGCCGGCGCAGGTGAGCGCGCTGCCGGAAGATCCGGGCATGGACCTGGCGTCGCTGGGCTCGCAGACGTTTTTCTCGCGCGGCACGCCGGCCACTGGCTGGACGGTGCGCGTGCAGTCCAAGGTCGGCAAGCCGCGGTCGCTGTCTCAGGCTTCCGGCCAGCGTGATGCGCCGGACGTGGCGATCTCGCCGATCGACTACAAGGCGCAGGAGGATTCCTGGCGGATCGAGTGGAAGCAGGACGGTGAGCTTGCCTTCATCGCACCGCGCCCGCTGGATCTGGTCCGCGAAACCAACGGCAACGTCATGTTGCTGGTCACCATGCGCGTGGACGTGCCGCCGAAGCAGAAGGGCGCCGAACTGTTCATGGAATGTGGTCCGGGCTGCAGTGCAGCGCTGCCGGTTGATGCGGCGATGGCCAATGCCCCACGCGATGCCTGGGGCAAGGTCGGTATCCCGCTCAAATGCTTTGCCGAGCGTGACGCCCAGATGGGCAATGTCAGTGCGGCGGTGGGCTGGCGCATGCCGGCCGGCACGGTGCTGTCGGTGCACGAAGCCGGCTTCGGCACCGACGCCCAGCATGTGCTGGACTGCCCGGCGAAGTAATGCGTCCGCGGAGAATGCTTTGGCATTAGCCCCTCCCCCATCGGGGGAGGGGTTGGGGTGAGGGTACGGGCGAAGCCGCGCGATTCGGGTTGCACGAGGCTTGGCCCGGATCTTAGCCGCTTGAGACGGCTTCGATGTCTGCCCCCGCAAGGCGCCGCTGCCTTGGCAGGGGCAGGCAATTCTTCCGGGTGCAGAAGGAAAACCCGAAAGCCGGTGCTTATCAGGCACCGGGAATGCCCGTCCCGGATGCGCTTTGCTTACCCAGGCTACGGGGCCAGATTGCCCTGAGCAGTAAGGCGTCCGGAAGGTCGCGCCTAATGCGTGGCCAGATCGGCCGGCAGCGGGTCGGAATGGATGGTGCGGTCTTCGCACTGCATCCAGCCTGGATGCTGGCGGTCGGCCAGATAGATGCCGCAGCGGTCGAGGCGGTGCTTGTAGACGTGCAGCGAGACGGCGATCTGCGCATCGCTGGCGTTGCGGATGGTGTGGTACTCGTGCGGTGGGATCAGCGCGCCCGCGCTGCCTGCATCGGCCAGCTGGGTGCCGGCCTCGGTGAAACGAAAACGGCGTCCGAGGGTTTCGGCCAGCGCGTACTGGGTGATCTCCAGCCGGCCCTGCCACACGCCTTCCACGCACCAGACGCCTGCGTGATCGTGGATCTGGGTGCCCTGGCGCGGTCCCCAGGTCATGGCGACCACGCTGTAGCCGTGTTCCGGACTGACATACAGCTCGCGGCGCGCGTAGTGGTCTTCCACGGATTGTTGCACCAGCGGCGGCAGCTGCACGTCGGTGTCGACGATCAGCGTGGCCAGCGTGTCGCGTAATGCCTCGGCCACGGCGTGGTCATCGCGCAGGCTGACCGCGGCGTCCAGCGCGTGGATCAGTTTGTCTTTGCCGGGGAATTGGAGTGGCATGGGAACCTCGACTGCGTGCGTCGCACGGACTTCAATGCCCGATATTCGCAGAAGCGCTCCTGCGATAGGGCGCGAGCAGCGTCAACTATGACTCAGTCATCCACCGCCGTTGTAGAGCGGAGCTTGCTCCGCTGTTTTTCGGACAGGTCTTGGGTCAAGCTCAGCGGAGCAGGCTCCGCTCTACACAGATTGCGTAGCTTACAGTCCGGCCAGAAAACTCCGGACCGCCGGATCAAAACGGGCGAAATCCACCAGGAACGCATCGTGCCCCTGCGGCGAAGGCAGCGGCACGAAACTGCTGTCCGCGCCGCCGGCGCGCAGCCCCAGGGCGATCTGTTCCTGCTGCTGCAGCGGAAACAGGATGTCGGTGGTCGCACCGATCGCCAGCGCCTTTTCCAGCCGGATGCTGGCCAATGCCGCCATCACGTCGCCGCCGGCGTATTCAGCCAGGTCGAACCAATCCATCGACCGGCTCAGGTACAGATAGCAGTTGGGATCGAAGTGGCGCACGAACCGGCGCGCGTGGCCTTCCAGGTAGCTTTCCACCTGGAATTCCAGGCCGAAGGGATCTTCATCCGGGCGATCGGAGTCCAGGCGCACGCGGCCGAAGCGGCCATCCCACTCCAGTGCCGAACGGTAGGTGATCACGCCCAGCTTGCGCGCCATGCGCATGCCGCTTTCCGGATAGCGCGTTTGGTCGTAGTCGCCGCCGTTCCAGGCCGGGTCCAGGCGGATCGCCTCGCGCTGCAGCGAGCGGATCGCGATCGAGAACGGCAACGCCTGCGCACTGCCGGAAATGTTGATATGGCTGCGGGCGATGCCCGGGTTGGCCTGCAGCAGCGCCAGCGCGGTCATGCCGCCCATCGAGTTGCCGATCACGCAGGCCAGCCGGTCGATCCCCAGCGCACGGACCACTTCGGCCGCGGCGGCCGCGCCATCTTCCACCGACAGATCGGGGAAGGACAGCCGGTAGGTCTGGCCGGAAGGATCGAGCGAGGCCGGCCCGGTCGAGCCCTTGCAGCTGCCCAGTGAGTTGACGCAGACCACGAACCAACGGTCGGTATCGATGGCCTTGCCCGGGCCGAGCATCGCCTCCCACCAGCCGTCGGCCGGGTTGCCGGCATTGGACGCGGCGTGGGCATCGGGCGACAGGCCGGTGACGATCAGGATGGCGTTGTCGCGCGCCAGCGAGAGTGTGCCCCAGGTCTCGAAGGCGATGCGCGCATCGCGCAGCTCGCCGCCGCGCTTCATGGGAAACGGCGAGGTCAGCGCATGCCAGCGCGTGCCGGGCGGGATGAATTCGGTCATCAGCCAAGTTTAGCTGGTGGCCAGATCCCGGCGGTCACACCTGGCTAGGCACTGGCGGCAACGCAGCATGCCGTAGAAGGAACGCGGCTCAGGGTTGCTTGGCGCCGATCACCAGCTTGACCGCCGCCTTGGAAGGCAGCTGCACACGCACCGGCGCGGACTCCAGGTCGCCTTCGCCACGGACGGCGTCGCCGCTGGATGACAGGCGCGCGATCAGTTCGACTTCCTGCAGGGCGGAAAGCTTCTGGGTCGGCATCGGGCTGTCGGCATCGGACAGGGTGATGTGCAGCGGCAGCTCCTGCAGGGCGTGCTTCTGCACGGCCACCGGCATCGGCGGGCCATCGGGCACGCGTGCGATCACGAAGACCGTGGCATCGCCGCGCAGGCGCACGCGCGAGGCGAAGTCCGGATCGAGTGCAACCTCGACGGCGACGCCGGCGCTGGCCGGCGCTGCAGCGGACGTGTCGGCCTGCAATGGCGGCTGGCCGGCTTCGCTGCGGGCGGCGTTGATCTGTTCGCGCAGGCTGGCCGCCGTGCCGGCATCGACCTGAGCCAGCAGCGGCTCCCACGTGGCCGCCGCCTGCGCGGCCTGGCTGCGCTGGCGCTGGGCCACGCCCAGGAACCAGCGCGCGCGCTGCTGGGCCGGCGCCACCTGCAGCGCGTGTTCCAGCATCGCCACGGCGGTGTCGTCCAGGCGGCGCTGCGGATCGGCCAGGCTGCGCGCCTGCGCGGCTTCGACCAGGGCGTCGGCATCGTCGGGCAGCAGCTTGGCGGCGCGGTCGAATGCATCGCGCGCCTCCGCTGGCTTGTCTTGCGCGGCCAGCGCACGTCCAAGCAGTTGCCAGCCTTCGGCGGCCTGCGGATTGCGCTGCAGTTCGTCCTTCAGACGGGTCACGGCGGCATCGATCGTGACGGGGGCTTCCACGGCCTGCGGCTGCAGGCCCAGCGGCGTGCCGACGATGCGATACAGCGCGAACGCGCAGAGCCCCAGCGCCGCCAGCAGGCCGAAGGCCACGCGCGGCGTGCGGTGCCACAGCGGCCACAGCGCGCCGCCCAGGACCAGGGCGCCGATCAACACCGCTGCAATCACAAAACCCGTCATCACCATTCCTGTCCGTCGTCGGCGCTGGGCACCGCGCGCGCGCTGCGCCGGCGTACCACGCGCACCACCAGCAGCGCGCCACCCAGCAGCAACAGGGCCGGACCGAACCACAGCAGCCAGGTGCCGCGTTCGACCTGCGGGCGGTACAGCACGAATTCGCCGTAGCGCTCGACCAGATAGGACTTGATCTGGTCGTCGCTCTTGCCCGACTGCATCAGCTGCAGGATCTCGCGGCGCAGGTCATGGGCGATCTGCGCATTGGAATCGGCCAGCGACTGGTTCTGGCACATCACGCAGCGCAACTCGTGGGTCAGCGCGTTGAAGCGCGTTTCCTCGGCCGCGTCGCGGAAGTCCAGGGGCCTGGGATCGCTGACCTGGGCGGAAGCCTGAAGAGAGACAAGCAAGGCAACGGCGCAGAGCAGGGCCTGCAGCCAACGGCGCGCAAGGATTTTTTGTAGAGCGGAGCTTGCTCCGCTGCTTTGCATTTTTTGGACCTGGCCGGAAGGCAGCGGAGCAAGCTCCGCTCTACAGGGGACGCCGACAATCTGATTCATCGCGCACGCTCCGCAGCGGCCAGTGCCGGCAGCAGTTCGCCTTCGATGATGGCGTTGTCCAGCGGGCCGACATGCTTCCAGCGCACGATGCCGCTTCCATCGACCAGGAAGGTTTCCGGCGCACCGTAGATGCCCCAGTCGAGCGCGGCACTGCCGGAGACATCGCTGATGATGGTGTCGTAGGGGTCGCCGAACTGGTCCAGCCAGCGCAGCGCGTCTGCAGGTTCGTCCTTCAGGTCGTAACCGATCACGCGCAGCTTGCCGGTTTTGGCGAAGGCGCTGATGACCGGATGTTCGACCCGGCACTCCGGGCACCAGCTGCCCCAGACGTTGAGCAGATAGGGCTTGCCGTGCAACGTGGCCAGGTCGAAGGTCTTGCCGGGCTCGTGCAGCAGCGGCAGCACGGTGGCCGGCGCTGCCTTGCCGATCAGCGCCGAAGGCAGGGCCTGGCGATCGGGACGATCCGAACGCTGGACCGACACCAGCAGCAGCGCGAAGAACGCTAGCAGGCACAGCGTGGCGACCACCAGCACGGGACGCGAGACGCCGCGACGTTCGGGCGTGGCGCTCATGCGAGGTCCTTTTCCTTGCGGCGGCGGAAGCGCTTGTCGGTTGCGGCAACCAGGCCACCCAGCGCCATCAGCACCGCGCCGGCCCAGATCCAGCGCACCATCGGCTTGACCTGGATGCGCACCGCCCAGGCGCCATTGCCCAGCGATTCGCCCAGCGCCACGTAGACATCGCCCAGCACGCCGGGGCGCACGGCCGATTCGGTCATCACCTGGCCACCGCTGGCATAGGCGCGTTTTTCCGGATGCATCGTCTGCAGCGGTTGGCCATGGCCGGTGAGCTGCAGGGTGGCCAGGTCGGAGGTGTAGTTGGGGCCTTGTCGTTCGGCCACGCCGTCGAAGGTGAAGCCATAGCTGCCGACCTCGACGCTCTGGCCGGGCTTCAACGCGACTTCGCGCTGCACGTTGAGTGCTTCGACCATCAGTGCGCCGATCAGGAACACCGCCAGGCCGAAGTGGGCCAGGCTCATGCCCAGCATCTCGGCGGTCATGCGGCCCTGCGCACGCACGCGGCTCCACACAAAGCGCAGCGTGCCGCCGCCGACCCACAGCGCGCCGAACACGGCCGCAGCCACCTTCCATTTGCCTTGCGGCGCCAGGAAGAACGCGGCCACGCCACCGATCAGGGCAAGCACTGCCCACGGCACCAGCATCGCCCACACGCGCGAAGTCTGCTCGCGCTGCCACTTGAACAGCGGGCCGAACGGCACCAGCAGCACCAGCGGCGCCATCAGCAGGACGAACAGCAGGCTGAAGTAGGGCGGGCCGACCGAAATCTTGCCCAGGTCCAGCGCGTCGGCCAGCAGCGGATACAGCGTGCCCAGCGCGACCATCGCGCAGGCCGAACCCAGCAGCACGTTGTTGGCCAGCAGCAGGGTTTCGCGAGAACTGGCGGCGAACGGCGCGCCGTCCTCGAACTGCGGCGCGCGCAGCGCGTACAGCAGCAACGAGCCGCCGACCACGATGCCCAGGAAGATCAATACGAACAGCCCGCGCGTGGGATCGGCCGCGAACGCATGCACGCTGGTCAGCACCCCCGAGCGTACCAGGAAGGTGCCCAGCAGCGACAGCGAGAACGCGGCGATGGCCAGCAGCAGCGTCCAGCTGCGGAAACTCCCGCGTTTTTCGGTCACCGCCTGCGAATGCAGCAGCGCCGCCCCGGCCAGCCACGGCATGAAGCTGGCGTTTTCCACCGGGTCCCAGAACCACCAGCCGCCCCAGCCCAGTTCCGAATACGCCCACCAGCTGCCCAGCGCGATGCCGCCGGTCAAAAACGCCCAGGCGACATTGGTCCACGGCCGGGTCCAGCGCAGCCAGCGCGCGTCCACCTGGCCATCCAGCAACGCGGCGATGGCGAAGGCGAACGGCACCGAGAAACCCACGTAGCCCAGGTACAGCATCGGCGGATGGATGATCATCCCCGGGTCCTGCAGCAGCGGGTTGAGGTCGCGCCCTTCGGCAGCGGCCGGCAGCAACCGCGCGAACGGGTCGGACGTGAAGATCAGGAACGACAGGAAGCCGACGCTGACCACGCCCATGACGCCCAGCACGCGCGCGACCACGCGCTCGGGCAGGGTCTCGGAAAACAGGGCGACGGCCGAGGTCCACAGCGCCAGCACCAGCGCCCACAGCAGCAGCGAGCCCTCATGCGAACCCCACACCGCGGTGTAGCGGTAGACCATGGGCAGCAGTGAATTGGAATTCTCGGCGACGTACCTGACCGAGAAATCCTGGGTCACGAACGCGATGGTCAGGACCACGAACGCCAAGCCGACCGCGACCAGTTGGGCCAGCGCCGCAGGGCGCGCCACCGACATCCAGGTCGCATTGCCGCGCTGTGCGCCCACCAAGGGCAGTACGGTCTGCAGCACCGACACCAGCAGGGCCAGCACCAGTGCAAGCTGGCCAAGTTCAGGAAGCACGGGTAGACCTCGGAAGCGGTGCGGCAATCCCTGCGCGGGCGCAGACACGGGAAACGGGCATCAGCGCAGGGGCCCGGCGGGCGGTTGGACCGGCACGTCGTGCTTCTGGTGCGCCTTGCCCATCTTCTCGGCCACTTCCCTGGGCATGTAGGTTTCGTCGTGCTTGGCCAGCACTTCGGTGGCGACGAACTGGCCGCCGCGCATCGAACCGGTGGCGATCACCGCCTGGTCCTCGCGGAACAGGTCCGGCAGGATACCGGTATAGCGCACCGGCAGTTGCGCATCGCCGTCGGTCACGCGGAAGTGCGCCTCCAGCGAACCATCGGGCCGCTTGAACGAGCCGCGCTCGACCATGCCACCCAGCCGGAAGCGCGACTGGCTGCCGGCTTCGCCCTTGAGCACTTCGGACGGCGTGTAGAGATAGGCGACGTTGCGCTGCAGGGCCATCGCCACCAGCGCCGTGGCGGCACCTGCGGCCAGCACCAGCACCATGACCAGCAGCAGCCGGCGGCGGCGGACCGGGTTCATCGCACCAGCTCCGTATCGGCGCTCGGTGCGGGCTTGCCGCCACGGCGCTGGCGGCTGCCGCGCAGGCGCGCATCGCGCAGCAGCTTGCGGATCTGCAGGCGCGGGACGATGAAGTCCCACAACAGCACCACGGCGAACACCGCATAGGCTGCGATCACGTAATGCAGGTAGCTCATGCGCGCTCCCCGGCCAGCCTGGCGACCCAGTCTTTGCCAGACTCGCGGCGCAGGTTGTCGGCGCGCGCGCGCATCAGCAGCGAGCCGGCAAACCAGCATTTGGTCGCCAGCATCATGATCCACAGTGGCGTGATCATGCTGGCGTCCATGTGCGACTTGCCGAACAGGTTGATGGTCTGGCCCTGGTGCAGCGAGTTCCACCACACCACTGAATAGCGGATCACCGGCAGCAGCGCGACGCCGACGATGGCCAGCAGGCCAGCGGCGCGCGCGGCGGCGCGGCGGTCCTCGATGGCCGCGTAAAGGCCCATCACGCCCAGGTAGAGGAACAGCAGGATCAGTTCGGTGGTCAGGCGCGGGTCCCAGTCCCACCAGGTGCCCCACATCGGCTTGCCCCAGATCGAACCGGTCGCCAGGGTGATGACGGTGAAGGCCGCGCCGATCGGCGCGCAGGCCATCGCCAGCACTTCGCACAGCTTGATCCGCCAGATCAGGGCGATGGCCGCATACAGCGCCATCAGCCCGAATACGAACATGCTCATCCAGGCACTGGGCACGTGGATGTAGAGGATGCGGAAGCTGTCGCCCTGCTGGTAGTCGGCCGGCACCACGAACAGCGCCTGCCACAGCCCGATGCCCAGCAGCACCAGGCCCACCAGATGGCACCAGGGCGCCCAGCGCGCGGCGAATCGGTCGAAGATCGGTGGAGACCCCAGCCGGTGGAACCACAGCACCACCGCATTCTTGTTGGACATCGCAACCTGCTCGCTTCAAGGAGGAACCGCGCCCGGCGGGGACGGAGCGGTACAACCTGCCACGCAAGGCGCGTGTGCTGGCGTTGCGGACATTTTTTCAGAAAGGTGGCCGCCACGCCAATGACGGGCGTGGCGGGTCCGGTGCGATTCAGTCCACGCGGATCTGCGCCGAGGACGTAAGCCGGCTTATTTGAGCGTCAGCGTGCCGTTCATCAGGGTCGAATGGCCCGGGAACGTGCAGAAATACGAAGATGGGCCGCCGGCCAGCTTGGCCACCGGGATGGTCACCGACGTGGTTTCGCCGCTGCCGATCAGTTTGCTGTGCGCCACCACCCGCGCATCGCCGGCCTTGACGTAGTCGGCCGCTTCGCCAGCGCTGATGCCGTCGGCGGCGACCGCGGACAGGTCGGTGGTTCTGGCCACCACCACGTTGTGGCCCATCACGTTCTTGGGCAGCTTGCCGGAGTGGGACAGGTTGATGGTGAAGTCCTTGCAGCTCTTGGGCACGTCGATGTTGGCCTTGTCGAACTTCATCGCGTCATCGCCGGTCAGGTCGGCCGAACAGGTGGCGGCCTGGGCCGCCAGCGGGGCCGACAGCAGCAGGGTCATCACGGTCAGGGTCTTGCGCAGCATCGGGGTCTCCAGAAATACGCGGTAGGGGTGACGCACCGGGGATGGTCGCAGACCAGGCCGCGTCGTGCGCGCTCGCGACGGGTAGGGAGGAGGAATTCCAGCGCGTACCTGGATGCGGGTCGTTGTGACGCGTGCCGCAGCGCTCAGTTCAGGGCAATGCGGATCGCGGCCGCGGCGGCCAGCGGCGCCAGCACCAGCGCGAGTACCAGGCCGGCCGCCAGCAGCAGCAGGGCGCCGATGGCATCGAGGCCCTGGGCACTGGCGGCGACGCTGCCCGCGCCGAACACCAGCACCGGCACATACAGCGGCAGGGCCAGCAGCGACAGCAGGATCCCCGAGCGGCGCATGCCGACGGTGAGCGCGGCCACGACCGCGCCCAGCAGGCTCAGCAGCGGTGTGCCCAGTAGCAGCGAGGCCATCAGCACCGGCAGCTGCGCGTGCGGCAGGTGCAGCAGTTCGCCCAGCAGCGGCGCGAACACCACCAGCGGCAGGGCGGTAGTCAGCCAGTGGCTGAACACACGCACGGCGACCAGCCAGGCCAGCGGGACCGGCGCCAGGATCCATTGTTCGAGCGAACCGTCCTCGGCATCGCCGCGGAACAGCGTGTCCAGCGCCAGCAGGCCGGCCAGCAGCACCGCCAGCCACAGCACGCCGGCGGCGACGTTGGACAGCCGTTCCGGCGCGCCGCCCAGCGACAGCGCGAACAGCACCACCACCAGCAGCGCGAACAGCGCCGGCTGCAGCGCATCGCCGCGGCGGCGCCACATCAGGCGCAGGTCGCGCTTGAGCAGGGCCGCGGCCACGCCGGGAAGACTCACGCTGCCATCCATGTGCTACTCGCCCGCCTCCGGATGCCCCGGCCCGACCGTTCCGGGCCGGGCGTTCGCCGCGGCCGATGCCGATGCCGACGGGACGTCGGCCAGGGACGACGGCTCACCCAGGTCCAGCATCCGGGTGCGCACCGGCGGCGCGGCGTACGCGCCATGGGTGGTCACCAGCGCTGCACCGCCGCTGCGCAGGTGCGCGGCGACCATGCGGTTGACCAGAGTGATGCCGTCCAGGTCCAGATTGGCGTAGGGCTCGTCCAGCAGCCACAGCGGCGCCGGCGCCAGCCACAGGCGGGCCAGCGACAGGCGTTTCTTCTGGCCGGCCGAAAGCTGGCGGGCCGGCGTGTCCTCATAACCGGCCAGGCCGGTCAACGCCATCGCATCGACCGGCTGCTGGTTGGGCCGGCGCCCGTGCAGGCCGCACAGGAAGTCCAGGTTCTCCAGCGCGCCCAGGTCGCTCTTCAGCGCGGGCAGATGGCCCAGGTACGCCATCGCCCTGGCACGCGCGGCGGTGGCGGCGGGCACGCCGTCCAACAAGATGTGGCCGTCATCTGCCCGCAGCAGGCCGGCCAGCACGCGCAGCAGCGTGGTCTTGCCGGCGCCGTTGCCGCCCTGGACCAGCAGCGCTTCACCGGCATCGACGTGGAAATCGAGCGGGCCGAACACCGGTTCTTCGTTGCGGCTGAAAGCCAGTGCCTGGACGGACAGCAGGGGCGGGCGCGGGGCGTCGGACGTCATCGCGCCCATTGTAGGGCGCGTTCACGCAGCGCGGCTGGCCTCAGGCGATCCAGTCGGTGAAGGCGTCGTCGCTGAACTCGGGTGGCTGGGCGTGCTGCATGCGCAATCGCACCGGCTCGCCGGCGTGCCAGTACAGGGTGCCGGCCTGGCCGAACCGGCGAGCCAGCGCATCGGCCTGCTCGGGCGTCACATCCAGCACCAGCCAACCGTGTTCGACCGCGCCGCCCTGGGCATTGCAGCCCAGCGCGCGGTGGAGGGCCAGCCCGGTTTCCAGCAGGTGCCGTTCCAGCGCCTCACCGGCCTCCAGGTTGCGCTGCTCGCCGGCGGGGTGGGAATGTGGGTTCCAGGCGGTCACGAACTGGTAGCTGCCCGCTTCCAGCTGGCGCTCCACGTCCTCGGCCGACTGTCCGACCTGGAACAGCCATTCCTGGCGGCCGACCACCACGAAGTAATGCGCGGCCGCATACAGCTGCGCCAGTTCACCGAGCGGCCGGTCGTCTTGATCGATGTCCCCTGTCATGGGCCGATCATGGCCCGCCGGCTGCGCTCGGCGCTATCCGCCGAAGGTCGTGCCCGGACGCGATCCGGCATCGGACGATTCACCGCCGCGTACATCGCTTGCGTACACTGACTGGCCCTCATGAACAGGCCGGATTCCGGGACGATGCAGCCGCAGACCAAGCTGCCCCGCGTGGGCACCACCATCTTCACCGTGATGTCGCAGCTGGCCGCCGAACACGGCGCGGTCAACCTGGGCCAGGGCTTTCCGGACTTCCCGGTGCCCCAGCGCCTGGTGGACGAGCTGGACAAGGCCATGCGCGCCGGCCACAACCAGTACCCGCCGATGACCGGCGTGGCGCCGCTGCGCCAGGCCATCGCCGGCAAGGTGCTGCGCTGCTACGGCGCCCACGTGAATCCGGACACCGAGATCACCGTGACCAGCGGCGCCACCGAGGCGCTGTTCAACGCCATCCACGCGGTGGTGCGGCCGGGCGAAGAGGTCATCGTGCTGGACCCGGCCTACGACAGCTACGAACCCGCGATCGACCTGGCCGGCGCCCGGGCCGTGCACGTGGCGCTGGACCCGCAGACCTTCGCGGTGGACTGGGACAAGGTCCGCGCGGCGATCACGCCGAAGACCCGGCTGATCATGGTCAACAGCCCGCACAACCCGTCCGGGGCGATGTTCGGCAAGGCGGATCTGGAAGCGCTGACCGCGATCCTGGCCGGCACCGACATCTTCCTGATCTCCGACGAGGTCTACGAACACATCGTGTTCGACGGCCGCACCCACGAGTCGGTGCTGCGCTGGCCGGAACTGGCCGCGCGCGCGTTCGTGATTTCCAGCTTCGGCAAGACCTATCACTGCACCGGCTGGAAGATCGGCTATGCGATCGCGCCGTCGGCACTGACCGCCGAATTCCGCAAGGTGCACCAGTACAACACCTTCACCAGCTTCGCGCCGGCCCAGTACGCCTTCGCCGCGATGCTGGAAGCCGAGCCGGAGCACGACGAGGAGCTGGGCGCGTTCTACCAGGCCAAGCGCGACAGGTTCCGCGAGCAGCTGCTGACGACCAAGCTCAAGCCCTTGCCGGTGCCGGGCGGCTATTTCCAGCTGGTCGACTACTCGGCGATCAGCGACCTGCCGGACATCGAATTCGTGAAGTGGCTGACGGTCGAACACGGCGTGACCGCGATCCCGCTGTCGCCGTTCTACGAAATCCCACCGGCCGGCCAGCGCCTGGCGCGGCTGTGCTTCGCCAAGAACGCCGCCACGCTGGATGCGGCGATCGAACGGCTGGCCAGGCTCTGATGGAGGCGCCGATGCAGGATCTGCGTATCGCCCTGGTCCAGGGCGCCACCCGCTGGCACGACCCGGCCGGCAACCGCGCCTATTACGGCGACTTGATCGCGCCGCTGGCCGGGCAGTCGGACTTGGTGATCCTGCCGGAGACCTTCACCAGCGGCTTCTCCAACGATGCCATCGACAAGGCCGAAGGCATGGACGGGCCGACCGTTGCCTGGATCGGCGAGCAGGCCGTGCAGCTCGATGCGGCCGTCACCTGCAGCGTGCAGCTGCGCACCGACGAGGGCGTGTTCAACCGGCTGCTGTGGGCCACGCCGGACGGGCAACTGGCGTACTACGACAAGCGCCACCTGTTCCGCTATGCCGGCGAGCACAAGCGCTATGCGCCCGGCCGCGACCGACTGAGCGTGGAGTGGAAGGGCTGGCGGATCAATCCGCAGGTCTGCTACGACCTGCGCTTTCCGGTGTTCTGTCGCAACCGGTTTGACGTGGAGCGTCCGGGTCAGCTGGATTTCGACCTGCAGCTGTTCGTCGCCAACTGGCCATCGCCACGTGCGTATGCGTGGAAGACGCTGCTGCGCGCGCGGGCGATCGAAAACCTGTGCGTGGTCGCGGCGGTCAACCGCGTCGGAACGGACGGCAACGGCCTGACCTATTCGGGCGACAGCGTGGTGCTCGATGCGCTGGGCCGGCCGCTGGCCGAAGCCGATGCGTCCGAAGGCATCACCCATGTGGCGGTGTCGGCCGAGGCATTGCGCGCGCATCGCGAACATTTCCCGGCGATGCTGGATGCCGACAGCTTCGAGCTGCGCTGAAGGCTGGTAGGAGCAACGGCCCTGGGCGGGGGCCGCTTCAGCGGCGATGTGGCCTTGCCGGGAAAGCCCTTCGCCGCTGAAGCGGCTCCCACGATGGCTGGATCCTCCGTAGGAGCGCCCCATGGGCGCGAAGGGCTTCACCGGGAAAGCCCCATCGCGGGCATGGCCCGCTCCTACTTCTCGAAGCTCAGCTCGTAGGACACGTAGAACGGCGCGCGCACCGGCACCATCAGCAGCTTGCCGCGCAGGAATTTCTCCATGCAGATCGACAGTGGCGTGCTGCCTTCGCGCCAGGTGTGCTCGATGGCGCCGCGTGCGTCCAGGCGCGCCACGATCACGAACGGGCTGGTGTCCGGATTGGGCGTGGCGCAGACCTTGACGCCTTGCTCCAGGGTGTCGGATTGGGTGATCTGCATGGCCTTGGCCACATCGCTTGGCAGCGAGGCTTCATCCTTGTCGGCCTGGGCCTTAGCCTCGGAGAAACTGGCGGGATTGCCGGCTTCGCCGCCGGTGGCAGGCGCCTGGGCCAGCGCGGGCAGGGTGAAGGCACCGGCCAGCAATGCGGAAACAAGAACGAGGGATCGGCGCATGGGATTCTTCCGGAAGCGTGCAGGGGTCAACGATAGCCGGCGGCCTGCAGTTCGAACAGTTCGGCGTAGCGGCCGCCTTCGGCCAGCAGGCTTTCGTGGGTGCCGACCGCCTCGATCTGGCCCAGGTGCAGCACCAGGATGCGGTCGGCCATGCGCACCGACGAGAAGCGATGCGAGATCAGTACCGCGGTGCGCTGGTCGGACAGCTCGCGGAAGCGCTGGAACACCTCGAACTCGCTGCGCGCATCCAGCGCGGCGGTGGGCTCGTCCAGGATCATCACCTGCGCCTGGCGCATGTAGGCCCGCGCGATGGCGACTTTCTGCCACTGGCCGCCGGACAGATCTACCCCGGTCTTGAAACGGCGCCCGATCAGCTGGTCGTAGCCGGCCGGCAGGCCTTCGATCACCTGGTCGGCCAGCGCGCTGTGGGCGGCATCGCGGATGCGCGCGGCATCGTCCATCGCCTCGATCCGGCCCACGCCGATGTTCTCGCCGGCGGTCAGGTAATAGCGCACGAAGTCCTGGAAGATCACTCCGACATTGGCGCGCAGTTCGTCCAGGTCGTAGTCGCGCAGGTCGCGTCCGTCCAGCAGGATGCGGCCTTCGTCCGGGTCGTACAGACGCGCCAGCAGCTTGACCAGGGTGGTCTTGCCGGCGCCGTTCTCGCCGACCAGGGCCAGCACTTCGCCGGCCTTGAGCTCGAAATCCAGGTGCCGCACCGCCCAGTGTTCGGCATCGGGGTAACGGAAGCCGACGTTCTCGAACACGAAACCCTGGCGGATCGGCTTGGGGAAGGGCGCCGGTTCGCCAGGGGAGACGATTTCCGGCTGGATCGCGAAGAACGAGAACAGGTCGTCCAGGTACAGCGCTTGCCCCGCCACCTGCGAAAACCCGACCAGCAGCCCTTCCAGCAGCTGGCGCAGGCGCAGGAAGCTGCCGGCCAGGAAGGTCAGGTCGCCGATCGAGAAATCGCCCTTGACCGTGCGCCAGGCGATGTAGGCGTAGGCCACGTAGTAACCCAGCGAGCCCAGACCGGCCAGCGCCGTGCCCCAGATCGCGCGGCGCTTGGCCAGCACCCGGTTGGCGGTGAACAGCTTCAGCGACAGCGTGCGGTAGCGGTCGATCAGGAAACGGTGGAGGTTGAAGATCTTCACCTCCTTGGCCGTTTCCACGCTGGCGCCGGTCTGGCGCACGTATTCGAGCTGGCGGCGCTCGGGCGTCCACTGGAAATTGAGCGAATAGCCCAGCGCGTTGAAGTGCGATTCGCCCACGAACGCCGGTACCAGCGCCACGATCAGCAGCACGATCAGCCAGGGCGCGTAGGCCAGCAGGCCGATGCCGAAGCTGATCACGGTGATGCTGTCCTGGACCTGGCCGAACAGCTGGCTGAGCAGGTTCATCCGGCCCATGGTCTGGCGGCGCGCGCGATCCAGCCTGTCCTGCACCTCCGGGTCTTCGAAGTCCTCCAGATCCAGTGTGGCCGCATGTTCCATCAGGCGGATGCTGGTGGCGTTGGTGAACAGCTCCGACAGCAGCGTATCGGCGTAGCTGATCAGCCGGCCGAGCAGGTCCGAGCCGATCGCCAGGGCGAATTCCAGCAGCAGCAGCTCCATCAGCTTCGAGAGTTGGCCGCTGGCCAGCGCATCGCCGAGCGAATCGAAGCGCATGCCGGCGCCGACCAGGCGCACCGCTTCATCGATGATCAGCTTGCCGACATACAGCGTGGCCACCGGCAGCAGCGCCTTGACCAGGCGCAGGCCCAGGCTGCCCACGGTCAGCCAGGGGCTGGTGGACCACACCATGCGCAGGAACGGCGGCAGGTTGCGCATCGCGTCGAAACGCTCACGCAAGCTGGGACTCTTGCCGGAACGCCCGGCCGCGGAAGGGGATGCCATGAACTCATTGTGCCGCCGCGGCGGCGCACTGCGGATGAAGTGCGCCGACCCGGGTACCCTAACCGTAGAGCGGAGCTTGCTCCGCTGCTCGTCGGTCAGTTCCCTGGGAAGACCTCAGCCGAGCGAGCTCGGCTCTACAGAGGCTGGGTGCGCCTATCGCATCGGGGCGCGGGGAGCGGGACTTCAGTGGTGTGCGCCATCCGGGCCATGCACGTGGCCATGATTGGCTTCGTCTTCGGTCGGCTCGCGCACGCCCGCCACTTCCACGGCGAAATGCAGGTTGCGCCCGGCCAGCGGATGGTTGCCGTCGATGGTGACTTCGGTGTCGCCGACCTCGGTGACCATGACCACGATCGGGCCCTGGTCGCCGTGTGCTTCGAACTGCATGCCCGGGGTCACATCGGCACCTTCCGGGAACGCGGCGCGCGCGACCTTCTGCACCAGCTGCTCGTGGCGCGGGCCGTAGGCCAGCTCCGGAGGCACATCGGCGGTCAGCGTGTCACCGGCCTGTTTGCCGGTCAGTGCCTGCTCCAGGCCGGGGACGATGTTGCCGGCGCCATGCAGGTAGGCCAGCGGCGCGTCTGGGGCGGAGCGATCGATGACAACGCCTTCGTCGTCGGTCAGAACGTAGTGGATGGTGGCGACGCGGCCGTCCATGATTTCCATGGGAAACCTCTCGAAGTTGAAAAGGGGTACGCCGGCAGCTTCACGACGCGAACGGGACTTGCCCGGCTACCTTAGGCAAAGGCCTTGTCCGATACAACCGCGCGGGTCTTTTGGTCCTTCATGGATTCAGTCCCGATGCAGTCGGTGCCAAGCATCAGCCGGCGGGCGGCGGCTCGGCCATCGTCGCGTGGCGCGCCTGGAAGACCTCAGGTGTCTGCGGCTTGATGAACAAGGCGGTGAGCTCGGGATATTGGCGCTTCACCGCGGTTTCGATGCGGGTGATGCAGGCCTCGATCTGCGGGGTGGTGCGCTCATCCTCGAATTCGGCACTGAGCATGGCCACCACCTGGTTGGGGCCCATCTGCATGCTGGTCACGCCGTTGGGATTGCGCACGTCGCCGTCGGCCCTGGCCACTTCCAGGATCGTCTGCGCGATCTGCGGATGGGCCGGCTCGCCGACCAGCAGGCCCTTGGTTTCACGGGCCAGCAGAAAGGCAGTCACGGCCAGCACCACGGCAATGCCCAGCGAGGCGATGCCATCCAGGACCGGCATCTCCAGCAGCTGCGCCAGGACCAGACCCAGCAGGGCGATCCCCAGGCCCAGCAGCGCCGCGCTGTCTTCCAGCAGTACGGTGAAGGTGGACGGATCCTTGCTGCGGCGGAAAGCCTGGAAGTAGCCCAGCTTGCCCTTGGTGGCGCGGAACTGGCGCAGGGCGATGATCCAGGACGTGCCTTCGAACACGGTCGACACGCCCAGCACGATGTAGCTGGCCAGATAGTTGGTGGCCGGTTCCGGCCGGCGGATGTGCTGGATGCCCTCGTATGCCGACACGCCGGCGCCGGCGGCGAACACCAGCAGCGCCACGATGAAGCTCCAGAAGTACAGCTCGCGCCCGTAGCCGAACGGATGGGTCGGATCGGGCTTCTTTTCCGAACGGCGCATACCATAGAGCAGCAGCAGTTCGTTGACCGTATCGACCAGCGAGTGCACGCCTTCGCTGAGCATCGCCGAGCTGCCGGAAAACGCGGCCGCGACGAACTTGGCGATGGCGATGGCCAGGTTGCCGGCCAGGGCGGCGTAGACGACAAGGCGCGAGCCGGAAGATTGGGCCATGGGCGTGGGGCGTCATCGAAGGGCGGCTGTCATTTTGGTCAGCGGCGCGTCCCGGCGACGTGATCCCGCCGCGCCCGTCGCAAACGTGGTGCCGTGCGTGGCCGAGATTGCGTCGCGGGCCGCTACAATCGCCCGCCCTGATGCGAGTCCCAAGCAGCCATGTCCGAACTCCCCGTCTGTCCCCAGTGCACCCTGGAGAACACCTATGCAGACGGCGCGCTGTGGATCTGCGCCGATTGCGGATTCGAATGGTCGGATGCAGCGCCTGCGGAAACCTCGATCGTGGTGGTCCGCGACAGCAACGGCAATGTCCTGGCCCAGGGCGACACCGTGGTGGTGATCAAGGACCTCAAGGTCAAGGGCTCGTCGATCCCGCTCAAGCAGGGCACGGTCATCCGCGGCATCCGCCTGGTCGAGGACGATGCCGAGCACATCGAAGGCCACTCGGACAAGATCAAGGGCCTGGTGCTGAAGACCTGCTTCCTGCGCAAGGCCTGAGCGCGGGAGTTTCAGGCGCCCGGTACCAGCGGATCCAGGTGCGGGGCCAGCACCTGCGCGACCCAGTCCATGAAGGCGCGCACCCGATGGGGCAGGTGCCGCCGCTGTGCGTAGACCAGCGTGACCGGCATCGGTTCGGACGGGAACTCGGCCAGCACTTCCACCAGCGCGCCGCTGTGGAGCAGGGCGCGCACGCCCAGGACGGGGACCTGGATGATGCCCAGTCCCGCCTGTGCGGCCGCCGTGTACGCATCGCCGTTGTTGACGGTGACCGGCCCGCCCATCGCGATCGTGCGATAGCCATCGCCGTCGCGGTATTCGAACCCCAGCGGCCGCTGGCCCAGGTTGCCGACGTAGTGGACCAGGTCGTGCCGGGCCAGGTCCTGGATCGACAGCGGCGTACCGCGCCGGGCCAGGTACCCGGGGCTGGCGCAGTTGACCATGCGCATCAGGCCCAGCGGCCTGGCCACCAGGCTGGTGTCATGCAGCGCCCCTCCGCGGATCACGCAGTCGAAGCCTTCGCGGACCAGGTCGACGTGCCGGTCGGTGCTGCTGATCTCCACCTCCAGCTGCGGATGGTCGGCGAGGAATTCGGGCAGGCGCGGAATCACCAGTCCGCGCGCCATGCCGCCGGTCATGTCCACGCGCAAGCGGCCACGCAACCGCGTGATGTCGCGCTGGAACATGCCCTGCAGTTCGTCCATGTCGTCGATCAGGTCGCGACTGCGCTGGTAGAAGGTGGCGCCATCGGCGGTGAGCTGCACCCGGCGCGTGGTCCGGTGCAGCAGCTGGGTACCGACGCTGGCTTCCAGCTGCTGCACGGCATTGGAGACGCTGGCTTTGGACAGGCCAAGCGCGTCGGCCGCGCGGGTGAACGCGCCCAGTTCGGCCACACGTTGGAAGATGCGCAGGGCGTCCAGGGAATCCATGGTTGTTCGCCATTCGTGAACAGTTAAATCAGGATTGCGCGGTTTATTCGCCCGTGCAAGGTCAATAGCCTGTGGGCTCCGAGCATTGCGCTCCCCGGTACTGGAGACCTTCCGATGAGCACCGAATCCACGATCACCCTGATCACCGGCGGCAGCCGCGGCCTGGGCCGCAACGCCGCCCTGGCGCTGGCCGACGCCGGTGGCGATCTGATCCTGACCTATCACCAGCAGGCCGATGCCGCCCAGGAGGTGGTCGCGCAGATCCAGGCCAAAGGCCGCCGCGCCGCCGCTCTGCGCCTGGATGTCTCCGATGCGGCGTCCTTTGACGCCTTTGCCGGGCAGGTGAGGGAGGTATTGGCCGGCTGGCAGCGCAGCCAGCTGACCGGATTGGTCAACAACGCCGGCACCAGCCTGCACGCCTCGATCGCCGAAACCACCCAGGCCCAGTTCGATGAGGTCGTGGCCGTGCACCTGAAGGCCCCGTTCTTCCTGACCCAGGCGCTGCTGCCGCTGATCGCCGACGGTGGCCGCATCCTCAACATCTCCAGCGGCCTGGCCCGCTTCGCCCTGCCGGGCAGTTCGGCCTACGCCATGATGAAAGGTGGCATCGAAGTGTTCACCCGTTATCTGGCGCGCGAACTGGGCGAGCGTGGCATCAGCGCCAACACCCTGGCCCCGGGCGCGATCGAGACCGACTTCAGCGGTGGCATGGTCCGGGACAATCCGCAGGTCAATGCGATGGTGGCCGCCAATACCGCCCTGGGCCGCGCCGGCAGGCCGGACGACATCGGCCCGGTCGTCGCCGCGCTGATGGCGCCGGGCACGGCCTGGATCAACGGACAGCGCGTGGAAGCCTCGGGCGGGATGTTCGTATAACCCGATGCGTATTGCAGCCCGCGCTGTTGCACGGTGCGGGCAGCGCCATCCAGCGCCGACCCGGCGGCTAAATCGGCGACGACAAGCATTCGCGCAGAAAAGACAAAGGCCGCTTGCGCGGCCTTTGTTGACTGTCTGCCAGGACGTGGCGGATCAGCTGGTGCCTTCCTGACCGTCGACTTTCTTCAGCACGCGGGTATTGCCAAGCACTTCGACCCGGCCGCCGGCCTTGCGGAAGGCTTCCAGGTCGGCCTGCAGGCGCTCGTGGGTCAGGGCGCCACCCTTCTCGTTGCCGCTCTTGCTCTTGCTGGCCATGGTCATCTTCGAACTGGTACGGGGCATGAAAATCTCCTGTGTCAGTACATCGTCAAGGGAATACCGCGGCGCAGCTGGTCGTGGTGGACCTGCCGGATGTCGCGGCAATACGGGGCGCCCATTACGAAGCGGCGGCAGACCTGCGGCCGGCTTGCGTAGATGGTGCAACCCATGTCGGGGCCGACCGCCACGCACCAGCCTTCTTCGTCGCGTGCCATCACGCGCAGTCCTTCGCGCGTCTGGGTGGTGAGGTAGGAGGGCACCTTGTTGTCGTCCGGATCCAGCACCACGGTCAGGCGGCAGCAGATGGCATCGCAGCGACCGCATTGCACAGACGGATCGACGCTGGTTTCGAAGTCGTCGAGGTCGTTCACTGCACGGCCTCGTTGCCACGTTGGTAATAAAGCAACTGCGCCTGGCGCTTGTGGCCGGGCGCCGACGGCAGCCTGGGCGTGGTCAGGCGGAAGCCATGTCCAGCCAGGCTGCGGGTAAAGACGCCGGCATGGCCGCGCGACGGATCGCTGATCACCACCTCGCAGGCCGGACGCGCCAGCGAAGGCAGCAGCGCCGCCAAGGCCAGCGCCGGCGCACGTTCGTACAGCACATCGCTGCCGATGATCAGGTCGAAGCGGCCCATGCCCTCGCTGCCGGTCATCCAGTCCATACGGCGATAGGTGACCGCGCCCAGGTCGTTCAGCGCGGCGTTGTAGGCCAGGAACACTTCCGTCAATGGATGGTGGTCGCTGGCGACGATTTCAACACCGCGACGACGCAAAACCAGGCTGGCCAGGCCCAGACCGCAGCCCAGTTCCAGCACGCGCTTGCCGTCGACCACGTGAGTGGCCATCGCCAGCGCCAACAGCTCGCCCGACGGCCAGACCTGGCCGAACAAGCTCCATTGGGCCGACGAGATGCCGACGTCGGCAGCCAGGTCGTCCGGATCGGCGTACTGCTGCAGATCGGTCAACGCACGGATGCGGAAATGCTGGTCGCCAAAGGCGTAATCGCGGATCTGGGTCTGATAGCCCGGCACGGGCGCTCCCGGAGATATCCACCAGCAGGTGCGCTGATGAACCGGAGAAAAGAGAGCGAGAGACGGGCGCCTGATTGGCCGGACGAAACGCGCGCGTAGCAGCGTGGAACGTGTTCAGGATAACACAGTTGGTTCCACAAACCCTTCACCTGGGATGAAGGGCGTGCTAGGCGTTGGCGCTGCTAGCCGCGCCGACCGCTTCCGGTCAGTCGCGCTTGCCGGCGTCCAGCGCCGGATAATCCGTGTAGCCCTTGGCGCCACCGCCATAAAGGGTGTCCGGATCGAAGCTAGCCAGCGGCGCGTCCTGGCGCAGGCGCGCGACCAGGTCCGGGTTGGCGATAAAGGGACGGCCGAAGGCCACCGCATCGGCCTTGCCTTCGCTGAGCGCTGCGACCGCCATGCCCTTGTCGTAGCCGTTGTTGACGATCCAGGGTCCGCGGAACTTGGCTTTCAAGGCGGCGTAGTCGAAGGGGATATTGTCGCGCGGGCCGCCGGTGGCGCCTTCGATGACATGCAGGAAGGCCAGCCCGCCAATCGCGTCCAGTCGCTCGACCGCGCGCTCGAACAGCGGTTGCGGATTGGAATCGCGGGCGTCGTTGGCCGGGGTCACCGGCGACAGGCGCACGCCGGTGCGGCCGGCACCGATTTCATCGGCCACGGCCTGGACCACTTCGGCCAGCAGGCGAGTGCGGTGCTCGATGCTGCCGCCATAGGCGTCGGTGCGGTGGTTGCTGCCGTCGCGTAGGAACTGGTCGATCAGGTAACCATTGGCCGCATGAACTTCCACGCCGTCGAAACCGGCGCCGATGGCATTGCGTGCGGCCGTGCGGTAATCGGCGACCAGCTGCGGGATCTCGTCCAGGGCCAGTTCGCGTGGCGCCGATACCTGTTCCATGCCGTTGGCGGTGAAGGTCTTGCTGTCGGCGCGGATCGCGCTGGGCGCCACCGGCACTTCGCCTTCGGGTAACAGGCTGATGTGGGAGATGCGGCCCACGTGCCAGAGCTGCAGCACGATCTTGCCGCCCGCGGCATGGACCGCCTCGGTCACGGCCTTCCAGCCGGTGACCTGGGCCTGGCTGTAGATTCCGGGCGTATCCAGATAGCCCTGGCCGAGCGGATTGATCTGGGTCGCCTCGGCGATGATCAGGCCGGCGCTGGCGCGCTGGCGGTAGTAGTCGATCGCCAGCGGCGTGGGTACGCGGCCGTCAATGGCGCGGTCGCGGGTCAGTGGCGCCATCACCACGCGATTGGCCAGCGCGATGTCGCCCAGCTGGGTCGGGGAGAACAGGATGCTGGCGTTGGGATTGCTGTCGGCCATGGAACTCGTGGGCACAAAGAAAGCGATAGTGCCCATCGGCCCGTTGGCCGGTGGTGGAAACCGATGCCCATGGCTGGAACGCAGCATCCAGTTTGGCCGGCGCGTTTGGCCTCGCCTTGGCAGGAACGCGCCGGGCCGGTAGCGTGGCGCGCCTCCCATCGCAATGAGCGTGCCTTCCATGATCCAGCGTTTCGACACCGGTCCCCGCATGTCCGAGATGACCGTACACAACGGCGTGGCCTACCTGGCCGGGCAGATCGCCGAAGCCGGTGGCGGCATCGGCGTCCAGACCCGCCAGGTGCTGGCCGAGATCGACGCGCTGCTGGCCAGGGCGGGCACCGACAAGTCGAAGATCCTGCGTGCCGAGATCTTCATGGCCGACCTGTCCGAGTTCGCCGGCATGAACGCCGAATGGGAAGCCTGGGTGGTGCCGGGCCATACCCCGGCCCGCGCTACCGTGCAGGCCCAGCTGGCCCAGCCGGAATGGAAGGTCGAGATCGTCATCACCGCAGCGGTCTGAGGGCTGCCATCCGCATGCCGGCTGGGCGCGACTGCGGGCGCCGGACGAAGCCGGTGACCGAGCCGGCCGCCACAAGCAGGGGTTGACACCATGCAGGACGATTTCTTCGCTCGGCCCAGTACGCCACCGCCCAGCCTGTTCTTCGCCTTGATGCCCGCGCAAGGCGACCAGGCGGTGCTGGACGAGGCGACGCGCCTGCATGCCACGCGCTTTGGTCAGATGAAGCCGGTCATGGCGGCCAAGCGCCACGTGACCCTGCTGTACCTGGGCCAGCCGATGGACGAACAGATTCCGTCGCTGGTGGCGGGGGCGCAGCGCGCCATGGGGTCGCTGCGGGGCGAATCCTTCGTGCTGACGCTGGACCAGGTGGCGGTGTTCGGCCGCAATGCAGTGGTGCTGGCGGCCTCGCAGACCCCGCGCGCGCTGGCCGAACTGGAACAGCGCGTGCGCCAGGCCGCCATGCTCAACCGGCTGCTGCTGACCAGGTCACCGACATTTCGCCCGCACCTGACCCTGGGGCACAACGACGACCGTCGCGCCGCCGCGGAGGACTGCCCGCCGGTGCGCCTGGCGTTTGCCGACTTCGTCCTGCTGCGTGGGGTGACCGGCGCGCCTTACGACGAACTGGGGCGCTGGTCGCTGGACTGATCCCGCGCACGGCCGCGTCCGCCCACCACGCCCATGATGGCGGCCGCGGCCAGCACGCCGGCGGCAATCAGGAATGCGGTGCCGATGAAGGGCAGCCTGGCCTGCGGTCCGACCGAGGCCGAATACACCGCACCGAAGAACACCGGCGACAGCACGCCGGCGATGGCGCCCACGCTGTTGTTGGCGCCCTGCAGCTGGCCCTGCTCGGATTCGGATACCCGCTGGGTCATCAGCGACTGGATGGTCGGCATCGCCATGCCCCACAGCGCGTTGGGCAGCATCGCCGCCACGAACAGCCAGCCGGTCGGCGCCAGGCCCATGCAGGCGATGCCCAGGGCGCCGAAGCACAGGCCGATGACCATCGTGCGGCGATCGCCGAAGCGCTTGACCATCGGCGCGGTCAGCAGGCCCTGGACCACCATGTCCAGCGCGCCGACCAGGGCCAGCAGCATGCCCACCTGCCACGCGCCCCAGCCGTAGCGCGCGCCGGCATACAGCACGAACACCGCCGAGAACACGTGGTGGGCGAAGTACAGCAGGAAGTTCACCACCGCCAGCCCGGTCAGCTCGTGGTGCGAACGCAGCAGGCGCAGCGCACCCAGCGGATTGGCGCGGTGCCAGGAGAAGGCCATGCGCCGCTCGGCGCCGAGCGATTCGGGCAGCACGAACAGGCCATAGCAGAACGCCAGCGCGCTCATCGCAGCCGCCGCCCAGAACGGCGCGCGCGGCGACCATTCGCCCAGCACGCCACCCAGCAGCGGTCCGGCGACGAAGCCGGCGCTGAAGGCCGCGCCGATCAGGCCGTAGCCGCGCGCGCGGTTTTCCGGCGTGGTGATGTCGGCCATGTAGGCGTAGACGGTGGTGAAGCTGGCGGTGGTGATGCCCGAGATGATGCGTCCGGCGGCCAGCCACCACAGGTTCGGCGCCACCGCCATCAGCAGGTAGTCCACGGCCAGCCCGGCGGTGGACAACAGGATCACCGGCCGCCGCCCATAGCGGTCCGACAGCGAGCCCACGATCGGCGAGACCAGGAACTGCATCAGCGCCCACAGCGCCACGAAGATGCCGTTGATCAATCCCGCACGCGCGCTGGAGCCGGAAAACGCCTCGATCAGATGCGGCAGCACCGGGATGATGATGCCCATCGCGATGATGTCGAGCATCGCGGTGACCAGGATGAAGGCGACGGCGGCCTTGCCGGCGCGGAACGCGGGAAGTGGCATACGGGGACTCGCTGGCTCCAGCCGCACCGGCCGGAAAGATGGAGAGACCGCGCGGAGCAGGGTCCCGCAGCGCGGCGGATGGTAGCGCAAGCGCCGGGACGGGCTTTCGAGACCGGCGTGCCGACATGTTCGCCACTCTTTCGTCGCGCGGTCGAGTTGGAGGTCTTCCACGATGCGCGCAGGGCACGGTCGCCGTTCGAAGTGGTAGGCCAGTCCATGGCTGCGGTGGAGGCAGTGCTGGGCCAGGTCTGCTGGCTGCAGATCCTGCGGCAACGGACGTTGCCGGCGCCGGTTCGGATTTTCCCGACATAAGGGCGCGCCGTGCGCCGATCGCGTCCTGCGTGTGGCCGGCCCATGCTGCGGTCTGGACAGGGCAGGGAGCCATGGATGGCGATCACACCGGTACAGGTCATGCCAGGGACGCGTGCGCCAGGAAAGTGTGCCGCGCCAGCGCGGCACCTGCCGCCGTTCGGCCCCTGGGCGGGGTTGATGCTGTTGAGCGGCGTCTGCGCATGCCTGCTGTTGCCGGCCCTGCCGCCGCTGTGGTGCCTGGTCCTGCTGACGGGTGCCGGCGGTGTGGGATGGTGGCGCGCGCGGTCGCCTGCCTGGCGCAGCGCGGCGGTGCTGGTGGTCGGCTTCGCCGGGGCCGGTACGCATGCCGCACTGGCGTTGGCCGCGCAGCTGCCGGTGCAGTGGGAAAAACAGGATCTGGTGATCGAAGGCCGCATCGTCGGCCTGCCGCAGGCGGAGGCGCGGCGCACGCGGTTCGATTTTCTGGCCGATGCCTGTCCCGGTGCGGTGACATCTGGCTGCGGTCGTCGGCTGCAGCTGTCCTGGTACGACGACTTCGGCGCCACCGCGCCGGGTCCGCGCGCGCAGCTGCGCGCCGGCGCGCGCTGGCACCTGGTGGTGCGCCTGCGGGCGCCACGCGGCCTGGCCAATCCGGGCGGCTTCGACAGCGAGCGCTATGCGTTGTCGCGACGGGTCGCGGCCACCGGGTACGTGCGCGTGGTCGATCAGGCGCGTCCACTGTCGATGCCCGCTGGCGTCGACGCATGGCGCGAGCGCATGTCCGCGCGGATCGCGGCACAGTCGCCTGCCGGTGCGCAGCGTTTCCTGCGCGCGCTGGCGCTGGGCGACACCGGCGGCCTGGACGATGCTGACTGGAACACGCTGCGCGCCGCCGGTCTGACCCACCTGATCGCGATCTCCGGATTCCACGTCGGCCTGGTGGCCGGCTTCGGTGCGCTGCTGGCGGCTGGGCTGTGGCGGCTGTTGCCGCGCCTGGGCAGGCGCGTGCCCAGGGCGATGGCGGCCGGCCTGGCCGCATTGGCATTCGCCGCCGGGTATGCGGTGCTGTCCGGGTTCTCGCTGCCCACCGTGCGCACGCTGCTGATGATCGCGGTGGTGGCGCTGGCGCGCTGCGGGCGACGGCCGGCCAGCGGCATCCAGTCGCTGGCGTTGGCCACGATCGCAGTGCTGCTGGTCGATCCGCTGTCGCCGCTGGTGGCCGGCTTCTGGCTGAGTTTTGCCGGCGTCGGCTGGCTGCTGTGGTGCCTGCCGCGCAGCGATGCGCCGCTGCTGCGCCAGTTCCTGTCCGCGCAGGGCGTGGCCACGCTGGGCCTGCTGCCGCTGACGGTGGTGCTGTTCGGCCAGGCCTCGCTGGCCGGACCGTTGGCCAACCTGGCGGCGATCCCGTGGTGGAGTCTGGTCGTGGTGCCGTTGGCGCTGCTCGGGACTGCCTTGGAGGCCGTGCATGGCGGCTGGGGCAGCGGGGCGTGGTGGCTGGCAGGGCATGCATTCGAGCCCAGCTGGCAGCTGTTCGCCTGGATGGCGCGCAGCCGTTTTGCGCTCTGGTGGCTGGCCGAAGGCGCCTGGTACGCGCTGCCGCTGGCCTTGCTGGGCGCGTTCTGGCTGCTGCTGCCGCGTGGCTTGCCCGGCAAGCCGCTGGCGGTGCTGCTGTGGCTGCCGCTTGTCTTGCCCGACAGCGGCCGCCCGGCCATTGGCGAGGCGACCCTGACGATGCTGGACGTCGGCCAGGGCCTGGCGGCGCTGGTGCGCACGCGCGACCACGCTCTGCTGTTCGATACCGGTCCGGCCGTGGCCGATGGCTTCGATGCCGGCGAGCGGGTGGTGGTGCCGGCGCTGCATGCGCTGGGGGTCTCGGCGCTGGACCGGGTGATGGTCAGCCATGGCGATGCCGACCATGCCGGCGGACTGGGCGCGGTCCTGCTGGGCATGCCGGTGCGGGAGGTGCTCGGTCCCGCCGGCGCGCCGGTTCCGCTGCAGACCGCCTGCCGCGCCGGCCAGGCCTGGTGGTGGGACGGAGTTCGGTTCGAAGTGCTGCATCCAACACGCGGCTTCCCGTACCTGGGCAACGAGGCCAGCTGCGTGCTGCGCGTGCAGACCGCGCGCGGCGCCGCGCTGCTGACCGGCGATATCGGCCAGGTGATCGAACGTGGCCTGGTGGCGCACCAACCCGCGAAGCTGCGCGCGGAGGTCGTGCTGGTCGCGCACCACGGCAGCGACGAGTCGTCCGATCCGGCCTTCGTCCGGGCCGCCGGCGCACGCCTGGCCCTGGTGTCGGCCGGCTACGGCAACCGTTTCGGTCATCCGCGCCGGCAGATCGTGCAGCGCTGGCAGCAGGCGGGCGCGGAGGTGCTCAACACCGCCGATGCTGGCGCGGTCACGGTCTGGCTGGGCGGAAAGGCGCTCGCCGTGCGCGAGCGGCGCCAGTGGAAACGCCGTCCATGGGACGCTGCCGGGGCGCGAGGGACAGCTACGCTATCCTATCGGCCTGCGATGACACGGCCCCGCGTGCCGGAGGATTGAACGTGCTGGAACTGGTGAAGGCGGGCGGCTGGCCCATGATCCCGCTCTTGCTGCTGGCCGTGCTGGCCCTGGCCATCGTGGTCGAACGGTTCTGGAGCCTGCGGCGCAAGGAAATCCTGCCGCCGGGCCTGGGCGAGGAAGTGCGGCGCTGGGCACTGTCGGCCAATCTGGAGGCCTCGCATATCGAGTCGCTGCGCCAGACCTCGCCGCTGGGCGCGCTGCTGGCCGCCGCGCTGGACGTGCGCCACCGCTCGCGCGAGGTGGTGCGCGAGCGCATCGAGGACACCGGCCGCCATCTGGTCCACCGGATGGAAAAATTCCTCAACACCCTCGGCACGATCGCCGCGGCAGGTCCGCTGCTGGGCCTGCTGGGCACGGTGGTCGGCATGATCCAGATGTTCCTGGGCATCCTCGACCACGGCCTGGGCGATGTGAACCAGCTCGCCGGCGGCATCGGCAAGGCGCTGGTCTGCACGGCTACCGGCATGCTGGTGGCCATTCCCGCGCTGATCTTCCACCGCTACTTCCGCGGCCGTGTCACCGGCTACGTGGTGGAGATGGAGCAGCAGGCCATGGCCCTGTCCGACGCGCTGGAAACACGCAACGCCGCCGCGGCCCCGCGGCAGCACGGCTGAGCGCGGCCCATGCGTATCCGTGACGACCGCGCGCACGACGAGCCGGAGATCAACCTGATCCCGCTGATCGACGTGATCCTGGTGCTGATCATCTTCTTCGTGATCACCACCACCTTCGACGCGCGTTCGACCCTGCAGCTGCAGCTGCCTTCGGCCTCGCAGCAGCCCTCCGACGCACCGGCCAAGGCGCTGAGCGTGCTGGTCAATGCCGAGGGCCGCTATTTCGTCGGTGACAGCGAAGTGCTGCGCACCGATGTCGATGCACTCAAGCAGGCCATCAGCCAAGCGGCCGGCAACGACCACGAGCGCCCGGTGCTGCTGCGCGCCGACGGGCGCACCCCGCACCAGGCGGTGGTCACCGCGCTGGATGCGCTGGCCCAGCTCAACTTCAGGCGCATCTCCATCGCCACCGCGCCGGAGCCGGTGAAGTGAGTGCAGCCGTTGCCGATTCGGGCTGGCGGACCTACCGCCGTCTGTTGGCCTTTGCCAAGCCCTATCGTGGTTTGCTGCTACTGGCCTTCATTGCAGCGCTTGTCGAAGCCGCGGGCACCGCCGGTTTTGCGCATTTGATGGAGCCGATCACCAACCGCACGTTTCTCAATCAAGGACCGCCGCAGGCGCTCTGGGTCATGCCGGTGATAATCGTGGTGCTGTTTCTGGTGCGTGGCATCGCCGGCTACATCACTGACATGTCGATGGGCCGCGCCGCGCGCAGCATCGCTCGCGACTTGCGGGTAAAAGTGCTGAGCAAATACCTGCGTTTGCCGGGCGCACGCTTCGACGCCGAGCCGGTGCCTTCGATGCTGGTGCGGTTGGGATCGGACTCCGACCAGGTCGCGCAGGCCGCGGTTGATGCGCTCAAGACCATGATCCAGCAGGCGTTGCAGGCGATCGCACTGCTGATCAATATGCTGATCGCTAGCTGGCAAGTGACCATGGCCATCGTGGTGCTGGTGCCGCCGCTGGCATTGGTGATGAACAAGGTGGCCAAGCGCTACCGGCGCGTGAGTCACCGCATCCAGGAAAGCGGCGCGCAGCTGCTGCAGTCCGCCGACCAGACCCTGTCCAACCAGCAGGAAGTCAAGGTTTACGGCGCTCAGCAGTCCGAACTGGCGCGCTATCACGCCCTGGCGGACAACAACCTGCGCCTGGCGATGAAAGTGGAGTCCACGCGCGGTATCTCAACGGCGACCGTGCAGATGATGGGTGCGATCGGCCTGGCGGGGCTGTTGTTGATCGCCGGCTACGAGGCCAGTGCCGGGCGCCTTGACGCCGGACGCTTCTTTTCGCTGCTGTTGTCCATGGCAGGCATCATCCCCGCGTTGAAGAACCTCACCAGCGTGCAGAACGTCCTGCAGCGCGGCGTGGCTTCGGCCGAACGCCTGTTCTCGGTGCTCGATGCGCCTGACGAATCGGATACCGGTACGCGCTCGCTGGCGCGTGCGAAGGGCACCATCGAGTTCCGCGACGTCACCGCGCGCTATCCGGGTCAGATCAAGCCGGCGCTGGAGCACATCAGCTTCGTCGCCCGGCCCGGCACGGTCACCGCCATCGTCGGCCGTTCGGGCAGCGGCAAGTCCAGCCTGATCAAGCTGATCCCGCGCTTCTATGATCCGGAAGGCGGGCAGATCCTGGTCGATGGCGAGCCGCTGCAGGACTACGCGTTGGCCGACCTGCGCCGGCAGATCGCACTGGTCGGCCAGCAGGTGATGCTGTTCGACGGCAGCGTGGCGGCCAACGTCGCCTATGGCGAAATGCAGTCGGTGGAACCGCAGGCACTGGAACATGCATTGCGCGGCGCCCACGCGATGGAGTTCGTCGAGCAGTTGCCGCAGGGCAAGGACACGCCGATCGGGGTCAAGGGTGGCAAGCTTTCCGGTGGCCAGCGCCAGCGCCTGGCGATCGCCCGGGCGATGCTCAAGGATGCGCCGATCCTGATCCTGGATGAGGCCACCGCTGCGCTGGACAACGAATCCGAGCGTCTGGTGCAGGACGCGCTGACCCAGCTAATGCCCGACCGCACTACGCTGGTCATCGCCCATCGCCTGTCCACGATCGAACACGCCGACCAGGTACTGGTGCTGGACCACGGCCGTCTGGTCGAGCAGGGCACGCATGCCGAACTGCTGGCCAAGGGCGGGCTGTACGCGCAGCTGCACGGTGCGCAGTTCCGCGAAGCCGAATGAGCAAGGCGCCCAAGACCCCGCGCCACTGGTTCGAAGGCGCGCCGGTGCCGCCGGTCGCTGGCCTGCTCGAACCGGTCTATGCCGGCGCGTTGAAGCTGCGCGCCGGCCTGTTCCGCCTGCACCTGCTGCGCCGCAGGCGCGCGCCGGTGCCGGTGATCGTGGTCGGCAACGTCACCGTCGGCGGCACCGGCAAGACCCCGATGACCATCGCCCTGGTCCAGCGCCTGCGCGCCTCGGGCTGGAATCCAGGCGTGGCCAGCCGCGGCTACGGACGCAACGACGAAGCCACCCCGCGCTGGGTGGACATGCAGACCGCGCCAGCCGACGGTGGCGACGAGCCTGTGCTGATCGCCCGCCGCACCGGCGCGCGCGTACGCGTGGATCGCGACCGCGTCGCCGCTGCGCGCGCGCTCGCCGCCGAGGGCTGCGACATCGTGGTCTGTGACGACGGCCTGCAGCACTACCGGCTGCGCCGCGATCTGGAAATCGAAGTGATCGATGGGCGCCGGCGCTACGGCAACGGCCGCCTGCTGCCGGCCGGGCCGCTGCGCGAACCGGCCGAACGGGCTGCGCGCTGCGATTTCCGCGTGGTCAATGGCGGCAGCGCCGGGTTCGGCGAATGGGCGATGACGCTGCGCTCCGAGCGCGCGCTGCCGATGGCCGGCGGCAAGCCCCTGGCGTTGCAGGCTTTTGGCGGGCACCGCGTGCACGCGGTGGCGGGTATCGGCAATCCGGCGCGGTTTTTCGACATGCTGCGCGACTACGGCATTGGCGTGGTGCCGCATGCCTTCGACGACCACCACGCCTACACGCCCGAAGACTTGCAGTTCGGCAGCGAACTGCCGGTGCTGATGACCGAAAAGGACGCCGTCAAATGCGCGCCGTTTGCCGGGGACTGGACCTACAGCGTGCCGATCGATGCCGAACTGCCCGAAGCGTTCTGGGTCGCCCTCGACGCCCGTTTGGGATCGCTGCGCGAACAGGCGGCCCGGCGCCGCAGGAAGCGCTGAGCGTTCTTCCCGATGGCCCGCGCCGGACGCTGGGCGCGCGCTGTTGCCGAAGAGCGTACAGGCGCAGGCCTTTAAACTGGCCTGCGATGCCACCACACCAGTGGTCTGATCGGATGCTGTTTCCTGTAAAGCGCGCGGAGCCGCCTGCATGCCTGAGTTGAACGAACCTTTCGTCGTCGCCATCCCCGCACGGCACGACGCGTCGCGCCTGCCGGGCAAGCCGCTGCGCCTGCTGGGCGGGCGTCCGCTGGTCCTGCACGTGGCCGAGCGTGCGTTGGCGGCCGGCGCCAGCGAGGTCTGGGTCGCCACCGACGACGCGCGCGTCGCGCAGGTGCTGGATGGGCAGGGCGTGCGCGTGGCGATGACCTCGGCTAACCATGTCTCGGGTAGCGACCGCCTGGCCGAATGCGCCGGCATCGCCGGCTGGGCCGACGACACCCTGGTGGTGAACCTGCAGGGCGACGAGCCCTTCGCCCCGCCGCAAGGCATCCGCGCGGTGGCCGCCGCACTGTCGTCCAGCGGCCACCCGATGGCGACCCTGGCCACGCCAATCACCGATGCCGAACAGATGTTCGACCCCAACACGGTCAAGCTGGTCACCGACGCCCGCGGCGATGCGCTGTATTTCAGCCGCGCACCACTGCCCTGGCATCGGGAGGGCTTTGCGCGCAGCCGTGAGGCGTTGCCGGAGTCGGCCGCGCCGTTCCTGCGCCATATCGGCATCTACGCCTATCGCGCCGGCTTCCTGCGCCAGTTCGCCGCGCTGCTGCCGGGCCGGCTGGAGCGGACCGAATCGCTGGAACAGCTGCGGGCGCTGGAGGCCGGCTTCCGCATCGCCGTGGCCCTGACCCCGGCCGCGTTTCCGCCCGGCGTGGATACCGCCGAAGACCTGGAACGCGCCCAGCGCCATCTGGATGGGCTGGCGTGAACCAACTGATGCGGGCGCGGCCAAAGCGTCTGGCGATTGGTCGATCCGGCAGCCCGGACGGTCGCGGCCCCGTCCGTTGGGTGAACAGGGCTCCGGCATAATCCGTTACAGATGACCGTCACTCACGCACCCGATTTTCCCCATGGCCTGCATTGGCTCAATGCCGCGCCGACCGCACTGCGCTCGCTGCAGGGCAGCGTGGTGGCGCTGGCGTTCGTCGATCCGGCCTCGGCTTGGTGCATGCAGCGCCTGGCCGATCTGGCCATGCTGGAACGCCGTTTCAGCGGCCGTCTGCAGGTCCGGATCCTGGCCCAGCCGCGCTTCGATGCGCACCGCGATCCGGTCGCCACGCTCAAGCGGCTGCGCCGGCATGGCGTGAGCCTGCCGGTGGCGCACGACCTGGACTGGCACGCCTGGCAGCGCTTCGGCATCGAATCCTGGCCGACCGTGGTCCTGATCGACCCGCAGGGCATGATCGTCGACCGGATCGTCGGTACGCCCGGCATCGGCGCGCTGGAAGCGGCCGTGACCGCGCTGTGCGATCCGCTGCCTGAGCCGTTGGATTCTTCGCGGACGATCGAAGCCAACCCGGAGCCGCGCACGCCGCTGCGTTTTCCCACCGGACTGGTGGCCACGGCCGAGCGCCTGTACGTGGCCGACAGTGGTCATCACCAGATCCTGGAATGCAACCACGCCGGACGCGTGCTGCACCGGTTTGGCAACGGCACCGCCGATGCGCTGGATGGTGATTCCGAAATCGCCAGCTTCTGCCGGCCCAACGGGCTGTCGCTGTTGCGCGAAGAGCTGTACGTGGCCGATACCGGCAATCACCTGCTGCGCCGAATCAACCTGCGCAGCGGCGCGGTCCAGACTGTGCTGGGCAATCGTCGCGCGAGAGTGCCGTCGGAAGGTCCCATCCAGTCGCTGCAGGATGTGTCGCTGCCGTCGCCGACCGCCCTGGTGGCGGGCAACAGCGGTCTGCACATGACCCTGGCCGGCGACAACCGGGTCTGGACATGGAACCAGGTCGAGGGCTTGGGCGTGCTGGAATGCCGCGCCGGTTCCGGCCAGATGGGCCAGCGCGACGGCGCCGGCATCCTGGCCAGCTTCGCCCAGCCCTCCGGCCTGGCCCAGGTCCAGCAGGCGCTGTATGTGGCCGACACGCTGGCTTCGTCGATCCGCGGCGTGCAGTTGCGTGGCGACCTGACCCAGACACTGGTGGGGCAGGGCATGTGGGAATTTGGCGATGCCGACGGCCAGCGTCATCAGGCGCGGCTGCAGGCACCTGAGGCCCTGGCCCTGGACCCGGATTCACCGCTGCTGTGGATCGCCGATACCGGCAATGGCTGCATCCGCAGCCTGCGCCTGGGCGGTGGCGTGGTCAGCAAGGTCGAGCTGCCGCGCCGCCTGGCCGGTCCGGCCGGTGTGGCGGCCTTTGGTGGCAAGCTGTGGATCTCCGAAACCGACGCGCATGCGGTGCTGTGCCTGGATCTGGCCAGCGGCGCACTGACGCAGGTGCCGATCGACGAATGAGCCGTCGCGCAGTTCCAAAACCCGAAGAGACATTCGACGGCAAGGCTTTTGCTGCCGGTCTGAGCACCGCACCCGGCGTCTATCGCATGTACGGCGCCGACGACACGCTGCTGTATGTCGGCAAGGCGCGCGCGCTGCGCAACCGCGTGGGCAGCTACTTCAACAACGCCCCGCGCAATCCGCGCACGATCGCGATGATCGCGCAGATCGTGCGCATGGACGTGACCGTCACCCGGACCGAAGCCGAAGCGCTGCTGCTGGAAAACCAGCTGATCAAGTCGCTGACGCCGCGCTACAACGTCTCGCTGCGCGACGACAAGAGTTATCCCTACGTGCTGCTGACCCGCGAGGATTTTCCGCGGATCGCGCTGCATCGTGGGCCGCGCGCGATCCAGGGGCGGTACTTCGGCCCGTATGCCAGTGCCGGCGCGGTGCGCGACACGCTCAACCTGATGCAGAAGCTGTTCAAGCTGCGCAACTGCGAGGACAGCGTATTCCGTAACCGGACCCGGCCGTGCCTGCAGTACCAGATCGGCCGCTGCACCGCGCCGTGCGTGGACCTGGTCAGCCAGCAGGACTACGAGCAGTCGGTGCATCGCGCGTCGCTGTTCCTGGGCGGGCGCAGCGATGAGCTCAGCGACGAACTGATGGCTGAGATGGAACGCGCCGCCGAGAAGCTCGATTTCGAAGAGGCCGCGCGCCTGCGCGACCTGCTCAAGCGCCTGCGCGGCATGCAGTCGCGCCAGTACGTGGACGGCCACGCGGCCGACCTGGACGCGCTGGCCTGCGCAATGCATGGCAGCACCGCCTGCGTGCTGCTGCTGGCCTTCCGCGACGGCCGCAACCTGGGCACGCGCGCCTTCTATCCGCGCACCAATGGTGAGGAAAGCGCCGACGAAGTGCTGGCCGCCTTCGTCTCGCAGTACTACGCCGAGCAGGTTGCCCCGCGCGAGATCCTGCTGGACCGCGAAATCCCCGAAGCCGAGTTGATCGAAGCGGCGCTGACCACGGCCGCCAACCGCAAGGTGCAGCTGAAGTGGAACGTGCGCGGCGAGCGCGCCGGCTACCTGGACCTGGCCCGGCGCAACGCCGAGATCACCCTGGCCACCGAGATGACCAGCCGCAATGCCCAGGCCGCGCGCAGCGTCGCCCTGCAGGAGCTGTTGGGCCTGCCTGCGCCGGCCCAGCGGATCGAGTGTTTCGACATCAGCCACACCATGGGCGAGGCCACCGTGGCCTCGTGCGTGGTGTTCGACGACAAGGGCGCGGTGCGTTCGCAGTACCGGCGCTTCAACATCACCGGGATCGAACCGGGCGACGACTACGCGGCCATGCGCCAGGCAATCGAACGACGCTTCCGCCGGGCGATGGAGGAGGGCACGGTGCTGCCGGACGTGCTGCTGATCGACGGCGGCACCGGCCAGCTCAACCAGGCCCGCGCCGCCCTGGCCGACCTGGGCGTGGATGGCGTGGTCCTGGTCGGCGTGGCCAAGGGCGTGGAGCGCCGCGCCGGCCACGAAACCCTGATCCTGGACGACGGCCGCGAGGTGAATCCCGGCGCCGCATCGCCGGCGCTGCAGCTGGTCCAGCAAGTGCGCGACGAAGCGCACCGCTTCGCCATCACCGGCCATCGCGGCAAGCGGCAGAAGGCGCGCATGACGTCCAAGCTCGAAGATATCGCCGGGATCGGGCCGCGTCGCAGAGCCAGCCTGCTCAAGCATTTCGGCGGATTGGCAGGGCTCAAGGCCGCCGGCGTGGAAGAGATCGCGCGCGTGGAAGGCGTCAATCACGCGCTCGCCGAGCGCATCTACGCTAACCTGCATGGGCTGCCTGCACCGGCCAATCCCACCGCGCCCGGCCCCGAGAGAACATGAAGTTGACCATCCCCACCTGGCTCACCCTGCTTCGGATCGTGTTGATCCCGGTGCTCGTGGTGGTCTTCTACCTGCCGTTCTGGTGGACCAGCATTGCCTCGGTGACGGTATTCACCGTCGCGGCGGTCACCGACTGGCTCGATGGCTGGATCGCGCGCCGCTGGCACCAGTATTCGGCCTTCGGCGCATTTCTGGACCCGGTGGCCGACAAGCTGATGGTGGCCGTGTCGCTGTTTTTGATCGTGCAGGGCCATCCCACCCCCTGGATGGCGTTCTGGGCGGCGGTCATCGTCGGCCGGGAGATCGCCGTATCGGCGCTGCGCGAGTGGATGGCCGAGATCGGCCAGCGCGGCAAGGTCAAGGTCGCCTGGATCGGCAAGGTCAAGACCACCGTGCAGATGGTCGCCCTGGGCTGCCTGCTGTATTCGGTGCGCCCGGCCAGCCACAGCCTGAGCAACATCTGGATGAGCGTGCCGGTTTTCCACATCGGCGACTGGCTGCTGGCGGTCGCCGCGCTGCTGACCTTGTACTCGGGCTACCTGTATCTGCGCGCCGCCTGGCCCAGCCTGCGAGAAGATGAGCAGGCAGCCGTTGACACCGGCAAGAAAGACACTACAATTTCGCCTCTCGAAACGCGGGATTAGCTCAGTTGGTAGAGCGCAACCTTGCCAAGGTTGAGGTCGAGAGTTCGAGTCTCTTATCCCGCTCCATGTTTCAAAACGCATTTGAAGGCAGGCTTGCTTCAAGGGCGTGAATGAAACCCCATCTTGGGGTTTTGTTTTGTCGGAAGGTCGAAAGGCCAACCGCGCGTCACCGGCCTGGTGGCAGAGTGGTCATGTAGCGGACTGCAAATCCGCGTACGCCGGTTCGATTCCGACCCAGGCCTCCAAAACTTAATGAAGGTCCGGTTCGCCGAATTTTCTAGCGTCATATGCGGGATTAGCTCAGTTGGTAGAGCGCGACCTTGCCAAGGTCGAAGTCGAGAGTTCGAGTCTCTTATCCCGCTCCAATTCGAAGCCGGCATTGTCGGTTTCACGATCAAGGCCCTGGAGACGGGGCCTTTTTCGTTTCTGCTTACGCGGACGTGCAGTCCGATTTTTGACCACCGCGACGATCTGCGCCGCAAACGTGCGGCAATGGACCGAAGCGATGGGCGCGCCGGCGGCTTCCTGCTAGCCTGCGCACCTGCCTTCCTGCCCGGATGGCGAAACTGGTAGACGCATCGGACTTAAAATCCGCTGACCGCAAGGTTGTGCCGGTTCGATTCCGGCTCCGGGCACCAATTTAGAAGCCGCTTCTGTTTACGCAGGGGCGGCTTTTCCATTCTGGTAGCTTCAGTTGCGAACATGGGGCGTTTTGACTTCACATGTCCACCCATGGCCACCGACCTGAACTCATTGATTGCTCTGGGGATCCGTGAGCACTTCCACCTATGATTGGACTGCCGCAGAAACCTAAAGGCGCCGTTTGAAGAGCAGCCATCGGGATTGTCGGAGGTGCTTCGGGATGCACGGGCCGGTCAGCTGCCGGAAAATTTTGTCTATCGACCCGTGTCAATTTCGCCCAGGTTGGGTCGTTCTACGATCGCTCCCTGCATTCAGGAAGGGGTTGATTGCTGGGTGCTTGCCTCATCGGGATCCGACTTTCGGTCCCTGATCACGATTGGCGAAATACGCCACCAGAGCGTCGATGAAGACCCTGACCTTTGCCGAGAGGCTTCGGTGGCTCGGATAAAGTGCATGTGCATCCACTGACGGTGTTTCCCACCGAGGCAGAAGTCGAACCAGTCGCCCATCGGCCACGGCGTCGGATGCATGGAAATCCGGTAGGAGTCCGATGCCAATGCCGGCGATCAGCATCGTCTTCATGACTTCGGGCTCCGGGATGACGATGCCAGGCGGCACCTCGACCTGCCTGACGCTCCCGTTGGCGCCGCCGAATGCGAAGGCCTGCCTTCGATCGGCATGCGAAATCCATCGATGATTCGCGAGGTCCTCGGGCCGCGCAATCTCGGCATGTTGCTCAAGATAAGCGGGGCTAGCACAAGGCCACAATGAGAATGTCGCGAGCCGACGAGCAATTAGCTCGGAGTCTTGCAGCGGTCCGATACGTATCACGACATCCATCTGTTCGAGCTGGACATCGATCGGCTTGTTGTTCACTGACAGGACGATGCGTATATCCGGATAACTCCGGACGAATGCGGGCAGCATCGAGGCAAGCGGACCCGTAGCGAACGTGAAGGGCGCATCGACATGCAAATCGCCGACCGGCACGCCTACCAAGCCGGCCATCGCGTTCTCGGCTTCGCCTACTTCATCGAGGATGCGGCGAACGTGGCGCCTTAGGAGCAGGCCGGCGTCGGTGAGGCGAAGATGACGCGTGGAGCGTTCCACGAGCGTCATGCCCATGGTCTCCTCCAGCCGTACCAGCGACCGGCTCACCGACGACTTTGGCATCTTGAGCAGCCTCGCGGCGCCCGAAATGCTGCCCAGCTCGGCGATGTACGAAAAAACGGTCAGTTCGGTGATGTCGAGCATGGGCCGATGGTTCCACAGCTGGAACGTCGAGTCTATCGGCAGGCGACTAATCGGAAAGAGTGGAACGGCCTAGAGTGGGCTTCATCCCATCTCCGGAGTTTCTCCATGAAGCAGACCATCCTCGTCGCCGGCGCCACCGGCATGCTCGGCAGCCGGATCGCGCATCACTTATTGGAACGCGAGGACGCCAGCGTTCGCCTGCTTTTCCGCCCCGGCCTGGAGGGAAAGAAGCGGGTCGCCGCCGACCAGCTGGTGGCTCGGGGTGCCGAAGTCATCGAGGGCGACCTGGCGGACCATGCATCACTGGACAGAGCGTCCCGGGGCGTGGACGTGATCGTCTCGGCAGTGCAGGGTGGTACCGACGTGATCGTGGACGGCCAGGTCGCGCTTGCGGAAGCCGGCAAGCGCAACGGTGTGCGGCGCATTCTTCCTTCGGACTTCGGCCTCGATCTGTTCAAGGCGACCCCAGGTGAGCACCCCGCGTTCAACGCCCGTGCCACGGCCGACAAGGCCATCGAGGCGCTCGGGATTGAACACATCCACATGTTGCAGGGTGCATTCATGGGCATGCTGCAGCCGGGCTCCCCGTTGATTGATTACGACAAGGGAACAGTGACCTTCTGGGGCGACGGCAAGCAGCCGATCGAATTGACGACCGTGGAGGACACCGCCCGTATGACGGCGCGCGTCGCCCTCGATCGTGACGTGCCGAGCGGCAAGTTCGCCTTCGCGGGGGATCGCCTTTCGTTCCAGCAGGTCGCCGACATCGCGGAAACGCAGACGGGCAAGACGTTCAAGCGCCATTCCCTGGGCAACGAACAGCGGCTTCGCAGCACGATGAAGGAGATGGCGGCGAGCGATCCCGGGCAGGCCATCATGCTGGCGTACCAGCTCTACATGCTCAACGGACAGACCTCGCTGGATGACCTCCAGTCGGATCGTTATCCCGATTTGCATTTGCAGAACTATGCATCGTTCCTCGCGGAAAAGCTTGGCGACTGACCTCATCCGCAGGAGAATCCCATGCCGGTCCACATGATGAAGGCCATTCGATTCCACGAGTTCGGTGGGCCGGAGGTACTTCGGTACGAGGACGCCCCGAAGCCCGGGCTTAAGCGAGGCGAGGTGCTGGTGCGCGTGCATGCCGTAGGCGTGAATCCACCCGATTGGTACCTGCGCGAAGGTAACAAAATGCTTCCACCCCAATGGCGGCCACCCATCGCGTTGCCGGCCATTCCGGGGTCGGACGTGTCAGGTGTCGTGGAAGCCGTCGCTGCTGATGTACCAGGATTGGTCGTGGGCGACGAAGTGTTCGGGATGGTTCGCTTCCCGAGCTTCGGCGACAGCGCCGCCTACGCCGAATACGTCGCGGCGCCGGCGTCAGATCTCGCACTGAAGCCTGCCGGCATCGATCACGTGCAAGCCGCGGCGGCGCCAATGTCGCTGCTGACCGCATGGCAGTTCCTGATCAATGTCGGGCACGATCATCCCAACCCGGTCCAGCCTGGACCGCACTGTCCCGTGCCGCTTGCCGGCGCGGTCGTGCTGGTCAACGGCGCCGCCGGCGGAGTGGGGCATCTGGCAGTGCAGTTGGCAAAGTGGAAAGGTGCGCGGGTCATCGCCGTGGCCTCGGGCGCGCACGAGGCGTTCTTGCGAAGCATTGGCGCGGATGAGTTCATCGATTACACAAAGGCTGCGCCGGAGGATGTCGCGCACGACATCGACCTGGTGCTCGATACGCTCGGTGGTTCGACAACCGGGCGTTTCACTCGAACGATCAAGCGCGGCGGTGCATTGTTCCCGGTGTTTCCTCTGGGCTTCGACGGCGCCGACGATGCGGCCAGGCGCGGCGTCACGGTGTCAGCGACCCAGGTTCGCTCCGATGGCGCGCAGCTTGCGGAGGTCGCGAAGCTCCTCGGCGCCGGGATAATTCGCGTCGCTGTGGATAGCCGCTTCCCACTGAGTGAAGCACGTGAAGCCCACGAACGAGCAGCGAAGGGACACATCCGGGGCAAGATCGTGCTCACGGTGCGGTAAAGGATGTTTCTTTCCTCAAGCTTGCAGGAGACGAGTCATGCCCCAAGAAGATATGCAATCGGCAAAGGGTGTCGCACTGATCGGTGTAGGAAGGGTCGGCATCGGCTTGGGCGATGAGAAGGCGCTCGACGACTACTTCAATCAAGCAGACTATGTTTTCCATGGCCCCGACGGGGACCTGGACTACGCTGGCCTGAAGGCGTTCTTCGCCATCATGCGCAAGGCATTGGAAGGCTTTGTCTGCGAACGCCACGATCTGATCGTCAAGGGAGACATGATTGGCGCACGAACCGTGATGTCGGGGAGGTTCACCGCTCCGTTATCTACTCCGAATTTCGGTGAGATCCGTCCTAACGGCAAGGAAGTCAAGCTCGAGATCGTGAACTTTTTCCGATACGACGGTAACGGCAAGCTCATCGAGGAATGGGTTCAGTACGACAATCTTGGTTGGTACAAACAACTTGGCCTCGACCTGAACCCGGTCTATCGAAGCTAAGCGACGAAAGCATCGATCGAGCGGCATCCGGTGAGGCGCGCTGGTTGAAATGGATGTCGAAAAGTACCGACGCCATGGCGCGTGGGTGATTCCGAGAGAGTAAAAAATGGTTTGACCGGATGTGCGAAGGCCATTACTATTTGCGCCCCGATCAGGCCCCAGGCCCGCATCGCGGGCGGTTAGCTCAGCGGTAGAGCATTGCCTTCACACGGCAAGGGTCGCAGGTTCGATCCCTGCACCGCCCACCACATCATGTCTGGATCTGCAAGGATCATGGCGAAACAAGAAGCCGACCCGAGGGTCGGCTTTTTTGTGCGTCCGGCCGTGTCCGGCGGTTGGTCCAGAGTGGCAGGCTTGAGCCCCAGGGACGCCAGCCAATTGGCACAAGGCGATATTCGATGCATTGCACCGAACGCGCTCAGGCAATGGCTTCTTCCAGGATGCGCTCGACGTCGGCGCTGGCATCGCGGGCTTCTTCGGCAGCGTGCTTGCCCTGCATCAGCGGGCAGTGGGCGGTCATGTAGTCGATCTCCAGGTTCAGGCGCTCCAGCAGGAAATCGACGAAGGCGCGCACCTTGGGCGATTGCACATGACCACGCGGGAACACCGCGTTGAGCACGTATTCGCCACCGCTCCAGCCGGCCAGCACGCGCTGCACGAAGCCCTGTTCGACAAACGGCTTGACCATCACGTCGGCGGCGATCACCAGGCCCTCGCCGCATAGCAGCGCGCCCTTCAGTGCGGCCGGGTCGTTGGCCACCAGGATCGGATTGACGGTGAAGTCGCGCATGCCGTTGCCGTCGTCCAGGGACCACTGGTAGGTGTTGCCATGCCGGTGCTTGGGCATGGCGAAGGTGCGGTGGTACTGCAGGTCATCCGGGTGCAGCGGCTCGCCGTGGCGGGCGATATAGCTGGTGCCGGCGAAGACCTGGGTGTTGAGCACGCCCAGCTTGCGCGCCACCATGTTGGAATCGGGCAGGTTGCCGATGCGCAGCGCCAGGTCGATCTCGCCGGCGATCAGGTCCATCGGCTCGTTGCTGAGCAGCATCTCCACGCGCACCTCCGGATGGCGTGCATGGAACTCGCCCAGCAGCGGGGCGATCTTGTCGATGCCGATGGAGTAGGGTGCGGTGAAGCGCAGCCAGCCGCGCGGGCCGGCATGCAACTGGCCGACCGCGCTTTCGGCTTCGGCCAGTTCGCGGGCGATGCGCTGGCAGTGTTCGTAATACACGTTGCCGGCTTCGGTCAGTCCCAGCTTCCGCGTAGTCCGGTGCAGCAGCTGCGCGCCCAGGCGGGTTTCCAGTTCCTGCACCTTGCGGCTGACGGTGGTCTTGGGCAGGCGCAGGGCGCTGGCGGCGCCGACGAAACTGCCTTGCTCGACCACCTTGACGAAGATCAGGGTGTCGTTGAGGTCGTGGGACATGAAGATTCCTCGTTGGGGAGGGATTGGACCGGGAGCGGGATGATTATTCCCCTAAATCCGGACTAATCAAGTCTTGGATGTCGGACTAAGGTGGCGACCTGTCCTGATTACTCCGCCCGCCGCCATGTCGCTGCTCGCCTCGCTCCGCCAAATATTGAACCCAGAGGTTCACAATGAAAGCGCCGTTTCACAAGCGTCTTCGCGGCTGATCGCAAGCCGGAGCAAGGGCCTGCGCGATTTTTCGCCGTCGCGTCGCAGCCAGCTGGGCATGGCCCGGGTCAGCATGATGGGTCCGCGTCGGTTGGGTCGCGATTTCGGGATTATCCCGGTGGCGGGAGTAAAACTCCCATGAGTGGGATGATTGCCCGGGCACAGATCCCCACTGCGCTGGTGCTGGGTGCGCACTCTGCCGCCGGTGCCGGCGTGGTCGGCGCACTGATCGAGGCCGGCAGTCCGGTCCTGGCGATCGGGGAGCCGGGCGAGTATCTGGACGCGCTGGCCGAACGCTATCGCGACGAGTCGCAGCTGAGCCTGCTGCCGCGTCTTGGAATCATCGACGAACACAGCGCACGCGCGGTGGCTGGCGAGGTCCGCGCACGTGGGCTGACCCTGCACGCGGTGGTTGCCCATCTGTTTGCGCCGTCCTTCAGTGGCCGCCTGCTGGAGAAGTCCAGCGAGAAGCTGGGCGAGCGTTTCGGCACCGACGTGCTCTCGCACCTGGCCGCGGCCCGCCACCTGCTGCCGCTGCTGCAGGACGAACACGCCACCACCCATTACGTGATGATCGGCGGCCCGGCCACCGAGTGCGGTTGGGCCGGGCACGGCCATGCCTCGATCGGGTCGGCCGCGCTGCACATGCTGGCCAAGGTATTGCACGAGGAAGCCGCGCCGCTGGGCGTGCGCGTGCAGCTGCTGGCAGTCGAACACCCGCTGTCCACCCCGAAGAACCGGCTCCACGCCTGCGCCGGCTGGCCCGATGCGATGAGCGTCGGCCGCAAGGCCGTCGAGTTGCTGCGTCCGGCCAAGCCCGGTCCGGTGCGTGCCGTCGTCCGCTTCGATGCGGCCTGGACGCCGCCGCCGCTGCGGACGCTGTTCGATCCCCTGTCGCGCAAACCCTCCGTTTCCAGTGCGTGACCTCAGGTGACGCTGAGGTTGCAGCCTGTCCACCTTTCCCAAGTTCTCCCCACCCGAGAATCCATCATGACCCCCAAGACTCCCAAGATTTCTCCGCGCGCCCTGCGCCTGTCCTCGTTCGCACTGCTGGCGCTGTCGGTGGCCGTGATGGCTGGCTGCAGCGGCCGGGCCGCCGAGAGCGCGGCTCCGCCGCCGCCGGCGGTCAACGCCGCGCCGGTGCTGATCAAGCCCATCCGCCAATGGGACGAATTCAGTGGACGCATCGAAGCGGTGCAGACCGTGCAGCTGCGACCGCGCGTATCCGGCTACATCGATTCGGTGAACTACCGCGAAGGCGACGAAGTCAAAGCCGGCGATGTGTTGTTCACCATCGATGCGCGCAGTTACCGCGCCGCACTGGCGCAAGCCCAGGCCCAGCTGGCCCGGGCCCGCAGCGCGGCCGGCCAGACCAAGGGCGAGGCCGACCGCGCCAAGAAGCTGACCGACCTGCAGGCCATGTCGACCGAGTTGTACGAACAGCGACGTTCAGCCGCCGATGAGGCAGGTGCGGAAGTGCAGGCCGCACAGGCCGCCGTCGATTCGGCCAAGCTGGACCTGGAATGGACCAAGGTGCGTGCACCGATCGCCGGTCGGGCCGGTCGTGCGCTGGTCACCGCCGGCAACCTGGTCGGCGCCGGCGATGCCGCCAGCGTGCTGACCACGGTGGTGTCGGACCAGGTGCAGGTGCACTTCGACGCGGACGAGGCGACTTTCCTGCGCTACTCGCAGCTGGCCCGCGAAGGCGCGCGTCCGAGCGGCCGTGACGGCAACCTGCCGGTCAAGGTGGCGCTGGTCGGCGAGGATAGCTATCCGCATGACGGCCAGGTGGACTTCGTCGACAACCAGCTCAGCGCCGGTACCGGCACCATCCGCGTCCGCGCGCTGATGGACAACGCCGACCACAGTCTGGTGCCGGGTTTGTACGCCCGCGTGCGACTGCCGGGCAGCGGCGAGTTCGAGGCGGTGCTGGTCGACGACAAGGCCGTGCTGACCGACCAGGACCGCAAGTACGTCTACGTCGTGGATGGCGAAGGCAAGGCCCAGCGCCGCGATGTGGAGCTTGGCCGCCTGGCCGACGGGCTGCGCATCGTCAGCGGCGGGCTGAAGGCAGGCGACAAGGTCGTCATCGATGGCGTGCAGAAGATCTTCATGCCCGGCATGCCGGTCCAGGCCAAGGTCGTGGCGATGCAGGCCCCGGCCGCGCCACCGGCCAAGCGCACCACCGCGATGAACTGATTGACCCGATCCGGGCCGCGTGAGCGCGCGGTCCGGCGCACCAGGCTCCATGCATGCCCCGGCCCGCGCCCCCGCGGACCGACGGACTCCCTACGCCCGCATTCGCGTGCGGGAAACAGGACACCACCCCATGAACATCTCAAGATTCTTCATCGACCGGCCGATCTTCGCCGCCGTGTTGTCCATCGTGATCTTCGCCGCCGGCCTGATCGCGCTGCCGCTGCTGCCAACCGGCGAGTACCCCGAAGTGGTGCCGCCGTCGGTGGTGGTGCGCACCGTGTATCCGGGTGCCAACCCGAAGGTCATCGCCGAAACCGTCTCCACGCCGCTGGAAGAGCAGATCAACGGCGTCGAGAACATGATGTACATCAAGTCGGTCGCAGGCTCCGACGGCGTGCTGCAGATGACCGTCACCTTTCGGCCTGGTACCGATGCGGACGACGCGGCGGTGAAGGTGCAGAACCGCGTGGCCCAGGCCAACGCGCGTTTGCCCGAGGACGTGCGTCGCCAGGGCGTGACCGTGCAGAAGCAGTCACCGACCTTCCTGATGGTCGTGCACCTGACCTCGCCCAAGGGTAAGTACGACACGCTGTATCTGCGCAACTACGCGCGTCTGCACGTCAAGGACGCGCTGGCGCGCATCCAGGGCGTGGGCGATGCGCAGGTGTTCGGCGGCGGCGATTACGCCATGCGCGCCTGGCTCGATCCCGAGCGCATCGCCGCGCTTGGCTTGAACGCCAGCGACGTGGTCGCGGCGATGCGCGAGCAGAACGTGCAGGTCTCGGCTGGCCAGTTGGGCGCCGAGCCGATGCCCGATAGCAAGTTCCTGACTCTGATCAATGCCCAGGGCCGCCTGCGTTCCGAACAGGAGTTCGGCGACATCGTGCTCAAGACCGGCGTGGAGGGGCAGATCGTGCATCTGTCCGACGTGGCGCGGCTGGAGCTGGGCGCGGGCGACTACACGCTGCGCTCGCAGCTGGATGGCAAGAACGCGGTCGGCATCGGCATTTTCCAGGCGCCGGGCGCCAACGCGCTGGAGATCCGCGACCAGGTGATCGGCGCGATGGACGAGCTGACCAAGCAGTTCCCGGATGACGTCAAGTACGAGGCGGTGTACGACACCACCATCTTCGTGCGCGATTCGATCAGCGCCGTGGTCCATACGCTGCTGGAAGCGGTGCTGCTGGTGGTGCTGGTAGTGATCCTGTTCCTGCAGACCTGGCGCGCCTCGATCATTCCGCTGATCGCCGTGCCGGTGTCGGTGGTGGGGACGTTCGCTGCGCTGTATCTGCTGGGCTTTTCGATTAACACGCTGACCCTGTTCGGTCTGGTGCTGGCGATCGGCATCGTGGTCGACGACGCGATCGTGGTGGTGGAGAACGTCGAGCGCAACATCGAGGAAGGGCTCACCCCGCTGGCCGCGGCGCACCAGGCCATGCGCGAGGTGTCCGGGCCGATCATCGCGATCGCGCTGGTGCTGTGCGCGGTGTTCGTGCCGATGGCGTTCCTGTCGGGGGTGACCGGCCAGTTCTACAAGCAGTTCGCGGTGACCATCGCCATCTCCACGGTGATCTCGGCGATCAACTCGCTGACCCTGTCGCCGGCGCTGGCCGCGCGCCTGCTCAAGAGCCACGACGCGCCCAAGGACGGCTTGTCGCGGGTGATGGAGCGTCTGTTCGGTGGCTGGCTGTTCCGTCCGTTCAACCGCTTCTTCAACCGCAGCTCCAGCCGTTACCAGGGCACGGTCTCGCGCATCCTGGGCCGCCGCGGCATCGTGTTCGCGATCTACATCGGCCTGCTGCTGGCCACCGGTGTGATGTTCAAGGCGGTGCCGGCCGGCTTCATCCCGACCCAGGACAAGATGTACCTGATCGCCGGCGTGAAGCTGCCCGAAGGCGCCTCGATCGAGCGCACCGACGCGCTGCTGCGCAAGGTCTCGGACATCGCCATGCACACCGAAGGCGTGGCCCACAGCATCTCCTTCCCGGGACTCAATGCGCTGCAGTTCACCAACACGCCCAACACCGGCGTGGTGTTCCTGCCGCTCAAGCCGTTCAACGAGCGCCATCGCAGCGCGCTGGAGATCAATGCCGAGATCAACCAGAAGATCTCCGTGCTGGGCGAGGGCCTGACCTTCTCGATGATGCCGCCGCCGATCCTGGGGCTGGGTAATGGCAACGGCTACCAGATGTTCATCGAGGACCGCGCCAACCTGGGCTACGGCGCGCTGCAGAACGCGATCAGCCAGTTCCAGGGCGCGGTGGCGCAGACCCCGGGCATGAGCTTCCCGATCGGGACCTACCAGGCCAATGTGCCGCAGCTGGATGCCGAGGTGGACCGGACCAAGGCCAAGGCCCAGGGCGTGATGCTGACCGATCTGTTCGACACGCTGCAGACCTATCTGGGTTCGGCCTATGTCAACGACTTCAACCAGTTCGGCCGCACCTGGCAGGTGATCGCCCAGGCCGACGCGCCGTTCCGCGAGACCGTCGAGGACATCGCGCGCCTGAAGGTCCGCAACGTGGCTGGCGAGATGGTGCCGATCGGCTCGATGGTGAACATCAAGCAGACCTACGGACCCGATCCGGTCTTGCGCTACAACGGTTATCCGGCCGCCGACCTGGCCGGTGAAGCCGACGCACGCGTGCTGTCCTCGGCCCAGGCCATGCAGCAGCTGACCGCGCTGGGCGAAAAAGTGCTGCCCAACGGCATGCACATCGAATGGACCGACCTGAGCTACCAGCAGGCCAGCCAGGGCAATGCGGCGATGGTGGTGTTCCCGCTGGCGGTGATGCTGGCCTTCCTGGTGCTGGCCGCGCTTTACGAAAGCTGGACCCTGCCGCTGGCGGTGATCCTGATCGTGCCGATGACGCTGCTGTCCGCGCTGTTTGGCGTGTGGCTGAGCGGCGGCGACAACAATGTGTTCGTGCAGGTCGGCCTGGTGGTGCTGATGGGCCTGGCGTGCAAGAACGCGATCCTGATCGTCGAGTTCGCCCGTGAGCTGGAAATGGGCGGCAAGGGCATCATCGAATCGGCGCTGGAAGCCTGCCGCCTGCGTCTGCGTCCGATCGTGATGACCTCCATCGCCTTCATCGCCGGCACCGTGCCGCTGGTGTTCTCGCATGGCGCCGGTGCCGAGGTGCGCGCGGCGACGGGCATCACCGTGTTCGCCGGCATGCTGGGCGTGACCCTGTTCGGCCTGTTCCTGACCCCGGTGTTCTACGTGGCACTGCGCAAGCTGTCCGGTCGCAAGCTGGTCCAGCATGACGCCGCACCGGCGCTGGGCCAGATCCATCACGCCGCGCTCTGAATTCTGCCTCCTGTGCCGGGCATCGCGCCCGGCCCGTCTTCCCAACGGAGATACCCAATGAATACCAACACCCAGAAGATCGCGCTGGTCACCGGCGCCACCCGCGGCATCGGCGCCGAGACCGTGCGCCAGCTGGCCCAGGCCGGGGTGCATACGCTGCTGGCCGGCCGCAACCGCGACACCGCCGTGGCCGCGGCATTGAAGCTGCAGGCCGAAGGCCTGCCGGTGGAAGCCATCCAGCTCGATGTGCTCGACGATGTCAGCATCGCTGCCGCCGTCGGCACGGTCCGCGAGCGCCACGGCCGTCTGGACATCCTGGTCAACAACGCCGGCATCGTCGTCGATGACGCCGGCAAGAAGCCCTCCGAGCAGACCCTGCAGACCTGGCGCACCACCTTCGACACCAACCTGTTCGCGCTGGTGGAAGTGACCCGGGCATTCCTGCCGCTGCTCAAGGCCTCGCCGGCGGGTCGCATCGTGAACGTGTCCAGCGCGCTGGGCTCGATCACCCTGCACAATGACCCGACCTCCTTCATCTACGACTTCAAGATCCCGGCCTACGACGTGTCCAAGAGCGCGGTCAACGCCTGGACCGTGCATCTAGCCTACGAGCTGCGCGATTCGCCGCTGAAGGTCAACACGATCCACCCGGGCTACGTCAAAACCGACATGAACTACAGCGATGGTGAGCAGCGGGGCGAGATCGAAGTCGCCGAAGGCGCCAAGACCAGCGTGCAGATGGCGCTGATCGATGCCGACGGCCCCAATGGAAGCTTTTCGTATCTGGGACAGGTGCTGCCATGGTGAGGAACATCCTGGGAATCGGCGTGGCCTCGGCCCTGCTGGCCGCCTGCGCGGTCGGTCCCGACTATGTGCGTCCCAACGCGCCGCAGGCCGATGCCTTCGTGCAGGCACCGCAGGTGGCCGAAGCGCCGGTCAAGACCAGCTCCGATGCGGAGTTCTGGCGCAGCTTTGATGATCCCAAGCTCTCGGCCCTGGTCGAGCGCGCGCTGCTGGAAAACCACGACATCCGCATCGCGCTGGCCCGGTATGACGCGTCCAACGCCCTGCTGCGCGATGCCCGTTATGCGCGCCTGCCCACGCTCAGTGCCACGGCCGATGCACAGGACGTGCGCAGCAGCGCCGACCAGCTGCCAGGCTATAGCCGCAGCGAACGCGACAACCACGCTTATTCCGGTGGACTGGGCGCGGTCTGGGAGCTGGATTTCTTCGGCCGCCTGCGCCGCGCCAGCGAAGCCGGCCATGCCGACGCGCAGGCCGCGGCCGCGGACCTGGCGGCCATGCAGGTGGCGATCGCCGCCAGCGTGGCCGAAAGCTGGTTCGATCTGCGCGGCCTGCAGGCGCAGCTGGAGATCGCCCGCGAGAACGCCACTACCCAGGAGCGCACGCTCAAGCTGCTGGAAGCGCGCACCCAGGTCGGCGTCGGCGATGCGTTCGATGTGGACCGCGGCCGCGCCCAGCTGGAAACCACCCAGTCGCGCATTCCGTCACTGGAAGCGGCCGAGGCGGTGGCCGCCAACCGGATTGCGGTGCTGGTCGGTGCCACGCCCGAATCGATGGCGGCCGAATTGATGAGCGCCGGCCCGTTGCCGGCCCTGCCGGCGGCACCGGCGCCAGGTACGCCGTCGGACCTGCTGCGTCGTCGTCCTGACGTCGCTGCGGCCGAACGGCGCGTGGCCGCGGCCACCGCGCGGGTCGGCGTGGCCACGGCGGACCTGTTCCCGCGCTTCACCCTGGGCGCGCTGTTCGGCACCCAGGCCATCGCCAGCAGCGCGTTGTTCAACCGCGACAGCGAAACGCGCGTGCTGTCGCTGGGCATGGACGGCTCGTTCCTCAATGTCGGCCGGGTGCGTGCGCGCATCGCCGCGGCCAATGCACAGACCGCCGAGGGCCTGGCCGGCTATCAGCAGACCGTGCTGCGTGCGCTGGAAGACACCGAGAACGCGCTGGTCCGCGTGGACCGCAGCCGCAAGGAAGCCGCGCATCTGGAGCAGGCCGCGCAGGCCGGCACGCGCGCGGCCCAGGTCGCGCGCCTGCGTCTGGACAACGGTGCGATCGACACGCTGGACATGCTGGAGGCCGAGCGCGCGCGCCTGGACACCCAGGATGCGGCCGTGCAGGGCCAGGTGCGCAGCGCGGTGGCGACGGTCCAGCTCTACGCGGCACTGGCCGGCGGCTGGCCCAACTACATCGCCGCCGAAAGCCTGCCGCCCGCGCCGATCCAGGCCTCGGACCGGCGCACCGTGGCCATGGAGGAAACGGACTGATCCAGGTAGCCGGCTCGCGGACCGTGCATTCTTGACGGACCCTGCAGACCGCCCGTGCGAGCGTCGGCGTCCACCGGGGCGGCGGATTTTGACGCCGCCGCGATGCATCGCTTCCAATATCGCGCGTTCTCCCCCAAGCGACAGAGGTCATTGAATGGCAACGTCAAACAAAGTTGCGCTGGTCACCGGCGCCACCCGCGGCATCGGCACCGAGACCGTGCGCCAGCTGGCCCAGGCCGGCGTGCATACGCTCCTGGCCGGCCGCGACGCGGCGCGCACGGCCGCCGCCGCCAAGGCACTGCAGGATGCAGGCCTGCCGGTCGAACCCATCACCCTGGACGTGACTGACAGCGCCAGCATCGCCGCGGCCGTGGCCAAGGTGCAGGCCGACCACGGTCGGCTGGACATCCTGGTCAACAACGCCGGCATCCTGGTCGATGCGCCGGACAAGGCGCCCTCCAAGCAGACCTTGGAGACGTGGCGAAAGACCTTCGACACCAACGTGTTCGCCGTGGTCGAAGTGACCCAGGCGTTCCTGCCGCTGCTCAAGGCCGCCCCAGCCGCGCGCATCGTCAACGTCTCCAGCCAGTTGGGATCGTTCGGCCTGCATACCAATCCGGCCTCGTCGATCTACGGCTACAAGATCCCCGCCTACGACGCTTCCAAGAGCGCGGTGAACGCCTGGACCGTGCATCTGGCCTACGAGCTGCGCGATACCCCGCACAGGGTCAACGCCATCCATCCCGGTTACGTCAAAACCGAAATGAATGGCGGCCATGGCGAGATCGACGTGGCCACCGGCGCCAGGAGCAGCGTGCAGATGGCATTGCTGGATGCAGATGGCCCCAACGGCAGCTTTACCCATCTGGGCCAGACGCTGCCTTGGTGAAGTGGGGGAGTGCGATCATGGCCGGCCTGCTGGTGGCCGGCATGGCCATGCCCGGGCGTGCCGCGGAGTGGTCGGCCAGCGTCGGTGCCAGCTTCAGCGAACACGACTGGACGCCCGCGGCCACGCTGGAAGCTGGCGGATACCTGCGTGCGCTGGGCGAGCGAGGCCTGCAGTGGCGTCCGGTGGCGGCGCTGACGGTGGTGGACGGCCACGCGCACGACTGGCGCGCCGGCACCGACAAGACCGTCTGGGTGGGATCGGGTGGTGCTGCATTCTCGCTGCGCGACGGTGGTTGGTTCCTAGCGCTGCAGGCGGGTGCGGCCAGCCGCACCACGCCTGCGCTCAGCAGCCACCTACAGTTCGTCAGCAGTCTCGGCTGGCAAGGGCGGCGGCTGCGCCTGCAGCTGCGCCACATCTCCAATGGCCGGATCGGCGGCGGCCCCAACCTGGGCGAAAGCATGGCCCTGATGGGCGTGCGGTTCTAGAAGCGTGTCCACAGCGGTCCATATGGCTTGCAGGGCCTGGAGGGCCGCAACCGTTGCCGGCGCCGACGCGCTGCGCCGCCCACGCTGCGCAGTCGTGCCGGAACGGCCTTCGCGCGCCAGCGGGCAGCCCCGTCGCAGGCTCCTTGCGGTCTGTCCTGGGAGCCTGCACGCCGCTTGCCGGGATGGCGATGAAAAAGCCGGGCAGTGCCCGGCTTTTGTTTTTGAAGCCGCAGGCGGGCGCGGATCAACCGTGCAGCTTGATGGCGGTTTCGGCCACGCGCTGGCCTTGATAGCGGGCGCCATCGAGTTCGATCTTCGACGGCTGGCGCGAGCCATCGCTCTTGGCGATCGTCGTCGCGCCGTAGGGCGTCCCGCCGGTGACTTCTTCCAGCGTGGTCATTTCCTGGAATCCATAGTCCAGGCCCACGATCACCATGCCGAAATGCATCAGGTTGGTGATGATCGAAAACAGCGTGGTTTCCTGGCCGCCATGCTGGGTGGCGGTCGAGGTGAAGGCACCGCCGACTTTGCCGTTCAAGGCGCCCTTGGCCCACAGGCCACCGGCCTGGTCGAGAAAATTGGCCATCTGCGAGGCCATGCGTCCGAAGCGGGTGCCGACGCCGACGATGATCGCGTCGTACCCGGCCAGCTCTTCGATCTTGGCGATGGGCGCGGCCTGGTCCAGCTTGTAATGTGACGACCTGGCGAGATCCTCCGGAACCAGTTCCGGCACGCGCTTGATATCCACGGTGGCACCGGCTGCACGGGCGCCTTCGGCCACGGCGCCGGCCATGGTCTCGATATGCCCATAGGAGGAGTAATACAGGACGAGGACCTTGGCCATGGCGGGTGACTCCTAAAGGAAAGAAGGGGTGTCCGATCCTAACCACGGCCCCGCACGCCCCGCGTCATGGTCGTGTCTTCGGCGCGTGAGGCCTGGTCAGCGCACCGGGGGATCAGGCCAGCAGTTTGCGCACCAGGGCGACGTACCGGGCCTGCGCCGTTTCCATATCCATTCCGCGCAGGCGCTCCCAGGATTCGTACTTGGCGGTGCCGACGAAATCAAAAAAGCCGGGCTTGTTGCCTTGGACATCTCCTTCCGAGCCCTGCTTGTACAGCGCATAGAGCTGCAGCAGCGTGTCGTTGTCGGGCCGCTCGGCCAGCGTCTGGATGTCCTGCGTGGCCTGCTCGAAGGCGGTGCTGGCCTGGGCCATGGCGTGGCTCCGTGTGCGGGGAGCTGGGCATCTGAGCATGGCCTGATGTGGTGGTCACGTTGCGCTGCACAGCGCTGACAGCAACGTCAGCCTGTCGCCGGAAATGCAGACCGCTTCAACGCGGGACGCGCACCATGCGTTCGAGCAAATGCTCGACGATCTGGTCCGGATCGGCGGTGCGGCCCACGTGGGTCGGCGAGACCTGGACCACGGCGCTGCGCCTGGCGGTGAGGAAGTGGAAGCGGGCGCGCGGCGGCAGCTGCGCGACCGGGCCGGCGCTGGCATCGCCGCGGCAGATGGCCACCATGGCCTCCAGCCACGGCCGCACGGCCTCAAGCTCCAGCGTGGGCGCAAAGGCATGCAGGCGGGCTTGGTCGATCTCGATCGCCGCACGCAGGTGGCGCGCGCCGGGGCAGGACACGATCACCCCGACGTTGATGAATTCTTCGCGTTCCACCCGCGGCACGATGCGGATGACGGCGTAGTCATACGTGTGCAGCGTGGGCATCGATGGCCTCCTGCACGAAGGCGGCGCGCGCATCGCGCCGCCGCTTGAGGTAATCGACGTAGGCCCGGCGATGGGCCGGCCCATCGGCAAACGCGGCTTCGTCCTGCAGCCAGCTGCCGGGAATGGCCGCGACGATCCGATCGATCAGCGCATCGGTCAGCGCGGCGGCCATCGCCGCGTCCACCTCGCCGATGCGCGTGGCGAACGGCAGCAGCACGTGATCGCGGATCAGGACGAACGGTCGCTCGCAGGCCGCGCCGGCGCTGCCCCAGTCATGGTGGAAATACAGCGCCGCGCCGTGATCGATCAGCCAGAGCTTGCGGTGCCAGACCATTAGGTTGGGATTGCGCGCGGTGCGGTCGACGTTGCTGACGAAGGCGTCGAACCAGACGATGCGCGAGGCCAGCTCGGCGTCGATCGGCATCGCCGCAGGGTCGTAGTTGAGCGCGCCGGGCAGGTAGTCGATCCCCAGGTTGAGCCCTTCGCTGGCGCGGATCAGGTCCTGGATTTCCGGATCGGGCTCGGTGCGGGCGAATTCGCTGTCCAGTTCGATGAAGACCAGCTCCGGCATCGGCAGGCCCAGCGCCCGGGCCAGTTCGCCGGCCACCAGCTCGGCCACCAGCGCCTTGGGTCCCTGGCCGGCCCCGCGGAACTTCAGCACGTACAGGCCATCGTCATCGGCTTCCACCACGGCCGGCAGCGAGCCGCCCTCGCGCAACGGCGTGACGTAGCGGGTGGCCTGGACGGTCTTCAAGGGGAGGGCATCGGCGGACATGGGTGGCAAGCCTAGCCGATGCCCGCAACGCAGGTCATGCGTGGCCAAGCGCGCCAGCCCTGACCAATGGCCCGGTACCGCCGAAAGCGCCGGTGCTAGAGTCGCCCGGCATGGCGATGGTGGGGCCATCGCTGCATCACATCAGAGGGATACGCACGATGCTTCTACGACGGAATGTCTGGTCCGCGGCGCTGGCCGTGGCCGCCACTTCACTGCTGGGCGCTGCGCCCGCGTTTGCCGGTTACGACGTGCCACCGGACAACCTGCTGAAAGTCCTCAAGGCGCCGCCGCCACCGGTGCCCAGCGTCGATCCCACCGGTCAGCGCGTGCTGCTGACCACCAGCCAGACCTATCCCTCGATCACGCGCGTGGCCCAGCCATACCTGAAGCTGGCCGGCGTACGTCTTGAGCCGAAGAACCGCAGCCGTCATGACACCTCCGGCGGCTATGGCATCCCGGCTTGCGTCGGCGACTTCACCCTGGTGGACATCGCCAGCGGCAGGGAGACCAAGGTGCCGCTGCCGGCCGGCGCCTGCCCGGGTATGGCGCAGTGGTCGCCCGATGGCCAGCGCTTCGTGTTCCAGAACGTGGTGGCCGATGCGGTCCAGCTGTGGATCGGCGATGCTGCCAGCGGCCAGGTCCACCTGGTGCCGGGTGTCGCGCTGAATCCGATCTTCGGCAACACCGTGCAATGGCTCGATGGCAGCAAGACCCTGCTGGTCAAGCGCGTGCCCGAGCGCCAGGGTCCGCCGCCATCGGGTGACACTGCGCCGGTCGGGCCGGACATCCAGCAGTCGCTGGGCAATGGCGGGGAAAGCAGCACCTACGAGGCGCGCGATACGCTGACCAGCGAGCAGGATGAAGCGCTGTTCGCCTATTACGGCACCTCGCAGCTGGCCGTGGTCGATGCGGCCACCAGCGCGGTGCGCAACGTCGGCGTGCCGGCGCTGTACAACGGCGTGGGCGCGGCGCCGGACGGCGTGCATGTGTTGACCGAATCCATCCAGAAGCCGTATTCGCACGCGGTGACCTACCAGCGCTTCGCCAACGACGTGGCGGTGCTGGACGTGGCCAAGAACACCTCGACCACGATCGCCAAGTTGCCGCTGGCCGACCACGTGCCGGTCCACGGCGTGCCGGAAGGCCCGCGCGATTTCGATTGGCGCGCCACCGAACCTGCCACCCTGGTCTGGGCCGAAGCGCTGGACAAGGGTGACTGGAAAGTCGATGCGCCACTGCGCGACAAGGTGTTGATGCACAAGGCGCCGTTCACCGGCAAGCCGGTGGAGATCGCGCGTATCAAGTCGCGTTTCGACGGGATCTCATGGACCGCGCAGCCGGACCTGGCCTTCCTCAACGAGGAGGACGAAAACCGCCACTGGCGCACTACCAGCATCGTCAACGTCGACGATCCCAAGCAGCCGGCCAAGATCCTGTGGGACCTGTCCAGCGACGAGCTGTATGAGGACCCGGGCAACTTCGTCTACCGGGTGCTGCCCAACGGCGCCTACGTGGTGCGCCAGGAGGGCGATGCGGTGTTCCTGCGCGGCATGGGCTCTTCCCCTCAGGGCGACCGTCCGTTCCTGGACAAGCTGGACATCAGGACCGGCAGCAGCGAGCGCCTGTTCCGCAGCCAGGCCGATGCGTACGAGCAGTTCCTGGGCTTTACCGCCACGCCGGGCACATTCCTGACCTGGCACCAGTCGGTCATGGATCCGCCCAACGCCTTCGTCCGCGTGCTGGGCCAGCCGGTCGCGACCGCCGCCAAGGGCGAGCCGCAGGTCGCCTCGACCGCGACCCAGCTGACCCACGTGCCCGATCCCACCCCGGAAGTGCGGCAGATCAAGAAGCGCCTGGTGACCTACAAGCGCGCCGACGGCGTGGACCTGTCCTTCACTCTGTACACGCCGCCGGGCTACAGCGAAGGCACGCGCCTGCCGGCGATCCTGTATGCCTATCCGGCCGACTTCGCCAGCAGCGCGCAGGCCGGGCAGGTCTCCGGTTCGCAGCAGACCTTCACCCGCCTGCCGTATTACCGGCTGATGCTGCTGGCCGGCTACGCGATCATCGACAACGCCGCGTTCCCGATCGTCGGCGATCCCAAGACCGCCTACGACACCTATCTGGAGCAACTGGAGGCCGACGCCAAGGCTGCGGTGGACAAGGCCGTGGAACTGGGCGTGGTGGACCGCGACCGCATCGGCGTGACCGGCCACAGCCATGGCGCGCTGATGACCGCCAACCTGATCGCGCACACCGACCTGTTCCGTGCCGGCGTGGCCACCAGCGGTTCGTACAACAAGACCCTGACGCCGTTCGGTTTCCAGAACGAGCGCCGCTCGGTGTGGGAAGCGCAGGACGTGTACCTGAAGGCCTCGCCGTTCTTCTATGCCGATAGGATCAAGCTGCCGCTGCTGCTGATGCACGGCGAGGACGACGCCAACCCCGGCACCGAGCCGATCCAGTCGCGCAAGCTGTTCCAGGCCATCCGCGGCAACGGCGGCACCACCCGCCTGGTGATGCTGCCGCACGAACCGCACTGGTACACCGCCCTGGAGTCCAACGCGCAGGAGGTCTACGAAATGCTCAACTGGTTCGACACCTACGTGAAGCCTGCCAAGCCCGACTCCAAGGCCGCAGCCCAGCGTTGAGCGAAGCGGGGCAGGGCGCGCGAAGCGTCCTGGCCAACCGGGCATCGAAGTCCGCAACGGATCCACAGGAGGGCGACGCCGCAAGGCGTCGCCCTCCTGCTTCTAGCGATCCGATCAGGGTTTTTGTCCTGTAGAGCGGAGCTTGCTCCGCTTATCAGCAACCATGCGAGGCCATCGCTCCGGCCATGATTAATCCCGGCTTTCGTCACCTGGCCACCGCTGCCGTCGCCGGCACGCGGACTGGCGACAGGGGGGCAGCGTCCAGCCGTCGCTGTGTTGGAAGTCCGCCAGCAGATCGCCACAAGGCTGCTGCGCCGCATCTTTCTAATTGTCCGACTATATGATCTATTGGCCACCTCGGAACGCTTCCGCTGGTTGCGTGGCACTTAGGCCATCGCATGGAGGTAGCGGCCGCGACCGAGTCTCCTTTCGCCTTGTCCAGGAATCGCCATGCCCCATCGCCTGCTCAACCGCCTGTGTCTCCTGATCCTGCTTGCGCCGCTCGCCGCGTCGGCGGCGGAGCCGGCGACTTTCACCAATCCGTTGCTGCCGTCGGGGCCGGATCCGTGGATCGCGCGCGAAGGCAAGACCTATTACTTCATGAGTACGCGCGGCGACCGGCTGACGATCCGCAAGACCCTGGACCTGTCCAAGCTGGCCGAGGCGAAGGAAGTCACCATCTGGACGCCGCCAGCCCAAGGGCCCAACGGGCAATCAATCTGGGCGCCGGAGCTGCATCGCATCGACGGACGCTGGTTCATCTACTACACCGCCGCCGACAGCGCGCATGACGACGATGCCCATCGCGGCATCTTCGTGCTGGAGAACGCAAGCGCCGACCCGACCACCGGCACCTGGACCGACCACGGCCGCCTGAAGACCGCGCATACCGGCATCGACGGCACCACCTTCACCGCCGGTGGCAAGCGCTACTTCGTGTATTCGCCGTACGTTGGCCCGGACAGCGTGCTGTCGATCGTGCAGATGTCCAATCCCTGGACCCTGGTCGGCCAGGAGACGATCATCGCCAGGCCCGATCAGGCATGGGAACGACAGGGCGGCCGGCAGATCCTGGAAGGCCCGGAGTTCCTGCAGGGACCGCGCGGCGACCTGTTCCTGACCTACTCGGGCAGCGCCTGCTGGTCGGACGACTATGCGATCGGCCTGCTCAAGGCCAAGCCGGGCAGCGATCCGCTTCAGGCCGACAGCTGGGTCAAGCAGCCCGGTCCGGTGCTGGCCAAGGATGCCGAGCGCGGCGTGTTCGCACCCGGACACAACGGCTTTTTCAGCACGCCCGATGGTCGCCAGACCTGGATCGTCTACCACGCCAACCCTGCGGCCGACATGAAGTGCACCAAGGCCCGCGCGCCGCATCTGCAGCGCGTGGACTGGTCGGACGCGGGCGAGCCGGTGTTCGGCCGGCCTGCGGCGACGGGCAAGCCGCTGGCTGCGCCGGGCGGCTGACCCTGACTGGTCGGGGCGGGCGCTTCCATGTGAAGGCGACGGAAGTGCATGGCTGCGCCCGGCCGACGATGCGTATCCCAATTTGCCGTTTTCGCAATCGCGTCGGTTGGTTTTAAACGATTTAAATGCCGATAATCCGACGGCCGCGCGCCTTGGGGCGCGCCTGATCGGATGCCGCCATGACCCGTCCGCTGGTGCTGCTTGCCTCTTCGTTGCTGGTGACCACGCAGGCGCTGGCCGCCGATCCACCGGCAGCCGCGCCGCCGCGTGACCTGGCCGGCGAAGTGAATCCCTTCATCGGCACCACCAACGGTGGCAATGTGCATCCGGGTGCGACGATGCCCTTCGGCATGGTCGCCTTCAGCCCGGAGCAGACACCGCTGCCGGGCAAGCGCTTTGCGTTCGCGGCGCCCGGCGGCTACGAGTGGCGTGCCAATGGCGTGCGGGGTTTCAGCCTGACCCACATCTCTGGCACCGGCTGCAGCGGCGCCAACGGCGACATCCCGATCATGCCGGTCACCATTCCGGTAGAGATCTCGCCGGCGTCGGTCGATGCGGGCGTGCGCTATGCCAGCCTGCTGGATCATGCCAAGGAGTCGGCCAGTCCCGGCACGTATTCGGTGACGCTGGACAACGGTGTGGCGGTCCGGCTGGGTGCCAGCGAACGCACCGCGATCGGGCGTTTCAGCTTTCCCGAAGACAAGCCGGCCAACCTGTTGTTTCGCACCTCCGACAGCGAGGTCGGCAGCACCGATTCGAGCCTGCACATCGATGTGGCCACGCGCACGGTCAGCGGCTCGGTGACCAGCGGCAACTTCTGCGGCTACCTGGCCCAGGATCGGCGCCAGAGCTATTACACGCTGCACTTCGTGGCCCAGTTCGACCAGCAGTTCCAGGTCGGCGGCACCTGGAAAGACGACCAACTGAGCGCCGGCGCCACCCAGGCCAGCGGCGGCACAAGCTATGGCACGCAGGGCCATCCGCCAGCCGGCAAGGGCGCCGGGGGCTGGATCAGCTTCGATCCGAGGCAGGCCGCCACGGTCAACGTGCGCATTGGCATTTCCTACGTGGATGAGGCCGGCGCGCGCGCCAATCTTGAACACGAAAGCCCGGCCGGCATCACGCTGGAATCGACCCAGGCCGCCACGCGCTCGGCCTGGAACCGGGCGCTCGGACAGATCCGCATCAGTGGCGGCGCGCAGGACGAGCGCGCCGTGTTCTACACCGCGCTGTATCACGCCCTGCTGGAGCCCAACCTCTACAGCGATGCCGACGGACGCTACCGCGGCTTCGATGGCGCGGTCCATCGGCTGTCGCGCAAGCAGCAGGCGCAGTACGCCAACTATTCGGGCTGGGACGTATACCGTTCGCAGCTGCAGCTGGTGACGCTGCTCGATCCACAGCGCGGTTCGGATATCGCCCAGTCGCTGCTCAACCAGGCCGAGCAGAACGGCGGCGTGTGGGATCGCTGGACCCATCTGACCGGCGCGACCGGGGTGATGAACGGTGATCCGTCGCCGTCGTCGCTGGCCGCGATCCACGCCTTCGGTGGACGCAGCTTCGATCTCAAGCGCGCGTATGCCTCGTTGAAGCGCGCGGCCACGGTGCCGACCGACAAGGACCTGAGCCGAACCGGTTGCCCGATCCTGTGCGTGGGCCAGCGCCCGGGCCTGGATGCGTGGCTCACGCTGCACTACATGCCGGTGGGCGCGCCGGGCTGGGGCACGGCCTCGGACACGCTGGAACTGGCGGCTGCCGATTTCGGCCTGTCCGAACTCGCCCTGGCCGCAGGCGATGCAACCGGCGCAAGGCAATTCCGCGCGCGTTCTGGCTGGTGGCGCAACCTGTTCAACCCGCAGGCCACCGCCGGGGGCGGCTACCTCCAGCCGCGCAATGCGGATGGCAGCTGGCCGAAATTCGATCCGGCCTCGGACGAGGAATTTGTCGAAGGCAGCGGTGCGCAGTACTTGTGGATGGTGCCATTCGATCCGGCGGGCCTGATCGACAAGCTTGGCGGGCCCGATGCGACCGCCGCGCGCCTGGACGCGTTCTTTCGCAAATCCGATGGCGGCTGGGCGGTGACCAAGTCCGGACCGTTGCATGCCGAGCTGGACAACGAACCCTCGATCGCCGCGCCGTGGCTGTACAACTTCGTCGGCCAGCCGTGGAAGACCCAGGCCACCGTGCGCGCGGCGATGCGCCAGATCTGGACCAATACGCCGCAGGGCATCTCCGGCAATGACGACCTGGGCCAGATGTCGTCCTGGTATGTGTGGTCGGCGCTCGGGCTGTATCCGGTGTATCCGGGCCGGGCCGAGCTGGTGATTGGCAGCCCGCTGTTCCCGCAGGCGGTGATCGAGCGGCCTGGCGCACGGATCGAGATCCGCGGCCGCAACGCCGCGCCGCAGGCGCCGTATGTGCAATCGCTCACGGTCGATGGCAAGGCCAGCGACCGTGCCTGGCTGCCGGCGAAGTTCATCGAGCGTGGCGGCACGCTGGACTTCAGCCTGGGCGCAGAACCGAACGAAAGCTGGGGCGCACAGACGCCGCCGCCGTCGTTCGGACCGACGCTGTAAAGCTGCGGATGCTTCGGCAAGACGGACAACGCGAGATCGCAATCGTGCGCGCGGTGAACGGATCCAGCAGCGACAAAGATGACCGTTTTGTCCATGTTCCGCGGGTGCAGGCGTCCGTACCATGCGCCCCACATCCGGGCGCGGCCTCCTGTCGCAAGGCCCTTCCTGTTGACGAGGCTTTCGATGAAACGTCCGCTGCTGTTTGCTGCGCTCATGGCCGGCATGGTGCTCTCCGCCCAGGGCCATGAAATCTGGATCGAACGCGACGGCACCGGTCCGGTGCGCGTGTATTTCGGCGAACCGGCACAGGAAATGCCGGACCATGGCGACGATGAGATCAAGCGCATCGTCAAGCCCGAGTTGTTCGGCGCCAGCGGCAAGGCCGGCGCGTTGAAGCGCGAGGGCGACCATCTGGTCGCGCCGCTGCAGGACGCGGGCGATGCCTGGCTTTCCGATGCGACGGTATTCGAGCCATGGAAGGGTGAGGATGGCCGTTTCGAAGCGGTGAGCTATTACGCCCGGGCCGGCCGCGAGCACACCGGCGCGCGACTGGATTTCGAACTGGTGCCGGCGGCCGCGCAGGGCCAGGCGCTGACCCTGCTGTTCCGCAAGCAGCCGCTGGCCAAGACCGAAGTCACGCTGATCAACCAGGACAAGTGGACCAAGCAGCTCACCTCCGACGCCAAGGGCGGCGTGGTCCTGCCCAGGCTCGACGCGGGACGCTACATCGTGGTGGCCAGCCACAAGGAACCGGTGGACGTAAAGCTCGGCGGCAAGCAGGTGGCGGTGATGCACCACATCACCACGCTGACCTTCCGGGTGGATTGAATCCGGCGCGCCCGACCTGCGGGGCAAGGACGCGGCCGCCGCTTCAGTCGAAGTGCCAGCTGATTCCCGCGTAGACGCCGAAGCCTTCGCCCGGCGTCGAGCGGGCCACGTCGTTACCGGCATCGTCGTAGCCGGGTGCCACGGTGGCCGCGTAGTGGCGATTGCCCAGGTTGCGTGCTTCCAGCCAGCCCTGCCAGCGTCCGCCGGGCGCATCGAAACCCACCCGCGTGCCGAAGATCAGATGGCTGTCGGCCCAGAAGCTGTTGGCGTAGTCCACCGCCATGCTTGACGCGTACTCGCTGTTGAGCGCCGCGTAGAAACCGCTCGGATGGCGATAGCGCAGTTCGCCCTGGTAGTAGTGGCGCGGCAGTCCGGGCAGCTGGTTATGGCCAAAGCGCGCGTCATCGCGATAGCGCAAATCGCTGAAGGTGTAGGCCTGCCGCAGCGACAGCGTGCCGATCTCGCCCTGCCACAGCATGCTGTCCAGGCCGGCCTCGATGCCGCGATGCACGGTGGGGCTGGCGTTGGATTCGGCCACGACCAGGTTGGGCGTGGGCTGAACCTCGACGCTGAGCAGTTCGTGGCGCACATGGGCGTAGTAGCCGGTCAGTTCCCAGTGGCCCAGCGCGGCATCGCCACGTGCGCCCAGTTCCAGCGTCGCGGCGGTCTGGTTGTCCAGGTGCACCGGCGTGCTCTGGCGCCCGCTGGACGCGCCGTTGCCGGCGGGGAAATAGCGGCTCGCGCCCCAGATCATCGACCAGGGATGCGCCGGCTCGACCGATCGGCTCAGATTGCCGAACACTTGGGTCTGCGGCGTGGCCTGCCAGGTCAGGCCCAGGCGGGGCGCGTAGTCCCAGTCGTGCTCGGACAGGCGTCCGCCGCCGGCGGGCCAGGTCACCTGCACGTCGCGGTCGGTGTGGACCAGCGCCAGTCCTGTGACCAGATGCAGGTCCGGCGTCAGCGCCAGATCGTTGCCGGCATGCAGCACGCTGTCGGTGCCCAGATGCTGGAATCTACGGGTCAGCGTCCCGGCGGGATAGCCATCGCTGTCAAAGCGCAGGGTTTCGCGCACATTTCCATCCAGGTCGTGAGTGACGCGCAGGCCGAGCGTGGTGATGCTGGCCCGGCCAAACAGCGCATGGCGATGGGTGTAGTCGAGCGTGCCGTTGAGATCGGCGTTGTCCAACTGCTGGCGGTACAGGCTTTCATTCAAGTCCATCGGGAACTTGTGGTAGACCAGCCCGGCCCGCAGCGTGGAATCGGCATCCAGCTGCAGCGTGGTGGTGTTGCCGATCCAGGTGCTGCCCGGCTGCGGGCGACGCGCGTCGATGGCCACGTAGCTGGGGTTGGCTTCACGCGGGTTGTCGCGGATCTGCGTGTGGGTCAGGCGGCCGGGCGTGTCGTGCTCGGTCTCGCGATAGCGCACGTAGAAGCGCGTTTCCAGGTCCGGGTTGATGCGCCAGCCGAGGTTGGCCATCGCGCCGCGGCCACTGCCGGATGCGTGCTGCTGGTATCCGTCGTACTCGGTGTCGGTATAGGCCAGGTAATAGTCCAGATCGCCGTGCGCGCCGCCGTAGCCGAGGCTGCGTTTCTGGTAACCGTGGCTGCCGGCCTCCAGGCGCAGTTCCGCACCGGGCGAATCCAGGCCGCTGCGGCTCACATAGTTGACTGCACCGCCCAGCGCCAGCGCGCCGCGGCCGAAGCCGTTGGCGCCGCGCAACACTTCCACCCGGCTGAGCCACAGCGGCTCCAACAGCTCGTATGGCGTGCCGCCGGAGAAGGTCAGCGGCAGACCGTCCAGCGACACCGACACGCCTGAGGCATGCGCACCCGGCGCACGGTTGATGCCCGAGCCGCGGATGGACACCTTGACGCCTTCGTTGCCGGGCGACTGCGCGTTGATGCCGGGCTGATAGGCCAGCACATCGGCGGTGCCGCCGACGCGGCCCTGTCCAGCCTGCGCCAGGTCGATCACGTTGCCGGCGCCAGGCAACTGGTCCAGCGCCTTGCGCACCTGGTCGAGTTCGTCGCTGCGCTTGGCCGCGACCTTGACCGCATCCAGCGTCACCGCCTGGTCAGGCGTAGCGGCACTCACCGGCGGCGCGGCCAGGCAGGCGAGCAGGGCCGCGGCGAGCAGCGAAAGAGTGTGGGGCGAAGGCTCAGGCGTTGCGGTCGTGGTCATTCGTCAGGACTTGGATGCAGGCAGCGCACCGCGGGACAGGCTGCCGCTGACGATGAGTCGTCCGGCAGGTGCGCCGTGGCGGGCGTCAATGGGTTGGAGTGTGCAATTGGCCGCTAAGCCACACCTGGGGCAGGGCCTGTCTGTCAACTTAATTATCTTCAAATAGGTTAACAGGGCTTTGCTGAGGCGTCATCCGCTTTGAATCGATTCGTCGCAATACCTCGCGCCTCGTGATGCGCGAAGCAATCCGTTGCAGGACGGTGCGGCTCCTTGCCGCGTCGCAATGGTCTGCTGCCGTGAATCTGGCTCGCCGGCACTGATCCGGTCCCGAGCACGTAGTCACGCATTGGGCGCGGCGGTCATCCGCTGTGTAGGAGCGGGCGCGTGCGACTGCACGTCGCGCGGACAACAAGAAGGGCGGCACTGGCCGCCCTTGCTATCTGCCATCGATGATGGCGAAACCTCAGCCCAGGATGCCTGGCAGGTCCAGGCCTTTTTCCTTCGCGCACTCGATGGCGATCGGGTAGCCGGCATCGGCGTGGCGCATCACGCCGCTGGCCGGGTCGTTCCACAGCACCCGGGCGATGCGCTTGGCCGCGGCCTCGGTGCCGTCGCAGACGATCACCATGCCGGCGTGCTGCGAGAACCCCATGCCGACGCCGCCACCGTGATGCAGCGAGACCCAGGTCGCACCGGATGCGGTGTTGAGCAGGGCATTGAGCAACGGCCAGTCCGACACTGCATCCGAACCGTCGCGCATCGCTTCGGTCTCGCGGTTGGGCGAGGCGACGCTGCCGCTGTCCAGGTGGTCGCGACCGATCACCACCGGCGCCTTCAGTTCGCCATTGGCGACCATTTCGTTGAAGGCCAGGCCCAGCCGGTCGCGATCGCCCAGGCCGACCCAGCAGATGCGTGCTGGCAAGCCCTGGAACTTGATCTTCTCGGCTGCCATGTCCAGCCAGCGATGCAGCGCCGGGTTGTCGGGAATCAGTTCCTTGACCTTGGCATCGGTCCTGGCGATGTCTTCCGGATCGCCGCTCAGCGCGGCCCAGCGGAACGGGCCGATGCCACGGCAGAACAGCGGGCGGATGTAGGCGGGCACGAAACCGGGGAAATCGAACGCGTTGGCCACGCCTTCTTCCAGCGCCATCTGGCGCAGGTTGTTGCCGTAGTCCACGGTCGGTACGCCCAGCGCGTGGAAGCCAAGCATCGCCTGGATGTGCACGGCCATCGACTTGCGCGCGGCCACTTCGACTTCCTTGGGTGCGGAAACGCGCTTGTCGTCCCACTGCTCGACGCTCCAGCCCTGCGGCAGGTAGCCATTGACCGGATCGTGGGCCGAGGTCTGGTCGGTCAGCAGGTCCGGCTTGACGCCGCGGGCCAGCAGTTCGGTCAGGACATCTGCGACATTGCCGAGCAGGCCGACCGAGAGCGGCTTCCTTGCCTTGCAGGATTCGTCGATCAGGCGCAGTGCTTCATCCAGGTTGTCGGTCCAAGTGTCCAGATAACCGGTGCGCAGGCGCATGTCGATGCTGGACTTGCGGCATTCCACCGCCAGGCACGAGGCGCCGGCCATCACCGCGGCCAGCGGCTGGGCGCCGCCCATGCCGCCCAGGCCGCCGGTAAACAGCCAGCGCCCGGAAAGATCGCCGCCGTAGTGCTGGCGGCCCATCTCGACGAAGGTCTCGTAGGTGCCCTGGACAATGCCCTGCGCGCCGATGTAGATCCAGCTGCCGGCGGTCATCTGGCCATACATGGCCAGGCCCTTCTTATCCAACTCGTTGAAGTGGTCCCAGTTGGCCCAGCGCGGCACCAGGTTGGAGTTGGCAATCAGCACGCGCGGCGCGTCGGCATGGGTGCGGAACACGCCGACCGGCTTGCCGGACTGCACCAGCAGGGTCTGGTCGTCGTCCAGGCGCTTGAGCGTCTCCAGGATGGCGTCGAAGGATTCCCAGTCGCGCGCGGCGCGGCCGATGCCGCCGTAGACGACCAGTTCTTCCGGGCGTTCGGCCACGTCCGGGTGCAGGTTGTTCTGCAGCATGCGGAACGGGGCTTCGGTCAGCCAGCTCCTGGTGTTGAGCGTGGGGCCGGTCGGCGCCTTGATGACGCGGCTGGGGTCACGACGGGTCATGCGGAATTCCTTGGGTTATGCCGGCCGCGCAGGTTGATGCGGGCCGTTGGCGAGAAGGGATGCCGAGGTGGCAAATTGAAGGCAGGCGGCCAGGATCTGCCGCAGCACCGACTGCAGCGCGTCGGCGCGCGCGGGCGACCAGGGCGTGGGCCAGGTCTCGGGCGCCACCACGTCGGGTTCGTCCATGTAGCCGCGGCAGGCCAGTTCCATCTGGATCGAATGCACGCCGCCGCCTGGGTCGGCGTGCTTGCGCGTGATCCAGCCACCCTTGAAGCGGCCGTTGCGCACGTGGCTGAAGCCGCTGCCGGCGCACAGGCGTTCGACCGCATCGGCCAGCGCCGGCGCGCACGAGGTGTCTTCAGCTCCCGAGCGGCCTGCCGTGCCGATGTTGAACTGCGGCAGCTCGCCATCGAACAGATGCGGGATCTGCGAGCGGATCGAATGTGCGTCGTACACCACGACGTGCCCGTGCTGCCGGCGCAGGCGCGCGATTTCCGCGTCCAGCGCCTGATGGTAGGGATGGAACCAGGTGTAGATGCGGCGCTCGATTTCGTTCCCGTCCGGGCTGTGGTTGTCGCGGTACAACGGCTGGTCGTCGAAGGTGGTGGTCGGGCACAGGCCGGTGGTGTTCTGGCCCGGATACAGCGAGACGCCGGACGGATCGCGATTGACGTCGATCACCGAGCGCGAGATCGAGGTGCGGATGGTGGTGGCTCCCAGCTCGTGCGCGAAGGCATAGAGCTGGTGTACGTACCAGTCGGCATCGCGCCGGGCCAGCCACGGCGAGACGAACTTGTCTTCCAGTTCCGCGGGCAGGTCGGTCCCGGTATGCGGGAAGCTGACGATCAGCGGTGCATCGCCGCGGTGCAGGGTGATCCAGTCGGGGGTGTCGGTCATGCGAAAGGCTCAGGTTCCTGAAGTTCTGCAGGAGCACACCGCAGGGGCGCGATGGCGCTTCCCGGGGAGACCCGGTCGCGCCCCTTTGGTGCGCTCCTACATGGAATCGGGCGAGAGGATCGTGCCGGGCAGCGCGTGCCCGACCGCCCGGCTCAGCGCGCCGGAACGCACCAACGTAGTAGCGGCGACCATGTCCGGATGGAAATAGCGGTCGTCCTGCAGCGTCGGGACCTGCGCGCGCAGTGCGGCGCGTGCGGCTTCCAGCGCGGCGCTGGACGTGAGCGGCGCATGGAAGTCGCAGCCCTGGCCGGCGGCCAGCAGCTCGATGCCGATCACGTTGGCGGCGTTCTCCGCCATCGCCAGCAGGCGGCGCGCGCCATGCGCGGCCATCGACACGTGGTCTTCCTGGTTGGCCGAGGTCGGGATCGAATCGACGCTGGCCGGATAGGCACGCTGCTTGTTCTCCGACACCAGCGCCGCGGCGGTGACCTGCGGAATCATGAAGCCGGAATTGAGGCCCGGTTTGGGCGTCAGGAACGCCGGCAGGCCCGACAGTGCCGGATCCACCAGCATCGCCGTGCGGCGCTCGCTGATCGAGCCGATCTCACACACGGCCATGGCCAGCATGTCGGCGGCGAAGGCGACGGGTTCGGCGTGGAAGTTGCCGCCGCTCAGCGCCTCGCCGGTGTCGGTGAACACCAGCGGATTGTCGGACACCCCGTTGGCTTCGGTCTCCAGGGCGCGCGCGGCCTGGCGCATCACGTCCAGTGCCGCGCCCATGACCTGCGGCTGGCAGCGCAGGCAGTAGGGATCCTGCACGCGCACGTCGCCTTCGCGATGCGATTCGCGGATGGCCGAGCCGTCCATCAGTTCGCGCAGCGCCTGCGCCACCACGATCTGGCCGGGCTGGCCGCGCAGGGCGTGGATGCGCGGATCGAACGGGGTGTCCGAGCCCTTGGCCGCTTCGGTCGAGAGCGCGCCGGCCACCAGCGCGGCCTGGAACACGGTCTCGATCTCGAACAGGCCGGCCAGCGCGTAAGCGGTCGAATACTGGGTGCCGTTGAGCAGGGCCAGGCCTTCCTTCGCGCCCAGAGTGAGCGGGGTCAGGCCCGCGCGGGACAGCGCGGTGGCCGCGCCGATGCGCTCGCCGCCGAAGAAGGCTTCGCCGGTGCCGATCATCACCGTGGCCAGGTGCGACAGCGGCGCCAGGTCGCCCGAGGCACCGACCGAGCCCTGGCAGGGCACGACCGGCACCACGTCGTGCTGCAGCATCGCTTCGAGCAGGGTCAGCGTCGCCGGTTTGATACCCGATGCACCCTGGGCCAGGCTGGCCAGCTTGAGCGCCATCATCAGGCGCACCACCGCCGCCGGCATCGGCTCGCCGACGCCGGCGGCGTGCGAGAGCACGATATTGCGCTGCAGGGTTTCCAGGTCTTCGCGTTCGATGCGCACGCTGGCCAGCTTGCCGAAGCCGGTGTTGATTCCATAGACCGGCGCGCCCTTGGCGACGATGGCTTCCACGGTCTGTGCGCTGCGCAGGACGGCGGCGGCTGACGCCGGATCCAGCCGCACCGAAGCGCCCTGGTAGATGGCGCGCCATTGGGCCAGGCTGACCGCGCCGGGGCGCAGCAGGATCGAATCAGTCATGGACATACTCCGGAAATCATGTGGGTATTGCTTGGCAATGAGAACCGCGAACGACCTGTAGAGCGGAGCTTGCTTCGCTGCTCTCCGATCGGACGTTGGGAAAGCCCCAGCGGAGCAAGCTCCGCTCTACAAAGGGCAATGCGCGGGATGTCACGCATCGCATCCGCGCCAGATGCGGGCATGCAGCGGGTTGAAGCCCATGCGGTAGACCAGGTCGGCCGGCGACTCGATGTCCCAGATCGCCAGGTCGCAGTCGAAGCCTGCGCGCAGCCGGCCCAGGCGGTCCTGCCGGCCCAGCGCGCGTGCGGCTTCGCGGGTGAAACCGGCGATGCACTCGGCCACCGTCATGCGGAACAGCGTGGCGGCCATGTTCATCGCCAGCAGCGGGCTGGTCAGCGGGGAGGTGCCGGGATTGCTGTCGGTGGCCAGTGCCAGCGGCACGCCGGCATCGCGCAGTTGCTGGATTGGCGGCACCAATGTGTCGCGGGTGAAGTAGAACGCGCCCGGCAGCAGCACGGCGACGGTGCCTGCGGCAGCCATCGCGGCGATGCCGTCCTGGTCGAGGTGTTCGATGTGATCGGCCGACAGCGCACCAAAGCGCGCGGCCAACGCCGCGCCGTGCTGGTTGGACAATTGCTCGGCGTGGATCTTGAGCTTGAGCCCGTGCGCGGCGGCGGCGGTGAAGACCTGTTCGGCCTGTGCCGGTGAGAAGGCGATGTGTTCGCAGAACACGTCCACCGCTTCGGCCAGACCCTGGCGCGCCACGGCGGGGATCATGTGGCCGCAGACCTGGTCGATGTAGTCCTGCGCATCCACGCCTAGCGGCACGGCATGGGCACCGAGGAAGGTCGGCACCACTTCCACCCTGCGCAGTTCGGCCAGGCGCGCGGCCACGCGCAGCTGCTTGGTCTCGTGTTCCAGGCTCAGGCCGTAGCCGGACTTGATCTCGATGGTGGTCACGCCTTCGGCCAGCATCGCGTCCAGGCGCGGCAGACTGGCGGCGAGCAGGGCATCGTCATCGGCTGCGCGGGTGGCGCGCACGGTGGAGACGATGCCGCCGCCGGCCTTGGCGATGTCGGTGTAGCTGACGCCGTTGAGCCGCTGCTCGAACTCGCCCGCACGGTTGCCGGCGTAGACCAGATGGGTGTGGCAGTCGATCAAGCCGGGCGTGATCCAGCGGCCTTCGCAATCGATCCTCTCTGCGGCCCGCAGATCGGCAGGCAGCCCGGAGGCCGGGCCCACATGCACGATCCGGCCATCGCGCGCGGCGATCACGCCGTCGCGGATTTCGCCCAGGCCGCCATCGGCGGCGTCGAGCGTGATCAGCTGTGCGTTGTGCCAGAGCGTGTCGCAGTGCGAAACCATCATGTCTAGGCAAAAGTGGATTTGTCTATACAATACGAGTGCGAACTGGAAGGTGTCCAGTGGCGCGGAAGACAACGATGACCGACGTGCAGTTCTGGATCGAACATGCCCTGCTGCCACAGGGTTGGACACGGAATGTGCGGCTGCGCGCCAGTGCCGGCCGCCTTGTCGAGATCACGCCAGGCGCCGAACCGCTGGCTGGCGACGTGCGTCTGAAGATAGTCGTGCCGGGCCTGGGCAATCTGCACAGCCACGCGTTCCAGCGCGGCATGGCCGGCCTGGCCGAGATCGGTGGCGCCAGTGGCGACAGCTTCTGGAGCTGGCGCGAGCGGATGTACACCTTCCTGCACCGATTGGACCCTGAGACCTTCCAGGCCATCGCCGAGCAGGCGTACATGGAAATGCTGGAGGCCGGCTTCACCCGGGTCGGCGAATTCCACTACCTGCATCACCAGCCCAATGGCGCGTGCTACGACCAGCCGGCCGAAATGAGCGCGCGCGTGGCCGCCGCAGCGCAGGCCACCGGCATCGGCCTGACCCTGCTGCCGGTGTTCTACGCGCATGCCGATTTCGGCGGCGCGCCGCCCAATCCGGCCCAGCGCAGGTTGATCCATGACGTCGATGGTTTCGCGCGGCTGCTGGACCATGCGACCCATGCGCTGGCGCCGCTGGGCGACGCAGTGCTGGGCATCGCGCCGCACAGCCTGCGCGCGGTGACGCCGAAAGAGCTGGCTGCGCTGGTGCCGCTGACGCGCGGGCCGATCCACATCCACATTGCCGAGCAGACCCGCGAAGTCGACGCCTGCCTGGCCTGGTCCGGGCAGCGGCCGGTGCAGTGGCTCTACCGCCACGCGCAGGTCGATGCGCGCTGGTGCCTGGTCCATGCCACCCATGTCCAGCCCGATGAAGTGGCCGCGATGGTGCGCAGCCAGGCCGTGGTCGGCCTGTGCCCGATCACCGAGGCCAACCTGGGTGATGGCATCTTTCCGATGCAGGCCTTCGCGCAGGCCGGCGGGCGCTTTGGCGTCGGCTCGGATTCGAACGTGCTGATCGATGCAGCCGAAGAGCTGCGCCTGCTCGAGTACGGCCAGCGGCTGGTGGCGCGCGGCCGCAATGTGCTGGCCGGTGGCGAAGGCGTGTCCAGCGGACGCTGGCTCTATCAAAATGCGGTGCGGGGCGCCGCGCAGGCGCTGGGGATGGAGGCCGGCCTGGCGCTGGGCGCAGCGGCCGATCTGGTCGAACTCGATGCCGACCATGCGGCACTGGCCGCGCGCAGCGACGATGCCTGGCTGGACAGCTGGATCTTCGCGGCTCGGAGCGGCGCAGTGAAGTCGGTCTGGCGTGCCGGCCGGCAGGTGGTCGGCGAGGGGCGCCATGTCCAGCGCGATGCCATCGCGCCGCGTTATGCGCGCGCCCTGGCCAAGGTCCTCGGCGCATGATCATGCCGACCCGTCATGCGACAGGGGCGCTGGCGCTGCGCGATGCTGTCGCCGCGATAGTCACCACGTGGAACGATCGCGCATGAGCGTGGCTGGCGCCATGTCACTGCATCAGCGGATCCGTACCGATATCGAAGGCCACATCCGCAGCGGCGCGTGGCCACCCGGCTATCGGATCCCTTACGAACACGAGCTGATGGTGCAGTACGGCTGCTCGCGCATGACCGTGAACAAGGTCCTGACCATGCTGGCCGACGCCGGCATGATCGAACGCCGGCGCCGTGCCGGTTCGTTCGTGTCGCGGCCGCATCCGCACATCGAGCAGGTGGCGCTGGACATCCCGGACATCCCGATCGAGGTCGCCTCGCGCGGACATCGATACCAGTTTCAGCTGCTGCACCGGCGCCAGCGCAAACCCAGGCGCGGGCTGGCGCATGAGGCCGAGATCGCCGAAGGCGGCACGGTCCTGGCGCTGCAGAGCTTGCACATGGCCGATGGCCGCCCGTTCGCCCTGGAAGAGCGCCTGCTCAATCCAGTGGTGGCCCCGCAGGCCCTGGAAATGGATTTCTCCGATACCGCGCCCGGCAGCTGGCTGCTGCAGCACGTCAACTGGACCCGCGCCCAGCACCGGATCAGCGCGATCGGCGCGGATGCGGCACAGGCGCAGCTGCTGCAGGTCGAACCAAACACCGCCTGCCTGGTGATCCAGCGCCAGACCTGGCGCGGCGACCAGCCGGTGACCTACGTGACCCAGGTGTTCCTGGGGGCGTCCTACGACCTGGTGGCGCGCTTCTCGCCTGGAGCCAGGTGACGGGGAAGGCTGGTTTCGCTGGGAGCCGCTGCAGGAGCAACTGTCTCCTCGAGTTTGTGGCGGCCTCGTTGTAGAGCGGAACTTGCTCCGCTGCTCCTTCGGGCAGGTCATCGTGAATGCCCCAGCGGAGCAAGCTCCGCTCTACAGCTGGGACCCGCTGCAGCGGCGATGTGGCCGCACCGGGAAAGCCCTTCGCCGCTGATGGCCCTAGGCCACGTAGAGCGGCTCCCGCGACGGGCGCAGGACCGGCTCAATCGTGTCCGTTCGATGGCACGGCCAGCGGTGCGGCCTCGCACTGACGCCAGCGGACGCGTGCATCGCTGCCCGCCGGCGGATTGAGCTGGATGCGCGAGAGCGTCAGGTCCGGATGCTTGGCCAGCTCGGTGCAGACCGCGGCCATGACCATCGCTTCGCTGGCCAGCATGTCCACCGACAGGGTCGAACTGGAAATCCACGCCGGCTGACGCAGCCCACCGGCCTTGGCCAGCGCCTTGGCGACTTCGCTGCGCTGCTGGGCCAGTTCCTGCTCGGTCGGAGGTCCCTTGGGTTCAGGAGGCGCCGCGGGCGTAGTGCTGGCGGCCGATGGCGCGCTCGCCACCGGTGCCGGGGCGGCCTGGACGGCACGTGCGGAAGGCTCAGGTCCGTTGACCGTGAGCAAGGTGCTGGTCAATACGCCGGCCAGCAGCGCCAGGATCCAGCACAGGCCGATGCGGCGGCGGGCCTGCAGGTTGGCCTGCCCCACGATGCGCTGGACGATCGCGCTGTCCAGCATCGGCTTGACCTCGTTCCACAGCCGCGCGCCGTCCAGGACTTCCACGCTGGAGCGCTCGGCCTTGTCGCGGCCGGTCGCATCGACCACGCCTTCGGTCGCCAGAATCCCACGGTGGGCGCCGCGCAGGCGGGCTTCGGAGGCCAGTTCCTCGATCGCCACCGAGCCGATCCGGTAGGCGGTGCCGTGCTTGCAGCTCAGCAGGACGTGCTTGCCCTCGGCGTCGCCGAGCAGAAAGCTCGGGTGCTGGTTGCGCACGTCTTCGGGCTGGAAGGACAGCCGTTCCAGTCCGCGCAGCTGCAGCGAAGACAGCACCAGGCGGGAAAAATCGCGCCAGCGCAGCGCGGCAAGGGCCAGCAGGCCGGCCGCGGTTTCGTCCTGACGACGACGGATCACCCACAGATAAGCGGTCGCAGCGAGACCAAATGCCAGGGCGATGAGCACCCCGATCAGCCAGGAAGGCATGTTGAATTCGTCCGGTCAAACAAGGGAAGGAGTCTAAAGAGAACACCTTCGGAGGTCAGCGCACACGGGGGAACGTGGCCGGGCACGAAAAAAATCGCCGGGAGCGATTTTTGACGTCGCGCAGCGACGGCCCGCAGGGTTGCCGCCATGGACGGCGGCAACAGAAGGCCCGCCAGGCCGAAAATCGTAAGGGGAGGGGAGCATACGGAAACTCGGACTGGCGGGCCCGCGACGATTCTGCCCAGACCGGGTGTTGCTTTGCAACATGGATGTCGGCCGCCGATGGCCGCGTTCTCGGCAAATGGCCGCCAGCGCAAGCGGGCGGCCGCCATGATCAGCCAACCGCCTTGCGCGCGGCTGGGCTGCGGCGGGATTTCTTGACTGCCGCCTGCGCCTTCTTGACGGCCTTGCGCGGGGCAGCGGTCTTGGTCGTAGCCTTCTTGGCGGCGGGACGGACAGTCGGCGTTTTGCGCGCGGCCGTCTTCCTGGTCGCGGACTTGCGTGCCCTGGTTGCCGGCGTGTCGGCCTGGCCGTTGTGCCTGCGCAGCTGGCCGTTGAGCGCCTCGATCCTGTCCAGCAGTGCGCCCAGTTCGCGACGGGTTGGCACTTCAAGCGACTTCAGCGCGCCCTGGACCTTGCTGCGGAAGGCCTGGTCGACGCGGCCAAAGGTTTCGGCCGCGCGCTCACGGGCCTCGTGCACGCGATTGTCCAGCGTATCGCGCATCTTGCCGGCGCGCGTGCCGGTGCGCTGCTCGACGCGGCTGCCTTCCTTCACCAGGGTGTCGAACAAACGGCTGCCTTCGGTCTGTGCCCGGCCGAACGCGCCGACGCCGGCGAGCCAGATCTGCTGCGCCGATTCGCCCAGCTTGCGCTGGAGCTGCTCGGCCTGCTGTTGCAGGGACGGTTCGGACGAGGTGCTGCGCTTGCGGCTGGTCTTCTTTGCGGCCATGGGACGCCTCCGAAAGGATGGGAAGGCCCGCGTGCGGGCTTGCGCCGCAGTGTCCACGGCCGCAGGTGAGCATCACGTCACCACAGCGCACGCGCAGCATGGCTTGCGGCACTCCGGCTCGCGTGTCAATCATGCAGGCATGGCGCAAGGCAATTCCATTCCTGCACGGTTGGCCCGGCGGCTGTCCTGGCACCAGGCATTGCACGACGTGCAGCGCGATCCACGCAACGCATCGCGCTGGCTGTCGCCGCTGCGGCAGTGGCAGGCCTGGCGGGTCGAACGCAGCTTCGGGCATTTTCTGCAGGATCCACAGCGCCGCGACGCGGCGATGTTCTTCTTGTCCGAGGTCTACGGCGATCACGACTTCAGCCGACGCGATGCCAGCCTGGCCCGGATCGTGCCGATGTTGCAGAAACTGCTGCCGGCCTCGGTACTGGGCACGCTGGCCGATGCGATCGAACTGGACGCGTTGACCCATGCGCTGGACCTGCGCATGGCCCAGGCCCTGGAAATGCTGGCGCCGCGTCGCAAGACGCTCGACCAGGCGCTCTATGCGCACGCCTACCGGCAGGTGGGCCATCGGCGGCTGCGCATGCATCAGATCGATCTGCTGGTGCGGGTCGGCGAAGGCCTGGCGCGGGCCGTGCGCCTGCCGGGCGTGTCGATGCTGCTGCGTCTGTCGCGTGGCCCGGCGCGGGCGACGGGACTGGCCGATCTGCAGGGATTCCTGGAGCGCGGCTTTGCCGCCTTCGCCCTGCTGGGCGACGCATCGACCTTCCTGCACGAGATCGAGCGCGACGAACGCGCCAGCGCGCGTCGCCTGTTCGCCGGCAAGCCTGATCCGTTCGGGCTGGACATGCCGCGCAAGCCGGCAGCGAAGCGGGCCCCGAGCAGGCGGTCTTCGCCCAAGGGTGTGTCGCGTTAAGCGAACCGTTCGCTGAGCACGCGTCGGATTTCCGATTCGATCGGGCCTTTCATCGCCGACATCAAAAAGCCCAGTTCGGCGGTGACCTGCAGCGCGCCGGGCTGCATCGCGATGCGGCCATCCACGCCCGAACCATTGAAGGCCAGCGTGTCGCCGTCCCAATGATGGCTCACGCCGAAGCGGCTGGAGAGTTTTTCGGCCACGTCTTCCAGGGCGGCGCGGGTCTGCTCTGGCGACTTGCTGTGGGGATGCTGGATTTCGATACGGGACATGGCGACGGTGGCTGGAAGGAAGAGTCGACATTGTGCGCAGGCGTCGTGCCGTGCGCCAGGCGCCGGTGCTGCATGCTAGGCTCGCGCCGCGTGCAGAACCTCAGTCTCCATTTCCCGCAAGGCCGAACCGCCGACCGTGCACTTGGCACGGGTGTCCACCGCATCGTGCGCGAAGCGAGCGGCAACATCGGCGTGGGCGATGCCGTCCCCGGTGCATTGCTGGTCCAGGTCTGCCTGGATCGCCGCGGCCTGTGGCTGCAGGTGCCGCCGGGCATGCGCGGGATCCACGTCAACGGACGCCCGGTGCGGCGCATGGCGATGCTGCGCCCCGGCGATGCGGTCTACGCCGACGGTGTGGAAGTCCTGGTCCGCGGCCAGATCACCACCCAGACCCCGCATGCGGCGCCAGGCAGCGGCGAGGCCGATCCACGCATCGTGCTGCGCGGGGTCGGCGGTCGCCACCATGGCCGGGCGTTTCCGATCGAGTCCGGCTGCGTGGTCGGCGCCTCGCGCGAGGCCGACATCCGCGTCGAAGCTCCGCACATCGGCCCGCAGCACGCGCGGCTGAGCCTGCATGGCAGTGGTGTGGTCCTGCGCCATCACGATGGCGCGGTGACCAGCGTGGTCAACGGCATCCCCGTGCATGAAGCCCTGCTGGGCGGCGGCGACCAGATCGCGTTCGATCCGCAGTCGCGCTTCGTGGTCGAAGTCCCCTGGGCGCAGCTGGATGGCGAGACCTCGGCTGCGGTCGAGGAAACCGCGGTCAGTGCGCCGTCGGTGGCGGCGAAGCCTTCGGGCGCGTCGATGAAGCGGTGGCCGTGGCTGCTGCTGGCGGCCGCGGCGCTGGCCGGGCTGCTGTCGCTGCTGCTGCTGTTCGGCGCCGGCTGATCGCTTTCCATCCGCGCCAGGCCAGCAGCACGGCCAGGATGCTGGCGTACAGCAGCGGCTCGCGGATGTCGGACTTCACCAGCCACCAGAAGTGCAGCACCGCCAGCACGCCGATCGCGTAGATGGCCTTGTGCAGCCGTCCCCAGTTGCGGCCCAGGCGACGCATCCAGCCGGTGGTCGAGGTGATCGCCAGCGGCACCAGCAACAGCCAGGCGCTGAAGCCCACGGTGATGTAGGGGCGCTTGATGATCTCGGCGAAGATCTGGGTCCAGTAGCCGCGCAGGTCCAGGCCCAGATAGGCGGCCAGGTGCACGGTGGCGTAGACGAAGGCGTACAGACCCAGCATCCGGCGGAAGCGGATGAACTCGGCCCGTCCGGTCAGCTGGCGCAGCGGCGTCATCGCCAGGCAGAACAGCACGAAGCGCAGCGCCCACTGGCCGGTGAAGTGCTCGATGGTCGCGATCGGATCCGCTCCCAGCGCATCGCTGCCGGTCTTGAACACCTCCCAGAACCGCCAGCCCAGCAGCGCCAACGGCGTCACGCACAGCAGATGGACGACGACCTTGGCGGCGGTCAGCCAGCCCGGCGTCCTCGGCTTGGGACGCACCGGGCGCGGGCGCGCTGCCGGTGGGGCACGCTCGCTGCTCAGAACCACTTGTGCAGGTCCATGCCGGTGTACATGGACCCCACCTGCTCGGCGTAGCCATTGAACATGCGGGTCTGGATGCGCTCGGCGAACAGCTTGCTGGCATTGCCGGCGATGCGGCGTTCGGTCTTCTGGCTCCAGCGCGGATGGTCGACCTGCGGATTGACGTTGGAGAAGAATCCGTATTCGCTGGGCTGCAGGTCATGCCAGGCCGTTTCCGGCATGCGTTCGACGAATTTGATCTCCACGATCGACTTGATGCTCTTGAAGCCGTACTTCCACGGCACCACCAGCCGCAGCGGCGCGCCGTTCTGCTGCGGCAGCGGCTTGCCGTACAGGCCGGTGGCCAGAAAGCTGAGCGGATGCATTGCTTCGTCCATGCGCAGGCCTTCGCGGTAGGGCCAGTTGATCGAGCGGTAGCGGATCTGCGGCATCTGCCTGGGATCGGCCAGCGTGGTGAAGGCCACGTACTTGGCCTTGGAGGTCGGCGCGAACTGCTTGAGCACCGCGGCCAGCGGAATGCCGGTCCACGGGATCACCATCGACCAGCCTTCGACACAGCGCAGCCGATAGATGCGTTCCTCGGCCGGGGCCGCCTTGAGGATGTCCTCCAGGTTGACCCGACCTGGCTTTTCGCATTCGCCGCTGACATTCACCGACCAGGGCGAGGTCTTGAGCGTCCTGGGCGCCTGGCCCGGATCGGTCTTGCCGGTACCGAATTCGTAGAAGTTGTTGTAGCTGGTGACGTCCTCCACCTTGGTCAGTTCCTCGCTGGTGCGGAAGCCGGCCTTGGCCTGTTCGGGCGTGATGACCGCCTTGGGCGCGTCCGGTGGGTCGGCGTTGGCGCAGCCGGCCAGGGCCAGCGCAGGTGCAGCCGCCATCAACCGGAACAGATCGCGCCGTCCGCGGTAGATGGTTTCATCGGTGACCTGATGGTCCTTGAGTTTCAAAGCATCACGGATGGACACGGGTTCTCCTGCGAAAGTCACATTGGCAACCAATTGGACGTGCAATACAGCGGAAAATTCCCTGCCTCGGGCTGCTTTTCCGCGCCGATGCCGCTGCGTTGGGCTTACGTTACGCAAATCGTGTCAGCGTGGATGCATGCGCGGGCATTGCCGATTCAGGCTGCGGCATACTATGCGCCCCCTGAAAGAGGCTGCCATGGCACGCGTCCACAACTTCAGCGCCGGCCCTGCGGCACTGCCCGAAGCCGTCCTGCGCCAGGCGCAGTCCGAAATGCTGGAATGGAATGGCGTGGGCGCCTCGATCGTCGAGATCAGCCACCGCAGCGCGGAATTCATGGAAGTGGCGGCCAAGGCCGAAGCCGACCTGCGCACGCTGCTGAGCGTGCCGGACGACTACGCGGTGCTGTTCCTCGCCGGCGGCGCGACCACCCAGCAGGCGCTGCTGGCGCTCAACTTCGCCAGCCCCGGCCAGGCCGTGGATTACGTGGTCACCGGCCACTGGGGCAAGACCGCGATCAAGCAGGTCAAGGACTACGTGAACGTGCACGTGGCCGCCAGCAGCGAGGCCAGCAACTTCACCGACATCCCGCCGCGCGACACCTGGCAGCTCAGCGCCGATGCGGCCTATGTCCACATCACCGCCAACGAGACCATCCACGGCGTCGAGTTCCGCGACACGCCGGAGGTGGGCGAGGTGCCGCTGTTCGCCGATTTCTCCTCGTCGATCGCCTCCGAGCCGGTGGACGTGTCCAAGTACGGGGTGATCTACGCCGGTGCGCAGAAGAACCTGGGCCCGGTCGGGGTGGCGGTGGTGATCATCCGCCGCGACCTGCTGGCACGCAGCGGCCAGCCGCGCGCGGACATCTTCGACTACCGCTCGCACGCGGCGCGCGACTCGATGCTCAACACCCCGCCGACCTGGAACTGGTACCTGGCCGGGCTGATGTTCCGCTGGATGCTGGAACAGGGCGGCGTCAGCGAATTCGCCAGGCGCAGTGCGGCCAAGTCGCAACTGGTCTATGGCGCGATCGATGGCTCGGGCTGTTTCTACCGCAATGACGTGGTGCCGGCGGCGCGTTCGCGGATGAACATCCCGTTCTTCCTGCCGGACGAGACGCTGACCTCGCGCTTCCTGGTCGAATCCAAGGCCGCCGGCCTGCTGGCGCTGAAAGGTCACAAGGCCGTCGGCGGCCTGCGCGCCTCGCTGTACAACGCGCTGCCAGTGTCCGGCGCGCAGGCGCTGGTCGACTTCATGCGTGATTTCCAGCAGCGCAACGGCTGACGCGGGACCCGCGCAGCCTTGCGGCCGCTGACATACGCAACACCAAGAGAACCGGTATCCATGCCCAGCAAGCCCAGCAATCCGTCCAAGCCTGCGGCCAAGGTCGCCAAGCTGCCCAAGGCCGCCAAGGTCAAGACGCCTGACGTGGTCGCCGCACCGGTGCTGTCCGACGTGCGCGCCAAGATCGACGGCATCGACCGCCAGATTCAGGCGCTGATTGCCGAGCGCGCCCAGTTCGCCCACCAGGTCGGCAAGGCCAAGGGCAAGCTGGCCGCGGCGGTGGACTACTACCGGCCCGAACGCGAGGCGCAGGTGCTGCGCATGGTGGTGGACCGCAACGAGGGTCCGCTGTCCGACGAACTGCTGGTGCACGTGTTCCGCGAGATCATGTCCGCCTGCCTGGCCCAGCAGGAGCCGCTGAAGATCGGTTACCTGGGGCCGGAGGGCACCTTCAGCCAGCAGGCGGTGTTCAAGCATTTCGGCCGCTCGGCGCTGGGCCTGCCGATGGCCAGCATCGAGGAAGTCTTCCAGGAAGTGGAAAGCGGCAACGCCGATTTCGGCGTGGTCCCGGTGGAGAACTCGGGGCAGGGCACCATCCAGATCACGCTGGACATGTTCCTGACCTCCAACCTCAAGATCTGCGGCGAAGTCGAACTGCGGGTGCAGCAATACCTGATGTCGCGCAGCGGCCGGATCGAGGACATCGAGCGCGTCTACGCCCATCCGCAGTCCTTCATGCAGACCGCCAGCTGGCTGCGCTCCAATCTGGCCAAGGTCGAAAAGGTGCCGGTGTCCAGCAATGCCGAAGGCGCGCGCCGTGCCCGTGGCAGCGACGACGCGGCGGCCATCGGCGGCGAAAGCGCCGTGCACGCCTACGGCCTGAAGAAGGTGGTGATGAGCCCGATCCAGGACGACAAGGACAACACCACGCGCTTTCTGGTGGTGGGCCGCAAGATCTTCCCGAGCTCAGGCCACGACCGCACCTCGGTGCTGGTGTTCATCCATGACAAGCCGGGCGCGCTGTTCGACGTGCTCAGCCCGTTCGCGCGTCATGGGATCAGCATGAACCGGATCGAGTCGCGCCCCTCGCACCATGCCAAGTGGGAGTACGGGTTCTTCATCGACCTGGCCGGCCACATCGAGGATGCAGCGATGAAGCTGGCCCTGGCCGAGCTGGAAGCCCACTCGGCGCAGATCAAGGTGCTGGGCAGCTATCCGGTCGCGGTGCCTTAACCTTGCAGTTTTTGTAGAGCGGAGCTCGCTCCGCTGCTCTTCGCGGCGTTCTCACTGCCACTCCTTTGCACCAGCTGCCGGTTATCCGGTGGCGCATGAAAAAGATGCCTGCCCCATGACCAACCCCCAAGACTGGATCGCTTCGCCCGGACAACCGCTGCATGGCACGCTGGCCATTCCCGGCGACAAGTCGGTCTCGCACCGCGCGGTGATGTTCGCCGCGCTGGCCGATGGCACCTCGCGCGTGGAGGGCTTTCTGGAAGGCGAGGACACGCGCGCCACCGCGGCGATCTTCTCCAGGCTCGGCGTGCGCATCGAGACCCCGTCGCCCTCAACGCGCATCGTCCATGGAGTGGGCATCGACGGCCTGCAGGCGCCGGACGGCGAGCTGGACTGTGGCAATGCCGGCACCGGCATGCGGCTGCTGGCGGGCCTGCTGGCGGCGCAGCGTTTCGACAGCGTGCTGGTGGGCGACGAATCGCTGTCCAGACGGCCGATGCGCCGGGTGACCGGGCCGCTGGCGCAGATGGGCGCGAAGATCGACACCCGGGACGACGGCACGCCGCCGCTGCGCATCCACGGCGGCCAAACACTGACCGGATTGGATTTCACCTCGCCGGTGGCCAGCGCGCAGGTCAAGTCCTGCATGCTGCTGGCCGGCCTGTACGCGCAGGGCGAGACGACGGTGCGCGAGCCGCACCCGACCCGCGACTACACCGAGCGCATGCTGTCGGCGTTTGGCGTGGAGATCGATTTCTCGCCCGGCTACGCCAGGTTGCGCGGCGGCCAGCGCCTGCGCGCGACCGATATCGCGGTGCCGGCCGACTTTTCCTCGGCGGCGTTCTTCATCGTCGCCGCCAGCATCATTCCCGGATCGGACGTGACGCTCAGGGCGGTGGGCCTCAACCCGCGCCGCACCGGCCTGCTCGAAGCGCTGCGCCTGATGGGCGCGGACATCGAGGTGCTCAACCCGGCCGAGCATGGCGGCGAGCCGGTGGCCGACCTGCGCGTGCGCCACGCAGCGCTGAAAGGTGCGCGCATTCCGGAAAGCGTGGTGCCGGACATGATCGACGAGTTCCCGGCGCTGTTCGTCGCTGCGGCGGCAGCGCAGGGTCAGACCCTGGTCAGCGGTGCGGCCGAACTGCGGGTCAAGGAATCCGACCGCCTGGCCGCCATGGCCACCGGCCTGCGCACGCTGGGCGTGCAGGTGGACGAGACGCCCGATGGGGCGACCATCCACGGCGGTGTGATCGGCAGCGGCACCATCGAAAGCCACGGTGACCATCGCATCGCCATGGCCTTCTGCATCGCCGGTCAGCGCTCCACCGGCCAGGTACTGGTGCGCGATATTGCCAATGTGGCCACTTCGTTCCCGGGCTTCGATACGCTGGCCGCAGGCGCGGGATTTGGCCTGCGCGATGCCTGAGTGCGCAGTGCATCACGCTTGTGGCCTGACCGGGTGTTGATTTCCAGCTGCGTTGCGGGGTTGCGCTGCGGCGAACGCGCCGCGCGCAGACTGCACGTGGTGCATCGCGGGATTGCGGCCGGCTGACGCACGGCTCATGCTTTCCCCTGCAACAGGGGGGATCAACGTGATGACGTGTTTCGGCATGGGATGCGAAAGCTGGACGCCGGCGGTGTGGGCAGCGTGGGCACAGGCGATTTTTTCGGTATTGGCGATCTGCGTCGCGATCGCGCTGCCCTGGGCGCAGCGCCGCCGGGAACACGAGGCGCAACGCGCGGCCGAACTGTTGAAGGCACGCAGCCTGGCGTTGATCGCCGGACAGGCCTGCGAACAGGTCATGGCTGACGTACGCGAGGTGCTGGAGCTGCGCGTCGCGGGCACCAGCCGCATCTATTTCGGCGAGTCGGCACGGCGTGCGGCCAAGGTGCCTGGCGAACTGCGGGCATTGATCCCCGAGCTGCCGATGCTGGGCGACAACGGCGCCCTGCTGCAGGACATGATCCTGGTGCTGCAGGGGATCGAAGCGATGCAACGCGGCTACGACGGTCAGATTTCCGGGCGCAGCAACGAACTGGGCGATGCCTTCCCCTTCATCGGCGAGCAGTTCGAACTGGCGATGCGGATTGCCGAGGAACTGGAGCTGCGCCTGGGCAACCTGTTCGAACTGCGGCCGCTGGGCATGCTTGATCTCAAGCACGCCATGGCCGCGGTCGAGAACAGCGCCACGCCTCGCCCCGAAAACGCCGGTTCGCTCAACTGAGCGCATCGCATGCGGCGTGTCCAGGCAATGCGGTTCGACCATGCACATCATCGGACACAAAAAAACCGCCACGGGGCGGTTTTTTGCTTGACCACTTCAAAAGCTGGTCGGGGAGACAGGATTCGAACCTGCGACCTCTACGTCCCGAACGTAGCGCTCTACCAGACTGAGCTACACCCCGAAGGAGCCGCGCATTCTAAGCAAGGAAGCGGGGTCCGGCAAGGGGAATTTTCACTTCGATGAGATCGCCTTGTCCCGCGGGCGCCTGGGGCGGTGTCGGCCGGCCGGTCAACGCTAGAATATGCGGCCCACGTCCCCGGAGTCACCCGCTTGATCAAGCCGCGCACGCCGCCTGGCGTCATGGAGCTGCTGCCCCGTGACCAGATCGCCTTCCAGCGCATGCTGGACACGATCCGTCGCAACTACGAGCGGTTCGGCTTTCTGCCGGTGGAAACGCCGGTGTTCGAGCTGTCCGAAGTGCTGCTGACCAAGTCCGGCGGCGAGACCGAGCGCCAGGTGTATTTCGCCCAGTCCACCGGCGCCCTGGCCCAGGAAAACGCAGGCCTGCCGGAGTTGGCGCTGCGTTTCGACCTGACCGTGCCGCTGGCCCGCTACGTGGCCGAGCACGAGCACGAACTGGCGTTCCCGTTCCGCCGTTACCAGATGCAGCGGGTGTACCGCGGCGAACGCGCCCAGCGCGGCCGCTTCCGCGAGTTCTACCAGTGCGACATCGACGTGATCGGCAAGGACGCGCTGAGCATCCGCTTCGATGCCGAGATCCCCGCGGTGATCCATGCGGTGTTCTCCGAACTGCAGATCGGCCCGTTCACCGTGCAGATGAACAACCGCAAGCTGATGCGCGGCTTCTTCGAGAACCTGGGCGTGGCCGATGGCGAAGCCCAGATGCTGGTCCTGCGCGAAGTGGACAAGCTCGACAAGCGCGGCCCGGACTACGTGCGCGAGACGCTGACCGGCGAGGGCTTCGGCCTGTCGGCCGAGGTCGTGGACCGGATCCTGGCATTCGTTGCCGTGCGTTCGACCGGGCACGACGATGCGCTGGCGCAGCTGGATGCGCTGGGGCAGGGCAGCGAAGTCTTCAACGAGGGCGTGTCCGAACTGCGCGAGGTGCTGACCCTGGTCAAGGCGCTCGGCGTTCCCGAAAGCGCGTACTGCCTGAACTTCTCCATCGCCCGCGGCCTGGATTACTACACCGGCACGGTCTATGAGACCCAGCTCGATGCCTATCCGCAGATCGGCTCGATCTGTTCGGGGGGCCGCTACGAGAATCTGGCCAGCCACTACAGCAAGTCCAAACTGCCAGGCGTGGGTATCTCCATCGGCCTGACCCGCCTGTTCTGGCAGCTGCGCGAAGCCGGCCTGATCGCCGGCGCCGACGAGAGCTGCGTGCAGGCGATGGTCGCGCTGATGGACGAGGCTCAGCTGGACCAGTCGCTGGACATCGCCCGACGCCTGCGCGCAGGCGGCATCAACACCGAAGTGCAGATGGAGCCCAAGAAGCTCGGCAAGCAGTTCCAGTACGCCTCGCGCGCCGGGATCCGCTTCGTGGCCCTGGCCGGTGAGGATGAACTGGCCCGCGACGTGGTCACGGTCAAGGACCTGGTGCGTGAGCTGCAGTTCGAAGTGCCGCGCGATGAGCTGGCGACGGCGCTGCGTGTCGAGTTGGCCCAGGCGAGTGCGCTGGCGGGGCGGTGAGCCTTTTCTAAAGACTGGCCAACAAGAAGGGCGCCGATGGCGCCCTTCTTGTTGTTGCGTGCTGGATCTTTCGTTCGCTCAGTCGGCTTTGGCGTTAGCGGGCGCGTCTGCACGAAGCACTGCAGTGATCGAAGCGGCCTTCTCGCCAGCCGGCGGCATCAGGCCGTGGCGGCGCAGCATGTCGACGAGCGCAGCACGATTCTCTGGGTACTTTCGCCAGGAGCCAGTCGTCTTGTCGATCAGCTTGCCATCGCGGACCACGGCATAGGTCGGCATGTTCCAATCCGGAAACACGGCCCAATCACTGCGCAAGGTGATCAGGTGGATCGGTGTTTCGGGGAGCTTGTCATTCCACTCCTTCCACGCGTCGATCTTCTCGCTTCCCGGCGGTTCGCCCAGCCAATGTGCGTGGCGCGCGAACACGGGCGCGAGCTCGGGATCCTTGCGTACGTCCTCGGCGGCCTCGATCGAGAAATGACAGCCGGCGAGCACGAAGATCTGGGTGCCGGACAGGTCTGCCGATTCGGCCGTCATGTTTTGGCCGTCCGCGGACAGGCGCCACCACTTCGGGCCTGGTGCCAGCTGCTCGGGAGCAACCGTAACGGAAGGAATGGGGTCGAATCGCACGGCTGGATACTCGTCGGCCAGCGCACGCGCCTGATTCAATCGGCCGTTCCTCATCAGACCGTGCTGCGCGACGGTTGCCAATGGCGTTACATCCAGGCCACGTTGCTGCAGCTTTGGCAGCAACGCCAGCAGGTCCAGTAGTTCTGGCTGGGCGGCAGTGAAATGCTCGACGGAAGCGGCTACGCGCGCAAGCAGGAGAAGATCTGGATCGCTCAGCTGGTCGGCTTGTGCAAAGAGCGATGACTGAAAGTGCTTGCGATACAGGTGACTGATATTGCTTTCGTACTGGAAGCTGTTGCGGTTGTAGGCCGCTTCCTCTTCTTTGATGTATGCGAGATAGCGCTGGTCCATTGCGCTGGGCGTGCTGGCGCTGCCTTTCCATTTGGTGTCGAGCGCGTGGTAATCGAGCATCCCCGCCCATTCTTCCCGGCCGAACAGCTCGAGCAGGGCCACGGCCTGTGGTCGGTCCAGCTCCCAGGAAAGTTCATCGCCGGGCGGACTTCCCAGGCCTTGATCGGAGAAATGCAGCAACGCAAGGACGCGTTGGCGCCCACCTGCGGAAAGTGCATCGAATGGGGTTGGTTTGCCCCGGTTCTCCGCAAGCCAAGTATCCAGCTCCGCGCGGGAACGCAACGGCGGCTGCGCCGCGGGTGCGCTGGCGGACGAGCCTGGTGCGCTTGATTCCGGAGGCTGAGTGTCCGCTGCCGGTGCGGCAGCGGCCTCAAGGCTGAACAGGGTGCTGGCGAGTAAGGCGGCTGCGATCAGATCGAAGCGCAAGGCAGGCATCGGTGGACTCCATGTCACGTCGGGGCCGTCGTGGCTCCGTCCCGTGCCGGATCCTAGCGCAGTCTGGAGCGGCGTTCATTTCTAGTTGGCCCGTTGTTGTTCGGCTCTTGGATATGTGCTAATGTGATAGCGCGTTATTACATTGGAGTGCCATGAAGCGCCGCACCGAGATCGACGAGAAGACCGCCAGCCTGGCCCTGCAGTCGCTGGCCCGCGCCCTGGGCGGGCTTTCCAAGCCGGAGGAGGTTCGCGCGTTCCTGCAGGATCTGTGCACGCCCGCCGAGTTGGAAGCCATGGCCGACCGCTGGCGGGTGGTGCCGCTGATCCTCAAGGGCGTGCCGTATCGCGAAATCCACGAGCTGACCGAGGTCAGCGTCACCACCATCGGGCGCGTGGCGCGCACGCTGGAAACCGGCACCGGCGGCTACGCCGCCGCGTTGCGCCGGCAGCAGTCGCGCGCCAGCGCCTCCAACTGAGTTCCTGTTCCCATGCCTCCCATCGTTGCCCATGCGACGCGCGACCGCCTGCGTATCGCGATCCAGAAATCCGGCCGCCTGGCCGAACCCGCACGCAGCCTGCTGGCCGCCTGCGGCCTCAGCTGGCGCGAAAGCCGCGACAAGCTGTTCTGCTATGGCGAATCGCTGCCGGTGGACCTGCTGCTGGTCCGCGACGACGACATTCCCGGACTGATCGCCGATGGCGTCTGCGACTACGGCATCGTCGGTCGCAACGAACTGGACGAGCAGGCCGCCGCGCGCGCCGAACTCGGCCTGCCGGCCGCCTATCGCGAGATGCGGCCGCTGGGCTTCGGTGGCTGCCGGCTGATGCTGGCCATCCCGGAGACCTGGGAATGGCAGGGCGCGCAGCAGCTGCAGGGCCTGCGCATCGCCACCAGCTATCCGGCGATCCTGCGCCAGTGGCTGGAAGCGCGCGGCGTGGATGCGGCCGTGGTCGAGCTGTCCGGTTCGGTGGAAATCGCGCCGAAGCTGAGTACCGCCGACCTGATCTGCGATCTGGTTTCCAGCGGCGCGACGCTGCTGGCCAACCAGCTCAAGCCGGTCGAAACGCTGCTGGAAAGCCAGGCCGTGCTGGCCGGGCCGATCCGCCACTTCGATGACGCCCGCGCGGATCTTTCCGCGATGCTGCTGAGGCGCATGGATGGCGTACTCAAGCTCAAGGACAGCAAGCTGCTGATGTTTCGCGCCGCGGCCGATACCGTGCCGGCACTGACCCGCCTGCTGGCCGATGCCGAGCCGCTGGTGCAGCTGCCGGGCGACGGTGGCGAAGGCATCTCGCTGCAGACCATGTGCCACACCGCGATCAGCTGGCAGCAGCTGGAGGAACTGGAGCGGGCCGGCGCGCGTGGCCTGATGGTGCTGTCGGTGGAGCGCTCGCTGGCATGAACGCGAACCTCCAGACCACATCCCTGACGGTGCAGCGCATCGACTGGAACACGCTGGATGCCGTCGCGCAGGCACAGGCCCTGGAGCGCCCGGCGCAGACCGTGGCCGTCGAGACGCGCCGCACGGTCGCCGCGTTGATCGACCAAGTGCGCAGCGGCGGGCTGGAAGCGCTGCGTGCCATCACCCAGCGCCTCGACGGCGCGGCACCGGAATCCTTTGAAGTCGGCGAGGCCGCATTCGACGCCGCTGAAGCCACCATCGATCCGGCGCTGAAGCAGGCGATGGTCGATGCCGCGACGCGCATCGAGGCCTTCCACCGTGCCGGCATGGCCCAGCCCTACGCGGTGGAAACCGCGCCGGGCGTGGTCTGCGAACGCATCATCCGGCCGATCGGTCGGGTTGGCCTGTACGTACCGGCCGGCAGCGCGCCGCTGCCTTCGACTGCGCTGATGCTCGGCGTGCCCGCGCGCCTGGCCGGTTGCCGCGAAGTGGTCCTGTGCACGCCGCCGCGCAGGGACGGCACCGCCGATCCTTCCGTGCTGGTGGCCGCGCGCCTGACGGGGGTGCACCGGGTATTCGTGCTGGGGGGCGCCCAGGCGATTGCCGCGATGGCCTACGGCGCAGGCCCGGTGCCGGCCTGCGACAAGTTGTTCGGGCCGGGCAACAGCTACGTGACCGAAGCCAAGCAGCAAATCGCCCAGTCCGGCGCGGCCGCCATCGACATGCCGGCCGGGCCGTCCGAAGTGCTGGTGATTGCCGATGGCGGTGGCAACGCGGACTTCATCGCGGCCGACCTGCTGTCCCAGGCAGAACACGGCCCGGACTCGCAGGTGTTGCTGCTGTCCGACGATGGCGCCCTGCTGGAGCGCGTGGAAGCTGCGCTGGAAGCCCAGCTTGCCGTGTTGCCGCGTGCAGACATCGCGCGCAAGGCGCTGTCCGCCTCGCGCCTGGTCAAGGTCCGGACACTGGACGACGCCTTCGCCATCAGCAACACCTACGCGCCCGAGCACCTGATCCTGGCGCTGCGCGATCCGCGCGCGTGGTTGCCCAGGGTCCTGGCCGCCGGTTCGGTGTTCCTGGGCGACCACACGCCCGAGGCGCTGGGCGATTACTGCAGCGGCACCAACCACGTGCTGCCCACCAACGGCGCGGCGCACGCATACAGCGGCGTGTCGGTGGGCAGTTTCCAGAATTTCGTCAGCGTGCAGTCGGCATCGCCGGCCGGCATCGTGGCCATCGGCCCGTCGGCGGTCACGCTGGCCGAGGCCGAAGGCCTGGAGGCGCACGCCAACGCGGTGCGCCTGCGTTTGAAGGAGGCGCTGCGATGAGCGCGGATTCCACGCGTGACGTGCTGGACCTGGTGCGGCCGGACCTGCGCGGGTTCGGCGGCTACAAGTCCGCCCGCACCGAAGACCTGAAGGGCGATGTCTGGCTCAACGCCAACGAGTCGGCCTGGTCCAATCCGGCCGATGCCAGCGCCTCGGTCCGCCGTTATCCCGACCCGCAGCCGGCCGCATTGCGCGCTGCGCTCGCCGGTCTGTATGGCTGTGCGGAAAGCGACCTGCTGATCGGCCGCGGCAGCGACGAGGCGATCGACCTGCTGGTGCGCACGCTGTGCGTGGCCGGGCAGGATGCCATCGTGGCCACGCCGCCGGTCTTTGGCATGTATGCGGTGAGCGCGCGCCTGCAGGACGCGCGGCTGGTCGCCGTGCCGCTGGTCGATGGCGATGCCGGTTTCGCGCCGGACATCGGCGGCATCGCCGCCGCGGTGGTGGAGCAGGGCGCCAAGCTGGTGTTCCTGTGCTCGCCGGCCAACCCCACCGGCGGCGCGATTGCGCTGGACCGGATCGAAGCGTTGCTGATCAAGCTTGAAGGACGCGCGCTGGTGGTGGTGGACGAGGCATATGGCGAGTTCTCCGCCATGGAATCGGCGCTGGTGCTGCGTTCGCGTTTCCCCGAACTGGCCGTCCTGCGCACCCTGTCCAAGGCACATGCGCTGGCGGCGGCACGTATCGGCATGGTCATTGCCGATCCGCGCCTGATCGCGGTGCTGCGTGCCTGCCAGGCGCCGTATCCGATTCCGACGCCGTGCGCGGAGCTGGCCGTGGCCGGGCTTTCGCCGGCGGCCCTTGCCACCACCCGGCAACGCGTGGCCACCGTGCTTTCCGAACGCAGGCGCCTGCAGGATGCGTTGTCGGTACTGCCCGGCGTGCGCCGTGTCTACGCCTCGGACGCCAACTTCCTGCTGGTGCGGTTTGTCGATGCAGAGCGCGCGTTCCACGCCTTGCTGGCGGCCGGCGTGGTGGTCCGCGACCAGCGCGGTGCGCCACAGCTGGACGACGCGCTGCGGATCACCATCGGCACGCCGGAACAGAACGCCCGTGTGCTGGCCGCGCTGAATGCGCGGGCGGTGGCCGCATGAGTACGCCGATTCTTTTCATCGACCGCGACGGCACGCTGATCGAAGAGCCGGCCGATTTCCAGATCGACGCCTACGAGAAGCTGCGCTTCGTGCGCGGCGTGGTGCCGGCGCTGTTGAAGCTGCGCGATGCCGGCTTCCAGTTCGTGATCGTCACCAACCAGGACGGTCTGGGCACCGAAGGCTACCCGCGCGAAAGCTTCGACGGTCCCAACAACCTGATGCTGCAGATCTTCGAAAGCCAGGGCATCACCTTTCGCGAAGTGCTGATCGACAGCAGCTGGCCGCAGGACAACGCGCCCACCCGCAAACCTGGACTGGGCCTGGTGATGCACTACCTGCGCGACCGCGGCATCGACCTGGACCGCTCGGCGATGGTCGGCGATCGCGAGATCGACCTGCAGTTCGCGCAGAACCTGGGCATCCGCAGCTTCCAGCTGAAGACCGAACAGTTCGGCGGACAGTGGGACTGGGCCGGCATCGCCCATGCGCTGGCCGACGCGCCGCGCACCGCAAGCGTGCGGCGCAGCACGAAGGAGACCGACATCCTGGTCGAGATCGACCTGGACCGCGTCGCCGAGCCAAAGGTCCACACCGGCCTGCCGTTCTTCGACCACATGCTGGACCAGATCGGCAAGCATGGCGGCTTTGCGCTCACCATCCAGACCAGCGGCGACCTGCACATCGACGAGCACCACACCATCGAGGACACCGCGCTGGCCCTGGGCGAGGCGTTGAAGCAGGCGCTGGGCGACAAGCGCGGCATCGGTCGCTACGGCTTCACCCTGCCGATGGACGAATGCCTGGTGTCGGCGGCGCTGGATTTCTCCGGGCGTCCGTACCTGGTGTTCGACGGCACGTTCAAGCGCGAGCGCGTAGGCGACATGCCGACCGAACTGGTGCCGCATTTCTTCCGTTCGCTGTGCGATGCGGCGGGCTTGAACCTCAACCTGCAGGTGCGCGGCGACAACGACCACCACCAGGTCGAAGGCTGTTTCAAGGCGCTGGCCCGTGCGTTGCGCCAGGCGATCAAGCGCGAAGGTTCCGAGCTGCCGACCACCAAGGGAGCGCTGTGATGCGGCTGGCCTTGGTGGATGCCGGCGGTGCCAACATCGGTTCGGTGCGCTACGCGCTGGCGCGGCTGGGCGTGGAGGCCGAACTCACCGGCGATGCCGAAGTGATCCGCAGCGCCGACCGGGTGATCCTGCCCGGCGTCAGTACCGCCGCGCAGGTGATGGGGCGGCTGCGGGAGCTGGATCTGGTCGACACGCTGCGCACGCTGGACGCGCCGCTGCTCGGCGTCTGCGTCGGCATGCAGCTGCTGTTCGAGCACTCCGAGGAAGACGACACGCCGTGCCTGGGGCTGCTGCCCGGCACCGTGGCCAAGCTGCAGGCGGATGAGGGTATCCGGGTGCCGCACATGGGCTGGAACACGCTGGTGCCATGCCGCGCATCGTCGCTGACGGCGGGTATCGACGCGGATGCGCAGGCGTACTTCGTGCACAGCTACGCCGCGCCGGTCAGCGATGACTGCCTCAACAGCACCGAGCATGGCCAGGTTTTTGCCTCGGTCGTACAACGTGGCCGCGTGGCCGGCGCCCAGTTCCATCCCGAGCGTTCGGCCGCCGTCGGCGCCCGGCTGTTGCAGAACTTCATCGAAGGAGGACTGGCATGAGCGCCGTGCCCGTCAATCAGAGCGCCACGTCGGCGTTCCAGCTGTATCCGGCCATCGACATGCGTGGCGGCCGGGTGGTGCGCCTGGCCCAGGGCGACTACGACCGCGAAACCACCTACGGCGACGACCCGCTGGCCATCGCGCAGGCCTATGCCGCGCAGGGCGCCACCTGGCTGCACCTGGTCGATCTGGATGCGGCGCGAGCCGGTGGCTACACCCTGGTGCCGCTGTTACAGCAGATCCGTGCGAGCACGGGCTTGCAGGTGCAGACCGGCGGCGGCGTGCGCGGCCATCGCGACGTGACGGCACTGCTGAAGGGAGGTGCTTCGCGGGTGGTGATCGGTTCGCTGTCGGTGCGCGCGCCGCTGGAAGTGCTTGCCTGGTTGGCCGAATTCGGCGCTGAGCGCATCACCGTGGCGCTGGATGCGCGCCAGGACGAAACCGGCGTGTGGCAGCTGCCGATCCACGGCTGGACCGAAACCTCCAACACCACGCTGGACGAGCTGGCCGTGCGTTATGCGCAGGCCGGCCTGCAGCACCTGCTGTGCACCGACATCGCCCGCGACGGCATGCTGACCGGGCCGAATTCGGCGCTGTATGCGCACCTGGCCACGCTGGTGCCGCAGGTGCAGGTGCAGGCTTCGGGTGGCGTGAGTTCGCTGGACGACATCCGTGCCGCACGCGAACAGGGCTGTGCCGGCATCGTGCTGGGGCGTGCACTGCTGGAAGGGCGGTTTACTTTTCCGGAGGCATTGTCGTGTTGAGCCGCCGCATCGTGCCGTGCCTGGACGTACGCGGCGGGCGTGTGGTCAAGGGCGTCAGGTTCCGCGACCACATCGACATGGGCGACATCGCCGAGCTGGCGCTGCGTTATCGCGATGCCGGCGCCGACGAACTGGTGTTCTACGACATCGGCGCCAGCCCGGAAGGCCGTTCGGTCGACTACGGCTGGGTCGAGAAAGTCTCGCGCCTGCTCGACATCCCGTTCTGCGTGGCCGGCGGCATCCGCAGCGTGGAAACCGCGCGCGCGGTGCTGCACGCCGGCGCCGACAAGATTTCCATCAATACCCCGGCGCTGGAACGGCCCGGGCTGATCACCGAGCTGGCCGTCGCGTTCGGCGTGCAATGCGTGGTGGTCGGCATCGATTCGGTGCGCGAGGCCGATGGGCAATGGCGGGTGCGCAGCTATACCGGTGATCCCGGCAAGACCCGCGCCGAAGCGCTGCGCACCCTGGACTGGATCGCGCAGGCGCAGGACCTGGGCGCGGGCGAAATCGTGCTGAACTGCATGGACAGCGACGGCGTGCGCCGTGGCTACGACATCGGGCAGCTCAGCGCGGCGCGTGCGCTATGCCACGTGCCGCTGGTCGCCTCCGGTGGCGCGGGCACGCCCGAACATTTCATCGCTGCGTTCAAGGAAGCCGACGTGGATGCCGCGCTGGCCGCCAGCGTCTTCCACAGCGGCGCCATCGCCATCCCCGATCTCAAGCGCACGCTGGCCAACGACGGCATCTCCGTGCGCCTGGCCGCGTGAGCGCCAATACAGGAATTCACATGAGTCAGATCGAGTCACTGGACTGGGCCAAGGGCGACGGTCTGCTGCCGGCCGTGGTCCAGGATGCCGACACGCTGCGCGTGCTGATGCTCGGTTACATGGATGCCGATGCGCTGGAGGTCACGCGTACGACCGGCCATGTGACCTTCTTCAGCCGCAGCAAGCAGCGGCTGTGGACCAAGGGCGAAACCTCCGGGCACTTCCTCGACCTGGTCGACGTGCAGGCGGATTGCGATGCCGACACCGTGCTGGTGCTGGCGCGGCCGCACGGCAACACCTGCCATCTGGATCGGGTGAGCTGCTTTCCTGCCGCGCCCGGGACAGGTGCAGGGCCTGCATGTCCCGGTGCGGATGTTTCGTTCCTGGGCGAACTGGATGCGCTGGTCGCCAAGCGCCATGTCGACCGGCCCGCGGGCAGCTACACAACCCGGTTGTTCGACGACGGCATTCGCCGCATCGCGCAGAAGGTGGGCGAGGAGGGCGTGGAAACCGCCCTGGCCGGTGTCGTGCAGGAAGATGCCGACCTGCTCGGTGAGAGCGCCGACCTGCTGTATCACCTCACCGTGCTGCTGCGCGCGCGTGGCCTGTCCCTGGCTGATGCCGTCAACGTGCTGCAGGAACGGCATCGTCCGCGCTGATGCGTTGCGCATATACGGTCTCCAAAGTGGGTATCGGCCTGCTTCGATGGCCTGATCGATTCGGCGCTACTGTCCTGGCGTTGACCTTGGGGGTGCTTGCAGCTGCGTATCCGTGTGGACTGCAAGCAGGACGCGAGCGCCCATCCGGTGCTGCATGAGCATCTTCAGCGGCTGGACCACTGATCCTGCGTAGTAGCGGGCAGCCTTGGCGTTCCATTGATCGCGCCCCGCAAGGCGTTTGTGGCTTGGGACCGTTTCCAACGCAACGCATGCAGCGCATGCGCCTCATTGAGCCCTTCGCCTCATGTTTTGGATGTCCTGCAAAGCAGCGGTACGGGTCATGGCAAGACCCGATTTCCTCAAAAGTCGCCGTGCCTCAGGTCATTGGGATTGAGTCGTCACTTCGATGTTTTCTTGATTGACAACGTTGTCTTCTCAATCGCAACGTCGGCTCGCTGCAGATGACAGACCTGACATCGGCGGCTGTGCAGTCGAGCAATGAAGGGACCTGTCCAATTGGGGGTGGCCGGGCGAATCACGTCATGGACGCGGCACTGCGTCGCGGCCGACAACAGGAGAGAACCCGATGTCCATCAGGAAATCGATGCTGTGGTCGATGATCACCGCCAGCACCACCACCAGCGTCCTTGGCACAGTTGCCATGGTTACGGCCCTTTCTGCCATGCCGATCGGTTCGGCCATGGCCCAGGAGGCGACCTGCGCGGCCGCGTGGAGTGCGTCGACGGTCTACAACGGCGGCAACACCGCCAGCGAAAACGGCACCAACTACGTGGCCAACTGGTGGACCCAGGGCGACGACCCGGCCACGCACAGCGGCGCAGCCGGTTCGGGCCAGCCCTGGACCTCGCAGGGCGCGTGTACCGCGACCGGAGGCGGCGATGACGGCGGGGACGACGGTGGAGACAACGGCGGTGGCGATGACGGCGGAGCCCCGACCAACCCGACCTATCCCAGCTTCGTGTTCAGTCCATACAAGGACGTCACGATCAATCTCAACTGGAACAACAACGTCATGCAGTCCAAGGTCACCGGCACCGCCTTGCCGGTGGCGGGGGCGGGCAGCCTGATCTCCACCCAGGTCCCCAACCTGGAGACGGTGACACTGGCCTTCGCCACCGGCGCATGTGGCAGCGAAAGCTGGGGCGGCGTGTCGGCCGACGCGTTCAAGAGCGCCAACATCCCGGTGCTGGATGGCGCTGGCGTGAACTACATCGTCTCCACCGGCGGCGCCTCGGGCACCTTCACCTGCGACAGCGCCGCGGGCCTGAACAACTTCATCGCGCGCTACTACACCCCGCACATGGTGGGTGTGGACTTCGACATCGAAGGCGGCCAGACCCAGGCCCAGACCGATGCGCTGGTGGCCGCGGCCAAGGTCGCCGAAGGCCAGTATCAGGGCCTGCGTTTCTCCTTCACCGTGGCCACGCTGGCCGCCTCCGACGGCAGCTACGGCGGCGTCAACGCGCTGGGCAACCAGGTGATCCAGGCGGTGCAGGCCTCCGGCCTGCAGCACTACACCATCAACCTGATGGTGATGGATTTTGGCCGGGCGCAGGCGTCCAACTGCGTGCTCAAGAGCGATGGCCTGTGCGACATGGGCGCCTCGACCATCCAGGCGGTGGAGAACCTGCGCCACACCTATGGCATCGCGCCCGAGCATATCGAGGTGACGCCGATGCTGGGTCGCAACGACACGGCCGACGAGATCTTCACCCTGGACAACGTGGATACGGTCGCGCAGTACGCCGCGCAGAACGGGCTGGCGGGCGTGCATCACTGGTCGCTGGATCGCGATGCGCCGTGTGACGTGCCGTCCGACTACGCCTCGCCGATCTGCAATTCCTACAGCGGACCAGGCGTGCTGGCCTATACCAAGCGCTTCCTCAACGACCTGGGCTACTGACCGGCCGAAGTTGTCTCTCGGGGTTTCTCCGGAGCCGGTACGCGTGGGACGCACCGGCTCTCTTTTTGAGCCCAGTTATGCAATGGCGGATCGGCCAGGCGCAATGCGGCGATCCGCGGACACTCGGCGATCTTCATGGTGCGCATACGTGCGCCCGCGCGAGCAGCGCAGCAGACGATCGGGGCTGGCTTCGTTCGCGGATACACTGAGCCGCGCAGTCGTCGTACGCGGCGCGGCGTATCGTTTGAATCCCACCGGTGTCCACAATGAACAGCCTCCATGACGCGTCTTCCTTGGCTCGCTGGATGCTGCTGGCCGCGTGGATCGGGGCGATGGTGCTATTGGTCTGGTTTCAAGCGCGTTGGCGCCGCGGCCGGCGCACATGGGTATTGCCCGCGCTTGCCGGGGCATTGGTCCTCATGGCTGTAATCTGGATGGCCGCATCCCGGGTGAAACCTGATGCCGGCACTCGGCAGCCCGTCGTCGTCAAGCCACTGTCGCCCGAATCGCAGGCGGTGATGTCCATCGTCGCCGCGCGTTGCCAGGCCTGCCATTCGGACCACGCCACCATGATGTCCTGGGCGTCTTTCGGCCTGAGCCTCAACGACATGGACGACATCGAGAACAACGCGTTGCCGATCTACAGGCAGGTCGTCGAGCTGCAGGCCATGCCGATGGGCAACGCCACGCAGATGACGGCGGAGGAGCGCGCCACCATTGCCCGCTGGTACGCGGCGCGGCCACATTGAAATCCGAATCGGATGACGTCCCGTGTTGGCGTTCCAACTCCAGAAACACAAAACGCCCCTTGCGGGGCGTCGATGCGGTCGGCTGGCTTGCGAAGGCTGGCTGGCGGTGACCGGCGCACGTCGTCGCTGGCTGAGGCGGGCTGACGAAGTGGGCGCAGTCTAGCCAGCCGCGAACACCCATGGCGAAATGCGAATCACTCTTGCCTGGTGCGCTCAGATTGCCGGCGTGATCTGGTCGAAGCTGGTCACGCGCGGATGGCCATTGGCCGCTTCGCTCGAACGGGGCTGCGGGTAATCGTCCAGCCGGTCGACCAGCACGGTCTGCAGCCCGGCCTCGCGCGCCGCATCCAACTCGGCCACCACGTCGGACAGGAACAGGATGTCCGACGGCGCCATGCCGATCCGCTCGACGATGCGCGCATAGCTGGCGGCCTCGCGCTTGCCGCCCACCTCGGTGTCGAACCAGCCCGAGAACAGCGGCGTCAGGTCGCCCGCGTCGCTGTGGCCGAACAGCAGCTTCTGCGCTGGCACCGAGCCGGAGGAATACACGTACAGCGCCAGGCCTTCGGCATACCAGCGCTGCAGCGCCTGCGCCGCGTCGGGATACATGTGCGAGGTGAAATCGGCTTCGCGGTAGCCGGCTTCCCAGATCAGGCCCTGCAGCGCCTTGAGCGCGGTGTGCTTGCGGTCCTGGTCGATCCAGCCCTGCAGCGTCTCGACGATGACCTCGTCCGAGCAGATGCCGCCGGCGTCGGTGGCCGCGCCATCGAGCAGCTGACGGACTTCAGGTTCGGCACCGCGCGCGGCCACGAAGGCCGGCAGCTTGCGGCGTGCGTAGGGGAACAGCACGTCCTTGACGAAGGAAATGCTGCTGGTGGTGCCCTCGATGTCGGTGAGGATCGCCTGGACGACGGCGCCCATCAGTGCGACTGGCCCGGCGTGTAGCGCGGGAAGCGCGCGGCGATGGTCTCGCCGGTGAAGTGGCCGACCCAGCCGTCCGGCTCGGTGAAGAACCGGATCGCCACAAAGCTGGGCTCCTCGCCCATGTCGAACCAGTGCTTGGTGCTATCGGGCACGGCGATCAGGTCGTCCTGCACGCACTCGATCTCGTAGACCTTGTCGTCCACGTGCAGGGTGAACAGGCCCGAGCCGGCGACGAAGAAACGCACCTCGTCTTCCTTGTGGAAATGCTCGTCCAGGAACTTGGTCCGCATCTCGGCACGCGCAGGATGGTCCGGGGCGATGCTGACCACGTCCACCGACTTGAAGCCGCGCTCGCTCACCAGGCGGTCGATGTCGGCGCGATAGGCGTCCATCACTTCTTCGGGCGGCGCGCCCGGAGCGATCGGCTTGGAGGCTTTCCAGCGCTCGAACAACACCCCGATCTTCTGTAGTTCGGTGGCGATGAAGTCCGGATCGTAGCTGGCGAACAGCGGCGTCTCCGGATCAGCGTGGTCAAAGATGCGTAGGCGGCTCATGGCGGGCTCCTGGCGAGAGGCGAAGGCCTGTATGAATGAATGGTTAGGAGCGCACCGCAGGGCGCGATGGAGCTTTCCCGGTGAGGCCATATCGCGCCCTGCGGTGCGCTCCTACGGGGCCGGATCAACGTGCGAAGAATATCAAGGCCGGGGCGCGACGGCGTTGCCGGGGACGCAACGCAGCGGGGTGGATTCAAGCCGGGAGGATCAGCTGCGGCAGCCCAGCTTGCGCAGTTCCAGCTCACAGTGGAACAGGAACTCGAATGCTTCCAGGTGGCGGCGCGCCTCGGCCATCGTCCGGCCCCAGGCATACAGGCCATGGCCATCGATCAGGTAGCCCCACAGCGGGCGCTCGTCCAACAGCGCATCGACCTGCGCGGCCAGCACGTTCATGTTCTGGGTATTGGCGAACACCGGCACATCCACCGCCATTTCGTGGGTGCTGTTGCCATGAAAGGCCTTGAGTAGCTCGTAGCCTTCCAAGCGGATGTGGCCGGCGCCGGCATACAGGCGCGAGGCGATGGTCTGCACCGGTGAATGGGTGTGCAGCACGCAGCCCACGTCCGGGAAGCGCCTGTACAGCTGGGTGTGCAGCAGGGTTTCGGCCGAGGGGCGCTTGTCGGTGGCCACCGGCGCGCCTTCGAAATCCACCACCATGATGTGCTCGCGGCCCATCCGGCCCTTGTCCGCCCCGGACACGGTGATCGCGGCATGACGGTCGTCCAGGCGTTCAGAGAAATTGCTGCTGGTGGCCGGCGTCCAGCCAAGCGCGGCCAGTTCAGCCACGTTGGCGGTGATCTCGTCGGCCACCGCGGCCAGGCGTGCGGAATCGTAGGGCATGGCGTTCATGCGCTGATTTTACCCAGATACAAAAACGGCGCGGGTGACCGCGCCGTTTCCGTGATTTGCCGGTTCGCCGCGCTTAGGCCTGCGGACCTTCGTGGAAGGCAGGTTCCGGCGGCGGAGCGTCGCCGGTGCCGTGCAGCAGGGCCTCGTTGCCGGGCGCCAGATGGCTGCGACGGCGAGCGAACAGGAAGTACACCACCAGTCCCAGGACCGCCCAGATGCAGAAGAACTTGATCGTCGGGTTCCAGCCCAGGCTGAAGAACAGCAGCACGCAGCCGGCCACGGCCAGCGGGCCCACGAACCAGATCAGCGGGGTGCGGAACGGACGATGACGCAACGGTTCGGTCTTGCGCAGGATCATCACGCCGATCGCCACGACGAAGAAGGCGAACAGGGTGCCGGCATTGGAGATGTCGGCCAGGATGTCCACCGGGAACATGGCGGCGAACAGCGCGACGAAGATGCCGGTGGTCCAGGTGACCACGTGCGGGGTGTGGTAACGCGGATGCACCTTGGCGAAGAACGACGGCATCAGGCCATCGCGGGCCATGGTGAACAGGATGCGGGTCTGGCCGAACATCATCATCAGCACCACCGACGGCAGCGCGAGGATCGCGGCGCCGGCGACCAGATCGCCCATCTTCGGCCAGCCGATCGTGCGCAGCACGAACGCCAGCGGCTCCTTGCTGTGCGAAAGCTCGCCGCCCGGCTGAGCACCCATCGCACCGACAGCCGCGTAGGCCACCAGCAGGTAGAACACGGTGCAGACCATCAACGAACCGATCAGCCCGATCGGGATGTTGCGGTTGGGGTTCTTGGTTTCTTCGGCCGCGGTGGAAACCGCATCGAAGCCGACGTAGGCAAAGAAGATCGACGCGGCTGCACCCAGCACGCCGACACCGGACAGCGGCGTGCCCCAGCCGTTGGGCAGCATCGGGACGAAGTTGGCGTGGTCCACGGTCGGAAACGCAAGGGCGACGAAGGCAGTCAACGCCACGATCTTGATCATCACCAGCACCGCGGTGACCTTGGCCGACTTGGAAGTGCCGATCACCAGCAGCCAGGTCACCAGCAGCGACAGCAGGAAGGCAATCAGGTTGAAACCGCCCTGGGCCTTGGTGCCGTCGGGCAGGGTGATGGTGTCGAACGGACCTGCCGTCAGCATGTTCGGCAGGCCGATGCCATGTGCATGCAAGAAGCCGTTGGCATAGCCGGCCCATCCGACCGCGACCGCGCCGGCCGCCACCGCATATTCGAGGATCAGGGCCCAGCCCACCATCCAGGCGATCAGTTCGCCCAGGACCGCATAGGAATAGGTATACGCAGAGCCGGAGACCGGCACCATGGCGGCGATTTCGGAATAGATCAGCGCGGTTAGCGCACACACCAGGCCGGCGATCATGAACGAGTAGATCATGCCTGGGCCAGCCTTGTTGGCAGCCACCGCGGTCAGCACGAAGATGCCGGTGCCGATGACGGCCCCGATGCCCAGCATGGTCAGGTCGAAGGCTCCCAGCTGTCGTGTCAACGAACGTTTGCTGGCGGTCTCGAGGATCAGGTCGAGCGGTTTTCTGCGCTGAAACAGCATCTGCGGCATTCCCCAAAGGATGGCTGGCGGACAGGACCCGCTTGCCCCCTTGGCGCGCGGATACGACCGCCGAACCTTACCCGGCATACTGTCAGTTGCACAAGTTACCTTGTGGCCTTGTCCGCAGCGCGATGCGCAGCGGGTGTCCGACCGTTCGAGAGCAGCATGTCCGACCTACATCGCGCGCGCCTGGCCGCGCAACTTGACGTCTATTTCCGCCGCTGGCCGGCTGAACAGGCGCACGACCTGGGCTTTTCGGAACTATTGGAAGGCGGCGATCCGTTCGTGCGCGAGCGCCTGGAAGGCCATTACACCGGTTCGGCCTGGCTGGTCTCGGCCGATGGCCGGCGCACTTTGCTGACCCATCACCGCAAGCTGGATCGCTGGCTGCAGCCGGGCGGACACGCCGATGGCGATCCGGACCTGGCCCAGGTGGCATTGAAGGAAGCGCTGGAGGAATCAGGCGTGGCCGGCCTGCGCGTGGAAGCCGAAGCCATCTTCGACCTGGACCGGCACTGGATTCCCGAACGCAAGGACGTGCCGGGGCACTGGCATTTCGACGTGCGTTACGTGGTCCATGCGGTGGACAGCGAGGATTACGTGGTCGGTGAGGAATCGCACGACCTGGCCTGGCGGCCGGTCAGCGAGGTAGCGCAGGAGGCGGATGCGTCCTTGCAGCGGATGGCGCGCAAATGGTTGATGCGGCAGGCCGAATCGGGCGCTTGAGACCTGGCTTTTTTGTAGAGCGGAGCTTGCTCCGCTGCTCTCGATCAGGCCCCGTGGATCAATGGGAAAGGCCTCAGCGGAGCAAGCTCCGCTCTATAACAGCGCTTGTCTGCGCGCCTTGATCAATACAGCGTGCGCACCCGCAGCGTGCCGTCCACCGCCGCCAGCGCGTCCTTCAGCATCGCGGTCTGCGCTTCGGACGCGGTCACGTCGATCACCACGTAGCCGACCTGCGGGTCGGTGCGCAGGAACTGGCCGTCGATGTTGATGCCCTGGCCGCGGAACACGTCGTTGATCTGCGAAAGCACCCCGGGCACGTTGCGGTGGATGTGCAGGATCCGGCGGCTGCCTTCGTGGCCGGGCAGGGTGACTTCGGGAAAGTTCACCGCCGACAGGGTGCTGCCGTTGTCGCTGTAGCGCACCAGCTTGGCGGCGACCTCGATGCCGATGTTGTCCTGTGCTTCCAGGGTACTGCCGCCCACGTGCGGGGTCAGGATCACCTGGTCCAGGCCGGCCAGCGGCGAGACGAACGCATCGCCGTTGCCCTTGGGCTCGACCGGGAACACGTCCACGGCCGCGCCGCCGATATGGCCGGACTTCAGGGCCTCGGCCAGCGCGTCGATGTCGACTACGGTGCCGCGCGAGGCATTGATCAGGTGCGCGCCCTGCTTCATGCCGGCGATCTGCGCGGCGCCGAACATGTCCTTGGTCGCCGCGGTTTCCGGCACGTGCAGGGTGACCACGTCCGAGCGGTCCAGCAGATCTTCCAGGCTCAATGCCGGCATGGCGTTGCCCAGCGACAGCTTGGTTTCGATGTCGTGGAAGATCACCTTCATGCCCAGCGATTCGGCCAGCACGCCGACCTGGGTGCCGATATGGCCGTAACCGATGATGCCCAGGGTCTTGCCGCGGACCTCGTGGCTGCCGGCGGCCGACTTGGACCAGCCGCCGCGGTGGCACTCGGCGCTTTTTTGCGGAATGCCGCGCATCAGCATGATGGCCTGGGCGATGACCAGTTCGGCCACGCTGCGGGTGTTGGAATAGGGCGCGTTGAAAACGGGAATGCCAGCCAGCTCGGCCGCGTCGGTATCCACTTGGTTGGTGCCGATGCAGAAGCAGCCCACCGCGATCAGCCGGCGCGCGTGCGACAGCACCTCTTCGGTCAGCTGGGTGCGCGAGCGGATACCGATGATGTGTGCTTCAGCAATGCGCGCCTTGAGTTCGTCTTCCGGCAGCGATTTGGTGTGGAATTCGATCTGGCTGTAGCCGGCCGCGTGGAAGGTATCCACGGCGGTCTGGCTGACGCCTTCCAGCAGCAGGACGCGGATGTCTTCCTTCGGGAACGAGGTCTTCTTCGACATGGGGTGCAGCACGGGGACGGGCCAAGCGGGGCGCCACTATGCCATGGGCTTTGCCGGAGCTGCGCCATAGGCTGGCTGGACGTGGCGTTGCACTGCTGGCACGCTGGCGCACCTTTGATTTCTAGCGGTTTCACGCGCAACTGTCATGACCGATTCCCTGCTGGATTCCCTCCGTTCGGCCGTGCCGGAACTGCGCCTGAAAACCGATGCTGGCGATCTGGAACATTACGGCCGCGACTGGACCCGGCGCTGGACGCCCGACCCGTTGGCGATTGCACTGCCAGGCAGCGTCGAAGAGGTCCAGGCGGTGATGCGCTGGGCCAGCGAACGCGACGTCAAGGTGGTGCCCTCGGGCGGCCGCACCGGCCTGTCCGGTGGCGCGGTGGCCGCCGATGGCGAACTGGTGCTCAGCCTGGAGCGCATGAACAAGCCAGTGGCTTTCGACCGCGTGGACCGCACCCTGACGGTGCAGGCCGGCATGCCGCTGGAAGCGGTCCACAACGCTGCGCGCGAACACGGCCTGGTGTATCCGGTCGATTTCGCCGCGCGTGGTTCCTGCTCCATCGGCGGCAACATCGCCACCAATGCCGGCGGAATCCGCGTGATCCGCTACGGCAACACCCGCGAATGGATCGCCGGCCTGAAGGTGGTCACCGCCAGCGGCGAACTGCTCGACCTCAACCGCGCCCTGGTCAAGAATTCCAGCGGCTACGACCTGCGCCAGCTGGTGATCGGTTCGGAAGGCACGCTGGGCATCGTGGTCGAAGCCACCCTGCGCCTGACCGATCCACCGCCGCCGACCAATGTCATGCTGCTGGCGCTGCCGTCGTTTGAAGTGCTGATGGAAGTGTTTGCCGCGTTCCGCGAGCGCCTGCAGCTGGAAGCGTTCGAGTTCTTCACCGACGTCGCGCTCAAGCACGTGCTGGCGCATGGCGCGGTCAAGCCCTTCGACGAGGTCTACCCGTACTACGTGGTCACCGAATTCGCCATCGGCGACGAGGCGAAGGAGGCTGCGGCGATGGCGGCGTTCGAGGACTGCATGGAGCACGGCTGGGTCAGCGATGGCGTGGTCAGCCAGTCCGACGCCCAGGCCCAGCAGCTGTGGCGCCTGCGCGAGGGCATCACCGAGTCGCTGGCCCCGCACGTGCCGTACAAGAACGACGTGTCGGTGCGGATCTCGCAGATGCCAGCCTTCCTGACCGAAACCCAGAAGCTGCTGGGCGAGGCCTACCCGCAGTTCGAGGTGGTGTGGTTCGGCCACATCGGCGATGGCAACCTGCACATCAACGTGCTCAAGCCGGCCGACATGGCGCAGGCCGATTTCGTCCGCGACTGCGAGCAGGTCACCAAGCTGCTGGCCCAGGCGCTCAAGGCGCACGGCGGCAGCATCTCGGCCGAGCACGGCATCGGCCTGGTCAAGAAGGCCTATCTGGACAGCACCCGCAGCCCGGCCGAAATCGCGCTGATGCGCGGCATCCGCCAAGCGCTGGACCCGGCCGGCCTACTGAATCCAGGCAAGCTGTTCGACGCCTGAGCCGGCGTCGGACGGGTGCGGGCGCACGGCCCGATGCAGTAGCCTTCCCAGAGTCCGGCCGAGGCCGGACGCGTCCTTTGAATCGAATGGAGTGATCGAGATGCGCAAACGCGTTGCCACTGTCCTGCTGCTGGCCTGCAGCGCCCCGGCCTGGGCGTCGGCCGCAGGTGGAACCTCGGCCGGCGCCTCGTCGGCAGGTTCCGCGGGCTCGTCGGCTTCCTCGGACAGCTCTTCGGACGACGACAAGCTGGTGCTGGACGCGCGCGTGGATGCGGCCAGTTTCGTCGCCAGCAACGGCCAGATCCGCGGCGCACGCCTGGAAGCGGCACTGCGCAACCTGCGCGAGCGCAATGCCGCCACGCGCGATGCCTCCGATCTGCAGCTGGCCCAGGCGATCCTGGCGTTGTGATGTCCGCACGCCGGCCGCCGCGCTGGCGGTGGCTGGCGTTGCCGCTGCTGTGGCTGGGCCTGCAGGTCCATGCGCAGGCCGCGCTGAGCTGGCGGCTTGATCCCAAAGGCCTGAATGACGTGCAGCGCGTTGCCGCGCAGGCGCTGCTGGACGATGTCGCCAGCCGCCTGCCTGCCGCGTGGCGCGATGCCCTGGGCGCGGTCCCGGTGCAGTGGCGGGACGATCTGCCCGTACGGGTACACGGCCGCGCAAAAGGCACCGGCATCGTGCAGCTGCCCATGGCGCTGCTGGAAGGCTGGCAGCGCGGGGCTTCGGACGACAGGTCCAGGGTGCTGGCCCAGCGTGAAGCGCGCGCCGCGGTGGTGCACGAACTGGCGCACCTGCTGGACCGCAGCGCGCAGGGTGGGTTTTTCCGCGATCCGCGCCTGCTGGACCTGGCCGGCTGGCAGGTCGGCACCTGGCCGCGGCTGTGGCTGCGCCAGGGCGTCAACGCGTTCTCGGATCGTTCGCCGGATCGTTACGAGCTGCACTCCCCGCGCGAATACGTGGCGGTGAACCTGGAGCATTTCATCCTGGATGCGGACTATGCCTGTCGGCGTCCAGTGCTGGCGGCGTATTTCGCCAGGCGGCTGGATGCGCCTGCCAGCACGGACGGCTGCGCACCGGGCCTGCCCTTCTTTGAGGACGAGGCCAAGGCGCCGCTGCTGGCCCTGGACCCGGCCCGCGTCTACGCCGTGGATTACCTGCTGGCCGATGGCAACGCGCAGGCGATGAGCCGCTGGGGCCATAGCATGCTGCGGCTGGTGATCTGCGCGCCAGGCCGTCCGCCTGGACCGGATTGCCGCCTGGACCTGCAGTACCACCGCGTGTTGTCGTTCCGCGCTTTCGTCGACGACGTGCAGTTGTCCAGCTGGGGCGGATTGACCGGTCGTTATCCGGCGCGCCTGTACATGCTGCCGCTGTCGCAGGTCATCGACGAATACACCCAGGTCCAGCTGCGCGGGCTGCGCTCGGTGCCGCTGGCATTGGATCGGGAGGAGATCGCCACGCTGCTGCAGCGCGCCGCGCAGGTGCATTGGAGTTACGACGGCGGCTACCGCTTCATCTCCAACAACTGCGCGGTGGAGACCTACAAGCTGCTGCATGACGGCGTGCCACGGCTGGCCGATGCGCGCCTGTCGGGGATCACGCCAAAAAGCCTGCTGCAGCGCCTGGAGCGCGCGGGCGTCGCCGATGCGTCGGTGCTGGGCGACCTGCCACAGGCTGAACGCGCGGGCTATTACTTTCCCGCCGCCAGCGCGCATTACCAGGCCATGTTCGACGTGTTGCGCCAGGCATTGCCGCTGCCTCAGCGTGCCGTGCATGACTGGCTCGCGCTGCCGCCGCACGAGCGAACGCCCTGGATCGGACGTGCCGATCTGCGCAGCAGTGCCGCGCTGCTGGTGCTGGAGCAGGCCGCACGCCGCCGGCAGGAACAGGCTGCGCGGGACGCACTCAAGCATCGCTTCCTGTCGGGAACAGGTGACGCGGCTGTACGCGAAGGCAGCGCGCGCCTGCAGGCCTTGCTGGATGAAGAAGGCCTGTTCGCCCGGCCCGCCATGCTGCTGACGGGGCAGCCTGGCTACGGCCTGCCGCAGCAGGCCGAGCGCGATGCGCTGATCGCGCAGGTCGTCGGCCGCCTGGCCGCCCAGCGCAATGCACGCAAAGCCCTGCAGCAGGACGCCATGCAATGGCTGCCTGACAGCCTGCGCGCCGACATTGCGGGCATCGAAGCTAATCTCACTGCTCTGGGTGAACGCCTGCGCCGGCTCAACCGAGAATCAGACGGAATCGAGCTGAAGCGCGAAGCACCTGCTTCGTAGCCCGGTAAGGCCAAAGGCCGCACCCGGGTGGCCTGATCGACAATGCAACCGCGGATCTTCCGCTGAAACATACCCGGGTGCGCTTCGCTTACCCGGGCTACCGGAAGACGCGGTGATGATGCGACGCTGCGGCGGTCATGGCGACTTCAATCCGCGCGACCGCCGAATTCGCCGGTGGTGGTATTGATCAAAATGCGTTCGCCGTTGGTGATGTACTCGGGCACCATGATCTCGATTCCGGTATTGAGCTTGGCTGGCTTGGGGCGCTTGGTGGCGGTGCCACCCTTGAGCTCGGGCGGGGTTTCGACCACTTCCAGGGTCACGTGCTGTGGCAGCTGCAGGGCGACGGGCTGCTCATCGATGACCTGCACGTAGCTGCCGGTCAGGCCTTCGGTGATGTAGCCGGCGTCGTCGCCGATCACGTCGGCGTCCAGGGTATAGGGCGTGTAGTCCTCGTCGTCCAGGAACACGAACGCATCGCCGTCCATGTACGAGAAGGTGGCCTGGCGGCGCAGCAGTTCCACTTCCGGCAGGTTGTCGTCGGCATCGAAGCTGGCATCGAGCTTGTTGCCGCCCGGCACGCTGTACATGATGAAGCGGAAGCGCACGTTGCCGCCACGGCCCTGCGGGGACGAGCGCTCGATGTCGCGGATCTGGTAGACGCCGTTGTTGTACTCGACGACGTTGCCTTTCTTGATTTCGCCAGCCTTCATGGGTTGATCGCTTGTGTGGTGGTTAAAGGAATCTGCTGGTAGGAGCGCACCACGGACGCGATGAGGCTTGCCCGTGAAGCCCTCGCGCCCTGCGGTGCGCTCCTACCGGGGCGCCAGCCGCACCGCGCCGTCCAGGCGGATGGTTTCGCCGTTGAGATAGCGCGAGGCCAGGATGAAGGCCACGGTGTCGGCATATTCGTCCGGCTGGCCCAGGCGCGAAGGGAAGGGGATCGAGGCCGACAGCGACTGCTGCACGGCCTCGGGCATGCCATCGACCATCGGCGTCCAGAAAATGCCCGGCGCGATGGTCATTACCCGCACCCCGAAGCGCGCCAGCTCGCGCGCCATCGGCAGGGTCATGCCGACCACGCCGCCCTTGGAGGCGGCGTAGGCCGCCTGGCCGATCTGGCCCTCGAAGGCGGCGATCGAGGCGGTGTTGATGATCACCCCGCGCTCGCCATCGTCGCCGGCGTCGTTGTGCTGCATCAGGTTGGCCGCGGCCTTGGCCACGTTGAAGCTGCCGACCAGGTTGACCAGCACCGTGGCGCGAAAGCTGTCCAGCGCCATCGGGCCGTCCTTGCCCAGCATGCGGCCGGCGCCGAGGATGCCGGCACAGTTCACCGCCACGTTGACCGCGCCCATGAACTCGCGCGCGGCGGCCAGCGCTGCGGCGACCACGGTTTCATCGGTGACGTCGGTGCGGACGTAGCGCGCGTTGGCGCTGCCCAGGGCGGCCACGGCCGCGTCGCCCTTGTCGTCGTTGACGTCCAGCAGGGTGACCTTGCCGCCGCCGGCCACGATCCGCTGCGCGGTGGCCAGGCCCAGCCCGGAGACGCCGCCGGTGATCACGGCGTGGGTGTCGGACAACTGCATGGCAACTCCTGCGGGCGGAAGGAAAGCGGGCATTTTACGGGAAGCCGGCACGGCGCCTGGCGCGCTGCGGCATGAGCTGCGGTGACGCTGTGGTCAGAGCGCCAGCAGATACCAGCGATCGCAGCCGCCATGGCCGGTGGCGCCCAGCGGCGCGTCCAGGCGCTGGAAGCCGGTCTTTTCGTACAGGCGCATGGCAGCATCCATGCCGTTGAGCGTCTCGATGTAGCACTGGCCGAAGCCGAATCCGCGTGCCGCCTGCAGGCAGGCCTGGATCATCGCCGCGCCGGCGCCCAGCCCACGTGCGGCCGGCAGGAAGTACATCTTGCGCAGTTCGCAGAGATCGTCCGCACCGCCTTCCAGCGGCGCCACGCCACCGCCGCCCAGCACCGTGCGATCGCGTTCGACCACGAAGTAGGCGCTGCGCGGTCGTGCGTAAGCGCGGCTCAGCCAGTCCACCTCCGGATCGTTGATCGCAAAGCCTTCGCCGCCGGCGCCGAACTCGGGCATCACGGTGCGGATGATCGCGGCCATGGCGGCATCGTCGCCGGCGCGGATGGGGCGGATCTGGAAGGCCTGGGGCATCGGGGTGGCGGGCGAAAAAAGCGGGCGCGCATGGTACGCCAGCGGTGGCCCGCAGCGTCCTGTGCGCTGACCTGTCCGGCAGACGCCGGATAGTGACGTGGTGGTATTATTGAGAACTGTTTTCATTTGAGCTCGCCCGCGTGATGCTGTCCGAACTGCCCAGGCGCACCCAGGCCATCGTCGAACTGGTCGAAGACCGCGGCCCCAACGACACCATTGCCCGCCGCCTGCGCGAACTGGGCTTCGTGTCCGGCGAGCAGGTCGAAGTGGTCGCACGCGGCCCGATCGGCGCCGACCCGATCCTGGTCCAGGTCGGTTTCACCCGCTTCGCGCTGCGTCGCACCGAGGCGGCCCGGGTCCGCCTGCGCAATGGAGAGGCGACTTGAACGCGGTCGCCGCCCCGCATCGTCTGGCCCTGATTGGCAACCCCAACTGCGGCAAGACCGCGCTGTTCAACCTGCTGACCGGCAGCCGCCAGAAGGTGGCCAACTACGCCGGCGTGACCGTCGAGCGCAAGGAAGGCCGCTTCAACGGCGCCAACGGCCAGGTCTATGCGCTGCTGGACCTGCCGGGCGCCTACAGCCTCAATGCGGCCAGCCTAGACGAGGCGATCACCCGCGACCTGTGCCGCGGCTTCCTGCCCGGCGAGCCGGCGCCCGACGCGCTGGTATGCGTGGTCGACGCCACCAATCTGCGCCTGAACCTGCGCTTCGTGCTGGAAGTGCTGCGCCTGGGCCGTCCGGTGATCCTGGCGATCAACATGGCCGATGCCGCGCGTCGCCGCGGGATCCGCATCGACCTGGAGGCGCTGCAGCGCGAGCTGGGCATCCCGGTGGTGGAAACCATCGCGGTGCGCTCCAATGGCGCGCAGGCGCTGCTGGCGCAGATCGACCGGATCGTGGCCAATCCGCTGCCGCCGCCGCGGGTGCTGCCGGACGACGCCGACCTGCACGCCGAAACCCGCCGCCTGCTGTCGCTGGCGGTGACCATGCCGAGCCGCACCGCGCGCGTGGACGACATCCTGGACCGCTGGCTGCTGCACCCGGTGTTCGGCCTGGTGGCGCTGGCGGTGGTGATGTTCCTGATCTTCCAGGCCGTCTATGCCTGGGCCACGCCGTTGATGGACGGCATCGACGCCGGTACCGCATGGCTGGGCGATTGGGTGGGCAACGCTTTGCCCGAAGGCCCGCTCAACAGCCTGCTCACCGACGGCATCATTGCCGGCCTGGGTGGGGTGATCGTGTTCCTGCCGCAGATCCTGATCCTGTTCGCTTTCATCCTGGCGCTGGAAGAGTCTGGCTACCTGCCGCGCGCGGCGTTCCTGCTGGACCGGATGATGTCCTCGGCCGGCCTGTCCGGACGCTCGTTCATCCCGCTGCTGTCCAGCTTCGCCTGCGCCATCCCCGGGATCATGGCCACCCGCTCGATCCAGGATCCGCGCGACCGCCTGGCCACGATCCTGGTCGCGCCGCTGATGACCTGCTCGGCGCGCCTGCCGGTCTATGCGCTGCTGATCGGCGCGTTCATCCCCCAGCAGAAGGTCTGGGGCGTGTTCAATCTGCAGGGGCTGGTGCTGTTCGCGTTGTACTTTGCCGCGATCATCAGTGCGCTGATCGTGTCGTGGGTGATGAAGCGCTGGCGCCGCGACAAGAGCGAGCACGCGCTGCTGCTGGAACTGCCGTCCTACCGCATCCCGCACGTGCGCGACCTGGCCATCGGCCTGTACGAACGGGCGATGATCTTCCTCAAGCGCGTCGGCGGCATCATCCTGTCGCTGACCGTGCTGCTGTGGGTGCTGCTGTCGTTCCCCGGCGCACCGGCCGACGCCACGCTGCCGGCGATCGACTACAGCTTCGCCGGCCGGATCGGCCATGCCATGACCACCGTGTTCGCGCCGCTGGGCTTCAACTGGCAGATCTGCATCGCGCTGATCCCGGGCCTGGCTGCGCGCGAGGTCGCGGTGTCCTCGCTGGCCACCGTGTACGCGCTGTCGGGCGACGACGATGCCACCGCCCAGGCGCTGTCGCCGCTGATCCACGACGGCTGGTCGCTGGCCACCGCGCTGTCGCTGCTGGTCTGGTACATCTACGCGCCGATGTGCCTGTCGACGCTGGCCACGATCAAGCGCGAGACCAATTCCTGGCAGCGCATGGCGGTCTCGGCCGGCTACCTGTTCGCGCTGGCCTATATCGCCTCGCTGGTGACCTACCAGGTGGCCGTCGCGTTGGGAGGTGGCTGATGGACCTGGCCCTGCTGCTGCAGTACGTGGTGATCGCCTTGGCCGCGCTGGTCAGCGCCTGGGTCGTGGCCAACAAGCAGTTTCCCGGCGCCATGCGCCGCCTGCGGACCTCGCTGGCGCTGCCGCTGGTGCGCGAAGGCCGTCCGGCATGGCTGCGCAGCGTGGGCCGACGCCTCGCCCCAGCAGCGGCGAGTAACGCCGGCGCCTGCGGCGGCTGCAGCAGTTGCGGACCGTCCGCGCCCGCGACGCGCAAGTAAAAACGGAAGTCGCTAGCACCATGAAAGAGGGCCGCATCCGCGGCCCCTCGTTGTTTCCAGTACTCGTCAATCAGGACAGCCTGCGCTTGCCCCTAGGCGCCATGCCGCCGGTATGCGGAAACATCTCCACGGCCAGCGAAAAGGTCCGCTGCTCGCCCGCGCGCAGGGCGCCGACACCGACCACGTGGCGGTCCACTTCCTGCCCGCGCTCGTCGCGGATCACCACGACGGCGGTGTATTCGTAGGCGTCGGCATCGTGCGGATGGCGCACGGTGCCTTCCACCTTCAGTGGCACCTGGCGCAGCGCCTCGCGCTTGCCGACGGTGACCGAATCATCGAAGCGCAGGTGGTGCTTGCAGGCCGGACACACCGCCGCGGTTTCCAGGATCACGGTCTTGCAGTGTGGACAGGTGCGGGTAGCGCCTGCGGTGCCGGGACGGGCGCTGCTCACGCCGCGTCGCTGTCCTTCTTCCTGTCGCTGCCATCGCCGCCGACGTCGGCCTGGCCACGGAAACGGGCGCCGGACGCCACGGTCATCGTGCCCGCCTTGACGTCACCGATCAGCGCGCCGGAGGCGAGCAGTTCGACCTGCTTTGCAGCCTCGATGTTGCCTTCCAGTTCGCCCGCGATCACGACCTTGTTGGCTTTGACCCCGCCGCTGAGCTTGGCTCCCTGTTCGATGGTCAGGTCGCCCTGCACGTTGACGTCGCCTTTGAACCTGCCGGCGATGCGGACATGACCGGTGCCTTCAATCTTGCCCTCGATGGTCAGGTCCGAAGCGATCAGCGATTCCTTGACCTCGCGCGCGGCCGGGCGTGCAGGCGCCGGAGCGGGTGTCGGAGCCGGCGTGGCGGCGACCGGTTCGGGGGTGAAGGGCGCCGGTGCCGCGGCATCGCGCAGCGGAGCAGGATCGGCGGCAGGCGGCGGGGCGTCCTTCTTGCCGGACAGCTGGTCTTTCCACATGGACATGTCGGGGGATTCTCCAAGTCGGGGAAACAGGAATATCACGGCAAATGCCGCACAAGGGTTGTGACTGGTCTCACCAATTGACCCGCCGCAGCCGGCGTGTCGCGATCGATCCTAGCGTTCCGACGCTGCAGCTGCATGGCGACCTGCAGCATCGCGGCCGTATCGCGCCTTGCAAGCCGCCAAAAGCAAAGGGCCCGCATGCGGGCCCTTCGTTGAAGCGATGTGTGCGGCGTTGCTTACTTTTTCGAGGCGTCGTCGGCTTTCCTGGACACTTCGGCGGCCTTGTCGGCGGTCGCGTCAGCGCCTTCGGACACGGCAGCGGCGGCGTTGGACGTGGCCGACTGCGCGGCGTTCTCGGTCTTCTCGGCGGCGGTTCGGGCAGCAGCGGCAGCATTGTCTGCGGCCACCGAAGCCTTGGCGGCGGCTTCGTCGGTGGCGGCCGCAGCCTTGTCGGCGGCCGCAGCGGCGTCAGCGGCGGCGCTGTCGGCGGTGGCTGAAGCGGCGTCCTGGGTTCTCTGCGAGCAGGCGCCCAGGGCCAGCACGGCGGCAATCAGCGCGAGGTTGAACTTGTTGGTCATGGCGTGCCCTTCTTCAACGGTAGGAATGTGTGGTGGTGCGTGCAAGGCGATCGCGATGCAATCACCGGATCCGCTGCAGCGCGCGGGATTCTACAGAGGGTCAGGTCAATTGAAAGTGGCCGCCGAAAGTAGCCGCGTGCTGGACAAAAAAAGACCGCCGGTTGCCCGGCGGTCTTCTTGATCCATTTGGTGGAAGCCAGGGCTGCCACCCAAGCGGATTACTTCTTCTTATCAGCGTCCGAGGCAGCCGTATCAGCCGTATCAGCGGCGTCCTGGGCAGTGTCCTTGGCGGTTTCGGCGGTGTCGGCAGCAGCGTCGGCAGCCTTGTCCGTGGTCGCAGCGCCGGCGTCGGCGGCGGCGGAAGCGGCGGTGTCAGCAGCGGTCGCGGCGGTGTCGGCAGCGGCCTGCGCCGAGTCAGCGGTCGGGGTGCCGGCAGCGTTGTCAGCAGCAGCCTGCGCATCGGTGGCGGCCTGCTGTGCGTCGGTCGATGCGTCGGCAGCCTGTTCCGGCTTCGAGCAAGCGGCCAGGGCCAGGCCCATTGCCAGCGCGATCAGCGTCTTGTTGATGCTCATTTGGTAAATCCTCGTCGATTAGTTTGGCAACGCGCAGTTGCGCGCCGGCCGACATCATGACTATCCGGTTTCTACTGTCAAGCATTCACGGTCAATGAGGCTCATATTCGTCAACTTTGCGTTAAATACAAAGCGTATTCAAACCAGCTCGACCGCAATTGCCGTGGCCTCGCCACCACCGATACACAGCGATGCGACACCACGCCGCTTACCTTGCACGCGCAGGGCGTTGAGCAGTGTGACGACCAGGCGAGCGCCCGACGCGCCGATCGGATGGCCCAGTGCGCAGGCGCCACCATGGACGTTGACCTTCTCGCGCGGGATGCCCAGTTCCTTGATCGGCACCATGGCCACCACGGCGAAGGCCTCGTTGATCTCGAACAGGTCCACCTGGTCCACCGACCAGCCGGCCTTGTCCAGCACCTTCTGGATGGCGCCTACCGGTGCGGTGGTGAACCATTCCGGATCCTGCGAAAACGTGGCATGCGCCACGATGCGCGCCAGCGGCGTGATGCCGCGCCGGGCCGCTTCCTCGGCGCTCAACAGCAAGGTGGCCGCGGCACCGTCGGAGATGCTGGACGAACTGGCGGCGGTTACCGTGCCGTCCTTCTTGAAGGCTGGCTTGAGCGAAGGGATCTTGCTGATGTCCGCCTTGACCGGCTGCTCGTCGCTGCTGACGGTGACCTCGCCCTTGCGGGTGGCCACGGTGAAGGGAACGATCTCGCCTTGGAACGCACCGGATGCCTGCGCCGCCTGCGCGCGCTCCACCGAGCTGATCGCATAGGTGTCCTGGTCCTGACGGCTGAAGCCGTATTTCTCCGCGGTGGCTTCGCCGAATACGCCCATGGCCTGTCCGTCGTAGGGATTGACCAAGCCGTCCCAGGCCATGTGGTCGATCGCCTTGAAGTCGCCGAAGCGGTTGCCGGTGCGCGAGTTGGGGATCATGTGCGGCGCATTGGTCATCGATTCCATGCCGCCGGCCACCACGATCTGCGCCGAGCCGGCCTTGATCAGGTCATGGCCCAGCATGATGGTCTTCATGCCCGAGCCGCACACCTTGTTGACCGTGGTGCAGCCGGTCGAGCTGGGGATGCCGGCGGCCAGCGCCGCCTGACGCGCGGGTGCCTGGCCCAGGTTGGCTGGGAGCACGCAGCCCATCAGGACTTCGCTCACGTCGGCGGCAGGCACGCCGGATTCTTCCAGCACCGCGCGGATGGCCGCAGCGCCCAGTTGCGGCGTCGGCACGCCAGTGAACTGGCCGAGGAACGAGCCGATGGCCGTGCGCTTGGCGGCGGCGATGACGATGTCGCTCATGGGAAATCCCGTTGCTGTCGAAAGATGCGCCCATTATCCGGCCGGCCGCGAAGGGGCGGCAACACGACCTTCGGCCCCGCTATTAGGGGTTGACAGTCCTCGATAGCGACAGGCTCCGCTCCGCGTCCGGTGATTGGCATCAACCAGGCGTTCTGCAACCGGGTGCAGAAGCCGTTCATGACGACCCTGAAGAAGGCTGCTGGCAGCCGTGCTTGCCAATGTTTTGCGCTAGATTGCAACCAGGCCGCTTGGCTCAGGGGGGACGACATGGCAGGACCTGTTACACAGGGATCGTGGCGGACGGGCAACCGGCTGGTGTTGAGTGCGTTGGCGTGCGCGGTCATGACCGCATGCGGCGGCGGTGGTGGAGGCGGGCGCAACGTTCGCCAAACGCCACCGGTGACCCCGCCGGTTCCTCCGGTAGTGACGCCGGTGGTGACCACGCCGAATCCGGCCTACAGCCAGCACCTGACCCTGACCCATGCCGACCTGGCACATGCGGCCGGATTCACCGGTGCAGGTACGGTCATCGGGATCGTCGATACCGGCGTCAACCGCAGCCATCCGGCGCTCTCGCCCCGGGTCAGCGCCAATCTCAACTACGTCAGCGCCGACGAAAACAACCTGGCCAAGGACGATGTGGTGGGACACGGCACCGCCGTGGCCCAGACCGCGGCAGGCACGGCCTTCGGCGCCTGGCCCGGCGGCATCGCGCCGGGCGCAACGATCGTGTCGGCGCGGATCATCTCGGACGAGGAGCCGGTCGATGATGGCAGCGGCAACGGCAATTCGACCTCCGGCGCACTGGGTCTGGCGCCGATCCACCAGGCGCTGATCGATCGCGGCGTCAAGGTCATGAACAACTCCTGGGGCGGCGTGTACTGGACCGACCCGGCCGCGACCGCGCCGATCGCGCAGGAATATCGTCCCTTCATCATCGGCAACGGCGGGCTGGTGGTGTTTGCCACCGGCAACGAGGGCAAGGCCAATCCCAGCGATACCGCAGCCCTGCCCAGCATGGCGGGCAGCAACGGCTCGATGCCGGCGGCCGACCTGGAGCAGGGCTGGCTGGCCGTGGCGGCGGTGGACACCGACCACCCGAGCCAGCTGGCCTCCTATTCCAATGCCTGCGGCGTGGCCATGCATTACTGCCTGGTCGCGCCCGGCACGGTGGTCGTGACCGGGACCGACGATAGCCCGACCGCGCCCGCGTACTGGCAATGGGCCGGCACGTCGCTGGCCGCACCGCAGGTGTCCGGCGCCGCGGCGGTGGTGTGGCAGGCCTTTCCGTACTTCGACAACGACCTGGTCCGGCAGACCTTGCTGGGCACGGCCACCGACCTGGGCGCGCCAGGAGTCGATGCCGTCTTTGGCTACGGCCTGCTGGATGTGGGCAAGGCCATCGCCGGTCCGGCCAAGCTGGACTGGGGCGATGTCTCGGTGTCCTTTGCCGGAACCTCGACCTGGTCCAACGCCATCACCGGCGCTGGCGGCATCAGCAAGCGCGGCAGCGGCACGCTCAACCTGACCGGAGCCAATGCCTATACCGGCGGAACGCGCGTGGCCCAGGGCACGCTGGCGGTGAGCCAGACCCTGCCGTCCAGCGCCATCGTCGATACCGGCGCACGGCTGAATCTGTCCGGAGGCGTCAACGGTGATCTCACCAACGCCGGCACCACGCGCTTGGGTGGGACTGCGGGCACGCGCAACATCGCCGGCAACTTCAGCCAAAGCGCAGGCGGTACGCTGGAATTTCAGGTTGGCACGCCGCTGCAGGTGTCCGGCACGGCCCGGCTGGCGGGCGGCCTGCAGGTGTTTGGCGTGGCCAGTGGCTATGTCAGGACCAATCGCGAGACCGTGTTGACCGCGGAGCAAGGGCTGAGCGGGCAATTCGACGCACTGACGGCCGGTTCGGGCGTGTTCCTGGACGCGGCCTTGAGCTACAGCAGCTCGCAGGCCTGGTTGAACATCACCCGCCTGGATATCGCCGCCACGGCCGCCTCGATGGGCCTGGCCACCGCCAGCCTGGGCAGCGCGCAGCGCGTGGACCAGGCGCTGGACCAGATCGACTCTCAGGGCGAGGCCTCCGCGTCGAATGGCTTCGTGGCGCTTGCGGGCAACTTTCTGCACACCGCCTCGGTCGCGGCGGCGGCGCGGTCACTCGACTCCCTCTCCGGCAGCGCGCATGCGGCGGCCGACAGCATGACCCTGGACGTGGTGGACATGCGCCGTCGCGCGCTGTCCTGGCACCTGTTGCACGAAAGCCGGTCCGACGGTAGCGGTGCGTGGTACCAGGCGCTGGATGATCGCCAGGCGCGCGGACTGGGCCTCAGCGCATTCGATGTGGGCGGCTGGCTGATCGGCAACGAGGTTGCGCTGGCCCCAGGGCTGACGGCGGGCATCGCGTTTGGCCAGGTGGATGCCTCCAGCGCGCGCAGTGCGCTGGGTGACAGCAGTCATGACCGGCAGACCCATGCGCAGGCCTACCTTGGCCAGCGTTGGGACCACGGCTACGCGCTGGCGCAGGTAGGTTCCGGGCGATACCGGCGCGCGCTGCGCCGCCAGGTCTACCTGGGCAATGCGGCCTATGGCGTGGGCGCCGACTACGACGGCACCGTGACTTTCGGCAGCATCGAGGCCGGCCTGCCGCTGTCCTGGGGCAAGACAGTCGTCACGCCTTATGTCGGTGCCGATTACGCGGTACTGTCGCGTGATGGATTTTCCGAAGCCGGCGCCGGCGGCTTTGGCCTGGCGGCCGAAGCCAGCACGGCCAGCAGAACGCAGGCGCTGGCGGGGATGCGGCTGGAGCGGCCATTCGTCTGGGCGGGGATGGCACTTGCCCTGTCCGGTCGTGCCGAGTGGCAGTCGGTGTTATCCGCCGAGGGTTTCGAGCGGCAGGCGCGGTTTGTGGGCATCGACGCTTGGGGTCTGATGCCGGCCGACGATATTGGCGCTTCCGGTGGCCTGTTGGGCGTGTCGCTCGACGCGCAGCTGCGCAACCGGCAGAACCTGTCGTTTGGCGTGGACCGGCGTGTTGGCCCACGCGGTTCGCTGGGCGTGGTGTCGGCAAGCTACCGGGTTGGCTTCTGAAGGCTTGAGGCCGGGTTGCTGCTGGGCAAAAAAATGCCGGCATCACGCCGGCATTTCTATTGCACTGAGTATCAGTGATCGCCGCGCAGATGGCCCATGTAGCGCGGCGCGGTGCGGCCGAGCGGGAGCTTGAGCTTGCCGATGGCGCCGATGCGGGCTTCGGCGATGCGGTCGGCGGCGTACTGCGGGGCGATCTTTTCCTTTTCCGCCAGGTCGAAGATGCGGCCGACGTTGTGGTAGATGTTGCGCATCAGACGCATGGCGCGCTCGCGGTTGTAGCCATCGATCTCCAGCGAGACGTTCATGACGCCGCCGGCATTGACCGCGTAGTCAGGCGCGTACAGGATCCCGCGGCGCATGGCCTCTTCGCCGACCACGTGCGACATCTGGTTGTTGGCCGTGCCGCAGATGATCTTGCTGCGCAGCCGCGGCAAGGTGTCCTGGTTGATGGAGCCTTCCAGCGCGCAAGGCGAGAACACGTCGGCCGGGATGTCGTAGATCTCGTCCGGCGCGACCGCTTCGGCGCCGTATTCCTCGACCGCGCGATCCACCAGGGCGGCGTTGAGGTCGGTGACGAACAGCTTGGCGCCGCGCTCCTTGAGCAGCTTCACGAACTCCATGCCGATGTGGCCCAGGCCCTGGATCGCATAGCTGTACTTGCCGATTTCCTCGTTGCCGAAGCGGCGCTGCAGGGTAGCCATCAGGCCCTGCAGGGCGCCGTAGGCGGTGAACGGTGCGGGATCGCCGGAGCCGCGATGGACCTGGTGCACACCGACCACGTATTCGGTTTCCCGATAGACGTGTTCCATGTCGTTGACATCGGTGCCCACGTCTTCGGCGGTGATGTAGCGGCCGCCCAGCGAATCGACGTAACGGCCGAACATGCGGAACAGCGCTTCGGCCTTGTCCTTGGACGGCTCGCCGATGATCACCGCCTTGCCGCCGCCGACATTCAGGCCGGCCAGCGCGTTCTTGTAGGTCATCGTCCGGCTCAGCCGCAGCGCATCGTGCAGCGCGGCCTCGCTGCTGGCATAGGGACGCATGCGCACGCCGCCCAGGGCGGGCCCGAGCACGGTGCTGTGGATGGCGATGATCGCCTTCAGCCCGGCATCGGGGTTGTGGCAGAACACCACTTGCTCGTGGCCGGAGGTGTCGAGTGTTTCAAAGATCATGTGGGGTGAGCTCCAAATCCGCGCGACGCCGCGGTTGCGGGCATTCGTTTGGAACGTTTCCTAAGTGGCTGAAACGGAAATAAAAAAGACGCCGCCCGGGGTGCAGGCGGCGGCGTCGCACAGCAACAGTCTAACGATACGCGCCGATGGCGTCGGCGGATGCGGTCAGCAGCCGGGATCCGGAGCCAGATCCCAGGTGTGCGTATGGCGTGATTCCGACGGGCGTCGGCCTCGGCTTACCGGTCAGCTTGCGGCTGCGGCTCGCTAGCGGCGTCGCGCGCTGCGACGGCATTGGACGGCCTGGCCTTGGATGCCGCAGGTTTGGCCTGCTCGGCGCCGGACTGGTCCGGATCGATGGTGCGGGTGATGGTGTGTTCTTCGCCATCACTGATGGCGCGGGACAGCGGAATTCCGATGGCAAGCAGCGCAAGAGCAAGAACCAGGGCAATCACAGCCTTCATGCGGATCTCCAGGGTGGCTAGCAGGTTCGGCAGGCGTCGGGCCATCGCGATGGCCACGGCCGCCGACTATCCGCCGCGACGGGGGAGGGGTCACGACGCGTCGCAGCATCCTGCTGATGCACTGCGTTGGTGCGTGATCAGGGGTTTTCCGTGCTGGATGGAATGCATACGGCGAGGGTGTGCCTCGCCGTTCTGTTGCGGTTTCTGGGAATGCCGTTATCGGCGCCAGAGCCGGATCGCCAGCGATGCCAGCGAGGTCAAGGTGGCCAGTCCCAGCACGCCCGGCCAACCCAGATGTCCTAGGGCCATGCTGCCCAACGCCGCGCCGGTGGACATCCCCAGGAACATGCCGGTGAACAGCAGCGCATTGAGGCGGCTGCGTGCGCCTGGATCGATGCTGTAGACGATGCTCTGGTGCGAGACCAGCGCGGCCTGGACGCCCAGGTCGAAGCCGATGGTGCCAATCACCAGCAGCGCCAGCTGGCCGTGCATAGACAGCTGCGGCGCCAGCGACATCGCGACGAACGAAGCCGCGGCCAGCACCGCGCCGAGGCGGGTGACCAGTTCCGGCCCGCGGCGATCGGCAATGCGGCCGGCCAGGGGCGCGGCGATCGCGCCGGCGGCGCCTGCCAGGCCGAACGCGCCGGCGGCGGCGCTGCCCAGGTGGAATGGCGCCTGGTGCAGCATGATCGCCAGGGTCGACCAGAATGCGCTGAAGCCGATCGCCAGCACGCCCTGCGCCAGGGCGGCGCGGCGCAGCGTGGGATGCTGTTTCCACAGCTGGACCAGCGAACCAAGCAGTGCGCCGTAGCCAAGCGAGGTGGTCGGTTGGAAGCGCGGCAGACGCCACCAGGACGCGAGTCCCACCAGCGCCATGCCGAATGCGGCGGCGATGTAGACCGCGCGCCAGCCCCATAGCCCGGAAATCAGGCCGGCACCCACGCGCGAAAGCAGGATGCCCAGCAGCAGGCCGGTCATCACCGTGCCGACGACGCGCCCGCGCGAGGCGGCCGGCGCCAGTGTCGCAGCGGCGGGCACGAAGTCCTGCGCCACCGTGGCGATCAGGCCAATGGCCAGGCTCGCCATCAGCAACGCCGGCATGCCCGGGGCAAGCCCGCCGGCCAGCAGGGCCAAGGTCAGCAGCGCGCACTTGACCAGGATGACGGTGCGGCGGTCGTAGCGATCGCCCAGCGGCGCACACAGCAGGATGCCCAGCGCGTAACCCAACTGGTTGAGGGTGGGTACCCAGCCGGCGAGCTGGCTGGTCGCGTGCAGGTCGCCGGCGACGATGCCCAGCATCGGCTGGCTGTAGTACAGCGAGGCCACGCTCGTGCCGGCGCCGATCGAAAGCAGCAGCACCAGGCTGCGAGGCAAGGCTGCATCGGCGGTATGCCTCGGAGCCATGGCCTCATGCGCAGTTTGAATGGAAGACATGGGATGTCCAGGTGGCAAGGAGTCCGGGCGCCATTTTCCGGGCCGCAGCCGATGCGTGGTAGCCTCACGGCCTTCAGAACGGTTATGCGTGTAATGCATGAAAGAGGCGCCAAGCCCCGCCGTTGACCGGATCGAGCTGATGCAGACTTTCGTCCGGATCGTAGAGGCCGGCAGCCTGTCGGCCGCCGCCGCGCAGCTCGGCGCCAGCCAGCCGACGATCAGCCGAAGGCTGCAGGCGCTGGAGCGCTTCCTGGGGGTCAAGCTGCTGCGCCGGTCCACCCATGCGATGAAGCTCACCGAGGATGGAGAGCGTGCCTACGCCCGGGCGCGCGAACTGCTGGGAGACTGGCACGCCATGGAAGCCGACCTGCGCGGTGTCGGTGACGCTCCGCAGGGACTGCTGCGGGTGGTGGCGCCGCATGCGTTCGGCCAGGCCCAGCTGGTGGCGCCGCTGGTCGATTACCTCAAGCGCTATCCCCAGGTCTCGGTGGAATGGCTGCTGCATGACCGCCAGCCGGATTTCGTCGCCGAAGGCATCGACTGTGCGATCCAGGTCGGTGCGGTCAGCCTGCCGTCGGTGGTCGCCGTGCAGATCGCCGAAGTGCCGCGGATCGTGGTCGGCGCGCCTTCGCTGATCGCCGGCGGCGAGGTACCCGAGCACGCTCAATCTTTAAGCGCGCTGCCCTGGCTGGCCATCCAGACTTTCTATCGCGACGAGGTCAGCCTGCGCCATCGCGGCGATGGCGTGATGTGCCAATTCCCGATCCAGCCGCGGCTGAGTACCGACAGCCTCCACGCGCTGCGCAATGCCGCGCTGCTGGGGCTGGGTGCATGCGTCTCATCGGCGTGGGTGGTGGCCCAGGACGTGGCCGAAGGCCGGCTGCTGCATCTGGCGCCGCAATGGCGTGCCACGCCGCTGCCGGTCTATCTGGTCTATCCACCTGCGCGGCATCAGCCGGCCAAGCTGCTGCGTTTCATCGAAGCCATGCGCAAGGTAGGCTCGACCATGACCGGCGTGGAGCCGCTGCGCTCGGGTGAATGAAAGCGTTGGCGCCGGCATCGGCGCGCACACCGGAACATGTCTTTCTCCGAACCGCTCCAGCGGCCGCCGTGCGTACTCGCCTAAACCGCTGCGGTGGCGAACTCGATGCCGGTGAGCTGGCTGCCGATGTCCCTGGCGAAGGTTTCCACTGCGGCGACGATGCTCGGGTCCAGGACCGCGGGCTTGGGGTCCAGCGCACACAGCGTGCCGAAAAACTGCCTGTCCGACGTCCAGATGGGCACCGAGATATAGCTCTGGAAGCCATAGAGCGGCGGGGTGTGGTGATGGGCGTAGACCGGATGCGTACTGGCCTGCTCGAACACCACGGTCTGCGGATCCTGGCGGATCTCGTTGCAGATGGTGGATTCCAGCACCAGGTCCTGCCCGGGCTTGAGTCCGAAATCCAGCAGGTCATAGACCGCACAGCTGGTCCAGCGGGTCTCAGTGACCCGGGCGATGGCCGCAAAGCGCATGCCGGTCAGCTGGATGACCTGAGACAGCACGTCCTGCACGTTCGGGATCGCCATGACCGCCGCGAGCTCACGCATCCGCTCGCTGTCTTCGTTCAGGGCCTGGCGGCTGTGGCTCGCAGGTGCCTGGTCCGCCGGACCGCTGCGATAGCTGAGCCGGTTGCGCATGCGCACCTGTGAGGTGTTCTGCACCAGCAGCTTGGCGCTGGCGGTCAGGTGGCGCGCATCGCCTATCCGGCCGATCAGCGTGATATGGCTGCCGAGTACGCGGATGTCCTTCAATCCATGCTGCGACTTGAAGGCCTCGGCCTGCTGCAGGAAGGTTGCGGTCCAGTCGCGCGATGGCACGACATTGAGCATCACCACCGCGACCTGATTCTCGCCGTGCGTCCCGCGCAGTTCGACTGCGGGAAGCTCGAAACCGACGACATCCGGAAAGTCGGGGGTGCCACCGATCTGGGAATTGGGCATCGCACCAGCCTACAGAGGGCAAGGGCGGCTGAACAGGAAAATCTAAGGTGCAGCCGCCAGCCGGCGCAGTCGCGGCGTGGCCATCGGGATGGCCAGCATGGTGCTCATCACCGCCATCAGCAGCAGCGCGGTGAAAGTGGCGCTGGTGATGATCGCCTTGTCCAACAGGATGTTGGCGAAGATGATCATGATCAGCGCCTTGGTCTGCAGCAGCCACCCGATCAGCGTGGCTTCGCCCGGTTTCCAGCGCAGGATGCGGCCGGCCAGATGCACGCCGGCCAGCTTGCCGGCCACCGCCGCCACCAGCAGCACCAGCGCGGCGACGAACACCGCCGCGCCGCCGACGTTCCATTCGGTGCGCAGGCCGGTGCTGAGAAAGAACACCGGCATCAGCACCAGCAGCACGTTGTGGCGCAGCCGGTCCATGGCGTCCTGGTCGAACCAGTGCGCATCGATGACCACGCCGGCCAGGAACGCGCCGACCATGAAATGCAGGCCCGACCAGTCCGCGCCAAAGGCGCACAGCGCCAGCCAGATCAGCATCACGTACCAGCGGTCGCCCTCGCCGATGGCGCGCATCAGCCGGCGGAATAGCACGCAGGCCACGGCGAAGGCGAGCAGGAACCCGAGCTGGCGGCCGATCCGCTCCCAGTCCACCAGGACCAGCGCCAGCACGCCCCAGATCGCGATGTCGTCCAGGCTGGCATAGCGCAGGATCCGTTGGCCGATCGGCTGGCGCAGGATGTCCAGCTTTTCCATCAGCAGGATCAGGATGGGCAGGGCGGTCACCGCGCAGGCCATGCCCACGCCGGTGACGAACTGCCAGGACTGGCCCTGCAGCCCGATCCAGCCGGGAAAGCGCAGCAGTCCCAGCGCAGCCAGTGCGCCGAATACCAGCGGCACGCCCAGCGCCAGGCCGGCGGTGATACCGCTCTCGCGCCGGTTGGCCCAGGCCTGGCTCAGGTCCAGCTCGATCCCGGCGATCAGCACGAACAGCATCACCGCCCAGCCGCCGATGCCGTTGAGGATCTGCACGACCTGCGGGATGAACACGAAGTGGTAATAGCCCGGCAGTGCCGCGCCCAGGATGCCCGGGCCCAGCAGGATGCCGGTGATGATCTGGACCACCACCAGCGGTGCGAAGTAGTCGGTGCGGCCCAGCCGCCAGATCAGGAACGGCACGCAGAAGATGATCGCCATGGCGATCAGGAACACTTCCATGGTGCTGACAGCATGCATCCGTGACGTCCTTCCCTGAACCGCCCATTGCGGCGGGCGACATTATGGACAGTGCCAGGCCGGACGCACAGCGGCTTGTGCGGGTTGCCGGGATTGCTGGACGAATATGGGGTTCGTGCGTGTCGCTTTTTGACGCCGCGCCCGTCAGGAGGGTAAAGGAGCACGTCGTGACCGGGCCCGTTCTCGATCCTGGTGCTGGTGGCTCACGCTGGCGGCCACGCCGCTGTTCAACCGGATCATGCGGCGCCATGGATCGGCCATCGAGCCCGGCACCAAGCCGGCGCTGGCGACCGGGCCGGGCACGCCGGCTAGCAAGGGCTGCGCAGCGACAGCGTGCCGGCAAAGGATGCGACACTAGCCATCCCACGCGGCGTGGCGCTCCGGCCCGCTGCTTTGTACACAGGACTCCATGAAGACCCCCAACGGATTGCAGGCACTGATCGAAGACGGTGTCATCGACGAAGTGCTCCGGCCCCTGAAGAGCGGCAAGGAAGCAGCGGTGTACGTGGTGCGCAGCGGGGACGAGGTGCGCTGCGCCAAGGTCTACAAGGACATGGCCCAGCGCAGCTTCCAGCAGCGCGTGCAGTACCAGGAAGGGCGCAAGGTCCGCGGCAGCCGCGAGGCGCGCGCGATGGGCAAGGCCACCAAGTACGGCCGCAAGCAGGCCGAGGTGGCCTGGAAGAACACCGAGGTCGACGCGCTCTACCAGCTGCGTGATGCCGGCGTGCGCGTCCCCGAGCCATTCGGCTACTACCACGGCGTGCTGGTGATGGAGCTGGTGACCGATGCCGAAGGGTTTTCAGCGCCGCGCCTGGGCGAAGTGGAACTGGAAGCCGAGCAGGCCCGCGTCTTCCACCAGATCCTGGTGCGCCAGGTCGTGCGCATGCTGTGCTGCGGGCTGATCCATGGCGACCTGTCCGAATACAACGTGCTGGTCGGCCCCGATGGCCCGGTGGTGATCGACTTCCCGCAGGTGGTCAGCGCCGCCGGCAACAATGCCGCGCGCCGGATGCTGCTGCGCGACGTCAACAACCTCACCGCCAGCCTGGGCCGCTGGGCGCCGGACCTGCTGGAAACCTGGTACGGCGAGGAGATGTGGGCGCTGTTCGAAGCCGGCGCGCTGCTGCCGGACAGCGAGTTGACCGGCCAGTTCACCCCGGACGAATCGAGCGCGGACCTGGACAGCGTGCGCGATGCGATCAACGAGGCCCGGTTCGAGGCGCTGATCCGCCAGCAGGGCCGCGAAGCGGCGGCCGAGGAAGACTGAGCCCTGCCTTGGGGCGGCCGACGGCGCCACTGCCGGACCAAACATGACTTCCCGCGCATGCGCCGGTGACCGATCGCTGGCACCCTGTGCGCTGTCCTGTCCGCCGTTGGTTTCCGCATGCCCCGTTCCTGCGTTGTCCGTGCCGTCCTATCCGTGGCGCTTGTCGCCGTCGCGCCCGCCGCCCTGGCCGAGCAGGCCAAGCAACCCGAGCTGAGCGAGATCACGCGCGAAACCGGCCTGCCGCGTACGCCGGAGCAGCGCGCGGTGTCGTTCGAACATGCCGAGCTGCATTTCAAGGTGCTGCCCGAGGCGCGCCGGATCGAAGGCGATGCCACCTTGACCCTCAAGACCAACGACCGCCTGCGCGCCGTGGTGCTGGACCTGGACCGCGCATACCGGATCAGCCGGATCGAAGCCGATGGCGTGGCGCTGGACGCCAAGGCCTGGACCAATCCGCAAGGCCGCCTGCGCATCAGCCTGCCCAAGGCCGTGGCCGCGCAGCAGCAGCTCAAGATCCGCATCGTGTACGCCGGCGTGCCGCACGTGGCCGAGCGCGCTCCGTGGGATGGCGGCTTCGTCTGGTCCACCGCGCCAAGCGGCGAGCCGTGGGTGGCGTCGGCGATCCAGGGCGAGGGCTGCGACCTGTTGTGGCCCTGCATCGACCATCCCCAGGGCGAGCCGCTGCTGGTGGATGAATACATCACCGTGCCGTCGCCGCTGGTGGCGCCGGGCAATGGCGTCTTCATCGGCATGCAGGAAGACGCGGGCTGGCGCACCTATCACTGGCGCGCGCGCAGCCCGGACACCTACGCAGTGGCGATCAACGTCGGCCCGTACGAGGAACTGACAAGCCAGTATCACAGCCGTTTCGGCAACACGATTCCGCTGGCCTATTGGCACCTCAAGGGCAAGGACGCGCAGGCCAAGGACTTGTTCGACGAGCTGCCCAAGATGCTGGATTTCTTCGAGCGCCAGATCGGGCCATATCCGTTTGGCGAAGAGAAGGTGGGCATCGTCCAGACGCCGTACCTGGGCATGGAGCACCAGACCATCAATGCCTACGGCAACGACTACAAGAAGGACAAGTACGGCTACGACTGGCTGATGCAGCACGAGTTCTCGCACGAGTGGTTCGGCAACCAGCTGACCAATGCGGACTGGGACGACATGTGGCTGCACGAGGGGTTCGGCAGCTACATGCAGCCGCTGTACCTGCAGTACCTGCGCGGCGAGATGGACTACCACGCCGCGCTGCTGGACCAGCGCGCCGCGTTGTCCAACAAGTATCCGATCGTCAGCGGCAAGCCACAGACCGAGGAGTCGGTGTACAACCGCGAGCACGGCCCGGGCCTGGACATCTATTACAAGGGCTCGCTGATGCTGCACATGCTGCGCGGGCTGGTTGGCGATGAGGCGTTCTTCAAGAGCATCCGCCTGGCCGTCTACGGCAGCGACGATCCGCGCCCAGGCAACTTCAAGCCGCGCTATGTCTCGACCAGGGACTACATCGCCATCGTCAAGGACGTGACCGGCAAGGACTACGGCTGGTTCTTCGACGTGTACCTGTATCGCGCCGCATTGCCGGAGCTGGTCGCCGAGCGCGATGCCAGCGGCCTGTCGTTGCGCTGGAAGACGCCGGACAACCTGCCGTTCCCGGTGCCGGTGGAGGTGCGCATCGGCGCCAACAGCGGCCGCACGGTGACCGTGCCGATGACCGGTGGCCGCGGCCATGTCGAACTGCCGGACGGAGAAGTGTTCACCCTGGATCCGCAGTCCAAGCTGCTGCGCGAGGAGCCGCGCTTTGCCGCGGCGGTGAAGGATGCTGCAGAACGCAAGGCCGCGGCCGAGAAGGCCCCGGGTCAGGCCAAGCCGTAAGCGTCCCGTGCGCAGGGCAGGGGGATGACACCGCTGCAGCTAGACTGCGGCGGTCTTCACCTGGGAGGGTTGCGCGATGGGTCGTTCGTTTTCATGCCGCCGAACGCGGATTGGGCTTGGTCTGCTCGGATTTTTGCTGATGGTCACAGGCGCAGCGGCGCAGCAGGGGCCTTCACTGGCCGAGCAGGTGCAGGCCATGCAGAAACAGCTCGCCGACTGGCCGCAGCTGACGCGTTATCGGGCCGAGAACGCCGCGCTGCCGCCGGTACAAACCGGGCAGCGGCGGGTGGTGTTCTTCGGTGATTCGATCACCGAGGGCTGGGGCAAGACCGGCAGCGCGACGTTCTTTCCCGGCCAGCCCTATATCAACCGCGGCATCTCCGGCCAGACCACTGCGCAGATGGTGGTGCGCTTCCGCCAGGACGTGATCGCGCTCAAACCGGCGGTGGTGGTGATCCTGGCCGGAACCAACGATATCGCCGGCAACACCGGTCCGGCCACGCCGGAAATGATCCAGGACAACCTGGCCTCGATGACCCAGCTGGCCCAGGCCAATGGCATCAAGGTCGTGCTGGCCTCGGTCCTGCCGGCCAGTGACTATCCCTGGAAGCCGGGATTGATGCCGGCGCCCAAGATCCGCGCGCTCAACGACTGGTTGCGGCAGTACGCCAAGGCGCATCAGGCGGTATACCTGGATTACTACGCGGCGCTGGACGACGGCCAGGGCGGGCTGTCCAAGCAGGTGTCCGCCGACGGCGTGCACCCCAACGCCGCCGGCTATGCGGTGATGCAGCCGTTGGCCGAGCAGGCCATTCGACAGGCGTTGGCCAACTAGGCCGTTGCACCGCGTCCGTCCAGGATCAATCGCGGTCGGGTGCGCTCAGCGGGAACAAGTGCCGGAAAGGCCGCGCTTCCTCGACCACGCGAGCCACCGACGGGCGCGCCAGCAGGCGCGCGCGATACGCATGCACATTGGCAAAGCGCGGCGCGATGGCATGGGTCCAGTCGGCATAGAACAGGAACGGCGCGGCGCCGCAGTCGGCCAGGCTGAAGGCGTCGCCGACCGCCCAGGTACGCCCCTCCAGATGGACGTCCAGCCATGCATACGCGGTCTCCAGCATCCTGCGCGCCTGGGCGACGCCGTAGGCATCGCGCTGGCCTGCGTCGCGGATGGCATCAAACACGATCGCCTGCTGCGGCGTGGAAATGTAGTTGTCGAAAAACCGGTCCAGCAGCCGCACGTCCAGGGCCGCCACCGGATCCTCGGGGACCAGCGTCACCGGCCCGCGATGGGCCAGCTGCAGATACTCGATGATGACGCTGGCTTCCATCCAGGTGCACGCGCCATCCACCAGCACCGGGAAGCGCTGCAGCGGCCAGCGCCGTGCCAGTTCGGCGCCATTGTCGGGCCAGTCCTGGTCGAGCATGCGGAAGTCGAACGGGATGTCGTTCTCGTACAGCGCGATCAGGACCTTCTGGCTGTAGGACGAGAATGGATGTGCGAACAGTTGCAGCGTCATGGCCGGCACTCACGGTGCGCGCTTGGAAGGCGCGCTTTCAGTGATGCGACGAATGTGCAGCCTGGAAATCGACAGCCGCTTACCTACCTGGCGCGGCAGCAGGCTCAGGTTTCGGGCGTGGCGTGCAGTGCCAGATTGAGCTGGTCGACGACCATGGCCCAGTCGGCATCGTCGATGCGCTCCTCGCGCAGCAGCTGGGCCTGCGCATTGGACCAGAACGGCGCTTCTTCCAGGCGCACGTTGTCGGGCAGCGGCGCATGCTGGGCAATGAAGGCGCGGATGCTGGCTTCGTCCGAGGCCAACCCCAGCTGGGCGAACAGTTCGGAAAACGGGTGGACGTTCTGGTCCATGGCAAGGCTCCGGTCGAAGTGGGTCAAGGGCGGCAGGGTGCAGGCGTTGGCGTCAACGCTGGATCAGAGTGAGTTGGCGACGCGCTGCCTGCGCGCTTTCAGCGGTCTGGCATCGGGCGGGCGGAGCACACCGCGCCGATCGGCGGGAATGTGCGCAGCCGGGTCCTCCTAGGCAAACACGTGGCGGACATCAGCGCATGCCAGGCAAGCCATTCGAAACGCCGCACATCCGTCTTTGCCGTCTGCGCGCTGCGTAACTTGCGTGGGATTCATCTGCCCGGGCGTAGGGTCCGGGCTTGCGGGATCGCCCGCGACCAGTCAGCAGAGCCGGAGGCAGCCATGGCGACCGGATGGGCCAACGAGGGCGCAGTGCAGGACCAGATCGATGCGACGGTGAAGGACGCGATCCAGCGCGCCCGCAGCCAGCTGCCGACCGGGCCCAGCCTGCTCCACTGCGAGGAATGCGACGCACCGATTCCCGAAGCGCGGCGCAAGGCCGTGCCGGGCGTGCGCCTGTGCGTGACCTGCCAGGCCGCGCACGATGAGGCGCAGGCATCGGCCGCCAGCGGCATCAACCGCCGTGGCAGCAAGGACAGCCAGCTGCGCTGAACCTGCGGCTTTCAGCCCAGGGTCGGATGGGCGCCGCGCCAGCGGCGGACCCCGCGCTGGAAGAACCAGCTGTTGGGCACCTGGACCGACGTCGGCGGGCCACCTTCCGTGCTCTCCGGCTCCTGCAGCGTGGTGTAGAGCAGATTGATGTCCATGACCTTGCCCTTGAGACCGGGTTTTTCGCCGTTTTCCAGCAGTTCGATCATTTCGTGCAGGCGGAACGGCCGGGTGATAAAGATCAGGAACGTGCAGAAGATGTTCGACAGTACGCTCCAGGCGGCGAAGAACGCCACCGCGCCGACCGTCGCAAACCCGGTGAAGGCGCCCCACAGCACGCTGGCCGACACGCCCAGTCGCTCCAGCACCAGCAGCGCGGCCGCCAGCATGATGACGAAGTTGAGCGCGCGGCGCAGCCCCATCGCCAGCTCCGCCGGCAGGTCGTAACGCTCGACTGCGCGCCGGATCAGGCGTCGCGCGATCAGCTGTAGCAGACGCATGACCAGCAGGATCAGCAGGACCTGCGCGCCCGGCAGGATCACATCCAGCCAGTCGTGCATCCAGATCGGCAGTCGTTCTTTCATGGGGTGGTATTCATCGAATGAAGCGGGCCATGATGCCGACGCGGCCGCGCGAGGGCAAAGCCGGTCGGTGCGACGGCGTCAACGACGCCACCTCATTCAGTGACCGGCGTCCCGATGGCACCCAGATAATCCAGCTTGCCCAGCGGCACGCCCTGGCTGCGCAGGATGGCGTAGGCGGTCACCACGTGGAAATGGAAATTGGGCAGGCCGAACTGCAGCAGATATTCGATGCCGTTGAAGCGCGCTCCGAGTTTTCCGAACTTCAATGTGATCTCGCGCCCGCTGCCGGCATCGACCTGTTCGGCGGTGAGTGATTCCAGATAGGCCACAGTTGCGGCGATGCGCGCCTGCAGTTCGTCGAAGGTCGTCTCGGTATCGGCCAGCCTGGGCGAAGGCACCCCGGACAGGCGCTCGCCGGTGCCCTTGGCCGTGTCACTGACCCGCTGGATCTGCGCAGACAGCGGCAGCATGTCCGGCGCCAGCCGTGCGCCGATCAGGGTGGCGGGATCCACGCCGCTTGCCTGCGCGTGGCGGGCGCCTGCGTCGAGCAGGTGCGTGAGCTGGTGCAGGCCGTGCAGCAGGGTGGGAATGGCGACTTGATGCAGCGACAGTGACATGAGGAAAGTCCGGACAATTGAGGCGGGCAGCCTAGCGTCATCCCGGCGCCGCGTCGTGGGCCAAAGAAAAAACGCGGCGTTGCGCCGACCGCCGCTTGCGCGCGCTGGCCGGCGAGCATGACGCCCGATCAGGTGGCTTCCGGCATGTGCGCCGCACCGACGCTGCGGGCACAATCGGGCCGGATGAAAGGCATGCTTCCCCTGTTCTTCAACGCGCTGGCGCTGCTGCTGTTCGGCATCGGGCTGACCGGGCCGCTGGTGCCGCCAGCCGGAACGCCCGCCGCATGGCCATTGCTGGCGTTCGGAGCGGCACCGATCGCCATGCTGGTGGTCTGTGGCTATACCGCCAACCGCTGGCCGGCGCGGGTGGCCTTCGTCCTGCAGGCGGTCGCGCTGCTGGCGGTGCTGCTGGCGATCCTGGCGCTGGAATCCGGCGCGCTGGGCGGCCGGATACGCTGACGCGATTGCGGCACCGATCAGAGCCGGCGGCCGCTTGGGACCAAAAGGCCGGGATTTCTGGCAGCGGCAGACGGGCACGGGGTCTATGTGCGCCGCGCGCGTGATGCAGCCACGTACGCGATGCACGCGCGTATTGCAGCGGCGATGGGTGCCGACCATCGATCGGCACCTATCATGCGGTGCTCCCGGCCTATGGTCGGGCGCTACCGCTTTCGCACAATGCTTACGGCAGCGGCGGCAACAGCCCTGCGCCCAATCGGTTCCAGGCGTTGATCACGGCAACGCCCATGCTCAGGTCGCTGATGCCTTTTTCATCAAAATGCGGCGTCAGTGCCTCGAATGCGGCATCGGACGGAGCGGCGCTGCTGAGCCGGGTCAGCGCTTCGGCCCAGCCGAGCGCCGCACGCTCGCGCGCATCGAAGAACCGGCTTTCATGCCAGGCAGGCAGCGTATCGAGCTTGCGCGGTTCGATACCGCCCTTGCGCAGCGCGGTGCCGTGCATATCCATGCAGTAGCCGCAGCCGTTGATCTGGGACACGCGCAGGAACACCAGTTCCATCAGCGCAGGATCAATCGAACTGTCGTGGACGGCCTTGCTGGTGGCCAGCAGGCCCTTGAAGGCATCGGCAGCCAGGCGGAAATAGGGAACGCGGGGCGAAGCGGACATTGCGGACTCCATGACGGCCACGTTGGCCGTCTTCATCAGGAGGACGCGCCCGCATCGTGGGCTGTGACAAGTGCGGTGAGTTTTTCCGGATTGAGGACGCTCAGCACCCGCGCGATGCGCTCGCCGTCGATGCTGACCAGGGTGATCGAGTGCAACTGCTCGCCCTGGAAGCGCAGGATTGCCGGTTCGCCGTTGACGTAGCCGATCCGTGCCGGATGCGTGCCATTGCGACGGGCGATCGCCCAGTACAGCTGCGCGATGCGTTCGGCGCCCAGCAGCGGGCGGATCACGGCAGTGGCCCGCCCGCCGCCGTCGGAGAGCATCTCGGCGTTGGCGTGCAGCAACGACAGCATCGCGGCCTGGTCGCCGCGCTGGGAGGCATGCATAAAGCGGGTCAACAGGTCGCGGTGCTGCCTTTCAGAGACTGCAAAGCGCGGCTTGCCGGCCTGCAGGCGCCGGCGGGCGCGATGCACCAGCTGCCGGCAGTTGGCCTGGCTGTGATCGAGCAGTGGGGCGATTTCGGGGTAGTCATAGTCGAACACGTCCTTGAGCAGGAATGCGGCGCGCTCGTCCGGGCTGAGTTGCTCAAGCAGGGCCAGGAAGGCCACCGACACTTCGTCGGCCAGCGCATGCCGCTGCGCCGGGTCGTGCAGCGGATCGGGATCCAGCGTGATTTCCAGCGGCTCGGGCAGCCACGGGCCGACGTACTGGACGCGGGCGTTGCGCATGGCCCGCAACCGGTCCAGCCCGAGCCGGGTGGTGACGGTGACCAGCCAGCCTTCCGGGTCGCGGATGCTGGCGGCATCGGTGCCGTGCCAGCGCAGCCAGGCATCCTGGACGATGTCTTCGGCGTCGCTGCGGCTGCCCAGCAGGCGGTAGGCCAGGGCGAACAGGCGGGGGCGATGGGTCTGGAAGGGATCGGTATCCATGCCGGGAGGACGCAGCCGGGTACGCGGCTGTGACAGAAGCGGATCTGGCCGTCACTGTGCCACCACATCCAGCGCCCGCGCGCGCCGGAGGGGGTAAAATGTGCGGCTCAATCCCGCCAGCCCCCAGCAAGCGAGCACTACGTGGCATCGATCAAGCAGGAAGACCTCATCCAGTCCATCGCCGACGCGCTGCAGTACATCTCGTACTACCACCCGGTCGATTACATCAAGAACCTCTCCGCGGCCTACGAGCGCGAGGAATCGCCGGCTGCCAAGGACGCCATCGCCCAGATCCTGATCAACTCGCGCATGTGCGCCGAGGGCCATCGCCCGATCTGCCAGGACACCGGCATCGTCACCGTGTTCCTGGAAGTGGGCATGAACGTGCGCTGGGACGATGCCACCATGGGTGTAGAGGACATGGTCAACGAAGGCGTGCGCCGCGCCTACAACCATCCGGACAACAAGCTGCGCGCCAGCGTGCTGGCCGATCCGGCCGGCAAGCGCACCAACACCCGCGACAACACGCCGGGCGTGGTCAACGTCAAGATCGTGCCGGGCAATACGGTCGATGTGATCGTCGCGGCCAAGGGCGGTGGTTCGGAAGCCAAGTCCAAGTTCGCCATGCTCAATCCGTCCGATTCGATCGTCGACTGGGTGCTCAAGACCGTGCCGACCATGGGCGCCGGCTGGTGCCCGCCGGGCATGCTCGGCATCGGCATCGGCGGTACCGCCGAGAAGGCGATGCTGCTGGCCAAGGAAGCGCTGATGGAGCCGATCGACATTGTCGACCTGCAGATCCGCGGCGCCTCCAACCGCGCCGAGGAACTGCGCCTTGAGCTGTACGAAAAGGTCAACGCGCTGGGCATCGGCGCGCAGGGCCTGGGCGGCCTGACCACGGTGCTGGACATCAAGGTCAAGGATTTCCCAACCCACGCCGCAAACCTGCCGATCGCGCTGATCCCCAACTGCGCGGCCACCCGCCACGCGCACTTCACCCTGGACGGCAGCGGCCCGGTGATGCTGGACCCGCCGTCGCTGGAAGACTGGCCCAAGCTGACTTACAACCCGCAGGGCGCGCGCCGCGTCGACCTGGATACGATCACCCCGGAAGAAGTGACCAGCTTCAAGCCCGGCGAAGTGCTGCTGCTCAACGGCAAGCTGCTGACCGGCCGCGACGCCGCGCACAAGCGCATGGTCGAGATGCTCAATCGCGGCCAGACGCTGCCGGTGGACCTCAAGGGGCGCTTCATCTACTACGTCGGGCCGGTCGATCCGGTGCGCGACGAAGTCGTCGGCCCGGCCGGCCCGACCACGGCCACGCGCATGGACAAGTTCACCGAGCAGATCCTTGACCAGACCGGCCTGCTGGGCATGGTCGGCAAGGCCGAGCGCGGCCCCGCCGCGATCGAGGCCATCAGGAAGCACAAGTCGGTCTACCTGATGGCCGTCGGTGGTTCGGCCTACCTGGTATCCAAGGCGATCAAGGCGGCGCGCGTGCTGGCGTTCGAAGACCTGGGCATGGAGGCGATCTACGAATTCGAGGTCAAGGACATGCCGGTGACCGTGGCGGTGGATTCGACCGGCGAATCGGTGCACAAGACCGGCCCGCGCCAATGGCAGGCCAGGATCGGCAAGATCCCGGTGGTGGTCGAGACCGCGTAAGCGCGGTCCAGCGGTGCATAGCAGCAGGGCCGGCGTGCATACTCCGGCCCTGGTCGTTTGTGGCAGGAGGCTGTGATGAAAGGATGCATGTTCTCCGGCATGTTGGCGCTGCTGCTCGGCGCCTGCGCCACCGGTAACGACAAGCCCGTGCCCGAATCGCTGCTCAGGCCGACGACTCCCGGCGGACAGGCCTGCGCACGCCAGTGCGATCTGTTGCGTTCGGCCTGCGAAGGCACGCCGGTGCGCAATGCGCCAGCGATACTGGGTGGCGGTCCGGACCCCAGACCATCCGGCGCCTCCTGCAAGATCTCCCATCGCGACTGCGTGCTGGACTGCGGTGGACGCGAGGTCGGCGACTGACATCTTCTTCTTTTTCGCTGCGGAGACCTGCATGACCAACACGCTGTATTACTCGCCCAGCACCGCTTCGCTGGTGGTCCATTGGCTGCTGATCGAACTGGATGTGCCGCATACGCTGCATGCGCTGGATTTCGATGCGGGCGAGCAGAAGGCGCCCGACTATCTCAAGCTCAATCCGCAGGGCAGGGTGCCAACGCTGGTACTGGACGGGCAGGTGCTGACCGAATCGGCCGCCATTGTCATGCACCTGGTGGACCTGCATCCACAGGCTGGCCTGGCCCCGTCCATCGGCACCCAGGCGCGCGCCGCCTACTACCGCTGGATGTTCTTCTGCGCCTACACGCTCATGCCCGCCTACCGCGACTGGTTCTATCCGGACGAGCCGGCCGGAACCGACAACACCGACAAGGTCATGGCGTCCGCGCGCGCGACCCTGCAACATGCCTGGCAGCAGGTTGCAGACCATCTCCAGCGCGAAGGCCCATACTTGCTCGGCGAGCAGCTGTCGGCTGCCGATTTCGTGCTGACCATGTTGATGCGCTGGTCGCGCAACATGCCGCGCCCAACCGACGACTGGCCGGTGCTCAAGGCCCATGCTGACCGCATGAAGGCGCGCCCGGCCTTCCAGGAAACCTATCGGCGTGAAGGCATCACCGATTGGCGATAGGCAGATCGCACTGAGACAAGGAGTTTGACCATGAAACAAGGGATTTCAATGCGGGCGGCATCGGTACTGCTGACCATGCTGGCCCTGACAGGCTGCTGGGGGCCGGAGGTGCATCGGCCGACCACGCCGGCGGGCGCGATCTGCGCCGAGCAGTGCGACCAGCAACGCTTCAGCTGCAACAACTCAGCCGAGGCCATCGCGGGTTCGCAAAACAGCTGCGAGTCGCAGCAGCAACACGTTGCAGAACGTTGTTCGCCCTGGGTCAAGGATGAGGACAAGAAGCGCTGCCAGATCGTCAACAATCCCGGTGGCGGGGCATGTGTCGCATCTACTCCCGACTACGGTGCCTGTACCGATACCTGGCGCCGTTGCATCGTGTCCTGCGGCGGCTATGTGGAATAGCCGCCGCGCGCGGGCTCAGGCCGGCAGGATCTCCAGCACCCGCTCCGGCGGACGGCACAGACGCGTCCCTTTTTCGCTGATGACCACCGGACGGTTGATCAGGATCGGCTTGCGCAGCATGGCCTCGATCAGCGCGGCATCGTCGATGCCCGGATCATCCAGGCCCAGTTCGGCGTAGGCCGGTTCCTTGTGCCGCATCAGCTCGCGCGGTGTCAGACCGGAGGCGTCCAGCACTGCGGCCAGGGCTTCGCGATCCGGTGGATCGCTCAGGTAGTCGACGATCAGCGGCTCGAAGCCGGCATCGCGGATCAGTTCCAGCGCGCGCCGTGAGTTGCTGCAGCGCGCGTTGTGCCAGATCGTGATGGCCTGCATCAGTACCACTCCAGCAGCGAGATGCCCAGGCCCACATAGGTGGCCTTGTGGTTGTAGTCGATCAGGCTTTCGCCATAGCCGTGGAAGATGTCGATATGGCCGCGCAGATTGCGGTCGATCGGAAATCCCCAGGACGCCTGCAGCGCGCCGTGCGATGCATCGCCGCCACGCAGCGAATGCCGGCCCATCAGCGAGAACTCGTGCCCGTTATGGCTGTAGGTCAGCGTGGCATCACCGCGGCCCATGTAGTTCTCGATGTCCGGGTTGTCGTCGTCGTTGCCGTCCGGGATGCGATACCACGGGCGCACCACGAAAGCCCAGTTCTGGCGGTCGAAGCCGACCTGAGCGATCACCCGGTTCCAGCTGCGCGACAGCGGATCGCCGCGGCCGTTGGACTGGTGGTTGAGGCTCAGGCCGGCCAGACGGCCGTGCCAGCCGCCGATCTGGTAGTTGGTGCGGAACACCATCATGATCTCGGGTTCGTAGTTGGTCTCGCGGAACGGGCGCGAGGCGTCGCCGTTGTAGACCTGCCAGCGCGAGCTCTGGGTATAGGCGCCCCAGATGTCGCCGTTGTTGCCAAACACGTTCTCCACGAATTTGGTCTTGAAGCTGAGCTGGAACTTGGCTTCCAGGCTCTGCAGACTCTGCGCCACGGTGACGGTGTTGTCCGGGTTGGGCGAGGAGGGGGTCCGGTTCTTCTTGCTGGTCCAGAACGCCGGCAGCAGATAGACCGGCTTGTAGGCGCGCATCTGGAACACGCCCAGCTTGGAATCGGCCGCCAGCTCCCAGCGGCTGTCCAGCAGCGAGCCCTTGCCGGCATTGGCGCGCACCGCGTCATAGTCGTCTTCGGCGAACATCGCCCCGGCGCTGTGCTTGAGGCGCTCGCCTATCGGCGCATCCGCAGGCGGCGCGTCCAGATCGCGCTGCTGCTTGGCCAATTGCCTGGCCTGGGCAGCGGCCGCATCGGCCTGCTGGGTCGTCGGTGCGCTGCGCTTGATCGCGGTGTCGTAGCAGGTCAGGCGCTGGGCATCGATTTCGATCAGGGCGCAGGCCTCGACCGAGGCCGGATTGATGGTCGGCTTTCCATCCTGGGCGTAGGCCAGGCCCGGCAGCGATGCGGCACACAGCAGAGAAAGGAGTCGGGGCAGGGGGCTCGGGCGGCTCATAGCTGTGACCTGATGGGGAGGATGAATTTCTCGAACAGTTTCTCGCGCAGCGGGCGCGACTGCCAGCGCTGCAGGGTGTATGGCTGCGACTGCGCCAGATCGCGCTCGAACACCTCGGTCATGCGCGCAGCAAACTGGCGGTCGTAGATGTTCAGGCTCGCTTCGTCGTTGAGCCTGAACGAGCGGATGTCGAAATTGGTCGAACCCACCGACACCAGCAGATCGTCCACGATCAGCAGCTTGGTATGCAGCATCGTCGGCTGGTATTCGTGGATGTCCACTCCGGCCCGCAGCAGCGGTTCCCAGCTGGCCCTGGAGGCCAGGCGCACCGAGGCCGAATCGATGTGCGGCCCGGGAAGCAGGATGCGAATCCGCACGCCGCGCCTGCGCGCATCCAGCAGCGACTGGGTGATCAGCGCGTCAGGTACGAAGTACGCCGCAGCCAGGTCGATACGCGATTCGGCCGCGGCGATCGCCAGGAGATACATCAGGTGCATGCTCTCGCTGCCGCCGGCGGGCGAGGCCAGGAACAGCTGCGCATCGCTGCCGCCCGCCGGTATCTGCTCGGGGTAATAGGTCGGTCCGTTGAGAATCCGTCCGGTGCTCTTGATCCAGTTGTCGTTGAACGCGGCCTGCACCTGGGCGACCACCGGGCCTTCAATGCGGTAGTGCGTGTCGCGCCAGTGCTCGGGGTCCTGCGCATGGCCGGTCCACTGATCGGCCACGCCGACACCGCCGGTGAACCCGATGCGGCCGTCGATCACCAGCAGCTTGCGATGGGTGCGGTTGTTGATGCGGTGCAGGTTGTACCAGGCTAGTGGACGGTAGCGGTGGACCTCGACGCCTGCCGCTTCCATGGCCTGGATCAGCGTGTTGTCCATCTTCAGGCTGCCGGTCCAGTCGATGGTGACCCGCACCGCCACACCCGCGCGGGCGCGTTCGGACAGGACTTCGCTGAACTCGCGGCCGATCTCGCCGGACCAGTAGATATAGGTCTCGAAGGTGATCGTACGCTGCGCGCCACGCATCGCCTCCAGCATCGCCGGAAAGATCTCGCTGCCGTTATTGAGCACCTCGATCCGGTTGCCCGGGAGCACGGTCGGCCCCAGCAGGACCGACATCTCGCGCTTGAACAACGGGTCGGACACGCCGTACTTGTGGATGGGGACGTGCTCGAGTTTCTTTTCGGGGGTCGCGAAATTGAGCGCGAACAGCACTGCCACCAAGGTGGCGATGACCGTCGCCACGATGATCCCTGTCATGCGTCCAACTTTCCATCGCATTGCCATTGCGGCCTCCAAGCAGCCGCGCATTCTGGCAAAGCCGGCGATACGCGATGCGTGAAGGCCTCAGTAGAACCACATGCAGAAAAACACCGCCAGCATGGCGAAGGCCAGCCCGACCTTGAGCACCATGCCCACCGCCAGGCCGATCCAGGTGGCCAAGCCAACCTTGGCGGCCCGGCCCAGCTCGCGGCCATGCAGCATCTCTCCGATCAGCGCGCCTGCGAACGGACCGACAAGGATCCCGACCGGCAGAAACAGCAATCCGGCGAAGGTGCCGAGGATCGAGCCGATGATCGCCTTGCGGCTGGCGCCGACACGCTGCGCGCCCAGCGCCGTGGCCAGGAAATCCACCGCCACCGACAGCGCCGTCAACACACCCAGGACCGTCAAGGTGACCCAGCCGACCTGTTCGAAATCGCCTACCCAGGCTGCCAGCAGCATGCCGGCGAAGGTCAGGGGAAGGCCCGGAAGTACTGGAAGGACCACTCCAGCCACCCCGATCACCATCATCACGGCCGCCAGAACGTACAGAATGGTCTGTAATGTCACTTATTTTCCTTGTCGAAACATAGGCTTAGCTGAAAATGAATGCGTGTTGAAGGGCGTTGCATTTTGATTTTTGCCGGGTTACTGTCAAGCCGCTGCGCTTGCCAAGGGTCACCGTGAATCGTGGCCTGATGCGGTAGATCCAGTGATCCGCTACATCGTTGCACCTCGCTTCCTCCTTGCAACCAGCCGCCCTTCAAGGCGTAAACAATCCCCTGTTCCAAGGAGAATCGACAATGGCAGAACGTGAGAGCGGCACCGTGAAGTGGTTCAACGATGCAAAGGGCTTTGGCTTCATCAGCCGCGAAAATGGCGAGGACGTGTTCGTGCACTTCCGCGCCATCCAGAGTCAGGGCTTCAAGAGCCTCAAGGAAGGCCAGAGGGTGACCTTCACCGTGGTCCAGGGCCAGAAGGGCCTGCAGGCTGACGCGGTCACACCGGACTGACGGCCAGCCAGCGACATCGGCGCGGTCTGTTCCCCCGCTGCCGCGCCAAGAAAAAACCCGGCATCGCGCCGGGTTTTTTTTGGGGAGCCCTCGAAGCTGGCTCAGCGGATGACGACCTTGCCATTGACCACGCGGACGTAGGTGTTCTCGCGCACGCCCGCCAGATCGCGCTGGTTGACCACGATCGAGCGTCCATCGTCCATGCGCACGGTGATGTCGTAGGTATCGCCGGTCACGTGGTTCTGGATCGCATTGCCCGCCACCGCGCCGCCAGCCGCGCCCGCGACGGCCGAGACATTCTTGTTGCCCTTGCTACCGCCGGTTTCCTTGGAAATCTGCCGGCCGGCGACGGCGCCGACAATGCCGCCCAGGACCGCGCCGGTACCGTTCGGGGCGCTGCGGTTGGACGACACTGCATCGATCCGGGTGACGATGCCGCAATCGGCGCAGTAGCGCGATGTCGGTGCCGAGGAGTAACCGCCGCTGCTGCCGCCATAGCCGTAGTTCGGCGAGGTCGTGGTGCAGCCCGCCAGCGTCAGCGCGCCGGCGGCCATCAGGGTCAGGGTTCGAAGTTGCATGCCAGACTCCTTCGCCGTTACGGCGAATCGAAAACGAAGGACGCGCTGGGCGTCGGGGTGTGACGCATCGTGTTGCCGTTGCCATGAATGCGACGTCAACTAGCAGGCGTGTTCCACACTTCGTTTCAGGTCTCCATCAGCTGCAATTCAGCTGATCGGCACACCTGGCTCAATGCCCGAAATCGTCGTGACAGGCCTTGCAGGCTTCGCCGACCTTGGCCAGCGTGGCCTTGGTATCGGGACAGCCAGCCGGCGGCGCGGATAGCGCGCCATCCAGGGTGGCGCGTAGTTGACCGGCATGCGTGACGAAGCGCTGGTCTTCGGCCAGGTCCGGGAACGCGGTCTCCAGGTCGTTGCTCACGGCACGCAGCGTCTGCAGACGCGGCACCGCATCGCTGGTGGTGCAACGGTTGGCCGCCAGGTTCTGCTTGAGCACCTCGGTCTGCTTGGACATCACGTGCATCACGCTATCCGGGAACGGGTCCTGGCGCGCCTGCAGGGCGCGCATCGCCATGACGGTCGCCACCGCGCCCACCAGCAGGCCAAGAAGGAAAAGAAAGAGGAAACGTGATGCCTGGCTGGCCATGGGGCGTGCTCTGCATGGGAAGGTCTGTGGGCGATGGTACGACGCCGGGCATCAACGCCGGCTTTAAACTGTGCGCATGAATGCCATCGCCATGCCTGCCGAACCTGTCATGTCCACCGTCTGGAAAGAGCGCTTCGCCGGCGTCGACCGCCTGTATGGCATGGGCGCGGTCGAGCGGTTTTCGCGCAGCACGGTGGCCGTGGTCGGCATGGGCGGGGTCGGGTCGTGGGTGGTCGAAGCGCTGGCGCGCTCGGGCGTGGGCCGCCTGCTGCTGATCGATGCCGACGACATCTGCCTGTCCAACACCAACCGCCAGCTGCCGGCGCTGGACGGCCAGTACGGCCGCAACAAGGTGCTGGTGATGGCCGAGCGCTGCCGGGCCATCAATCCTGAAATCCAGGTCGAGGCCGTGGAGTCGTTCCTGACCGCGTCCAACATGACGGCGTTGCTGGACCGGCGGCTCGATCTTGTGATCGACGCCTGCGACAGCTTCCGCACCAAGGTCGAAACCATTGCCTGGTGCCGCCGTCGCAAGCTGCCGATGATTACCGTCGGCTCGGCCGGTGGACGCACCGATGCCACCCAGGTGCGGGTGCGCGACCTGTCCCGGACCGAGCACGACGCGATGCTGGCCCTGGTCCGCAAGAAGCTGCGCAGCGAGTTCAATTTCCCTAAGAATCCGCAGCGCTACTTCGGCGTGTCGGCGATCTATTCGCTGGAAAACGTGCAGTACCCGCAGCCGGACGGCACCGTGTGCGGATTGCGACCGGTGCTGGGCGCCGATGCGGCGCTGAAGCTGGACTGCGGTGCCGGCCTGGGCGCGGCGACCCACATCACTGGCACGTTTGCGTTCGCCGCCGCAGGCCGGGCGCTGGAGCTGCTGTTGAAGCCCAGGCGTGGCCAGGACGCTCCCGAGTCTTCAGCCGGGTAGGGCGAACAAGCGGCTGGCATTGTCCGAGGTCGCCTTGGCGATCGCATCGGGATCCTGCCCACGCAGCTCGGCGATGGTCCGGCAGACAAGCGACAGCCGTGCGGGCTCGTTGCGCTGGCCGCGATGCTCGGCGTCGGGCTGGTCGGGCGCGTCGGTTTCCAGCAGCAGGTGCTCCAGCGGCATCGAGGCGGCGATGCGACGCAGGCGCTGGGCGCGCTCGTAGGTTACCGGGCCACCCAGGCCGATCATGAAGCCGTTCTCCCATAGCTGGCGGGCCTGTTCTTCGCTGCCGGCATAGCTATGCACCACGCCGCGCAGTCCGCCGATCTTGCGCACGGCCATGATCACCGCTTCGGTGGCTTTGCGCGCATGCACGATCAACGGCAGGTCGTACTCGCGCGCCAGTTCCAGTTGGCCCTGGAAATAGGTCTGCTGGGCGTCGTGGTCCGGTCCTTCGACAAAGAAGTCCAGGCCACATTCGCCGATCGCGACCGGCCGTTCGCGCTCGATCCAGCGGCGCAGGTCATGCAGATGCTGCGGGCGGTGCGCGCTCAGGAAGATCGGGTGCAACCCATATGCGGCAAACAGGCCTTCGCTTGCGGCACATACCTGGCGCAGCTTCGGCCAGCCAGCCTCCTCGGTCGCAGGCACGACCTGGCGCATCACGCCGGCCTGGCGCGCGCGTGCCACTACATCGGCGCGATCCGGGTCGAACTCCCCGGCATCAAGATGGCAATGGCTGTCGGTCAGCATGGAATCAACGGCTGCTGCGCCCAGGCTGGTCGTCCAGCGGCGCGGGCTTGCGGTCCTTCCAGTTAGCCAGCAGCAGGGTACCCAGGCCGAGCAGGATTTCATCGGCAAACGGGACCACGTCCGGCACCACCAGATCCACCAGGAACAGCAACGCGGTGATCTTGAACAGCGTGGGATAACGCAGTCGACGAGCCCAATTCAACAGCGGGATTGCGATGGGATTGGGCATGGCCGCACCAGGTCTTTCGACGTCAATGAAGGAAGGCCTAGACGCTAGCACGCGATGTCAAAAATCGTGTCGTTCATCCGCCAGGCAGTTTGCCTGTGTCAATCGATGCCTTGTTCAGCTTCGCGGGACAACAATCCGAACCAGTCATTACACGGGTGACCCCGCCCGGAGGCGTCCATGAAAAACACCACCACTTTTATCCTCGTCGGCGCAGGTGCGCTGTTGTTTGGCGGCGTGGCGACGGCGGCCTACATGCACCATCGCGAATCGGCGCAGACGTTCTCCACGGTGGAAGGCGACGCGCCGGCGACCACGGCATTGGACAGCGGTGCAGCGGACAGCGATGAGGCAGTGCCGGTCAGCGAGGTGCCCACCGGTACGCAGCTGCAATATGCCGACGTGGTTAGCGTCCAGCCCGTGACCAAGAAGGGCACGCTGTATGCCACGGTGATCGGCACCGATCCGGTTCGCGAAACCACCACCATCAACACCCCGCACGAAGTCTGTCAGGACGTGGTCGTCAACGAACGTCTGCCAGAGCGCGACGGCAACGTCGGCGGCACGGTGGCGGGCGCGGTGATCGGCGGCCTGCTGGGCCATCAGGTTGGCAGTGGTCATGGCCGTGATGCCGCCACGGCGGCCGGCGCGGTCGCTGGTGGCCTGGTCGGCAACCGGGTCGACCGCAATCACGTCGGCGGTCGCCAGGTACAGCGCACCGAGCGCCAATGCCACACCGAAAACGCGACGTCGGAATCCTCGCGTGTGACCGGCTACAACGTGACCTACCGCAATCCCGACGGCACCACCGGCACGATGCGCATGGATAACAAGCCGGGTAGCCGCATCGCCATGGGCAGCGTGAGCAATATCACCGGCTACAACGTCACCTATCGCTACGAGGGCGAAGAAAAGACGATCCGTCTGGACCGAAAGCCTGACTCCGATCGCCTGCCGGTGATCGACGGCAAAGTCGTGACCCAGACCGCGGCATTGGGCGACAGCCGCGGCTGATCAACTGAACTCTTGAGATCAAGGAAGCCGGCGCAAGCCGGCTTCCTGGTTTTTGGCCGCAGCTCGCATGCCGGTATGCGGTGTCGGTATGCTGCGGCGCCTGCAGCATCCGGCGCAGGTCATTTCGCGGTGATCGATCATCCTTCGGGCAACGCCTGCATGAAAATGCATGACATCTCATTGGAAACCCGGCGCCTGCTGCTGCGGCCGCCGCGGGCCGATGATCTGGGCGCCTGGGCGGCGTTCGCCGCGGATCAGCAGGCCATGCGCCACCTGGGCGGGACGATGCCGCGTCCGGTCGCCTGGCGTAGCCTGGCGACGGTGGTGGGCGCCTGGCAGATGCAGGGCTTCGGTTTTTTCTTCGTGTTCGAAAAGGCGAGCGGCGAGTGGATCGGGCGCGTCGGACCCTGGCAGCCCGAAGGCTGGCCCGGCTCGGAAGTGGGCTGGGCGATCAGGCGCGATCGCTGGGGATTGGGCTACGCGCCGGAAGCCGCGCGGGCTTCAATGGACTGGGTGTTCGAACACCATCGGTGGGACGAGGTCATCCACACCATCGCGCCGGACAACCTGTCGTCCAAGCACGTCGCCGCAAAGCTCGGCTCGCGGCTGCTGCGCCCAGGGGTGATGCCGGCGCCTTACGAAGGGCAAGCGGTGGAAATCTGGGGCCAGAGCCGCGCCGAATGGCGGGCCAGGAGAAACGCGCGATGATCACCGTCCATGGCATGTCCACCTCCGGCAACTGCCACAAGGTGCGGCTGGCGCTCGGGCTGCTGGATCGTCCGTTCCACTGGGTGGAAGTGGACAGCGCGGCGGGGCAGACCCGGAAGCCTGCGTTCCTGGCCAAGAATCCCAATGGCCGGGTTCCGATCATCGAGCGCGAGGATGGCAGCATCCTGGCCGAGTCCAACGCCATCCTGTGCTGGCTGGCCGATGGCAGCGCGCTGCTGCCTGCCGATGCCTGGCGGCGCGCGCAGGTGCTGTCGTGGCTGTTTTTCGAGCAGTACAGCCATGAGCCCTTTGTCGCGGTGGCGCGCTTCATCAGCCTGTGGACCCCGCCCGACTCGCCACGCCGGGGCGAGCTGCCGCGCCTGCGTGAACGCGCGGTTGAGGCCCTTGGTGTCATGGAACGCCATCTGCAGGACCACGCCTGGTTTGGCGCGGACCAGCTGTCGGTGGCCGATATCGCGCTGTACGCCTACACGCACTGCGCCGCCGATGGCGGGATCGGCCTGGCGCCGTTCCCGCAGGTCGGCGACTGGCTGGAGCGGATGATCGCCGCAGGTGCGGTTGCGATGCCGCGCCCTTGAGCGAAAGCGGTGCGCAATTGACCGAAATGCCGGCCCGCCTCAGCGCGCCAGGCCGTCCAGCAGGACGTGCATCCGCAGCGCGGCGGCGCCGCTGTGGAGCGGTTCTGCCGGCGGATGTTCCAGCGGCAGTACCGCCAGGGCCGGTCCGGGGACATGGCTGCTGGCGCAGGCGATCTGGCCGAGGTTGCGTTCGCCGGCTTCGACCGGCGCGCCCGGCAGCAGCAGCACGTCGCTTTCCAGCAGGGCCAGTCCGCGCTTGGCTTTGCCCAGGAAATGGGTGCGGGCCACGATTTCCTGGCCGGGATAGCAGCCCTTCTTGACGCTGAAGGCGCGCAGGCGTTCCAGCGACAGCTGCTGCGGCGTCCATTGCTCGCGCTGTGACGCGTCCAGGCGCGGCAGGCCATGACGCAGGTCGATATCGCGCCAGCGGGCGAGGGCGGCGGCATCGGCGTCCACCTGGTGGGGCGAGACCCGCAACAGGCGCGGCTGGTGCGACGAGCCGACATCCAGTTCGACCACCGCGTCCTGCACGTGCAGCAGCGCACCCTGAGCCTGGGCCGGCGCGGCCAGCGCGCCCTGGACCTGCAGCCCGGACGGGGCATCGATGGCTACCTTCTTGCGGAACACGAAGCGCTTGAGCGCCGCGGCCATCTCCACGCCGGGCGTGTCGGGCAGGACCAGGACCAACTGGTCGGTCGCCAGGCGCAGCAGCGCGAACACCGCGATGACCCGCCCCTTGGGCGTCAGCCAGGCATTCCACTGCCAGCGACCGTCTTCCAAGGCATTGAGATCATTGGCGAACTGCGCCTGCGCGAACGCCAGCGCGTCGACCCCGCGCAGCGTGACCACGCCATGGTCGGGCAGGGCGAAAGCCCATTCACCGGGATTTTGGCGGTTGTCAGTCAAGATCGTGAGGATTAAAATTTTGTGCGTTGCGAGATCCACATGATAGGCCAAACACCTCCCATCCCCGAACCCGATCCTGAAACGCTGAAGCCCGAACCGGCGCCAGTGCAGAAGGAGATCGGCGGGCGCGACGGCCCCGAGCCGACCCGCTATGGAGATTGGGAAAAGAACGGGCGCTGTGTCGACTTCTGATGTCGACCCTCACAGCGCCTTCCAGCCAACGCGGCCTTAGCTGACCGCCCAGCCGAGACAACGAGCCACGCAATGGCGACACGTCAACGTCCGCTTTCCCCGCACCTTCAGGTGTATCGCTGGCAGATCCAGATGGCCACGTCCATCCTGCATCGCGCCACCGGCATCATCCTTTCCCTTGGCGCGCTGCTGATCGCCGCCGCAATCATTGGGGTCGCTGCCGGACCGGATGCCTGGGCCTGGATCAGCGCCCAGTCCGGCGCGTGGTACGGCCTGGTCTTCCTGTTCCTGTGGACCTGGGCGTTCATGTACCACCTGCTCAACGGCGTGCGCCACCTGTGGCAGGACGCGGGCATGGGCTATGCGATCGACAGCTTCGTGCGCAATGGCTGGATCGTGAGCATCGGCAGCCTGCTGCTGACGCTGCTGGTCTGGGGCGTGGTCTATGCGAAGGGAGGGCTGGCATGAACCGCTTCCGCACGCCACTGAAGAACGCTCGGGGGCTTGGTTCGGCCAAGCAGGGCACGCACCACTGGGTCGCCGAACGCACCACTTCGATCGCGCTGATCCTGCTGGGCTGCTGGTTCGTCTACTTCCTGATCAGTTTGATGCACGCCGACCATCTGGCAGCCATCCAGGCGATCGCACGTCCTTGGAACGCGGTGCTGCTGGTGGCCTTCCTGAGCACCATGTTCTGGCACACCCAATTGGGCATCCAGGTGGTCCTGGAGGACTACATTCACACTTCCTGGCTGGCGATGGTGTCGCAACTGCTGGTCCGTTTCATCTGCATCCTCGGTGCGCTGGCCAGCGTGTTTGCCGTGGTCCGCATCGCATTGGGGAACTGAGCAGCCATGGCTTCCGCATACAAGATCACCGAACACAAGTACGACATGGTCGTGGTCGGCGCCGGCGGCGCGGGCCTGCGCGCGACCTTCGGCCTGGCCGCCAAGGGCCTGCAGACCGTCTGCATCACCAAGGTCTTCCCGACCCGCTCGCACACCGTGGCCGCGCAGGGCGGCATTTCCGCCGCGCTGGGCAACATGGGCGAGGACGACTGGCGCTACCACTTCTACGACACGATCAAGGGCTCGGACTGGCTGGGCGACCAGGACGCGATCGAGTACATGTGCCGCGAGGCCATTCCCTCGATCATCGAACTGGAGCACCAGGGCGTGCCGTTCTCGCGTACCGAGGACGGCAAGATCTACCAGCGCCCGTTCGGTGGCATGACCACCAAGTACGGCGAAGGCCCGGCGGCGCAGCGCACCTGCGCGGCGGCCGACCGCACCGGCCACGCTATGCTGCACACGCTGTACCAGCAGTCGCTGGCGCACAACGCGCGCTTCATGATCGAGTATTTCGCGCTGGATCTGATCTTCGACGAGGAAGGCGTCTGCCGCGGCGTATTGGCGCTGGACATGGCCGAAGGCACGCTGCACCTGTTCCGCGCCCATGGCGTGGTGCTGGCCACCGGCGGCTACGGCCGCGCGTACTTCAGCGCCACCTCGGCCCACACCTGTACCGGTGATGGCGGCGGCCTGGCCATGCGCGCCGGCCTGCCGATGCAGGACATGGAGTTCGTGCAGTTCCATCCCACCGGCATCTATGGCGCCGGCTGCCTGATCACCGAGGGCGTGCGCGGCGAAGGCGGCATCCTGCGCAACGCCAATGGCGAGCGCTTCATGGAGCGCTACGCACCGCACTACAAGGATCTGGCATCGCGCGACGTGGTCGCCCGTTCCATGACCATCGAGATCCGCGAAGGCCGCGGCGTGGGCGAGCACAAGGACCACATCCTGCTCGACCTGACCCACCTGGGTCCGGAAGTCATCAACGAAAAGCTCCCCGGCATCGCTGAAAGCGCACGGATCTTTGCCGGCGTGGACGTGGCCAAGGAGCCGATCCCGGTGCTGCCCACGGTGCACTACAACATGGGCGGCATCCCGACCAACTACCACGGCGAAGTCGTGCGCAAGGTCGGCGACGACCCCGATGCGGTGGTGCCGGGCCTGTATGCCATCGGCGAAGCGGCCTGCGTGTCGGTGCACGGGGCCAACCGCCTGGGTTCGAACTCACTGCTGGACCTGGTGGTGTTCGGTCGTGCCGTGGCCAACCGCTGCGGCGAAACCATCAAGAGCGGCGCGCCGCACAAGACCCTGCCATCCGATGCCTGCGACAAGGCCTTGGGCCTGCTGGACAAGTTGCGCAATGCCAACGGCGACACGCCGACCTCGGTGATCCGCGACAACATGCAGCGCACGATGCAGTCCGACGCGGCCGTGTTCCGTACCAGCAAGACGCTGGCCGAAGGCTGCGAGAAGATGGCGCAGGTGTTCGCCAGCTTCGAGAACGTCAAGGTCTCCGACCGTTCGCTGGTGTGGAACTCGGACCTGATCGAAACCTACGAGCTGAACAACCTGCTGCTCAATGCGGTGGCGACGATCAACTCGGCCGAACAGCGCCACGAGAGCCGCGGTGCCCATGCGCACGAGGATTTCCCCGATCGCGACGACGTCAACTGGCACAAGCACACGCTGGTCAACGTCGACGAAAAGGGCAACTGCAGCTTCGACTACCGTCCGGTGCACATGTACACGCTCAGCAAGGACGTGGACGTGGTCCCGCCCAAGCCGCGCGTTTACTGATCAATGCCGTGAATCGGCGCGCCGCTCACATGGTTGGCGCGCCGACTCCCCAATCCTCTACCCGGACCTAGGCCATGGCTGAGTTTGCACTCCCCAAGAATTCCAAGATCGGCAAGGGCAAGCACTATCCTGCCCAGGGCGCCAAGAACACGCGCACCTTCAAGATCTATCGCTGGAACCCGGACGAAGACAAGAACCCACGTACCGACACGTACGAGGTGGATCTGGACAAGTGCGGCCCGATGGTCCTGGACGCGCTGATCAAGATCAAGAACGAGATCGACCCGACCCTGACCTTCCGCCGTTCGTGCCGCGAGGGTATCTGCGGTTCGTGCGCGATGAACATCAGCGGCACCAACACGCTGGCCTGCACCAAGGCGATCGAAGACTGCGGTCGCGGCGATGTGCCGGTCTACCCGCTGCCGCACATGGACGTGATCAAGGACCTGGTCCCGGACCTGACCCACTTCTACGCCCAGTACGCGTCGATCAAGCCGTGGCTGCGCACCCAGACCCCGGCGCCGGACCGCGAGCGCCTGCAGTCGCCGCAGGACCGCAAGCAGATCGATGGCCTGTACGAGTGCATCCTGTGCGCCTGCTGCTCGACCAGCTGCCCGAGCTACTGGTGGAACGGCGAACGCTACCTGGGCCCGGCGATCCTGCTGCAGGCCTACCGCTGGATCGTCGACTCGCGCGACGAAGATACCGGTGCCCGCCTGGACGACCTGGAAGATCCGTTCAAGCTGTATCGCTGCCACACCATCATGAATTGCGCCCGGACCTGCCCGAAGGGCCTCAATCCGGCCAAGGCGATCGCCGAGATCAAGAAGCTGATGCTGGCCCGCGCGGCCTGATCGCAGCGCACGTTTCACGCAATGCGCCCTCCGCCGGAGGGCGTTTTGCGTTTTGTCACCTGGAACCGACCATGAGCGACGCACCCGAGCCCACCTTCGATCCGGTCGTCAAGCGCCTGCGCTGGCGCTGTCGCCGCGGCATGCGCGAGCTGGACCAGCTGTTCGAACGCTACCTGGACAAGGCCTGGGCGTCCGATTCCGAAGGCCAGCGGGCGGTTTTCCTACAGCTGCTCGAATGCGAGGACGATAAGCTCTGGCGCTGGTTCATGGGCTACGAGGATTGCCCCGATGTCGCGCTCGCACAGCTCATGGAACGGATCCGCCAGCTGCCGGCTTGAATGGCGCCCGTCGCGTCTGCAGGGCGCGGCGCTGTGTTTGATCGGACTGTTGGCCGCTGTCGCGGTATGGGGCAGCGCCTTGCCGCTGGCATGGACAGTTCCGTTGTCGCTGCTGGTGGCCGGCGATACCGCCTGGCTGGTGCGCCGTGACCGGCGTCGTCCGCCGAGGCTGCTGGTCATCCCCGCCGGAGACTCACCCGTCACGCTGGATGGCACCGCGCTGCAGCGCCTGTATGTGCAGTGGCGCGGACCATTGGCCTTTGTGGCCTGGCAGGACGTCACCGGCCGGCGCGGCCATCTGGTCTGGTGGCCCGATACGCTGGGCGCGCGGCAACGACGTGAACTGCGTCTGGCCGCGGATGAGGCCGCGGTATCGCCCACGGTGGCCGCGGTGGCACCATAGCGGACCGACAGGCCGCAGCACGGCCTGCCTTTTCGTCATCGCAGGGCGCAATGTTCAAACCCATTCCTGTCGCCATCGGCCTGCGCTACCTGCGCGCGAAACGGCGCAACGGCTTCATCTCCTTCATCTCGCTGGCCTCGATCCTGGGGATCGCCCTGGGCGTGACCGTGTTGATCACCACGTTGTCGGTGATGAGCGGCTTCCAGCGCGAGATCCGCGACCGCCTGCTGGAGATGACCGCGCACGCCACCGTGAGCGCCGACGGCCAGCCGATGCAGAACTGGCCCGGCGCGGTGAAGCTGGCAATGGATGATTCGCGCGTGGCCGGTGCCGCGCCGTACGTGGACAGCGAAGCCCTGATGACCGGCATGTCCGTGCAGAACCAGGGCGCGATGATCCGCGGCATCGTGCCCGACCAGGAAAAGCACGTGTCGGTGCTGGCCGAGAAGATGGACGCCGGCTCGGTCGATACCCTGGTCCCGGGCCAGTTCAACATCCTGCTGGGCAGCGAGCTGGCCGTGTGGCTGGGCGTGCGTGTGGGCGATACGGTCAACGTGACCACCGCCAAGCTGGACAGTACCCCGATGGGTTCGGTGCCGCGGGCCAAGCGTTTCAAGGTGACCGGCATCTTCACTGTCGGCTACAACGACGTCGACAAGGGCATGGCCTTCGTCAACATGCAGGACATGCAGCGCCTGATGCGCATGGGCGAGGGGGTCAGCGGCGTGCGCCTGATGCTGCACGACATGAACCAGTCCTGGCAGGTCGCGCGTGACCTGGCCGGACGCCTGCAGCAGCTTGGGCCGTACCCGTACCGCATCAGCGACTGGACCAGCGAGAACGCCAACCTCTACCAGTCGTTGAAGATGGAGAAGCTGGTGATGGGCATCCTGCTGTCGCTGATCATCGCGATGGGTGCCTTCAACCTGGTGTCCTCGCAGGTGATGCTGGTGACCGACAAGCAGGCCGACATCGCCATCCTGCGCACGCTGGGCCTGACCCCGCGCGGGGTGATGCAGGTGTTTATGGTCCAGGGCACGCTGATCGGCGTGATCGGCACTCTTGCCGGCGTGCTGGGCGGTCTGCTGCTGACCACCAACCTGGAGCGGATCCTGGAACTGATCGAACACCTCTTCAAGGTCACGCTGCTGCCGTCGGACGTGTACTACATCACCGGCCTGCCGTATGACCTCAACCCGCACGAGATCGTGCTGATCGCGCTGATCGCGCTCGGGATGAGTTTCCTTGCCACGCTATATCCGGCCTGGCGCGCGGCGCGCACCGATCCGGCCGAGGCCCTGCGCTATGAATGACATGACCCTCGACGGCGCGGTGATCCGCGCCGAGGCGCTGGCCAAGACCTACGCCGAAGGCAGGATGAAGACGCCGGTGTTCGACGGCCTGGACCTGGCCGTGGACGCGGGCGAGACGGTGGCCATCGTCGGTGCCTCCGGCGCCGGCAAGAGCACCTTGCTGCACCTGCTGGGCGGGCTGGATACGCCGACCTCGGGCGAGGTGTACGTGGCCGGGCAGAAGATGTCGGCACTGTCCAATGCCGCCCGTGGCCAGCTGCGCAACCGGGCGCTGGGCTTCGTCTACCAGTTCCATCACCTGCTGCCCGAGTTCACCGCGCTGGAGAACGTGATGATGCCGGTCGCGCTGGGCGGCCAGGACATGGCTGCGGCCAGGCAGCGGGCGACCGCGCTGCTGGAGCAGGTGGGCTTGGGCCATCGCCTGGAGCACAAGCCGGGCGAGCTGTCCGGTGGCGAGCGCCAGCGTGCGGCGGTGGCGCGTGCGCTGGTCAATCGTCCGGCCTGCGTGCTGGGCGATGAGCCCACCGGCAACCTGGACGAAAAGACCGCCGCGACGGTGTTCGACCTGATGCTGGAACTCAACCGCGCGCAGAAGACCAGCCTGGTGCTGGTCACCCACGACCGTCGCCTGGCCGCACGTCTGGACCGGACCCTGGAACTGCATCAGGGCAGGTTGCGTCCGGTCGTACTGTAGGCCTGGTCCCAGTTGGCAAGCGTCGCGGGGCGCCGTTAGAATGGCCGTCCCTTAGGGGCCATAGCTCAGCTGGGAGAGCGCGTCGTTCGCAATGACGAGGTCGGGAGTTCGATCCTCCCTGGCTCCACCAAACATCCCGTATCGAAGAAGCCGGCTCTGTGCCGGCTTTTTCGTGCGCATGTTGCGCATGCGATTCGCCGCTTGGCGCCATGCAGGAAACCTCAGCCCAGGCGCGCTTCCAGTTCCGACGGGAATGCTTCACCGGGCGCCTTGACCGGCTTGGTCACGATGTAGGTGTAGTAGCGCTCGATCCCCAGGTCTTCCTGCAGCAGGCTTTCCATGAAGGTCTGGTAGTGCTCGATATCGCGGCACTGGACCATGGCGATGAAGTCGATGCCGCCGCCGGTGGCGTAGCAGAAGCTCACCTCAGGCGCGTCGCGCATGCGCTGGGCGAAGCTGCGCATGGACTGGGCGGTGTGATGGCCCAGCACGATCTGCACCAGCACCTGGCTGGTCCGGAACATCCGCTGCCAGTCGATGACCGCGCGATAGCCGCGGATCAGCCCGGCGGCTTCGAGCTTGCGTACCCGTTCCCAGGCCGGGGTGATGGACAGGTTGATCGATTCGGCCAGGCTGGATTTGGTGATGCGTGCATCGGTAGACAGGATGCGCAGGATCTTCAGGTCGTAGCGGTCCAGGCGTAGTCCGTCGGCGCCCCGCAAGGTGCGCGTGTCATCGGGAAGCAGGACGTCGGGCTGCATGGCGGATTGAACTTGGAAAACATGGCGGTGCGGCGGCCAGGATAAAGAAACTGCCGCGCCGCGTGCTGACTCAGTGCTTGGCTGTGCCGTTGACCACCGGCAGCACGATCGCGCTGCCATCGCGTCCGCCCAGCTTCAGCGTGATGTCGGCCTTGCGGTAGTCCTCCGGCTTGGCCAGGAAGATGTTGTCCACATAGGTCTGCGGGTTGCGGTCGTACAGCGGGAACCAGCTGGACTGCACCTGCACCATCACCCGGTGGCCGGGCAGGAAGGTGTGGTTGGCAGTGGGCAGGTCGAAGCGGATGCCCACCGGCGTATTGGCCGGGATCGCGCTGGGACGCTCGAAGCTGTCGCGGTAGCGTCCGCGCAGGATGTCGGCCGAGACCATCAGCTGGTAGCCGGCCAGCTTCGGGTCGGCCGGCGTCTGGTCGGGATAGACGTCGATCAGCTTGACCACGAAATCGCCATCGGTGCCGGTGGTGGACAGGGTCAGGTCGACCTTGGGCACGCCACTGATGCGCAGCGGCGCGTCCAGTGCCTCGGTGACGAAGGTCAGCACGTCCGGGCGCGAAGACGCCTCGCGCTGGTCGGTGACCAGCCAGCGCGGCCAGGGATTGTCCTCGTAGCCGCTGCCCTGGACCGGGCGTGGCAGGAACGGGATCGGCTTGGCCGGATCGGCGCGGTATTCAGCGCTGCCTTCGGCAGGCTGGGCCTGGAAGCTCAGGACGCCATTGTCTTCCAGGTACAGCGGCCGGGCGCTGAGGTTGCAGCCCTTGGCGCAGCCGCGCGGCCAGGCATCCAGATGCTCCCACTGGTTCTCGCCGGTACGGAACACGGTCACCGGCGCGATCTGCATGGGCGGCGCGGCATCCATCAGGTAATGGTCCAGGAACGGCCTCAGCATTTCGGTGCGGAAGGTCGTCGCGGTATCGCTGCCGAACCGGATATCGCCCAGCGCGCTGCCGTCTTCGCGCTGGCCGCCGTGGTTCCACGGGCCCATCACCAGGAACACCTTGTCGTTGCCGGCGTCCTTGGGTTCGATCGCGTTGTAGACGGCCATGGCGCCGTAGATGTCTTCCTGGTCCCACAGGCCGTGGACCAGCATCACCGGGACCTTGAGCGGCTGCCTGGCCAGCAGCTTGTCCACGGCCTGTTCTTGCCAGAACGCGTCGTAGTCCGGATGGGCCAGCAGTTTGCGGAAGAAGCCGTTCTGGTCCATGCCGCGCGACTTGCCCAGCGCCCCGGCCGAGCCGGCCCTGAGATAGAAATCATATTGATCGGCCGAGGTTTCCACCCAATTGATGGTGTTGCCGGCCGAAGTCACCTGGTCGTAGACGTAGGGCAGGCCGATCTGGCGGAAGGCGCCGTTGTGGAACCAGTCGTCGCCCCTCCAGCCATCGACCATCGGGTTCATCGGGATGGCCACCTTCAGCGCCGGATGCGGATTGAACAGCGCCATCAGGCTGGTGAAACCGTCGTAGGAAATTCCCAGGATGCCGACCTTGCCGTTGCTTTCCGGCACGTGCTTGATCAGCCAGTCGATGGTGTCCCAGGTATCGGTGGAGTGGTCGACGGTGCTGTCGTTGAGCGGGCCGATCTGCGGCCGGTTCATCACGTAGTCGCCTTGCGAGCCGTACTTGCCGCGGATGTCCTGGACCACGCGGATATAGCCGTCCTTGTTGAACAGCTCGGGGAAGTTGTCGTAGCCCTGCAGCACGGCGCCGAGCTGGTTGCTGTTGGCCTGGCTGGTCATGCCGTCGGCGTCGTAGGGCGTGCGGGTGAGCAGCATCGGCGCGCGCCGGGCGCCGGTGGGAATCAGGATGACGGTGTGCAGCTTGACTCCGTCGCGCATCGGGATCTCGACCACGCGGCGCTCGAAGTCGGCCTGTGGATCGGTGGCGACAAAGTGTTCGGGCCGGTCGCTGGCCGCGGTGCCGGTGGTCTGGGCGTGCAGCGCAGGCGCGTTGGCAAGACCCAGCAGGGCCGCGATGCAGAAGACCAGGGCAGGGCGGGGCAGGTGCGGCATCCAGCGTTCTCCGGTGGCGACAGGGGCGTCAGCCACGGCAGCCGGAGCAGTTGCAACAACCTGCTCCGCCGGTCTGCTTGGACGTGGGACGAGGCAGCGTAGCGTGTCGCCGGTGGTGGCGAAAGCGGCGATCCGCGCAAGGCGAGGGCAAGGAGATGGCCGTTTCGCCATCCCGATGCACGCAGGCGGTCAGCCGTTGGCCGGCAGCAGCGGTGCCAGCACCGGCTCGAGCTGCTCGCGCCGCCAGCCCGACAATGCCGAAGGCCATTGACCGCGATCCATCAGCACTTCCAGCCAGCGCCGCGAGGCCAGGATGCCGTCGGGCAGGCCGAGTTCGGCCGATTGCCTGGCCACGGCATCCTGCAGTTTCTTCAGGCGCTGCTTGTCCTGGTCGGTGGCCTTGGCCAAGGGTGCCTCGGCTTCATCTTCCAGCGGCGTGGACAGCGCGTCCCAGATGGCGTCGGCCAGCTTCTTGGGCGCCTTGGGCTGCTGGTCCAGCCACAGCACCAGTGCCTCGCGCGTGGCTGGCGGATTGCGCGCCAGGGTGGCGGCCAGTTCGTTGTCCAGGATCCAGCTCCTGGGCCGGTCGCTGCCGCGGGCCTGGGCCTCGCGCCAGCGCAGCAGGCGTAGCAGCAGGTGCTGGGCCTGGGCGTCCAGGAACTGCGCGCTGCGCATGCTCAGATGCGGCCAGCGCTCGCCGCCGTCGTCGCTGGCCTGGGCGACCATGCGCGCGCAGTCGGCGGCCAGCCATTCGCTGCGGCCCAGCGCCTGCAGCTTGGTGGTCAGCGTCTGGTACAGCGCGCCCAGATGGGTGACATCGTCGGCGGCATATTCCAGCTGCGAGGCCGACAGCGGCCGGCGCAGCCAGTCCGAGCGGGTCTCGCCCTTGGCCAGAGTGACGCCAGTGATCTCGGCCACCAGCTTCTGGTAACCCATGCCGCCGCCCACACCAGCCAATGCCGCGGCGATCTGGGTGTCGAACAGCGGTGAAGGCAGCGCGCCACACGCACATCCCAGCGCGATCAGGTCCTCGCTGGCGCTATGCATCACCTTGACCACCTCGGGATCGGTCAGCAGCGGCACCAGCGCCTCGCACATGCCGGGTACCAGCGGATCGACCAGGAGCGTGGTCTGGCCGATCGCGATCTGGACCAGCGCCAGCTGCGGCCAGAAGGTCTTTTCGCGGATGAACTCGGTGTCCATGCCCACCCAGGCGGGCAGCTGCTGCAACTGCGCACGCAGCGCGTCGGGGGTGTCGATCCAGATGGGCACGCGGGTCTCTTGTAGTGAATGCGGGGTTTGCCGGCTCGGGCGACAATAGCCTACCGTCCTTTGCCAACCGGCTGCCCGGCCACATGATCGGAGGAAGATTGCGGCGCATCGTTCCTGTCCTGCTGATGCTGCTCCTGGCTGGCTGTGGTGAGCGTGCGGCGGCCCCGGCTCCGGCCCCATCGCGTCCTGCGGCGCCGGCCGCGCCTGCGCCGGCCGAGCGGCGCCCCAGCGTCACCGTCAGCACCGACAGCGGTGCCGATGCCGGGCTCAACTGGGAGCCGCCCGCGCTGGAGCTGGACAGGGCCGATGTGCGCCAGGCGCGCCGCGATGCGGCCGCGGCCGTGCGCGAGGGCAATCTGTTCGAACAGCCGCGCGATGCCATCCCGCTGTACCTGGCGCTGCTGCGGCTGGACGCCAGGGACACCATCGCCCAGCGCGGCTTGGCCCGCGCCGCCACCGCGCTGCTGGCCCAGGGCAACCGCGCCCTGTCGGCGGCCGAAGATGACAACCAGGCGCTGGCCCGCGCCGTGCGGATCGCCGCGGTGCTGCGCACGGTCCTGCCTGATGATGAGCGCACCGAGCCTTATCTGGCCCGGCTGGATCTGGCCGAGCAACTGGCGCGCCTCAATGCCACCGGCGAAAGCCAGCTGCGTCAGGGCCTGCTGGGCGAAGCCGGCAGCGCCGGTGCGCTGACCACCTTCCGCAGCGCGCTGGAGCTGGCGCCGGGGCAGTCGCGCGCCACCCAGGGCCTGGCCGCCACGGAAAGCGCCTTCATCCGCCGCGCCGAGGAAGCCGCCCGTGCCGGTGACTTCGAGGCTGCGGCACGCTGGATGGGGTTCGCCGACGGCCTGCGTGACGACGCCCAGACGGTCAGGGACGGCTATGCGCGGATCGAGCAGGAGCGCGCCCGCCAGATCGCCGGCCTGCGCGATGCCGGCGTGGCCGAACTGGTCTCGCCGCTGGGCCTGAAATCGGCGCGCGAGAAACTCGCTGCCGCGCTGCGCATCGCCAGGCCGGCCGATCCGGTGGCCGCCGACCTGCGCCAGCGCATCGACCTGGCCACCCATTACGGCCTGTTCCGGCCGGGCCAGGCCTTTACCGATGCGATGTCCGGCGGCGGCCGCACGCCGACCATGGTGGTGGTGCCGCACGGCGCGTTCCGCATGGGTGCGACCGAGAACGAGCCGGGCGCGGCCGAAGCCGAGCAGCCGGCGCATTACGTGCGCTTCGACCGGGGCTTTGCGGTGTCGCGCAATCCGGTGACGGTGGGCGAGTTCCGCCGCTTCGTCCAGGCCACCAGCTACCGGCCCCGCGCCACGCGCCGCGGCCATTCCATCGTCTATGACGAGCGCAGCGGCAACTTTGTCCGCCGCAGCGGGGTGGACTGGCAGTCCGGCTATGCCGGCGCCAGGGCCAGCGACGACATGCCGGTGCTGCACGTCAGCGTGCGCGATGCCGAGGCGTACGCCGACTGGCTGGCTCAGCAGACCGGCCATGGCTATCGCCTGCCCAGCGAGGCCGAGTTCGAATACATCCTGCGTGCCGGCAGCCAGGGCCGTTATCCGTGGGGCAACGAAAATCCGCCGCCCAAGGATGTGGCCAACCTCACCGGCGGCAACGATGTGTCCCCCAGCGGGCGGCACTGGGCCAACGCCTTCGTCGGTTATGGCGACGGCTGGTGGGGGCCGGCGCCGGTGCGCACGTTCAAACCCAATGCCTGGGGCCTGTACGACCTGGGCGGCAATGTCAGCGAGTGGGTGGCCGATTGCTGGCATGCCAGCTTCCGCCGCGCCCCGGGCGACGGTGCGGCGTGGTTCAATCCGGGGTGCCGGGCGCGCGTGGTCCGGGGAGGCGCGTGGGCCAGTTCACCGCAGCAGGCCAGGGCGGCATGGCGGTCCTCGCAGGATTCGGACGTGACCAGCGCCCGCGTGGGCTTCCGCGTGGTGCGCGGCATCTAGAGCGTGTTATGAACTTTGAGATGAGATGCGTTGGTCGTCAGCGGTGCGGAGCGAGTGTCGCGTGGCGCAGCATTGGCTGGTGGCCAAGGCAAGTCGCGCGGCGCACGCTCCGTGCCGCTGGCGGCCAACCCGGAGGGAAGCGGTCTGGGAGACGCCGATCCTGCGTCGCGCGCTTTGCCCAGGCGGCCAGCCTGGGCTGCGGCGCGCGCCTTGTCTCGACGCCTCCCAGGCCGCTTCGCACTCACCTCAAAGTTCATCACACGCTCTTGGAAAGAGCATGAACCAGGCATATGGCAACAGCGGCATGCAGCGCCGGCGCGGCGGCAGGATCCGCTGGTGGATCCTGCTGGCCTTCGCCGCCTATGCGGCCTTCCAGTGGTTCTCCAGTGGCCAGACCGATCCCTACACCGGTGAGGCCGCGCACTACGGCGCCACGCCTTCGGAGGAATCCGAGCTGGGCGTGCAGGCCTACCAGCAGGTGCTGGGCGAGGCGCAGCAGCAGGGCGCGCTGCTGCCGGCCAGCGATCCGACCAGCCAGGAAGTGGCCACCATCGCCCAGCGGCTGGTGAAGGTCGTGCCGCAGGTGGCCAAGGACCTGGCCGAGCTGCACCAGCAGCCGGTGCCGGACCTGTCGGCCTACGACTGGCAGGTCAGCGTGCTGCGTTCGGACGAGGCCAACGCGTTCTGCCTGCCGGGCGGCAAGATCGCCGTCTATACCGGCCTGATCCCGATCGCCCAGACCCGCGATGCGCTGGCGGTGGTGATGGGCCACGAGATTGCCCATGCGCTGTTGCGCCACGGCTCGCAGCGCATGGCGCAGCAGAAGCTGGTCCAGCTGGGCCAGGTCGCGGCCGGGGTCTCGGGCATGGACCAGCAGACCATGGCGGCGCTGGGTGCCGGCGTGCAGTACGGCGTGGTGCTGCCGTACGGGCGCGGGCACGAAACGCAGGCAGATGAAGTGGGCCTGATGCTGGCCGCGGCCGCCTGCTACGACCCACAGTCGGCGATCCCGCTGTGGGAGCGCATGTCCCAACTCGGCGGCGGACAGCGTCCGCCGGAATTCGCTTCGACCCATCCCGATCCGACCAACCGCATCGCCCGGCTGCAGTCGCTGATGCCGCAGGCCCAGCAGTTTCATGATCGCTACTGCAGCAGCGCGGTCAAGCAGGACCAGCCGCTGTAGGACGCGGGCAGGAGTAACTGTCTGCGGATCCGCCTCCTCTCCCCGCACATGCGGGGAGGACTGGGGTGAGGAGGGCGAGATCCGTCCTCCAAGCCAACGGTGGACTATGGCGGAGACGCCGTTATAAGGTCTGTTGACCATCCGACACGTCGGCCCGCGCCAGGAACAGATCAGATGCAACATGGATTTCTGCTTGCCACCGCACTCGGGGTTGCCTCCATCCTGCAAGCGCATGCCCAAGATTCCGTGGCGACCGTCGATACGGCGCTGGACGCCTACGAAGGGAAGGACTTCGCAAAGTGTGCCGACACCCTGGCAACCCTTCACCGCCAGGCTGCGGTGCTACCCCAAGGCAGCGAGCTGCTCTACGTGGAATGCCTGTCGGCCGCCGGCCGCACCGATGATGCGTTGGCCTACCTGGCCGAGGAACTGCCCAACGGACGAATCGACCTGGACGATCTGAAGCACAAGGACAGGCCGGGCCTCAACAGGTTGCGCACCACAGCGGGGTGGTCCGCCGCGTTGGCCAACGCCGAAACGTTGGAAGCGGCCCGCCAAGCAAAGATGGATCTGCCCCTGCGCAATGAGTTGCTGGCGAGGGTGGAGAAAGACCAGGCGGTGCGGCAGAAAGCCATTGATGAAGGCGGTGACGCCAAGGCCTGGCAGCAGACCGTCCCGGTGGACAAGGACAACACGGCCTGGTTGAAGCAGGTCATCGCCGCGAAAGGATGGCCCACGCAGACGTCTGTCGGTGAGGACGGAGCGCGGGCCGCGTTTCTGATTGCCCAACACGCCGACTTTGACCTGGCGTTCCAGGAACAGGTTCTGGCCGCGCTGAAGATCGCCGTGGACCAGAAAGAAGCAGAGCCAAGCAACCTGGCCCTGCTCACCGACCGGGTATTGCGCCAGCAGGGCAAGCCGCAGATCTACGGCACCCAGTTCAGTGACAACGACGATGGGAGCATGTCGCTGCAGCCGACCGAGGACCTGGCCGGGCTGAACAAGCGCCGGGCATCGGTGGGCTTGCCGTCGATTGAGGAATACAAGAAGACGCTGTCGGAGATCTACGGGCGTCCGGTGAAGTAGTGTCCAGGACGGCCTCATCGTGCGCGTCAGGCTCTGGCGGACAACTAACCCGCACTTGAGCGGGCAGGAGAGGGAGCGCCTTTCGCTGGTGGCGCACTGCGATGCCGTTGACTTCGGCGCGTTCGCAGACAATTGGCCTGCCCTGATCTTCGGCACCCCTCACCCCGACCCTCGCCCCCGCAAGCGGGGGAGAGGGAGAGGGGAGCCATCCATGCAGCGGGCGTGGTTTCAGAACCCCATGTACAGCCCGCCGTTGACCGGCAGGTTGGCGCCGGTGATGTAACCGGCCTCGGCCTCGCACAGGAACCGCACGGCGCGGGCGATGTCTTCCGGTGCGCCCAGGCGGCCGACCGGCACCGAGGCCTGGGTCTTCTGCAACACGGCCTCGGGCATGGCCGCGGTCATCGGTGTGTGCACGTAGCCTGGCGAAACGCTGTTGACGGTGATGCCCTTGGCTGCCACTTCGCGCGCCAGCGACATGGTCAGGCCGTGCAGCCCGGCCTTGGCCGCGGCGTAGTTGGACTGGCCGAAGTTGCCGGTCTGGCCGCTGACCGAACTGATGTTGACGATCCGGCCATAGCCGCGCTGGAGCATGCCGTCGATGGCGTGATGGCACAGCTGGAAGGCGCTGGTCAGGTTGACCTGCAGCACCGCGTTCCACTGGCCGATATCCATCTTGCGCAGCGTGGCGTCGCGGGTGATCCCGGCGTTGTTGACCAGCACGTCCAGCGCGCCGAACCGCGCCTGCACGCGTGCCACCAGGTCGGCGCACTGCGCGTCGTCGGAGACATCGGCCGGTTCGAACCGCACCGCGCCCGCGGTCGCTTCGGAAAAGGCCTGCAGACGCGCCGCGTCGGCGGGCAGGTCGGTGGCGACCACGGTCTGGCCGGCGGCCGCCAGTGCGCGGCAGATCGCCGTTCCCAGGCCGCCGATGCCGCCGGTGACCAGTGCAATGCGTGGGGTCATTCGGTGTTCCTGTGGCAATCATCAAAAACAAGAAATCGCCGGGAGCGATTCCCGACATCGCGCGGCGATGGCCGACGGCTGGCCGCGGGAAGGCGGGCCACAAAAAACCCGCACGAAGGCGGGTGGTGGCGATCAAGCCGCGACGCGCTCCGATCAGCGTCGCGACTTGTTCGGCTCGCGCTGGGGCGGCGGATCCTTGCTGGTCGTCGAGGACGGGCGTGCAGTCGGGCGGCCCATGCCGGCAGTCATGTTGCGCTGGAACTCCTGCCAGATTTCAAGATTGCGCTCGGTCAGCTGGTTCATCATGGTCCACGGCGTCTGCCCCAGCAGATTGCCCATCTGCTGGCGGAACTGGGCCTGCTGGTCCATGAAGATCTGCATGCTGCGCTCCAGGTAGTTGCCCATGAAGCCCTGCAGCGAATCGCCGTAGAAACGGATGATCTGGCTGAGCAGCTGTGTGGACAGCACCGGCTCGCCGTCCTGCTCCTGCTCGCTGATGATCTGCAGCAGCACCAGGCGGGTCAGGTCTTCGCCGCTCTTGGCGTCGCGGACTTCGAATTCCTCGCCATCGACGATCAGCTGACGCACGTCCTCGATGGTGATGTAGCTGGAAATTTCGGTGTCGTAGAGACGGCGGTTCGGGTACTTCTTGATGATTCGGGTCGCAGCCATGTAGCGGTTACCTCAATCAATATGCGCGGAGCATGCGCCTGCGTTTTTTGCAGCGCAACCATACTTTTGGGCGTTCCAGGTTCGGAAGCGTCCTGCCTGATGCGGACCAGGCCGTGTTTTGGTGATCAGCCGGCGGAAGGTCACCAGCCCATGTACTGGCCGCCGTTGGCCGAGAGGTTGGCACCGGTGATCCAGGCCGCTTCATCGGCCACGAAGAAGGCCACCGAATAGGCGATGTCCTCCGGCGTGCCCAGACGACCGGTCGGGATCTGCGCGACGATCTTGTTGCGCACATCCTCTGGCACGGCCATCACCATGTCGGTACCGATGTAGCCGGGCGAGACGGTGTTGACGGTGATGCCGAACTTTGCGTTTTCCTGGGCCAGCGAGATCGTGAAGCCGTGCATGCCGGCCTTGGCCGCGGCATAGTTGGCCTGGCCGTACTGGCCCTTCTGGCCGTTGATCGAGCTGATCTGGATGATCCGGCCCCAGCGCCGCTCGCGCATGCCGCCGATCACCGGCCGGGTCATGTTGAACACCGAGTTGAGGTTGGTGTCGATCACCTCGCCCCACTGCCGGGCGTCCATCTTGTGGAAGGTGGTGTCGCGGGTGATGCCGGCGTTGTTGATCAGGACTTCCACCGGGCCCAGCTTGGCTTCGACCAGGTCGACCATGGTCTGGGCCTGCTCGCAGTCGCGCACGTCGCCCTGGACCAGCAGGATTTCCAGGCCTTCGGCCCGCATTTTCTGTTGCCAGGCCACCGCGCGCGGGTGATCGCGGTAGTTGGTGGCGACGCGGTGACCGAGGCTGGCGAGCTTGCGGCAGATGGCTGTGCCGATGCCACCGGTCCCGCCGGTGACGAGTGCAACACGGGAAGTCATGTGGGGAAGATCGCCTTGAGCGCGGTGCGGCCGTGCAATTCTAGTCAGCCGCGTCGGTAACTCCGTTGTGCGACGCAACGTAAATTGCCGGCTTTGCCGGAATTCGCGCAGGATCAAAGTGCTGCAGTGCCGCTAGCAGCGCATCCTGCGGCGAATGCGCGCAGGCCAGCGGGGCGGGCGCCTGGCCTAGCTGCAGCCAGGCCAGGCGCAGCGCTTGCAGCGGCTGGTCCGAGTCGAGTGGCTGCGCCGCATCGGACTTGGACAGCTTGTGGCCCTGGCCATCGAGCAGCAGCGGCAGGTGCAGATACGCCGGTGTAGGCAGGCCGAGGGCGCGCTGCAGCAGGATCTGGCGGGGCGTGGAGTCGAGCAGATCGGCACCGCGGACCACGTCGGTGATGCCTTGGTGGGCATCGTCCACGACCACGGCCAGCTGATAGGCCCAGCAGCCATCGGCGCGGCGCAGGACGAAGTCGCCCACTTCGGCGTGGACATCCTGCGTTTGCAGCCCTTGGAGCCCGTCCTGGAAGGTGACAATGCTGTCACCGCCGACCCGCAGCCGGACTGCCGGATCCGGGCGCGGCGCGCGCGCCACGCACTGGTGGTGGACGCCGCCGCTGGTGGCCAGCTCGGAGCGGCTGCAGTGGCATTCGAACGCCAGACCGGCATCCAGCAACCGGTTCAACGCGGCCTGGTAGGCCTCGTGCCGGCCATGCTGCCACAGCACCGGCACATCGCTGGATAGGCCAAGTTTTCCCAGCATTTCCAGCTGCGCGTGCGCCGCACGGGGCACTTCGCGCGGCGGGTCCAGGTCCTCGATCCGCACCAGCCACTGTCCCTGGGCATGGCGCGCCAGCAGCCAGCTGCCCAGGGCAGCCAGCAGCGAGCCGGCGTGCAGCCGGCCGGTGGGCGAGGGCGCAAAACGGCCGCGGTAAGGAGTCGATGGCATGAAGAAACAGGGCAGGCATGGCTGAATGCGCGGTCAGTTTGCAGCTTGAAGTCAAACCACCCCGTCCACAAGATTCGTGGCAGTTCCCCTTCGTCTTTTGGAGTCCACCGTGTTGACCCGCATCGCCTTGTTCATGCTGACCAATCTGGCCGTGCTGGCCCTGGCCAGCGTCGTGATGTCCCTGCTTGGGGTCAATTCGGCCAGCATGGTGGGCCTGCTGGTGATGGCCGCGCTGTTCGGCTTTGGCGGCTCGCTCATTTCGCTGCTGATGTCCAAGTGGATGGCCAAGCGCGCCACTGGCGCGATGGTGATCCAGACCCCACGCAACGAGGCCGAACAGTGGCTGGTTGAAACGGTGCGTCGCCAGGCTCAGGCCGCCGGCATCGGCATGCCGGAAGTGGCCGTGTACGAAGCCCCGGAGATCAATGCCTTCGCCACTGGCGCTAACCGCAACAACGCGCTGGTCGCGGTTTCCACCGGCCTGCTGCGGCAGATGAGCCGCGATGAAGCCGAAGCCGTGCTCGGCCACGAAGTCAGCCACGTGGCCAACGGCGACATGGTCACCATGGCATTGCTGCAGGGCGTGCTGAACACGTTCGTGATCGTGCTGGCGCGGGTGATCGGCGGCGTCATCGACAGCTATCTGTCCGGCAACCGCCAGGGCAACAGCCGCGGCATCGCCTACTACGCCATCGTGTTTGTGCTGGAGATGGTGCTGGGCCTGTTCGCCACCATGATCGCCATGTGGTTTTCGCGGCGCCGCGAATTCCGCGCCGATCATGGCGGTGCCGCCTTGGCCGGTCGCCAGAAGATGATCGCTGCGCTCGAGCGCCTGTCCACCAATCACAACGCCAGCACGCTGCCTTCGCAGGTGGAAGCCTTCGGCATTGCCGGGGGGGTCGGCCAGGGCCTGAAGAGGCTGTTCCTGAGCCATCCTCCGCTGAGCGAGCGCATCGCCGCGCTGCGCCAGGCGCAGCAGCGCACCGGCACGGTGATGTAAGCCACTGGAGCGTTCGCAAGGCGCCCATTGAAAAGCCCGCCAGAGAGGGCGGGCTTTTTGTTGCGCTGGCTGTCGCTGGCGATAAGCTCAGGCGTTGAAGTCGAAGCCCATCTCCGGCGTGGCCTGGCCAATGAAGAAGCCTTCCACGTAGTCGATCCCGGCACCGAACAGCAGCGACATGGTGGCCGGATCCTGGATGTGCTCGGCGATGGTGATCATGCCGTCGCGCTGGGCCCGGGCGGTGATCTCGCGGATCTTGTCCTGGCCCTCGGTGGCGTGGGTCTGGTCCTGGCTGAAGCTGCGGTCCAGCTTGAGGAAGGCCGGGGTGAAGTGGGCCAGCAGCTGGAACGAGTCCAGCCCGGTGCCGAATTGTTCCAGGCCGACCCTGCAGCCCAGCTTGGTTGCGGCGGTCAGGAAATCCTGGGCGCTGCGCAGGTGGGTGAACACCTTGGCCTCGGTTGCTTCCAGCCACAGCCGCTCGCCGGGAACACCGTGGGCGGCCAGTTCACGGGCGATGAGTTCGATCAGCCGCGGATCGCCGAATGAGGCCTGGCTGACCTTGACCAGCAGGCGGGCCGGGCGACCGGCCCGCTCGCGCTCGCCCAGGACCTTGATCGCGCGTGCAACGACCCAGCGGTCGATGTCGTCCAGCAGGCCGGCTTCCTCGGCGATGGTCAGGAAGGTCACCGGCTTGATCTTCTCGCCGCTGGCCGTTTCCAGGCGCAGGAACGCCTCGTAGAAATCGCCCGGCTCGCCCATCAGCGGAATGATCGGCTGGTAGTGCAGCAGGAAGCCTTCCTCGGCCAGCGCATGGCGCACGAAACCCAGGATGCGCTGCTCGCGCTCCTGCTCGGCGCGGTCCACTGCGGCCGGGTCGAAGATCTGCACGCCGTTGCCGCCAAGGTTGGCGGCTGACTGCAGGTTTTCGCTGGCCCGGGCCAGGACCTGGCCGACACTGGCGATCTTCTCGCCGATCTGCACCCCGCCGATGCTCAGCGTGGCGGTGACCGAGCGGCTGCCGATTTCGAACACATGCGAGGCAAACGCCGCGCGTAGCGCCTCGGCCAGTTCGGCCGTGCGCAGGTGGCTGCAGCGGCACAGCACCGCGAAGCCGTGTTCGGTGAAGCGCGCGGCCACCATGTCCGGGTCAAGCACGCCGGAAAACTTGGCCGCCATTGCCGCGATCAGCGCGTCGGCCGAATCCAGGCCGATGTCCGGCAGCAGTCGCGCGTAGTGGTCCGGTTCGACCAGCAGCAGGCCGTACTGGACATCATCGCCCAGGCCGACCTCGGCCACCGCGTCTTCCAGTGCATGCAGGAAAGTCGGGCGGTTGAGCAGGCCGGTGACCACATCGCGCTGGCGCAGATCCTCGACCTCGCGGGCCAGCTCGGTATCCAGCTCGCGGCGGCGGAACACCACCTGCACGCAGGCTTCGCCCTCGTAGGTGGCGGTGGCAAATTCCATCACCGCCGGAAAGCCTTCGCCGTCCTGGGTGCGCGCCTCGCACTCGTAGCGCGGCGGCGCGCTCTCGCCCTTGCCCAGGCGCTTGAGCAGCTGCTTGAAATCCTCCACGTCCTTGGGCGCGATCATGTCCAGCAGCGACAGGCCTTCGACGTCCTCGAAGGAAGTGAAGCCGAACATGTCCAGGTAGGCCTCGTTGGCGCGGATGTGCATGCCTTCGTGCACATAGGCGATCGGGTCGCGCGAGGAGGCGATCAACGCATCGCAGCGGCGCTCGGTCTCGCGCAGCTGGGCTTCCAGGCGACGCAGGCCGCGACGGGCTTCCAGATCGTTCCACTCATCGCGCAGCACGCTGAGCAGATGGTCCTGCCGGCTGCGCAGCGCGGCGGCGCGGGCGCCATGCACCAGATCGTCCACCACGGACGCATCACCGGGGGCATCGACCAGGATGATGATCGGGATGTCCTTGCCGCTAGCGGCCACCTGGGCCAGCACCGCGTCCATCGGAATGACGCGTGCGGACTTGGCGGCCAGGACCAGGTCCACCGGCTGGCTCGACAACTGCTGGGCCAGTTCGTCCAGGTCCAGCGGGCGCAGGGGACGCACCGCGATGCCTTCGTTGCGGAAGGTGCTGACCACGGCCTCGGCTGCCTCGCCGCTGTCGTCGACGATGATCAGTCGGACGGGGGTATCTTTGCCGATCTGCATTGCGCGGGTTCTGACGGGGGAGGCCGTTTAATACAGCATGCCCGGCGGAGCGTCCATCCTGGCCTCAGGCCCCGGCTGTCGAAAATCCCCGTAGGAGCGCACCATAGGACGCGAAAAGACTTCGCCGGTAAGGCCACATCGCGCACCTGCGGGTGCGCTCCTAGGTATGGACCCGCCCAGTTCTATGGCGGGTCCGTCGCATTACGAGAAGTGGCGGGACGCAGCCAGCGCGCGTTTGCCGGTATCGCCGGGGATCTCGCGCACCAGCCTGGGCACCAGATAACCGGACAGGCGGGCAGCCAGCTGCGCGTGCAGCGACAGGGCCAATGTGTCGCTGATCTCGAAATGGGCCACGCCCTGGACCCGGTCCAGCTGATGCAGGTAATACGGCAGCACGCCGGCGGCAAAGCCGCGTTCGGACAGGTCGGCCAAGGCATCGACGCTGTCGTTGACGCCGCGCAGCAGCACGGCCTGGTTGAGCAGGGTGGCGCCGGTGCCGCGCAGGTCGGCCAGGGCGGCATCGACCTGGGCGTCGAATTCATTGGCATGGTTGGCGTGCAGCACGAACGCCACCGGCCAGGGTAGGCCGGACAGCCACTGCAGCAGCGGCGCGTCCACACGCTCGGGCAGCACCACCGGCAGGCGGCTGTGGATGCGCAGGCGCTTCAGGTGCGGGATGTCGAGCAGTGCCTCGGTCAGCTCGGCCAGCTTGGCGGTGGACAGCGACAGCGGATCGCCGCCGGACAGGATGACCTCGTCGATGCTGTCGTCTGCGCCGATCCGCGCCACGGCCTCGGCCCAGTGGCCGCGGGCGGCGGTCTGTTCGCCATACGGGAAGTGCCGGCGGAAGCAGTACCGGCAGTGGATCGCACAGCTGCCGGTGGACACCAGCAGGGCGCGGCCGGCGTATTTCTGGATCACGCCGGTGGCCGAGCGCGCGGCGGCGTCGCCGACCGCATCGAAGCCGAAGCCGGGCAGGACGCGCATTTCGGCATCCAGCGGCAGGACCTGGCGCAGCAGCGGATCGTGCGGATCGCCATGGCGCATGCGCGCAAGGAAGCCGCGCGGCACCAGCAGTGGAAATTGCGCGGCGGCCTCGGCGGACATGCCCAGCGCGGCCGGATCCAGGCCCAGCAACTGCAGCAGTTCGACCGGATCGCGCACGGCCTGGCGCAGCGCCTGCTGCCAGCCGGTGGGCTGCAGCGGGGCGGGGGCAGGGATGGAATCGGCCGGGACCGGCTGTCTGGAGGCGTGTGCTGCGGGTATCATGGCGGCTTCAGAAAACAAGCGCCCGGCGGTCACGGCGGGCTTCCCTATTGTATCCGGCCGGTCGCCACGCGCGGCGGGTTTGCCTTACCCGAGGAGTTTTGCCCATGGCCAGTTACGGCATGAACGACGTCAAGAACGGGATGAAGATCCTGGTCAACAACGAGCCCGCCGTCATCACCGACACCGAGTACGTCAAGCCGGGCAAGGGCCAGGCCTTCACCCGGGTGAAGTACCGCTTCATCAAGTCCGGCCGCGTGGTCGAGCTGACCATGAAGGCGACCGACTCGGTCGAAGCCGCAGACGTGGTCGATACCGACATGAATTTCATGTACAGCGATGGCGAGTACTGGCACTTCATGGATCCGGAAACCTTCGAGCAGATCCAGGCCGACAAGGCCGGTATGGGTGGCGCCGAGAAGTGGCTCAAGGGCGAGGAAGCCTGCATCGTGACGCTGTGGAACGGCACCCCGATCTGGGTGCAGCCGCCCAATTTCGTCGAGCTCAAGATCACCGAGACCGATCCGGGCGTGCGCGGCGACACCTCCGGCGGCGGCGGCAAGCCGGCCACCCTGGAAACCGGCGCGGTGGTGCGCGTGCCGCTGTTCGTCAACCAGGACGAAATCATCCGGGTCGATACGCGCTCGGGCGAATACTCCGCGCGCGTCAAGTGACCTGATGGCGCGTGCGCGTCGCGCACGCCTTTGCCATCAGGTCATCCCCGCGCAGGCGGGGATCCAGCGCCTTTGCTCGTGCCTTTGCCGTTTGCTTTTTAGGAGCCCAACAGCAAGGCCCAAAAGCCAAAGTCCCTGGATCCCCGCCTACGCGGGGATGACGATCTGAAAGTCCTCTGCTTTTCTGATGGGTCTCTTTCCGGAAAGCGCTACACAACCAAGCGAGCCAGCATGAGCGAATCCAACGGCGCCCCCGAACCCTGTGACCTGTTGATCGAGGCCGGTTTCGTGGTCCCCGTGGAGCCGCATGCGGTGGTGCTGGAACAGCATGCCGTGGCGGTTCGCGACGGCGTGATCGTGGCAATCCTGCCCACGGCCCAGGCGCGTACGCGCTTTGCCCCGAAGCAGGCCGTACAGCGACCCGAGGCCGTATTGATCCCCGGCCTGGTCAACGCCCACACCCACAACCCGATGACGCTGCTGCGCGGCATCGCCGACGACCTGCCGCTCAAGGTCTGGCTGCAGCAGCACATCTGGCCGGTCGAAGGCGCGGTGATGGGACCGGAATTCATCGCCGATGGCATCACCCTGGCGATCGCCGAGATGCTCCGCGGCGGCACCACCTGCGTCAACGAGAACTACTTCTTTCCCGACGTGCAGGCGGCCACCTACAAGCACCATGGCTTCCGCGCGCGGATCGGCCTGCCGGTGATCGATTTCCCGACCGCCTGGGCCAGCAGCGACGACGAATACTTCGACCGCGCCGGCGAGGTCCACGACCAGTGGCGCGACGATCCGCTGATCGCCACCGCATTCGCACCGCACGCGCCATACACGGTCAACGACGCCAACTTCGAACGCGTGCGGATGCTGTCCGACCAATTGGACGTGCCGGTGCATCTGCATCTGCACGAGACCGCGCAGGAAGTGCAGCAGTCGCTGGACCAGTACGGCCAGCGCCCGATCGCGCGCCTGGACCGCATGGGTTTGATCAACGACCGCCTGATCGCCGTGCACATGACCCAGCTGACCGAGGCCGAGATCCACCTGTGCGCCGAACGTGGCGTGTCGGTGGTGCATTGCCCGGAATCGAACCTGAAGCTGGCGTCCGGTTTCTGCCCGGCCTGCGCGCTGGCCAGGGCCGGTGTGAACCTGGCCATCGGCACCGACGGCTGTGCTTCCAACAACGACCTGGACATGTTCAGCGAGACCCGCACCGCGGCGATCCTGTCCAAGGCCGTGGCCAACGACGCGGTGGCGCTGGACGCCTTCGCGGCGCTGCGGGCGGCCACCCTGGGCGGGGCCAAGGCGATCGGCTTCGATGCGCAGGTCGGCACCCTGGAAGTCGGCAAGCAGGCCGACATCGCCTGCGTGGACCTGTCGGCGCTGGAAACCCAGCCGCTGCACCATGTCGTCTCGCAGCTGGTCTACGCCACCGGCCGTCACCAGGTGACCGATGTCTGGATCGCCGGGCGCGCGCGCCTGGTCGATCGCCAGCCGGTCGGCATCGACATGGCCGGCGTGGTCGCCAACGCGCGCCAGTGGCGTCAGCGCATCGTCGGCCTGCATCCGGCCTGAGCTGCCTCACGCCAGACACCTGCGCGGCGATGGATCATCCTGTCTTTCCGGCTGCCGCGCTTTCAAGACCCGTTATGGAGTTGCCCATGTCCACCGCATCCGACCGCGCCGCGGCGCGCAATTTCGATCAGGCCGAACTGGACAAGTTCGGCGCGCTGGCCAACCGCTGGTGGGATCCGGACGGCCCGCAGAAGGCGCTGCACGCGCTCAACCCGGTGCGCCTGCAATACGTGTCCGCGCGCCTGCCGCTGGCCGGCAGGCGGGTGCTGGACGTGGGCTGCGGCGGCGGCCTGCTGAGTGAATCGCTGGCCGCCGCCGGCGCCAATGTCACCGCCATCGATCTGTCGCCGGAACTGCTGAAGGTGGCGCGCCTGCACAAGCTCGAATCCGGCGTGGAGGTCGACTACCGCGAAGTCGCGGTCGAAACCCTGGCCGAGGAAGCGCCGGAAAGCTTCGACGCCATCACATGCATGGAAATGCTCGAACACGTGCCGGATCCCGGCGCGATCATCGAAGCCTGCGCCAGGCTGCTCAAGCCCGGTGGCCAGCTGTTCCTGTCCACGCTCAACCGCACGCCGGCTGCGTTCGCGCTGGCCGTGGTCGGCGCCGAATACATCGCCAAGCTGTTGCCCAAGGGCACCCACAAGTACGCGGACTTCATCAAGCCGTCCGAACTGGCCTCGTGGGCACGCACGGCCAGGCTGCAGATGACCGACGTCAGCGGCCTGGTCTACGAGCCGTGGCGCGGCGCGGCGCGGCTGAGCCGTCGCACCGAGGTCAACTACCTGGCCTGCGCGATCAAGCCATAACGCCGTTACGCTTCATTCACGCCAGTTCCAAGCACAACCGCATGCCCGATCCGAAGTTTCCCGCTGTCGCCCTGTTCGATCTGGACGGCACCCTGCTGGACAGCGCGCCGGACATGGTCGCCACCGTCAACCGGATGCTGGCCAGTCGCGGACGTGCGCCGCTGCCGCTGGCCGAAGTCCGGCCGCATGTCTCCAAGGGCGCCCGTGCGATGTCCGGTGCGGCGTTCCCGGAGCTGTCCATCGCCGAGCGCGACGCGCTGGTGCCCGAGTTCCTGCGGCTCTATGCCGAGGAACTGGGCCGGCACGGCACCTTGTTCGATGGCGTTGACGCGCTGCTGACCGCGCTGGAAGCGGCCGGCAGCCGCTGGGGCATTGTCACCAACAAGCCGGAGTATCTGGCGCGCGCGCTGATGCCGCTGCTGGGCTGGGAAACGCGTTGCGCGGTACTGATCGGCGGCGACACGCTGGCGCAGCGCAAGCCGCATCCGCTGCCGCTGCAAGAAGCGGCGCGCCGGCTGGGTGCGTCCATCGACGACTGTGTGTACGTGGGCGACGACGAGCGCGACATCCAGTCCGCGCGCGCGGCCGGCATGCCATCGATCGCCGCCCTGTGGGGCTATCGCCTGGGTCACGACGATCCAATCTCGTGGCAGGCCGAGGTGATGCTGGAACAGCCAGCCGACCTGCTCGATCCGGCGCGCTGGCCGCAGCGCGGTGATGGGCCGTGAGCGATTCCACCGCGCTGGACAACTTCCTGGAAAAGTGGCGCAGCCGCTGGCCGGAATGGCAGCTTGTGCAGACCTTCGTGCCTGAGGCGCAGCGCGATATCGCCGTGGCCTGGTTCGCGCTGCTGCAGGAACTGGCCGACGCGATGAACATCGCCGGCGATCCGCTGCCGGCCGACGCCAAGCTGGCGTGGTGGGGCGAGGAACTGCGCGACTGGTCGCGGCGCCGTTCGCGTCATCCGCTGGGACGGGTGCTCGAACCGATCGATGCGCCGTGGGCCCCGCTCGCCGAAGCGCTGCCGGCCCTGTCGTTGATGCGTGCCCTGCCGCAGACGCCGGAGGCCGCGCTGCCGCTGGTAATGCCACTGGCCAATGCCATCGTCCAGGTCGAAGCCGGCCTGTTCCCCGGCGCACGCAGGCCCGTCAAGCTTGGCGCGCAGTCGGCGCAGCTGCTGTTCACCCGCTGGATGGAAGTGCCGCCCCATGCCGATGCGCCGCGCTGGCGCGACGCGCTGCTGGCGCACTGGCCACAGCAGGTCGGCGGTCCGCGTCCGCGTCGGATCCTGGCCTCGCTGATGCGCCTGCGCCTGCAGCACCTGCACGCGGACGGGCAGGGCAGCACGCCCACCAAGCCGCTGCGGCTGGTCTGGACCGCCTGGCGCGCCGCTGGTGGCGGCGATTGAGGCCGTATTCCGAATGGGAGCCCTGAAGGGGCGCGATAAAGCCTGTCGCGGCACGCAGCGCACCACGGGGCGGAGTAAGCGGACCCGCTTTTATAGAGCCGAGCTTGCTCGGCTGCCCTTCGGCCAGGACGCCAGGAAAGCCCCAGCGGAGCGAGCTTCGCTCTACAGGCCGATGCATCGCTTTTTGTAGAGCCGAGCTTGCTCGGCTGCTCTCCGGCCAGGACGCCAGGAAAGCCCCAGCGGAGCGAGCTCCGCTCTACAGGCCGAGGCGCCGCTCTTTGTAGAGCCGAGCTTGCTCGGCTGCTCTCCGGCCAGGACGCCAGAAAGCCCCAGCGGAGCAAGCTTCGCTCTACAGCTTGCGTTCCAGCACCAGCAACGGGTCGATCCGGGTATCGAACCAGTTCATGCCCCAATGCAGATGCGGCCCGGTCGCGCGTCCGGTCGCGCCGACCGCGGCGATCACCTGGCCCTGCTGCACGCGATCGCCGATTTTCACGTCGATGCGCGAGAGATGCAGGAAGTTGGAGCTGACCCCAAAGCCATGGTCCAGCACCAGCGTGCCGCCGGTCAGGTACAGGTCTGGCGCGGCAAAGGTCACCACGCCCGCTGCCGGTGCCTTGACCGGCGTACCGGTGGGCACGGCGATATCCATGCCCGAATGTCCGGCCGGTGAGGGCTGGCCGTTGTAGACGCGGGCATTGCCGAAGCGGCCGCTGATGCGGCCCTGCACCGGCCAGATGAAGGGCGTGGCGAAATCGGCGCGGTCGTCGTCGCGCGTGCGCACGGCAGTGACTTGCGCCTGCTCGCGTTCGATGCGCGCGGCAATCTCCGGTGGCGGACTGACGCTCTTGGGCGGCACGCCGTTGACGTGTTCGGTCGGCCAGTCACGTGCGGTTACCGCGATCTCGACGGTCTGCTCGGGCGCACCGGGTGCGGCGACCTGCACGCGCAGCGGGCCGGTCTCGTTGCGTCCCACGCCGAACACCACCGTGCCGTAGCCGCTGACCCGCAGCCTGCGGTTGCCGTAGCGCACCTGGCTGCCCGGCGCGACCTTGCCGAACACCAGCGCGCCCTGCGACACCGAAGTGGGGAACACCATGTTCGTGGACTGTGCCCGCGCCGCCTGCGGCATGCACAACGCCACACTCGCACCGCCGGCCAGGGCCAGCAGCGCGGCCAGGACAGCCGGTTTCAACGGTTGAATTCCAGGCGCATGCCGCGCGGGGTGCCGACCAGCTGCTCGCCGTTCCAGACCATGCGGCCGTTGACCCAGGTCGCGCCGATCTTGTGGTGGAAGGTGGTGCCTTCGAACGGCGACCAACCGCACTTGGACAGCACGTCCTCGCGCTGGACGGTGAATTCCTCGTCGTCCACCAGCACCAGGTCGGCCCAGTAGCCTTCGCGCAGGAAGCCGCGTTCCTTGACATCAAACAGCTGCGCCGGGGCGTGGGCGAATTTCTGCACGATCTGGGTGACCGGCATCTTCTTCTCGTGGACCAGCTCCAGCGCCGCCAGCAGCGCGTACTGCACCAGCGGCAGGCCGCCAGGCGCCTTGACGTAGTTGGTCTGTGATTTTTCGTCCAGCGTGTGCGGGGCATGGTCGGTGGCCAGCACGTCGATCACGTTCTCGGCCACGGCCTTGATCAAGGCGATCCGGTCGGCCGGGTCCTTGATAGCCGGGTTGCACTTGATGAAATTGCCAAGGCGCGCGTAATCGGCGCGGTCGAAACGCAGGAAATGGATGCAGGTCTCGGCGGTGATCTGCTTGAGGCGCTTGCCGTCCTTGTCCACCAGCGGGCCAGGCTTGAATAGCGCCAGCTCGTCGGCGGTGGAGATGTGCAGCACATGCAGGCGGGTGCCGTGCTTGCTCGCCAGCGACAGGGCCAGGCGCGTGGACTTGATGCAGGCCTCGCGCGAGCGGATGTCGGGATGGAACTCCACCGGAATGTCGTCGCCGTACTGCTCCCGGTATTTCTCCAGGTTGGCGTTGATCATCGGCGTGTCTTCGCAGTGCGTGATGATCGGCACCGGCGTGTCGCGGAAGATCGCATCGAGCGTTTCGGGGTTGTCCACCAGCATGTTGCCGGTCGAGGCACCCATGAACACCTTGACCCCCGGCGTGGCCCTGGGATCGGTGCGCTGGATGTCGGCCAGGTTGTCGTTGCTGGCGCCCATGTAGAAGCCATGGTTGCCCCAGGCGCGGCCAGCCGCGAGGGCGTACTTGGCTTCCAGCGCCTGCGCATTGAGCGTGGGCGGATTGGTATTGGGCATGTCCATGAACGTGGTCAGCCCGCCGGCTACGGCCGCGGCCGATTCGGTGGCGATATCACCCTTGTGGGTCAGGCCGGGCTCGCGGAAGTGGACCTGGTCGTCGATCATCCCGGGCAGCAGCCAGCGGCCGCCGGCCTCGATCACGGTGTCGCCGGCCGAAGGTGTGATCTGTGCGGCAATCTTGGTGATGCGGCCGTTTTCGAAACGCAGGTCACCAGTGGTCTGGCGACCTTCGTTGACCAGACGGGCGTTGACGATCACGGTGGCGGGCATCGGCAGTTTCCTTCGGACGAAGATGAATGGGAGGCATCGGGGACGGGATCGTAGCCGCCGGGGTGGAACGGATGGCAGCGGCCCAGTCGGCGGGTGGCCATCCAGCCGCCGCGCAGCACGCCGAAACGTGCGATGGCGTCCATCGCATACACCGAGCAGCTGGGCTCGAACCGGCAGCGTGGCCCCAGCAATGGGCTGATGAAGCGCTTGTAGCCGCGCAATAAGACAATGAGTCCGCGCTGGAGCATGGCCCGATGATAAGCGATGCATCGTCCTACGTGGTTGCCCCCCCTGCCTGGGTGAGCTATAAAGGCCCGCTTTTCCCGGCCCGGGAATCATCAAGGACGCTGTTCGTGGCAGCCAAGAAACCCGCAAAACCGGCCGTCAAGGCCGCCAAGTCGCCCGCCGTTGCGAAGAAAACGCCCGTTGCCAAGGCTCCGGCCAAGAAGGCACCGGCGAAGAAGGCCGCGCCTGCGGCCGCCAAGAAACCGGCAGCCGCCAAGACCGCGCCTGCGAAAAAGACCACGCGCACCGCCACGGCCGCCAAGACGACCGCGGCGGTGAAAAAGCCGACGCCCGCGCCAGCCAAGAAGGTCGCAGCAGGGAAGCCTGCGCCCAAGACCGTACCGAAGCCGGTCGCCAAGACCGCTCCGGCCAAATCCGCTCCTGCCAAGGCCGCCGGCCGCAGCGAGGCCCCTGCGGTGAAGACCGTCGCCACGCCTGCGCCTGTAGCGTCTGCTGCCAAAGCCGCTCCTGCAAAGAATACTGTGCCCGCTTCCAAGACCCCCTCGAAAACCGAAAAGCCTGCCACCCCGGCCAAGCCCGCTGCACCGCGCGTCACCGGCAAAATCGCCGTGGCCGTCGCTGCCCGCACGCCCGAGCCGACGCCCAAGTCCAAGATCCGCAAGGTCGAATACACCATCGACGAGGCCACCGGCCGCCCGCAGGTGCCAGCCGGCTACAAGCCCAAGGCCGACGAGGAGTACATGAGCCCGCTGCAGCTGGAGTATTTCCGCCAGCGCCTGCTCAGCTGGCGCGCCGACCTGGTGGAGGAATCCAAGCAGACCATCGAGAACCTCAAGGACGAAGTGCGCGACGTCGGCGACGAAGCCGAGCGCGCCACCCGCGAGACCGAGAACTCGCTGGAACTGCGCACCCGCGACCGTTACCGCAAGCTGATCGGCAAGATCGACAGCACCCTCAAGCGCCTGGATGCCGGCGATTACGGCTACTGCGTGGACACCGGCGAAGAGATCGGCCTGGAGCGCCTGGAGGCGCGCCTGACCGCCGAACGCACCCTGGATGCCCAGGAGCGTTGGGAACACCTGCAGAAGCAGCAGGGCGACTGATCTCGCGGTTTTGCGCAGCCCATGAAAACCCCCGCCTGATGCGGGGTTTTTCTTTCCTGAAAATCAGCGATCCGGCCAACCAGTCCGGATCGTAATCCCGCCGCGTAGCCCGGATAAGCGCAGCACACCGGGGGGAGGCTTTACCGGGAAGTCCCCTCCCGGGTGCGGCCTGCGGCCTTACCCGGGCTATGCCGCTGGGTGTCGGGAGGAGGGGGTTTATAGGGCGCCGTCCCGGCCGTTCGGCCCGCCCTGCGCCTGCCTTGTGTTTGGAGCGGCCTGCGGCATCAGTCCGGATCGTAATCCAGGTTCGAGGCCAGCCAGCGCTCGACCTGGGCCAGTTCCGCGCCCTTGCGCTTGGCGTAGTCGGCGGCCTGTTCCTTGGAGACGCGGCCGACCACGAAATACTGTGATTTGGGGTGGCTGAAGTAATAGCCCGACACCGCCGCGGTGGGCAGCATGGCGAAGCTCTCGGTCAGCGACATTCCGGCATTGCTCGGCGCATCCAGCAGCTGGAACAGCAGGCCCTTCTCGCTGTGCTCGGGGCAGGCCGGATAGCCGGGGGCAGGTCGGATGCCGCGGTATTGCTCGGCGATCAGGGCTTCGTTGTCGAGCGTTTCATCTGCGTCGTAGCCCCAGAACTCGGTGCGCACGCGCTGGTGCAGGCGTTCGGCCATGGCTTCGGCCAGGCGGTCGGCCAGGGCCTTGAGCAGAATGGCGTTGTAATCGTCGTGGGCGGCCTCGAAGCGGGCCACGTGCGGATCGATGCCGATGCCAGCGGTGACCGCGAAGGCGCCGATCCAGTCCTGCTTGCCGCTGTCCCTGGGCGCGATGAAGTCGGCCAGGCAGAAATCCGGCCGGTCGACCGGCTTGTCCACCTGTTGGCGCAGGAAGTGCAGCGTGGCTTTTTGCCCCTCTCCCTCCGGGAGAGGGGTTGGGGTGAGGGTTCGGCCGTTCCGCAATGGGTTGATTGCCCCTGGCTCCGTCGTACCCTCATCCGCCCCCGGATCAGGTCCGGGGCTGGCTCTTCGGGCACCTTCTCCCACAGGGAGAAGGGAAACCTCCACATCGTCGCCCACGCTGTTGGCCGGCCACAGGCCGAACACCGCCTTGGCGGTCAGCCATTGCTCCTCGACGATCTGCCTGAGCATCGCCTGGGCATCGGCGAACAGCTCGCTGGCCTGGGTGCCGACCACTTCATCGGTCAGGATCGCCGGATACTTGCCGGCCAGTTCCCAGGCCTGGAAGAACGGAGTCCAGTCGATCAGCTCCATCAGCTCGGCCAACGGATAGTCGTCGAACACCGTGATGCCGGGTGTGTTGGGCGTCGGCGGGGTGTAGTTGTCCCAATCGCCGTCGAATTTCTGCGCGCGCGCCTTGGCCAGCGAGACCAGGCGCTTGGCGTCGCCGCGGTTCCTGTGGCGCTGGCGGATCTCGGCGTAGTCGGCATCGTTGGCTGCGACGAATGCGGCGCGCATGTCGCGCGAGATCAGTGACTGGGCCACGCCGACCGCACGCGAGGCATCCTTCACCCACACCGTGGGCGCGGCGTAGTGCGGGTCGATCTTCAAGGCGGTGTGCGCGCGCGAGGTGGTCGCGCCGCCGATCATCAGCGGCATCTCGAAACCCTGGCGCTGCATTTCGCGCGCCACGTGGGTCATTTCTTCCAGTGACGGGGTGATCAGCCCGGACAGGCCGATGATGTCGGCATTCTCGGCGCGGGCGCGATCCAGGATGGTCTGGGTCGGCACCATCACGCCAAGGTCGACCACGTCGAAGTTGTTGCAGGCCAGGACCACGCCGACGATGTTCTTGCCGATGTCGTGCACGTCGCCCTTGACCGTGGCCATGATGATCTTGCCGTTGGACTTGGCGACATCGCCGGTGCGCAGCTTTTCCTCTTCGATGAAGGGCAGCAGGTAGGCCACGGCCTTCTTCATCACCCGCGCGGACTTGACCACCTGCGGCAGGAACATCTTGCCGGCACCGAACAGGTCACCGACCACGTTCATGCCGTCCATCAGCGGGCCTTCGATCACGTCCAGTGGACGGACCGCCTCGGCGCGCGCTTCCTCGGTGTCGGTTTCGACGAACGCATCGATGCCGTGGACCAGCGCGTGGGTCAGGCGCTCGCGCACGCCGCGACCGCGCCATTCCAGGTCCTCGACCTTCTTTTCGCCCTTCTTGCCCTTGTAGCGCTCGGCGATTTCCAGCAGCCGCTCAGTGCCGTCCTTGCGGCGGTTGAGGATCACATCCTCCACCCGCTCGCGCAGTTCCGGGTCCAGCTGGTCGTAGATCGGCAGAGCGCCGGCGTTGACGATGCCCATGTCCATGCCGGCGGCGATGGCGTGGTACAGGAACACCGAGTGGATCGCCGCGCGCACGGTCTCGTTGCCGCGGAAGGAGAACGACACGTTCGACACGCCGCCGGACACGTGGCAGTGCGGCAGGGTCCGCTTGATGATGCGGGTGGCCTCGATGAAGTCCACGGCATAGTTGTCGTGTTCCTCGATGCCGGTGGCCACGGCGAAGATGTTGGGGTCGAAGATGATGTCTTCGGGCGGGAAGTCCAGCTGGTCCACCAGCAGCCGGTAGGCGCGCGTGCAGATCTCGACCTTGCGCGCGCAGGTGTCGGCCTGGCCGGTTTCGTCGAAGGCCATGACCACCGCGGCGGCGCCGTAGCGGCGGACTTTCAGCGCGTGTTCGATGAAGGCTGCTTCGCCTTCCTTCAGCGAGATCGAATTGACCACGCCCTTGCCCTGCAGGCACTGCAGGCCGGCCTCGATCACCGACCACTTGGACGAGTCCACCATCACCGGGATGCGGGCGATGTCCGGTTCGGACATGATCAGGTTGAGGTAGCGGACCATCGCCTTTTCCGAATCGATCAGGCCCTCGTCCATGTTGACGTCGAGGATCTGGGCGCCGCTATCGACCTGCTGGCGCGCGACTTCGACCGCTTCCTCGTAGCGCTCTTCCTTGATCAGCTTGCGGAACTGCGCGCTGCCGGTGACGTTGGTGCGTTCGCCGACGTTGACGAACAGCAACTCGGGAGTGATGACCAGCGGCTCAAGTCCGGACAGGCGGGTGTAGCGGGGCGAAGACGTCATACGGCGACCAGGATCAGGTGGCGAAGCAGCGGAATATCGAAGGGATCAGGCAGCCTGTGCCATGCGTTGCGGAAGCGCACGCGGCGCAATGCCGGCAACGGCTTCGGCAATGGCGCGGATGTGGTCGGGCGAGGTGCCGCAGCAGCCGCCGACCAGGTTGAGCAGGCCGGCGGTGGCGAATTCGTGCAGTGTCTGCGCCATTTCCTCCGGCGTTTCGTCGTACTCGCCGAAGGCATTGGGCAGGCCGGCGTTGGGATGCGCGCTGACGTAGCAGTCGGCGACGGTGGAGAGCGTCTCCACGTGCGGACGCAGGTCTTTGGCCCCCAGGGCGCAGTTGAGCCCGATCGACAGCGGCCTGGCGTGCATCAGCGAGGTGTAGAAGGCCTCGGCGGTCTGCCCGGACAGGGTGCGGCCGGAGGCATCGGTGATCGTGCCGGAGATCATCACCGGCAGGCGCGCGCCGCGCGCGTCGAAGGCTTCTTCCACCGCGAACAGCGCGGCCTTGGCGTTGAGCGTGTCGAAAATGGTCTCGACCATGAGGGTGTCGGCGCCGCCATCGATCAGGCCGTCGACTGCCTCGCGATAGGTCACGCGCAGCGCGTCGAAGCTGGTGTTGCGGAAACCCGGGTCGTTGACGTCCGGACTGATCGAGGCGGTGCGGCTGGTGGGCCCCAGCACGCCGATCACGAAACGCGGCTTGTCAGGGGTCTTCAGCTCGATGGCGTCACAGCATTCGCGGGCGATGCGCGCGCCTTCCCTGTTGAGTTCGTAGACCAGGTGCTCCAGGTGGTAGTCGGCCTGGCTGACCGAGGTCGCATTGAAGGTATTGGTCTCCAGCAGGTCGGCGCCGGCTTCCAGGTAGGCGGTGTGCACGCCGGCGATCACCTGCGGGTTGCTGAGCAGCAGCAGGTCGTTGTTGCCCTTGAGGTCATGGCCGTGATCGCAGCCCGGGCCGTGCACATGGCCATCGACGGCATGCTGGCTGTCGAAGCCGGCCGCGAAGCGCTCGCCGCGATAGTCCGCTTCCTCCAGGCGATGGCGCTGGATCATGGTGCCCATGGCGCCATCGATGATCAGGATGCGCTTGGCCAGCGCGTCCAGCAGCAGCTGGGCGCGCGCCGGATTGAGCCAGGGCAAGGTCTGGTTGGTCGTGGTCATGGCAGAGTCCTCACGGTTTGATGCCGGTCAGCGACAGCACTTCGAAGTGCGGCGGACGGCGTTCGCGGGTGACGGTGTGCAGGTTGGTGGCGGTCAGGCCGGCAGCTTCAGTGAAGGCGGCCAGCTCGGTGTCGGTGAAGCCCAGGTTGACGTGGCCGTAGGCCTGGACCACCGGCTGGTGCTCGTGCCTTGCCAGGGAGCTGATCAGCACCTTGCCGCCCGGGCGCAGTACGCGCGCGGCTTCGGCCACGGCGCGGGCCGGATCGGTGGAATAGGTCAGCGCATGCATCAGCACGACCAGGTCGAAGCTGGCGTCGTCGAAGGGCAGGGCATGCATGTCGCCTTCGCGGACTTCCACGTTGGGGAAGCGGCGCAGGCGTTCGCCCGCGGCGGCGACCACGCGCGAGCTGGTATCCACGCACACGTAGCGGTTGGAATGGGGCGAGAGCAGTTCGGCCAGCACGCCGTCACCGGAGGCGATGTCCAGCACGTCGCGGGTTTCCAGCAGCGGCAGCGCGGTGCGGGCCAGGGCTTCCCAGGTGCGGCCCGGCGAGTAATGGCGCTCCATGTCGCCGGCGACGGTGTCGGCCCAGTTCTGGGTCGCCGCCCGCGCGGCCAGCACCTCGGCCACGCGTTCGGCGTCCTGGCGCAGCAGCGGGTCGTCGCTGCCCGCGTGCAGGCTGCGCCACAGGTCGCGCTGGGCCGGATCCAGATTGTCCTCGTCGAAGCGGTAGTAGGCCGACACGCCGGCGCGTCGGTCGCGGACCAGACCGGCATCCTTGAGCTTGGCCAGGTGGGTGGACACACGCGGCTGGGCCAGGCGGGTAATCGCTGACAGTTCGGCCACGGTCAGTTCCTCGCCGGCCAGCAGGGCGAGCAGGCGGACACGGGTGGCGTCGGCGAAGACCTTCAGGCGCGCCGACCAGGCTTCCAGATCCATGATCCATCTCTATATCGCGATGGGGAGATATTCTGACGGCGAAGCCAATCCCGGTCAATTCCATACGCAGCCGCATGGTGCGACGCTACAATCGCCCGATCGCATCTTTGAGAGGGAAGACCGTGGATTTCGGATATACCGACGAGCAGCTGATGATCCAGGATGTGGCCCGCCGGATCGCGCAGGAAAGGATCGCGCCCAGCGCCGAGCATTTCGACAGGACCGGCGAGTTCCCGCTGGAGAACATCCAGCTGCTGGGCGAGAACGGCCTGATGGGGATCGAGGTCCCTGAGGAATACGGCGGCGCCGGCATGGACCCGATCAGCTACGTGCTGGCGATGATCGAAGTGGCCGCCGGCGACGCCGCGCACTCGACCATCATGTCGGTCAACAACTCACTGTACTGCTCGGGATTGCTGAAGTTCGCCACCGAGGAGCAGAAGCAGCTGTATGTACGGGCCATCGCCGATGGCAGCCAGATCGGCGCCTTCGCCCTGACCGAGCCGCAGTCCGGTTCCGATGCCACGGCCATGCGTTGCCGCGCGGTCAGGCAGGACGACGGCAGCTTCGTCATCAACGGCAAGAAGAGCTGGATCACCTCCGGCCCGGTCGCCAAGTACATCGTGCTGTTCGCGATGACCGCGCCGGACAAGGGGGCCAAGGGCATCACTGCCTTCATCATCGACACCGACAAGCCCGGTTTCCACCGCGGCAAGACCGAGCCGAAGCTGGGCATCCGCGCCTCGGCCACCTGCGAAATCGAATTTGCCGACTACGTGGCCCAGCCGGCCGAGGTGGTCGGCAGCGAGGGCGAAGGCTTCAAGATCGCCATGGGCGTGCTCGACGCCGGCCGCATCGGCATCGCCTCGCAGGCGATCGGCATTGCCCGCGCGGCCTACGAGAAGACCATCGAGTACGTGAAGGAGCGCAAGGCCTTCGGCGCGCCGATCGGCACCTTCCAGATGACCCAGGCCAAGATCGCCGACATGAAGTGCAAGCTGGACGCATCGCTGATGCTCACCCTGCGCGCGGCCTGGCTCAAAGGGCAGGGCAGGAAGTTCAGCAGCGAGGCGGCCATCGCCAAGCTCACCGCCTCCGAAGCGGCGATGTGGATCACCCACCAGGCCGTGCAGATCCACGGCGGCATGGGCTATTCCAAGGAAATGCCGCTGGAGCGCTACTTCCGTGACGCCAAGATCACCGAGATCTACGAAGGCACGAGTGAGATTCAACGCCTGGTCATCGCGCGCAGCGAGACCGGCCTGCGCTGAGTTCGCCGCCACACTCCTCCAGCACGTCGCCTGGCCGCGACGTTCGCTGGAACGTTCAACCGCGATAACAGGATCACCCATATCCATGAAGGCACTTCCGAGATCCGGCGCCTGGTAATCGCACGGGCGGTGACTGGATTGCGCTGAAGCCTCACCGCATCAGCACGTCGTCCAACGACGACGTTCGCGATATCCGACGCGTGGGCGCCTGTGGGTGAGACACCACAAAAAAAGCCCCGGCAATGCCGGGGCTTCTGCATGGGCGCAGGTGACGCGTCAGCGCCCGTTTTCCGGCGGCGGTGGCAGCGCCAGCGTTTGCTCCTGGTCTTCGCCCTCGCCGTCCTGGTGTGTTTCCAGGTATTCCTTCGACGGCTCGTCCATCTTGTCGCCCAGCAGGCGGCGGACCACGATGAAGAAGATCGGGATCAGCAGCAGGCCCAGGAACGTGGCGAAGACCATGCCGCCGATCACGCCGGTGGAGATGGCGTGGCGGGCGTTGGCGCCGGCGCCGCTGGAGATGGCCATCGGCGTCACGCCCATGATGAAGGCGAACGAGGTCATCAGGATCGGACGCAGACGCAAGTGGGCCGCGTTGACGATGGCGTCGTGCAGCGTCTTGCCTTGCGCGCGTTCCATCACCGCGAACTCCACGATCAGGATCGCGTTCTTCGCCGCCAGGCCGATCACGGTGATCAGGCCGATCTGGAAGAAGATATCGTTGGACAGGCCGCGCAGCATGGTGAATACCACCGCGCCCAGGCCACCCAGCGGCACCACCAGCAACACCGAGACCGGGATCGACCAGCTTTCATACAGCGCGGCCAGGCACAGGAACACCACCACCAGCGACAGCACCAGCAGCAGGGTCTGGCTGTTGCCCGCCAGGATTTCCTGGTAGCTCATGCCGGCCCAGTCATAGCCGAAGCCTGCCGGCAGCTTGTCGTTGACGATGCCTTCCATGGTGGTCATGGCCTGGCCCGACGAACTCCCCGGGGCCGGTGCGCCATTGATGTTCACCGCCGAATAGCCGTTGTAGCGGGCCAGCGACGGCGGCAACGACGCCCAATTGGTGGACACCACGTTGCTGAGCGGGATCATCGCCGCATTGCCGTTGGCATCGGTCTCGGTGCTGCTGGGCACGTAGAACTGTCCCAGCGACTCCGGACCGGTACGGAACGGCGCATCGGCACGCATGTTTACGCGCTTGATGCGGCCGCCGTAGAAAAAGTCATTGACGTACACCGGGGCCAGCATCAGCTGGATCGAGGTGTAGATGTCGCTGACCGACAGGCCCATCGACTGCGCCTGCACGCGGTCTACTTTGAGCTGCAGCTGTGGGGCGTTTTCCAGCGTGTTGGGGCGCACCTGCATCAGGCTCTTGTCCTGCGCGGCGATCCCCAGCAGCTGGTTACGTGCCGCCATCAGCGCATCAGCGCCCGCGCCGGTACGGTCCTGCAGCCACATGTCGAAGCCGCCGAACTGGCCCAGACCCTGGATGGTCGGAAGATTGACCACGAAGATCTGGGCGCCCTTGACCTGCTGCATCGCGCCGTTGGCCTGGCCGATGAACTGGGCGATGCCGCCCTTGCGGTCTTCCCATGGCTTGAGCTTGATGAAGGCCATGCCGACGTTTTCGCCCTGGCCCAGGAAGCTGAAGCCAGAGATCTGCAGCACGCCCTGGAAACCATCGATCTTGCTGAGGATGCCGCGGATCTGATCGAAGGTTTCGTTGGTCTTCTGCAGCGGCGTACCCGGCGGCGCCTGGACGATGGCCAGCGCGTAGCCCTGGTCTTCTTCCGGGATGAAGCTGGTCGGCAACCGGCTGAACAGGAAGCCGGTCAACACCAGCAGCACCGCGAACAACATCATCCAGCGCGGTGCATGGCGCACCTGGCGGCCGATGGTGCCGACATAGGTGCGCTCGACCTTGCCGTAGTACTTCTCGAACGTGCGGAAGACGATGTTCTTCGGCCGCTCGTGGCTGTCGTGCGCGTGCTGCTTGAGGAAGCTGGCGCACAGCGACGGGGTAAATCCCAGCGCCAGGAACGCCGAGAAGCCCATCGAGATGGCGATGGTCAGCGCGAACTGCTTGTAGATCTCGCCCGAGGCGCCGCCCTGCAGCGCCGACGGGATGAACACCGCCGCCAGGACCACGGTGATGGCGATCACCGCGCCGGTGATCTGTTCCATCGCCTTGATCGTGGCCTCCCGCGGCGGGAGCTTTTCCTCGGCCATGATGCGCTCGACGTTCTCGATCACCACGATCGCGTCATCGACCACGATGCCGATCGCCAGCACCAGCGCGAACATGGTCAGCTGGTTGATGGTGAAGCCGATCGCATACAGACCGGCGAACGTGCCCAGCAGCGCCACCGGGATGACCAGGGTGGGGATGATCGTCGCGCGGAAGTTCTGCAGGAAGATCAGCATCACCAGGAACACCAGGATGATGGCCTCGATCAGCGTGTGGACCACTTCCTCGATCGAGATGGTGACGAAGGTGGTGGTCTCGTACGGCTTGAACCAGGTGACGCCCGACGGGAAGCTGGCCGCCAGGTCGTCCATCTTCGCGGTCACCGCTTCGGCCACGGTCAGCGCATTGGCACCTGGCAGCAGTTGGATCGCGAAGGCGCCCATCGGCTTGCCGTCGTACTTGGTATCGAAGCCATAGTTCTGGGCACCGAAGGCCACCCGGGCCACATCCTTAAGGCGCACGGTGGCGCCGTCGGCGTCGGCGCGCAGGATGATGTTCTCGAACTGCTCGGGCTGGGTAAAGCGCCCTTCGGCCGCGACAGTGACCTGGAACGACTGCCCCTGCGGCGCCGGATCCGAACCGAGCGAGCCAGCGGCGAACTGGACGTTCTGCGCCTGGATCGCCGTCAGCACCTGGGTGGCCGACATGTTGTAGCCCTGCAGCTTGCCCGCATCGAGCCAGATGTTCATGGCGTACTCGGAGCCGAACTGCTGGGTGCTGCCCACGCCGGGCACGCGCGAGATCTGTTCCAGCACGCGCGAGGCGATGATGTCGTTGAGCTGGTTGCGGTCGATCGAGGGATTGTCCGAGCGTACGCCCACGACCATCAGGAAGCCGGCGTTGGCCTTGGCCACCACCACGCCCTGGGAGACCACTTCACTTGGCAGGCGCGGCTGCGCCAGCGAGACCTTGTTCTGCACCTGGACCTGCGCGATGTCCGCGTTGGTGCCGGTCTGGAAGGTCAGGGTGATGGTCGAACGGCCCGATGAACTGGAGGTCGAACTGAAGTACAGCAGATTGTCGATACCGGTCAGCTGCTGCTCGATCACCTGGGTGACGGAACGTTCGGCCGTGTCCGCGCTCGCGCCGGGATAGGTCGCGTTCACCGTGATCTGCGGCGGGGCGACATTGGGATAGGACTCGATGCCGAGGTTGAGGATCGCGATCACGCCGGTGAGCGAGATCAGGATCGCCACAACCCAGGCAAAGACCGGGTGGTTGATGAAGAACTTGGGCATGGGGGATGTTCCTTACTTGGCCTGGCCCGAGGCCGGCTGCTGGGCGTCATCGCCCTTCGCGTCGGGCGCCGGCGCATCGCCTGCGGGCTTGTCACCCTGGGCCGCATCGGCCGCGGCCGGCGGCTGGCCGCCCGCACCGCCCTGTTGCTGCTGGGCCTGGGCCTGCTCGTAAGGGACGGCCTTGACCTGTCCGCCTTCCTTGGCCTTCTGCAGGCCCGCAGCGATCACCTGGTCGCCGGCCTGCAGGCCGGCGGTGATGATCCACTTGTTGTCGATCGCGTTGCTTTCCATCTGCACGTCCTTGCGGGAGACCTTGCCGTCGGCGGCCACGACCATGGCGTAGGCGCCGTTGGTGTCGCGCTGGATGGCGCCCTGCGGGACCAGGAATACGTTGCTGCGCGTGCCCAGGTTGGCTTCCACGGTGACGAAGCTGCCGGGCAGCAGCGCCTTCTGCGGATTGGGCAGGGTGGCGCGCAGCGACACCGCGCCGGTGGCCTGGTCGACGACCACATCGGAGAAGTCCAGGGTGCCAGCCTGGTCGTAGACCTGGCCATTGTTGAGCAGCACCTTGACCGCGGTGTCCTTGGTGTCGGACAGGCTGACGCTGCCCTGGCCCTGCGCCTGGCGCAGCGCCTGCAGCTCGTTGGAGCTCATGGTGAAGTTGATGTACAGCGGATCGATCTGGTCGACCGTGGTCAGCAGGGTGACATCGCCCGATCCGACCAGCGCGCCTTCGGTGACCCGCTGCTTGCCGGCGCGCCCGGAGATCGGCGCGACCACGTTGGCGTAGCCCAGGTTGATCTGGGCATTGGTCACCGCGGCCTTGGCCTGCTGCAGCGAAGCAGCCGCGCTGCGTTCGACGGCCTGGGCATCGTCCAGGTCCGACTGCGAGACGTACTTCTGCGGCGCCAGCTGGCGCGCGCGTTCGGCAGCGACATGGGCGTTGGTATAGGTAGCCTGGGCCGAGGCCTGCTGGCCCTGGGCCGAGCTCAGATCGGCCTGCAGCGGTGCCGGGTCGATCTTGAACAGCACCTGGCCTTCCTTGACGTCGGTGCCTTCGTCATAGACGCGCTTGAGTAGCACGCCGGGGACGCGGGCCCGTACGTCGGCGCTGCGCACCGGCGCCAGGCGGCCGCTCAGGTCGCGGGTCAGCGGGACGCTGGTCGGCTGGACGTTGATCACGCCCACTTCCGGCGGCGGCGGCGCCTGCTGTTCTTCCTTCTTGCAGGCGGCCAGAGCCAGCACGATGGCGGAGCTGAGCAGGAGCGAGCGGGTTGAGGCGGTCATGGGGAGGGAGCTCCGGAAAACATGGGGTGGTGAAGGAATTTCAACGGAAAGCGAAAGCGGCTTCAGCAATTGGCTGCACCGGGCGTCGGCGCATAGGCGCGGAGAAACGTGTCGACGGCGAGCTCGGCCCAGGCGCGCTGGGCGGCCGGCGTGCGTTGCGGCATGGCAAAACGCTGCCGTTCCAGATCCAGGCCGACCATCATGCCCAGCAGCATCTCGGCCGCCACGTGCGGTTGGTCATGCCTGAGGCAGCCGGCTTCCATGGCCAGCGACAGCCAGGCGGTCAGACGTGACAGCAGCGCCTGGGCGCCATCGCGCCAGATCGCCTGCGCCTCGTCCGGAAATTGTGGCGATTCGGCACTGAAGAGCCTGCAGCTGGCCACCACGTCGGGAGCGGACAGGCGCTCCAGATGCTCGATGGCGAAGGCCAGCAGCGGCTCGCGCACCTGGCCGTTGAAGGCTTCAAGACGCGAGGTGGTCATTTCCAGGTGCTCGTGCATCAGGTCGTGCAGCAGCGCGTGCTTGCTGCCGAACTGCGCATACAGCGTCTGCTTGGAACAACCCGCACGCTGGGCGACCGCCTCCATGCTCACGCGAAAACCCTGCTCGGCCATCAGCGCGCGCACCGCGTCGAGTACCCGCTGACGACGTTCAGCGGTGCTGGTGGTGGAGTCGGGATAGGCCATCGGGGCTGGACTATACCGTCCAGTTTAGAATTTGAATAGCCTCAGGAACCCGTGCGCACAGGCTTTTGCAGAGGCCGTGTCGAGGAGGCATGAGGAAAAACCGACGTCGAACAGACGCTGCCGGATCGGCATCGATCGATCAGCGCCGGCGCACGTGGGTGCCCGTGCCGGCCGATCGCAAGCATGACGACCGGCCGAATCGTGATGCCGCGCAGCAAGGTTGTCATGGGGCGCGGGCATACAATGGCCAATTACCTTCAACCGTGTGACTGCGACTGTATGAGCACCACTGGCACCAGCAGGCCTGGCGACAAATCCGCTTCCACTTCCAAGGCCAGAAAGGCCGTCACGACAGGGTCGAAAAAAGAGACCGGCAAGGGCGTCAAGCCCGCAGCCAGCCTGCGCGCCAGCCAGGCCGTGGCCAGGGCGGCCCCCAAGGCTGCCGCGGCGCTGGCGGCGTTCTCGCTGCAGCCCATCCACGATGCGTTGAAGTCGCGGCTTCCTGCCGCCAAGCGCGAACAGGCCCAGGTCTTCGCCGAGGCCTTCTACCGCCGCATGGAGCAGGACGAATATCCGCATCACAGCCCCGAGGGCTGGGCGGCGATGGCTGTGGACATGCTGGAATTTGCCCGTGTGCGCAAGCCGGGCAGGGCCAACGTGCGCGTGTTCAATGCCAGCCTGAAGGTCAATGGCTGGGAGTCGCCGCATTCGGTGCTGCAGATCGTCAATGACGACATGCCGTTCCTGGTCGATTCGGTGAGCATGGCCCTGGCCGCCATGGGCGTGGGCGTGCACGTGCTGGGCCATCCGGTGGTGCGCTTCGAGCGCGACAAGGCCGGCAAGATCACCAACGTGGGCGAGGGCAAGGCCGAGTCGCTGATGATGCTGGAAATCGACCGCCAGCCGGCCGAGGCGATGCCGCGCATCGCCGCGCAGGTGGCGCAGGTGCTGGATGAAGTGCGCCAGATCGTGCGTGACTGGGGCGCGATGCGCGAAAAGATGCTCGAAGTGTCCGAAGACCTGGCCACACGCCGGATGCCGGTCAGCGATGCGGTGCGCAGCGAGACCCAGGAGTTCCTGCGCTGGGCGGCGGCCGACCATTTCACCTTCTTCGGCTACCGCGAGTACCGCGTGCAGAAGCAGGGCGGCGAAGGCGTGCTGGTGCCGCTGGAAGACACCAGTCTGGGGATGCTGCGCGACCATGCCTCGGGCAAGCCGCGTCCGGTGCGCCTGCTGGCCGCCAACCTGCTCAACGAGGCGGGCGAGGCCGAGGCCATGATCCTGACCAAGACCAATGCGCGCGCCACCGTGCACCGCAAGGGCTACATGGACTACATCGGCGTGTTGTCCTTCGACGCCAATGGCCGGATCACCGGCGAGCAGCGCTTCCTGGGCCTGTTCACCTCAAGCGCCTACAACCGCCGCCCGTGGGAGATCCCGCTGGTGCGCGAGCGCCACGAGCACGTGATGCGCCAGTCCGGGCTGTCGCCCAACAGCCACAGCGGCAAGGCGCTGCGCCACATCCTGGAAACCCTGCCGCGCGAGGAGCTGTTCCAGTCCACGCAGGACGAACTGGCCCGTACCGCGATGGGCATTCTGGGCCTGCAGGAGCGCGTGCGCAGCAAGCTGTTCCTGCGCCGCGACCGCTACGGCCGCTTCTGGTCGGCGCTGGTGTACATCCCGCGCGACCGCTTCAACACCGAGCTGCGCCTGCGCATCGAGGCGCTGATGAAGGAAGCCCTGCACGGCGAAGCGGTGGACACCACCGTGCAGCTGGGCGAGTCGCCGCTAGCGCAGCTGCACCTGACCGTGCGCCCGCGTCCGGGCGAGGAGATCAGCGTTGACGCGGCCGAGCTGGAAATCCGCCTGACCCGCCTGCTGCGCAACTGGCAGGATGACCTGCGCGAAGTGCTGATCAACCGCCACGGCGAAGGCCGCGGCCTGGGCCTGGCGTCCAGCTACGGCCGCGCGTTGCCGCAGAACTACATCGAGAACGTGTCGGTCCAGCTGGCTGCCGATGACGTCGAGCGCCTGGCTTCGCTGGAAGGTCCATCCGATCTTCGCCTGAGCCTGTACCGTTCCAGCCTGCACCGCGCCGGCGAAGGCGCGCTGCGCCTGAACCTCTATCGCCAGGGCCAGGACATCCCGCTGTCCGATGCGCTGCCGCTGATGGAGAACATGGGCCTGCGCGTGATCTCCGAGCATCCCTTCCGCCTGGATTTGGATGGCACGGTGTCCTACATCCAGGAATTCGAAGTCGAGCCAGCCATCGGCGCCATCGACGTGGCCGCGCGCGCCGAGGATTTCGACGAGGCGTTCGCCCGCGTCTGGCGCGGTGATGCCGAAAACGACCGCTTCAACCGGCTGGTGCTGCGCGGCGGGTTGAACTGGCGCCAGGTCGCGGTGCTGCGCGGCTACACCAAGTACCTGCTGCAGACCGGCGTGCCGTTCTCGCAGGGCTCGGTCGAAGACACCCTGAGCCGCTATCCGCTGCTGGCCGCACTGCTGGTGCAGCTGTTCGAGTCGCGCTTCGATCCGGCCCTGGACCTGCCAGTCAAGGCCCGCAACGCCCAGCGCGCCGAAGCGCTGGTTGCGCAGCTGCAGGCGCTGGCCGGCGATGCGGACGAAGAGACCGTCAAGACCCTGCAACGCCTGATCGATACGGCCGCACAGCCACGCCAGGCCCAATGCGATGCGGTACACGCCACGCTGGTGAAGCTGCTCGATGGCGTTTCCAGCCTGGATGACGACCGCATCCTGCGCAGCATCATGGGCTGCATCGAAGCCACCCTGCGCACCAGCTACTACCAGACCGGCGCCGACGGCCTGCCGGCGCATACGATCAGCTTCAAGTTCGACTCGGCCAAGGTGCCGGACCTGCCCAAGCCGCGTCCGTACCGCGAGATCTTCGTCTGCGGCCCGCGCGTGGAAGGCGTGCACCTGCGCTTCGGCGCGGTCGCCCGTGGCGGCCTGCGCTGGTCGGACCGGCGCGAAGACTTCCGCACCGAGGTGCTGGGCCTGGTCAAGGCGCAGATGGTGAAGAACACGGTGATCGTGCCGGTCGGCGCCAAGGGCGGCTTCTTCGTCAAGCAGTCGCCGGCCAGCGGCGAGCGTGACGCGGTCCTGGCCGAGGGCATCGCCTGCTACAAGATGTTCATCCAGGGCCTGCTGGATATCACCGACAACATCGTCGGCGGCAAGATCGTCGCGCCCCAGGACGTGGTGCGGCATGACGTGGACGATCCGTACCTGGTCGTGGCCGCCGACAAGGGCACGGCCACCTTCTCCGACATCGCCAACGGCCAGGCCATCGACCATGGCTTCTGGCTGGGCGACGCGTTCGCGTCCGGTGGTTCGGTCGGTTACGACCACAAGGGCATGGGCATCACCGCCAAGGGCGCGTGGGAGTCGGTCAAGCGCCACTTCCGCGCGCTGGGCCGCGACACCCAGCGCGAGGATTTCACCGTGGTGGGCGTGGGCGACATGTCCGGCGACGTGTTCGGCAACGGCATGCTGCTGTCCGAACACATCCGGCTGGTGGCCGCGTTCGACCATCGCCACATCTTCCTGGATCCGACGCCGGATGCGGCCAGCTCGTTTGCCGAACGCGCGCGCCTGTTCAAGCTGCCGCGCTCGAGCTGGGCCGATTACGACGCCAAGCTGATCTCGGCCGGCGGCGGCATCTATCCGCGCACGCTCAAGACCATCGCCATCACCCCGCAGGTGCGGGCCGCGCTGGGCCTGGACGAGAAGGTCACTACGCTGTCGCCGACCGAGCTGCTCAGCGCCATCCTCAAGGCGCCGGTGGACCTGCTGTGGAATGGCGGCATCGGCACTTACGTCAAGGCTTCGTCGGAAACCCACACCGATGTCGGCGACCGCGCCAATAACGCGTTACGCGTCAATGGCCGCGACCTGCGCTGCAAGGTGGTGGGCGAGGGCGGCAACCTGGGCCTGACCCAGCTGGGCCGGATCGAAGCGGCCCTGGGCGGCGTGCTGCTCAACACCGACTTCATCGACAACTCCGCAGGCGTGGACACCTCCGACCACGAGGTCAACATCAAGATCCTGCTCGATGGCGTGGTGCAGCAGAAGAAGCTGGCCGAGAAGGCCCGCAACACCCTGCTGGCCAGCATGACCGATGAGGTCGGCCAGCTGGTGCTCAACGACAACTACCGCCAGAACCAGGCGCTGAGCCTGATGGAACGCATGAGCGTGCCGCGCCTGGGCTCCAAGCAACACTTCGTGCAGGTGCTGGAAGCGCGCGGCCTGCTGGACCGGCAGATCGAATACCTGCCTTCCGATGCCGAGTTTGCCGAACGCAAGGCGCGCGGCCTGGGACTGACCCGTCCGGAGCTGTCGGTGCTGCTGTCCTATTCCAAGCTGGTGGCGTTCGGCGAACTGCTGGAAACCGACATTCCCGAGGACCCATACCTGTCCAAGGAGCTGCAGCGCTACTTCCCGCAGCCGCTGCAGAGCAAATACGCCGCGCAGATGGAAAGGCACCGCCTGAAGCGCGAGATCATCGCCACGGCGGTGACCAACTCCACCATCAACCGGATGGGCGCGACCTTCCTGATGCGCATGCAGGAAGATACCGGCCGCGGCATCGGCGAGGTCGCCAAGGCCTACACCATCACCCGCGAAACCCTGGACGCGCGTGCGCTGTGGACCCAGATCGACGCGCTGGACGGCAAGGTCGCCGAGTCGGTGCAGATCGACGCCCTGCAGGTGATCTGGAACCTGCAGCGCGGCTTCACCCGGTGGCTGCTGACCCGCCCGGGCGCGATCCCGGCCATCGCCACGGCGGTGGAGCGCTATCACGACGGCTTCAACGATATCCGCGCCGCAGACGGCGTGCTGCCCGATTCGCTGCGCCCGGCCTATGAGGAAAGCCTGCGCGACTGGATCGGCAAGGGCGTGCCCGATGCGCTGGCCGGCCAGCTGGCTGCGCTGCCGTACCTGGAACCGTCGGCCGACATCATCGAACTGGCCCGCGAGCGCAAGCTTTCGCCGGTGGCGGTGTCCAAGGTCTACTACCGCCTTGGCGACGCGCTGCACCTGCCGTGGCTGCTCAAGCAGATCGACGCGCTGCAGGTCGATGGGCGCTGGCATGCGGTGGCCCGTGGCGTGCTGCGCGACGAGCTGCAGGCCCACCTGCGCGCGCTGACCCTGCAGGTGCTGGCTTTGCCGGGCGACACCGCCGAGGCGAAGGTGGCCCGCTGGATGCAGCGCGACAATCCCGCGCTGCGCTTCACCCTGACGATGCTGGACGAGGTAGCCGCGCAGAAGGCGCTCGACTATCCGACCGCCTCGGTCGCGGTCCAGCGGCTGTCGCAACTGACGTAGCAGCAACTGTCTCCTTAAATCTCGTCGCCGCCTCCTTGTAGAGCGGAGCTCGCTCCGCTGCTCTTGATTTGGTTCGTGAGAAAGGTCCCAGCGGAGCAAGCTCCGCTCTACAGGTGAGCCGCTTCAGCGGCGATGTGGCCTTGCCAGAAAAGCCCTTCGCTGAAGCGGCTCCCATGATGTGGATCCTCGGTAGGAGCACACCGCAGGGGCGCGATGGGATGTTCCCAGCAAGGCCATTCGCGCCCCTGCGGCGCGCTCCTACGTATGGACCCGCCTCGGCGGGTCCGACGCATTGCCTCGGGGTCGCGCTATCCTTCGGGGATGACGCCTCCCCGCCTTGCCTTTCTGGCCAGTTCCGCCGAATCGGCGCAGCAGGCCCTTGCCACGCTGTCCACCCGCTATGGTCACCATGCGCCGGCGGTCGCCGACATCCTGGTAGCCCTGGGCGGCGACGGCTTCATGCTGCAGACCCTGCATCGCCATGGGCAGCTGGGCAAGCCGGTGTTCGGCATGAAGCTGGGCACGGTCGGGTTCCTGATGAACCACCACCGCGAAGACGGGCTGCTGGAGCGCATCGCCGCGGCCGAACCGGCCAAGTTGCGTCCGCTGGAAATGACCGCGCAGACCGAGTCGGGCGTCGAAGTGCAGTCGCTGGCCTACAACGAAGTCTCGCTGTTGCGGCAGACCCGCCAGGCCGCGCAGATGAGCATCGACCTCAACGGCCAGACCCGCGTGGAGGAGATGATCGGCGATGGCGTGCTGGTGGCCACGCCCGCGGGCAGTACCGCCTACAACTTTTCCGCACACGGCCCGATCCTGCCGCTGGGCAGCAACACCATCGCGCTAACGCCCATCGCCCCCTACCGGCCGCGGCGCTGGCGTGGTGCCATCCTCAAGGCCAGCACCGAGGTGCGCTTCCGCGTGCTGGATCCCTACAAGCGTCCGGTCAGCGTCACTGCCGATTCGCACGAGTTCCGCGATGTGACCGAGGTGACCATCCGCGAGTCGCGCGACCGCACCGTGACGCTGCTGTTCGATCCGGAGCACAACCTGGAAGAACGGATCTTCAGCGAACAGTTTGTGGTCTGAGATCATGGCCGACAACACCCCACGCCTGCTCACCGTCGCGGTCACCTCGCGGGCCCTGTTCGATCTGGAAGAGAGCCATGCGCTCTGGCAGGCGCAGGGGCTGGACGCCTATGCCGCCTACCAGCGCGCGCACGAGGACGATGTGCTCGCGCCGGGCGTGGCTTTCACCGTGGTGCGCAAACTGCTGGCCTTGAACAATGGCGCTCCGGAAGACCAGCCGCGGGTCGAAGTGATCCTGCTGTCGCGCAACTCGGCCGATACCGGCCTGCGCATCTTCAATTCCATCCAGCACTACGGCCTGGACATCGTGCGCGCCACCTTCACCTCCGGCGAGGCGACCTGGCCATACGTCAAGCCGTTCGGCACGGACCTGTTTCTGTCGGCCAATCCCGACTCGGTGCGCAGCGCGTTGACCCACGGCATCGCCGCGGCCACCATCCTGCCCAAGCCGCCGGGCGAACGCGCCGAGGAAGCCGCCGCCGCCGCGGGCGAGCTGCCGACCGGACGCCTGTCGACCCAGCTGCGCATAGCGTTCGACGGTGATGCGGTGATCTTCGGCGACGAGAGCGAACGTATCTCGCGCGAGCAGGGCGTGGAAGCGTTCGGCCTGCACGAGCGCGAACGCGCGCGCGAAGCGCTGTCCGGCGGGCCGTTCCGCAATTTCCTTTCCGCCCTGCATCAGCTGCAGGCCGTCTTCCCGCCCGGCGAGAACGCCCCGATCCGCACCGCGCTGGTCACCGCACGGTCGGCACCGGCGCACGAGCGGGTGATCCGGACCCTGCGCGAATGGGGCGTGCGCCTGGATGAGGCGCTGTTCCTGGGTGGTCGCCACAAGGGCCCATTCCTGGCGGCGTTCGGCGCCGACATCTTCTTCGACGACTCCCAGCACAACATCGACAGCGCCCGCACCCATACCGCCGCCGGGCATGTGCCGCATGGGGTTGCCAATGAGCCACCGGCGGCATGAGCGGCGGGGATGGCGCGACCCCGTCGAAGCAAGGCCGCGCGCAGGCCTACGTGCGCAAGTCCTGGCGCTACGTCGAGCTGCAGTTCAAGGGTGAGGTCACGCATACGCGGATGCTGCGCTGGTGTCCGGACGTGCTGCTGGTGGGCTACACCCGCACGATGCTGGCCGCGCTGTTGCTGCAGCCGCGGCCGCGGCGGACCGGAATCCTGGGCCTGGGCGCGGGGCCCAGGCCAAGTTCTGCCATCGCCATCTGCCTGATGCCTGCATCGAGGGCCGTGGAAAGCGATGCCGGGGTCCTGGCATTGCGCGAGGTTTTCCGCGTTCCCGTCGACGCTGCACGTTTGACCGTCGACCACGACGATGGTGCCCGTTGGCTGCGCGGCCGGCGTGAACGTTACGCCCTGCTGCTGGTGGACGCCTAGGACGATTCCAGCATTCCTCCGGCGCCGTCCACCCAGGCCTTCTACGACGATTGCCGGGCCGCGCTGTCGGCCGATGGGGTCATGACCAGCAACCTGCGACCGACGTGGGCCGTCACTGGCGCGGCTGCGCCGGGCCTTCGATGGTCGCGTGCTGGTGCTGGACGAACCTGCCATGAGCAACCGGGTCATGTTCGCCTGGAATGGCGACCCGCAACCTCCCGATGTACGAACCGCGCTGAGCCGGCTGCCCTGGAGTGCGCGCCACCAGCTGAGCGCTGGCTTCGCGCGTCTTGCTTCGGCGTTTGCGCGAAGTGGCAGGACTGATGCGGGCGTGTCTGGCCTGGAAGAAATGGCGGTTGCCTCAGTCGATGTCCTTCCGGCACAGGTCGACCAGCATCAGCCCAAGGATGCATACGCCGCCGAGAGAGCCGAGCAGTAGCGCGATTTCCGCGCGCCAGGCAACCGTGGCTAACTGGGCGATCGGCATCTGCCAGGGGATATAGACGCCGGCTTCCGCCCCGGAAGCCGCCACGGCCAGAAAGGTTCCACCGATACCCAGGGCGAGCGCAGGAATAAAGCTCCTGAAACGCAGTGCGACCCAAAGCTCGATGATCTGCAGGCAGGTCGAGGCAGCGGTCACGCGCAGGAGCAACAATGCCGGTTGAGTCAACTCGGCGATCTGCAATGGCTTCACGTCCGGTCGAATGGCGGCGACCGCGATCAGTGCGCCGGTACACAACAAGTACAGGCATGCGCTCATGGACCACACCAGCAACAGCAGGACGGAAGCTTTCGAAAGGAAGATTTTCCAGCGTGGAACCGGCAGCGCCAACAGGTGTTCCCAGCCACTGGTGGTGTGCTCGAGCTGCGCCATGAGCACTGCGAGTGCGGTGCCGGCCAGCGGCAGCATGAAGATGGCCCAGAGCGCCGTCGCGCCCTGAAGTGCCTGTGCCGTGGCGGGTGGATGCACGCTGCGCAGAAGGTTGAGCAACACGAACAGCGCGACCAGCGCGGGCGCTGCGCATGCAATCAGCAGGACGAGCGAGCGGCGGAGCTTGAAGAGCTCGGTGATCAGGCAGGTGATCATGGGATGCTCCTTTGTGCGTGTTCGACGCTGACGTGCCGATAAAGCTGTTCCAGCGATTGGCGATGAGGGACCAGAGCGGCGATGCCGATATCGATAGCGACCAGATTTCGCGCAAGCAGCGGGACCGCGTTGGCAGATGGCAAGCCGGACGGGGGATAGATGTGCAACATTCCAAGGTCTGGCGCTTCTGCATGCTCCCAACCCATTGCATCGACCAACGTTCGCGCTCGGTCGCCGGCATCGGTGCGTAGCTCGATCATCATCCGCTGCCGCGCCTGCAGGGAGCTCAAGGCCTCCTGGATCACCAACCGGCCTGCCGCGAGGATGCCGACGTGGGTGGCGATCTGTTCGATTTCTCCGAGCAGGTGACTTGAGAGGATGACGGTCGCGCCTGTCTTGGAAGGAAGTTCCCTGAGCAGTTGACGCATGGCCACGATGCCATCGGGATCCAGGCCGTTGCAGGGCTCATCAAGGATCAGCAGCCGGGGCGATCCAAGCAGCGCACGTGCAAGACCAAGCCGCTGACGCATTCCCAGGGAATACCCTTCCACGCGTCGATTGGCGGCGGTCGGCGACAATTCGACGATTCCGAGTACGCGGGTCATTTCTGATTCGGGAAGGCCCAGGAGACGCCGCGTGAGGTCCAGATTCTGCATGCCGCTCAGCGCGGGATAAAGCGAACGCGCGTCGAGCAGGGCGCCCACCTGTCTGGCGGCGATCTTGCTCTGGCCCTGCACGGGGCGGCCATCAATCCTGATCTGTCCCCCGCTGGGACGGAGCAGGCCCAGCAGTAGCCGCAGGGTCGTGGTCTTGCCGGCGCCGTTGTGGCCGAGGAATCCATAGATCGCGCCGCAGGGCACCTGTAGATCGATGTCGCGCACGATGTCGCGCTGTCCACGGCGATAGCCAAGCCCGGTTGTGCTGACGGCCAAATCCAGTTCCATTGGATTTCCTCAAATTTAATTATTAATTAAATATTGCGGATGGCAAAAATTTAAGTCAAGCTTAAATTTTATTGACAGGAGTTCCGTGATGGCGTCCCGCTCGTCCCCTCCCGTTCAAGCGATTGCCAGGCAGATGCGGCGAACCAGCACTGCCGCCATTGCGGTGCTGTTGGTCTTCCTGTTCTCGTTCTACATCGGGCTGCCCCTGCACCAGTGGCGCTCCGGACAGTTGCATGACTGGCGTCATCTGGGGGGAGTCTGGATCCAGCTCCTGCCCGCGATTCCTTACGTGTATGCCTTGGTGACGGCCCGCAGGGTATTTGCCGGAATCGGGCAGGGTGAAACGTTTAGCGCGACCCTGGCGCGCAGGCTGTTCGGAATCGGAGGGGGCGTGTTTCTCGGGGCGACGTTGAACGTGGTGTTCGTCACCAACGCACAACGATGGCTGCTGGGCGAAGGCAGCTATCTTTACTTTGACCTTTCGGGAATCGTGTTGGGCATTGTCGGTGTGCTACTCATGCTGCTTGGGCGGTTCGTGGACCACGCCGCAAGGATGCAGGCTGAACTTGAGGACTTCATCTGATGCCGATGAGGGTGACGCTGGATGAAATGCTCCTGCGTCGTGGGATCAAAGCGAAGGAGCTTGCAGCGCAAATTGGCATCAGCGAGACACAGCTCTCGCTCTTCCGCTCGGGCAAAGTGCGCGGCATCCGCTTCCGGACACTGGCAAAATTGTGCGCGTCCCTGCAGTGCCAGCCTGGCGAGCTGCTTGGCTACCAGTTTGACGAGACTGACCTTGAATCATCCACTGATCCAATGGAATGACTAGTGCGGCAGGCGAATATCGGTGAGCCTCCACACGATGCCCTGGCGTTCGAACACGAAGGTCATCGGTTCGCTGCCGTCAGCCGTGGTTGTCGTGGCGGTGAAGCGCGATAGCGACGCATAATGGCCCTTGGCCTGTTTCAGCGGCTCGGCCGGCCGTGGCCGATCGTAGGTATCGCCGTTGGCGGTGTCGCCGGTCGCGCGCTTCCACACCGAGTGGCCCTGTAGGATGGCGGCGATGCCGGTCGGGGTGACCATCGCGTCCACGCCGATGCCGGCGGCACCGCCGGCCAGCGACAGGGCGATGGAGCCCAGGAAGCTCGACTGCGCGTCCATGCCGGCCGCGCGCACGATGCGGTCCTGCAGCTGCGCGCGCAGGTTGACCCGCAGCGTGGGGAAATCGACGTAGCGTGCCAGCTTGCCGGTGTCCTGTTCGGCCAGCGCGCTGCGGATGCCGTGGATGGCGATGTACGGCCCGGCCGCGACAAAGCCGAAGGCCAGCAGCAGGACGATTGCCAGTGCGATCCATTTCTTCATTGGTGCAATGCCTTGCTCAGAATTCCAGGTCCAGTGCGGCGCACATGTAGTCCACGAACGGACCCAGCGCGGCCAGGTCGGCGGCGATGGTCTGGCGCAGGCGCGGCCCGGTCATTGCCGCATCGTCCAGCGCACGCCAGAACACGAAGTTCTTGTGCTTGAGGTCGCCGATGAATTCGAACTCGGCCGGGAAGCCGCGCGGCGGCCGGCTGAGCATTTCGGCCTCTTCGAAATCGAACTTCCTGCGGAACGCCGGCGCATGCGCGGCGGCCTTCCAGGTGCCGGGGTTTTCGAAGATGAACTGCCGCACCTTGCGCAGGGTCTGGGCTTCCGGATGCCACAGGCCGGCGCCGACAAAACTCTCGCCGGGCTGCAGGTGCAGGTAGAACGACGGTGCCGGCACCTGCTTGCGGCGCTCGTGGTACAGGCGTGCGCCCTGCCAGGATTTGTACGGAGACTTGTCGTTGGAGAAGCGCGCGTCGCGGTAGATGCGGAACAACGAGCCGCCCACGGTCCTGGGATCGGAGCGGAAGTGCGGGCTGACCGCGGCCAGGTCCGGTTGCAGGTCGGTCAGCAGCCGCAGGAATGGCTGGCGCACGTGATCTTCATACCTGGCCTTGTTGGCGTTGAACCAGGTCTTGTCGTTATGGCGTGCCAGCGCCTTGAGGAACCTGAAGCTGGCATCGGAAAAATAGCTGGCCATGCGGCGGATGCGTCGATCGAATTGGTCGGAAAGGATGCCCGGCAAGTGGGCAAGAGCGCGTGCAAGGGCTGTCAGAGCTGGGTCTGGAGCCCGCGCCCGTAGGCTTCCAGCTGATCCAGCAGCACCAGCTTGGGGCCATCTTCGGCGTGGCTGGCGCGCAGGCTTGCGATCTCGCCGAAAAAGCTGTCCAGGCTGTATTCGGAAGTGGTGGTGCCCGGCGCCAGGCGCAGCCGGCGATAGTCGTCCCAGCGGCCCCGTTCCATGGCATCCAGGGTCTGCGGCCAGTTGCGCGCGCGGTAGCGGAACAGCAGCTCGTCCAGGCGCGGATCCTTGAAGCCGAAGGCGCGCTGGCCCAGCTGCTCGGGCGGCGTGGCCCGGACCTCGGACAGGCGGCGCTTGTCGCCTTCGCCCAGGAAGCCATCGTAGATCGAGGCATCCGGGTCGGACGGCGCGTGCGCCCGTTCGCTGGCGAAGACCTGGCGCACTTTCTCGGCCACCTGCGGCGCATGCGCGCGCAGCAGCGCGGCCTGCGCGGCGACCATTTCGGGATCGATCGCCAGCCGCTCGAAGTCGGCCGGGCGCAGGTAGTGCCACGGCACCAGCGCCGGGCAGCGGTTGAGGTGGACTTCCTTCAGCGGCACCCGGCGCACGCCTTCGGGCAGGTCGGCCACCGGCGTGTACAGGCGGTCGGCGATGTCCTGCGCGTCCAGGTCCAGCAGCGCCTGCGCATCGCCTTCCAGGTCCAGCACGATGATCCGGCTGTCCACGCGCGGATGGCGCGCGACCGGCAGCACCGGCGCCGCGCACAGGCGACTGGCCGGATAGCGCGAGGCCACATGCAGCAGCGGGGTCATCGCCACCGTGTCCAGCAGGCTGGCCGCGTAGCGTTTGTTGCGCAGCTGCAGCGCGTAGTCCCACAGCCGCGGCTGGGCGTTGCGCATGGCGCGGGCGATGCCCACGGTGGCGCGCACGTCGGACATCGCTTCGTGCGCATCGCCGGTGCGCACCCCGTTGGCCAGGGCCAGATGCTCCAGCTTGAAACTGGTCGCGCCGTCCTCGCGCCTTGGCCAGTGCACGCCGTCGGGGCGCAGCGCATGGAACAGGCGCGCCACGTCCAGCAGGTCCCAGCGGCAGTTGCCGCCGCGCCACTCGCGTTCGTAGGGATCGAAGAAGTTGCGGAACAGGCCGTGGCGCACGAACTCGTCGTCGAAGCGCAGCGTGTTCCAGCCCAGCGTGCAGGTTTCCGGGCGCGCCATTTCCTCGAAGATACGGGCGATGGCGTCGCATTCGGGCACGCCTTCGCTGAGAGCCTGCTGTGGGGTGATGCCGGTGATCAGCGTGGCCACTGGCGAGGGCAGCAGGTCGTCGGCAGGTTGGACGTAGAAGGTGACCGGGTCTTCGACCGGATTCAACGCTTGGTCGGTGCGCTGTGCGGCGAACTGCGCGATGCGCGTCCTGCGCGGATCCTGGCCGAAGGTTTCCAGGTCGTAGAACAGAAAGCTGGCGGGCATGTCGGCTCGGCTGACGGATGTGTCGGCATTGTAGAACGCGGTTACGGTCGCATTCCTTTGCCTGGAAAGCCTCCTGTAGAGCGGAGCTTGCTCCGCTGACCTTCGGTCAGATCGCTGGGAAGGCGCCAGCCGAGCAAGCTCGGCTCTACAACAGAACCGGCCGTGCCATGTCCTTGGAGCGTTCTGAAGACCACCTGTAGAGCGGAGCTTGCTCCGCTGCCCTTCGATCAGATCGCTGGGAAGGCGCTAGCCGAGCAAGCCCGGCTCTACAAAAAGCTGGGGCGTGCGCCTTCTTACAGAGGCCCGACTACGCATGTCAGGACGCTCAACCCGCGTCATCGAGCACCGGCAGCAGCGCGTGCACGCGCTGATCCAGCGCGGTCCAGTCGATTGCGGCCAGGTCGCGATGACCGCGCGCGGCCTCGCGCAAGATCGTGCGCTGGACTTCGCTGCGTTCCAGCGCCAGCGCATATGGAATGCGCATGAACGTAACCATCGTGTAGTGCGGAACGAAGCGGGTTGGATGACGCTGCTGCAGCTGCTGCTCCAGCTGGCGCTGCAGCAGGAAGTCGGCATCGTCCACCCGGTCGCGCATCTCGGTGTAGTTCTCCAGCGCCATCGCCTGGATCGCCGCGGCATTGGGTTTGCGCTCGGCCTCGAAGGCGGCGTAGGCGCTGGTGAGGTCGGCCTGGGCGTCCAGGTGCGCGGCCAGCGCGATGCAGTCCTCGAATGCGCAGTTCATGCCCTGGCCATGGAACGGCACCATCGCGTGCGCCGCATCGCCCAGCAGGACCGCGCGGCCACCCAGATGCCAGCGGTCCAGATAGAGCGTCCCCAGCAGGCCGGGCGGATGGTGTTCCCAGTCGCGCTCCAGATGCGGGATCAGCGGCAGCGCATCGGCAAAGTCGCGTTCGAACAGCGCCCGCGCTTCGGCGCCGCTGCGCACGGTGGCGAAGCTGGTCGGTCCGGTGTTGGGCAGGAACAGGGTGACGGTGAAGGTGCCCGCGTCGTTGGGCAGGGCAATGCACATGTAGTCGCCACGCGGCCAGATGTGCAGCGCATGCGGTTCGATCCGGAAGGCGCCGTCCGGGCCGGGCGGGATCTCCAGCTCCTTGTAGGAATGGTCGAGGAACTCGCCGCGCTCGCCCAGTGGATTGGCGCGGTTCATCGCCGCCCGCAATGCCGAACCGGCACCGTCGGCGCCAATCAGCGACTCGAAGTGGATGTCATGAGGTGAATCGTCGCGGTCGTCGATGAAGCGCGCGTAGCCAGCCGGGAAATCCACGGTGTGCAGGCGTCGGTAGAAATGGATCTTCGCCCCGGCGCGTTCGGCCAGATCGAGCAGGGTGACATTGAGATCGGCGCGGTGGATCGACCAGATCACCTCGCTGTCGTCGCGGCCATAGCGCTGCAGCTGCTCGCCGCCCTCGGCGAAGTGCACCATGCGCCCGCGCATCATCACCGCGCGGGCCATCACCGCGTCCTCGGCATCGGCCTGGCGCAGCGCATGGCGGCCGCGCTCGGCCAGGGCCAGGTTGATCGAGCGGCCGGATTCGTAGCCTTTGACGCGCGGGTCGCCGCGTCGCTCGAAGACGGTCACCTGCCAGCCGCGGCGCGACAGCAGGATCGCCAGCAGGGCGCCGGCCAGCCCGGCGCCGATCACGGTGATGGAGCGCGTGGATGCGTTCAATGCGATGCCTTGGGGGGAAGACGGAGCCTGGATGGCGGTTAGACGCCGCGCCAGGTTTCCACTTCTTCGACGAAGCGGTAGACGTCCTTGAAGCTGTTGTACAGCGGCACCGGCGAGATGCGGATCACGTCCGGCTCGCGCCAATCGCCCAGCACGCCAACCTTGACCAGGTAATCGAACAGCTCGCGGCCACGCTCACGGCCGCCGGTCACGCGCAGGGACAGCTGGCAGCCGCGGCGTTCAGGCTCGGCCGGGGTGATGATCTCCAGCGTATCCAGCAGGCGCGCTTCGATCAGTTCCTCCAGGAAGCTGGTGAGCTTCTCCGACTTGGCCCGCAGCGCCGGCATGCCGCCGGCCCTGTCGACCAGTTCCAGCGAGGCCAGTAGCGGGGCCATGGCCAGCACCGGCGGATTGCTCAGCTGCCAGCCTTCGGCGCCAGGCGTGGGCTTGAACTCGGGCGCCATCAGGAAGCGGGTTTCTTTTTCATGTCCCCACCAGCCGGCAAAGCGCGGCAGGTCGGCCTGCGCATGGCGCTGGTGGACGAAGGCGCCGGCGACCGCGCCGGGCCCTGCGTTGAGGTACTTGTAGTTGCACCACACCGCGAAGTCCGCGTCGGCATCGTGCAGCGCCAGCGGCAGGTTGCCGACTGCATGGGCCAGGTCGAACCCGGCCACCGCGCCGGCGGCATGGGCCAGGCGGGTGATCTGCGCCAGGTCGAAGGCCTGGCCGGTCCGGTACTGGATGCCGGGCCACAGCACCAGCGCGAGGCGTGAGCCATGTTCGGCGATGGCCTGTTCGATGGCGGCCATTGAGATGGTGCCTTCGTCCTCGTCCGGCTCGACCTCGATCAGGTCGGTGGCCGGGTCGAATCCGTGAAAGCGGATCTGCGATTCCACCGCATGCCGGTCGGACGGAAACGCGCCGGCCTCCATCAGGATCGCCGGGCGCTCGGACGTGGGCCGGTAGAAACTCACCATCATGAAGTGCAGGTTGGCGGTCAGGGTGTTCATCGCCACCACTTCGCCCGGCAGCGCGCCGACGATACGCGCCAGCGGCTCGCGCACCTGCTCGTGGTAGGTCATCCATTGCGCCTGGCCGCGGAAGTGGCCTTCGACCGCTTCGTGCGCCCACTTGTCCAGCACCTGCTCGACTGCCTTGCGCGCGCCTTTGGGCTGCAGGCCCAGCGAATTGCCGCAGAAATAGGCCTGCTCGGCGTGCTTGTGCCTGGGCAGCAGGAACTCGTTGCGGAAGCCGCGCAGCGGGTCGGCGGCGTCCAGGGCGATGGCGTGGGTGCGGGAAAGCGCGTCGTTCATGCAGGGCATTCTTGGTGGACGTGGGCGCCGTTGCGCTGGCGTAGGCGATGACAGAACACGCAGGGGACGTGCCGGTCGCGGCGAGGACCGGGCAGTCTAACCGGCTGCCGCGCCGGCCGCCGGGGTGACGGTCTTGTTTCCTTGCGCGCTGCCGCGGCGGAGCAGATGGGTGAGGGTGTCCAGGCTGTCGGCGATGCGGTCGGCCGCATCCAGCAGCGCAAAGCCCACGTCCTCGCTGTGCGGGACCGCGTCGGCCAGCTTGCGTTCGTGCGGGCGCAGGGCGGGGATCTCGGAGAACTTGCCGGTCTGGCGCAGATAGCGCACCTGGGCAGCGAGCGCCTGGTCCACCGCGCCGGAGAAGTCGGCCAGCTCCGGCAGCTCCAGCAGGCGCCCGCCTTCGCGCAGCTGCGCCTCCAGCGTAAGCGGGGCGCGCATCAGCCGGGTGGCATTGGCCAGCAGTGATTCAGCCAGTTCGGCCTCGTCCCGATTGCCCTTGCGGCGTGGCTCTGCCTTGAGCCGGTCGATCGAGGCCTGCACATTGGTGCGCGCGGCGCGGGCGGCGCTGCGGGTTTCGTCCAGCACGTCCACGCGCCCGGCCAGCAGCGCGCTGAGATGGCGCTGGTCGGCCTCCAGCAGCGTGGCGAAGGCGGTGCGGGCGCGTTTGCCCTCCCAGGTGGGCCATAGGGCGTAGGTCACCATGGCCAGCGCGCTGCCGATCAGGGTCGCGACCACGCGCGCACTGAGCGCCTCGCCTGGCGCATAGCCTTCAAAGGACAGCAGCATCACCAGCATGCCGGTCAGCAGGGCCACGCCCAGGCCGTAATTCATCTGCGCGGTCAGGCGGAAGCCGAAGCAGAACAGCCATAGCAGCAACAGCCGCACCAACGTACCGTCCATCGCGTAGTGGATCAGCGCGGTGCCGACCAGCAGCCCAGCCAGGGTGCCGGCTACGCGCCCGGCGCCGAAGTTCAAGGTGCCGCCGAAATCGGGCTTGAGCACGATCGCGGTGGTCATCGGGATCCAGGTGCCGTGCGGCAGCTGCAGAGTGCGTTCCAGCAGCAGCGCGATCACCAGGCTGGTGCCGCAGCGCAGGGCGTGGCGAAAGGCGACCGAAGACAGCTTGAGGTTGGACCTGAGCGTGATCCACGGCGAATTGGGGCGCAGCGCCGGCGGCAGCCGCGCCTCGGCCTGCTGGGCCTTGATCTGGCCCTGGCTGCTGGCCCAGTAGCCGTTGCGGACCAGCGCACGCAGCTGGCCCGCCAGTCCCGCGGCGCGGCCGGTGGCCAGGCGCAGCAGGCGCTGGTCACGGCTCTTTTCGGCGTTGGCGCGGGCGGTCTCGAAGGCGGGGCCCAGCGCCTTGAGCTTGGCCACGTCGTCTTCGGCGCGGGTCGGTGCGGTGGCCTCACGCATCGCGCCAGACAGATGGTCCAGCACCAGCGCGGCCTGCTTGAGCAGGGTTTCGATCAGCTCGCGGGCCTTGGCGTCCTCCAGCCGCGCATGCACGTCGGCCAGCGCCAGCAGATCCACACGCACGCGCTCGCAGACTTCGGCCATGATCCGGAACGACTGCAGCGCCACACCGCGGGTGTGGTGCTGGCCGTGCAGCAGCAACAAGGTGTCCTGCGCGGCCTGCAGCGTGGGCGCGGGCTGGCTGGCATCGGGCCGCGTGCGGGCCGTGATCGCCAGCTGCTGGAGGATGGTGGCCAGGGCGAAGCGTTCGGGCCGGTAACGCTGCAGCGGCCAGGCGGCCACGGCCATCAGCATCTGCAGCAGGCCGCCTGCAAAGATCAGCGCGGCCACACCCGCAGCCTGCGACGGTGCCACGCCCATGTTGGCGCAGACCATCAGCAGGATCATGCTGGCCAGCCCATTGCGCGCGGCCAGCGGTCCCAGCGATACCACCAGCCCGCCGGCGAAACCGAACACGAATACCGCCACCACCAGCACCGCAGTGTGCTGGCCGACCAGGATGCCGACGCCGGCCGACAACCCGGCAATCAGCGCGGTCAGCAGCATCCGCCGCATGCGCAGCCCGTAGGCACCCGGTTGGTCGGCGAACATGGCCTGCAGCGCGCCGATCGCCATGCCCAGGCCAATGGTCGGTGCGTCCATCCACACGCCGATGGCCAGTGGCGCAAACACCGCCAAAGAGTTGCGCAGCGCCACCCGCACCGGAATGTCGCGGGGTTTGAGGCGGAGCAGGGTACGCAGGAGCGGTGACACGCGCAGCGCCGATCAGGTATCTGGCATCACGTAGTGGTCCGGCGCGGGATGCACGTGCCCGCACGCATCGCAGGTGCGGTGGTCCAGCGAGGCGTAGAAACGTTCGAACACTGGCGGGAAGTCGGTCTCGATATTGCGCAGGTGGAAGAATTCTTCATACAGCTTGTGGTTGCAGCGCTCGCAGAACCACTGCAGTCCGTCGTCCTCGTGGGCCAGGCGGCGGCGTTCGACCACCAGCCCGACCGAGCCTTCCATGCGCTGGGGCGAATGTGGTACCCGCGGGGGCAACAGGAAGATCTCGCCGGCGTTGATCGGGATGTCGCGCGCGGCGCCGTCCTCCTGGATGCGCAGCACCATCTGGCCTTCCAGCTGGTAGAACCACTCCGGGCCTTCGTCCCAGTGATAGTCGCTGCGGGTGTTCGGCCCGCCGACCACCATGACGATGAAGTCGCCGGCGTAGATCACCTTGTTGCCCACCGGCGGCTTGAGCAGGTGTCGGTGTTCCTCGATCCAGGCCTGCAGGTTGAGTGGGGCGGGCAGCATGGTTTCCTCCCGGAAACTATCGATCTTTCAGACGGCGCTATTCGTCGCGCTTGCCGGACACCGGCATCGCCGCCAGCGCGCGTTCGTAGGCCGGCTGCAGGTCTTCAGGCGCCGCCACGTCCATCCCCAGGGCCCGCACGCGTCCGTCGGACAGGCTGTAGCACCAGCCATGCACGGCGACGGCCTGACCGCGCGACCAGGCGTCCTGCAGGATCGTGGTGTGGCAGACGTTGGCGACCTGCTCGATCACGTTGAGTTCGCACAGGCGCGCATGGCGCAGCGATTCGGTCTCGACCCTGGCCAGACGCTCGGCGTGCTTGCCGCTGACATCGCCGACGTGGCGCAGCCAGTTGTCGACCAGGCCCAGGCGAAGGCCGGTCATCGAGGCATGCACGCCGCCGCAGCCGTAGTGGCCGACGATCAGGATGTGCTCGACCTTCAGCACGTCCACTGCGAACTGGATGGTCGACAGGCAATTTAGATCGCTGTGCACCACCACGTTGGCCACGTTGCGGTGGACGAAGACCTCGCCCGGGTCCAGGCCCAGGATCTGGTTGGCCGGCACCCGCGAATCGGAACAGCCGATCCACAGATAGCGCGGGGATTGCTGTTGTGAGAGACGTTCGAAGAAGCCGGGATCTTCCTGCTTGATCCGTTCGGCCCATTCACGGTTGTTGCCCAGCAGTTCGTCGAGTTCAGCCATGCCTGGGATTATCGCAGAAGCAAGCAGGCCCGGGCATGCTTGCTTCTGCTGTCCGACGGGAGCAACGGTCTTCTAGAACGCCGCCTCTCCCTGCAGAGCCGAGCTTGCTCGGCTGCGCTTCGACCAGGTCAACGGGAAAGCCTCAGCGGAGCAAGTTCCGCTCTACAAGTGGGCGGATTGGAACTTCCTAGCGCTGGCAGTGCGCGCAGTCGTACAGGCGCCGGCCTGCCAGCTCGCGGCGGCGGATGCGTGTGCCGCAGTCCGGGCAGGGCTCACCGGCAAGGTCGAAGACCTTGAAGGCAAAGCCGTCCGGGGTGTCGGTGATGTAGTCCGCGCGCATCCCAGCGGCCTTGCGGATGCCGCGGCTGCGATAGCTGCGACGGGGTACGTCCAGCAGTGCCTTGGCCAGCAGATTGCGTTCGTCGATGGACAGGCCCGCAGCGTCGCGGGTCGGGGCGATGCCGGCTTCGAACAGCACCTCCGAACGCAGGTAGTTGCCCATACCCGCCAGGAAACCCTGGTCCAGCAGCAGCGCAGCCAGCGACATGCGCATGAAGCGTGGTTCCTGCAAGCGCCTGGCCACCGCAGCGGCGGTCAGGCGCTTGTCCAGCACGTCCGGTCCCAGCCTGGACAGGAAGGGATGCCCAGCCAGTTCTTCGTTCTTCCATAGCGCGATGTCCGAGGCCGAGTACAGCAGGATCGCGGCCTCCTCGGTTTCCAGCGCCACGCGCAGGCTGCGGTTGGTCTCTGGGCGCTCGCCGGCCTTGGCGATCTGCCACACGCCGTAGAGCTGATTGTGGGTGTACAGCGTGGTGCCGTTGTCGAAGCGGGTCAGCATCGCCTTGCCATGGGTGTCGATGGCGGTGATGCGGCAGCCGACCAGCTCCCGCGCCCTGGCCTTCAATGCAGGCGGATAGAACCAGACTGCTTCGAGCGGTCGGTTGCCGACGGCCTTGAACAGGCGATCGGCAGCACGGCGGATTTCGGGACCTTCAGGCATGCGGGATATTGGAACACGATGCTTGCGCGGCTGGCGTAGGAGCAACTGTCTGGGTGGGAGCCGCTTCAGCGGCGATGTGGCCTTACCGGGAAAGTCCTTCGCCGCTGAAGGACTCCCACGATGTCGGATCCTTTGTAGGAGCTTCTAGATCGACTGCATCCGCCCGCCATCCACGGCCAGGCTGACACCTGTGATGTAGCCGGCGGCCGGACTGGCCAGGAAGGCGATCGCGGAGGCAACCTCGGACGCCTCGGCGACGCGGCGTAGCGGGATGCTGGCGGCGATGCTGTCGACGGCGTCTTGCGCGGTGCCGCCGTTGGCCGCGATCCGGTCCTGGACGATGTGGTCCATGCGCGCGGTGCGGGTGTAGCCCGGCAGCACGTTGTTGACGGTGATGTTGTCCGGCCCGAGTTCGCGCGAAAGCGTCTTGGCCCAGCCGGCGACTGCGCCGCGGGTGGTATTGGATACGCCCAGGTTGGGGATGGGTTCGTAGACCGAGGTCGAGACCACGTTGACGATGCGGCCCCAGCCGGCGGCACGCATGCCGGGCAACACCGCCTGCACGCGGACCTGGTTGGCCAGCAGGTGATGGCGGAAGGCGATGAGGTAGGCGTCCAGATCGGCATCGATCGCGGTGCCGCCGGGCGGCCCGCCACCGTTGTTGACCAGGATCTGCACCGGCCGCTCGGCCGCCAATGCGGCGACGGTATCCAACAGCGCCGGGCTCTGGCCGTCATCGCCCATGCGCCAGCCATGCGACTGACCTGCGGCCACGACCGGCAGCGCGGCGGCGACGTCGCGCAGTGCGGCCTCGCGACGGGCGAGCACAGTGACGCTGGCGCCCAGCAGCGCCAGCTCGATCGCGGCAGCCTTGCCGATGCCATCGGACGCGCCACACACCAGCGCGTGCCGGCCGGAAAGGTTGAGGTCCATCGGTCACATCCTCTGCTGCATCAAGCGGAAGTGACTGGATAGCGCAGCGCGTGGACACGCGCAATGCGCCGGACGATTAGGCGTGTTGCGTCGATGCCATCAAGGCGGCCACAGCATGCGCATTTGGATCCGCGCGCGACGCCAGATCCGCAGCCACGGCCTGCTGATTGGCGGCCGGATGGTTCTGGCTGAGCTTGAACTTCAGCACCGTGCGCGCGATGCGCAGGCGGAAACCCACGATCCCGCGCAGCTGGCGGACGTGATCCTCGCGTTCGGGCTCGAAGCGCCAGTCCCGGCCGACCGATGTTTCGAAATGCACGCTCAGGCGCTGGACCAGATCGCTCAGCGATGCGGTGTCCTCGAATGAATCAAGCGTGCCGTACAGATGCGCGACCGCGTAGTTCCAGGTCGGCACGCGGGCGGCGGCTTCCTTGTCCGGATAGGCCGAGGGCGACACATAGGCATGCGGGCCATGCACGATCGCCAGCGCCTGGCCGACATGGCGTGCCTGCGGATTCGGGCGCGCCCAGTGGCCTTCCAGCACGATGTCGTGGCCATCGCGGGCATACAGCACGGGCAGGTGGTTGACCTGCGCACTGCCGTCGGCATCCACCGTGACCAAAGTGATGAAGGGATCGCGCGCGATCAGCGCATCCAACTGGCCCAGGTCGTCTTCGGCGAAGGCGCGGGGCAGGTACACCGCGATCTCAGGCGCGGCGGCCCAACGACTGCACCATCAGCGGGCGCAGCGTGGCGTCGTCGTCGGCTTGCGGCGGGGAGATTTCGTGCAGCGAAAAACCGCGACGCAGCGCGTCTTCCTCGTCCAGGCCGTCGTAGGCCACGAACTCGGCATCGAACAATGCCGCGCGGGCGCTGTCTTCGCTGTCGTAGGGCAGGGTGTTGCCGTCGCTGTCCAGGACCTCGGCGGTGCCGGCGTCCTTGATGCGCAGGCGGGCCCAGATCACGGTCAGGCCCAGGCTGGCCAGCCACCATTGGGTGCGCGTCGTGTCGGTCATTTCAGGATCTCGAAGGTCAGCCACAGCAGCCCGGCCAGGCCCAGGCCGCCTAGGATCACGGCCACCGAAACACGCGCCGGTGTCGCCAGGCCGCTGAGCGAACGGTCGCCGGTGCTGCGATAGTCGCCGCGCATCAGCCATCCCAGCGCGGCAGGTTTCATGAAAGCGCCCGGCCCCAGCCGCGCGGTGATCTCCGGGTGCCGGTCGCGCACGTGGATCAGGGTCAGCGGCCAGAAGATCACGAACGCGCAGAACCCGGCGATCGCCGAAGCCACGAACAGCAGGGCGAAGAACAGGATCACGTCAGGATCAGCCGCGTCACCGAGGGCGCCGTCACCGAACACACCGCCAGCACCGTGGCCCAGACCAGCGGCAGGCGCAGCCGGCGCATCGCGGCGCTGACCTCCGGGTCGGTCTTCAGGCGCTTGGCGTCAACGCCTTCGGCCTGCTTGCGCGTCAGCAGCCGCTGCAACTTGAGGCTGCGGGCGATGCCGACCAGGCCGAACACGAAAGCGCCCATGCCCACCGCGAAGGTCACCAGCTGCACGGTCATTTCCGGCGACATGCTCAGAACTCCGCGCTGCCCGGCGCGCGCGGGTAGGGGATCGCATCGCGGATGTTGCCCAGGCCGCACACGTAGACCACCAGGCGCTCGAAGCCCAGGCCGAAGCCGGCGTGCGGCACCGTGCCGTAGCGGCGGAAATCGCGGTACCAGCCGTAATGGGCCGGGTCCAGGCCGAACTGGCCCATGCGCGCGTCCAGCACGTCTAGGCGCTCCTCGCGCTGGCTGCCGCCGATGATCTCGCCGATGCCCGGGGCCAGCACGTCCATCGCCGCCACGGTCTTGCCATCGTCGTTCAGGCGCATGTAGAAGGCCTTGATGTGCTCGGGGTAGTTGGTCACCACCACCGGACGGCCGACGTGTTCCTCGGTCAGCCAGCGCTCGTGCTCGGTCTGCAGGTCCAGGCCCCATTCGACCGGGAAGTCGAACTTCTTCTTGGCATCCTGCAGCAGCTTGATCGCATCGGTGTAGTCGATGCGCTCGAACGGCGCGTTGATGAACGCCTCCAGCTTGGTGATCGCGGTCTTGTCCACGCGCTCGGCGATGAAGGCCAGGTCGTCGGCACGCTCGTCCAGTACGGCGCGGAACAGGTACTTCAGGAAGTCCTCGGCCAGGTCCGCGTTGGCGGCCAGGTCGTTGAAGGCCACCTCCGGCTCGACCATCCAGAACTCGGCCAGGTGGCGGGTGGTGTTGGAGTTCTCGGCGCGGAAGGTCGGCCCGAAGGTGTAGACCTTGCTCAGGGCCAGCGCGTAGGCCTCGGCGTTGAGCTGGCCGGACACGGTCAGGAAGGTTTCCTTGCCGAAGAAGTCGCGGCCGAAATCCACCTCGCCGGCGGCGTTGCGGGGCAGGTTGGCCAGGTCCAGGGTGGACACGCGGAACATCTGCCCGGCGCCTTCGGCGTCGGAGGTGGTCACGATCGGCGTGGAGATCCAGTTGAAGCCGTTGTGGTGGAAGAACCGGTGCACCGCCTGGGCCAGGCAGTTGCGGATCCGGGTGACCGCGCCGAACAGGTTGGTGCGCGGGCGCAGGTGGGCCACTTCGCGCAGGAATTCCAGCGAGTGGGCCTTGGGCTGGATCGGGTAGGTTTCCGGGTCCTCGACCCAGCCGACCACTTCCACCGCGTCGGCCTGGATCTCGAAGCTCTGGCCCTGGCCCTGCGAGGCGACCAGGGTGCCGGAGGCGATCACCGCGCAGCCGGCGGTGAGGTGCTTCACCTCGGATTCGTAATTGGACAGGGTATTGGGCGCGACCACCTGAATGGGCGCAAAGCACGAACCGTCACTGACGTTGACGAAGGACAGCCCGGCCTTGGAATCGCGCCGCGTGCGCACCCAGCCACGGACCGTCACCTCGCCGCCGGCCGGGAGCTTGCCCGCCAGCGCATGTTCGACGCTTACCACCGTCATGTCTTGAATCCTGGCCTGTTCGGCGCGATCTAATGGAACGCGCAAGTCTACCGGTTGGCTGCGCGACGGGCACGCTCTGTTCACCCGGCGGCGCGGCCCGGGAAGACCCCGGCGCTATAATCGACATCGCGACTTTGAAGGCACCCTCCATGGCCATCACCCTGACTCCCATCGCTCACCAGCGCGTCCAGCGCTTCATCCAGACCACGCCCGGTGCGCTGGGGCTGCGTTTTGGCGTGACCAGGACCGGCTGCTCGGGCTGGGGCCATGTGACCGACCTGGCCCGCGACCAGCGCGACGGGGACACCGTGTTCGAGTACGAGGGGGTGAAGATCTTCGTGGACGCCGACAGCCTGGCGCTGGTGGACGGCACCGAGATCGACTTCGGCAAGCAGGGCCTGGGCGAGACCTTCCTGTTCAAGAATCCCAACGCCACGGCCGAATGCGGCTGCGGCGAGAGCTTCACCACTTCGGCCGACGCGGCCTGAGGCCGGGCAGGGCGCCGAGCCGCGCTTTTTGTAGAGCGGACCTTGGTCCGCTGGGGCTTTCTCCCAATTCGATCAAAGGCAGCGGACCAAGGTCCGCTCTACAGGGATCGCGCTGCCTGCCGGGGCCTGCACCGGCCAGGCACATGGCCCGAAAGCCAAGCAGATTGCACGCAACTCCTTGACCTGACATAATTTCCTGCTCCCTGCAGGCCGTCCCGGCTGTGAGGGTCCCTTGCTCCACCGCATCCACGCGGGGAGCTGTCCGGCGGGTTCCACGCGGAAACCGCCTTCATCCGAAAGGAAAACACACATGCGTTTCTATGAAATCGTGTTCCTGGTCCACCCGGACCAGAGCGAGCAGGTGCCGGCCATGGTCGAGCGCTACAAGGGCATCATCGAGAACGGCAACGGCAAGATCGTGCGCCTGGAAGACTGGGGCCGCCGCCAGCTGGCCTACCCGGTGCAGAACCTGGTCAAGGCCCACTACGTGCTGATGAACGTCGAAGTCGACCAGGCCACCCTGGCCGAGCTGACCGAAACCTTCCGCTTCAACGACGCCATCCTGCGTCACCTGATCATGAAGCGCGATGGCGACGTGGCCGACACCGAGATGTCGATCATCATGAAGAGCAAGGACGAGAAGGGTGACAAGCCCGAGCGTGGCGAACGCCGCCGCCGCGACGACGACGACAGCAGCGAACCTGCCGCCAAGTCCGACGACTCCGACTCCTCCGAAGCCGCTTAAGGAACACTGACATGTCCAAGTTCTTCCGTCGCCGCAAGTTCTGCAAGTTCACGGCCGAAGGTGTGAAGGAGATCGACTACAAGGATCTCAACACCCTGCGCCAGTACCTGACCGAAACCGGCAAGATCGTCCCGAGCCGCGTCACCGGCACCAAGGCGCGCTACCAGCGCCAGCTGCAGACGGCCGTCAAGCGCGCCCGTTTCCTGGCCCTGATCCCGTACACCGACAACCACGACGTGTAATCCGCATCCCGGATGGGCCTGCAACCAATGCGGGCCTTGACCGGGCAAGGCGGCTGCACGTTCCACCGTCCATTCGGACAGCACCAGTTGCGGCGCAATTTGCGCCGCTAACGAATACGGAATAATGAAATGAAGCTGATTCTTCTGCAGAAAGTGACCAACCTTGGCGTGCTGGGCGACCAGGTCAACGTCAAGCCGGGTTACGGCCGCAACTACCTGGTGCCGCAGAGCAAGGCCGTGCCGGCAACCGCCGCCAACGTGGCCGAGTTCGAAGCCAAGCGCGCCGACTACGAGGCCAAGGCCAAGGCCATCCACGATGACGCCAGCGGCCGCGCCGCCAAGTTCGAAGGCGCCAGCGTGACCGTGTCGGCCAACGCGTCGACCGAAGGCAAGCTGTTCGGTTCGGTGGGCGCGCGCGAGATCGCCGACGCCTTCACCGCTGCCGGCCTGCCGCTGGAAAAGAGCGAAGTCATCCTCACCGATGGCGCGTTCCGCAACATTGGCGAATACGACGTGCTGGTCAAGCTGCACGCCGACGTCGAAACCACCGTCAAGGTGGTGGTCGTCGCCGAAGCCTGATCCATCGGCTGACGGTTTCGACCGAACGGGCGCCGCAGGGCGCCCGTTTTTGTTTTGCGATGTGCCAATCGCAGCTGTTGCGACGGCGGGCGTGCACATCTTTCCCACCGGTTATCCACAGGGTTATCCGTACCGGTGGCCGCACCCCCTGACTACCATGGGGCGGCGCCGACGGCGCCTTTCGTTTTCTTCGAGTCGACCATGGCTGCTCCCCGCCGCGAACGTGACCGCGATTTCCGCAACGATCCCAGTGATGCCCGCATCGAGCAGCTGCGCATGCCGCCGCATTCGATCGAGGCCGAACAGGCGGTGCTGGGCGGCCTGATGCTGGTCACCGACGCCTATGACCGGGTCAACGACAAGCTCACGCCCAACGATTTCTATCGTCGCGACCACCAGCTGATCTACCGCGCCATCAGCGAACTGGCCGAGCGCAGCCGGCCCTACGACGCGGTCACCCTGGGCGAATGGTTCGACGCGCAGGGCCAGTCGGACCTGATCGCCGGGGGCGCCTACCTGATCGAGCTGGCCAGCTCCACGCCCTCGGCCGCCAACATCACCGCCTATGCGGAGATCGTGCGCGACAAGGCGGTGATGCGCCAGCTGATCGACGTCGGCACCGAGATCGTCAACAACGGTTTCCAGCCCGAAGGCCGCGAGAGCGCCGAGCTGCTGGCCAGTGCCGAGCAGAGGGTGTTCGCCATCGCCGAAGCCGGCTCGCGCGGGCGCACTGATTTCGTGGCCATGCCCAGCGCGTTGAAGGACGCGTTCTCGGTGCTGCAGGACCGCTTCAACAACGGCGGCAACGTCACCGGCCTGCCGACCGGCTATACCGAGTTCGACAACATGACCGCGGGCCTGCAGCCCACCGACCTGCTGATCCTGGCCGCGCGCCCGGCCATGGGCAAGACCACGCTGGCACTGAACATCGCCGAGTACGCGGCGATCAAGTCGAAGAAGGCCGTGGCGGTGTTCTCGATGGAAATGTCGGCCGCGCAGCTGGCCCTGCGCCTGATTTCCTCCAATGGCCGCATCAACGCCCAGCGCCTGCGCACCGGCCAGCTGGAGGACGAGGACTGGAGCCGGGTCACCGCCGCGATCCGCATGCTCAAGGAAACCAAGATCTTCATCGACGACACCCCGGGCCTGTCGCCGGACGTGCTGCGCTCCAAGTGCCGGCGCCTCAAGCGCGAGCACGACCTGGGCCTGGTGGTGATCGACTACCTGCAGCTGATGTCGGTGCCGGGCAATAGCGAAAACCGCGCCACCGAAATCTCCGAGATCAGCCGTTCGCTCAAGGGCCTGGCCAAGGAGCTCAACGTGCCGGTGATCGCGCTGTCCCAGCTCAACCGCTCGCTGGAGACCCGGACCGACAAGCGCCCGGTGATGGCCGACCTGCGCGAATCGGGCGCGATCGAGCAGGATGCGGACGTGATCGTGTTCATCTACCGCGACGACTACTACAACAAGGAAAACTCGCCGGACAAGGGCCTGGCCGAAGTGATCATCGGCAAACAGCGCAGTGGCCCGACCGGCTCGATCAAGCTGAAGTTCTTCGGCGAGTACACCCGTTTCGACAATCTGTCGCACGATTCGGTGGGTTCGTTCGAATAGGTCCCGCGCCTGGATCCACCACGCCAGGCTTCAGCCTGGCCTGGCCCCGTTTCGTCGCGTCCTACGCGGCTTCGTCGGATCGCGGTTGCCAGGGCTGGCGCACCGGGCAAGTCTGGGCGGCAGAGGGCGGCATGCCGCTGCCCAGGGAGCCTGTCATGACGACGCTGTTCGCGCTGGGCGTGTGGTGCCTGTTGCTTGTCCTGTGCTGGCCGCTGGCGATCCTGGCCCTGCTGGCCTGGCCGGTGCTGTGGCTGCTGAGCCTGCCATTGCGTCTGGTGGGCGTGACCTTCTCGGCGTTGTTTGCCTTCCTGCGGGCGCTGCTCATGCTGCCGGCACGCCTGCTGGGCGGTCGCGCGCTCACCGCCTGAGGCGGGCCGCTGCGGATGCCTTTTTCACCGCCGCGCGTTGGCGTGGCAGGCATCATGGGCGCCCGCTTTGATCGAACGTCCGCATGCCCGCTGCGCTTGTCTGGTTCCGCGATGATCTTCGTCTGGCCGACAATCCGGCGCTGCATGCGGCGATGGAGGCCGGTTTCGATCCGGTGCCGGTGTACGTCCACGCGCCGCAGGAGGAGGGCAACTGGGCGCCGGGCGCGGCCTCCAACGCCTGGCGGCATCGTTCGCTCGGGGCGTTGGACCAGGACCTGCGCCGGCGCGGGTCGCGCCTAGTGTTGCGCCGGGGCGACAGCAGCAAGGTGCTGCAGGAGCTGATCGCCGAAAGCGGCGCGCAGGCGCTGTTCTGGAACCGCAAGTACGAGCCGGCGACCCAGCCGCGCGACGCGACGATCAAGCAGATGCTGCGCGATGAGGATTTCGAAGTGCGCAGCTGCAATGCCGCGCTGCTGGCCGAACCTTGGGATGTACAAAACAAGACCGGCGGGCCGTACAAGGTCTTTACCCCGTTCTATCGCAAGGTGATGGCCGCGCTGGCTCAGCGTGGCCTGCGTGATGCCCCCGGGGCACTGCCGCCAGTGTCGCCGTCGCTGCACAGCGATGGCCTCGATGCGCTGGGACTGGCGCCGACGCGGGAATGGGACCGCGACTTCTGGGACATCTGGGAACCCGGCGAAGCCGGTGCGCACGAGGCGCTGGATGTCTTCATCGAGGGCGCGCTGCACGGCTATCTGGAGCAGCGCGAGTTGCCCGACCGGGTCGGCACTTCCAGGCTGTCGCCGCACCTGCACTTCGGCGAGATCGCGCCCTGGCGGATCATCGCGCGACTGGAATCCGAGCGCAGCGCCAGGCTGGACAAGGACATCGATGGTTTCATCCGCCAGCTGGTCTGGCGCGAGTTTGCCCATCATCTGCTGCACCACTTTCCGTACACGGCGCAGCAGAACCTCAATCCGCGCTTCGATGGCTTCCGCTGGGCCGCGGCCACGCCGTCCAAGCTCAAGGCCTGGCAGCGTGGTTTGACCGGCGTGCCGATCGTCGATGCCGGCATGCGCGAGCTGTGGCACACCGGGGTGATGCACAACCGGGTGCGCATGATCGTGGGCAGCTATCTGACCAAGCATCTGCGCGTGCACTGGCTGGAAGGTGCGCGCTGGTTCTGGGACACGCTGGTGGATGCGGACCTGGCCAACAACACGCTGGGCTGGCAATGGATCGCCGGCACCGGTGCCGACGCCGCGCCGTATTTCCGTGTGTTCAATCCGGTGACCCAGGCGCAGAAGTTCGATCCGCAGGCGCGCTACATCAGCTGCTGGGTGCCCGAGCTGAAACCGTTGCCGGTCAAGGCGCGCTTCGCCCCGTGGGAGTCGCCGGAACTGCTGCAACAGCTGGCGCCCGGCTATCCGCGCCGGCCTATCGTCGACCTGGCCGAGGGCAGGCAGGCGGCGCTTGCCGCATATGCACGGGCGCGGTGACGCGGGTTAGCCATATCGTGACGCCACGTTCGCGCGGCTGAACACCTGCTGGCGAGGGAGTCTGCGATTCATCCGGTTTTGCAGACGGTGACGTTAGGTTGCGCTCACTGCAACAAAACGGGCTATCCCCGAAGCGAGAGTGCCATGAACCTGCAACCGAGCAAGCTGTTGTCCCGTACCGTGCTGTGCGGTGTGCTGTCCGCCACGCTGCTGGCTGGCTGCGCCAGTTACACCGGCCAGACCAGCGATCCAAACGATCCCAACCGCACCGGCCGTGGCGCCCTGATCGGCGCCGGCATCGGCACGGCGGTCGGCCTGCTCAGCGGCAGCAACGCCACCGAACGTCGTCAGCGTGCGCTGATCGGCGCCGGCGTCGGCGGCCTGGCCGGCGGTGCGGTCGGTGTGTATCAGGATCGTCAGGAAGCCGAGCTGCGTCGCCAGACCGCTGGCACCGGCATTGATGTCAGCCGCGATGGCGATGTGATCAAGCTCAACCTGCCGGACGGGGTGACCTTTGATTTCGGCAAGTCCGCGTTGAAACCGCAGTTCTATCCGGCGCTCAACAACGTTGCTTCCACGTTGAAGGAATACAACCAGACGATCGTGGAGGTCAGTGGCCATACCGACAGCATCGGCAGCGACGCGGCCAACCAGACACTGTCCGAGGCACGCGCCAATGCCGTTGGCGATTATCTGATCGGCCAGGGTTTGATGCGCCAGCGCTTCGAGATTGTCGGCATGGGCAAGCGCTACCCGATCGCCAGCAATGACACCGACGCCGGTCGTGCCCAGAATCGCCGTGTGGAGATCCGCGTGCTGCCGGTGGAGCAGGGTTCCTGAGCCGGTAGTACCGCTCCGAAGACGGGAAGGGCCGCGTTGCGGCCCTTTCTTTGTGTCGCCCTTATGCGTTGCCGTGATTTCGCCAACTCCGGTCCCTGCTGGCGGTGCGCCCATGTTGCACTGCGCCATAATGTGGCGCCCAGACAGGAGCCCGACATGGTCCAGCCGACCGTACCTGCCGGCGCAGTATCCGCCGCGGCGATCCCCAAGCGCGTCTATCTGCTGGTGCTGTTCGCACTGGCGATGGGCGGCTTTGCCATCGGTGTGGGCGAGTTCGCCTCGATGGGTCTGATGCCCGATATCGCCCGCGGTCTGTCGATCAGCGAACCCCAGGTCGGCCACCTGATCAGTGCCTACGCGCTCGGCGTCGTGGTGGGCGCGCCGGTGCTGGCGATCTTTGGCGCGCGCCTGCGCCGCCGCACGTTGCTACTGCTGTTGATGGCTTTCTATGCGGCGGGGAATTTCGCCAGTGCCATGGCGCCGGGCTACCACGCGGCGCTGGTGTTCCGGTTCATTGCCGGGCTGCCGCATGGCGCGTATTTCGGCGTGGCGGCGCTGGTGGCCGCCTCGATGAGCGCGCCGCATCGGCGTGCGGCCGCGGTGAGCCGGGTGATGGCGGGCCTGACCATCGCAATGCTGGTCGGCAATCCCCTGGCGACTTGGCTGGGACAGGTGCTCAACTGGCGTTATGCCTACGCACTGGTGGGCGCGATCGCGCTGCTGACCGTGGTGCTGGTGTTCGCATTCCTCAAGCCCGGACCGCCGGAGGTGCGGCAGAGCCCGCTGCGCGAGCTGCAGGCGTTCAACCAGGTCCAGGTCTGGTATGCATTGGCCATTGGCGCCATTGGCTTCGCCGGCATGTTCTGCGTGTTCTCCTATCTGGCGCCGACCCTGATCCATGTCACCCATCTAAGCCAGGCCTGGGTGCCGCTGGCGATGGCCGCATTCGGGCTGGGCGGCATCATCGGCAACATGGCCGGCGGCTGGCTGTTCGACAGGCTGCAGTTCCGGGCGGTGATGGTGGTGCTGGTGTGGTCCACGCTGGTGCTGCTGGTGTTTCCGGTCGCGACCCGATCGCTGTGGACGATCCTGCCGGCCGTGGTGGCGGTGGGGACGATGGTGGGACTTTCGCCCGCGCTGCAGACCCGGCTGATGGACGTAGCGGCCGGCGCCCAGACCCTGGCCGCGGCATCCCACCACGCTGCCTTCAATGTCGCCAACGCGCTTGGCCCGTGGCTGGGCGGCCTGGCGATCGGTGCGGGGATGGGCTGGTCGGTGACCGGTTATGTCGGTGCGGCAACCGCCCTGGTAGGACTGATGTTGTACTTCCTGGCACAGCGTTCTGACATGCGCAGACAGGTCACGGCGCAGGCCAGCGCCTGAGGAACCGAATGGCGCTAGGCCGGCAGCGTCTGCTCGTAAGGCGCGTCAGCGCGATCGGGAAGCCACGGTGTTGTTGCGATGTGGCGTTGCACAATGTATTTGGCTCGTCGTCTGGCAGAATTTGGATCGATCTAAACCGGCCGACAACCCACCGTGTCAGTACCACGCTCCCTTTTCTGCCATTGCCGCAAGCCTTGAGCCGCGTCTTCCAACCCGACGTTTCATTGCGATACCGCCCGGGCGGTGGTCGTCGTGATGTGCCGGCGCGGCTGCAGGCTGCAACGGGGTTGCCTCAACATGATGTAGATCCATCCTTGCGCACGGCGATGGACCGTTGCCGCTGCGTCGCCGGCCGGCCGCGCGTGCACCTGCTTCTCCCTGTTTTCTTCCATGGATGCCCAGATGTCGAATGATCTCCCTGCCTCGGGCGCCGCGCCCAACATCGTCTGCTTCGGCGAAGTGCTGATCGACATGCTGGCCCAGCCGCCAAGCGAGGGCAGGGCGCGCGCATTCGAGCAGTATGCCGGGGGCGCGCCTGCCAACGTCGCGGTGGCCGCCGCGCGCCTGGGCGCACGCAGTGAATTCGTCGGCATGCTCGGCCGGGACATGTTCGGCGACTTTCTGCATGACGAGCTGGCCCAGGCCGGCGTCGGCGTCGGCTTCACCGTGCGCACCGATGCGGCCAAGACCGCGCTGGCCTTTGTCGCGCTGGATGAAACCGGCGATCGCAGCTTCAGCTTCTACCGGCCGCCAGCCGCGGACCTGCTGTTCCGCGAAGAGCACTTCGACGCGGCCTGTCTGGGCCAGGCCGATGTGTTCCATTTCTGTTCCAACAGCCTGACCGAGCCCGCCTACGCGCAGGCGACCTTTGCCGGCGCGGCGCGGGCCCGCGCCGCCGGCGCGGTCGTCAGCTGCGACCTCAACCTGCGCCCGGCGCTGTGGCCGGCCGATGTGGATCCCACGCCGACCCTGTGGCAGGCGCTGGAACTGGCGGACGTGATCAAGCTCTCGCGCGAGGAACTGGAGTTCCTCGCCGGCACGCCTGCACAGGAGGCAGCCGTCATCCAACGCCTGCTCGGTGGCCGCGCGCAGCTGGTGGTGGTCACCGATGGTGGCGGCGAAGTGGTCTGGACCACGCGCCAGGGCCGTGGCACGGTGGCACCGTTCGCGGTCCAGGTCAGCGACACCACCGCCGCGGGCGATGCATTTGTCGGCGGCCTGCTGGTCCGTCTGGTCGAACTGGGCGGCGCCGGCGCGAGCTTTGCCGCCTTCTGCAGCGACATGCGGCGCGTCAGCCAGGCGGTGCAGTTCGGCACGGCGGTCGGCGCGCTGGCGGTCACCCGCAAGGGCGCGTTTGCCGCCATGCCCAGCCGTGACGTTGTCCTGTCCTTTGCTCCGGGAATTGCATGAACACCCTCACTGAACCCGATTTCCGTTCGCCCCAGTTCCTGCGCAGCCACATCGCGCAGACGATGGCGTTCTACCATCCGCGCGCGATCGATCCGCAGGGCGGCTTCTTCCAGTATTTCAAGGATGATGGCACCGTTTATGACGCCGGCCATCGCCACCTGGTCAGCAGCACGCGCTTCGTCTTCAACTACGCCATGGCTTGGCTCGAATTCGAGCTGCCCGAGTACCATGCGGCGGTATTGCACGGCCTGCGCTATTTGCGTGAGGTGCACCGCAATCCGCAGACCGGCGGCTACATCTGGACCCTGCGCGACGGCCGGGCCGAAGACAGCACCAACCATTGCTACGGCGTGGCCTTCGTCCTGCTGGCTTATTCCTGCGGTCTGAAGGCCGGCGTCGATGAGGCGCGTGCCTGGATGGATGAGACCTGGCAGCTGCTCGAGCAGCGCTTCTGGGACGCCGAAGCCGGTCTGTACCGCGACGAGGCCGATGCCGAGTGGAACTTCAGCGACTACCGCGGCCAGAACGCCAACATGCACATGTGCGAGGCGATGCTGGCGGCGTACCAGGCCAGCGGCGAGCGTCGTTACCTGGATCGCGCGTTGTTGCTTGCGCAGCACATGACCCGTCGCCAGGCGGCCAAGGCCGGTGACCTGGTGTGGGAACACTACGACGCCGACTGGAACGTGGACTGGGAGTACAACAAGGACGATCCCAAGCACCTGTTCCGTCCCTGGGGGTTCCAGCCGGGCCATCAGACCGAATGGGCCAAGCTGCTGCTGATCCTGGACCGTGAGCTGCAAGGCGCGGTGGATTGGCTGGTGCCGACCGCCCGGCATCTGTTCGATACCGCGCTGGCGCGCAGCTGGGATGACGCGCGCGGCGGCATGTATTACGGCTTCGCGCCGGACGGCACGGTCTGCGATGACGACAAGTATTTCTGGGTGCAGGCCGAAAGCCTGGCGGCCGCGGCGCTGCTGGCATTGCGCACCGGCGACGCGGCGTATTGGGCCTGGTACGACAAGCTATGGCAGTTCTCGTGGGCGCACATGATCGACCACCGATACGGCGCCTGGTACCGCATCCTGGATGCGGACAACCGCAAGTACAGCGACGAGAAGAGCCCAGCCGGCAAGACCGACTACCACACCATGGGCGCCTGCTACGAGGTGCTGGACCAGCTGCGCGCGCACAGCCAGCCATGATGCCTCCGCGGCCCACCAAGCTGCGTTGACGGAGCCAAGGTCGCCATTTCGTTAGCGCGTTCACCGGGGCTGTGGGAATGAAGGCGTCCTTCGGACGGGGGTTCAATTCCCCCACTCTCTACCAGCTCGGCAGCGAAGCCAAGTGCCGTGTCCGGCGCATCCCGATCAACAAAAAAGCCGGAAGCCCTCTTCAATGGCTTCCGGCTTCATCGTGTCCTGCTACAACACAAATTGGTGGAGGTGGGGGGAATTGAACCCCCGTCCGAAGGCACTCCATCCCCGGTACTACATGCTTAGCTCACCGTTGGGTCTCGTCCTGAAGCAGCACGGTGTGCAAAACGCACCCCAGGACCAGCCTGTTTTGGTTAAGCCATGACTGACAGGCAGCCGTCACAGCCGGTTCCGTGATAATGACCCTACATCCACGAGCACGGGCACAAGTGGTTTCGGGGGTTCGCCTTAGGCGGCTGTAGAACTACAACTCAACACTGCTGTTTAGGCGGCGAGAGCGAAGTCCGAACCGTAGTTGTCGTCGTTGGCAACTAGAAGTTTGCAGCTGGATTTACGAGGAAAGCTACCCCCTCGGCATGCACCAGGTAATTTCGCAACCCCCGTCGAAGCCAGTGCACCCCCGGTTTCGAACAAGGTCGGAAGATCGTCCCGATGCATCCAGTGTAGGGGCGTGCGGGGCCAGTCACAAGGCATGCGACATAGGCCGGTTAGCCTGCAGTTGCGTGGCCGAAGGGGGAAGACCACGGCGTTGGTGATGACGCATCCAGGAACGGAGACCCGATATGGCCAGCAAGCGACCGGCGCGCTCCCGTGCCGCAGCTCCCGCACCCAAAGCCGCCAAGGCCCCTGTGGCCGCGCGCAAAACCACCAAGGAAAAAGCCGCCAAGCGGGCGACCACGCCGCAGCAAGCGCCTTCGAGCATCGGCGCGCTGGCGCGCAGCGGCTACATGGCCGGCGCGCAGGGGCAGGCGATGACCGTGATCTACATCCACGGCATCGGCAACAAGCCACCGGCGGACGTGCTGCGCTGCCAGTGGGATCAGGCCCTGTTTGGCCGTTCGATGGGCGAGCGCACGCGCATGGCGTACTGGGTCGATCGCCAGCGCTATCCGGTGCCGGAAGCCGGCACCTGCAGCGACCGCGACGAGGGTCCGACCATCAGCCAGGCCGAACAGCGGGTGCTGTCCACCTTCGGGCTGGCGCCGGCCGGTGGCGATCTGCATGCCCTGATCGATACGTTGGCCGAGACCCCGCACGAGCGCGCCAAGCTGGAAGAGCTGCTGGACCAGGTTCAGGCCGGCGCCGCGCCGGGGGTCGCCATGGATCCAGGCGCACGCAGCCTGTGGTCGGGGTTGAACGAAATCCTGCTTCGCCTGGTGTCGGCGGCGCTGCTGCAGGACGTGCACGATTTCTTCTTCGTGCCCGCGCGGCGCGAGGCAATGGAGCGCAGCCTGCGTGAGCGGCTGATGGCCGGCGGCGGGCCCTTCGTCGTGGTCGCGCACAGCCAGGGCTCGATGATCGCCTACGAGGTGCTGCGCAAGCTGCAGGCGGCCGAATGCGAGGTTGCGCTGTTGCTGACCATCGGCTCCCCGCTGGGCCTGCCGGCAGTGCGCAGCATGTTCAAGCAGGACATCAAGAAGAAGAAACTGCCGTTCCCGCCGTGCGTGCGCGCCTGGTACAACGTGGCCGACCGGCGCGATCCGGTCGCCCTGGACGGCGACCTGACCGACGACATCGAAGGCGCCAACGGACGCTTCAGCAACTACACCGCCGCGGGCATCAATCCGGACGGGCCGCGCAATCCGCATTCGGGCTCCGGGTACCTGTCCATCGCCCAGGTCCGCAATCATGTGCGCGCGGTGGTCGGCCCCGGGTTCGACCAGCCGGTGACCAGCACGGTGGTGCTCAAGGACTTGTCCGATCGCATGGAGGCACATGGCAGCGCGACCCGGCACGAGGTGCTGATCGAACTGGCTCAGCTGCCGGCGGGCGTGCGCCCGGCGCAGGCCCGCCAGGCGCTGGTGGACTACATCCGCGCGCTGGCCGCGCCCGAAGTCGGGCTGACCGGCGAGGCGCTGGACGAGGCGATCGTGCTGGAGGATTCGCTGGAGCGCTTCGTCTCCGCGCAGCTGACCCGGTTCGAGATCGAATCGCTGCGCAACCAGTACCAGGCGCTCAACTTCAAGCGGCTGTGGCGCGATGCGGGCAAGCGCGCGCTGCTGAACCGCTCGCGCGCGGTGATCCAGGCCGACGCGGCGCAAAATGCGTATCACGCGTTGGGCCAGGACATCGGCTGGGCGATCCTGGACACCGGCATCGCGGCGGGGCATCCGCATTTCTTTGAGACCGGCGTGCGTGACGTGGTGGTCGCGCAATGGGACTGCACACTTCGCGGCCGACCGCGTGAACTCAAGCGCAGCGATGGACGCGACTTCAGCCATCTGGACCGCAATGGTCACGGCACGCACGTGGCCGGCATCGTGGCCGGGCATTGTTCGGCGCCACTGCCGGGCGGCGAGGGCAAGGCGCGCGTGGACTTCACCGCGATCGCGCCGCAGGCGCAGCTGTACGGTTTCAAGGTGCTGGACGATGAGGGCAACGGCCGCGACTCCTGGATCATCAAGGCCATCCAGCAGGTGGCCGACATCAACGATCAGGCCGGCCAGCTGGTGATCCATGGCATCAACCTCAGCCTGGGCGGCTGGTTTGACGCCGAGAGCTACGGCTGCGGGTTCACGCCGCTGTGCAACGAGTTGCGCCGCTTGTGGCGCCAGGGCGTAGTGGTGGTGCTTGCTGCCGGCAATGAGGGCCTGGCCTGGCTGATCCAGCAGGACGGCATGGCCCTGGCAGCCAACATGGACATGACCATCGGCGATCCGGCCAACCTGGAGGAAGCCATTGCGGTCGGCTCGGTTCACAAGACCAATCCGCGCAGCTATGGCGTGTCGTATTTCTCCTCGAAGGGCCCGACCGCCGACGGCCGCTGCAAGCCGGATGTGGTCGCGCCGGGCGAGAAGATCATCTCGGCCCACTTCGGATACAAGACCAGGGACCCCAGCACCTGGATGGTGGAGATGAGCGGTACCAGCATGGCCGCGCCGCATGTGTCGGGCCTGCTGGCGGGCTTTCTCTCAGTGCGGCGCGAGTACATCGGCTTTCCCGACAAGATCAAGGACGTGCTGATGGCCCATTGCAACGACATCGGCCGCGACCGCTACATGCAGGGCCGCGGGATTCCGAATCTGGTGAAGATGCTGGCCGAGACCTGAGCCGGCCCGGTCATACGACGCCTGGCGATCAGCCAGCTTAGGCGGAGTAGCCCGGGTAAGCGAAGCGCACCCGGGGCTTCCGGTGCAAGCGCAGCCGGGTATCCACCGCGGCGGACCTGCCGGGTGCGGCCTTCGGCCTTACCCGGGCTACGCGGCTGGTCGAAACCTGAGCCATGGTGATGCGGCGCTGGCGATCATGCGTCGCGGTTGTGCCGGCGCATCAGGCGCTGCTTGTCGCGCGCCCATTCGCGATCCTTCTCAGTCGCGCGCTTGTCGTGGGTCTGTTTGCCCTTGGCCAGCGCCAGTTCCAGCTTGACCTTGTTGCCCTTCCAGTACATCGCGGTGGGGATGAGCGTGTAGCCTTCGCGCTCGACCTTGCCGACCAGGGTGTCGATCTCGCGCCGATGCAGCAGCAGCTTGCGGGTGCGGCGATCATCGGCCACCACGTGGCTGGAAGCCTGGATCAGCGGGGTGAACTGGGCGCCGAACAGGAACAGCTCGCCGCTGCGCACCACCGCGTAGCTCTCGCCGATGTTGGCGCGGCCGGCGCGGATCGACTTCAGTTCCCAGCCCTGCAGCGCAAGCCCGGCCTCCATGCGTTCCTCGAGGTGGTACTCGTGGCGCGCGCGCTTGTTCAGCGCGATGGTGCCCGTGCTGTTTGCTTTATCCTTGTCCGACTTCTTTGCCATCCGTCCATTGTCGCCGATGGGGACGGTTCGAGCGAGCCCGCCGTCACTTCAGGTTTTGCCGCACTCCCACGATGCCCACCATCCGCCGCAGCGCCCTGGTCGAACACCCGGCCGACTACATGTTCGATCTGGTCAACGACGTCCAGGCCTATCCGCGCCGGTTCGGCTGGTGCGACCGGGCCGAGGTCATCGAATCAAGCGATGCGCGCATGGTGGCGCGGCTGGACCTGGGCCTGGGCGCGCTGCGCACCTGGTTCACTACCGAGAACACGCTGGAGCGCCCGGGTCGCATCGACATGAATCTCAAGGACGGCCCGTTCCGCAAGCTGCACGGCCTGTGGGAATTCCAGTCGCTGGGCGAGGGCGTGAGCAAGGTCAGTCTGACCCTGGAGTTCGAGCCGTCCAGCCGTCTGCTGGGGCCGGCATTGACCCTGGGATTCCAGGGCCTGGCCGACCGGATGGTGGATGACTTCGTGCGGACCGCCGATCGCGGCGGCTGAGCCGATGAAGATCGAAGTCGTCCTGGCCTGGCCGCGTCGCTATAGCGCGGTGACCGTGGAATTATCCGAAGGCGCCTGCGTGGCCGATGCGCTGCAAGCCGCGGCACTGGATGATGCAGTGCAGGCGAGCGGGCTGGCGGTGTTCGGCGTGCAGGCCACGCCGCAGACGTTGCTGGTCGATGGCGACCGCGTCGAGCTGCTGCGGCCGCTGTTGATCGATCCGAAGGAAGCCCGCCGGCGCCGCGCCGCCAGGCCATGAAACGCTCAGCTCAGGCGATCAACCGCCGCCCTGGCCCTTCTTCTTGTCCTTGGCCAGGTTCGGGCCGAACTGACGGATGCTGTTGCGGGCCAGTTCCTCGTCCTTGTTCGGAAAATAGTCGCCGTCCCACTTGGTGACCTGGTCGTTGTCGAAGTACACGGTGAAGTTCTTCATGTGCACCCGGCCCAGGCGGTCGGTCCGCTCAGTGGCGGTGTAGTCCCAGCGCTGGGCATGGAACGGATCGGCCACCGACGGGGTGCCCAGCAGCGCGATGACCTGCTGCTTGCTCTGGCCCACGGCCAGTTGGTCGACGTCGGACTTGTCAATCAGATTGCCCTGATAGATGGGCTGCTTGTAGATGATGCCGCAGCCGGAAGTGGCAAGGCCGATGGCGGCGATAAGCAGGAGATTGCGCATGGAAGAAGGCGTCTGATCAGGGTCGGGAACGAGCGTCGGCGATGATACACTGCAGCCATCGCCGCGACCCAATCGCGAGGCAGCTGGCGTTAAACCGCCAATGAATGGGAGCTCCCGATGGAATCGCAGGATCTACGCAAGGTCGGCCTGAAAGTCACCCATCCGCGCCTGCGCATCCTCGCGCTGCTAGAAGAAGCCAAGCCCCGTCACATGACGGCCGAGGACATCTACCGTGCGCTGATGGGCGTGGGCGATGAGATCGGCCTGGCGACGGTGTACCGCGTGCTGACCCAGTTCGAGGCCGCCGGCCTGGTGCTGAAGCACAATTTCGAGGGCGGCCAGGCCGTCTACGAACTGGACCGTGGCGAGCACCACGACCACATGGTCGATATCGAGACCGGCAAGGTCATCGAGTTCTCCAGCGACGAGATCGAGGCGCTGCAGGAGAAGATCGCGGCCGAGCATGGCTACGAGATCGAGGAACATTCGCTGGTGCTGTACGTGCGCAGGAAGCGCAGGTAGGAGCGCACCGCAGGGGCGCGAAGGTGGCGTTTCCGGCAAAGCCCTTCGCGTCCCTGCGGTGCGCTCCTACGCGGGGAGGTTAGTCGACCGCTTCGAGCAGCTTGCCCGCCGCCGCGCGTGCCTCGGCGCTGACTTCCACCCCGCCCAGCATCCTCGCCAGCTCTTCCCTGCGCGCCCCCGCATCCAGCGCCTCGACCGAGGACTGGGTCATGCCCTCGACCGGGGCCTTGCTGACCCGGTAGTGCGCATGGCCCTGCGCGGCGACCTGCGGCAGGTGGGTCACGCACAGCACCTGGCGCTCGCGGCCCAGGTCGCGCAGCTTCTTGCCGACGATGTCGGCCACTGCGCCGCCGATGCCCGAGTCGACCTCGTCGAAGACCATGGTCGGCACCGCATCCGAACCCAGCGCAGCCACTTCGATCGCCAGCGAGATGCGCGAAAGTTCGCCGCCGGAGGCCACCTTGCGCAGCGGGCGCGGCGGCTGGCCGGCGTTGGCGGCCACCAGCAGTTCGACCCGTTCGGCGCCCTGCGGATCGGGGCGGTCGGCCTCGTGCGGTTCCAGTTGCACTTCCAGCCGGCCGCCGCCCATGCCCAGCTCGGCGATCAGGGCGCTGGTCTTCCTGGCCAGGGTGGTCGCGGCCTTGGTCCGGGCCTTGGTCAGCGCTTGCGCGGCCGTGCGCCAGGACTGGCGGGCGGCTTCGATCTCGGTGTTCAGGCTAGCCAAACGCTCGCCGGCGCCGCGCAGGCCGCCCAGCTCCTGCTCGATGCGGGTGGCGACCTCGTCCAGCTGCTCGGGCGAGACCCGGTGCTTGCGGGCCAGGTCGTGCAGCCGGGTCAGGCGACGTTCGGCGCGTTCGAACTGGTCCGGATCCACGTCCAGGTCGTCGCGGATCTGGCTGAGCAGGCCGAGCGCTTCGTCCAGCTGGATCTGGGCGCTTTCCAGCAGGCTGTCGACTGCGCCCAGGCGCGGCTCGTGGTTGACCACGCGGGTCAGTTCGCCACGGGTCTGCAGCAGCAGGCGACCTGCAGACGGGCCGTCCTCGCCGGACAGCCGGGCCAGGCCATCGTCGCAGGCCTGGATCAGGGTGGAGGCGTGGGCCTGGCGACGGTGGCTGGCGATCAAGGTTTCGATTGCGACCAGCGACAGGTCCTCGCGGCGCAGTTCGTCCAGCTGGTGCTGCAGATAGTTGAGCCGGTCGGAGACATCGCCCTGGGCGGTCAGGCGTTCACGCTCGGCCAGCAGCAGGTTCCAGGCCGCAGCCGCCTTCTGCACGCTGGCCAACTGCGCCTGCGAACCGGCGAAGGCGTCCAGCAGCGCCAGCTGGCTGCCCCTGGACAGCAGCGCCTGGTGCTCGTGCTGGCCGTGGATCTCCACCAGCAGCCCGGCCAGTTCGGTCAGCTGCGACAGGGTCACGCTGCGGCCGTTGATCCAGCTGCGCGAGCCGCCGTCGGCGCGCAGCACGCGGCGCAGCTGGCACTGGCCGGACTCGTCCAGGGCATGCTCGGCCAGCCAGGCCAGGGCAGGGGCCTTTGGCGCCAGTTCGAATTCGGCCGACAGTTCGGCCCGCTGCGCGCCGTGGCGGACCACGCCGGCATCGGCGCGCAGGCCCGACAGGAACCCAAGCGCGTCCACCAGCAGCGATTTGCCGGCGCCGGTCTCACCGGAAATCACGGTCATGCCGGGGCCGAATTCCATGTCCGTGGCGCGGACCACGGCGAAGTCTTTGATGGTGAGGTGTCTGAGCATGGTCGGGCGGCATTGTAGGGCCTTGCGGCGCACACGCTGAGACGCCGGTGCGACAGGTTGCAAAGGGAGCCGCCGATCGCTATCTATCAGCGATGAATCGTCGAAGTCACGACCTGGATGCACGCTCGCGGCAACTGCTGCGCACGCTGATCGCCCGCTATATCCACGATGGCGAGCCGGTGGGGTCGCGCACGCTGGCCCAGCATTCGGGTCTGGACGTCAGCGCCGCCACCATCCGCAACATCCTGGCCGACCTGGAAGATGCCGGCCTGCTCAGTTCCCCGCACACCTCAGCCGGACGCATTCCCACCGCACAGGGTTACCGGGTATTCGTCGACAGCCTGGTCCAGATGCAGCCGCTGGCCGAACGCGACGTGGCCCGCCTGCGCGCCGAGCTGCCGGCCGGCACCGGGACCCAGGCGCTGCTGGGCAACGCTTCCGAGTTGCTGTCGGCGATGACTCATTTTGTCGGGGTGGTCGGGGCACCCAAGCGCGAGCAGTTCGCCTTCCGCCATATCGATTTCGTGCCACTGGACGGGCGCCGGGTCCTGGCGATCCTGGTGTTTGCCGACAACGACGTGCAGAACCGGGTGATCGAGCCGCGCCGCAGCTACGACCCGTCCGAACTGGAGCGGGTGGCCAACTATCTGAATGCCCATTTCGCCGGGCGGCCGATCGCCGAGATCCGGGCCACGCTGCTGCGCGAGCTGCGCGCGGCCCGCTCGGAGATGGAAGGCCTGCTGGCCCACACCGTCGAACTGGCCGAACACGCCCTGACCCCCTCGGACGATGACATGGTCCTGGCCGGGCAGACCCGGCTGATGGGCGTGCAGGACCTGTCCGATCTGGACCGGCTGCGCGATCTGTTCGAAACCTTCGCCCGCAAGCGCGAGATCCTGCAGCTGCTCGAACGCACCATCAGCGCCCCGGGCGTGCGCATCTTCATCGGCGAGGAAACCGGGCTGGCGCCGCTGGACGGGGTGTCGCTGGTGGCCGCGCCATACCGGGCCAGTGGCCAGGTGCTGGGCGTGCTGGGCGTGATCGGGCCGACCCGCATGGCCTACCAGCAGATCATTCCGGTGGTCCAGGCGGCCGCCGATGCGCTCGGTGCGGCAATGCTGCGTCCCGGCGATGACTTGAATCCCTCCGCGCCGACCCCATAGGTGGGGCTTGCGGCGGCAACCGACCCGCCAGGACGGAACTCTTCAATGACTTCAAACGAACATCCGGCCAGCCCAGACGCGGCCGCCGACGCCCCGCGGGACCTGGAGACGGCGCTGCAGGCCGAGATCGAAATCCTGCGCAACGAACTGGACCAGCTGCGCGCCTCGATCCTGCTGGAGCGCGCCGACCTTGAGAACCAGCGCAAGCGCGTGGCCCGCGACGTGGACAACGCCCGCAAGTTCGCCAATGAAAAGCTGCTGGGCCAGCTGATGCCGGTGTTCGACAGCCTGGACGCGGGCCTGGTCGCCGCCGGGGCCGAACCGAGCCCGCTGCGCGAAGGCCTGGAGCTGACCCAGAAGCAGCTGCTCAAGGTGGCCGACGACAACGGCCTGACCGTGCTGAACCCGACCGGCCAGGCGTTCAACCCGGAACATCACCAGGCCATCAGCCAGGCCCCGGCCCAGGGCGCGGCGCCGGGCAGCGTGCTGCAGGTGTTCCAGAAGGGCTATCTGCTCAACGACCGCCTGTTGCGCCCGGCGCTGGTGGTGGTCGCGGCGCACGATTGAGCTGGGTCGCGCGGCTGATCGGTCGCTGACCGGTCGGAATTTTGTGTTCCACGGGCGCTTGAAGCCCGCCATCACGTCCTCATATCGGGTTCATCGATCCGGCGCACGCCGGGTCTCCACCCAATAAACCTTCGCTTTTTACGGAGTTAAGCATCATGGGCAAGATCATCGGCATCGACCTCGGCACGACCAACTCGTGCGTGGCGATCATGGAAGGCGGCAAGGCCCGCGTCATCGAGAATTCCGAGGGCGACCGCACCACGCCTTCGATCGTCGCCTACACCAAGGACGGCGAAGTACTGGTGGGCGCCTCGGCCAAGCGCCAGGCCGTCACCAACCCCAAGAACACCTTCTATGCGGTCAAGCGCCTGATCGGCCGCAAGTTCACCGACGCCGAAGTGAAGAAGGACCTGGATCTGGTGCCGTACGGCATCCTGGCCCATGACAACGGCGACGCCTGGGTGGCCACCGCCGACGGCAAGAAGATGGCGCCGCAGGAAATCTCCGCGCGCGTGCTGGAGAAGATGAAGAAGACCGCCGAGGCCTTCCTGGGCGAGACCGTCACCGAGGCGGTGATCACCGTGCCGGCCTACTTCAACGACAGCCAGCGCCAGGCGACCAAGGACGCCGGCAAGATCGCCGGCCTGGACGTCAAGCGCATCATCAACGAGCCGACCGCCGCGGCCCTGGCCTATGGCCTGGACAAGGGCGACGCGCAGGACCGCAAGATCGTGGTGTACGACCTGGGCGGCGGCACCTTCGACGTGTCGATCATCGAGATCGCCAACGTCGACGGCGAGAAGCAGTTCGAAGTGCTGGCCACCAACGGCGACACCTTCCTGGGTGGCGAAGACTTCGACGCGCGCGTCATCGACTACCTGGTGGACGAATTCAACAAGGACCAGGGCATCGACCTGCGCAAGGATCCGCTGGCCCTGCAGCGCCTGAAGGACGCCGCCGAGCGCGCCAAGATCGAGCTGTCCTCCAGCCAGCAGACCGAGGTCAACCTGCCGTACGTCACCGCCGACGCCTCGGGCCCGAAGCACCTGAACATCAAGCTGACCCGCGCCAAGCTGGAAGCGCTGGTGGATGACCTGATCAAGAAGTCGATCGAGCCGTGCCGCACCGCGCTCAACGACGCCGGCCTGCGCGCCAGCGACATCGGCGAGGTGATCCTGGTCGGCGGCCAGACCCGCATGCCCAAGGTGCAGGCGGCGGTGACCGAGTTCTTCGGCAAGGAGCCGCGCAAGGACGTCAACCCCGACGAGGCCGTGGCGCTGGGCGCGGCGATCCAGGGCGGCGTGCTGGGCGGCGACGTCAAGGACGTGCTGCTGCTGGACGTGACCCCGCTGTCGCTGGGCATCGAGACCCTGGGCGGGGTGTTCACCAAGATCATCGAGAAGAACACCACCATCCCGACCAAGGCTTCGCAGACCTTCTCCACCGCCGAGGACAACCAGTCGGCCGTGACCGTGCACGTGCTGCAGGGCGAGCGCGAGCAGGCCCGCTTCAACAAGTCGCTGGCCCGCTTCGACCTGTCCGGCATCGAGCCGGCCCCGCGCGGCCTGCCGCAGGTGGAGGTTTCCTTCGATATCGACGCCAACGGCATCCTGCACGTGTCGGCCAAGGACAAGAAGACCAACAAGGAACAGAAGGTCGAGATCAAGGCCGGTTCTGGCCTGTCGGACGACGAGATCGCCCGGATGGTCGCCGACGCCGAGGCGCACCGCGACGAGGACAAGAAGTTCCAGGAGCTGGTCGTGGCCCGCAACCAGGCCGACGGCCTGATCCATGCCACCCGCAGCGCGATCACCGAGCACGGCAGCAAGGTCGGCGGCGATGTGATCGGCAAGGTCGAGGCGGCGCTGGCCGACCTGGAAACGGCGATGAAGGGCGACGACAAGGCGCAGATCGAAGCCCGGTCCAAGGCCCTGGAAGAGGCCGGCCAGTCGCTGTACGCGGCGGCTGCGGCAGGCGACCAGGGCGCAGGCCCGGAAGGCGGCGCGCAGCAGGCCAACCGCGCGGCCGATGACGTGGTGGATGCCGAGTTCACCGAGGTCAAGGACGACAAGAAGTAAGCGTCTGTCCCCAAGCGGCAACACCTGAAGGAGGAGCGGGGCCACGGCTCCGCTCCTTCGGCATTTCCAGCGTCGGTCGTGTCCCTGGTTGGGCGCGCCGCGCACGCAGGCTCCACCCATCAACGCAGGCTTCCATCCGGCAATGAGCAAACGCGACTATTACGAGGTTCTGGGCGTGGCCCGCACGGCCAGCGACGAGGAACTGAAGAAGGCCTATCGCCGCTGCGCGATGAAGTTCCATCCTGACCGCAACCCGGGCGACGCCACGGCCGAAGTGGCGTTCAAGGAGTGCAAGGAGGCCTACGAGGTGCTGTCCGACGGCGGCAAGCGCCGTATCTACGACCAGCATGGCCATGCCGCGTTCGAGCACGGCATGGGTGGTGGCGGGCCCGGCTTCGGTGGCCCGGACATGGGCGATATCTTCGGCGACATCTTCGGCAACATCTTTGGCGGTGGTGCCGGTGGCGGGCGTGCTGCACGCCGCGGTGCCGACATCGGCTACGTGATGGAACTGGATCTGGAAGAAGCCGTCGCCGGTGTCGAAAAGCGCATCGAGATCCCGACCATGGCCGCCTGCGAACCCTGCCATGGCAGCGGTTCGGAAGACGGCAAGACCGAGACCTGCACCACCTGCGCCGGTCGCGGCCAGGTCCGCATGCAGCGCGGCATCTTCACCATGCAGCAGGCCTGTCCGCATTGCGGCGGCCGCGGCCAGGTGATCCGCAATCCCTGCAAGACCTGCCACGGGGCCGGCCGCATCGAGGAAGAGCGCGTGCTGTCGGTGAAGATCCCGGCCGGCGTGGACAACGGCGATCGCATCCGGCTGTCGGGCGAGGGCGAAGCCGGTCCGGCCGGTACCCCGCCGGGCGACCTGTACGTGGAAGTGCGCGTGCGCGAGCACGACATCTTCCAGCGCGATGGCGACGATCTGCACTGCGACGTGCCGATCCGCATCTCGCAGGCCGCGCTGGGCGACACCGTGCGCGTGCCGACGCTGGGCGGCGAAGCCGAAATCCGGGTCCCGGCTGAAACCCAGACCGGCAAGCTGTTCCGCCTGCGCGGCAAGGGCGTCAAGTCGGTGCGCAGCCGTTCCACCGGCGACCTGTTCTGCAAGGTGGTGGTCGAGACCCCGGTCAACCTGACGGCAGAGCAGCGCGACATCCTGCAGAAATTCGAAGCCACCTTTGTGGGCGATGACGAGGCCCGCAAGCATTCGCCGAAGTCGGCGACGTTCCTGGATGGGGTCAAGGGTTTCTGGGACCGGATGACGTCCTGACCGCATCGCGCTGCATGCGCGCCGGCCGATCCAGGCTTGCGCCGATAGAATGACGCCCGGTTTCCCCGGGCGTTTTTCTTTTGCACGCATCGTCTTCCCCCGTCATCGGCATCGTCGGCAGTGCCGGCGCCTACGGGCGCTGGCTCGCCCAGTTCCTGCGGTGCCACCTGGGCCTGCAGGTCATCGGCCACGACCCGGCCGATCCGCAGTCGCACTCGCCCGATGCCCTGATCGAACAGGCGCAGGTGCTGGTGTTCAGTGCGCCGATCCGGATCACGGCCTCGCTGATTTCCGATTACGTGGGCCTGGCCGCTGGCCGCGAGCGCGGCCGGCTGTGGCTGGACCTGACCTCGATCAAATCCGCGCCGGTGGCGGCCATGCTGGAATCGCAGGCCGAAGTGGTCGGCCTGCATCCGATGACCGCCCCGCCCAAGTCGCCGACCCTGAAAGGCCGGCCGATGGTGGTGTGCGAGGCGCGGCTGGACACTTGGCGCCCGTGGCTGCAGTCGCTGCTGGATGCGCTGGAAGCGCAATGCGTGCGCACCACGCCGCAGCACCACGATCAGGTGATGGCGCTGGTCCAGGCGCTGGTCCATGCCGGGCATCTGGCCCAGGCCGGGGTGCTGCGTCGCTATGCGGACCAGGTGGGATCGCTGGCCGAGCTGTTCCCGTACCGCTCGGCCTCGTTTGAAATGGATGGCGCGATGATCGCGCGCATCCTCTCGCTCAATCCTGCGATCTACGAAGACATCCAGTTCGGCAATCCGCACGTGCCGGCGGTGCTGGACGCGCTGGTCGAGGAACTTTCCGGCCTGCGCGACCAGGTCAGCGCAGGCGATGATGCCGGGCGGCAGGCGTTCCGCCGGCGCATGCTGGCCGACAACAAGGCCGCGGTCGGTGCCGAGGCGCTGGCCGATGGCAACTATCGGTTCGAACGCATCGGCTATCTGTTGGCGGACCTGGCCGAGCCGTGCAGCCTGTCGGTCCATCTGCCGCTGGACCAGCCCGGTTCGCTGCGGGCGATGCTGCATGTATTCGAACGGCACGGGGTGAGCATTGCCTCGCTGCACTCGCTGCGCAATCCGGCGGGCGAGGTGCACTTCCGGCTCGGCTTCGATACCGGCACCAATCTGGCCGCGCTGGCGGCCGCGGCCGACGAGGTCGATGCCAGCGGCATCGGCCGGGTGCTGGACCGCAATGTCTTCGGCGCAGAGCAGGACGGGCAAGCCCGCGCGCAGATCGGCATCGCCGATCTGCAGCGTCGCCAGGCGATCGAGGACGATGTCCCTGCGCTGCTGGCACTGCGCGAATCGACGATGCGCGAGCACATGCTCAACTCCGGCGCCGATGTGTCCGATGCCAGCATGCGCGCGCGCCTGCTCAACGGCTACGAGCACGCGAAAGTGCTGCTTCATGAAGGGCGCATTGCAGGCCTGCTCAAGCTGGACCGCAGCGGCGCCGACTACGTCGTCATGCAGATCCAGATCGCGCCGGCGCTGCAGGGCCATGGCCTGGGCAAGGCGCTGCTGCTCGAATACATCGAAGAGGCGCGCGCCGCCGGCAAGGATGTCACCCTGCACGTGCTCAAGGCCAATCCGGCGCGCGGACTGTATGAGCGGCTGGGTTTTGTCGTGGAAGGCGAGGACCCGCTGGAGTTCCACATGCGCCTGTCGCTGCGCTGATCCGGTTGGCCGACTTCATCCACAGAAGCTGTGGATGGAGTTCCGCACAAGCCTGTGGACAACTTCGCCGAGGCTTGTCGCGTGAGGGGCTGGGACGCCCTGGTGAAATTTTGACCAGCCAGTGGCTGCTGGGTCCGGCCACTGCATGCGACCAGGTGGATGCTTGTGTAGGAGCGGCCCATGGCCGCGATAGGCTTTACCGGTAAACCCCATTGCGGCCATGGGCCGCTCCTACCGAGGATCCACACCGTGGGAGCCGCTGCAGCGGCGAAGGGCTTTCCCGGCAAGGCCCCATCGCCGCTGAAGCGGCTCCCACCTGTAGAGCGGAGCTTGCTCCGCTGGGGCCTTTCTCAAGAACCCAACGAAGAGCAGCGGAGCAAGCTCCGCTCTACAGGGAGGCCGCTACGAGATTTGAGGAGACAGTTGCTCCTACGCGTGTATTTCGTGCGGGCGCGTTTCCTGCAGGCCGCACGGTATCCTTGGCGCATGAACAACCAGATCACCCTGTCCCAGCGCGCCCTGGCCCTGACCAGTTCGGCGATCCGCGAAATCCTGAAAGTCACCGAGCGTCCCGAGGTGATCTCATTCGCCGGCGGCCTGCCGTCCGGCTCGACCTTTCCGGTCGAGCGCATGCGCGAGGCCACGCTCAAGGTGCTGGCCGAAGCGCCGCAGGCGGCGCTGCAGTACGGTCCGACCGAAGGCTACCTGCCGCTGCGCGAATGGGTGGCCGCGCGCCTGGCCCGCAATGGCGCGCCGGTCAGCGCCGGCAACATCCTGATCGTGACCGGCTCGCAGCAGGGCCTGGACCTGCTGGGCAAGACCCTGATCGACGAAGGCAGCAAGGTGCTGGTCGAGACGCCGAGCTATCTGGGTGCGCTGCAGTCGTTCTCGCTGTTCGGTCCCGAGTTCGTCGGCATGCCCTCGGACGAGGACGGCATCGACACCGATGCGCTGACGCCCGAATTGCTGGATGGCGCGCGTTTCATGTACTGCCTGCCCAATTTCCAGAACCCGACCGGCAGGCGCCTGCCGCTGGCGCGCCGCAAGGAACTGGTCGCCAAGGCCCTGGCCGCGGGCGTGCCGGTGGTCGAGGACGATCCCTACGGCGAGCTGAGCTACGGCGGCGAACACCTGCCCAGCCTGCTCTCGCTCAATCCACAGGGCGGCATCTACATGGGCTCATTCTCCAAGATCCTCGCGCCGGGCCTGCGCCTGGGCTATGTGGTCGGGCCCGAGCCGCTGTATTCCAAGCTGGTCCAGGCCAAGCAGGCCGCCGACCTGCATACCCCGTCCTTCAGCCAGCGCATCGTCTACGAGACCATCCAGGACGATTTCCTGGAAGCGCATATCCCCACCATTCGCGACCTGTACGGGCACCAGTGCCAGCTGATGCTGTCGGCGCTGGAGCAGTATTTCCCGGCCCAGGCGCAGTGGACCCGGCCCGAAGGCGGCATGTTCATCTGGGTCACCCTGCCCAAGGGCGTGGACACCACCCAGCTGCTGGCCAAGGCGATCGCGCACAACGTGGCCTTCGTGCCGGGCGCGCCGTTCTATGCAACCGATCCGCAGGTCAACACCCTGCGCCTGTCGTTCGTCACCGTGCCCGCCGAGAAGATCGAGGCGGGCATGAAGATCCTGGGCGAACTGGTGAGGGCCGAAATCGCCGCGCTGCCATCGGCGGCGGCTGCCTGAGGAGCATCGCCCATGACAACGCCTTTGCGCGTGCTGATCCATGGCGCATCCGGCCGCATGGGCCAGGCGCTGCTGCGGCTGGCCGCCGAGAACGCGCAGCTGAACGTGGTGGCGGCAGTGACCCGGCGCAAGCCGGCTGCGCGCGTGGTCGACGGCGTGGCCTGTTTTGCCGCCAGCGAGCTGAGCGGCGTGCCGGCGTTCGATGTGGCCATCGATTTCAGCCTGCCGGAAGGCTTCGATCCGATCCTGGCCCTGTGCGTGGCGCGCAAGGCGGCCCTGGTATCGGGCACGACCGGCCTGACCGAGGCACAGCGCGGCGCCCTGCAAGCTGAATCGGCAGGCATCGCGATCGTCTGGGCCTCCAACTTCAGCCTGGGCGTGGCGGTGCTGGCCGAACTGGTCGAGCGCGCCGCCGCGGCGCTGGCAGGCTGGGACTGCGACATCGTCGAATCCCACCATGTGCACAAGCAGGACGCGCCCTCTGGCACCGCGCTGACCCTGGGGCAGGGCGCCGAACAGGCCGGCGCCACACCGCGCTATGCCAGCCTGCGCGCCGGCGACATCGTCGGCGAGCATCTGGTCCAGTTCACCGGATTGGGCGAGCGGGTGGAGCTGACCCACCGCGCCACCAACCGTGACATCTTCGCCCGTGGTGCGCTGCATGCCGCGCAGCGGCTGGCGGGCAAAGGTCCCGGCCTGTATCGGGTTCGTGACCTGCTCGACTGATCCAGGCATCGAACGAGGGTAGGAGCGCCGCAGGAAGCAATGAGGCCTTAGGCCTTTGGCGCCCCTGCGGTGCGCTCCTACGTGCCGTTTCGGTCATCCATGTGAACCGGATGACTGGCGCGGGGGGCGCCGGGTCCGTACAATTCGCACTCGCCTGTTAACCACATCGCCTCGGACCGGAGAAACACCGTGTTCGCGGTTTCTTGCAGCCGCAAGTTGACGTGGACACAGGGTTTCCTCCATCCCAAGGCGAGCTGCAGTGACCCAACCCGCAATCCTGGTTCTCGAAGACGGCACCGTGTTCGAGGGCGAATCGGTCGGCGCAAACGGACTGTCTGTCGGCGAAGTGGTGTTCAACACCGCCATGACCGGCTATCAGGAGATCGTCACCGACCCGTCGTATGCGCGGCAGCTGGTGACGTTGACTTATCCCCATATCGGCAATACCGGCTGCACCGACCAGGACGACGAGGCCGTCAAGGTCTGGTCCGCCGGCCTGATCGTGCGCGACGTGCCGCGCCGTCCCAGCAGCTGGCGCAGCCAGGTCTCGCTGCAGGACTGGCTGAGCGCGCGCGGCGTGGTCGCCATTTCCGGCATCGACACCCGCAAGCTCACGCGCATCCTGCGCGAGAAGGGCGCGCAGAACGGTGCGGTCATGGCCGGCGAGATCGACGTCGAGCAGGCGCTGGAGGCGGCGCGCAAGTTCCCCGGCCTCAAGGGCATGGACCTGGCCAAGGTCGTGTCCACCGAGAAGGCCTACGGCTGGACCGATGGCCAGCTCGACCTGGATACCGGCAAGCCGGTGCAGGCGGCGGGCAAGTACAAAGTCGTGGCCTACGACTACGGCGTGAAGCTCAACATCCTGCGCATGCTGGCCGAGCGCGGCTGCGAAGTGACCGTGGTTCCGGCGCAGACTTCGGCCGCCGAGGTGCTGGCGCTCAAGCCCGACGGCGTGTTCCTGTCCAACGGGCCCGGTGACCCGGAACCGTGCGACTACGCGATCGCGGCCATCAAGGCGTTCGTGGACCGCAAGATCCCGACCTTCGGCATCTGCCTGGGCCACCAGCTGCTGGCGCTGGCCGCCGGCGCCAGGACGGTCAAGATGGGCCATGGCCACCACGGGGCCAACCATCCGGTGATCGACCTGGACACCGGCCGGGTGATGATCACCTCGCAGAACCACGGATTTGCGGTGGACGAGGCCAGCGTGCCGGCCAACGTGCGGATCACCCATCGCTCGCTGTTCGATGGCACCAACCAGGGCATCGAGCTAACCGATGCACCGGCGTTCTCCTTCCAGGGACACCCGGAAGCCTCGCCCGGGCCAAAGGACGTGTCGCCGCTGTTCGACCGCTTCGTGTCGATGATGCAGCAACGCGCAGGCTGAAAGCGCATTCGCGCTGCCCTGCGCGGCGCGCCCTGCGGTGAATCCGCCGCACATCGGCGGACTTGCCGACCAGATCCACGGGCGCGCGCCTCACGCGCGACCGGACCGACTTGACTGAGAGAAGACATGCCAAAGCGCACCGACATCCAGACCATCCTGATCATCGGCGCCGGCCCGATCGTGATCGGGCAGGCGTGTGAGTTCGACTACTCCGGCGCGCAGGCGTGCAAGGCGCTGCGCGAGGAGGGCTACCGCGTGGTCCTGGTCAACTCCAACCCGGCCACGATCATGACCGACCCGGAGATGGCCGACGCGGTCTACATCGAGCCGATCAACTGGCAGACCGTCGAGAAGATCATCGCCAAGGAAAAGCCGCACGCGCTGCTGCCGACGATGGGCGGCCAGACCGCGCTGAACTGCGCGCTGGACCTGGCCGATCACGGGGTGCTGGAGAAGTACAACGTCGAGCTGATCGGCGCCAAGCGCGAAGCCATCATGATGGCCGAGGACCGTGAGCTGTTCCGGGTGGCGATGGGCGAGATCGGCCTGGAATGCCCGAAGGCCGAAGTGGCCCGCAGCTTCGAGCAGGCCGTGGAGATCCAGGCCAGGGTCGGCTACCCGACCATCATTCGCCCCAGCTTCACCTTAGGGGGATCCGGCGGCGGCATCGCCTACAACCGCGAAGAGTTCGAGGACATCATCAAGCGCGGCCTGGAACTGTCGCCGGTGCACGAAGTGCTGGTCGAAGAATCGGTGCTGGGCTGGAAGGAATTCGAGATGGAAGTGGTCCGCGACACCGCGGACAACTGCATCATCGTCTGCTCGATCGAGAACCTGGACCCGATGGGCGTGCACACCGGCGACTCGATCACCGTGGCCCCGGCCCAGACCCTGACCGACAAGGAATACCAGCGTCTGCGCGATGCCTCGATCGCGGTGCTGCGCAAGATCGGCGTGGATACCGGCGGCTCCAACGTGCAGTTCGGCATCAATGCCGAAACGGGGCGCGTGGTGGTGATCGAGATGAATCCGCGCGTGTCGCGTTCCTCGGCGCTGGCCTCCAAGGCCACCGGCTTCCCGATCGCCAAGGTCGCGGCCAAGCTGGCCGTGGGCTACACCCTGGACGAATTGAAGAATGAGATCACCGGCGGCAAGACCCCGGCTTCGTTCGAGCCGTCGATCGACTACGTGGTCACCAAGATCCCGCGCTTCGCGTTCGAGAAGTTCCCGCAGGCCGATGCGCGCCTGACCACGCAGATGAAGTCGGTGGGCGAAGTGATGGCCATGGGCCGCACCTTCTCCGAGTCGCTGCAGAAGGCGCTGCGTGGCCTGGAGACCGGCAAGGTCGGCCTGGATCCCACCGGCCTGGACCTGACCAGCGAAGACGATATGGCCTCGCTGCGCCGTGAGCTGAAAGCGCCCGGCCCGGAGCGCCTGTTCTACGTGGGCGATGCGTTCCGCGCCGGGATGAGCGTGGAAGAGATCCATGCGCTGTCGTTCATCGACCCGTGGTTCCTGGACCAGATCGAGGACCTGATGGCCGACGAGGCGCGCGTGGCGGCCGACGGCCTGGGTTCGCTGGATGCCGCGCGCATGCGCAAGCTCAAGCGCGCCGGCTTCTCCGATGCGCGCCTGGCCCAGCTGACCGGCACCGACGAGACCGCCGTGCGCGTGCTGCGCAAGACGCTGGGCGTCAAGCCGGTGTACAAGCGCGTGGACTCCTGCGCGGCCGAATTCGCCACCGACACCGCCTACCTGTATTCGACCTACGAGGACGAGTGCGAGGCGCAGCCGACCAGCCGCGACAAGATCATGATCCTCGGCGGCGGTCCGAACCGCATCGGCCAGGGCATCGAGTTCGACTACTGCTGCGTGCATGCCGCGCTGGCGCTGCGCGCCGATGGCTATGAAACCATCATGGTCAACTGCAACCCGGAGACCGTGTCGACCGACTACGACACCTCCGACCGCCTGTATTTCGAGCCGTTGACGCTGGAAGACGTGCTGGCCATCGTCGAGCTGGAAAACCCGGCGGGCGTGATCGTCCAGTACGGCGGCCAGACCCCGCTGAAGCTGGCCCGTGCGCTGGAAGCCAACGGCGTGCCGGTGATCGGCACCTCGCCCGATTCGATCGACCTGGCCGAGGACCGCGAGCGCTTCCAGCAGCTGGTCGACAAGCTGGGCCTGAAGCAGCCGCCCAACCGCATCGCCCGCAACGACCAGGAAGCGCTGCTGCTGGCGCGCGAGATCGGCTATCTG